>Ga0157371_10000001_pt1 | contig 1162285 bp, 987 predicted proteins | sample C45metaG_FD_113462 | JGI IMG/M metagenome (GOLD analysis project Ga0157371, IMG submission 113462) | Corn rhizosphere microbial communities from Kellogg Biological Station, Michigan, USA - C4-5 metaG | ecosystem: Host-associated > Plants > Roots > Rhizosphere > Soil | place: USA: Michigan... | reverse complement strand
CTCCCACATCAACGCCTTCTGGGCTTCCGTATAGTAAATCCTTGTTCTCTGCTTCATCCGTAACACTCCTTCTGCTCATCCAGAGTTTAGTGTGTTGCGTCGATCGGTTGAATCCAAGGCCGATACCGGACGGTCGGCTATTCTCAGTGTAGGGTACTGTTGCATCTTGAGCAACTAAGACTTGTAACCGTGACAGTGATGCAACGGCCTTCTGCCTGACATACTGCTGATTTGCTTCCGGCCGGAATCGGCATATATTTAAAATCAATGAGTTATGCATTGATTGCGTAATTTATCCGTAGTTGTTACGGGTCGTCTAAGAAGTGCAACACGAGTCCATCATGAAAGTATGAGTGCGACCAACGTCTGCTTTCGAACCGTAACGACTGTCGACATCTTATGTGATCACAGAAGCTACACTCCTATAGCGCGGTATGTAAAACGATTTAGCCGTACGCGGCTAAGCGGGTGTGTCGGTCAGTGGATGCGCAGTAAGATAAGCACTCATCTGCCGGTTGCGCGTGTCCATCAGCCGCTTGCCTCGTCACAATTTTCGGAGCAAAATTCTATGCTGACCCGGATTCAAAAGATTAGTCGTCAGAGTCTCTTGTGTCCTCTCGTTCAGTATCTCTTTCAAAATCGCTTTCGTAATCGGACTGATCACTCTCTGTATCTGGCTCAAGTTCGATCACATCTTGGTCAAACTCAAGACGATAGATCCCATCTCTAGCACCATCGTCTTCATCTCGCTGGTAGTCATGTGCCTCGGCACCTTCGTGTCGATCCTGCTCTCGCTCTCGTTCGATGTCGACAGGTTGAGCTTCCATAGGGACTGCTATAAAGATTTTATCCACATGAGTGAAATCGCGCTCTGCCAGCTTGTGCAGGGCAGTGGTATGTTCAGCAGTCGAATTAACATCCATCGCAAGCGAAAAATATTTGTCTACCGAACTTCCTGCTTTTGCTAGTTGGTGCCACAGGCCAACTGAAACTCGCGGTTCGCGAACTAATAATTCATCAGCTGACAATGTTACCCAATTTTTGAGATCGTCGGAAACCTGAAACGGTGTACGTCCTTGGAGGCCCCAGCGCGCATATTTTTTCTCCAACACACCAGCTGTTTCAGATTGTGAAATGATCCACTCAGTATTTCTTACAAGTTCCTTAAATCTTGCTTTTGATGTACCGCCAGTCGGATACCAGTAACCAGCGTCATATTGCCACCAAAAGCTACGTTCTGATGTTGAAGGGTAAAATCTTATCGGGCTTATTAAGGCTGAAATAGTAACGGAGATTTCAAGGTCAGGGCAAATTGTCGGCTCTGTACTTCCATAGAATAGCGATCGCAATTTAGCGATCGCTTTAGTCGAGCCACCAACAAGGGCTTCCTGATATTTGGCACTAGTGCCCAACAGGATGCAACCGCTAACATCGTCAGGTTTATTGCCAACGTGAATTTGGATACCTGTACGAGGGCCCGTCCCTATCAATTCAACTGTAAAAAAACCGTCGCGAGACTTGTCATAACGCAACATTGCAGCGTACTTCCCTTCTGGAATATTGCTTTCAAGAATAATATTCTCTTTCCACGGTAACTCAAGCGTGAATCCAATTAAAATTCCGTTAACATAGCACTCGCCCATAGTTGCAGTCTCGGTTTCTGTAACCCGGACAATATTAATATTGAATTTTGGCATTTGACCTCCGTAAAATAAAATCGAAGTGATGATAGTCCTTACGCTAACGAACAACTAATTTACCATTTTTACGGATGTAAATACATATCGCTAGAAAAAATCTGCATAGTAGGATGTGCCTCAAAAAGCCTGGCCAATCTCGTCATTGCACAGTTGCGCTGTCAGTTACCTGCTGGAGTAAATTCCGGCTTTTACTACAGAAATTTATTAATTGCATGAGCGAAAAAGGTTATCATATATATATAGGTACTTTTCGAGCGGACGGGGCCATAAAAGCTTTTAATTCTGTTCATCGTCGATCAATTTGGGGTTTTGCCACCTGTGGCGTAGCCGCCTCGAATATCGAGGGTCGTACTTCCGAGCACTTGATCGTCCGTCCAATCTCCAAACCAGAACTGAGTTACCCTAGATACGTGATGGGGAGTATTATAGGTCGTGTCGAATTTAAGCAATTCATCTATTGTATAGAATAGCTCATGTAAGAATCGCAAGAGCCCTGTATATGTCCCTGCAGGTATTGCAAATGTGTACTCGTGAAAGTGTTGGGTGTATCTGAATTCGGGACCTTCGGCTTGAGTAGTACGCGATATTCCAAAATTTACTCCTAGATATTTGTCATTCTCAAACAAATCAAAAATTGACTGATTTTTGGTTTCGAGATTTCTAAGCCCTTCCGCTCCTGAGAAATAGGCTGCAGCAGCCTGGCTAAACGTATTGATGACATCAGGGCTGGCTTTGAAGTCGCCCTCGCGAGCATTCGGGAAAAGATGATTATGAAGCGCTCTTACATTCTTAAATAAGAATTTCCCGGGACTTTCGAATCGATCTTTGCAAAATTTCTCGAAGACCTCTATATGTTTATAATAGTTCGCGAATTTATTTTGATCTAATGTCAACTTTATTTGATTATCGGTACGTTCGATTTGGTTGCGCGTTAACTGCATTTGCTGTTTGGTTTGTGCGGAACGGTGGTTAGCGGCAAGCAGTGCCAGAAGCGGTATTGAAACTGTCAAGAGGCCGAGTGGGACTTTTAAATAACTTACCCCCTCATTAAATCCATCACTTGTTAAAACAAGGGGTCGTGGATCACTTGTAAAGATTACTACGGAGGAAACGACCGCGAGAAATAAAATCAATGTAATCGTAATGCGGACGATTGGAAGATCAAGAAAGGTCGTGTCAGGATCAAAGCGATCTTTCGTTTCTGGCAATTGGACTGGGCTAAGCATTTGAATATAGCGATAGTATCGATGTCTAAGATGGAAAATCGACCAGATTATTGGAAGGCGAGTAACTGCGTTTGGCCTCTAGATGCCGCTTAGTCCAAGCTTACGCGAACGTTGTCGCAAAAGAAATAGGTTTAACTTAATACCTCGCTTGTGGTGCCATGTGTAGTGGACGAGCGCCCGGTGCCGACCACAACGTGTGGCAGGCGTAGGTTATCGAAATACGGTGCAGAAAGCGCGGCGCGCTACGCGAGACTGCCCAGACCCCGCCGAAGCGAGGCGCTAGGTTCCGATCTCGCCCACGACGCGTGTGATAGCCCGGCGAGTGGCTGCACTGGCGTCGTTGCCGTGCGGCTCGTTTGCCAGCTTGAGATCGGCGGACATCGCGGTGGTGTCCTGCTCGTGTATGTAAATCTCCAGTCGAAGCCGCACGGCTAGGTCGAATGCGTCGCCGCTGGACATGAGCGGATTCCAGCTGTGCACGATGGACCCTTCGGCGAAGTGCAGGTTGACGGAGCCTTCACCATCAATTACCTCAACGCGCATCGCGCCGATCGCGCGCGCCGCTCGCTCCAGCAGCACCCGGTCGGGTTCCGAAATGTCAATGCGTGGCGACGCTGGCGATTCGTTTAGGTCGTCGTAAATCTAGTTGCCCATTTTCCCTCCTGGCATAACTTTCAGCGTAGCTTCTTCAAACTCCTGCTATTCCCCGTAGGAACACACCCCCATGCATCATGGGAGTCTTGCAGTTCATTTCCTCGAGAAAATAGAGAGTTTTCCGTCAGCGAACGTCAGAAGCCTACCTACGATAAAATATCTAAACCAGCTTACTGGGACAGCGTCGAAGCTATCTCGAAATGTCTGATTAGCTTCAGCTTTCCAAGTGGAAGTTTCAAAGACCGAAAAATTTTTAATCTGGATATTCTCTGCTTTTATTTGGTCTAAAAGAAATTGATCAAGTGCAGATTTGCTTTCGAGAGAATCTTTCGTTAACTGAAAATTTTTGAAAATAACGTATTGCCAAGAATTTTTAGAGAGCTGAACAGTCTGCTTATGGCCGTCAGCAGTTGTAAGGTCAACTATATAGTCGATATTGCTGCCGACGTACTCCTCTCCATGCCGTAGGCTCCTAGTTTGAACGATCATAGTCATCAAATTTTTAAAATAATCGGTAACTGGATTCCAAGCATAAAGATACTTTGGAACGGTATATTTGCCGTCGGAGGTCGATAAAACTAGACGCTGTTTGATCTTTCGGTTGGAGTAAAGATTATTTAAGTTAACTCTTGTGGAGTTTGATTCATAAAACTGAATAGCCCCATAATCTTTTCTATAGGTTTCAAAAGCTTTTAAAATGAAAGGCTGGGTGCCAAAATCTTCTAACTGAACGTAGCACGCGTGACCAACTCTTAAATAAATTGCAAAGATAGTAATACTACGATCTTTTAGATTTTCTAAAATTACTGATGAGACATATTTGTCGTCACAGTCAATATTTGAGGCTAGAGAATAGCCTCCGCGTACGTCGAGACCTGACTTGCGGCGATAGTTCAATGCAGCAAGAGATAGTGCTAATGTGGCAACAAGCAACCCGAGTACTGGAAACCATGCAGGTAGAGTGATAGTCATGATGTTGAGAGACAAGTAGGAGGCCACGCGATTGAACATGTCGATCTTCCAAAAATTGGAATTGATGTTGCAAAAAAACAAAAGGGCTACAAGCACGAAGCATGTAACCCTTTGTTTTTAATGTAAATTCTGTGCGCTGGCTGATGGGGCTCGAACCCACGACAACAGGAATCACAATCCTAGATTGTGGGATAACCTAAAAGCAAAGTCAAATTCCGTTTGCAGCCTTAAGGATTCGTTCTTGGTGACCCGTGATTCCATCGCTTTGGATCGCGCATTCAACCAAGCTGCGTGTCAGGTCCCCGCACAATGTTCCGATCTGATGGAAGTCACCAGCAATACGTTTAGCTTCCAATGCATCGGCTTTAAATTCATAGAACTCGTTCAGGCAAACCCATGTCGGAAGCGCTAAGCAACACGAATTTTGTACTAAATGAAAAAAAGGAAATCGATGTTCGCACTGGCATCCGAAAGTCGGCATGTACCGATAGCCTTTGGATGTTGTCTTAACCAGGATAGTTGTTCCACTTGAAATCCCAAGTGAAATTAGAATCTTGTTACTTATGCCGCCATCATGGAACCTGAAGTTCGGATGTGAAATTATTGTGCCCGAAATCATACAGATGCAAAATTGTCCCTTATTTCAGCTCGCTCTTCGAAAACACCACGCATTGCATCTTCTTCCTGAGAGCGAACGGCCAAATTATATGGAATTGCTTTTTGGCGCCGTCCTTGTACATTAAATACTTTATGCCAAGGCTCATTTTCCAAGTGAGTACGTTCGATCATGTCTTTAGACAAGGTATCTTTGAACTCAACGGCAAGTTGTTCAAGTAGCCGCAATTCGCGTTTCGTAAAATGACTAGGATCGAAATCAGCCTTGGGGATAATTTCTAAGCCCATTCCACCTTGCCATTCATACGAACTTAGACAAACCTTCTCCGCCATATCTGGCTTGGGGCTATCTACTTCGTTGTGCAGGTCCACTGGTACCGGGCCTTTAGGCCAGGCAAAATACTCGAGTCCAGTAACTGATCGACCTACGTCCCGATAATGATCGAAATCAAGTAGGTAGAGCAGCTTGTACAGCTTGATCTTGCCCAGCTGTCGCGTGTTCTTCGAAAAGTAAATGATCACATTGATCAGCTTTTCGCGTTCATGTTCGATCAGCATAGCGAAAAGCGCCCGTTAGGGCGCTGTAATAATATGAAGGTAGCTTACGCTATACACGCAAGCATCCTTTGTGATCTACGTCACATGCCGCATAATTAATAGTAGTGAATCGCTACTTTTGGTGTGAATTTATTACTACTATGGTGGTTGCAAGCGGTAGCCGCCTCGCGTCTGCTTAGATGCCTATTAGTTAGTCTAAGCGTGCGGGCATCGCTTCTGCTGATTCGTTGTAGTAAACCTGCAGCTGCCGCAGGTCTTTATGCCCGACCATGCGCGCCAGGTCGAGCACGTTGAGCTTCTTCGCCAGGCGCGTGATTGCCAAGTGACGCGTGTCGTGGAAGGTGCCGTCGTCGATCATTGCACGCTTCTTCCCCTTGAGGAATAGTGCGTCGAGTGATCGGGAGGTCATGCCGAACAGTGGCTCATCGTCAGGTACATCTGGCAGCAGGCGGAGCAGCTGAGCCGCGCGGCGTGACAGTGGGACACCTCGTTTCGTTCCGTTCTTGGTCTGCCGGAGCGTGGCGGTCCTGTCCACAATATCGCTAGCCACCAAGCCGCAGATCTCGCCAGCCCGCATCGCAGTCTCGATCGCGAACAGGAATGCGACGGCTACGCGCTGGTGTCCCGTAGTAGCCAGCTCGGTTTCCGCCTGGTCGAAGCCGAGTGCAAGGCAGATTCGCTCGATTTCGTCGTCCGAATACAAACGATCACGTGCAGGTGGATCGGCCGGGCGCCGTACGTCGGTGGTGGGTGACTTGGCGATCCATTTCCATTCTTTTGTGGCGGATGCGAATACGTGTGACAGCAGGTTAAGATCGCGATTGACGGACGAGCCCTTGACCTTATCGACGGTAAGGCGCTGGTCGCGCCAGCGGCCTAGAATGTCTGATGTAATCTCTGCTAGCTTCATGTTGCAGAGCGTCGTGCCGGCGATCTCGTAAAGACCAATCGCACCCATGCGCAGGATCTCATGGCGCGTGCCGCGCTTGTGGACTGAGACCTCTTTCTCATATCGTCGGAATGCATCCTCAAGCGTGTGGCCCTTCTGTATTCCCGTCGTATCGCCCTCGCGAATTTCTGTCTCGCGTTTCCCCGCCCAGCTAACCGCCTCGGCCTTGGTGGCGAAGACCTTTGAGTCGCGTGTTCCCTTAATGGCGATCTGAGCACGCCATCCTTTGCTTAGCTTGGCTATGGACGCCATATGCGCCTACGTAGAGTGAATGCGTAATTGTGTGCGTAAATCGTGCGTAACTCAACACAATAAAAGGCGGTGCTAGGTGGGATTAAGTCGGTGTGAGCGTTAAGGCCAATAGGCTTTAAGTGCTTGAAACTACTGAGGAAACTGCATAAAGCGGGGTATTGCGCTGCGAGTAGGTGGTGCCTCCGGCCGGAATCGAACCGGCACGCCTTACGGCGCTTGATTTTGAGTCAAGTGCGTCTACCAATTCCGCCACAGAGGCCCAATCGCAGGCGGGCATCTTAGCACATCGATTGCTCAGCTGGCCAGTCTGCCGCGAAATTCACTGTGCGGGCCGCCATATGGACACCCCAACAGCAAACGCCATGCTGGCTAACACGTCATTCGATGCTGCAATAACCGCAAGCTCCCCATCGGCCCGACAATTTCCAGCACATGCTCGCGCACCGCGACATCGATCGCGCCTTCCTGTCCGCGCAGCCAGGGGCGTGGGCGAAAGTAGCGGATGCTGGTGCTGTCGGCGTTCGTGCGCCGGTAGCCTAGCGCTTCAAGCGCTTCATCGAGCCTGTCGATCATCTGGCAAGCATCGACGCGGCTACGCATTTCAAAGCGGCCCGGCCCCAACATGCAGATGGGAAGCAGGCCCCCGACCACAGCGGGCACGACAAGAAACGGCATCGGCGTGCCGGGATCGATCAGGTGCAGGGCCAGTACCAGTAGCGGCAGCCCGGCCAGCAGCGTGAGCGCCCATGGCAGCGACTGACGCCAGGTATCGATGCGCTGCAGGAAACCAGGGCGTTTCCTGATACGCTCGATTTCAGAAAATGTCACGCTGTTCATCCTGCTCTCCCTAGGTGCCTGCATCAGTCCGTGTTCGCGCCGATCAAGAAAACTGGTTCAATATCCAGCCAACTATTATTTGAATCGTCATTGACTTGATCATTGTGACAAGCACTTAGTGGCTGACGTTTGACTGCGCGCAAACACGCATTCGTTGAAGCCAGCTTCTCATAAAGACAACACTTGCCGCGCACAGGTGGATTTCGGCCAGTCAGTAGCCCAGAACGAACAAGCCGCACAGAAGTGCGGCTTGTCGGGGGAAGTGCTTAGGGCTTCTGGCGGAATAGCCGGAAGCGCTCGTCGCGGTCCGAGGCGCGCCGGCCCTCCCATAGCGGCACGGCGTCGCGCACGTTCCATTTGGGAAGCAGGGTGGCGTCGCGGCGGTTGCGCAGGCTGTCTTGCAGCAGCACGTAGTCGCATTTGCCGCCGGCAAGCGTGACGAATGGCAGGCGGCCGTAGAAGGCCAGCGAAGCCCGCTGGGCGGCGCCGACGTTGGTGGCGATGCAGTTGGCGTCCGCCGGCAGGCGGGCGGCGATCTGCTGGGCGACGCCGGCGTAGCTCTTGCCGTAGTTCAGGTCGGGCAGGAACAACGTCATCAACAGCACCCACAGCAGGATCAGGCCGCCAGAGGACAGCACCACGGCGCGCCACAGCACCGCCGGCTGGCGCGACAGGCGCCAGTGCACCAGCATGATCCAGCCGACGCTGGCGCCGGCCGCAACGATGAAAGTGACCACGCCGATTTCGGGCGTGAAGCCCGGCACCAGCTTGAGCGCGTTCTTGGCCAGCTGCGCCGGCCAGCCGGTCAGCTTGGCGATCCAGAACAGCCAGATGATCGCGCTCAGCATCGTCAGCACCATCACCGAGAACCAGTCGATGGCGTTGATCGCGCCGCGCTTCATCGTCGGCAGACCAAAAGCGGCCATCAGTGCCAGCGGCGGCAGCATTTTCAGGAAGTCGCTGTTTTCGGGCGCGGGGTCGGCCAGCAGTTGCAGCACCAGTGCCAGGAAGAAGAACACGGGCAGCACGATGTGCAGCATCTGCTGGCGGCGCCAGGCCCAGACTGCCCACAGCGCGAATGGCCAGGCTGGCCAGAAGAACCAGATGCCGATCCGGAAGAAGGCTTTCAGCGCTGGCCAGCCGGGCAAGCCGATCTGGTGCGCGTTCCAGTTGAGCCAGTCGGCGACGGGCGACAGGCCATAGGGTTGCAATACCGTGGCGGGCACGATCCAGATTAGCGTAATGCCGAAGCCCACACCGGCGGCAACGGCCAGGTCGCGCAGCGCGCGCGGCGTGGGCAGATCGAGGTAGCGGGTGCAGGCAAACAGTGCCACGAGCAGCACCAGCGGTGGCAGGAAGCCTTGCGTGAGCGTCAGTGCGCCAAGGGCGATGCCCACCAGTACCGCGTTGCGCGTGCCGGCGAGTTCGACGTAGCGCACGGCGCGGTACAGGAAGAAGGCGAGCAGGGCGCCCTGGAGCGTCGCTGCGAGCGTCAGGTGGCTTTGCAGCAGCAGGCCCAGGCTGCCGAGGTAGATCAGGACGGCGGTATCGCCCAGCGTGCGGCCGTAGTCGTCCGGTTCGGGCTGGCCGCCGAAGGCCAGGCGCAGCGGCTGCGCTTCGGCGCGCCGGCCAAGGTGAAAGGCGGTGTACCAGAGCGACATCGTGCCCAGCACGAAGATGCCGACGGTCGAGACGCGCGCGGCGAGCACGTCGCCCAGCAGCCAGCCGAACAGCTTGATGCACACGGCGCCGAGCCAAAATGCGAGCGGTCCTTCGTCGACGCTGGCAAGGCCTGCGATGTTCGGATACAGCCAGTCGGCCAGCGTGCCATGCGCCATCGTCCACATGATGCCGAAGCTGGCGGCGTCTTCCTTCCACAGGTCGCGGCCGATCAGGCCTGGCAGGATGTAGAACAGGCCCAGCGCAAGCAGGGCCCAGCGGGGCAGTGCCAGGGTGGCGGCGGCGGGAAGACGGACTGGTTTCATCGATAAGTCTGATGGCGGAAATGAGCGCGTAGTATAGCCGCGAAAAAAAAGAAGCCGGGTAAGCGGCTTCTTTTTTGAAGCCGGCAAAGCCGGCTGTCTGGTCAAAGCCGGTGAAGGCTTTGACGGTATTACGTCGGCAATTAGCCGTTGGCGACCGAAGTCTTCGAACCAACTGCGCCGAACTTCTGGCGGAACTTCTCGACGCGACCGGCGGTGTCGACGATCTTGTGCTTGCCGGTGAAGAACGGGTGCGATTCAGCCGACACCTCGATCTTGACCAGTGGGTATTCTTTGCCTTCGTGTTCGATCTTGTCGCGGGTGTTGATGGTCGAGCGCGTGATGAACTTGAAGTCGCACGACACGTCATGGAACACGACGTCGCGGTATTCTGGGTGAGTTTCGGTCTTCATGGTCTTGCTTTCTATAGAGTTGGTAGCCAAACAGCACTTCGTCGGTCGTCTCGCTTCTTGACCCGATTGCCGATCACTTGCCAGGGGTGGGCAGAACCGGCGATTATAAATAGGTTTTCAGCTTCCGGCAATGCCCAACAAAAAAGGCAGCCCGAAGGCTGCCTTTGCGCGTGATGCAGTGCAGTGGCTTAGCCGCCGCGGCGCATCATGTCGAAGAACTCCACGTTGTTCTTCGTGGCGCGCATCTTGTCGAGGATGAATTCCATCGCTTCGATCTCGTCCATCGAGTACAGCAGCTTGCGCAGGATCCAGATTTTCTGGAGCTGGTCCGGCTTGATCAGCAGTTCTTCGCGACGGGTGCCCGATTTGTTCAGGTTGATCGACGGGTAGACGCGCTTTTCGGCCAGGCGGCGCTCAAGGTGCACTTCCATATTGCCGGTACCCTTGAATTCTTCAAAGATCACGTCATCCATGCGCGAACCGGTTTCGATCAGCGCAGTCGCGATGATGGTCAGCGAGCCGCCTTCTTCGATATTACGGGCCGCACCGAAGAAACGCTTCGGACGCTGCAGCGCGTTGGCGTCGACACCACCGGTCAGGACCTTGCCCGAGGCAGGGATCACGGTGTTGTAGGCGCGCGCCAGACGGGTGATCGAGTCCAGCAGGATCACGACGTCCTTCTTCATTTCGACCAGGCGCTTGGCTTTTTCCAGCACCATCTCGGCAACCTGCACGTGGCGGGTTGCTGGTTCGTCGAAGGTCGAGGCGACGACTTCGCCGCGCACCGAACGCTGCATCTCGGTCACTTCTTCCGGACGTTCGTCGATCAGCAGAACGATCAGCGTGACGTCGGGGTGATTGGCCGTGATCGCATGCGCGATGTGCTGCAGCATGACCGATTTGCCGGACTTTGGCGACGCCACGAGCAGGCCGCGCTGGCCCTTGCCGATCGGCGAAATCAGGTCAACGATGCGGCCGGTGATGTTTTCGGCGCCGTTCATGTCGCGCTCGAGACGCAGCGGCTCGTTCGGGTGCAGCGGCGTCAGGTTCTCGAACAGGATGCGGTGCTTCGAGGCTTCTGGCGATTCGCCATTGACCTTGTCGACCTTGACCAGCGCGAAATAGCGTTCGCCGTCTTTTGGCGTGCGCACTTCGCCTTCGATCGAGTCACCCGTATGCAAGTTGAAACGACGGATCTGCGACGGGGAGATATAAATGTCGTCGGTCGAGGCCATATAGCTCGCATCAGGCGAGCGCAGGAAACCGAAACCGTCCGGCAGCACTTCCAGAGCGCCGTCGCCGAAGATCTGCTCACCGCCTTTTGCGCGCTTCTTCAGGATTGCAAACATCAATTCCTGTTTGCGCAGGCGGGCTGCGTTGTCGATATCGAGGCCGATTGCCATTTCCAGCAGCGCGGAAACGTGCATCGCCTTCAGTTCAGATAAATGCATGTGTTTGGGTAACCCGTGACGGGTAAAAAAGGTAGGGGAGGGAACTGCGTGGGTTAATCAAGGCGGGAAGGTGGCGATGGGCCGTGGGCCCTCCCGGCCGGGAGGCGATGACGCGGGCGCGTCGTCGCCGCTTATTGTATCAGCTGAATCAGATGTTGCTGTCGATGAACGCGGTCAATTGGCCTTTTGCCAGTGCGCCGACTTTCTGCGCAGCGACTTCGCCATTCTTGAACAGGATCAGGGTCGGGATGCCGCGGATGCCGAACTGGGCTGGGACAGCCTGGTTCGCGTCGACGTCCATCTTGGCGATCGTGATCTTGCCGCCGTATTCCTTGGCGACTTCTTCGAGGATTGGGGCAATCATCTTGCAAGGACCGCACCACTCGGCCCAGAAATCGACCAGCACCGGCAGCTCGGATTTGAGCACGTCGGATTCAAAGGATGCATCGCTGATGTGTTTGATGTTTTCGCTCATGGCTTCCTCGATAAGAGGTAGTAACTGTGATTAACGCCTTGAGACAGGACATGCGGAACGTCTCGACCGGCTACCGGGTATCTTCCTGTGTTGCTTAATATTGTTACTACACAATGGTGGAGGCACTGTGTGCGAATTTCAATATTGGAAGAACGGCTAGAGGGTGTCAGGCGGGGAATGAGCCGAATAATACCGCATTTTTTTGAAAAGTGTTTAGCCGGTTGTACAAAAATTCAACAGGCCAACGCTGCGCGCAACTGGTTTTGTTCGAGCGGCTTGCGAAATGAACCGACGACTTGCAGTCCCAGTGCACGCGCCAGTTCGCCAGCCGCTTCGCGCACGCCGTCTTCGAGCGCCGACATCAGGATCACCTTGCCCTGATACCCTTGCGCCGCTGCAGCCTGGAGGAACTCGATGCCATCCATTTCCGGCATCATGAGGTCGCAGATCACGACGTCTGGCATCGACTGATCGAGGCGCCGCAGCGCACTGCACGCCTGCGTTTCGAGCGCGATGTTGCGCAGTCCGCATACGGCGAGCATTTCCCGCATCACGTCCAGAAGCAGCGGATCGTCGTCGAGCACCAGTACGTGCAAGGACGCTTCCGGGGCTGGCGCGTTGGCGGCTGGCGATGGCATGGTCATACCTGACGGGGAAGGTGATGGCTGGTCCGCCAGTTGGCCAGAGTGTGGCATGGTTTATTGTCTGTTCGCATAATTAATCGTTACACGCTGCCCGTGAAGCGGGTCAGGTGGCCCGGATGCCACATCGTGGCCACCGAGGCGATCCGGCCGGCCGAGGTCGTGCGCCGATGCAGCACCAGGCACGGCGCGCCAGGCGCGATGCCAAGATGCGTGGCCGGGTCGCCCGATGCCGGCAGGGCCTCGATGGAATAGGTCGCGCCCTGCAGCGGCGCGCTCACCATCAGGTGTTCATTGGGCGTGATGCTGGAAAAATCCTGTTCCAGGTAGGCCGGGGCGCAGGCCGGATTCACCCAGCGGTCTTCAAACTGGATCGGCACGTCGTTCTCGAAGTGGACGATCAGCGAGTGGTACAGCGTGCTGCCCGCCTCGAGCGCGAATTCGGCCGCCAGTCCATCGTCCGCCACGCCGGCCGCCAGCACCAGCACGCGGCTGGTGTGCTGCCTGCCGCGTTCGCGGATCTCGTCGGCGATGTTGCGGATCTCGACCAGCGTGGCCTGGTACTTCTGCGGCGCGACATACGTGCCCGAGCCCTGGCGCCGCACCAGGACCTGTTCGGCGGTGAGCTCGCGCACGGCGCGGTTGACCGTCATGCGCGAGACGCCGAACAGGCGCACCAGCGCCTGTTCGGACGGCACCAGGTCGCCTTCCTTCCAGCGCCCGGTCGCGATTTCGCCGACCAGGTAGTCCTTGATTTGCCGGAAAATGGGTGCTTTGTCCGGTGGGCTGTCTTGCAGGGGATCGTGTGTGGTCCTTGGGTCCAAGCGGTTCTCCGAAGTGACGGCCTGTCTGACCAGACCAGATTCTAGCATTCGGATTCGAAAGCAAGACCCGGCGTGCATAGCGCCAGACATGGAGCTACGATAGGCTTGCCGCCTGACCCCTGGAGATGAACATGACCATTCCCACCGAAGCCAATGCCGACGCTGCCAATGCCGACGGCAGCGCCGACAGCGCCGATCTGCACTGGGCCGCCGTAGAGCAGCGCGACCCGGCCTTCGACGGCCGCTTCGTGTACTCGGTGCGCACCACTGGCGTGTATTGCCGGCCGTCGTGTCCATCGCGCGCGGCGCGGCGCGCCAACGTGGCCTTTCATGCGGACCCGGATGCCGCCGAAGCGGCCGGCTTTCGGCCATGCCTGCGCTGCGCGCCGCACTTGCCGCCGCTCGCCGAGCGCCAGCGCGAGGCCGTCGCGCGGGTGTGCCGCCTGATCGATGCTGCCGACGAAGCGCCGGATCTCGACAGCCTGGCGCAGGCGGCCGGCATGAGCCGCTTTCACTTCCACCGCGTGTTCAAGGCGCAGACGGGGATCACGCCGAAAGCGTATGCGGCCGCGCGGCGCGGCGAGCGCGTACGGCGCGGGCTGGCACAGGGTGCGCCGGTGCTCGATGCGCTGTTCGACGCCGGCTACGGCTCCAGCACGCGCTTTTACGCGGGCGCGCAGGCGGTGCTGGGCATGGCGCCGGCGCACTACCGGGCCGGCGGACGCGGCGAGACGATCCGCTTCGCCATCGGGCAGTGTTCATTGGGCGCGATCCTGGTGGCGGCGACCGCGCGCGGGATCTGCGCGATCCTGATCGGCGACGCGCCGGCGCCGCTGCTGGACGATCTGCAGGCACGCTTTCCGCAGGCCGTACTCGAAGGTGCCGACGCTGCGTTCGGGCAGACCGTGGCGCAGGTGGTCGCGCTGGTCGAAGCGCCGCGCATTGGCCTCGAGTTGCCACTGGACGTGCGCGGCACCGCCTTCCAGCAGCGCGTGTGGCAGGCGCTGCGCAGCATTCCGGCCGGGCGCACGGTCAGCTACGCCGAACTGGCCGCCATCGTCGGCGTGGCCGGCGGCGCGCGCGCCGTGGCCGGGGCCTGCGCAGCCAATCCGGTGGCGGTGGCGATTCCCTGCCACCGCGTGGTGCGCACCGGCGGGGCGCTGTCCGGTTATCGGTGGGGGATCGAGCGCAAGCGCACCTTGCTCGAACGCGAGCAAGGGCAAGTAGCATCCAACCCGGATTGAACGGGCGCCGGTGCTATGCCGGGCATGCAAATTTGGATACACTCTCCCGAGCTGCGCCCACGAGGCGCGGGATCCCAACCGACGGAGAAAACCACGCATGCGCGCCCGCTTGACCCCCCTGTGTTCCCTGATCGTCCTGGCCGTTGCCGGCAGCTTGCCGGCCCACGCCGCGACCCTGATCGACAACGCCAACGGCTATACCCTCAACACCAAGGGCGACCTGGTGCAGTTCACCGCGCTCGCCTTTGACGACGCGGGCCGCATCATCGCCGTGGGCGCCAGCGCGGATGTCGCGGCCAAGGCGCCGCAGGCCAAGCGCATCGACATGGGGGGCCGCACGCTGCTGCCCGGCCTGATCGACGCCCACGGCCACGTGTTCGGCCTGGGCCAGCAACTGACGCAGCTCGACCTGTTCAACAGCACCTCGCTGGCCGGCGCGCTCAAGTCGATCGGCGAGTACGCAGGCGCCAATCCGGGTCACCCATGGCTGCGCGGGCGTGGCTGGAACCAGGAAAACTGGAAGCTGGGGCGCTTCCCCACCGCGGCCGAACTCGACGCCGTCGTCAGCGACCGGCCGGTGTGGCTTGAGCGCGTCGACGGCCACGCCGGCTGGGCCAACAGCCGCGCGCTGGCGTTGGCCGGCATCACGAAGGCCACGCCGGATCCGGTCGGCGGCAAGATCGTGCGCGACGCGAATGGCGAAGCGACCGGCGTCCTGGTCGACACCGCGCAGGACTTGCTGACCAAGGTGCTGCCGCCGCAGACAGAGGCGGAATCGCGCACGATCCTCGACCGCGCCCTGGGCGAACTGGCGCGCGTGGGCCTGACCAGCGTGCACGACGCGGGCGTGGACGTGACCCAGGACCGCCTGTACCGCGCCTACGCCGATGCGGGCAAGCTGACGACGCGCGTGTACGGCATGATCGGCGGCGCCGGCGCGGACTTCGATGTGCTGGCCAAGAACGGCCCGCTGAACGACTATGGCAACGGCATGTACGCACTGCGCGCCGTCAAGCTGTATTCGGACGGCGCGCTGGGCAGCCGCGGCGCGGCGCTGATCAAGCCGTACAGCGATGACGCGCATTCGCACGGCCTGCTGTTCTTCAAGAGCGGGCAGATGGACACCATGATGACCAAAGCGATGCGCCGCGGCTACCAGGTCAATGTGCATGCGATTGGCGACGCCGGCAACAAGCAGATCCTCGACATCTACCAGAAAGAAGTCTCGGCAACCAAGAGCAGCGCGCAGCGTCACCGCATCGAGCATGCGCAGGTCGTGCAGCCGGGCGACATCCCGCGCTTCAAGTCGATCGGCATCATCCCGTCGATGCAGCCGACCCACGCGACGTCCGATAAAAACATGGCCGAAACCCGCGTCGGCCCCGAGCGCATCAAGGGCGCGTATGCCTGGCGCACCTTCCTGCACCAGGGTTCGCGTATCGCCTGCGGCTCGGACTTCCCGGTCGAAGCACCGAACCCGTTCTTCGGCCTGCACGCCGCCGTCACGCGCCAGGATGCGCAGGGCCAGCCGGTGGCCGGCTGGTACCCGAACCAGGCGATGTCGTTGAAAGAAGCGTTCCGCTGCTTCACGCTCGACGCCGCCTACGCCGGGCACCGCGAAGACAGCCTCGGCTCGCTCGAAACGGGCAAGCAGGCCGACTTCATCATCATCGACCAGGACTTGTTCAAGATGCCGACGTACGACATCCACAAAACAGGCGTGCTCGAAACCTGGGTGGCAGGCAAGCAGGTCTTCAAAAAGTAATCTGACGGGGTTGTATAGACAACCTGAATGAGGTACGGTGAACGCATTCTGCGTTTACGCGGGGACGGTTGGCGCCAACCCATTCGTAGGGTGGACGGATTCTCCGTCCACGCGGTGATGGTTGGCAGCCAGATCATCCGGCAAGCACGCGGAGTCCCATCCCTGACCCGAAGGAGCCGCCATGTCCCAAGATGCCAGTCTCATCGACGATCCCCGCTTCGACCCTTCGCGCGTGATCCAGGCCCCGCGCGGCACCACGCTCAGTTGCAAGAGCTGGCTGACCGAAGCGGCCTACCGCATGATTCAAAATAACCTGGACGCCGAGGTCGCGGAAAACCCGCAGCGCCTCGTCGTCTATGGTGGCATCGGCCGCGCAGCCCGCAACTGGGCCTGCTACGACCAGATCCTGGCCAGCCTGCGCGAGCTCGATGACGACCAGACCCTCCTGATCCAGTCCGGCAAACCGGTCGGCGTGTTCCAGACCCACCCGGACGCCCCGCGCGTGCTGCTGGCGAACTCCAACCTGGTACCCAAATGGGCCGACTGGGCCCACTTCAACGAGCTCGATCGCCGTGGCCTGTTCATGTATGGCCAGATGACGGCCGGCAGCTGGATCTATATCGGCACGCAGGGCATCGTCCAGGGCACCTACGAAACCTTTGCCGAAGCAGGGCGCCAGCACTTTGACGGCGACATGCTCGGGCGCTGGATCCTGACGGCGGGCCTGGGTGGCATGGGCGGCGCGCAGCCGCTGGCCGCGAGCTTCGCCGGCGCCGTGTCGCTGACCGTCGAGTGCCAGCAAAGCAGCATCGATTTCCGGCTGCGCACGCGCTACCTCGACAAGCAGGCGCGCGACATCGACGAGGCGCTGGCGATGGTTGCGCAGCACACGGCGCAGCGTGAAGCCGTCTCCATTGGCCTGCTTGGCAACGCCGCCGACGTGCTGCCCGAACTGGTGCGCCGCGCCCGTGCCGGCGGCATCAAGCCCGACCTGGTCACCGACCAGACCTCGGCCCATGACCTGATCAACGGTTACCTGCCAAGCGGCTGGAGCGTGGCCGAATGGCAGGCCGCGCAGCGCGACCCGGCCCAGCACGCACGCCTGACGCAAGAAGCTGCAGCATCGTGCGCGCAGCACGTGCGCGCCATCCTCGACTTCAAGGCCATGGGCTGCCACGCGGTCGACTATGGCAACAATATCCGCCAGGTGGCCAAGGATGAAGGCGTGCAGGATGCGTTCGACTTTCCTGGCTTTGTGCCGGCGTACATCCGGCCGCAGTTCTGTGAAGGGCGTGGGCCGTTTCGCTGGGTGGCGCTGTCGGGTGACCCCGAAGACATCTACAAGACGGACGCCAAGATCAAGGAACTGTTCCCGCACGACGCACGCGTGCACCGCTGGCTCGACATGGCGCGCGACCGCATCGCGTTCCAGGGCCTGCCGGCGCGCATCTGCTGGCTGGGCCTGGGCGAACGCCATCTGGCAGGCCTCGCGTTCAACGAGATGGTGCGCACGGGCGAACTGAAGGCGCCGATCGTCATCGGGCGCGATCACCTCGACACCGGCTCGGTCGCCAGCCCGAATCGCGAAACCGAAGCGATGCGCGACGGGACCGATGCCGTATCCGACTGGCCACTGCTGAACGCGTTACTGAATACTGCCGGCGGCGCGACCTGGGTCTCGCTGCACCATGGCGGCGGCGTGGGCATGGGCTACTCACAGCACTCGGGCGTCGTCATCGTGGCTGACGGCACCGACGCCGCCGCCAAGCGCCTGGCGCGGGTGCTGGTCAACGACTGCGGCTCGGGCGTCATGCGCCACGCCGACGCCGGCTACGACACCGCCATCGACTGCGCCCGGCGCAATGGCCTCAATCTTCCGATGATCAAATAAATCCATGAACGCATTCACTCTGCAACCCGGCCAGCTGACCCTGGGCGACCTGCGCGCCGCCTGGAGCGCGCACGCACCATTGACCCTGGCCAGCGGGGCCTGGCGCGACATCGCCGCCTCCAGTGCGGCCGTCGACGCCATCGTCGCCAAGGGCGATCCGGCCTATGGCATCAACACGGGCTTCGGCATCCTGGCCAAGGCCCATATCCCGGTCGAGCAACTGGCCACGCTGCAGCGCAACCTGATCCTGTCGCATGCGGTGGGCACGGGGCCGCTGATCGACGACCAGATTGTCCGCCTGATCCTGCTGACCAAGATCGGCAGCCTGGCGCGCGGCTACTCGGGCGTGCGCCCGCTGATCGTCGAGACGCTGATTGCCCTGTACAACGCCAACATCATGCCGGCCATTCCCGTGCAGGGTTCGGTCGGCGCATCGGGCGACCTGGCGCCGCTGGCGCACATGACGCTGGCCATGCTGGGCGTGGGCCAGGTGCGCCACAACGGCGTGCTCGTCGACGCCATGGATGCGCTGGCGGCGGCCAGCATCGCACCGGTCGTGCTGGGCGCGAAAGAGGGCCTGGCGCTGATCAACGGCACCCAGGTGTCGACTGCGCTGGCGCTGCACGGCCTGTTCCTGGCCGAGCGCCTGCTCGAAGCCGCGCTGGTCACCGGCGCGCTGTCGGTCGACGCCGCGCGCGGCAGCGATGCACCGTTCGACGCCCGCATCCACGCCGTGCGCGGGCAGCCGGGCCAGATCGCCGCGGCGGCCATCTACCGCGAGCTGGTGGCCGGCAGCGCGATCCGCGCCTCGCACCTGGTCGGCGACGAACGCGTGCAGGACCCCTACAGCCTGCGTTGCCAGCCGCAGGTGATGGGCGCCGTGATGGACCTGATCGGCAATGCCGGCCGCACGCTGCTGATCGAGGCGAATGCCGTCACCGACAATCCGCTGCTGTTCACCGACGGCGATGCTGGCAGCGTCATCCTCTCGGGCGGCAACTTCCACGCCGAGCCGGTGGCGTTTGCCGCCGACTCGCTGGCGCTGGCCATCGCCGAAATTGGCGCGCTGGCCGAACGCCGCATCGCGCTGCTGATCGATGCCAACCTGTCCGGCCTGCCGGCGTTCCTCGTGCGCGAGCCGGGCCTGAATTCGGGCTTCATGATCGCGCACGTGACGGCGGCGGCGCTGGCGTCCGAAAACAAGTCGCTGGCCCATCCTGCCAGCGTCGACAGCCTGCCGACGTCGGCTAACCAGGAAGACCATGTCAGCATGGCCACCTTCGCGGCGCGCCGTCTTCACCAGATGGCGCACAATACCTGCGTGATCGTCGGCATCGAGCTCTTGGCCGCGTGCCAGGGCATCGAGTTCCACCGTCCTCTGCGCAGTTCGCAGACGCTGGAATCGGTCCACGCGCAGTTGCGCGAGCAGGTTGCGCCGTACGACGCCGACCGCTTCTTTGCGCCGGACATCGAGGCGGCGCGCACGATGGTATGGCAGGGCGCGTTGTCGGCCTCGTGCAAGACGCTGTTTTCGGCGCTGCATCCGTAAATCGACCAGGGAGTTGTAATGGAATTCCGGTTCAAGGCAGGCAGGCTTCCCATGCTGGTATCGATGCCGCATGCGGGTACCGATATTCCCGACGAGGTAGCGCACACGCTGGCGCCGTGCGCCGCTGCGCGCGCCGACACCGACTGGCACTTGCCCGAGCTGTACGGTTTCCTCGAAGAGATGGGCATCTCGACCATCTCGGCGCGCTGGTCGCGTTACCTGATCGACCTGAATCGCCCGCCCGAAGACACGAACCTGTATCCGGGCCTCGATACCACCGGCCTGTGCCCGCTCGACACGTTCGGGCGCGAGCGCCTGTACCGCGATGGCATGGAACCCGACGGGGCCGAGGTGCAGCGGCGCCTGGCGCGCTACTGGCAGCCGTATCACGCGCAGTTGCGCGCGGAGCTCGACCGCCTGAAGGCGGAACACGGGCGCGTGGTGCTGTGGGAAGCGCACTCCATCGCCTCGATTGTCCCGCGCTTTTTCGACGGCAAGCTGCCCGACCTGAACTTCGGCACGGCCGAAGGCACGTCCTGCGCACCGGGCCTCGAAGCCGCGGTGCTGGACGTGGCGCGCGCACAGGAGCGCTTCTCGATCGCGCTCAATGGCCGCTTCAAGGGCGGCCACATCACGCGCCATTACGGCCAGCCGGCATCGGGCGTGCACGCGATCCAGCTCGAGAAATGCCAGTACCTGTACATGAACGAAGCGCCGCCGTTCGAGTACCGGCCAGCGGTCGCCGCGACGCTGCAGCCGCTGCTGCGCGACATGGTCAAGGCTGCCGTCGACTGGGTGCGGCCATGACAGCGCTGTTCGCGCGCCACGCGCTGCTGCCGCAGGGCTGGCAGCGCGACGTGCTGCTCGAATGGGACAGTGGTGGCGACCTGACGCAGGTGGCGCCCGGCGCGCGCCCGCCGCTGAACGTGGCGCGTGCCGAGTACGTGCTGCCGGGGATGGTCAACCTGCACTCGCACGCATTCCAGCGCGCGCTGGGCGGCCTGACCGAAACGGGCAGCGATGGCCCGGACAGCTTCTGGACCTGGCGCGATCTGATGTACCGCTTCGCCGCGCGCATCATGCCGGAGGGGATCGAAGCCATCGCCGCGCAGCTGTTCGCCGAGTGCCTGCGTCATGGCTACACATCGGTCTGCGAATTTCATTACCTGCAGCGCGCGGTTGATGGCGCCAGCTATGCGCGGCCCGCCGAAACGGCCGAACGCGTGGCTGCGGCCGCGCAACTGGCCGGCATGGGCGTGACGCTGCTGCCGGTGCTGTACAGCCATGCCGGGTTTGGCGCGCAGCCGCTTACACCGGGCCAGGCGCGCTTTCGCACGGGCGTCGACGATGTTCTAGGCATCGTCGAGGCATTGGCGCCTTTGCGTGGCGGCCAACTCGAAGTGGGCGCTGCGCCGCACTCACTGCGCGCGGCTGGCATCGATGCGATCCGCGCGCTGGCGGCCGGCTTGCCCGCCGCGCGGCCGCTGCACATCCACATCGCCGAACAAGAGGCCGAGGTGGCGCAGTGCATCGCGCACACGGGCCGGCGGCCCGTTGCCTACCTGCTCGACCAGCTCGCGCCAGACGCGCGCTGGTGCCTCGTGCACGCTACCCACCTGGACGCGGCGGAAGTGACGGCGCTGGCATCCAGCGGCGCCGTTGCCGGCCTGTGCCCGACCACCGAGGCGAATCTGGGCGACGGCCTGTTTCCGCTGGCGCCGTACATTGCCGCCGGCGGGCGCTTCGGCATCGGCAGCGACAGCCATGTCTCGCAGAGTCCCGTCGAAGAATTGCGCTGGCTCGAATACGGCCAGCGCCTGCAGCACCGGCAGCGCAATGTGGCGCACGTACCAGCGCAGCGCAGCGTCGGCGACTTTTTGTGGCAAGCTGCGTTGATTGGTGGCGCGCAGGCCAGTGGCCGGCGCGTGGGCGCACTGGCGGCAGGGCGGCGCGCCGATCTGCTGGTGCTGGATGCCCAGCATCCGAACCTGGATGGCGTGGACCACGCCGAGGTCCTTGGTCGCATGGTATTTTGCGGTAACGATAACCTCGTGCGCGATGTGCTGTGCGGCGGCCGCTGGGTGGTGCAGGGCGGCCGCCATCGGGCGCAGGAGGCGATTGCGGCGCGCTACCGCCAGGCGCTCAGGGATTTGCGTTCTTAGAAAGGTGACCACATGACTGTCTTGATTCCGTTTGCAGGCCTGGCCCCGGTACCGTGGAAGAACGGCGGCGGCAACACGACCGAGATCGCGATCGGCCCGCTCGACGCCGGCTTCGATGATTTCGACTGGCGCGTCAGCCTGGCCACCATCGCCGAAGACGGCGCGTTCTCGCAGTTCGAGGGCGTCGATCGCACGCTGGCACTGGTCGACGGCCACGGCATGACCTTGCAGATCGATGGCGAGCCAACGCTGATCACGCACGCCGAGCCCGTGGTGGCGTTCGACGGCAGCTCGGAAGTGCGGGCCAAGCTCAATCGCGGGCCGACGACCGACTTCAATGTCATGTCGCGCAGCGAGCGCTGTTACCACCAGTTCGGGCGGCGGCGCCTGAGCGGCGACTCGACCTTCATCGCGCGCGCCGAGATCACGGTGCTGTTTTTGGCCGAAGGCGACAGCCTGCAGCTGGCCAGCGACAACGAGCGCATTGGCCTCGTGCGCTACGACGCGGTGGTGCTCGACCAGGGCACCGTGTGGACACTCGAGGCGGGGCAGGCCACCATCTATATCGTCGACGTTCATTATTACTCCGACGACGATGACGACGACATGGGGATGTATGACTGACCTGCTGCTGTCCAACGTGCACCTGGCCACGATGGACAACGGCTACGGCCTGCTGCACGACGCTGCGCTGGCGGTCAAGGATGGCCGCATCGCCTGGATCGGCGCGCGGTGCGATGCGCCGCCAGCCGCGCGCGAACACGATTGCGGCGGTGCCTGGCTCACGCCCGGCCTGATCGACTGCCACACCCACATCGTCCATGGCGGCAACCGGAGCGACGAATGGGAAGCGCGCCTGAACGGCGCTACCTATGAAGACATCGCGCGCCAGGGCGGCGGCATCATGGCCACCGTGCGCGCCACGCGCGCGCTGGATGTCGATGCGCTCGTCGCGGCCAGCCTGCCGCGCGTAAAGGCCTTGCTGGCCGAAGGCGTGACGACGCTCGAGATCAAGTCGGGCTACGGTCTTGCACTCGATGCTGAAGAACGCATGCTGCGCGCGGCGCGCCGCATCGGCGAGCTGCTGCCAGTGCGCGTCGTGACCACGTTTCTGGGTGCGCATGCGCTGCCGCCCGAATTCGCGGGGCGCCCAGACGACTACATGAGCAACGTGTGCGACGTCATGCTGCCTGCGCTGGCAGAGCAGGGCTTAGTGGACGCAGTCGATGCATTTTGCGAGCGCATCGGCTTTACCAATGCGCAGACCGCGCGCGTGTTCGACAAGGCAGGCGCGCTGGGCTTGCCCGTCAAGCTGCATGCCGAGCAGTTGTCCGACCAGGGCGGCGCCGCACTCGTGGCGCGCCATGGCGGATTGTCGGCCGATCATCTGGAACACCTGATCGAAGAGGGCATTGCTGCGATGGCCCGCGCCGGCACGGTGGCCGTGCTGCTGCCGGGCGCCTATTACTACCTGCGCGAAACGACCATGCCGCCGATCGCCGCCTTGCGCGCCGCCGGCGTGCCGATGGCCGTGGCCACCGACTGCAATCCCGGCACGTCGCCGCTGACGTCCTTGCTGCTGGCGCTGAACATGGCGTGCACGTTGTGGCGCCTCACGCCGCAGGAGGCATTGCTGGGCGTGACCGCGCACGCGGCGCGCGCGCTCGGTCTGCAGGACGAGATCGGCACGCTCACCGTCGGCAAGCGCGCCGACCTGGCGTTATGGAACATCGCGCGACCTGCCGATCTTGCCTACGCGATCGGATTCAATCCGTGCAAGGCCGTCATCCATGGCGGCGTCTTGCGCATCATCGGCTGAGTTTTTGACCGCCCGCAAGGCTGTCATCTGCGTTTCGGAGAAGATGAATTTCACGACGTGTAAAAAAAGCGGTGACTGCCGTAAGCAAATGTAAGGCTTAATCAATCGTTAAGGATCGCTGGCTATAGTCCTTCTCGTGATTCAACTTCTCCCCTCCCCATTTGCCAAAATGGGTTTGCCCACGGCGCCAACGCGTCGTGGGTTTTTCTTTGTCGGTCGGTTTTCGCGTTAGCCGACATCAGCCGAAATCAGCTGCGTTCGGCCAGCGCCGTCAGGCTCTCGCCCATCACGCGGCAGATGCGCCACTCGGGCATCACGTCAGCACCCATCGCCTTGTAGAAATTGATTGCAGGCTCGTTCCAATCCAATACCGACCACTCGAAACGTCCGCAGCCACGCTCGACTGCCAGCTGCGCCAGCCGTTGCAGCATGCGCGTGCCGATGTTCTTGCCGCGATGTGCCTGCTTCACATACAGGTCTTCGAGGTACAGGCCCTTTTTGGTGAGGAAGGTCGAGAAGTTATGGAAGAACAGCGCGAAGGTGACGACCTCGCCGTTCTCTTCGCCAACGATGGCTTCGCACGACGGGTGCGCGCCGAACAGGCCTTCGTGCAGCAGGGCTTCGGTGGCCACCACCATGTGTTCGAGTTTTTCAAAGACGGCCAGTTCCACGATCATGGCGTGGATGTGGGTGACGTCGTCCGGGCGGGCAGGGCGGATGGAAAATGGGGCAGTGGTCATGGCGATTCGATGGGATTGTTCAGGTTAGCGGATTGGACGATCTTCGGCGCGGGCGTACGCACGGCCCAGGCCACGCTCGCCAGGCACACGATCATGCCGAGAAATTCGAGCGCGCCGGGGCGGTAATCCTCAAGCAGCACCGACAGCAGCACCGACAGCACGGGCGTGACGACGGTGACGTACACGGCCTTGTTGGCGCCGATGCGGGCGATCAGCGTGAAGTAGGCGAAGAAGGCGATCACCGAGCCGAAGATCGACAGATAAAACAGGCCGGCCCAGTAGGTGCCGCTGTCGGGCAGCGTGAAGGCGTCGCCGTTCGCGAGCGACCACAGCGTCACCATCGACGCGCCCCACAGCATCGACCACGCCATCGTCAGCGGCAGGTTCGCGCACTGCTGCTTGACCTTGGTGACGACAACGCTGCCGCCCGCGCTGGCCATGGTCGCGGCCAGCGCCAGCACGACGCCGGCAATGAAGTGATCGTTGCCGCCGGCCTGGATTGCCTGCCAGGCATCGCCAATGGCGTGCCAGAACAGCAGCGCGACGCCCACCGTGGCGGCCGCGCCGCAGGTCCAGGTGCGGCGGTTGATGGCGGTGCCGAAGAAGAGGCGGCTCCAGATCGGTGTCCAGAACACCATCAGCGCAAACATCACGGCCACCAGGCCGGAGACGACATGCTGCTCCGCGTGGTAGGTGCAGATATACGAAATGCCGAAGGTCAGGCCGCCCTGCAGCGCCATCCAGCGGTGCGTGCGCCAAGGCAGGCTCAGGCGTTCGCGGCGTGCGATGCATACGGCAAACAGGGCCGCGGCGGCGAGGAGGAAGCGGTAGGCCACTGACACCGCCGGTGCGGTGTGCCCCAGTTGCAGGGTGATGGCCCAGAAGGTCGAGCCCCAGATCAGGGACGCGATGGTAAAGAGGATGGGGGAAGACATCGCGGGAGTATAGATGGCCCGCCAAGGTCCTGTCGGCATCAGTTCATCGACCCGCGCAGCCGATGTAGTAGAAATGCAACATCACCACGCGACCCGGATGCGCCGGTACAGGATGCTCAGCACGAACAGCGGCCCGATCAGCAAGAAGCGCAGATCGTCGAAGAACGATGGCTTCTTGCCCTCGATATGGTGGCCGACGAACTGGCCGAGCCAGGCCGCCACGAACACGCCGATCGACGTCGGCAGCACGGTACCGTTTGGCAACATGGCCAGCAGTACCAGCATGGCACCGGCCATCACACCCATCCCCAAAGCAAAGGTACGCGACAGCGTGACGTAATACGCCAGCGCCGCCGCCACGACCAGCAGCGCCACGGCCGGATGGAGCGCCCACAGGATGCCCAGCAGGCTGAACACGATTGCCGGTATGCAGACGATGTGGATCAGTTCATTGACGGGATTGCGGTGGCTTTCGCCATAGCGCGCCAGCAGGACATCGATGGCGCGGGGCGTGGATGCGGTGTACATGGCGGCGTCTCCCTGTATTGTTGTAAGGACGATTCTACCGCCGCTGTTCCCCGTGCGGCAGCCTATCGTGGCGGCAGCGCCGGCGTGGGCGCCATGGTGTCGGCCGGCTGCACGCGCAGATGGGCATGGTTCGCGAACAGCTCGGCGATCCATTCGACGAATACCCGCACCTTGGCAGACAAATGGCGGTTGTGCGGATACACCACGTGGACGGGAATCGGATCGCAGCGCCAATCCGGCAGCAGCCGCACCATCTTGCCGGTCGCAAGCTGCTCGGACAAAAGATAGTCGGTCATATTGATCACGCCCAGGCCGGCCAGGCCCGCCTTGATATACGCATTCGAGTCGTTGAGCGCGATGGCGCCGGGCAGCATGACTTCGATGCGCTCGCCGTCGCGGGTGAAATCCCAGCCGCTGACCTTGCCCGACTTGGACGAGAAATAATTGACGCAGCGATGGCGCTCCAGATCGTTCGGATGCAGCGGCATGCCGAAGCGCTCGATATACGAGGGCGCTGCGCAGGTGACGAAATTGATCACGCCAACGCGGCGTGCGATCAGGTTGTTGTCGATCAAGTCGCCACCGCGCACGGCGCAGTCGACGCCTTCCTCGACCAGGTCGACCGGGCGATCGGTACTGCCCATTTCCAGCGTGATATCGGGATAGCGCGCGAAAAAATCGGGCAGGGCCGGGATCAGGATCTCGCAGGTCAGGCCCGTGGGCGCATCCACCCGCAGCCGGCCACTGGGGCTGAAGCGGTGGCGCGTGAGCGATTCTTCGGCGTCGCGCACATCCGACAGGATCCGCACGCAGCGCTCGTAATAGGCTGCGCCGTCGGATGTCACGGACACATGGCGGGTCGTGCGATGCAGCAGGCGCGAGGCGAGCGACGTTTCGAGCGCCTGGATCAGTGTCGATACCGTCGCCTTGGGCATTTGCAGCGTATCGGCGGCGCGCGTGAAGCTGCCCGCATCGACGACTTGCACGAACACTTCCATGGCTTGCAGCTTGTTCATCTGGATTCTGAGTCAATAATCACGCCACTGTTCAGGAATCTGAACAATCAATTCGGTATTGTCATCTTTATCCGATTCGGGATCAAGACTATTATGTGTGCATCGCAACAAAGTATTTACTTGAGAAGACGGAGCAGGACATGAGTATTCGAGATGGCATTTTTACCACGGTTGCAGTCACGCTTAGCGGCGTCGCGCTGGCGGGATTGCTTTGCACGGATGCTTATTCCCGCGCCGCCGGCGCCGAAGCACGCGGCGTGCGGGCGCTGTCGATGCAGATGCAGATGAGCTGCGTGGGCGATTGCGCCGTCGTCGATGAGCGCATCGTCGAACTCGAGCTCGGGCAGGTTCCCCGATGAACGCCGTGGGCGACATGCCGGAGCGCGCGCTGAAGGTACGCGACCTCGAGGTCGCAGGCGCCACCGGCCCGCTGCCGGCGCGCCTGTACGCCGCCGGCCCGGCCGCCAAGCGCGACATGCTGGTCGTGTTCTATCACGGTGGCGGCTTCGACAGCGGCGACCTCGACGAAGCGGACGACTTCCTGCGCTCGCTGGCCGAATGCGATCACCTGCCGCTGGTGCTGGCGCCGAGCTACACGCTGGCCACGGTCAGCCCGTTCCCGGCCGCCGTCGAAGATGCGCATGCGGTCCTGCAGTGGGCCAAGAAGAACAAGACCAAGCTTGGCTGGAACGGCAAGCTCCTGGTGACGGCCGGCATCGAAGCCGGCGCCAACCTGGCGGCCGTGTGCGCGCTGATGTCGCGTGATCGTGGTGGTCCGGCACTCGCTGGCCAGATCCTGGTCATGCCGATGCTCGATCCGGCCCTGAGCACCGGTTCGATGCGCCAGCTCACGCAATGCTCCGACCGCGAAAAGGCCGCCACGATCTGCGCCGAAGCCTATCGCGGCTATTTGCCCCACGCAGCCGACCGCTCGCATCCGTACGCGGCGCCGCTGCATTCGAGCCGCCTGAAGAACCTGGCGCCGGCGCTGATCCTGTCGGCCGAAGACGACCCGCTGCGCGACGAAGCCGAGCTGTATGGCGCAAAACTGATCAATGCGGGCATCTGCACCACGGTGCGGCGCATGGCACCCGCTGATTTGCAAGACCCGAACGGCCGTAATGAATGCGCCTGCAAATGGCAGGCGATGGGCGAGATTGCGAATTTCCTGGCACGGCTGGAAGGGCGGCAGGGGGCTTGATGCCCCCGGGTTGTTCCGATTACGTCATCACAACGATGACGTAGGGTGGGCGGGTTTCCCGTCCACGCGTCCAACGAACGATGGCGAGCCATAACCAGATGAGTTTGAACGCGTGGACGGCGTAGCCGTCCACCCTACGACGGTGCAGCCAACATTGTAAGTAATAGTTCATCACAATAAGAGAGTGCAAATGAATCACAGCGCCCAATCGCACTACCTGCCTCGCAGATAACACACGGCCACCCGCCGGACTAAGCCACCGGCTCTACATCAGATAACAGAAATTTTTCCACGCCCTGGCGCGGAAGGGGATTCGTTTTGCCTGCGTTTCGTCTGGCCCGACATGCCAGCGACGCGGGACGGGGTTCTATTGTCTTTTTTTTCATCGTCGTATTTCATCGTTCTTAATAAAAGGGTTAATCATGAATAACCAATCAGGGATGGGCAAACTGCGCGTCATCATCGCCGCGCTGGCAATCGCAGGTCTCGCGGGCGCCGGTATCACCGGCTGCGCGGACGCCACCAGTGACGACGCACCGGCAGCGGCAGCGCCAAGTGCGCCGCCAGTCACGAGCGCGGTCGTCATCCAGCGCGCCGTCACCGAAACGCAGGAATTCTCCGGTCGCCTGGAAGCGATCGAAGTCGTTGCAATCCGCCCTCGCGTGTCGGGTTACATCACGGCCGTGAACTTCAAGCCGGGCGCCGAAGTGAAAAAGGGCGAGGTCCTGTTCGTGATCGACCCACGGCCATATCAGGCCGAAGCGGACCGCACGAAGGCCGTCGCCGCTGCGGCGCAGGCACGCGCCGACCTGGCGCGCCTGGAATTGCAGCGCGCCGAGCGCCTGCTGGCCGACAAGGCCATCGCCCAGCGCGAATTCGACGAACGTTCGGCCGGCCAAAAAGAACTGGATGCAAGCGTGCGCGCAGCCCAGGCCGAGCACGAAACGGCGCGCCTGAACCTGGCCTACACCCGCGTCACGTCGCCGATCGACGGCCGCGTGTCGAAAGCCGAAATCACCCTGGGCAACCTGGTGGACGCCACGGCGGTCCTGACCTCGGTCGTCTCGCTGGAACGCATCTACGCCAGTTTCGATGGCGATGAATCCACCTACCTGCGCGTGTCGCGCCGCACCAACGCCGGCCAGCCGGTGGACGTGAAGGTGGGCCTGGCCGGCGAAGAAGGCTTCCCGCACAGCGGCAAGCTCGAATTCGTCGACAACCAGCTCGATAGCCGCAGCGGCAGCGTGCGCATGCGCGCCACGCTGGCCAACACCGACCGCGCGCTGGCGCCGGGGCTCTTTGCCCGCGTGCAGATCGCCGGCGGTGCGCCGACCCCGCAGATCCTGATCGTCGACCGCGCCATCAATACCGACCAGGACCGCAAGTTCGTCTACGTCGTCGACAAGGACGGCAAGGCTGAATACCGCAGCGTCAAACTGGGCCCGCTGGACGACGGTTTGCGCATCGTGCGCGAAGGCCTGAAACCAGGCGAAAAGATCGTCGTGAATGGTTTGCAGCGCGTGCGCCCGGGCGCCCCGATCGCCGCGCAAGTCGTGCCGATGGTGGCCAACGCAGCACCGGCACCGGCCACCCCAGCGGCTGCAACGGGAGCATAAGTCACCATGAACTTTCCTAAATTCTTTGTCGACAAACCGATCTTCGCGGTCGTGCTGTCGGTGATCATCTTTGTCGCCGGCCTGATCTCGATCTTCATGCTGCCGATTTCCGAGTACCCGGAAGTCACGCCGCCCTCCGTGGTGGTGCGCGCGCAGTATCCGGGCGCGAATCCGAAGGTCATCGCCGAAACGGTGGCCACGCCGCTGGAAGAGCAGATCAACGGCGTCGAAGACATGCTGTATATGTCGTCGCAGAACACGTCCGACGGCGCGCTGGCGCTGACCGTCACGTTTAAAATCGGCACCGATGTCGAGCAGGCCGAGACCGCGGTGCAGAACCGGGTCCAGCGCGCGCTGCCACGGCTGCCCGAAGAAGTGCGCCAGATCGGTGTGACCACCGTGAAGTCGTCGCCGAACCTGACGATGGTGGTCCACCTGAATTCGCCGGACGGCCGCTACGACGACCTGTATCTGCGCAACTACGCGGTGCTGAACGTGAAGGACCAGCTGGCCCGCATCAAGGGCATGGGCGAAGTCCAGCTGTTCGGCTCTGGCGACTACGCGATGCGTATCTGGCTCGATCCGCAGAAGGTCGCCGCGCGTGGCCTGACCGCGGGTGATGTCATCGATGCGATCCGCGAACAGAACGTGCAGGTCGCGGCCGGCGTGATCGGCCAGGGGCCGGCCAAGGACGCGGACTTCCAGCTCACCGTGAATACGCAAGGGCGCCTGCAAAGCACCGACGAATTCGGTGACATCGTCCTGAAGACCAATGCCGAAGGCGGCACCACGCTGCTCAAGGATGTCGCGCGCATGGAGCTCGGTTCGAGTTCGTACGCACTGCGCTCGCTGCTGAACAACAAGTCGGCCGTCGCGATCCCGATCTTCGCCGCTCCAGGCGCGAATGACCTGCAGCTGTCCGCCGACGTGCGCACGACGATGGAAGCGTTGTCGCAGGAGTTCCCGGAAGGCGTGAAGTACTCGATCGTGTATGACCCGACCCAGTTCGTGCGCGAGTCGATCAACTCGGTTATCGTAACGCTGTTCGAAGCGGTCGTGCTGGTCGCGCTGGTGGTGATCATCTTCCTGCAGACCTGGCGCGCTTCGATCATTCCGCTGCTGGCCGTGCCGGTGTCGGTGGTCGGTACCTTTGCCGTGATGCTGGCCTTCGGATTTTCGATCAATACGCTGTCGCTGTTCGGCCTCGTGCTGGCCATCGGCATCGTGGTCGACGATGCGATCGTGGTGGTGGAAAACGTCGAGCGCAATATCGCCGATGGCCTGAATCCGCGCGACGCGACGATCCAGGCCATGAAGGAAGTCAGCGGGCCGATCATCGCCATCGCACTGGTGCTGTGCGCCGTGTTCGTGCCGATCGCGTTCGTGTCGGGCCTGACCGGCCAGTTCTATCGCCAATTTGCACTGACCATCGCGATTTCGACCGTGATCTCGGCGTTTGCTTCGCTGACGCTGGCGCCGGCCCTGTCGGCCGCGCTGCTCAAACCGCACAACGCACCGAAAGACCGCCTGACACGCATGATCGACGCCGTGCTGGGCCGCTTCTTTGCTGCCTTCAACCGCTTCTTCGGCCGCTCGTCGGTGCGCTATGAACACGGCGTGAAGGGTGTCCTGCGCCGCAAGAGCGCCGCGATCGGCGTCTACCTGGCGCTGGCCGTGGCCGGGGTGTTCATGTTCAAGGCAGTACCGCCGGGCTTCGTGCCACCGCAGGACAAGGCGTACCTGATCGGCTTCGCGCAACTGCCGGACGCCGCCTCGCTCGACCGCACCGACGCCGTGATCCGCCAGATGTCGAAGATCGCCCAGGAGATTCCCGGTGTCGAATCGTCGATCGCCTTCCCTGGCCTGTCGATCAACGGCTTTACCAATGCACCGAACGCCGGCATCGTGTTCGTGGGCCTGAAGTCGTTCGACCAGCGCAAGGACAAGGCGAAAAGCGCCGAAGCCATCGCCGCCGAGATCAACAAGCGCATGGGCGCCGTCGAAGATGCATTCGTCATGGTGCTGTCGCCGCCGCCGGTCAATGGCCTTGGTACGACGGGCGGCTTCAAGATGATGATCGAAGACCGCGGCAACGTCGGCTACGAAGAGCTGAACAAGGCAGTGCAGGCACTGACGGCCAAGGCCGCGCAGACGCCGGAACTGGCCGGCGTGTTCTCGGGCTTCCAGATCAACGTGCCGCAGCTGTACGCGGACATCGATCGCGTGAAAGCCAAGCAGCTGGGCGTGCCGCTGGCGAGCATCAACCAGACCTTGCAGGTGAACCTGGGCTCGCTGTACGTGAACGACTTCAACCAGTTCGGCCGCACGTATCAAGTGCGGGTGCAGGCTGACGCGCCGTTCCGTTCGCAGCGCGAACAGATCGAGCAGTTCAAGGTGCGCAGCAATACGGGCGAAATGATTCCGCTGTCGTCGATGATGCGCGTGAAGGACACCTATGGTCCGGACCGCGTCACGCGCTACAACGGCTATGTCTCGGCCGAGATGAATGGCGGCGCAGCGCCCGGCGTGTCGTCCGGCCAGGCACAGGCGGCGATGGAACGCATTGCGAAAGAAGTGCTGCCGAAGGGCGTGTCGTACGAATGGACCGAGCTGACCTACCAGGACGTCCTGTCGGGTAACACGATGATCTATGTGTTCCCGCTGTGCGTGCTGCTGGTGTTCCTGGTGCTGGCGGCCCAGTACGAAAGCTGGACGCTGCCGCTGTCGGTGATCCTGATCGTGCCGATGTCGATCCTGTGCGCGCTCATCGGCGTCAAGCTCACCGGTGGCGACAACAATGTGTTTACGCAGATTGCGCTGTTCGTGCTGGTCGGCCTGGCGTCGAAGAACGCGATCCTGATCGTCGAATTTGCCCGCGAGCTGGAAGACCATGGCCGCAGCGTCGTCGAAGCAGCACTTGAGGCGAGCCGCCTGCGCCTGCGGCCGATCCTGATGACGTCGATCGCGTTCATCGCCGGCGTGGTGCCGCTGGTGTTCTCGAGCGGCGCGGGTTCCGAGATGCGCCATGCCATCGGTGTCGCTGTGTTCTGGGGCATGCTGGGTGTGACCTTCTTCGGCCTGTTCCTCACGCCGCTGTTCTATGTGTTACTGCGCTCGCTGGCCAAGCGTTTTGAAAAACCCGTGCACACCGCGCCTGCGGTGGCGCACAGCGCAGAAGGAGTGCACTGATGAATACGATGATTGCAAAGGGCGTCGCGCCCCTGCTGGCGGCGCTGCTGCTGACGGCCTGCGCCACGCCCGACTTCGTGCAGCCGCACGTGGCCACGCCGGAGGCCTTCCGCGAGTCGCAGGCGCCAGTGCCGGCCGCGGAAGTGGCGGGCATCGACGGCGCGCGCTGGAAGCCGGCGCAGCCGGCCGAGCAGCAGCCGCGCGGCCAGTGGTGGCTGGCCTTCAACGATCCGGCGCTCACCGCGCTGATCGACGAAGCCGCCGCCAACAACGCCAACCTGTCGGTCGCGGCCAGCCGCGTCAAGCAGGCGCGCGCGATTGCCGGTATCGCCGAAGCGGATCGTATCCCGCAGGTCGGCGTGGGCATCGGCGCCCAGCGTGCACGCCTGTCGCCACGCGAATCGAACCTGCCGCAAGGCGTGGGGACAGACGCGTACACGAGCTACAGCGCGCGCCTGTCGGCCAGCTACGAAGTCGACCTGTTCGGCCGCGTGGCAGCCGGCGTGTCGGCTGCGCGGGGCGACGCGGCGACCTCCGAAGCCAACTTCCGCTCGGTGCTGCTGGCCTTGCAGGCCGACGTCGCGCAGACCTATTTCAGGCTGCGCGCGCTCGATGCCGAACTGGTAACGCTGGCCGATACGGTGCGCCTGCGTGAAGAAAGCATCAAGGTCACACAACGCCGCTTCGACCTGGGCGACATCGGTGAATTCGACCTGTCGCGCGCCCGCACCGAGCTGTCCACGGCGCGCGCCGAAGCCATCGGCGTGCAGCGCCAGCGCGCCACGACCGAGCATGCGCTGGCGGTCCTGCTGGGCAAACCGGCAGCCGATTACGTGGCTGGTCCGAGCCCGCTGCTCGATGCGAGCCTGATGCCGGCGATTCCTGCCGGCCTGCCATCGTCGCTGCTGGAGCGCCGGCCCGACATCGTCGCCGCCCAGCGCGCGATGGAGGCGTCGAATGCCCGCATCGGCGTGGCGCGCGCGGCGATGTTCCCTGCCTTGACCATCAATGCCGATGGTGGCGGCGTGGGCGGCGTGTTCTCGGAAGTGTTCAAGTGGAGCAGCCGTTCGTGGGTGCTCGGGGCGCTGGCCTCGATGCCGATCATCGACGGTGGCCGCAACCGCAACAACATCGTGCGCAGCGAAGCGGTGCTCGAGGAATCGGTGGGCACCTATCGCCAGAGCGTGCTGGTGGCGTTTGCCGAGGTCGAGGATAACCTGGCTGGTCTGCGCATTCTGGCGGGGCAGGCCGGTGAGATCGACGCGGCCGTTGTCTCGGCGCGCCGTTCGGCCGACCTGGCACAGAAGCTGTACGACGCCGGCCGCTCGAGCTATCTCGAACTGCTCGACGCCCAGCGCAACCTGGCGGTCGTGGAACGTACGGCAGTGCAGTTGCGCGGTGAGCGCGCACTGACGACGGTGGCGCTGATTCGCGCGCTGGGTGGTGGTTGGGATGCGGCGCAGCCAATAAATGCAGCGCAGCCAGTAAATGCGGCGGTAGCGCAACGCTGATCCGTGGAGGTAGGGTGGGCGGGTCTCCCGCCCACGCGTTCAACTCGCCGTGGCATATCGCTGAGCGAGGTTGGTTTGAACGCGTGGGCGGCATAGCCGCCCACCCTACGAAAAGGTGTTTGCCCTTTGCGGCGGTGCGTGTGAACGCACCGCCGCTTTTTTTCGTCGGTGTAGCAAAACTACAAAAATATTCAGATTCAATTGACTCAGTTAAACGACGAGAACAGAATCTGTGGGCCGAAAGCGTCCGCTTAGAGACCATGGCAACCAGTTGCGTAGTTTATCTACGTGACCAACAGTACGTCCATCGATGTCCTGAAGGACTGAAACACGTCAATTACACCGGAGGAGACAAAATGAAGAAAAGCATCATCGCCATGCTTGCCACCAGCGTTGTGGCACTCAGTAACCCGGCCCTGGCCGCCACCCCGCCTGCCCAGGCGGGCAACAGTTCTGCCGTGCTGCTGCAGGGCTTCCACTGGAACTCGTCAAGCGCTAGGAGTCCGAACTGGTACAACACCCTGCAGGGCAATGTGGGCGAGCTGAAGACCATGGGCTTTAGCCATGTCTGGTTCCCGCCACCGTCCGATTCGGCGGCCTCGCAGGGCTATCTGCCGCGCCAGCTGAACAACCTGAATTCCGCCTACGGCAGCTCGGCCGAACTGACCAACGTCGTGCGCGCCTTCACGAACAGCGGCATCAAGGCGGTGGCCGACGTCGTCGTCAACCACCGCGTCGGCACCACCGGCTGGTCGGACTTCACCAATCCCAACTGGACCACGTATTCGATCGTCAACAACGACGAGTGCAACTGCGGCCTGGGCAGCGCCGATACGGCGCTCGGCTTCAATGGCGGGCGCGACCTGGACCACCGCAACGTCGGCGAAGTCCAGAACGGCATCACCACGTGGCTGAACTACACGCTCAAACCGGTGGGCTTTACTGGCATGCGGGTGGACTATGTGCGGGGCTTCAGCCCCAGCTACGTCGGGCAGTATGCCAATGCCTTCAACGCCGAATTCTGCGTCGGCGAGCTGTGGAACGACCTGAACCTGAACAACGTCGATGCGCACCGCCAGGAAATCATGAACTGGATTAACGGGACCAGCAACAGCTGCGGCGCGTTCGACTTCACCACCAAGGGCCTGCTTAACGACGCGCTGGCCAACGGTAATTACTGGCGCCTGAAGGATGCCGCGGGCAAGCCGCAGGGCGCCATCGGCTGGTGGCCGGCGATGGCGGTGACCTTCGTCGACAACCACGATACCGGTCCATCCGAAAGCTGCGGCAATGGCCAGAACCACTGGGCGGTGCCGTGCGGCGCGGTGATGCAGGGTTACGCCTATGTGCTGAGCCACCCCGGCATTCCGACCGTCTACTACCCGCACATCTACAACTGGGGCCTGAAGACGCCGATCGCTGCGCTGATGGCAGCGCGCCGGGCAGCCGGGGTGACGTCGACGTCGCCGGTGGCGATCCAGCAGGCGGCGCAGGGACTGTATGCGGCAGTCGTCACGGGCAACACGCGCCAGCTCGCGATGAAGATCGGGCCGAACGCCTGGAGCCCGGCCGGCACGGGCTGGGTGCTGCAGACGTCGGGCAGCAATTACGCGGTGTGGATGAAGTAAGATCGCGCTGTATCTGACGCATCGGCTGCCGGCCACGGCGGCCGGTCGTCGACGTGCTGCGGCGGCGCGCCGCTACAATGGCGCCATGTCCATCGCATCTGCTTGTGCTCCTGTTCCACCGCTCACCGGCCTCGCGCCCGTGATCGACGCCACGACCCGCATTCTCGTGCTGGGCAGTTTTCCGGGCGCCGCGTCGCTGGCGGCCGGACAGTATTATGCGCACCCACGCAATCTGCTGTGGCCGATCCTGTCGCAACTGACGGGCGAAGACCTGGCCGGCTTACCCTACGACGAGCGCCTGCCGCGCCTCCTGGCGCACGGCATCGGCTTGTGGGATGTGCTGGGTGCCTGCGAGCGCGAAGGCAGTCTCGATTCCGCCATCCGTGCGCCGGCCGCGAACGACTTCGCGCGGCTGCACGAGCGTTGTCCGCTGCTTGCAACCGTCGGCTTCAATGGCAAGACGGCGGGCAAATTTGCACCGCAATTTGCCGACGCCGGCTATCGCACGGTGCTGCTGCCATCGACTTCGCCGGCGTATGCGTCGATGACGTTGTCGCAGAAGTTGCTGGCCTGGCAGGAACTAATCGTCCTCCGTTAGGAAGACGTCATCGGGTTGGCGGAACCTTCATATCATTGCATGCGGTTCAGGTGGCCTAGTACTCCGGCATTCCAGCTCAGCGAGCTGAAGTGATTTAATGGTCCTTAGCGTCATCGCGCGTAAGTAGCTCGGAAAATTTCTTGCCATCGAAGGTATAGTAATGAACCGCGCTTCCCGGCCCGGTTTCATCGCGGCTTCCATGCACAACCAGCAGGCGGCTATCGGCTCGAAATTCCAGAGGCTCCGAGATATTTGTACTCCAACAGCAAACCGTGAACGGCAGCCACGCTACGTTGCCGGTCTTGGCATCGACGCTTGCCGCCATGATGCACGACGCTCCACACCCCCACATCGCTAACATGCCGGATCCGGCAAAATTTACCGGGCCTTTTTCGGCAGAGCGCAAGTGTGCTGCATATTGTCTGCTTTTTACATCGGTCAAACGTGCTTTTGCAAAAGGCCCCGTGTAGGAAGGCACTGGGAAAGCATGAAAGTCCGCGGCCGCGTTGATGCTAGCGCTATGTAGCATAAGAAAAGAAAATGCGATTTGCATGAGGCGCATAATTTAATACCAACGGTGTGCTTGCCAAAATATCTTGGCTGTCTTTGCAGAATGATAGCGACCCATGACATAGTGAATGCCGCCTTGGCACTCTTCGACAGCATTTCCAAACGACTCTTCACCATGCGGGTTCAGCGGATATTGTGCTCGCAATAATTGGAATAATCCACGTGCAGTGGATGCCGGGTTGCGCGTGCCGATGATCCCGCCTGACTCTTGCGCAATTATCCAAAGAAAATCATCATATTGCGTCATCGATACTCCTTCGATGCGCAGTGCGTCGCGCAATGCGTTTTGTACGTGTGCTGGAATTTTTGAAGGATCTTTCTCCGCCCAGGTAGCTGCTTTCGCATTTTTGATTGGGCGATGATGGTGAGAATCTTTCATATTCAGCTCTTTGCTGTTTAATGTTGCCAAGATGAAAAAATCGCCTTGATTGCACTGCAGGTCATGGGACTATCCTAGTTGGTTGCAGAGGGGAAACTTTGATTCAACTTAAACATAGAGACACCGCCTCTCTCTTTCAGCGTGCCGAGCTCAGCACCGCTCCGTGAGCCGGGAATGATTGAGGTTTTGAATTTGGTTGATGTTGATGGATGTTAAATTGACCAAAACACTAATCTGCTGTGGCCGATTCTGTCGCACCTGACTGGCGCAGACCTGGCCGGTCTGCCTTACGATGAGCGCCTGCCGCGCCTGCTGGCGCAGGGCATCGGCTTGTGGGATGTGCTGGGTGCATGTGAGCGCGAAGGCAGTCTCGATTCGGCTATCCGTGTACCAGCGGTGAACGACTTCGCGCGACTGCGCGAGCGTTGTCCGCTGCTTGCAACCGTCGGCTTCAATGGCCAGACAGCGGGCAAATTTGCACCGCAATTTGCCGACGCCGGCTATCGGACGGTGCTGCTGCCATCGACCTCGCCGGCGTATGCGGCGATGCCGTTTGCGCAAAAGCTGCTGGCCTGGCAGCGCTTGCTGGCAGACTGACGACGCTGACCCGTTCCAGGCCGCAGAGGACGCGACTTGCGCAGCTTATTTGCGCCAGGGTGTCTTGGCAGGTCTGGCTACCGACCGATCTGTCAGGCGGCTATGCAGATATGCGCGCACGTCGTCTGACGCGTAGCCTTGGCCCTCCGCCAACATCTCTGCTCTGGCGTCACGAGCTTGCGCAACGAAGGCGGCACGCTTCTCAACCGCATGGACGGCTTGCCGGATCGCCTCGACCATGAATGCATGCGGGCTGATGCCAAGCACGTGGGCAGCATCGATTGCGCGCTGCTCGAGTTCATCGGTAAGTTTCAGTGGGATCGTTGACATGGGATTGTGCCTCGTTTGCGAGCCTGCCTACCGGATATGCGTCCCGGTCCCCGCCGCCATTTTCCGCAGATACGCCAGCTTTGCCACGTACACCTCACGCATATCCTGCCGCGTGCTGTGATCGACCGCCAGCGCGATCTGTTCCCGCGCATCACGCACGTGCCCCAGCTGCAGGTGGGCGACGCCCAGCCAGAACCGGAACTCGTCGTTGTACGGCGCGCGCTGCACTTCGCGCGCGAAGTGGGCCACTGCGTCGTCATAGCGGCCCGCCTTGAGCGCGGCCGTGCCCAGATCAAAATAGTGATATGGCGGCGTCGGATCAACCGCCGCGATGCGCGCGGCCAGCGCCGCCGCTTCCAGTGGCCGGCCCAGCGCCACCAGCACCGGCTGCAGGTTGTGCAGCACTGCCAGGTTCTCGGGCTCGCGCACCAGCGCGGCCTGGAACGCGCGCTCGGCCAGCGCCGGTTCGCCATGCCGCTGGTAGATCACGCCCAGCGTGTTAAGCGTGCTCGCCACGCCGGGCCGTGCCAGGACCGCCGCGCGCGCCCACCAGTAGGCGTCGTCGCGGCGGCCCTGCACCAGTGCTTCGGCGGCGCGGTTGTTCAGGAACAGGGCGACGATGTCGTCTTCTTCGAGCTCGCGCGTGCGCAGGCGCGCGGCCTCGTCGCGCGGGATGAAATCGACGACCAGCACGCGCTGCGGGTGGTAGCCGCGCGGCGCGTCGGCCGGGCGTTCGCCCAGGCTGACGTTGATGTGGGAGCTGGACAGGTACAGGCCCGCAGTGCGGCTCCAGGTGTTGTCGACGTCCACGCTCTGGAACCGGACCGGCATGCCCAGCTCTTTGGCAAAGGCCGCCGTCATGATCACCAGCGACAGGCAGTTGCCCGTGCGCGCGGCGTAGGTCTGGCTGGCGGTGCGGGTGGTGGTCGATTCGTACTCGAGCTTGAGGTCTGACTTGCTGTAGAGCGCATCGACCAGGCCGTGCTGCATGCCCTTGGTGCGCAGGCGCGACGTGAATGCGCTGCTGTTCAGGTAAGTACGCATCGCGGTGCTGAGCGCGAACAGGTCGTGCGCGCCGATGGGCTCGGAGGGTGGCGCGAAGCGCGCATCGGCAAACAGGGCCGCTGGCGGGGCAGGGGGAGGAGCGAGACTGGCGCAGCCGGCCAGCAGCATGCTTAACAACAGCCAACCGAACGACGGCCAATTGAACAAGACCCAGCGCATGGCGCCTCCTGCAAACGAGCGTACTGACAAGGCAGTATCCGCTCCCTTGCGGGCGAAGTCAAAACTCAGTCTTCGTGAAACGCTTCCAGCAGTTCGTCCATGATCTCGGCGGTTTCTTCGTCCGACAGGCCCAGGTACGCGCAGGCCGCCACGCCGCCTTTGTTCCATTCGTTTGACTCGGCGTGGCCCTGGTAGCGGCAGATCGCGTTCTCGGCCAGCAGCGACAGGGCGACCAGTGAGCGCACGGGTCCTGCGGTGGCGGCATCGTCGATCACGGCGAAATCGTGATGGTGCAGGATGGCCCAGGCCACGTGGTCGGACAGGCCCCAGTTGCGGGCCAGCAGGCAGCCCATTGCGGCGTGGCTGGTCGCGTGGCGTTCGTTTTCGAGGTCGGTGAACGGGCGATGCGCTTCCATCGACGCCGCGCCGTAGGTTGCTTCGTAATCCTTGAAGCGGTCCATCAGGAGCGGCACGCCGGTGTCGCAGAACAGGCCGAACGTGTGCGCCACGTCGGCTTCGCCCATGCGCAGGCGGCGCGTCAGGAACACCATCGCGTGCGCGCGGCGGGTCGAGATGTCCCAGAAGCTGGCCAGCGCGGCGCTGTTCACGGGGATCGCCTGGCGCGCCAGCAGCCCGGTCATCAGGGCCGCGACCTGGTTAATCCCCAGGAACAGGATGGCCTGCTCGATCGACTTGGCCTTGCGGCGCCCGCCGTAGACGGCCGAATTGGCCAGCTTGAGCAGGGCGCCGGACATGCCGACGTCGCTCGCCACGATCCGGCCGATGGCGTCGGGCGATGGATCGTCGGCCCCCAGCTCGCGCTGCAGATCGGCAAGCAGGCTCGGCCGCGGTGGAATGCGGATCGACTTGATCAGGGCATCGACCTGGTCGGTTTGGGGGGCGGATTCGACGACGGTATTCATGAAATGGCGGGGCGCGAGAGGGCATCTCGGACGTTGCGGGGGAACGTGTCACTATACTCCACACGCCAAAATATTGCAGCAAGGCAATGTGCAAATCAACTGGTTAATGTAGCAATTCCACCATAGCGCCAAGGCACTGGCGTGCGCGCTAGAATCCCGACATGGCTATTTCGACAATTGCAGGAATTGATTTTTCCGCCGATGCCGCCACCGTGGCGCGCCAGCTGATCGGGGTGACGGTGCTGCTCGACGGGGTGGGTGGGCGCATCGTGGAGACCGAGGCCTATGACCGCGAAGATGCGGCCTCGCACGCGTTTGCCGGCGAGACCGAGCGCAATGCGTCGATGTTCGGTCCGCCCGCGCATGCCTACGTCTACCGCTCATACGGCATCCACTGGTGCCTGAACTTCGTGTGCCGCGAGGCGGGGCATGGCGCTGGGGTGTTGATCCGCGCGCTGGAGCCGGTGGCGGGGCTGGACGTCATGCGCGCCCGGCGCGATGCGCTGGAAGAGCGCGCGCTGTGTTCGGGGCCGGGCAAGTTGTGCCAGGCGCTGGGCGTGACGCGTGCGCACGATGGGATGGCGCTGGAGGGCGCGTCGTTTACCTTGCTGCCGGCAGAGGCGGGCCTGGTCGTCGTGGAAGGCATCCGCATCGGCATCTCGAAGGCGGTCGACGTGCCGTGGCGCTTCGGCCTGGCCGGCTCGCGCTTTCTGAGCCGGCCAATCCGTAGCCAGGCGCGCAACTAAGCCGACCCGCGGCGGCGCGTTGTCGCCGGCGGCAGGGCCGGCACCGGCTTGGCGCGCATCGTGCTGGCGCGGCTGCGGCGATCGGCCACGCCCTGGAAGCCCACCGCCGGCGCGTCGTCGTGCGCTTTTTCCATTCCTTCCACCTCTTCGACGTCGTCGTCACCCGGTGCGATGCGGAAGATCGCCACGGCCTTGGCCAGGTTGACAGTCTGCTCGTTCAGGCTTTCGGCCGCTGCTGCGGCCTGTTCGACAAGCGCCGCATTCTGCTGCGTCATGCTGTCCATCTGCCCGACCGCGCGATTGACGTCGGCGATGCCGTCGGCCTGCTCGGTGCTGGCGATGCTGATGCGCCCGATGATGTCGTTTACCTGGCGCACCGACGAGACGATGTCGCCCATGCTGGCGCCGGCTTCGCTCACTGACGCGTTGCCCCGTTCGATGATGCTGACCGAGTCCGCGATCAGACCCTTGATTTCCTTGGCCGCTGCTGCCGAGCGCTGCGCCAGCGTGCGCACTTCGGACGCCACCACGGCAAAGCCGCGCCCCTGTTCGCCGGCGCGCGCCGCTTCCACCGCTGCGTTCAGGGCCAGGATATTGGTCTGAAACGAGATGCCGTCGATGACGCCGATGATCTCGACGATCTTGCGCGAGCTGGCCTGGATCGATTCCATCGTCGTCACCGCCCCTTGTACCGCCTGGCCGCCGCGCGCGGCCAGCTGCGCCGCTTCGGCCGCCAGCTCGGATGCCTGGCGCGCATTGGTGGCGTTGTCCTTGACCGCCGTGGTCAAGGTCTCCATCGTGCTGGCCGTCTGCTCGAGCGAGCTGGCCTGCATCTCGGTGCGGCTCGACAGGTCCATATTGCCGGTGGCGATTTCGCGCGACGCCGTATCGATCGAGCGCACCGCCGTCATCACGCTGCGCAGCGCCGCATTCAGGCGCGCGATCGTGTGATCCAGCGCGCGGCCCGTGTCGGCGATTTCGTCGCGGCCCTGCGCGTCTACCGGTGGCGCGTCGAGCCGGCCCTCGGCCAGCTCGCCGACCGTGTGCGCAATCGAGTGGATCCCGGCCAGCATCGCGCGCCGCACCAGCATCGTCACCGCCAGCGACAGCGTGATCGACAGCAGCACCAGGCCGGCCATGGTCCAGCCCAGCGTGCGAAACTCGGCCCTGGCGGCGGCGTAGGCCTCCTGGTTCATCGTCTTTTCGATCTGTGCGAGTTGCGTCAGCGCGGCGTCGAGCGCGCCGAACTGCTGCTCGGCCTTCTGCATCGCATTGGTGGCGATCGACTGGTCCACGGCCGCCATCTCGATGGTCTCGCCGATCGCCTTGCGATAGCGCGTCAGCGCCGCCTGCGAGGCCGCGACCGGCGCGCGTTCTTCGCGTTCGGCGGCGTGCGCGAACTTGCCCAGTTTGTCGCCGATGGCGGCGTGCCGGCGGCCGATATCGGCCGTCAGTGCGCGCAAGCGGTTCTCGGCGAAGCTGCCATTGGTCCAGGCCAGCAACTGGTAGGCGTTGGCGTGGACGAAGCGCGCCTCGCCGGCGACATCGGCCACCGCCTGCAGGCGCGCCGCGCGCACCTGCACCATATGTTCCAGCGAGGCGTTCTGGCGCACCATGCCATAGTAGGCGGCGCCTGACAGCATGGTCAGCAGCACGAGCACGAGGCCCGGGGCCAGCAGCAGTTTCTGGCCGATCCGCAGTTTGTTCAGCATGGGTCACTCCACAAAAAAAGCTGCCATCGCGGGCAGGGCGACGGCAGCGACAGCAGGGGATGCGCGAGGCCGGCGCAGGCTTATTTCTTGTAGATGCCCGCTTCGAGCACCACGCCGTCGACCAGCAGGATGTAGGTGGTCTTGGGTTCGATCTTGCCGGTGGTGGGATTCTTGTACTGGTAATCGACCCAGCCCTTGCCCTTGGCCGCGGCCAGTTCGATGATCTCGCGCCGGTACTTCTTGCCGTTCGCATCGGGCACGTCGGTCAGGTCCTTGCCGACGATCGACGGGTTGTAGGGGTGGGCCAGCACGATGCCGGTCTTGACGTCGCGCAGGTCGATGTACAGCGGGCCCTGGACGAATTCCGGGTCCTTGGCATTGATGCGCTTCATCATTTCATCCTTGCCCTTGGCCTTGATCAGGGCGGCGCCGCGTTCGGCCATGGCGATGGCGTCTTTCTCGGTCGGCTCATTGGCCAGGGCTGCGGTCGAGGCCAGCCCCAGGCACAGGGCGGCGGCGGTAGCGATCAGTTTCATGGCGGTGCTTCCTTTCGCGGTAAATGCCTCGGAAATATTGCTTAAGTGCATTCACTACTCTAGCGGCGCGTGCCCGAGCCGGATTGCGCACGCACAAGCGCGTGGAAATCGCACGGGCGCCGTTGCGCCGATGCCGCACTTTTTCCTACAACAGCCCGTGATTGTCCTATTCACGCAGTCAGACACCATCTCATTGATTGATGGCAATTGCTGTCCATTTGGCCTCCCTAAGATGGGTTCTTTCCGGCAATCCGCCGCCTTCCCATCGTCTTCTTCTGGAGATCTTCGTGAACACGACTGCAACGACGCCCACCAAGTTCAAGCCCTTCACGCGCCAGTCGATCGTGACCGCGCGCCAATGGGAGTGGCTCACGCCCGAGCTGCAGGAAGCCGTGCAGGTGGTCTCGCACGTGCTGCCGTTTCGCACCAATGCGTATGTGATGGATACGCTGATCGACTGGTCGCGGGTGCCGGACGATCCGATCTACCGCCTGACGTTCCCGCACCGCGACATGCTGCCGGGCGCCGAATACGAGCAGCTGCGCGACCTGGTGCTGGTCAAAACAAACGACGCCGCGATCGCGCGCCTGGTGCACGCGATCCGCATGCGCATGAATCCGCACCCGGCCGGCCAGATGACGCACAACGTGCCGCGCGTGAACGATGCGCCGCTCAAAGGCCTGCAGCACAAATACAAGGAAACCGTGCTGTTTTTCCCGAGCGCCGGCCAGACCTGCCACGCCTACTGCACCTTTTGCTTTCGCTGGCCGCAGTTCGTCGGCATGGATGACCTGAAGTTCGATGCGCGCGAGTGCGGCGAACTGGTGGACTACCTGAAGGTGCACACCGAGGTCACCGACGTCCTGATCACCGGGGGCGATCCGATGATCATGAATACGCGCTCGCTGGCCGAATTCCTCGAGCCGCTCCTGATCCCCGAGCTGGCCCACATCCAGAACATCCGCATCGGCACCAAGTCGGTCGCGTACTGGCCGCAGCGCTTCGTGTCGGACAAGGACAGCGACGACCTGATGCGCCTGTTCGAGAAGGTGGTCGCCAGCGGCAAGAACCTGGCCATCATGGGCCACTACAACCATGCGGTCGAACTGCGCGCACCGATCGCGCAGCAGGCGGTCAAGCGCATCGTCGGCACCGGCGCCACGCTGCGCATGCAGGGCCCGCTGATCCGCCATATCAATGAAGACCCGAAAAGCTGGGCCGAGCTGTGGACCACGGGCGTGCGCCTGGGCGCGATTCCCTACTATATGTTCGTCGAGCGCGACACCGGCCCACGCGACTACTTCGCGCTGCCGCTGGCGCGCGCCCACGAGATCTTCCAGGCAGCCTATTCGATGGTCTCGGGTCTGTCGCGCACCGTGCGCGGGCCGTCGATGAGCGCGTTCCCCGGCAAGGTCGTGATCGACGGCGTGGTCACGATCAATGGCGAAAAGCTGTTCGCGCTGCAGTTTCTGCAGGCCCGCAATCCGGAATGGGTGCGGCGGCCGTTCTTTGCCAAATACGACGCCACAGCGACCTGGCTCGATCACCTGAAACCCGCGTTCGGGCGCGATCGCTTCTTCTTCGAGACGGAAAGCGGCGGCGCGCTGCGCGGCGCCGGCGGCCGCGTGATCCCGCTGGTGCCGGCCGGCCAGCGCGGCCACGCCCAGCCCGACGCGGCATAACCGGTCGACGTTCGGTCGGATCCTGCGCCATGCAACCCGCTGCCACGGTGGTGTCTCCCGCTCCCCCGCGCCTGTCCGGCCTGGCGGTGTTCGTGTACGTGTTCGTGCCGTTCGCGCTGGGGCATTACCTGTCCTCGCTGCTGCGCAACGTGAACGCGGTGCTGGCGTCGCAACTGGCGAGCGCGCTCGCGCTGACGCCGGGCCAACTGGGGTTGCTCACCAGCGCGTTCTTCTTTGCGTTCGCGCTGGTCCAGCTGCCGGTGGGGATGGCGCTGGACCGCTACGGGCCGCGCCGCGTGCAGGTGGCGATGCTGCTGGTGGCATCCTGCGGCGCGCTGCTGTTTGCGCGAGGCGGGGGCTTCTGGAGCCTGCTCGCGGCGCGCGCCGTGATGGGGTGTGGCCTGGGCGGCTGCTTCATGGCGGCGGTCAAGGCCGTGTCGATCTGGATCGCACCCAGCCGGCTGCCATCGGTGCACGGCTACCTGATCGCCGTCGGCGGAATGGGTGCGGCCAGCGCGACGATGCCGGTGCGCGCGATGCTCGAGTACACCGACTGGCGCGGCCTGTTCGTGCTGCTGGCCGGCCTGGTCGCCTGCACCGGGTTGCTGATCGCGCTGCTGTACCCGAAGCTTGACGATGCGGCGCCCGCCCGGAGCCCGTTATCGCCGCTCTTGCCAGCGCTGCGCGAGGTCTGGCGCGCACCCGGCTTTCGCGCGGTGGTGGCCCTCGTGCTGGTGCCGCACGCGGTGTTCTTCGGCGTACAGGGCCTGTGGATCGGGCGCTGGCTGGCCGACGTCGCGCTGTATCCGGAAGACGCCGTGGCCTACCTGCTGTACCTGGGCATGGCGGCCGTGGTGTTCGGCGCCATCGCGGTGGGGATGATCACCGAGTGGGCCGGACGGCGCGGCATGCCGCCGCTCGATGTGGCGGCCGCCGGCATCACGATGTTCGTGCTGATCCAGGCGGCGTTCGTGATCGGCTACCGGCCCAGCTTTTCGTGGCTGTCGGTGATGTTCACGCTGGCCGGTACGGTCACCGGCATCGACTACGCGATCGTGGCCCAGTCGATGCCACGGGCCCTGACCGGGCGCGCCGCGACCTTCCTGAACCTCTTGATCTTCATCGGCGCGTTTCTGGTGCAGGCCGGCTTTGGCGTGGTGATCGGGCTGTGGCAGCCCGACCTGCTGGGCCACGCGCCTGCCGCCGCCTACCGCTGTGCGTTCGCGCTGCTGGTGCTGATCCAGGTGCCCGGCTTGTGGCAGTACGCGCGCCGCCGCAGGGATGCACCGTTGCCGGCGACCTGAGATTGCTTCCACGTAACGTACGTGCTGTAATATTTTGTCAATATAAGATTTCCCCATTCTGTATTTTGGGGGAACACCATGCGACATCATCTGCCGCGCCTGTGCGCCGGCGCCACCCTCCTGTTGCTGGCTGCCTGCGGCGACAAGTCGACGCTGCCGCAAGGCGCCGACATCGGGCCGCAGCCCGAGCTCAAGGCGCCCAACAAGACCCTGATCCCGACGGTCAACATCGCAAAGGCCACCGGCTGGCCCGCTGGCGTGATGCCCACAGCGGCGGCCGGTCTGGACGTGAATGCGTTCGCCACGGCGCTCGACCATCCGCGCTGGGTGTACGTGCTACCGAACGGCGACGTGCTGGTGGCCGAATCGAATGCCCCGGCCAAGCCGGACGCTGGCGGGATCCGCAACTGGATACAGGGCAAGGTGATGGCCCGCGCTGGCGCCGGTGTACCGAGCGCGAACCGCATCACGTTGCTGCGCGACGCCGACGGCGACGGTGTGGCCGAGCTGAAAACGGTCTTTCTGAAGAACCTGCATTCGCCGTTCGGCATGGCGCTGGTGGGCGACATGCTGTACGTGGCCAATGCCGATGCCATCGTGCGCTTCAACTACAAGGAAGGCGCCACCGAAATCACCGAGGCCGCGCAGCCGGTCGCGCCGCTGCCGGCCGGGTTGAACCACCACTGGACCAAGAACATCATCGCCAGCCAGGACGGCAAGAAGCTGTACGCCACGGTCGGCTCGAACAGCAACGCCGCCGAAAACGGCATGGACATCGAAAAGAACCGCGCTGCGATCCTTGAGGTGGACCTGGCCAGTGGCGCAGGTTTTGGCAAGGTCCGTGTGTTCGCGTCGGGCCTGCGCAATCCGAACGGCATGGCGTGGAATCCGCAGACGGGCGCGTTGTGGACGGTCGTGAACGAGCGCGACGAAATCGGCAGCGACCTGGTGCCCGATTACCTGACCTCGGTGAAAGAGGGCGGCTTCTATGGCTGGCCGTACAGCTACTACGGCAAGAACATCGACGCACGCGTCAAGCCGCAGCGGCCTGATCTGGTGGACAAGGCGATCGTGCCTGACTACGCGCTGGGCGCGCACGTGGCCGCGCTGGGCCTGACGTTCTATGAAGGCACACTGCTGCCAGCGCAGTATCGCAACGGCGCGATCATCGGCAACCACGGTTCCTGGAACCGCAAGCCCCGCTCGGGCTACAACGTCGTGTTCATCCCGTTCCGGGACGGCATGCCGAACGGGAAGCCGGTCGACATCCTCAGCGACTTCGTCAACAAGGATGGCGAGGCGCAGGGCCGGCCGGTGGGCGTTGCCGTGGACAAGAAGGGCGCGGTGCTGGTGGCCGACGATGTCGGCAACGTGATCTGGCGGGTGGTGCCGGACGCCGGGTAATACCAAGACGTCCCCACGTCGTTCCAGCGAAGGCTGGAACCCAAGTGTGCTTGCGTTACTGGCACCGCGAAGAACTTGGGTTCCCGCCTCCGCGGGAACGACGTGTTTCAGGCGCAGCCTGTGACCAGCAGCACCGGAATCCCGGTCCACGCCACTGCCACCACGGCCAGCACCGCGCTGGCCGCACCCACATAATCCACGAACTCGTCGGACCCCTGGCGCAGGCGCTTGCCGGCCAGGGCGCCGACCCACACGCACGCCGCCATCGACAGCAGCGTCGCGCCGCCCAAGAGCCACGGATTAGGACCCGCAGCGCGCAGCGCGCCCGGCGTGCACTGGCTCGCGGCGACGATGTACGCGAACGCGAAGTGCGCGCCCCAGATCAGCAGGGGCAGCGAAGCACGTGTGGCGCGCGAAAAGAAATGGTCGCTCATCGGATCACTCCATCACCAGCAGCAGGCCGCGGATCACCAGGAATCCGGCGAAGCCCTGCAGCGTCACGTAGTGCCAGATCAGCGCGATATTGTCGCGCGTGGCACGGTTCTCGGGGACGATCATGCCGCGCCAGGCGCGCACGCACAGGTACGGCGCGGCCAGCAGCAGCACGAACAGCATGATGCCCTGGAAGCCGAGCAGGATCGAGATCGATGCGCTCCACGTGTCGCGGGTGCCGTCCAGGTTCACCAGGCGCCAGCTGTAGACGTCGACGCCGAAGGCGCCGGCGGTGCACGCCAGTGCCACGATCAGCACCCACGGCGTGAGCTTGTTCGAGACCCGGTCGCTCAGCCACACCAGCGCGGAGCCGCCCAGCAGCAAGGCGGCCGACAGCAGCGTCCACGACCACGCTGGCAGCGATGCGCCCGGCGGTGGGCAGATCTGCAGCCGCATCGACGTGTGGATGTAGACATAGGCGAACGAGCAGTAGATCAGGAACAGCACGATCAGCATGATGAACGTGCCCCACCACGAGTGCGACGCCGTACCGCGCGCGCCGATCGGCAGCGTGACGCCGCCGCCGATGTCGGCTTCGCGCATCGGCACCTTCTGGTCCGACTGCCACAGCCAGGCGATGATCGAGCCGATGGCGATCACGCCGCAGATGGTTGCCAGCACGTTGGCTTTCACGGTCAGCAGCAGGAAGAAGCCGGCGGTGCCGAAGGCGCCCAGCACGGTCAGCCAGCTGTCGCCCGGCAGGATCATCAGGTAGGTCGGCTTGGCGCTGACCGGGCTGGTGGAGATGGTTTCGCGGCGGCCGGTAACGGTGTTCGGCAGGTAGTGGCGGCCTTCGGCGACTTCCTTCGACAGCGTCGGCTGGTCCCACAGCGGGTCGTCCGACGTGATGATCGGGATGCTGCGGTTGCCGTAGTCTTCCGACGGCAGCCATTCGAGCGTGGCCGCATTCCACGGATTGCCCACGTCCTTGGTCGGACGGCGCAGCGTGCGCGTGGCGTCGATGATCATCAAGAGGATGCCGAGCGCGAACAGGAACGAGCCCAGGGTCGAGATCATGTTCAGCGCATCCCAGCCCATCTCGCTCGAATACGTGTAGACGCGGCGCGGCATGCCGAACAGGCCCGTGATGTGCATCGGGAAGAAGCTGATGTTGAAGCCCCCGAACAGCAGCCAGAAGGTCCACTTCGACAGGCGCTCGGACATCGTGTTGCCGTTGATGAGCGGGATCCAGTAGTAGATCGCGGCAAATACCGGGAACACCATGCCGCCGATGAGCACATAGTGCAGGTGGGCCACGATGAAGTAGGTGTCGTGCACCTGCCAGTCGAACGGGATCACGGCCACCATCACGCCGGTCAGGCCGCCCAGCACGAAGATGAACATGAAGCCGAGCATGAACAGCGTTGGTGCATTCATCCTGATGCGGCCGCTCCACAGCGTGGCGATCCAGCCGAACACCTGGATGCCGGTGGGGATCGCCACGGCCATGCTGGCCGCCGAGATCAGGCTCATTTCAATGACGCCCAGGCCGGCCGTGAACATATGGTGCGCCCACAGGCCGAAGCTGAAGATGCCCACGCCGACCAGTGCGACGACGATCGCGCGGCGGCCTACCAGGCGGTTGCCGGCAATCGTCGGGATCATCGTCGAGATCATGCCGGCGGCCGGCAGGAAGATGATGTAGACCTCGGGGTGGCCGAAGAACCAGAACAGGTGCTGCCAGATGATCGGGTCGCCGCCGCGTTCGGGGTCGAAGATCGGCAGGTTCAGCGCGCGCTCGAGTTCAAGCAGCGCCGTGCCGGCAATCACGGCCGGGAAGGCGATGACGATCATCACGCCCACGACCAGCATGGCCCACGCATACACCGGCATGCGGCGCAGCGTCATGCCCGGCGCGCGGGTAAACAGGATGCCGACGATCAGTTCGATGGCGCCGGCAATGGCGGAAATCTCGATGAAGCCGATCCCCAGCAGCCAGAAGTCGGCGTTCAGGCCAGGCGAATACTTCATGCCCGTCAGCGGCGGATACATGAACCAGCCGCCGTCCGGCGCCAGGCCCCAGAACAGCGTGCAGAAGAAGGCCAGGCCACCAAAGGCGTAGCACCAGAACGCATACGCGGACAAGCGCGGGAACGGTAAATCGCGCGCGCCCAGCATATTCGGCAGCAGGTAGACCGCGATCGCCTCGACGATCGGAATCGCGAACAGGAACATCATCACGGTGCCGTGCATCGTGAAGATCTGGTTGTAGGTGCCGGCCGAGACCAGGTCGTTGTCCGGCACCGACAGCTGCACCCGCATGATCAGGGCCAGGATACCGGCCAGGATGAAGAACAGGATCGCCGTGCCGATGTACAGCAGGCCGATATTGGTGTTGTTGACCGACTTGAAGAAGCCCAGACCGGATGGCGTTTTCCACACGGCCTCCAGTTTTTCCAGCTCCTCTGGCGGGCGTGGGGCGGAGTTGGGTAAGGTTGCGTCGCGCGTCATTTCAGGTGCTCAAGGTAGGTGGCCAGTGCGCGCAGGGTCTCGCCGTCCAGGTCCGGGGAGGGCGGCATGAAGACGCCCGTTTTGATGGCTTGCGGGTCGGCGATCCAGCCGGCCAGCGTACCGCGGTGGTTGCGCAGCGTGCCGGCGGCGATGTGCCGGCGGCTGCCGATGTGCGTGAGGTCGGGGCCGAGGCGCGGGGCATCGGCAATCCGGGCATCCAGCTGCGGCGCGACATCGGTCACGCCGCGGATCGTGTGGCAGGTCTGGCACTGCTGCGCGAGAAACGCCTCGCGGCCGCGCTGCAACACCGTGGTGTCGGCCGGCGCGGCCGGCTGGGCCTGGCGCGCGAGCCAGGCGTCGAACTCGGGGCGTGGCAGGGCGATCACGTGGAACGCCATGCGCGCGTGCTGCTCGCCGCAGTATTCGGCGCACTGGCCGCGGTAGGTGCCCGGCTTGTCGGCGCGCAGATTCAGGCCCGTCACGCGGCCCGGGATCATGTCGCGCTTGCCCGCCAGCGACGGCACCCAAAGGCTGTGGATCACGTCCGATGCGGTCAAGCCCAGGTACACCGATTCGCCAACCGGAATGACGATCTCGTTGGCGCTGATGATTTCGCGGTTGCTGGCCGGGTCGCGATAGCGCACTTCCCACCACCACATCTTGCCGGTGACGGAGATGGTCAATGCCTTGTGCGAGGTTTGCGGCACCAGTTGGCCGGTGCGCCAGGTGCTCCAGGTAAGCAGCGCGGTGAGCACGATGACCGGAAACGCGATGCCGGCGCCCAGGATCCAGACACCGGGCGTGATCGGGCGCGCCTGGCGCCGCATGGCCAGCGCGAGCAGGCCCATGACGATGGCAAAGATCACCGTACCGCCGACGAACAGGACCCACGTGAACTGATAGATGATGGCCGCGTCGGCGCCGGCCGGGTGCATGACGGACTGGATGTCGCTGATTGGCGTCATATTATTTGAGCGAATACATGAAGGCGGCCATGTGGCGCGCCTCGTCGTCAGTGATCCCGAGCGCCGGCATCAGGGTGCCGGGTTTCACGGCGGGCGGATTTTGCAGGAAGCGGATCATGTTCTCAGGCTGGTTCGGGATGCTGCCGGCGATATAGCTCAGGCGGCCCATGCTCTCGAGCGACGGACCGGCATCGCCGTTCGGACCCTGTACTTCGGGGATGAAGTGGCAGGCGGCGCACTGGTATTGCTGCACCAGCAGGCGGCCACGTTCGGGATCGCCGCCGGCGACGCGCGAGACGGGTTCTTCTTTTGCGCAGCCGCTCGCCAGGGCTGCGAGGACGAGCAGGGCGCCCGTTGTCGCACGCATAGTGCGGGATGCCCTCAGCACAGAAGACAGGCGTTGATATTGACGAGATGGGTTGCGCACGGTTGATTTTTCGTGAAAAAGCGATGGCTTTTATAATACAAGGAAAGTAGATGTCATTCTTTCAACTGGACGCCCTAGGCTATGCTATCGAATCGCGCACGACTTATTGTCAAGACCATGGTCCTGACCCTGCTGGGGGCGGGCACGATCGGCGCCGTCGGTGGCCTGATCGTGCTGCGCGGCGGCTTCTATGACCTGAGCGCGATCACGCAGCATTACGCGCTGGTGTACACGGTGCTGGGTGAGGGCATGCAGTACTCGGTGCAGAACCATGCGCGCGAGATCGTCGTGCCGCCCAACCTGAACACGCCCGAACGCCTGCAGCGCGGCGCGCTGGTCTACCAGGCCAACTGCGTGCAATGCCATGGCGGGCCAGGCGTCGCGCCCAACACGATCGGGATGAGCATGCAGCCGGCCCCGGGCCCGCTGGTCGATGCCGATGTCAACTGGAAGACGCGCGAGCTGTACTGGATCACCCGCAACGGCATCAAGATGAGCGGCATGCCGGCCTGGGAATACCACCTGAGCGAGCCGGACATGTGGGCGGTGGTGGCGTTCGTGGGCGCCATGCCGGGCATGACGAGCCAGGACTTCAAACGCATGACGGCGGGCGGCGCCGTTCCGCCGCATGTCGAGCAGACAGCAACGGGCCGCGCACAGCAGGGTCAGGAAGGCCAGCCATGAAATCCACGATCACCATCCTCCTTGGCGTGTCCGCGCTGCTGGCCGGCTGCGGCCCGAAACTGGCCCCCGGCCTGGTGGGCGACCCGATGCGCGGCAAGATCGCCGCCGCGCAATACGCCTGCCATTCCTGCCACGTGGTGCCGGGCGTGCCAGGCTCGGACGTGCGCGTGGGCCGGCCGCTCGACGAGCTCGCGCAGCAGCGCTACATCGCCGGCAAGCTGCCCAACACCCAGGCCAACCTGGTGCGCTGGATCCGCGATCCGCAGGCGATCGATCCGGGCAACGCGATGCCGAACATGGGCGTGAGCGAGCGCGATGCGATCGACATCAGCGCCTACCTGCTGAGCCACTAAGGCTTGGTTGACACCATTCATTGGTATCATTCGCGTTTTTCTACAGGAATGACATCATGAGACTGGTCCGCTATGGCCGCCCGGGCAAGGAAAAGCCGGGCCTGTTCGATGAAGAGGGGCGCCTGCGCGACCTGTCCGGGATCATCGACGACATCGATCCGTCGCAGCTGTCCGACAAGGCGCTGCGCAAACTCGCCAAACTCGATCAGAAAACGCTGCCGCTCGTGCGTGGCAATCCGCGTCTGGGCGTGCCGGTCAAGGGCATCGGCAAATTCATCGGCATCGGCATGAACTACCTGGACCACGTGCGCGAAACAGGCGCCGAGGTGCCGGCCGAACCGATCTTCTTCACCAAGGCGATCAGCGCCCTGAACGGCCCGGACGATCCGATCCAGCTGCCGAAAGGCGCGAAGAAAACCGACTGGGAAGTCGAACTCGGCGTGATCATCGGCACGCGCGCGCAGTACGTGAGCGAAGAAGATGCGCTCAAGTTCGTGGCCGGCTATTGCGTGGTCAACGATGTGACCGAGCGCGCCTTCCAGTTCGAGATGGGCTCGCAGTGGGACAAGGGCAAAGGCTGCGATACCTTCGGCCCGGTCGGCCCGTTCCTCGTCACGCGCGACGAGATCCTCGACGTGCAGGACCTCGATCTGTACCTGGAACTGAACGGCAAGCGCATGCAGACCGGGAACACGGCCAGCATGATCTTCAGCGTCGCGCAGCTCGTGAGCTACGTGTCGCGCTTCATGACGCTCGAGCCGGGTGACATCATCACCACCGGCACGCCGCCGGGCGTGGGCATGGGCCGCAAGCCGCAGCGCTTCCTCAAGAAGGGCGACCAGCTGCGCCTGGGGATCGCCGGTCTCGGCGAGCAGCAGGCCGACGTCGTGGCGTATCCGAAGTAAGAGGTATCAAGGCGGGCCGCCACGCGGCTCGCCTGTATCCGGTACGGCGGTGCGCGCTGTATTCATCACCATCGCCAGCAGCGTGTAGTACCCGCAAATCCCCATCAAGTCGACCGCGCCCTGTTCGCCGAACAGCGCCAGCGCATCCGCATACACGCGGTCCGACACCACTTTTGTCTCGTGCAGCTCGATGCAGAAGTCGTGCACCACCGCCTCGTCGACCAGCATATCGGCAGGCCGCTCGCGCGCTGCAATCGCTGCAATCACCGCCGCCGGAATCCCCGCCTGCGCCGCGATCGGCGCGTGGATTGTCCATTCGACGGCCTGGTCCCACTGGCGCGCCGTGACCAGGATCGCCAGCTCCGACAAGCGCACGCCGAGCGCGCTGCGGTAGCGCAGGTACTCGCCCATGCGCTGCGCATGCAGCATCAGTTCGGGACTGCGCAGCAGCGGCACGAACGGACCGTAGACGGCGCCACGCGGGCCGTCGATGATCTCCTGCGCCGCGGCGCGCTGGGCCGTGGTCAAAGCGTGATCGGGGATGGGGCCGAGACGTTCATTCATCGAGCATACCTGCCTGTTGTATCGAAATTGAAGGCAGGAAAATATTCGCACGGCCCGCGCTAAAAATCAAAAGAAGTGCCTCGGAGCACGCTTATCGTCAAGCGTTGCAGTCACCGCCGAGGGAGCCGTTCATGAGCCACATCATCCACCGCAACCTGCGCCAGATGCCGCCCACGGCGGTTGGCGGCGCCGGTATTGTGCTGCGCGACAGCAGCGGCAAGACCTACCTCGACGCCAGCAGCGGCGCAGCCGTGTCGTCGCTCGGCCACGGCCACCCGGACGTCATCGCAGCGATGCACCGCCAGATCGACCGCTGCGCCTATGCCCACACTGCGTTCTTCACCACCGAAGTGGCCGAGCAACTGGCCGATCGCCTGATCGCCGGCGGGCCGCAGGACATGGGCGGCGTGTATTTCGTCTCGGGCGGTTCGGAAGCGATGGAGACCGCGCTCAAGCTGGCGCGCCAGTACTGGGTCGAGGCGGGCGAGCCGCAGCGTACGCAATTCATCGCGCGCCGCCAGAGCTACCACGGCAACACGCTGGGTGCGCTGGGCGTGGGCGGCAACGAGTGGCGCAAGCGCGCCTTTGCCCCGCTGCTGAAAGAGGCGCTGCGCGTCGCGCCCTGTTACGCCTACCGGGGGTGCGGCGAAGGCATGTCGCTCGACGACTACACGGCCGGCCTGCTCGACGAACTCGAAACGGCCGTCATCAAGGCCGGGCCGGACACCATCATCGCTTTCGTGGCCGAGCCGGTGGTGGGCGCCACCGGCGGCGCGATCCCGCCCACGCCGGGCTACTTCCAGGGCGTGCGCGATATCTGCGACCGGCACCGGATCCTGTTCATTGCCGATGAAGTCATGTGCGGCATGGGCCGCACCGGCAGCATGTACGCGATCGGGCAGGAGGGCGTGGCGCCGGACATCGTGGCTGTGGCCAAGGGCCTGGGCGCCGGCTACCAGCCGATCGGCGCGGTGCTGGCGCACGAGGCGATCGTCGACACGCTGCGCCAGCGCAGCGGCATGTTCCAGCACGGGCACACGTATATCGGCCACCCGGTGGCGGCAGCGGCAGCGCTGGCGGTGCAGCAGGTGATCGAGCGTGACGACCTGCTGGCGCAGGTAGGGCGCCGCGGCGCGTTGCTGCGGCGGATGCTGGACGAGGTGTTTGGCGCGCACGAACACGTAGGCGATATCCGGGGGCGCGGTTTGTTTCTGGCGCTGGAATTCGTGCGCGACCGCGAGACGAAGGCACCGTTCGCGCCGGAAGTGAAGCTGCATGCGGCGATCAAGGCCGAGGCGATGGCGCGCGGTTTGCTGGTGTATCCGATGGGCGGGACGATCGATGGTCAGCTGGGTGACCACGTGTTGCTGGCGCCGCCGTTCATCGTGACGTCGGGGCAGTTGTCGGAGATCGTGTCGCGGTTGGCGGATGCCGTGGAGGCGGCGATCGTGGGCTGATGTGGCGTTGGTGGTGCGCTTCGAAACTTGGGTTCCCGCCTTCGCGGGAACGACGTTTTTTCAGGCACGTGGCCAAGATGAATGACCGTAGTCGGCTACCAATGCACGTCATTCCCGCGAAGGCGGGAATCCAAGTCAGCCCCGCATACCAATCACGTCAAATCAAGCCACGACCTTGCGAATCCAGGCCGAGATGTCCTGCACCTCTTCGAGGCACAGCGTGTGCTGCATCGGATACGCATGCCACTCGACCTGGTAGCCGAGCGCCTCGACGACCTTGCGCGACTCTTCGGCGCGGGCAAACGGCACCACCGGATCCTGCACGCCGTGCGCCATGAAGATCGGCGTACCCAGGCTCGCTTCGCTGCGCTCGGCGCCGGCGACGCTGGACAGCGGCAGGTAGCCCGACAGGCACAGCATGCCCGCCAGTTTCTCGGGATGGCGCAAACCCGTCTGCAGCGTCATCGCGCAACCCTGCGAGAAGCCGGCCAGGATGATGCGCGAGGCCGGAATGCCGCGCGCTTTTTCGCGGGCGATCAGCGCCTCGACCTGCAGCTGCGATGCGCGCAGGCCGCCTTCGTCTTCGCGGCGCGTCAGGTCGGTGGCGACGATGTCGTACCACGAGCGCATCACGTAGCCGCCGTTGATCGTCACCGGCATCGTGTTCGCATGCGGGAACACGAAGCGGATGCCCGGCAGGCCGGTCAGGTCCAGTTCGCGCACGAGCGGCACGAAGTCGTTGCCGTCGGCGCCCAGGCCGTGCAGCCAGACGACGGCGATGGTCGGATTCGGGGCGGTCTCGATTTCGATATTGTCCAGCAGCTGGCTCATGGTGTCTTTCGCAATGCCGATTTGGGGCGGAAGGTCTGGCTGACCGCCGGATTGGTTTCCATATACGGGCCGCCAATCAGGTCGATGCAGTAGGGCACGGCCGCGAAGATGCCGCCCACGATCGTGGCGCCGGCATCGTCCTTGAGGCCTTCGAGCGTTTCCTTGATCGACTTGGGCTGGCCCGGCAGGTTCATGATCAGGGCCGCGTGGTCTGCGGTTTCACGGATCACGGCCGTTTGGCGCGACAGGATCGCGGTCGGCACGAAGCGCAGGCTGATCTGGCGCATCTGCTCGCCGAAGCCCGGCATCTCTTTGGTAGCGACGGCCAGCGTGGCCTCGGGCGTGACGTCGCGCCGCGACGGGCCGGTGCCGCCGGTGGTGAGCACCAGGTGGCAGCGCGCCGTGTCGACCAGCTCGATCAGCGTGGCTTCGATGGCCGCGCGCTCGTCCGGGATCAGGCGCGTCTCGATCCGGTATGGGGTCGTGAGCGCGCTGGCCAGCCAGTCGGTCAGCGCCGGGATGCCCTTGTCTTCGTAGACCCCGCCGCTGGCTCGGTCGGAAACGGAGACAAGGCCGATCACCAGCTCATCGTTGTTACTCGTCGTCGGACTCGTCATCGTTCGATTCCTGGTCGTCGGCAGCGGCAGCCGCATCGGCTTTCTTCTTCTTTTGCAGGTCCTTGAGGATCTGGAAGATTTCGCGGAAGGCTTTCGGCGGCTTGGATTCGGCCACTTCCTTGCGCGCGTTGCGAATCAGGGTGCGCAGGTGCTGGACGTCGAGCTCGGGGTTTTCTTCGAGCAGCACGGTCAGCGCCGTGTCGTCCGACAGCAGCTTGTCGCGGCGGCGCTCGAGTGCGTGCAGCGACGCTGTTTCGGCCTTCGACGCGCCTTTCCAGCTGTCGATCGTGCGCTGGATGACGGCGACTTCTTCTTCGTTCAGCGTGCGCATTTTCTTGCCCACGAATTGCAGCGCGCGGCGCCGGCCTTCGTGGTTGGTAATGGTCTGGCACGTGAGGATGGCATCGCGCACGTCCTCCGGCATCTCGACGCGCTTGACGCGGTCGCGCGCCGCTTCGACGAGCTGCTCGCCGAGCTTCTGCAACTCGTTCGACTGGCGCTTGAGCTCAGATTTGGAAGGACGGTCGTACTCTGGTTCGAACTCGTTGGACTGGAAGCCCACCGAGCCGCGATTTGGATTAGGCATGATTTGGATGATTTGATTGGCGCTGGGCCGATCAGTGAAAACAGTAAACGGCTGCTATGATAACTGTTTTAGGGACGGCCACGAAAAACACACATGAATGACACCCCTTTTACCCACACCCAGGATCAGCTGAAACAGCTGGCGCGCGACATGCTGGCGCTTGCGCGCGAGCAGGGTGCGTCCGATGCAGCGGTCGAAATCAGTGAAGGGAGCGGGCTGTCGGTTTCTGTGCGTAAAGGCAATATCGAGACGATCGAGCAGAACAAGGACAAGGGCCTGGGCATCACCGTGTATTTCGGCCAGCGCCGCGGCAACGCGAGCACGTCCGATTTTTCCGCCGATTCGCTCAAGGCCACGGTCGAAGCAGCATCCAACATTGCGCGCTTCACGGCCGAGGACGACTGCGCCGGCCTGCCCGACGCCGACCTGATCGAAACCGCGCCGCGCGACCTGCGCCTGTTCTACCCGTGGCCCATCTCCACTGAACAAGCTGTCGAGCTGGGCCAGCGCTGCGAAGCCGCCGCGTTCGCCGTCGACAAGCGCATCACCAATAGCGAAGGCGCCAGCGTCTACGTGCAGCAGTCGCACTTCGTGGCCGCCAATTCGCGCGGTTTTCTGGGCGGCTACCCGTTCTCGCGCCACACGATCTCGGTCGCGCCCATTGCCGGCAAGGGCAACGGGATGCAGCGCGACGACTGGTACACGTCGTCGCGCGACCCCAAGCAACTGGCCGCACCTGAACAAGTCGGCCGCTACGCCGCCGAGCGCGCGCTGGCGCGCCTGAATGCCCGCAAGCTCAATACCCGCACCTGCCCGGTGCTGTTCGAAGCGCCGCTGGCTGCGGGCCTCCTGGGCGCATTCGTGCAAGCTGTCTCCGGTGGCGCGCTGTATCGCAAGTCCACGTTCCTGCTCGACATGCTGGGCAAGCCGGTGTTCCCATCGCATATCCAGGTGGTCGAAGACCCGCACCTGATCGGTGGCGTCGGCTCGGCCCCGTTCGATGATGAGGGCGTCAAGACCGTGCGCCGCAAGGTGATCAGCGATGGCGTGCTGCAAGGCTATTTCTTGTCGTCGTATACGGCGCGCAAGATGGGCATGCCAACGACCGGCAACGCCGGCGGTGCGCACAACCTCGAGATCGTCTCGACGGCCACCCGCCGCACCGACGATTTCGAAGGCATGCTGCGCAAACTCGGCACGGGCCTCCTGGTGACCGAACTCATGGGGCAGGGCGTCAACTACGTCACCGGCGACTATTCGCGCGGTGCCTCCGGTTACTGGGTCGAGCAGGGCGTGATCCAGTATCCGGTCGAAGAAATCACGATCGCCGGCAATATGCGCGATATGTTCCAGCAGATCGTTGCCGTCGGCACCGACACGCTGGTTCGCGGCAACAAGACCACGGGCTCGATTCTGATCGAGAACATGGTCATTGCCGGCAACTAAGGAAAACGCATGACCCGCTTCGTTCGCATCGACAAGGAAAGCAGCCCCAAGACGGTGCTGCTCAACCTCGACCTGGTAGCCACCGTGGAGCTCGCTCCCCAATCCGATCTGCTCAGCTCGAGCGGGGACGGCCGCAAGGTGTATGCCACTTTTCTGGCGCCGGATAAAACCGCGATCGCCACCCTGCATTTCGACAGCAGCAGCGATGCCAACGCCTGGGTAAAGGCACATTTGGGCGTCGATCTGTAATCCACCGAAGGGATCGCGCATGGCCACTATCGAGCTGTATCGAGCATTCGACTTCCGCACTGCCCAGGACTGGGAGTGGACCATCACCGAGGCGATCCAGAATCGCATCACGATCGAGGGTGCGGGCAACAAGCAGACCTTCAGCGGTTCTTTCTCGTATCTCGGCATCGACCGGGTGGCCGGCACCGTCACCGGCACGTCCTTTTTCCAGAACAACGCCGAAGTCTACCGGGTCTCGGATGCGCAGCTCGACGCCGGTCGTATTGCGCAGTTCGCGCGCAACGAACTCGATACGCAGCAGACCTACGCCTATGTGCTGTCGGGCGCCGACATGCTCATCGGCAGCGCCGGCAATGATTTCGTCAATGGCTATGGCGGCATCGACACCGCCGTGTATCGCGGCACCGCCGCCAGCTACACGCTACGTGGCAGCGACAGCGCGTTTGCGGTCACCGGCGCTGCCGGCAGCGACACCCTGATCAACGTGGAGCGCCTGGCCTTCACCGACAAGCACATCGCCATCGACGTCGGCGCCAACGACAATGGCGGCACCATCTACCGCCTGTACCAGGCCGCGCTGGACCGGGCGCCCGACCTGGCCGGCCTCGGGTACTGGATGGACCGCCTCGACGATGGCGCGAACATCGTCGACATCGCCGCCGGCTTCATGAGCAGCACCGAGTACGCCAGGCTGTACAGCGGCGTGACCAGCAATACCGACCTGGTGACGAAGTACTACACCAACATCCTCGAACGTGCACCCGACGCAGGCGGCCTGGCCTATTGGGCCGGTCTGCTCGACAGCGGCAAGGCAACCACCGCGCAGGTGCTCGATGCGATCAGCGACAGCCCTGAAAACGTTGCTGCCGTCGCGCCGCTGATCGCCAACGGCTTCGAGTACGTGCCATACGGCTGATGCTTTCCGTACCGTAGGCATGAAAAAAAGCGCCGTCGATCCGACGGCGCTTTTTCGTTGTGGCGCGACCTCGTCGTCAGGCGCCGTACGGCGTGAACGCAATGCCGTTGGCAATCAGTTCCGCGACCGCGTCCCGGTTTTCCTCGCTTTCGCCGAACTGCGCCAGCACTGCGTTGACGCCAGCCCGTCCACTGTCCAGCACATCGAGCCAGAAGCTATAGCCACCCTGGTCTGGATCGCGGTCGAGGACGTTGCGGTACATGCGCAGCACGACGTCCTCGTTCGATGGCGCGCTGCCATACAGGTCGGCGAACTCGCGTGAAGTGGCAAAGCCGGCGGCAATGTCGTCGAGCGTGGCGCCGGCATCCAGGCGCGCCATCCAGTAGCCGGCGCCGCCCAGGTCCGGCGCGCGGTCGAAGGCGGCGCGGTAGAGGCGGTAGGCCTGGCCTGCGGCGCCGTCGAGATCGAGCGCCAGGGACGTGTCGGCGAAATGCAGGCGCTCGACACCGATCAGGATGTCGCTGCCGTCGCCGGCCGAGCCGCGCCGGTCAACGACCTGGATGCCGTCCGCGCCATGGGTGATCGTGTAATCGCTCCTGGCGCCGCCAAAGTGCGCGCTGTCGGTGCCGCTGCCGCCGATCAGGGTATCGTTGCCCGCGCCGCCCATCAGGACGTCGTTGCCGCTACCACCATCGAGGCGGTCGTTGCCCGCGCCGCCCAGGAGGTGGTCGACGCCCGTGGTGCCGGTACGGTCGACCGGTGCCACGACCGGTGGCTGCGCCGGCGTCGCCACGGGCGGCGGGGTGGTGCCGGTTGGCGGTGCCGGTATGCTCGGCCCTGGCGTGGGCGTGGGTGCGGGTGTCACCGGTGGCGCGGTGCCGACGACAACTGGCAGGTAGCCTTCGACGATGTTCTGCGCGGTCAAGGTGGCTGCATCGACACCAGCCAGCTTGACCGCCGTGGCAAAGCCTGCAGCGCCGCGCGGGCCGTCGGCGTCGACCTGCACCAGTGTGTCGCTGCCCTGCTGGATCAGGCGCAGGCGGCCATCTGCGAAAGGATTGCCTGTCCATTGCGCCAGTGTGCCTGCCTCGAGCAGGTCGCCGCCCGCGCCCGCCGCGAAGTCCAGGATCGTGATGGCACCCTGCGTCGGCCGCCACGACAGCGCATAGGTGTCGCGACCGGCGCCGCCGTCGGCAACGACGCCGGTGTCCCGTTCCAGACTCAGCTCGATCCGGTCATTGCCCGCGCCGCCATGAATCGTGGTCACCGACACCGTCCCGACGCCTGGTCCGATGCGCACGACAAGCTTGTCGTCGCCGTCGCCGCCATCGAGCAGGTTGCCGCTGCCGGTCGTCCACAGGCTGTCGCTGCCGGCGCCACCCTGCAGGATATTGCCGCCGTCATCATCCGTCGACAGCAAATCGTCGCCCTCGCCGCCATCGAGCAGGTTGACTTCGTCGACGCCGCCAGCGTCGTAGAGCCAGTCGTTGCCAGCGCCGCCAAACAGTCGGTCGTTGCCTTCGCCGCCGACCATGACATCGTTGCCGGCGTCGCCATACAGCAGGTCGTCGCCGCGTTCGCCATGGAGGCGGTCGCCGCCATTGCCGCCGCGCAGCAGATCGTCAAAGCGCAAGCCTGTCAGGATGTCGTCGCCATCGGTGCCAGTCAGTTCGACGCCAGTCGTCGAACCCATCGGATCAATGCCGCCGAAGTTCTCGGAGCGCAAGCCCGACAAGGCGGTGTTCTGCAAAACGACACGGTCGATCCAGCCATATTCTGCACCGGCGGCGCCATCGACGTCGTGCTGCAGAACGACGTCGGCGCCGCGCTGCACGAGTTGCAGGCGCCCGGCTTGGCCAAACGGATTGCTCGCTTCCCTGGCGACCAGCAGCAGCGAGTCGACATCGATCATGTCGCCGCCGATGCCGGCTGCGAAGTCGGTGATCGTCAGCAGTGGAAGGAAAGGCGTCTGGCTGAAATGATAGGCGTCGCGCCCCGCGCCTCCGGTGACAAGCAAGGGACGCAGCGTCTGCATCCCGCCTTCCAGGTAGAGGATGTCATCGCCGTCGCCGGCATCGATTCCCAAGGGTTGGGCGCTGGTCACGGCATCGACGTAGCGGACCGTCTTCACGACAATATGGTCGTCGCCGTTGCCGCCGGCGACAGCGGCGATGCCCAGGCCGATTTCGATCCAATCATTGCCGTCGCCGCCATCGACGGTAGTCCGCGAGCCGCGTTGCGCCAAGCCGATGTCCGCGTGGATCGTATCGTTCCCGGCGCCGCCTTCGAGGATATTGTTGCCGTCGTCGTCGTTCAGCTGATCGTCGCCGTCTCCGCCAATCAGGTGATCATCGCCATTACCGCCGTGCAGGCTGTCGTTGCCAGCCCGGCCTTCGAGCACGTCGTTGCCACCCTGGCCATACAGACTGTCATTGTCATCGCCGCCGGTCAGGGCGTCATTCTGTTCGGTGCCGTACAAGGTGAGCCCCGGTCTGGTGACGGCGGCACCGGGGGCGGAGGCAGCGGGTGGGATGAAAATTTTCATTGCAAAATAGCATTTTTTTTGGGATTGGCAACTATCGCCGACAATGCATGGGTTGTCTATTCATAAATACAATCTGACGCGGCGACGCGACACTTGTGCGACACGGCAGCGTGGATTCACACATGCGCAGGAGTGGGGCCGCGCAACAGGTGGCCAAAAAAACGCCCCGTCATGCGGGGCGTTTTTGATCGGTGAGGCAAGCTCTTTACCTATTTGCGCGCGCGGATCGCCTTGAGCACCGGCTGCAGCACTGCCGCGCCCAGGCGCGCGCTGCGTGCGCCGTCCCAGCCGACCAGCGGATCCGGATCGTTCGCATTGTCCTTGAACGGCAGTTCCAGCGTCAGCGACAGCGCGCCGAAGGTGTGCGTGATGTGCGGCGAACCCATGGTCAGGGTCTGGTCGGTGTAGGGCGTCTTGCCGTAGCCGTGCACGTCCTGGAAGTCGGGGCTGGCGACCTTGAAGTCGGCGATGAAGCTGGCCTGCGCCGCGCCCTGCTCGGCGGTGAAGTTCGGCAGCGACTCGCTGCCGGCCACGAACACGTACGGCAAGCCTTCGTCGCCGTGCACGTCGAGGCACACGTCCACGCCCGTCTCGTGCATCTTCTGGCGCACCAGGAAGACTTCAGGGCTGCGCTCCATGCTCGGATTGAGCCATTCGCGGTTCAGGTTCGCACCAGCGGCATTCGTGCGCAGGTTGCCGCGTACCGAGCCGTCCGGGTTCATGTTCGGCACCACGTAGAACACCGATTCGTTCAGGAGCTGGCGGCCGAACGGGTTCGCCGGGTCGAGCAGCGCATCGAGCATGCCTTCGACAAACCATTCGGCCATCGTCTCGCCCGGGTGTTGGCGCGCGATGACCCAGACCTTCTTCTTGCCTTCGGCCGGCTCGCCGATCACCAGCATGTTCAGATCGCGGCCGTCGACGGTCGAACCCAGGTCGAGCATGCGCACGTTTTCGGCCATCTGGGCGCGGTCGAGCAGCTCGAGGTGGCGTTCGAACGAATACGGCTCGAAGTAGGCGTAATACACGCTGTCCATGCCGGGCGTGTGCTCGATCGCCAGCACGCTGCCGTCGAACGACGTCGGCACGCGGAACCAGTTCACGCGGTCGTAGCTCGCCATTGCCTGGTAGTTTTCCCAGCCGGCCGGATAGGCGGCCTTGCCGGCATTGAGCAGGCGGATAGTGCAGGCTTGCCCTTGCGCGCCCTGCAGGCGGAAGTAGAACCACTGGATGATGTCGGCGTGCGAATCCTTGCGGATGTTCAGGTCGATGGCGTTCGCGCTCGTGGCGTTCACGACCTCGATGGCGCCAGCGTCGAATTGGCTGCTGATCTTGATAGACATGGTGTTGTCCTGTGTTGGGAAGACGTCAAAGAAGAAATGATACCGCTTTCGCCGCGCTACCGTGGTGCCAGCCCGCCGAAGCGGCCGCGAAACGCCGCATCCGCCCCGGGCGTGGCCGCATCCTCGACGCGCAGCATGGCCAGCACGTGCTCCTCGGCGCGTTCGTGGCTCAGTTGATAAATGGTGCGCGCCAGCGCATACGCGTCAGCGCCCGGCCACGGGTCGGGCAGCAGGGGCAGCGGGAGCATTGGGTCGTGCAGCTGCACGCGGCGGTAGGCGTGGATCAGCAGGGTGCGGATCGCGAACGCGTGCGCCGGGCTGACATCGCCACGCGCCAGCAAGGCCGGCAGCGGGGCAAACGTCTCGATGAAGCCGCGGTACCCGAGCACCACCGCATCGAGGTTCCAGCAGTCGCCCACCAGTTCGGGCAACGGGCGCGAACCGGCATCCGGTAATTCATCGGCCTGGCACACGAACACGCGGCCTTCGGCGCCCGTGCGCGCGAGGATGTCGCGCAGCAGGTCGCAGTCGGGCGCCGGATGCGCCATCACGCCGCTGGCCAGCATCGCAAAGCCTTCCCATTCAAGTTCCTTGCGCACCAGCGCGCGCAGGTCGCTGTCGATGCTGCCGTTGGTGGCCAGCACGAACGTCCAGCGGCCATCCCAGTCCTGTCCGGGCGCGGCGTAGATGCGGCGGTTGGCGCGTTCGAAGCGCGGCAGCGCCGTCGGCGCCAGCGCATAGCGGCTGCGCCGGCCCTCGCGGCTGGCCGTCAGCCAGCCTTCCTGCACGAGCCGGAACACGCTGGTGCGCACCAGCCGGTCGTTCACGCCAAAGGGGGCGAGCAGCTCGATCATGCTGCCGAGCCAGAAGGCGCCGCCGTGGGGCGCGATCGCGTCGCCGCAGATCGTCACCACCAGCGACTTGTGGCGCGGCGGATCGGTGGCCAGGCTGTGGGCGATCCACTGGGTGCTGGTCATGTCATTCACGGTCTGGGTCGATATGATTCAAAATTATTGTGTACTTCCGATTTTTTGTATCGTATTATGATTCGCACAGATTTTGCAACGGGAGAGATCCATGTACGCACAAATGGTGGAGACAGGCCTCAATAAAGTCCGCACAGAACAGGACATGAGCGCCGAAGAGGGGGCATTCCAGGCGCGCATCGACGCCGGGATCAAGATCGAACCGAAGGACTGGATGCCGGAAGCATACCGCAAGACGCTGATCCGGCAGATCTCGCAGCATGCCCATTCCGAGATCGTCGGCCAGCTCCCGGAAGGCAACTGGGTCACGCGCGCGCCAACCCTGCAGCGCAAGTCGGTCCTGCTGGCCAAGATCCAGGACGAGGCCGGCCACGGCCTGTACCTGTACAGCGCCGCCGAGACGCTGGGCGTCTCGCGCGACGAGCTGCTGGCGGCCCTGCATGCCGGCAAAGCCAAATATTCGAGCATCTTCAATTACCCGACCCTGAGCTGGGCCGACATGGGCGCGATCGGCTGGCTGGTCGACGGCTCGGCGATCATCAACCAGATTCCGCTGTGCCGCTGCTCGTACGGGCCGTATGCGCGTGCTATGGTCCGCGTCTGCAAGGAAGAATCGTTCCATGCGCGCCAGGGCTACGACATCATGATGGCGCTGGCGAAGGGCACGCCCGAGCAGAAGGCGATGGCGCAGGATGCGCTCAATCGCTGGTGGTGGCCGTCGCTGATGATGTTCGGGCCGTCCGATGCCGAGTCGGTCAACAGCGCGCAGTCGAGCGCCTGGCGCATCAAGCTGTTCTCCAACGACGAACTGCGCCAGCGCATGGTCGACCAGACCGTGCCCCAGGCCGAGTACCTGGGCCTGACGGTGCCGGATCCCGACCTCAAATGGAATGCCGAACGCGGCTCGTACGACTTCGGCGCGATCGACTGGAGCGAGTTCTATGACGTTTTGAAGGGCAACGGCCCGTGCAACCGCGAGCGCCTGCGCACGCGCGTCAAAGCCTGGGACGACGGCGAATGGTTCCGCGACGCGCTGGTGGCGCACGCCGACAAGCAGGCCGCAAAAAAAGTGGCCGCCTGATTCCACCGCAGATTCGCACATTCGCACATTCGCACACTCACACGATGCGATGGCAATACGGAGACAATAATGAGCAAAGAATGGCCCCTGTGGGAAGTCTTCATCCGCAGCCAGCACGGCCTCGCCCACAAGCACGTCGGCAGCCTGCACGCGCCTGACGCCGAGATGGCTGTCAACAACGCGCGCGACGTCTATACGCGCCGCAACGAAGGCGTCTCGATCTGGGTCGTGCGCGCCGCCGACATCGTCGCCAGCAGCCCGGCCGATAAATCGTCGCTGTTCGAGCCGGCCAACAGCAAGGTGTATCGCCACCCGACGTTCTTCCCGATGCCGGAAGAAGTCAAGAACCTGTGAGCGCGCCGGAGACCAATCCCATGGATGCAAAAATCGACTACCTGCTGCGCCAGGGCGACAACGCCCTGATCCTGTCGCAGCAACTGTGCCAGTTGTGCGGCAAGGGGCCGGCACTGGAAGAAGACATGGCGCTGTCGAACGTGGCCCTCGACCTGCTGGGCCAGACCCGCATGTGGCTGTCGTACGCCGCCGAACTCGAAGGCCAGGGCCGCGACGAAGACCGCCTCGCTTTTTTGCGCGACAGCGGCGAGTACCGCAACTGCATCCTGCTCGAGCAGCCCAATGGCAGTTATGCCGACGTCGTCATGCGCCAGTTCCTGTTCGACGCGTGGCATTACTTCTTGATGGATGGCCTGACCCGCTCGAGTGACTCGCGCATCGTCGAGATCGCGGCCAAGTCGCTCAAGGAAGTCACGTACCACCTGCGCCGCAGTGGCGACCTGGTGGTGCGCCTGGGCGATGGCACGGCCACCAGCCACGCGATGATGCAGACCGCGCTCGACGACCTGTGGATGTACAGCGGCGAGATGTTCCTGTACGACGCGGTCGACGAGGCGATGGTGGCGCAGGGCGTGGCGCCGGCCGTCGGACCGCTGCGTGAAGCCTACCTGAACCACCTGGCCGAGATATTCACCGAAGCCACGTTGACCATGCCATCGCCCGATGCCTGGATGCAGCGCGGCGGCAAACAGGGCCGGCACAGCGAGCGCCTCGGCTTCATCCTGGCCGAGATGCAGTTCCTGCAGCGCGCCTATCCGGGCGCGGCCTGGTGATGACTGCGCTGGCCGTGTCGGTCGAGCACGTCTGGGCCTGGCTGGGCGAGGTCGCCGATCCGGAAATCCCCGTCATCTCGATCGTCGACCTGGGCATCGTGCGCGACGTGGCGCTGGACGACGACACGTGGGTGGTCACGATTACACCGACGTATTCGGGCTGCCCGGCCATGACCGTGATCGCCGACAGCGTGGGCGACGCACTGCGCGCGCATGGCCTCGAGCGCGTGCGCATTGCGACGCGCCTGGCGCCTGCCTGGACCACCGACTGGATGAGCGACGCCGGCAAGGCCGCGCTCACCGGCTACGGCATCGCGCCGCCCGTGCAGCAGGCGATCGACATCAGCGGCCTGCACGCCGGCATCCGCCGCCGCGCCGCACCGGCCGTGAGCTGCCCGCACTGCGGTTCGGCCCACACCCAGCTGACCAGCGAATTCGGCTCGACCCCGTGCAAGGCGCTCTACAAGTGCCTCGATTGCCGCGAGCCGTTCGATTATTTCAAGTGTCATTAAAGCCCAGCATGAGCCAATTCCATCCACTCACCGTCAGCCAGGTGAAACACGAAACGCGCGACGCCGTGTGCGTGACGTTCGACGTGCCACCGGCATTGAAAGAGACCTTCGCCTTCCGTCAGGGCCAGTACCTGACGCTGCGCGCCACGATCGATGGCGATGAGGTGCGTCGCTCGTACTCGATCTGTTCGGCGGTGCAGGACGACCAGCTGCGCGTGGCGATCAAGCGCACGCCCGGCGGCCAGTTCTCGAGCTGGGCCAACGACAGCCTGCAGCCGGGCGCGCAGCTGGACGTCATGCCCCCGAGCGGCAATTTCAATGTGCCGCTGGACGCCGCCAGCGCTCGCCACTACCTGGCGTTTGCTGCCGGCAGCGGGATCACGCCGATCCTGTCGATCGTCAAGACCACGCTGCTGGCCGAACCGGGCAGCCGCTTCACCATCGTCTACGGCAACCGCGCCTCGTCGAGCGTGCTGTTTCGCGACGAACTCACCGACCTCAAGGACCAGTACATGGACCGCCTGCGTCTGGTCTACGTGATGAGCCGCGAGCAGCAGGACATTGAACTCTTCAACGGGCGCATCACCGAAGACAAGTGCACGCAGTTCCTGCGCCAGTGGATCGACATCAAGGCCATCGACGTCGCCTTCATCTGCGGGCCCGAAGACATGATGCATGGCGTCTCGCGCGCGCTGCAGGCGGCCGGGCTGGCCAAGGAGCAGATCCGCATCGAGCTGTTTGCCGCGAGCGCGCCGACCCGCGAGCGCACGCCGCGCGCGGTTGCCGCCAGCGCGCGCCAGCACACCGAAGTGACCGTGATCATGGACGGCAGCGCCGCCAGCTTCACGATGGACCGGGACACCGAATCGCTGCTGAACGCGGGCCTGCGCGCCGGCATCGACATGCGCTACTCGTGCAAGGGCGGCGTGTGCTCGACCTGCCGCTGCAAGGTACTCGATGGCGAAGTGGAGATGGACGTGAACTACGCACTGGAAGACTACGAAGTCGCGCGCGGGTTCGTGCTCAGCTGCCAGAGTTTCCCGGTGACCGACAAGGTGGTGGTGGATTTCGATATCGCCGAATAACCGCGCGCAACCAGAACAAAAACGGAGACCACGATGAACTACGACAGCATCCAGTTCAAGATAGAAGGCGGCGTCGCCATCCTGACCCTGAACCGCCCCGATCGCCTCAACAGCTTCACCCGCGCCATGCACCTCGAGGTGCGCGATGCACTCACGCGCGTGCAGGCCGACCAGTCCGTGCGCGTGCTGGTGCTGACCGGCGCCGGCCGCGGTTTTTGCGCCGGCCAGGATCTGGCCGATCGCGCCGTCGATCCGGGTGCCCCGAGTGTCGACCTGGGCGCCTCGGTCGAAGAGTTCTATGCGCCGCTCGTGCTGACGCTCAAGAACCTGCCGATGCCCGTCATCTGCGCCGTCAACGGCGTGGCCGCCGGCGCCGGCGCTAATTTGGTGCTGGCCTGCGACATCGTGCTGGCCGCGAAATCGGCCAGCTTCATCGAAGCGTTCAGCAAACTGGGCCTGATCCCCGACACCGGCGGCACCTGGCATTTGCCGCGCCTGATCGGCCACGCGCGCGCGATGGGCCTGGCCATGCTGGGCGAAAAACTCAGTGCCGAAAAGGCCGAAGCCTGGGGCCTGATCTGGCGCTGCGTGCCGGACGAGACGCTGATGGACGAAGCGCTGGCCATGGCAAAACACTTCGCCGCTGCGCCGACCAAGGGCCTGGCATTCACCAAGCGCGCCTTCCAGGCCAGCTACGCCAACACCTTGGAGCAGCAATTGCAGCTCGAAGCCGACATGATGCGCGAACTCGGTAACAGCCACGACTACCGCGAAGGCGTCGCCGCATTCCTGGCCAAGCGCGCACCGCAGTTCAAGGGGGAGTAGGGATGCAGTCACTGCCACCGCATTCGACGATTGCCGTCATCGGCAGCGGCGCGATGGGCGCCGGCATCGCCCAGGTCGCGGCCACCGCCGGCCATCAGGTGCTGCTGTTCGATACCCGGACCGGCGCCGCCGACAGGGCCATCGCGGAGATTGGCGCCACGTATGCGCGCCTGGTCGCGAAGGGCCGTATGGGCGCCGTCGAATCCGATCTCGCGCGCGAGCGCCTGCGCCGCATCGATGCCTTGCACGAAGCGGCCGGTGCGGTGCTCGTCATCGAGGCCATCGTCGAAGACCTGCAGGTCAAGCGCGCGCTGTTTGCCGCACTCGAAGACGTCGTTGCCAGCGACTGCATCCTGGCGACCAACACGTCGTCGATTTCGGTCACGGCCATCGGTGCGCAACTGGCGCATCCCGAACGCCTGGTCGGCATGCACTTCTTCAATCCGGCGCCGCTGATGGCGCTGGTGGAAGTGGTCAGCGGCCTGGCGACGGGGCGCGAGGTCGCGAAGGTCGTGTATGCCACCGCCGAAAAATGGGGCAAAAGTCCCGTGCATGCGAAATCGACGCCCGGCTTCATCGTCAACCGCGTGGCTCGCCCGTTCTATGGCGAAGCCCTGCGCCTGCTGCTCGAACAGGCGGGCGACGTTGCCACGCTCGACGCCGTCATGCGCGAGTGCGGTGGTTTCCGCATGGGGCCCTTCGAGCTGATGGACCTGATCGGGCATGACGTCAATTTCTCGGTCACGCAATCGGTGTTTGCGGCGTACTTTGGCGACCCGCGCTTCACGCCATCGGTGCTGCAGCAGGAGCTGGTCAACGCGGGTTATTTGGGCCGCAAGACGGGGCGTGGGTTCTATCGCTACGGCGACGCAGTTGAAACGCCGGTCGTGCAGTCCGAAGCTGCCTGCGACCGGCCGGCCGCGGTCAAGTACGCGGGTGCGCCCGGCAGCGTCGATGCGCTCGTCGCGCGGCTGCAGGCTTGTGGCATCGAGTTGACCGAGATCGAAGCGGCGCCGGGCCTGTACTGCGGCGGCGCGGCGATCCATCTCACTGACGGACGCAGCGCCACCGAGCGCGCGCAGGCGGACAACGGGCGGGACACGATCGTGTTCGACCTGCTGTTCGACGCCGCCACGGCGCCGCGTATCGCGCTCGCACGCGCTGACGGTTGCAGCGATGACGCATGGCGCGCGGCGGTCGGCCTGTTCCAGGCCGCCGGCTTCGTCGTCACGCGCCTGGACGACGGCCCGGGCCTGGCCGTGATGCGCACGGTGGCAATGCTGGCCAACGAAGCGGCCGACGCCGTCCATCAGGGCGTGTGCAGCGCGCGCGCCGTGGACATCGCGATGCAGAAGGGCGTGAATTACCCGCGCGGGCCGCTGGCCTGGCTCGATGCGATCGGTATGGGGCAGGTCGTGACCGTGTTGTCGAACCTGGCCGCGACGTACGGCGAAGACCGCTACCGCGTCTCGCCGCTGCTGCGCCGCAAGCTGGCCGCCGATCCGCAGGGGGCGCGCTTTCATGCATGATGGTCAGGATCAGAACGCACAGGCGCTGGCCGAGCTGGCCGGGCACACGATGTTCGAACGCGACCCGGCCAGCCAGGCGCTGGGCATGGTGCTGGATGACATCCGGCCTGGCTATGCGCGCATGACGATGACCGTGCGCGCCGACATGCTCAACGGGCACGCGACCTGCCACGGCGGCTACATCTTCATGCTGGCCGACAGCGCCTTTGCCTTCGCCTGCAACTCGCACAACCTCAGCACCGTGGGCGCCGGCTGCACGATCGACTATCTCGCCCCTGGCCGCGCGGGCGACGTGCTGGTGGCCGAAGCCATCGAGCAGGCGCTGCAGGGCAAAACCGGCGTCTACGACGTCACGGTGAAGGCCGCGGACGGGCGCACCATCGCGCTGTTCCGTGGCAAATCGCATCGCATCAGCGGCACCGTGGCGCCCGTGGGCGCCTGAACCACAAGGAGTCGACAGATGGTCCAACACCTTCCCGCACCGGGCGACCTGGAACCGATCGAGCGCGCCAGCCGCGACGAATTGCAGGCGCTGCAACTGCAACGCCTGCAATGGACGCTGCAGCACGCGTATGACAACGTGCCGCACTACCGCGCCGCGTTCGACGCCGCAGGCGTGCATCCGGCCGATTTGAAAACCCTGGCCGACCTGGCGAAATTTCCGTTCACCGAAAAGAAGGCCCTGCGCGACAACTACCCGTTCGGCATGTTCGCCGTGCCGCGCGAGCAGGTGGTGCGCGTGCATGCCTCGTCCGGCACCACCGGCAAGCCCACCGTGGTCGGCTACACGCAGAACGATATCGACACCTGGGCGAACATCGTGGCGCGTTCGATCCGCGCCGCCGGCGGGCGCCGGGGCGACCTGGTGCACATCGCCTACGGCTACGGCCTGTTCACCGGGGGCCTGGGTGCGCACTACGGCGCCGAGCGTCTCGGTTGCACGGTCGTGCCGATGTCGGGCGGGCAGACCGAGAAGCAGGTGCAGCTGATCTGCGACTTCAAGCCATCGATCATCATGGTCACGCCATCGTACATGCTCAACATCGTCGAGGAATTCGCGCGCCAGGGGCTCGACCCGGCAGCATCGTCGCTACAGGTCGGCATCTTCGGCGCGGAGCCGTGGACCGACGCGATGCGGCGCGAGATCGAGACGCGCGCCGGCATCGATGCGGTCGACATCTACGGCCTGTCCGAAGTGATGGGCCCCGGCGTGGCCAGCGAATGCATCGAGAGCAAGGATGGCCCCGTGATCTGGGAAGACCATTTCTACCCCGAGATTATCGACCCCGACACGGGCGAGGTGCTGCCCGATGGGCAAGAGGGCGAGCTGGTATTCACGTCGCTGACCAAGGAAGCGTTGCCGATCATCCGCTACCGCACGCGTGACCTGACGCGCCTGCTGCCACCGACCTCGCGCGCGATGCGCCGCATGGGCCGCATCACGGGGCGTTCGGACGACATGCTGATCATCCGTGGCGTGAACGTGTTCCCCAGCCAGATCGAGGAGCTGGTGCTGCGCATGCCCGCACTGGCGCCGCACTACCAGCTGGTCGTGGCGCGCGACGGCCACCTCGACACGCTCGAGGTGCTGTGCGAGCTGCGCGATACGCTGCTTGCGCCTGACTTTGTAGAGGCGCAGGCGCGCGAACTGCAGCACTGCATCAAGACCTATGTCGGCGTGACCACGCGTGTGCGCCTGCTGCCGCCGCAAGGCATCGAGCGCACGCTGACCGGCAAGGCCCGGCGCGTGGTCGACGGCCGCCCCAAACAATGAACAAGGAAACCAGCATGCTTGACGCTTTCATCTGCGACGCCATCCGCACACCCTTCGGCCGCTACGGCGGGCTGCTCTCGACCGTGCGCGCCGACGACCTGGCCGCGCTACCCATCGCCGCGCTGATGGCCCGTAACCCCGGCGTGGACTGGGCCCAGGTCGATGACCTGTTCTACGGCTGCGCGAACCAGGCGGGCGAAGACAACCGCAACGTCGGCCGCATGGCCGCGCTGTTGGCTGGGTTGCCGCAGGACGTGCCGGCCAACACGATCAACCGCCTGTGCGGCTCGGGCATGGACGCCATCGGCACCGCTGCGCGCGCGATCAAGGCCGGCGAAGCCCACCTGGTGATCGCGGGCGGCGTCGAGAGCATGACACGCGCGCCGTTCGTCATGGGCAAGGCCGACAGCGCATTTTCGCGCGCCGCGAAAATTGAGGACACGACGCTCGGCTGGCGCTTCGTCAATCCGCGCATGAAGGCGCAGTACGGCATCGACTCGATGCCCGAAACGGCCGAAAACGTCGCGCGCGAATTCAATGTGAGCCGCGCTGACCAGGACGCGTTCGCACTGCGCAGCCAGCAGCGCTGGGCGCAGGCGCATGCCGCTGGCGTCTTTAAGGACGAGATCGTGCCGGTCACGCTTCAGGGCAAGAAGGAAACGCGCATCGTCGACACTGATGAACAGCCGCGCGCCGATTCCAGCCTCGAGGCGCTGGCAAAGTTGAAGGGCGTGGTAAGCCCGGACGGCTCGGTCACCGCCGGCAACGCCTCGAGCCTGAACGATGGCGCCTGCGCGCTGCTGCTGGCCTCTGGCGAGGCCGCCGCGCGCCACGGCTTGACCCCGCGCGCCCGCGTGATCGGCATGGCGACAAGCGGCCTGGCGCCGCGCATCATGGGCTTCGGCCCGGCGCCCGCCGTCAGGAAGCTGCTGGCGCAGACGGGCTTGAGGCTGGACCAGATGGACGTCATCGAATTGAACGAGGCGTTTGCCGCGCAGGGCCTGGCCGTGCTGCGCGACCTGGGCGTGCCGGACGATGCGGCGCACGTCAACCCGAACGGTGGCGCAATCGCGCTGGGCCACCCGCTGGGCGCGTCCGGCGCACGCCTCGTCATGACCGCAGTGAACCAGCTGCACCGCACGGGCGGACGCTACGCACTGTGCACGATGTGCATCGGCGTCGGCCAGGGCATCGCGCTGATCGTCGAGCGGGTCTAGCACAATGGTCAAAGTCTACGAAATCGATGGTGTGCGGCCCGTCGTGCATCCGAGCGCCTACGTGCATCCTTCCGCCGTGTTGATCGGCGACGTGATCGTCGGCCCGCGCTGCTATATCGGCCCGTGCGCAAGCCTGCGCGGCGACTTCGGGCGCCTGATCCTGGAGGAAGGCGCCAACCTGCAGGATTCGTGCGTGATGCACGGCTTTCCGCTCGAAGACACCGTGGTCGAAGTCGATGGCCACATCGGCCACGGGGCCGTGCTGCATGGCTGCCGCGTGGGACGCAATGCGATGGTCGGCATGAACGCAGTGGTGATGGACAAGGCGGTCATCGGGGCAGAATCGATCGTCGCCGCGATGAGTTTCGTGAAAGCCGGCATGTTCATCCCGCCGCGCTCGATGGTCATGGGCACGCCGGCGAAGGTGGTGCGCGCCTTGACCGACGACGACGTCGCGTGGAAAAGCTTCGGCACGCGCCAGTACCACGAGCTGGCTGTGCGCTCGCTGCAGACGATGCGCGAAGTCGATGCCGACACCGCGGTGGCGCCGGACCGTGGCCGCATTGCTTTCGACACGAGCGCGCTGCACACGCCGAAGTCCTGAACCTACTGGAGATTACATGGGCCACATCCCGACACTGCAAAGCCTGATCGCCGGCCGCTGGCACGGCGCCGCATCGCACACGCCGCTGCACAGCGCGCTCGACAGCACCCTGATCTATCACACGCACGCCGAGAAGATCGACTTCGACGAAGCGCTGACCTTCGCGCGCAAGACGGGCGTCAAGGCGCTGATGCGCCAGACGTTCCAGGAACGCGCGGCGGCGCTGAAGGCGCTCGCGCTGTACCTGATGGAGCGCAAGGAAGAACTGTATGCGATCTCGCACCTGACCGGCGCGACGCGCCAGGACAGCTGGGTCGACGTCGAAGGCGGCATCGGCACGCTGTTTGCGTACGCCAGCATGGGCTCGCGCGAGCTGCCATCGTCGAATGTGCTGCACGAGGGCCCGGCCATCGCGCTGGGCAAGCGGGGCGGCTTTGCCGGCACCCACATCCTGGTGCCGCGCGGCGGCGTGGCAGTGCACATCAACGCCTTCAACTTCCCGATCTGGGGCTTGCTCGAAAAATTTGCGCCGAGTTTTTTGGCCGCCATGCCCTGCATCGCCAAGCCGGCCACCGCCACCAGCTACCTGACCCACGCAGTGGTGAAAATGATGGTGGAATCGAACTTGCTGCCCGATGGCGCGCTGCAGCTCGTGATCGGCAGCACGGGCGACCTGCTCGATCGCCTCGGTGGTTTTGATGCCGTCACGTTCACCGGTTCGGCCGACACGGCCGCGATGCTGCGCGCGAACGGGAATCTGATCCGCGCATCGGTACCGTTCACCGCCGAAGCCGACTCGCTCAATTGCGCAGTGCTGGCGCCCGATGTGACGCCATCCGATCCCGAGTTCGACCTGTTCATCAAGGAAGTCGCGCGCGAGATGACCGGCAAGGCCGGCCAGAAGTGTACGGCGATCCGACGCGTGATCGTGCCGGAAACGCTGGTCGATGCGGTCGGCGAGCGGCTGCGCGAGCGGCTCGCGAAGATCACGGTGGGCGACCCGAAAGTCGAGGGCGTGCGCATGGGCGCACTGGCGTCGATGGACCAGCACCGCGACGTGAGTGCGCGGGTCGAACTGCTCGCACGCGGCAACGAGGTGCTGTTCGGTGCACGCGACGGGTTCAAGCCGGTGGGCGAGAACGTCGCCAGCGGCGCCTTCTTCTCGCCGACGCTGCTGTTATGCCGCAATGCGATGGTCAACGACGCCGTGCACGACGTGGAAGCGTTCGGCCCGGTCAGTACCCTGATGACCTACAGCGACATCGACGAAGCGCTCGAACTGGCGGCGCGCGGCAAGGGCAGCCTGGTCACCACGTTCGCGACCAAGGACCCGGCGCTGGCCGCGTACGCGGTGCCGATCGTGGCGGCGTCGCATGGCCGCGTGCTGATCCTTGATCGCGAGGCGGCCGTGGACAGCACCGGCCATGGCTCGCCGCTGCCACAACTCAAACACGGCGGGCCGGGGCGCGCCGGTGGTGGCGAAGAACTGGGCGGCATCCGCGCGGTGAAGCACTTCCTGCAGCGCGCGGCGGTGCAGGGCTCGCCCACGATGCTCGGCGCCGTTACGGGCGAATACGTGCGCGGCGGCGCGGTCAAGGAAAGCGACCTGCATCCGTTCCGCCGGCATTTCGAGGACCTGGAAGTCGGGCACTCGCTGCTGACGCACCGGCGCACGGTGAGCGAAGCGGACATCGTCAACTTCGGCGGCGTGTCGGGCGACTACTTCTACATGCACTTCGACGCCATCGCGGCCAAGGACACGCAGTTCGGGCAGCGCATCGCGCACGGTTACTTCGTGCTGTCGGCGGCGGCCGGCCTGTTTGTCTCGCCCGCGCCGGGGCCAGTGTTGGCCAATTATGGCCTGGACAACCTGCGCTTCGTGGCGCCGGTGGCAATCGGCGACACGATCCGCGCGCGCCTGACGTGCAAGCGCAAGGTCGATCGCAACCGGACGGACGAGCAGGGCCGGGGGCAGGGCGTGGTAGCGTGGGATGTGCAGGTGACCAACCAGCGCGATGAGCTGGTGGCCAGTTATGACATTTTGACGTTGGTGCAGAAGCGCGCAGTGGACGAATAACCGCGGCATTGAGCGGTCGTGATAAACGGTTTGAACGCGTGGACGGGGAACCCGTCCACCCTACCATCGATGCATACGTAGGGTGGATGGGTCTCCCATCCACGCGTTCAACAAACGTCGAACGGCTTGAAAAAAATTAAGAGCGCGTACGCTGTAGCTGCAGCAAGCCTTCACCCGTACGGATCGCCCGCAAATCATCGTAATCCGGCACGCCCGTCACATCGGTCTCGACCGGATGCTTGTGCGTGGCGGTGACCATCACGCTGTCCATGCCCGCAGCAGCGGCCGACTGCAGGCCAGCCAGCGTGTCTTCGAACACGAGGCATTCTTCCGGGCGCATGCCCAGCTTTTCGGCGCCGAGAAGGAACGGGTCCGGCGCCGGCTTGCCGTGCTTGACGTCTTCGGCTGCGACCAGCACCGGTGGCAGCGGCAGGCCCGCTGCGGCGATGCGCGCCTGGGCCAGCGCGCGCGGCGCCGACGTCACGATCGCCCAGCGCTCTGCTGGCAGCGTGGCCAGGAAAGCAGCCACGCCGGCAATCGCTTCGATGCCGTCGACGTCCTCGATCTCGGCCAGCGTGATGCGGTGCGCTTCTGCTTCCGCGTCGATGTCGGGCAGGCCCAGGCCGCGCACCGTGTCGACGCTGCGCTTGCCGTGGATCGTCGGCAGGAACACGTCGACGTCCAGCCCGTGGCTGCGGGCCCAGTCGGCCCAGACCCGCTCGGCGGCGATGATGGATGTCAGGATGGTGCCGTCCATGTCGAACAGGAAGGCGGCGTAGTCGCGTGCGGGCAATGCGGTCATGGCGTCATCAATCTAAAAAGGGCATGGAAAAGCGGGCCGGCGCTGCATCAGCGCCGGCCCGCTCCAGAGGTGTGAAATTACTCGGCCAGCTGCTTGCGCACGCGCTCGATGGCGATACGCACCTGGTTCGGCGCGGTGCCGCCCACGTGGTCGCGCGCGGCCACCGAACCTTCGAGCGTAAGCACCGCGAACACGTCCTCTTCGATCAGCGGCGAGAACGTCTGCAGCGTCTCGAGCGACATCTCGGACAGGTCGCAACCGGCATCGTCGCAGGCGCGCACGGCATGCGCCACCGCTTCATGCGCATCGCGAAATGGCAGGCCGCGCTTGACCAGGTAGTCGGCCAGGTCAGTGGCCGTGGCATAGCCCTGCAGCGCTGCCGAACGCATGTTCTCGGCCTTGACCGTGATGCCCGAGGCCATGTCGGTGAAGATGCGCAGCGTGTCCATCACGGTGTCGATCGTGTCGAACAGCGGTTCCTTGTCTTCCTGGTTGTCCTTGTTGTAGGCCAGCGGCTGGCCCTTCATCAGGGTCAGGAGGCCAATCAGGTGGCCATACACGCGGCCGGTCTTGCCACGGGCGAGTTCCGGCACGTCCGGATTCTTCTTTTGCGGCATGATCGACGAGCCGGTGCAGAAGCGGTCGGCGATGTCGATGAAGCCGATGCGCGGGCTGATCCACATGACCAGTTCTTCGGACATGCGCGAGATGTGCATCATCAGAATCGATGCGGCGGCCGTGAACTCGATCGCGAAGTCGCGGTCTGACACTGCATCGAGGGAGTTGTGGCACACGTCGTCAAAGCCGAGCGTCCTGGCCACGCGCAGGCGGTCAATCGGGAAGGTGGTACCGGCCAGTGCGGCGGCGCCCAGCGGCAGGCGGTTCACGCGGCGGCGCGCGTCGAGCATGCGCTCGGCATCGCGGCCGAACATTTCGACGTAGGCCAGCATGTGGTGGCCAAAGGTGATCGGTTGGGCCACCTGCAGGTGCGTGAAGCCCGGCATGATCGTGTCGGCGTGGCGTTCGGCCAGGTCCGTCAGGGCGCCGCGCAGGCTGGCGAGCAGCGTGACGATATCGTCGATCGCGGCGCGCACGTACAGGCGAATATCGGTTGCGACCTGATCGTTGCGCGAGCGGCCCGTGTGCAGGCGTTTGCCGGCGTCGCCAACCAGCTCGGTCAGGCGTTTTTCAATGTTCAGGTGCACGTCTTCGAGGTCGAGCAGCCATTCGAAGCTGCCGGCGTCGATCTCGGCCCGGATCTGCGTCATGCCGCGTTCGATTTCAGCGCGGTCGTGCTCGCTGATGATGCCTTGTGCGGCCAGCATTTCAGCGTGCGCGAGCGAGCCCTCGATGTCGTGCGGGGCCAGGCGTTTGTCGAAGAAGACCGATGCGGTGTAGCGCTTGACGAGATCCGATACGGGTTCGGAGAAGCGGGCAGACCAGGCTTCGGCTTTTTTGGAGAATTGTTCGGTCATGGTGGGATTCCGGTTGGGGATCCTTTGATTATAAACTGCGCTGCCTATGTGCCATGCGGCATGGCTGCCGTGGCTCGCAGGCAGGCTCGCGGACAGACTTCCATGCGGGGCCTGGCGAAATCCGGTGCGGCATGCCACATCGCCGCTTGCGTTGGTACCAATCGGCGCTAGAATGACTTTTTGTCACCTTGTCCAGGCCATGATGACGAACGATTCCAGCTTCGAGGTCAGCACCGACCAGACCCGTCTCGACATTCCAATGATCTACCGCTTCCTCAGCGAGCAGTCCACCTGGGCCGTGGGCATTTCTCGGCCCGTCGTCGAGCGCGCCATTGAAAACTCGCTGTGCTTTGGCGGCTATCTCGATGGTCGCCAGATCGCCTTCGCGCGCGTGATCACCGATTTTTCCACCTTCGCCAATCTGGTGGATGTGTTCGTCGTGCCGGAATCCCGTGGCTGTGGTTATGGCAAGCAATTGATCGGTGTGGTGATGCGGCATCCCAGCCTGCAGCAATTACGCCGCTTCACGCTGGCCACGTCGGATTGCCACGGCCTGTACGAGCGCTTTGGGTTCACGCCGCCGTTGCGTCCAGAGACATTGATGGAGCGTTACTTTCCCAACATCTACTTATCCTGAGCGCACTCAACATGGCGACGTGAAACTGGAATCAGGCTTACGCTGATGACTCATCGGGGGAAGTCGCATGTTCCAATCTGTCGTCCGTGTTGTTGTCCAGACCACGCTTGCGCTGGCCGTCGCCGCTGGCGTCACCAGCCACGCGGCCGAGTCGCCGTCCACGCCATCGCCATCGTCACTGCAGCCCAAGGGCTCGCTCGTCATCATCGGTGGCGCGCTGCGCGATGACAATGACGCCGTCTGGACGCGCATCGTGCAGCTTGCCGGCGGCAAGAACGCCCGCATCGCGGTGTTCGCCTCGGCCTCGGCCAGTCCCGAACGCGCTGGCAACTATCTCATCGAACGGCTGGATCAGCACGGTGCCAAGGCGTTCTTTGTTCCCGTCGCCGAACGCCTCGACGGTTCTGACGTGCGCGCTGCGGCCGAAGATCCGGCGCTGGTCGAGGCGGTGCGTTCGGCGGGCGGTGCCTACTTCTCGGGCGGCGATCAGGCGCGCATCACGAATGCGCTGCGCCGGCCCGACGGCAGCAACACGCAACTGCTCGATGCGCTGTGGGACATGTACCGGCGCGGTGGCGTCATCGCCGGCTCGAGCGCCGGCGCCGCCATCATGAGCGCCACGATGTTCGGCCATCCGCGCTCGGTGCTGGGCACGCTGCAGCACGGCGTGGCCGATGGCCGCCAGATCACGCGCGGCCTGGGCTTCATCGGCGACGACGTCTTCATCGACCAGCACCTCCTGGTGCGCGGGCGCTTTGCGCGCATGCTGCCGGCGATGCTGGCCAAGGGCTACAACATCGGCCTGGGCATCGACGAGAACACGGCGATGGTCGTGGGCCCGAAGCGCGACGTCGAAGTGCTGGGCTATCGGGGCGCGCTGCTGGTTGACCTGAGCAACGCCGCCACGCGCGACGGCACCTTCAACCTCAGTAACGGCCGCCTGAGCTATCTCGATAACGGCGACCGCTTCAACCTGGACAGCAAGGTGTTCACGCCGGCGCCCGAGAAAGTGCGCGGCAAGCTCGATGCGAACAAGCCGTACTGGCGCGGGCCGCTGTTCTCGGCCGATATCCTTGGCAACGGCACGGTGGTCGACCTGATGTCCAAGCTGGTCGACAGCGACCAGCCGGATGCGATCGGCCTGTCGCTCGACAGCCCGAATGCCGACCGGCCCGACCTCGGCTTCGAGTTCAAGCTCGGTCGCGTAAACGAAACGGTCGGCTACCAGTCGGCATACAGCGAAGCCTATTCGGTCTACAACGTGCGGCTCGATATCCGGCCGATCGTGGTGCAGCGGCCGCTGTATCAGTACCGGTGATCGCTCAGTCGCAGCGCCACTGCAGGCGCTCGGCCAGCACCTGGCGCTGTGCATCGATCAGCGGGCCGTTCGGATCGTGGCCGGCGCGCGGCACCTCGACCAGTGCCTTGTCCGGCGCCGTGATGGCCTCGAAGAAGCGGCGCGTGACCTTCGGCTCGGTCAACAGGTCTTCTGTTCCCTGCACCAGATAGACCGGCAGCTCGTAGCGCGTGCCCAGGCGGTACAGGTCCATCGTGGACGCCATGCCGTCGCCTTTCCAGCCGACGAACTTCAGGAACGAATAATCCTCGCCCTCGGTGTAGTCGGCCTTTGCCTGCGGCGAGGCATACACAGGCAGCACCTCGAACCAGGATGGCGGCGTCGGGTCGATGTTGGGCGCCTCGTACTTGCGCACGGCGCGCCGCACGATGCCGAAGTTGCGCGGATTGGTCCAGGGAGGTGGGCCGAGCGCCTCCAGTTGCGTGACGGTGGCAGTGTCGTTCGCCGTTCTTGCGCGCGCAATGACCGTGCTCCATGACGTGGCATTGTCCCGGTAACCCACCAGTTGGGCCACGCCGACATAGGCGCAGAACAGCCCCGGCTTTTCTTTGGCCATGTGGGCGCCAATCATCGAGCCCCACGAGCTGCCCAGCAGGATCACCTTGTCCCTGCCGAAACGCTGCGTCAGATAGCGCGCCACGTCGAGGCCATCGTCGCGCAGCTGTTCGATGCGCAAGGGGACGTCCTCGCCGGGGCGGTGATGGCCCCAGGTCATGCCGCTGCCGCGCTGATCCCACTGCGCCAGCGTGATGTGCTTGCGCCACGATGCATACGGGCCGGCGCCAAACACCGACGTCGGATTGCCCGGGCCGCCATGCACGTACAACAGCACCGGATTGGCACAGTCGTCGCCGCTGACGGTGACCCACTGCGCGATGCCGCCGATCTCCACGAAGCCGCTTTCGTCGACCGGCTGGCCGGGCTTGCAGGCCGGGGCGGCATGGGCCAGGCAGGCACTGAACAGCGGAACAGCAAGGCAGGCGCGCAGGCAAAACATCGGGACTCCGGATGGTCAAGGATGACCAGGCCGATTGTGGCGTGGTTGCCAGGCCGGGTCAATCGCCCTGGCCTGGCACATCTGACAGGTGACGGCGTCGCCCCAACTCACCGCGGGCTTAGAATAGCGCGATCTACTTGTCGGGGATTCGCGATGCGCCTGTTTCACTCCTTTGCTGCGCTGCTGTTTGGCGCGTTCGCTTCACTCGCCCACGCCGCGCAGCCGGCCACGGTCCGCCTGGACTACGCGCACAGCGGCAATGCGCTGGCGGACAGTTACGCGATCGAACGTGTCGTCATCGAGCCATTGCCCTGGCCCGGCAGCGCCGCGCGCAATCTGGATGACACCAACCGCGGCCAGAACCGGGTCGAAGTGGTCGATCCGAAAACGGGCGACGTGCTGTACTCGCGCGGTTTTTCCACCGTGTTCGGCGAGTGGCGCACCACCGAGGAAGCAGGGCGCATCAGCCGCAGTTTCAGCGAGTCCGTGCGCTTTCCCCAGTTCGCGCAGCCGGTGCGCGTGCGCATCCTGAAGCGCGACGAGCGCAACCAGTTTTCGGTCGCCTGGAGCATCGACGTCGATCCAAACGCGCCGGACGTGGTCAAGCGCCAGCCGCCAGCGTCGGCAAAGCCGATCCCAATTCAAGTCAGCGGCCCGTCGCCCGACAAGGTCGACCTGCTGATCCTGGGCGACGGCTACACGCAGACAGAGATGAAAAAATTCGAGCAGGATGCGCGGCGCCTGTCGGCGCATCTGTTTTCGGTCTCGCCGTTCAAGGAGCGCGCGAAGGACTTCAATGTCTGGGCGATGGCCGTGCCGACCGGGCAATCGGGCATCAGCCGGCCATCGACCGGCGTACACCACCCCTCGGTGCTGGGCACGCGCTACGACATTTTTGGGAGCGAGCGCTATGTGCTCACGCTCGACAACCGCGCGCTGCGCGACATTGCCCAGCACGCGCCATACGAATTCATCGAAATCCTGGTCAACAACGAGACCTACGGTGGGGGCGGGATCTTCGGCCAGTTCAGCACGGCGGCGGCCGGCAATGACTGGGCCGACTACCTGTTCGTGCACGAATTCGGGCACCACTTCGCGGGCCTGGCCGACGAGTACTACACATCGCCGGTGGCCTACGCCGCGGCGAGCGGACGGATGGAGCCGTGGGAGCCGAACGTCACGGCGCTGCGTGACCCGGCCAAGCTCAAATGGCAGCGCCATGTGACGGCCGGTACGCCGTTGCCGACGCCATGGCCAAAGGCCGAATACGAAGCGGCGTCGCGCGCCTACCAGAAGAAGCGCGCCGCGCTGCGCGAGGCCAACCGGCCGGAGTCGGAGATGAGCGCCTTGTTCCGTGAAGACCTCAAACAGACCAACGCGCTGTTCGACCGGCAGCCGCACCGCCACGCGGTCGGCGCTTTTGAAGGCGCCAACTACGAGGCGAGCGGATACTACCGGCCCGCGATGCAGTGCCTGATGTTCGACCGCAGCGATGCGTTCTGCCCGGTATGCCGCGACGGGGTCACGGACATCATCGATTTGTATGCGGGCTCTGTTCGTCAGTAATCTTTGCTTACAACTCTGACAATTTCTGCGTGTGCTGTCTAACAGACCGGACTGTCTTGACGCCGTATTCTGGAATCACTGAACAACAACAACGACTGCACGGGCAACCCGCTCTGTACAGCGACCACCAAAAGGAAACTTATCATGAACAAACTGATCGCAACCCTTATCGCCGGCCTGATGGTTACCGCTGCTCACGCCCAGACCACCGCACCAACCACCACCGCTGCGGACAACCGCATCGTGAAGGCTGAAGCCAGCGCCGAAAAAGACGTCATCAAGGCCGAACAAAAAGAAATCAAGGCCGCAGTCAAGGCTGACCAGAAGCTGAACAAGACCGTGGCCAAGGCGACGGAAACCAAGGGCGACGCACACGCCAAGCTGGTCAAGACCCACACCGACGCTGCTGCCAACGTCGCCAAGGCCGATCCTGAAGACCGCGCCAAAGCAATGGCCAAGGCCGAAGGCAAAGTGGCTGACGCGAACCTGAAGGCCGAGAAGAAGATGATCAAGGCTGACGAGAAAGTGCTGAAAGCACAGGTCGATGCTGCTGCCGACAAGGCAACCGCTGCTGCCAAGACCGAACAGGTCCGCGCTGAAGCCCAGGCTGACGTGCACAAGGCTGCTGCCAAGCACTAAGCAACTAGCATCAATGAAAAATGCCGGCTCAGCCGGCATTTTTTTTGCGTTCAACGAGCGAGTGAGGCAGTCGTAGGGTGGGCGGCTGTGCCGCCCACGCGTTCAAACCCACTTCGCTCTGTGGTGTGCAACGTCGAGTTGAACGCGTGGGCGGGAGACCCGCCCACCCTACAGCAGCTAACTGTACGCCATTTCGGCGTTATGCCGCCTGTGGTCGCGTTACGTTTTCACAGAGTCGGTTTCGGCTGCCCGCATCCCCAGATCATGCGCCTTCATGCGCGCCGACAAAGCCTTGCCCTTGCGCGAGCGCTTGCCGAAGTGTGGCTCCAGGCCCGACGCGAACAGTTCCACGGTGCGCGCCCTGTCGCCGGCCCAGGTGCCGATCACATTCAGGCCTTTCTGGTTGATTGGCTGCGCCGCCAGCATGGCTTCTTTCGGCTCGAGTTCCATCAGCGTCACGCCGCGGCCGCCATTGGTCAGCACCTTCATCTCGTCAATGCCGAACACCAGCACGCGGCCCTTTTCGGACAGGCAGGCGATCGCGCCGCAGGTATCGGTCACGATCCGTGGCGGCAGCGGTGTCGCGCCGTCGTTGAGCGTGATGAACGACTTGCCGCCTTTCAGACGGCTGACCATGTCGCCCGCCTTGGTGATGAAGCCAAAGGCGTCCGACGTCGACAGCAGCAGGCGCGTCTCGGGATTGCCGGCAAAGTAATGCAGGATGCGGATACCGCCCGACAGATCGACCAGCGTCGTGATCGGCACGCCGTCGCCGCGCGAACCAGGCAGCGCCGCCACTGGCACCGAATACACCTTGCCGTTGTCGCCAATGCCCAGCAGATGGTCGACCGTGCGGCATTCGAACGCCTTGTACAGCGAGTCGCCGGCCTTGAACGCGAACTGCACCGGGTCGTGGCCGATGCCGGTGCGCGCACGCACCCAGCCTTTTTCGGACACGATCACGGTCACCGGTTCGTCGACGACCTTCTGCTCGGCCACCGCGCGCTGCGCTTCTTCGATCACGGTGCGGCGCTCGTCGCCGAACTGCTTGGCGTCGGCTTCGATTTCGCGGATGATCAGGCGCTTCATCGACGATGGGTTCTCGAGGATGTCCTGCAGCTTTTCCTTCTCGCTGCGCAGGTCCGCCAGCTCTTGCTGGATCTTGATCGCTTCCAGGCGCGCCAGCTGGCGCAGGCGGATCTCGAGGATGTCTTCGGCCTGGCGTTCGCTCAGGCGGAATTCCTCGATCAGCGCAGCCTTCGGTTCATCCGAGTTGCGGATGATGGCGATGACCTTGTCGATGTTCAGCAGGACGGTCTCGCGGCCTTCCAGAATGTGGATGCGGTCGTTGACCTTGGCCAGCTTGAAATCGGTGCGGCGGCGGATCGTCGTGAAGCGATAGTCGATCCACTCCTGAATGATCGTGCCCAGGCCTTTTTGACGCGGGCGGCCGTCGCCGCCGATCATCACCATATTGATCGGGCTGGACGACTCGAGCGACGTATGCGCGAGCAGCATCAGCATGAATTCGTTCTGGTCCTGGTTCTTCGACTTCGGCTCGAACACCAGGCGCACCGCAGCTTCGCGGCCCGATTCGTCGCGCACCGTGTCGAGCGCGCCCAGCACGGTGTTCTTCAGTGCGAGCTGCTCGGGCAGCAGTGCTTTCTTGCCAGCCTTGACCTTCGGGTTGGTCAGTTCTTCGATTTCTTCGAGCACGCGCTGCGACGAGCAACCCGGCGGCAGTTCGTAGACGATCGCCTGCCACTGGCCACGCGCCAGTTCTTCAATCTTCCAGCGCGCGCGCACCTTCATCGAGCCGCGGCCCACCGCGTACATGTCGGCGATGCTGGACGCTGGCGTGATGATCTGACCGCCGCCCGGGAAGTCGGGGCCGGGCACGATGGTCATCAGCTCGGCGTGCGACATCTTCGGGTTGCGGATCATGGCGACGGCGGCGGCAGCCACTTCGCGCAGATTGTGCGACGGGATCTCGGTGGCCAGGCCGACCGCGATGCCCGAGGCGCCGTTGAGCAGCACCATCGGCAGGCGCGCCGGCAGCGTGCGCGGCTCGGTCGTCGAGCCGTCGTAGTTTGGCTGCGAGTCGACCGTGCCCATGTCGATTTCATCCATCAGGATGCGGGCAATCGGCGTCAGGCGTGCTTCGGTATAGCGCATCGCGGCGGCGCCGTCGCCGTCGCGCGAGCCGAAGTTGCCCTGGCCGTCGATCAGCGGGTAGCGCAGCGAGAAGTCCTGCGCCATGCGCACCAGCGCGTCGTACACCGACTGGTCGCCGTGCGGGTGCAGTTTGCCGAGCACGTCGCCGACCACGGCCGCCGACTTGCGCGGCTTGGCGGTCGGGCCCAGGCCCAGTTCGTTCATCGCGTACAGGATGCGGCGCTGGACCGGCTTCTGGCCGTCCGACACGTCCGGCAGCGCGCGGCCCTTGACCACCGAAACGGCGTAGTCGAGGTAGGCGCGCTCGGCGAAGGTGGAGAGGGTGAGCGTCTCGACGTCGGACGGCTCGTGTTGCTGTTCAAAGAGACTTGGTTGGTTCGTCATGGTGTGTGTTTCGTGTTCTGGCGAGCGATAGTGGCGGTGCGGAGGACTTGGGTTCCAGCTTTCGCTGGAACGACGTGCCTGGGCCAGTGGCTGCAAGACCGTCGTTCCCGCGGAGGCGGGAACCCAAGTTCAGCTTGCAGATCACAGTCTCATCAAATGTCCGCCTCGGTCTCGTTTCCGTGTTCTTCGATCCAGGCGCGGCGCGCGGCGGCTTCGCCTTTGCCCATCAGCATATTGAAGCGTGCCGACGATTCGGCGTGGTCGTAGTCGCCCAAAAACACGGGCAGCAGGCGGCGCGTGTCCGGGTTCATCGTCGTTTCCCACAGCTGCTCGGCGTTCATCTCGCCCAGGCCCTTGAAGCGCGAGATGCTCCACACGCCTTCCTTCAGGCCTTCTTTTTTCAGCTTGTCTTCGATCGCCAGCAGTTCGCCCGAGTCGAGTGCATACAGCTTCTGGATCGGCTTCTTGCCGCGCGCCGGCACGTCGACGCGGAACAGCGGCGGGCGCGCGATGCAGATGTTCCCGTTCGCGAACAGCGCCGGAAAGTGTTTGAAGAACAGCGTGAGCAGCAGTACCTGGATGTGCGAGCCGTCGACGTCCGCATCGGACAGGATGCAGATCTTGCCGTAGCGCAGACCGGTCAGGTCGGGCGAGTCACCGGCGCTGTGCGGGTCGACGCCGATCGCCACCGAGATATCGTGGATTTCATTGTTGGCAAACAGGCGGTCGCGGTCGGTTTCCCACGAGTTGAGCACCTTGCCGCGCAGCGGCAGGATGGCCTGGAATTCCTTGTCGCGGCCCATCTTGGCCGAGCCGCCGGCCGAGTCGCCCTCGACCAGGAACAGTTCGTTGCGCGTGATGTCGTTCGATTCGCAATCGGTCAGTTTGCCCGGCAACACGGCCACGCCCGACGATTTTTTCTTTTCGACTTTTTGCAGCGAGCGCAGACGCGACTGCGCCTGGCGGATCACGAGTTCGGCCAGCTTCTTGCCGTATTCGACGTGCTGGTTCAGCCACAGTTCGAGCGGCGGCCTGGTGAAGGTCGAGACCAGCTTGAGCGCATCGCGCGAATTCAGGCGTTCTTTCGTCTGGCCCTGGAACTGCGGGTCCAGCACCTTGGCCGACAGCACGAACGAGACGCGCGCGAACACGTCCTCGGGCAGCAGCTTGACCCCTTTCGGCAGCAGGCCGTGCAGCTCGACGAAGTTCTTGACGGCGCCATACAGGCCGTCGCGCAGGCCCGCTTCGTGCGTGCCGCCGCTGACGGTGGGGATCAGGTTGACGTAGGATTCACGCACCACGCCGCCTTCTTCGGTCCAGGCCACGACCCAGGCCGCGCCTTCGCCTTCAGCGAAACTGTCGTCGCCGGCGGCCGCGTACTGCGCGCCTTCGAACAGCGGGATCAGCGTTTCGCCGGTGGAGCTTTGCGCCAGCGCTTCGGTCAGGTAGCCACGCAGGCCCTCGTCGTAGCGCCAGGTCTGGACTTCGCCCTTGGCGTTCGTGAGCGTGACCGTCACGCCCGGCAGCAGCACAGCTTTCGAGCGCAGCAGGCGTTGCAGGTCGTTCATCGGGATGGTCGGCGAATCGAAGTACTTGCCATCTGGCCAGGCCGTCACGCGCGTGCCGTTCTTCTTGCCGCCGCGCTCGAACGGCGCGGAGGTGAGGGGCTCGATCACGTCGCCGGCGGCGAACACCAGCTTGTGCTGGCCGTTGCCTTGATCGTCCTTGCGCCAGACTTCGATCTCGAGGCGCTTGGACAGCGCATTGGTGACCGACACGCCGACGCCGTGCAGGCCGCCCGAGAACGCATACGCGCCGCCTGAGCCTTTGTCGAATTTGCCACCGGCGTGCAGGCGCGTGAACACGATCTCGACCGTGGACACGCCTTCTTCAGGGTGGATGCCGACCGGAATGCCGCGGCCGTCATCTTCGACCGTGATCGAGCCGTCCGGGTTCATCGTGACGCTGATGTTCTTGCAATAGCCACCCAGCGCCTCGTCGGAGGCGTTGTCGATCACTTCCTGGATGATGTGGAGCGGATTTTCCGTGCGGGTGTACATGCCCGGACGCTGTTTCACAGGTTCGAGTCCCTTGAGGACGCGGATGGATGATTCGCTGTAGTCTGGAGCGGGTTTCTTGGAGGCCATCTTGAAGAGTATTTGTAGAATGCGTTGGCATTCTATCTTGTCGAGCGGAAAAGGAAATGCTTTTTAACTGTATAAATATACAGTATTTTGCGCTTATGTCGTGCTTTTCGCCTTGCACCTTTGTGCTAGATTACGCTGTAAATACATAATCGATGCAAGAAGGGTGGGGCTTGATGCAGCGATCCCATTGTCTGTTCACCGTGCGTCCGATCGGCTTTGATCCGGTTGAAACCGCCCGGCTGGCGGCGCTGCTCGAAGACGCGCCGGGCGCCGGGCCGTCGTATTCTTGCCTGCATGCCGATAGTTTGCAAGAGCCGCATCTGCTGATTGCCAATGGCGACAACCCGTTTGCGCTGGCGCAACTGGCGTGCCGGCCACCCGATGCGCTGCAACCGGTACTGGTCATCGGCGGCAGTGACGCCACCTGTTGGCCAACTCTAACCCGCCCGCTTGACCAACGGGCGTTGCATGGAAAGCTGGCCGAACTGCTCGACACGCGCGTGCATGCGCTGGCCCAGCAGGGCGCCCGTGCGCGCCGCGTGCTGGCCGAACGCCGCCGCCGTCCGCGCCTGGGACCGGATCTTGAAACGCCCGCATTCTACACGCGACTGCGCCGTGGCCCCGTCGATGGCCCGGTATTGATCGTCGATCAGGCGTGCAACCTGCGCAACCGGGTGGCGCAGGTGCTCGGGCCGCGCCGCATCGGCGTCGAATGGACCGACAGCCGGGCCGCCGCCGTGCGCCTGTGCGACGAGACGCCGGTGGCGCTGGTCCTCATCAACACGGCCGCCCCGGGCATCGAACCGTATGCGCTGTGCTCATCGATCAAGGCGCAGGCCGGCGCCGGGCGCACGCCCGTCGTGTTCATGGTCGCGCCATCGTTTCAGTACGACAGTGCCCGCGCCCGGCTGGCCGGCGCGCGCGGCCTGCTCGAGACACCCGTGGCAGGGCGCCACCTGATACTGACCTTCCAGAAGCTGCTCGACGTGCCGGTCTGAGCGCGTGGCGACCTTTTGTAACAACTTTGAATCGTGCGCAGCATTGCCGAAGTTATATTAATGACATGACCGAAGACGACCCCATCAAGCGCAAGCCAGACGACCCCTCGCCCGAGGCGGATATCGATGAACGTCGCGAGACACGCGTGCGCGTGCCCGACCGGCGCGCCAGCGGCGGCCAGCACGCACGCGGACCGGCGCGCTACCTGCGCGATGGCGATAACCCGGTGGCCCTGGCCGGCCGGGTCATCACGTCGCGCTTTCGCTCACTGCGTGAACGCTTCAGTCGCGACATCATGCAGCGCACGCTGCACATTGGCGTCTCAGCCCGCATCTTCCATCCCGAAGCGGGCGCCAAGGGTCTGCTGAGCAAGAACCTGCAGTACCTCGAGGAGTCCATTGCCCAGTGGGTCATGTCGCGCGACGTGCTCGTGTTCATGATCCCGACGGTCAATACCAACGGCTTGCTCCACCCCAGCAACATCACGCTGCGCCACTATGCGCGTCATCTGGATGGCCTCGTACTGCAGGGCGGGGCCGACGTCGCGCCGCAAACCTATTCCGAAACGCCCACGCGCCCCGAATGGAGCGGCGACCGCGCACGCGACGTGTACGAGCTCGAACTGCTGCACGAATTCGTCGACGCCGGCAAACCGGTCCTGGGCGTGTGCCGTGGCTGCCAGCTGATCAACGTGGCGTTTGGCGGCACGCTGCACCAGGACGTCGCCACCGACCGTCCCGACGCGCTGGCGCACGTGCACGACCTGTACGACGCGCATCGCCACGCGATCGTGTTTCCCAAGGGCTCGTCGCTCGGCCGCATGTTCCCCAACATCCAGCAAGCGATAGTCAACTCGATCCACCACCAGGCCGTCAAGGACCTGGGGCGCGATATCCGCATCGAGGCGATGTCCGAGCCGGACGGCATCATCGAGGCGATCCGCTACCAGCGCGCCAACTTCGTCATGGGCTTGCAATGGCACCCCGAGTTCCACCGCGCGGGCGGTGTGGATCTGCTCGACTGCACGCCGGTGCTCGACGAGTTCCTGCGCGCAGCGCGCGAGACGCGCCTGTAGCACGAAATCGCTTGCTTTCGCCGTGTGACACGGGAATAATGAATGAGAATCATTCTCATCTCATTGTCTTGTTCTGGTCCATGGAGCGTTACGCATGACGATTTCCCCCATACCCACCACGCCATCCACAGCGGGCGAGCCGCGCAACCAGGACACGCTGCTGGTCGCCTCGCTTCTGCACCTGATGTCGCATTACAGCGCGAAGGGCGACGGCGAGCCGCCGTGCGTCAAGCTGGCGTCCGTGATCGAGCGCCACCTGTGCGCGCTGGCGCGCCTGCCGACGATCGATCCGGTGCTGCGCGCCACCTGCGAGCAGCTGGCCGACCAGTGGGCGAACGTAGTCGACGCCAGGCTGCCGGCACCGGCGCCTGCCAAACAGCCGCTGCTGGCGCGCTTCATGAAGACGGGTTGGGCCGGCAAGGGCCTGCCGGTGGCGGGCTGACTTGATCGAGCCAGCCACGCAGGGCGACCTCGCCCTGCGCATCGAAGGCCATGACGCGCGAACCTGCCACGCGGCGCGCCCAGCCAAGTTGTTCGAACCGGTCGAGCAGGGCGCTGCCCAGTGCGCCGGCCAGATGGTGACGCCGCTCGCTCCAGTCCAGGCAGGTACGGCACACTGGGCGCCGCGAGCGGACCAGCGCAGGGATGTCGATGCCCAACTGGCCGATCAGTGACGCGCCTGGGGTCGTCAGAACCATGCCGTCGGCGCCGAAGCCGAACGCGCCTCGCGCAGCCAGCCGGTCATGCAATACCACGCCAAGCTCGCCGGCCAGGTGGTCGTAGCAGACGCGCGCCTTGCGCAGGGCCGGCGCGGACGGGCCCAGCTTCAGGTGCAGCGGCAGCGTGCCGGCGCCGAAGGCCATGCCCATCAGCGTCTCGAGCAGCGCCGCCACGTCGGCATCGGCGATGCTGAAATACCGGTGCCGCCCCTGCGCCTGGACGGCCAGCAGCCCGGCATCAACCAGCTTCGCCAGATGAGTGCTGATCGTCTGGCGCGTGACGCCTGCGCCGTCGGCCAGCTCGGTGGCGGTGAGCGCCCGTCCGGCCATCAGCAAGGTCAGGGCCTGCGCGCGCGCCTGGTCGCCGATCAGTGCGGCGATGGTGGTGATGTTCGGACCGTCTCTCATGCTTCGATCTTAACCGAAGCATCTGGCCACGGCATCAGGCTAAGGTGACCGCTCTAAACCCGAGGAGTCACCATGACCATCACCTGTTTCATCCGCTACCGCATCGATCCGTTTCAGCGCGAGCAGTTTCGTGAATACGCCGCCAACTGGGGCCGCATCATTCCCCGGCTCGGCGGTTTTTTGATCGGCTACTTCCTGCCCCATGAGGGGACCAACGACGAGGCCTGGGGGCTGGTGGGCTTTGCCAGTCTGGCCGACTACGAAGCGTACCGCACACGCTTGAAGACGGATGACGAGGCGCGCGCCAATTTCGCGCTGGCGCGCGAGGGGCGTTTCATCGTGCGCGAGACGCGCACGTTCACCGAAGCGGTGGAGGGCACGCTCGGGAGCCGTGCGTGATCGCGGTCATCTTCGAAGTCGAACCCGACCCGGCGCGCCAGCATGAGTACCTCGCCACGGCGCAGGCGCTGCGCGCTGCGCTCGAGGCAATCGACGGTTTTCTGTCGGTGGAGCGCTTCGAATCGCTCACGCAGCCCGGCCGCCTGCTGTCGTTGTCGTTCTGGCGCGATGAAGCTGCCGTGCAGCGCTGGCGCACGCTGGAAGCGCACCAGGCGGCGCAGGCGGCAGGTCGTGATGGGATGTTTTGCGACTACCGCTTGCGCGTGGCGCACGTGGTGCGCGACTACGGGATGCAGCAGCGGGAACAGGCGCCGCCGGATAGCCGCGCCGTACACGGCTGACTGGCGCAGCTCACGCCACGCGGTCGCCCCGGAAGTGCCCGATCGCCGCATTGACCATGCCTTCGACCGAGCCTTCGCGCTCGGCGTGCCTGCGCAGGATTGCCGCATCGCTGCCGCCGCGCGCGGCCGCTGCCAGATGCTGCAGCGCCTCGACGCTGCCCAGCGCTTCGGCGTGCGGCAGCATCCGTTCGAGCGTGGCCAGGATATCGTCGCGGATCACGATGCTGTCGTAGGTTTTCGGGTGCGTGATGCTGCCGTCCAGGCCAAAGCGGCAGGCCTGGAAGCGGTTGTAGTTGTAGACGAGGTAGTCGTCTTCAGCAGGAGCCTCATCCTTGCGCTCGAGCAGATGGCGGCACAGCGCCTGCAGGTAGGCGGCCAGCGCCGCGGCGCGCTCCACCGTCAGCGGCGTGTCGCACACGCGCAGTTCGATCGTGCCAAATTCGGGCTTGGGTCGCAGGTCCCAGTAAAAATCCTTCATGCTCTTGATGATGTTCGTGCGTTCCATCTTGGCGAAGTACACATCGGTGAACTCCTGCCAGCTGAGCGTGAAGGGCGCGCGCCCGCTCATCGGAAACGCGAACACGGAATTCAAGCGTGCCGATTCGAACAGGCTGTCGTGGCCCTGCACGAACGGCGACGACGCCGACAGCGCGATGAAGTGCGGCAGGTAGCGGTTCAGCGCGTGCAGCAGGTACATCGCATCGTCGCCGTTGGCGCAGCCGATGTGCACGTGCTGGCCGAATACCGTGAACTGCTTGGCCAGGTAGCCGTACAGCTGCGACAGGTATTCGTAGCGCGGCTTGGCTGAAATCCGCTGATCCGACCAGTGCTGGAACGGGTGCGTGCCACCGCCGGCGATGCCGATATTGAGCGTGTCGCTGGCCGCGACGAGCGTGTCGCGGATCTCGGTCAGCTCGGCCAGCAAGGGGCCATACGCCGTGTGCACGCTCGAATTAATCTCGATCATGCTCTCGGTGATTTCGGGCGTGACGTTGCCGGGGAAGGGCTTGCGCTCCAGCAGGTGCATCAGGTCGGGGCTGGCGGCGGTCAGGTTGAAGTCCGACAGGTTGACCAGTTGCAGTTCGAGCTCGACCCCGAAGGTGAGCGGCGTGGACGAAGTAAACGCGTCAAGCGGCATGATGGGACTCCGGTGCTTCGTGCGCCCAGATCAGGGCGCGCTGGATGATGATCGGGCCAAAGACCTCCAGCAGCATCGCGACGGCGGCCATCGCGTGCAGGTCGTCGACCACTTTCAGGCCGGCATAGCGCGCATGTTCGAGCATCAGGATCACAAACACGGCCAGCGGCGCCAGGCCCAGGCCCGTGAGGGCGCCCTTGCGCCAGGTGACGCCCGACAGGTGCGAGAACGCGGCCACGCCGGCGGTCTTGGCCAGCAGCCGCACCAGCACGACAACCACCGCCATCACGCCGCCGGCCGTCACCAGGCGCCAGTCGAGCGTCGAGGCGGCGTACACGAACAGCAGCACGGTGAGCACTTCGCCCAGCGCGCCGAAATTGCGCTGGGTCTGGGTAAAGGTCACGCGGCGCGAGCGCACGGTCAGGCCGAAGGCCAGTGCCGCGACGACTGGCGACAGGCCGCCGACATCGCACATCGACACCAAGAGGATCACGGCCAGCGCAAACGCGACGGTCGTGTCCTGCTGCGCATTGCCGATCGCGCGCAGCAGCGCCGGCACCAGCAGGCCGAACACGGCGCCGGCCACGATCGACGCGGCGAGCATCACGAGGCTTTGCCACAGTGCCTCGCTGACGGCGTCCTGCGTGCGGAACAGCCAGACGCCGATGATGGCGTTGAACGCGAACACAGCCAGCACGCAGTTCTGGGCCGACAGGTGCAGCACGCGCTCGGTCATCTGGCCCGAGCTTTTCTGTTCGTTGATGACCCGCACGACGGTGGCGGGGGAGGTGGCCATGGAGAGCGCCGCCATCAGCAGCGCCGTGATCTGGGCCGCGCCGAACGCGATGGCGACGAGGTAGACGAGCACGAAGGTCAGGCTGGACTCGACCAGGCCGGCCACGCCGATCCACGGATTGTTGACCAGCCAGCGCAGGTTGATGCGGTTGCCCAGTTCGAACAGGACCAGGCCAAAGGCGATATTGGCCAGCAGCGCGACCGGGCCCAGATCGGCGGCAGGCAGCACGCCGATCTGCGAGCTGCCCAGCGCGAAGCCAACCAGGCCGTAGAAGCTGATGCGGGGCAGGCCAGTCCAGCGCTGGCCAAATTCACCGGCCAGCCACGCCAGCGCAATCGCCAGGGGCCAGGCAAGGCTCGTCAATACGGACAACAGGTCAGGCATGCGGTCTCCTTCTTCTTATCGTTGCGCGATTCTAGTGCGCCCGGCGGCTCGCGTCCGTGTTCGTGCTAACACTACTTGCTCAACAGGCGCATGGCCCGTTCCAGGCCCTCCAGCGTGATCGGGAACATCCGGTTGCTCATCACCTGGCGAATCAGCGCGATCGATTGCCGGTACTGCCACAGGTGCTCGGGCTCGGGATTGAGCCAGGCGCATTTCGGGAACGCGGTCATGAAGCGCGCCAGCCACACCGCGCCGGCTTCGTCGTTGTTGTATTCGACCGAGCCACCGGGCGCCATGACTTCGTAGGGACTCATGGTCGCGTCGCCGACGAACAGCACGCGCGTATCGGCCGGGTATTTACGCAGCACGTCCCAGGTGGCGAAGCGCTCGCTGTGCCGGCGTGCGTTGTTCTTCCACAGGTAGTCGTAGACGCAGTTGTGGAAGTAGTAGAACTCCATGTTCTTGAATTCGCTGCTGGCGGCCGAGAACAGTTCTTCGGTGCGTTCGATATGGTCATCCATCGAGCCGCCGACGTCGAACAGCATCACGACCTTGATCCGGTTCTTGCGCTCGGGCCGCATGCGGATGTCGAGCCAGCCAGCGTTGCTGGCGGTGGCGCGGATCGTGTCGTCCAGCGCCAGTTCGTCCGCTGCGCCCTGGCGCGCGAAGCGGCGCAGGCGGCGCAATGCCACCTTCAGGTTGCGCGTGCCCAGTTCGCGCTCGCCGTCGTAGTCGCGGTAGGTGCGCTGGTCCCATACCTTGACCGCTGTCCGGTTGCGGCTCTCGCCACCGATGCGGATGCCTTCCGGGTTGGTGCCGCCATGTCCGAACGGCGAGGTGCCGCCGGTGCCGATCCACTTGCTGCCGCCCGCGTGGCGTTCCTTCTGCTCTTTCAGCAGTTCCTGCAGGCGCTGTTGCAGCTTGTCGTAGCCGAATTTTTCAAGCTGCGCTTTCTGCTCGGGCGTGAGTTCACGCTCGAAGCGCTTGATCAGCCAGTCGAGGGGAATCTCGGACTTCGCGTCGAATACTGCATCGACGCCGCGGAACCAGGCGCCGAAGACGCGATCGAACTTGTCGAAGTGGGCTTCGTCCTTCACCAGCGTCAGGCGCGCGAGGTAGTAGAAGTCGTCGAGCGACGGGGCGATCACGCCGCGTTGCAGCGCGTCGAGCAGCGTCAAAAATTCGCGGATCGAGACCGGGATGCGTGCCTCGCGCAGGGCGCGGAAAAAATCGATCAGCATCGCGTCGAGGGGGCTGGCGCCACCATCATCGGTTGTTCCGCGCCATGAACATCAGGCGCTCGAACAGGCCCACGTCCTGCTCGTTCTTGAGCAGGGCGCCGTGCAGCGGCGGGATGCCCACCTTGCCTTCGGCGCTGGCGCGCAGGGCTTCGGCCGGCACGTCCTCGGCCAGCAGCAGCTTGAGCCAGTCGAGAAACTCGGAGGTCGACGGCTTCTTCTTGATGCCGGGGACGTCGCGCATGGCATAGAAGCTTTGCAGCGCCGCGGCCAGCAAGTCCTGGCGCAGGTTCGGAAAGTGCACGCCGACGATGTCGGCCATCGTTTCGCGGTCCGGGAACTGGATGTAGTGGAAGAAGCAGCGGCGCAAGAAGGCGTCCGGCAGTTCCTTCTCGTTGTTGGACGTGATGATCACGAGCGGGCGGTGGGTGGCCACGACCATCTCGCGCGTTTCGTACACATAGAACTCCATGCGATCGAGTTCGCGCAGCAGGTCGTTGGGAAACTCGATGTCGGCCTTGTCGACTTCGTCGATCAGGAGCACGACGGGTTCGGGCGCCGTGAAGGCTTGCCACAGCACGCCCTTGACGATGTAGTTCTGGATGTCGCGCACGCGCTCGTCGCCCAGTTGCGAGTCGCGCAGGCGCGAGACGGCGTCGTATTCGTACAGGCCCTGCTGGGCCTTGGTGGTCGATTTGACGTGCCACTGCAGCAGCGGCATGTCCAGGCTGGCCGCGACTTCTTCGGCCAGCATGGTCTTGCCGGTGCCCGGCTCGCCCTTGATCAGGAGCGGACGGCCCAGCGTCAGGGCCGCGTTGACGGCCAGTTTCAGGTCGGGGGTGGCGACGTACTTGTCGCTGCCTTCGAAGCGGGGAGCTGCATGCATGGCGGGTGCTTTGTCGAGTCGGTCGGTGGCAGGAAGTATACGCCATAACCCCGGGCGCGCCGCCGCCGTCCGGTTTGTAGACTGGTGTCAAGTCTTCAGATAGAATCGGCCCGTTGGTAGACCTTTGCTAACTTTTTATGCGGTTGCGGTTTTCGAATTCCAACTAAGAGACGCCCATGAAAACAAGTTTGGCACCACTGGTACTGGCAGCCTGCGCCTGTACCGCCGGCAGCGCCGTCGCCACGGCCGCAGAAGTCGTCGGCAATCCCAAGGCGGCCGTCGCCAAGATCGAGATGTGCATCGGTTGCCACGGCATCCAGGGCGGCTACAAGACGGCGTTCCCCGAAGTCTACCGGGTGCCGATGATCGGCGGCCAGTCGGCCAAGTATCTCGAATCCGCCCTCAAGGCCTACCGCAAGGGCGACCGCAAGCATCCGTCGATGGTCAATATCGCCAAGTCGCTGAGCGACCAGGACATTGCCGACGTGGCGGCCTATTACTCCCAACAGACGGTGGCCACGCGATGAACCACGCCATGCAACGGATTGTCCTTTCCCTGGTGCTGGGCGCGCTGGGCGAGAGCGCATCGGCCGCCGACATCGCGCGCGGCGCGGCGCTGGCCAAGACGCACAACTGCGCTTCGTGCCACGGGGCCGACTTCAACAAGCCGATCGACCCAAGCTACCCCAAGCTGGCCGGCCAGCACGCCGACTACCTGACGACGGCGCTGCGTGCCTACAAGCGCGGCGCCGGCCCGAACGGGCGCGTGAACCCGATCATGGCGGCGCTGGTGCAACCGCTGTCGAACCGCGACATGGCCGATCTGGGCGCGTACCTGGGTAGTTTGCCGGGCCAGCTGGTGACCAAGAAATAAGCCCGGCGCCAGACGCGCAAGGCGCTTGCTGGTAACATGCGAGCCCCTTGCCGCGTCACCCGCCGGAGCTTTTCGTGTCTTCCCTTTCGCCTGCCTACCTCAAAACCAACCTGCTCAGTGGCCTGACGGTTGCCCTGGCCCTCGTGCCCGAGGCGATCGCCTTCGCCCTGGTTGCCCACCTGTCGCCCCTTACCGGCCTGTACGCCGCCGTGCTGGTCGCCTTCATCACGTCCGCGTTCGGCGGGCGGCCCGGGATGATCTCGGCCGCCGCCGGCTCGCTGGCCGTCGTGATGATCGCGCTGGTGGTGCAGCATGGCGCGCAGTACCTGCTGGCGGCCGTGGTGCTGATGGGCGTGCTGCAGCTGCTGTTTGCCGCCGCGCGGCTCGGCAAATTCATCCGCATGGTGCCGCATCCGGTGATGCTCGGCTTCGTCAACGGGCTGGCGCTGGTGATCTTTCTCGCCCAGTTCGGGCACTTCAAGGTAGCAGGCCCTGATGGCACGGCGCAATGGATGCCTGCCCCGCAGCTGGTCACGATGGGCGTCATCATCGTCATCACGATGGCGGTGATCTACCTGACGCCGCGCATCACCAAAGCGGTGCCGTCCACGCTGGTGGGCATCCTGGTGGCCAGTGTCGGTTGCGCGCTGCTGGGCGTCGAGACCCGCACCGTGGGCGACCTCGGTTCCATCGCCGGCGGCTTGCCGAGCTTCGCGCTGCCCGACGTGCCGATGACGTGGGACACGCTGCGCATCGTGTTCCCGTATGCGCTCGTGATGGCGGGCGTGGGCCTGATCGAATCGCTCCTCACGCTCACCTTGATCGACGAAATCACCGACACGCGTGGCCAGCCGAACCGCGAATCGCTGGCGCTCGGTGCGGCCAACGTCGTCAGCGGCGTGTTTGGCGGCATGGGCGGCTGCGCGCTGATCGGCCAGAGCATGATCAATGTGAACAGCGGCGCGACCGGGCGCCTGTCGGGCATCGCGGCGGCGGTGATTCTGCTGTGCTTCATCCTGTTTGGCTCCAGCTGGATCGAGGCGATTCCGCTGGCGGCGCTGATCGGCGTGATGTTCGTCGTCTGCGAAAAGACCTTCGAGTGGGGCACGTTCCGCCTGGCCGGGCGTGTGCCGCGCGCGGACCTGTTCGTGGTCGTGCTGGTCGCGGCGATCACGCTGCTGGTCGATCTGGCGGTGGCGGTACTCACCGGCGTCATCGTCTCGGCGCTGGTGTTCGCGTGGCAGCATGCGCGCCAGGTGAAGGCGGCGGTCGCGGTCGATGATCAAGGCTGGAAGGTGTACGCACTCGACGGCACGCTGTTCTTCGCGTCAGTCAGTGCGTTTCAGGGCATCTTCACGCCGAAGGACGATCCGCAGGATGTCGTGATCGACTTTTTGCACGCGCGCGTGGTGGACCATTCGGCGATCCAGGCGATCGACGCGCTGGCCGAGCGTTATCGGCTGCTGGGCAAGCGCCTGCATCTGCGCCACCTGAGCCCCGACTGCCGCGAGCTGCTGGAAAAGGCGCAGGACATGATCGAGGTAAATCTGGTGGAAGACCCGCGTTACCGGGTCGCGGACGACAAGCTGGCGTAAATCACGCGCAAGTCACGTCGGCATTCAGGCAAACGCGCGGCGCCGCACGCACTCGATATAGGCCTCGGTATCAGGCGGCACGCCACCCCGCTGCGAGGCCCAGATCATCTCGCCCAGGCATTCCATGATCTCGTGGTGGGCATCGTGCTCGCCCCGTTTGGCCACCAGCATGTCGTGCGCGGCGCGGATGCCGCGCGGCTGGTCGATCGAGATCTGCTCGGCGATCGACAGGTGCATCGACAGGTGCAAAAACGGATTGGGCTTGCCGCCTTCGACCGAATAGTCGCGCGCGATCGCCGCCTCGATGTCCTCGAACTGGTCGTGGTATTCGGGATGCTGCACGATCCAGTCGGCCGCGATGGCATCCATCGGCGTCAGGATCTCGCCATTGCGTTGCTTGCGATAGGCGTCGCAGAAAAAGCGGCGCACGTCGTGCGAGGACGGAGTGAACATGGCAGGAGGGGGCGAAAAAGGGGAGAGCGGGCATTGTAGCGCAGCCGCCGATCCGGCGCGGGGCCGGCTCTCAGGGCGTGGATGTGGGCGCCGGGTGGCAGACAGCCTCTTTCTCCCGCGCCAGTTTCTCGCGTTCGGTATCGCCCGCAAAGAGGTAGCCCTCGGCGATCGCAAAGCGCACCTGGCAAAAGCGCTGTACCGAGGGGTCGGGCGCTGCAACGGTCAGCTGCATGAGTTTATCTTCATCGATCTTGCCAAGATAGAAATCGGCGAGCGGCCCCGGCCATTCATCGGTGTCGTGACTGAACGTGGCTTCCAGTTCGCGCCGCGCCAGCGCCGTGTCACCGTTGTGCATGCGCGCCGTGTACAGCAGCAGTGCGCCGCTGCGGTCGGCCGGCAGGCGGTCGAGCGCCTGCCTGATTCGCACGGCTGCTTCGGCGTAGCGCCCTTCCTTGACCAGACGCGCGCCGACCATCAGGTTGGCGCGGGGATGTCCGCCGGCCGCCGCCTTGTCGACCCAGGCATGCGCCTGTACCTTGTCCAGGGGGACCCCGTTTCCGCGGCCATGCATCGATGCCACCATCATCTGGGCGTCACCGTTGCCGGCGTCGGCTTCCTGTTGTAACCAGGGCTCGATGCGGCGCCATTGGCCAAGCGCATCGCCACCGACGTAGCTGATATACAGCTTCTTCTGGCTCATGGCGAACAATACACGGTGCGAGCGCAGGAAGTCGGCGCCGAGGATCACGTCGGCGTCGAAATCGTCGGCGGCGATCACACCGACGTCGGCGTTTTCAATGGTTTCGCGGCCGATTTGCAGCGTGCCCAGCGTCGCGTTCCAGCGCACGATGCGCTTCAAACCCACCCCGGCTGTCGCAAATGCCTGTTCGACACCGGGCGCATTCATCTTCAGGCCCGCCTTTTCGGCCGCCCGGTGCGTGATGACCGTCGTGGAGGTGCCGCTGTCGATGATCGCCGTTGCTTCTTTCCCATTGAGCAGTACCTTGAACTGGGGATTGTCGCGCCCGGCCGACCGCCATTTGAAGGGGATCTGTACCGCATCATGGTCCCAGTACGACAGCACCGCATTGTCGCAATTGGACGGTCTGAAAAACTTGATTTCCTTGGTCGCCAGCGAGATCTCGAGGTCGGACTGGAGCAGGAACGGGGCGCCCAGGATGGCGTCGAACGATGGTGCGGTGCCGAAGTCGCTCAGCACGTTCACGCGGCTATTCGTGATCGACGCCGGTCCGGCCTTGAATTCCTTGATGCGCGTTGTGTAAATGCGCGAAACGCCGCCGATACCGCTTGCGAGTGCATCGGTTGAGCGCAGTGCCAGGCCGCGGCGCTCGGTCGCGGTGCGCGTCAGCATGCTGCCGGCAGCGCCGGTGTCGATCAGCATGTCGGCCGGGGAGCCGTCGATCCGGCCTTCGAGCGTGAGGCTCAGGCTCGGGCCGGTGTACCGGATGGGGAGGGTGGTCAACAGGCTCAGCTGGCAGCGTGCCGGCGTGTTCTGCCAGGCATGGGCAGCAGGCGCCGCTGCCAGCACGGCGAGTGGCAATAGCAGCAAACGCAGGTGACGGATAAGTGGGCTCATGCCACCATTGTACTGGCGAATATTGCTATCAAAGCAATGCTTTAAGCATGAAATCGGGAAGCGGCCTGCGCCGCTTCCGATCGTTACAGCCTACTTGTTCGGCGCCAGCACCAGTGCATCGGGCGCCGCCGGATTGCCCGGCCCGGCCGCCCCGAGCATCTCTTGCCCCGCCTTGGCGCCAGGCTGCGCGCGGCCATGCGGCTGGCGCAGGTAGCGCGCGCTGTGACGCCGCTCGCCGTGCTGGCCCTTGGCCGGCCAGCTCAGAAAGCGCGACAGCTCTTGCAGCGCGCGCTGGTAGACGTCGCGCTTGAACTCGATCACGACGTCGAGCGGCACCCAGTAGTCGTGCCAGCGCCAGGCGTCGAACTCGGGGTGGTCGGTCAGGCGCAGATTGACTTCGTTGTCGCGCGCGACCATGCGCAGCAGGAACCAGATCTGCTTCTGGCCACGGTAATGCCCGCGAATTTCACGCTTGATGAAATGATCGGGCACCTCATAGCGCAGCCAATCGCGGGTGCGACCCACGATCTTGACGTGCTCCTGACGCAAACCGATTTCTTCCTCGAGCTCGCGGTACATTGCCTGCTCGGGTGTTTCGCCGTACTTGATTCCCCCTTGAGGAAATTGCCATGAGTGCTCTCGCACCCGCTTGCCCCACCAGACCTCGTTATTAGCGTTCAGCAGGATGATGCCGACGTTGGGCCGAAACCCTTCACGGTCGAGCATAATTGCACCTCGATACTTTCTGCCGGCGGACGTTCCCTCTTGCGGGCACTCGGTACCCTTGTGTTTTTACTTACGTATTGTCATGCCCAAGGGGTTTCCGCACCGCTTGCGCGGTCGATGATGCTGGTTCCGGACCCTGTTTGTAGAAAGATTGGACGCATCAGCCGGCTAATCCTTTAAAATTAGGTCGATTATAACCCTCTCTTTTTAAAAAGAATTCACAGATATGCGTGCCTCACGATTTTTTATTTCAACTCTGAAAGAAGCGCCTTCCGATGCCGAGATCGTCAGCCACAAGCTGATGATGCGCGCCGGGATGATCAAGCGCCTGGGTTCCGGCATCTATACGTATATGCCGGTCGGGCTGCGCGTCATCCGCAAGGTCGAAGCGATCGTCCGTGAAGAAATGAATCGCGCTGGTGGTATCGAACTGTTGATGCCGCTCGTGCAGCCGGCCGAACTGTGGCAAGAGACTGGCCGCTGGGACAAGATGGGCGACGAGCTGATGCGTGTGAAAGACCGCCATGGCCGCGACTTCGCGATCCAGCCGACGTCCGAAGAAGTCATCACCGACGTCGTGCGCAGCGAAATCAAGTCGTACCGCCAGCTGCCGGTGAACTTCTATCACATCCAGACCAAGTTCCGCGACGAGCGCCGTCCGCGCTTCGGCCTGATGCGCGGCCGCGAATTCACGATGAAGGATGCGTATTCGTTCGACCGCGATGTCGCCGGCATGCAGACGTCGTACCAGACCATGTTCGACGCCTACACGCGCATCTTCACGCGCTTCGGCCTGAAGTTCCGCGCGGTGGCGGCCGACAACGGTGCCATCGGCGGCACCGGTTCGCACGAATTCCACGTCATCGCCAGCACCGGCGAAGATGCGCTGGTCTACTGCCCGACGTCCGATTTCGCGGCCAATATGGAAGCGGCCGAAGCCGTGGCCAGCGGCGAGCGCGCCGCCGCCACGCAAACGCTGACCAAAACGCCGACCCCGGGCACGACCAAGTGCGAGACCGTCGCTGCGCTCTTGGGCGTAAACCTGGCGCAGACCGTCAAGACCATCGCTTTGACTACCGAGAACGACGGCAAGAAGAGCTACTGGGTGCTGCTGCTGCGCGGCGACCATGAACTCAACGAGATCAAGGTCGGCAAAGTGGATGGCCTGGCCGGCCACCGCTTCTCGACCGAAGCCGAAATCCTCGAGGTGTTCGGCACCGTGCCGGGCTACCTCGGTCCGGTCGGCACGAAAGTGCCGGTCACCGTCGTGGCCGACCGCACGGTCGCCAACATGGCCGATTTCGTCTGCGGCGCGAACGAAGAGGACTTCCACCACATCGGCGTGAACTGGGGCCGCGATCTGCCCGAGCCAATCGTGGCCGACCTGCGCAACGTCGTCGAAGGCGACCCATCGCCAGACGGCAAGGGCGTGCTGGCGATCGAGCGCGGCATCGAAGTGGGCCACGTGTTCCAGCTCGGCACCGCGTACTCGCAGGCGATGGGCGCGACCTTCCTTGACGACGGCGGCCGGCCTGCGCCGCTGCAGATGGGCTGCTACGGCATCGGCGTGACCCGCATCCTGGGCGCGGCGATCGAGCAGAACTTCGACGACAAGGGCATCGTCTGGCCGGACGCGCTGGCGCCGTTCGAAGTGGTGTTGTGCCCGATGGGCATGGACCGCAGCGAGATGGTCAAGGACGCGACCGAGCAGCTGTATGCGTCGCTGTCGGCCGTGGGCATCGACGTCATCGTCGACGACCGCGGCCTGCGCCCGGGCGCGATGTTCGCCGACTGGGAGCTGATTGGTGTGCCGCACCGCGTCGTGATCGGCGAGCGTGGCCTGAAAGAAGGCAATCTCGAATACCAGGGCCGTCGCGATGCCGAAGCGAGCAGCGTCGCCGTGGGCGAGATGGTCGGCTTCATCAAGGCCAAGCTGGGCAAGTGATGGCATTGCGCCTGGCCTCCCGAACCGGAGGCGTGCTGCTGGCGCTGACCCTCGGTCTGGCGACGCCGGCGCATGCCGGCAACCAGAAAGAAGAAGCGCTGTCGGATTCGGTGCGCCTGGCGCTGGCCAACGCCATTGCCGACGCGCGCCCGCCGCGCCCGACCTTCCGCACCGAGGCGGGGCGGGCGCGCTACCAGGCGTGGTTCGACCAGATGTCGCCGCGTCTGGCCAAGCGCCTGCCCGACGTCCAGACCCGCACCGAGTTTCTCGAGACCGCGTGGTACGAAGCGACGCGGGCCGGGCTCGATCCGGGGCTGGTGCTGGGCCTGATCCAGGTGGAGTCGGCCTACCGCAAGTATGCGATCTCGATTGCCGGCGCGCGCGGCTACATGCAGGTGATGCCGTTCTGGACCAAGGCAATCGGCGACGGCGACCGCCGCCGCCTGTTCCACATGCAGACCAATCTGCGCTACGGCTGCGCGATCCTGCGCATGTATATCGACATGGAGCGGGGCGACCTGTACCTGGCGCTGGGCCGCTACAACGGCAGCCGGGGCAAGCCGAAATACCCGAATGCGGTGCTGGCCGCATGGAAGAACTGGGAATTCAAACCGGGGGCGTGAAGCGTTCGGCCACATACGCCAGCACGTCGTTCCCGCGCAGGCGGGAACCCAAGACGCCAGCACGTCGTTCCCGCGCAGGCGGGAACCCAAGACGCCAGCACGTCGTTCCCGCGCAGGCGGGAACCCAAGACGCCAGCACGTCGTTCCCGCGGAGGCGGGAATCCAAGTCTTCCGCACTGCCGCATACGTCTGACGCATGGGGCAGATCGCGTATCTTGGGTTCCCGCCTGCGCGGGAACGACGTGCATCTGCTTGTGGCTGGCGATCAGCCAAACGCTACCAGCGTCCTGCCAATTCACCACACCGTCACTGTCGCAGTGTAGACTTCCCGCTTTCCCCAGTGAGGACTGCATGCGACCCATTCTTTTCACCGCTGGCGCACTGCTGGCGGCGCTCACCGGCTGCGCGGCGACACCGCCTGCTTCGACACCGACTGCGACTTCAACCGTAACGGCCAACCCAGTCGATCATCGTGCGAAGAACATCATCTTCTTCCTGGGCGACGGCATGGGCGTCAACACGCTGACTGCGGCGCGCATCTTTGCCGTCGGCGAAGAGGGCGAGCTGGCGATTGACCGCCTGCCCGAATCGGCGTTCGTGAAGACGTTCTCCAACGATGCGCAGGTCACCGACAGCGCGGCCTCGATGGCCGCCTACATGACCGGGGTGAAGCAGAATAACGGCGTGATCTCGATGTCGGCCGGCACGCGCTCGATCGCCCCCGGCAAGGACGCCAACGGCAACAGCCTGGTGAGCCGCTGCGAGAACGGCGAAGCGGCCGTCACGCTGCTCGAACTGGCCCGCAAGCGCGGCATGGCCGTGGGCGTGGTCACCAATACCAGCGTCACCGACGCTACCCCGGCTGCAACCTATGCCCACGCATGTACTCGCAAGCTGGAAACCGACATCGCCGCCAGCCTGGTGCCGGGCGGCGCCGGCTACAACCGGGCGCTGGGCGCCAATGGCCTGGACGTCCTGTTCGGGGGCGGCGCGCAGCAGTTCACGCCATTCGCGCGTGGCGGCAAGCGCGCCGACAACCGCGATCTGCAGGCCGAGCTCAAGGCCAAAGGCTTCCGGGTCGTGAACGACACCGCCGGGTTCAACGCCTTGACGCCAGGCGCCCCGGTCGTTGGCCTGTTCGCCGCCAACCACATGGACTTCGACGCCATCCGCGACGCCGCCCGTCAACCGGCCCTGCCAGCCATGACGACCAAGGCGATCGACCTGCTGGCGCCGCACCGTGGTGGTTTCTTCCTGATGGTCGAGGGCGGCCTGATCGACCATGCGCTGCACGCGACGCTCGGCAAACGCGCGCTGCAAGAGACGGTGACGTACAACGCCGCGCTGCAGGCCGCGCTCGAGCGCATGGAAGCGCTCGACCCGGGCCTGAAGAACACGCTGATCGTCGCCACCGCCGACCATGACCATACGCTGCTGCTGAACGGCTATGCAGCGCGTACCGGCAAGACCACGCCCGCCAATCCGGGTGTGCTGGGCCTGGTGCGCACGGCCGATGGCAAGCCGACGCTCGACAGTCAGGGCATGCCGTACACGATCATCGGTTTTGGCACGGGCGAGAATCGCCACCAGGGCGGGCGCACCATGGCGCTGACCGACGCCGTCGTGACGGCCGACGACTACCACCAGCAAGCGGTCGTGCGCACGCGCGCAGGCGCCGAGACGCATGGTGGCAGCGACGTCTACCTGGGCGCCGCCGGCGCGAACGCGGAGCTGTTTCGCGGGACCATCGACAACACGCGCGTCTTCAATCTGATCAAGACCGCAGCCGGTCTGTAAGCACGAGAAATCCACCATGACTTCACGACGCATTCTCCCGCTGCTGCTGGCCGCCGCCTTTGGCGCAGCGCTGCCGGCAACGGCTTCGGCCCAGCAAAAGGCGAAGAACATCATCTTCTTCCTTGGCGACGGCATGGGCCCGTCCGTCACCACCGCCGCCCGCATTTACCGCGGCGGCGAAGACAGCCTGCTGCACTTCGAGCGCCTGATGGAGCGCACCGCGCGCATCAAGACCTATTCGCTCGATTACCAGACCACCGACAGCGCGCCGTCGATGGGGTCGTACATGACCGGCATGAAGCTGAACAACGACGTCATCTCGCAGGCCGGCGCCCGCACGATCAACCCGACCAAGGACGGCGTCGACCAGTGCGGCCCGAACAACGGCACACCGGCTGTGACGATCCTGGAGCTGGCCAAGGCCCGGGGCCGCGCCACCGGTGCCATCACGACGACCGAACTGACACACGCCACACCGGCGTCGACCTTTGCGCACACCTGCAGCCGCGATGCGGCCTACACCATCGCGCAGCAGCTCGTGCCCGGTGGCGCCGGCTACAACGCGGCGCTGGGCGACGGCGTCGATGTGCTGATGGGCGGCGGGCGCAATCACTTCACGCCGCGCGACGCGGCGCTCAATCCGAAGGGCCGCCCCGATGGGCGCGACCTGATGGCCGAATTTGCCGGCGCCGGCTATTACGTGGCCGGCACCCGCGCCGGCATGATGTCGGCGAAAGCGGGGCGCAAGTTCGTCGGCATCTACAGTGACAGCAGTCACCTCGATTACGCGTACCAGCGCCGCCCCGAGCAGCCGACGCTGGCGGAGATGACAGGCAAGGCGATCGACCTGCTGTCGACCAATCCGAACGGCTTCTTCCTGATGGTCGAAGGCGGCAAGATCGACCACGCGCTGCACGACACGCGCGCCAAGCACGCGCTCGAAGAGACGGTGGCGTTCGATGACGCCTTGCAGCTGGCAATCGAGCGGATGCGCGCGATCGATCCGGGCCTGCAGAACACGCTGATCGTGCTCACCGCCGACCATGACCACACGATGCAGATCAACGGCTACCCGAAGCGCGGCAACCCGATCCTGGATGTCGTGCGCGACTACGCGACGGGCGAGCCGAAGAAGGATGCGGACGGCAAGACGTTTACCACGCTGGTGTTTGGCAATGGCCCGAACCGGCCGGACGCGCGCGCCGATGTCGATGGCGTGATCGCGCAGGGCGACGATTACCACCAGGAGACAGGCGTGCACAAGTCGTCCGAAACCCACGGCGGCGGCGACGTGAAACTGTATGCGACCGGTGCCGGTTCGGCGTCATTCAAAGGCACGATGGAGAATACCCGCGTGTTCGAACTGATGAAGGCTGCCGGCGGCTTGTAAGTGCAGATTCAGGTTATTTACACCTGAATAACAAAAAGCCCCAGGTTTGAATCCGGGGCTTTTTTAATCAGCGAGACATCGACTGAATATAACCTGAACTTATTTCAGATGATCCGAAATCAGTTTGGTCATTTCAAACATCGAGACTTGCTCTTTGCCGCCGAAGACTGCTTTGAGCTTGTCGTCGCCATTGATCATGCGACGGTTTGCCGGATCTTGCAGGTCTTTCGACTTGATGTAATCCCAGACCTTTTTGGTCACTTCGGTGCGTGGCAGCGGCTTGTCGCCAACGACTGCAGCGAGCGTGGCCGACGGGGTCATGGCTTTCATGAACGCGGCGTTTGGCTTGCGTGCAACTGCTGGCTTGTCGGCCGATTTGTCAGCTGATTTATCAGCCGTTTTAGCGGCCGTTTTCGCTGGTGCTGCTGCCTTTTTTGCTGCGGGCTTGGCCGCTGCAGCAGGCTTGGCAGCTGCTTTTTTTGCTGGTGCTGCAGTGGTTTTTTTGGCTGTTGCCATCTTCGAGCCTCCTAAAACGAACACATGGAAAAATGCGTAATTTATCGCACGCCTATATTGGTAGCGTTTTACTGTTCGTGCAAGTCTTTTTCCAAACTTTTTCACTCTGATAAGCGGCTAAATGGGCGCTATCGCACACAACAACGCACGGGAACGATAAAACGCCGACAAGGGGCGTAAAAAAACCGCGCAAAGCGATACTCTGCGCGGTTCTGCGGGCGGAAAACGATGGATTAACGCATGCCGGGCATCATGCCCTTCATCCCACGCATCATCTTCATCAGGCCGCCGCCTTTGAGCTTTTTCATCATCGTCTGCATCTGATCGTACTGATTGAGCATGCGATTGACTTCCTGCACCTGCACGCCAGCGCCGGCCGCGATGCGGCGCTTGCGGTTGGCCTTGATCAGTTCGGGTTTCGCGCGCTCGAGCGGCGTCATCGAATCGATGATGCCGACCATGCGCTGGACCGATTTCTCGGCCTGGCCCATGTTGGCGCCCGCCGCGGCTTGCTGGAACTGGGCCGGCAGCTTGTCCATCAGGCCGGCCATGCCGCCCATCTTTTTCATTTGCGTCAGCTGCGACTTGAAGTCGTTCATGTCGAAACGGCCGCCAACCTTGATCTTGTTGGCCAGTTCGGCTGCGGCTTCGGCGTCGACACCCTTGCGCGCTTCTTCGACCAGCGCCAGGATGTCGCCCATGCCCAGCACGCGGTTGGCCATGCGGGCCGGATCGAAGGCTTCGAGGCCATCGAGTTTTTTGGAGACACCGGCAAACTTGATCGGTTTGCCCGTCACGTGCCGCACTGACAGCGCCGCACCACCGCGCGAATCGCCATCGAGCTTGGTCAGCACGATGCCGGTCAGGGGCAGGGCGTCGTTGAACGCCTTGGCGGTGTTGATCGCATCCTGGCCCAGCATGGCGTCGACGACGAACAGCGTCTCGATCGGGTTGACGGCGGCGTGCACCGCCGCGATCTCTTGCATCATCGCTTCGTCGATACCAAGGCGACCCGCGGTATCGATGATCAGGACGTCGTGGTAATGCTTCTTGGCCCAGTCGAGCGCGGCCAGTGCGATGTCGACCGGCTTGTCGCTGGCGGTCGACGGGAAGAAGTCGGCGCCGACCTGCCTGGTCACCGATTCGAGCTGCGCGATTGCGGCCGGGCGATAGACGTCGGCCGAGACGGTCAGGACCTTCTTCTTTTTCTGTTCCTTGAGGTACTTGGCCAGCTTGCCGGTGGTGGTGGTCTTGCCGACACCCTGCAGACCGGCCATCAGGATGATCGCCGGTGGTTGCTGGGCAAACGACAGCTGGCTGGCCTCGGGACCGAGGTCGGCGCCCATCAGGGCCGCCAGTTCCTTCTGCACCACGCCGACGAGCGCCTGGCCCGGGCTGAGCGAGCCGACGACTTCTTCGCCGAGGGCTTTTTCCTTGACCTTGGCGATGAATTCACGCACCGCCGGCAGCGCCACGTCGGCCTCGAGCAGGGCCATGCGCACTTCGCGCAGCATCTCTGCAGTGTTTGCCTCGGTGAGGCGCGCCTCGCCGCGCATGGTCTTGACGACCTTGGCAAGGCGTTGGGTGAGGTTATCTAGCATGTTCAACCTAATTAGTAAGGGCACATCGGACGCGCGGTCCCGAGCGAAATGCCGGTGGGCGAGCGCCGCCAAAGCGGCATTTTACCTTGCGCAGATGCTGCTGGTTCTTCCGGCGGACGGCAGGCGCACATTTTTTCAGCAAACCGTGGCGTTTTGCGCGGGAGGAAAGCACGGGCGGCGCCGCTCGCATGCCACGCGGGCGAAAAATCCGCCCACCCCACGGCGGCACCATGCAATGGTGTAGACTCCCGTCATGCAGAATTTCCTCTTCCTTGCCGCGGCTTTCCTGTACGCGGTATGCGCCCTGCTGCCATCGCGCCGCGCGCCGGCCATCTCGGCCGTGACGGCCGGCGCATGGGCGCTGCACGGCGTCTCGCTCGGCATGGACGTGATGGTGCCGGGCCGGTTGCGTGTCGGTTTCGCCATCATGCTCTCGTCCGCGCTATGGGTGTCCGTGGCCGCCTACTGGCTCGAAAACCGCAATTTCGCCCTTGATGGCATGCGCCGCCTGGTGATGCCGTTTGCCGCCGTGGCCGCGCTGCTGCCGCTGCTGTTCCCCGGCACGCTGACGCCGCTGGCAGGCAAGTCGCCGGCGTTTGGCTGGCATATCGCGGTCGCGGTGCTGGCCTACAGCACGCTGACCATCGCCGCCTTCCACGCCGTACTGATGGCGTTGCAGGAAGCGCGGCTGCACACCCGCACCGCAGGTGGCGGCCGCTTTGGCGCTGCGCTCGACCAGCTGCCGGCGCTGCTCACCATGGAAAAACTGCTGTTCCGGGTGATCTGGATCGGCTTCATCCTGCTCAGCCTGACCGTGCTGTCGGGCTTCGTGTTCTCCGAACAGGTGTTCGGCCGGCCGCTGCTGCTCGACCACAAGAGCGTATTCGCACTGCTGTCGTGGGCGCTGTTTGCGGCGCTACTGGCGGGGCGCCGCTGGCGCGGCTGGCGCGGCAAGACCGCGCTGCGCTTCACGCTGGCCGGGTTTGCCACGCTGGCGCTGGCCTATGTCGGCAGCCGTTTCGTGCTCGAAGTTATCCTGCACCGGGGAACCATCTGATGCGACTATTATTCTGGATTGCCTTCATCGCCCTCGTCGTCTTCGCAGTGCGCAACAAGCTGCGCGCCATGAGCAAACGTGCGGCCGTACCGCCGCAGGCGCGCCCCGGCGCGGCCAAGGCGCCGGTGCAGATCGAAGCGATGGCCCAATGTGACCACTGCGGCATGTACTTCCCGGCGTCCGAATCGGTGCGCGCCGACGGCCACGACTACTGTTCGCCAGGCCACGTGCGCCTGCCGCCGCCGTAGGCGCAGGCCGGCCTTGACGCAACGCCGCATCCTGTCGCCCGAAGCGCGCGTCGCCCTGTGGCGCTCGCTGCAGACCTTCACGCTCACGCGCATCGTCATCGCGCTGGTGCTGCTGCTGTATTTCGGCGTCGACTTCGAGAACGGCGCGCTGCGCATCACGCAGCAGGTCGCCCAGATCTGCCTGGGCTACGCGATCATGGCGCTGGTGTTCTCGTTCGCTGCGCGCCACCAGCGGCGCTTTCTGGTGCAGCTCGGGGTGCAGGTTGCGCTCGACCTCCTGGTCATTTCGCTGCTGTACCTGGCCGCTGGTGGCTTGCGCAGCGGCCTTGGCATCCTGTATCTGTTCCCGCTGGCCGGCGCCGCAATCCTCGCGCCCCTGCTGCTGGCGTTGTTCGCGGCGGCGGTGGCCACGCTGTTCTTGCTTGGCCTGAGCGCGTGGCAGCTGGTCGAAGGGTTCGATCCGCCGCTGATGCAGGCGGGCCTGTTCGGCGCAGCGTTCTTTGCCGCCGTGCTGGTGGCCAACCGCATGGCCGCGCGCCTGCTGGGACAGGAAGAACTGGCGGCCCAGCGCGGCGCCGACCTGCGCATCCAGCAGGCGATCAATGAAATCGTGATCGCCGACGTGGGCGACGGCATCCTGGTGGTGGGCGCCGACGGCGCGGTGTTTACCGGGAACCCGGCTGCGCGCCGCATGCTCGGGCTGCAGGCCGATACGTCGGGCTTTCTGCTGCATGCGGCGCCAGCGTTCGAGCCGCTGGCCGAAGCCTTCGATGCCTGGCTTGCCGCGCCCGAGAACGACACGGCCTTCGTCACCGTCAAGCCGTACCGCGAAGGCGACGGCGCCGGCGACGTGCGCGGCCGGCGTGACCAGCCGGTGCACGTCAAGCTGCGCTTTGCCCGTGTCGCCGCGCCAGCCGATGTAGTGGGGGAGGCCGTGGGCGAGGCAGGTGAGCGCAGCGTGATCTTCATGCAGGACGTGAGCGCCATCGAAAACCAGGCGCAGCAACTCAAGCTGGCATCGATGGGGCGCCTGACCGCCAGCATCGCGCACGAGGTGCGTAACCCGTTGTCGGCCATCGGCCACGCGACGGCGCTGCTGGCCGAAGACCTGCATGGCCCGGCCGAAGTGCGGCTGCTGAAAATCGTCGGCGACAATGTGGCGCGGGTGAACCGCATGGTCGAAGACATCCTGCAGCTCTCGCGCAAGGCCCAGCCCAACGGCGAGCCGGTGCCGCTGGGCGCGTTTCTCGAACAGCTCAAGGCCGAGTTCTGCGAAATCCACGGCCTGGCCGGTGATATAGTCTATATCGGCGATCCGGGCGGCAGCGCGGTACGCTTCGATCCGCTGCACCTGCATGAAGTCCTGCTCAATCTGCTCAACAACGCGGTGCGCTATGCCAGCCGCCAGCCGGCCAGCATCCGCATCTTTCCTGCGCGCGATGCCGCCGGGCGGCGCGAGCTGCACGTGCAGGACGACGGCCCCGGCATCACGCCCGAAGTGCGCGACCACCTGTTCGAGCCGTTCTATACCACCTCGAGCAAGGGCACCGGCCTTGGACTCTACCTGGCGCGCGAACTGTGCCTCAACAACGATGCGAAACTCGATTATGAATACCGGTTCGACCCGTCCGCGCTGGGCCCGCGCAAGGCCAGCGGCCGCTTTGTCATCACCTTTGCCCTTGCCTGACGTGGCCGGGGAGCCGTCATGAGCGCGCCGCGCGTTTTGGTACTGGACGACGAGGCCGACCTGCGCGAGCTGCTCGAGATCACGCTGCTCAAGATGGGCCTGGACGTCGACAGCGCCGCCACGCTGCGCGAGGCGCGCGCGCTGTTCGACGAGCGCGATTACGCGCTGGTGCTGACCGACATGCGCCTGCCAGACGGCCTGGGCCTGGAGCTGGTGCGCGAAATTGGCGCCTCCGGCAAGGGCACGCCGGTGGCCGTGATCACCGCTTACGGCAGTGCCGAAAATGCAGTGGTGGCGCTGAAGGCCGGTGCGTTCGACTATATCGCCAAGCCGGTGGCGCTGGACGCGCTGCGCGTGATGGTGCGCGCGGCGCTCAAGCAATCCGAAAGCGCGGCGGCGGGTGACGGCGCTGCGCCCGACTCGCGCATGATCGGCAGTTCGCCCGCGATGGCGGCATTGCGGGCCCAGATCGCCCGCCTGGCGCGCTCGATGGCGCCGATCTCGATCACGGGCGAATCCGGCAGCGGCAAGGAGCTGGCCGCGCGCGAGATCCACGCCCAGAGTTCGCGCGCCGCCAAACCGTTCATCGCCGTGAACTGCGGCGCGATTCCCGAAACGCTGATGGAGGCCGAGTTCTTCGGCTACCGCAAGGGCGCCTTCACGGGCGCGTCCGATGAGCGCGACGGCTTCTTCCAGGCGGCCAACGGCGGCACGCTGATGCTCGACGAGGTGGCCGACCTGCCGCTGGCGATGCAAGTGAAACTGCTGCGCGCGATCCAGGAGCGGCGCGTGCGCAAGATTGGCGCGACGGTCGAGGAGCCGGTCGACGTGCGCATCATCAGCGCAACGCACCAGGACCTGGCGCGCTGCGTCGAGACGGGCAAGTTCAGGCAAGACCTGTTCTACCGGCTGAACGTGATCGAGCTGGGGCTGCCGCCACTGCGCGAGCGGCTGGACGACCTGGCGCCGCTGGTGAACGGCATCCTGCAGCGCCTGGCCGGGGCAGGGCAGGCCACGCTCGGGGCCGGGGTATTGGACGCGCTGCGGGCATATTCGTTCCCCGGCAATGTGCGCGAGCTGGAAAACGTGCTGGAGCGGGCGCTGGCGTTTGCCAACGATGGCGTGATCGAAGTGGGCGACCTGTCGCTCAAGGCGGCGCGGCCGATCGAACCGGCGCGGGCCGAACTGGCCCCACCGGCGGTTGCGCCGCCCGTTGCCGTGGTGCCAGTCGCTCCGGCCGCGCCGGTCGCGCCGGTCGCGCCGACGGTATCGGCGCCGCCGGGCGTCGGCCCCGCCGAATTGCCCGGCAACCTGCCCGAATACCTGGAGCAGGTCGAACGCGACATCATCGGTCGCGCCCTGCAGCAAACCCAGTTCAACCGGACCCAGGCCGCCAGCCTGCTTGGCATCAGTGTCCGCCAGTTGCGCTACCAGATGCAGAAGCTGGACATCAGCGCGCCGGACGATTGACGGCTGGTCTGCAGCCGGGCGGCGGTCCCGCGGCCTGGTCATTTCCCCACGGTTTTTTTTAAGGTTAGTAGTCGCTTACCGCGTACTCCCCGTCCTTATGGCGACTCTCGAAAGTCAAGGCTCGCACGCGATAAAACTGAAAATTTTGGACATTTATTTGCTTGCCTGTACCGCGAACGAGGTACTACAATTAGTCTGATATCAACGCCCGGCACTAGATATAGTGGTAGTGACTGAAAAGGCACCAGGATTGCGGGCTGCGGCGAGTTGTTCATACGTTGTCCACAAGTTGCACACAAACTTATCCATCGATCGGTTAATTAAGCACTTGTCGACACGCAATATTTACTGATTCTTACCCTGCTTCTCTGGTTTGCCAACACAGGCCACCGGCTGGCAGGGCATCGTTTTTTAATTTGTTGACGGACCGGGTTTGCGCACTACGGCAAGACGGTTGCCACGTAAACAACGGCGGTCCGACCGCTCCTGGAGGCGCAATGCAAACAGCACAGAATAGTTCGATCAACCAACATGTCACCCCAGGATCGGCGCCCGCCGGCACCACCCCGGCCGACATCGTCGCCCGTGGCGACTACCGCGTCATCCGCCGCAACGGTTCGGTGGTGGCGTTCGAGCCGCACAAGATCTCGGTCGCGATGACCAAGGCCTTCCTGGCAATCGCCGGCGGCCAGGGCGCCGTGTCGGCGCGCATCCGCGAGCTGGTCGAGCAGATGACCAACAACGTCGTCACCGCACTGGTGCGTCGCCAGCCGAACGGCGGCACGTTCCATATCGAGGACGTGCAGGACCAGGTCGAGCTGTCACTGATGCGCTCGGGCGAACACGATGTCGCGCGTGAATACGTGCTGTACCGCGCCAAGCGCATGGAAGAGCGTCGCGCCGCGAAAGAAGCCGCTGGTGGCGGTGGCGCCGTCGTCGCACCGCAGATCCACGTCGTCGATGGCGGCGAGCGCCGCCTGCTGGACATCAACACGGTCATCGGTCTGATCGGCGCCGCCTGCGCCGGCCTCGAAAAGCACGTCGACGCCGACGCGATCCTGGCCGAGACCATGAAGAACCTGTACGACGGCGTGCCGGTCGAAGAGCTGCACAAGTCGGCCATTCTGGCTGCGCGCGCGCTGATGGAAAAAGACCCGGCCTACAGCCAGGTTACCGCCCGCATCCTGCTGCACACGATCCGCAAGGAAGTCTTCGGCCGCGAAGTGGCGCAAGCCGGCGCCGCCGCCGAATACCTGACCTACTTCCCGCAATACATCGCCAAGGGCATCGCCAACGAGCTGCTCGACGAAGAACTGGGCAAGTACGACCTCGAGCGCCTGGCCAAGGCCATCGTCGCCGACCGCGACCTGCAGTTCGGCTACATCGGCCTGCAAACCCTGTACGACCGCTACTTCCTGCACGTGCGCGACGTACGCATCGAAATGCCGCAGGCGTTCTACATGCGCGTGGCGATGGGCCTGGCCCTGCGTGAAGACGACCGCGAAGCGCGCGCCATCGAGTTCTACAGCCTGCTGTCGTCGTTCGACTTCATGAGCTCGACCCCGACCCTGTTCAACTCGGGCACCCGCCGTTCGCAACTGTCGTCGTGCTACCTGACCACGGTCGGCGACGACCTGGAAGACATCTACGACGCCATCAAAGAGAATGCGCTGCTGTCGAAGTTTGCCGGCGGCCTGGGCAACGACTGGACGCCAGTGCGCGCACTCGGTTCGCGCATCAAGGGCACCAACGGCCGCTCGCAAGGCGTGGTCCCGTTCCTGAAAGTGGTCAACGATACCGCCGTCGCGGTCAACCAGGGCGGCAAGCGCAAGGGCGCTGTCTGCGCTTACCTGGAAACCTGGCACCTCGATATCGAAGAGTTCCTCGACCTGCGCAAGAACACGGGCGACGATCGCCGCCGCACCCACGACATGAACACGGCGAACTGGATTCCCGATCTGTTCATGAAGCGCGTGATGGAAAAGTCGCACTGGACGCTGTTCTCGCCATCCGAGACGCCCGACCTGCACGACCTGACCGGCAAGGCCTTCGAACAAGCCTATCTGGCGTACGAAGCCAAGGCCGAGCGCGGCGACATGGCCGTCTTCAAGAAGATCGAGTCGCTCGACCTGTGGCGCAAGATGCTGTCGATGCTGTTCGAAACCGGCCACCCATGGATCACGTTCAAGGACCCGTGCAACATCCGCTCGCCACAGCAGCACGTGGGCGTCGTGCACTCGTCGAACCTGTGCACCGAGATCACGCTGAACACCAGCGCCGATGAAATCGCCGTCTGCAACCTGGGCTCGGTCAATCTGCCGCAGCACATGAAGGGCGATGGCCTGGATCACGTCAAGCTGCAAAAGACGATCCGCACCGCGATGCGCATGCTCGACAACGTCATCGACATCAATTACTACGCTGTCGAAAAAGCGCGCAACTCGAACCTGCGCCACCGTCCGGTCGGCATGGGCGTGATGGGCCACCAGGATTGCCTGCACATGATGCGCATCCCGTTCTCGTCCGACCGGGCGGTGCAGTTCGCCGACACGTCGATGGAAGCGGTCTGCTACTACGCCTACCTGGCCTCGACCGAACTGGCCGAAGAGCGCGGCCGCTACGAGACCTACACCGGTTCGCTGTGGGACCGCGGCATCCTGCCGCAAGATTCGATCCAGCTGCTGGCCGACGAACGTGGCAGCCAGTACCTGGAGCAGGATACGTCGTCGAAGATGGACTGGACCCCGGTGCGCGAGCGCATCAAGCAGTTCGGCATGCGCAACTCCAATTGCGTGGCAATCGCCCCGACCGCGACGATCTCGAACATCATCGGCGTCTCGGCCTGTATCGAGCCGACGTTCCAGAACCTGTACGTGAAGTCGAACCTGTCGGGTGAATTCACCGAGATCAACTCGTACCTGGTGCGCGACCTGAAGGCGCGCGACCTGTGGGACGAAGTCATGATCGCCGACCTGAAGTACTTCGACGGCTCGCTGTCGAAAATCGACCGCGTACCGCAAGACCTGCGCGATCTGTACGCAACGGCCTTCGAAGTCGAGCCGAAGTGGCTCGTCGACGCTGCGTCGCGCCGCCAGAAGTGGATCGACCAGGCCCAGTCGCTGAACATCTACATGGCCGGCGCATCGGGCAAGAAGCTGGACGAAACCTACAAGCTGGCCTGGCTGCGCGGTCTGAAGACCACGTACTACCTGCGCACGATTGCCGCGACGCACCTGGAGAAGTCGACCACCCGCACCGGCGCGCTGAACGCCGTGTCGGTTTCGGGCGGCCTGTCCGGCGGCCTGTCGGCTGGCGAGAAAGCACCGGTCGCACTAGCACCGGCGCCGGCCGCCAACACGGCAGCAGCAGCGACCGAAGAAGACGGCGCCGCATGCTATCTGCGTCCGGGCGACGACGGTTTCGAGGAATGCGAAGCCTGCCAGTAATCCGCGCAGTCACTGAGTCATGGAGGGCGAGCCGCCTGCAAGGCAGGCTCGCCCTCCGGCAAGTACACAACGGCGCCAGTCGCCGACAACACGAATAACCAACGCATCAACGTGCCCGGCCGCAGTTCCTGCGCCAGCGCACCACAGAAGGAACCACCATGCTTAATTGGGACGACGAACCAACCAGCGCGCCGAGCGCTCCGCAAGCCGACGCCAACCTCGCCATCGTGCCTGCTGCCGAAGTGGCAAAGCGCGTCAACGCCGACGACAAGCGCATCATCAACGGCCAGACCGACGTGAACCAGCTCGTGCCATTCAAGTACAAATGGGCATGGGACAAGTACCTGGCCGGTTGCGCAAACCACTGGATGCCGCAGGAAGTGAACATGCAGCGCGATATCGAGCTGTGGAAAAGCCCGAACGGCCTGTCGGAAGACGAGCGCCGCCTGGTCAAGCGCAACCTGGGCTTCTTCGTGACGGCCGACTCGCTCGCCGCGAACAATATCGTGCTGGGCACCTACCGCCACATCACGGCCCCCGAGTGCCGCCAGTACCTGCTGCGCCAGGCGTTCGAGGAAGCGATCCACACCCACGCTTACCAGTACATCGTCGAGTCGCTGGGCCTGGACGAAGCCGAGATCTTCAACGCCTACAACGAAGTCAAGTCGATCCACGACAAGGACCAGTTCCTGATCCCGTTCATCGACACGCTGACCGACCCTGAATTCAAGACCGGCACGACCGAAAACGACCAGAAGCTGCTCAAGTCGATCATCGTCTTCGCCTGCCTGATGGAAGGCCTGTTCTTCTACGTGGGCTTCACGCAGATCCTGGCGCTGGGCCGCCAGAACAAGATGACCGGCGCCGCCGAGCAGTACCAGTACATCCTGCGCGACGAATCGATGCACGTGAACTTCGGCATCGACGTGATCAACACGATCAAGATGGAAAATCCGCAGCTGTGGACGGCGGAATTCCGCGAAGAGATCAAGGCCCTGTTCATCGAAGCGGTCGACCTCGAATACCGCTACGCCGAAGACACGATGCCACGCGGCGTGCTGGGCCTGAACGCTCCGATGTTCAAGGGTTACCTGCGCTTCATCGCCAACCGCCGCGCGGTGCAGATCGGCCTCGAGCCGCTGTTCCCGAACGAAGAAAACCCGTTCCCGTGGATGAGCGAAATGATCGACCTGAAGAAAGAGCGTAACTTCTTCGAAACGCGCGTGACCGAGTACCAGACTGGCGGCACGCTGAGCTGGGATTGATGCGGGGCGTCGATCGCCCTGCGTCAGCCACGAACAAAAAGCCCGGCGTTGGATCAGCCGGGCTTTTTTGTTGTTGCGCGTCAGGCGACGCGGGCGCGTTCCATCACATCGACCACCCACGCGATGCCAAACCGGTCCTTGACCATGCCGTACATCGGTGACCAGCTGGAGGGCGCGAGTCCCTGTACGATCGCCGCACCATCGACCAGCTTGTCCCACAGGGCCTGGATTTCTTCCTGCGTGTCCCCGCGCAGCGAGACGTAGAACGCGTTTTCTCCATGGTGCCACGGCTTGTCACTCGCCACATCGAAGGCCATGATGCGAAAGCCGTTGGGCGCCTCGACCTGGCCCCAGACGATCAGGTCCAGGTCTGCCTCGTTTGCGGTGCGGCCCGCATCCCGGTAAGTTAACTGCATCAGCTGGCCGCCAAAAACCTGTTGATAAAAGGCCAGCGCGGCGCGCGCCTGGCCCTGGAAGTTGAGATGGGTGACTGCCTGGACGGACATGAAGAACTCCTGATGAGGGTTGGAAGACAGGTGCTACGATAGCAATCCCTCCTGTCACTTTTTGTCAGTTGCCGATGTCCCGTCCACAGCGCCTGTTTCGCCTGCTCGATGCACTTCGCCGTCTGCCATCACCCGTGACGGCGGCGCAGCTGTCGCACGACACCGGCGTCTCGGTGCGCTCGGTCTACCGCGACATCGAGACCCTGCGCGCAGGTGGCGCCGAGATCGGCGGCGAGCGCGGTTTTGGCTACACGCTGGTCGACGACGGCACGCTGCGCCCGCACACGTTCAGCCGCATCGAGATCGAAGCGCTGACACTCGGCCTGGCCGAAGTACGGCAGATGGGTGACCCAACGCTGGCCAGTGCGGCCGACGCAGTGCTGGCCAAGGTGGCGGCAACCCTGCCGTCGCTTGGTCAGCAGCACCTGCTGCATGCGGTGTCGCAGGTCCACCGTTTCGGCCAGCGCTTTTCCAGCCTGCCCGACATGGCCACGATCCGCGCCTGCTGCTGGCGCGAAGAGGCGCTGGCGATCGATTACCGTGACCGCCACGGCGCGGCCAGCACACGCACCATCTGGCCGCTGGCCATTGTGTATCTCGATGGGATGCTGGTCGTACTGGCGCGCTGCTGCCTGCGCGAGGACTTTCGCATGTTCCGCGCCGAGCGCATCGCGACGCTCGCGCCAACGGGCGCCACTTTCCGGCCGCGGCGGGCAGCGTTGTTGCGCGACTACCAGGCGATTCTCGACGCGACGTAACGGCGCGCATACCCTATGATGGCGATCTTTCAAGCCTGACCCGGAGACACCCTTGAACGCCCACACCACGCTGCTGCACGCCCTCATGCTCGCCGGCCTGGCGACAGTATCCGTCGCCCACGGTGCGCCCCAGGTGGCCACGGGCCGCACCATCTTCCAGAACAACTGCGCCAGCTGCCACACGGTCGATACCGGGATGGCGCAGATGGCTGGCCCGGGCCTGTTTGGCGTTGCCGGGCGCAAGGCGGCGGGTGTCGCCGGGTTCAATTATTCGGCGGCGCTGGCCAAGGCCGGCGCGAGCGGCACCGTGTGGACGCGCGACGAACTCGACCTGTTCCTGCTCGACCCGGCCAAGCGCGTGCCCGGCACGATGATGCCGGTCGGTGTGCCGGACGTAAAACAGCGCGGCGCGCTGATCGATTACCTGACCAGCCTGCAGGGCGCTGCAGCTGCAGCTACAACTACCGCCGCCGCGCCAGCGCTTGCGAAGGCCGATGCACAACCTGCCTCCCGCGCCGGCGCCTGGACCGAAAACCAGCCCGGCAAGGTCTATCACATCAAGCCCACCGATCTGGCCGCGCCGTTTGCCACGGACAGCGCCGGCAACAGCGCGCGCGTGCAGGCGCGTCCGAACGGCACGCTGCCGACCGTGATGCCCGGCTTTACGGTCAGCGTGTTCGCGCAGGACGCCGACAAGCCGCGCGTGGCACTGCGCGCGCCGAATGGTGACGTGTTCCTGGCCGCGACCGGCGCCGGCGCGATCAAGGTCCTGCGCTCGCGTGATGGCAAGAAGGCCGACAGCGTCGGCGTGTTCGCAACTAACCTGGCGCGCCCGTACGGCATGGCGTTCTGGCCAAGCGGCGCCAATCCGCAGTATCTGTATGTGGCCGGCGTCAATTCGGTCGTGCGCATCCCCTACCGCAATGGCGACCTGACGGCGCGCGCCGCGCCCGAGGTCGTGATTGCCGAACTGTCCGAGACCAGTGGCGGGCACACGACGCGCACGCTGGCGTTCTCGAAGGACGGCAAGACGTTGCTGCTGTCGATCGGCTCGGCCACCAACGTCGCGGCCGACATCGGGCGTACGCCGCCCGTGCCGTTGGTGCAGTGGGAGCGCGAGCACGGCGTGGGCGGCGCCTGGGGCGTCGAGACGGACCGCGCCACCGTCATGGCGTTCGACCCGGATGGCAAGAACCGCCGCACCTTCGCGACCGGTCTGCGCAACTGCGTGGGCTTGCTGGTGCTGCCGACCACGGGCGACGTCATGTGCAATGTGAACGAGCGCGATGCGCTGGGCGACAACCTGCCGCCGGACTACCTCACGCGCGTGAAGCAGGGCGGCTTCTATGGCTGGCCGTGGTACTACATCGGCGACAACGAAGACCCGCGCCTGGCCGGTCACCGGCCCGACCTGAAGGGCAAGACGATCACGCCCGACGTGCTGCTGCAGGCGCACTCGGCGCCGCTGGGCATGGTGGCGTACCACGCGCCCAAAGGTGCGACGAGTGCGTTCCCGAAGGAGTACGAGGGCGATGTGTTCGTGGCGCTGCACGGCTCGTGGAACCGTGGCGTGCGCACCGGCTACAAGGTCGTGCGTGTGTTCATGAAGAACGGGGTACCCACCGGGCAGTACCAGGACTTCATGAGCGGGATGGTGGTCAGCGACCGCGATGTGTGGGGACGGCCGGCGGCGGTGGAAGTTGCGCGCGATGGCGCGCTGCTGGTGGTCGACGATGCCGGCGGCACGTTGTGGCGCGTGGCGCCGGGGCGCTGACGCGACCTGGACATTGAAGTGGGCACGCGAGTGGACACGCGCGTGCACAAGCGACCGCGTATGCGCTAGGATGGGCATCTACTCTTGGTAGGGGACTTTCATGAATCCGCATACGCTCAAGCTGGCCCTGTGTGGCGCGGCCTTGCTGGCTGGCTGCGCCGGCACACCACCCACGGCGGTCAAGCAGATACTGGTTCTCGAAGACTACGTGGACGGCGCGCCGCGCGATGCGGCGTGCCTGGCGCTGGACGACGGCGCGCGTGCCCGGGTCACCAACCACGGTTTCAATCTGGTGGCGAAGGAGATGGTGGTCGCACCCACGGCCGGCACGCCGGCGGATACGGCGCCGCGATCCGTCTACCTGGTGCCGCTCGGCAGCCACCCGGTGGAGCGAATGGCGCGGCAACTGGATGGCTCGTTCCATTCGGTATTCGTCAATTGCCAAACTCGGCTGGCCTATATTGCCAAACGCGGCGGCGTGATCGACAGTATCTATTGGTTCGGACCGTTCGATCTGTGAATCGATTCAACCTTGGGTTGAATGGCGCGCGTGAATCCGTCGCCATTTGCAGAATCCCCGTCAATTCAGGCGCGCTTGCTTATTTGGCCGCGCATATTGCGCGGCTTGTTTCCGATTCTCGGTTGCGCACACACAAAGAAAGCACGTCCTTTACGCGATTGAATTTGTCAAATCAAGAAGATGTGATATTGTCGCGGGCATCGGGCAAATCGATCGAATAATAGGGCGCTGAACCAAACAGTATGCACGGAAGCGAAGCGAAAAGAACAAGCCGCCTTGCCTGACCAATTGCTCAGGCAAGGCGGCTTTTTCTTTTCGCACCCGCAAGGGTAGCGCTGTGACGACGCTGGAACGGTGGCCTGTCGACGTTGGCTGAAGCGCTGCAACTGTGAGGAGTTGCAGCAGTTCAGCCGGTGCCGGATTCATTGGCGCATATCGATCTTCGGTTTGCGTCGATGAATAACTCGCCGGTCAACAACGACCTGGCGGGTTTTAAACCCTGAGCGTATTTCTCATCGCAGATGAAGGAGAATTAAAATGGCAACCGCTAAAAAAACAGTTGTAAAGGCAGCAGTGAAGAGCGCGCCTTCGTCCACGACGAAGTCGACCGCAAAGGCTGCAGCAGAGAAACCAGTCGCGAAAAAAGCCGCGACCAAGGCCACCACCGCCAAGGCCAGCACCGCCAAGGCCAGCACGGCAAAGGCCACCACCGCAAAGGCAACTACCGCCAAGGCAGCAGCCAAACCGGCAGCCCGCGCAGTGAGCAAGCCAGCGACGAAAACCACGGCGAAACCTGTTGCAAAGAAAACCACTGCAACCAAGACCGCTGCGACCAAAACCACGGCGACCAAAACCACTGCTGCCAAGACCGCAGTTAAATCGACCGCCAAGTCGTCCGCAAAGCCGGCAGTAAAGAAAACCGTCACCAAAACTGCAGCAAAGCCAACGGTAAACAAAACCGCCGCTAAAACTGCAGCGAAGCCTGTAACCAAGAAAGTCGCTGCCAAGTCCGCAGTAAAGCCGGCAACTAAGTCGGCAACTAAAGCAACAACCAAGCCAGCAACTAAGGCAACAACCAAGCCAGCAGCTAAAGCAGCAACCAAGCCGGCAGCGAAGAAAGCAGCAGCCAAACCAGCGGCAAAGAAAGCAGCCGCCAAACCGGCAGCCAAGCCAGCGGCAAAGAAAGCAGCAGCGAAACCTGCAGCCAAGCCGGCTGCAAAGAAAGCAGCAGCTAAGCCAGCAGCTAAGCCAGCAGCCAAACCTGCCGCAACGAAAACGTCGGCCAAGCCTGCTAGCAAATCGACGGCTAAATCGGCCACCAAATCGACTGCTAAATCGGCTACCAAATCGACCACCAAGTCGGCAGCGAAATTGCCGGCCAAGTCGACCGCTAAATCAGCAGCCAAGCCGGCAGTAAAGAAAACCACCGCCAAGCCAGCCGCTAAAACGACGACCAAAGCTGCAGCCAAGCCGGTCACCGCAAAAGCGGGCACCAGCAAGGCAGCCGCCAAGCCAGTCGCTCAAAAAGCAGCCACGACCAAAGCAACGGCAAAGCCGGCAGCGCAAAAAGCAACGGTGACCAAAACCGCAGCCAAACCGGCCGTCACCAAGACCGCTGCTGCCAAGCCAGCCGCGAAAAAAGCGACCACCACCAGCGCCGCGGCCAAACCAGCCGTGACCAAGGCTGCTGCGACCAAAACCGCTGCTACAAAAACGGCCACGGCCACGGCCAAGCCAGCTGTCACCAAAACCGCTGCGACCAAGACCGTCGCCGCCAAGCCAGCCGCCGCGAAGCCGGACATGAAGGCCGACATCAAGGCTGACATCAAAGCCGACACCAAGCCGGAAGTCAAAGCCGACGCGAAGGCCGACGTCAAAGCCGATGCAAAAGCCGACGTGAAAGCGGACAGCAAGGCCGACGCCAAGCCGGAAGCGAAGAAGCCAGCCGCGAAAAAGGCAGCGACCAAGCCGGCAGCGACCGACGCGAAAGCGGGCGACACGCCTGCAGCCGCGCCGGCAGCGGCAGCAGCCACGCCAGCAAAAAGCGTGATCGCGCCAACCGCCTGGCCATTCCCGACCAGCAGCCGTCCGTAATCGCAAACGTTGTCCTGCCTGCCTGCCGCGCGTCTTGCGCAGCATGGCAAGTGGGGCGCGCTTCAGGCACAATGCCGCTGTGTGATCCTTCGCACAGCGGTTTTTTTTTGAGGAGAGTCCGTGCTGTCCATTCTTCAGTTTATCGTCGACATCGTTGCAGGCCTGCTGGGTGGGGTGTTGTTGCTGCGCTTCTGGACGAATGCCATCCGCGTGCGTCTTCCCGACCAGATTCGCCAGTTCGTCCACACCATCACCGACTGGCTGGTGATGCCGCTGCGGCGCGTGGTGCCCGGTACCCGCGGCTACGACTGGGCAAGCCTCATCGGCGCCTTCCTGGTGGTCCTGGTGGCCAGCACGGTGCTGCTGCTGGCCGGCGCCAGCGGCGAGACGATGCTGCTGTACGCGCTGCACCGCTTCCTGACCTGGATCCTGTACGGCTTCATGGCGCTGTTGATCATCGAAGCGATCTTCAGCTGGGTCAATCCGAGCGCGCCGCTGGCGCCGTTCGTGCACGCGCTCAATCAGCCATTGCTGCGGCCGATCCGGCGTGTCGTCAAGCCGATTGGCGGGATGGACCTGTCGGTGCTGGTGGCGCTCGTGCTGATCCAGATCCTGCTGTTCGTGCTGCGGCAGGTGTTCGGCTACGTGTAGATCGGTAGGGTGGGCGGGTTTCCCGCCCACGCGTTCAACCTCCTTTGGTGCACTACGAAGTCAGCTTGATCTGAACGCGTGGACGGCATAGCCGTCCACCCTACGATGACGACCGCAGGTGTTCGGCTACGTGTAGATCGGTAGAATGACAAAAAGGCCTCTGCATGCAGAGGCCTTTTTTTATGTCACGGGCGGCGCCAGTGGCGCCTTCGGCTTAGCGAAACTTGCTGCCAAACGCCTGCTCGTACTGCGCGTCGAATTCCTGCGGCGTGAAGTGGTGGTTCTGGCCACCGGCCGAGGCGATCTTGATCGCGCCCAGCAGGCTGGCGATGCGCCCGCTCGTGGCCCAGTCCAGGTCATTGGTGATGCCGAACAGCAGGCCCGCGCGGTAGGCGTCGCCGCAGCCGGTCGGGTCGACCACGTCCGTGGCCGTCACGGCTGGAATCTTGATGTGCTCACCGTTCGCGTAGATGTCCGAACCGGCTTCGCCGCGCGTGATGATCAAGGCTTCCAGGCGCGCCGCGATGTCGGCATGGCTCAGGCCCGTGCGGTCCATGACCATCTCGAATTCGTAGTCATTGCAGGCCAGGTAGCTGGCCTGGCCGATGAACGTGATCAGTTCTTCGCCCGAGAACATCGGCAGTTGCTGGCCCGGATCGAACATGAACGGCACCTTCTGCTCGGCGCAGTCGCGCGCGTGCTTGATCATGCCGTCGCGGCCGTCAGGCGAGATGATCGCCACGCGGATCGCGCCCTGGTCGGCCACGTTGTTCTGGTTCGAGTATTCCATCGCGCCCGGGTGGAAGGCGTTGATCTGGTTGTTGTCCTGGTCGGCCGTGACGAAGCACTGCGCGGTGTAGGCCTCGGGGATCGTGCGGATGCCGCGCGTCTCGAGTCCCTGTTCCTGCATGCGCTTGAGGTAGTCGCCGCCGTCCTGGCCCAGGGTGCCCATCATCAGGGGCTCGCCGCCCAGCTGCTTGAGGTTGTACGCGATATTGGCCGCGCAGCCGCCGTATTCGGTGCGCAGCGTCGGCACCAGGAACGACACGTTCACGCGGTGCAGCTGGTCGGCCAGCAGCGTGTCGCCGAAGCGGCCGTGGTACTGCATGATTTTGTCGAACGCGAGCGAGCCGCAGATCAGGGCGGTTTTGGTCATGGTGTGGCTTTCATGGATAGAACACTGCGATGTGGTAGCCGGACGGCTCTGCGCCCTCCAGCCTGAAATGGATGCGCACCTGCTGCTCGCCGCGTGGGGCGAACCCGGTGGGCGCGGCAGCGGCGGCGCCTGCGTAATCACGCGGGGCGAACACGCGGCGCACCAGCGGCTTGTCGTCAAGGTCGTTCAGCGTCAGTTCAAGGCTGGGCCAGGCCAGCGCCATGTCGCCCTGGTTGCGCAGCACGGTGCTGAAGGTATAGGCGTTGCCACCCAGCGTGATGAGTTCACCGGTCTCGATGACCAGCTGCTCGGGCCGCGCCGGCAGGTTGACGCTGCAGCCGAGCAGGGCGCAGGTCGAGACCAGCGCCGGACGCAGGCCCGGATGGCGCGCCGCCAGCACGTCGCGAAAGCTCACGGCCGCTTGCACGACCAGCACAATCAGCAGCAGCACGCTGCCCACGGCCAGCGCGATGCGCGTCGTCTTGCTGGAGGCTTCGCGCTGGCGCGTGCTGCGCACAAACTCGGGTTCGTCGATGTCCGGCTTTGGCTTTGGCGGCGGCGGCGGTGGTTTGGGCGCCTCGTCGATGCGCGGCGGTGCGGCCTTGACGCGGCGCGCGCGCGCTTCGGCGGCGCGGTTGCGCGGCGAGGCAGGCACGCTCGATACGATCGGTGGCGAGCCGCCCGACGATTCGCGCAGCAGCAGGGTCGGCGGGCCGATCGAGTCTGCCGTGTGTTCGCGGCTTGGTTCGGGTGCGGGGAGGGTGTCCGGTTCGGGTGTTGATGCAGGCGCCGGTTCTGGTTCTGGCTCCTGCAGCGCGACCGGCTCGCTCACCGATTCGAGTGTCTCGGCCGGTGTCTCGACCGGCGTCTCGTCAACGGGATGGGAGGGAACTTCAACCGGCGCGTCGGCAGGCGCCGCAACAACCGGTGCAGGCCCAGCCGCCAGATCGATCAGCGCGCTGTTCCCGTCAAAAATCTGCTGGCATGCGCCACAACGCACGATGCCCCCACGCAGCTTGAGCTGGTCCGCGGCGACGCGGAACTGCGTGCCGCAGTGGGGGCATTGTGTGGCGAGCGCCATGCCTTTATCCGGCAGTGGCAGTGGCAGTGCGCGCCGGCGGTGTGTCCTGGCCCAGCGTGCCGTGCAGGGCAACCCAGCCATCCTGCTCGGCCCAGACGCCCAGCTTGATGAATGGTGCGTAAGCGGCAGCCACTTCATCCGCCTGGCGTGCCAGCACGCCCGACAGGACGAGCGAACCGCCATCGGCCACGCGGCCTGCCAGCATCGGCGCCATCAGCTTCAATGGGCTCGACAGGATGTTGGCCACGACGATGTCGAACTTGCCGCCCGCATGGCGCGCGTTGCCGGAAGCGGCAAACGTGTCAGGCAGGTAGAAGTCGATGGCGACGTTGTTGCGCTCGGCGTTGGCGCGCGCCGATTCGATCGCTTGCGGATCGATGTCGACACCGGCCACGTCCTGCGACCCGAGCTTCTTGGCCACCATCGCCAGGATGCCCGAGCCGCAGCCGTAGTCCAGCACCGACTTGCCCGGCGCAGGATGGGCTTCGAGCCACTCCATGCACAGACGCGTCGTCGGATGGCTGCCGGTGCCAAAGGCCAGGCCCGGATCCAGCTCGAGGATCAGGCCGTTCGGATCCGGTGCCACGTGCCAGCTCGGCACGACCCAGATATTGGTGCCGATGTGGATCGGTTCGAACTGCGATTGCGTCAGGCGCACCCAGTCGGCGTCTTCCACCTTGCGGGTGGTGAATGCCGGCACGACGGGCAGCCGGATCGCTTGCGCGGCCTCGGTGACGATCGCCAGCTGGTCGGCATCGGCATCGGTCAGCGCGACGACGCGGCTGTGGTCCCACGCCGCTTCGGTCGGCTCCATGCCCGGCTCGCCGAACAGCGGCTTTTCGTCTTCGGTGCCTTCGTCGGCGTCTTCCACCGACACCGACAGCGCGCCGGCTTCCATCAGGGCGTCCGACAGCGCTTCGGCGTGTTCGCGCGCCAGTTCGATGACGACTTCAGTCCAGCTCATTCGTTCACCTTGACTTCCGATTTGGCGGACAGCGCCGTTTCCTTCGGCAGGTCGGGCTTGGCGGCCAGTTTCTGCTCCAGGTAATGGATGTTGGTGCCGCCTTCGATGAAGCGGGCGTCGACCATCAGTTCGCGGTGCAGCGGAATATTGGTCAGGATCCCCTCGACCACCATTTCGGACAGCGCGATCTGCATGCGGCGAATTGCCTGCTCGCGCGTGGCGCCGTACGCAATGACCTTGCCGATCATCGAATCGTAGTGCGGCGGCACGTAGTAGCCGGCGTACGAGTGCGAGTCGACGCGGATACCAGGGCCACCCGGCGGATGCCAGCTGGTGATGCGGCCCGGCGACGGCGTGAACTTGAACGGGTCTTCGGCGTTGATGCGGCACTCGATCGAGTGACCCGACAGCATGATGTCGCGCTGGCGGAAACGCAGCTTTTCGCCGCAGGCGATGCGGATCTGTTCCTGGACGATGTCGATCCCGGTGATCATCTCGGTGACCGGATGCTCGACCTGGATACGCGTGTTCATCTCGATGAAGTAGAACTCGCCATTCTCGTACAGGAATTCGAAGGTACCGGCGCCACGGTAGCCGATCTTGCGGCAGGCTTCGGCGCAGCGGTCACCGATCTTTTCGATCAGCTTGCGCGGGATGCCGGGCGCTGGCGCTTCTTCGATGACCTTCTGGTGGCGGCGCTGCATCGAGCAATCGCGCTCGCCGAGCCAGACGGCGTTTTTGTGTTCGTCGGCCAGGATCTGGATTTCCACGTGACGCGGATTTTCCAGATACTTCTCCATATAGACTTCCGGATTGCCAAAGGCGGCGCCGGCTTCGGTTTTGGTCATCGCCACGGCGTTGAGCAGGGCCGCTTCGGTGTGCACCACGCGCATGCCGCGCCCGCCGCCGCCACCGGCAGCCTTGATGATCACCGGGTAGCCGACGCGGCGCGCCGTCTGCACGATTTCTTTCGGGTCATCCGGCAGGGCGCCGTCCGAGCCTGGCACGCACGGCACGCCGGCGCGGATCATGGCCTGCTTGGCCGAGACCTTGTCGCCCATCAGGCGGATCGATTCGGAACGCGGGCCGATGAAGACAAAGCCCGATTTCTCGACGCGCTCGGCGAAGTCGGCGTTTTCGGACAGGAAGCCGTAGCCGGGGTGGATCGCTTCGGCGTCGGTCACTTCGGCCGCGCTGATGATCGCGGGCATGTTCAGATAGCTGAGGCTCGATTGTGCCGGGCCGATGCAGACCGACTCGTCCGCCAGCTTCACGTACTTGGCGTCCTTGTCGGCCTCGGAGTGCACGACGACCGTCTTGATGCCCAGCTCGCGGCAGGCGCGCTGGATACGCAGCGCGATTTCACCACGGTTGGCGATGAGGATTTTTTCAAACATGGTTGGTCCGGTGGTTCAGTGAAAACCGGCGCAGCTGAAAGACAAGCGGCGCCGGACACGTCATGGGTGAGCTGGTGGCAGGACTGCCGCCCAGCTTGAGGCTTTAGCCAATCACGAACAGCGGCTGGCCGAATTCGACCGGCTGGCCGTTTTCCACGAGGATCTTGGTGACAACGCCCGAGACATCGGCGTCGATTTCATTCAGGAGCTTCATCGCTTCGATGATGCACAGCGTTTCGCCTTCCTTGATGTTCGAGCCCACTTCGACGAACGCCGCAGCGCCCGGTGCGGACGAACGGTAGAAGGTACCGACCATCGGCGACTTGACGACGTGGCCGGTTGGCTCGGGGGCCACGACCGGTGCTGCAGCGACAGGCGCGGCGGCCGGGGCTGGCGCCGCGAATTGTTGCACGCCTTGTTGCGGCATCATCATCATCTGGCCTTGGCCAACAGCGGACGACTTGACGATGCGGACCTTGCTTTCGCCTTCGGTCACTTCGAGTTCGGCGATGTCCGATTCAGCGACCAGGTCGATCAAGGTCTTGAGTTTTCGTAGATCCATGTGAAACCCCTTGGAATTATTCGTTTTAGAGAGCAGGCCGGCGCGTCAAACAGGCCGCGCAGCCGCTGATACATGAAGTTGACGTAGATTAACGCTATTTAAGTGCGAAGTCGATGGCAAACCTGTATCCGTCCGGCCCCAGTCCGCAGATCACGCCACGCGCGATGCCAGAGAGATAGGAATGCTGCCGGAACGATTCGCGGGCATGCACGTTCGACACGTGCACCTCGACGAATGGAATGGCCACCGACGCGAACGCATCGCGCAGTGCTACGCTGGTATGGGTCAAGCCACCAGGATTGATCACGATAAAATCCACGCCTTCGGTGCGTGCGGCGTGGATGCGATCGATCAGGGCGCCCTCATGGTTGCTCTGGAAATGCTCCAGTGCTGCGCCGGCGTTCGTGGCTTGTGCAACTGCTGCGTTCTCGATGTCGGCCAAGGTCGTCGTGCCGTACACCGCAGGCTCGCGCGTCCCCAATAAATTGAGGTTGGGGCCGTTGAGAAGCAGTAGCTTTTTCGCCATAATGAGAGTCTGGTAGCCCGAAAGTCAGGCATTGTGCCGCCTAGCTCGGCTGTTGGCAAGCGGTAAAATTGCTGGTGTTTAGCCGAAATTGGCCGCAATTGCAAATCGTACGATCGTTCGTTAAAAGCCCGATCAACCCTTCAATTTGGCCAGGTCAGCGCGCAATTCGTCGAACTTGAGCTTGCCAATATACGTCTTGAGCACTTGCCCGTCGGCGCCGATCAGCACAGTGTACGGCAAGCCGCCCATCGTGTTGCCCAATTCCTTCGACAGCTCGGTCCCGCCCATGCCCGCCACGTAGAGTGGATAGGCAATCTGGTGCTTGGCGGCGAATTCGCTCATATTGGTTGGCGAATCGATGCCGATCCCGATCACATTGAAATGCTTGCCCTTGTCTTCGCCCGCCAGGTGCGACAGCTCCGGCATTTCCTGCACGCATGGCCCGCACCAGGTGGCCCAGAAATTCACCAGCAGGGGCTTGCCTTTCCACTGGGCCAGCGGCTGCGGTTCGCCCGCCAGGTTGTTGAGCGACTGCGCATACAGGTTGGTGACGGCATTGGTCACGGCACCGGCGCCGGCAGTCGTACTGATCTGGGGGGAGGCCGGTGCCGGCGCCTTCTTATAGAGCGCAACGACGGCGCCCATCACGCCGAAGAGCGCGGCCACTGCCACGTAGGTGGCCAGATGTTTCTTGTTCATTCGTTCTGTTCCAGTGTTGAGTCGGCAGCGATCAGCGCGCGCAGGCCGGTAGCGTCGAGACGTTGCGGGCGGCCATCCGCGCGCGGCTTGAGCGCGCCGCGCAGGTCTTGGTATTCAAACAATTGCGCATGCACAGTTTCCTTCATCCACGGGAAACTGACGGTCTCGACGGGCGCATGGCGCCCCCCCTTGAAATGCGGGGTTTCCGAGATCTCGATATTAACATTGCGATTCAACAGATAGATCTGCACTTCCTTCGCGCTGTCGGCGAACAGTTGCAGGTGGATATCGTCGTGCTCGCCGGCTGTGCCTTGCAGCACCGGGCCCGTGATGTAGGGATTGAAGTCGGCCAGCGCCTCCATCACCTGCAGCGCCGTGGTGCGCAATTGCGCCAGGCGCTCGCTGTGGTCCGGGCCGCCGAACAGTGCCAGGTACTTGCGCACTTCGTCTTCGACCTGGATGTCGTCGGGCATCATATTGGGAACAGGCTGGTTCACGCCGAGCACCTGGCGGGCCGCCTTGCGGCGCGCGGTATCGATGTCGGCGCCATCCTGGGCAACCATGCGCGCAGCCACGAGGGCGATCTCTGCGCGCAATTGAATAAGATCGTTGTTCAAGTTCGGCATCATGATCGAGATCATACTCTGAACCTTAATTTGGCAGCGCCTCGGGTAGAATCCCGGTTTCGTCCATTTACATCGCACCAGCGCACCTTCCCATGCACATTCATATTCTCGGCATTTGCGGCACCTTCATGGGTGGCCTGGCGGTCCTGGCCAAGGAAGCCGGTCACCGCGTGACCGGTTGCGACGCCAACGTCTATCCACCGATGAGCACGCAGTTGCAAGCCCAGGGGATCGAGCTGATCCAGGGCTACGGCCCGGAGCAGGTGTCGCTGAATCCCGATCTGTATGTGGTCGGTAATGTGATGACGCGCGGGAACCCGCTGATCGAGGAAATCCTGAACCGCGGCTTGCCGTATATGTCGGGGCCGCAGTGGATTGGCGAGCATATTCTGCGCGAAAAATGGGTGCTGGCCGTGGCCGGTACGCACGGCAAGACGACCACGACGTCGATGCTGGCCTGGATCCTGGAAGATGCCGGCTATGCGCCGGGCTTCCTGATCGGCGGCGTGCCGATGAACTTCGGCGTCTCGGCGCGCCTGCATGGCGACAAGCCATCGGACTTCTTCGTTATCGAAGCCGATGAATACGACACGGCGTTCTTCGACAAGCGCAGCAAGTTCGTGCACTACCACGCCAAGACGGCCGTGCTGAACAACCTGGAATACGACCACGCCGACATCTTCCCGGACATCGGCGCCATCGAAACCCAGTTCCACCACCTGGTGCGCACCGTGCCGGGCGTGGGCCGTCTGGTCGTCAATGGCGACGAAGCGTCGATCGGGCGCGTGCTCAAGCGCGGTTGCTGGAGCGAGAAGGAAAGCTTTGGCGGCGCCGATGGCGTCGACTGGACGATGGTCGAGCATCCGGGTGGCGCCAGCTTCGATGTCATCTTCAAGGGCGCGCCGCAAGGCACCGTGCACTGGGACCTGACTGGCAAGCACAACCGCTCTAACGCACTGGCCGCGATTGCCGCCGCGCGCCACGTCGGCGTGCCGGTCGCGCAGGCCATCGAATCGCTGGCCCGCTTCGAGAACGTCAAGCGCCGCATGGAAGTGCGCGGCGTGGTCAATAACATCACCGTCTACGACGACTTCGCGCACCATCCGACGGCGATTGCCACCACGGTCGGCGGCCTGCGCCAGAAGCTGGGCGCGCAAGGTTCGGGCCGCATCCTGGCCGTGCTCGAGCCGCGCTCGAACACGATGAAGCTGGGCGCGATGAAGGATGCGCTGCCGGGCAGCCTGAAGGATGCCGACCTGGTGTTCGGCTTCGGCAGCCAGCAGGCGCTGGGCTGGTCGCTGGCCGATGCGTTCAAGCCGATGGGGACGATCGCGCACAGCTTCGACCAGATCGACTATATGGTGCAGGCCATCGTGCAGCAGGCGCAGCCGGGCGACCATATCCTGGTCATGAGCAATGGCGGCTTCGGCGGTGTGCACCAGAAGCTGCTGGACGCGCTGGCCCCATGACGTCGGCGCCGGCTTTGCCTCCGTACCTTCTGTATTTGCACGGCTTTCGCTCGTCGCCCAAATCGATGAAGGCGCGCGTCGTGCAGGCGGCGCTCGAGGAGCGCGGCTTGCTCGACCGCCTGATCTGCCCGCATTTACCGGCGTCGCCAAAGGCCGCGTTCGCACTGGCGCTGGACCTGGCCGCGCAGCATGCGCCGGGCAATCTCGCGATCGTCGGCTCGTCCCTTGGCGGCTTCTATGCGTGCGCGCTGGCCGAGCGCCTTGGCGTGCCGGCCGTTGTCATCAATCCGTCGGTCGACCCGACCCGCAACCTCGAACACCACGTGGGCGTGACGACCAACTGGCATTCGGACGAACCGTTCGAGTTTCGCCCCGAGTACATCGATGAACTCAAGGGGCTGCGCGTCGCGGCCATTACGCAGCCCGAGCGCTATTTTTTGCTGGCGGCCACGGGCGACGAAGTGCTCGACTACCGCGACATGGTGGCCCACTACGCCGGCGCGCGCCAGCACGTGATCTACGGCAGCGACCACGCGGTGTCGGAGTTTCCGATGTATGTCGATGAGGTGCTGGCGTTCTGCGGCATGGACTCTGTTGGAGACCCGGCGCAGTGAGGAACAGTTCGCTGCGCCTGGCCGCCTGGCAGCCGCATGCGCGCGCCGTGCGTGCTTCTCCACCAATGCACGACTGGCTCGTCACGCCCGGCTCGCTGACCGCGCGCCTGGTCGCCAGCAGCGACGCGTTTCGCGTGCGTCGCCTGCACCAGCACAGTGCCGTGTGCCTGGCCGACGAAGCGGCGGCGATTGGCCTGGCGCGGCCACAGCGCGTGTGGGAGCGCGAAGTGCTGCTCGTCTGCGACGGCACGCCGGTGGTCTTTGCGCACACGATCGTGCCGCCCGATGCCGACGCGAGCGACTGGCCGCTGTTTTCGGCGCTGGGCGAACGTTCGCTCGGCTCGACCCTGTTTTACGATCCGCTCGTGCGGCGCGGATCACTTGAATTTGCGCGCCTGGGCGCCGACCATCCGCTGGTGCGCCGTGCGCACGCGGCCATTGGCGGCGCGGGCGCCCAACAGCCGATTTACCATGCGCGGCGCTGCGTCTATCGCCGCCGTCAAGGCCTGCTCCTGGTCACCGAGGTATTCTTGCCGGCGGTGCTCAGCCTGGGAGCGGGCGCAACCACGAACAACACAGAATAATCATGAATGTATTTTTTGAGGAATCGGGCGACTTCAAGGTCGGCGCCATCCTGTCGCAAGCCGGCGAGGCATACCAGGTCGAACTGGCCAGCGGCAAGCGCACCAAGGTCAAGACGCGCGACGTGCTGCTGCAATTTGAAAAGCCCAGCCCGCAAGAGCTGATGGACGCGGCCAAGGCCGTGGCGGCGGACGTCGACCTCGAATTCCTGTGGGAAGTCGCGGGCGAAGAAGAATTTGGCTTTGCCGAGCTGGGCGCCGAATACTTCGGCCACGCGCCACTGCCGCACGAAGCGGCCGGCCTCGTGCTGACGCTGCATGGCTCGCCGATCTACTTCTACAAGAAGGGCCGTGGCCGCTACAAGGCTGCGCCGGAAGCCTCGCTCAAGGCTGCGCTGGCAGGCATCGAAAAGAAAAAACAGCAGGCCATCATCCAGGCCGGCTATGTCGACGAACTGAAAGCCGGCAAGCTGCCCGAATCGATGCAGCCGCTCGTGCACCAGCTGCTGTTCAAGCCGGACAAGAACACGATCGAATACAAGGCGTTCGAGGCTGCGGCTGATGATTTGAAGGTGAGTGCAGCGCGCCTGATGCTGGACGTCGGCGGGCTGGCCTCGCCCAAAGACCTGCACATGGGCCGCTTCCTGTTCGAGAACTTCCCGCGTGGCGCCGGCTTTGCGCCGGTGGACGTACCGACAGCGCCGACCGACCTGCCGCGCGCCGACGTTGCCGCATTCTCGATCGACGACGTGACCACGACCGAGATCGACGATGCATTCTCCGTCGTCAAGCTGGACGATGGCACCGTACGCGTGGGTATCCACATCGCCGCGCCGGGCCTGGCCGTGCGTCCGGACGATGCGATCGACAAGATCGCCCGCGCGCGCATGTCGACCGTGTACATGCCGGGCGACAAGATCACGATGCTGCCGGACGAGGTGGTCAATGCGTTCACGCTGGCCGAGGGCAACGATTGCCCGGCGCTGTCGCTGTACGCGGTGCTCAATCCCGAAGACTGGAGCGTGGTGTCGACGACGACGCGCGCCGAGCTGGTGCCGATCAAGAGCAATCTGCGTCATAACGACCTGGATGACCTGGTGAATGAGGAAACACTCCAGAGCGGCGAGGGCGAGTATCCGCACAAGGAAGAACTGGGTCAGTTGTGGCAATGGGCCTTGCAGCTCGAAGCCGGCCGCATGGCAAAGCGCGAAGCTTTTGGCCTCAAGCCCGAGCAGGCCAACCGCATGGACTTCAATTTCTACGTCGAAGACGACGTGGTCTCGATCGTGCGCCGCAAGCGCGGCGCGCCGCTCGACAAGATCGTCGCCGAGCTGATGATCTTTGCCAACAGCACCTGGGGCAAGCTGCTGCACGACTCGGGCGTGCCGGGCATCTACCGCTCGCAAGGGCCGGGCGCCGGCGGCTGGGCCGCCAAGATGCAGGTGCGCATGGTCACGCACGCCGCGCCGCACCAGGGCCTGGGCGTGGACCAGTACGCATGGAGCACGTCGCCGCTGCGCCGTTACACCGACCTGGTCAACCAGTGGCAGATCATCGCAGCGGCCGAAAACGGCGTCACCGCGCCGCTCGTTGCGCCCTTCAAGCACCGCGATGCGACGCTGTTCTCGATTGTGTCGAGTTTCGACGCGGCGTACGCAGCCTACAACGAGTTCCAGCAGAATATGGAGCGCTACTGGTGCCTGCGCTGGCTGGGGCAGGAGGGCGTCAAGATGGTCGACGCCGTCGTGCTCAAGGACGAACTCGTGCGCCTGACCGACGTGCCGCTGGTGGTGCGCCTGCCGGGCATGTCGCAGGTGGCGCGCGGCGCGCAGGTCAAGCTCGACATCGTGCGCTGGGACGAGATCGAACTGAATCTCGAGGCGCGTTTGCTGGAAGTGGCAAGCGCCGCGCCGGATACGGCCATCGCCGATGAAGACGACGCTGAAGCCGAAGCCGACACTGGCGAAGCGGCAGCGGCCGAAGCGGTGGAAGCGGAAGGCGCGGTTGCCGTGGTGGAAACGGCTGACGTGACGGAACCAGCATCGTCAGCGACGCCGTCCAGTACATCGACACCATAATGGATTTGGCAAAAGAAGCCGAAGGCATGGACGGCATCTGAAGCCGCAGGCTTTGGGGCCGTTGGCAAGGAGGCTGAGTGCGGGATTTTGCAGATCGCCCGCTGCTCAGGCTTCCAGCTTGCGCCCTCGTAGCCACCACGCCAACGGCGCAATGACACCCGCAACGATGGACGGGTAGAAGATCAGCGCGAACGCCTTGTCAAGGCTGATGGACGGAGCGAAGAGGATGATCGCCAGCCAGACGAGTACCGCAACTGACAGGGTCGAGCCAAATGCGATCAGCAGGTATTTCAAGGTACTGAGAATGGCTTTCATGGTTTGAACGGTTCCATTGATGGATAATTCGTTCCGCCCCGTATGGACTGTCGAAAACAATTCCACTTGCCGTGACCGTCTGTAAGTATGCGTTCGAAAGTTGCAGATGGGATCGTCTTCCCGGCTGCACAATTCTGCAACAGGATTTGATCGCGGTGCTTGTCGTCCGAGGGATCTTGGGCGACGCCTTTGATCCTGCGGTATGCATCATTCGCCATGTGGCTCTGCCTTGTGAGTTGGATAAGACCGACGATTATTCACCCTGTATGGCGCTGTAGGCTTGTCACGAGTCAGGGGCGCAGGTACCTGAGATCAAGCGGACATTGAAGGATTGGCAAGACCATCCAACCCTCCAGCTACTATTGTCGAAGGCACCACGTTATCCCGCACGCCAATTCCACCTCCCCCTATGGGTTCGCCTCAGGTTAGAATGAATCAATTCTCCGATTCAATTCTCACCCGCAGCGCGTGAAGTCTCTCCTACACAACCGTCCCCTGATCATTGCCCTGGCCGTATCGGTGGCAGCCCACGCGGCGCTGCTGGCGGTGCGCTTTGCTGCGCCTGAAACATTCCGCCAGACCCCGGCCGACCCGGGGCTCGAAGTCATCCTGGTCAACGCCAAGCACGACCGGGCGCCAGCGAAGGCTGACGCACTGGCCCAGGCGAACCTCGACGGTGGTGGCGCCGCCGAAGCGGGCCGCGCCAAGTCGCCGCTGCCCGACCTGCGCAAGGTCGAGGATGGCGACAGCATCAAGGCGCTGCAGCGGCGCATCGCCGCGCTCGAACAGATCCAGCAGGACGTCGTCACGCGCGCCCGCACGTCGAGCTTTACTGCGCCGCCAGTGACCGAACGGGAAAAGCCGGACCCGTCGCGCACGGGCGAAGACAACCTCGACACGTCGCGCGCCATTTCGCGCAGCGCCGCTGAAATCTTCGAGCGCATCGAAGAAGAAAACCGCCGCCCGAAACGCACGAAGATCACGCCGAGCACGCGCGAGGCCGGGTACGCGCTGTACTACAAGGCGATGCAGAAGCGGATCGAGGAAGTCGGCACGCTGAACTTCCCGCAGCAGGCCGGCAAGAAGCTGTATGGCGAGCTGGTGGTGTACATCCCCGTCTACCAGGACGGCACGTTGTACCTGAAGGATGGCGGCCCGAAGGTCGAGCGCAGCTCGGGCAATCCTGCGCTCGACAAGGCGGCGCTCGACATCGTGCGCCGCTCGGCGCCGTACGGCGCGTTCCCGGCCAATATGCGCACCAAGGGCAAGGACGATTTGTGGGAAGTGTTTACGCGCTTCCAGTTCACCCGCGAAGACAGTCTGCGCGCAACCCTGGGGAATGCTTCGCCATGACCGACCGTTACTGCGTTATCGGCAACCCGATTGCCCACAGCAAGTCGCCCCGGATCCACGCGCAATATGCCGCAGAGCTGGGCGAGGATCTTCAGTATGAACAATGCCTGGCACCCGTCGATGGCTTTACCGCCACGGTGGCGCGCCTGGTCGAGGAAGGCTACAAGGGCGCCAACGTCACCGTGCCATTCAAGCTCGAGGCAGCGCGTCTGGCCACGCGGTTGACCCCGCGCGCGCAGGCGGCCGGTGCTGTCAATACGCTGGTGTTCGATGGCGGCGAGATCGTCGGCGACAACACGGACGGCGTGGGCCTGGTGGCCGACATCGTGCGCAATGCCGGCGTGTCGCTGGACGGTAAACGCGTGCTGCTGCTGGGCGCCGGTGGCGCCGCCCGTGGCGCGCTGCTGCCGTTGCTGGACGCCGGCCCGCGCCAGATCGTGATTGCCAACCGTACGCTGGCCACCGCCGAAGCGCTGGTGGCCGAGTTTGCCGATCATGCGGCGCGCCTGGCGGTCAGCGGCTTCGCCGATGTCGACGGCCCGTTCGACGTCATCATCAATGCGACGTCGGCCAGCCTGGACGCGGCCGTGCCACCGGTGCCGGCGAGCGTATTCGGCCCGCAAACGCTCGCATTGGATATGATGTACGGAAACAAGCCTACCGTGTTCATGGACTTTGCTGCGGGTCATGGCGCCACCGTGCGCGACGGCCTGGGCATGCTGGTGGAGCAGGCCGCCGAAGCGTTCGCGCTGTGGCGGGGCAAGCGGCCGGGCACGGCGCACGTGCTGGCATCGATGCGTCAATCACAATAACAGGGGTAACCCGTGGCTACATCGCATAGCAAGGGAACAGCGAAGGCACCAGCGAAGGGATCATCGAAAGGTTCAGCGAAAGCGCCAGCCAAGCGCCGCTGGATCAAGTGGCTCTTTCTGGGGTCGCTGCTGCTCGTGCTGCTGGTCCAGCTGTATTTCTTCCTGATGGTGTGCTGGTATTCGCAGGTCGATCCCGGCTCGACCAGCTTCATGCGCGCGCAATTGTCGGTACTGCGCGAAACGAATCCCGACGCCACGCTCAAGCACGAATGGGTGCCGTACGAGCGGATTTCATACAATCTGAAGCGTGCGGTGGTGGCGTCCGAAGACGCCAATTTCAACGAGCACTACGGCGTGGACCTGAAAGCCATCGAGCGCACCTACGAGCGCAACGAGCGCCGGGGCAAGCTGGTCGGCGGTGGCTCGACCATCACGCAGCAACTGGCCAAGAACCTGTTCCTGTCCGGCTCGCGCAGCTATCTGCGCAAGGGCCAGGAAACCATCATCGCGTTCATGCTCGAAGCCGTGATGAGCAAGCAGCGCATCCTGGAAATCTACCTGAATGTGGCCGAGTTCGGCCGCGGCGTGTTCGGCGCCGAAGCGGCGGCGCGCTACTACTTCAAGACGTCCGCCGCCAAGCTGAGCACGGCGCAAGCCGCACGGCTGGCCGTGATGCTGCCCAATCCGCGCTTCTACGACAAGAACCGTTCGACCCGCTACCTGGAGCGCCGCACCAGCACGATCCAGCGCCGGATCCCGTCGGCCGACGTGCCACGCGCGGATGAGCGGCCATAAACACGCGTTTATGGCGCTGGAGTTGGCTCCGCGGCGGGCAAACGGTTACACTTGCGCTACTTTTGTCGACCGGCCAAGAATAGCGAGACCCAGCGCATGATCAATGTATTCGTCCTACAGAACGGCCGCCTGAACCAGGTCACGATCGAATCCCGCGAGGAACTCGAGAGCGTGGCGCCGGTCTGGGTCGACCTGACCGATCCGAGCGAGGAAGAGCGCGTCTGGGTCAAGGCCAAGTACAACGTGATCCTGCCGGGCGAAGACGAAGTCCAGGACATCGAAGCGTCGGCGCGTTATTACGAAGCCGAAAATGGCGACCTGCACCTGCGCACCGACTTTTTGCTGGAAGAAGAAGACGGCCCGTCGCGCGTGATCACGGTCGCATTCATCTTGTCGGGCAAGATCCTGTTCTCGGTGCACAACGACGACTTGCCGGTGTTCCGCCTGGTGCGCATGCGCGCCCGTTCGCGGCCCGGCTCGATCGAAGACTATATGGATGTGCTGCTCGACCTGTACGCGACCGACGCCGAGTATTCGGCCGACTCGCTCGAAGGCATCTATGAAAGCCTCGAAGAAGTCTCGACCCGCGTGCTGCAGAAAGAATTTACCGACCAGGACGCGGCCGCCGCGCTGAACGCGATCGCGCACGAGGAAGACTTGAACGGCCGCATCCGCCGCAACATGATGGACACGCGCCGCGCAGTCAGCTTCCTGATGCGCGGGCGCCTGCTGAACTCGGACCAGTTCGAGGAAGCGCGCCAGATCCTGCGCGACATCGAGTCGCTCGACGGCCACACGTCGTTCCTGTTCGACAAGGTGAACTTCCTGATGGACGCCACGGTCGGCTTCATCAACATCAACCAGAACAAGATCATCAAGATCTTCTCGGTGGCCTCGGTCGCGTTCCTGCCACCGACCCTGATCGCCAGCGTCTACGGCATGAACTTCACCGTGATGCCCGAGCTGCAATGGCGCTTCGGGTACCCGCTGGCCATTCTGTTGATGATTGGCTGCGGCGTGGCACCGCTGTGGTATTTCAGAAGGCGTGGCTGGCTGAAGTAAGGCCAGCACGCGGCGTCACCGTCGTCCCGCTACCCGTCATTCCCGCGCAGGCGGGAATCCAACTCCGTTGCACTTGCACAAAAGTTCAAGCTGGTGGCGACGCAGGCAATGGGATTCCCGCCTCCGCGGGAATGACGGACTGGGGGCCAGTGGCTGTCACCCAATCCGCTTGAACACGCGCCGCGCCGCTTCGATGGTCTCGTCGATCGCCGCGTCGTCGTGCTGGATCGACACGAAGCCTGCCTCGAACATCGCCGGGGCAAAGTACACGCCTTCGTCCAGCATGCCGTGGAAGAAGCGGTTGAAGCGCTCCTTGTCGCCCGCCATCATTTCGCTGTAGCTGCCCGGGACTTCCTTCGAGAAGTACATGCCGAACATGCCGCCCACGGCGTCGCCGCAGAAGTCGATGCCCGCTTCGCGCGCGGCGTCGGTCAAGCCTGCCACCAGGCGGTTCGCCGTGGCGCTCAGGCGCTCGTAAAACCCTTCTTCCTGGATCAGCTTGAGCGTCGTCATGCCCGCCGCCACCGCGACCGGATTGCCCGACAGCGTGCCGGCCTGGTACACCGGGCCAATTGGCGCCATCTTCTGCATCAGCTCGGCGCGCCCGCCAAAGGCCGCCACCGGCATGCCGCCGCCGATGACCTTGCCCAGGGCGGTCAGGTCAGGCTGGATGCCGTACATGCCCTGCGCGCCTTGCAGGCCCACGCGGAAGCCGCACATCACTTCGTCGAAGATCAGCACGGCGCCGTGCTTCGTGCACAGGGCGCGCATGCTCTGCAGGAATGCGGGCGTGGCGCGGATCAGGTTCATGTTGCCGGCGACCGGCTCGACGATCACGCAGGCGATTTCGTCGCCCATCGTCGCGAACGCGTCTTCCAGTTGCGCCACATCGTTGTAGTCAAGCACGAGCGTGTGCTTGACGAAGTCTTCCGGCACGCCGGCCGAGGTCGGATTGCCGAAGGTGAGCAGGCCGCTGCCGGCTTTTACCAGCAGCGAATCGGCGTGGCCGTGGTAGCAGCCCTCGAACTTGACGATCTTGTCGCGGCCGGTGGCGCCGCGCGCCAGGCGCAGCGCGCTCATCGTCGCTTCGGTGCCGGACGAGACCAGGCGCACCTGCTCGATCGATGGCAGCAGGCGGCAGATTTCTTCGGCGATCTCGATTTCGCCTTCGGTCGGCGCGCCGAACGACAGGCCGTTGGCGGCGGCGGCCTGCACGGCCGACACCACTTCAGGGCGGGCGTGGCCAAGGATGGCCGGGCCCCACGAACCGATGTAGTCGATATAGCGCTTGCCGTCGGCGTCCCAGAAGTGCGGGCCGAGGGCGCGCTTGATGAAGCGCGGGGTGCCGCCGACCGAGCGGAAGGCGCGCACCGGCGAATTGACGCCGCCGGGCGTGGTCAGTTGGGCACGGGCAAACAGGGTGTCGTTACGCGAGGTGGCTTGTTCAGTGGTCATGTTGACGTTTCAAGAAGAGGAAAGACCGTCCCGCGCAGCGCGCTTGAAACTCAGGGACGGAAGAATTTGGCGGGAATGAATTTGCCCATCCCGAAGCGTTGTGCATTCTCGAGCGCACCGGTGGTGTATTCCTGCGCCACGGCCAGCGCGGTCGGCGCATCCATGCCGCGCGCCATCAGGGCGGTGAACGCGGCCGAATAGGTATTGCCGGCGCCCAGGAACGGGCCGGGCAGGTGCTGCCAGTCGACCCGCGCGACTTCGCCGCTGGCATCGAACAGGCGGTTCGAGCAGGCGCCGGCCGTGTCGCGTGTGCCGGTGACGAGCACGTACTGCAGGCCGGACGAGGTCAGTTCGGCCACGTCTTCGTCGAGGTTGCCGGGATCGGCGTCGCCGCCGTCGCGCCACAGCTCGGCCATGCGGCCCAGTTCGGCCTGCGACAGGATCAGGGCGGTGGCTTGCGGCGCCAGAATGGAACGCAGGGCCATCAGCATTTCTTCGTCGCCCATGCCGGCATCGGGCAGGGCCGACAGGAACGGGTCGAGGATCAGCGGCGCGTCCGGGTAGTCGGAGACGATCTCGGCAATGGCGGCCAGGTGCAGCGCGGTGCCCACGGCGCCGACCTTGAAGGCGGCGATCGGCATGTCTTCGAGCAGCGCGCGCGCCTGTTCGGCCATCCAGTCGCTGTCGAGCTCATACATGTGCTCGACGCGGGCGCTGTCGGACACCAGCAGACCCGCAATGGCCGACAGCCCGTGGCACCCGAGGGCGGCAAAGGCGGCGACGTCCGATTGCACGCCCAGCGCGCCGACGGGATCGCAGACGCCAAAACTCAGGATGAGGGGTAACGGTTGGTTTTGCACGACGGGTAGATTAAGATGCCGGATTCTGATTCCACATTTTACTAGATACAAGGATCAACACCGTGAGTACTGAATCCACCGCCCCGTTCCTGACCTGGATGTGCCTGATCTGCGGTTGGGTCTACGATGAAACTGCCGGCGCACCGGAGGACGGCATTGCGCCGGGCACCCGTTGGGCCGACGTACCGATGAACTGGACCTGTCCCGAGTGCGGTGCACGCAAGGACGACTTTGAAATGACAGCGATATAACACCTGTTGTTGTGCTTGCATGGCATCCTGGCAAGCCCCTGATGCCATCGCAAACGTGTAGTTGACTCCCTGCAACACTTTGCGCACAAGAAAGATTCGTTATGCTATCGTGGCACTTCAAGCCGAAGTGAAACGACCATGACGACATCGCCGCAATCATCAAGCCTGACCATCATGGTGATCGATGACAGCAGCACGATCCGCCGGTCAGCAGAGATTTTCCTGACCCAGGCGGGCTACCACGTGGTGCTGGCCGACGATGGCTTTGACGCGCTCGCCAAGATCAACGACCACCATCCTGCGCTCGTGTTTTGCGACATCCTGATGCCGCGCCTCGATGGCTACCAGACTTGCGCGCTGATCAAGAAGAGCGTGCGGTTTCACGCGACCCCGGTGCTGATGCTCTCGTCCAAGGACGGGCTGTTCGACCGCGCGCGCGGCGCGATGGTCGGCGCCAGCGCCTACCTGACCAAACCCTTTACCAAAGACAGCCTGCTGGCGGCCGTGCGCGAGCATGCGCCGGCGGCAGGCTGACGATTCAACCAACGCTGGAGCCCTGCGTGGCCATTCAAAAGATTCTCATCGTCGACGATTCGCCGACCGAACGACTGTACCTGACCGACATCCTGGTCAAGAACGGCTTTACCGTATGCACCGCCGTCAGCGGCGACGAAGCGATCGAGCGCATTCGCGCCGAGCGCCCGCAACTGATCCTGATGGACGTGGTCATGCCCGGCACCAACGGCTTCCAGGTGACCCGCGCCATTTCGCGCGACCCCGAACTGGCGGCGCTGCCAATCATCATCTGCAGCAGCAAGGACCAGGAAACCGACCGGATCTGGGGCATGCGCCAGGGCGCCAAGGAATACCTGGTCAAGCCGGTCGATCCGGCGCGCCTGCTGGCGGCCATTGCGGCGCTGGCCGTGCCGGGCGACGCAGCCGGCAGCGTGAAGGCATGACCACCGGCGGCGCGGACGAACGTGCAGGCCGCCGCGATCCCGCGGCGCGGCGCACCCGCCTGCGCCTGTACCAGGAGCAGCTGCTCGAACGGATGCAGGCGGCCAAGAACGGCGCCGGCGCCAGCGTGGCGCAACTGGGCCTGGCCATCGGCGGCGCGCGCTATCTGGTCGATCTGGCCGAAGTGGGCGAGATCGTCGCGCCCGTGCCGGTCACGCCCGTGCCGCTGACCCGCCCGTGGTACCTGGGGCTGGCCAATGTGCGCGGCAGCCTGCTGGGCGTGATCGACCTGGCGCGCTATCTCGATGACGGGCACGTGGCCGCAGCGGCGGTCCCTGGCAGCACCCCGCGCCTGCTGGTGTTTGCACCAGCCCTGGGCTTGAATTGCGCGCTGCTCGCGTCCGCGGTGTATGGCTTGCGCCATGCCGGGACGATGACGCGCGACGGCGACGCCCTGCGCGATGCCGATGGCAACACATGGATGCCGCTGTCGCTGGCGGCGCTGGTGCGCGAAGAGCGCTTCCTGCACATTGCACGCTAACCGAACACACTAATTGCAGCACAGGGAGCCGGAATGGGATTCGCCTCGAAATTGACCATGAATGTCTTCGCCAGGGGTGGCGCAGCCGATGACGCGGTGCGGCCGGTCACACCGGTCCCCGTCGCCGATGCTGCGGTGCCCGACGCGGTTGCCAGTGGTTCGGCCGCCGCAGCGGCGCGCCGCCTGGGCGGCTTTCGTGGCCGCGACGACGCCGTCGCCGATGGCGCGGGCGACATGCGCGCGACGCTCATGGGCGGCAGCTTCCAGCCGAATCGCCTGCGCCTGCTGCTGGGCGCCGTCGCCGCCGGCGCGGTGCTGACCGTGCTGGCCATGTGGCAGAACGCTGCCAGCGACGCCCGCCTGGCGGGGCAGAGTCAGGTGGCCGGTGACGCCGTGATGCACTCGCAGCGTTTCGCCAAGGCGGCGCCGATCGCGCTGCGCGGCGATGCGCAAGCGTTCCTCCAGCTGGAAGAGAGCCGCACCGAGCTGGGTCGCGAACTCGATCTGCTGGCGCGTGGCGGCCAGTCGCCGACCGGCCGCATTCCCGCTGCCAGCGGTCCCCGCGCCGACGACCTGCAAAAGGCCATCGTGCTGTGGAACCGCTCGTCCAAGGCCGCTGCCAACATTCTCGGCAACCGGCGCAATCTGATCGCCTTCGGCGGCAGCCTGGCCCAGTATGAAGAAGTGGGCCCGGAGCTGATTGCCATTGCCGAACGCCTGCAGCGCGACGAGTCTACTGACGCCCGGCGCCAGGTGGCGGCACTAAGCCTGCTGTCGGTGACCCAGCGCCTGACGGCCGGCGCACAGACCTTCAACACGCCGGGTTCGACCCAGAACGCGGTGACCTACATCCTGGGCGACATCGCCACGCTCGAGACGCTCGTCGACGGCCTGCTCGACGGTGGCGGGCGTTATGGCCTGGCGCCGCTGACGGACCTCGAAATGCGCGTGCGCCTGTCGCGCACCCGCGACAGCCTGCGCGAATACGTCAAGACCGTCACGCCGCTGATCGGCAACCTGACCAGCTACGCCGGCGCCCGCGCCGCCGAGCGCCTGATCTCGCGCGACAGCGAACCGCTGCGCGTGATGCTGGCCAAACTGCACATGGATTACCAGCGTGACCAGGCCGAGATCAGCCCGTGGTTCTGGCTGGCCATCGGCGCTGGCGTGTTCACGCTGCTTGCCACGCTGGGCACCACCCGGGCCATGCTGCAGGAATCGCGTGAACGCGCCGCCGGCGCCGAAGGACGCCGCCAGGAAGCCGAAGCCATGCGCCACCTGGCGCAGACCAAGGAAGAAGAAGCCAAGGCCACCAATGAACAGAACCAGGCCGCCATTTTGCGCCTGATGAACGAACTGCAGGACGTCGCCGACGGCGACTTGACCGTGCAGGCGACGGTGTCGGAAGACATCACGGGTGCGATTGCCGACTCGGTCAACTACACGGTCGAGGAACTGCGCGAGCTGGTCGTGCGGGTCATCCGCACGGCGGAGCAGGTGGCGCGCGCATCGAACGGTGCGCAGGACGTCTCGACCGAGCTGCTGGGCGCGGCCGAGCAGCAGTCGCGCGAGATTCAGGATGCGTCGACGACGACGCTGCGCCTGGCCGGCCTGATCACCGACGTGTCGCGCTCGGCCCTCGAATCGGCCGACGTGGCGCGCCAGTCGGTGGCGGCGGCGGCGCAGGGCTCGACTGCGGTGCAGAATGCGATCGAGGGCATGCAGGAGATCCGCGAGCAGATCCAGGAAACCTCCAAGCGCATCAAGCGCCTGGGCGAATCGTCGCAGGAGATCGGCGAGATCACCGAGCTGATTTCGGACATTACCGAGCAGACCAACGTGCTGGCGCTGAACGCCGCGATCCAGGCCGCATCGGCCGGCGAAGCAGGGCGCGGCTTCTCGGTCGTGGCCGAAGAGGTGCAGCGCCTGGCCGAACGCTCGGGCGACGCGGCCAAGCAGATCGGCGCGCTGGTGCGCACCATTCAGACCGACACCCACGACGCGGTGGCGGCAATGGAAAAATCGACGCAGGGTGTGGTCGAGGGGGCGCGCCTGTCGGACGCCGCCGGCGCCGCGCTGTCGGACATTTCGCGCGTCTCGAACCGCCTTGGTGACCTGATCGGCGACATGTCGACCGCCACCGAACGCCAGGCCACCAAGGCCACCGGCGTGGCCGACAAGATGCAGCAGATCCTCGCCGTGACCGAACAGACCCGCCAGGGTACCCGCCAGACCGCGCTGTCCATTCAGGAACTTGCCACGCTGGCGCAGGAATTGAAGGATTCGGTGTCCCGCTTCCGCGTGGTATCCTGACCGGGCGATGACGACCTTGAACCGCTCCAGCAGTTTTGATACCGGCCCGCTGTCCTGGGTCATTGGCGAAATCCGCGACGCACTCACACGCGCCGCGACGTCCCTGCGCGACGCCGCGGGCCGCTCGCCCGAGGCGCAGCCAACGCTGCTGCTGCATGCGAAATCGCATCTGCACCAGGCGCACGGCGCCTTGCAGATGGTCGATGTCGAAGGCGTTGGCGTGTTCACCGCCGCCGCCGAAGCGGTGCTCGATCGTTTCAAGGACGGCCAGTTGGCCTGCAACGCCGAGAGCGTGCAGGTGGTGCTGGACGCCTTCGGTGCGCTGGGCGAATACCTCGACGAACTCCTGGGCGGCGCCCCGCAACAGCCGGCGCGCCTGTTCCCGTATTACCGCGACATGGTCGAGCGCCAGGGTGAGACCAAGGTCCATCCGGCCGACCTGCTGCCACTCGATCTGTCGGTGCTGCCCGAGCTGCCGGCCACCGACACTGCCGTGGGCGAGGTCGACATCGCGGCCTGCCGCGCGCACTTCGAAAAAGCCCTGCTGCCGTACCTGAAGGCCGACGACGACGCCGCGCGCCGCGCGCAGGCGCACGACATGGCCGCGGCAATCGCGCCGATCGCCGGCGCGCAGGAAAGCGCACGCGCGCGCCTGTTCTGGCAGGCGCTGCATGCGTTTGCCACCGTGGTGGCCGACGGCCAGATCGCCACCGACCTGTATGTCAAACAGCTCTTTGGCCAGATCAACCTGCAGTTGCGGCGCCTGGCCAAGGGCCAGCAGGATTCGCCCGAAACGATGCTGCGCGACGCGCTGTTCTTCGTGGCCGCCGCCTGCGCGCCGGGCCCGGAGGCAGGCGCGCTGCGCCAGGCCCTGGGCCTGGACGGCGCGGTGCCGCACGACTACGCCGAACGCCGCTACGGCAAACTCGATCCGCAGGCACTCAAGGATGCACGCGAAGCGCTGGCCCGCACCAAGTCGGACTGGGACCTGATCGCCGGCGACGGCAAGCCCGACGCCGCCATCGAGAACGATTTCAACGACGCGCTGGCGCGCCTGGCCGGCGCCAGCGACAAGCTGGGCGCGCCGGCGCTCGCGCAACTGCTGCGTGAGCTGGGCCGCGCGGCGGGCGACTCGGTGCAGTCGGGGCGCGATGACCAGTTCGGGCTGGAGATGGCGGCCGCCATGCTGTTCGTCGAGAACAGCCTGGACCAGCTGCGCCAGTTGCCCGACGATTTTTCGCAGAACGCCGAAGCCGTCGGCGCGCGCCTGCTGGCGCTGGCCGCCGGCGAAACCCCGCCCGATGCGCCGCAGTGGCAGGGCGAACTGGCGCGCCAGATCCAGCAGGGCCAGACCGTGGCCGTGCTGGCGGGCGAGGTCAAGGCCGGCCTGCGCCAGATCTAAAAACTGCTCGACGATTATTACGACGACCCGTCCAAACGCCAGGTGCTGGAACAGGCCGGGCCGGTGCTGCATGGCTTGCAGGGCGCGTTCGCCATCCTCGACCAGGAGCAGGCCGTGCTGACGGTGCGCCACGTCGAGGACGCAGTACGCACGCTGGCCGACAGCGCCAGCGATGTCACTGCGCAGCACGCGTCGCTGCACAATATTGCGCAGAACATCGGCGCTCTGGGCTTCTTTGCCGATCTGCTGGCACAGGACAGCGCGCTGGCGCGCGGCCGCTTCACGTTCGACACTGATAAACAGCTGCTGCGCGAACTGCCGTTCGAGTTCACCGAGGCTGCTGCTGCCGTCGAGACGCCGGTGGCGCCTGTCGCCGGAGTCGACGCACAGGATGACGTCGACGCCGAACTGCTCGGGATTTTCATCGCCGAAGCGCAGGAAGTGCTCGGCGTCGTGGTCGAGACGCTGCCGCGCGCGGCCGACGAGCCGGGCAACCAGCAAACGCTGACGGGCCTGCGCCGCGCCTTCCACACGCTCAAGGGCAGCAGCCGCATGGTAGGGCTGGAGGCCTTTGGCGCGACCGCCGCCAGCATCGAGCGGGTCATGAACATCTGGCTGGCCGATGGTCGCGCGGCCACCGCCGACCTGCTGGCGCTGCTCGCGCACGCCTATGCCGAACTGGATGCCTGGGTGGCCGAACTGGCCGCCGGCCAGGCGCCACAGCGCGATGGCGCGGCGCTGATCGAGGCAGCGGCGCGGGTGCAGGAGGGCGGCGCGTTCGAGCCGCCGGCCGATGGCCAGCCAGATGCGCAGCTGGACGCGCAGTTCGATGCGCAGTTCGACGACATCCCCGTACTCGACGTGCAGATCACGCCGCCAGGCGAGGATGGCGTGCGGCGCGTGGGCGACCTGACCATTGGCCAGGCGCTGCACGACGTCTACCTGCTCGAAACCGAATCGCTGTGCGCCACGCTGGAAGACGCATTCGCCGCGTTGCGCCAGGACCCGGCGCAGCGTGCGTCCGCCGATGCGATCACGGCCGCGCACACGCTGGCCGGCACCTCGGCCACGGTCGGCTACACCGACCTGTGCGAACTGGCGCATGCGCTGGAAAGAACGCTCGAGAAGCTCACCGTGCCGGGCGCACCCCTCGACGAGGACGGGCTGGACCTGTTCGACACGACGCTGGCGCGCATGCGCGCGATGCTGCACGTGTTCACGCTGGGCGAACTGGCGCCGGCACAGCCGGACCTGATCGAACAGCTGGCCACCCTGCGCGCGCGCCTGGGCACATCGCCGTTCGACAAGCTCGAACCGGCGCTGGCCAGCCGTCTCGATACGCTGTTTGCCGACGCCTACAAGCAGTTGCTGGCCGAGCCGCCGCCATTCACGGCGCCGGCGCCTGCACCTCGCGAGGCCGCGCCTGCAGCAGCCTCGGACGATATCGACGACATCTTCAGCGCATTCGGTGACGACCCGTTCGCAGCGCCAGCGCTGGAACAGGCCGCCCCGCAGCCAGGGGAGGCCGGCTTTGTTGCGGTGACGCCCGATGAAGCGGTGCTGGCCGAGGCTGCGTCAGAACCGGTGCCGGAACCTGAAGCCGAACCAGAACCAGAACCAGAACCAGAACCTGCACCGGAACCCGAGCTGGCGCTCGACGACCTGCACGAGCCCGAGCTGGTTGGCGCCAGCGGGTATGTCGACGAGATCGACGCCGACCTGCTGCCGGTCTTCCTCGAAGAAGCGACCGACCTGTTGCCGCGCATCGGACATGACCTGCGCCAGTGGCAGCAGGAGCCGTCCAACGCCGGTGTCGCGCAGCGCATGCAGCGCGACCTGCACACGGTCAAGGGCAGCGCGCGCATGGCCGGCGCGATGCGCCTTGGCCAGCATGCGCACGAACTGGAAACGCAGATCGAGAACATGGTCCATGCCGGCACCTCGACGCTGCCGCCGACCGCGTTCGACGAACTGCTGGCCAACTACGACAGCGCGATGCTGCTGTTCGAGGGCCTGCAGCAGCCGGCCGGCGGCGCGGTGCCTGCTTCCGTGGAAGCACCCGCGGCCGCACCGGCCGAGCCGGCCCGCGCGCCGCTGGTGCGCGTACGTGCCGACATCCTCGACCGCGTCGTGAACCAGGCGGGCGAAGTGTCGATCACGCGCTCGCGCCTCGAAAACCAGATCGGCGTGCTCAAGTCGTCGCTGGGCGACTTCTCGGACAACGTGGGCCGCCTGCGGCGCCAGTTGCGCGAGATCGAAATGCAGGCCGAATCGCAGATCGCTTCACGCCTGTCGATTGCCGGCGAGCGCGAATTCGATCCGCTCGAATTCGACCGCTTCACGCGTCTGCAGGAACTCACGCGCATGCTGGCCGAAAGCGTCGACGACGTCGCCTCGTTCCAGGAAAGCCTGGCGCGCACGGTCGATTCGGCCAACGAAGAACTCTCGGCCCAGGCGCGCATGACACGCGACCTGCAGCGCGACCTGATGCGGGTACGGATGGTGCCGTTTGCCAGCCTGTCCGAGCGCCTGTTCCGCGTCGCGCGCCAGACGGCCAAAGAAACCGACAAGCGCGTCAACCTGGATATCCGGGGCGGCGCCGTCGAAATCGATCGGGGCGTGCTGGAACAGATGGCCGCGCCGTTCGAACACCTGCTGCGCAACGCGATCGTGCACGGCATCGAGCCGCGCGCGGCGCGTCAACACGCTGGCAAGGCCGAGACAGGCGAACTGCTGGTGCAGGTCAGCCAGCATGGCAACGAAGTCCTGATCAACTTCAGCGACGACGGTGCGGGGCTGGACCTCGAGCGCATCCGCGCCAAGGCACTGGCCGGCGGCTTGATTGCCGCAGGCGACGAGGCGCCGGACGACCAGGTGACCGACCTGATTTTCGCGCCGGGCTTTTCGACAGCGGACACGCTGACCGAACTGGCCGGGCGTGGCGTCGGCATGGACGTGGTGCGCTCCGAAGCGCAAGCGCTGGGCGGACGCGTCGCAGTGGCGTCCGAGCCGGGGCAGGGCGCGCGCTTTACCATCACGCTGCCGCTGACGCTGGCCGTGGCGCAGGTCGTGCTGGTGGTGGCCGGTGGCCGCACCCATGCGGTGCCGTCGACGCTGGTCGAGGCGGTGCAGCAGGTGCGCGAGGCCGATCTGGCCGCCGCGATCGACGCTGGCACTATCCACCTGGCTGGCCACGAACTGGCGCTCTACGGCTTGCCAGACTTGCTGGGCATGGATGACGACGAACGCATCACGACGCAGCGTTCGACGCCCGTGCTGGTCTTGAATGGCGGCAGCCGCCGCATCGCGCTGCGTGTCGACGAAGTGCTGGGCAACCGCGAGGTGGTGGTCAAGAACATCGGCCGCCAGCTGGCGCGCATGCCGGGCATCGACGGCGCCACGGTCCTGGGTTCGGGCGAGATCGTCCTGATCCTCGATCCGCTGGCACTGGCGCAGCAACCACAGGGTGAGGCGCGTGTGAAGCAGGCCATCGCGGCCCAGGTACGGCGCCCCACCGTGATGGTGGTCGACGATTCGCTGACGGTGCGGCGCGTGACGCAGCGCCTGCTCGAACGCGAAGGCTATCGCGTGGTGCTGGCCAAGGACGGCATCGAGGCGCTCGAACTGATCGGGCAGGGCGCGCCCGACCTGATGCTGGTCGATATCGAGATGCCGCGCATGGACGGCTTCGACCTGACCCGCAATGTGCGGGGCAATGAGGCAACGAAGGCGATCCCGATCATCATGATCACGTCGCGCACGGCCGACAAGCACCGCAACGTGGCGCTCGGGCTGGGCGTGAATGCCTACTTCGGCAAGCCGTACCAGGAGACGGTGCTGCTGGCGGCGATCGAGGGCTTGCTGGGAAGCGAAGCAGCATAACGCCGTAACGACGGCGTTCAGTCGTCGTTCGCGTCGTCCTTCTCGTCCTCTGCCTTCGCCACCACTTTCTTCACCACCGCAAAGCGCTCCAGCGTGCGCTGTCGCGCCGCGTCGTGCTCCACGACCGGCGCCGGATAATCCCGTCCCAGCACCACCCCGCGCTCTGCCAGCACATCCGGCTTCACCAGCCACGGCGCGTGAATCTGCTTGCCGTCGAGCTTTGCCAGTTGCGGCAGGTAGCGCCGGATGAATTCCCCGCGCGCGTCAAAGCGCGTCGATTGCGTGACCGGATTGAAAATCCGGAACCACGGCTGCGCATCGCACCCGGTCGACGCCGCCCACTGCCAGCCGCCGTTGTTCGAGGCCAGCTCGTAGTCATTGAGCTGGCGCGCAAAATAGCGCTCGCCGCGGCGCCAGTCGATGCCCAGATCCTTGGTCAAAAAGCTGGCCGTCACCATGCGCAGCCGGTTGTGCATGAAGCCCGTCTGGTTCAGCTGCAGCATCGCCGCATCGACCAGCGGATACCCCGTGCGGCCCTCGCACCAGGCCGCGAACAGCGCGTCGGCTTCGGCCCCGGTTTCCCACTCGACTGCGTCGAACGCCGGCTTGAACGAACGTTCGACCACGTGCGGGTTCTGCGACAGCACCATTGCGTAGAAGTCGCGCCAGATCAGTTCCGACAGCCACACGGATGCACCGGTCCCGCCGGTGCCCGACTGCACCATGTCGCGCGCGCTGCGCACCAGATGGCGGATCGACGTGGTGCCAAAGCGCAGGTGCGCCGACAGCCGTGACGTGCCTTCCTCGGCCGGGAAGTCGCGCGCACGGCCATAGTCGGCCATCTCGGTCACAAACGCCTCGAACATCGCCTCGGCCCCATCCATCCCGGCAGGCAGTGGCGGCTCGCCCGACGTGAAGCCGATGTCTTCCAGGGCCGGCAGGGCGGCCGGCGCACCAGTGGGCGGCGCGAACGCATCCGCATGGGCGTCGACCGGGTAGGTGGCCAGCGTCTCGGGATGGGCCGCCAGGCGCTTGAGCCAGGCGTTCTTGTACGGCGTAAACACGGAGAACACGCCGCCGGCGAGCGTGAGCACTTCCTGTTTCTCGAAGATGACCTGGTCCTTGTACGTGTGGAAGGCGCAGTCGCGCTCGGCCAGTTGTTCGGCCACGGCGAGATCGCGGGCAATGGCCGACGGTTCATGGTCGGTGCCGGCATGCACGGCATCGACCCCGAGTTCTTCCGCTAAAGCCGCGACTTCATCGCGCGCGCTGCCGTGGCGCACGATCAGGTAGCCTCCAAGGCGACGCAGTTCGGTGTCGAGCTGGGCCAGGCTGGCATGGATGAAACGCAGACGCCGGTCATCCTTTGGCAACTCATCGAGGATGTCGGTGTCGTACACGAACACGCAATACACCTGCTGCGACGAACGCAGGGCGTGGTGCAGGGGGGCGTGGTCGAACGCGCGCAGATCACGGCGAAACCAGACTAAAGACTTGCTTAAATTCATCATCGTGTGCGAGGTCAAGGCGGATCCAGATTTTACTGCCCATCATCGAAACGTGTGGCGCCCGAGGAATGCTTCCAATGGCCTCAGGGGCAAATGGGTGTAAACTGTCGAAAAGCGTAAGGTTGTTCTGCAGATACTTGGCAGCCGTTCAACAGAAGTAACAACGCGAGAGTGCGCCTTTTGAGAGCAATCGTATGAAAAAAACCAAATTTGGCCAAACTCTTCCCATGCCGGGCATGCCCCGTGAGCAGGATGGCTCCCCCACCATGGCGGGCCCTGCAGCATCCGGTCTGAACCTGGCAAACCACTTCCTGATCGCCATGCCGTCGATCCAGGATCCCGTCTTCGGCGGCACCGTCGTCTATGTCTGCGAGCACAACGACAAGGGCGTGCTCGGCGTGGTCATCAACAAGCCGACCGACATGACGATGGAAACCCTGTTTGACCGCGTCGACCTCAAGCTGGCTGAAGGTTTGCGCGCCACGGTCGTCGACGAGCCGATCATGTTCGGCGGCCCCGTGCAGGACGACCGCGGCTTCGTGCTGCATTCGCCGGGCGGGCGCTATTCGTCGTCGCTGACCGTCACTGACGACGTCTCGTTTACCACCTCGATCGACGTGCTCGAGGCCGTCGCCAACGGCGGTGGCCCGGCGCGCATGCTTGTCTCCATCGGCTATGCCGGCTGGAGCCCGGGCCAGCTCGAAGAAGAAATTTCGCGCAATGGCTGGCTGACGGTGGGTGCCGACGCGCGCGTGCTGTTCGACCTGCCGATCGAAGAGCGCTACCACGCTGCCATCAAGCTGCTGGGCATCGATCCCCTGATGCTCGCCACCGAAGCCGGCCATGCGTAAGGCGCTCCCATACAAGAAACGTGTGCATGGTTGATATCGTTCTGGGCTTCGACTTCGGCATCAAGCGGATCGGCATTGCCATGGGCAACACCCTGACCGGGCAGGCCCAGCCTTTGAAAGTCGTCAGTGCGATCGACAACGCCACCCGCTTCCAGATCATTGGCGAGCTGATCGCCCAATGGCAGCCGGCGCGCCTGATCGTGGGCGAGCCGCGCCATCCCGATGGCGCCGAGCACGACATGACCCTGCGCAGCCGCCGCTTTGCCAACCAGCTGCATGGCCGCTTCAACCTGCCCGTCGAACTGGTCGATGAGCGCTATTCGTCGGCCGTGATCGCCTCAAAGCGCGGCGACGTCATCGACGACAAGGCGGCCGCTATTATTTTGCAACAGTATTTTGACGCATCACGCTAACCCTATGCCCACCAACAAACACGCATTCGATGCCGAAGCGCTCTACCGCGAGCTGCTGGCCCAGGTCCGCGCAGGCCTGGACGGCGTCGCCGAGCCGGCCATCGTCGGCATCCATTCAGGCGGCGCCTGGCTGGCCGAGCGCCTTGCGCGCGACCTCGACCTGACGCACCGTCTCGGCTCCATCGACGTCTCGTTCTACCGCGACGACTATGCGCGCAAGGGCCTGCACCCGGACGTGAAACCAACCCACATCCGCTTCGCGGTCGACGGCGCCACCGTGGTGCTGGTCGACGACGTGCTGCAGACCGGCCGCACCACGCGCGCGGCGATCAACGTGCTGTTCGACTACGGCCGTCCGGCCTGCATCCGCCTGGCCGCGCTGGCCGACCGGGGTGGGCGCGAGCTGCCGGTGGCCGCCGATTTCGTCGGCGCCCACGCCGTGCTCGACGCCAACGAGTCGCTGTGCCTGCAGCGCGATGAGACAGGCCAACTTTCGCTTACCATCGAACAAGACAATGCCGATCCTGCACAATAATCCGCAACTGAACAAAAACGGCGAGCTGCAGCACCTGCTCACCATCGAGGGCCTCAAGAAGTCGCACATCGACCACATCCTCGACACCGCATCGAGCTTCGTGGGGATCTCCGACCGTGAGGTCAAGAAGGTCCCGCTCATGCGCGGCAAGAGCGTGTTCAACCTGTTCTTCGAAAATTCGACGCGCACCCGCACCACGTTCGAGATCGCGTCCAAGCGCCTGTCGGCCGACGTCATCAACCTGAACATCCAGGCCTCGTCGACCACCAAGGGCGAGTCGCTGCTCGACACGATCGACAACCTGGCCGCGATGCACGCCGACATGTTCGTGGTGCGCCACGCGCAGTCGGGCGCGCCGTACATGATTGCGCAGCACTTGAACCGGACCCGTTCGGATGTCCACGTCGTCAATGCCGGCGACGGGCGCCACGCGCACCCGACCCAGGGCCTGCTCGACATGTACACGATCCGGCACTACAAGAAAGACTTCACGAACCTGCGCGTGGCGATCGTCGGCGACATCCTGCACAGCCGCGTGGCCCGTTCGGACATCCACGCGCTGACCACGCTGGGCGTGCCCGAAGTGCGCGCCATCGGCCCGCACACGCTGCTGCCGGGCGGCCTGGATCAGATGGGCGTGCGCACCTTCACCAACATCAATGAGGGGCTGAAGGACGTCGACGTGATCATCATGCTGCGCCTGCAGAACGAGCGCATGAGCGGCGCGCTGCTGCCGTCGGCGCAAGAATACTTCAAGAGCTATGGCCTGACGCCCGAGCGTCTGGCGCTGGCCAAACCGGACGCGATCGTGATGCACCCGGGGCCGATGAACCGCGGCGTCGAGATCGACTCGGCGGTGGCCGATGGCAGCCAGGCGGTGATCCTGCCGCAGGTGACGTTCGGGATCGCGGTACGCATGGCAGTGATGAGCATTTTGGCAGGAACCCACGCATGAAACTCCATATCAAGAACGGGCGCGTGATCGACCCGGCGAACGGCGTCGATGCCGTGCAAGACCTGTTCATCGTCGACGGCAAGATCGCGGCGCTTGGCGTCGCCCCCCAAGGCTTCACGGCCGACCAGAGCATCGATGCGAGCGGCCTCGTGGTCGCCCCGGGCCTGGTCGACCTGTCGGCGCGCCTGCGCGAGCCGGGCTACGAATACAAGGCCACGCTCGAATCCGAGCTGCAGGCGGCGATGCAGGGCGGCGTGACCACGCTGGTCTGCCCACCCGACACCGACCCGGTGCTCGACGAACCAGGCCTGGTCGAAATGCTCAAGCACCGCGCGCGCATCGTCGACCAGGCCAATGTGCACCCGCTGGGCGCACTGACCGTGGGCCTGAAAGGGCAGGCGCTGACCGAGATGGCCGAACTGACCGAAGCTGGCTGCATTGGCTTCGCGCAGGCCGAGGAACCCATCCTCGACACCAATGTGTTGCTGCGCGCGATGCAGTACGCCAAGACGTTCGACTACACCGTCTGGCTGCGCCCGCAGGACGCCCACATCGGCCGCGGCGGCGTGGCCCATGCCGGCCCGCTGGCCTCGCGCCTCGGCCTGTCCGGCGTGCCGGTGATGTCCGAGACCATCGCGCTGCACACGATCTTCGAGCTGATGCGCTCCACGGGCGCGCGCGTGCACCTGTGCCGGATTTCGTCCGCCGCGGGCCTGGACCTGATTCGCGCCGCAAAGAAAGAAGGCCTGAACCTGACGGTCGACGTGGGTGTGCACCACCTGCACCTGACCGACGCCGACATCGGCTTCTTCGATTCCAACGCGCGCCTCACGCCACCACTGCGCTCGCAGCGCGACCGCGACGCGATCCGCGCCGCGCTCGTCGATGGCACGGTCGATGCGATCTGCTCCGACCACACGCCAGTGGACGACGACGAAAAGCTGCTGCCGTTCGGCGAAGCCTCGCCCGGCGCCACGGGCCTGGAGCTGCTGCTGGCGCTCACGCTCAAGTGGGCGCAGGACCAGCCGCACGGCGCACAGGACGCCCAGGGCGCGCTGGCGCTGGCACTCGGCAAGGTCACTTGCGAAGCGGCGCGCATTGCGGGCCTGCCGGCGGGCACGCTGGGCGTGGGCGCAGCGGCCGATGTCGTGCTGTTCGATCCGGCTGCGCGCTGGCTGGTGGACGGCAAGGCGCTGGCCAGCCAGGGCAAGCACACGCCATTCCTCGGCTACGAGCTGGCCGGGCAGGTGCGCGCGACCGTCGTGCGCGGCCGCGTGGCCTACCAGCGTTGATTCCACCACGGTGCGCGCTTCGCCTGAAGCGCGCGCCTTCACGGCGCCCATCACTTTGAATATCCGGCTTGTCTGGCGCCTCGCGCGCGTTACCGTCCATCTGTGCGAAGGACTGGCGACGTGCGCGCTGGTATTTCCCTTTGCCTCGCCCAGCCAGCGCGCGCGCCTGACGCGCGGCTGGTCCGCGCGCCTGCTGCGCCTGTGCCGCGTGCAGGTCGCACCGGCGCTGGGCGTGCCCGCGCTCGCGCATGCGCTGGTCGTGGCCAACCACGTGTCGTGGCTCGACATCTTCGTCATCAATGCGTTGAGCCCGTGCCGGTTCGTGGCCAAGGCCGAGATTCGTGCCTGGCCCGTGATGGGCCGCCTGGCGGCCGGCGCCGGCACCGTGTTCATCGCGCGCGGCAACCGGCGCGAATTGCGTCACGTGTTCAAGGGACTGGTCGACGTGTTGCAGAAGGGGGAGCGCGTCGCGCTGTTCCCGGAGGGAACGACCGGCCTGCAAGGCCAGGTGCTGCCGTTTCACGCCAACCTGTTCGAGGCGGCGGTCGACGCCGGCGTGCCGGTACAGCCGTATGCGCTGGCCTATGTCAGCGCCGACGGCGCGCATCATCCGTCGATCGAGTACATCGGCGAGACGACCTTTGTCGACAGCCTGTTCCGGATTTTGCAGGGGCCGCCCGTCACGGCGCGCCTGACCTGCCTGGCGCCCCTGGAAAGCCTTGGTGCACACCGGCGCGAACTGGCGCAGGCATCGCAGGAGGCGGTGGCGAACGCAGTGGCCACCGCAGTCCCACGCTGATTCAGCGCTGCTTGCCGCCGTGCTCGCGGTACTCGGGGCAATCCACCTGCAGCAGCGTGCGGTCATCCAGGCACACGGCCGTTAGCTTGCCGCCCCAGACGCAGCCGCTGTCCAGCCCGACCAGGTTGGGTCGCTGCACCACGCCCAGCGCGGACCAGTGGCCGAACACCACCGTCACGTCCTGCGTGCGGCGCGCCGGCAGGTCGAACCATGGCAGCAGGTCGCTGCCGACCGGGCCGGTGTCGGATTCCTTGTGCTTGAAATCCATCGCGCCGTCAGGTGCGCACAGGCGCATGCGCGTGAGCGCATTGACGATGCAGCGCAGGCGCTCAATGCCCGTCAAACTGTCGTCCCAGCGGTCGGGCTGGTTGCCGTACATCTGGCTCAAAAAGTCGAGCCAGCCGTCGCCCTGCAGCATGCGTTCGACTTCACCGGCCAGCGCCATCGTCTGCGCCGCATCCCATTGCGGGGCCACGCCGGCGTGCACCAGCAGGTGATTGTCGACGAACATCGCCAACGGCCGCGCGCGCAGCCAGGCGATGAGTTCATCGCGGTCGGGGGCGGCCAGGATCTCGTCGAGGGTGTCGGAGCGGCTCAGGCGCTGGGCGCCGCCGGCCACCGCGATCAGGTGCAGGTCGTGGTTGCCGAGCAGGGCATCGACGCGCCCGCCGCTCGATTCGTTGAGTGCTTTCATGCGCCGCAGCGCCATCAGCGATTCGGGGCCGCGGTTGATGAGGTCACCCACGAACAGGATGCGCGCGTCATCGCCCGCGACGAGGGCGATGCGGTCAAGCAGCAGCTGCGCTTCATGTGCGCAGCCCTGGAGGTCGCCAATGGCGTAAGTGGTCATATTCTTGTTCTGGCAGGACATTGCCGTCCTGCTGCCTGGCGTTATGAAAAATGGAGCATATGATGCTCTGGCGGATACTAAATGATTTTACGCGCCAGGGAAGTTTTTTGCGTCGCCGCGCAAGCGGGTGAAAACATAAATACGCGCGCCGGCATCCACGTCCAGTCCGGTACAATGAGGCCGGCTTTCCATTGATGAATAGCGTATCGTGGCTGCGCCAATTCGCTTCCTTCGCGGAGCGCTGCACAAGAATCGCTCCGAAAGAAAACAATAATGTTCTCGTTTTTTGTCAGTTTCCTTTCCTGCGCATTGCTCACGCTGCTGGTCATCAAGACCGCGCGAAAACATGGCCTGGGACTCGACGGTGATTTTACCGGCGTACAGAAAAACCATACGCATGCGGTTGCGCGCATCGGCGGCATTCCCATCTTTCTGGCGGTGGTGGTGGCATCCGGTTTATCCATCTTGCGCCAGCCGCAAATGGCGGCCTGGCTGGCAACCCTGATTGCCTGCGCCACGATTGCCCTGGCCGGCGGTATTGCCGAAGACTATACGGGAAAGGTTTCGCCGAGCCGGCGCCTGTTGCTGACGATGCTTGCGGCAGGCTTTGGGTATTGGCTGCTCGATGCGCGTATTGGCCGCCTCGACTTGCCCTGGATGGTCGTGCCACTCGAATCCATCTGGATCGTGCTGCCATTGACGATGGTTGCCGTGGCCGGCGTCGCCAATGCCATCAATATCATCGACGGTTTCAATGGTCTGGCGGGCGTGATCAGCATTTTCATGCTGCTGTCACTGTCGTACGTCGCCTTGCAGGTGGGGGATATGTTCGTGCTGGTGGCGGCATTGATCATCGCCGGGGCCACGGCGGGCTTTCTGATCTGGAATTATCCGGTCGGCCTGATTTTCCTGGGCGATGGGGGCGCGTATTTCCTTGGCTTCCTGCTGGGCGAGCTGGCGCTGCTGCTGGTGATGCGCAATCCGGCTGTCTCTACCTGGTATGCGGCGCTATTGCTGATTTACCCTGCGTTTGAAACCATATTCTCTGCATACCGCCGCATGTTTGTGCGCGGCAAATCACCAACACTGCCCGACGGTATTCACTTGCACAGTTTGATTTTTCGGCGCATCGTGCAATGGACCGTGGGCCCGCGCGAGGCCCGCGCACTGATGAAACGCAATGCCCGCACCTCGCCTTATTTATGGCTGATTTCATTGCTGGCTGTGATACCGGCGACGGTGTTCTGGGAAAGCACGGGCGCATTGATGGTGTTCTGTCTGTTGTTCATAATCAGTTACCTCTGGTTGTACGGGCGTATCGTTCGATTCAAGTCGCCACGCTGGCTTTTTTTAAGCAAGAAAGACTGACCGAATATTATTGTTGTAGTATATTGCGACATTTGGTGAGTATTCACCGATCGTCAGCAATTGCTGAATCTGCATTCAATTTTTTAACGAACGAGGAACGATGATGGATCTGTCGAATATGTCGGTAGGCGATTTGCGCAACCTGCAAGAACAAATCAAGCAGGAAATGAAAACGCGTGAAACCCAGGAAGTGCAGAAAGCACGCGAACAAATCCTGGCAATCGCGCAAAGCGTCGGCATGCCGCTGAAAGAACTGATGGCCACCACCGGCCGCGGTTCGAAAGGCGCGACCGTCGCCGTGCGTTACCGTCACCCGCAGGATGGCAACCAGCAGTGGACCGGCCGTGGCCGTCAACCAAAGTGGGTCAAGGAATGGGTTGACGGCGGCAAGTCGATCGACGACCTGCGCGTCTAAGCAGTCTTGGTGCTCCGCCACGCGGAGCATGCGCCGCGCGCTTTTTTAGCGCCGGCGCCGATGGCCTGCTGCCATCGACTCCGGCGCCCATCCGCGGCCCCGGCTATTTCCGATATTCCCCTGTTATTTCCCTGTTTTTCGTGCGGCTTACGGCCAGGCTTGCGCACGCGCGCCATTCCCCCGTCCACCACGCTTGCCGTTACAATAGTGGTTACTTATCAATCCTCCAATATTCCAGGAAACAACATGGTCGCTCTCTCCAAAACGATTTTCAAGGCCTACGATATTCGCGGCATCATCGACAAGACCCTGGACGCCGGCATCGCGCGTCACATCGGTCGTGCCTTCGGCGCCGCCGCGCTGGCCAAGGGAGAGAGCCGTGTCGTGATCGGCCGCGATGGCCGCCTGTCCGGCCCTGAACTGGCCGGCGCCCTGAGCGAAGGCTTGCGTGACGCCGGCGTCGACGTGATCGACCTGGGCATGGTCGCCACGCCAATGGTCTATTTCGGCACCAATGTGCTCGACACCCGCTCGGGCATCATGGTGACCGGCAGCCACAACCCGCCTGACTACAACGGCTTCAAGATGGTCCTGGCCGGCGAAGCCATTTACGGCGACGCCATCACCGGCCTGCACGACAGCATCGCAGCGTATGACGGCGCGATCGCAGCGCAGCGCGGCGGCTACAGCACGCACGACATCCGCGCTGCCTACCTCGAGCGCATCATCGGCGACGTCAAGCTGGCGCGCCCGATCAAGATCGCGGTCGACTGCGGCAACGGCGTGGCCGGTGCGTTCGCGGGCGACCTGTATCGCGGCATGGGCGCCGAAGTGGTCGAGCTGTTCTGCGAGGTCGACGGCACGTTCCCGAACCACCATCCTGACCCTGCGCACCCGGAAAACCTGCAGGACCTGATCCGCGCGCTGCAAGAGACCGACGCCGAAATCGGCCTGGCCTTCGACGGCGACGGCGACCGCCTTGGCATCGTCACCAAGGATGGCCAGATCATCTTCCCGGACCGCCAGATGATGCTGTTCGCGGCCGACGTGCTCTCGCGCGTCCCGGGCGGCGAGATCCTGTATGACGTCAAGTGCACGCGCCACCTGGCGCCGTACATCGAGCAGCACGGCGGCAAGCCGCTGATGTGGAAGACCGGCCACTCGCTGGTCAAGGCCAAGCTGAAGGAAACCGGCGCGCCGCTGGGCGGCGAGATGAGCGGCCATATCTTCTTCAAGGAGCGCTGGTACGGCTTCGACGACGGCATGTATGCCGGCGCGCGCATGCTCGAAATCCTGACGAAGCAGCAGGATCCGTCGGCGCTGCTCAACAGCCTGCCAATGGCCAGCAGCACCCCGGAACTGCACCTGCAGCTGCAAGAGGGCGAGAACTTCACGCTGATCGACCACCTGCGCGCCAACGCCACGTTCCCGACGTCCGAAAAAATCAACGACATCGACGGCCTGCGCGTCGAGTACGCCGATGGCTTCGGCCTGGCCCGTTCGTCGAACACGACGCCGGTCGTCGTGCTGCGCTTCGAAGGCGAATCGCCGGAAGCACTGGCGCGCATCCAGGCCGAGTTCAAGACCGTGATCCTGGCCGCCAAGCCAGATGCCGACCTGCCGTTCTGAGGATACGCGCTTGAAGATCCTGCTCGTGCGCGTGTCGTCGCTGGGCGACGTGCTGCATAACCTGCCGATGGTGGCCGATCTGCTGCGCGAGCATCCGGGCGCCACGATCGACTGGGTGGTCGAAGAAGGGTACGTGAGCCTCGTGCGCCTCAATCCCCATGTGCGCAAGATCATCCCGTGGTCGCTGCGCCGCTGGCGCAAGAGCCTGGGCAAGCGAGAAACGCGGGCTGAAATCCGCGCGTTCTTTCGCACGCTGCGCGAAGACGAATACGACTATGTGTTCGACACCCAGGGTCTGCTCAAGACCGGCATCATCATGGGCGCGGCGCGCGTGCGCAAAGGCGGCAAGAAGGTCGGCCTGGCCAACGGCAGCGAAGGCTCGGGCTATGAAGGCATCTCGCGCATCTTCCATACCGACAGCATCCCGCTAAATCCGCGCACGCATGCCGTGGCGCGCGGGCGCATGGTCGCGGGCGCTGCGCTCGACTACAGCGTCGACTCGGCTCCCGATTTCGGGCTACCGGCGCCAACGCCAGCCACGCGGCCGGCGTTTTTGCCGCACGACGACTACGCAGTCTTTTTCCATGGCACAGCGCGCGCGGCCAAGAAGTGGGCGGACGCCAACTGGATCGCACTGGGCGCGGCGCTCGCACCGATGCCGGTGCTGCTGCCATGGGGCTCGCAGGCTGAACACGAGGATGCCCAGGCGCTGGCGGCAGCGATTCCCAATGCCCGCGTGCTGCCAAAGCTGTCGATGATGGATGCTGTTCTGCTGGCGCAGCATGCGCGCCTGGCAGTGGGCGTCGACACGGGCCTGACCCATATCGCCGCCGCCTTCGTGCGGCCGACGATCGAAATCTACTGCGATTCGCCGAAGTGGAAGACCGAAGGCAACTGGTCCGATCGCATCGTCAACCTGGGCGACCTAGGCGCGCCGCCGTCAAGCGCGGACGTCATCGCGGCAGCACGGCGCCTGCTGGCGCCGGCATGACATGAACCGCACGCTGTACTCGAGCCTCTGGTGGCTGGCCATGCCGGCCGTGCTGGGCCGGCTGTGGTGGCGCGGGCGCAAGGAGCCGGGCTATCGCGCGCACTGGGACGAGCGCCTGTCCCTTGGCGGCCCCGCTGCCGGCGAGCGGCCCACGATCATGGTGCATGCGGTGTCGGTGGGCGAGACGCGCGCCAGCGAGCCGCTGGTCGACGCGCTGCTGCTGGCGTATCCGGATAGCCGGATCCTGCTGACCCACATGACGCCGACCGGCCGCGCCACCGGGCGCGACCTGTTTGCGCATCACGGCGAGCGCGTCGTGCAGGCCTACCTGCCATACGACACGGGATGGATGACGACGCGCTTTCTGCGCCGTTATCGTCCGCGCGCCTGCATCCTGATGGAGACCGAGGTCTGGCCAAACCTGATCCATGCCTGCACGCGCCAGGGCGTGCCGATCGTGCTGGCCAATGCACGCCTGTCCGAACGCTCGCTCAAGCGGGGCCGCAAGGCCGGCGCCGTGATGCTCGAGGCCGCGCGCTCGTTCACGCTGGTGACGGCGCAGACAGACGCCGATGCGGCGCGCATTGCGTCGCTGGGCGCACCAAACGTCGTCGTCACGGGCAGCGTCAAGTTCGACATTGTGCCGTCGCCGAGCGCGCTGGAGAAGGGTGCCTGGCTGCGCACGCGCATCGATGGCGCAGCGCACAGGCCGGTGTTCCTGTGCGCGAGCACGCGCGAAGGCGAAGAAGCGCTGATCCTGGACGCCTGGCGGCAGAACAGCGACAAGCCGCAGAACGCGTTGCTGCTGCTGGTGCCACGCCATCCGCAGCGTTTTGATGACGTGGCGAAGCTGGTCGAGGCAGGCGGATTGACGCTTGCGCGCCGCTCGCAGCTGGATGGTGACACCACCGGCGCCGCGATTGATGCGGACGTGCTGCTGGGCGACTCGATGGGCGAGATGTTCGCCTATTACGCCGCCTGCGACTGCGCCTACATCGGCGGCAGCCTGCTGCCGCTGGGCGGCCAGAACCTGATCGAAGCCTGCGCACTGGGCAAGCCGGTGCTGGTGGGCGAACACACGTTCAATTTTCTCGACGCGACGATCGATGCGGTCGATGGCGGCGCTGCCTTGCGCGTGCCCGACGCCGACGCGCTCGTCAGGGAAGCCGCGCGGCTGCTGCACGACGATGCGGCGCGCGGGGCGATGGGCGCCAGGGCGCTGGCGTTTGCGGGACGCCACCGCGGGGCAACCCTGCGCACTGTTGAACTCGTGCAACGGCTTATTGGGTAGGTTTTGTTACCATTCCCATCTGCACGCTACAAAACTAAAGGGGATGCGCCATGTTGTCATTGAATCGCGCGACACCGGGCAGTGATGGAGAGCCAGTGTCTCTTCGGGTCCAGGAAGGGGCAGTCGACACGCTGGGAACGATCCTGGGCTCAGGCCTGGCCGACCACGCGCCGGCAAAGCAGCAAGCGGCAAGCGTGCTGCCGCTCGATGCACTGCATTTTTTCGTCCGCTATTCGCTGAGCGAATACGTCAGCTTCATGTGGCAGCACGGGGGCTTCCTGATCCGTCGCCGGCGCGTGCGCTGGCCCGCCAGCTTTCTGCTGCGCCTGCGCAGCACGCTGAGCGCGGGGCTCAACTTCGTGCTGCTCGGACGCGGGCGCCGCACCTATGAATTCACCATCGACGCGCACGGCATCGTGCGCACCAGTGGTGGCGTCACGCTGATCGAATGGGCCGACGTGGCCGCCGTGCGTACCTACTCGCGCGGCTTCATGATGGTGCTCAAGCGGGGCACGCTGCCGATCCCGTTTCGTTGCCTGTCGCAGCAACAGACTGCCACCATGCGCGATCTGGCGGCCGCGCGCCATGCATTGAGTTTGCACTGACCGGCATACATCCGGCAGGCCGGCGGCCTGCCTGCTCGATTACCTACTCGTCAAACAATACCGGCATCTGGTGCGACTGCTTGCGCAGCGCCAGGCGCGCCCCATCGTAATCCGGATATACCTCGGCCACCGTCGCCCAGAACGCCGGGCTGTGGTTCATCTCGCGCAGGTGCGCCAGTTCGTGCGCGACCACGTAGTCGATCAGCGCGAGCGGATAGTGGATCAGGCGCCAGTTCAGGCGAATGCTCCCGCCCACCGTGCACGAACCCCAGCGTGAACCGGCCGACGACAGCGTGCAGGTCTTGTAGCGCACATTCAGGCGCGGCGCGTAGTGGTCCAGGCGCTCGATGAACACGCGCTTGGCCTCGGCCTGGAACCACAGCTTGACCCGTTCCTTGAGCTGCCACTCGGCCAGCCCTGGCACCACGCCGATCGCCAGTTCGCGCGTGGCTTCATCGAAGCGGCAATGGCTGCGCGTGGCCGGCTCAAGGCGCAGCGTGATCTCACCGCCCATGAACGGCAGCAGGGCGCCGTCGACCCACACGACCGGCGCGCGTTGCTGGCGCAGTTCGCGCCGCTCGCCCCGTTCGAGCAGCTTGGTGATGATCCAGCGGCTCTTGGCGCGCAGCGCATTCTCAATGTCGTCCTGCGTCACGCGGCGTGGCGCGGTCACGCGCAGGCCGTCGTCGTCGATCATGAAGCCGATCGAGCGGCGCGACGAACGGCGCAGCGCGTAGTCGACGTAATGCTGGCCGAGCGCGATGCGTTTGAGGGGAGGGTCTTGCGGGCCGACGGGCGGCGAAGGAAGCCTGGTGCGGGGCGGCGCCGGCGGCGCCTTGAACAATGGCTGGGACGGCGGCGCCGGCCTGTCGGAAGGCTTGAGCGCCGCAAAGAATTCTTGTGCAAACAGTTCGAGCTGGTCGCCGTCGATCTTCGACGACGCCGCCGTTTGCTGCGGACGCGAATTCCTGATCTGGGTGCTAACGTCGCTCAACCACCTTTGTAGGCGTGGGGCGAAATGACGCGCATTTCCGATTCTATCCAATTTTCTACCTCTTGCATCAGGCTGTCAGGGGTATGGCCTTGCGGCGATATCGGTTTGCCGACCGATACCGTGATCGTTCCGGGCCGTTTGATGAACGAATTCTTGGGCCAGCACTCGCCCGAATTATGCGCGATCGGCACCACCACTGCCTGGGTCTCGACCGCCAGGCGCGCGCCGCCGCTCTTGTACTTGCCCTTGCGGCCCACCGGGATGCGGGTACCTTCGGGGAACATGATAATCCACTGGCCGTCTAGCAGGCGGCGTTTACCGTGGCGCACAACGTGCGAAAACGCGTTCTTGCCCTGCTTGCGGTCGATCGGGATCATGCGCAGTAAACCCATGGCCCAGCCGAAGAACGGGATGTACAGGATTTCCTTCTTGAAGACGTAGACCAGGGGACGCGTCAGGTTCGGCAGCAGAAAGATCGTCTCCCACGCCGACTGGTGCTTCGAGAGCACGATGGCCGGCGCGTCGGGCAGGTTGTCGTAGCCCTTGAATTCGTAGCGGATGCCGCAGATGACACGCGCGCACCAGATGATGAAAACGTTCCAGCGCGAGGTGAACCAGAAGCGCTGGTTGTAGGGCAGGGGGGCTGCCAGGAAGCACAGTGAAGCCCAGATGATCGTCGCCACTATCATGACGATCGTGAACAGCAGGGAACGCAGAAACAGACTGAAATTACGCAAAGGGGCTCCGGACAAAACGATCTGGTTATTCTTATCGTGGTGTTGTATTGATTATGACGCCTGGGCAGCGCCAGCACCAGTGGCGCCGGCGGGTTTGAGCAGGGCGCTGACCATCGCGGCCAGGTCCGGGTAGACCCTGGTGCCGGGCGGCAGACCGCCGGTCATCTGCGTGCGCTCACCCTTGCCGGTCAGGACCAGGTAGGGCGTGCAGCCGCGGTTGAAGCCCGCCTGCAGGTCGCGCAGCGAGTCGCCTACCGTGGGCACGCCTTTCAGGTTGATCTTGAAGCGCTTGCCGATTTCTTCGAACATGCCCGACTTGGGCTTGCGGCAGTCGCAGGCATCGAGCGCCGCATGCGGGCAAAAGAAGATGGCGTCGATGTCGGCGCCCACCAGCTGCGCCGCCGCGTGCATCTTGGCGTGGATGGCGTTGAGCGTGGCGATGTCGAACAGGCCGCGCGCAATGCCCGACTGATTCGTCGCCAGCACCACCCGATAGCCCGCCTGATTCAGGCGGGCGATGGCCTCGAGCGAGCCGGGGATCGGGATCCACTCGGCCGGCGACTTGATGAAGTCGGGCGAGTCGTGGTTGATCACGCCGTCCCGGTCGAGAATGATGAGTTTCATCGGGGGTGCCTGCATGCGGTGCTTACGTTGCCAGCTTCGAGATGTCGGCCACGCGGTTCATCATGCCGTGCAACGACGCCAGCAACGCCAGGCGGTTGTTGCGCAGCGCAATGTCGTCGGCCATCACCATCACGTCGTTGAAGAACGCGTCGACCGGCTCGCGCAGCTCTGCCAGCGTCTTGAGCGTGCCGGCGAAGTCGCCTGCAGCAAACGCCGCATCGACGGCTGGCTGTACGCGCGTGACGGCAGCAGCCAGGTCTTTCTCGGCCTGGTCCTGCAGCAGGGCCGGATCGACCGCGCCGGCTTGCGCCAGTGCTTCCTCGTTCTTCTTGAGGATGTTGGTGATGCGCTTGTTGGCGGCGGCGAGCGAGGCGGCTTCGGGCAGCGCGGCGAAGGCCTGCACGGCTTCCAGGCGCTGCACGACGTCGTCGACGCGGTCCGGGTTCTGGGCCAGCACGGCTTCGACTTCGTTCGGCGAGAAACCCCGGTCGCGCAGCAGGCCGCGCAGGCGGTCGAGCATGAAGGCCGTGACCTCGGCACTCGGGTCCTTGAACGCGGGCTGGTCGGCAAACGTCGTGACGGCATCGCGCAGCATGTCGGACAGTTCTAGCGGCAGGCGCTTTTCGACCAGCATGCGCATGATGCCCAGCGCGTGGCGGCGCAGCGCGAACGGGTCTTTTTCGCCCGTTGGCTGCAGGCCGATGGCCCAGATGCCCACCAGCGTTTCGAGCTTGTCGGCCAGTGCGACGGCCAGGCCGGTATCGGTGGTTGGCAGGGTGTCGCCGGCAAAGCGCGGCTGGTAGTGCTCGGACGCCGCGCGCGCCACTTCATCGTGCTCGCCATCGTGGCGCGCGTAGTACGTGCCCATGATGCCTTGCAGTTCCGGGAACTCGCCCACCATGTCGGTCAACAGGTCGGCCTTCGACAGGCGCGCGCCGCGTTCGGCGAGCGAAGCATCAAAGCCCAGGCGCGTGGCGATGTACATGGCCAGCTTGGTCACGCGCTCGCTGCGTTCGGCCTGCGAGCCCAGTTTGTTGTGGTACACGACGTTGCTGAGCGCCGGCAGGCGCGACTCGAGCGTTTTCTTCTTGTCCTGCTCGAAGAAGAACTTGGCGTCCGACAGGCGCGGGCGCACGACGCGCTCGTTGCCGCCGACGATCGCGGACGGGTCGTCGGTGGCGATGTTCGACACGATCAGAAAGCGCGAACGCAGCTTGCCGTCGGCATCGGTCAGCGCGAAGTATTTCTGGTTCGTCTGCATCGTCAGGATCAGGCATTCCTGCGGCACGGCCAAAAATTCTTCTTCGAAGCGGCATTCATAGACGACCGGCCATTCGACCAGGGCCGCAACTTCATCGAGCAGCGACTCGGGCATCAGGACCTGGTCGGCGCCCGCCTGCTCCAGCAGCTGGGCGCGGATGCTGTCCTTGCGCGCCTGTGGCGACGTGATGACCTTGCCCTCGGTTTCCAGCGTGTTCGCGTACTGATCGGCATGCGCAATCGTGATCGCGCCGCCATGCGACAGGAAGCGGTGGCCGGCGGTCTCGCGGCCAGCCGTCAAGCCGAGCAGCGTCAGTGGCAGCACCTGCTCGCCGTGCAGCGCGAGCAGCCGGTGCACCGGGCGCACGAACTGCACTGTGTCGCCGTTCGGACGCTGGTAGCTCATGAGCTTGGGGATCGGCAGCTTGTTCACTGCGTCCTGCAGCACGTCCTGCAGCGCGCCGGTGAGCGCACTGCCGGCGGCGGTGTAGGTGTAGAAAAAGCTTTCGGTCTTGCCATCCGGGGCGCGTTCGAGCTGGTCGATCGTCAGGTCTGGAAAGCCCAGTGCGGCCAGCTTCTTGGCCAGCGGCGCACTGGGATTGCCTTCCTTGTCCAGGGCTACCGTCACCGGCAGCACTTTTTCGCGGATCGCTTTGTCAGGTGACGTATCGCGCACGTTCGTGATCGAGACAGCCAGGCGGCGCGGCGTGGCGTACGTCGTGACGACGCTGTCGGCTTCGAGGAAGTCGCGCGCCTTGAGGCCATTCGCGATGCCGGCGGCAAAAGCGGCGCCCAGCTTGACGAGCGCCTTCGGCGGCAGTTCTTCGGTCTGCAGTTCGACGAGGAGTGTTTGGTTCATAGTCTGTTCTGTTCTTATCAAGCAGCGGTGACGTCAGCTTTTGGTGCCATCGGGAAGCCCAGCTTTTCGCGCGAGTCGTAATAGGCTTGCGCCACCAGGCGCGACAGCGTGCGCACGCGGCCGATGTAGGCGGCGCGCTCGGTCACGGAAATGGCGCCGCGCGCGTCCAGCAGGTTGAAGCTGTGCGAGGCCTTCATGATCTGCTCGTAGGCCGGCAGCGTGAGCGCCAGTTCGACCAGGCGCTTGGCTTCCGATTCGTGGTTCGCAAATGCCTGGAACAGCATCTCGGTATTGGAGTGTTCGAAGTTGTAGGTCGACTGCTCGACCTCGTTCTGGTGGAACACGTCGCCGTAGCTCAGGCTCTTGGTCTTGCCGTCTTCCTGCCACTCGGTCCAGACCAGGTCGTACACGTTCTCGACGCCCTGCAGATACATCGCCAGGCGCTCGATGCCGTACGTGATCTCGCCCAGCACCGGCTTGCAATCGAGCCCGCCCACTTGCTGGAAGTAGGTGAACTGCGTGACTTCCATCCCGTTGAGCCAGACTTCCCAGCCCAGGCCCCAGGCGCCCAGCGTCGGGCTTTCCCAGTCATCCTCGACGAAGCGCACGTCGTTCTTTTTCAGGTCCAGGCCCAGTGCCTCGAGCGAACCGAGATACAGGTCGAGGATATTCTCGGGCGCAGGTTTGAGCGCGACCTGGAACTGGTAATAGTGCTGCAGGCGGTTCGGGTTCTCGCCGTAACGGCCATCCTTCGGACGGCGCGATGGCTGCACGTAGGCTGCGCGCCATGGCTCCGGGCCGATCGCGCGCAGGAAGGTACCGGTGTGGAAGGTGCCGGCGCCGACTTCCATGTCGTAGGGCTGGAGCAGTGCGCAACCCTGTTTGTCCCAGTAGGACTGCAGGGTGAGGATGATTTGCTGGAATGTGAGCATGTCGAGTGGAACGCGGCCCGTGGACCGTGAACGCGGTATGTTTGCCAAATGGCCAATTCTACTGAATTTCTCCCCACCTCTGGGAGCTGTTTTGCGTAGGGTGGACGGCTACGCCGTCCACGCGGTGATCGATAACGTCAACAAGACGCATAGGTTGACGAAGCCGCCTTCGATTTCGTCTGCTTCGCATCGACCTGTAACCATCACCGCGTGGATGGCATAGCCATCCACCCTACGCTTTCGTGCGCAGATAACGCCGCCCGGCAAACCACGCGCCAAGCAGCATGCATGCCCCCAGCAGCAGGAACGATGCGCTTCCCAGGCGAATGAACGGCGTCAGGCCGGTCGCGCCGCGCACGGTGGCAGCGAGCATGCCGTCCGTGTAGAAGGGCAGCGCATGCGTCAGATTGCCGCGGCGGTCGATGATGGCGGTGGCGCCGTCGTTGGTCGCGCGCAGCATCGGGCGGCCCGTCTCCAGCGTGCGCATGCGCGAAATCTGCAGGTGCTGCGGAATGGCGACCGACTGGCCGTACCACGACAGGTTCGACACGTTCAGCAGCAGCGTCGCCGGTTGCGGCGCGTTGCGCAGCTGGTAGGCGATTTCTTCGCCGAACACGTCTTCGTAGCAGATATTCGGCAGTACCAGCTGGTCCTTGACGGCGAACGGCGCCTGCAGCGCGGCGCCACGCGTGGCGTCGTTCAGCGGAATGTCGAGCATGTCCGTCACCCAACGGAAACCCGGCGGGATGAATTCGCCGAACGGCACCAGGTGCGCCTTGTCGTAGCGGTACACGGTGGCCTGGGGCTGCGGCGTCAGTGTGACCAGGCTGTTGCCATACTTGCCTGGGCCGTCGAGCAGCGGCATGCCGATGGCCAGCGTGCTGCCGCTGGTGGTGGCGTAGCGCTGCAGACCGGCCAGGTAACCGTCGGGCAGGTGTTGCGGGAAGGTCGGGATCGCTGTTTCTGGCGTGGCGATCAGGTCGGCCGGCGCCGCGGTGATCAGGCCCTGATAGCGCGTGAGGATACTGTTCAGGAATTCAGCGTCGAACTTGCGGTCTTGCGCAATATTGCCTTGCAACAGGCGCACGCTGATCGGCTGGCCGACATCCTGCGTCCATTCGACCGTGCGCAGGCCCGCGCCGCCCAGCAGCAGGACAGCCATCAGGCCCATTGCCGGCCAGCGCGCGCGCTGGGTCAGCATGGCGAGGCACCCGGCGATGATGCCCACGACGATGCCGATGCCGTACACGCCGATCAGCGGCGCGTAACCAGCCAGCGGCGCGAGATCATGCGCGTAGCCGGACGAGGCCCACGGAAAACCCGTAAACACCCAGCCGCGCAGCCATTCCGACACGCCCCAGGTCACGGGCAGCACCAACAGCAGGAACGCAGCCACCGGCAGCGACCAGCGGCGGCGCAGCCAGGTGGCCATGCCTGCCGTGAAGGCGCCCCACAGGCCCATGTACAGGCACAGTAGGGTCAAGCCCACTACCGCTAGCACGGCCGGCAAGTGGGCGAAATCGGTCATGAAGACGTACAGCCAGTGCACGCCGGCCAGCGTCCAGCCGAAGCCGAAGGCCCAGCCGATCAGTGTCGCGCGTTTAACGGACGGGCTCATGCCGACCTGATAGAACAGCCAGGCGAGGGAAAGGAATTGCAGCGGCCACCAGCCCACCGGTTGGAACGAGAGCAGGGACGAGGCGCCGGCGAGTGCGGCACCCAGCAGCAGCAGGGCCGAGGGCTTGTTGGCGCGCAGCGCCGGAACCGGCGCTGCGGCTGGAGAGGTACGGCGACGCAGCATTAGTCGTGTTCGTCGTCCGCCAATGGCAGTTTTTCGACCAGCAGGACGTGGATCTGGCGCGCGTCGGCGCGCAGCACTTCGAAGCGCACACCGTGCAGATCGACCACTTCACCCTTGTGGGGCATATGGCCGAGGTGGCTGGCGACCAGGCCGCCGACAGTGTCGACGTCGTCGTCCGGCAGGTTGGTGCCGACTTCGTCGTTGAACTGTTCGATCTCGGTGAGTGCCTTGACGCGCCAGCGCGGGCCGAGCTGGCCTTCGCGGATCGAAATCACGTTATCTTCTTCTTCGTCGAAATCGTATTCGTCCTCGATGTCGCCGACGATCTGCTCGAGCACGTCTTCAATCGTGATCAGGCCGGCGACGCCGGAATACTCGTCGACCACGATCGCCATGTGATTGTGGTTGGCGCGGAAGTCGCGCAGCAACACGTTCAGGCGTTTCGATTCCGGAATGAACACGGCCGGGCGCAGTTTGGTGCGTACGTCGAATGATTCTTCGGCGTAATAGCGCAGCAAATCCTTGGCCAGCAGGATGCCCACGACCTTGTCGCGTTCGCCTTCGATGGCCGGGAAGCGGGAGTGGGCGGTCTCGAGCACGTAGGGCATCCATTCTTCGATGGGCTTCGTGATATCGATCACGTCCATCTGGGAACGGGGCACCATGATGTCGCGCGCGGACAGGTCGGACACCTGGAACACGCCTTCGATCATCGACAGGGCGTCGGCATCGAGAAGGTTGCGTTCGTGGGCGTCGTGCAGCACTTCAAGCAGCTCTGCGCGGTTTTCAGGCTCGGGGGAGATGAATGCGGTCAACCTTTCCAGCAGGGACCGATGGGGTTTGGCGTCCGGACGGACGTCACTGGGATACTCGGGCATAGTTGGCGAGAAGCCGTTGTTGCGATGGGCGTAGGATACACCAAAAGGCACATTGCCTGTTTTTGATGCAGGCGTGCGGCCTGAGCAGCGGGCGCGCCGCCGCTCAGGTCAAGCTGTCTTCACTCAGTCCGCGTAGGGATCGGGGAACCCCAGCACTTCCATGATGTCGCGCTCGAACTGTTCCATTTCTTCGGCATCGTCATCGTTGTCGTGGTCCCAGCCCTGCGCGTGCAGCACGCCGTGCACGACCAGGTGCGCCGTGTGTTCCTCGACCGTTTTCTTTTGCTCGTCGGCTTCGCGCTGCAGCACGTCGGTGCACAGGACGATGTCGGCCTTGACCGGATCGTCCTCGGCCAGGTCTTCATCTTCGTTGTAGGCGAAGGTGAGCACGTTGGTCGCATAGTCCTTGCCGCGATACGCCAGGTTCAGCGCCTGGCCTTCGGCCGCGTCGACAAACCGGATCGTCAGTTCGGCCGGGCCGAGCAGGGCAGACTCGACCCAGGTGCGCAGGGTGGCCTCGGGCAGCAGGCTTTCCAGGCGCGGGTCGGCGAACTGCACCTCGAGTTCAAGCGGATGTTTTTTTTCTTGCATTTTTCACCGGGATCGGTTTGGGGAGATCGGCCAGTTCCTGCACCGAATTGTCGGATTCGTAGGCATCGATGATGCGCCCGACCAGCGGGTGGCGCACCACGTCCACGCTCGAGAACTGGGAGAAGGCGATACCGCGCACATCCCTGAGCACGTGCATGGCGTCGACCAGGCCGCTGCGCTGGTTCTTGTGCAGGTCGACCTGCGTCACGTCGCCCGTGATCACGGCCTTGCTGCCAAAGCCGATACGGGTCAGGAACATCTTCATCTGCTCGACGGTCGTGTTCTGCGCTTCATCGAGGATGACGAACGCGTGATTCAGCGTGCGTCCGCGCATGTACGCCAGCGGGGCGATCTCGATGATCTGCTTTTCGAACAGCTTTTGCGTGCGGTCGAAACCGAGCAGGTCGTACAGCGCGTCGTACAGCGGACGCAGATACGGGTCGACCTTTTGCGCCAGGTCGCCCGGCAGGAAACCCAGGCGCTCGCCGGCCTCGACTGCAGGGCGGGTCAGGATGATGCGTTTGACGGCGTCGCGTTCGAGCGCGTCCACCGCGCACGCCACGGCCAGGTAGGTCTTGCCGGTGCCAGCCGGGCCCACGCCGAAGGCGATGTCGTGGTTCAGCACGTCGTTGAGGTACTGGATCTGGTGCGGCGTGCGCCCGCGCAGGTCGCTGCGGCGGGTTCTCAGGGCCGGGCTGTCGACGTCGTTCGGGGCAACGTCGTCCTGCGCGTCGGCCTGCGCCACGTCGGGCACGGCCTTGACCGCCTTGACGCCCTTGATGGCGCGCGGCTCGCCGCCGGGCGCCTCGAGGCTGCGCGGCTTGATGCCGGCGCGCTGCTCGACCAGGGCCAGTTGCACTTCTTCGATCGGCACGACCTTATTGGCGACCGCGTAGAAGCGTTCGAGCAATTCGACGGCGCGCTCGGCGTTGTCGCCGGTGACGATGAATTTCTCGCCACGGCGAAATACGGTCACGTCGAGCGCGGCCGAGATCTGGCGCAGGTTTTCATCGAGTGGACCGCACAGGTGGGCAAGCCGCGTGTTGTCGAGCGGCTCAGGAATGAAGTACGAGGGCTGGGTTGGCTGTGTTTTCAACTGGCGATGGCAATCGTATCAAGGTTGGCGACGAGTTCGCCGCGCAAATAATAATCGTGGCTGGCGCTGATGCGCACGTCGACCAGCTGGCCGATGAGCTGGACATTGGTCGCATCCACGGGGAACAGGACGACGCGGTTGTTCTCGGCGCGCCCCTGGAGCTGGGTTGGATCTTTCTTGGCATACCCTTCGACCAGCACGCGCTGCACGGTGCCGACCATGGCGGCGCTGTGCTTGCGGGTGTTGGCGTCGATCAGGGCTTGCAGACGCTGCAGACGCGCCAGCTTGACCTCGTGTGGCGTGTCGTCTTCCAGATTCGCGGCCGGCGTGCCGGGGCGCTTGCTGAAGATGAAGCTGAAGCTGTTGTCGAAATTGACGTCGGCCACCAGTTTCATCATCGCCTCGAAGTCGGCCTCGGTCTCGCCGGGAAAGCCCACGATGAAGTCGGACGAGAACGTGATGTCGGGGCGCACCGCACGGATGCGGCGGATGATCGATTTATATTCGAGGCCCGTGTAGCCGCGCTTCATGGCGGACAGGATACGGTCCGAGCCATGCTGCACGGGCAGGTACAGGTGGTTCACCAGTTGGGGGATCTTGGCGTAGGCGTCGATCAGGCGCTGGCTGAATTCCTTCGGGTGGCTGGTCACGAAGCGCAGGCGCTCGATGCCGGGGATCTCGGCGATGTATTCGAGCAGCAGCGCGAAGTCGGCGATCTCGCCGTTTTCCATGGCGCCCCGGAACGCATTCACGTTCTGGCCCAGCAGCATGATTTCCTTGACGCCTTGCGCGGCCAGGCCCGCCACCTCGGTCAGAACGTCCTCGAAGCGGCGCGAGACTTCTTCTCCGCGCGTGTACGGGACGACGCAGTAGCTGCAGTACTTGCTGCAACCTTCCATGATCGACACATACGCCACCGGGCCGTCGACCTTGGCCGGTGGCAAGTGGTCGAACTTTTCGATCTCGGGGAAGGCGATGTCCACCTGGGCCACGCCGGATGCGCGCCGGTCGCTGATCAGCTTGGGCAGGCGGTGCAGCGTTTGAGGGCCGAACACGACATCCACGAACGGCGCGCGCTTGATGATGGCCTGGCCTTCTTGCGAAGCAACGCAGCCGCCCACGCCAATGACGAGGTCCGGCTTGTTGCGCTTGAGTTCACGCAGGCGGCCAAGATCGGAGAACACTTTCTCTTGCGCTTTTTCGCGGATCGAGCACGTGTTGAGCAGGATGACGTCTGCGTCTTCCGGCTTGTCGGTGCGTACCAACCCATCCGAGGCGCCAAGGACATCGACCATCTTGTCCGAGTCGTACTCGTTCATCTGGCAACCGAAGGTTTTGATAAAGACTTTTTTCTGCATGGAGAGGGTAGTTGGGGACGAATTGCTGTGCCGACAAGGCAGGGCAATCAGTTTACCGTAATTCGGTATTGACCCGATAAAAACACGGGCAGGAAAGAAAAAATCATTCCTGTTGGAATTCTTAATTTCTTTACCTTAAGTAATTATCTTTTTATTTACAATGTTAAATGTCCGCTAGCGAACATACTTTATTTTCGCTGCGGTATGGCACCGTACGCATCAAGTATTTCTCTATGTAAATCAAAGAGTTCCGTGATCATTCTGATTGGAAAAATTTATCAGGGAAATCTCTTGCGTGCGCCACAATGTGGCCCCATGTGCTGAAATGCAAACGTGACAAGCTTTCCATACGTTAGCTTGATTTCTGACAAGGAGTCACGTGCGCAGGGTCGGCCTCGGTCCGGCGCGCGCCGCCATAATTTGTTTGAAAGACAAGTGCGCATGCAGAAACGACGTAGTGCACGGCAAGACCGGAATTCTTAAGGAACTACTCAGATTCGCCCTGTTTAATTCCTGAACACGTTCCGGGAACTTAAGTGGAAGACATGTTGTCTTCTACTAAGGTTCACAAGGGAACTATTTTAACCAACTCGTGAGGTAATATCATGGCACAACAACATCACGCTCTGTCGTCGCAAGAGAGTTACAACCCGAACCATCTGCTCGACATTCTGCTGGGCAAGATGCAGCTGAAGAACGACGCTGCGCTGTCGCGCATGCTCGAGGTGGCGCCGCCCGTGATCAGCAAGATTCGTCACCACCGTCTGCCGGTTGGCGCGTCGCTGCTGATCCGCATGCACGAAGTGACGGGCATGAGCATCCGTGACCTGCGTGACCTGATGGGCGATCGCCGCACCAAGTACCGTCTGTCGGATGCACAAGGCCGTCCGAAGCCAGAAGAGAAAGCAGCAGCCGCCGCTGCCGCAGCAGCCCAGCAGGCAGGTCAGCCAGCACAGGGTCAGGCAAATCAGTCGGGCGACGTGACGCCAAAAACCGGTAATTATGCGCACTGAAATCGTGGGCATGGCAGACGTGTCTGTCATGCCTTCGTTGTTGGCGTGCCGCGGCGCCGCCTGAGTGGCGCCGCACCGCAGTTCTCCTCGTCGCAGTTCTCCCCGTACTACCTGATTCCCACCCGTTGATTCCGTCCTGCGGCCTACGCCAACAGGATGGCGGTCATCTCTTCAAATTGCAGCTCCGTCTCGCGGAACACCTGCAACCACGCTTCCTCGGATAATCCCAGCGCCGTCCAGGCGACACTCGACACCGTCGGCACCACTTCATTCGCATAGCCCGCCAGATCGAGCGCATGCGCGACCGCGCTTGCCACATGCACGATGGTGGCCAGGAAACCCGCACCCGGCATCTCCGGCTGAACATGAAACGCGATGGCCTGGCGCAGCGTGTCCGAAAATTGCCAGTGCTCCGCCAGCGCCCGGCCTGCCAATACGTGGTCGACACCCAGCATGGCGCGCTCGGTCTCGAGCAGATCGCCATCGACGCGCTCGCATTCGCGCAGGACGGCGTCGTATTGTTTCGGGTAACGCGTCACCAGTACCAGGCGGCCGATGCCGTGCAACAAGCCAGCCGTGAAGGCCACATCCGGATTGAAGTGCATGTGCCGCGCCAGCACCCGCGCGCAGGCGGCGGTGGCGATCGACAAGCGCCAGAAGGCCTTGTCATTGAACGCCGGGCAGCGGCCGCTGGGAAAGCAGCCGGTGATCGATGCCGCCATGATCAGGTTGCGCGTGGCTTGCACGCCGAGGAACGTCAATGCCTGCTGGATCGTCGTGACCTTGACCTGCAGGCCGAAGGCCGACGAGTTGGCCAGACGCAGTGTCTTGGCAGTCAGCGCCTGATCGAGCGCGACCTTTTTTGCCAGCAAGGTCAGATCGGCATCTTCCTGGTCGATGCTGCCCAGCAGCTCCATCACGACAGCCGGCAGCGAGGGCAGGTCGTCCAGGCCGGCCGTCAATTCATCGAGCGTCATGGCGCCACCTGCCGTTCGAGCCGGTAATCCTCGACGTAGCGGCGCAGCAGGTTGCCGGCCCAGTCGTTGTCGTCGTCGCGGTCGTGGCGGCGGAACAGGATGTCCAGCCGCGCTTGCACCGCGGCCGCATCCGGCGCGCGGTGCGCTTCGACGCGCGCCACCGGCACCACGTCGATCTGATGGCGCGCGAACGACGCAATGATCGCCTCGCTCAAGACCGTGCCTTTGGCCAGCAGCACCAGGCCGTAACTGTCGAGCAGTTCGTCCGACAGCACCATCCCCGGCAGGGCGCTGGCCACCGGGACCAGCTCGTGATCGTCGCTCATAGTTTCCTCCATTCAATACTCAGGAGATGGTATCACCGGTGTACGTGCACTTCACGGCAGCGATGGAATATGTCGCTTCCATGTCGCAACGTACTGACAAAATGTTGTAGGCTTTTGTAATCATCCTCATTTTTTTCAGGAACCCCATGAAACTCTACTTCAGTCCCGGCGCCTGCTCGCTCGCGCCCCGTATCGCCCTGATCGCCTCCGGCCTGCCGTTCGACAGCGAGCGCGTCAACCTGCGCACCAAGCTGACCGAAGCCGGTGAAGATTTCCGGGCCATCAATCCCAAGGGCTATGTGCCAGCGCTGGCGCTGGAAGATGGCCACCTGCTCACCGAGAGCCAGGTCATTCTGCAATACGTGGCCGACCAAGCTCCGGCAGGCGCGCTGGCGCCTGCCACCGGCACATTTGAGCGCTACGAATCGATGGAATGGCTGGCGTGGACATCGGCCGAGCTGCACAAGCGCTTTTCGCCCATCTTCACACCGGGCGCGTCGAGCGAGGCCAAGGAAGCCGCATGGGCCGCGCTGGCCGCGCCACTGACCTACGTGGCGGGCCAGATCGGTGACGACGGCTACTTAATGGGAGACGATTTCACCGTGGCCGATGCCTATTTGTTTACCGTGTTGAACTGGGTGGGGTTCACCAGCTTCTCGCTGGATCACTGGCCGGCATTGCAGGCCTATCATGCACGTATCAAGACGCTGCCTGCGGTGCAGGAAGCGTTGCGCCAGGAAGGGTTGCAATAGCATGGGGGCCGACACCGCGCCGCGGTCGCGCTGCATTGCCCTGCTGCGCGGCGTGAACGTCGGCCGCGCCAAACGCATTGCCATGGCCGACCTGCGCAAACTGGTAGAAGACCTCGGCCATACGGGCGTGCGCAGTCTGCTCAATAGCGGCAATATCGTGTTCGACGCCGTGGTCCCGCCCGGTGATGCGGCGCAAGAAATCGAAGCAGCCATGGCCTTGCATCTGGGTGTCAGCGCGCGCGTGTTCGTGTTTGCAAGCGATGAAGTGGCCGAGATCGTTGACGACAACCCCTTGCTGCACGTGGCCACCGACCACGCGCGCCTGTTCGTCTTCCTGCTGGCCGGTGCGCCGCAACGCGCGCTGGCGGCAGACCTGTGCGGCCAGAACTGGGCGCCCGAGAGCATGGCGCTTGGACGTCATGCTGTCTACGTCTGGTGTCCGCAAGGCTTGCTCGACAGTGCAGCCGCGGCGGCGCTTGGCAAGCGGCTGGGTGAGGGCGCCACGTCGCGCAACTGGAATACGATGATCAAGTTGCATGGCCTGTGCTGCGCTGGCGCCGATTAACCGACGCCTGCCTGAATAAACATTTGCTGCCTTTTGATGGCATCAATTTCAGTGCCTGATTCTTCCCCCCGACTCTCCCTCCTGATTCTCGCCCGATTGGTTGTTCAATCGGCGCGAGCCTGCACGCCTTTGCCGGAGCAGTTGCAGAAATAGCCATCACTTTACATACCGATCGCGTCATATTGCATGCAGTCCGAAAAAGTTGACTGTGGTAAATATGCAGCGCTCAGCAATACACGTACTCATTCTCTAGGCATTTCATCATGCCATTCTCGCAAGAATGTCCGATTTATTTGACACACTCATCACGAATGCTGTCAGTCGGATAATCAATTCTCTTATCAAGACTTTCATTCGCCTTAAATCGCGTCCGTTTTTGACTTTTTGGTATTCCCTGCGATTTTTTTTGAAGGTATAGTCTTCTTACTCCCTTGCCGCAAAGCATCAAAAAGCAAGCTGCAATACCTCGAATTCGTCGGCCCACTGCCGACGCCGGCCACGGTTACCGATGGCATGGCACCCCAGTCTCTCTTTGCTGTACGCATTTTCGACGAGTACACCTTATGCCCAATTTTTCCCGTCTTCAGATTGCATTCAAGAACGTCTACGTCCGCATCCTCGCCGTCATCCTGATGGCCATGCTGGTGACGCTGGCGATCTTCAAATCCAATGTGCCGCAGGATGCGCGCCCGGTAGTCCATTCGCAGAACATCGCCGAGATTACCGCGCTGGCCAACCAGAAAGCCCGGCTGGAATACCTTTTGATTGCCAAACCGCTGTCCGAGGCGCCGCGTTATATCTACAAGTTCAAGGATTCGGCAGCGCTGAACGTGGTCAAGGTGCCGAGCACGTCGCACCTGTCGCTCGAGCGCGAAGTGCTGCTCAAGAACGCAATTCCGTATTCGATCGCCAAGGACGACTTCCTCGCAGCCCACGAAGCCGTCATGGACGAAGGTGAAAGCACGCTGGCGCGCACCGGCGCCTTCTTCAAGCAGAACGCGTTCAATATCGCGATCGTGTTGCTGGTGCTCTACCTCATCAAATTCGGCATGCCGGGCACGGGCATGAGCGCATCGGTCATCACGCCGGACAAGCTCAAGGGCAGCATGGATGACCTGATCGGCATGGAAGACATCAAGCAGGAAGTGCTGCATCTGGAAGAAATGATCCGTAACCGCGCCGAGTACCAGTCGCACAATATCGACAAGCCGTTCAACGTGATGCTCACCGGCCCGGCCGGCACCGGCAAGACCAAGCTGGTCGGCTACCTGGCCAAGCGCCTGGGCCTGCCGATGATTTCGGCGTCAGGCTCCGCGCTCGAATCGGGCTATGTCGGCGGCGGCTCCAAGGCGCTGAACGCCTTGCACCGCAAGGCTTGCGCCAAGGGCAAGTGCATCATTTTCCTCGACGAAGCGCAGAGCCTCTTCATGCCGCGCGGCCGCAGCGAAAAGAAATGGGAAGACGACACCGCCAACACGATGCTTGGCCTGCTGGACGGCGTGAAAAGCGACAAGGGCGCGGGCGTCATCTGGATCGTCGCCTCGAACTTCGATGACAGCTCGACCGAGATGGACGAAGCGATGCTGCGCCGCTTCTCGGTCAAGATCAACTTCCGCCTGCCGAACAAGGCCGAGCGCCGCGAACTGCTGCGCAGCTTCCTGTCGCGCAAGAAGGATGGCCTCGTCGACTGGAATGACCTGAACCTGGACCAGGTCGCCGAGATCACCCAGAACCTGAGCCCGGCGCTGCTGGAAACCGTGGTCGAGCGCGCCAGCATGCTGTCGATCCAGGAAAAGACGATCATCAATACGAACCTGCTGTTCCGCGCCTACGAGCGCGCCACGATCGGCCTGACCGACCGCGCCACGACGCTCGACAAGCACAAGCAGCGCGAGCGGATCGCCCTGCATGAGCTGGGCCACTTCTTCATGCAGATCGACCCGTTCCTGCGCCAGGGCCTGACGCTGGCCGAAGTCAAGGAACGCTCGCACCTGCTCAAGATCAGCACCGAGGCGGTGTCGAAGATTGGCGCGCTGGGCTATGTGCTGCAGTCGGGCGAAGACATGTCGCTGCGCACGCTGGAAGAACTCGAGCGCGACGTGGTGGGCCTGTACGGCGGCGTCGCGGCCGAAGAAATGTTCTACGGCCCGCGCGGTATTTCGGTGGGCAGCCAGAACGACATCGAGAAGATCACCAAGATGCTCAACCTGATGGTGAGCCGCCTGTCGATGTATTCGCGCTCGAAGATCGACTACAGCCAGTTGCAGAAGGATATCGGCGGCGAGCACACGGTGCGGCTGGTGGAAGAAAAGGCCGATGCCTTGTACAGCTACACGCTGGACGCGATCCGCGACTACAAGCTGATGATGGAGTCGCTCAAGGATACGCTGCTGGAGCAGTATGTGCTGTCGAAGGACGAGGTGTTTGCGCTGCTGGAAGAACGCAGCGAACTCCTGCTGCCGCAGCTGCACGGACAGCGCTGCGCGAAGCTGACCTTGTGCGAGGAAGAAGTGGCGGCGTAACGCGCCCGATCTCCTCTGGAAGAAGGATGCGCCGCGGGCAGCCGGCGCGTCACGCGCGGGCAAAGTCGGCTAGCATGGCAGCATCGCCACAGCCGGGCCGCCCCGCATGCAAAAGCACGACGAACTGCGCAAGTCCAAACTGATCGCCCTTGGCTTCTTTGTCGGCGCAGCAGTGCTGTTTGTGGTCAGCCTGCTGCTGCCGCAGACGTGGTGGACGGGCCTCTTGCGCGCGTTTTCCGAAGCCGCGATGGTCGGCGCGCTGGCCGACTGGTTCGCGGTGGTGGCGCTGTTCAGGCGCATCCCGATCCCGATCATCTCGCGCCACACCGCCATCATCCCCGGCAACAAGGACAAGATCGCCGACAACCTGGCGCTGTTCGTGCGCGAAAAATTCCTCGATACCGAGTCGATCCTCAAGCTGATCCGCCGCCACGACCCGGTGCAACTGCTGGCCGACTGGCTGGCCAAGCCCGCCAACACTGAACTAATGGGCGCGCACCTGGTACGCGCTGCCACCTTCATTCTCGACTTCATCGAGGACGCGCCGGTGCAGAACGTCATCCGGCGCGCGGTGCACACGATGGTGGGAAGCGTCGACCTGTCGAAGTCCGGCGGCGCGATTCTCGAGAGCCTGACGCGCGGCCGGCGCCACCAGCAACTGCTCGACGAAGGCATCCGCCAGCTCGCCCATCTGCTGGACAATACCGAGACCCAGGGCGCCATCGCGGGTGGCATCGTCGACTGGCTCAAGGAAGACTACGCGCTGGTCGAGCGCATGCTGCCTTCCGAACTGATTGGCCGCAAGGGCGCCGACATTGCCGTGCGCCTGGCCTCGGGTATTCTCAACAAGGTCGCGGCCGACCCCGCCCACCCGCTGCGTGAACGTTTCGACGAGTACGTGGCCGATTTCATCGAGCGCATGAAGGCCGACCCCGACTTCATCGCCAAGGCCGACGACGTCAAGCGCTACCTGCTCGAAGACGACACGTTCAATGGCTACGTCGGTTCGCTGTGGGCCGAGCTGAAGGCGTGGCTCAAGCGCGATCTGGCCAGTGACGATTCGAGCATGCGCCGCCGCATCATCGGCATGGGCGCCTGGATCGGCAAGGCGCTGGGCGACGATCCGCAACTGCGCCAGTCGCTGCAGGAGAACCTCGAGGCCGCCGCGCGCGGCGTGGCGCCCGAATTCGCAGGCTACCTCACGCGCCACATCGCCGACACCGTCAAGCAATGGGACGACCGCGAAATGTCGGCCCAGATCGAACTCAATATCGGCAAGGATCTCCAGTACATCCGCATCAACGGCACCATCGTGGGCGGGATGATTGGCGTGGTCCTGTACCTGTTGTCGCACCTTCCCGCACTGCTGCGCTAAGCCAAGGAACCCAGATGCACACGCTCTCCCTGAACGACTGGCTTGCTGCCCACCCTGACATCGAAGCCGTGCCCGAGCGCGATTTATATGTCGTGGCCCGCTACATGATTCCCGTGGACGCCACGCTGGCGCAGGGCTGCCTGGAAGCATCCGGCATCCCGGCGATGCTGGCCGACGCGCACCTGATGCAGACCGACCTGCTGCTGGCGCCCGCGCTGGGCGGCGTGCGGCTCCTGGTCCCGGCCGAGCACGTGCAGGCGGCGCACGAGGTGTTGCTGGCGCTGGCGCGCGGGGACTTTGCGCTGGATGAGGATGCGGCAGATGGCGAGTGGCGCACGCCGACCTGAGGTGGCTGGTGCAAGTGCTGGCATCGGTGGTCTGGCGCACAAAACGCGAACCTGCAGCGGCGTAGGCTGATGCTGTCGTGGCCGGTCATCCCGGCTGGCCAACGCATTTGCTGACAGGAGAATCGTCATGCCGCAAGGTGATAAATCGTCGTACACCGACAAGCAGAAGCGCCAGGTCAAACATATCGAAGAAGGGTACGAGAAGAAGGGCGTCGGACAGAAGGAAGCAGAGCGCCGCGCGTGGGCCACCGAGAACAAGGTCTCGGGTGGCGGCAAGAAGCATTGATGCCCCTTCGGGAAAACCACGCACAAACAAAAAGCCGCTGCATCGTTCGATGCAGCGGCTTTTTGGTACTTCTGGTGGTGATAGGTGGACTTGAACCACCGACCCCAGCATTATGAGTGCTGTGCTCTAACCAACTGAGCTATATCACCGGAACGGGCAAAAGCAAAATGGCCTGACTCGTTGGAGCCAGGCCATCGCCTGAAATCTTTGGTGGTGATAGGTGGACTTGAACCACCGACCCCAGCATTATGAGTGCTGTGCTCTAACCAACTGAGCTATATCACCGCAACGGCAAGTATTATCCGGCGTGAGTGGATGGCTGTCAAGATCGCGGGGGCGTGTGGGTCACAAATAGTCGCCGCCACGTCATTTTTCCAACAGCGCAAGGTGCGCCAGCATCGCGCCGGCCGGATCCGGCCCCAGGCAATCGATGACGATCCGGTCCGGCATCGCGCGCAGCCACGTGATCTGGCGCTTGGCCAGCTGGCGCGTGGCGATGATGCCCGTCTCGCGCAGCGTGGCGCGGTCGATGCGTCCGTCGAGGTAATCCCAGGCCTGGCGGTAGCCCACGCAGCGGATCGACGGCAGCAGCGGCGACAGGTCGCCTCGTGCCCGCAGCCGCGCCACCTCCGCGACCAGCCCGCTGTCGTCGCGCGTGCCCAGCATCGCATCGAAGCGCTGCGCGATGCGCTTGTGCAGCACCGCGCGGTCATCGGTCTCCAGGCCAAACGACACGAGCCTGAACGGCAGCACGGGCCTGGTGCGCAGCGCCAGCAGCGCCGACATCGGTTTGCCCGTCAGTTCAATGATTTCCAGCGCGCGGTTGATGCGCTGGGCGTCGTTCGGCGCCAGCCGGTCAGCAGTGATGGGGTCGAGCACGCGCAGCTTGTCGTGCATGCCGGGCCAGCCGATGCGCGCCGCTTCGGCGTCGAGCGCGGCGCGCAGGGCCACGTCGGCGGTCGGCAAGTCGTCCAGCCCCTCGACCAGGCCCTTGAAATACATCATCGTGCCGCCAACCAGCAGCGGCAGCGCGCCGCGTGCTGTAATCTCGGCCACCAGGCGGATCGCATCGTTCCTGAACTGCATGACCGAATACGCGTCGAGCGGATCGAGGATGTCGATCAGGTGATGCGGCACGGCGGCCAGTTCGGCCGGCGTGGGCTTGGCGGTGCCGATGTCCATCTCGCGATAGACCAGGGCCGAGTCGACCGAGACGATTTCGACGGGGCGCGTTTGGGCGATGCGCAGGGCTGCGGCGGTCTTGCCGGAAGCGGTCGGGCCCATGATGGCCACGGCCAGCGGTGTGTTCATGGCCACCATCATTGACCGCGCAGGAACAGCTTGTCGAGCGCAGAAATCTCGAGTTGCACCCAGGTCGGGCGACCGTGGTTGCACTGGTCGGCGCGTTCGGTGCTTTCCATCTGGCGCAGCAGCGCGTTCATTTCGGGCTGGCTCAGGATGCGGTTGGCGCGCACCGCCGTGTGGCAGGCGAGGGTGCCCAGCAGCTCGTTGCGCCGTTCGATCAGCACGCGCGAGCCACCGAATTCGCGCACGTCGCGCAGCACGTCGCGTGCCAGCGTTTGCGCGTCTGCGTTCTTGAGCAGCGTCGGCACGCTGCGCACTGCCAGCGTCGTCGGCGACAGGGCCGCGATATCGAAGCCCAGCGTTGCCAGCGTGTCCGCGTGCTCGTGCACCGTGGCGACTTCCATCGCGTCGGCGTAGAACGTCACCGGGATCAGGAGCGCCTGCACCTGCATTTCCTGGCCCTGCGCCTGGGCGTCCAGCGCATTCTTGATCTGCTCGTACAGGATGCGCTCGTGGGCCGCGTGCATGTCGACCAGCACCAGGCCGCGCGTGTTCTGCGCCAGGATGTAGATGCCGTGCAGCTGGGCCAGGGCGAAGCCGAGCGGGAAGTCGTCATTCGATAGCGGCTTGTCGGCCGCCATCATGGGCACCGGGGCAGGCACTGCGGCTGTACTGGCCGCATCGGAGGCAAACAGCGCGCCGTAGGCTTCAAGGCGTTGGGGCACGCCGCCACCGGTGGCCGCATCGTCCCAGCGGCTGCCTGGTGCGTACGGCGACGGCGAGAAGGTCTGCGTCAGCTGTGCGCCGAACGAGGTCTGCTCGTGCGGGCGCTGCTGCGGCTGCGCTGGCGACTGCGACAACTGCCACAGTGGGGTGCCGCTCGGGCGCACCTCGGCCGCCGTCATCGGCCCCGGCACGCTGCCGTGCGCGGTCGCCGACGTTTGCGCCAGCGTGCGTTGCACCGCGTGGAACACGAACTGGTGCACCGCGCGGCTGTCGCGAAAGCGCACCTCGGTTTTCGACGGGTGCACGTTGACGTCGACCAGAGCCGGGTCGAGGTCGAGCGAGAGCACATAGGCCGGGAAGCGGTCGCCGTGCAGCACGTCCTGGTAAGCCGCCTTGACCGCGTGCACCAGCACCTTGTCGCGCACGAAGCGCCCGTTTACGTAGAAGAACTGGCCGTCGGCGCGCGCCTTGGAAGCGGTGGGCAGGCCAACGTAGCCGTGCAGGTGCAGCGGGCCAGCGGCTTCGTCGAGCGCCAGGCGCGCTTCGGCGAAATCGTTGCCCAGGATGTGGGCGCTGCGCTTGGCCGCTTCGCTGACGTTCCAGTGGTCGATCGTGCGGCCGTTGTGCGACAGGCTGAAGGCGACGTCGGGGCGCGACAGCGCGATGCGGCGCACGACTTCGGCGCAGTGCGCGTATTCGGTCTGCTCGGACTTGAGGAACTTGCGCCGCGCCGGCGTATTGAAGTACAGGTCCTGCACGTCGATCGTGGTGCCACAGGCGCCCGACGATGGCGCCACCACGCCTTCGTGCGAGCCGACGATCTCGAACGCGTGGGCGGCGTCGGCCGTGCGCGAGGTCACGCGCACCGAGGCGACCGACGCAATCGAGGCCAGCGCTTCGCCGCGAAAGCCCAGCGTGCCCACGTTTTCCAGGTCGCTCAACGAAGCGATTTTCGACGTTGCGTGGCGCGACAGTGCGAGGGGCAGCTGCTCGGGCGCGATGCCGCGGCCGTTGTCGGTGATGGCGATGCGCTTGACGCCGCCTTCTTCCAGGCGGATGGTGATCGTCGTCGAGCCGGCGTCGAGCGCGTTTTCCAGCAACTCCTTGACGACGGCCGAGGGCCGCTCGACCACTTCGCCGGCGGCGATCTGCGAGATGAGCTGGTCGGGAAGCTGCTGGATGGGGCGGATGGTCGGGGCAGGGGCGTTCATCCGCAGATTATAGCCCGCCCAAAAAGCGCCGGATCGTCCCCGGCTGCAAATTGCGCGGCCGCCCCTGTCGCTTCAAGGCTGCTCGCGCACGGGAATCGGCACGTTGCACAGGTCGATCGCGCCGGCCGCCACCTTGCTCCACGGCCCGCCGCGGTTGCGCTGGGCGTCGATCACCGCCTGGAACGCGGCGCTGTCCGAGCGCATGACTTCGAGCTTGCTGCGCTCGGCGGGCGGCACGTCGGCCGCCATGCGCACGCTGGCGAGCGGCGTGCGCTGTTCGGCCTTCTCGTAGAAGCCCGCGGCGCCGGTCCCGCGCGGCACGACGGTCAGCAGCGGCATGCCGGCCACGATGCGGCCCACGACCGTGATGTTGCGGTCCAGGTGGCGCGGCGCGTGGCCGATCACCGTGTAGAGCTGCGAGCCGTTGCCGGTGTCGGCGCCGTTGTCGCGCGCCACGCCGATCATCGCGTAGCAGTGCGGCAGCCAGGTCTGCCGGGTTGCCGGGTTGCGCGCGACGGGAAAGCCATCGACGTGGCCGACCTGCGGCGCGTAGACGTCGCGTTCCTTCAGGCGCGTGAAGGTGTCGCTCTTCGTGAACGGCACGGTGAATTCAGCGGCCACGGTCTTGGCGGCCTTGAACGGGCGCGGCTTTTCTTCATCCGGGTCGCCCCATTGCACGACAAAGCCGTCCTGCGCGCGCATCACCCACAAGCCGTCGAAGTAGCGCTCGCGTACCAGTGCGCGGATATTGGCCACCGTGTTCGGCGCGAAGCGGGGCGCCAGTTCGATGACGACGCGCCCTGTTGGCAGCTCGATGTACATCGTGTTCTCGGGATCGAGCGCGCGCCATTCGGCTGCCTTGGACGCCTTGACGACATCGGCCACCGTCAGCCTGGGCGGCAATTCCTGCCCGGCCTTGGCCGCTGCGGCGTGCGCGCTGGCGATGGTCAGCAGCGCGCACAGCGCCGCGCCGACGGTTGCGTGGATCGTGTTCTTTGTTGATGACACTGCCTGCATCTGCTCTCCCTGTCGCGGCGGCGCCGCCTTATAAGTATCGGGCAATTGTAATCGAGGGCAAAGCGCGCAGGGCCGGTGATGCAAGGATGGTATGAGGTGTTGTCGCGCAGGCCAGCAAAGCAGCCGATCCGGACATTAAATGGCCGATGTTGCCGCAGCGCACTCAAGTTACCCGCCCCCGGTCCGATAAAGGATGGAGAGAATCAAACTATCCGAAAATCACATGCGTAACCTGATCGCACTATGTACGCTGGGCCTGGTCACTGCCCTGGCACAGGCGAACGAACCGACACCGAAGACCGCCAAGCCTGTGGCCGAGCCGGCCAAGCCTGCGATCGCGTCCATTCGGCCGAACCTCAAGCCGGCTGCTGCGCCTGTTGCTGCTGCTGCCGCTGCGTCCCCGAAATCCGAAGAAGATAGCGAGGTCGACCTGTCGGTGCGCATCGCCGAAAAGCTGGCCGAGCTACGCGCCAAGCAGGCCCTGCGCGCCGAAGAAGCCGCGCGCGCCCGCAAGGCGGCCGACGCGCGCCGCAAGCGGGAAGCCGCGATGGTGGCGGCCGTGGCCGTCGAAGCGGCCAAACCGAAGAACGGCACGCACTGGAGTTATGACGGCGAATTCGGGCCCGAGAACTGGTCCAAGATCAATACCGCGTGGGCGGCCTGCAATGCGGGCAATCGCCAGTCGCCGATCGACCTGCGCGACGGCATCAAGGTCAATCTCGAGCAGATCACGTTCGACTATCAGCCGAGCTCGTTCAACGAGATCGACAACGGTCACACGGTGCAGGTCAATGTCGCGGGCGGGAACTTCCTGACCGTGGGCGGCACCACGTACGAGTTGCAGCAGTTTCACTTTCACCGGCCGGGCGAAGAACGCGTGAATGGCCGCGGCACCGAGATGGTGGTGCACCTGGTGCACAAGAGCTACGACAACAAGATCGCCGTGCTGGCGGTGCAGCTCGAGCGTGGCGACGCCAATCCGATGATCCAGACCGTGTGGAACAACCTGCCGCTGGAAAAGCTGACGACCGTGACGCCGTCGATCGTGCTGAATGTGAACGAGATCCTGCCGGCGCGGCGCGACTACTTCACGTACATGGGCTCGCTGAGCGAGCCGCCATGTACCGAGAACGTGCTGTGGATCGTGATGAAACAGCCGATGACGGCCTCGCCGCAGCAGATGGCCCTGTTCTCGCGCCTCTATCCGTACAATGCGCGGCCTGTGCAGCCGAGCAATGGACGGATAATTAAAGAGTCAATGTGACGGCGCTCAGCTAATGCGGTAACGGCCTTCCCAGGCCGCACCGGGTTCGAGCTGCACCGGCGTCAGCTGCGCCGGTTCAATGCAGACGAAGCGCTGATACTCTTCGTCTTCCATGTCCGGCAGCGCCGCCGTGTCGGCTGCGCCCGGATTCCACACGACTGCATCCGAAAAGCCTTCCTGCTCGAGCGTCAGCACGCGCGCCCAGGTGCCCAGGAAGATGGTGTCGTCGATCTGTTCGTACACCACGTCGAGCTTGTCGGCGATCGACAGCGTGCCTGCTTCGAGCCCTTCGATGCGCACGTCGGCCAGGTGCGGCACGAGGTGGTAGCTGTGCAGCGCTGCCGCAAACGGGAACGCGGCGTCGCCCGTATTACGCACATTCAAAGCCATGATCAGTTCGTTGGCGCGCACGGCCACGCGCAGTTGCAGCACGAACCGGTGCGGCCAGGCGCCTGTCATGGCTGGCGGCAGATCGGCCTCGTTCAGACCGAACACAGCCCACGCCGCGCCATCCTCGACGCCGCTGTCTTCGAGGCGCCAGGTGGACACGCGGGCAAAACCATGGCGCATGCCGTCGCCGCGCTCGGCGAACTGCGGAAAGATGACGGGCACGCCGCCACGGATCGCGCGGCTGCCGTCGAGCGCCGAGCGGGCGCTCAGGAACAGGCGCTCGCCACCATCGGCCCCATGCCACGAGACCAGGTGCGCGCCGTAGAGCGTGACGACGGCGGTGGCGCCGTCGGGCGCCGTAATGCGGATCGCGGGCAGTTGCCCGAAAGTGATGTGGTCCATGTCAGGTCTGGCGGCTCTTGGCCATCGGCGGGTTGTCGGCGAAATAACGGCGGATGCCGTTTGTGATGGCGTTGGCCAGTTGGTCCTGGTAGCCGTTGTCGTTCAGGCGCGCTTCTTCTTGCGGATTCGAGATGAACGCAGTCTCCACAAGAATCGACGGGATGTCCGGCGCCTTCAGCACGGCAAAGCCGGCCTGCTCGACCGACGCCTTGTGCAGCCGGTTGATGCCGCCGATTTCGCGCAGCACGGCTTTGCCGAGCTTGAGGCTGTCGTTGATCTGCGCCGTCGTCGACAGGTCGAACAGCACGCTGGCAAGCTGCTTGTCGGCGCTGCCGCCAGCCAGGTTCACGCCGCCCACGAGGTCGGCCCGGTTCTGGTCACTGGCCAGCCAGCGCGCGGCGCTGGAGCTGGCGCCTTTTTCGGACAGCACGAACACCGATGAGCCGCTCGCCGTTGGCGAAACCCAGGCGTCGGCGTGGATCGACACGAACAGATCGGCCTGCACCTTGCGCGCCTTTTGCACGCGGGTGTTCAGGGGCACGAAGAAGTCGCCGTCGCGCGTCAGCATCACGCGGGTATTGGGCAATTGTTCGAGCTTGGTCTTGAGGCGCTTGGCCACTTCGAGCACGATGTCCTTTTCGCGGCTGCCATTGGCGCCGATCGCGCCCGGGTCTTCGCCGCCGTGGCCCGGGTCGAGCGCGATGGTGACCATGCGCGCCACTTTCTGGGGCTGGCGCGCGCTGGCCCTGCCGGGCGTGGGCTGCACTGCCTGGGCCGGCGGTGTACCGCGCAGGCCCGAGATCTCCGCTTCGAGCCGGGCGATGGCGTCCGGCGCGGCGTTCGGCTGGGTGCGCGGCGCCACTGGCGGCGGGGTCGGAATCTGTACCGGTGGCGTGGCGGCGACGATGGCGCCTGCTGCGGCGGCCGCAGCAGTGCTTGGGCCGACGGTGCCGGACGGCGGCAGCACGGTGGCCGGCATCGTGGCGCCCGGCGGGCCGGACACCGGATCGCCCAGCGCTGGCGTGCCGACCGCCACGGTCTTGGTCGGGCCGGTGCTCCATTCGCCGCTTTCGATCATCGCCGCGATCGGGTCGACTGGCGTGACCGGGTACAGGTCGAAGATCAGGCGGTGCTGGTAGCCGGCCACGGGCGCGAGCGTAAACACCTGCGGCTTGACCTCGGCCTTGAGGTCGAACACCAGGCGTACGACGTTCGGCCGGTTCTGGCCCACGCGCACCTGCTTGATGTACGGGTCGTTCGATTCGATCTTGGCCACCAGGCTCTTGAGCGTGGGGTTCAAGCCCAGGCCGTCGATGTCGACGACCAGGCGCGGCGGATCGGGAATCAGGAAATGCTCGGTCTTGAGATTGGTATCGTTTTCGAGCGTGACGCGGGTGTATTCGGGCGCGGGCCAGACACGCACCGCCAGGATCTGGTTGGCGCTGGCAGGAAGCGGCGCGACGACGGACAGCAGCAGCGTGCCGCCGGCCTTGAGCATGACGCGGCGGCGTGCGGACGCAGTAGTTACTGGGGCGGCGGGAGGAAAGCGAGACGATCGAGGCATAGCAGGCCTAATTCAGACAACGCTTGCAATTCTACAGCACGGCCGTTTCCGCTGACGCTCAGCAGTAAACGGATGTCCGGCGGCGGTAACACGGGCTCGCCTTTTTCGGGCCATTCGACGATGCAGACGTTGTGGCCGTCAAAATCTTCGCGAAAGCCGGCGTCCAGGAATTCTTCCGGACTCGACATGCGATACAGATCGTAGTGGATCACGCTCAGCGGATTGTCGTCAAGCATCACGTTGTACGGCTCCGACAACGTGTAGGTCGGGCTCTTGACCGTGCCCGTATGACCCAGCGCGCGCAGCAGGGCGCGGGTGAGGGCGGTCTTGCCGGCGCCCAGGTCGCCGTGCAGATAGATGACGAGGCCCGGCGCCAGCGCGCGGGCTAGCGCGCCGCCCAGTGCGTTGGTGGCGGACTCGTCCGGCAAATAGTGGTGCTGGTGCGCTTTGATGGGCTGCATGGCATAAAATAGCGTGTTGTACTGCATTCTGCTGCATTCTTTTCTTGTGGTGTTCCCACCCCGGTATGGCCGATTCCCCAACCTCATCCGTCGATCTGCCCCAGCTAGCGCGCGCCATCAAGGGATGGGGCGCGGGGCTGGGCTTTGCCGACGTGCGCATTGCCGATGTCGACCTGGGGCACCTCGAAGCAGGCCTGCAAGCCTGGCTGGATGCGGGCTACCACGGCGAGATGGATTATATGGCAACCCACGGCATGAAGCGTGCGCGGCCGGCCGAACTCGTGCCCGGGACCGTGCGCGCGATCGTGGTGCGGATGGACTATCTGCCCACCGAACGCCAGGGCGACTGGCGCGCCGGGGAACGCCTGCGCCAGGCTGACCCGAACGCGGCCGTCGTGTCGGTGTATGCGCGGGGCCGCGACTACCACAAGGTGCTGCGCAACCGCCTGCAGGCGCTGGCCGAAAAAATCCAGCAAGAAATTGGACCGTTCGGGTTTCGCGTGTTCACCGATTCGGCGCCCGTGATGGAATTGCCGCTGGCCGAAAAAGCCGGCCTGGGCTGGCGCGGCAAGCACACGCTGCTGCTGTCGCGCGCGGCCGGTTCGACCTTCTTCATCGGCGAAATCCTGATCGACCTGCCGCTGCCGGTCGACCCGCCCACCGGCAAGCATTGCGGCGGCTGCACCGCCTGCATCGACATGTGCCCGACCGGCGCGATCCTGGGCCCGGGCAAGCTCGACGCGCGGCGCTGCATCTCGTACCTGACGATCGAGCTGAAAAGCAGCATTCCCGAAGAGTTGCGCCCGCTGATCGGCAACCGCATCTACGGCTGCGACGATTGCCAGGTCGCATGCCCGTGGAACAAATTCGCGCAGCGGGCGCAGGTGCCCGATTTCGATGAGCGCAACGGCCTGGGCGAGGGCGACCTGATCGGCCTGTTCGCGTGGGAAGAGGCCGAATTCAACCGGCGCATGGAAGGCAGTCCGATCCGGCGCATCGGGCACGAGCGCTGGCTGCGCAATCTGGCGGTGGGACTGGGCAATGCGGCGCAGCAGTTGCGCGGCGATGTGGCCATCGTGGCAGCGCTGCAAGCGCGGGCCGAGCATCCATCGGAACTGGTGCGCGAGCATGTGGCGTGGGCGCTGGCTCGTCACGGCGCCCAGCCCCATGCTGCCACCTAAATCGCAATGCGTTTCAGGCGCAGCGCCGACCAGTCACCATCCATCGAAATCATGGCCACGCCGGTGATGCCATGCTCCTTGGCATAGGCATTGATCGAGTCACGGTTGATGTCGGTCGCTTTCGATGCCGTCTGCTTCAGGTACGCGATCCAGAGCGAGCCGGTATCACTCAGCTGTTGTTTGGCGAGCGGCAGGTAATGCGCGAGGTCGTTCTGACCCAGGCAAAACATCAGGATGACGTCAAACGGCCCGTCCCCTTGTTTGACGATGTCGGCCGGCAGCTGCGCCGTCACAGTTGGATTGGCTTGGCCATTGAGCACGAGCATTGATGTCGCCGTGCGTAAAAACATCTTGTCTGCAACTGTCTTTTCGTTCATGCGCGTTTCCTGAAAGCCTGTGCATCGCGGCGCCCTGGCCGCGGCGCGTTCAGACATTATTTTACAAGGCTGTTGCGCACCCTTCAGACCCTTTACGCGCAGGAAATGAAGACAGTGTGAAGGCAGCGCGAGCGCGCCGCCGGTAGTTACTTGAGCAGGCCGGCCAGTTCGACCGCTGTCTTGACCTGCATCTTGTCGAAGATATGGGCCCGGTGCACCTCCACCGTGCGCATGCTGATGCCGAGCTTGTCGGCCACGACCTTGTTCATCATGCCGGCCAGGATCAGGTCGAGCACCTCGCGTTCACGCGTGGACAGCGTCGCCAGCCGCGCCTGCACTGCAGCGGACGTGGCCGCCTTGCGCGAGGCGGCCAGCGCTTCTTCCACGCGGTCCATCAAGACATTGTCGTTGAACGGTTTCTCGAAGAAATCAAAGGCGCCGCGCTTGAGGGAGTCGACCGCCATTGGCACCTCGCCGTGGCCGGTCAGAAAAATCACCGGCAGGCGCGGCAGCAGGCCGCGGCCGATCAACTGGTCGAACACGGCAATGCCGTTCATGCCCGGCATGCGCACGTCGAGCAGGACGCAGTCGCCGCTGACGTCGAGGTCCTTGATGACGTCGAGAAATTCCTGGCCGCCGGGATAGCTGCGCGCGTTGAGGCCGCGCGATTGCGCCAGCCAGGCGAGCGAATCGCGTATGACTTCTTCGTCGTCGACGATGTGCAGCATGGGGGTCTCCGTAATAGTCGGGCAGGGCGCCGCACGCGATTCTAGCCGACCGCCCGGCTTGCCGCCTGCGCCGGCAGCGAAAACGTGAACACGGTGCCCCCGGGCGGGTACGGCGCGTGGCTCAGCGTGCCACCATGGAACTCGATCGCCGTGCGGCAAATCGACAGCCCCATGCCCATGCCCTCGGCCTTGGTCGAATAGAACGGCGAATACAGCCGCTCGGCCACTTCGGCCGAAATGCCGTGGCCGCGGTCGATCACCGAGACGGCCACCTGATCGTCGATGTGCGCTGCCTCGATGCGCAGCACGCGCTGGTCCGGCACGGTGTCCTGCATGGCCTGGATGCCGTTGCGCGTGAGGTTCAGCAGCACCTGCTCGAGCAGGACGCGGTCGGCCAGCACCGGTGGCAAGCCTGGTGGCAAGTGCACGCGCAGCACCACGCCGGCCTGGCGCGCCTGCAATTCGATCAGCGCGTGCACGCTGGCAATCACGCTGCGGATCGTCAGTTCCTGGCGCAGCGGTTCGCGTTTCTTGACGAACTCGTGCACGCTGCGGATGATGTGCCCGGCGCGCTGGGCCTGCTGGCGCGCCTGTTCGAGCGCGTGGCGCAGCATGCCGGGTTTGACTTCCTGGCCGGCGCCGGCGGCGCGGTCAAGCATGTTCAGCGCGCCAACGGTATAGCTCGAGATCGCGGCCAGCGGCTGGTTCAGCTCGTGCGCCAGCATCGACGACAGCTCACCCATCGTGGCCAGGCGCGCGCTGGCCTGCAGCTTTTCTTCCTGCTGGCGATTGAGTTCTTCGACGCGCTTGCGGTCCGTGATGTCGAGCACCGAGCTCATCCAGCCGGTATGGCGCCCGTCGACGTCAACCAGCGGCGACTCGAACACCAGCACCGGCACGCGCACTTCGTCGGGCCGCTGGAACACGGTCTCGAACTGCGGCGTGACCTTGCCCGACAGGATGCCCTGGAAGCGGTCTTCGTATTCGGCCATCGCTTCTGGCGCCCAGTACGCCATCGGCGGCTTCTTGCCGATCAATTCTTCCTGCGACAGACCGACGATCTGGCAAAAGGCGCGGTTGACGTACGTCACGCGGCCTTCAAGGTCGCGCGCGCGCAACCCCGTGATCAGCGAGTTTTCCATGGCCGTGCGAAACGCCATCTGCTGGCGCAGCGCGGCCTCGGCCGCCAGCGTGCGCGAAATATGGCGCCACAACGCCGCCAGGCTCATCAAGAGGCCAAGCGCCAGCACGATCACCGAGCCGACCAGCAGATTAGGCAGCAGTTGCGGCGCGCGCTTGACGCTGTTGGTCGACAGCACCAGTTGGGCGCCGGGCAGGTCGAGCTCGCGCTGGTGCGTGTAGACGTTGCGGCCCGGGCCGCCCGACGCGCGGCGCGCCACCGGCAATTCATTACGGTCAAGCAGCGTCAGCGCATTGTCCTGCGCGAACCACCATGGCACCGTTTCATCCAGTAGCACCTGCAGGCTGTAGGTCGCCACCAGGCTGCCGGCGAACTGGCCGCCGCGAAACAGCGGCAGGTAGTAATCGATCACGCCGTGGGTCGACGCCGTGGCGCCATACGGCACGCTGTAGCGGCCTCGCCGGATCGAGCGCGCCATTTCGCCGGCCAGCACGGTGGCCGCGGGCAGGCCGGTGGCAGGCAGGTCGCTGCCGTGGATGGCTTGCTGGACGCCGTCGGCATCGCTCCAGACGACGCGCACCAGTTCAGGGCCATTGGTAAACATCTGGCGAAAGCGCGCCGTCAGCTTGGCCGGCGGCAGCGGCGCGACGACGAGGTCGGCGCCGAGCGCGGCCAGCGCTTCTTCGCTGCGCGCCAGCTCGAAGCGCAGCGTCTGCTCGACCCACAGCGTATCGGCAATCAATTGCTCTTGCCGATCGTTGCTTTCCATCTGGCGCGCCTGCCACGGCAGCCAGATCAGCACGGCCAAAAACAGCAGGACCAGCAGGATCGGCACCATCCAGCGCAGGAAGCGCCAGCCGCGCGAGCGCGCGCGCGGCTCGGGCTCGGCGTCCAGGTCGCCTGTCGCCCCGGGCTGGATGAATGGAAATTTCATGCAAGGTCCTGTTTTGGTTACACTGTCGGGCGCATCGCGGCATCGCCGCGATGGCGGGCAATGCGGTATCCGCCAGTGTAACGTTTCATCAGGAAGAATCGAACCGTCATGCAACTCAATTCCCTGGCCGTGCGCGCGCTGTGCGCCGCGTTGGCCACAGCCGCCAGTATGAATGCCTGGGCACAGGGGCCGATCGTGATCAAGTTCAGTCACGTGGTGGCGCCGGATACGCCCAAGGGCCGCGCCGCCGAGCGGTTCAAGGCGCTGGCCGAGCAAATGACGCGCGGCCAGGTCAGGGTGGAAGTCTATCCGAACAGCCAGTTGTACAAGGACCGCGAAGAGCTCGAAGCGCTGCAACTGGGCGCCGTGCAGATGCTGGCGCCGTCGCTGGCCAAGTTTTCGCCGCTGGGCGTGCGTGAATTCGAAGCGTTCGACCTGCCGTATATTTTCCCGGACAAGGCCGCGCTGTACAAGGTGACGGAGGGGCGCATCGGGCGCGAGCTGCTGCGTAAGCTCGAACCGAAGGGCATCACCGGCCTGGCCTTCTGGGACAACGGTTTCAAGGTCATGTCGGCCAATCAGCCACTGGTCGCGCTGAAGGATTTCGATGGTGTGCGCATGCGTATCCAGGCCTCCATGGTGCTCGATGCGCAGATGCGTGCGCTGGGCGCGCAGCCGATGGTGCTGGCGTTTTCCGAAGCCGCGCCGGCGCTGCGCGATGGCGTGGTAGAAGGCACCGAAAACACGCCGTCGAACATGTACACGCAGCGCATGCACGAAACGCAGAAACACCTGACCGTGTCGAACCACGGTTATCTGGGTTACGCCGTGATCGTCAACAAGAAATTCTGGGATGGCTTGCCGGCAGCGACCCGCACGATTCTGGCGCGCGCGATGCGCGAAGCGACCGTGTACGAAAAGCAGATTGCCCAGCGCGCCAATGACGAGTCGATGGAAAAGATCCGCAAGGCCGGCACCACCGTGATCCATACGCTCAATCCTGCCCAGCAGGCCGAATGGCGCCGCGCATTGCAGCCCGTGTACGGCCAGATGGAAAACAGGATCGGCAAGGAGACGGTACATGCTATCCTGCGCGAAGTGGCACGCTGAGCGTGAGTGTCTGGTCACCAAGGCATTTTGTTTATAAGTAAAACAATTTTCTGTTTTTGTGACCTAAAAGATACATTTTCTATAAGCATTTGCGTTATCATGGCGCTCATACGCACTGAAGTGGTGCGGTGCAGGGCCAGCAGCAGGCAGTACAGGTTTTGGGGGAGCATTGCTATAAGAACGGTATTCGTACCGGAGAATATTCGAGGAGACACCACGTTTTACAGAAGTCGTTGGCACTGCCAAACGACCGGGAACGTGACCCGAATTGGAGCGCACCAGATGGTGCGCTTTTTTTTGCCTGTTTTTTATTTCCTGATGCCAAACGACTGGCCGCGCACGCGCTGCGGCGGGTAAGATGCCGGGGTGCCTGCCAGCGGGATGGTCCCGTTGCCGCGCACTGCCAACCGTCGCCATGAAGCCAGATCGCGCCTCCCTGTTGTTCAACGCCATCGTACCGGCGCCCTTTGGCGCACTGGGCATCCGTACGGCCGACGACAAGGTATGCGAGCTGGTCTACCTGCCGCCATCGTTCGCCGAAAAAAGCGCCGATAGCGCGCTTGCCGCGCAGGCAGCGCAGCAGGTTGCGCGTTATCTGCAGGATCCTGATGTTGTGTTCGACCTGCCGCTGCTGGAAGTCGGCACCGAATTCCAGCGCAAGGTCTGGCAGCACATCCACGCGATCCCGCGCGGCGCCGTGCACACCTACGGGCACGTGGCGCGCGTAATTGGCTCGGCCCCGCGCGCCGTCGGCCAGGCCTGCGGCGCCAACCGGTTCCCGCTCGTGATCCCGTGCCATCGCGTCACCGCCACCGGCGGCCTGGGCGGCTTTGCCAACCAGGATGACGAGAACGGCTTCCATTTGTCCGTCAAACGCTGGTTGCTGCGTCACGAAGGCGCCACCGCAAGCCCATGGCAGCAGCAGTCGATCTGGCCCTGATCGACGAGTTCTGCGACACGCTCTGGCTGGAACAGGGCCTGGCCAAGAACTCGCTCGACGCTTACCGGCGCGATATGCGCCTGTTCGCCACCTGGCTGCACGCGCGTCAGCCCGACCGTGGCTTGCTGGCCGTCGGCGCGGACGACCTGACCGCCTATTTTGCCGACCGCCATCCCGACTCACGCCCGAGCACGGCCAACCGCCGGTTGTCGGTGCTCAAGCGCTTCTATGGGCTGGCGCTGCGCCGCAACCGGATCGACGTCGACCCGTGCCTGAAGATGGCGTCGGCGCGCCAGCCGACCCGGTTCGTGCACACGGTGAACGAAAGCCAGGTCGAGGCGCTGCTCGCTGCGCCCGATGTCGCCACGCCGCTGGGCCTGCGCGAACGCACGATGCTCGAACTGATGTATGCCAGCGGTTTACGGGTGTCGGAACTGGTGGCCCTGAAGCTGGTCGAAGTAAGCTTGAATGACGGCGTGCTGCGCGTGACGGGCAAGGGCAGCAAGACGCGCCTGGTGCCGTTTGGCGAAGAGGCGCGGCGCTGGATCGAGCGCTACCTGAAGGATGCACGCGGCATCATCCTCAATGGCCAGCTGGACGACGCCCTGTTCGTCACCAGCCGGGGCGGCCCGATGACGCGCCAGATGTTCTGGATCCTGATCAAGAAGCACGCAAAGAAAGCCGGCATCACCGGGCCGCTGTCGCCGCACACGCTGCGCCACGCGTTCGCCACGCACCTGCTCAACCATGGCGCCGACCTGCGCGTGGTGCAACTGCTGCTGGGCCACGCCGATATCTCGACCACCCAGATCTATACCCATGTGGCGCGCGAACGCCTTAAGCGCCTGCACACCGAGCACCATCCCCGCGGTTAGCGTTAAGGCAAGCCGGGATCGGCGCGGTAGTCCATAATGGCCGGTCAGGACGGTACCCCTACCGCTCCATCATATCGAGGTGACTATGGCACGGAATAATTTTCAATACGAAAAACGGCAACGGGAACTCGACAAGAAGCGCAAGGCCGACGACAAGGCCAAGCGCAAGCTCGAACCAAAGAATGACGTCGATGCCGATGGCAACGCCATCGTGCAAGACAGTGACAGCGACAGCAGTACTGACAGCGACAACAAGACCGACAGCGACGCCGTTGCCCCGGCAGCCGTGCCTGCCAGCCCGGCCTGAATCCTTCATTGAACTAACCGCGGCAATTGCGGTCTGAGCCATCTGAATGCGACAAGCGGTCAGCTGGCTGCCCGAGTTGATGGCAGGGTGCAATTGCCTTCTTACCTCCCCAATTTTTTGCCAGCGCGCCATGTGCCGCTTCGCACACAAAGCGTGTCTCCAGCATGCCACTGACAGGCTTGTCTTTTTGATTGCTGTCACCGCCCAAGCGAAAGGCGCTGCCGTGAGCAAGCTACTGCCAGATTCCCCGGGTCGTCCGGCGGCTGATCCATCCGGGGGCGGCGTACAAGCCTTCGACTGGCTCTACCATTTCGTCACGGCCCTCGAGCTGGCGCCGGCCGTTGCCGTGCACTCGATGGACCGCGCCGGCATCATCCGCTTCTGGAACCACGCCAGCGAAGAGCTGTACGGCATCCCGTCGGGCAATGCCGTCGGCCGCGCGTTTCGCGACCTGGTATTCCACCTCGACCGCCAGAGCGAATTCGAAGACGTCATCGCCACCATCTGGCGCACCGGGCAGGCGCCGCAGGCAAGCGACTGGCTGGTGCAATCGATGACGGGCCGGCGCCATTGGGTCTATTCATGCCACTATCCCGTCAAGCACGACGACGTGATGCACGAAGTGTTCTGCATGGAAATCGACATCACGGCCCGCAAGGAGGCCGAGACCAATCTCGAGCAGGCTGCGCAAGTGTTCCAGAATGCGCGCGACGCCATCATCATGATGGATGCCGAGTACCGCGTGCGCGCCGTCAATGGCGCTTTCACCGCCATCACCGGGCATGCCCCCGAGCAGATCATCGGCCAGCCGCTGGCCAGCCTCGGCTGGGGCGTCGACGACGACTTCTATCAGCGCATCTGGACCGGGCTTGAGGGGGCCGACCACTGGGAAGGCGAACTGGCCAGCGCGCGCAGCAACGGCCAGCGCTATCCGGTGCGCGTCACGCTGACGGCCATTCGCGATGCCCATGGCGACGTGTCGAGCTATATGGCGATGCTGTCCGATATCAGCGAGCGCAAGCGCATCGAAGAGCAGGTGCGCCACCAGGCCGAGCACGACCCCCTCACGGGCCTGCCCAACCGCATCCTGTTCCTGGACCGCCTGCACCAGGCGCTGGCCACCTGGCGCCGCCACGGCAGCAGCTCCGCCGTCATGTTTCTCGACCTCGACAAGTTCAAGGCCGTCAACGACACCCACGGCCACCAGGCCGGCGACATCGTGCTGCGCGAAGTGGCGCTGCGCGTGCGCGCCTGTGTGCGCCAGGTCGACACCATCAGCCGGCTGGGCGGCGACGAGTTCGTCGTGCTGCTGGCCGACATCAAGGGCGCCGACCAGGCCGCCCACGTGGCCGTCGCCGTGACCCAGGCCGTGGCGCTGCCAATCGACATCGGTGGCCAGGAAGTGACGCTGTCGGCCTCGATCGGCATCGCGCTGTGCCCCGACGACGGTGCCGACGTCGATACCCTGCTGCACCACGCCGATGTCGCGATGTACCACGCCAAGCAGAACGGGCGCGGCAGCTTCCAGTTCTTCAGCCCCGCCATGAACGCCCACGTGATCGAGCGCGTCGAGCTTGAGAACCGCCTGCGCCAGGCGCTCGACGGCAAGGAATTCATGCTGCAATACCAGCCTGCAATCGAAGTGGCGACCGGGCGCGTGACATCGGTCGAAGCGTTGCTGCGCTGGCGTCATCCGCAACGCGGGCTGTTGTTGCCACACGAATTCCTGCCGGTGGCCGAGGATTCCGGGCTGATCATCCCGATCGGCGAATGGGTGCTGCGCGCAGCCTGCCAGCGGGCGCGTGCGTGGCGCCATGCCGGCGCCGCCGTCGCGGTGGCGGTCAACCTGTCAGACGCCCAGCTGGAACACGACGGCTTGCTGCCAGCAATCGATGCCGCATTGGAGGGCGCCGGCCTGCCGCCTGACGCGCTCGAGCTCGAAATCGCAGAAGACGCGCTGATCCGGGGCGAGCCCGCGTTTGCCGATACGGCGCTGGCGTTGCGTGCCCGCGGGGTGCGACTGAGCATCGACCGCTTCGGCACCGGCCTGTCGAGCCTGGAAGCATTGCGGCGCTTTCCGCTCACCACGGTCAAGATCGACCGCAGTTACGTGGGCGACGTCGGGCACGATCCGGTAGATGCCGCGATGGTGCCGGCCATCATCGCGGTGGCGCGCAGCCTGCAGCTGCGGGTGGTGGGGGAGGGAGTAGAAACCGCCGAGCAGCTCGACTTTCTGCGCCGGCATGGATGCGACGATTACCAGGGGTTCTATGCCAGCGCGGCCAGTACGCGGCCGAACCTGAGTCCGCACCGGGCCTGGTACATGAGGCCGTGATGCGGCGACCTTGATGCGGAGACCTTAGTGCGGCGGCCTTGATGCGGCGGCCCTAGTCGAACAGCCGGATCCTGGCCAGCACCTGCCCGTGGTCCGACGACTCGGGCAACGCCAGGTTCAGGTGATCGTTCAGGTACACCACATCGATGACTTCGCCGATCGCTTCGGGCAGCGCCGGATTGAATTCGGGCGACACCAGGATATGGTCGATCGTCGAATGGCGCGTGTCGTGCAGGATCGAAAACCCCACATGGCGCTGATGATCGAGCCGGCGCTGCACCTGGCTCGCGTCGTACAGGCGCTCGGCCAGCGGCGTGCCCGCCCCCAGCACGATCTCGGTCGTCACCGAATCGGCCACGTCATTGAAGTCGCCCAGCACGATGCGCGGGCGGCGGTGCGTATGCGCCATATCCGTCAGCAGCACGCGCAGCGCGGTGGCCTCGGTGCCGCGCCGGATCAGCGAGCGCAGGCACGCCAGCGCGTACAGGTGCGGGTCGGCCCCGCTGTCGCTCGAGCGGTAATCGGGGCGGCGCGATTTTAAATGCACGACGATCACGTCGATCACCACGCCCGACGGCGCAATCACGCCCGCATGCAGCGGCGCGCGCGTGAAGCGATCCGGGTCGCGGCTGCCCGGTGGCATCGTGACATTGGCCGGAAACTTGCCCAGTTCGGTGCCCGGTTCGGCCAGCGGCAGGCGCGAGACCAGGGCCACGCTGGGCGTGAGGCGCACGGCGCCCGGGTCGGGATCGAAGCCGATATGGTGCGCGTCGCGGTAGCGCCGCGTGCGCTGCAACACTTCCGCCAGCACGCTCTGCGAAAAAATTTCTTGGAAGCCGATCACGTCGGCATTGATCAGGTCGAGCTGGTGCGCCGTCCAGTCCAGTTTGGCTTCGTATTCGTCGGCCGTCGTGGGTGCCAGATTGTCGTACAAGCGTGCACCGGGAGGTGCCAGATTGAAAGTATTGAAGGTGGCAAACCGAAGTTCTTCCTGCATAATAGAAACCCCTATTGTTCGTCTTTAGCGTAACACGCATGGCCAAGAAAGAGCACGTCTCCGAGACTCCCGCCACCCAATTCCTGCGCAAGCATGGCGTCGCCTTTACAGAGCATCCGTATGCGTACCAGGAGCACGGCGGTACATCGGTCTCCTCCAGCGCGCTGGGCGTGCCGGAACATGACGTGATCAAGACCCTGGTCATGCAGGATGAAGCAGCCAGGCCATTGATCGTTCTGATGCACGGCGATTGCAAGGTGTCGACCAAGAATCTGGCCCGTGCCATCCCCTGCAAGTCGGTCGAACCATGCAAGCCGGATGTGGCCCAGCGCCATTCAGGGTATCTGGTTGGTGGAACATCGCCGTTCGGCATCCGCAAGGCGATGCCGGTGTATGTCGAAGAAAGCATCCTGCAGCTCGACAAGATCTACATTAACGGCGGGCGCCGCGGCTATCTGGTGGGCATCGATCCGCATGTGCTGGTTGATGTGCTGCAGGCGCAGCCGGTGATCTGCGCCATCGCCGAGTAGCTTCGCCGCATGCATCCGATGGTGTATATTCACGCACCAATTTCCGGTAGAAGAATGAGCCCGATACCGGCGCCCACGAAAGAGACACGATGAACACCCTGATTGCCACCATTGCCGCCTATTTGCTCGGTTCGATTTCCTTCGCGGTCGTGATGAGCCACGCGTTCGGCCTGTCCGATCCGCGCACGTATGGTTCGAAAAACCCCGGCGCCACGAATGTGCTGCGCAGCGGCAGCAAGAAAGCCGCGATTGCCACGCTGATCGGCGATGCGGCCAAGGGCTGGCTGGCCGTCTGGCTGGCGATGCGCTATGGCTACGACTACGGGCTGGACGATACCGGCATCGCGCTGGTGGCCATCGCCGTGTTCATCGGCCACCTGTGGCCCGTGTTCTTCCGCTTTGTCGGCGGCAAGGGCGTGGCCACCGCGCTGGGTGTGCTGCTCGGCATCAATCCATGGCTGGGGCTGGCAACGCTGGCCACCTGGATGATCATCGCCTATGCGTTTCGCTACTCGTCGCTGGCATCCCTGGTGGCTGCCGTCTTCGCGCCCTTGTACTACGGCATGCTGTTCGGCGTCGATGCGATTCTGGTGGCCGTGATCGTCATGAGCGCGCTGCTCGTGTGGCGTCACACCGGCAATATCGGCAACCTGATCGCCGGCAAGGAGTCCAAGCTTGGCAGCAAGTCGGCCGGGGCAGGGAAGGCAAAATAAGGCAAAGCAGGGCAGCGTGCGCGGCTTTTTTGCCGAGGCGTTACCATGGTCGGCAATAGCGGCACATTCGTGCCGCGCCGGACAGAAAGGTGGTACGCCGTGACCAAGCAACTCAGGATTGATTTCGTGTCGGACGTCTCGTGCCCATGGTGCGCGGTCGGTCTCAAATCGCTCGAACAGGCACTGTTGACACTAGGCGACGACGTGCGCGTCGACCTGCATTTCCAGCCGTTCGAACTGAACCCGAACATGCCGCCGGAAGGCCAGGATATCGTCGAGCACGTCACTGAAAAATATGGCGCCAGCCTCGAGCAGCAGGCATCCAGCCGTGAAATGATCCGCGAGCGCGGCGCTGCAGTGGGATTCACGTTCGACATGGAGCGGCGCGGCCGCATCTACAACACCTTCGACGCGCACCGCCTGCTGTCGTGGGCCGAAGAAGAAGGCAAGCAACGCCAGTTGAAGGTTGCGCTGCTCGAAGCATATTTCACCCGCTGCGAAGACCCGAGCAACCACGCCGTGCTGCTGCGCGCCGTCGAGAGCGTGGGTCTGGAGCGCGAAGCGGCAGCGCGCATCCTGGCGTCGGACGAGTACAAGGACGAAGTGCGCGAGCGCGAGCAGTTCTTCCTCAACGCCGGCATCAAGTCGGTGCCGGCCGTGATCATCAACCAGAAGCACCTGATTTCGGGCGGTCAGTTGCCTGAAGTCTTCGAGCGCGCGCTGCGCGAGATTCCGGGCCTGGAAACGCCGGCCGACGCCGTCGCTTAAGTCAGATCGAGGACCACCGGCTGGTGGTCCGACGCCGCCGTCTCGGACTGCACGTCCAGGGCGGTCAGGCGCGGCGCCAGGTCGTCAGTGACGAAGAAATAATCGTAGCATTCAGGCCGCTCGGGCCATGGATAGCCGTGCAGCCCGGTGGTCGGTGCGCGCGCCATGTCGCCGTGCACGACACGCCAGGCATCGACCAGCGCCAGTGCGCTGCCTTCCGGCGGGGCCAGCAGCGCCGCGTAATCCGGTGCATCGGGCGCGAAATTGAAATCACCACACAGAATCGCCGAGCCGGGCCGAAAGCCCAACTGGTACGGCGCGTCCAGGTTCGGATCGGGCTGGAACAGCAGGGCTCTGGCACTGGCCTCGGCATGCAGTTCGCGGATGCGGTTGACCTGCGCCATGCGCTGGACGGGCGAATAATATTCGAGGTGCGTCGTGAGCAGGCGCAGCTTGCCGCCAGGTGCTTCGACAACGGTTTCCAGCAGGCCGCGCGGCATGCCGGCCGCATGGTCCGGATCTGCTGGCCATGGCAGCAGGTGCCTGTGCACTTGCGAGATGCGGTACTTGGACAGGATCAGGTTACCGAACAGGCGCGGGACATTGTTCTGGTAAATCTCGCTCGGCGTATGCTCCATCGCATGGTAGCCGCCGAAGGCGCCGGCGAGTTGCTTGAACTGGTTGGCGCTGGCGCTGCCTTCGAGCTCGGGGTGATTGGCAGCCACCTCTTGCAGGCAAATCACATCGGGGTTCAGGCGGCGCAGCACGTCGATCATCGCGTGAATGCGGATCCGACCGTCCTTGCCACAACCCCAATGAATATTCCAGCTGACTACGCGCATTGCTCACCTCCGTAAAACTTGATCGACGGATATTGCCACCGTTTTAATGGCAACGGTCACACCGTAGGATCGGTGTCAGACAGGCAAGTTCAATGTTGGCGGCAGGCTGTTTCTCGTGGCTTAAGGCTGGTTTTGGGACGGTATTCAGGCCGCTTCGAGCTCGTCCAGCGGCCAGCGCGGACGCACATTGAATGCATAATCGCGCTGTGCCAGCGCAGGGTTGCGCTCAAGACGCATCGCGCCGGCAAACGCGATCATCGCGCCATTGTCGGTGCAAAATTCCAGCTCCGGATAATAGACCTTGAACTTGCGTTTGGCCGCCGCCGCATTGAGCGACGCGCGCAATTGCTTGTTGGCGCCAACGCCGCCCGCGATCACCAGCCGGCTCAAACCCGTGTGCTTCATGGCGCTTACGCACTTGGCGGTGAGCACATCGACAATCGCATCGACAAAGCCGCGCGCGATATTGGCCTTGTCCTGTTCAGGGATATCCGCAATCACCTTGACGTCGTGGTTCTTGACGACGGTAAGCACCGCCGTCTTCAGGCCCGAAAAGCTGAAGTTGAAGTCCTTGCTGTGCAACATCGGCCGCGGCAGTTTGTAGGCTGCCGGATCGCCGCGCTCGGCCAGTTGCGAGATCGCCGGGCCGCCCGGATAGCCCAGGCCCAGCAGCTTGGCCGACTTGTCGAACGCTTCGCCAGCAGCATCGTCCAGCGTTTCGCCCAGCAGCGTGTAGCTGCCCACGCCATCGACACGCATCAGCTGCGTGTGACCGCCCGAGACGAGCAGGGCAATGAATGGAAAGTCCGGGCGTTCCGACGCGAGCAGTGGCGAGAGCAGGTGGCCTTCGAGATGATGCACACCGAGCACCGGCTTGTCGAGCGCGAGCGCCAGGCTGCATGCCACCGACGAGCCGACCAGCAGCGCGCCTGCCAGGCCGGGGCCTTGCGTGTAAGCGATGGCGTCGATGTTCGACGCCGGCAGATTGGCGCGTTTGAGCACCTCGTCCAGCAGCGGAATGGCGCGCCGGATATGGTCACGCGAGGCGAGTTCGGGCACCACGCCACCATACTCTTCGTGCATCGCGACCTGCGAGTGCAGGGCGTGGGACAGCAGGCCGCGCTCGGTGTCATACAGAGCAAAGCCGGTTTCATCGCAGGAGGATTCGACGCCGAGAACGATCATGGTGAAAGCCAGGTGGATTGAGCGGAACCGGGCATTCTACCGCAGGGCGGAGGGCGCCGCCGCCCACCCTGCGGATGTTGCGCGGTTTATTGCGGACGCTGCAGCAGTTCCTTGTGCGCTTCGCGCAGCATGGTTTCCGTTTCTTCCCAGCCGATGCAGCCGTCGGTCACCGAGCAGCCATACACCAGCTGCGACAGGTCACTCGGAATCGCCTGGCTGCCGCTGACGATGTTCGACTCGATCATCACGCCGACCAGCGACTTGTTGCCATGACGGATTTGCTGGATGACATCGGACATGACGAGCGGTTGCAGCTCCGGCTTCTTGTAGCTGTTAGCGTGCGAGCAGTCGACGACCAGGTTGGCCGGCAGCTTGGCCTTGGTCAGCGCCTGTTCGGCAATGGCCACCGAGACCGAATCATAGTTCGGCCGGCCACCGCCGCCGCGCAGCACGACGTGGCCATAGGCGTTGCCGCTGGTGCGCACGATGGACACGGAGCCTTGACCATTGATGCCCAGGAACGCATGTGGGTTCGACGACGACAGCACCGCATTGATCGCAATGCTCACGTCGCCATCGGTGCCGTTCTTGAAGCCCACGGGCGTGGACAGGCCGGACGACATTTCGCGGTGCGTCTGCGATTCGGTCGTGCGCGCGCCGATGGCGGTCCAGGCAATCAGGTCGCCCAGGTATTGCGGCGAGATCGGGTCGAGTGCCTCGGTGGCGGTCGGCAAGCCGATTTCGCAGACGTCCAGCAGGAACTGGCGCGCGCGCTCCATGCCGACCTCGACGCGGAACGAATCGTCCATGAACGGGTCATTGATATAGCCCTTCCAGCCGGTGGTCGTGCGCGGCTTTTCAAAGTACACGCGCATCACCAGCACCATCGTCTCGCTGACTTCTTCCTGCAATGCCTTGAGGCGGCGCGCATAGTCCAGGCCAGCTTCGGGATCATGGATCGAGCACGGGCCCACGACAACGAACAGGCGCTTGTCCTTGCGGTCGAGGATATTGCGCAGCGTTTCGCGGCCCTGCATCACGGTGGCATAGGCGCGTTCGTTCAGCGGCAGGGTGGTGTGCAGCTCGACCGGCGTTGGCATGCGGGCGAACGAGCTGACGTTGGTATTTTCGATTTGTGGCGTACTGGTCATGGTGCGATCTATATTTCTTTTGGGGGATGGATCAGTGTAAGCGGAAATTGCTGTATGTGCACATGCGCGGCCCCAAATGGCAGCGTCGGGCGGCGTCTCGCTGCGCTCTGCACCCGTGCGTGCTGCCTTCGTTCGACGTTCCCGTGTATCCTTTTGTCATGACTACCGATATCGAACGCTTTGTCGCAGCCCCCTTCATCAAGGAAATCGGCCGCGGCGTAAAAGGGGCGCGCAGCATGACGCGCGACGACGCGCACCGGCTCTACGCGGCCATCCTCGAGGGCCGCGTGTCCGACCTCGAACTGGGCGCCATTTTGCTTGCCATGCGCATCAAGGGCGAGTCGGTGGATGAACTGGCCGGCTTCATGGATGCAGCAAGCGCCGCGTTCACGCCGCTGCCTGCGCCGCGCGGCGAATTCGCGCCGGTATCGATTCCCACCTACAACGGTTCGCGCAAGCTGGCCAATCTGACGCCACTGCTGGCGCTGCTGCTGGCGCGCGAAGGCGTGCCGGTGCTGGTGCATGGCGTGAGCAACGATCCCGGGCGCGTCACCACCGCGGAAATCCTGCACGAACTGGGCGTGACCGACGCGACCACCGGCGCCGAGGTGCACAACGAATTCGTCCATGGCCGCGTGGCCTTCATGCCGATCGAGCACCTGGCCCCGGAACTGGCGCGCATGCTCGAACTGCGCCGCGTGCTGGGTGTGCGCAATTCGACCCACACCATTGTCAAGATCCTGCAGCCGTTCGACGGCCCGGCGCTATGCCTGGTCTCGTACACGCACCCTGAATACCTGGTAACGCTGGGCGAATACTTCGAAGGCGTCGACAGCGAAACCCGGGGTGATGCGTTCCTGATGCGCGGCACCGAGGGCGAAACCGTCGCCCACCCGCACCGCGCCCAGCGTATCGACTGGTTCCACGCTGGCCAGCGCGCCCTGCTGGTCGAGCGCGACGCGCCCACCGACGACCTGGCCATCGTGCCCGACGGTCGCGATGCGGCCACCACCGCTGCCTGGATCGGCGCTGCGCTGCGCGGCGAGGTGCCGGTGCCGCCATCGATTGCCACGCAGGTGGCGTACTGCGTCGAAGTCTCGCGCAAGATCCGCGCGCGCAGCCTGCCTGTGGCCGAGTAAAGACCCACCGCGCCGCTGTTCGCAAATCCGCCACTGCCTTACAATGGCGGGTTGAGCAAAGGTGGTGGCAGGCATGGCAAATCAATTCGATGTGGCGGTAATCGGCGCGGGCGCGGCCGGGATGATGTGCGCGGCCGTGGCGGCGCAGGGCGGCAAGCGCGTGGTGCTGGTCGACCATGCGGCCAAGCTGGCCGAAAAGATCCGCATCTCGGGCGGCGGGCGTTGCAACTTTACCAACGTCAATGCCGGGCCGCAGCATTATCTGTCGAACAATCCCCATTTCTGCCGCAGCGCGCTGTCGCGCTACACGGCGCAAGACTTCCTGGCGCTCGTCAAGAAGTACCGGATCGCGCACCACGAAAAGCACCGCGGCCAATTGTTCTGCAATGATTCGGCCGAGCAGATCATCGCGATGCTGCGCGCCGAGTGCGACCTGGGCGGTGTCGAGTGGCGCATGCCCTGCAAAGTGGCCGGTGTGCGCAAGACCGAGGATGGCTTTGTCATCGAGACCGACGCCGGCGAGTTGCTGGTGGGTAGTGTCGTGGTCGCCACGGGCGGCCTGTCGATCCCGAAGATCGGCGCGACCGATCTCGGCTATCGCATCGCCACGCAATTCGACCTGAAACTGATCGAGACCCGTCCGGGCCTGGTGCCGCTGACGTTCGACGGCCCGAGCTGGGAGCCGTTCGTGCCGCTGGCGGGCATCGCGCTCGAGGTCGAAGTCAGCACGGGCAGCAGCAAAGGCAAGGGCGCACGGGGAGGCCACTTCCGCGAAGACTTGTTGTTCACACATCGCGGCCTGTCGGGCCCGGCGATCCTGCAGATTTCCAGCTACTGGCAGCCGGGCACGCCGATCGTGCTGAATCTGTTGCCTGAAATGGACGTGGCCGACACGCTGATCGGCCTGAAGAAAACCGAGAAAAAGCAGTTGGGCAATGTGCTGACGCAGTGGCTGCCGGCGCGCCTGGCCGAAGGCTTGCTCGCGGCCAATGGGTTTGACGCCACTGCGCGCCTGGCCGACATGGCTGACGCGAAACTGCGCGCGCTGGGCGACGCCATCAACCGCTGGGCCATCGTCCCGACCGGCTCGGAAGGCTACCGCAAGGCCGAGGTCACGCTGGGCGGCGTCGATACCCGCGGCCTGTCGCAGCAGACGATGATGGCCAACAATGTGCCCGGCCTGTACTTCATCGGCGAGACGGTCGACGTGACCGGCTGGCTCGGTGGTTACAACTTCCAGTGGGCCTGGGCATCGGGCGTGGCGGCCGGTCTGGCGGTGGCAAATAGTTGACGTTTGAAAACACCACTTCGTGATTAAAGCTTCCACTGAACTGCAAACGATGCTAGAATTTCGTTCTTCCCTAAATCCAACGGTTTGATTTTTACATGACCACTATCCGCCTTAAAGAAAACGAGCCGTTCGAAGTCGCCATGCGTCGCTTCAAACGCACCATCGAAAAGACCGGTCTGTTGACGGAACTGCGCGCACGCGAGTTCTACGAAAAACCGACCGCAGAACGCAAGCGCAAGCTGGCAGCAGCAGTGAAGCGTCACTACAAGCGCATCCGCAGCCAGCAACTGCCGAAGAAACTGTACTAAGACAGTTCAGACGGCCAAGACCCGGTGACGGCATTGCCAGTCCCGGCGAGTCGCTGAAGTCCGCAAACCCGCTTCGGTTTCGCCGCAGCGGGTTTTGTCGTTTCACCCTTTTGAATACGGAGATCCCATGAGCTTAAAAGAACAACTGACCGAAGACATGAAAAGCGCCATGCGCGCCAAGGAAACCGGCCGCCTGGCAGCGGTGCGCCTGATCATTTCCGAAGTCAAGCGCAAGGAACTCGACGAGCAGACCCAGCTGGACGATACCCAGGTGCTGGCCGTGATCGAAAAAATGATCAAGCAGCGCAAGGATTCGATCAGCCAGTTTGAAGCCGGCAACCGTCCCGACCTGGCCGACATCGAGAAGGCCGAGATGGTCATCCTGTCGGCGTATATGCCGGCTGGCCTGTCGGATGAAGAAATCGCCGCCGAAGTCGCTGCTGCTGTCGCCGAAACCGGCGCGACCGGCCCGCAAGACATGGGCAAGCTGATGGGTGTGCTCAAGCCAAAGCTGGCTGGCCGCGCCGACATGACCGTGGTCTCCGGCCTGGTCAAGAAAGCCCTGGCTGGCGCCTAAACGCCATAAGCGTCACCTGCAACGCGTCGTCCCTGCCCACCCTCGGGCAGGGACGACAACTTGTTGCATATCAATTTGCAGCAAGCGCTGCGGTATAGTCTGGCCCTAGACAAACACTGTGTAAGCTCAAGTGATTCCGCAAACTTTCATCACCGATTTGCTCAACCGGGTCGACATTGTCGATATCGTGGGCCGCTACGTCCAGCTCAAGAAGGGCGGGGCGAACTTCATGGGCCTGTGCCCATTTCACAACGAAAAGTCCCCCAGCTTCACCGTCAGCCCGACCAAGCAGTTCTATCACTGCTTCGGCTGTGGCGCCCATGGTACGTCGATCGGCTTCCTGATCGAATACTCGGGCATGGGCTTCGTCGATGCGGTGAAAGACCTGGCCCAGAACGTCGGCATGATCGTGCCCGACGTCGATGACAAGATCCCGCCGGCCCAGCGCGCTGCCCAGCAGGCGCAATCCCTGGCGCTGACCGATGCGCTGACGCAAGCCTGCGCGTTTTACCGCGCCCAGCTGCGCGACGCGCCGGACGCCATCGCGTATCTGAAGAACCGCGGCCTGACCGGCGAAGTGGCGGCCCGCTTCGGCATGGGCTACGCCCCGGCTGGCTGGGACAGCCTGCGCGCCGTGTTCCCCGAGTACGAGGCGCATGTACTGGTCGAGTCAGGCCTCGTGATCGACAAGGTCGACGAAGAGGGCAACCGCCACAAACGCTACGACCGCTTCCGTGAACGGGTGATGTTCCCGATCCGCAATACCAAGGGCCAGGTCATCGGCTTTGGCGGCCGCGTGCTCGACAGCGGCGAACCGAAGTACCTTAACTCGCCCGAAACTCCGCTGTTCCAGAAAGGCCTGGAGCTGTACGGCCTGTTCGAGGCGCGTCAGGCAATCCGCGACGCCGGCTATGTGCTGGTGACCGAAGGCTATATGGACGTCGTCGCGCTGGCCCAGCTGGGCTTCCCGCAAGCGGTGGCCACGCTTGGCACCGCCTGCACCAGTACCCACGTGCAAAAGTTGCTGCGCCAGACCGACGACGTGATCTTCAGTTTCGACGGCGACAAGGCTGGCCGCAAGGCCGCGCGCCGCGCGCTGGAAGCGTGCCTGCCGCAAGTGAGCGACAACAAGACCATCAAGTTCCTGTTCCTGCCGCAAGAGCACGATCCAGACAGCTTCGTGCGCGAGCGCGGCGCTGAAGCCTTCGAGCAAGAAATTGCCGATGCAATGCCGCTGTCGCAATTTCTGCTGCGCGAAGTCACGCAAGAGCACGACCTCGATACGCCGGAAGGGCGCGCCAAGTCGCAGTTTGACGCCAAGCCGCTGCTCCAATCGATGACGCCATCGAGCCTGCGCCTGCAGATCGTGCGCGGCCTGGCCAGCATGACGCAATCGACGCCGGCGGAGATCGAAAGCCTGTTCGAGTTGTCTAAACCGGTGGCCACCGCGCGCCGCGCGCCACCGCGCCAGGGCCGGCCTGAGCCGGTAGGGCTGGAGCGCAAGATGCTGCGCATCCTGGTCGCGCATCCGCACCTGGCACTCGAACTCGACGAAGTTGCGTTGAGCGCCTTCGACTATTTCGGCGAAGAGGGCGCGGATCGCCTGCGGCATCTGATCGACACCGCACAGGCTCTGGGCCAGCACGGCACGTTTGCCGCACTGTCACAACAGTTGCATGAAGTCACTAACGAGTATGATGGCATGATTGCCGAAATCGCCGCCGAACCCGAAAACGAGGTCGATGGCGATCGCATCGTCCTGCTCAGTTCAGTACGCCAAATCAAGATGGATTCGTTACGAGAAGAATTGAACCAGTTGTTTTCTGCCGGCTTGACCCCAGATCAGGTCAGTACTCGCTATCGCGAGATTACTGCCCAGCTGGACCTTCTGGAACGTGAAGCCACCGCGGCGATGGCACCCCGATGAACACTGGCTTTCTCCCCGTGGGCCAAGGCGCTCACGACTGGAAAAAGAAAGGGTGCGTGCTATAATAAAACGCTAACTATTGCAACTGTTGAAACACTTCTTGGTTCAATTGCGTGCGTGGAGTATTAGTTAGCGGGGCATGGATTTGTGCCTGCAGGATGATGAAGGTAACAAAACTTTATTCTTAACCACCGTAAAGTTAGTCGTTGTGACATCGAAAGCGCCTGTGCCAACCAAGAAACCCGAAACCAACGTGGCTGCCACGACCACGAGAACGTCCGCCGCCAAGGCCGACAACGCGCAAGACAAGGCTGAGGTGCGTACGGCGACCTCGGCGCCTGTCAACCAGACGACCGATGCGGCCACGCTTGCCGCCATCGACACGTCGGGTTACGTCTTGCCGTCTGTCAAAGTGCCGGGCCGGCGCGGTCGCAAGCCAAAAGAATTCACCCCTGAAAACGACGAGATCGCCGCGCTGAACGCGGTCGAGCGTGCCGAGCTCAAGGCTGCGGACAAGGCCAAGGCCAAGGACCGCAAGGCCAAAGAGAAGGCGCTGCTCAAGGATGCATTCTCGTCCGATACCGAGGCCAGCGAAGAAGAACTCGAGCTGCGCCGCAGCAAGCTCAAGGCCCTGATCAAGTCGGGCAAGGAGCGCGGCTTCCTCACGTACGCCGAGATCAACGATCACCTGCCCGAGAACATCGTCGATCCGGAAGCGATCGAAGGCATCATCGGCACGTTCAATGACATGGGTATCGCGGTCTACGAGCACGCGCCCGATGCCGAGACGCTGCTGCTGTCCGACAATGTCCCCAACGCCACCAGCGACGATGAAGCCGAAGCGGCTGCCGAAGCTGCGCTGTCGACGGTCGACTCCGATTTTGGCCGCACCACCGACCCGGTCCGCATGTACATGCGCGAAATGGGCTCGGTCGAACTGCTCACGCGCGAAGGCGAAATCGAGATCGCCAAGCGCATCGAAGACGGCCTGAAGGACATGATCCAGGCCATCTCGGCCTGCCCGGTGACGATCGCCGAGATCATCGGCACCGCCGCCAAGATCGACAGCGACGAGATCAAGATCGACGAAATCGTCGACGGCCTGGTCGACCAGGAAGGCGAAGACAACACGCCGCAGGTCGCCGCACCTGTCGCTAGCGAGTCCGACGAGGACGAAGAAGACGAGGACGACGCCGAAGGCGAAGAGGAAGAAGAAGAGGCGCCAAGCAATTCGGGCGCCGCCGGCTACTCGGCCGAGCAGCTCGAAGCGCTGAAGGTCACCGCTTTGGCCAAGTTCGCCGAGATCGCCCAGCAGTTCGACAAGATGCGCAAGGCGTTCGAAAAGGACGGCTACAACTCGAAAGCCTACGTCAAGGCGCAGGATGCGATCTCCAACGAGCTGCTGGGCATCCGCTTCACGGCCAAGGTCGTGGAAAAGCTGTGCGACACGCTGCGCGGCCAGGTCGACGAAGTGCGCCACATCGAAAAGCAGATCCTCGACGTGGCCGTGAACCGCTGCGGCATGCCGCGCGCCCACTTCATCAAGGTCTTCCCGGGCAACGAAACCAATCTGGAATGGGTGGATGGCGAAGTCAATGCCGGCCACGCCTACAGCGCCATCCTGGGCCGCAACATCCCGACGATCAAGGAATTGCAGCAACGCCTGATCGACCTGCAAGCGCGTGTCGTGCTGCCGCTGCCTGACCTGCGCAACATCAACCGCCAGATGGCGGCCGGTGAAATGAAGGCGCGCAAGGCCAAGCGCGAAATGACCGAGGCCAACCTGCGCCTGGTGATTTCGATCGCCAAGAAGTACACGAACCGCGGCCTGCAATTCCTCGACCTGATCCAGGAAGGCAATATCGGCCTGATGAAGGCCGTGGACAAGTTCGAGTACCGCCGCGGCTACAAGTTCTCGACGTATGCAACGTGGTGGATCCGCCAGGCGATCACCCGTTCGATCGCCGACCAGGCGCGCACGATCCGCATTCCGGTGCACATGATCGAAACGATCAACAAGATGAACCGGATCTCGCGCCAGATCCTGCAGGAGACCGGCGCCGAGCCCGACCCGGCCACGCTCGCGATCAAGATGGAAATGCCGGAAGATAAAATCCGCAAGATCATGAAAATCGCGAAAGAGCCGATTTCCATGGAAACGCCGATCGGTGACGACGACGATTCGCATCTGGGCGATTTTATCGAAGACAACAACACGCTGGCACCATCCGACGCCGCGCTGCACGCTTCGATGCGCGGCGTGGTCAAGGATGTGCTCGATTCGCTGACGCCACGCGAAGCCAAGGTGCTGCGCATGCGCTTCGGCATCGAGATGTCGACCGACCATACGCTGGAAGAGGTCGGCAAGCAGTTCGACGTCACCCGCGAGCGGATTCGCCAGATCGAGGCGAAGGCGCTGCGCAAACTGCGTCATCCGTCGCGCTCGGACAAGCTCAAGAGTTTCCTCGAGAACAACAGCTGATTGCTGATGCGGGCTTGACGAATCTGTACTAAAGGCAATATGCTCTCGCCACTTCGCTCATCACATTCATGGTGCTGAGCAGGTGGCGAGTCGTTTGCCACTGTCCCAGTTTCTGGGCCTCTAGCTCATGCTTGGTTAGAGCAGCGGACTCATAATCCGTTGGTGCCGTGTTCGACTCACGGGAGGCCTACCAATTTTATGCTGTGTATTCAAAGGGTTTGGTGGTTCTGATCACCTCCCTGTTTCGTTGTTCTTTTCCTTCCTGTCCAACTTATGTCAAATACGGAATGGACGATCAATCCGGGAGCTGGACGGCGCGCCTGTATGGCTACGCAGACTGCATCGCAGACTAGGGTGGCTAGCATGCTCGTCGCCATCGCCTAGTCCACAACTCTGCGCGAGAACAGGTCGAACACGACAGCCAGGTACAGCCAGCTGTCCCCAGCCCGATGTACGTGATATCCGAGGCATAAGCCAGATTCGGCGCTGCTGGTTTGACTTGTCTGGCAAGTACGTTCGGAGTGGCCGGGAAGACATGCTTAGATGTTTGGCGGTCGCGTGCACGAACTTGCGCTTTCAAACTCCCCTCAGGCTGGCCTGCTGCAGCCGGCATACCTTGTAACACCCGACCTGGATGCTGCTGTTGGCCAGCGCCATGGCAATGCGAGTGCTGCCGTAACTTTGACCGCTGTTCATAAATGCGGCATTCACATGCACGCTCGCTTTGCAATAAGTCGACGCGATAGCAAGACGCTTAGTTTCGAAAAATTTAGCCTGGATCACGCCGAGTAGACGGCAAATTTCTACGACAGGTATTACCTTAGTTCGCAGCTCATCGACGAGCCGGTAGCCCATTTGAACTCGCGGGCATAGAGCGCCAATGCCTTTTTGTCAAGACGTATACATTATTACGACGCTGACTGTTTACTCCTCCAGCTCACGAATATGCTTCTGCTCAACAGTGAATGGTTACAAATGCTGCGCTGGCCTTGTTTCTCGACTTTGTATTGTTCCATCCAGCGACGGATCGCAGTTACGCGAATATTTATCGCTTGGCTGACATGTGATGTTGAGGTCCTGCTCTTTGATCATTCTGACGACCTTGAGCTTGAAGCCAGTTTGTAACTACCGCGCTATCTGGTCATATAAGGTCCTTCAAATCGGAATTATCGATCCAGCGGGGTGCTCGCGAACATTAGATTGCGACAAGTTACATGTCGACCGCATTGGTGGTTTGGAGCGAGAGATGAAATCGCCTACAATCCCTACGGTTGGGGAATTTTCATCGGTGACGGGGAATCCCTTGTTTTCTCTGTTAGCGCGTGCTTACCTGCTTAAAACTATGAACGGTGCAAAACTGTTATGCGGCCGTTCCAAGCTCATCCTATCCTTTGAGGCAAATTTTCTACCGGCGCAAAGTTGGAATCAATCTATTGTTGCTCTAGGATTTTTGCAAGTTCGCTGATTCCATTCATGTACACCTTGCTTCGCAGGGCTTTCTTATGATCGGCCCTGCCATCCCACTATACTTCAGATATGCCGCCTATGACCTTAAGCGACCGTTTTCCACAGGACTGGCCAAGACATCTTGCACAAGACGCGAAGGTTTCGCCAGTCGATACAGCGTTGCCATTAGGTCAAGCGCTGCTCAATTTCAACATAATGGATTCGACCACGTTTGAACAGTTTTGTTGGTGGCTACTCAAGAAGGAGCACACACTGGCTGGGTGTAAGCGTTTGGGAGCGCCAGGGACAAAGCAAGACGGTATCGATCTCTTGGCATTTGATGCCTCCTCCACTGATGGACTGCGAGTATTTGAGTGCAAAGCTTGGGAGGAATTTACTTCGGCCGCGATGACGAAGGCCATCGACACTTTCCTGAAAGGCGAGTGGGCTGCGTCGGCTAACAGTTTTACCCTCATTCTCGCGCAGCGCGATGTGGGAGCATCCTTATTGAAGTGCTGGGTGAAGGAAAAGCAGCGGCTCAAATGTGCAGGAATCGAAGGGGATTTGTGGACTGCGCATAATTTGACCCTGAAGGCACAACGTTATCCAGATATTCTGACGAAATTTTTCCCATTCCACAGCGTCCAGACGTTTGCCAATATGTGGATGGAAAGGGTAGCCTTTCATGAGCTGGTCCTTAAATCATTCTTCGACCCTCGCGAAGAGGTCGCGCAGTGGGCGCGCCAACTCATGGGCGATAAGCATGTACGCGGAGAAGCCGATCCAACTGAAGACGGACAGGCGCCGTCGGCAGATAATACAGCTCCCAAGGTCAGCGCGGCCAGCGAAGCTTGGGGAGCGTCGGAATCACCGCCATTTATCGACGGTATTTTTAGAAAAATATCGCAATTTGGAAATAGCTGGCATTTCAAAGGCCCGTGGTTCGAATTCAGTGCGATTCTTCCAAATGAACGTTTCACGCATGCTTCCGCCGCAATTACGTTCAACCGGCCAGACATGCAAGGGGTGGTGCTGACCGTCGACCACACCTGGCTGTTGAACCATTTTTTGTTCAAAGTCGGGGCTCCCCTGCGCAGCAAGTGCCGAGATATTATTCTTGGCGAAGCGCACGGCGAACCGGGTCTGTTCGTACTGGACTTGCCACATTGCAGGCTTTCACTACAAGAAGCGGGGGTGCGTGATCTGCTTAAAGTAGCTGACTGCCTGACTGTCGCGATGAAAGATGCTTTGCAAAGGCTCGAATTTGCATGGTCCGCACACTGCTTTCCTTTTGTAACCCGTGGAGAAAAGAAAGTTGCGCTTGCCGCTCTCCCGAAGCCCCTTTGGCATGCTCTCTGTCAGTTTGCTTTCGAGCATGATGTTTCAAAGGGCGTTACCCCTTGGCATATGTTCGATGGCAATCTCCATGTGATAAAACCGTTTCACCTAACCGCTACTGACCAGTTCGAAGCGGGGCATCACGGCATTTTTTATGCGTATGAAATTGACGACCTGTCTTATGCCGATGAGGTAGTGCTGCTGTGGCAACCAGACGGCCCGCACCCTGAGCAGGATTGCTCACCACGCGGCTGGTGGTCATGCGAGTTCGCTGTCGCGTGGTTCAATGATGTTTTACTGCCCGAAGTAAAACGGTGGGCTTACCAGCGTAGTTTTGGATCAGCTTGGTCTCGGCTGTTCAAGTCGCATAAGGCGCAGGCGTACTCGCAGTACCTAGACGAAGTGTTTATCATGCGCAACCTACATGAACGGCCTTTATTGGTGGAAGGCAGATTCACTAGATCGATTGTCGAGAGCGTCCAGAAGCTGCAATCGTTTTTCTACGGAGCGTTGGATGAGCAGTGCTTCATTCGACCTGGACAAGTGGATGCACTATATGAGGCCGTCGCCTTGGCTGCGAAAGCAGGACGCGGTTATGTGGGCTATGCGCAGTCGAAGCTAGACATCCAAGAAGACTCGACCAATCACGCCGATTTGATTAGTCACATACGGCAACACGTCCGCAACGGGCGAGTCCGTTCGAATTCGGGGGCGGCTGACGGCGCATTACGCGCTCTGTTGGAAATGTTAAATGATTCCGACGCGCATCTGAATGATGCCGACCGGCAGACCATTATAGAAAGTCTCATTCCTTTCGCTAAGATGCTTGATGAGGTTATGTTCGTCTGTCGCCACTCCAAATGGAGCTAGCAGAACCCCCGAAAACACTCTTAGTGTTGCGTCTGACATTTGGGACACATACTCTAATCTAGTCCGATGCACTCGTTTTTCGGCCGCATCAGCAAAGAAATGCCTGCCTTTCGAGCCCACCTTCGCCTAGAATCGATCTGGTCAGAACGCCAAATCTGAATTAGGAATCGTGACTTGAATTGTGCAAAGCTGAGGCCGTGCCAAATTTCAGGCCTGACTCCAAACCGTGTCCTCCAACCGCTCATGACCCAACTGTTCAAAAATGTCAGACCTGACCTCCAACCGTTCAGGTGCAGACACCTATATCTTGAACAAGGATCACCATTGTTTGTTCAATGCGTCTGTTCAGCAGGCGGAATGCCATCCAGCGCCAGATGCCGCGGCAAATTCATCGTAAAGGCACACCCCACACCCGGAAAATCCTCCACCGACAGCTGACCGCCATTACGCGAAATGCTCTGGCGCGCAATCGACAAGCCCAGGCCCAGCCCCGAGCGATCATCGCCACGTTGCGTGAACGGTGAAAACATTTTCTCTGCATTCCCCGCTGGCAAACCACCACAGTGGTCTCGCACAACGATCAAAATACGTTGCCCTTGCGCATAGGCTGTCAGTGAGACGGCGGTATGCGCGCAGGTAAATTTCAGCGCGTTATTGAGCAGATTGGCCAGCGCGGCGAGTAACAGATCCCGATCGCCCTGGATGGCCAGCAGCTTGTCGACATCAGCGACAACGAGCGCCGAGCCTCGCTTGTCGGCTTCAAGTTGCGCTGAATCACGTGCTTCGTGAATGAAATCGGCGAGCGAGAAAATGCCTTTCGGCCCCGACGCTGCGCCCTCGGCTCGCACATCTTCCAGTGACAGGTTGATCAGGCGCTGCATCGCCGCGTGCCCACGTTTGAGCAAGGCGCCGGTGGCGCCTGAAATCGACAGCTGGCCAACTTCCATCGCGGCGACCGCCATGGTGGCCACGCTCAGCGAGTTGCGCAGTTCGTGCATCAGGAAACCGAGGCGCTCGTTGGTTTCGGAGGCGTAGCGATCAGAGATGGCGCAGTCACGTTGGAAAGAAAATTCAGTGACCGCACTGGCGGTGGCATTGTCCAGGCAGCGGTTGAGGGTACGGAATTCATCCGCTGGGAATGGTGCATCGCGCTCGACGGCCAAATCCGTGATTGCCTGGCACAGGTCGCCATAATCGTGCACCACCTGATCCACCGTGTAATCCAGCGCAAGCAACGCGGCGCCATGCGCGGCAGCTGTCGCACCCATTTCCGATGCGTCCTTTTGCTCGCCGCCGGAGGCGCCGGAGATGGCCATTGCAGCGGCCGTGTCAATGTTCTCTTCTGCGTACAGCGTTTTCGTCAGCTGCTCCAAAAACATGGGTATGCCAGTACGCAGTTGCTCTCTGGATGCATTTCGTTGAGGGCGCTTGTTCACCTTGTCGATACACCGCCAGATCAGATCGTCCGCATTGTTGGACAGGAATTCATACATCATGGTCAGCCTCCCAGGCAAGACGCCTGCAGCCTCCATCGGCATGAGTGCTGTTTGTCAGAACGTTATCCGTCCCATTGTAGGGCGAAATCACCGGCGCACAGCGTTCTGCGAAACATTGATATGCCATAGTTGCTTGCAGGAAGGCGCAGGCTACGTCACCGGGAATCTGGTCGAGCGCCATGCATCGGGCGTATAAAGCCATGCATAATGACGGATTGGGCCCACGGCCAGATTCCTCTGACAAGATTCGCATGGTCATCCATACCGCCGCAGATACACAGCGTACGCACAATGATATCGACGTCGGCGTGCGCCTGGTCGACGCTCTGCGGCACCACGCGGGCGCTGCCAAGGGCACGCCTGTCAACTACAAGGACTTGCTCAGGCTGGCCCGTCTCCTGTATCCCAAAGACATGATCCTCGACCGCGCAGTGCAGGTCGGTATCGGTGCAAAGCTCCGGTTCGTCGAGTCGTTCTGCGCGGCCCATGGCTTGCCCAACCTCGCGGCCCTTGCAGTCGGCCCAACAACCATGCGGCCTCCTGCGCAGTACGAAGGTGACTGGGACGCTGACCGGCGCGCCGTCGCCGCGTTCGACTGGACCACGATCGACGTGCAGCTTGCCGACTATGCCAAGACAGCACGCGCCGCCGTGTCGGCCCGTCTGAAGCCGCGCAAGGAGCGGCCGGCCGACGTGTCGTGGTACGCCTATTTCTGCTCGCACCGCAAGGAATGCGCCTGGATCGGGCAGGAGGACAAGCAGGAAATCGTCAACCTGATCATGGCGGGCATCGATCCGGATACCGCCATGAAACGGGTGCAGGCCGCCAGAACCGAATTTGGCGAAACAGCGTAATACGGTGTCAGTTCAACGCGGTTGTCCGTCGGACGTTGACGGCGCTGCGCTGACGCCGGTGGGCGCTTGCTCCGCGTGCGCCAGGGCGCCGCTGCGGTCCAGCACATAATGATCCAGGTCGCGCGCCAGGATCAGATTGCCGTTGTACTGCGCGCGTGCCTCATCCTCCAGCAGCGACATCGGCAGCGCGCCACGGTCCTGATAGCGCGGACTGAAATGCGTCAGCACCAGGTTGCGCACGCCTGCCGCTTCGGCAAAGTGCGCTACCCGCATTGCTGAAGTGTGTTGCGGCCCTGGCCCGATCTTTTGCAGCACGTCTTCGGTATAGGTCGCCTCGTGTACCAGCACGTCCGCGCCATGCGCTGCGGTGGCCAGCAGATCTGGCCGATCGTTGTCGCCGGCGACGACGATGCGCCGCGCGCGGCGTGGCGGCATCAGGTAGTCCGTCGCCTTGATGACGCGCCCATCGGCCAGCGTCACATTGCGCCCTTTCTGAAGATCGCCCCACAACGGCGACGCCGGCACGGCATCCGCCCGTAATTTCTCCGTGTCCAGGTGGCGCGCCATGGCCGCCTCCGTAAATCCATAGGCCCAGCAAGGAAGACCGTGTGACAACGCCGTTGCATCCACCGCCAGCTCGGGCAGGAGCGGTGCACTAGCCGAGTCGCCAGTCAGGTCGCTCGGCGTCAGCCAGACGAGCGGGAAGGGTAGGCTCAACTGGCTTGCCACCATGATGGCCTCGATCATGCCGCGCAGCGGCGGCGGGCCGACGACCGTCAAGGCGTCGCTGCGGCCCGCCATGGCGGCGCTGGCGAGCAGCCCCGGCAGGCCGTAGCAATGGTCGCCGTGCAGGTGGGTGATGAACACGGCGCGCAGGCTCATGACGGACAGGGGCGTGCGCAGGATGCGGTGCTGCGTGCCTTCGGCGCAATCGATCAGGATCCATTGTTTTGCACCGCGCAGGCGCAGCGCCAGGCCGGACATATTGCGTTGCCGGGTCGGCGTGCCGGCCGACGTCCCCAGAACAATGATTTCCATATGCGGTTCCCGTGAAGTGACGTTGCCATTATCCGTCACGCCAATGCCAACGGGCAGAAGCTTATTCGCGGGTGCCTGCAGGCGCCGACGATGCCGCGGCAGGGATCATCGGCGCCGCAAACGGCGTCACGCCAAACAGCAGCGAGCGATGCGCGCCGACGCCCGCCATGGCGCCATCGGCCACCGAGAGCGCCACTGAGCTGGCGGCGCGCATCGCGTCACCAGCGGCGAACACGGCTGGGACCGTGGTCTGCCGGCTGTCGTCCGTGCGAATGAACGGTCCCAGCGGCCCCTGTTCGAATGAGCAACCGAGCTGTTCGGCAATTGGGCTGGCCATGTGCACGCGCCCGTAGGTGAAGAGGCCCGTCATGATTTCCTGGCGCCCGTCTTCCAGCACGACGGTGGCGACATTGACCAGGCGGCGCACCGGCGTCTCATCGACCTCCACGCCGCGGGCCTGCAGGTCGGCCCGTTGCGCGTCGTCCAGTGGGCACACGCCGTTGGTGAACAACGTCACCTGGCCCCAGTGCGGCAGCATTTGCGCATGGTGCACCGAGAGCGGGCCGCTGGCCAGCACGCCGATGCGGCCTTCGTTCAGTTCGTAGCCGTGGCAGTACGGGCAGTGGAACACGCTCTTGCCCCAGCGCTCGGCCAGGCCGTCAATGGGTGGCAGGTCGTCGCGCACGCCGGTGGCCAGCACGAGGCGCGCAGCGCACACGGTGCCGGCGCCATCGAGTTCGACGACGAACCCATCGTCATCCTGGCGGGCCGAGGTCGCCGTGCCGTCGTGCCAGTCCACGTTGGGATAGGCGGCGACGTTGGCGCGGCCCTCGGCGGCAATGTCGGCGGCCGGCTGGCCGTCGCGTGTCAGAAAGCCGTGCGAATTGGCGGCGTAGCGGTTGCGGCGCTGGCCCGCGTCGACCACCAGGATGCGGCGCCGTGCGCGCGCCAGTTGCAGCGCGGCCGACAGGCCGGCGTAGCTGCCGCCGATGATGATGGCGTCGTAGGGCAATGGTGATGCCGGTGTCGGTTCAGTCGTGTTCATGCTTGGGCCTCGTATGAAGGTGATTGTCGTAACGTCCGTTGAAGTCGCGTGACAGGTCGGCCAGGCTCACCTGGCCGAGGCGCTCGACCAGCAGTGCCTCGGCATCGGCAAACGCGCTTTCGAGCGAGGCATTCACGACGCGCTCGACCAGGCATTCGCTGTGCTCGTTGCGGTTGCCCATCGCGAACACGGTGGGCGCGCCAACGGCATCGTAGACATCGCGCAGCGTGACCTGGGCCAGATCGCACGTCACGGTCCAGCCGCCGCCATGGCCGCGCTCGGAGCTGATGTAGCCGCGTTCGCGCAGGCCGGCCAGTACGCGCCGCACCAATACCGGGTTGGTGCCGAGCATGCCGGCCATCTGCTCCGAGGTCATCGGGCGGTCACTGTGGGCCAGGTGCAGCAGCACGTGGAGGACGGAAGAGAGTTTGCTGTCGCGTTTCATGTAACTAATGATAGTACAAAAAAGGTCAGCAGATCACGACTTGCTGAAAAACAGCGATTTACGGCAGATCGGTAGGGGAAACGATGGGCTTGGTGGGAGTAGAAGGCAGCTTCAGCGTCGGCAGATACCACCACATATACGTGCTCACGCAGGCGCCGATCACGCCCATCATGATCAGGATCGCGATGCTGTCAAAGTGCCGTGACGACCATGCCATCGAGCCCCACAGCATCACCGTCGCCACGATCTTGCCCTTGAGCGGGATGCCGTGGCCGGCCTCGAAATTGGCGATGTACTTGCCGAATACCCGGTGCCCGATCAGCCAGCGGTGCAGGCGCACCGAGCCACGCGCGAAGCAGGCCGAGGCCAGCAGCAGGAAGGGTGTCGTCGGCAGCAGCGGCAGGAAGATGCCGAGGATGCCCAGCAGTACAGCCAGCACACCGAGGACGTTATAGAAAACTTTCATGGCGTTACTCTAGCACCCTCGGATCAAACTTGTCGAAATGACTACCCAATATGCATTCTTTGCAACTCGGTCGCATGACGCGTGGTTGAACCGTATATTGTTACACAACTTTAAATTCCCATTTGCAACTTTTAACGCAGAAGTCAGTATAATGTCCAGTCCAACGACGGGCGCGTTTATTTGGCAGGACCAGGAATTGTTTTGACGCCCGGCTATCCATTCCATGTGCTGTCCATCTGTTGCCTGGCTCGATCCGGCCGTCTTCCATGCCTTATCCCATGTCGTCCCACTCTTCCGTGGCCGTGTTCGGCGGCTACGTCAAGCGCCGCGTGCTGCGCCACCTGCTGCTGTACCTGGCGCTGATGCTGCTGGTCGTCTGGGGCCTGGTCGCCGTCGAACAGGCGCGCTTTGCCGAGCTGGCCGAAGCCGGCGGCAAGAGCAATGTCCAGAACCTGTCGCGCGCGTTTTCGGAAGAGGTCAAGGCCACCGTCGGGCTGATCGATTTGTCGCTGGTCCAGCTGCGCGGTACGTGGCAGCGCGACCCGGCCGATTTCGCCCAGGGCGTGGCCGAGCACGCGCGCCATCTGCGCATGCCCATCCATTTCACCGTCACCGATGCGGGTGGCCGTCTGCTGTACACGAATGATGGTGCGGGCCCGCCAGGGCTGGCGCTGGGAGAGTTGCCCGAGTTCGCCATCCACCGCACGCAGGCCGGCGACCGGTTGTATGTCGGCCGCCCCGAGAGACATCGTGTCAGCGGGCAGTGGTCGGTCCAGTTTACGCGCCCGATCCGCGATGCCGGCGGGCGCCTGACGGGCGTGATTGCTGCTGCGGTGCCGCCGTCGTATTTCCTGCGCTTTTACAACAGTATCGATCTGGGGCCGGATTCCGCTGTCAGCCTGATGCGCCTGGATGGCACCATCATCGCGCGCAGCTCGCTTCCGGACGGCGAACGCTACATGGGCGTCAACATGGCGCAGGCGCCGCATATTCGCGCCAAAGGTATCAGCGGCATGTTCCGCAAGGTCAGCGTACTCGACGGTATCGACCGTATCTTTGCCTGGTACAAGATGCCGGACTATAGCCTGGTGGTCACCGTCGGCCAGGCCGTCCACGACGCCGAGGCGCGCTTCACCCAGCAAAGCGCGATGATGCGCAATGTGGGCGTGGTCGTCTCGCTCGTGCTGGGTCTGCTGGGGTGGGCAGCGATCGGCGCTGCCGACCGGCGCCGGCGCGCGCTCAGGGCGCTGGCAGCGGCCGAGGCGCGCTGGAAGCTGGCGCTGAACGCTGCCGGCGATGGCGTCTGGGATTGCGACATCACGCAAGGCACGGCGCTGCTCTCGCCCAGTGCGCAGCGCATCCTCGACAGCGAACATGCGACCGTCTCGTGGTTTGGCAGCAATGGCCTGGCCGAGCTGGTGCATCCGGACGAATTCGGGGCCGTGCGTGCAGCCTTGCGCGACCATATCGAGGGCATCACGCCCGACTACGCGATGGTGCACCGGATCCGCATGCGCGATGGCAGCTGGCGCTGGATCGAGGCACGTGGCACCGTTACCGAGCGGGGCGAGCGCAATGAACCGCTGCGCATGGTTGGCACCTTCTCGAACATTGACGCGCGCAAGCAGGAAGAAGAGCGCATGCGGCGCATGGCGCATGAAGACCCGCTGACCAAGCTGCCCAACCGCGTGCTGCTCGACGACCGCATGCGCCAGGCGATCCGGGTTGCGGCGCGCGACGGCCACAAGGTGGGCCTGATCTATTTTGACCTCGACAAGTTCAAGCCAGTCAACGACACCTACGGCCACGCGGTGGGCGATCGTCTGCTGTGCATGGTGGCCGAGCGCGTGCGCGGGGTGCTGCGTGAATCGGACACGCTGGCGCGGGTGGGCGGCGACGAATTCGCCGTGCTGCTGCCGCGCTGCGCGCAGGCCCAGGATACCGAGCGTGTGGCCGCCGCCATCCTGGCCTGCCTGGAGCAACCGTTCATCGACGGCCCGCGCGAACTGAATATCTCCGGCAGCATCGGTTACGCCATGTATCCCGATTGCGGCGACGATGGCGAAGCGCTGCTGCACTGCGCCGACCTGGCGATGTACGACGCCAAGGCGCACGGGCGCAACCGGATCTCGGGCAGCTACCGCACCCGCGTCGGCTGACAGCCGGCGGCCGGCATCACAGTAGCGCGCCCATGTCTGGCGCCGCCTGCGTCGGCAGCGCATGCGCCGTATGGCGCGGCAGGTAGATCGTTACCGTGGTGCCGGCGCCCGGCTTGCTCGCCAGCCGGATCTGCCCGCCGCTCTGGCGCACGAAGCCATGCGCCATCGACAGTCCCAGCCCCGTGCCTTTGCCTTCCGGCTTGGTGGTGAAGAACGGCTCGAACGCGTGCTCCATGACCTCGGGCGGCATGCCGTGGCCTGTGTCGGCCACCGTGATCATCACGTAGTCGCCCGGCGCCAGCTCGGCGTCGAGCTGGCCGGCGGCGGTGCTGATCGTCACGTTCTCCAGGCGCAGCGCGATGTGGCCGCCGCCTTCCATTGCATCGCGTGCATTGATGATCAGGTTGAGCAGCACGTGCTCGAGCTGGTTCGGGTCGACCAGCGTCGGCCACAGATCGGGCGCGCTGCTGCGCTCGAGCTTGACCGCGTCGCTGGCGGCGCGCTGCAGCAGGCTGTCGCTGCGATCGAGCAGCTCGGCCACGTTGACCACGCTCGGGTGCAGCGGCTGGCGCCGTGCGAACGCGAGCAGCTGGCCGGCCAGCTTCGAGCCGCGTTCGACCGCATCGAGCACATTGTGCAGGCGCTTGCGGGTGGGCGGACCATCGGCGCGCAGCATCAGCTGCACGTTGGCGCTGATGATGTGCAGGATGTTGTTGAAGTCGTGCGCCACGCCGCCCGTCAGCTTGCCCACCGCTTCGAGCTTTTGCGCGCGGTGCAGTGCCATGCGCGCTTCGACCAGGCGCGCCTGACGCTGCAGTTCGCGTTCCTCGGCCGCGCGGCGCGACGTGATGTCGCGCACGAACACGGTGGCGCCGGCGCCGTCCGACGGCGGCAACAGCGCCACCGCCAGTTCGACAGGCACGCGCCGGCCGCTCGTGTGCAGCACCTCGGTTTCGGCCGGCTGGCCCGGCAGCGGGCCCACGCCACTTTTGGCAAACGCATCGAACGCGTTGCGGAAGGCCGCATGGCCCTCGGCAGGCAGCAATTCCTCGGCCCGACGGCCGATGGCGTCTTCGGCTTCCATGCCGAAGATCTGCGACGCCTGCGCGTTCCAGTCGGTCACGCGCCCCTGGCGGTCGAGCGCGACAAAGCCGTCGTAGGCAGTTTCGAGGATCACGCGGGTACGGCGGCCGTCAGCGGCGATGCGATCGTGCGACTCGCGCAATTCGAGCGTCATGGCATGCGCCAGTTCCAGCGCGCGCCGGCGCGAGCTGGCCAGCAGCCAGACGATCAGGCTGGCAAGTGCACCGAGCACGACGCCGGCGATGGCGATCATGCGCGGGCGGGCGGTGTCGAGCGTGGCTTCCAGCGTGGTGCCGGAACCCATTCGCACGGTCCAGACGCGGCCCGCAATCATCATCCGGGTGGTCGTGGACAGGCGCGGCGCCGTGTGCGTGGCGACGCCGGCCGACTCGTACAGCAGCGTGGCCGGTGAGCTGGTGTCGCCATCGTGGATCGTGACGTCGAGGTCCAGCGCGCTGACGCCGCCCACGCGGCGCATCAGGTCATTCATGCGAAACGGCGCATAGATCCAGCCGGTCAGCGCGGCGCGGCGCTGTGCGGTGTCGTCGGTCAGGCGGCCCGTGCGATACACGGGCAGGTACATCAGCACTCCGGATTCGGCGCTGCCATCGTCTTCCTGCACCAGCACCACCTTGCCGCTCAGGGTCGCCTGACCGCTGTCGCGCGCTGCCAGCAGGGCCGCGCGGCGCGCCGGTTCGCTGGCCATGTCGAAACCGAACGCGCGCAGGTTGCGCGCATTGAACGGCTCGATGTGCGAGATCACCGCGAGCAGCGCGCCCGACGCCGGGTCGCCCGGCGCTGGTTGAACACGGTAATCGGGAAAGCCATCGGCGCGCACCTGCGCCTCGTGCGCCGCCACGTCGCCGGGCGCCAGCCGCGTGGCGATGCCGAGCGCGCCGATGCCGGGGAAATTCTGCACCAGGTCCAGGCTCTGGTAATACTCGCCGAACACGGCGCGCGGCAGGTCGACCGAGCCGCGCAGGAAGCCGCGCGCGCTTTGCAGCACCTGCTCGTAGACGAGCATGCGCCGGCTGATGTTGTAGGTCATCGCGCGGGTGCGATAATCGAAGGCTTCGCGCAGCTGCGCCTCGGCACTGCGCTGCGCACTCGCCCAGGCCGCCCAGGTCACCAGCAGCGTCAGCACGAACACCAGCAGCGCCATCAACAGTGGCGCGTGGCCGGCGGCGGGCGGCGGCGGTGAGGCAGGAGGGCGGAGAGGGGTGTGCTGCATGTCCTTGTGTAGTGCAGCCGTGGTGGCGCAGTAGATGGGAGCGGTAGGGTCACCACAGGATACGCACCCTCGCATTCATGAGGCGCACGCAACTTTGCTAATTTGTTAATGAGCTGCCAATCGGGCTCGTCGCTGTTAATTTATTTTATGAAACATTCTAGCCGGAATCTTCTTTGTTGTAAGTATGCGGGTGCGGTATGAGGCAATTCCTGTATCGTCATCTGCCATTGACGGTGCTGGCTGCGGTGCTTGGCCTGGTCGTGCTGTGGAGCATGCTGGCGCCGGTCAAGGGCCGCAGTCACCAGTTGCTCCTGGCGTTTCCACCCGGCGTGACGGTGAGTAGCATGGCGGTCCCGGGCGAAATCCGCCTGACGCGGGGCGTGCAGGATGTGCTGCTTCTACGCAACAGTGACCGGGTGCCAATCGTGTTCGGTCCGCTCAAGATCGCGCCCGGGCGCGACGTGCGCCTGCCATTCAGTGACGAAGGCGTGTTCGAGTACGTGTGCCCAGCCGGTGCTGGGCAAGGTGGTACGGGTGCGCGTGGTGACCGCGCCTGGCCCCGGCTGCGCGCGCCTGGTCTGGCGCCTGGGCAGCCTGCGCCAGTGGGTGCGCTACCTGCCGCTGCGCTCGCCGCAGGACTGATGAGCTGCGGCGGGGCCCCAAAGGCAGGGTGATCCGCAGCAGCCGTGGGCCCGGGCAATCGTGTCCCGTGTTGGCGACGATTCTGTCATCATGAACCCATGTCGACGATTTCCATGCCACTGTTCCCGCTCAGTACGGTGCTGTTTCCGGACGGGGTGCTGCCGCTGCAGGTGTTCGAGGTACGCTACCTCGACATGATCAGCCGCTGCATCGTCGACGGCACGCCGTTCGGCGTCGTTTTGCTCACCAGCGGCCACGAGGTGCGCAAAGCCGATGCCCAGCAAGAGCGCTTCGTGGCCGCCGGCACCATCGCCTCGGTCACTGAAACCACCGCCGAAACCCCGGGCCTGCTGCAGGTGCTGTGCCGTGGCGGGGCGCGTTTCAATGTCGTCACTGCCGAGCAGCGTGTCAACGGGCTGTGGGTGGCCGAAGCCGAACTGGCCGAAGACGACCAGATCGTGCGCATTCCCTCCGAGCTGCAGGGCGCCGCCGATGCGCTCGACCGCGTGCTCAATTCGCTGCATGAAGTCCCGCAGCACCGCTGGCCGGTGCAGCCGCCGTTCCGGCTGGACGACTGTGGCTGGGTCGCCAATCGCTGGTGTGAGCTATTGCCATTGCCCAACCAGCAAAAGCACAATATGCTGATGCTTGATAACCCCGTGATCCGGCTTGAACTGCTGCACGATGTCCTCGACGAACATGGGTTGATCACTTCCTAGCCGCTCATCGGGGTCCAGCCAGCATGACATTCTCGGACGACTTGCTCATTGCGTACATCAACGGCGACCTTGCCGAGCCGGCGCGTGCGGCGGTCGAACGGGCCGCGCGGGCCGATCCGGTCCTGGCGGCACGCGTGGCCCAGCACCGGGCCGAACTGCGTAGCGGGCACGGGCGCAGCATCGGGGTCTCGGCCAATGGCCACGATGGCGGCCCCAGCACGCAGCGTGCGGTGCCACACGGGGCCAAGGTGGTGCACCTGAACAGCCTGCGCCCCGGGCGCCCGATGCCCATGCCGCAAGCGCCCGCGCCCAACCGCGTCGTCGGCCTGCACTGGGTGACGCTGGCTGCGGCATTGCTGGGCAGCGCCATACTGGGCGCGGTCGGCTGGCATCACCTGGGGCAGGGCACCGGCGTGGCCGTGCTCGACCACGACAATGGCGTACTGATCGCGCGCGGCGCCCTGGTGTCGGCCCTGGCCGAGCAACTGGCCACGCCGGGCCCGTCTGACAGCGGCGTGCGCATCGGTATCACGTTCGTTGCCAAGGATGGCGGCTATTGCCGCAGCTTCGTGGTCGATACCACGGCCGGCCTGGCTTGCCTGCGTCGTGGGCGCTGGACGATTCCGGTTCTGTCCCAGGGCACGGCCGGCGCTGCCTGGCTCGACGGCAGCATTCCGCCGCCTGCCGTGCGCGCCGCCATTGAGGCCCGCATCGCCGGCAATGCACTTGACCCGGCCGCCGAACGCGCCGCCCAGCAACGCGGCTGGATCCGGTGAGGATGACCCCGCCGCGCGCTGCACGCCTCCTGTTGTTTCTTCTGATAAACTGCTTAAAAAAGTGGCGGGCATATACAGGGTTGCCGATTTCGGGTATCTTGTCACCCGCTAAAAGTGTCTCTACGTCCGCTTTCTCCGGCCCGCTTGCAGGCCAATCTTCCGGTCCCGCCGCCTTGCGCCGGCGTCCGGTTTCCGTTGTCACCCCTCGCTGCGTACTGCCGATCGCGATGGGCCAACCTGCCCGATCGTAGAGCTGAACGAATGATTTCCCGAAAAAACTATGTCTGATACCCCGAACAATACCGAAGTCGCTGTCACGCCAGACGTGGACGTGCTGGTCGCTGCCGACGCCGTCCCGGTCGTGCGCTTTGCCGATTTCGGCCTGGCGCCGGAAATCCTGCGCGCACTGACGGACCAGGGCTATGTGCACCCGACGCCGATCCAGGCCGAGGCCATTCCTGTCGTGCTGCAGGGCCGTGACGTCATGGGCGCCGCCCAGACCGGCACCGGCAAGACGGCCGGCTTCTCGCTGCCGATCATCCAGTTGCTGATGCAGCATGCCAACCCGAGCATGTCGCCGGCGCGCCACCCGGTGCGCGCGCTGATCCTCGTGCCGACCCGCGAACTGGCGGTGCAGGTGGCCGAAAACGTCAAGGCCTACGCCAAGCACACGCCGCTGCGCGCCACCGTTGTCTTCGGCGGCATGGACATGAAGCCGCAGACCGAAATCCTGCGCGGCGGCGTTGAGATCGTCATCGCCACGCCGGGCCGCCTGCTGGACCATATCGAGCAAAAGAACGTCAGCCTCGGCCAGGTGCAGATGCTGGTGATGGACGAAGCCGACCGCATGCTCGACATGGGCTTTTTGCCCGATCTGCAACGCATCATCAACCTGCTGCCGAAGCAGCGCCAGAACCTGATGTTCTCGGCCACGTTCTCGCCCGAGATCAAGAAGCTGGCCAACACCTTCCTGAACAATCCGCTGACCATCGAAGTCGCGCGCAGCAATGCCACCGCCGACAAGGTCACGCAGATCGTCTACAAGGTCGAAGAAGGCCAGAAGAGCGATGTCGTCGAGCACCTGATCCGCTCGCGCAACCTCAAGCAGGTAATCATCTTCTCGAACACCAAGATCGGCGCCTCGCGCCTGTCGACGCACCTCGAAAAGCGTGGCATCAAGGCCTCGGCGATTCACGGCGACAAGACGCAGCAGGAGCGCATGGCGGCCCTGGACGCGTTCAAGGATGGCGGTGTCGAAGTGCTGGTGGCAACCGACGTCGCCGCCCGCGGCCTGGACATCACGGACCTGCCGGCCGTGATCAACTACGACCTGCCGTACAACGCTGAAGACTACGTGCACCGGATCGGCCGCACGGGCCGCGCCGGCGCGTCGGGCGATGCGCTGTCGGTGTATTCCGAAAAGGACGAGCGCCTGCTGCTCGACATCGAAAAGCTGATCAAGCAGACGATCACGCGCGGCACGCTCGACGGCTTCGTCGCGCCGGCCAGCCGTGGCCGTGATGCTGCTGGTGGTCGTGAATTTGGCCGTGATTCGGGCCGTGAATCTACCCGTCCACCGCGCGACGCCAGCCGCGAATTCGTGCGCGATGGCAGCCGCGATGCAGCAGCGCCACGCGATACCGAAAGGGGCCCGCGCCGCGACGCCGAAGCCGGCCGTGGCGCGCCACGCACGCCGCGCACCGGGCCTGGCCCGGGTTCGCGCCGCGAGCGCGTCGACCCGTGGTTCCTGAAGCCCTACGAGCCGACCAGCAGCCCGCGCAAGGATCCCGATCCGGTCAACGCACCGGCTAAACCGGGCAAGCAGAAGCTGGCGTTCCTGCTCGGCGGCGGGCCGAAGTAATCGTTGGTTCGCACGGACGGGTTCCCCGTCCGCGCGTTCAACGAACATTACATGAATCTGGACGCGTGGACGGCATAGCCGTCCACCCTACCGCTGTATCACCGTAGGGTGGGCGGGTTTCCCGTCCACGCGTTCAAACCAGCCTCAGGGCGCGCGCTTCAACGCCGCCTTGATCCGGTCCAGCAAGTCCTGATGCTGGTACGGCTTGGCCAGCACGTTCAGGCCGTCGCTGCGCAGGTCGGAGCCGGGCAGTTGTTCCATATAGCCGGTCGTGACCAGCACCGGCATCTCCGGTAGCCGGGCGTGCACGCGCTCGATCAGCTCCAGTCCGTTCATTTCCCCCCGGCATGATCACATCGGTGAACAGCAGGTCAAACCCCTGGTCGGCATCGAGAATCTCGAGCGCGCGCTCGCCGCTGTGCGCGGCCACCACGTCATACTCCGCCATCTGCAGCATCGCCTCGGCCAGTTCGCGCACGTCGACATTGTCTTCGACCACCAGGATACGGCAGCGTCGCTTGCCATCGGCGCCCGGTCCCTGCGCTGGTACGCCCGCATCCGCATCGCCCTCGGCCTGGTCGGCCACCCTGAAGATCATGCGCACCTGCGTGCCGCGCCCCGGTTCGCTGTCGATGTCCAGGCGCCCATGCGACTGCTGCACGAATCCATGCACCATCGCCAGTCCCAGGCCCGTGCCCGGGCCCTTGGTCGTGAAGAAGGGCTCGGTCGCGCGGCGCCGCACGTCGGGCGTCATGCCCTGGCCTTCGTCGACCACGCAGATGCAGACATAGTCGCCGGCGCGCAGGCCCAGCTGGCGGCGCCGTTCTTCGGACAGCACGGTGGTGCCAACCTTCACGCCGCCACCACCCGGCATCGCATCGCGCGCATTGAGCACCACATTGAGCAGCGCCATTTCGAGGTAGGTCGGATCGATCGTGCAGGCCGGCAAGCCCGGCTTGAGGTCGAGCTGCAGGTTGATCTTGTCGCCCAGCGTGCGCACCAGCATGTCGGAAAACTCGACCACCAGGCTATTGAGGCTCAGGCGCTTCGGCTCGAGCCGCTGCTTGCGTGCAAAGGTCAGCAGTTGCTGGGTGAGCTTGGCCGCCTGCATCGTCGCGCGCTGGGCGCGGCGGATCGGTTCGAGCGCCTTGTGCTGGCGCTCGGTGCCCAAGAGGGCCACGTCCAGATTACCGTTGATGACTTGCAGCAGGTTATTGAAATCGTGCGCCATGCCAGCCGACAGCTGGCCGATCGCTTCCATCTTCTGCGCCTGCAGGAACGATTCCTGGGTCGTACGGCGCTCGGTGATGTCCATCTGCGAGGCGAAGAAAAACAGCAGCTGCCCGTCCTTGTCGAAGATCGGACCGAAGAACAGCGCATTCCAGAACGGCGTGCCGTCGGCCTTGTAGTTCAGCAGGTCGACCGCCACCGCGCGTGCCTCGGCGACGGCCTGGCGCAGCTCGGCCACGGTGTTGCGGTCGGTGTCGGGGCCCTGCAGGAAGCGGCAGTTGCGCCCGAGGATGTCTTCTTGCGTATAGCCGGTCAGGTCTTCGAACGCGCCGTTGGCGAACACGATCGGATTGTCGGGCTGGCGCGGGTCGGTGATCAGCATCGGCATGCGGGTCATTTCCACGGCCGCGAAGAAGATATTGCCGCGCTCGTCCAGGCCGCCATGCTCGATATAGCTGGCCTGCCAATGATTCACACCGGGATTGTCCTCGGGCGGGCCCATCGGGTTGACGGCATTGCCCTCGACCTGGCCGGCGGCCGGTACGCCGCGGCTCTGGCCGCCTCCTTGCACATCGAGGTCTTTCTTGAGCGTGTCGTCCTTGGGTGGTCCGAGTACCATGCGTTTCCTTGAGCGTGGGAGGCCAAGATGCTGAAGACGCATCTCGGAGTATGGCAATTAATATAACTGTCGGATAGCAGAGGATTCCGTTCGTGAGCGCACAAAAACGTTCACCTTGGGGGCTCATGCAGGCAAATACCTTTCGGTAACAAGCACCCCATGCGATAATCTTGCCTTAAAGCTATTTTCTGACCTGCATTTTCTCTCGGAGTTCTCGTGCACACTGATCGTCAGGCAATCGTCGCTGCTCAACATTCGCCGTATCGCGCAGACATTGATGGCATGCGCGGCATTGCAGTGGCCATCGTCGTCCTGTTCCATGCTTTCCCCACGCTGATCCCTGGCGGCTTCATTGGCGTCGATATCTTCTTCGTGATTTCCGGCTATCTGATTTCGACGATTCTGATCACCGAATTCGAGACCAGGACCTTCAGCTACGGGCATTTTTATGCGCGCCGCGCTAGGCGCATCTTCCCGGCCCTGATCCTGGTGATGGGTGCGACGCTGGCCTTTGGCTGGGTCGCACTGTTCCCGGACGAATTCAAGATGCTGGGCAAGCACATCGTTGGCGGCTCGACCTTCCTGTCGAATGTGTTCCTGTGGTTTGAAGTCGGCTATTTCGACACGGCTGCCGAAACCAAGCCGCTGCTGCACCTCTGGTCGCTGGGTATCGAAGAGCAGTTCTATATTTTCTGGCCGATCCTGCTGGCACTGGCGTTCCGCTTCCGCGCCAATCTGTTCTGGCTGACGATGACGCTGCTGGCGCTGTCGTTCCTGGTCAATGTCGGCGGGATCCGTCACTTCCCGAGTGCGACGTTCTATTCCATTGCAAGCCGCGCCTGGGAGTTGCTGATTGGCGCCATGCTGGCCTGTTTGTCGCTGCAGAAAGTCTCGGTGTTTTTCGGTGGCATGCGCCGGCCTGCCGCCGACGGCAGCGGGATGCAAACCCAGCCGCTGTTCGATTCGAACAGCCCGGGCGGCCGCAATGCGCTGTCGTTCGCCGGTCTGGCACTGATCGTCCTGGCGTGTGTCCTGGTGCGTGGCGGTAAAGGGTTTCCGGGCTGGTGGGCACTGCTGCCAACGCTGGGCGCCGGCTGCCTGATTGCCGCCGGGCCGCAGGCCTGGGTCAACCGCGTCATTCTCTCGAACCGTGTGCTGGTCTGGGTTGGCCTGATCAGTTATCCCTTGTACCTGTGGCACTGGCCGTTGCTGTCGTACGCGCAGATCGTCGAGTCGGGCGTGCCGGCGCGGGAGATCCGGATGGCGGCCGTGGCGGGCGCCATCGTGCTCGCATGGCTGACGTACAAGCTTGTAGAGCAGCCGATCCGTCGGCGCGGGGCACGCCATCCGGCAGTGGCGATCGTCCTGGCCATCCTGGTCGTGGTGGTCGGCGCCGCTGGCGCATGGGTGTACAAGAACGATGGCATGCCGGCACGCGCAGGCATTGTCGAGAATGCGAATTTCCAGAAAGCGCTGATTCTGGTGGAAGATGTCGCGAATGCGGCAGCATGCAAGAAGCGCTACGGCTTCGACACAATTTATGAGTACTGCCTGATGGCGCACGTCGATGATGCGCCAACGATTGCCATGGTTGGCGACAGTCACGCCTATCACGTCGTTGCCGGTCTGATGAAATACTATACCGGGCAGGGCGAGAATCTCGTGTATTTCGGTACCCGGATTCCTTACATCGGCGTGCAGCCAGGCTTGAATGACCCTTATCAGGAAGCCACGGCCCAGATGCTGGAGCTGGTCCTGTCGACCAGGAGTATCAAGACCGTCATCATCTCCACGATCCTGAAGCACAATGACGAATCCCCCGAGGGCAGGCTGCTGATCGAGCAATTCCGCACCACGTTGCAGCAGTTGCGCGACGCGGGCAAGGAAGTCATTTATTTGTACGATGTGCCGACGCTGAACTTTGACCCACGGTCCTGCATCAAACGGGCTGGAATACCAAGTTCGACCACGAATCGCGATTGCGCCATGGACGTCGCTGATTTCAACAAGGCGGTCCAGGGGCACAACAAGATCGTTGCATCGGCGCTGCAGGCATTCCCGTCTGTCCTGACGTTTGAACCAGCCAGGTACTTGTGTGACGAACAGCATTGCCTGGCCAAGCGCGACAACAAACTGCTGTATCGCGACACCAACCATCTTTCCTACGATGGTGACCTGTATGTCGGCGCAAAATTCGCCGAGGAGCAGCAGGCCAGGGCGCTGCAGCGCCGGTAGGTCAGTCCGACGCTGGCGCTTCGATCGTCAGCGTCGACAGGGCGATCCCCAGCATGCGGGTGTCGACCGAAAGGCCATCTTCGCTTGGGCGTTGCGGGTGCGGTACCTCGATCTCCAGCGTCCGCTGCATGCCGTCGGTCTCGAGCTGCAGTACGACTTCGCGCGGATCATTTCCAAGCTCGAAGGTGGCGCTGGCGCTGCCGGCGCGTGCGATGAATGACTGGTTGATATTGGCGCCAAAAGCATTGGCCTTGAGGATCAGGGTTGCGTGGGGCGGCAGCGGACGGTCGAGGTGCAGCCGCACCAGCTTGCCTTCTGACCAGCGCCCCCAGCTCTCCGCACTGGGCAGGCCGTCGGCTGCCTGCACCAGACCATTGCCAAAGGGCGCGCTGAACGCAAATGTCGCCACCAGGCGCCGGTTGCTGTGCGGCAGGCGAACCACCTGCCAATCGCTGCCGGCGCTCACTGCCTGGAGTCCCGGCGGAATGGCGCGCGCGCCCGAGACCACGAGCCAACGGCTGCTTGAGGCCAGCTTGTAGGCTTCCACCGGGGCCGCCGGAGGCAGATTGATCAGCAATGCATCCGGAGCGTCCATTTGAAACTGTACCCGGAACAGGTCGGCGTCGGTCGCCACGATCGTGACGGCACCCAGTTCATCGACAGGGATCACGGCGCGCGCGGCGCGTCCTGCGCTGTCCGCGGCGGCTGCGGTGGCCAGGCCCCTCAGATACACACCGGTTCCATGGCCAGCACGCAGCAGTATCAACGGCAATATCACGCAGGCGAACAGCAACGTCGCTGCTCGCGGGCGCATCACCCACAGCCCCAGCACCACCAGGCCAAGCGCGAACAGCAGGTGTTCCGCGCTCTGCATCGTTGCCAGCATCGTGAATTCGGGGCCGTCGGTGATGCGCATCGCATAGCCTGGCAGCAGGAACCAGCCTGTCAGCATCAGCCCTGCCACGACCAGTGCCACGAGCAGGCGTGGCAGCCTCGTGCCTGGCGCGCGCGCCTGCCGGTCAGGCGCGCCCACCGTTGGTGCGAGCGCCGCCAGCAGCAGGAGCGGCAGGGCAAAGCTGTAATAACGCGAATGGAGGCGAATGCCCTCGTCCGGGCCGGCCGAAGCGATCGTCGCGGTATACAGTGCGGCCACGCCCACCGCCGAACCGAACATCAGGAACGCATAGAGCCACAGCCTGGTCAGCCTGCTGTCGGCGCTGCGCGCATGACGATCAAGAACGAACTGCAATAGCACTGCCAGTGGCAAACCGACGACCACCGCCAGCGCCATCAGGTGGCCGCGTGCGCTGATCCACAACGGCGCGGCCAGCTGCAGCAGGGAATGCTGGGCTGCCGAGCTGGCGCCGGATTTGTAGAAGCTGCCGAACAGCGACACGCCTGCTGCGCCGGCGAACAGGTAGCCGAGTCCGAACTTGACGGCAAAGAAGGTAGCGATCGCCATCAGCGCCGCGACCAGGCCTTGCACGGCCAACAGCCGGCCGTCGCGTGCGCGGCTGTCGGCAAACACGAACAATGCCAGGGCCGGCAATAAAAACAGGGCGTGCACTTTCACCAGGCTCATCAGGCCGAGGATGATGCCGCCGAGCGCGCCGCGGCGCCATGCCGTCCAGTGTCCCGTGCCCAGGACTGCCCAACCGAGCACTGCGAAACCGAAGAAGAACATTGCCTCGGGCATGAAGAACGCCGTGTACAGATTCAGCGGGGCGAGCAATGCGAGCAGGGCCAGCGCGCAGGCCGGGCCGGGCGCGATGAAACGCCGTGCCGTCAAATACAGGAACGGTGCGGCGGCGATGAACAGAAGGGTATTGCCAATGCGCGCGCAATCGAGGAAACCGGCGCCGCATGGATTGGTTGCGCTGAATGCCCACAGGTAGAGATACGAAGGAAGGATCGCATCGGACAAGGGCGTCAGGCGCGCCAGTTTGCTGTAGTACCACTCGTCGGCGAACACGCCTGGATACAGGCCCAGCATGCGCTGCAGCAGGAACCAGCCGATGCCGGCCATACCCAGACACAGCAACACGTTCCAGCGGTGCAGGTGTGGACCGGCAAGCGGCAGGGGAGAAGACTTTGGCATGCGTTGTTTCATTGGCAAACTGGGGGTGAAATCGATAGGGGCAGAGCGCGTCACTTGAAGATCCAGTAGCGCCCGAGCAGGTAGCCATTGACTGCCACTATCGGCAGCGACAGGATCTTGCCTATCAACGGACTGTCGATCAGCGACACTGCCAGCGCGACACAGGCGATGGTCAGCACGTAATTGACGCCCACGACGCACATGTAACGCACGAAATTGGATTTGGTGGCTGCCTGCTTGAAAGTCAGGCGGCTATGGTAGGTGTAGTTCACCACCAGTCCGGACAGGAAGCCGGCACTGGCGGCGGCCGAGTGGTGCATGCCGTTGCCGATCAGAAGCTGCATCACAGCAATGTCGATCCCGGCGCACAGCAGTCCACCGGCGATATACAGCGCCATCTGGCGTAGCGAAGCTGCATCAACCATGAGCGCGGCGCCGGAACAGCGTTTTCTTGTGGAGGGGACGACGCGGCACGGAGGCGATATCGTAGTTCAGGAACGCCAGAATCAATTGCACACCCATCATCACTGGCAAGGCTGCGAGCATCACGGTACCGGCCGGGGTTTCGGCATGGGTCTGCGCCGATTTGATCCAGTGCCTCAGACCATAGATCAGGCCAAAGCCGGTCAGCAATACGCCAGCCGGCAGCTCGATCGATGCTACCGACAGGTTGCGCAGATAGTAGTTGTAGAACAGGCGTTTGAAAAAGTTGCGTACGTTCTTGGCAGCGAACTCGGTGACCACCGTCGACACTTTCAGGTTACTGACCTCGTCGCCATAGACCGCGTCCATCGGCACGTCGAGCGCTACCGCGCCCAATGTGTTGAGGCGAAACAGCATGTCGCTTTCAAAGAAGTAACGCTTGCTGATCTTGTCGAATGGCAAATAGCGCGCCGCATCGGCGTGGATCGCCGTATAGCCATTCGTCGGGTCGAACAGGTCCCAATAGCCCGATGACAGCTTGGTCATGAACGACAGCATGGCATTGCCAAACAGGCGTACCGGCGGCATTTCGCCGATGCGTTCCAGGTCGAAGAAGCGGTTGCCCTTGGTGTAGTCGGCTTCGCCGGCCAGGATCGGGGCGACGAACATCGGGATCAGGGCAGCATCCATCTGGCCATCGCCATCGAGCTTGACGATCACCGCCGCGCCATCGGCAATTGCTGCGCGGTAGCCGGTCATGACGGCGCCGCCAACGCCCTGGTTCTGGGCATGTTCGAGCACCGTAACGCGTGCATCTCGGCAATGCTCACGCACGTAGTTCCCGCTCCCGTCAGGGCATTTGTCGTCGACGACGTAGATGCGCGTGACTTCCGGGCCAATGCCGGCGATGACGCCCAGAATATGGCGCGTGACCCGGTAGCTCGGAATGACAACGGCGATCGAGGTGGGGCCAGCGGCACTGGCGACCGGGGCCGGGATTGCGGCAAATGGTGCCTGGGTGTCGAGAACTGTCATGGTTGTGGTTTCGATGGTTGACGTACGCTCACCTCGCGCAGGAAGAAGGCCAGCAGACGTCCATCACTCGGGCCGGGCGAGCTTGGCGAAGCGTGTTCTAGTTCGATAACGAGTTCTGATCCGCGTGTGCTGGCAGGCAAAGGCAGCGCGCCTTCGCGGTCGAGGGCATGCCAGCCGAGGTCGACGCCGTTGACGCTGACCCGGGTCTGGCGGTTGCTGCCATGGTAGGCGCCGGTCAGGTGGACGCTTTCCAGCGGCGTGCCCCCAACCTTGATGCGCAGGCGCGAACGCGCACCGGTCGACCATACGCCATGCCACGCCACGCCATCGGATTCGGGTGTCGACCAGCCATCTTCAAGACGCAAGGCCTGCCCGGCGCGCAGGGCGTCGATGCCAAAGTTGTGGCGGGTGTAGCCGCCATGCACGCAGCGGAGTGGACCGTCCACATAGCGCCAGCCGCGCGCTGTCTGCGTGATCTGCTGGTCAGGCGCGAAGACGTTGTCACGCCCGCACAAGGTTTCTTCGGCGCGCGGGTTGGCATCGTTGATCAGTGCCTTGATCAGCACGCCATCGCGTTCGTAAGTGTAGATTTTGTCGGGCCAGATGTAGTCGTCGTTGCCACCCGCGCGCTCGGCGAAGATTTCTGGTTCAGGGTGATACAGTTGTGGTGCTGCACCAAGCAGGCTGTCCACCACCGGGCTGAAGCTGACGTAACTGTAGCTGGCGGCATGCGCCATCGCCGCGGCCTGGCAGGCGAACACGCCGATGACCAGCACGCGCGGCCAGCGTGGCGTGTCGCGCAGTAATACGCAAAAGACAAACAGCAGTGGCATGGCGGCCCAGAAGGCATAGCGCATCACACCGGCTGCGCCCGAGTTCCAGTTATTGATGGCCAGGGAGGGCAATGCCAGCGCCAGCGTGAACAGCAGTGCCAGCACCAGGCCGCTGGCCATGTGCCGCCTGCTCTTGTACACCCACAGCAGCAGGCCAGCCAATAAAGCCGGTATGCCGACGATCATGCCCTGATTGAGGTCAAAGTAGAACGACAGCAGGCGCACGATACCGATGTGGCCTGAATCGGTGAACAGGCGCGCGATGATGTTCGGCGTGCCGAACTGGATCAGATTGAACAGTGGCGGCAGGCCGATCATGGCCACGCCACAGGCCAGCGCCACGATCAGTTTCACACTGATCTGGCGCCGCACGTTGGCAACCAGGCCCGTATCCGGTTGCCAGTCAAGCCACATCCGCAGTAACGGCGCGAACGCGAAGAAAAACACGATGGTTGGATTCTGCTGGCCTGCCAGTCCGGCCAGCAGGCAGGCGGCGAGCATTGCACCACTGTTAAACAGCAGCAGGGCTGCCAGCAAGGCCGCCGCGCTGACGCATTCGGGACTGGTCCAGTGCCAGTAAAGCGCTCCGCCGCACAGCATGAACAGGCCAAGGCCGATCCAGGCCTGGCGCTCACTGCCAAAAAAACGGCGCAGCGCCAGGCCGAGCACGAAGATCGCCGCCAGGTTCACCGCCTGGAAGGCTTTGAAGGGTGGGATCCCCACCATCTCGAACAGCTTGAAGGCCGGTGCTGCCAGCAGCGAATAGCCGAAGAAGTGCACCGTGAACACGTCACCGTCGCCCCCGCGCACAAAAGCGGGGTACACTTTTTCGTTACCGGCGCGCATATCGCGTTCGAGCCAGTCGAATGGTTCGGTGAACATCCCCGGGATCAGCGCGCGTACGCGCGCAATGTCCTCCAGCCGGATATCAGGGCTCCCGTGGTCTGCGCTGGCCACCGTGGCCAGCGAGTATTCGACGACATCGCCGCCATAGTAGGGCTTGAACAGGGACAGCAGCGCTGCCAGGACCAAGGCCAGCAGCAACGGAAAGCGCCAGGTACTGCCCATGGCGGGACGGGTGTCATCAAAAGCGGTATCGCGCATGGTCGGTATCAATAAGCGGCCAGCACGGCCAGGGTCAGGCAGCAGCCAACAACGATCAGGCTGACCTTGTCCTTACTGACATACAACACGGGATCTTCGTTGACTTCGCCGCGCCAGGCCAGCACCCACAGGCGACCAAGCCAGAACACCAGCAGCGGCAGGATGCCGCCCAGCCAGCCCGGGCTGGCATACAGGTCGAGCACGTTGTCGGAATTAAAGTAGAGCATGAAGATCAATACCGAGACGAAGGCCGCATTGATGCCCATGATGCCGATCGGACTCGCGTCGGCCGTGGTGTAGCCGCGTCCGCGGGTCTTCGCCTTGCCTTCGCGCTGCAGATTGAACAGCTCGCTATGGCGCTTGAGCAGGGCCAGGCTGAGGAAGATGAAAAACGAGAATGCCAGCAGCCAGAACGAGGGCGCGATGCCGGTGGCGGCGCTGCCGCCCAGAATGCGCAGGCTGTACAGGATGGCGAGCGTGACGATGTCGACCATCAGCAGGCGCTTGAGGTAGAGCGAATAGGCCACCGTACTGGCGAAATACAGCGCGACCACCAGGAGCAGCAGCGGATTGTAGACCGCGCACAGCGTCAACGCGGCCAGCGCCAGCAACGGGCTGGCGGCCAGGGCCAGCGGCAGCGGCAGGGCGCCCGACGCGATCGGACGGCGGTGCTTGGTCGGGTGCGCGCGGTCGTCCTGGGCATCGAGGGCGTCGTTGAGCAGGTAGGCGCTCGAGGCGCACAGCGAAAAGGCGACGAAGGCCAGCAGCGAGGCTTCGAAGGTCCACAGGTCAAGTGCATGGCCGGCCAGCATCGGCACGAATACCAGCAGGTTCTTGAGCCACTGGCGTGGCCGCATGGCCTTGAACAGGGCCACTGCCGCACCGCCGCGCACGCTGCCCGAGTGGGTCGTGTCGCGGCCGTCGGCCAGGCGGAACGGCTTGCGCGTGACCGAGTATGGATCGGCGCAGTCGAGCCACACGGCCAGGTCGGCGCGCGAATTGCCGATGTAGTCGTAGCCCTTGCTGCCGTACAGTTCGTTCAGGCGGCGCGCCTTGTTGTGCGAGGTCAGGTTGATGCCGTCACCGGTGGCCAGCACCAGGTCGAACAGGCCGAGGTGCGCCGCAATCTGCTCGGCGAAGATGCGCTGCGAGCCGGTGGCCAGCACCACGGTGCGCCCGCGCGCGCGCGCGGCCTTCACCAGTTCCAGCACGGTCTGGTCATAGGGCAGGGCGGCGGGGTCGAGCTCGACCTCGTGCGCCAGCTTTTCCTTGAAACCGGCCTTGCCGAGAAGGAGCCACAGCGGCAACTGCCAGGCGCGCAGGAAGTGCTTCTTCAGGAACAGCACGATCGACTCCCACAGCAGATCGGAATGGATCAGTGTGCCGTCCAGATCGACCACCAGCGGGCGGTTGGTGACGTCGCTTGCAGAAATGTCGGCAGTGGTCATGGTGTCGGAAATAGATGCGCCATCAGGTCAGTGGCATTGTTGGCCCAGGTCCGCGCCGTGATGCCGTCAGGGGCCGGCGCCTGGCCGGCGGCATGCAGGCGCAGCCAGTCCTGCACCGCGCCGGCCAGCGCTGCGCCATCGGTGCCGTCGAAGTAACTGGCGTGCGGGCCCGCAACTTCGCGAAACACCGGCAGGTCGCGCGCCAGCAGCGGCACGCCGTGGCGCGCGGCCTCGATCAGTGGCAGGCCGAAGCCTTCGCCTTCGCTGGCAAACAGCAGGCAGGTGCTGGCCGCGTACACGCGGTCGAGGTATTCGTCGCTGATGCCCTGCAACCAGTAGAGGCGGCGGCCCAGTTCGGGATGCCTGCGCAGGCGCGCCACCAGTGCCGGAATGGTACGGCGCGCGCCATCGGGCAAGCCTTTCCAGCCTTCGGAGCCGACGATCACCAGGCGCACGTCAAGACCGGCGGCCCACAGGCGCTCGAACGCGTCGAGGGCCTGCAGATGGCCCTTGCGCGGCTCAATGGTGCCAACCATGACGAAGCTCGGCGCGCTGCGGATGTCGGCCAGTACGGCATCGGCGTCGGGCGCCAGGCCCATGCTCGGTTGCGAGGCATTGATGTCGGCGCCATGGTGCAGCACCATGAATTCCGGTAACTGCGCCGGCGCATCTGCCGCCAGCCAGGTGCGGGTTTCATCGGCCACGGCGGCGCTGATGCAGACCAGGCCGTCGGCTTCGCGGCCGACCGTGCGCAGCCAGTCGGCAAATTCGCGCTCGGCGCCGGGCGGGAAGAAGTCAGGCCGCAGCACCGGCAGGATGTCGTGCACCATGAAATGGATGCGCACGCCGGCCTGGCGCCAGCGCGCATACAGGCCGTGGCGCGCCGCTTCGATCACCGCGCGCGGGAACACGTCCGGGCTGTAGAACACGTCCCCCGGCCCGGCCACGACCTCGTCGTCGTGCACGCCGTCGCCGACGGTGCCCATCAGGTCATGCAGGTAGCGCCGCGCATGGCGGTAGTGCCATGCGCCGCCGGCGTCGCTCAGGTACACCGGCAGCACCTGGACATGGCGGCCCTGAAGACGCAGCAGTTCGAGCAACTGGGCCCGCACCACGCGCTGGATGCCGGTTTTGAGGTCTTCGCGCACCATCGCCGAGACGTCCACCAGCAACTGCGGGGCCAGGTGTTCGGCGGCCACGCTGGCGTGATGTCGCCCGCCAATGACAGCATCGGTCAGTTGTTGCGCGCTTTGCTCCCAGGTCAGCCATGGCATGCCGCCCGACTGCGGCGCCTTGCCGGCCGCATGCAGGGCCAGCCAGGCGTCGATGGCGGCGGCCAGGTCTTCCGGCGTGCCACCATCGAAATAGAACGCGTGCTCGCCTGCCACTTCGCGGAACACCGGAATGCCGCGCGCGATGATCGGCAAGCCTTTCTGGGCCGCCTCGATCAGCGGCAAGCCGAAACCTTCGCCTTCGGAAGCCGCCAGCAGGGCCGAACTGTTTTCGTAGAGCTGTACCAGCATCTCGTCGGACACGCCGTTGAACCAGAACAGGTGCTGTTCACGCTGCGGATGCGTCTCGAGGCGCTCGGCCAGCGCATCGACCAGCCAGCCGTTCTTGCCGACAATGACCAGATTCGCTTTTACGCCCCGTGCCCAGAGCAGGTCGAAGGCCGCCAGCGCCTGGGCCTGGCCCTTGCGCGGCTCGAGCGTGCCAACCATCAGCAAGGACGGCGCCTGGCGCAGTGCGGCCAGCACGTGCGCGGCGTTGTCCGGCAAGCCACTGCTCGGCGCGCTCGCGTCGATGTCGGCGCCGAGGTGGAAGTGCGACAGCTTGAGGGGCGACAGGCGCCGGTTGGGGCGCTGCGCCAGCCATTCGGCCAGTTCGTCAGCCACGGCGCGCGAAATCGTCACGATGCCGTCGGCCACCAGCGAAATGGTGTCGATGAAGTCGCCGTAGTATTTTTCGGCGCCAAACGGGAAGCAGTCGGGCCGCAGCAGCGGCAGCAGGTCGTAGACAGTGAACCAGACCGCCACGCCCTTGCGGCGCAGCGCCAGCAACAGCGGCTGGTTCTGGGTTGTCATGTTGGTGGCCAGGTCCAGGCCCAGGAACACGTCGCCGGCACGCGCTTCGATCGGCGCATCCTCGAGCGCCAGCGGGGGCGTGTCGAGCATGGTGCAGGTGAAGCGGCGTGCGTAGCGGTAGGCGCGGTTGCCGCCGTCGCTATACACCGGCTCGATGCGATAGCCCGCCGGCGGCGCCTTGATCAGGGCCAGCACGATACTGCGCACCACGCGCTGGATGCCGGTCTTGTGGTCGGCCTGGACCAGCGCCGAGACGTCGATCAGCAACTGGCGCGGCGCCAGCGGCAGGTCGTTGGCGGCGATCATGGACGCGGTTTCGATCAGCGCTGTCTCGTTCGGCGCGCGCGGCGTGCCGGGTGCGGACAGCGCAGCCACCAGCTGTTGCCGCAGCATCGGCGCACTGTCCCTGGCGAAGGCTTCGATTGCCTCGACATACAGCGCCCCGACCGCGGCGGGCGCATGGTGCCGCGCGATATGGGCGCGGCCGGCCTGCGCCAGCGCGGCGCGTTGCAATGCATCGGCATGCAGGCTCGCCAGCGCCGCCGTCAGTGCGGCATCGTCGAACACGTCGGGCAGCATGCGCAGCGAGTCCGCCGGCAGGTCGGCGGCGCCGCCATGGGCGTTGACGATGGCGGGCAAGCCATGCATCAGGCAATCGAGCACCGAGGCCGAGGTTTCGCCACGGGTCCTGGTGCGCAGCTGCACGGCGCAGTCGCTTGCCGCCAGCCAGTCCTGGTACTCGGCGGCGCTGACAAAGCCGGTAATCCGGATGTGCGCGCCGGCGCTGCTGTCGGCGATCTTGCGCAGCAGCTCGATGCCATACGGACCGGCGTCGTTGGCGCCGACGTACACCAGCCGGCAGTGCGGATCGGCGGCCAGTGGCGAGGCCAAAAAGGCGTCGAGCAGGCGATGATTGAGCTTGGTCGCGCCCAGCATGCCGAAGCTGCTGACCACGTAGTCGCCGGCGCTCAAGCCCAGGCGCGCACGCGCGGCGGCGCGCGCGGCCGTGGGATCGGTGTCCCCGGCCACCTGGCCGCGCAGCAGCGGAATGCTGCGCCAGGCGTCGGCGGCCCCGGGGCCGTACCACTGTTCGGCCAGGCGGCGCGAAAAATCGCCGTGGACGATGATGCCAGCGGCGCGGTCCAGTACTTCTTTATTGCACGGGTATTGCCAGATCGCTGCATTACGGCCGTGTTCGCGATGGTCGCGCAAACCGGTGTAGCCGTGCGATGCGTACAGCGCCTGCAGGAAGGCTTCGGGAACGTCCCCGTCGCGCTCCATATTGTCGAGCACGCCGCTCAGGAAAAAGTCGTGCAGCACGACCGTGCCCGGATGCTGGCGCAGCAGCGCGAACATGTGCTTGTGCACGTTTGAATTGCCGAAGTGGTACAGCACGCGGTCGTAAGCTGCGCCGTGGCGCATGAAGTAATCGACATCGCGCTGCGCGAAACGCTTGAGCGCCGGATCGGGTACGGCGCCGGGCGTGAGCACCAGTTCGACCGCGTAATGGCGCTCCAGTTCGAGCACCAGTTCAGCGCTGTAGTCGGCAATGCCCGAGTGTTCGGGCGGCAGGGGCGAAACCAGCGCGAGGCTTGGCTTCGTGCCTGCCTGCAGCGCTGCAGGCAGGCGTGCCGGGGTGTTCTGTACGGCGCGCGCGAGTGCGTGCCCGACGGCCGACACGTCGGCTGCCGATACGACCTGCGCAGGGGCCAGCACCGCATCGAGCCGGCTGGCTGCGTCGGCATCGATGGCCACCACCAGCGCCGCGCTGCGCAGCAGATCCTGTTGCACCCGGCCGGCGGCAAGCACTCCGGCGGCATCGGCCACGCCGAGCACATACGGCACATCAGCTGGCAGCTGGCTGGCAGCTGCATCTGGCTGCCACATGGCCACGATCAGGTCAGGCGCAAGAGCGCGCAGGAAGTTGCTGCGCAGGGCGCCCGCGCTGTGGCGGCGCCAGGGGTCGTCGCCCACCGGCTGTGCATAGACGTGCAGGCGGTCCGCGGGCAGTACGCCGTCGAAGGACTGGCGCAGTACATCGATGTCGGCAGGATGACGGCTGCTGACGGCGACATGGATTTGTGCGTCCGCCGTTGCCTGGCCGCGCTCGCGCAGCAGTGCCAGGGCCAGCGTACGCAGCATGGCGGTATCGTGGGCGGGGTGCGCCTGCGGCGCATGAAAGTCGAAGATCAGGCGCATGCTCAGTCTTTGTTCGGTTCGTAGGCACGGCGCAGCTGCGCCAGCGCGTCGCGCGCCGATTGTGGCAGGTCGCGCAGCGAGTGCGGCACGTCGCCATGTGGCGCGGCGTTCTCGGAGGTGGCCTGCTTGGCGGCGCTCAAGGTGCGGGCAAGCAGCGTCTGCAGCCTGGGCGAGCGCATCGCCAGTGGCAGCACGATGCGGCGCAGCGCTTCGCGCGAGGTCAGCCAGCGCAAGGCGCGGCGCGCGGCGCCACGCGCCTTGCGGCGCGCGATCGCGGCCATGCTGTTGGGGCCGCGGCGCGCGACAAAGCGCAAGGGAGCGGTGATGCGCCAGGACGTGCTGGCCAGGGTTGCCAGCAGGCGTTGTTCGAGGTCCTTGCCCCAGGCCGCGGTGTCATGCAGCTGCGAGGTGAGCATCTGTGCCTGCAGCTCGAGCTGCTGCGCGCGGGATTCGCTGGCGTGCAGCTCCTGGCGCACGGCGCCGAGCTCCTGGCGCAGCCGGTCGCGCTGTTGTACAAGTGCGTTGGCTTCGCGTGCAATCTGCTCGACCTGTGCCTGGTGCGCGCGCGTCTGCTGCGCGGACTGTGCCTGCAGCGTGAGCGCATTCTGTTCCATGTCGGCGGCGCGCGCCCAGCCTTCGGCCGCCTGCGTACGCAGCGTCTCGATCTGCTTCCAGGCGCCGTCCAGGTGGTGCGAAATAAACTCGTCGAACACGTTCGGCTGGATGTCGAGATGGGCCAGCAGTTCGGCGTGTTCTTCGGCCACGTAGTAGCGGTTCAGGCCATCGAACCAGGCGTAGCGGTAGCGCTGGCTCGTGACCATATGCTCCCACGCGGCGTGGTTGGTGGCGCGGCTGTTGGGCAGCGTTGCCTCGATCACCAGCACCCACGGACGCCAGCGCGCGAAGTCCATCCCGCGCAGCACTTCGCCTTCGAAGCCTTCGACGTCGATCTTCAGGAAATGGATCTCGCCGTGCACGTGTTCTTCGCAGATCGACGCCAGGGTACGCACCGGCACCGTGATCTCGGCCACGGTGTGCCCTTCGCTGCGGTGCAGTTCGGCCACCGACTCCTCGGGCGAGGCCCAGCCGCGCACGGCCGGCACGTCATACAGCGTCAGTTCGCCATTGGTGGCGCCGGCTGCAACGGCCAGGTTGACATCGCGCGGACGCTGGTCGAGAAACGCCTGGTGAAACGACGGCAGCGGCTCGACGCTGATACCGCGCCAGCCGGCGTCATAGAAGGCCTTGGTGACAGAGTGTTCGACCGGGTCGTTGGCGCCGATGTCGATGTAGAAGCCGTGCGGGATGTTGCCCAGTGCGCGCCACAGCAGCACGTCCTCACTGTTCTGGGAATAGGAAACGAAAGTCATGTGCGTTGGATCTCGACAGCCGGGTCGAGCCAGGCCGAGCCTTCAAAGTGGGGACGGCGCATGTTCATCACCGTGAACACCAGCGCCAGGTCGCGCCATTCGTAGTTGTTGACCAGGTGGGTCTCGGTGCTGACGATCGCGGTGGCGACCGAATACGTGCCCGGGCCCAGGTTCATCGGGAACGCGAAGCGGTAGACCACGTCTTCGCCGGCCCGGACGTCGTCCAGCGGCAGTTCCTTCAGGTGCGTATTGGTGCCGTACATCGGCTGGCCGAGACGGTCCTTGATCATGTAGCCGAGTACCATGCGCGGGATCGGCGCATGGGCCCGGACCCGGATCTCGAGGATGACCGCACTGCCCACATCGACCACCTCGACCCGCTCGCCCGTCTCGTCGAGCAGCGCGATATCGGCCACCGTGGCTTCGCCGGTGCCCGACACGGTCTGTACCTTGCCGCCCGCGGCTTCCTGCTGGCGCACGGTGTCGTTTTCGCGCTCGGCGATCATGGCGTTGTAGTAATCCATGATTTCTTCCGGGCGGCCTTCACGCGCCAGGCGCCCGCCGTCGAGCAGGATGGCGCGGTCGCACACCGACTGGATCGCCTGCTTGTCATGCGAGACCAGCAGCAGGGTGGTGCCCTCCTTGCGGAACTGACGGATGCGATCGAAACTCTTGTGCTGGAAATACGCATCGCCCACCGACAGCGCTTCGTCGACGATCAGGATGTCCGGGCGGCGCGCGGTGGCGACCGAGAACGCCACGCGCATCTGCATCCCGCTCGAATACACCCGTACCGGCTGGTCCATGTACTCGCCGATGTCGGCAAAGGCCTCGATCTGCGGCATCAGCACCGTGATCTGTTCGGCTGTCATGCCGAGCAACTGGCCGGCCATATAGGCGTTCTGGCGCCCGGTGAAGTCAGGGTGGAAACCCATGCCCAGCTCGAGCAGCGCAGCGACGCTGCCGTGCATGGCCACGCCCCCGGTGGTCGGTTGCGTGGTGCCGGTGATCAGCTTGAGCAGCGTGCTCTTGCCGGCGCCGTTGATGCCGATCAGGCCCACCGCTTCGCCCGGCGCGACCTGAAAGCTGACGTCGCGCAGCACCCACTTGAGCGCGTGGCGCGGGCCGCGCATCGGCAGGAGCCATTCGGCCAGGCGCGACAGGCGGGTAGGATAGGTTTTATAGGCCTTGCCCAGGCCGGATACAGTAATCAAGCCCATCAGAGTTCATCCACCATTTCGCCGGCGCGCTTGCGGAACAGGCGCATACCGAATACACACAGCAACAGCGCCAGCACGGCCACGGGCCAGATCGCGGCCCAGTCGGGCGCGGTGCCGTGCACCAGCACTGACTGATAGGCGCCGATCAGTGGCGCCATTGGATTCCAGACCAGCATGCTGCGCACTTGGGCCGGCAGGATACTGATCGGGTAGACGATCGGTGTCAGCCAGAACCAGAACTGCATCGCGATCGTCACGAACTGGCCGACGTCGCGGAAAAAGACATTGAGCACCCCGGCGATCATCGCCAGCCCGATTGCCAGCAGCACCTGTACCACCAGCACCGGCAGCAGCGTGAAGAAGATCCAGCCCGGGAAATTGCCGGTCGCGATCAAAAACACCAGGAACAATCCGAAGATAATGCCGAAGTTGACCAGGGCATTGAGAACCACGATCAACGGCAGGCAAATGCGTGGGAAGCTGATCTTCTTGATCAGGTTCGCCTGTTCGATGAACATGCTCTGGCCGCGCGCGATGATCTCCGCGAACAATCCCCAGGTGAGAATGCCGGCGCATAGATAAATCGAGTAGGCAAAGCCCGAGTCGGCGCCCGGCAGCTTGGTGCGCATGACCTCGGAAAAGATCACGGTGTACACCAGGATCATCGCGAGCGGGCTGAGTACCGACCAGACGGCGCCCAGGACAGCGTTGGCATACTTCGACTGGAATTCGCGCTTGACACTGCCCAGCACGAAACCACGGTAGGCCCAGAGGCCACGTAGCATCAGGGGCGAAATCATTGAGTGGTCGTCGCGTCGGGGCGCGCCAGGAAGAGAGGCGGCAGGGTGGTTTTCATAGTGGTGCAGGATCGTTAACAGCGGAATTATACTCTACGGTCCAGTACCAAAATTGTTCAATTGTAACGACGTGCTGAGGGTTGTAGCTGCCTGCCCCGTCGTGCCACGCTGCTGCCTGATAGTTCGCACTTGCGATGATGCGATTGCTACCAGATCCCATGCCCCGACACTCCAAAAAAAACAACAGCGAAAAATTATTAATAATTCATAAACTTTATGTACTATAATTTTTGTAAATACATCGATTTTCTGAGTTATTGTCTTTTGGAATTTTAATTCTGAACATATGCGGGGGAGAATCCAATGCCCACACTGTGGACGCGTATTGCTTCATCTTTTTTCGCCATCCTTCTTTCCATCGTCCTCGCTGCATGCGAATCCAACCCGCTTTACAGGGGTTACTCTGTCAAGCCCCTGACGCTGGACGATCAATACAATAATCTAGTTCGGCAGTTGATCGTAAGAGAGGTCACTGACAATGCGAGAAATAAAATAAAGGTAGGGTTGGTGGACGATGCTTGCTTTAGATCTGATGTCAAACAACAGACTTGCACCAGTCAGAGAAATCAAGCTATTTCTGCCTTGATTATCTCTTCGGAACATGCATGCCTGACACATCGCCGGTCAATCTATGGAAAAGATGCAGCATGGAATCTCACCTTGGGTACCATGACGAATCTTTTTGCAGGAGCAGCGTCAGTCGTGACATTGGAAAAGCATCGCCCCATATTTGCAGCTCTGGCCCTGTTCTCCAATTCCGAGCGCTCGCTGGTTAACGAGACTGTATATAAACAGATGCTGATTCACGCTGTCGACAAGAAAATTGTAGAAATACGAAATGCAAGAATGCAACAAATGTACTCGTCGTTCAAGCAAACCATCGACAGTTATGGCATGAACCAGGCCTTGAGTGACGTGATCATGTTTCATTCATCCTGCTCTTTCATGGATGGTTTGCAGAAGGCGCTGGAAGAGGGGACGCAGAATCCAGGGCCCGCACGGCTACAGAGACTTCGCACAGCGCTGGCGACAATGAATCTCGAGTACGCGGTTTTTGACGACAAGACCCAACCGGGCGCCGTCAAACTGAAGGAACGTATCGAAGCAATTTCGGTCGTGCTCATGGCCGAAGAGTCCAAGTAAGCGCAGATTGTTTTATTCGAGGAGACCGATATGCTGTCGAGTGCGCAATACAAGACGGTTATGCCGTATCTGGCACTGCTTGTCCTGCTTTCCTGTCTTGCCGGGTGTGCGGCGCTGCGGCCAACGAACTGGGCGAATGATCCGGATCCCAGGCCGAACGCGGCTGGCCCTGTTACCGGCGAAGTCAGGATAATTTCGGATTCACAGATTCATGAAAGCCGAGGTATTCCAAGCCGATACCTTTCTCTAGCAGGCGATGAAGTTATTGGTGTCACAATCAGGTCCGGGCAGCAGGTGATCGGTGCAGCCGATCTGCTCGCGGTGGCCATGGCAGGAGATTACCCGCTGACGCTTCATCTCGGCGATGCCATCGATCTCTCATGTCAGTCCGAATGGCACCGGTTCACGCGCGTCATGCAAGCAAAGGGCGGTCCGGGTGCGACAACGTGGCTGCTGGCGCAGGGAAATCATGACGGATTTTTAGCGGGGAACATTTCTCCAGGTGCTTCTGGTTTATATGTCGATGAATACTGGAACAATATGTGTAATGCTCGGGGTGTTGTCAGTTCGGACGTAATAGCCACGCCAGATAAAAAGAATAATGAAAAAAATTTCTTCAAGAAAAGGGCGGTAGCCGACGCTTATTACACCAAGCTGATAGCTGGCATGAAAAACAGGCGCGCCTTGCAGGATGAAGTAATTTGCGATGGAACCGATCTATGCGTCGCACACGCGTTCGACAATGACTGGAAGTCGTTTGTCGTTCAGCTCGTGAAATTGCCGGCGTCTGAAGGTGCACAGGGCACGAAAATCTTTGCGTTGCTGCTTGATTCTTCCGACTTCAATGAACAGCCGGATTCGCCGTTTGGGAAGATCAAAGCTGGGGAGCGCGGCGGAATCACGGCGGGGCAATCACGAAAAGCCATTGCATTACTCAAGACGCTACCGTCAGATGCCGTTTTTTTTATTGTGTCTCACCATCCTTTTTCGGATTGGCGGATAGCATCCTGGGCAAATGCAGACGTTGCTGCGATGAAGGACTTGATGGGCGACGTCAGGTTCATGGATTTCATCCTCAGCGCCCATACCCACGAGGGCGGCTGGTATACTCATCGCCTCTGGGACAAGGCGCTGTATGAGCTTAATACCGGCAGTCTTGCCGATGCGCCGCTGTATTATCGAACGCTGCAATTCGAACGGGATACAAATGGGGGCCTGATCGTACACTCGCGTCCCATCCCGCTCAATACAGATCTGTATGCGACGTGCGCAAACGTACCAGCACCGTTACCTGGAAGCGGATATACGGCTGAAGAACAAAAATCAGTGTTCGAGAGAAACAGCAACAAGGGGCCTGTCGTACGTTTCGCAGCCGGATTTTCCAGCGCGATCAGGCACTTCTTCCATCTCTGGCGCGCCAAGCACACTGAACTGCGACCACAGTTGCTGGCATATGCTGACGTCGTCAAGGCCATATCGCCCGATCTCGATCTGCCGACGCCTCGCGGCCAATGTAGTGTGCCGGGTGGCTTGTCTGCAAGGATGTCGTGTCTGGCCCAGTGTTACGACGGTGATGAGTGCGCGGTGAGTGACAAAGGCGCATTATTGCTCGCCCTCGACAATCATTACTGGAATAAAGATACACCTGCAAAAATCCGGCAGGATGCTCACGAGCTTCGTTATTGTATGGCCACCCAGATCGCAGGCGAGTCCGCTGATCCTGCACGTGTCGAGGCGATATTACGTAATATTGAAGGGGACAGGCGACGCTTGCCGCTATCCCGAACATTTGAGAGTAAGTCAGATGCCCTAAATGCCCTGCGCCAGCCGTAGCAGCGCGCCGGGATCGAGGATCACCAGCCGGTTCGTGTCCTTCTGCACTACACCCTGCTGCACCAGCGTCAGGAGCGCACGGGTGACCGTTTCGCGGCTGGTATTGATCATGTTGGCAATGTCCTGATGGGTCGGCAGGTTTTCGACCACGCGTTGGCCGTCCTTGTTTTCGACCTGGGGCATCAGGGAGATATAGGTGAAAATGCGGCGCGATGTGTTGTTAATGCTGAGCACGGCCCGGAATTCCGAATCGCGCTGGATTTTTTGCGCCAGGTGGCCCAGCATCTTGCGCGCCACCGATGGCGAATGCGAGAACAGGTGCAGTGCGGTGGACGCTGGCAGGAACGCAACGAGCACCTCCGACGTTGCCACTACCGAGGCTGAGCGGGTCGAGCCGTTGATCAGGGCGATCTCGCCAAAGAAGTCGCCGGCGGCCAGCATGCGCAAGCCAATCGCGCGGCCGTCTTCGGTGACATCGATCACCTGCAACTGGCCGGATAGCAGGAAGAGCAGGGCATCGGCAGCGCCGCCCTTGTGGAGTACCACGGTACGTTTCGGGAAGTGACGGAAGCGCAGCTCCGTCTTGACCTGCAACAATTCGTCTTCAGTCAGTTCGGCCAGCAACGGGATCTTGCGCAGATGAATCTGGATCTTCTGCTCGTGCAATTGCGGTACTGCGCCGGGGGCGCTGTCAGCATTCTCTGAAGGCTTGGCGGTGGAACTCATCGATCGTTCAATCTTGTAAAAATACAGGCCTGGATGCGTTATCCAGTCGATGCAACCAGCGCCATTGCCAGCGCAGCGCAGGCGATGCCTGCAGCGTTGGCTGCCATATCGCGCCAGCAAAAGCGACGGTCTGGAACCAGCGCTTGAAGGCACTCGATCACCCACCCGGCCAATAGCAGGCTGACTAGCCACCAGGCACTTTGCGCCGGGCCGTCAGCGATCCGCAGAGCCAGCACCGTCAGCACCGCAAACGCGGAAAAATGCAGGAATTTATCGTTGGGCAGTGGCGGCAGCCATCGGTTTGGCACCAGGCAACCGATGCACACGCAGGTGGCGGCGCAGACAAACAAGATTACTTCCAGCCCCATGCCACCGACAACCTGTAAATTCAGAATGTGCTGATTGTAACGCCCAACTCAAGGATAAAGCCACTGCCAGCTCAGCTGGATCTGTCGGTTGTTGTACTGAAAGATTGAAATGTTTTCACGGTTGCGCACTGCACGGGCTTCCAGCACGACGTTCTGCCGCTTGGCAATTGGGTACGTCAGTGACGCGCGCAGCACCTGGGTGCGCTGTGCGCGTACCTGGTCGATCAGCAGCTCGGGCGAATACGCGCTGGCGCTGTCCCAGGTCTGGCGCGTGTAGGCCAGCTCGGCCACGGTCTTTAAGCCGATCGGCTGGCGCAGGGTCAGGCTCACGTAATTGCCATGACGATTTTCACCCGGCCGGTCGGCGCGCGCGCGATCACTCATGAGGCCGACGGTGACGTTCGCGCTGAACGACCCGGTGTAATGGCTGAGCAGGGCGCGCAGCTCGAACATGTCCGAATTGAACGTATCGAGGGTTGCATAATCGATATGCGTGGCCGCGCCGATCAGGTGCAACTGGGTGCGCGGCGGCAACGGCAGGGGCGGCGTGACGCGTAACTGCGCCTGAGCCTGGCGCTGGTACAAATGCCCGCCCATGCCAGAGACGCCCAGCGCGCCGGTAGTGCGCACCAGCCAGCGCCCGAAGCGCCAGGGCGACTCGATGCCCGCGTACAGCGACGCGGTATCGTAATGGCGCATGCTGTCGTAGCGCCGGCCCTGAAACTGCAAAAAGCCCAGCGTGCCGTTGGCAGTAAGGTCGCGGACATAGTCGGCGCTCATTTGCGTATAGCCGTCGCGTTTCGGTAGAAAGTCGTCCAGCAGCGGCAGCTCGACCGAGCCATCCGGCCCCTCGATAATGAAAGACGAGTTGCTGGCACCCTGGTTGACGTTGTCGTCGATACCGCGGCTCACGCTGATGGTGCCGGAGCTTGACGGTGCCCAAGCCATGCAGCCGGTGTCGCGCGCTTCGGCAATCAGCTCCAGGATTTCGCGTGCCGGGTTGAAACGCGTTTCGACATTGGCGAACAGGTGCTCGGCCTCGTCGGCCTGCCCGAGGCTGCACTGGATCAGCGCCAGGTCGAGCCAGGCGCCTGCGTGCTGCGGCACCAGTTTGACCAGGCGCGACATCTGCTGCGATGCATCACCCTTGCGTCCCTCGGCCAGCGATTGCAGGGCTTGCTGATAGAGCTGCTCTTCGGGTGTGAGCGCGACTGACGGCGCATCCGGCACGGACTGCGCCAGCGCCGTCCCGGGTGCCAGTGGCAGGGTCAGGAATAATGGAAGCAGCAGCAACGGTGCAGCCAGCGCACGCACGGGGTTCATGCAGTGCCTTTCGCAGCGTCGCGGCGGTCTGGAGTCGTTCCAGGGGCGAGTAAAGTCATGTCGAGGGTATACAGAGGAGTCGCTCTTTCTTTGCCGCGCAGAAGGCGCTCGCCAAGGGAGAGAAAACGGTGGCGCCGGCTTCTATCGATCGTGCCCGGCCCGATGATGATGTCGTGCGAAAAATCGCGCGCTACCTGTTCGAGCCGCGCTGCGGTGTTCACGCTGTCGCCGACGGCAGTATAGATGCTGCGGAACGACGTGCCAAAGTCGCCGGCCATGGCAGCGCCGCTTTCGATGCCGATGCGCACGCGCAGTGGCAGAAACCCTTCGCGCACACGCGCAGCACTCAGGGCGGCCACGCGCTGCGTCATTTTATGGGCTGCATCCAGCGCCAGATCGGCATGTTGTTCCAATGGCAGCGGTGCACCCCAGAACGCCATCATGCCGTCGCCCGTGTATTTGTCCAGCGTACCTTGGTGAGCGATCACTTCGCCTGTGAGGCAGTCGAGGAAGTCACGCGTCAATCTGGCCGCTTCTTCCACCGGCAGGGTTTCGACCTGGGTGGTGTAACCCTCCATATCGGCTACCAGGGTGGTCACGTCGCAGCGGCGCGGGCGTAGCGGATCCAGTTCTTCGCTTCGCAGTAATTGCTCGACCACGGCCGGCGCAACGTACTGGCGCAGCGTCTGCAACAAGTGGCGGGAGCGGCGCTGGGCCTGCTGCCATTGATAGGGCACGGCCACCGTCAGCAGGAACAAATTGGTGGCCAGGGGGCCGGTTGGCGCGAAAGCGGGGTCATGCGGTGCCAAGGCATATGCCAGCGCCAGCCACAACGCCGAACTGGCACCCAGCAGTGCAACGCCGGCAGCGGCCGACAGGCGTGGGAATGCAAGGGTGCAGGCGATGCTCGACACCAGCGCGAACAGGCAGGCAGCCAGGCGTCCGGGGAGGGGCGCGGGCAGCGCCCCCTGCTGGCGGTCGAGCAGGGCCGACAGGATGGTGGCCTGCACACCCAGGCCGGGCCGGTTGGCGGCGAGCGGTGTCGAGACGCGGTCGCCCATGCCCAGCGAGGACGAGCCCACCAGCACCAGCCGGCCACTGGCGCCTGCCGGGGCGATGCGATGCTGCAGGATGTCGGCGGCGCTGACGACCGTGAAGGCGCTCCAGTCGCGGCGATATGGAATGCGCATCAGGCCGGTATCGGCAAGCGCCAGCGGCGGCTGGCCGCTGCAGCAATTGAGCAGCGCCAGCGCCAGGGTCGGATACTGTTTTCCGCCGAACCGGGTTACCAGAGGAATGCGGCGCAGGGCGCCATCCGGATCAGGAATGAAGCCAATGGCGCCGACATGGGGCGCCGCAGCGAGTGCCGGATAGTTGCCCAGGTAGCCAGTCGCCGGGACGCCGCGCTTGTATATCGTGCTTGCGCCGCCCAGGTGGCCGTCGCGAACGGGCTGTGGGCGGTTGCCGGCGAAATCGAAGTCGAATGCCTGGGCCGGCACGAGCGGCCCGTGCGCGGCCAGCAACGCCAGGCGCGTATCGCCATCGGTATCGGTTGGCGAGGGCAGCAGGATATCGAGCGCCACGCCACGCGCATCGTAATCGGCCAGCAAAATCTCGACCAGGTCAGCCAGGCGGGCGCGCGGCCATGGCCAGGGACCGAGCTCGGTCAGCGACGCTTCATCGATGTCGACCACCAGCACGCGAGGTTCAGGCGCATCGCTTACCTGCAGGCGCAGAAAGGCGTCGCGCAGCCATTCGTTGGGCAGAAACGACACCTGGGTCAGGATCGTGCGCAGCCAGACGTCATCGGTGGACGACAGACGTGTCGTGCCAGCATATTGCGACCACAGGGTGACCGTGAACGCCATTGCGGCAATGATCCAGCGACCACGAGATATTGCTAGGGTTCTAGGTTCCGCCACACGCCGCTCGTTCGAGACGATCTCACTATAGGATAGACCGTAAGTATATCGTTAGGGTTTCTCATTTGCATTGTTTTTATGGAAACGTAAGCGACTGTAATGCATTTATTTGCATGTGGCCTTTGGGATAGAATGTGATCATCGTCACAGAGCTACGTCTTTGCAACGCGGTAAAGTGAGAAGGAAAGTAAAGGGGACCCATCTTGCATAAACTACTTGTTATCGCAACGCTCGCATGTGCGGCGCAATTCGCCCATGCAGCCGAAGCGGGCAAGATCATCTTTGTCGCCGGCGCGGCGCAGTCGGACGGTCGTCCCGCCACGCAGGGCGCTCCGGTCGAAGAAGGGCAGATGCTCACCACCGGCGTCGATGGCTATATTTATGTGAAGACGGCCGACAATGGTCTTTTCATCCTGCGGCCGCAAACGAAGGCGCGCATCGTCACCTATCACATCGACCAGCAGAATCCGGCCAATACCAGGGTCAAGTTCGAGCTGATCAGCGGCACCGCGCGTAGCCGTTCCGGCGATGCCGTTAAACAGGCCCGCCAGAATTTCCGCTTCAATACGCCTGTCGCGGCGATCGGCGTGCGCGGCACTGACTTTACCGTCGTGACCGATGACGACACCTCTCGTGTGTCGGTGTTTTCCGGCGGCGTGGTGGTCAGTGGCTTTGCCGGTGGCTGCCGTCCGGAAGGCGGAGGGCCGTGTGAAGGCACAGCCAGTCGCGAACTCAATGCCACCCAGCGTGGACAACTACTCCAAGTGACGCGTGGCCAGGCAGCACCGCAGGTACTGAGTGCTGGTCCTTCGGGTAGCGAGACGGGTGCGCCGGCGCGTTCAGACGAGCCGGTTGTCAAGAATGGCGGGGCGGGTGACTCGAAGGTGACGGTCGAGGCTGCGAAAAACGCAGGTATCAATGAGGCCATCAGCAAAAACCTGCCGCCATCGCCATCGCCTTCTCCTGGCGGCGTTACAGACCCGGTTGTCGTCGTGCCGCCAGTCGTCGAGCCGCCAGCCGTCGTGGTGCCTCCCGTTACCACGCCGCCGATCCAGCCGCCAGTGGCTGTTTTGCCAGAGCAGAGAGTCGTATGGGGACGCTGGCAGGCAGTGAACGGCCTGCCACCAGCATTCGATTACGCTGGTCAGCATGCGTCGAGTGAACGCATCGCGCTCAATGGTTATTTCGCGCTGTTCCGTACGCCAGGTGCTGAATACGTTACACCAAACAATGGTGCCGTAGGATTCACCATACGCGGCAGCGAGGCATATGTAATCACCGAGTATGGAAGTGGAATAATCACGACAAGTTCAGCGCAGTTAAGAAATGGTTTCCTGAATATCGACTTCGGCAAACGCAGCTTCGCTACCAGCGTCGACGTGATCACAGATGCAAACGTCGTGAATATGCGTGGTGAAGGGATTGTTTCAGGCAGCGGGTACCTGAGCGGCGATTCAGGTGGCCGCCACGGCTACCTGAACGTGCAGGGCTTGCTCAGCAATGAGCGTGGTTCCTCAGCCAGTGCTGCCACGATATTCGATGGCCGGATGGATGAGCGTCGGACTGTGAATGGGGCGGCCACCTGGCGCTGATAATGTTATCAGGATTGTTGAATAGATAACCCCGGTTCTCCGGGGTTTTTTATTTAGTAAGATTTTATAAACGATGCATAAAATCCTTTCAATTTGTTTCAAGATGTAACCGCACTCCTTTCTCACAACGTGGTAATTTTCTTATGACTTTTTGTGACATTTGTTGAGAATGGAAGGCAGATGACTGGATTTATTACTTATTTGTACCCTTTATGTAAATTCTTCCAGAAAGTTTGTCCAAAATGTGATGCCCATCACACCTTGCCCCGGCACGCATCTGTCATGATGCGATCCGTTGGTCTTCAAGGGTGTACGCACTCTTGCAATGCTTGAATCAACATTTGATTGATCGATCTTTCTAATTGGAGTTACACATGGCAATCGTCACTACCCACGTCGCAGCAGTTCAGGAACTGTATGTCGCATATTTCGGCCGTCCTGCTGATGTCGCTGGCCTGGACTACTGGACCAATGTCGTTGCAGCTGAAGGCGGCAAGCTGACCGCTGTGTCGGCTGCTTTCGCAAAAGAAAAAGAGTACACCGACCTGTTCGCTGGCAAGACCAACGCTCAGATCATCGACATGATCTACACCAACATGTTTGGCCACGCTGCTGACGCTGCTGGTCGTACGTACTGGGTCGATCTGCTGACCGCAGGCACCGTCTCGGTCGACATGATCGTTGCTGAAGTCGCTAAAGGCGCTCAGGGCAGCGATGACACGGCAGTCAACAACAAAGTTACTGGTGCAACTGCTTTCACCGCAGCTCTGGATACCCCAGCTGAGCAAGCTGGTTACTCGGGCGCCGCTGCTGCTATTCTGGCAAAGGCCTTCGTTGCTGGTATCACCACCGATGCAACCCTGTCGGCTGCTATCGCTCCAACCTCGCTGTCGGCAACCGTGTCGGCTGTTGTTGTTGCTGGTACCCCATTCACCGTGACCGGCGCACTGCAAAACCTGGATGTTGCCACGAAAGCAGAAGCCGCTTTCCTCGTGACCGCTGATGGCGACACCGACGCAAAAACCACCGCTACTGAAGCTTCGCTGGATACTGCAGTCACTACTGCTGCCGGCAAAGTCGTAACCGCACTGCCAACTGGTGTTCAAGCCACTTACACCGCTGGCTCGCCTGCAGTGAAGGCAGCTATCGTTGCTGATGCGCAAGTCACCAACGCAGCTGCACTGAAGACCGCAACCGATAACGTCGCTGCTGCCAATGCCAACATCGCTAAAGTCACCGGTCTGACCGCTGCTGTGGCGACGCTGACTGGCGCTGAAGCATCGGCTGAAGCTGCCCTGAAACTGCAAAACGCCGCTGAAGCCAAGCTGGCTGGCGATTTGGCCTTCTACAATGCAACCAATGGCACGGCCTTGACGGTTACTCCAGCCGATGGTTCGGTGACTGGCCTGTTCACTGTTGTTGGTGGCAAGCTGACCCTGGCAAGTGGCGTAACCGAAGCCAAAAATCCTGGCGTGACCGCGCTGTTTAATTCGTCGGTCGCTGTCGAGGCTGCACAAGTCGCTACTACCAACGCAAATACCGTTGTTACCGCGTCGCAAGCTAGCGTTGATTTCCTGGATGCCAACGAAGCCGAAATGACTTCGCTGAAAGCTCTGGCTACGAAAATGACCGACTTCACGTTCGCTGAAGGCGTGCTGCCAACCGAAGCTCAAGTCAATCAACAGTTGCAACTGTTCCAAGCTCGTGATACTGCCACCTCGAATGTGTTCGAAGAATTCCAGTCGGCTGTGGCGACCCACAAAGATCTGGCAGATAACGCAAACCCACTTACCGCTGCTCTGGAAACTGCGATGACTACGGGTACGGCCAGCCTGAAAGTTGCTAACGACGCTATCAAAGCTCTGAACGAAGCTGTTGCTGGTCTGCAAAAAGCTGAAGCCAACGTCACCCAGTACGATGCGCTGCACGCTGCTGTGACCGCGTCGAGCAAAGTCTTCACGGACAATGGTTACGCCCTGCAACAAGTTGATACTGCTGCCGAAATCGGCTCGGCGGCTTCGGACATCTTTGTCGTCGGTAAAACCGTCGGCGCTGCTGGCACCGCTAGCACCATCAGCCTGTTTGGTCTGCAAGGCACCGACTCGCTGTATGTCGGTTCGGGCTACACCCTGAACACCGGCGCGCTGACCACCGGCAACAACGCTGCTCTGGAAGTGTTCGTTTCGCAAGTCGGTGGCGACACCGTCCTGAAAATGGAAACGTCGGTCTTCGGCTCGAGCACCGCGACCCCAGAAATCATCACCATCACCCTGGTTGGTGTCGATGCAGCTGATATCGTGATGAACAACGGCATCATCACCGCCTAAGTTTTTGCCTGGGCAACCAGGTCGAAATTAAAGCGAAGAACCCCGCCTCCGCAAGGAGGTGGGGTTTTTTTATTTGAGGTAGCTTCGCCACAAATAATTTCTATCTGGTCAACAATTTGTGATCAGTGTCACAAAAATTTCGAAATTTACGTCATAATACGCTGCGCGGTAATTCCCGTAGGAATCCTCACTTAACGACGAAGGTCGCACGTATTCATTCATGAAACTCTTAGACGACAAAACCGAAATTGGCCAGGCGCTTCGCGCTTTCAAGCGCACCTTTATCACGATTGGTGTCTTCAGCGCCATTATCAATCTTCTGATGCTGGTGCCATCCCTGTACATGCTGCAGGTTTACGACCGAGTGCTGGCAAGCCGCAACGAGATCACGCTGCTCATGCTGACGCTGATCATGCTGGGGGCCTATCTGTTCATGGGCGCACTGGAGGTCATCCGCTCTTTCATTCTGGTGCGAGTGGGTGCACGCTTCGACATGATGATGAACAAGCGCGTGTACACCGCATCATTCGAGCAGAACCTGAAGCAGGCGGGCGCGAATGCCGGCCAGGCCCTGAACGACTTGACCACCTTGCGTCAGTTTTTGACTGGCAATGCATTGTTCGCGTTCTTCGACGCTCCCTGGTTCCCAATCTACTTGTTGGTGATTTTCATGTTTGACCCGATGCTGGGTCTGTTTGCCTTGGGCGGCACCATTATTTTGGTGATCCTGGCGGTGGTGAACGAGCGCATCACCAAGAAGCCGTTGAATGAAGCCAATACCATGGCGATTTCGGCCAGCACGCTGGCCACCAACAACCTGCGCAATGCCGAGGTCATCGAATCGATGGGCATGCTGCCTAACTTGATGGGGCGCTGGTTCAAATTGCATGGCAAGTTTTTGAACCTGCAGGCAGAGGCAAGCCAGAAGGCCGGCAGCATTGGCGCCGCGACCAAGTTCGTGCAGACCTCGATGCAGTCGTTGGTGCTGGGCCTGGGTGCCCTGCTGGTGATTGACCACAAAATCACGGCCGGTATGATGATCGCCGCATCGATCCTGCTCGGTCGCACAATGCAGCCGGTGCAGCAAGTGATCGGTGTCTGGAAGAGCTGGGCCACCACCCGCAGTGCGCACGAGCGCCTGACCAAACTGCTCGAGACGAACCCGAAACGCGAGGCCGGCATGGCGCTGCCCAAGCCAAGCGGCAACTTGACGCTGGAAGGCGTCACTGCGGCGCCGCCGGGGATGCGCAATCCAATCGTCAAGAATGTCTCTTTTGGCATCCTTCCCGGGGACGTGCTTGGCGTAATCGGACCGAGCGGTTCCGGCAAGTCGACGCTGGCGCGGTTGCTGGTTGGCGTATGGCCAGCAATGATGGGCAAGGTGCGTCTGGATGGCGCCGATATCTATAGCTGGAACAAGGCTGAACTTGGCCCGCACATGGGTTACCTGCCGCAGGATATTGAATTGTTTGGCGGTACCGTCAGCGAAAACATTGCCCGTTTTGGCGAAGTGGATGCTGAAAAAGTGGTCGAAGCCGCCAAGCGCGCTGGCGTGCATGACATGATCCTGCACTTCCCCGAAGGTTACGATACCCGGCTCGGCGATGGCGGCGGTGGCCTGTCTGGCGGCCAGCGGCAACGGCTGGGCCTGGCGCGCGCAATGTATGGCGACCCTGCCTTGATCGTGCTGGATGAACCGAACTCGAACCTGGACGAAGCGGGCGAGCTGGCACTGGTCACGGCGGTGAAGGACCTGCGTCAACGCGGCAAGACGATCGTCCTGATCACCCACCGGACCAGCATTATCAGTGCGACGACCAAACTGCTGCTGATGCGCGACGGTGCATTGCACATGTTCGGGCCCACGCAGCAGGTGTTGGCGGCGTTGCAGGAAGTGAACACGAAGGCTTTGCAGGCGCAACAAGCGCAACTGCAGGCGCAGCAAACCGGTGCAGCTGCACCGACCGGTACGGAAGGTTAAATTCATGAAACTTGCCAAGAAAGATGCAGCGGAAGTCATCACCCATGATGCGACGCCGCTCGAAGTCAACACGGATGCACGTGCGTTTACCCGCATCGGCTGGCTCATTGTGCTGGCCGGCTTCGGCGGCTTCCTGCTATGGGCGTTCCTGGCGCCACTCGACAAGGGTGTGCCCTTGTCCGGCACGGTCGCGTCCGAGTCGAATCGCCAGGCTGTTCAACACCAGAGTGGTGGCACGGTTCAGGAATTGCTGGTGCGCGACGGTGATGTTGTGAAAGCTGGTCAGGTGTTGGTGCGCATGAACCCGGTCATGGCCAAGTCTGCAGTCGACATTACCGACGCACAATACCTGTCGGCGCTGGCCAATATCGCCCGACTCTCGGCCGAACGCGACGGATCGAGCACCATCAAATTCCCGCCAGAGCTGGAAAAGCGTCAGTCCGACCCGCGCGTTGTTGAACTCATGACGGTGCAGCGGCAGTTTCTGATGTCGCGCCAGGGTTCGCTGCAGAACGAGCTCTCTGGCCTGGATGCCAGCATTGCCGGCCTGAAGATGCAGATCACAGGGTTGCAGGAGTCGCGCGACAGCAAGAAGGAGCAGGTCAATTTCTTGAAGGAGCAGCTCGGCGGTATGCGCGACCTCGCCAAGGATGGTTACGTCGCACGTAACCGTTTGCTTGATCTGGAGCGGACCTATGCCCAGCTGGGCGGTCAAATTTCGGAAGACATCGGCAATATCGGTCGCTCCCAGCGTCAGGTCATCGAACTCACCATGCGTCGTTCACAGCGTATGCAGGACTATCAGAAGGAAGTTCGTGGTCAGTTGTCCGAATTCCAGAAAGAAGTTGAAGCCCAGGGCGCGCGTCTTCAGGCGCAGCGTTTCGAACTGTCGAATGTCGAGGTCAAGGCACCGGTCAATGGCACCGTGGTGGGCCTGGCGGTCTTTACCAATGGCGGAGTGGTGCAACCCGGTTTCAAGATGATGGATATCGTGCCGAGCAATGCACCCCTGATCGTCGAAGGACAACTGGCAACCAACCTGGTGGACAAGGTTCATCCGGGCTTGCCGGTCGAGCTGATTTTCTCTGCCTTTAACGTCAACAAGACTCCGCATATCGATGGCGAAATCACGCATATTTCTGCCGACCGCAGTGTCGAGGAGCGTACCGGTAACCCGTACTACAAGGTGCACGTGAAGGTGACACCGAAGGGCGAGAAGATGATCGCCGAACACAAAATGGACATTCGCTCCGGCATGCCGGTCGAGTTGTTCGTGAAGACCGGCGAACGTACCATGATGAGTTACCTGTTCAAGCCAATCGTGGACCGTGCCCACTCGGCACTGAGCGAGGAATAAGCAATGGCGCCTGTAACCAAGTTCCATTTCCGCAGCCTCATGGCCCGAGCCCTGCTTGCCGCCGGTGTGTGCGCTGCTGGCAGCGCCTCGGCCCTCACACTTGAAGAAGCCTACCAGGCCGCTCTCAAGAACGACCCGGTCTTCCGTATGCGCTATTTCGAAAACGAGAGCGGCAAGGAAAACCAGATCCTGGGTCGCTCCCAGTTGCTGCCGAATATTTCGGCCAGCCATACCGTCAACAAGAACCGGGTGGATCGCCAGTACACCCAGAACGGCCGGCTCCAGCTCGATCACCCGCAATATCTGGGGCGCTCGTCGGTCGTGCAGCTGCGCCAGTCGCTGTTCAATATGGACGCGGTGCAGCGCTATCGGCAGGGCAAGGTGCAGAGTGCCCAAGCGGAGCAGGCCTACGAGGCCGGCATCGACGAGGTATCGGTGCGCGCGGTCAGCGCCTACATGGACGCGCTGTTCGCCGAAGATCAGCTGGCATTGGCGATCGCCCAGCGCGATATGAATGCCGAGCAACAAAAGGTGAACCAGTACCTGTTCGAGAAAGGCGAGGGCACCCGTACCGACATGCTGGAAACCCAGGCCAGGCTCGACGTGGCCGAAGCCAGCCTGGTCGAGGCGCAGGATAATGTGACCTCGGTACGCAACACGCTGGCCGGTGTGATTGGCATGGATCCGGGCACGCTCAGGCAGATCGGCGCGAACTTCCGCCCGGTAACGCTCGACGTTGCGACGTATGAAGACTGGCAGAAACTGGCGCTGCGCCAGAACAATACGCTGGCGGCCCTGCGGCTGGCGGTGGAAAACTCGCGCCTGGAGATCGGCCGCAACAAGGCCGGTCACCTGCCACGGCTCGATTTTGTTGCGTCGTACAGCAAGAATCTGAGCGAGACGATCAATGTGCTGGGCCAGGAAACGACCAACCGTACGCTCGGTATCCAGGTCAATATCCCGATCTATTCGGGTGGCGCGATCAATGCCCAGACGCGTCAGGCGGCAGCCAGCTATGGCCGCTCGCAGGCAGAGCTCGATGCGCGTACCAACGAGGTCATGGTCGAATTACGCAGGGCCTACGACCTGGTCCAGAGCAGTGGCCGCAAGATCGATGCCCTTGCCAAGGCGGCGGAGTCGGGCCAGGAACTGGTCAAGGCCACCGAGCAAAGCATCAAGGGCGGGGTCCGCATCAATCTCGACCTGCTCAATGCCCAGTCGCAGCTGGTCACGACCCGGCGCGATCTGGCCCAGGCACGCTATTCCTACCTCGTGGGGCTGATGCGTCTGCGTGCAGCGTCCGGCACGATGGCGCCGGAAGCGGTGCGAGAGATCGCGGCATTTTTCCAGTGACCAGGCGCGCCAGGGGCGCGTCAGGCATGGGTGGCGCCTGAGCGCCACCGCTCGCAGTCTTTCAATGGCTGTCAGGGGCGGCTGGCGGCGCGGGCGCCGCGCTGAATGCCGTCACTTCCGCTGGCGTGCCGAGCGCGTGGACGTCAGCGGGATTCAGGTCGGCAATCGAGACCCGCGCGCCGTCGGCCAGCAGCTGCCGATACAGTGGCGCGACATAGCGTTCGCCACGCACCAGGTTGGCCGGGTCGGCGAAGAATGCATCATAGGCGCGTACAAAATCGCCGGCGCGCGCAAACCAGTACAGCCCGACCGACGCATAGTCGGAAATGCGCTGCTTCTCGGCCACGTCGGTCGCCCAGCCATCCCCGTTGATCTTGACGAAGCTCCAGTGGTCGCCCGCGACCTGAAAGCACGGAATCCACCCGTCCGATCCGGCGTGGATATGCTGTGGCGTCCAGGCGAATGGCTGCACGAAGGTATCGATGTTGTAGATCAGTAGCGGGCTGTCGTCGCCGAGCCACAACGAACGCGACGCCAGGGCGCTCGTCGCCTGGCCATCGGTCAGCGCCTCGAGTTCAATAATGCGCAGGTCGTCGATGCCCAGTGCGGCGCACTGTTCGCGGATGTAGGGGGCCGATGCATTCTCGGCCAGGCTGACGAATACTACCCGGGTGCGCGGCCCGATGAAATTTTTCAGCGACAGCATCGACCAATAAAACAGGCTGTGTCCGTGCACGACGATCTCGTATTTGGGCACGGTATAACCCACCTCGCGAAAGCGCGAGCCGCGACCTGCCATGGTGATCACGATCGTGGTACCTGAGTCAGCTTGCTTTGTCATGTTCAACCTCGTCGAGAATCTGTCCGGCGCGCAGCATGAAGGCCATGACCTTGTTGGGATGATCGCTGTGCAGCGGCAGCATCGACAGGAACAGGGACGCCTCGCCGAGGCGCACCACTCTGGGGTCGATACCGAGCTTGCGCAGCTGGCGCAGGAACTGCTGCTTGAGCGCGGGATGGTTGGTGTGTTCCAGGTGCAGCAGCAGATCGTTGCTGTCCGTAAAACCTACACGGTACAGCCCGCTGTTGATGAAATCGTAGTCACCCAGCACGCTGTGCGACACCTTGCATATGTCATACAGCGGGTGCGTCCACAAATCGGCCTCGGTCGTTGCGCCCTTCGGGTCGATCAGCTTCAGCAGATAACGCTGCTGGTCATAGAGTATGTTCGAGAAACACGGATCGCCGTGTCCCACCGCCATGTAATCGCTCTCGAAACCGCGCGCAAGACGTTCGTACAGGCCACGAAAACGCGCAAGCTGGCGCTCAAGGTCGAGCGCCGGCGATGCGCTGGCCGCCAGCATGTTGATGCGCTTGCCTTCGGCCGAATCCAGGAATTGTGCGCAACGCGCAGTGAGCTTGTCCACGAACAGCGTGCGCGCGGCGGCCGCCGATGCAGCCTTCGTGCACGGCCGGCGCGGGCGTTCGTTCAGGACAAACAGCAGTCGCTCGATGAATGCCTCGAAGCTTTCCGCGTCGAAGGCGCCGTGGACCCACTGCAAGGCTGCGTCTGCAAGGTAATAGCGCAGCATGCGATACGATGCGCCATTGCGGTCTTCGCGGAAATCGAACGGCTGCACCAGCCACGACTGCATCGACTCCGGCACCAGCTGATAGAACGTGTACTCGGCACGCATCTTGTCGCGGTCGGCGGAGCTCTTGGTGAAATAATGGGCATCGGCCGACAGCGCATTGAAATGGCGTGCCGGTGTCGCGCCATGCATGAACGTCAAAAAGTCGCGGATGTTCGCCAGGTCGAGGGGCTGCAACGATTGCAGGCGCTGGCTGCTCTGCCACGCTTGCCCCCACTGGTGCAGCGGCGCAGCACAAAACGCCTCCCACTGTTCCACCAGGCGATGCGGGTTGCGCATGAATACGAGCAGCGGCTTGTACAGGCGATCGGTGAAGTCTTCCTCGGCGTACGGAATACGTTCGCACAGCTGGCGCAGCCGTTCGGGATCACTGAACCCGGCGCGCCCGGCGATCACGCACAGCACGGTGTCATGGCCGCTGCTTTCCAGGCTTGCGCGCAGTGCTGGCAGGTCGTCTGCATTGCGCAGATGGAACAGGCGCGTCGCGCACCAGGCAGGCAGTGCTGCCTTGAACCGGTCGCTCAGCGCCTGGCGTTTGAGGATGATGCTGCCGTAGCGCCGGTGGCCTACCAGGCTGCGTACCTCATCGCTGGTGCTTTCCCGATCGTCCAGGACGAGAACAATATTCTGGGATGAATGACGCATGTCAGGGTCTTTCGATACGCAGGCGCAGTGCCAGTAACAGGGCCGCCAGGAACGCCAGCGTCAGGGCGGCCAGGGCGAACGTTTGGATCATGCCGAAGGCGCCGGCACCGGCCGCGCCACCCGGCAGGCTCGCCAGCAGGCCCGACGCGAACATCGCGCCGGCATCGGGCGCATTGTCGGCGAAACGGTGGGCGAACAGCGCAAAAGCGGCAATCTCCAGGGCCCAGGTCAGGATCGACAGCAGCAGCAGGCCGCTCATCCTGCCTTCCACCGAGCGCTGGATGTTCAGTTCGAGATGGCGCACGGCGTGGCTTGCCCTGAGCAGGCGCAGGCCGCGTGTGCTATGACTGGCCAGCACGAGGTGCCGGTTCAGGTAGACGAAGGTGGTGGCCACTGCGAACAGGCCGAGCAGGCCGAACACGCTGGTGAGGACGAACAGCAAAAATACCCAGCGCATCGATTCCGGCAGGCGCACATCGAGCAGATACAGCGCCAGGATGCAGGCGGCGAGCACGAGAACGTCGCCGAAACGCTCGGCCAGCCAGACAGCGAGCGCCTTGCCCCATTGCCCGAACACGTGACGGAACGCGGCCAGCCGTAATATTTCGCCGATCTTGAACGGGATCAGCGCGCTGGGAAACGCGGTCAGCGCATGCGCGCAGACCAGCGCCAGCGCCTTGTCGCGCTGATCGAGTGTCAGCAGGCCCAGCCGCAGCATGCGTACGCCATGCGATCCCACGTACAAGGCGATTGCGCCGGCCAGTAACAGGTCCGGTTCAGGCCAGCCGGCGCCAGTGGTGCGCAGCTGCAGCACCAGCCAGCCCAGCGCCAGCGAAGCGAGCAGGCACAGGTAGACGCGCAGGGATGCGCTCATTCGGCGCCGTGCCGGTGCACGATTGTTCCAGGGTACGCCGCCCGCACCCGTTCGCGTACATCCCTGGCCAGAAAGCGCGTACGGTCGATCATGAACGACGCCAGCAGCCCGAGGACCCTGAAGGACTGCGACACCATCCGCACGTTCGAACGTTGGTCTTCCTCACGCCAGCTGATCGGGAAATAGCGGATTCGGTGGCGGCGAGCGTAGCTGCTCAACAACATCATGTAGTTGAACGTGAGGTCGTCCGGGAAGGTCAGGTAGTAGAACTGCTCGAACGCCTTCAGGCGGTACATGTTCAATCCCGAGCCGAGGTCGCGCACCCGGCCGCGCACGGCCAGCGAAAACAGCAGATTGAACACGCGGTTGCCCCAGGAGCGCGTCAGCGAGTAGCCGACCAGCCGGCTGCCCGGCATGAAACGGGCGCCAAGCAGGCAGTCATGGTCGCGATGGGCGCCGCTGTCGAGCAGGGGCAGCAGGTCGCGGATATCGGCCTGGTCGTCGCCGTGCAGGACGACGAGGTGGGTGTAGCCGTGTTCGATCGCGTAGCGGAAAGCGGCCTTGTGCGAGCCGCCCAGGCCATAGTTGTCATCGTTGCGCCATGCGATGAACTGGCAACCGGTGATGCGCGCGCGCGCCTGTGCGATCGCCGCTTCAAGCGTGTCGTCGGGTGAGCGGTTGTCGACCACCATGACGGTATCGATGCGGCGCTGGACCTGTGCGTCGAACTGGTCGATGACGCGCGTGATCTGGGCCGCGCAGCGGTAGGCCGGAATAAAAACAAGAATTCGGTCGGTGCCGGAAGAGCTCATGGAGTATTTTTTCTTTGTTGCATGAACGTGGTGATTGCTGCCTGCACTACCGTGTGCAATTCTGCATCGTTATATAGCCACAGTTGGGTGACGCCATCCGGGCACGTCCGGATACGGGCCGGCCGGGGCAGCAGGCGCCCGATCGTCTCCGGGGTGTAATCGAACTGATCGCCACCGCCCGGACGCCGCAATATTGCAAAATTATAATGGTATCCAGGATAGCGGTCCGGATTTGACAGGGGTCCGAGCGTCGACACCCAGAACAAGGGGCTCACATCGCGCAATGTGGCGATGATCGGGTTACGGTCAGGCAGTTGATAGCTCACTGCACGCGCATTCCAGTAATCGGCAATGCCGGCTTGCAGCGGGAAACCTTCTGCGCCGGCTGCGGCCACGCACTGCGCGACGGCAGTGGACGGGGCGCCAGGCTGTGACGGCTGGTAGGCAAGCCAGGCCGCGTTGCCGGCAACGAGGGCAGCGCCCGCTACCCACGCCCGGTGCGCCCACCAGGGGCGGCACGCGCGTCGGTTGGCATGAACGAGAGCCAGCAGTACCGCAAGCACGAGAGGAAATGCCAGATAGCGGTAACCTGCATTGTCGACAATTGCGCCGGAGAGCACGGCGCCGGCAACGGTGAGCGGCAGGGAAACGCAGAGCAGGGCGCCGACGGCCTGGATGTCGCTGTCGACGGCATCGGTCCGGATCGGCGCGGGAGCGGTGGCGGCATGGTCGTGGCGGATTTTCCGGCTCAGCCGCAGGTACAGCAGATACAGCAGATACAGCAGGCAGCCGGACAGCATCAGCGCAAGGAGCAGCGTCGCGACATTGTCGTGGTCAAAGGCGGCGACCGTCGCCCTGGTCAGGAAGGTCAGCGAGGCCGATATCGACTCGACCGACAACGGCGGCCTGGCCTCAACCGGAATGTGATGGATCAGCAGATGCTCGAGGAGCATGGCCAATACCTGGCCGCCCGCGAGGACGGCGATCAGACGTGCCAGTGTCGCAGTGCGCTGCTGGCGCAGGACGCTTCGTTCAGTGCGGCGCGTCAGCAACAGCGCCATTGCTGCCACGGCCAGGCAGGGCAGGGTGAAGGTGAGAACGAAGAGCCTGGATGACACGCCCGCCGCGCCGACCACGACCAGCAATCCGAGCGCATGCGGCCACGACGACTGACGCGCGAGGCGCAGTGCCAGCATCGTTCCCAGCAGGCCGAACAGGACTGCACCAAAATGGTTGTTGGTCGTCTGAAAGTAGAGCCACATGCCCGACTGCGCCGACACCAGTGTGGCGAAGGCGACGGCCAGTACGACCTGCGCATCGTTGCGGCGCAATCCGTGCCGGGTCAGTCGCCGTACCAATGCGATGGACAACAGTGCCAGTGCGACCGCCTGCATGGCAGAGACGAACAGAATGCGGGAAGGCACATCCGGAAAAACAAAAAATCCCACGGCATATAACGCGAGGTCAGGAAAAAATCCCGGCGCCGCACTGAATTTCCAGTTGCTCCACGCGCCGCCATGGACGATCAAATCATTCAGCAGGTCGTCATAGAAAAGGATATCGCTTTGCAGCACGATGCGCAGATGCAGCAGTGAAATCGCTACGGCTAACAGAATCCATGCAAGCCATGTTTCAAGTCGGGACATGATCGGTAGAGGTTATCGCACGCGACTGAAAGCGCCATGCCGGTTAGTGTCGGGATTGTTCACGCATTCAGGCGCGCCAATGGCCTGTGAGAATGCTGCGTTACAGTGGCCGGCATGGTTGGATAGCAAAGAGACACAGGGCAATATTATAAGTCCAGCCCGGTAGGGTGACCATAAAATACCAAACTATCCCAGGAGCGCTACCGCTACAATATTGTCTTTGATAAAGAGGCATGGCATGCAGTCGCTGAATATCCAGTACAACCCACGCATTGACCAGCTGCGCTGGTTGGCAGCCACCCTCGTTTTTCTGTTCCACTTCCATCTCGAATACCGCGGCCTGGGCGGCACCGGCCTGAGCAGCTCATGGGGCGCCCTGATCATTGAAGGTCATACCGGCGTCGGCCTGTTCTTCACACTGTCGGGCTTCCTGTTCATGCTGATCGCGCTGCACCAGCGTCAGATCGTGTATGCGGACTTCCTGCGCAACCGCATCCTGCGCATCCTGCCGCTGTATCTCGTGATTTTCCTGGTCGCTACCTCGATCGGCCGTGACAAGTTTCAGCCGGCCGATCTGCTCTACCTGTTCGCGACCAACCTGGGCCTGGCGCCGACCTCCGGCACGGCGATTACCGGGGCCGCCTGGACGATTTCGCTCGAGTTCCTGTTCTATCTGGTGTTTCCGTTTCTTGCGCGCTTCGCGATGGACAGCGGCATGCGCTATCTGGCCGGATGGCTGGTTTTGCTGCTGTTCTTCAAGGCAGCCGCTTTCACCGTCAATACCAACAGCACGCTCATGTATTTCAGCACGTTTGTCGGCCGCTTCGACCAGTTCATTATCGGCATGATCGCCGCCATGGCGTATGCGCGTTACACGGCGCAATTGCGTCGCTTTGCGCCGTTGCTCATGCTGGCCAGCGTGGCGCTGGTGATGTGGGATACGGCGCTGATGCACCGCGTGGCCAGTTTCGGCAGCAATCCACATTCGGCGTTCTGGATTATCTGGTCTCTTATTGAAAGCGCGGGCTGGGCGTTGGTGATCCTGGCCTGGACCTCGCTTGCGCTGCGTCTGCCGGCGCTTGTCGAGCGCGTGCTGGCCCACGGCGGCAAGATCAGCTTCTCGTTCTATCTGCTCCATATGGCGCTATTGCATACGCTGGCGACGCAGGTCGGCACGGTGCGCCCGTTCGGTATCGGCTGGCTGGATGTGGTATTCATGCTCACCGTGACATATGGTGCCACCTGGGCCCTGGCCACGCTCAGCTATCACATCATCGAAGAGCCGTTCCTGCGCATGCGCCGCAGTTACGGGGCAGCGCGTCACGAGGCAAAGGCAACGCTCAAGGCGTAGCGCCAGCCCGCCCCGGCGGGCTGTTGTGTGCGCTGACAATCATGATGACTCCCGGGCCTGGCTAGAGTAGTATCATTTTATTATTAGCCTGGGAGAGCCTCAATATGGCCGTCAATGCAGTCGGAGTCCAACAACTATATGTTGCCTACTTTGGCCGTCCGGCCGATACCGCCGGGCTCGAGTATTGGGTGAATACGCTCGGCAGCGGTGCGGCCACGCTGGCCGATATCTCGCGATCGTTTGCCGCGGCAGAAGAATACCGCGACAACTACAGCCACATGAGCAGCCGCACCGTGGTCACCAAAATCTACGATCACCTGTTCGGGCGCGAAGCAGAAGCCGCCGGCGTCGATTACTGGGCCAGCCTGATGGACCGTGGCGTCATCACAATCGACGATGCGGTCAAGCAAATCTCGGAAGCGGCGGTTGGCACCGACGCCCTCATCTTTAATGGCAAGGCGGCTGCCGCCACGGCCTTCACGCTGCGCCTCGATACGCCAGGCGAAGTGGCAGCCTATGGCAACGATGCGGGAGGCAAGCTGGCGATGGAATTTCTCGCCACCGTCAAGGATGCCACGAGCGCGCTCGATGCAGTGGACCCGATCGTGGTCGATGCGTGGATCGCACGCATCGTGGCCGCCGACGGCACTGCCATCGAGGATGTGGGCCTGGTCGGCGTCGCGCCGCTGGTGTGAATCAGGCCGCGGCCTCACCGGCTGCGGCCGGGCTGGTGTCGCTGCTGCTGCCGATGCAGTGCGGGCACGACACGCCATACACATAGCTCGGCGCGAGTTGCTGACGCGGCGTCACGATCGCGCGGCAGGCGAAGCACTGCACGGTTTCAGTCGGCTCGAGCTTCGGATTGAGTGCGGTGCGGTAGTCGAACACGAAGCAGTCGCCCGTGTAGTGTGCGCCGCCGACGTCCTCGAAGTACTTCAGGATGCCACCCTCGAGCTGGTACACGCGCTCGTAGCCGATTTCCTTCATGTGGATCGCCGCTTTTTCGCAGCGGATGCCACCGGTGCAGAAGGTCACGACCGTCTTGCCGGCCAGTTCATCCCGGTGCTGCGCCGCGACCTCGGGAAACTCGGTGAACTTGTCGATGCGGTAGTCGAGCGTGTTCTCGAAAGTGCCGACGTCGACTTCGAAGGCATTGCGCGTTTCCATCATCACGACCTCGACGCCGTCGTCATCGTGGCCCTGGTCGAGCCAGCGCTTGAGCGTGACGGGATCGACCGCCGGCGCGCGGCCCAGTTCGGGCTTGATCAGCGGCATGCGCATCGTGATGATTTCTTTCTTGATCTTGACCAGCATGCGCTTGTGGGACTGTTCGGTCGACAGGCTTTCTTTCCACGTCAGGTCGGCCAGGCGGGCGTCGCTGCGCACCCAGTCCAGGTACGTGTCGATGTGCTCGCGCGTACCCGACAAGAACATATTGATGCCTTCCGGCGTGAGCAGCACCGTGCCCTTCAGGGCAAGCTCGTTGCACAGCGCCTGGTACTGCGGACGCAAGGTTTCCAGATCGTCGAGCGTGACAAATTTGTAGGCGGCGATGTTGACGTACTGTTGTGCGGAGGACATGGCGATAAAGAAGAAAAGCGGTGAACGGACAGGCCGATATTATAAGTCAGCCAGCCGCGCCAACCATCAGGGAAGCGCCGTATGCTTGTCGAATAGATTTACACCATTGCAGCAGAGCATTGACTCTGATCAAATAAGTCATTGATTTTTATGGTAAGCACTTAGCTGGCATCAAGTTTGCTTATAGGAGGGTCGTGCTGTACAAACTTTGATCTACTAGGAAAACAACAATGATCCGTAATATCGCTCTGCTGGCCCTTTCGCTGACTGCTGGTGCTGCTTCGGCCGCTACCATTCCTGCTACGCTGACCTTCAACTCGGACAGCAACACCGCCTACACCAATGTGTTGCCGGCAGCGCAGAGCGGCAGCGTGCTGATCGACTTCAACTTCACCTACACGGGCGCCACGGTCGACAACAACGATTTCCTGGCTCTGTGGTTCGGCAATTCGAACAACATGGCCCAAGCCTACAAAGGTCCGAACGTCGGCTTCAAGGCAAACTGCGGCACGGGTGGCAGCTGCACCAATGACCTGTTCGCACGCCTGGGTGGCGAGAGCGGTCCTTTCATGAACAACAGCAATCTGGTTGCAGGCACCACCTACAACATCTTCGCGAACCTGTACAAGGCCGCTGGCTCGACGACCTACAACCGCTTCGACATGTGGCTCAATGCCACGGCTGCTGAAAAGGCATCGCTGACCGGCGCCGACCTGAAGGCAACCGGTAACTCGAACCTGACGTCGTTCAACACGATCGGCGTTCGTACCCTGGGTCTGGACAAAGGCCTGAGCGTGAACGTGAATAACCTGCGCGTCAGCGGATTCGCTGCTGAAGTGCCTGAGCCAAGCAGCGTTGCCCTGATGGGTCTGGCGCTGGCTGGCCTGGCATTCACTCGTCGCAACAAGCGCGGCTGATTGCCCGGCAGCGCGCCATCGGCGCGCTGCTGAAGCTTGTCACAACGCCGTTCCTGCGCAGGCAGGAACGGCGTTTCGCGTTAACGGCGTTTGCAACGCCAACCATATGCGTCCCGGATAGGTCGTGCTAGAGTGCCTCGCATTGCTTCATCACCGACAGGAACGCCATGCACGACTGGTCCGAAGGCTACATGACCGAGTTAGCCTATACCTACGGCTACTATCCCGAACTCAACCCATTGCGTGCAAGACTGGCCCTGCTCGAGGCGGGCATCGTTCCGCCGGACGTCCAGACCGCTTGCGAGCTGGGCTTTGGCCAGGGCATGAGCATCAATATCCATGCGGTCGCGGCCGGCGCGGCCTGGCATGGCACCGATTTCAATCCGGCCCAGGTCGGTTTTGCGCGCGAGCTGGCGCAGGATTTGCCGCTGGCAGCCAATCTGTCCGACGAAGCCTTCGAGGCCTATTGCCAGCGCGCCGATCTGCCGCAGTTCGATTTCATCGCGCTGCACGGCATCTGGAGCTGGGTGTCGGATGCCAACCGCCGCGTGATCGCCAGCTTCATCGAGCGCAAGCTCAAGGTAGGCGGTGTCGTCTATGTCAGCTACAACACCCAGCCCGGCTGGGCCGCGACCGGACCGCTGACCGAGTTGATGGCCGGCTTCGACGCGGCCCTCAATCCGCCCGGCATCGGTCCGGCGGTGCGCATCGACGCGGCGCTCGACTTTGTCGACGGGCTGGTCGCGAGCGGGGCGCTGTACGGCAAGGTCAATCCCCAGGTGGCCGAGCACCTCAAGCGCCTGCGTAGCCAGGACCGACGCTATCTGGCGCACGAATATTTCAACCGCGACTGGCAGCCGATGCCGTTCGCACAGATGCGCACCTGGATGGAAGGGGCGCGGCTGAGCTATGCCACGTCGGCCCAGTTCATCGACCACGTGCCGATGCTGAACCTGACCGAGCAGCAACAGGATCTGCTGGCCGCGATCCCGGATGCCGGTTTTCGCGAAACGACGCGTGACTTCATCGTCAACCGCCTGTTCCGGCGCGATTACTGGGTGCGCGGCCCGCGCCGGCTGGCGCCGGCCGACCGTACCGAGCGCCTGCGCGCCATGCGGGTGGTGCTGGCCACGCCGGCCGCCAGGGTCAAGCTCAAGGTCAGTGGTGCGCTGGGCGAAGCGAATTTGCACGAAGACGTCTACCGCCCGATCCTCGATGCGCTGGCCGACCACCAGCCGCACAGCCTGGGTGAACTCGAAATCACGCTGGCCCCGCACGGCGCCACGCTGACCCGGATCGTCGAGGCGGTGATGCTCCTGACGGGCGCCGGCAACCTGCACCCGGCCCAGGCCGACGAGGCAATCGCCGCTGCCAGGGCCGGTGCGCTCCAGCTCAATGCCCGCCTGTGCGCCATGGCGCGCTACGCCGAAGATGTCGGTTGCCTGGCCTCGCCGGTGACGGGCGGCGGCTTCCCGGTGCGCCGTATTGACCAGCTGTTTCTGCTGGCACGCAGCCTTGGCGCGGCCAGCATTGAGGCGCTGGCCGATTTCGCGGCTGCTGCGCTGCAGGCGCAGGGCCAGCGCATCATGAAGGATGGCCAGCCGGTGCTGGACGACGCCCGCCAGACCGAGATGCTGCGCAGCCAGGCGCAGGCGTTCGAAACCACGCGCCTGCCGGTCTTGCAGGCATTGGGCGTGGCTGCCTGAAGCAGGTCGCGATGTTCGAGTTTTCGTGGCGCTGGCCACTAGACTGATCAAGATGATCTCTGTTTCGGCCAGAAGGGTTATTACTTAATTATTTCTTGTAGGAAAAATACTACAAGCAAGCGGTAAAGCCAGTACTTTTCCTGTTCATAAACTTTGGTGCCCTGCATAATAATTCCGTATGGCAATTCCTGCCATGCCTCCTATTGCAGATGACCCCATGAGCGCACTGAGCACATTCGATTCCACCGTCAATTCCCTTTACCTGGCCTTTTTTGGTCGCCCGGCCGATCCGGCCGGCCTCGCATTCTGGTCCAAACAACTCGCCAACAACAACGGTGACCTGACTACGATCACCCCATTCTTCGCCAACTCGGAAGAAGCGCAAGTGCGCTTCGGTACCGGCACCGTCGCCAGCCGCATTGACGAAATCTACGAGCAGCTGTTCAACCGCGCTCCCGATGCTGCAGGCCGGGCTTTCTGGACCAATGCCGTCGAGAAGGGTAATGCCACGCTGGCCGACGCCTCGATAGCCATCCTGAAAGGTGCCCAGGGCATCGACCAGACGCTCTCGAACCTGCGCCAGCAGGCCGCGGACGCTTTCACCGCCGCGGTCGATGCATCAGGCAGCGCCTACAGCGGCTACGCCTCGATCGAAGCGGCGCGCATGCTGGTACACACCGTCACGCTCGATGTGACCACGGCTGATCTGAACACGCTGGTCAAGGCCGCTGTTTCGTTCGCCGATACCGCCACCAAGACGCCGCAAGTCGTCGAGGCGATCGCCACCGGCAGCACCTTGCTGGCGCTGTTCGACACCACGCGCGGCGCGGCCGATCCCGTCGCGCTGGCACAGGCCCTGGCCGACACCGCCAAGGCGGCGGCTGGCGATCCGGTCACGCTCGCATCGCTGCTGCGGGGCGGTGGCATGGCGCAAGTGCTGAAGGTGATGCCGGCCAATGCCACCCTGAAGGACGTGGTCAAGGCGCTGGCCGAAGGCGGCCTGCCTGCCGCGGTCGAGGTCGTGTACCCGACCACGCCGGCCACACCGGCGACCAACCTGAAACTGGCATTTGCCAGCGTGACCCAGGGCGAGGGCGACAGCCGCGTCGATAACGTGACCCGCGAAAAGGACGTTGTTGTCAAGTTCACCTACACCGGCGATGACCTGCGCGCCGGCCAGAACTTCGAGTACAGCCTCGATGGCGTGCACTGGAGCCAGAAATACCTGAAGGTCGATACCTCGGCCAATATCGTCACGATCGGCGATGTCGGGCTGGCCGGCGCTGACCTGCAGCAGCACGGCATCAACGTCATGGAATCCGTTCCAGCGGCTGACCTCGTCACCACATTCCAGCTGCGCGCGGTAAACGCGAACGGCCGCGTGCTGGCCAGCGCCAGCCAGGACCTGGTATATGACCGTTCGGCGCCGACCGAAGCGCTCAGCTTCGTCGGGATTGCTGGGGGTGTGCCGGGCGACAATGTCACGAACAACCCCCATGCAAGCGTGACGTTCGACCTCGACGGCGGCCAGGGTGACGGCATCGTCCAGTGGCGCCTCGGAGGCGACGAAAAATGGAGCATCGTCGACCAGAAAAACATCAGCGGCAACGGCGCATTTACCCTGGATGTCGACCTGACCAGCCATGATCAAACGCTCGAAGTGCGCGTGATCGATGCAGCCGGCAACGTCGGAGATAGGGTCGCGCAGTTCATCGACGGTCCGGCCGGACATGAGCCGACGTTCGGCATCATCCCATCCCACCTCGGCCTCGAAGTGTCCAGCGATACGGCGGGCAAGCTGTCGATCTTCAACTTCGATAACAAGACATCGAGCCAGTTGAACACCACCAAGGGGACCTCGGATATCGACGTCGGCATCAGCGTCATCGGCGCCCAGGACCAGGTGCTCAAGGGCGTGGTGCAGTTCACGGTGCCGAACGGCCAGGTCAGCACGCTGTTACCAGAATCGATCGTGCTGGGCACCGACAAGGGCGAGGGGATATCGGGTTCGGTAGTGTGGGGCTTCGGTGGCAATGACGAAATCAGCGGCACCACCCGGGGCGACTACCTGTTCGGCGGCGACGGCGATGACATCATCAGCAGCGGCATGGGGGCCGATCTCGTCTTCGGTGGCCGCGGCGCCGACCTGATCGACCTGGGCGACGATCAGGATCCGGACCAGCTGCAATATGCGCCGGGTGATGCCGCGAGCGGTGACTTCATCGATGGTAGCAACACGGCCGCGCTCGACAAGATCACCAACTTCAGGAAAGGTGATGCGATCTGGACGAATACGGACTTCGGCAAGGCCCCGATCGTGCAAACCACTTACCTCAACAGCGGCAGCGCAGCTGCCAGCGTGGCCGTGGTCCGCGGCACCTCGGTCGACAACACCTTCACCGCCGGCACCGGTAGCAACGATGACGACTACATGGTGCAGTGGAACGATGGCCAAACCGTCAACAGCATCATCGTGCAGGATTACGGCCTCACGACGCCGCACGTCGAGGTGCAAGCATTTGGTGGCAAGATCGTGTTCCACGAGCCGGTCGTGTCCAAAGTAACGTCCAGCTACTTCAGCCTGATCGGTGCGCCGAGCCTTCTGACGCTTCAGGCGAGCCCTGCTGAAATCATCCGTGCGCCCGGTGCCGACAGCAGCAACGCTGGCCTGCTTGACCGTAGTGGCCTGTCGCTGGTCGAAGTGCGTGAGGGCCGCGAGTGGAATACGTCGGAAAACTTCCTCGATGGCGAGTACTTCGACGTGTTCGACGGCGGCGCCGTGCGCTTCGACAACACGCTGACCACGGCTTTGTACAAGTTGAAGTGGACGGCCGATACCTTCGCTACCAGCGAAGGTTCGCTCAGGGCCGGCGAACTGCTGTTTGCCGGCGGCGTGACAGGGCAGGTGTTACAGGAAGGGTTCGCCATCGACGAGATGGTGATGCTTGGCAGCAATCTGAGCGAGGCCGATGGCAACCGCACCAGCACCGCGTTCATCTACGATACCTTTGATCAGCGTACCCTGTTCACCGGCGGCGGCCATGACCTCGTGATTGACGACGGCGCCACACTCGATATCGGCTACCGCCTGTTCGACAGCACCGCGCAGGATCTGATCTTCGGCTTTGACACCGGCAATGACCAGATCAGCCTGCACGACGACGCCGCACGGACCATCGATGCCGACAGTAACGGACTGATCGAGTGGGCCAGTTCGGTATCGGTTTACGAAAAGGCTGTTGTCACCGAAACCACCGAGGCCGTTTCAATCATCCTGGGCGGCTCGATTTCGACCGGCAATTCGTCGTGGGAAGTATCGAACACGGTCAATACGCTCAATAACGGCATCGATCTGCGCGGGATGAAGGCGCATGGGGATCTGCTGATCCTCGCAAGCTCGGACATGAAAACGGATGGCGCGCTGTTCCATTTCAAGGACGTGAATGGCAATGCCAGGGTCGACGCCGATGAACTGACGGTGTTTGCTGTGTTCCATAACAACACGCCAGTCCAGGAGGACATCATCGTGGTGGGCATGATGATCCCTTGAGCGATCACGTTCTTTTGCACGAAACATACTGCCGCGCCTGCGGCAGTATGTGTTTTGGACAGCAGAGTCATTCGACCCTCCCGGGCGCGGTAAAATGCGGGGATGACTTCCCCGACTTTTACCCATCTGCGCATCCACTCCGAATACTCCATCGTCGACGGCCTGGTCCGTATTGACGAGCTGGTCAAGGCTGCGGTCAAGGATGGGCAGCCGGCGCTGGCCGTGACCGACCTGGCCAATACGTTTTGCCTGGTGCGCTTCTACAAAGAGGCGCGCGGCAAGGGCGTCAAGCCGATCGTCGGGGTCGATGCCTGGATCACCAACGACGACAACCGCGACAAGCCGTACCGCCTGCTCATTTTGGCCAAGAACCATACCGGCTACCTGCAGCTGTGCGACCTGCTGGCGCGTGCCTGGCTCACCAACCAGCACAAGGGCCGCGCCGAACTGCGCGCCGAATGGCTCGAAGCGCTGGCCACGTCCACGTCAACCCTGCATCCCGAGCAGTCGCAGGCCAATGGCCTGATCGTGCTGTCGGGCGCGCATTTTGGCGACATTGGCCAGGCCATCGAGAACGGTGACATCGCCCGCGCTGAAGCCAACGCCGCGCGCTGGGCGCGCGTGTTCCCGGGCCATTTCTATATCGAGATCCAGCGCGCCGGCCAGCTCAATCAAGAGCAGCAGGTACGCCACTCGGTGGCGCTGGCCGGGCGCCTCGGCTTGCCGGTCGTGGCGACGCACCCGGTGCAGTTCCTCGACAAGGACGAATACATCGCCCACGAAGCGCGCGTCTGTATCGCCGAGGGCGAGATGCTGGCCAACGCCAAGCGCGTGCGCCGCTTCAACGAGAACATGTGCTTCAAGTCGCAGGCCGAGATGGCCGAGCTGTTCAGGGACCTGCCGGGCGCGCTGGCCAACTCGGTTGAAATCGCCAAGCGCTGCAACGTCACGCTCACGCTGGGCAAGCCGCAGCTGCCGAACTTCCCGACCCCGGGCATGACGATCGATGAATTCCTGATCGCCGAAACCAAAAAAGGCCTGGAAGACCGCCTGCTGCAGCTGTACCCGAACGAGGTCGAGCGCGAGCGCGAGCGTCCGCGCTACGAGGCGCGCCTGGACTTCGAGAACCAGACGATCATCAACATGAAGTTCCCCGGCTACTTCCTGATCGTGGCCGAGTTCATCCAGTGGGGCAAGAACAACGACGTGCCGATCGGCCCTGGCCGCGGTTCGGGTGCGGGTTCGCTGGTGGCGTATGCGCTCAAGATCACCGACCTCGATCCGCTCAAGTACAACCTGCTGTTCGAGCGTTTCCTGAATCCCGAACGCGTCTCGATGCCCGACTTCGACATCGACTTTTGCCAGGAAAAGCGCGAACTCGTCATCCAGCACGTGAAAGACCTGTACGGGCGCGATGCGGTCTCGCAGATCGCGACCTTCGGCACGATGGCGGCCAAGGGCGCGATCCGCGACGTGGGTCGCGTGCTCGATTTCGGCTACAACTTCTGCGACGGCATTTCCAAGCTGATTCCGTTCAAGCCGGGCAAGCAGGTGTCGATTGCCGAGGCGATCGAAGAAGAACCGATGCTCAAGGAGCGCCTCGAGAACGAAGAAGAGGTCAAGACGCTGCTCGAACTGGCGCAGAAGGTCGAAGGCATCACGCGCAATATCGGCATGCACGCCGGTGGCGTCTTGATCGCGCCGGGCAAGCTCACCGACTTCTGCCCGCTGTACACGCAGGGCGGCGATACCGGTGTGGTCTCGCAGTACGACAAGGACGACGTGGAGGCCGTGGGCCTGGTCAAGTTCGACTTTTTGGGCCTGACCACGCTGACGATCCTCGACCGCGCGGTCAAGTACATCAAGCAGCTCGACCCGGCCGAGAGCGAATTCGATCTCGCCAAGCTGGCGCTGGACGACCGCGCGTCGTACAAGCTGCTGTCCGACGCCAAGACCGTCGCGATCTTCCAGCTGGAATCGCGCGGCATGCAGGGCATGCTCAAGGATGCGCGGCCCGACCGCTTCGAGGACATCATCGCGCTCGTCGCGCTGTACCGGCCGGGCCCGATGGACCTGATCCCCGACTTCTGCAAACGCAAGCACGGCGAAAAGTTCGATTATCCCGATCCGCGCACCGAGTCGATCCTGTCCGAGACCTACGGCATCATGGTCTACCAGGAGCAGGTGATGCAGATGGCGCAGATCGTCGGCGGCTATTCGCTGGGCGGCGCCGACATGCTGCGCCGCGCGATGGGCAAGAAAAAAGCCGAAGAAATGGCCGAGCACCGCGAGATCTTCCGCGCCGGTGCGGCCAAGGATGGCCTCACCACCGCCAAGGCCGACGAGATCTTCGACTTGATGGAAAAGTTTGCGGGCTACGGCTTCAACAAGTCGCACGCCGCCGCCTACGCGCTGCTGTCGTACCACACGGCGTACCTGAAGGTGCACCACACCGCCGCGTTCATGGCAGCCAACATGTCGCTGGCGATGGAAGACACCGAGAAGATCAAGATCCTGGTCGAGGATTCAAAAGAGGTCTGCAAGCTCACCATCCTGCCGCCGGACGTCAACGAATCGCAGTTCCGCTTCACACCGGAAGGCGAGGCACGCTCGAAAACGGGCAAGCCGGTCACGAATATCCGCTACGGTCTGGGCGGCGTGAAGGGCGCGGGGCAGGGCGCGATCGAGGCGATCATCGCCGCGCGCACGGCGGGCGGCAAGTTCAAGGACCTGTTCGACTTCTGCAACCGGGTCGACCGCAAGCAGATCAACCGCCGCACGATCGAATCGCTGATCCGCGCCGGCGCGATGGATGCATTCGGGGTGGATCGCTCGGTGCTGCTGGCGTCGGTGTCGTTCGCGATGGAAGCAGCCGGCCAGGCCGCGGCCGCCATCAACCAGGTCAGCCTGTTCGGTGGCGACGATGCCGACCTGGTCGCGCCGCCCGAGTACGTGAAGGCGTTGCCTTGGACCGACCGCCAGAAGCTGTCCGAAGAAAAGATCGCGCTGGGCTACTACCTGTCGGGCCATATGTTCGACTCGTACGCGCAAGAGGTGCGGCGCTTTGCCAAGACGCGCATGAAAGACCTGGAACCGTCGCGCGACCCGCGCATGATGTGCGGTGTGATCTCGGGCATCCGCACGCAGATGACGCAGCGCGGCAAGATCCTGATCGTGGCGCTGGACGACAAGACTGCCGTGCATGAGGTGACGGTCTACAGCGAAGTGTTCGAGGCCAACAAGAACGCGTTCAAGGAAGACGAATTTCTGCTCGTGGTGGGCAAGGTGTCCGAAGACCGCTTCAACGGCGGCCTGCGCATCACGGCCGAAAAGGTGTACGACCTGGCCACGGCGCGCATCCAGTACGGGCACAAGCTCGAGATGGACCTGGATAAATCGGTCAGCGCGGCGCGCCTGGCCGAGATCCTGCAGCCGCACCGGGTGCATGACGGGATGCCGGTGAGCCTGCGGCTGCAGACGCAGGATATTCCGTTCACCGTGCAACTGGGCGACGACTGGCGTGTGGCGCCATCCGATACGCTCAAGGCGGCGCTGGAGCTGTCGCTGGGTGCGAAGGACGTCGCCGTTGAGTACTAGCGCGCGTCCGACCGACGGCAGATCGGCCTTTGGCCGCATCCTGATCTGCCGCACCGACAATATCGGCGACGTCGTCCTGACGCTGCCGCTGGCGGGCTACCTCAAGCAGCGCTTTCCGCAGGCGCGGATCGACCTGCTGTGCCGTGCCTACGTGGCGCCGGCCATGCGCCACAGCCGCCATCTTGACCGCGTGATCACGCTCGAAGCATCGGACGACCTGGCCCGCCTGTTTGCCGAGGGCGATTACGATACCGTGATCTTTGCGTTTCCCGACCGGCGCCTGGCGAGCGCGGCGCTGGCAGCGCGCGTGCCCAACCGGGTGGGCACCAGCCACCGCGTGTATCACTGGTTCACCTGCAACCGCCTGGCGCGCTTTAGCCGCGCGAAGTCCGACCTGCACGAGGCGCAGCTGAACTTTCTGCTGCTGCGCCCCCTGGGCATCGATCATGTGCCGACGCTGGCCGAGATCCCGCAGTTGTACGGGCTGGCCGCGCCGCAGCGCGCCGCCGTCGACGCCTTGCTGGCGCCGGGGCGGCGGCACGTCATCCTGCATCCCAAATCGAATGGCAGCGCCCGCGAATGGCCGCTGGCCCATTTCACGGCGCTGGCGCGCGACCTCGGGAGCGATCCTGACACGCGCCTGTTCGTCACGGGCAGTGCGGCCGAGGGCGTGCTGCTGGCCGCGCAGGCGCCGGCCTTGCTGGCGCTGCCGAACGTGGAGAATCTGTGCGGCCGGCTCGACCTCGATGAACTGCTGGCGCTGATCGGCGCCTGCGATGGCCTGGTGGCGTGCAGCACCGGTCCGATGCACCTGTCGGCAGCGCTGGGACGGCCGACGCTGGGGTTGTTCCCGCCGATCAAGCCGATGGATCCGGGCCGCTGGGCACCGCTGGGGGCGCTGGCCGAGGTGGCGGTTGCCCGCCAGCCGTGCGCTGGCTGCACGGACTCGGCGACCTGCTCCTGCATGCAATCGATCACGCCGCAGGACGTGGCCGCGCGCGTTCGCGCCTGGGGCGGGGCGGGGGCGCAGCGCGGGGTGGCCTAGTTTTCATTTGACGATTCATCGCCACGTCATATTCAAAAAATAAGCTTGCCTGCTCTTACATGAACGGAGCAGGCATGACTTCATCGCATTCACGTCGCACTTTCCTGGCCCAGGGTGGGGCATTGGTGGGCAGTTCGGCATTGGGTGGCTCCCTGCTGCTGGCAGGTTGCGGCGGCAGCAGCCATGCCGCAATCGGTGTCAGTGACAAGGAACGGCCGAAGATGCCGTCGGGGATCCAGTTCGGCGACATCACCGATCAACGGGCGATCATCTGGAGCCGCAGCGACCGCACCGCGCAGATGATCGTCGACTACGATACCAGCGAGCGTTTCAGCAACGCCAGCCGCATTGTCGGCCCCACGGCCAGCGACGCGACCGATTTCACGAGCCGTATCGACCTGAGCGGCCTGCCTGCCGGCCAGACCGTCTTCGTGCGCGTGCGCTATGTCGATCCCAATAATTCGAAGATCGAAAGCGAAACCATCTCGGGCCAATTCAGGACCACACCGGCTGCGGATAGCACCCGGGCCGTGCGCTTTCACTGGAGCGGCGACCAGTGCGGACAGGGCTGGGGCATCAATACCGATTTTGGCGGCATGAAAATCTATGAAGCGATGCGCTTGCGCGACCCGGACTTTTTCATCCACAACGGCGACACGATTTATGCCGACGGCCCGATCCTGGCCCAGGTGACGGCAGAAAACGGCCAGGTCTGGCGCAATGTGGTCACGGAGGAAGTGAGCAAGGTCGCCGAAACACTGAAGGAATACCGCGGCCGCCATGCCTACAATATGCTGGATGCGAACTTTCGCAAGTTCGCCGCCCAGGTGCCGCAGATCTGGCAGTGGGACGATCACGAAGTCACGAACAACTACAGCGCCGCCAAGGATCTGTCGGGCGACGCACGCTATACCGAGAAAAATATTGCCACCCTCACGGCCCGGGGCCGCCGCGCCTTCCTCGAATATGCGCCGATGCGCTATTACAAGCAGAGCGAACCGCAGCGCATTTATCGCACCATCTCGCACGGCCCGCTGCTGGACGTGTTCGTGTTGGACATGCGTACCTATCGCGGTCCGAACAGCGCCAATCTGCAAACCGGGGAAGACGCGAGTTCGGCGTTCCTGGGACGTGAACAGGTGGAATGGCTGATCGCCGGGCTGAAAGCCTCGACCGCCACCTGGAAAGTCATTTCCGCCGACATGCCCATCGGCCTGAACGTTGGCGACGGCAAGAACGCCCGCGGTGAAGACGTGTGGGAAGCGATCGCCAACGGCAATGATGGTGTGCCGCTCGGCCGTGAACTCGAAATGGCCCGCCTGCTCAGCAGTATCAAGGCGATCCCGAACGTGGTCTGGATTACCACCGACGTCCACTACTGCGCGGCCCACTATTACGATCCGGCCCAGGCCCGGTTCACGAATTTTTCGCCATTCTGGGAATTCGTCGCCGGTCCGATGAATGCCGGCGCCTTCGGTCCGGGCGTGCTGGACAAGACCTTCGGCCCCACGGCGGTTTTCTCGAAAAGTCCGGTGATCCAGAATTCTTCGCCGTTTTCTGGCTACCAGTTCTTTGGGGAGGTCAATATCGACCCGCGCACCAAGGCGATGAAGGTTGAGCTGTTCAATCTGGACGGCGTCTCGCAGTTTGCGCAGACGTTGCCGGCCGTGGGCGTCTGAGGCCTGGCCAGGTCAGCTCGCGGCAGCGTGTTCACGCAGCCCGACGCTGGCCTGCGTGGTGCCATTGGCGGCGCGCTCGAGCACGGTGCGCCGGTTGCTCGATGCCTGATCGCGCTCGGCTTCGGCGTGCCACAGATGCAGCACTTCGGTTGCCATGGCGCCGTCCTTGCGCAATACGCCGGCATGGAACAGGCGCACCACGAGGTCCGAATCTTCGTGGCCCCAGCCGGTAAAACTCTCGTCGAAGCCATTGACTGCCATTAGGTCAGCCTTCCATACCCCCAGGTTACAGCTCTTGATGCGGCGCCAGCTGAACTTGCGGCGCACGCGGCCGACGTCGGGCCAGCGCACGACCGTCTGCAGGAACTTGTTCATTTCGCCGGCCAGCCGCAGGCGCAGGCGCTGAGCGATGCTCAACCCGGCCACGTCGATGCCATCGCGCAGCGCGCGTTCGGTCAGCGCCTGGCCAAGCAGGATGCGGCTGCCCGACACGAGGAACCCCTGCTGGGCCAGCGCGCGGTGACGCGAGATGAAGTCGCGCTGCGGCACGCAGTCGCCGTCGAGGAAGATGATATAGTCGCCCGTTGCCGCCAGCGTGCCGCGGTTGCGGGCCATGGCGGCGCGAAAGCCGTCGTCCGGTTGCCACACATAGTTGACGGGCACCGGGGCGCCTGCCGCCAGCCGCGTGACGCAGTCCCGCGTGTTGGCAGTCGAGCCGTCATCAGCGATAATGATTTCAAAATTCTTGTCGTCCTGCAAGAAACAGGCGGCCAACACCGCGGCCAGTGCGTCTGGCCGGTTGTACGTGGTGATCACGACCGACAATGTCTGTGTTTGCTGCATGGTGTCCGATACAAATGCTCTCTAGGCCGCAAGAATAGCCCACAAGAACAAGAATGAACAATACGTCGATCAAGGCCCGGGAGCCGCTGCAGTTATTGGTTGGCTTCCAGATGTTCCTGTTTCCCCTGATTAGTCTGACCACGCCGTCCGGTATCGGTTTTTCCAGCATCCTGTTTTTGCTCACCGCACTGTTCGTGCCGCGCAAGGCCTGGGCCGCGACCGCGCCGTACTGGAAAGAGATCCGCTGGGTACTCGCAGTCTTCGTGTTCCAGTTTGCGCTGGCCGTGGCTGCCGTGGTGCTGCGCCCCGAGGCGCACCTGGATTCGCTCGACAAGCCGTCACGCCTGCTGTTAGCCATGAGCGCCATGGCGCTGGTCGTGCTGGCCAGGCCGCGCGCCGCGATGCTGTGGTGGGGTGTGGTTGCCGGCGCGATCGCGGCGCTGCCATTCGTGGCCTGGCAGCGCATCGCCATGGGCATCGAGCGCCCGGGCGGCTTTCTCAATGCGATCACGTTTGGCGACCTGGCGCTGTGCCTGGGCCTGGTTGCCCTGGCGGCGGCCATCGATTATCGGCATCACGCAGGCAAGGCGGCGCTGGCGGGCCTGGGCGCGCTGGCTGGCCTGGCCGCCTGTCTGCTTACTGGCACCCGCGGCAGCTGGATTGCGCTGGCGCTGGCCGCCGTGCTGTTTCTCAGTTACGCGCAGCTGCTGCGCAGCCGCAAGCTGCGCCTGCTGCTGGCCGGCAGCTTCGCACTGGTCGCCGCCGCGTTCCTGGTGCCGGCCACCGGCATGCAGGAGCGCGCGCTGCAGGGCATGAATGATGTCCAGACCTGGGTCGATGGCGGCAATGTACATACCAATGTCGGTACCCGGCTCGAGTTGTGGAAGGGCGCGGCAATCCTGATCGAGCAGCGGCCGCTGTTTGGCCTGGACCGCAACACGCTGCGCACCGAGATTCGCCACATGGTCGAGCAGGGCACGCTCGATCCGTCGATTCTATCCCTTGAACACCTCCATAATGACGGGTTGCAGGCGCTGGCCACGGGCGGCATCTTCGGGCTGCTGGCCTGGGCCGGCATCCTGATCGCACCGTTCGTGTTCTTCGCGCGCCAGCTCGGCAGCGGCGCTCAGGCCCAGGCGCAGGCACGCGGCGCCGGACTGCCGCAGTTCGCGCCGGCGCTGGCGGGCATGCTGGTGGTGCTGAGCTATTTCAGCTTCGGCCTGACCGAGGTGATTTTCTGGTCGCTCAAGGGCAGCATGTTCTATGCGCTGATGGTGTTCCTGCTGATGGGACTGTGCCTGGTCGCGAAGACGCGCCAGGCGCATGCCGCAACGCTTGAAAAGAAAGTTGAACAACGTGGAAACTAAGGTCATCGTGCGACGCCTGCTGGCGCTCGTCAAACCGTACAAATCGCGCGCGGCGCTGGCACTGCTGTCGATGGCAATCACCGCCGCGACGCAGCCGCTGCTGGCCAAGGCGATGCAGCTGCTGTTCGACCGCGGCTTCGAAGAGCGCGTCTCGTTCAGCCTGTGGCTGATTCCTGCCGTGCTGGTATCGATCTTCGTACTGCGCGGGATCGGCACCTTCGGTACCGCCTATTTCAACAACTGGGTGCTCTCGCGCGTGCTCAACGACATGCGCGCGATGGCCTTCGAGCGCGTGCTGCGCCTGCCGGTCGCGCGCTACCAGGACGAGAGCACCGGCAAGATCATCAACACGGTCGTCAACGACGTGCGCCAGGTGGTCGACATGATCCAGTCAGTATTCGTCGCCTGCGTGCGCGACGTGCTGGTCGTGATTGGCCTGCTTGGCAGCCTGCTGTATCTGAACTGGAAGCTGACGCTGATCGCCATCGTCGTGATCCCGCTGACGGCCGTCATCGTGCGCACGACCACCAAGCGCCTGCGCAACCTGAATCGCGAAAGCCAGCGCGTGACTGCCGAGATGACCGGCGTGGTCGAGGAAGCCGCGCGCGGCCACCAGGTGATCCGCGTGTTCGCCGGCGAAGCCTACGAGCGCCGCCGCTTCCATCAGCGCAGTGTCGCGCTGCGCGGTTTTTCGCAGCGCATGACGGTGGCCTTTGCCGCCACCACGCCGGTGACCCAGATCGCGACCTCGCTGGCGCTATCGCTGGTGGTCGTGCTGGCGATGCAGGCCGACATGACGGTCGGCGAATTCACCCAGTTCGTCACCATGATGCTGATGCTGCTCACGCCGCTCAAGTCGCTGGCCGAAGTCAATGGCCCGATGCAGCGCGGGATGTCGGCTGCCGAGACGGTGTTCGGCATCATCGACGCCGAGCCGGAAGTCGATACCGGCAGCCGTGAACTGGGGCGCGCCAACGGCCATCTGGTGTTCGTACGGGTCGCGTTCCAGTACCCGAATGCGGCCGGTCCGGCGCTCGACGATGTCTCGCTCGAGGTGTTGCCGGGGCAGACGGTGGCGCTGGTGGGCGTCTCGGGTGGCGGCAAGTCGACGTTCGTGAACCTGGTCACGCGTTTTTATGATCCGCAGGGCGGGCGCGTGCTGCTCGATGGTGTGCCATACACCGACATCAAGCTCGCGTCACTGCGCAGCCAGCTGGCGATGGTGAGTCAGAACGTCGTGCTGTTCGACGACACACTGGCGGCCAACATCGCCTACGGGGCCGAGCACATCGACCACGAGCGTCTGGCCGGCGCGATCCGCGCGGCGCACCTGACGGACGTCGTGGCGCGTCTGCCGGACGGCATCGACACGCGCATCGGCGAAAACGGTTCGCGCCTGTCGGGCGGCCAGCGCCAGCGCGTGGCGATTGCGCGCGCGATCTACAAGGATGCGCCGCTGCTGATCCTGGATGAGGCCACGTCCGCGCTCGACAACGAGAGCGAACGCGCGGTGCAGTCGGCGCTCGACACGCTGATGGCCGGGCGCACGACGATCGTGATCGCGCACCGCCTGTCGACGATCGAGCGGGCCGACCGCATCGTGGTGATGGAAGCAGGGCGCATCGTGGAGCAGGGCACGCACGACGAACTGCTGGCCATGAAGGGCATGTACGCGAATTTGTATTATCTGCAGTTCACCGCCGAGAAGAAACAGGCAGTCTAGCCTGCTGCGCCGTCCGTGCGGCGAGTTCCCCGTAGGGTGGACGGCTACGCCGTCCACGCGATGATGGTTGGCAACTAGATCATCCGGCACGAAAGCGGCACCGGTAACGATCGCCGCCTGGACGGGAGACCCGTCCACCCTACGCCTGCACAAACACGTCGTTCCCGCGAAGGCGGGAACCCAAGGCATTGGCGCTTCCACGACGTTTCGGTGCCAGTGGCAGCGCGTGCCACTTGGGTAACCGCCTCCGCGGGTACGACGGTTCTCCAACAACAACGGCCATCAGCGCGCGTAATGCGCCGCTTCTCCCGCCTGCCGAATGCCGGCGCCGCCGGCAGCTTCCTGCACCGCATGCGCATACCGCTGCAATGCATCGTCCAGCGATGGCAGTAGCCGCGCGCGTTCGCTGCCCAGCGCACTGAATGCCGGCCGCTGCGCCGGATAATCCACCGCATCGGCCGCGACCTCCTGCAAGCCATCGGCTGACATGCCCGCTGCCGCACAGGCACGCCGCGCCAGCTCGGCCCAGCTCACGGCGTCGCCATTGGTCAGGTGCCAGATGCCGCGCTCGCGGTCGATCATGAGGTCGAGCGCGACCTTCACCAGATCAGGCACATAGGTTGGCGAGACGATCATGTCGCCCGCCGCCTGGAACGGCTCGCCATTGGCCAGCGCGCCCAGCGCCTGGGTCACGAAGTTGTGGCGGTCCCACGGTCCGAAGAAGGCACTGGTGCGAATCACGAGCGCCTGCGGATCGGCATCGAGCACGCGGGTTTCGGCGTCCAGCTTGCTGCGCCCGTAGACGCCCAGCGAATTGGTCGCGTCGGACTCGACATACGGCGCGCCCTTGGCGCCGTCGAACACCAGGTCGCTCGAGAACGTCATGAAGCGCAGCGCGTGGCGCATGCAGGCCAGCGCCAGCACGGTCGGGCCCAGCGTGTTTTCGCGCATGCAGCGCTCGCTGTCGGTTTCGGCCTCGTCAACGCGCACGAAGCCGCCCGCATTGATGATCGCCCACGGCTTGAAACGCACGATCGCCGCGTCGACCGAGGCCGGATCGGTGATGTCCATCTCTTGCCGTGTGAGTGCGTGGCAGGCCAGGTTGCGCGCTTCGCAGATGCGCTTGAAGGCGGCGCCCAGCGTGCCGCTCGCGCCCGTGATCAGGATTGGCTGCACGGGCGCCGACTTGAACTGGCTGCGCACGGCAATGTCAGCCACCGCCGTGCGGGTGGCCACCGGTTTGCACCAGAAGCGGCCCGGCCGACGCCACCAGCCTTCGCCCTGCAGGACGGGATTGGACAGCGCACGCTTGCTGGCCAGTTCGCGCATCAGGGTTGCCAGCGCGGTAGGGCGGGGCGTGGGCGAGCGTACGTCGAACGGACCCGGCTCGTAGTAGCCATGGCAGGCCGTCACCAGGCTGTTCCAGTCGAACGAGCCCAGCAGCGCCCAGACCGTGACGGCGCGGATGTCGGCGCCCTGCTGGCGCGCCTTGAGGGCGGCATTCCAGATCTCGACGAGCCAGCGCAACTGGTCTTCGCGGTTGGCGTCGATGTGCGCTTCGGTGATCGCGATCGGGATGCCGTAACGTTCCCAGGTTTCCATCAACAGCGGGGCAATGCCGGGCGTGGGCGTGGCCAGTGCACGCGGCGCCTCGATGTCGGCGTGCGCCACGCCCCGGTACACGTGGCGGTGGCTCTCGGGGTAGCGTTCGGGGCGATGGTCGAGCCAGCGCTCGCTGGTGACGTAATAATTCACGCCGATCACATCGGGCGGGCACGGGTTGTCACGGAACCAGCGCAGCTCGTCGGCCGTGGCGCCTGATTCAAGCAGGTAGTCCCACAACTTGTGATGGGTGTCGACCATCCCGCACAGCAGGTCCCAGGCCAGCCAGCGGCGCTCGTTGAAGTAGTTCGCGATGTCCTGCATCTCGGGCGTGCCGTAGGTCTTGGACAGATCGTCGGTCTGGACCAGTTTTGCGTTTGGATTGACGGCGCGGATCGCGCGCATCGACAGCACCGTCGCGCGGCACTGGATCAGCAGCGCGCGGATGAACGTGGCTTCGTCGCCGCCATGCGGGTACCAGACACCGGCCAGGCCCGAGAAGCGCGCGGTGGTACAGATTTCGTTGACGGGCGTGTAGTGCTCGACCCACGGATAGCGGGCGGCCACGGCGCCGGCGTATTCAGCCAGCTGGTCAGGGAAGGCGGGATCGACGAGGCTCGTGTGACGGGGGCCGCTGCCGTGGTGGATCAGCCCGACGATCGGGTTGACGCCGAGGTCGCGCAGCGCGGGCAAGCGCTCGTCGGCCCATGACCAGTCGGCCTTGTCGATGCCGTCGGGCGCCGTGCGCTCCCACAGCACCGGGTAGCGGATCGCCTGGATGCCGAGCGATGCAAAGCGTTCAATATCTTGCAGGCGGCCAGCATGGCCGTTGCGGTCCATCTGGCTGAAGTAGTCGTCGCGTACGCGGTTAACCGTGCATTCGAGCCCGCCCCACAGGGCGAGGTCGGGCTGGGAATCGGTGCGAAGAGTCATGAAGGCTTACCTGCGTAGTGAACATGACAACAGACTAACGGTCACCGGGCAGTCACTATGTTAAGTGGTTCACATAGTGGGCGTTTTTCGGACCAGTCCTACCTCCTGGCGGCGGTTTTTTGGGTAGCCTGGCACTTCTGCAGAGCAGATCTATTCAAGCGACAATGTGCTTCTTCACAACGCAGAGGGAAATCCAATGTACATGGTCTACTGGACAGTGGTGGACGGCGCGGCCACGCACGCGCATGCGCAGGGCTTCGACACGGCCGAGATGGTGCCGGCCATGGGGTTCATGGAGGCGCTGCGCAAGCGCCAGCGCGATGGCGAAGGCATCCGCTTCATCACCATGTGTTCGGAGCATCCGGACGTCGTGGGTCATCCCGGCGTGGACGTCACGGGCGCCGATTACAACTGGAAGAAACGGCGCAGCTAGCGCGATGGATCGTTCATGCCGGTCAGGCTCACGACCTGGCCGTCGGCGCGCACGACACCGTTCTCGAACACGATGGTCGAGGCGCGGTTCACGTCCTGCAACTTGATGGTGATGGTGTCGTCACGCTGCGCGATGCTGCCTTGCGCGGCGCAGGTGCCAAACAGTGGGGTGGGCGTGACGCCGGATGCGTCGGCAAGCAAAAAGTAGAACAGCGTTTCGCAACTGTTGCCGCGTCCGCCGCTGCTGGCGATCAGGATGGCTTCCTTGCCACCGGACAGCTTGAAGCTGCGTAGCGGGAACTGCCAGCGCGCATCCTCGCCAGTGAAGAGGGCCTGGCCATCGAGCAGCAGCGCTCCGGCACCAGCGGCGCCGGTCTTGCGTTCCAACAGGCCGGCCACGGTGCGCAGCGACGTTGGCAGGTTGTCGGCATTGCTGTCGATGACACTGCCACCAGGAAGCAGCGCGGTGTCTTCGGCCTGGTCGGCAGCGCGCTGCACATCGCGCTCGCGTGTCGTGTGGTCGTGATAGGCAGGGACGGCCATGGAAGCGAGGACGCCGATCAATGCGACCACCGTGATGCCGACACCCCATTGCGACCACTTCCGCTGGACGCGGTTGAAGTGCTCGAGGCTATCCCACTGCTTGTTTTTCCAGGCCATTTCGCGGCCCTTGAATCCCAGCCAGAACACCATGATCCAGCCTACATACGGCACCAGCGTCAGCAGGCCAATCCAGGAACGGTTGCCAATGGCCCAGATCCAGTTCAGGAAAAATGCGCCCCAGCTCCAGCCTTTCACGCCATCGGGAATATCACCGCTGAGGCCGTGAGGCGATGGTTTGTCGAGGTTGACTGCCGGCGCTGCGAGGACGGCTGCCGCCTTGCCGCAGACCGCGCACACAGTTGCATCCGGTGCCATCGGGGCGCCGCAATGAGAACAGAACATGGAAGACTTTCGTGAAAGTGGGGGCGTAACGCTGCGCCCGGTAGTGCTGCAGGACGATTATAGCGATCGTGGCCCTGCGCAAGTCTCACCCAATTCCACGCATCAACATTGATGGCTGTTTATGCAGTCACCTGCTGTGATAGTGCAGCGAGCAAAAAAAAAGACACCAGCCGGTGTCTTTTTTCTTACTTCTTACTAAACTTCTTGCCCGCCCCGTCTGCCGGCAATCACACGGGTGATCGCTGACAGGCGGGCTGGACTGACTTACACCGATGGTGGATCGGTTTCGCGGGCAAACACGCGGAAGCCGGCCAGTGCCGTCTTGAACGCTGCCACGGCCGCATCGGCATTGGCGGCATCACCCATGATCAGGCCTGGGTCATCCGAACCGTCTGGCAGCGTGGTCGGGATCATGGCCTTGGTCAGCAGGTCTGAACCGGCGCCGAACACGAGGATCGGCTTACCGTGACGATACTGCTCGCGCAGGAATTCCAGCACCTGTGCGTTCTTGGCCAGGATTGCAACAGCCTGGTCGCCATCTGGCACGATCACGGCGTCATACATGACCGATGGACCGGCTTCGACCGAGATCTCGACGTCGATCGGGTCGCCGTCAAGCGCCTTGACCTTGCCCAGCATGTTACCGACCATGCGTGGCACGGCGCCATCCTTGAGCAGGCTGCCGTACTGGCTCTTGACTGCCTTGTCATCGACGCCCGACGCGATCAGCACGGCAACGCGGCGGCCCTTGATGCCAGTAACACCTGGACGGCTCATCAGCGACAGCGCTGGCGATGGCGGATAGGTTGGAATCGGTGCATCGGTTGCCAGTGGCAGCGGTGCCGGCACATCCATGCCCAGACCTTCAGCCACGCGGGACACCAGCACGTCGTCGACGTTGGCCAGCAGCGCCAGCACACGCTCGCGCACGGCCGGCGTCTGCACGCGGGTCAGCTCGAAACGGAATGCATTGACGATGTGGTTCTGCTCTGGCGTGCTCTGGCTCTGCCAGAACAGGCGTGCCTGCGAATAGTGGTCAGCAAACAGTTCAGGATTGCCGCGCACTTTGTCCGCTGCAATCGTCTCCGGGAAGCTGGTGAAGCCTGCAGGACCAGCCTGGTATGGCACACCGCCGCCCAGCGAGTTCGGTTCGTAGTTCACGCGGCCGCGGTTGATGGCCTGGCGATGGAAACCGTCGCGCTGGTTGTTCTGGATCTGGACGATCGGCGAGTTGATCGGGATCTCGTGGAAGTTCGGGCCGCCCAGACGGGTCAGCTGGGTATCCTGGTACGAGAAGTTACGACCTTGCAGCAGCGGATCGTTCGAGAAGTCGATACCTGGCACGACGTGCGACGTGCAGAATGCGACTTGCTCGGTTTCGGCAAAGAAGTTGTCCGGGTTACGGTCCAGCACCATCTTGCCGACCGGGGTCAATGGCACCAGTTCTTCCGGGATCAGCTTGGTTGAATCGAGCACGTCGAACGGGAAGCTGGCAGCCTGTTCTTCGGTGAAGATCTGCAGGCCCAGTTCCCATTCAGGGAAGTTACCGGCTTCGATGGCTTCCCACAGGTCACGGCGGTGGAAGTCGGAATCGGCGCCCGAGATACGGACAGCTTCATCCCACACCAGCGAGTGCGTACCCTGCATTGGCGTCCAGTGGAATTTCACGAAGCGTGCTTCGCCCTGTGCGTTGATCAGGCGGAACGTGTGCACGCCGAAGCCCTGCATTGTGCGGTAGCTGCGTGGAATGGCGCGGTCCGACATCGTCCACATCAGCATGTGCGCGATTTCCGGCGACAGCGAAGCAAAGTCCCAGAACGTGTCGTGGGCAGTGGCCGCCTGCGGCATCGCGTGGTGTGGTTCCGGCTTGGCTGCGTGCACCAAGTCAGGGAACTTCATGGCGTCCTGGATAAAGAACACTGGCATGTTGTTACCCACCAGATCCCAGTTGCCTTCTTCGGTATAGAACTTGACCGCGAAACCGCGCACGTCGCGTGCGGTGTCGGTCGAACCACGTTCGCCGGCCACGGTCGAGAAGCGCAGGAACACTGGCGTGCGCTTGCCCTTCTTGGCGAACGGGATGGCACGGGTCAGCGCGCTGAAGTTGTCGTAGGACTCGAAATAGCCGTGGGCAGCCGAGCCGCGTGCGTGCACAACGCGCTCAGGGATGCGCTCATGGTCGAAATGGCTGATCTTTTCGCGCAGGACGAAGTCTTCGAGCAGGGTCGGGCCACGCAGGCCGGCCTTCAGCGAATGCTGGTTGTCCGAAACCGGCACGCCCTGGTTGGTCGTCAGGTGACGGTCGGCCGGGTCGACGCGCACGCGGTCGAGTGGATCGACGGTGGCGTTTTCGCCTTTTGGCGGATTGCCATCGCCAACTTTGTCATTGGCGATGATTTCGGTCGTCGTGCTGCCAGTAGCGGCGTGGGTCGACGGCTTGAAGGTTTCGCCGACTGCTGGCGTACGCGATGCATCGCCGTACTCGCTGGCCTTGTTGGCATTGAATGGACGTGCCGCTGCGAGCTCTTGCTCAGCAGGGATTTTATCGAGCAGACGATCCGCGATCGGGTTGCTGACGCCAAGGCTCTGGGGCGGCTTGGCATCGGATGGACCGGCTACCGTGCTCAGGACCGATCCGGCGCCATCGAATGAGCTGGGGTGCTTTGATGTTGGCATGCTGTTCCTTGTTTGTTGTAGAGATAATTAAACTCCCAATAACATAGCCCAGCACGTTAGACCTCCACTGTGAGTTCACACACACACAGGAAGATCAGTATTTAATTATTCCTATGATATCGATCAGTTTTTTCAATCGCTGGCTTGCTCCAAAATAAACAAGATAGTCATGCGGCATTGATCTAGAGGGAAGGAGGGTGCGGCTTCGCAACAAGGGTGTCAGTAGGCCACTATGTCAGCCGATAGCGCGCTTCAAACCTACTTGCTGCGCCATCAATGGCAGGCGCACGATGAGGTGCGCGCCTTGCGTGTGGGCACTGTTGACGACCAGCGTGCCGCCATGCGCAGCGACTTGTTCCTGCTGCGTCGCCAGGCCAAAGCTGCCGGACTTGCGTGGCGCCTGCGGGTTGAACCCGACGCCGTTGTCGCTGATGCTCAGTTCGAGCATGCCGTCCACGCTGACTAGGTGCAGCTGAACCCGGTTGGCAAGCGAATGGCGACACACATTGTCGAGCGACTCGCGCAGCACGCGGTGTAAGCTCATCAGGATGGCTTCGTCGATCTGCAGATCGTCGAGACGCCCATCAGCCTGTACGTCGCAGGCAATACCACTCGCACGCGTGAACTTGTGCGCCTCGATCTCCAGCGTGGCCACGACGCCCAGCTCAAGGCCAGCAGGCCGTAGTTCGCTCAGCAGGTGCTTGACGGTGCGCAGCGTCTCATCGACATTGCCCAGCGCCGCGCTCACCCAGTCGTGCAGACGGCCACGTTGGTCGTCCGTTTGCTGGTGCAGGGTAACGATGTCGAGCCGCAAGGCCAGCAGGTTCTGGCCAAGGCAATCGTGGATCTCGCACGAGATCCGCTTGCGCTCTGCTTCACTGCTGGCGCGCTGGTGGGCCAGTAACGCATGCAGTTGCTGTTCTGATGCACGTAACGATGCTTCGGAATGCTGGCAGGCGATGATCTTTTCGACCAGTGCCTGGTTGACGAGCATTTGCCCTTCGGTCAGCTGTCGCATGGATGCTTCGAGTCCGTCATCGGCAACCACATCGGCATAGCGCGACGGCGCCAAGGCATCGCGCAGTTGGTCCGGTGCTTTGCTGTGACGATTGCGGAGTCGGGTTCGCATGGCAATCACCTGTGGTTCACGCGCCAAAAAGGGATGAGTTTCCTGCTGCCTGTTGTGAGACGCTAAGTATTTTGCTGACGCAAGTCAAGCGGAACCGATGGGAACGCACGCAAAATCACGCGCGCATGTTGGCTGCGTGTTTGTTTGTGGGTGGCAGCAACGGCGCACCATGCAGCTTGGATGGATTGGTTCTCAATAGGTTTGCAGGCGCGTTCGTCAAGCAGGCTGCAATCGATCTGGATCAATCTTGCTGCCTGTTGATGGATCGTTGTTCAGAACGACGAAATGGCATTGGCCAGATTGTCTCTGGCGCGTTGCTCCAGGCGCTGCGCGACTGCGGGCGTCGTATAAATCTGTTCGCGGTCGAGAAAGCCTTGGAGCACGGCGCGGCGCTTGACCGCGTAGACCTCGCGCGGCACCCATGCGTATTCGGCGCTGATCTGGCGTGTGTACTCGGAAAAGCGCGCAGCAGGCGCGCCCAGGATGGCCAAGTCGATGTCGACCAGCAAAGCCTGATCCGGCGAGGCGGGCAGGGCGGTGTGGCAGGTGGCCATGATCAGGTCATGCACGCTCTGGCAGCGGGCCGCATCGACGCCGCTCGCCGCCAATGCCTGGACCGCCCAGTGCGCCGAGCGTGCTTCGTTATCGTGGCCTTGCACGTCGTAGATGGCGTCGTGGAACCACAGGGCCAGCTCGATGTCGGCGGGTTGTTCGGCATGCGCGCGCAGCGTGTCGAACAGTGACAGGCATTCGGTGAGGTGTTGCAGCGTGTGGTAATGGCGCTGGGGCTCGTCCCACGCGCGCAGCAATTGCTCGCACAGGCCGGCGGGCGGGGCCAGGTTCAGGGCTGCCCAGGTTGCAAGCCAGCGTGCGAGGTTACGTTGATGGGGCATCAATGATGAATGGGTCAGTTAAACACCTTGTTCCTGGGAGGTGCGCGACGCTATCGACATCTGACGTCGACCTGAGTCTCTCCGGCATGGGCGCCTTTCATGCCTGCCACTGTGCATGTAGTGATCTCATCAGGCAGCCGTTTCGCCAACGATACCTCGCCGAACGCACCGTAGTCGCACCTGAGCCATTTACCGTCAGGGTACTGACCATCCAGTGCGTATGTCCGTCTCCAACCTGTTTTGGTTTTCGTGGCATCGCGTTCACGAAGCACGCCCAGCCGTTCAGGCGGACCATCAGCCGGCGCAGCGCTGCTCAAGTACAGCGACGAAGAGACAAACGGTGTCCACTCCTTATCAGGCGCGGCCAGGTGAAGAGATGCCCCAGGGATCGATTGGGGACATACATAGCTTGTTGGCGCTGCGTGGGCCACGAAGTGGGCCGACAGCAAAGCTGCTGCGACTGCATATTGAATTTTCATGGATCACTCGATCACGAAAAATGCATCGGCATTGCAGGAAGGGCGATCAATCTGCCACGACTATCTTTCCCCTTACGGATATAGCGCTTGCGAATGGTCGCCTTTAAATCTAGTCATAAGTACGCATAGGATTTTGATTTGATGTCGTAATCTCTACATCAAAATCACATCGTACTGTTCCTGGTGATACCCCTTCTCGACCTGCAGCGAAATGCGCTTGCCGATGAAGTCCCCCAGCATGGCCAGGTGCTGCGATTCTTCTTCCAGAAACAGATCGATCACTTCTTGCGACGCGACGATGCGGAACTCGCGCGGATTGAACTGTTTGGCTTCGCGCAGCAGTTCGCGCAAGATCTCGTAGCAGATCGTGCGGCTGGTTTTTACCTGGCCCTTGCCCGAGCAGGCCGGGCAGGGTTCGCACAGGATGTGGGCCAGCGATTCGCGCGTGCGCTTCCTCGTCATTTCCACCAGGCCCAGCGCCGAGAAATTACTCACGGAGACCTTGGTGCGGTCGCGTGCCAGGGTTTTCTTCAGCTCGGCGAGCACCTGGTTGCGGTGCTCGTTGTTCTCCATGTCGATGAAGTCGAGGATGATGATGCCGCCCAGGTTGCGCAGGCGCAGCTGGCGCGCGATGGCGTGCGCCGACTCCAGATTCGTCTTGAAGATCGTGTCGGCGAAATTGCGCCCGCCGACGTAGCCGCCCGTGTTCACGTCGATGGTCGTCATTGCCTCGGTCTGGTCGACGATCAGGTAGCCGCCCGATTTCAGGTCGACACGGCGACCGAGTGCGCGCAGGATTTCTTCTTCGACGCCGTACAGGTCGAACAGCGGGCGCTCGCCCGTGTAGTGCGCCATGCGCGACAGCACGCTCGGCGTGTAGACCTGCGCGAATTCGACCAGTTTCAGGTAGTTCTCGCGCGAGTCGACCTGGATGGTGGCGGTTTCGTCGTGCACGAAGTCGCGCAGCACGCGCTGGGCCAGCGACAGGTCCTGGTAGAGCAGGGTGGTCGGCGGCCGGGTGCGGGCACCCTGAACAATGGCGCCCCAGGTCTTGCGCAGGTAGTCGACGTCGGCGGCCAGGTCGTCGTCCGGTGCTTCTTCGGCCATCGTGCGCACGATGTAGCCGCCTTTTTCATCGGGCGGCAGCAAGCTTTGCAGGCGCGTGCGCAGGCGCTCACGCTCGCTTTCCTTTTCGATTTTCTGCGAGATGCCGATGTGCTGGTCTTGCGGCAGGTACACCAGCATGCGCCCGGCAATGGAGATCTGGGTCGACAGGCGTGCGCCCTTGGTGCCGATCGGATCCTTGATGACCTGGACGGTCAGTACCTGGCCGTCGAACAGCAGTTTTTCAATCGCGGTAGGGGGGACGTTGCTGCCGTCGTGGCTGCGCGCTTCCCAGATGTCGGCCACGTGCAGGAATGCGGCGCGCTCCAGGCCGATGTCGATGAAGGCCGACTGCATGCCAGGCAGCACGCGCACGACCTTGCCCAGATAGACATTTCCCGCCAACCCACGCGTGAGCGTGCGCTCGATGTGCAGTTCCTGCACGGCGCCTTGCAAGACCAGCGCGACGCGTGTTTCCTGCGGCGTGATGTTGATGAGAATATCTTCGTTCATGGACCCTGCCGCACGTATTGTTCAGGGTGATCATGATACACGCTCACGGGGCATCGCCGGGGCGGGAAGGCGATCAATTTAGACCGTCAGCCCCGCCTTGCGCAGCAAACTGGCGGTCTCGAACAGGGGCAGGCCCATGATGCCGGAGTGGCTGCCTTCGATGTGCTCGATGAACAGCGCGGCCGGGCCCTGGATGCCGTAGCCGCCGGCCTTGTCGTACGGCTCGGGCGTGGCACAATAGGCGCGGATCTGTTCCGCCGTGAGCTTGGCAAAGCGCACGTTCGATACCTGCGTGACTTGCTCGGCCACGCGTTCGGCGTGCACGGCAACCGAGGTCAGCACCTGATGCGTACGGCCCGACAGGCGCTCGAGCATGGCGATCGCCTCTCGGTTATCGGCTGGCTTGCCGAGAATCTCGCCGTCGATCGTGACGGTGGTGTCGGCCGTCAATACCGGGCGCAGCGGCTGGCGCCGTTGCAGCAGCAGGTTGAAGGCAAACGCGCCCTTTTCCTTGGCAACGCGCGCCACGTAATGGTGCACGTCTTCGTCCGACAGCACGTCTTCGCTGACGTCGACCGCGCGGGCCGGATCACTGCGCAGCAGCATCAGCTCGAAGTCGACGCCGATCTGGCGCAGCAATTCGCGACGGCGCGGGCTTTTCGAAGCGAGGTAAATCTTGTTCTGGTTATTTCTCATCGAATCGGACGATCTGGCAAAGCAGTCAGGCTGGTAAGGAATTACTGAACAAGCAAAATTCAGACCCGGTGGTAGGGGTGGTTCTGGGTAATCGACCAGGCACGATACAGCTGCTCGGCCAGCATCACCCGCACCATACCGTGCGGCAGCGTCATGCTGGAAATACGGATCAAGCCCTCGGCGCGCGCCTTGAGCTCAGGATCGAGGCCATCGGCGCCACCGATCAGGAATGCGGTGTCGCGCCCGTCACGTTGCCAGGTTTCCAGTTGCTGCGACAGGCCGACGCTCGTCAGGTCGCGGCCACGCTCGTCGAGCGCGATGATGCGTACGCCCTTGGGCAGGACCGCTTCGATGCGCTCGCGTTCGAGCGCCATCGCCGTCGCAGCGGTCTTGCTGCCGGACCGTTCGACCGGCTTGATCTCCTTGAGCACGATGCGCAGCTCGGGGGGCATGCGCTTCGTGTACTCGGTGAAACCCGACTCGATCCAGGCCGGCATCTTGTGACCGACTGCGGCAATGATCAATTGCATGAAGGCTTACTCGGCATCCTTCTTGATACGACGGATCACTTTCTTGGCCGGGGCTTCGACCGCTGGCGCTTCTTTCGGTGCGGCAGCTTTCACGGCGCGCTTTGGCGGCTTGGCCTTGGTCGCTTCGACAGCGGCGGTCTCGGTCTTGCTCGGGTTGACCTTCACGGTCTTGCCGGTTGGGACAGCCTTGGCGGCAACCTTCTTGGCAGCCGGCTTCTTGGCAGCAGCAGGGCCTTCGGCAGCGATGGTCTTGGCGACCGTGGCAGCGCGCTTGGCGGCAGGTTTACGTTCGTTGACCGGCTTGGCCTCGACCTTGTCCTGGTTGGCAGCAAGGTGCTTCGACTTTGGCTTGGCTTCGTCGGCTTCCGCGCCTTCGGCGGTCGACTTGCGCTTGGCGGCGCCCAGCTTGACCGGCTTTTCGCCCCAGATTTCTTCGAGGCGGTAGTACTGGCGAATGGCCGGCTGCATGATGTGGACGATGATGTCGCCCAGGTCGACCAGCACCCATTCACCGGTGTCCTCGCCTTCCATGCCGATGACGTCGCCGCCGGCAGCCTTGACCTTGTCGCGCACCGATGCGGCCAGCGACTTGGTCTGGCGATTCGAGGTGCCCGAGACGACGGCGATGCGGTCGAACAGGCTGGTCAGGTGCGTCGTGTCGAACATGACGATGTCCTGGCCCTTGACATCTTCCAGGGCGTCGACGACGAGGGTTTGAAGTTTCTTGAGATCCATTAGTTTTTGTACAGGTTATGTTGTTGAATATAGTCTAGCACTTGCGCCATCGCGAGCGCGTTTGCGTCCGCTTCGAGGCCCGCGTGCAAGGCCGCACGAATGCGGCTTGACGAAATGTCGACGTCCAGCGTCGGTGCGAGGCAAACTTTTCCGTGGCTGCTTGCGCGCACGGTGTCGGGCGTCGCAAGGCGCGTCGACAATTCTTGTGCCACCGGTGGCGGCAAGGTTTCTTGCGCCAGGTCGTAACCCGGGCGCGTGGCCACACCCAGGTTGGCCAGCGCGAACAGTTCGCGCCATTCATTCCAGGTATCCAGATTGCGCAGCTGGTCGGCGCCCATCAGGAATACGATCGATGCCTGCGGGCCGAGTTCCCGGCGCAGCGCGCGCAGGGTCTCGACCGTGTAGGTTGGCGTCGTGCGTTCGATTTCCTGCAGGTCGAACACGACGTTCAGCTTGTCGTTGTTCAGTGGCCTGAAGGCCAGTTCGAGCATCGCGATGCGATGCGCGTCACCGGCTTCCATGCCGTTCTTTTGCCAGGGGCGGCCGGCCGGCAGGATGCGCAATTCGTCCGCCTGCAGCAAGCCGCAAAACAATTGGCCCAGCGCGACGTGGCCCCGGTGCACCGGATCGAAGCTGCCGCCCAGCACGGCGATGCAGGCCGTCACGGCGCGAGCCAGTCCCGGTGCGGCAAAAAGTCGGTCGCCAGGCGCGCTTCCGGGCTGCCCGGCTCGGGGTGCCAATCGTAGCGCCACTTCACGATCGGTGGCATCGACATCAGGATCGCCTCGGTGCGCCCACCCGACTGCAGGCCGAACAGCGTGCCGCGATCCCACACCAGATTGAACTCGACATAGCGGCCGCGCCGGTAGGCCTGGAAATCGCGCTCGCGCTCGCCGTACGGGCGGTCCTTGTGGCGCGCCAGGATCGGCAGGTAGGCCGTGGTGAAGCTGTTGCCGACGCTTTGCATCAATGCGCACGACTGCTCGAAGCCCAGTTCGTTCAGGTCATCGAAAAAGATGCCGCCCACGCCGCGCGCTTCCTTGCGGTGCTTCAGATAAAAATACTCGTCGCACCAGTTCTTGAAGCGCGGGTGCAGCGTCGGGCCAAACGGCGCCAGTGCGTTGTGGCAAGTCTGGTGGAAGTGGCGCGCATCGGCCTCGTCGCCGTAATACGGCGTGAGGTCCATGCCGCCGCCGAACCACCAGACTGGCTCTTCGCCGGGCGCGGTCGCTTCAAAAAACCGCACGTTCATGTGCACCGTCGGCGCATACGGATTGCGTGGGTGCAGCACCAGCGACACGCCCATCGCTTCCCAGGCGCGGCCCGCCAGTTCGGGACGCACGGCGCTGGCCGACGGGGGCAGGGCAGCGCCCATCACGTGAGAAAAATTCACGCCGCCGCGCTCGAACACATTGCCTTCTTCGATCAGGCGCGAAATGCCGCCGCCGCCTTCGGGCCGTTCCCACGCATCGCGCAGGAACGGCTTGCCATCGACCTGTTCGAGGTCCTGGACGATACGCGCCTGGAGGTCGAGCAACCAGGCCTTGATGGCTGCGCTATGGAGGGAAGGCATGGAACGATCGCGGTCGGGAAATGAAAAGAGCGCAGATTGTACACCTGCGCACGTGGTGGTTCGTTGTAAGGCGGTTGGCGCCTGAGGCTGTTCGGTGTGACTTGGGTTCCCGCCTGCGCGGGAACGACGTGCAAACATGCTGACGTGATATTCAAGGCGGCTGTTAGTCCGTCGTTCCCGCGCAGGCGGGAACCCAAGTTCAACCCCGCTTACTTGATCCCGCGCCAGCCGATGTCGCGCCGGTACTGCGCGCCATTGAAGTGGATCTTCTCGACCGTTTCGTAGGCGCGCTTCTGCGCCATCTTGACGCTGTCGCCCAGACCCACGACGCATAGCACGCGGCCACCACTGGCTTGCAGCGTGCCGCCCACGACGCGCGTGCCGGCGTGGAAGGTGACGCATTCCGGCGCTTCGGGCGGGATGCCATCGATGACATCGCCCTTGCGCGGACTGTCGGGATAGCCGGCGGCGGCCATCACGACGCCCACGGCGGTGCGGCGGTCCCATTCCAGTTCGACCGTGTCGAGCGTGCCGTTGCAGGCGTGTTCGAGCACGGTGGCGAAGTCGCTTTTCAGGCGCGCCATGATCGGCTGGGTTTCCGGGTCGCCCATGCGGCAGTTAAATTCCAGCGTGCGCGGATTGCCGTCGGCATCGATCATCAGGCCGGCGTACAGGAAGCCCGTGAACGGGATGCCGTCGCGCGCCATGCCCTGGATGGTCGGGTTGATGATTTCGCGCATCACGCGTGCATGCATCGATGGCGTCACGATCGGCGCCGGCGAGTACGCGCCCATGCCGCCCGTGTTCGGGCCCTGGTCGTGGTCCTTCAGGCGCTTGTGGTCCTGGCTTGTGGCCAGTGCCAGCACGTTCTTGCCATCGCACATGACGATGAAGCTGGCTTCTTCGCCGGCCAGGAATTCTTCGATGACGATGCGCGCACCGGCGTCGCCAAACGCATTATCGGCCAGCATGTGGTCAACCGCGCCGTGCGCTTCTTCGAGCGTCATGGCCACCACGACGCCCTTGCCGGCCGCCAGGCCGTCGGCCTTGATGACGATCGGCGCGCCGTTGGCGTCGATGTAGGCGTGGGCCGCGGCGGCGTCCGAGAACGTCTCGTACTTCGCGGTCGGGATGCCATGGCGCTGCATGAACGACTTGGCGAAATCCTTCGAGCTCTCGAGCTGCGCGGCTTCGCGGGTAGGGCCGAAGATCTTCAGCCCGCGCGAGCGGAACAGGTTGACGATGCCGGCGGCCAGCGGTACTTCGGGGCCCACCAGCGTCAGTGCGATGTGCTCGGCCACGACGAAGTCAGCCAGCGCCTGCGGCTCGTGCAGGTCGACCGTCACCAGGCGCGTGTCGAGCTCGGTGCCGCCGTTGCCGGGAGCGACGAAGACCGTCTGCACGCGTTCCGATTGGGCCAGTTTCCACGCCAGAGCGTGTTCGCGGCCGCCCGAGCCGACTACGAGAATTTTCATATTGCCTACCAGGTTATTCGTCGATCACGGCGTTGGTGAACACTTCCTGGACGTCGTCCAGGTTTTCCAGTGCATCGAGCAGCTTCTGCATCTTGATCGCGTCGTCGCCCGTGAACACCGTTTCGGTGGCGGGTTTCATGATGACTTCGGCTACTTCGGCCTTGAAGCCGGCCGCTTCCAGCGCTTCTTTCACCGACGCGAAGGCGTGCGGATCGCACAGCACTTCGAAGCCGCCTTCGTCGTCGGCCGCGACATCGTCGGCGCCGGCTTCGAGCGCCGCTTCCATCAGCTTGTCTTCGTCGACGCCCGGTGCGAACAGGAACTGGCCCGTGTGCTGGAACATGAACGCAACCGAACCTTCGGTGCCCATATTGCCGCCGTTCTTGCTGAACGCGTGGCGCACTTCAGCCACGGTCCGCACGCGGTTGTCGGTCAGGCACTCGACGATGATCGCCGCGCCGCCGATGCCGTAGCCTTCGTAGCGCACTTCTTCGTAGTTCACGCCTTCGAGTTCGCCCGAACCGCGCTGGATGGCGCGCGTGACGTTATCTTTCGGCATATTCGCATCGGCCGCCTTCTCGACTGCCAGGCGCAGGCGCGGATTGGACGGGATGTCGCTGCCGCCCATGCGCGCGGCGACGGTGATTTCCTTGATCAGGCGCGTCCAGATCTTGCCGCGCTTGGCGTCAGTTGCGGCCTTTTTGTGCTTGATATTGGCCCATTTGCTGTGTCCAGCCATGTCGAGAATTCCTTAGACGGTATGCAAGAGTGGCCGACATTCTAGCATAGCGCCCCCTTGCAAAAAGGTCCAAGGGCCTGCAAGCCAGGGTCACGAATCGGCATGGAAACAACAGTCTGGCGCGCCAGCGCTTTCGCCGCCGGCAAGCATGAATACGGTATTCTTGACGTACACAAAGGAGAACTGCATGCACGCCAAAGCAATCCGCATCGCCGCCAATGGCGGCCCCGAGGTGATGGAGTATGTCGATGTCGACGTGGGCGCGCCCGGCCCGGGCGAGATCCTGCTGCGCCAGCACGCGATCGGCCTGAACTTCATCGACGTGTATTTTCGTACCGGCCTGTATCCGCAGCCATTGCCCGGCGGCCTGGGCAAAGAAGGCGCGGGCGTGGTCGAGGCGGTGGGCGAGGGGGTGACCAATGTGCAGCCGGGCGACCGCGTCGCGTACGCGGGCGGCCCCAACGGCGCCTACGCAGACCTGCGCGCGATGCCGGCCGCGGTCGTCGTCAAGCTGCCGGATGCGATTTCGTTCGAGACGGCAGCGGCCATGATGCTGCAGGGCCTGACCGTGCAATACCTGTTTCGCTCGACCTACCCGCTGCAGGCCGGCCAGACGATCCTGTTCCATGCTGCGGCCGGTGGCGTCGGGCTGATCGCCTGCCAGTGGGCGCGCGCACTTGGTGTGCAGCTGATCGGCACCGTCGGCTCCAAGGAGAAGGGTGAACTGGCGCTGGCGCATGGCGCCGCGCACGTCATCAACTACAACGACGAGGACATCGTGGCGCGCGTGAAAGAAATCACGGGCGGGGCCGGCGTGCCGGTGGTGTATGACTCGGTGGGCAAGGACACGTTTGCCGCGTCGCTCGATTGCCTGCAGCGGCGCGGCCTGATGGTCAGCTTCGGCAATGCGTCCGGCGCCGTGGAACCGTTCACGCCTGGCGAATTGTCCAAGCGCGGTTCGCTGTACATCACGCGCCCGACGCTGTTCGACTACATGACCAATCAGCAGGAAGCCGAGGCGATGTCGGCCGAGTTGTTCGAGATGGTCACGAGCGGCAAGGTGATCATCAACGTCAACCAGACCTTCCCGCTGGCGCAGGCCGCCGACGCGCACCGCGCGCTGGAGGCACGCCGCACCACCGGCTCGACGGTGCTGCTGCCATGAGGGATACCCGGGACGAGCCGCCGTTCACGCCGCCATCGCGGCCGACGGGCGATGGCACGCCGAAGTTCGGGCGGCTGCTGATCGTGCTGGTGCTGGCCTTGCTGCTGGTCGTGGCCATCACGTTCGGGTCGGAGGCGTATTTCAGCTAGCGGCCCAAAAGCGTCATTCCCGCAGAGGTGGGAGTCTAAGGCAGCCCAAAAACGTCATTCCCGCGGAGGCGGGAATCCAAGGGTGCCCGCGTTACGACAACGCGAACAGTACTTGGATTCCCGCCTGCGCGGGAATGACGTGGGTTTTTTGCGACGGTTATTGTTCTTAGCGACCCGGTTCCTTTGTCACTACCACGCGGCGCGCCACGCCTGACTGGCCGGGGAAGCCCTCGAACGCGCTTTGCACCAGCGCTGGCATGACTTCGGGTGTCGACATATTGCGGCTCGTGTTGTGCACGGTTACTTCGAACAGGCGCTTGCCGTCGCGCGACGACTTGATCGCCACCTGCAGCTCACGCCGGTACTGGTGCTCGATCGACGTCTGGTACGACGGGTACGGACCCCAGAACGGATCGTAGAACGGGCTGTACCAGCCGCCCCAGTAGCGGCGGTTGAAGCCGCCACGATAGCCGCCATAGCCGAAGCGCGCGCTCGGATAGAAATACGGCGTCATCAACGGTTCGATCACGCGCACCGGTACCTCGGTGGTGGTAAAGCGCATCGCCACGGTCAGTGCCGGCGTGGCGCCGTTGGCATCGCGGAAGCCCTGGCGCGCCAGCTGGCCGCGTACCAGGTCCTGGTAACTGCGCCACTCGAGGGTATCGTCCTGCGGCGACGGCACTTCAAACACATAGCTCTTGTCGGCAATCTGCGCCGGCCATTGGTGGAACGTGGTGACATCGCTGCGGATGCTCGTCGCGCAGCCGCCCAGCAGCAACGCGAACGCGGTACCCAGAGCGATGGTGATGAAGCGTTTCATGCAAATCTCCCGTTTGTCTTGTCGGTCTTTCCCCGATCTTCAAGATTACCCCTTGTTCAGATTCAGGGGAGCCACTTTTACACCCGGTTACCGTGCCTACAAAGCGATACATGGCAATTCGTCGGCGGCGATCCAAAAGCTTGTTGGTAAAATAAGCCCCTTATCCACTGTGTCAGCCCGAGCCCATCATGCGCACCGATACGCCCCAGACCATCTTCCGCAAGGACTATACCCCGCCCAGCTATCTGGTGGATACCGTCGAACTGGGCTTCGACCTGGACCCGGCGCGCACCGTCGTGGCCAGCCGCCTGACGCTGCGGCGCAACCCGGCCGCCACCACGCGTGGCATCGAACTGCACGGCGAAGACATCGAGCTGGTCGCGCTGCGCCTGAATGGCAAGCTGCTGGGCAAGCGCGACTACACGCTGGCCAACAACCTGCTGACGATCCGCTCGGCGCCCGACGACGTGGTGCTCGAGATCGAAACGCTGTGCGCACCGGATAAAAACACGACGCTGAGCGGCTTGTACGTGTCCAACGGCAACTTCTTTACGCAGTGCGAAGCCGAGGGCTTCCGCCGCATCACGTACTTCCCGGACCGCCCGGACGTGATGGCCAAGTTCACCGTGATGCTGCGCGCCGACAAGGCCCGCTATCCGGTGCTGCTGTCCAACGGCAATCTGCTCGAAGAAGGCGACCTGGACGATGGCCGCCACTATGCACTGTGGGAAGACCCGTTCAAGAAGCCGTCGTACCTGTTCGCCCTGGTGGCTGCGCAACTGGTCTGCCAGGAAGAAACCTTCCGCCTGGCCGACGGGCGCGACGCGCTGCTGCAGGTGTGGGTCGAGGACGGCAACCTGGACAAGACCGATTACGCCATGCAGTCGCTCAAGCACAGCATCCGCTGGGACGAAGAAAAATACGGGCTCGAACTCGACCTGGACCGCTTCATGATCGTCGCCACGAGCGACTTCAACATGGGCGCGATGGAAAACAAGGGCCTGAACATCTTCAACACCAAGTTCGTGCTGGCCAACCCGCGCGTGGCCACCGACATCGACTTTCAGGGCATCGAGGCGGTGGTCGCGCACGAATACTTCCACAACTGGACCGGCAACCGCGTAACGTGCCGCGACTGGTTCCAGCTGTCGCTGAAAGAAGGCCTGACGGTGTTCCGTGACCAGGAATTCACGGCCGACATGATCGGCACCGCCACCGGGCGCGCCGTCACCCGCATCGACCAGGTGCGTACGCTGCGCCAGGCTCAGTTCCCCGAAGACGCGGGCCCGATGGCGCACCCGGTGCGGCCCGATTCGTTTGTCGAGATCAACAATTTCTACACCGTGACGGTGTACGAAAAGGGCGCCGAAGTCGTGCGCATGTACCAGACGCTGTTCGGCGTCGACGGTTTCCGCAAGGGCATGGACCTGTACTTCGCGCGCCATGACGAACAAGCGGTCGAGTGCGACGACTTCCGCCGCGCGATGGCCGACGCCAACAACCGCGAACTGGCCCAGTTCGAGCGCTGGTACAGCCAGGCCGGCACGCCGGTGCTGCGCTTCGAAGGCCGCTGGGACGAAACCGCGCAGACCTACACGCTCACGCTGTTCCAGTCGTGCCCGGCCACGCCCGGCCAGCCCGAAAAACTGCCATTCCACATCCCGGTGGCCGTTGGCCTGCTCGACGCCGCTGGCGCCGACATGCCCCTCGTCGTCGATGGCCAGCAGCGCGGCACGACCGCCGTGCTTGAGCTGACCGAAGCCGAGCAAACCTTCGTCTTCACGGGCGTGACCGGGCAGCCGGTGGCCTCGGTGCTGCGCGACTTCTCGGCGCCGGTGATCCTGCAGGGCGGCTACACCGATGCCGACCTGCTGCACCTGTTCAGCCACGACAGCGATCCGGTCAACCGCTGGGAAGCGGGCCAGCGCCTGGCCATGGAGCGCTTGCTGAAACTGACCGGCGAAGCGGGCGCGCAGGACGATGCCGCGGCCAGCCTGAACCTGGACGAGACCTTCATCGAGGCGCTGCGCAAGATCCTGGTCGACGAGACGCTCGATCCGGCCTTCCGCGAGCAGTGCCTGACGCTGCCCTCCGAATCCATGGTGGCCGAGCAGCTCGAGTGCGTCGATCCGCTGGCCGTGCACATCGCGCGCCAGTTCGTGCGCGCCGACCTCGGCGCGCGCCTGCGCAGCGAGCTGCTGGCCCAGTACGAAGCCAACGCCACGCCCGGCCCCTACAGCCCGGACGCCGCCTCGGCCGGCAAGCGCGCGCTGAAGAATCTGGCGCTGGCTTATCTGAACGCCGCGCCGGACGCCGCCAGCGTCGCACTGGCGCAGCGCCAGTTCGATGAAGCCGACAACATGACCGACCGCGCCGCGGCGCTTTCTGCCCTGGTCGCCGCGCGCGTGCCGCAGGCGGCCGACGCGCTGGCCGTGTTCTATGACGAATTCCAGAACGAGGCGCTGGTCGTGGACAAATGGTTCGCGATGCAGGCCTCAAGCCCCGCCACCGACCTGGCCGCCGTGCGCGCGCTGATGACGCATCCGGCCTTCACGCTGCGCAACCCGAACCGCGCGCGCAGCCTGGTGGCGATGTTCTGCGTGAACAATCCGGTACAGTTCCACGCGCCGGACGGCAGCGGCTACGCCTTCTGGGCCGAGCAAGTCATCGCACTCGACGCACTGAACCCGCAAGTGGCCAGCCGCCTGGCGCGCGCCATGGACCGCTGGCGCCGTTACGCGCCAGCCCTGCAGTGGCAAATGCGCGAAGCCTTGCAGAAGGTGGCGGGGCAGGTCAAGCTGTCGAGCGACGTGCGCGAGATCGTCGGCAAGGCGCTGGCCAACTAAACACATTCAACACAACCTGAGGAACCCATGAAACGCGTAAGTCTGACGCAGTACCTGGTGGAAGAGCAACGCCAGCACCAGAGCATCAATGCGGAGTTGCGCCTGCTGATCGAAGTCGTGGCCCGCGCCTGCAAGCGCATCAGCTATTCGGTGAGCAAGGGCGCGCTGGGCGAAGTGCTCGGCAGTGCCGACACCGAAAACATCCAGGGCGAAGTGCAGAAAAAGCTCGACGTGATCTCCAACGAGATCCTGCTCGAAGCCAACGAGTGGGGCGGCCACCTGGCAGCGATGGCGTCCGAAGAAATGGAAACCATCCGCCAGATCCCGAGCCGCTATCCGAAGGGCGAGTTCCTGCTGCTGTTCGATCCGCTGGACGGCTCGTCGAACATCGACGTCAACGTGTCGATCGGCACGATCTTCTCGGTGCTCAAGGCGCCGGAAGGCATGCAGGACCCGACCGAGCAGGACTTCCTGCAAGCAGGCAGCACGCAGGTGGCCGCCGGTTACGCGGTGTACGGCCCGCAGACGATGCTGGTGCTCACGACCGGCAATGGCGTGCACTGCTTCACGCTCGACCGCGAGCAGGGTTCGTGGGTGCTGACCCAGAGCGACATGCAGATTCCGGCAGCGACCAAGGAATTCGCGATCAATATGTCGAACCAGCGCCACTGGCATCCACCAGTCAAGCGTTACGTCGACGAGCTGCTGGCAGGCTCCACTGGCCCGCGCGGCAAGGACTTCAATATGCGCTGGGTCGCCTCGATGGTGGCCGACGTGCACCGCATCCTGACCCGCGGCGGCGTCTTCATGTACCCGGCCGACCTGCGCGATACCAGCATGCCAGGCAAGCTGCGCCTGATGTATGAAGCCAATCCGATGGCGATGATCGTCGAGCAGGCGGGCGGCGCGGCGACCGATGGCCAGGGTCGCATCCTCGATGTCCAGCCGACCAAGCTGCATCAGCGCGTGCCGGTGTTCCTGGGTTCGAAGGAAGAAGTGGATGTGGTTACGGGCTACCACGCGGGCTGATGACGGGCCTGCTCGCCTGCGTATAAATTAGGCAAACCGGAAATCTTGCGAAAGTGACGCGATACACACTAGCAAGGTTGCCGGTTTGTTTGCTAGAATACGGCTCTTTCGTGAGCGACGGCTTGTTTGTCGGGCATGATGGAAGGCGAAGCACAGGTTTCGCCGCTGTAGCTCAGTCGGTAGAGCAGCGCATTCGTAATGCGAAGGTCACCAGTTCGATTCCGGTCAGCGGCACCAAAATTAGTTAGTCAGATCAAAGGGTTACAGGCTTCGGCCGGTAACCCTTTTTTCTTTTTCCTGCACTTCGTCTGATCGTGCAACCACTCGGTCAGCAGGTTAGCCCTCGCATGCTTTTCCCTGTCCGAAGATCAAGGCCGACGTAGCACGAGTACCCTTCGCTCTTCGTCCAGATGCAGCTAAGATCGCCTTTGCCACGTTCCCGCTGATCAGGACCGGCGCCACACGCGTCCTTGATGTCGGGGCCTAGATGGTCGAACAAATCCCTGGCAAGCGGCCCTGTCACCATCAACGATAGTTTTCTGTCCTTCTCCGTCGGTGGGGTGGAGTCGCCAAGGCTGCCGCCGTACATGTAAAAATCTCCGGTGAGCGGTTTGGCCAGGTACCGGCTTTGGCTCTTGTTCTCGCCAGCAGAGGCGACTGAAGCCAGTGCAATAGCCCCAGCAAGACAGGTCAAGCGAACGTTCATGGCCGCTCCCAAAGTCCAATATGAAGATGATCATCATGGTCACGCCATGCCTTTACCAGCGAACCGCACACCTCGCGCACCTTGGCGTCGTTGAAGTAGATGAGCTTGACAAGGGGGTGCCGCAAAAACAGGCTGATTTCTGCTGGACGCAGGTCCACTTGACTTTGGAGAAGCATAGCCAGATCTCATCTTAAAGCATGCCACCTTCTTGCATCACTTGATCCATATTGGTTTGTGCGACTGTAACTAATGAGGTGGATAGCGGCAGCGGCTGCGCATCACTGTGCGGGACAGGGTCATACATCTCTGTAAGAGGATTATTGAGCGTCTGGACAGTTACAGGCTTCGGCCGGTAACCCTTTTTTCTTGCGTCCATAGTTCAGGTGGTGCAGTTGTATTCTCGGTGCATGAAATGCACCGGGTGTTCAATTTCTGAATGGTGTGGCGGTCGCCATGGCTATACTCCTGGTAGACCACCTTGAGGAACGATGATGGCAACCACACCCGGATCGACCACCGCAAGCCCGCCCTACGACGGTCCCTTTCTCCCGCGCTTTTCTTATCCCGGCGGCCCCGTCGTCCAGGTCATGGAGAACGCGCGCGACGTGGCCATCGATACCGTGTTTGCCGTTCCTCCGCCCATACCGGACGTCTATACGATCACCGGCGGCCGCGACGCCGCGCTGTTTTCGATCGATCCGTCGAATGGTCATCTGGTCTTCATCGATGCGCCCGACTACGAAACGCCGCGCGACCTTGGTGACGGCGCCGGCAACAATACCTACCAAGTCGAAGTCACGCGCCAGGAATGGGCCGGCACGGCTGCGCAGATGCTGACAGTGTGGGTGAGCGATGTCGACGAGCGCCCTGGCACCGCGCCGCAGACGACGCTCGACGAGCGGCGCGAAGTCGTGGTGCGCTATGTCACCGAAGCCGATGGGACGGTGCGCCAGCTGCTCTCGATCGCCACCAGGGCGCTGCCTGACGCGCCAGCGAACCCCAATCCGTCCGATGGCATTGCCATCGTCAGGGACAGCAGTGGCGCAGTACTGTTGCGTGCCGCCGATATCGACGGCGTTGGCCTGATGGCGTCCGGCAGCGCTGCGCCGCAGGCGGCCGAAGCCTCGCTGGACGAGGTGCTGCGCGAGATCGGTCAGCACAGCGCAGCCGGTTCTGCCTCACAGGCCGGGCTGATCGTCGGCGCCACCGATTTTCTGGCAAACCTCGCCCCTGCAACCCCGCTGCTGTTGCAAACGATTGTTCCGGTGATCGCACCTGGCACGGGGAAGGCCTTCGTCAGCATGGCCTTGACCGGTACGCCGCAGGACGGCGCCAATCCGGTCACTGCGCTCGTTATCGATGCACGCGGTATCGGATCGCACACGTTCGAACTCGACCACATTGGCTTTGCCGCGCTGTCCGGCGCCATGACCGTGGGCTTTCAGTATGGCGGCGGCGCTGGCAATCAGTTCCTGGTGGCCGACGACGCTGTGCAGAGCCTGAATCCAGGCGAAGGCGACGACATCGTGCACGCTGGCGGCGGAAACGATTTGGTCGATGGCGGCGCCGGGGACGATCGCCTGTATGGTGACGCAGGCGACGACGAGCTGACCGGGGGCGCCGGAAACGACTGGATCGATGGCGGCGCAGGCCTTGATACGGCGCGCCTGAGTGGCACGCGGGCCGATTACACGATCCGCGTGGAGCAGGGCCAGATGGTGGTCAGTGCGCGTGCCGGGGACAATGGCACTGACCATTTGATCAATATGGAACTGCTGAACTTCCGTGGTGCGAGCGCAGACCTGTCGGTACGTGGCACGATCACCCGCATGATCGATGCACTGGAAGACCGCATTGCCACGCGTGTTGAGCTCGATGGCTGGGAAGCGGCGCATGCGTCGGGGACGGCACTGGTAGATATCGCAGCCAGCCTGCTGCAGAACTATGACGGTGACGACGCACTCACGTACGACGATTTCGGCAGATCCTTGTACCTGAATGGCGTTGAGCGCCCGGGCACTTACAAAGAACTATCGAACCTGCTTGTCAGTCTGCGTGATGGCCATACGCGTGCCGAGGTTCTGCTGGAGTTTGCCGACTCGTTCGAGATGCTGTCGTATGCGCGATATGCAGGCGCCACGACCCACATCGCCGATACCGAGATTGGCAGCCTGGTACGCATGTACGACGCCCTGTTCGACCGTGCACCGGATGCGGCTGGCCTGAATTACTGGATTGGCGCGTTCGAGAGCGGGAGCACGATCACGGCGATCGCCGACATGTTCGTGAACGTGGCTGAAGGCGGCATCAATACCATGACCGATGCGCAATTCATCGCGCACCTGTACCAGTCCGGCCTGGAACGCACTGCCAGCGCGAACGAGATCGCCGGCTGGATCAAGGTGATGGACGATGGCGATCTGAGTCGTGGTGACCTGCTGCTGGGGATTGCCGATTCGGCCGAGATGACGGCGCTGGTCGGGATGATGAGCACGTCGATCGATCTGGCCTGAACTTGCATGGCGCGGCCGTCCGGCACGGCGGCAGTGCAGCGCGATTGCCTGCTGGCCAGTTGCTGCGTAGCCGTCAGCCGGGCTGGGGTTCTTCGGTCGCGGCTTCCTGCAACCCGCGCGCCAGGCTCGACACGCTCGGGTTATCGACGAACACGCAGCGCTTGCCATGGCGCTTGCAATGGTCCTTCACGCGCCAGTAGGCGCTGTGGCTGATGCAGCCGGTCTGGCAGATCACCAGGTCGGCTGCGGCCAGGCTGGCATCGAGCTGGCTGCTGCTGTCTTCCAGGCCGCCGTCGTGGTGCGCAAACTGGGCGCCGACGCGCTCGATCATCGTCCGGTAGATCGGCACGCTGCTGCTGCGCCCGCCCACGCACAGCACGGCGCGGTTGTGCAGCCGTACCGGCATCGCAACAGGCACTGCGACGGGTTCCGCTGCCGGTGCGGGGGCCGCCTCGGTATCCGGCACAACCGCACGCAATGTCTTCAGTTCAACAACCTGCGCGCGCAGGCCCTGCTCACGCGCTTCCAGCTGCGCGATGCGTTCGGCCATGCGCTCGCGGGTGTCGAGCTCGGGGACGCTGGCTTGCAGGCGCGCCAGCTCGGCGCGCAGGGTGGCCACATCGCCTTCCCGGGCAATGGTGGCGGCGCGCGCCGTCATCAGGAGCTGCTCGTGGCGCTCGGCATCGAGTGATTTTTCGTGCGTCAGCGCGTTGCACCGTTCCTGCAGGCGGACGACCTCGCGTTCGAGCCGGGAATTGTCGGCAACGATTGCATTGAACTTGTTGAGATCGGCGCGGGCGCAGGCGCCGGCCTGGTGCTGCACCATGTGGATATCGCGGCACATCTTCTCTTCGAGCGCCACCGTGCAGCGGGGATGCGACAGGCCGGCCCAGAATGCGCCAGCCACGTCACCGGCCGCAACCGCCGCCGCCCACATGGCCTCGACCTGCTCGGTGGTCTTGGCCGCGCGGAAGCGCTGGATATGCTGGGCATAGCGACGTTCGAGCTCTTTCTGAACCGCGTCGGCGACAGGTGTGCGCAATGCGCATTCGCTGACGGTGCCGACGTGAATATCGTAATCATCATGCAGCACCTTCCCGCCCGTCACTTTCTCGACCAGCTTGCGCAAGCCATTTAACGGCAACCCCACGCCCACCAGCGGACAATGCGACGCATGCGACAACTCCCAGACGCGCCGCCGGCGCGAGCTCTGCGCGCTATCGTTGGAGCAGGGTACGGTCGAAGCATGTTTGTCGCACATGGCAAATCCTTTGGCACGGAAAATGGCAGAGGAGAGCAGTGCTCCCCATCAAATGATAATGATTCTCATTTATTCTATCGCAGTCTGCGCGCCGTGCAAGCAGAATTTACAACTCCCTTAATCTTTCCGACAACGTATCTGACGTGATCATGCATACCCGCGCGCATGGATAAGCAACTTTGATTTCCAGATGGCTCTGTTACACTGACCCGACTTTTTTCACAGCCAGCCGTCGTCCGCGTGATCCACATACACACCCCCAACGGCCTTCCATCCGTCCTCGTCGGTCCTCTGTTGCGCCGCCTCGAACCTGGTCGTCTCGTCCTTTGGCTGGTCGGCAGCACGCCGTTGTCCTTCACTCTGGTGCTGGAACCGCATGGCGGCAATCAGCAGCGGCTGGCGGTGGATGAGGACTCGTGCCGCATCATTCCGATCGGGCGCGATGCGCACATTCACTTTATCGACGTCACGCTGCCCGACCCGCTGCCGCAGGACACGCTGATCGATTACGACCTGTTGCTGACGGATGTCGAAGGCGTCGAACAGGGCATCGCTGCCTGGGCGCCGCATCTGGTGCACGACGGCGCCGCGATGCCGAATATGGTGCTGCGCAGCCGCTCCGACAACATCCTGTATGGCTCATGCCGCAAGCCGCATCACCCGTCGCGCGACGGCCTGGCGCGGGGCGACGATCTGATTGCCGGGCACGTGGATCAAGCCGGCGAGCGCCCGTCGATGCTGCTGCTGGCCGGCGACCAGGTGTATGCCGACGATGTGGCCGGCCCGATGCTGGGCGCGACCCATGCGCTGATCGAGCGTCTGGGCCTGTTCGGCGAATGCGTCGAAGGCGCCGTCGTCGCCGACAGCGACGAGTTGTACGCCCATCCCGACGGCTACTATGGCCGCCAGCGCCTGCTGCCGGCCCATAAGTCGAGCGAGGCGCTGCGCGAGAAGTTCTTCGGCGGCGTGGAAAAGCCGATCTTCACGACGGCCAACGCTGACAACCACCTGATGACGCTGGGCGAAGTGCTGGCCATGTACCTGCTGGTCTGGTCGCCGGTGCCGTGGCAGGTGATTGGCGAGATCGCGATGCCCCAGCTCGACCCCAAGCACCAGGAGCGCTGGCACGAGGAAGCCGGCATCATTCATGGTTTCTGCGACGAATTGCCGCGCGCAGCGCGCCTGATGGCGCACGTACAGACCTTGATGATCTTCGACGACCACGACGTCACCGATGACTGGAATCTGTCGTACAAGTGGGAAAAGACCGCCTACGGCCACCCGTTCTCGCGCCGCATCATGGGCAATGCGCTGGTGGCCTACATGCTGTGCCAGGGCTGGGGCAACCGGCCGGACGTCTTCGGCGAGGTGCTGGACGACATGGCCGCGATGGCCGCCAGGCCCGACAGCAGGAATCGCCTCGAACCCGAACCGCATGGCGCGCTGATCGAGCGGCTGCTGACCTTCCGCCAGTGGGATTACATGCTGCGCACGCAGCCGGCCGTGATCGTGCTCGACACCCGTACGCGGCGCTGGCGCAACCAGCGCCGCCCGAGCCATCCGTCGGGCCTGATGGACTGGGAATCGCTGACCGAGTTCCAGCATGAGCTGATCGATGAGACGGCCGCGGTGATCGTCTCGGCGGCGCCGATGTTCGGCGTGAAGCTGATCGAGGTGGTGCAGAAGATTGCCACTCTGATGGGCCAGGCCCTGACCGTCGACGCCGAGAACTGGATGGCGCACCGCGGCGCGGCCCGCAGCCTGCTGAATATCTTCCGCCACTCGCGCACACCGGGCAACTACGTGATCCTGTCGGGCGACGTGCATTATTCGTTCGCCTATGACGTCGAAGTGCGCGACGACACCCGCCCGCCGCACATCTGGCAGATCACCAGCAGCGGCTTCAAGAACGAATTCCCCGAAGACCTGCTCAACTGGCTGGATCGCCTCAATCGCTGGCTGTATTCGCCGCGCTCGCCGCTGAACTGGTTCACCAAGCGGCGCGCGATGTCGATCACGCCGCACCTGCCCGACCAGCGCAAGCACGGCGAGCGCCTGTGGAACGGCTCCGGCATCGGCCAGGTCTGGCTCGATGCGAAGGGCCGGCCCGAGCGCATCGTGCAGCACAACGCCGATGGCCGGCCTTCCACGCAGTTTTTGAAGCTGGGCGAGGAAAAGGCGGCCGAGCGCGTGGCCGAACGGCCGAAGAAGGCCGCCTAGCCGGGCTGCTGGCCCGCCAGCGCCAGCGGCAACCCGCGCGCCCAGCGGTTCGACGACAGCGAAAACTCCAGCGCCCGCACCTGGTGATACCAGCCGGCGGGCACATACAGCATGTCGCCCGGCCGGACGATCACTTCCACCAGCGCCGCCTGGCGCGCCAGCGGAAAGCGCTCGAAATCCGGCGCTTCCGGATCGACGGGCGAGCCGAACAGCAGCGGATTGGCTTCCCGCGTATACAAGAACGCATCGTGATGGGGCGGGGCCAGGAAGATCCGCTTCACGCCGCGGATCTGGGCGAAGATATTGTCGTCGTAGTCGCAGTGCAGCGGCGTGATCGTACGCGCCGGGCCGATCCAGAAACGGGGCGGGCCCATCTTGTCAAAATACGCTGGCCAGTGGCACAGGCGGTTCAGTTCGCGCAGCGCCAGATTGCCCACGTACGGCGGCAACCCCGATTCGACCGGCGTGAACAGATCGAGATAGTCGCGCAGCAGCATGTCCTGCATGGCGCGGTCCGGCGCAAAAGCCGTGTGCACGTAGTCGCCCACGCGCGCGCGCACGGGCAGGTGGCCGTACTGCGCGCGCAGGGTGCCCATGTCGAGTTGCACGATCGGCCAGCGCCCGACCACGTCAGTGACCAGAAACGGCATGCCGGCCAGCGCATGGGTGCGGAATGCCGCCGCATCGAGGCGCGCGAGGCGTGGCACGTGCGTGAACGGGGGCAGCGCCCGCGCCGCTTCCTTGATCGCCTCGCGCATGGCCGGGATCGAGTCGACGCCGCGCACCTGCGCATCGCGCTGCGCGCGTGCTGCCGCATCCTGTTCGGCCTGCGTCGCGTCCGTGCGCCGCAGCGGCGGCAGGCGCGCGGTGCCCGGGTCCTTCTCTACTGCCATGTCAGGCGTTCCTGTCTGTGATGAGGGGGCGTATGGTACTGCCAGCTGCCGTAAAGTGCGCCTAAATCACCCAAAATGACCGCTTTATGAACCGATGTGACGGTTCTGTTAGTCAGCGCACGGTCTGCGCAGGGTGCCCATTGTATTTTTTGTATCGCGACGCAGTGAATCCGATACTGCGACTCGGAAAGTTGCCGCAAGGTGGCCAACCGGGATGGGACGCAAAGAAAATATACAGAGACGCCGGGTCGAACCGATGTTGATGTAGCGCAGTACAAGATCGTTCCCGCTTGTTGTATCGGACTTATTCAATCAAAGATGTGGTGCTAGTCGAATTTCGTTCTACTCCGCGTTGATCACTATTTTATGAGGGTTACATCATGGATAATCAAAAGTCTACCGAAGGTAAAGGCATCAACGCAACCAACGCAGGTTCGAACCCAGGTTCGGGCACCGGTTCGCTGGGCACGAGCACCGTGACCGGCAACAGCGGTCTGGGCAACAGCGGCAGCAGCGCCAGCACCGGCGCCGGCAACACCTCGGGTTCGACCACCGGTTCGTCGTCGACGCCATCGACCTCGTCGACCCCATCGACCCCATCGACCTCGTCGACCGCATCGTCGGCTGCATCGTCGATCAGCGACAGCGCAGCAAACGCCGCTGGTGGTATCAAGGCAGCGATCTCGTCGATCACGCCTGAGAAAGCCCACGGCGCCATCGACAAGGCAGCGCAAGCCGCTCAGCCAGTCGTCGACAACATCGCTTCGAAAGCACACGCAGGCGTCGAAAAGGTCACTGGCCTGATCAGCACCGCGCAAGAAAAATTCGGCGACCGTTCGACCCAGATCACCGAGAAGTACTCGGATCTGTCGGCACAGGGCAAGGAATACGTCAAGAACAACCCAGGCAGCGCACTGCTGGCTGCAGTCGGCGTCGGCTTCATCCTGGCCAAGCTGCTGGGTGGCTCGAGCGACCGTAGCGACTATCGTGACGATTATCGCAACGACTACCGCAAAGACTACAACTCGTACCGCGATTAATTCCACGGCGTGATCGTCATGGCGGTAGGGTGGACGGTTTTTCCCGTCCACGCGTTCAACCCGATTTCGTATCTTACGGGGAGTTTGGTTTGAACGCGTGGACAGCGCAGCCGTCCACCCTACGTATGACGGTTTAACGCCATGGATTAGTCCACGCACATCACCGATGTGCCGATCGAAAGCCCGACCAGCATCTGCTGGCCGGGCTTTTTTCATTCTGGGCTTTAACGCTTTCTTAACGTCTGATTAACGTGGCGATGACGGTGGGCAATCTAGCATCCATACCGCATCAGAAGGCGCGTTGGATCCAGGTCCGCGTGATCGATTCATCGTCGGGCAGCGCATGGCCCGGCCCATCCGACGGATTCATGAAGACTGACGAGCTCTACCTGCACCGGGCGGCCACCGCCCCGACCCGCCCTGCATCTTCCTGGCTGGCACGCAGCACACGCCTCGCCGGCCCCTTCGCACCGCTGGTGCAGATGCTGCTCATCGGCCTCGTACTGCTCTCGGGCTTTCGTTTGGCCATGCTGGCCTGGCAATGGGAGCGCGTGCATGCCACCGGCGCCGTGCTGGACATCATCGTGCAGGGCGTGCGCGCCGACCTGATCCTGCTTGGCTATTGCCTGGCCATTCCATTGCTGCTGGCGCCCTTGCTGGCGTATCGCCGTACGGCCCGCCTGTGGCAACGCTTCACGCTGGGCTGGACGATGCTGGCCCTGATCTTCATCCTGTTCATGGAAGTCGCGTCGCCGCAGTTCATCATGCAGTACGACGTGCGCCCCAATCGCCTGTTCATCGAATACCTGAACAATCCACGTGAAGTCTTTTCCACGCTGTGGCACGGTTTCCGCACGGCGGTGCTACTGGGCTGTGCAGTCACCGTGCTCGTGGGTGTCGCGCTGGTGCGCCTGCTGAAAGGCGCCTCCGCCAGCACGCCGATGTGGCCGGGCCGCAAGATGCTGCTGGTATGGCCGGTTCTGTGCCTGCTCGTGTTCATGCAGATCCGCTCGACCACCGGTCACCGGCCTGCCAATCCGGCCATGTTCGCGCTGACGGGCGATGCAATGGTCAATTCGCTCGTCATCAATTCGGCATGGTCGGTGCTCGACGCGATGCGCTCGATGGACAACGAAGCCAAGTCGTCCGATATCTATGGCGACTTCCCGCGCGCGAAGGTGTTTGCCGAAGTGAAGGCGGCGCCATGGCTGCGCGATTATCAGTTCGCCAACCCTGAGCAGCCGACGCGGCACTACCAGAGCGCAGCCGTCACGCGCGCCAAGCCACTGAATCTTGTCATCGTGCTGCAGGAAAGCTTGGGCGCGACGTTCGTCGAGTCGCTGGGCGGCCTGGCCGTCACGCCGGAGCTCGAAAAACTCAAGGGCGAGGGCTGGTGGTTCGAGCAGTTGTACGCCACCGGTACCCGCTCGGTGCGTGGCATCGAGGCAGTGGTCGCCGGTTATGCGCCCACGCCCGCGCGCAGTACGGTCAAGCTGTCGCTGTCGCAGCAGAATTTCTATACGCTCGCGGCCGGCCTGGGCGACCAGGGCTACCACACCGAATTCGTCTATGGCGGCGAAGCGCACTTCGACAATATGCGTAGTTTTTTCACCGGCAACGGCTTCCAGAAGATCGTCGACATCGGCGACATGAAGCCGACCTTCGTCGCCAGCTGGGGCGCATCGGATGAAGACCTGTTCGACAAGTCGCTTGAGCGCCTCAATACCCTGCACGCCGCGAACAAGCCATTCTTCAGCCTGATCTTCACGTCGTCGAACCACGAGCCGTTTGAATTCCCGGACGGTAAAATCGCGCTGCACGATGGCGACAAGCAGACCGTCAACAACGCCGTCAAGTATGCCGACTACGCGCTGGGCAAGTTCATCCGCGCAGCCAAACAGCAGGCCTACTGGAAAGACACGGTGTTTCTCATCGTGGCCGACCACGACAACCGCGTGTATGGCGACAGCCTCGTGCCGATCAAGAAATTCCACATCCCGGGCCTGATCCTGGGCGCGGACATCGAGCCCAAGCGCATTGCGACCATCGCCAGCCAGATCGACCTGGCGCCGACGCTGCTGTCGCTGCTGGGCGTCTCGAGCACGCACCCGATGATCGGACGCGACCTCGCCAAAGACAGCACGACGCCGGGCCGCGCGCTGATCCAGTTCAACGATTATTTTGCCTACCTCGAAGGTGCCTCGGCCACCGTGCTGCGGCCCGGGCAATCGCCGCTGGCGGGCCGGTACGACGCGGCCAGCGGGCATTTCAGCCCGGGCAGCGGCAGCCCGACCCAGGCGCAGGTCGACAAGGCGATGGCGCACGTGATCCTGCCGTCGATCCTGTATCGTGAGCAGCGCTATCGCCCGCGCTGAAAACGGCGACCGATTCGCCTTACAATGACCGGCATGCGCATCCTCATCGTCGAAGACAACCCCGACATCCTGGCCAACCTGTACGGGTTCCTGGAGCCGAAGGGCTACGCCGTCGATTCGGCGCGCAACGGCTATGGCGGCCTGGCGCTGGCGTCCGAGAACAACTACGACGTCATCATCCTCGACGTCATGCTGCCAGGCCTGAACGGCCTGGAGCTGTGCCAGAAGCTGCGCACCGAGTTGTCCAGCGCGACGCCGGTGCTGATGCTGACGGCGCGCGACAGCCTGCAGGACAAGGTGCAGGGCTTCGACAGCGGCGCCGACGACTACCTGGTCAAACCTTTCTCGCTGGTCGAACTCGACGTGCGCCTGAAAGCGCTGGCGCGCCGTGCCGGTGGGCAGCATGCATTCAGCCGCGTCCTGCGCTTCGGTCCGCTCGTGTTCGATCCCGACCAGCAACAGGCTTCGCGTGACGGCGTCAGGATCGTGCTGACCAAGACCGGGTACATCCTGCTGCGCTGCCTGATGGCGGCCGCCCCGCGCATCGTGCCGCGCGAGGCGCTCGAGCAAGCGGTGTGGGGCGAAGACCGCCCCGAGAGCGACGCGCTGCGCACGCACATCCACGCGCTGCGCCAGGCAGTCGATAAACCATTTGCCTCACCCCTGATCCATACCATCGCCGGCGTCGGCTACAAACTGGCGATGCCCGATGCGCCCGGCTAGTTCGCTCAGCCGGCCGATCGTCGGCGCCTTCATCCTGTTCGGCGTGGTCCTGTCGCTGTTCTTCGCGGTGCTGGCCGCGCTGGTGGTCGAGGGCATCGAAGTGCATCTGGTCGACGAGCGCCTGGCCGAAGTCGAGAAATGGGCGCGCCCCAGGGCCGCCGCCGGGCTGCCGGCCGACCTGCCAGCCGGCCTGCGCTTTCACCGGGGCGACGATATCCCGCTCTCGCTGCGCGCGCTGCCGGCCGGCGTGTCCGAGGCCGAGGTCGATGGCATCGGCCTGCATGTGCTGGCCGGCGCCGACGAACGGGGGCCGTATGTGGTGGTCGACCATGAAAGCGATTACGAAGAGATCGAGATCCTGGTGTACTCGATGTTCGCTGCCTTTTTTGCCGGCTTCGTCACGCTGGCGCTGTTTCTTGGCCGCTTTGTCGGCAGGCGCATCGTCACGCCGCTGCGCGAACTGGCCGATGCCGTGGGGCAGGGCGCATTTGCCTTGCCGCATACCGAACGGGGCGACGAGCTGGGAACCCTGGCGCGCGCGCTGGCGGCGCACACGCGTGAGTTGCGCGAATACCTCGATCGTGAACGCCTGTTTACGGGCGACGTCAGCCACGAGCTGCGCACACCGCTGACTGTCATCATGGGCGCGGCCGAGATCCTCGTCGAAAACGGCAGGAACCCGGCGGTGCAGGCGCCGGCGCAGCGCATCTACCGCGCTGCGCAGGAAGCGACGGAGTGCGTGACGGTGCTGCTGGTGCTGGCGCGCGCACCCCAGCTCGCCCTGTTCTCGCCCGTGTCGGTCAACGAGATCGCGCGCCGCGAAACCGAGCGCTACCAGGCCATGGTGACTGGACGGCCCGTCACGCTGCGCTGTGTCGGCGATGCCGCGTTTCGCATTTGCGCGCCTGCCGAACTGTGCGTGTCGGCCATCGCTAACCTGATTCGCAACGCCTGCCAGTACACCGAACAGGGCGAAGTCACGGTCGTCATCGAACCGGGGCGCATCACAGTCGAAGACACGGGACGCGGCTTGCCCGACGCGGTGCGGCAGACGCTGGGCGAGGGTGCACGCCCGATTCCGTCGAGCGGTTCGGCCGGCACCGGGCTGGGCCTGTCACTGGTCAAGCGCATCTGCGAATACCTGGGCGCGTCGCTCGTGTACGAAAACCGCCCGACCGGCGGCAGCCGCTTCACGATCATTTTTCCTGTGACGTTCACGCCATCCTAACGCCGCGTTGACGGTGGCTTGCCATCATCCTTTCTATCCTTGAAGCACTGCAGCGATGGTTGCTGCAATGTTGACTAGGGTGTGAAATGGATAAACTGTTTACAAGACGGATCGATGCGTCGCTGCTCGTACTGGCCGTGGCGCTGTTACTGGCCAGCCTGGGCAACGTGACGTTCTGGACGGTGCTGGTTCGTGCGACCGGTGGCATATCGCTGGCCAGCCTGCCCACGCTGGCTGGCACCTTCCTGATCGTCGTCCTGTTCTTCAATGCCTGTCTGACGCTGGCCAGCTTTCGCTACCTCGCCAAGCCGGTGCTGATCGCCCTCGTGCTGGTGGCGTCCGCGGCAGGCTACTTCATCGCGGCGTACGGCATCGTCATCGACAAGGCGATGATCCAGAATGTGTTCGAGACCGATACCCGCGAAGCGACCGAACTGATCAGCTGGCAGATGGCCGCCAGGATCGGCTTGCTGGGCGTGCTGCCATCGCTGTGGATCGCGCGCGCCAATATCCAGTTTCCCAGTGGCGTGAAAGGGCTGCTCAAGCGCAGCAGCAATGCGGGCGGCTCGCTGCTGCTGGCGTTTGCCCTGCTGGCGCTGCTGTTCAAGAGCCTGGCGCCGACGTTGCACGAGCACCGCGAACTGCGTTTCCTGCTCACCCCGACCAATTTCATCCAGGCCGTGGATGGGTATCTGCGCAGCCGCTGGGCCGCCCAGATCGTGGTCGCGCCGCTGGGCCGCGATGCCGTGAAGGGCGCCGCCTGGGCTGGCCATCACCGCAAGACGCTGACGGTGATTGTCGTGGGCGAAACGGCGCGGGCGGCGAACTTTTCGCTCGATGGGTACGGGCGCGACACCAATCCGCTACTGGCGCGGCAAGCTGGCTTGATCAATTTCTCGCGTGTCAGTTCGTGTGGTACGGCGACTGCAGTGTCGGTGCCATGCGTGTTTTCCGCCTTCGGCCGCAACGATTACAGCCAGTCCAAAGCAGCCAGCCAGGAAGGCCTGCTCGACGTGCTGGCGCATGCGGGTTTCGCCGTGCTGTGGCGCGATAATAATTCGGGCTGCAAGGGCGTGTGTAACCGCATCGGGTACGAGGACCTGTCGCGGCCCGACGGCAAGAACGTGCACTGCAGCGGCGACGAATGCTACGACGAGCGCCTGCTCGATGGTTTGCCCGGTTTGCTCGCCAACAGCAGCAAGGACCTGGTCGTGGTGCTGCACCAGAAGGGCAGCCATGGTCCGGCGTATGCCAGCCGCTACCCGCAAGGGTTCGGCCACTTCGGTCCGGTCTGCGCGAGCAATGACTTCGACACCTGCTCGCGCGAATCGATCCGCGCTGCCTACGACAACACGATCCTGTACACCGATTACTTCCTGAGCAAGACCATCGACGGCTTGCGCGCGATCGCGGCCGTGCAGGACGCCGATACGGCCATGCTGTACTTCTCGGACCATGGCGAGTCGCTCGGCGAAAACAACGTGTACCTGCACGGCGCGCCCTACATGTTCGCGCCGCGCGAGCAGACCGAGGTGCCGATGATGCTGTGGATGTCCGACAGCTTCAGCGAGCGTTTCCGCATCGACCGGCGTTGTCTGGCTGCGCGGCGCAACGAACCGCTATCGCATGACAATGTGTTCCACTCGGTGCTCGGCATGCTCGACGTGAACACGGCCGTGCTCAATCCGCGCCTGGACCTGTTCCATGCGTGCGTGCGGGGAGCGTGACATGCAGGAAATGCGCGAGATGCTTGAGATGCGTGAGCTTCATCAGATGCGGGCCGAGCCCAGGCTGCACGCGCCGCTGCTGTCGGCGCACGCCCTGCGGCGCCTGGCCATGATGCTGGCGGCGGGCGCGCTGGCGATCCTGTGGCTGGGCCGCTATACGGATCTCGACCTGATGCTGGCCGATGCCGTGTTCGACGCACAGCGCCGCGTTTTTCCCTGGCGCGATACGTGGCTGACCGTCACGTTCAACCACGTGATCGTCAAGCAGCTCCTGATGCTGCTTGCCGTGGGCATCGTCGGCTACGCGCTGGTCGACGCCTGGCGGCCCCGCGCCGCGCTGGGCGCCCTTGGCCGCGTGCAGCTGCGCATCGTCGCGCTGGCCGCCATCCTGGTACCGGCCATGACCAGCACCCTGAAACACCTGAGCGCATCGCATTGTCCATGGGACCTGGTGCGCTACGGCGGCGAGCAGCCCTATGTGCGCCTGTTCGGCGCGTTCCCAGCCGACACGCTGCCGGGCCAGTGCCTGCCTGCCGGCCATGCGTCAAGCGCCCTGTGGCTGGTGGCGCTGGCCGTCTGCTGGCTGCCGGCGCGGCCATCGCGGGCGCGCGCCGTCGCCTTGCTGGCGATCGGCGCCGGCGCCACGGTCGGCTATCTGCAGCAACTGCGCGGCGCACATTTCATGACGCATACGCTGTGGTCGATCTGGATCGCGTGCACGATCGTCGTGGCGCTGATCGCCAGCTTGCAGGGCAGGCCATCATGAGCATGCTGCGCACCGTCGTCGATCCTGCCCATATTGTCCTGTCACGAGGCGACCAATTCCGTCTGCAGGGCGTGGTGAACCGGCTGGCAAGGGCCTATCCGCCGGACTGGCTGGAGCGCTGCGGCGCGCAGCTATACGGCGCGACCATCGTGGCCAGTCTGGCGCTGACCGGCGTGGTCGGCGCGCTCTGGTCGCCCTGGTGGACCTATCTGATTCCCGTCGTGTGCCCGCTGCTGTTGCTGGGCGTGCTGCCGGTGTGGCTGTTCGGCCGCGAACCGGGCCGTCCGCGCTGGGCGCATCCGCTCGCCATCGTCGGTGACGACGATGCGGCGCTGATCGGGCGGATTGTCGCTGCGATGGATGAACGCAGCAGGGCAGCGCTGTTGCGGCACTGCCCGGCCAATGATGGCGCGAAGGTCTTCGCGCTCTGGCAGCTGCTGCAGGCTGCCGGCGTCGAAGAACCTCGCTGAGGCGACGCTGCGTTCAGGCCGGGCTGTTGTCGACCTCGACGGCCCGCGCCGGCTGGCGGCGCATCTTGCGCCCGGTGCGCTTGAGCCAATTCTCGAAATCGTCGACATACGTGAACACGGCTGGCACCACCAGCAGGCTGAGTAACGTCGACGTGATCAGGCCACCGATGACGGCCACCGCCATCGGCGAGCGGAAGCTCGGGTCACCCGAGAAGCCCAGCGCCAGCGGCAGCATGCCGGCACCCATCGCGATGGTCGTCATCACGATCGGCCGGCTGCGCTTGTGGCAGGCGTCGACCAGCGCGTCGAAGCGGTTCATGCCGGCCTGGCGCGCCAGGATCGCGTAATCGACCAGCAGGATCGAGTTCTTGGTCACGATCCCCATCAGCATGATCAGGCCGATCATCGTCGGCATCGACAGCGCATTGCTGGTCACGAGCAGCGCCACGAACGCGCCGCCGATCGACAGTGGCAGCGCAGCCAGAATCGTCACCGGCTGCATGAAGTCCGAGAACAGCAGCACCAGCACGCCGTAGATGCACAGCACGCCGATCAGCATCGCCAGGCCGAAGCTGGCAAACAGCGCCTGCATTTCCTGGGCGTCGCCCAGCTCCGCAATCGTCACCGACGACGGCAGCGACTGGAACACGGGCAGCGCGCGCGCCGCGGTATTGACCTCGCCGAGCGAGCGGCCCGACAGCTCGACGTCGAGCGTGACGTTGCGCGTGCGGTTCAGGCGGTTGATCTGCGCCGGGCCGCTTTCCATCGTGATGTCGGCCACGGTCGAGAGCAGCACCGGCCCGTTCTTGCCAGGCACCGTCAGGCGCCCGATCGCCGCCAGGTCGGCCCGCACGGCATCCGGCAGCTTCACGCGGATCGGCACCTGGCGCTCGTCCAGGTTCATCTTGGCCAGCGATTGCTCGTAGTCGCCGGCGGTCGCCACGCGCACCGTCTCGCCGATTGCCGCCGCCGTCACGCCCTGGTCGGCCGCGCGCGCAAAGTCGGGGCGCACGATGATTTCGGGGCGCACCAGCGAGGCGCTCGAACTGACGTTGCCGATGCCGGGCAGGCCGCGCAATTCACGCTCGGCCTGGCGCGCCGCGGTGCTGAGCGCATTGGCGTCTTCGCTGCGCAGCACCAGCTGCATCTTGGTGCCGGCATCCGGAATGCCGACCGTGAAGCGCGCGCCGGGAATCGCGGCCACGCGTTCGCGGATCGTGTTTTCGATCACGCCCAGCTTTACGTCGCGGTCACTCCGGTCCACCGTTTTCACCGTCAGCACCGCGCGTCGCGCTTCGGCCGCGGCGCCGGGCGAGAACGCGTCACCGCTCGAGCCGCCGCCGATCGAACTGAAGATGCTCGTCACGCCCTCGACCTTCATCAGTTCCAGGCGCACCTGTTCGGCCACGGCGCGGGTCTGGGCCAGCGTGGCGCCCGGGGCCAGTTCGACATTCACCTGCGTCTGCGAGCGATCGGCCGGCGGCATGAAGCCGGTCGGCAGCAGCGGCACCAGTGCCAGCGAGCCCGCGAAGAACACGGCCGCGCCCAGCATTGTCAGGCCACGGCGGCGCAGGCACCACTGCATCACGGCCAGGTAGCGCCGCATGATCGCGCTGTCTTGCGGCTCGTGACCGGCCACGCCGGCGTTCTTCGGCGCCTTGAGCAGGTACGCGCACATCATCGGCGTGAGCAGACGTGCCACCAGCAGCGACGCCAGGATCGCCAGCACGGCGGTCCAGCCGAACTGCTTGAAGAATTTGCCGGGGATGCCGCCCATGAAGGCGGTCGGCAAAAACACCGCGACGAGCGCGAACGTGGTGGCGATCACTGCCATCCCGATTTCGTCGGCCGCCTCGAGCGAGGCCTGCATCGGCGACTTGCCCATGTGGAGGTGGCGCGAGATGTTTTCGATCTCGACGATCGCATCGTCGACCAGCACGCCGATTACGAGGGCCAGCGACAGCAGCGTGACCATATTGAGCGTGTAGCCAAACAGGTACTGGCCCAGGAAGGCCGGAATCACTGACAGCGGCAGGGCGGCCGCAGCGATCAATGTGGCGCGCCAGTCGCGCAGGAACCACCAGACGACCAGCACCGCCAACAGCGCGCCTTCGTACAGCATGTGCATTGAGGCGTCGAAGTTCTCGTCGACCGACACCGAGTTGTCGATCACTTCATTGACGATCAGCTTCGGGTTTTCTTTCTTGAGCTGTTCCATCGCGGCGCGCGCGCCGGTGGCGACATCGATCTCGCCGGCCCCGCGCGTGCGGAACACTTCGAAGGCGACCACGCGGCGGCCATCCTGCTCGGCCAGCGCGCGGGGCTCTTCCACGGTGTCGAGCACACGCGCCACCTGGTCCAGGCGCACGTGGCGCGCGTCCGGCAGCGGGATCTCCATCGCCGCCAGCGCCTGCGCGGTGCCGACGGTGGCCAGCGTGCGCACCGATTGCTCGACGCCGCTGACGTCGCCCCGGCCACCCGGCGCTTCGCGCTGCACATTGCGCAGCTGGCGCGAGATGTCCAGCGCCGAGACGCGCAGCGCCGCCATCTTCTGGTCATCGAGCTCCACGCGCATCTCGCGCGTGACGCCACCCACGCGCCGGATTTCACCGAGGCCCGGCACGCCCAGCATGCGCTTGGCGACGTCGTTGTCGACGAACCAGCTCAGGTCCTGGTCGTCCAGGCCGGAGCCTTCGGCTGCGGCGATCGTGAAGGTGGAGACGACGCGCCCGGCGGTGGCGGCCTTGGTCACGGTCGGTTCGCGCAGCTCGGCCGGCATGTCGGCGCGCACGCGCGAGACGGCGTCGCGCACGTCGTTGACAGCTTCGGCCGAATCGCGCTCGAGGATGAATTCGACCGTGACGGTGGCCACGCCATCGAGCACGCGCGTGTAGATGTTCTTGATGCCCTGCAGCGTGGCGACCGAGTCTTCGATCTTGCGCGCGACTTCGGTTTCAAGCTGCGCCGGCGCGGCGCCATCCAGGACGGCGGTGACGGTGACGATCGGCAGTTCGATGTCGGGGAAGTCCTGCACCTTGCTGGCATTGAAGGCCATCAATCCTGCTACAGTGAGCAGGACGAACAGCATGATCGCCGGGATCGGATTGCGGATCGACAGGGCGGAGAAATTCATCGTGCAGCCTTTGCGGGGGCTACAGCTGGCGTGGCTATATTGCGTACCAGGTCGCCGTCATTCAGGAACCCGGCGCCGGTGACGACAATGGGCGCATCGGCTGCCAGGCCGCCGACGATCTCGACCCGGTCGCCCAGGCGGCGACCCGTGGTGACCTTCAGTTGGCTCACGCGGCTGTCCGCATTCAGGCGGTACACATAACTGAAGCCGTCGCGCACCGCGATCGACTGCTGCGGCACGGTCAGGGCGTTTGACGTGCCCAGTTCAAACCGGCCGCTGGCGAACATGCCGGCCTTGAGCAGCATGTCGCCCGACAGCGCCGGTGGCAGGTCGACATACACCAGCGCAAGCCGGGTCTGCGGATCGACCGACGGCGCCACGACGCGCACCTTGCCCGTGACTTCGAGGCCGCTGGCGCCGCGCACAATGGCGCGCGTGCCCGCCTTGATGCGCCCGAGGTCCTGCGCCGTCACTTCGGCGCGCCATTCGAGGCGGCCCTGGCGGATCATGCGAAACAGTTCGGTGCCCACGCCGACGACGGCGCCGACGGTGGCGCCCCGCGCCGAAATCACGCCGCTGTCGGGCGCCGTCACCTGCGTGTATTTCAGGCGCAGCTGCTGCTGCGTCAGCGTGGCCTGGGCCGACTGGACGCGCGCGGCGCCAGTCTGCTCGCCCGTCACGTATTGGGTGACCTGCTGGGCGCTGAGGGCGCCGGAGCTTTCCAGTGCCCGCGCGCGGTCGGCATTCGCCTTGGATTCCAGGGCATTGGCTTTTGCTTCGAGCAGCGCGGCGCGCGCGCCCTCGATATCGGCGCGCACGGTTTCATCTGCGAACACGGCCAGCACCTGGCCCTTCCTGACCACGTCGCCGACATTGACGCGCACCTCGTTCAGGCGCAGTCCGTTCGATTCGCTGCCGATGACGGCGTCCTGCCAGGCGGCGATGCTGCCATTGGCGGTCAGGCTGATCGGCAGGCTGGTGGTGGCGGGACGGGTGGTGGTGACGCTCAGGGCAGGGCGTGGCGCGGCCTTTTCTTCCTTGGCGTCGGCGCGGTTGATCGTCGCCAGCGCAATGACGGCGCACAGCGACGCAGCCCCGAGGGCGATGGCAAGGGCACGTGGATGTCGAATGGTTTTCATGGTGTCTGGGTGATCGCGGCCTGGTCCAGCAATCCGGTGATCCGGCGCTCCGGCAAGCAACTGAGTGTAGCAAATGTGAAGCCCCCGGCAGGGCTGCACGGGTGGCATTACAAATAGTGCAGTGCGGAAAAATAGGCGGTTTGGCAGGGCGTTCTACAAATTTACAACAGTAGATCTACCGTATTGCACTGCACAATAAAAAGAGATATATTGGACCTGTCTCCTCCAGTTTTCTCCGAAAATTGGATTTGCCGCCCGCCAACCAACAGGTTCTGCGGGCGTTTTTTTTGCTCTGTTTAGACGTTTTCGCCCTGGAACGACCCGGCGCGCCAGGTCAGCACCAGCGTATCGCGGTATCCGTGCTCGCCCAGTGGCTGGATCGGCGTCGATTCGTGGATCACGGCGGCGTCGTCCAGCAACAGCAGCGTCCACGGTTCGGTCATCGTGAAGCGCTGGCCAGCGGGGCCGTCGGCGTCGAACACGCGCGTCTCGCCGCCCTTGATGCCGTGGCGGCCAATCATGATCACGGCCACAAAGTTCACGCCGTCGCGGTGCGCGCCTTCGGGTGTCGGGCGGCCGATGCCGTCCGCCGTGTCGATCCTGAACTGGTGCGCTTCGACGAACCATGGCCGTGCTGGCGTCACCGCCGAACAGGCCGCGCCGAGCGCGCGCAGCAGGCGTTCCCAGGCCGGGTTGGCGACCGTGGCCGCCTCCATGGGCGCGAACAGGCGGTGCATGCCGCCGTGCAGCGCGTTGTACTCGACGGGCTGCCAATGCGCGCGGTGCGGCGTCTGCACCAGGCTGGCGCCATCGTCAATGAAGCACGAGTGGCGCCGGCGCCGATAGCGCCCGCCATCCTTCAGGTAATCGTCGAGTTCGAGCCGGTCCCAGCTGGGTACCAGCGTGGCGAGGTCAGGCAGGCTGCAGCCGGCCAGCAGCGCAACGTCGTCAGGGCGCAGCAGGGCGTAGCCGGTGTCGCGCAGTGCGGCCGTCAGGTGCGACGGATCGAGATAGGGCAGGGGCGGAGTGGTCATCCCGCTAGCCTAGCACTTTCATTGCCGCCCGGCCAGACTTCACCAGGTCTTGACCAGCGTCAGGCGCAGCGAGCGCGGTTCAATCGGGTGAAAGTGCACGTCCGCCACGGGCGCCGTTTCGCCCGCCAGTTGCGACTCGTAGAAGTAGTCGATCGCGGAGGCGCGCCGGTTCGTCAGGTTGAACGCTTCAAGTTCCAGCTGCAGGTCCTTCGCCAGCTGGTAGCCCACGCGCCCGTTGAGCGTCACGCTTGCCTTCGAACGCACGCTGTCGTCCTCGATCAGCGGACGCGGACCGAACCAGCGCAGGCGCAGGGAACCCGACCACGGGCCGCTGCGGTCGACCGTCACGCCCAGTTGCGCGACGCCTTCGATGGCGCCCGGGATCCGGTTGCCCAGCGAGCGCGCGCGGGCCCAGGCGGCGTCGACATCGACCGACAGCCATTTGTAGGGCCGGTAGTAGTTCGAGAACTCGATGCCGTAGCGGCGGCTCGGATCGCCCGCCTCGGTGTTGCCGGCGTCGCCGATATAGGTCAGCTCGGAATCGAAGTCGAGGCGGTACACGGCCAGCGACATCTGCATCTTCGGGATTGCCTCGGTGCGCAGGCCGAACTCCACGCCGCGCGAACGCACGAGGCCTGGCGTGCGATCCACCGCATCGAGCGTTTTCGGATCGACCGTGGCGACGGTGCCGCGCGCGTCGTTGCTGTGAAAGCCATGGCCGTAGTTGGCATACAGCTCGGTCGACGCCCACGGGCCGTAGGCGATGTTCAGCGTCGGCGTGACCAGGGTGTCGTGCGCCTTGCCGGCGTTCTCAAGCCGGTCGCCATCGACGCGGAAGCGGTAGTTGTTCGCGCGCACACCGACGACCGTGCGCAGCGCATCGCTCCAGCGCGTGGCGTTCTCGACGAACACCGCGCCGCTCGTCTCGACGATGTGGTCTTCGCGCGTGGTGGCAATCCGCGCGCGCTTGCGGGTGTCGTACAGGCCGTTGTAGATATTGTCGTTCTGGAGCTGCGCGCCCACCGTCAGGTCGGACGACAGCGTGTCGCTGCGGTGCATGTGCCAGGTGTGGGTGGCATCGACGCCCGTCGTCACGCGCCGGTCGGGCTGGGCGAACTGGTCGCCATTGACCGGATCATTTAAAAAGTAGGTGAAATTCGAGAACAGTTCGAGCTCGTTGCGGATCACGTAGGCGCTCACTTTAGAGGCCGAATCGGTATCGGTGCTGCGCCAGATGCCCGAGATGCTCTGACGGCGCGCCTGACCACCATCGCTGTCGTCGATGAGGTCAAAGCGGCCGATGCGGCCATCCTCGACAGCGCGCAGCGGAATCTGGTCGGTCGAATTCCAGTGGCCGCTGTAGCTCATTGCGGTGACGTTCCAGCCATTGTTGGCGTAACCCTGGCTGTAGCGCAGCACGGCGTTGACCTTGCGGTAGCCATCGGGGCGCGTCCATGGGCCGTCGTTCTTCATCAGCTCCAGCGCGTACAGCAGGCTGCCGCCGGCAACCTCGGGCGAGCCGGCCAGCATCGTGCGGGCGTAGCCGTCCTGGCCGACCGTCGCGGACGCGATGCTTTTCACCAGGCGGTTGGCATAGCTGAGCGAGGCCACGCCGGCGGACGAGAAATCGCCTTCACGCGCCGAGTACGGGCCCTTGCGGTAATCGAGCCGGCCCACCAGTTCGGGAATCAAAAAATTCAGGTCGGTCCAGCCCTGGCCGTGCGCGTGGCTGCGCTGGTTGACGGGCATCCCGTCGACCCAGGTGGCCAGGTCGGTGCCGTGGTCGAGATTGAAGCCGCGCAGGTAGAACTGGTTGGCCTTGCCTTCGCCGCTGTGCTGGCTGGCGATCAGGCCGGGCGTGACCTCGAGCAGCTCGCCCGGCCGGTAGGCGATGCGCCCGGCCAGGTCCTTCGCACCGGCGCTGCCGGCGCCGGCCGAATCGGCGATGCCAAGCTGGCTGGCGCGGGCGCCTTCGACCAGTACGCGCTGGAGCTGAAAATCATCGGCTTGAACGGTCGATGAGACGAACAGCGCGGCGAGCACGCATGGGATGGGACGAAGCAGCATGGCAATTTCAGAGTAAGGGTTCAGCGCGCGGGCTGTTCGAGCGTCTTGCGCATGAAGGTCAGCGAACGCACGGCGCCGCCTTCGTTGAGGTTCACGGTGTTGACCTGTTCGGCCATGAAGTCGACCAGGACGCCCTGGTGGATCACGGCCGTTGCCGACAGCGGCGTGGCGGCCAGCTCCTGGTAGATCATGACGCTTTGCGCATCGGCCGTCACGCCGACCCAGTTCACGGGCAGCTTCTTGCCGTTCTTGTCGGCGAGCCAGAAGTGACGCTCGACGTATGTGCGCAGCACCGCCTGGTCTTCCACGTCGCTCAGGTCAAACTGGCGCCCGTACAGATTGAGCAGCAGCGCGTCGATATCGTGCGCCGTGTAGGTATGGACGATTTCCGTGCTCTCGGTGCGCGCGTTGTACGAGATGTCGGTCATGCCGAAGTGGAAGCGGTGCGCGCTGGCCGCAGCGCTGGCGCACAGCAGCAGCGCCAGGAGCAGCGATTTCAATCCGTGCAGCGTCATTGCGCCGCCTTCGGTGTGGCCTTGAGCGGCGTAGCCGCGTCGCGCATCAGATTGTTCGGATCGCGCTCGGTCTTGAACAGCTCCAGGCGCGACGGCGTCGCCTTGCGTGGCCAGCTATTGTTGCTGACATCGATGTCGGCCGTTTCCCAGTACGGGTCCTGGGTCAGGCCGACGATCGGCTCGTCGGTGACGAACAGCTTCGTGATCTTTTTGGGCGAATAGCGCCACACTTCGGCCGGAATGCGCTCGATCGTCTTTTGGCCGCTCTTGAAGGTCAGCTCCACAATCAGCGGCATCACGAGGCCACCGCGATTGGAAAAGTCGACCAGCGTCAGGTGCTTGCCTTCCTTGAGCAGTGCCTTTTCCCAGTCTTCCAGCCCGGCCGTCGTTTCGGCGAAGGTGTTGCGGTCCTTGTTGGTGACGGTGAATTCGTCGTGTTCGTTGTAGAAGTCCTTCAGCTCGGGATGTGCATCGACGCGGCGCGGCATTCCCTGGTTGCGCTGGTCGGTCACCGACACCGGCTCGGCGGCGCGGCGCGCGCGCTGCCAGGCTTTTTCGACTTCCGGGTCCTTCGACGACACCGTGTACTCGCTGATGCCGTCGACGCTGATGTCCACGGCGTCGGTCGTGTAGAACCAGCCGCGCCAGAACCAGTCGAGGTCCGTGCCTGATGCATCTTCCATCGTGCGAAAGAAGTCGGCCGGGGTGGGGCGCTTGAACTTCCAGCGTTCGGCGTATTCCTTGAATGCGAAGTCGAACAGCTCGCGCCCCAGCACCGTCTCGCGCAGGATATTGAAGGCGGTAGCCGGCTTGGCGTAGGCGTTGGCGCCGCGCTGCAGCGTCGACTCGGCATTCGTCATGATCGGCGCCTGGTTCGTGCTGCGCATGTAGTCGACGATGTCGCGCGGCTCGCCACGGCGCGCCGGGTAGTTCTCTTCCCACGCCTGTTCGGCCAAAAACTGCAGGAAGCTGTTCATCCCTTCGTCCATCCAGGTCCACTGGCGCTCGTCCGAATTGACGATCATCGGGAAGTAGTTGTGGCCCACCTCGTGGATGATCACGCTGATCAGGCCATACTTGGCGGCCTGCGAATAGGTCAGCGCGCCCGTCTTGGCGTCCTTGACGGGGCGCCGGCCGTTAAACGACAGCATCGGGTATTCCATGCCGCCCACCGGGCCGTTGACCGAGATCGCCACAGGATACGGGTAGTCGAACGAGTACTTGTTGTACTGCTCGATCGTGTGGATCACGGCCGGCGTCGAGTATTTTTCCCACAGCGGATTCGCTTCGGCCGGGTAGTACGACATCGCCATCACGTCCTGCTTGCCGCTCTTGATGCCCTGCGCATCCCAGATGAACTTGCGGCTCGACGCGAACGCGAAGTCACGCACGTTCTTCGCGTTGAAACGCCAGGTACGGCTGCTGGTGGCACGCCCCTTTTCGGTTGCCTGCGCTTCGGCCTGCGACACGATCATCACGGGCTTGCCCGCGGTTTTCGCCTGCTGCAGGCGCCCGCGCTGGGCGCTGCTCAAGACCTCGCCCGCGTTCTGCAGCTCGCCCGTGGCGGCCACAATGTGGTCGCTCGGCACCGTGATCGCCACATCGTAGTCGCCAAATTCCAGCGTGAATTCGCCGTCGCCCAGGTATTGCGCGTTCTGCCAGCCGGTGGCGTCGTAGTAGGCGGCCATGCGCGGGAACCACTGCGCGATTTCGTAGATGTCGTTGCCGTCCTTGAAGCGCTCGAAGCCCATGCGGCGGCCCAGCACGTTCATCTCGGGGATGTTGAAGCGCCATGCCACGTTGAACGAGACCTTCGCACCGGTTTTCAATGGCTGCGGCAGGTCGATCCGCATCATCGTCTTGTTGATCGTGTGCGCCAGCGCGCGGCCGTCGCTGCCGGTCACGCTCTGGATGTCGATGCCGCCGGCGAACTTGCCTGCTTCCAGCGTGAAGCGCAGGGCGTCGAACTTCACGCCATCGTTGCCCCTGGCCTGCCACGCGCTGCGCGACGGCAGCGTCGTGATCTTGCGGTTGTCCGAGTCGCTGCGGAACATGTTCTGGTCCAGCTGTACCCACAGGTACGACAGCGTGTCGGGCGAGTTGTTGTGGTACGTGACCGTGCCGGCGCCGCTGATGGCGCGATTGGCTTCATCGAGCGTCACGCGCAGCTTGTAGTCGGCGCGCTGCTGCCAGTAGGCGTGGCCCGGCGCACCGGCCGCGTTGCGCGTGACGCCGGGCGTCGGCAGCAGCTCGTCCAGCTGGCGGAACTTGTCGTCGAAGGCCGGGCCGGCCGCGCTGGCGGTCATCGCAACGCCAAGAGTGAAGGTCGCGAAGGCCGCGTGCAGGTGGGGGATGTTCATGGTCGTGGAGCCTGACAATATATTTTCTGCGACAGCGTAAAAACGTCGTTCCCGCGAAGGCGGGAACCCAAGGTGTTCGCGTTGTCGAAACGCTGGCAAACTTGGGTTCCCGCCAAGGCGCCCGGCGAGGGCGGGAACGACGGGTCTGGTGCTAACTTAACGAAGCATGGACGTCACTGCGCAGGCGTTGCTGCGTCTTCCGCATCTTTTGCATCCTTCGTCTTGAGCTTCGAATTGAAGTCGCGCATCAGGTTGTTCGGATCGCGTTCGGTCTTGAACAGTTCGAGACGCGACGGCGTCGCCTTGCGTGGCCAGCTGTTGTTGCTGACGTCGACGTCGGCCGTTTCCCAGTTCGGGTCCTGCGTCAGGCCGACGATCGGTTCATCGGTGACGAACAGCTTCGTGATTTTGGTCGGCGAATAACGCCACACTTCGGCCGGGATGCGCTCGATGGTTTTCTGGCCGTTCTTCAGCGTCAGTTCCACGATCAGTGGCGTGACCAGACCGCCCACGTTCGAGAAGTCGACCAGCGTCAGGTGCTTGCCTTCCTTGAGCAGCGCCTTTTCCCAGTCTTCCAGTTCGGCCGTCGTTTCCGCAAACTTGTTGCGGTCCTTGTTGGTGACGGTGAACTCGTCGTTCTCGTTGTAGAAGTCCTTCAGTTCCGGGTGCGCATCGACGCGGCGTGGCATGCCCTTGTTGCGCTGGTCCGTGATCGACACCGGCTCGGCGGCGCGGCGTGCGCGCGCCATGGCTTTCTCGACTTCAGGATCCTTGGAAGACACCGTGTACTCGGTGATCCCGTCGACGCTCACGTCCACCGCATCGGTGGTGTAGAACCAGCCGCGCCAGAACCAGTCGAGGTCCGTGCCCGACGCGTCTTCCATCGTGCGGAAGAAGTCGGCCGGCGTCGGGCGCTTGAACTTCCAGCGCTCGGCGTATTCCTTGAACGCGAAGTCGAACAGCTCGCGGCCCAGCACCGTTTCGCGCAGCACGTTCAGCGCGGTGGCCGGCTTGGCATACGCGTTGTTACCGAACTGCAGAACCGATTCCGAGTTGGTCATGATCGGCACCTGGTTGGTGCTCTTCATGTAGGTGGTGATGGCGCGCGGGTCGCCGCGGCCGCCCGGCCAGTTGGCTTCCCAGGCTTCCTGCGCCAGGAACTGCACGAACGAATTCAGGCCTTCGTCCATCCAGGTCCACTGGCGTTCGTCGGAATTGACGATCATCGGGAAGTAGTTGTGGCCCACTTCGTGGATGATCACGCCGATCAGGCCATACTTGGTGCGCTGCGAGTACGTCAGTTCGCCGGTCTTCTTGTCCTTGCTCGGACGCGGACCGTTAAACGAAATCATCGGGTATTCCATGCCGCCCACCGGACCGTTGACCGAGATCGCGGTCGGGTACGGGTAGTCGAAAGAGTACTTGTTGTATTGCTCGATGGTGTGGATGATCGCCTGGGTCGAGTACTTCTCCCACAGTGGATTGCCTTCCTTCGGGTAGTACGACATCGCCAGCACGTCCTGCTTGCCGCTCTTGACCGCCTGCGCATCCCAGATGAACTTGCGGCTCGACGCGAACGCGAAGTCGCGCACGTTCTTGGCCTTGAAGTGCCAGGTTTTCATGGCCGTGCTGCGCACTTTCTCGGCCGCTTCGGCTTCGGCCTGGGTCACGATGATGACGGGCTTTTTCGCCGTCTTCGCCTGTTGCAGGCGATCGCGCTGGGCGGCCGTCAGGACCTCGCCCGGGTTTTGCAGCTCGCCCGTGGAAGCCACGATGTGGTCGCCCGGCACCGTGATGCGCACGTCGTAGTCGCCAAATTCGAGCGTGAATTCGCCCGAGCCCAGGAACTGCTTGTGCTGCCAGCCGTACACGTCGTAGTAGGCGGCCATGCGCGGGAACCACTGGGCGACTTCGAACAGGTCATTCTTGTCGTCGAAGGTTTCGTAGCCGGCGCGCCCGCCCAGCACCTTCTGCTCATTGATGTTGTAGCGCCAGTCGATCCCGAACGTCACCTTCGCGCCGGGTTTGAGTGGCTGCGGCAGGTCGATCCGCATCATCGTCTTGTTGATGGTGTACGGCAGCGGGCGACCGCCTGCATCCTTGACCGCCAGGATGTCGAAGCCGCCGGGGAAGGTGCGCCCCTCGAGCACGGTGCGCAGGGCATCGTATTTCAGGCCGGTGGTCTGGGTGCCGTTGGCCCACGCATCGCGCGAAGGCAGGATGGCGCTCTGGCGCGCATCTGAATCGGTCTTGTAGATGTTCTGGTCGAGCTGCACCCACAGGTATTTAAGGGTATCCGGGGAATTGTTGTGGTAGGTGACCGTGCCGGCGCCGGAGAGCGCGCGTTTGGCTTCATCGAGCGTGGTGCGGATCGTGTAATCGGCGCGTTGCTGCCAGTAGGCGTGGCCCGGGGCGCCGGAGGCGGTGCGGATCGTGCCTGGGGTCGGCAGCAGCTCATCGAGCTGGCGGAACTTGTCGTCGAACGGTGCTGCGGCAAACGATGATGCTGCGAGGCATAGAGCTGCTACGCCGATTGGAAAACGAAACATGATTCCCCTGGATTTGTTGTTGGAAATATGACAGGAATTCTATCGTTGATATTCCTCAATTGCTTAACGTATTTGTAAAAATCCAGATACATGTGGCGGCGCCACACCAATGACGCGCGCTTGCATGTTCGCTTGCATGGTCTCGGGCGCGTGCAGCGGTTCCCATTGGCGGGAACGCTGGAAGAAAGCTATGCCGCCGGCATGCTGAAGGTGAACGTGATGCGCCCGTCCGTTGAGGTGACGCCGATCGCGCCGTCGTGGCCGCGCGCGATCTGGTCGACGATGTACAGGCCGAGTCCCAGGCCTTCGTCGCCGGCGCGCGAGGTGGCGCGCCAGTAGGGCTTGAACAGCTGGTCGATGACGGCCTGGCTCAGATCGGGGCCGGCGTTGCTCACGGCGAGCACGAAGCTGGCGCCGTCGACGCGCGCGTCCACGTGGATCGGCTCTCCGCTGTCGCCGTGCAGCAGTGCATTCTTGAGCAGATTCGACAGCAGTTGCGCGAGCCGCTGCGGATCGCTGCGCAGCGCGATGTCACGCGCGATGTCGGACCGGATCACGCGGTCGGGGTACACGCCGCGCAGCTCGTCGACCACCTGGTCGAGCATCAGGTGCACGTCGGCGCTCTGGCACAGTTCGAGCGCGAGGCCAGAGCCCATGCGCCCGCGCGTGAAATCGACCACGTTGTCGACCAGGCCGGCCATGCGCATGGCGCTGCTGCGCACGCGTTCGACGATCTTGTCGGTGGCGGGATCGGTGCTGCGGCGCTTGAGCAGTTCGGCGCCGGTCAGGATGGCGCTGAGCGGCGTGCGCAGGTCGTGGCCCAGTACCGCGATGAACTGTTCGCGCAGTTCGGCTGTTTCGCGTTCGGACAGCAAATCCGAGCGCGTGGCGCGCAGCGAGCGGTCGGTTTCGAGCTGGCGTGAAATGAGTTCGGCAAACAGCGTCAGCGCCGACACCGTGGCGCCCTCGCTCAGTGCTGCCGGCTCGGGATCGAGGCCGCACAGCGTGCCGAAGTAGTCGCCGTCGGGACGGAAGATCGGGATCGAAAAATAGCTCTGGAACCCGTACAGGCGCGGCGTATGGTGGTCGCGGTACGAATCGCTGTCACGCACGCTGTCGATGACGATCGGCTGGCGCGTCGCGCGCACTTCTTCGCACAGCGTGGTGGTGACGTCGAGCGGGTCGCCCGCCTGCAGGCCGATCCCGAGCTCGTCGTGCACGGCGCAGGTGGTCCAGGTGGTATCGGTGACGTGCGCGATGCAGACGAACCCCAGTCCGGTCATGGTCGCCACGGTTTCCAGCACGCGCGGTACGGCGGCAATGGCCTGGATTTCCCTGACATGCTGGGGGATGGTATCTGGCATCATGGTAGCTCGGTGAATGAGGTCGAAATCATACCACCGGCCGCGGCGTGTGGTCCGGCTCAGGCCAGCCAGCGCCCGTCGGCATACACCTGGACGTCGCCCAGAAACACGGCATCGGTGACCGCGAATACGTCGATGTGAAAGCGCGCATCCTTGCGCTTGAAGCCGGGCTTCGTGTACACGCCGTGCTTGGCGCCGAGCGACAGGTGGATGCCGCACATGCGCTCATACGTCCCGATATCGTCCACCCGCAGGTCGCGTGTGAAGGCGCGGTTCAGGCCAAAGCCCAGCTCGCGCACCCAGACTTCGCCTTCCTCGAGGCGGATGTTCTCGAGCACCTGCTCGAAGGCGGGCGTGGCGTTTTCTGTGCCGGTCACGCGACCCGCGTCGATGATCAAGGTGACCGGTACGTCGGGATGGTTCGAGCGGTAACTGGTGTCGCCGAATACGTGGATCTGGACCCGGCCATGCACGGCTTCGAGGTCTTGCGCTTCGGTGAACACTTCGCCGATCGGGAACTGCCCGCCGACGTTGTTCATCTCGCTGTAGTCGCCGATATTGAGCTTGGCCGCTTCGAAGGGCGAGGCGAACGTGAGCGTCTCGCCGCCGCCGACCACGCGGCCATGCGGCGCGCTGTCGATCAGCGCCTTGAGCGCGCGCCCGGTGCCGCGGAAGTAGGCGGGGTCGTAGGCCAGCGCGTTGACATAGTGTTCGCCCTGGATGCCGGGCATGCGCGACAGGTGCACGTGCTCGATCACTTTTAAATCGAGCTTGAACAGCTCGACGCGGATGCGAAAACCGTCGAGCCGGAAATTGGTCGACTGGACCAGCACCACCAGGTCGTGCGCGGCCATCGAGCGGAACGCCGCCAGCACCGCATCGGGCGTGACGCTGTCGAAGTCCACGAACGCGGCGTCGGGCAGATTGCGCCGGTAGCCCGCGAGCAGGGCGCGCGCCAGCGGCGTGCGCGTGTCGTACACGACCAGCGCCTTGTGCGCCGGGCCGTGTTCGAGGGCGATCGAGAGCACGGCCGACAGGTGCGCGGTCGCGGCGTCCACCACGGTGGCGGGCAGGTCGTCGTCGGAAAGAGTGGGGGCGGCAGCGGTCATCGGCGCACAGGAGGCAAGAGGGAAGCGGCCATTATACGTTCCGTTGCAACGTGAGGGAGCAGGCGGCGCTACCGGGCAAACAGCGCGACGCGTGGCCGTGCGGGGCGCTATCATGCGGCCTTCGATCACGATCAAGACAGCGGTTGGCAGGCCGTCTTTCGGCATGTACGGCAACAGCGAAATACGGGGCACCATGGCACACAACGATTCCTGCATCAATACCGGCTGCGGCCGCGCGTTTCCACAGCCGGTCGATTTTTGTCCGTGGTGCGGAACGGCGCAGCGGCCGCTCAACGCCGTGCCGGCGCCGCCGGTCATGATGCCAACCGTGTTTCCCGTACTCCCCGTAACACCCGCGCCACCCGCGCCACCCGTACCGCCCGCGCCGGTCATCGCGCCACCAGTCGTTCAACCGCCGCCAGCGCCGAAGCCGATTCCGGCAACCCCGGCACCCCCAGCGCCGCCGGTGCCACCCGTGCGCGCCAATCCCCCACCACGCCCGGCCGTCCCGACGCGCAAACCGATCCGCCTGCGCTGGTGGCTCATCGGCCTGGGTCTTCTGTGGCTGGCCTGGATGCTGACCAAGCCAACGGCAGCCCGCATCGAGCGCCGCATGGCGTCGGCCGTCGCCCTGGCCAAGGAGTGCAAGCCGAAGGAAGCGCAGGACGAGTTGATTGCGCTGCGCAAGACGCGTGCGACGCCCGAGCAGCTGCGTCAGGTGCAAAGCGCGCTCAATACGGCGGCCGCGGCCTGCACCCGCGCCGAGCAGCGCCGCGCCGCGTGGACCACCGCCAACAACGCCATCGAGCGCCTGCTGAATGCGGGCAGCTTCGAACAGGCGCGCACCCGCCTGGCCACATTCACCAAGCGCTGGGGCGAGGACGCGCGCACGCGCGAAGTCAAGGCGCGCATCGACGCCGGCCGGCGCGACCATCCGCTGGCCGATCCTTCGCGCTGACCCCGTAAGGACAGCCACGCCGCCACGCCTTGTGTATCATCGAACGCGTTGACAACAAGGAGCACAGCATGAAAGCGACGATGACGAACACGCTGCTGGCGTCGGCAATGCTGCTGGCGCTGGCCGGCTGCGCGCGCGACGACGAGGGCAAGGGCCCGGCCGAGCGCGTTGGCAAGGCACTCGATCAGGCCACCGCCGGGGTGACCAATTCGGTCAAGGATGAAATCGCCCGCGCCGACGACGCCGTCGAGAATGCGCGCAACAAGGTCGGCAACGCGACGCAGGAAGCCAGCCGGGGCCTGGAGCGCGCTACCGAGAAAATGGGCCAGTCGGTCGAACGGGCCGGCCAGGTGATCCAGGAAAACGCCGGCAAGGACAAGGGCGACGACTAAGCGCTGGCGGCGCGCGGCATGTCCGGATCGCCGTACACGATGGCCATGTCGACCTGGCCCGAGCGCCACGCGTGCTCCAGGTTCTGCTCGATCACATCCAGGTTCACACGGTCGCCATCGGCGAAACCGCGCACGCCGTAAGCACGGTTGCGGCCATGCGACTTGGCCATGTACAGCGCCATGTCCACCAGGTTGACCACGCGCTCCCAGGCCATCGCCTGCTTGCCGATGGCAAGCGGGAACGGCGCGAAGCCGATCGACACGGTCACGGTAATTTCAACGCCGGCATGATCGATGGCGGTGGCGTTGATGCCGCCCAGGATGCGCGCAGCCACTTCGTCCATCCGGTGGCGCGGCACCGAGGGCAGGAACGCCAGGAACTCTTCACCGCCCCAGCGCACGATCATGTCGGTCTCGCGCAGGATCTCGGCCAGGCTGGCCGAGATCGTGGTCAGCACCGTGTCGCCGGCCGCGTGGCCGTGGGTGTCGTTGATGTGCTTGAAGTGGTCGACGTCCAGCAGGAACAGCGCGCCCACGCCGTCCGCCCCGGCCGCGGATGGCGTCGACGGTGGCAGCGCGCGCATGTACTCGAGGAAGTGGCGGCGGTTGTACAGGCCCGTGAGCGGATCGCGCACGCTCTGCTGCTTGAGCTCGAAGTTCTTGGCATGCAGCTGCGCGTTCGCGTGGCGCACCTTGCGGTACAACAGACCCACCACGATGGCCGCCAGCGCGATCACGGCGAGCACCAGCCACCAGACACGCTGTTGCAGGCGGCGGTTGTCGAGTTCGGCCGACTTGATCGTGTTCTCGCTGCGCAGCAGTTCGATCTGGCGCTGCTTGCGTTCGGCCTCGTACTTCTCTTGCAGCTCGAGCATGGCCTGCTGGCGGCGCTTTTCAAACAGTTCGTTCGACAGCGTGCGCTCGCGGTGGTAGGCCTTCAGGGCGCCCGGCAGGTCGCCCACGCGCTCGAGCGCCACGCCGTATTCCACCAGGGCAGTCTGCAGTTCGGGCTTGTCGCCCATTTCTTCATAGCCGGCGATGCCGGCCTCGATATGGCGCTTGCCCTCGACGAGGCGGCCGGTGGCGAGGAAGGCCTGGCCCAGGTTCAGGTGCGCGATCGCGTCGAGCCGGCGATCGTTCAGGGTTTTCAGCGCGTCAAGCGCCTGCTGCGCGTAGACGACGGCGTTGCGGTAGTCGCCCATCTTGAGATACCAGTCAGACAGATTGACCAGGGTGCCGGCGATGCGGTTGGTGGCGCCGATCTTGCGTTCGAGCGCGAGGCCGTCCTGCAGCGCGCGCAGGGCGCGCTCGTTCTGGCCGGTGTCGATCGCCAGGCCGTACTCGATCCGCTTGAGCAGCGCCGTCCGTCCGGGCGAGTTGGCAGTGGCCGCAGCGGCGTAGGCCTCGTCCAGCACATCGAAGCCTTTTTCGGGTTCGCGCATCCGGGCGTACAGCCGCGCCAGGGAGTACTGCGCCATCACGATATGGATCGGATCGCCGTTCGAGCGCGCCAGTGCGGCGGCGCTCTGCAGGCCCTGCAGGGCACGCGGCAGATTGCCTTCCTCGGCATACGATTCACCCGACGAAATCGCGGCGCGCACGCGCAGGTCGATATCGTTCGTGGTGTTGGCCAGTTTCTCGGCTTCCCAGATCAGGCGGTGGGATTCGCCCGGGCGGTGCTGGGCGAACGCAGCATACCCCTGCATCAGCAGACCCTTGGCCAGCGCGCCGGTGTGATCGTGCTGGCGGCCCAGCGTAATGAGTTCGTTGGCCAGCGCGACGGCCTGCGCATGCTGGCCCATCCCGTGGCGGGCGGCGGCCATCTGGTGCAGGAATTCGATCCGCTGCGGCAGCGGTGCAACGCGCGCCTGGTCTTCGATGGCTTCGAGCATCGGCAGGGCGCGTTCGGGAACGACACGGTTGGCTTCCCGGATCTCGGCCAGGCGCGCGTCGAGCGCCGCGCCGTCGCTGGCCAGCGCACAGGCCGACGCAACGCACAGTGACAAGGCCACGGCGTTGAGTCGGGAGCGCGACAGGGCGCGATGCAGGATAGCGAACATGCCGTGGTTTCGTCGCGCCGGGGGAAAGCCGGTCGGAGTTGGTTTGGAATATTATATTGCCGTTGCAAACGAGAAACTCAGTTTGTGATGAAATGTCACAAAAATGACACAGCGGCATCGTTTCCAAGTATCCCACGCAGCGCAGGCAAGCGTGCGTGCGCCGTCGAACCATCGACCTATACTGGCCGGACAATTATCCCGATAGAGGTCGGCCATGTGGACATCACCGTGGGTCAGGTGGGGCGGTACGCTGGGCTTTGCCCTGGGCGGTTTTTTCGACGGCATCCTGCTGCACCAGATCCTGCAATGGCACCATCTGTTTAGCCTCGTGCCCGGCATGGACGACCTGCGCCTGCAAGTGCTGTGGGATGGTTACTTCCACCTGCTGATGTACGTGGTCGCGATCGTGGGGCTGGCGGGGCTGTGGCGCGCGCAGCGGCGCGGCGCGATGCACTGGGGCCGGCCGCTGGCGGGCGCCATGCTGGCCGGCTTCGGGTCGTGGCATGCGATCGATGCGCTGCTGTCGCACTGGCTGCTGGGCATCCACCGCATCCGCGTCGACAGTCCCGATCCGCTGCTGTGGGACCTGGCCTGGCTGGTCGTGTTCGGCCTCGTGCCGCTGGTGCTGGGCCTGCGCTGGCTGCGCCGGCCGGGTGCTGGCGGCATGGGCGCGCGCGGTTCGGTGGCCGGCCTGGTGCTGCTGGCGGCCGGCAGCGCGGCCCTCGGTGGCTGGGCGCTCGTGCCGCCGCCGGGCCAGAACCTCACCACGGTCGTGTTTCATCCTGGCGCCGGGCCGCGCGAAGTGTTCGCCGCGCTCGACGCCGTCGACGGACGCCTGGTCTGGAGCGACCGCGCGATGGGCGTGGTCGTGATGGCGATCCCGGCTAGGGACCACCTGACTTTGTACCGGCACGGCGCGCTGCTGGTGAGCGGGGCGGGCGCGCCGGGCGGCTGCGTCAACTGGAGCCGGCCTTGAACCTGGCCGGCATTTCGGCCGGCGGTGACTGCAGGCCTAGAGGGCGATCTGCTGCAGCAGATACAGACGCTGGTACAGGCCGCCCTCGATACGCATCAGTTCTTCGTGCGGCCCAGCCTCGGTGATCTTGCCATGGTTGAGCACGATGATGCGGTCGGCGTCGCGAATCGTCGACAGGCGGTGCGCGATGGCGATGATGGTCACCTTGCCGCGCAGTTCTTCGAGTGCCTGTTGCACCACCTGTTCGGTGGCGCTGTCGATGCGTGACGTCGCTTCGTCGAGCAGCAGGATGCGTGGCTCGCCCGCCAGTGCGCGGGCAATGGCGATCAGCTGCTTCTGGCCCGACGACAGGCGCGAGCCGCCTTCGCCCAGCTGGGTGTCGTAACCTTGTTCGAGCGCGCTGATGAAATCGTGCGCATGCGCCGCGCGCGCCGCATCCATCAGGCGTTCGAGCGGCAGGCCGCGGCCCATGTCGATGTTTTCGCGCGCGCTGGCGGCCAGGATGAACGGGTCTTGCGGCACCAGGCCCACTTCGTTACGAAAGCGCTCGTTGCCGATCTTCGCCAGCGGCACGCCGCCGATGTCGATGCTGCCCTGCTCGACGACGTAGTAGCGCAGCAGCAGCGACAGCAGCGTCGACTTGCCGCTGCCCGTGTGGCCGACGATGCCAAAGAACGCACCTTGCGGAACGTCCAGCGACAGGTCGTGCAGCACCGGCTGGCCGGGAACGTAGGCAAATTCGACGTTGCGCACGCTGACGGCCGGTGCGTCGGGCGAAAACGCATTCTGACCATGGATGCGGTCCACGTCATGTTCGGGCGCGCCGGCTTCATCGAGCAGCGTGTTCACGCGCGCGGCCGCGACCACCGCCTGCTGCAGGCCGCTGAACTGCATCGTGATCTGGATGAGCGGCTCGACGACGCGCGCGATGTAGCTGACGAACGCGTACAGCACGCCCACTTCGACGGCGCCGATCTCGCGCTGGCCAAAGGCGAAGATCACCAGCGCCAGCAGCGCCACGTTGAGCAGGTCCAGCGCAGGGCGCAGCAGGAAGGCGTTGGCGCGCAGCTCGGCCAGGCGCGCCGTGTAGTGGGTGCGGTTGGTGACGAGGAAGCGTTCGCCGAAGCGCAGCTCGGCATTGCTGGCCTGCAGCACGGTCATGCCGCCGATCGACTCGGCCATCTGCGCATTGATGTCGCTGCGCAGGGCGCGCGCACGGGTGACGGCCGGCGCCGACAGGCGCTGATACAGCCAGACGATGCCGACCACCGCTGGCACCAGCAACAGCACGATCAGCATCAGGCGCCAGTCGAGCCAGGCCATCGCGACCATCGTGCCGATCAGGACGATCGAGTTGTCGAGCATGACGTACAACACCTGGATGTAGAGCGTCTTGACGGCCTCGGTGTCGTTGGTCACGCGGCTGACCAGCTGACCGGTGATGGCGCGGTCGAAGAAGGCCATCGGCAGGCGCAGCACGTGGCCATAGACCCATTCGCGCAGGCGCTGCACCGAGCGCATCGCCACGCCGGACAGGCGGATCAGCTGCAGGTAGCGCACCCAGCTCGACACCCAGCCGGTGACCACCAGGCCGCCCAGCAGCAGGGCCATCTGCGGCCAGTCGAGATGGCGCGGCAGCAGGTGGTCGTCGATCAGCGCCTTGCCCAGCAGCGGGCCGACCACTTCGAAGGCCGCCGCCAGGATCAGCCACAGCGTGGCGATGATCAGGTGGCGCTGTTCGGGCGCGGCGGCGCGGCGCAGCAGGCGCGTGGCCAGCCTGGCCTGATCACGCATGACGCCGCGTTCCAGGCTGTTATCGGTCTTGGGCGGCGGCGTGGTGGTGGATGCGTCGGCTGTGTCCAGCGTTGCTTCAGGTTGCGTCAAGGCTGGCCTCCAGTTGTTGATAGCGCCACTGGCTGGCGTACCAGCCATCCAGCAGCAAGAGTTCGTCGTGGGTGCCGGCTTCGATCACGCGCCCGGCGCGCAGCACCACGATGTGGTCGGCCCCGACCACGGCCGACAGGCGGTGGCTGGCGATGATGGCGGCGCGCTCGGGCCGCGCACGGCGCAGTTCGGCCAGGTGTTCAAGGATGCGCGTTTCGGTGCCGGTGTCCACCGCCGACAGCGCGTCGTCCAGCAGCAGCAGCGGATTGTCGGCCAGCAGCGCACGGGCAATCGCCACGCGCTGGCGCTGGCCGCCCGAGAGCGTGATGCCTTTTTCGCCGACCGGCGTGTCGTAGCCGTACGGGAAGCGCAGGATGTCATCGTGGATGGCCGCCATGCGCGCCGCGTCTTCGATCTCGGCGCGCGTGGCGTCAGGCCGGGCCAGCGCGATGTTCTCGGCAATCGTGGACGAGAACAAAAACGACTCTTGCGGCACCCAGCTGGTGGCGCTGCGCAGGGCACTCAGGCGATAGGCGTCGAGCGGCTGCCCGGCCCAGCGCACCTGGCCCTGTTGCGGCGTCGCCTGGCGCAGCAGCACGCGCAGCAGCGTCGATTTGCCGGAGCCGGTCGGGCCGACGAGGCCCAGCGTCTGGCCAGGTTCGAGCATGACGGACACGCCGGAGAGGGCGGGCGCCTGCGCCGTGTCGTCAGCGGCCGCGCCGTCTTGGCGGGCGCCGTTTATGCCATACGTGAATGTGACGCCTTCGAGCACCAGCGGGCCCTGGCCCACCTGGTCGATGGTGCCGGCGTCTTCGACCGACAGCGGCGCCTCGAGCAGCGGCTGCAGGCGCGCCATGCCGGCGCGGCCCCGTTCGATCAGCGTGACCACCCAGCCGGCGGCGAACATGGGCCAGATCAGCTGGCCCAGGTACATCGTGAAGCTGGTCAGCGCGCCGACCGTCAGCTCGTTCTGCCAGACCAGATAGCCGCCCAGGCCCAGCGTCAGGCCGGTGGCGGCGGTCAGCGCCAGGCCAACGGCCGGCTCGTAGGCCGCTTCCCATTTCTGGGCGGTGAGGCTGGCCTCGGCCGCGTTCGCCGTCAGCACGCCGAACTGGGTGCTGCTGCGCGCTTCGAGGCCGAGGGCGCGCAGCGTGCGCACGCCCGACAGCGACTCTTGCACATGGTCGTTCAGCTTCGAGAAACCCTTGAGCGCATCCCCCTCGGCCTTCTGGATGTGGGTCGAGATGTACCAGAATGCGAGTCCCATCAGCGGGAACGGCAGCAGCGCAACGAGCGCCAGGCGCCAGTCCACGCCCAGCGTCATGATCCCGAGGACCATCACCAGCGTGAGCGTGCCGTCGAACGCGGCCAGCAGGGCTTCGCCGGCGGCCATTTCGATGGCGTCGATGTCGTTGGTGGCCAGCGCCATCAGGTCGCCGGTGCGCTGGCGCTGATAGAAGGCGGGGCCTTGCGCAGCCAGCCGCGCATACAGCCGCGTGCGCAGCTCGACGCCGAGCTGGTAGGCGGCCGAATACAGGCGGATGCGCCAGCACACGCGCAGCACGTAAATGGCCACACCCAGACCGAGAACCTGGGCGATACCGAGCAGGAGATCCTGCTCGCCGAGGCGGTTGTTGGCGAGTGCGTCGACCAGTGCGCCGACCTTGCGGGGGATGAGAACCGTACAGATCGCGACGCCGACGAGCATCACGGCCGACGAGGCATAGGATTGCCAATGACGGCGCACGAAGCCGCCGATCAGCCTGGACAAACTCATTCGAATTCCTTGCGGTTGCGCCCGAAAAAAAAGCGGGCCAGAGCCCGCTAGTGTAGTCGTTTTGCCTAGTTGGCGCAGCGCGGCACCGTGGTTGGGGCCGTTGTCTGCTGCGCTCTGGCTGCTGCGCTGGTCGCTGCCTTACTTGTTGCCTTACTTGCGGCGCCGGCGTGGCGTGGCCGCCGTGGCAGGGGCGTCCGGGTCGCGTCGCTCGATTGGCGCGGCGGCTGGCGCCGGTGGCGTTGCCGCCATGACGGCACCGTTGCCGGCAGCCTGGGCGATCGGCGTGGGCTTGGCCGCCGCAGGGCTGGACAGCACATTGATCACCGCGTCATCGGGTGCTGGTTCCTGCAGCACGCTGGCCACGGCGTCAATCGTCGGGGCAGGCTGGAGCGCCGATTCCGCCTGTGGCGCTGCGTCGACTTCCAACTCGGGCGCTTCGGCAACCGGCGCCGGAGCGACGGCGGCGGCGGGTTCTGGCGTTGGCGCCGCTGCAACCGCATCGATCGTGCGCTCGGCTGCTGCCTGAATGGTGTCGGCGGTGGCCTTGCCGGCATCGACGACAGCCTGTGCCATGTCGGCGACCGGCGCAGTTACTGTTGCAGGTGCAGGTGCAGGTGCCGGCGTCGCGCTGCGCAGCAGGAATGGCTGGGCGCCGACAGCGATACCGAGCAATTCGCGGCTGTACGCAAACAGGCTGTGCACCTGTTCTTCGGCATGGCTGCGCAGCACGGCGAGGTCACGCGCATCGCGCGCGCCGATCAGTTGGCGCGCAGTCTGCGCCGAGCGCTCGAGGACTTCCTGGGACGTGGTCAGATTGAGCGCCGTGATACGGCTGGCGCTGTCGATTGCCTGAGTGGCCAGTGCATTGAGCACCGTGAGCTGAGCGTTCATCGGTGCAGTCAAGTAATTGTTGGGTGCTGCGGACAACTGCTCGGAGAGTGAGGTCATGAAGTTTCCTATCTATCAAGTATGGCGCGCTGCAATAAAGTCAGTGTACCCACGATTGTTGGCCGGTGCAATGAACGTCGGTCGCTTATTCGGCGCGGATGATATTGCGTTGCAGCATTGCCATACGGTTGTGCCACAGTTGCTACAATCGGACAACCACTCAATGGAGTCACCATGGACCTCGTGATCCGCAATACGACGCTGCCCGATGGCCGCACCGGCATCGACATCGGCATTCTGGACGGCCGCATCGCGGCGCTGGCGCCGCAACTGGCAGCGCAGGGCGTGCGCGAGATCGACGCCGCCGGCGACCTGGTCAGCCCACCGTTCGTCGATGCGCACTTCCATATGGATGCCACGCTGAGCTACGGCCTGCCGCGCGTCAACCAGAGCGGCACCTTGCTGGAAGGCATCGCGCTGTGGGGCGAGCTGAAACCGCAGCTGAGCCAGGATGCGCTGATCGAGCGCGCGTTGCGTTATTGCGACTGGGCGGTGGCGCGCGGCCTGCTGGCGATCCGCACCCACGTTGACGTGTGCGACGACCGGCTGCTGGCGGTCGAGGCGCTGCTGGAAGTCAAGCGCCGCGTCGCGCCGTATCTCGACCTGCAACTGGTCGCATTCCCACAAGACGGCTTGCTGCGCAGCGCCAACGCGTTCGAGAACCTGAAGCGCTCGATCGACATGGGCGTCGACGTCGTGGGCGGCATTCCGCACTTCGAGCGCACGATGGCGCAGGGCGCCGAATCCGTCCGCCTGCTGTGCGAATTCGCGGCCGAGCGGGGCCTGCGCGTGGACATGCACTGCGACGAGAGCGACGATCCGATGTCGCGCCATATCGAAACCCTGGCCTATGAAACGCAGCGCCTGGGACTGCAGGGCAGGGTGGCCGGCTCGCACCTGACGTCGATGCATTCGATGGACAATTATTACGTGAGCAAGCTGATCCCGCTGATCGCCGAAAGCGGCGTGGCGGCGATTGCCAATCCGCTTATCAACATCACGCTGCAAGGCCGCAACGACACCTACCCGAAGCGGCGTGGCATGACGCGCGTGCCCGAGCTGATGGCAGCGGGCGTCGACGTCGCCTTCGGCCACGATTGTGTGCTCGATCCATGGTACGGGATGGGTTCGGGCGACATGCTCGAGGTGGCGCACATGGGCCTGCACGTCGCGCAGATGACGGGACTTGAAGCGATGCAGTCGTGCTTTACCGCCATTACCGAGACGCCCGCGCGGATCCTCGGGCTCGACGGCTACGGCCTGGCGCCGGGCTGCCACGCCGACCTGGTGATCCTCGACGCCGGCTCGACGGTGGAAGCGATCCGCCTGCGCGCCCCGCGCCGCTTCGTCTTGCGGCGCGGCCAGGTCGTGGCCGAAGCGCCAGCGGCCGCCAGCCGCCTGCATCTGCCGGGCCGGCCAGGCAGCGCCGACTTCCGTCTCGGCCGTGGCTAAACTGTCAATATAGCGCGTGATAATTCGTGGTTTTTCAGGCAAAATAGCGGACCGCCCTGTCCTGGCACTCCCGTAGATTGTTGTGAAAGACCTTGTTATCCGCCCTGCGCTCGAATCCGATTTCGAGTCGATCTGGGCTATTTTTTGCGCCCATATCGAGGCGGGTGAAACCTATGTCTTCAGCACGGCGACGTCCCGCGAAGCCGGTTACCACTACTGGCTGGGCGAGGGCGTGGGCAGTTTTGTCGCCGTCAGTCCGGGCGGGCGGGTATTGGGAATGTACCGCCTGGTGCCGAACCAGGTCGGGCGCGGCCACCATGTAGCCAATGCCTCGTACATGGTCAACCCGGCGGCGCAGGGGGCGGGCGTGGGCCGCGCGATGGGGCAGCACAGCCTGGCCGAAGCGCGCAGCCGCGGCTATCTGGCGATGCAATTCAACCATGTGGTCAGCACCAATGGGCCGGCCATCGGCCTGTGGAAGAAGCTCGGGTTTTCGATTGTCGGCACGCTGCCCAAGGCGTTCCGCCACAAGCGCCTGGGCTATATCGATGCCTATGTGATGTATCAGTTGCTGCAGGATCCGGATCACTGGCCGACGGCTGACGACGCGCCGGGCGGATAATGCCACGCGGGTAGAAACCGGTCATTCGTGGCATTTTCGATCTCGGCAACCTGCTACGATGATCAAACGTCTCAGTTCGGCCATAACCGGACTTTCAGCAGGTTCTACGAATTCGCGAACGACTCGACAGCCGTACGCATATGAAACGACATAAGTGCATAAGAAAATTCTAATCTGGCTTATCGCGTTGGTAGCCTGGCCTTGCTTGGCGGCGCCGGTCGTATCGGGAGACTATGACGGGTTGCTCGTCGGAGTCGACCGATACGGTTCCTTGACGGGATATTTTGAGAGTTCCACAGGGAGAGGCCAGTTCAGTTGCACCTTTTTTGTCAGTGGAAAAGTCGGTGGTTCAGTTGATCGCGTAGACACATGGTTTCCAGGCGAGCGCAATCCGCAAGAGGTCATTCACGGTGTTCTTGAGCAGCTGACGGTAAACGGAAAGCCAGCAATTCGCCTGAAGTTAGAAGAAGAGCATGGCGGTTGCTGGAACGTCCAGCGCTTCGCATCAGATCCGTCGACATTTGCGCTCACCGAGCCAGGCGGCTGGAAGTCAATCAGGATTGTCGCGTCGAAGAAAGCATATTTTTATGACGATCCGTCGAGTCCCAAACCACGCAAAGCCTATGCCGTCACAGGGAATGCATTACGAGTATTTGAAACACGCGACGGTTGGGCCAGGGCTGAATATGTTGGTCCAGAGAGTCAGCTCACTCGTGGATGGGTCTTGGAACGAGACTTGTTCTCTGCCAAGGGTCCAGCGGGAGTCCGGTAACAGCGTAACTCACCGTTAGTGTGGAGGTCCGCAATAGGTCGGCTGCTGCCCTTCGTGACAGTCCGCGATCTTTGAAGCTTGTCCAGAATGTGGGAGTCACAGAATGTGAGGATCAGGTCTGACATTTAGAGCCGGACGCTTGCTCTGTCCCTTCATCAGGGCGGTCACAGATAAACCTATTGTTGAGCTCGTGTCTGAATGTCAGACCCGACCCCGATTGCTTTTTCGACCCCGATTGCTGACGACGCGCCGGGCAGGTGACCGGCGCTGCCGATGCCGCTACACGCGCCGGGTAGCGGCCATGAGGCCGCCACCATCTGAATAACCACGCTCAGCTTTCGCGCTTCACGGTCCCCTGGTCATACTGGTCGTCGTCAGTCTCACTCGGCGGCATCGCGGCCTGCTGGTCGTCTTCAGTTGTGGCCGGCTCGCCTGCGGTGTCGTCGTTGCCTGTGCCGTCACCCATATGCTGCTGATCACGATGTGCCTTGACGTCATTGCCTTCATTTTGCAGTGCCATGCTGATCTCCTCGTCATGAAATATGGCCTCATGATAGTCAGGTATCTTCAGCACACGAATAGTCCCGTGGCTGGCATGAATGTAGGATTGCACTGTCTACATTCGGCCTGCATGGCCCTGCAACGTCACCTGGATCAGGCTGACAGTTCCCGCCGAATGATCTCTGCGCCCGCGTTCAGCGCAGCCAGCTTGGCTTTCGCGACGTGCCGCGACAATGGCGCCATCCCGCAATTGGTGCAAGGGCACAGCTTGTCGGCGTCGACGAACTTCAGCGCCTTGCGCAGGGTATTGGCCACTTCTTCCGGCGTTTCGATAATATTGCTGGCCACGTCAATGGCGCCGACCATCACTTTTTTGCCGCGAATGAGTTCCAGCAGATCCATTGGGACATGCGAGTTGTGGCATTCCAGCGAGACGATATCGATGTTCGATTTCTGCAGCTGCGGGAAGATGGATTCGTACTGGCGCCACTCCGATCCCAGCGTCTTTTTCCAGTCCGTATTGGCCTTGATGCCGTAACCATAGCAAATGTGGACCGCGGTTTCGCATTTGAGGCCTTCGATTGCCCGCTCCAGCGTGGCGATGCCCCAGTCGTTGACTTCATCGAAAAACACATTGAACGCCGGTTCGTCGAACTGGATGATGTCGACACCGGCGGCTTCCAGCTCGCGCGCTTCCTGGTTCAGGATTTTCGCGAATTCCCAGGCCAGCTTTTCACGGCTCTTGTAGTGGCTGTCGTAGAGCGTGTCGATCATGGTCATGGGGCCGGGCAGGGCCCATTTGATCGGCTTGTTCGTTTGCTGACGCAAGAATTTGGCATCGTCGACGAATACCGGCTTTGGGCGACTCACGGCGCCCACCACGGTCGGGACACTGGCATCGTAACGATTGCGGATCCTGACGGTCTCGCGTTTTTCGAAGTCGACACCGCTCAGGTGTTCAATGAAGGTCGTGACGAAGTGCTGGCGGGTCTGCTCGCCATCGCTGACGATATCGATGCCCGTCTGCTGCTGGTCTTCGAGCGACAGGCGAAGTGCATCCTGTTTGCCCTCGACCAGTTCTTCGTTCTGTAATTTCCACGGCGACCAAAGGGTTTCCGGTTCTGCGAGCCAGGCGGGTTTCGGCAGGCTGCCGGCGGTTGAAGTGGGCAATAATTTTTTCATGTCAGATCGCTTTGCGTGTTTGTTATCAGAAGGTGTAGCTGGCTGCCCAGCGCTCGAGGATTGGCTGGTATGGCTTAATGAAATGTTCTTCAGCAAATTTCCCCTGCTTGACGGCGAGCTGGCTGCGCTCTTCCCGGTCGTACACGATCTGCGTCAGTGAATAATCCTGGTGTTTCAATTTCGGCTGAAAGTGTTTCGCTGCCGAAGCATTGGCGTTATAGATCTCGGGCCGGTAAATCTTCTGGAACGCCTCCATCGTGCTGACCGTGCCTGTCAGTTCCAGATCGGTGTAGTCGCCCAGCAGGTCCCCGACGAAATAGAAGGCCAGTGGCGCAACGCTATTGGGCGGCATGAAGTAGCGCACCTTCAATCCCATCTTGCTGAAGTATTGGTCGGTCAGGGAAGGTTCATCCTGGAGGTATTCCACGCCCAATACAGGATGTTGATGGTCGGCGCGGTGGTACGTCTTGTTGGTTGAAATACTCAGGCAGATCACCGGCGGCTTGCCGAAATGTTCCGTGTAGGCCGCCGACGCAATGAAGCACTGGAAGAGCTTTCCGTGCAGATCGCCAAAGTTATCCGGAACGCCAAATTCTTGTCGATCCTTGTTGTGATCCGACAGCAGGACGCTGAAATCATAATCGCGCACGTACGAGGAAAAATTATTACCCGCGATGCCTTCGATGCGCTGGTTGGTCTCGCGATCGACGATCGTGGTTTTCAGGATTTCGATCAGCGGGAACGCATCCCCACCGCCTTCGGCCGACAACGCCATTTCGACCGACACGATGTCGAGTTCGAGGGCATAACGATCGCCTTTGGGATTGTCCGCCTGGGCCAGCGCATTGAAACGCGCGTCCATCATGTTCAAGGCCTTGCGCAGATTGTCCTGCCGATGTTCTCCCCGGGCCAGATTCGCGAAATTGGTCGTGATCCGCGTGCCATCGGCCGGGCGGTAATGTTCATCGAACCGAACGGTCTTGATCGCAAACGTAAAATCTTCATTCATCATAGCCAGCTGCTCCGGGATTGTGAGCACACCTGTGTGTGCCCGGTCCGTCGATTATGACCAGCGAGTCGATTGAATAAAAGTGATGTTATCTCATCCAACGATGAAATTCGCTCATGGTTCCTGGCCTGTGCTCAGGGTCCTGGCCCCTGCACGCGAGCGTTGTGTAACGCACCCAGCGGCGTCAATGCCGGTGATACGATGGCTGTATTCTCGATCAACCACTCTTACCGAATCGACCCTGCGATGCCAGCCACCGAGTTGCTACCTGACGCTCCTTTCTTCATTGTTCTGAACGCGGGGTCGGGTCATTCCGAAACCGAGATGCGCATCTCCACGATCAACGAGGTCATGGACGCCGGTGGCCGCGTGTGCCATCTGGAAGTGGTGGACGAGCCCGAGCGCATCGAACAGATCGCCAAGGACATGGCGGCCAAAGCCGTCGCCAGCGGTGGCGTGCTGGTGGCCGCTGGCGGCGATGGCACCATCAACACGGTCGCGCACCAGGCGGTGCTGGCCGGGTGCGCGTTCGGCGTGCTGCCGCAGGGCACCTTCAACTATTTCGGGCGCACCCACGGGATTCCGGAAGACCTGGCCGAGGCCGTACACGCGCTGCTGCGCGGCAAGATCAAGCCGGTGCAGGTAGGCATGCTGAACGACAAGATCTTCCTGGTCAATGCGAGTGTCGGCCTGTATCCGGCGCTGCTCGAAGAGCGCGAGCACGACAAGCGCGAGTTCGGACGCAGCCGCGTGGTCGCGTTTCTGTCGGCCATCAAGATGGCGCTGCGGGCGCATCGCCACCTGCAGATCCGGCTCGAGCTCGATGGCAAGGAGCAGCGCTTGCGCACGACGACGCTGTTCGTGGGGAACAATCGCCTGCAGATGGAGCAGGTCGGTATGGAGCAGTTGACCGATGCGGTCGAGGATGGCCAGCTGGCGGCGCTGGCGCCCAAGCCGATGGGTAAACTTGGGCTGCTGGGCCTGCTGGTGCGCGGTGCGCTTGGCAAGCTGGGCAACGCCGACGACGTTGTGGCGTTTTCGTTCAAACGCATGACCGTGCGCACGCCGTCGCTGTACGGGCGCAAGCGCCTGAAGGTCGCCGTCGATGGCGAGGTCAGCAAGATGGCGACGCCGTTTGAATTCCGGGTGCTGGAAGGGCGCCTCAAGCTGCTGCTGGCGCCGCCACAGGCAGCTGCCGCCACACCTGGCGACGCTGCCTGAGCCAGCCGGCCTACTTCACCCGCAGCAAGCGCACGCCATGGATGTCGAACCGGTTCGCCGGTTCGGCGCCACCGGCGCCCGTGAAGGTCCGGTTGCTCTCCAGGTAGCTCATATTGTAGAAGTCCGTCATCTCCAGACGGTAGCTGCCGGCCTGCAGGCGCGCGGCCAGCGGCGTCGAATACACGGTTGGCGTCGCGCCCTTGAACAGCGGCGCATGCGGCAGCTGGATCACGCCCTGGGCCACGACCTGGCCAGCGCCATTCTTCAATGCCAGCCACTTCACACCGCCACTGATCCCCAGATTCACCTGGTTCGCGCCATTGTGATAGCGCACCTGGATCCTGTAATCGCCTGTGCTTTCGACGCGCATCCCGTCCACGGCAAAGCGGTCTTGCGGCCGGCCCCAGTCGCGGATCGCGGGTAGTGAAAAGCGCGCATCCGGCGCCGTGGGCGTCAGGTTCGACGTCACGCGCGGGTCGGTGACGCCGATGTCGACGCCTGTGCCAGCAACCCCATCGATGCAGCGCGGCTGGCTGTGGTGACTGACATTGCCGCTGTCGGCAAAGCGCGCCTCCACCGCATAGCACGACGCCACGCCAGCCTTATCGTCGGTCCAGACGCCGGCCGGCAGCTTGTCGGCAATCAGCTTGCCGTCGCGGTAGACACGGTAGGTCACATTCCCCGCATTGCCGTTCGCGCCGATCGTCAGCCCTACGGCCCCGGACGATGCACGCGTCAGCGCCTCGATCTCCGGTTCGCGCGGCCCGAACGTGACGGACGATTCTTCATACGGATTGGCCTGGACGCGGCGGATGCCCTGCGCGCCGGCGACGAGTTTGCCCAGCACGATCTCGATGCGGTTTTCGGCCTGCAAATCACCCGTATGCAGCGTGTCCCCGACCTGCTTGCCATTCAACAGAATGCGCTCGACCCGGTGATAGCCGTCGCCCTCCGCCGCTGGCGGCAGGCGCAGCACCACGTCGATGCGCTTGCCGTGCAGGCGCAGGTCGTGCAGGGCAATTTCGTTCGATGCGCCAAAGGTCTCGCGCCGCAGCCTGGCCGTCACGAACGGGCGCAGCGCGATGCCGTCGTCCTGCACCGTCACGCCGAACACATTGTCGATCACCATGCCCAGATACCCGCCGACCGACCATAACTGGCGGCGCGAGTTGATCACGGGGCCACTGAGCGCCGGGGTCTTCTCGTCGAGCAGCAGCGGCTGGCCCGACAACCACTCGAGGTTTTCCATGTTCGACAGATTCACCGCTGCGCCGCGCATCAGCGTTGCGTAGGCGGCATCGGCCACCGCCGCGTTCTTGCCCTGCACCGCAGCGCGCAAGCCGTACGCGGTGACGAAGGGCCAGATGGCGCGATTGTGGTACACCGGCGCGCCGATCTGCTGCGGCCAGATCACCGGCGCGCCCATCGGGCCATGCGGATAGCGCGCCAGGATCGATGCCGTCTGTTTGTCGTCGGCCACGCCACTGACAATCGCCAGCGCCTGGCCGAGCCAGTCGAACTTGTGCAGCGGCGCGCCGTCCAGGTGGCCGGCGGTGAGGCTGCTGTACATGCCTTCGTCGGCCAGCCAGAGTTCCTTGTTGATTGCGCGTTTCAGCGCCGATGCCCAGCGCGTGTAGCGCTCGGCCCTGGCTGCATCGCGCTGTTCGCGCGCCAGTTGCGCCGCCAGCTTGAGCGCCTGGAAGATGACGACGTTGGTCGACAGCGCCTTCGAACTGGCCATCGACGCCAGATCGCCCGGCATCCACGCAGCGTAAGTCTGGTCGCGCCAGTCGAGGAACGATTCTTCGCCCGTGTACAGGCCCGTGGCCGCGTCAAACGCCGCCACGCGGTCGATCTCGAGTGTGTTCGACAGCGCCTTTAGCGCCTTGCTGGCGAATGCCGCGCGCTCGCCAGCGGGCAGCGTGCGCAGCGTTTCTTCGGCTGCGAAGGCCCATGTCAGGCGGTCGGTGCTGACCGGCCAGCTGCCGCCGCTGCCGGTGTCCTGCACGATCTGCAGGCCGTCCGCCGTGGCAGGAATCTGCGTCACCGGCGTGACGCCGGCGCGCCAGCCCGACAGCTTGAAGTCGAGCGAATTGCGCACGCGCTGCGGGTCGAGCAGGGCCAGGCCCAGGTCGGCCGCATAGGACAGGTCGCGCGTCCAGACATACGCCCACTTCTCGCCGGTGGAGAAGCAGTCGCAATCGATGGCGTTGCCGCCGTTGTAGTTGCCGTCCTTGATCTGGCTGACCGAATTGAGGCGCATCTCGGCGCCGGCCAGCGCGAACAGCGCATCGAAGGCGAGGTTGCCGGTGCGGGCGCGCGGCAAGCCTTCCTGCTCGGCGTACGCGACGTGCTGCGGACCGGGATCGCGCAGGCTCATCGTGCTCGACTGGACATACTGGCGGAGCAGCGCCTGGGCATCCGGCGTCGAGTAGCGCACGGTTTCCGTCTTGCCGTCCCAGGTTGGCCAGGCTTGCGTAGCGACTGCGACGTGGCCCGCATGCGGATCGGGCGCGTTGGCACGGTCGGCGTCGGGAAGACGCGTGACCTTCAGCGCCGGTTTGGCCGGATCGCTCGCGTCGAGCGTGAAGCGGTAGGTGCCGGAGGTGCGCACGAACAGGAAGGTCTCCGGCCCCGACAGGCGTTCGAGCTGGTACGCGGTGTCGGGCGCCACATTGACGCTCTTGTCCGGATCGATCACCCACTCGGCAGCCCAGTCGCTGCTACCGAGTTTGAAGGCGTGGTTGCCCGGCGCGACGGCGATGTCGGCCTGGTAGATCCCTTTGCCCTTGGGCGCCAGTGCATCGGCCGTCCCCCAGCCATTGAACGCGCCGCGCACGAACAACGCGGCATCCAACTGCGCGTGGGCGGCGCCGCAGGCGAGGAGGGCGGCCAGTGCGATGGCGTTGCGCATCATCGTGGCGTCTCCAGCTCCAGGATCACGGAAGCACGTGGGGGCAGCGTGAGCGTGGAGCGCAGGTCGAACGTCTTGCCGGTCAGGACATCCACGCCGCTGGTGACGCCCGCGAGCATTTCACGGAAACGGTCGACATCGAGCGCCATTTCTTTCGTGTTGTTGTTGAACGCGACCAGCACCTTCTTGTCCGCGTTGTAGCGGAAGTAGACGTAGGTATTGTTCTGCGGCCCGTAATGCATCATGCGGCCGCTGTGGATCACCGGCTGGCTCTTGCGCCAGTTCGTCAGCTTGCGCACGAAGGCCTGCGCCGCACGCGGTTTGTCCTTCAGGCCCGTGCCGGTAAAGGCATTGACCTTGTCGCCGGCCCAGCCACCCGGGAACGGGATGCGGTAGCTGGCGTCGTCGCGGTCTTTCGTCGGGCTGGTAAACAGCAGCTCGTCACCCACGTAGAACTGCGGAATGCGCGGCGCCGTCATCATGAACACCATCGCCATCTTGTACTTGTCGACGTCTTCGCCGGCGACGCTGTAGATGCGCGACATGTCGTGGTTGTCGGCGAACAGCACCAGGTTGCCTGGCTCAGGGTACAGATAGTCGAGCGACAGCGTCTCATACACATCCGAGAACACGTTGCCGCCTTTCTTGTCGGCCAGCGCGTTGCGCATCGCCTCGGCCACCGGGAAGTCCATCATGCTCGGCATGTAGGCGCGGTAGCCGTCGAAGTTGTCCTTGCCGCGCTGCCAGCGCGCCACGACCGGCACCTTGATGCTCCACTCTTCGCCGACCAGGTTCAGGTTCGGGTATTCGGCCATGATGCGGCGCGTGTACTCCGACAAAAACGCGCTGTCTGAATAGCCGAAGGTGTCGATGCGCAGGCCCGAGAGCTTCGCGTATTCGATCCACCAGATGTTGTTCTGGATGATGTAGTTGGCCAGCAGCGGATTGGACTGGTTCAGGTCGGGCATGCTCTTGACGAACCAGCCGCGCGTGAAGTTGTCGGCGTCTTCCTTCGAGCCGTACGGGTCCTGCACCGCCGTGTGGTAGTGCTGGGTCGGGACGAACTTGTCGTTGTAGTTGATCCAGTCCGGCGCCGGCACATCCTTCATCCACCAGTGATGCGAACCGATGTGCGACAGCACCACGTCCTGGATGATGCCGATGCCGCGTTTCTTCGCTTCGGTCGACAGGCGCACGAAGTCTTCGTTGCTGCCGTAGCGCGGGTCGATCTTGTACAGGTCCGTGGCCGCATAGCCGTGGTACGAGTAGCCCGGCATATTGTTTTCGATGAGCGGCGTCGGCCACAGCTGCGTGAAGCCCATGTCCGCGATGTAATCCAAGTGGTTGATCGCGCCCTGAATGTCACCGCCGTGGCGGCCCAGGCCGCCCTTGCGATCGGCCTTGTCGAGCATGCCGGCGACGTTGTCATTGGACGGGTCGCCATTGGCGAAGCGGTCCGGCATGATCTGGTAGATCGCGTCCTTGCTGGAAAAACCCTGGCGCGTGGCAGAACCCGGATCGCGCGCCAGCAGGCGGTAGGCGTGCGTGGTCGTGCGGCCGGCGCCGCTGAACGTGATGTCGAACGTGCCGGGCGCCACCTTCGGATCGAGCACGAGGTCGATGAACAGGTAGTTGCGGTTCGGTGTGCGTGTGACCGACGCAATGCGCGCGCCAGGGTAGGTCAGCGTCGGCGTCAGATCGCCAATCGCCTCGCCATGCACCATCAGCTGAACCTTGTTGTCGTGCATGCCGGCCCACCAGAACGGCGGCTCCATGCGGTCGATGGCCGGGGCCTGGGCGAAGGCGGCAAGCGAAGCGCTGCCGAGCACGATGGTGGCGAGGAGTTGTCTCATGGGTTCTGGGGCTGGTGCCAGTCGCGATACTGCTGACGTAGTTGGACTACAGGGTCTGCATGTCGACGCTGGAACGCGGGGCCGGTAATTGTTGTGTTGATGGAAGGTTACTATAAACCCTGCTGTCCAACAATCATGCGGGGCGGATGCGATTTCACCCCGACTACATAGGCTCAGGACAGGCCAACCTTCAGATTGCCTTCAGATTCGGTGCGAAAGTCTTTCAAGGCGCTGAAAACCCCGCAAATCTGTAGCCCAAGTACAACGTGCACAATGTTGTTGCCGTGCAAAGCATGCCATGATCCTCGCCACACATTGCTGCCCTGTTCAGGCTCTAGTTTTAGTACAGAGTCGTAACGAGCAGTTAAGAAAAACCGAGGAGACACATGAACGCCACCGCCACCCGGGCCACCCAGGCCCGCCGCCGTACTGCAGCCACCTTTGCATTCCCGTTGAACCCGTTCGCCGCCGGTTGCGCCGTGCTGCTGTCGGTCCTGGCAGGTAACGCGTATGCGCAAGCCTCGGGCAGCGAAGAAGCCACCCCCGTCGCACCGAACACGCCCGTGGCAGCCGCCACGGTGCAGACGCCGGAAGAAGCGCCGGCCGCCGCACCCACCGCGTTCCCGAACGGCGCCGTCTCGAAAGTGACCGTGACCGGTATCCGTACCGGCATCGAAGCGGCGATCTCGATCAAGCGCAATTCGAACTCGATCGTTGAAGCAATCTCGGCCGAAGACATCGGCAAATTGCCGGACACGTCGGTCGCCGAATCGATCGCACGCCTGCCGGGCGTGACTGCCCAGCGCAGCCGCGGTTCGGGACGTGCATCGGAAATCTCGGTGCGCGGCCTGTCGCCAAGCTTCAACGGCACGCTGCTCAACGGCCGCGAAATGGCCTCGACCGGCAATGCCCGCAATCCTGAATTCGACCTGTTCCCGTCCGAGCTGATGGGCGGCGTCGTGATCTACAAGACGCCGGACGCAAGCGTCATCGGCCAGGGCCTGGCCGCGACGATCGACCTGAAAACCGTGCAGCCGCTGGACTTCGGCAAGCGCGTCATCGCCGCCAACTACAAGCGCAGCCGCCTGGGCGTGCGCACTGCCGAAGAAGGCAGCGGCGACCGCGTCTCGTTCTCGTACATCGACCAGTTCGCCGACCGCAAGTTCGGCATCGCACTGGGCATCACGTCGTACGACGAAACCGGCGGCGAGCAGCGCAAGTTCGACGCCTGGGGCGGCAATACGGCAGCCCTGCCGTTCAATGGCCAGAACGTGCTGGTGCCGCTGGGCTTTACCGCCGACACCGAATCGACGTCGCACAAGCGTGACGGCGCCTTCATGTCGCTGCAGTTCCGTCCGAACCGCGATTTCCGCTCGACCCTCGACCTGTTCTATTCGGCCGGCGAGACGGGCCTGAAGCGCAGCGGTTTCGAAGGCGCGGTCGGCTCGAACACGTCGGGCCTGTATGACCCGGCCGGCGTGCTGCAGAACGTCGTCGTGCAGAACGGCGTGGCCACCAGCGGCACGCTGACCAACTACAAGGGCGTGGTGCGTAACCACGTCGAAACGTCGGAAGACGACCTGAAGACGGTCGGCTGGAAGAACGAGCTCAAGCTGGGCGACTGGAGCACGAGCGCCGACATCACCTGGTCGAAAGCGACCAAGCTGAGCGCGCGTTACGAAACCACCGCCGGCCTGCCGGGCAATGCGAATCCGCTGGACACGATCTCGTGGACCGGTTTTAACGGCGGCAATTTTACCGACGTCGCCTGGCGCACGGGCCTGAACTATTCGGACCGCGCGGTTGCGCAACTGACCGACGTGAACGGCTGGTCGGGCACCGCCACCAACATCCTGCCGCAAGCCGGTTACCTGGCCCAGCCGTACGTGGAAGACACGCTCAAGGCGATCCGCCTGAACGCCAAGCGTCCGGTGGAGTGGGGCCCAATGTCGGCCGTGCAGTTCGGCTACAACTTCACCGACCGCGAAAAAGCGCGCAGCGGCGAAGAAGGCCGTCTCGAAATCCTGGGCGGCGCCCAGTTCGCTGCGCAGACGATGCCGGGCACGGGCACTGCCATTGCCGGCACGACCGGCATCCCGATCGCGTCGTGGAATCCGTCCGGCTCGCTCGGCACCGTGTACCAGCTGGCCACGAAAGTCAACGCCGACATCCTGACCAAGTTCTGGGATGTCAAGGAAACGGTCCAGACCGCTTACCTGATGGGCGACCTGAACGGCGAGCTGTTCGGCTTCGAATACCGCGGCAACGTCGGAACGCAATTCGTGCACACGAAGCAGACGGGCGGCGGCTACAACAGCGGCAACTGCACCGGCGAAACGGCCGATGCGTGCCCGGCCGTGCGCGTTGTCGACAGCGTCAGCTACTGGGACGTGCTGCCAAGCCTGAACCTGTCGTTCGACCTGAAGAACGACCAGGTGCTGCGCATGGGTCTGGCGCAAGTGCTGTCGCGTCCAAACCTGGACGACTTGCGCGGCGGCATCGGCTTTGGCGTGAACACCGGCGTGACCAATCCGTTCATCAGCGGTGGTGGCGGTAACCCGGGCCTCAAGCCGTTCAAGGCCAAGGCGTTCGACCTGTCGTACGAAAAGTACTTCGCGAAGAAGGGCTATGTCAGCGCAGCCGTGTTCTACAAGAAGCTCGACACGTTCATCCTGCGCACGCCATCGGAATACGACTTCGCGCCATGGACGACCTCGACCACGCCGCTGCCGACCACCGGCGACTTCGCCGGCTCGACCGTCGGCGTGCTGAACCGTCCTGAAAACGGCGAAGGCGGCAACATCAAGGGTTACGAGCTGGCCGTGAACATTCCGCTGAACATGGTCAGCGACTGGCTGGACGGCTTCGGCATCATGGCCAACCACTCGTTCACCAGCTCGGCGATTGATATCCCGGCCCTGGGCTTTGGCAACGTGCAGACGTCGGCGCAGTCGATCCCGCTGCCGGGCCTGTCGCGCAAGGTCAGCAACCTGCGCGTGTACTACGAAAAGTACGGCTTCCAGATCGCCGCCGCAGCGCGCAAACGTTCGGACTTCCTGGGCCAGTCGCCGGACTTCTCGGACACGCTCCAGTACACGTTCGTGAAGGGCGAGACGATCGTCGACTTCCAGCTGTCGTATGAAATCCAGTCGGGCTTCGCCAAGGGCTTGTCGGTGTTTGCCCAGGCCAACAACTGGAACAATGCGCCGTACCAGGAGTACACGAACAGCAGCGATTCGATCACCCGTCGCGTCGACTACGGCCGTACCTACCAGTTCGGCGCCAACTACAAGTTCTGATGACCGGCGAGGCTGTGTAGCAGCCTTCGATCCGCGCCAAGCAATCCCCGACAGCCGAAAGGCTGCCGGGGATTTTTTTCGCCTGTTGTAAAAATACAAAATTCGTGTAGTGAAGTTACAACCCCTCTTGCAATGCCTGAATGTTTTACTACATCCTGCGCACCGATTCGGTGCAATCAAGCATAAACCGTTGCTTTTTGGAGCGTTTGTAGCGCGACTACACGCGTTAAAAACCACACGTGCGCTGCTCATCAGTTACTAAGTCGTTGTTTTCATTGAATATCGTATTGATGGATGACCCGAGTTCGTTTGAAACCAACTCCCGTTGACAGTGCATCTAGTTTTAATACAGAATCCCGCCGAGCGTTGATGTTGAGGCGTGTCATAACAAAGTCCCGAACATGCGGTCGAAAGCTGCTCTAGGGAAATTACGTCGTTCTGAGGAGATCATGAAAACTTTCGCCAACAAGCGTTCCGCGTTCCAGCTGAGCCCAGTGGCCGCCGGGTGCGCCATCTTTGTCACCATCATGGCCGGCAGCGCGCAGGCGCAAACCGCCACGACGACTGACACCGCCATCAGCGATGCGCCGGTCACCACCGTGACCGTCACCGGTATCCGCCGCGCCATCGAGGACGCGATTGCCGTCAAGCGCGAATCGACCGGCATCGTCGAAGCCATTTCGTCGGAAGACATCGGCAAGCTGCCGGACGTGTCGATCGCCGAATCGCTGGCCCGCCTGCCAGGTCTGTCGGCCCAGCGCGTCAACGGCCAGGCCCAGTCGATCAGCATCCGCGGCACCTCGGGCGACCTGTCGACCGCGCTGCTCAACGGCCGCGAACAAGTCACCACCAGCTCGGACCGTACCGTCGAATACGACCAGTACCCATCCGAACTGATCAGCGCCGTTACCGTGTATAAAACCGGCGACGCCGCCGTGATCGGCCAGGGCCTGTCGGGCACGGTCGACCTGCAAACCATCAAGCCGCTGTCGCTGCGCGAACGCGTCGTCACCGTCAATGTGCGCGGTGAAAAGAATTCCAAAGGCGAAGTCAGCGCCGGCTCGCCGGACACCGGCAGCCGCGTCAGCGCGTCGTACATCGACCAGTTCGCCAACCGCACGCTCGGTGTGGCCATCGGCTACGCACGCCAGGACAAGCCGAACGTCGGCGAACAGTTCGAAACGTGGGACTGGGTGGACGATACCAATGTCGTGCCAGGCTCGACCGTCAAAGTGCCAAAGGGCATGAAGTCGATCGCCACGACCGGCAACCAGGTGCGCGATGGCCTGATGGGTGTGCTCGAATGGCGTCCTAACCGCAACTTCAGCTCGACCTTCGACGTCTACCACTCGCGTTTCGACCAGGAAGAAATCCGCCGCGGCATCGAAATGCCACTCAAGGACGACGGCGAAGTGCGCTTCTCGAACCCGACCGTCGTGAACGGCACGATGATCAGTGGCACCGCCAACAACGTCAATCCGGTCGTGCGTAACAACCGCCTGACGCGCGACGACAAGCTGACCGCCTTCGGCTGGAACAACCGCTACACGACGGGCGACTGGGTCGGTATCGTCGACATCAGCCGCTCGAAGGCTGACCACAAGGAACAGCTGATCGAGATCAACGCTGGCCGCGCGACGCGCCAGACGCTGAACTACAGCTACAACGGCGGCACGATTCCTGTGCTGGGCCTGTCGGGCACCTACGACGATCCGTCGCAGATCGCCATCGGCGGCCAGTTCGGCGAAGGCTATGTCAATGCCCCGAACATGACCGACAAGATGACGTCGTTCCGCACGAGCATCGAGCGCAAGTTCGACAACGCGCACTTCAGCAGCATGGAGCTGGGCTTTAACTACTCGAAGCGCGAAAAAGAAAAGGCGCACCTGGAAACCGGCTTCTCGAAGATCGGCAACGGCACCTTCGGCGCCAATGTGCTGAACGATTCGCAAGCGCTGTACGGCCTGCAGAACAGCCTGAGCTGGGACATCGACGGCGTGCTGGCCAACAACTTCGGCCCATTCACGCCAGCCGTGCTGGTGCCATGGGGCGCGACCAAGAACTGGACCATCGAAGAGAAGGTCAAGACCGGCTACGCCAAGCTGAACATCGACACCGAACTGATGTCGATGCCACTGCGCGGCAATATCGGCATGCAGGTCATCGAAACCGACCAGAGCTCGACCGCGAACACGCTGCGCGCCTGGCCATTCGCCGATCTGGTGCCACTGACCGACGGCAAGAAGTACACCGACTACCTGCCAAGCATCAACCTGGCATGGAGCCTGCCTGACCAGCAATTCCTGCGCTTCGGCGCCGGCAAGACGCTGGCCCGTGCCAAGCTGAACCAACTGAACGCGGCGCTGGAAGTGGGCCTGACTGCCCAGACCACCGGCACACCGTACGGCAACGGCGGCAATGCGCAGCTCGATCCATGGCGCGCCAAGCAGGTCGACCTGTCGTACGAAAAGTACTTCGGCAACAAGGGCTATATCTCGGCGGCTGGTTTCTACAAGGACCTGTCCTCGTACATCTACAGCGTGACCGTGCCGCGCGACTTCTCGGAGTTCAACCTGCAGGGCGCCCTGACCAACATCGGCACCATCACCCAGCCGCGTAACGGTGAAGGCGGTAGCCTGCGTGGTCTGGAGTTTGCGGCATCGACCCCGCTGGACATGATCCACCCGATGCTCGACGGTTTCGGCATCACGGCCAACGCGTCGTTCACCAACAGCGAGATCTCGATTCTCGACCAGCGCTTCGGCAATGTCGCGATTCCGCTGCCGGGCCTGTCGAAGCGCGTGTTCAACTTCACGGCGTATTACGAGAAAGATGGCTTCTCGGCACGTATCAGCCAGCGTTATCGCAGCGATTTTGTGGGTGAAATCGGCGGAATTGGTGGTGCAACCGAGCTGACTTACGTAAAAGCTGATAAAGTAGTCGACCTGCAATTGGGTTATGACTTCAAGCAAGTCGAAGGTCTGTCCGTGCTGTTCCAGGTCAACAACCTGACCGACACCGCCTTCCGCAGCTACGCTGGTACCGAAGACCGTCCGCGCGGCTACGCCAAGTATGGCCGCCAGATGCTGTTCGGCCTGAACTACAAGCTGTAATCCGGTATCAAGCGAAGGTGGCGCCACCCAATGGGGCGCTACCGCGATCGCCAATGCCCTTGCAGGTGTGCCTGCAAGGGCATTTTTCATTGTTCGGATTCTGTGGTTTCGGCCGCCCGGTCCATTGTATTTAGCGCCCCCAACGAAGCAACGGTGTAAACTGTCGCATTCGTACTTACTTAATAAGAGCAACTTCCTCTATGTCAGACACCCCAATCCCATCGTTTTCCGACCTCAATCTTTCGGCGCCTGTCCTGAAAGCATTGAAAGACGTCGGATACGAAACGCCGTCGCCGATCCAGGCAGCCACCATTCCCCTGTTGCTGGAAGGGCGCGACGTGCTGGGACAAGCGCAGACCGGCACCGGTAAAACCGCCGCCTTCGCACTGCCAATCCTGTCGAACATCGACGTCAAGCAGACCGCGCCGCAAGCGCTGGTGCTGGCGCCGACGCGCGAACTGGCGATCCAGGTCGCCGAAGCGTTCCAGAGCTACGCTGCCCACATCAAGGGTTTCCACGTGCTGCCGATCTACGGCGGCCAGAGCTATGGCCCGCAACTGTCGTCGCTGCGCCGCGGCGTGCACGTCGTTGTCGGCACGCCAGGCCGCGTCATCGATCACATCCAGAAGGGCTCGCTCGACCTGTCGAAGCTGACCACCCTCGTGCTGGACGAGGCCGATGAAATGCTGCGCATGGGCTTCATCGACGACGTCGAGCAGATCCTGCAAAAGACCCCGGCCACGCGCCAGACCACGCTGTTCTCGGCCACCATGCCGCCAGCGATCAAGCGCATCGCCAAGACCTACCTGCGCGAGCCACAAGAGATCACGGTCGCCGCCAAGACCGGCACCGCCGACAATATCCGCCAGCGCTACTGGCTGGTGGCCGGCATGCACAAGCTCGACGCGCTCACCCGCATCCTCGAAGCCGAAGCGTTCGACGGCATGATCATCTTCGCCCGCACCAAGCTGGGCACCGAAGAGCTGGCGACCAAGCTGCAGGCGCGCGGTTTCTCGGCCGCTGCGATCAACGGCGACATCGCCCAGCAGCAGCGCGAGCGCACGATCGATAACCTCAAGAAGGGCAAGATCGACATCCTGGTTGCGACCGACGTTGCCGCACGCGGCCTGGACGTCGAGCGCATAAGCCACGTCATCAACTACGACGTGCCGTCGGACCCTGAGAGCTACACCCACCGCATCGGCCGTACCGGCCGCGCTGGCCGCAGCGGCGAAGCGATCCTGTTCATCACCCCGCGTGAGCGCAGCCTGCTCAAGCTGATCGAGCGCACGACCCGCCAGCCGGTGTCGCCACTCGAACTGCCGACCGTCAAGGCCGTCAACGAAGTGCGCATGACGCGCTTCAAGGACCAGATCCGCGCCACGCTGGCCGAAGGCAATCTCGAAGTCTTCCGCGCCCTGATCGAAGACGTCGAGCGCGACGACAACGTGCCGGCGATCGACATCGCCGCCGCCCTGGCCAAGATGGCACGTGGCGACGAGCCGCTGCTGCTGACCAAGCCCGACCGCGACGTGCGTCCTGAAAGCATGCCATCGCAGCGCGAATTTGGCGGCAGCCACGAACGTGCACCACGCGAGCCGCGTGGCGACTGGGAAGAGCGTCCAGCGCGCCCTGCGCGCGAGCCGGGCTTCAAGAAAGAGCGCGTCATGCGCGACCCTGAGCCAGGCATGGCAACGTTCCGCATCGAAGTGGGCTTTGCCCACGGCGCCAAGCCGGGCAATATCGTCGGCGCGATCGCCAACGAAGCGAACATCCCGTCGAAGCAGATCGGCCGCATCGAGATCTATGACGATTACTCGACGCTCGACCTGCCGTCGGACATGCCTGCTGAACTGTTCACGCAGCTCAAGTCGATCTGGGTCGCCGGCCGCCAGTTGTCGATCACGCGTGACGGCGAAACGCCAGCCGTGCCAGCCGCCGGCGCCAAGAAGCCGTTCACGAAAAGCGGCGCCGACCGCCGCGTGACCGACAAGCCGATGCCGGGCAAGAAGCCGCATCGCAAGGGCGAGGGTAGCAAGGACTGATCGTTTCACCATCAGCTTTACCACAAGCTTTACCACGTCGTTCCCGCGCAGGCGGGAACCTCAGTTCGGCACTGCTACCTGCAGCGCGACGGACTTGGGTTCCCGCCTTCGCGGGAACGACGTTTTTGGTCTGACGGTTTGGCGCAGCGGTGGTGTTTTCCGGGTGTTGTTTGACTACAAACCTACTTCTGGCTGCGAAGCTGTCATATCGATCGCACTATGGGATTGACACGATTGACACTCGGATACCCCCATGTTATTTTGCTACAGATTAGATAACACCACCCGTATCTTCGGCGGGCCAAATTAGGGACACACATGGATATGCAATCGACCGTGCTCAAACCACGCCTGTCGTTCTGGCAGCTGTGGAACATGAGCTTCGGTTTCTTCGGCATCCAGTTCGGCTTCGCACTGCAGAACGCGAATACCAGCCGCATCTTCGCCACCCTTGGCGCGGATACCGAAAACTTTTCCCTGTACTGGCTCGCTGCGCCCGTCACTGGTCTGCTGATCCAGCCGATCGTCGGCTACCTGAGCGACAACACCTGGCACCCCAAATGGGGCCGCCGCCGGCCGTTCTTCTTCATCGGCGCCGTGCTGGCCGCTATTGCCTTGTTCCTGATGCCCAATTCCACCGCGCTGTGGATGGCCGTGGCCGTGCTGTGGATGATGGACGCCGCGATCAACGTGTCGATGGAGCCGTTCCGCGCCTTTGTCGGCGACAAGCTCGATCCGTCGCAGCAAACCGCCGGCTACGCGATGCAGACCTTCTTCATCGGTTGCGGCGCGGTCATCGCCTCGCTCTTGCCGACCTTCTTTGAAAGCATGGGCGTGTCGAATGCCGTCATCGGCGGCGTGATTCCGGACACCGTGCGCTACTCGTTCTACGTCGGTGGCCTCGTGTTCTTCCTGGCCGTGACCTGGACCGTGGTGTCTGCCGACGAGCTGCCGCCGCCCGACATGGAAGCGTTCAACAAAGAGCGCGCCGCTTCGCGCAGCGTGGGCGTGGCCATCGCCGAGATCTTCGGCGGCTTTTCCAAGATGCCGCGCACGATGGTGCAACTGGCATTCGTGCAGTTTTTCACCTGGATCGCGCTGTTCGCGATGTGGATCTATACCGGCACCGCGATTGCCGACAGCGTCTACGGCACCACCGATGCGCAGTCGAGTGCCTACCAGGACGCCGGCAACTGGGTCGGCATCATGTTCGCCGTGTACAGCGGCGTGTCGGCGCTGGCTGCGTTCATCCTGCCCGTATTCGCCCGCATGACCAGCCGCAAGGTCGTCCATGCGACGTGCCTGACCATTGGCGGCCTGAGCCTGGCCAGCGTGTTCCTCATCACCGACAAGAACATGCTGGTGGTGCCGATGATCGGCATCGGCATTGCCTGGGCGTCGATCCTGACGATGCCGTACGCGATCCTGGCCGGCTCGCTGCCCGCCAAGCGCATGGGCTACTTCATGGGCCTGTTCAACTTCTTCGTCGTGATTCCGCAGATCGTCAGCGGCCTGCTGCTGGGCTTTGTGACCAAGCACCTGTTCGATGGTCACGCGGTGCTCACGCTCGTGCTGGGTGGCGCCTGCATGCTCATCGCCGCACTGTTGACCCTGCTGGTGACGGACAAGGCGGCGCCGGTACGCGCTGCCGTCTGACGGCTGGAGCGCCAGGCGCGCACGGTACGCGTGTGCGCGCCGTGAATCCGGCGTCTGTCGTATCGTAACGTTTTATCAACATAGTCCGGCTCTGTCCGGCAGTGTTGTGAACGCTTACATTGACAGGAGTAAAGCATGACCATCCAGACCGTCGCGACCACCCCGTTCGCCGGCCAGCGGCCCGGCACCTCGGGCCTGCGCAAGAAAGTGACCGAGTTCCAGCAACCCGGCTACCTTGAAAACTTCGTCGAGTCGATCTTCCTGACGCTGGGCGAAGGCGCCTGCCGTCATCTGGTCGTCGGCGGCGATGGCCGCTACTTCAACCGCGACGCGATCCAGACCATCCTGCGCATGGCGGCCGCGCACGGCGTCGAGCGCGTGCTGGTGGGGCTGGGCGGCATTCTGTCGACGCCAGCGGTCAGCTGCGTGATCCGCAAGCACGGCGCCCAGGGCGGCATCGTGCTGTCGGCCAGCCACAATCCGGGCGGCCCGGACGGCGACTTCGGCATCAAGTACAACATCGACAATGGCGGCCCGGCGCCCGAGAAAATCACCGACGCCATCTTCGCGCACACGCAGACGATCACGCAGTACCGCATCAGCGACGCAGCGGCCGTCGATCTCGATGTGCTGGGCACCACGCAACTCGAAAACATGCAGATAGAGGTGATCGACCCGGTGGCCGACTACGCCGAGCTGATGAAAGGCCTGTTCGATTTCGACGCAATCCGCGGCCTGTTCGCGAGCGGCTTCCGGATGCGCTTTGACGCGATGCACGCCGTGGCCGGCCCCTACGCCAGCACGATCCTTGAAGGCATCCTGGGCGCACCTGCCGGCACGGTAGTCAATGGCGTGCCGAGCGAAGACTTCGGCGGCGGGCATCCGGATCCGAATCCTGTCAACGCTGCCGAGTTGATCGCCGAGATGGCCGCGCCCGATGCGCCGGACTTCGGCGCCGCCTCGGATGGCGATGGCGACCGCAACATGATCGTCGGGCGCGGCATCGCCGTCACGCCATCGGACAGCCTGGCCATCATCGCGGCCAACGCCACCGTGGCGCCGGGTTACGCGGGCGGCATCAAGGGCATCGCCCGTTCGATGCCCACGTCGATGGCGGCCGACCGCGTGGCCGAAGCGCTGGGCATCGCCTGCTTCGAGACGCCTACCGGCTGGAAGTACTTCGGCAACCTGATGGACGCCGGTCTCGTCACGCTGTGCGGCGAAGAGAGCTACGGCACCGGCTCGTTCCACATCCGCGAAAAAGATGGCGTGTGGGCCGTGCTGTTCTGGCTCAATCTGCTGGCCGTGCGCGGCCAGACGGTCGAACAGCTGCTGGCGGCGCACTGGGCGCGCTTCGGCCGCAATTACTATTCACGCCACGATTACGAAGCCGTGGATGCCGGCGCTGCCGGCGCCATGATGGACGCGCTGCGTGCGCGCCTGCCCGAGCTGGCAGGGCAGACGCTGGCCGGCCACCAGATTGCGCTGGCCGACGACTTTGCCTATACCGACCCGGTCGACGGCTCGGTCTCCACCAAGCAGGGCATCCGCATCATCATGGCGGACGGCTCGCGCATCGTGTTCCGCCTGTCCGGCACCGGCACCGAAGGCGCTACCGTGCGGGTCTACCTCGAACGCTACGAAGCCGATCCGGCGCACCACAACCTCGACACGCAGGCCGCGCTGCAAGGCCTGATCGATCTGGCCGAGAGCCTGTCCGATCTGCGCCAGCGCACCGGCCGCAGCGAACCCACGGTCGTCACCTGACCCCTTCACCACACAGGAACCCCGCATGAAACTACCCGTCCTTGCTTCCGCCATGCTGCTCGCCTTCGGTGCGATGGCCTCTGCCAGCGCCCAGTTGCCCGGCCCGGCGCCCGCCGCCAAGCCGTTCGTCTGGGAGAACGCGACCGTCTACTTTTTGCTGACGGACCGCTTCAATAACGGCAACCCGGCCAACGACAAGGCCTATGGCCGCAAGGACGACGCAGCACCGCTGCGCGGTTTCATGGGCGGTGACATCGCCGGCATCACGGCCAAGATCAAGGAAGGGTATTTCACCGACCTGGGCGTGAATGCGATCTGGCTGACGCCCGTGATCGAACAGATCCACGGCGCGACCGATGAAGGCACCGGCAAGAGCTACGCCTTCCACGGCTACTGGGCAAAGGACTTCACGGCGCTCGACGCTGCGTTTGGCACCGAGGACGAGCTGCGCACGCTGGTCGACACGGCGCACACCAATGGCATCCGCATCGTGTTCGACGTGGTGATGAACCACACCGGCCCCGTCACGCCGCAGGATAAAGTCTGGCCGGCGTCTTGGGTCCGCACGGGCCCAACCTGCACCTACAAGGATGCGCGCACGACGGTCGACTGCACGCTGGTGGCGAACCTGCCGGACTTCTTGACCGGCAGCGACAAGCCGGTCGACCTGCCGCCGCACCTGGTGGCCAAGTGGAAGAAGGAAGGGCGCTACGAGCGTGAGGTGAAGGAGCTCGACGCCTTCTTCAAGCGCACCGGCTACCCGCGCGCACCGCGCTACTACCTGATGAAATGGCATGCCGACTGGGTGCGCAAGTTCGGTATCGACGGCTTCCGCGCCGACACCGTCAAGCACACCGAGCCTGGCCTGTGGAAGGAACTGAAAAAAGAAGCGAGCCTGGCGCTGGCGGACTGGAAGCGTGCCAACCCGGCCAAGAGCCTCGACCAGAAGCCGTTCTGGATGGTGTCCGAGGTCTACAACTACGAGATCAAGCATGCGCGCAAGTTCGATCTGGGCGGCGGCGAATTCGTCGACTACCTGGACCAGGGCTTCGACAGCATGATCAGCTTTAGCCTGCGCAGCGACGCCAAGCGTCCGTACGAACAGGTGTTCTCGGAATACTCGACCATCCTGCATGGCGACATGAAAGGCTTCTCGGTGCTGAACTACATCAGTTCGCACGACGACAGCAGCCCGTTCGATCCGCTGCGCCAGAAGCCATTCGAGTCGGCCAACAAGCTGCTGCTGGCGCCTGGCGCAGCGCAGATCTACTACGGCGATGAAACGGCGCGTGTCCTGAAGTTCGACGGCGCCGAGGGCGACGCCAATCTGCGCACCTTCATGAACTGGGACGAGCTGGCGTCAAACGCCGAGCGTGGCCTGCACCGCGTGGCCGATATCCGCGCGCACTGGGCGCGCCTGGGGCGCTTCCGCGCCGCGCATCCGGCCGTCGGCGCCGGCAAGCACCAGATGATCGGCTCGAGCCCGTACACGTTCAAGCGCACGTGGGAACAGAATGGCGTGAGCGACCGCGTGGTCGTCGCGCTGGGCCTGTCGACGCAGCAGCCGGTGGCAATTTCGGTGGGCGGCGTCTTCAACGACGGCGCCACGGTGCGCGACTGGTACACCGGCAATACCGCCGTGGTCAAGGACGGCAAGGTGCGGTTCGCAACCGCCGCACAGGTAGCGCTGATCGCGCAGGACTGACCGGGTTCCGGGGTAGACTGGCCGTTCCGTTAACTCTCCGGCTGCCAGTCTGCCCGCCTTCATGTCCTACTTTACGCACATCGCCCGCGCCATCGCGGGCCTGAGTCTCGCCCTCGCGCTGGCCCCGGCGCAGGCGCAATCGGCCGCCGCGCCAGTCTACGGCGCCGAACTCGAAGAATTCGCCTACCCTGCACCGACGCAGCAATACCGCTTTACGTCGCAGCGCGTCGACCTGCAGATGACCTATATGGACGTCAAGCCGGCCAGCCCGAATGGCCGCACCGTCGTCCTCATGCACGGCAAGAACTTCTGCGGCGCGACCTGGGCCGGCACCACGAAGGCACTGAGCGACGCGGGCTACCGCGTCGTGGTGCCCGACCAGATCGGCTTTTGCAAATCCACCAAGCCGCAGCATTACCAGTACACGTTCCAGCAGCTGGCCGACAACACGCGCAAGCTCCTGGCCTCGATCGGCGTGAAGAAGGCCATCATCATCGGCCACTCGACTGGCGGCATGCTGGCCACGCGCTATGCGCTGATGTATCCCGAGCTGACGGACCAGCTGGTGATGATCAACCCGATCGGCCTGGAAGACTGGAAGAACCTGGGCGTGCCATCGCTGGGCGTCGATCAGTGGTATGAACGCGAGCTGAAACTGTCGGCCGAGCGCGTGCGCGAGTACGAGCGCACGACCTACTACAACGGTCAGTGGAAGCCGGAGTACGAAGTGTGGGTCCAGATGCTGGCCGGGATGTACCGCGGCAAGGGCAAGGAAGTGGTGGCCTGGAATTCGGCGCTCATCTACGACATGATCTACACGCAGCCCGTGGTGCATGAATTCCCGCTGATCAAAACGCCGACCTTCCTGCTGATGGGCTTGAAGGACACGACCGCGATCGGCAAGGACGCCGCGCCCGCTGACGTGCGCCCAACACTGGGCAACTACAAGGTGCTGGCCGAGACCACGCGCAAAGCAATCCCGGGCTCGGTGCTGGTGACATTCCCCGAGATGGGGCACGCGCCGCAGATGCAGGACCCGGTGCAGTTCCACAAAGCGTTGTTGAAGGGGCTCGTGCGCTGATTGCTGTTGTGGCTTCGGTTTGAGATCTTGGGTTCCCGCCTCTGCGGGAACGACGGTTTTCAAGGCGCGCGCCATCGCCGTGGATAACAATCCGCTACCCCGGCACGTCATTCCCACGGAGGTGGGAATCCAAGTGCATCGATAGCCCGCATCCTTCGCAGCACCTCATTCTTTTGTCATTCGGCCAATGGTATCCTTGTGGGATGACGGAAGACCCTGATCCAAAAAGCAAAACCCCGCGCGCCGCCTTTGCCGACGGCCCGCGCCTGCTGGCCGACATCGGCGCCACCCATGCGCGCCTGGGCCTGGAGACTGCGCCCGGCGTGCTGGGGCAGGTCGCCGTGCTGCGCTGCGACGACTTCGACGGCATCATCCCGCTGCTGCACGCCTACCTCGAGCAGCATCCGGGCGGGCGCATTCACCACGCGGCCTTTGCGCTGGCCAATCCGATCAGCGGCGATTTCATCCGCATGACCAACCGCGACTGGCAGTTTTCGACGGATGCCGTGCGCCGCGCGCTGGGCCTGTCGACGCTGTTGATCGTCAACGACTTCACCGCGCTGGCGATGGCGCTGCCGGGCTTTCAGCCGAAGGACCTGCTGCAGATCGGCGGCGGCGCGCCGCAGACGCATGCCGTGTCGGGCGTGCTGGGGCCGGGCACGGGGCTTGGCGTCTCGGGTGTGATCCCGACCATCGACGGTTTCGTCACGCTCGGCAGCGAGGGCGGGCACGTCAACTTCGCGCCGAGCGACGAGCGCGAATTCGCGATCCTGCAGTACGCGTGGCGCGAGTGGAAGCACGTGTCGAACGAGCGCCTGATTTCCGGCCCCGGCATCGAATTGATCTACCGCGCGCTGGCCGAGCGCAACGGCGTGGAGGCACCGGCGCGCAGCACTGCCGACATCGTCAGCGCGGCGCTCGATGCCCACGACGCGCTGTGCCTCGAGGTGCTGGAGACCTTCGCCGGCATGCTGGGCAGCGCGGCGGCGAACCTGGCCGTGACGCTGGGCGCGTTTGGCGGCATGTTCATCGGCGGCGGCATCGTGCCGCGCATGGGCGCCTGGTTTGCGCAGTCGCCATTTCGTGCGCGCTTCGAAGCCAAGGGGCGCTTCCGCGACTACATCGCCCAGATTCCGACCTACATCATCATGACGCCCAACCCGGCGCTGTACGGCGTCTCGGCGATCCTGTCCGAGCACCTGCGCGGGCGCAGCGGCGCCAACACGCTCACTGACCGCGTGCAGCAACTGCTGCACGAACTTTCGCCGGCCGAGCAGCGCGTGGCCGCGCTCGTGATCGAGCATCCGCGCAAGATGCTGTCCGAGCCGATCGCCGAGATCGCGCGCCTGGCCGACGTGAGCCAGCCGACCGTGATCCGCTTCTGCCGCTCGCTGGGCTTCCAGGGCCTGGCCGAATTCAAGCTCAAGTTCGCCGGCAGCCTGACCGGCACCATCCCCGTGCGCCACAGCCAGGTGCGCATGACCGACAGCACGCATGACCTGTCGGCCAAGGTGATCGACAACACGGTCTCGGCGATCCTGAAGTTTCGCGATGCGCTCGACGTGCACGCGATCGACCGCGCCATCGAGCTGCTGCGCCGCGCGCGCCGGGTCGAGTTCTACGCGCTGGGTAACGCGCGCGCGGTGGCGCTCGACGGCCAGCACAAGTTCTTCCGCTTCCGCATTCCGGCAGCATCCTATGGCGATTCGCACCTGCTCAATCTTGCGGCCGGCCTACTGGGGCCGGGCGACGTCGTGATCGCCATCTCCACCGGCGGGCAGTTGCCCGAGCTGCTCGAGGCAGTCGACACGGCGCGCGCGCGCGGCGCCGACATCATTGCGATCACGGCCAGCCGCTCGCCACTGGCAAAGAAGGCCAGCGTGTGCCTCGCGGTGGATCACAGCGAAGACAGCACGAGCTTCCTGTCGATGATTTCGCGCATCCTGCAACTGCTCCTCATCGACATCATGTCGGTCGGGATTTCTCTTGGCACGCAAGGGGAGGGCAGCCTCGACCACCAGGGCGACATCGATGCGCGCCGGCTGCTGATCTCGCACCTGGATATCTGAGGAACCAGGCGCCACGGGGTCACGGACACGCGTAAACACAGCCTGCATTTCGGGTCATGCTTGGCCCGTCCACGCGCTTTTGTACCGATGTATCGCTAAAAGTTGTCAAAAAAACGTCAACGCCACGCGACGCACGGGACGGAACGTGTAGTTTCCACACAGCACTGCGTGCTACCATTTCATGTGGCTCCCCCAATCCCGGCGCCGTGTCAACAGGGCCGTCCTGCCCCGTCGTCTTTGTTCCGGACCATGGAAGAGGTTTTATCATCGTCAGCCAAATGTTAATTGAACAGGCCCGCCTTGCTGCGCTGGCCGAACTGCAGATTCTCGACACCCCTGCCGAGACCCGCTTCGACCGCTTTACCCGCCTGGCCGCCATGACGTTCGACGTGCCGATTGCGCTGGTATCGCTGATCGATGCGGAGCGGCAGTGGTTCAAGTCGCACCATGGCCTGGAAGCGTCGGAAACCCCGCGCTCGCTGTCGTTCTGCAGCCACGCAGTGCAGGCACGCGCGCTGTTCGTGATCGAGGACGCGGCGCAGGATCCCCGCTTTGCCGAGAATCCGCTCGTCACTGGCGAGCCGCACATCCGCTTCTACGCCGGGCATCCGGTCTACAGCGATGGCGAAGCCGTGGGCACGCTGTGCATCATCGACCGCGCGCCGCGCCGCCTGAACCAGGAGCAGCGCCAGGTGCTGGCCGACCTGGCCGGGCTGGTCGAAGTCGAAATCAATCACCTGAAGGCAGTCACCGCGCGCATGCTCGCCGAGCAGGCGCTCAAGTCGCTCAATACCGATCTGGAAGCGCGCATCGTCGCGCGCACCGCCGAACTGGAAGACAAGGTCGAGCAACTGTCGCGCGAAGTGACGCAGCGCGAAGCGGCCGAAGCGCTGCTGCGCGAGAGCGAAGCCTGGAACCGCACGATCATCGACTCGTCGTTCAGTGGCTTCATCGGTGCCGACAGCAATGGCGTGGTGGTGGCATGGAACACGTCGGCCGAACGCATCTTCGGCTGGTCGGGCGAGTACGCGCGCGGCCGCCAGTTGTCCGAGCTGGTGATGCCGGCGCAGCAGCGCGAAGCGCATGACGCGAACATCCGCCGCCTGCTCGATACCGGCGCCGGCCCGTACCTGAACCAGAACGTCGAACTGCCGGCGCTGACCCAGAGCGGGCGCCAGATCACGATTCAGATGACGGTGGCGGCGCACGAATGGAATGGCGCGCGTTATATCGGCGCCTTCGTCAATGACATCTCGGACCGTATCCGCACCCAGCAGCAGCTGGAAGAAAAACAGGAACTGATCGACGCGGTGCTCGAATCGATCGACGTTGGCGTGGTCGCCTGCGACGCCGTCGGCAACCTGACACTGTTCAACCGCACGGCGCGCGCCTTGCATGGTCACGACCTGAAGGCGATCGCGCCATCGGAATGGCCGCAGTTCTACTCGCTGTACCACGGCGATGGCCAGACCCCGATGGCGATGGACGACGTGCCGCTGGTGCGCGCGCTCAAGGGCGAAGTCGTGCGCGACGGCGCGATGGTCATCGCACCGGCCGGCCGCGCGCCGTACACGCTGCTGGCCAGCGGCCGGCCACTGCGCAGCGCCCAGGGCAAGACCCTCGGCGCCGTGGTGGCGATGAAGGACATCACCGAACTGAAGGCATCGCGCGACCGCCTGGCCGACAGCGAAGAGCGCCTGCGCACGATTACCGACAACCTGCCGGTCCTGATCGCGCACCTCGACCAGGATCACCGCTACATGTTCGCCAATGCGGTGCACCAGTCGTGGCTGGGCAAGGCGTCCGACCAGATCGTCGGCCAGACCATGGTCGAAGCCTTCGGCGAAGACTTCTACCTGCAGCAGAAGGAAGCGCTGGACGACGCCTGGCTGGGCAAGGCCTCGCAGTGCGAGCATGACATCGTGCGCAAGAAGCACATCCGCATCGTCCACTCGACCTTCCTGCCGCATCTGCGCGATGGCGAAGTGGTGGGCGTGTATATCCTGACCACCGACGCCACCGCCGCGCGCATGCACGAACGCAACCTGCACGCACTGGCCCACACCGACGCGCTGACCGGCATCCCGAACCGGCGCCAGTTCGAGCTGGCGCTGCAGGCCGCCGTCGAACGTGCGCCGCAGCGCGAGCGCGCCTTTGCGCTGTTCTATCTCGACATCGATTTCTTCAAGCGCATCAACGATACCTACGGCCACGCGGTGGGCGACATGGTGCTGGTCGAATTTGCACGGCGCGTGCGCAAGGTGGTGCGCAGCTCCGACATGGTGGCGCGCCTGGCCGGCGATGAATTCACGGTGCTGCTCGACGAAGTCAATTCGCCGCGCGACGTCGAGCTGGTGGCCAAGAAGATCATGCAGGTCATGGAGGCACCGTTCATGGTCGGCTCCCAGCCGATTTCCGTCAGTGCGACGATTGGCATCGCGCTGGCCGACGCACCGGGCGTGACGGCGCTGACGATCAGCGAGCTGGCCGACAGCGCCTTGTATGAAGCCAAGGACAAGGGGCGCAATACGTTTGCGATTGCGCGGCTGGCGATGGTGGCGGCGCCCGAGCAAGCGTCCGTGCTGGCCTGACAACGTCGTTCCAGCGAAGGCTGGAACCCAAGTTCAGTACCTTTGCCGCAACATCGACAGCGGCCCGCAACAGACCTGGATTCCAGCCTTCGCTGGAATGACGGTCTTCAGGTCAGCGGCGCGCAGTCGCGAGAATCGCCTTTTCACATGTCGACGAACACCACCGCCGTGCGGGGCGGCACCGTGAAGGTGCCGCTGGCGCTGTCGAAGCGCGCCTTCAGCGCGCGCTTGTCGGCCGCGCCAGGTGCGCTGTGCACCGGATGCAGCTTCAGGCGCTTGCCGCGCAGCGTGGCGTCCTTGATCGTGTGCGCCCGTTTGTCGACGTTCACCAGATAGCCCATGCCGGCAAAGCCCGCACCCGGATAACCTTTGCCATCGACCCAGGCGGCCAGCACGGTCGGTTCCTGCTGCGGCCCCGTATTGAAGAAGCGCAGGCGCTTGTTGATGTCGTCGGTCGTGCGCAGGCGCAGCAGCGTGCTGCTGGCGCGGATGCGCAGCAGGTCGCGGAACGCGTCGCGCGCGAACGCGATGTCGGCGGGCGTGGGCTTCATCGCGGCATTGGCCAGCAACGGCTTGAACAGCGGCCAGTCTTTGGCATTGTCAGGCGCCGGCGGCAGGCCGGTGCCGAAGAAGTTGTCCTGGTAGGTCCAGTCGATGCGGTTGAACCAGTCGCCCGAATTGAAGCTGTTGCGGTCCAGCGATTTCGAGCGCAGCGTGTCGATGCCGGCGTGGTAATACGCCACGCCCTGGCTGAACGCATTGATCGCCATCCCCAGCACCTGAACCCGCGCGCGATCGAGGCTGCTCGTTGCCACCGGCAGCTTGAGTACGTTGATGTCGTACAGCGTCTGGTTGTCGTGGTTCTCGACGTAGTTGACCGCTTCGCCCGGTTCGCTCGCATAGCCGGCCGGCTGGTTGCCGCCGTAGACCATCGCCTGCAACTGGCGCACCTGGCCATCGAACCCTTGCATTGGATACGTGCGCACCGAGCCGGCCAGGCCGACGCGGATCAGGTCCGCGGCGCGCAGCAGGTCAGCCTTTTTTGCATCGCCACCAAGGGCGTTCGCGTCGTACACCAGGCCGTTGATATAGCCTTGCTGCCTGATCACGGGTTCGCCCGAGCCGCCGCGCACGGCGTCGCGCGCGCGGTCGCTGAAGGTGCCGATGCCGGTGCCGTTCAGCGACAGCTGTGACGCCTGCACGAAGCGCGCGTCGTCGGCCACTTCGCCGAAGTTCCAGCCTTCGCCGATCAGCTGCACGTGGCGGCCCGCGGCCGCGTCGACGGCCTGCTGCAGGCGCACCATCGCCTCGCGTGGCTGGTGGCCCATCAGGTCGAAGCGGAACGAATCGATCTTGTACTGGCGTGTCCAGAGCACCGACGAATCGATCATCAGCTTGGCCATCATCGTGTTCTCGGTCGCCGTGTTGAAGCAGCAGGTCGAGGCTTCGATGCCGCCCACGGCGTTCAGGCGATGGTAGTAGCCCGGCACCACGCGGTCGAGGATCGATTTTTCTTCCTGGCCGGCGATGAAGGTGTGGTTGTAGACGACGTCGGTGCCCACGCGCAGGCCGGCCTCGTGCAGGTCCATCACCATCTGGCGGAACTCGATGATGCGGCGCGCGCCGTCCTGCGGGTCGCTCGCGTAACTGCCTTCGACAGCGTTGAAGTGCTGCGGGTCGTAGCCCCAGTTGAAGCAGTCGGTGTGGGCGGTCTTGACGACCAGCGCCTGCTGGCTCTCGCCATCCGGCGCGCCGGCAGGGGCGGGCTGCGCGCACGCCACTTCGGGGATGCTGCCGATGTCGTACACGGGCAGCAGATGAATGTCGGTCAGGCCGGCCTTGGCCAGCGCGCGCAGGTGCCGCATGCCGTTGGAATTGGCCTCGCCAAACGCGCCGTACTTGCCGCGTTTGGCAGGGGGCACCGTCTGGTCGATCAGCGAAAAGTCGCGCACGTGCAGCTCGTAGATGACCATGTCGGTCTGCGCCTTGACCGTGGTCGGTGGCTGCGTGGCGTCCCAGCCGGCGGGCTTGAGGTGCGGCGCGTCCAGGTCGGCGATGTAGCTGCGTTTGGAGTCGGCGTTCAGGCTGACCGAATATGGGTCGGTCACGAGGTTGCGTACCAGCCCGGCGCCCTCGGCGACGACGTCGACCGCGTACTTGTAATAGGTGCCGGACAAATCGCGCGGGACGCTGGCAGCCCAGGCACCGGTGCGTGCATCTAGCGTCATCGGCAGCACGGCATTCGCGCGGCCCGTTGCGCTGTCATACGTGCACACCGTCACATCGCGCGCGGTGGGCGCCCACAGCTTGAAGTCGGTTTTATTGGCGGTGGGCGTCGCGCCCAGGTCCGGGATGCGTTCGGCCGCCGCATACAGGTCGTCGAGCGCGCCGGCCGCCTGCACGCGCGTTGCGTCGCGCACGGTGCCGTCCGGGTTTTCGTGAACCAGCACCAGCTGTTCGCGGTGCAGGGCAGGCAGGCGCGCCAGGTCGGCTTCCTGCACGCTCAGGGTCGGGCCGCTGGCAACCCACTTGAAGCGCGTGGCCGCGGCTTGCGGCACGGCTACGCGCGAGACGGCCAGCGTGATCGAACCGGCGCTGCCGGTGACCTTGCTGCCGGTCGTGGCCTGGATGCCGCCGGCAGGCGAATGGTACAGGCGATATACGCCATTGCTAGAGGCGCCGGGCCAGCGCACGAGGCGGCGGTCGAGCCAGACGGCGCGCGCATCGAGTTTGGTGGCCGAGGCGCTGAGCACCTCCTGGAAAGCCGGGCTGTCGCAGGTGGCGAGAGGAACAGCAGCATACGCGCTGGAGGACAGCGATGCTGCCAGCAGGACAAGGTGACGTTTCATGGACCGCTTACCCCGCGACGCTGCTGCGATAGTGGTCGACCATGCGGTAGCGCGTCGCATACCAGCCGAACGCCGCTGCCGACAGCAGCGCAAACGCGGCAAAGAAGTACATCTGGAACGCCATCACCCCGACGCCCGAGCCTTCGATATACGCGATCACCGATTCATTCTTCACGCTGGCATTGACGATCAGCACCCACAGGTTGCCGACCGTGACGGCCAGGTACCACAGCGCCATGATCACGCCCTTCATCGAGGCTGGCGCCTGGCTGTACGCGAATTCCAGGCCCGTGGCCGAGACCAGCACTTCACCCAGCGTGAGCAGCGCATACGGCGCGATCTGCCAGGCGATCGAGACGGCGTCGCCGGCGTCGAGCGCCACCTGCAGATTGCCCACGACGATCCAGGCCGCAGCCGACAGTGCGATACCGGCCGTCATGCGGCGCAGTGGCGTCGGCTCGACGCCCATCTTGCGCATCAGCGGGAACAGCGCGAGGTTATTGATCGGGATCAGCAGCATCACGAGCAGGGGATTCAGGGCCTGCATCTGGGCCGGGATCACGTCGAAGGTCCAGCCCAGCAGGTTCACCTGCGTGGTCATCGTGTTGGCCTGCACGATCCAGGTCGAGGCCTTCTGGTCGAACAGCGACCAGAACGGGGTGACGAGCGCGAACACGATCAGGATGCGCAGCACGGCGCGCACGCCGTCGACGGCGTCGTCGGGATGCAGGCCGCGTGCGCGGTCCAGCTGCATCGACGTGCCCATGCCGCCAAAGGCCATCAACAGCACCAGGGCGGTACAGGCGGCGATCACGAAGCCCCATTGTGCGGCCATGGCCAGCGACGCGAGGGCGCCGGCGGCGCCCAGCAAGGCCAGGTTCAGGCCCGGACGGCCCTGGCCGGGCTGCCTGGCCAGCAGCGCGCTTTTTGCCACGCGCATGAACGAGTGCGGATTGGCTGGCGCTGGCGGCACATGGACGTACTTCTTTTTACCGCTCCAGAACACCATGGTCGCGATGAACATCAGGATGCCGGGCACGCCGAAGGCCCAGGCCGGACCGTAGTCGCGCAGCAGCAGCGGCATCAGGAGCGAGGCGAAGAACGAGCCGAAATTGATGATCCAGTAGAAGGCATCGAAGACGACCTTCGCCTTGTCCTTGTTGGTGTGGTCGAACTGGTCGCCCACAAAACTGGCCACCAGCGGCTTGATGCCGCCCGAGCCGAGCGCGATCAGGAACAGGCCGAAGTAGAAGCCGTTGACGTTGTCTTCAAAGATGGCCAGGCAGGCGTGACCGAGGCAGTACACGAGACTGAGCCAGAACACCGTGTTGTACTTGCCGAAATAGCGGTCGGCCAGCCAGCCGCCCAGCAGCGGGAAGAAATAGACGCCGATGACGAAGGTGTGGAACACGTGCTTGGCTTCGCCGGTGCGCATGTCTTCCGGCAAAAACATCAAGAGGGTCGTGATCAGGAAGGGCGTCAGGATGTTGCGCATCCCGTAGAAACTGAAGCGTTCGCACCCCTCATTGGCAATGATGTAGGGGATTTGCCGGGGCATGCGCCCGGTGCCTGGTTTTGCGAGAGATGTCATCGAACCGCTTCCTTGAATTGGCAAACAGACGCGATGCTATGACGGGGACGCCTCTCTTTGCAACATAAAAATTGTCGTGAAACAAACTAGAAACAAAGTGGCAACATGCATACGTAGTTTAGGTACGGATGAAGAATCAGAAGAATCGCCTATAACGCTTCAAGTCATTGAAATTAAATGACTAAATGGGTTTTATCGCTGGCTGGGTGGAATTGTCAAGACCGTTCGCCTGATGTATATTGCCTAGAATTCCACATCACGCATCCGCCCGGACCAGCCAATGACCCAGATCTCGACGACCGACAACCCGAACTGGTGGCGCGAAGCCATCATCTATCAGGTGTACCCGCGCAGCTTCCTCGACACCAACGGTGACGGGGTGGGCGACCTGGCCGGCGTGACCGAAAAGCTCGACTATATCGCGAGCCTGGGCGTGGACATCGTCTGGTTGTCGCCGTTCTTCAAGTCGCCAATGGCCGATTTTGGCTACGACATCGAAGACTATTGCGACGTCGATCCGCTGTTTGGCGACCTGGCCGACTTTGACCGCATGGTCGCCAGGGCGCACAGCCTGGGCCTGAAGATCATGATCGACCAGGTCATGTCGCACACGGCCGAGACGCACAAATGGTTCGTCGAAAGCCGCGCCAGCCGCGACAATCCGAAGTCGGACTGGTATGTGTGGGCTGATCCGCTCCCGGACGGCAACCCGCCCAACAACTGGCTGTCGGTGTTCGGCGGCTCGTCGTGGCAGTGGGACACCCGCCGCAAGCAGTACTACCTGCACAACTTCCTCGTGAGCCAGCCGCAGCTGAACTTCCACAATCCGCTGGTGCAGCAGGCGCACCTGGACGCGCAGCGTTTCTGGCTCGAGCGCGGCGTGGACGGCGTGCGCATGGATGCATGCGTGTTCCATTTCCACGATCGCCAGCTGCGCAGCAACCCGCCAGCGCTGGTGCGCGACACGTCGACCGTGACGGACGTGAACCCGTACGGCATGCAGGCGCACCTGTACGACAAGACGCAGCCCGAGAACATTGCGTTCCTCGAGCGCGTGCGCGCACAGCTGAATGAATTCGGCGCCGTGTCGATCGGCGAGATCAGCTCGGACGATGCCCTCGCCCAGATGAGCGAGTACACCGAAGGCGGCAACAAGCTGCACATGGCCTACAGCTTCAACCTGCTCACGCCGGTCTTCACGGCCGCGCACGTGCGCCGTCAGGTCGAGGAATTCAACGAGCGCGTCAAGGATGGCTGGGCGTCGTGGTCGGTCGGTAACCACGATGCGATCCGCGTGGCCACGCGCTGGGGCGGCATCAATCCGGCCCCTGGTTTCACCAAGCTGGTGCTGGCGATGCAGCTCTCGCTGAAGGGTACGCCGTGCCTGTACCAGGGCGATGAACTCGGCCTGACCGAAGCCGATGTGCCGTACGAACTGCTGCAGGACCCGTACGGCAAGACCTTCTGGCCCGAGTTCAAGGGCCGCGACGGCTGCCGCACGCCGATGCCGTGGGTGGCCGACGCGCCGCACGCGGGCTTTACCGACGGCCAGCCATGGCTGCCGGTGGACGCCGCGCACGTCAATGCGGCCGTCGACCTGCAGGACCGCGACCATGATTCGATGCTGAACTTCCAGCGCCGCTTCATCGCCCTGCGCCGCAGCCTGCCGCAACTCACGCGCGGCGAGATCGCGTTCTTCGATGCACCCGAGCCGGTCCTGGCGCTGCGCCGCGACCTGGCGGGGCACGACAGCGTGCTGGCCGCGTTCAATCTGTCGAACGAAGAAGTCAGCTTCGACTGGCCGGCAACGGACGGCGTGGCGCAGATGCCGGTCGATGGCCTGCAGGGCAGTGCGCAGCAGGGTCGCGTCACCCTGGCGCCTTTCGGCGCCTGGTTCGGCACCGTGGCGGCGAATCGCTGATGGCCGGCGCGCAGCCCGAAAAATTCGCGCGCACGGCGTTTGCCGATGGCCCGCGCCTGCTCGCGGACATTGGCGCCACGCATGCGCGCTTCGCGCTGCAATGCGCGCCCGGCGTGTTTCGCGACGTGGCGGTATTGCGCTGCGACGACTTCGCCGGCATCGTGCCGCTGCTGCGCCATTATCTGCTCGACCACCAGGACGTCACGCTGCACCACGGCGCCTTTGCGGTGGCCAATCCGATCAGCGGCGACTATGTGCGCATGACCAACCGCGCGTGGGAGTTTTCCACCGATGCGGTGCGGCGCGAGCTGGGTCTGGCCACGCTGTTGATCGTCAATGACTTCACGGCGCTGGCCACGGCCTTGCCCAATTTTTCCCGTGATGACCTGATGCAGGTCGGGCCGGGCAAGGCGGTGCCGGGCGCCGTCATCGGCGTGCTGGGGCCGGGCACGGGCCTGGGCGTCTCGGGCGGCATTCCGACCGCCGACGGTTTCGTCACGCTGGGCAGCGAAGGCGGGCACGTGAACTTCGCGCCGTTCGACGAGCGCGAATTCGCGATCCTGCAATACGCGTGGCGCGAGTGGCCGCACGTGTCGAACGAGCGCCTGATTTCCGGGCCCGGGATGGAAGTGATCTACCGCGCGCTGGCCGACCGCAATGGCGTCGACGCCGCGCCGCGCACGGCCGCGACGATCGTGGCCGGCGCGCTCGAACAGAACGATGCGCTGTGCCTGGAAACGCTCGAATGCTTCTGCGGCATGCTGGGCGGCGCGGCGGCCAATCTGGCCGTGACGCTTGGCGCGTTTGGCGGCGTGTACATCGGCGGGGGCATCGTGCCGCGCCTGGGCGAGTGGTTTGCCAGCTCGCCGTTTCGGGCGCGCTTCGAAGCCAAGGGCCGCTTCTCGGACTACCTGGCCGACATTCCGACCTGGGTGATCACGACGCCGAATCCCGCCTTCCACGGCGTGGCCACCATCCTGGCCGAACACCTGCGCGGGCGCAGCGGGGCCAACACGCTGATGGAGCGCATCACGCAGCTGCGCCACGAACTCTCGCCCGCCGAAGGGCGCGTGGCCAGCCTCGTGATCGACCAGCCGCGCATGGTGCTCAATGAGCCGATCGCCGAGATCGCGCGCCTGGCCGACGTGAGCCAGCCGACCGTGATCCGCTTTTGCCGCTCGCTGGGCTTCCAGGGCCTGGCCGATTTCAAGCTCAAGTTCGCCAGCAGCCTGACCGGCTCGATCCCCGTGCGCCACAGCCAGGTGCGCCTGAGCGACAGCACGCACGATCTGTCGGCCAAGGTCATCGACAACACGGTCTCGGCGATCCTGCGTTTTCGCGACCAGCTCGACGTGCGCTCGCTGGACCGCGCGATCGAGATGGTCAGCCGCGCCAAGCGCGTCGAGTTCTACGCGATGGGCAATTCACGCGCGGTGGCGCTCGATGGCCAGCACAAGTTCTTCCGCTTCCGCATCCCCACCGCGTTGTATGGCGACGCGCACCTGTTCACGCTGGCCGCCGAATTACTGGGGCCGGGCGACGTGGTGATCGCAGTGTCAAATTCAGGCGGCCTGCCCGAACTGCTGGAGGCGGTGGACATCGCGCGCGCGGCCGGCGCCGACGTCATCGCGATCAGCAACAGCCAGTCGCCGCTGGCGCGCAAGGCCAGCGTGTGCCTGGCAGTCGATCACGCCGAGGACAGCACGAGTTTTCTATCGATGATTTCGCGCATCCTGCAGCTGCTGCTGATCGACATCATGGCCGTCGGAATCTCGGTCGATGGCCAGCATGGACCGGCGCCGGGGCAGGATCCGCGCCGGCTGCTGATCTCGCACCTGGATAGTTAATCTGCGCTTTTCAGGTTGACGCGCTCGATCGTGCGGCGCCATTCCTGCAGGCTCAGCAGGGTGTCGGACTCGGTGTCCTCGACCAGGATTTCGCTGCCGTCCTGCGCGACCAGAAAGCTTTCCTGCCGCCGCGCATCCTGCGCGCGGTTCTCGACAAAACTCAGCTGGTAGTAGGTCTTGCCGTTCACTTCGCGCGGCGTCGGGTTGTCCTCGACCACGGCGCCGTGCGCCTGGCCGCCCGTGCGCCGCTCGATCTGCGCCGACCACGCCTTCAGTTCCGGCAAGGCCAGTAATGCGGCCATCGCCTGTTCCTTGCTGTGCGCCGGCGCCTGGACGACGGGTGCGGCCGGCGCCGGGGCAGGCGGCGACGCGGGCCGCTCGGCGCGCTGGCAGGCAGCGGCCGCGCAGCACAAGGCAAGCGCGGCAAGGGACATGCGCAAGGTAGGGAGGGCAGCGGCGCGTAGGGACATGGCAGGTTCCGAAAGATAAGACGGCCATACTAAACCATGCCTGTTTTAGCGGCAAATGGGTTGTCCATAGCGTCCATACGAACGTTATTATTCCCACATGGAAATGCTTTCGTGGTTTTCACCACGCTCTCAATGTGTTTCATGTCGGCATTTGATTTTGTTAGTGCAAGTAATGATATTCTGTAGGATCACTCCTACCAGTCAATACACCGCATGGACAGCCGCGCTACCTACCAACGTCGTCTCGAACGAAGCTCGCACCGTGAAAAGCGCCTGATGGCGCTGGCCGTGCTGGGTGTTGCTGTCGGCGTGGCCGGCGTCGTGCTGCCATCGCCATCGATCAGCTGGCCAACGTTCGGGCAGGCCTCGCACGCGGCACCAGTCACTGCGGCGCCAGCGCATGCGTTGAGCACGACGGCGCCCACGGCGCAGCAAACGGCTGCGGCGCGGCGCATCTACCGGCACTCGGTCGTGCCCGGCGGTGTGGCAGACAAGGTCGAACTGGCGCAGATCCTGCGAACCGACCGGCTCGTGGCGGCGCACTACGCGACCTTCAATGTCGACCATGCCCGCGCCGTGACCGTGACGGCGCCGCGCGCGGTCTATGTGTCGTACCGGAAAAACGGTCAAATCTACTGGACCTCGAAGAAGGTCATGCTCGAGAAGGGCGAGACGCTGCTGACCGACGGCGAGCACGAGATCCGCGCCCGCTGCGCCAACCGCATTTCGGACATGCCGCAGTATCCGGTCGAACCCCACGGGCCAAGCGAAGCCGAACTCGATACCGTGCTCGCTGTCGGCACGCCATCCGATCTGGTTGGCGTGGCAGGGGAAGAGGGCGGCATACTGCCGGTGGGCATGGACGACCTGTCCACCAGCGAGGCAGTGGGGCAGCGCTACTACGCGACCAGCTTCCCCGATGGCGCTGGCCTGCTGACGCCGGAAAATACGACGCCGATGCCGACGCCGACGCCGTCCCGCCAGGGGCAACCACCTGGCCTGCCGGGCTGGTATGGCTCGCCGATCTATTCTGGCGGCGTGCTGGGCCCTCCTGGCCCTGTCGGCGGCAGCGACGACACCGGCAATGACATACCAGTGCCGGTCCGGGATGGTGGCGGGAGCACGGTGCCGGGAAGCATTAGTCCGCCGGTCGGCACGGATCGCCCTGGTGGCAACCCGGTTCTGCCCCCGGTCCCCGTGCGGGACGGCGGCGGCAACGGCGTGCCCGAACTGCCGGTCGATACGCTGCCGCCTCTGCCGCCGCTGCCGCCTTTGCCGCCAGGCGCCGGTACCGACACGCCGGTCACACCGGGTACCCCTGGCACGCCTGGCACGCCGCAGACCCCTGGTGCGCCGGGTACGCCTGGCACGCCAGGTACCCCGACCGTGCCGGCGACGCCAACGACCCCTGGCGACACCGTGGTCGAACCAGCCCCGCCGACCGAAGTGCCTGAACCGGGCACGCTATGGCTCGGCGGCATCGCACTGGCCGCGCTGCTGTGGTTGCGTCGCAAGGGCCCGCGCGCCCGCTGACACGCAAAAAACGCAGACAACAAAAAACCCGCGAGGTGTGAACCTCGCGGGTTTTTTATTGTGGGTAGTATGGGCGAAGCACGCAGCGCGCTTCGCCCGGACTGCCCCGGCAATTACATCATGCCGTCCATACCACCCATACCGCCCATGCCGCCCATACCACCCATGCCGCCGGCTGGCTTGTCTTCCGACAGTTCCGACACCATGCAATCGGTGGTCAGCATCAGGCCGGCGATCGACGCTGCATTCTGCAGTGCCGAGCGGGTGACCTTGGCTGGATCCAGCACGCCCATTTCGACCATGTCGCCGTAGGTGCCGTTGGCAGCGTTGTAGCCGTAGTTGCCGGTGCCGGCCAACACTGCTGCAACGACGACCGATGGCTCTTCGCCGGCGTTCTGGACGATCATGCGCAGTGGCTCTTCCATTGCGCGCAGGACGATCTTGATACCAGCGTCCTGGTCAGGGTTGTCGCCTTTGACGGTGATGTTGGCACGGGCGCGCAGCAGGGCTACGCCGCCGCCGGCAACGATGCCTTCTTCCACGGCAGCGCGGGTAGCGTGCAGTGCATCTTCAACGCGTGCTTTCTTTTCTTTCATCTCGACTTCGGTGGCTGCACCGACGCGGATCACGGCAACGCCGCCGGCCAGCTTGGCCACGCGCTCTTGCAGTTTTTCGCGGTCGTAGTCCGAGGTCGCTTCTTCGATCTGGGCGCGGATCATCTTGACGCGGCCTTCGATCGATTCAGCCTGGCCGGCGCCGTCGATGATGATGGTGTTTTCCTTGCCAACTTCGATGCGCTTGGCCTGGCCCAGCTCTTCCAGCGTGACCTTTTCGAGCGTCAGGCCGACTTCTTCAGCGATGACCTGGCCGCCGGTCAGGACAGCGATGTCTTCCAGCATGGCCTTGCGACGGTCGCCAAAGCCTGGGGCCTTGACAGCGACGGTCTTCAGGATGCCGCGAATGTTGTTGACGACCAGGGTCGCCAGCGCTTCGCCGTCGATGTCTTCAGCGACGATGACCAGTGGACGGCCAGCTTTCGCGACTTGTTCCAGTACCGGCAGCAGGTCACGGATGTTCGAGATTTTCTTGTCGCACAGCAGGACGAATGGGTTTTCGTGCACGGCGACTTGTTTGTCCGGATTGTTGATGAAGTACGGCGACAGGTAGCCGCGGTCGAACTGCATGCCTTCCACGATGTCCAGCTCGTCGTTCAGCGACTTGCCGTCTTCCACGGTGATGACGCCTTCCTTGCCCACTTTTTCCATCGCTTCAGCGATGCGCTCACCGATCGAGGTTTCCGAGTTGGCCGAAATGGCGCCGACTTGTGCGATCTCTTTGGTGGTGGTGGTCGGCTTGGCGATCTTGCGCAGTTCTTCGACAGTGGCAGCAACTGCCTTGTCGATGCCGCGCTTCAGGTCCATCGGGTTCATGCCGGCAGCAACGAACTTCATGCCTTCGCGAACGATGGCTTGTGCCAGCACGGTCGCGGTGGTGGTGCCGTCACCGGCGTTGTCGCTGGTCTTGGAAGCAACTTCCTTGACCATCTGCGCGCCCATGTTCTGCAGCTTGTCTTTCAGTTCGATTTCTTTGGCGACCGAGACACCATCCTTGGTGACGGTCGGCGCGCCGAACGAGCGCTCGAGCACGACGTTACGGCCTTTCGGGCCCAGGGTGACTTTGACTGCATTGGCGAGGATATTGACGCCTTCGACCATCTTGGCGCGCGCTGCGTCGCCGAATACTACTTCTTTAGCTGCCATTTGTTATTTCTCCGAAATGTTCGTGAGTGGGGTCAGAAATTACAGTGCGACGATCGCGAGGATTTCTTCTTCGCGCAGCACCAGCAGTTCCTGGCCATCGATCTTGACGGTCTGAGCGCCATACTTGGAGAACAGCACGCGATCGCCGACTTTCACTTCTAGAGGGCGGAGCTGGCCGTTATCTTGCACTTTACCGTTACCAACGGCGAGAACTTCGCCTTGGTCCGGCTTCTCTGCCGCGGCATCAGGGATGATCAGGCCGGACGCAGTTTTGGTTTCCTGGTCGAGACGCTTCACGATTACGCGATCGTGCAGAGGGCGAAGGTTCATGCAAAACTCCTTAATATTCAATGGTTTAACTGGCGTTTTTGACGCCGTCGCAGCAATCTGATGATGCTGCGCCGGTCTGCAAAGAGTTGTTAGCACTCTCAGCTAACGAGTGCTAATTATAGGGACGATAACCTGCCTTTTCAAGGCGCATGATGGTGAAATCATTTTAAACATGTGATATAGCGCAATGATGACATTGGCATATTCGCAATGTTTGCCGCCGTTTAGCCGCCGCGGGTGACACGACGAAAGGCCGGCAGCGTACACCGCCAACCACATCGGTGCCGCACGCCAGCGCTATTACTGCCGCACGGCAATGAGCACCGGTTGACGGAAAAAGCAACTCGATCCTATAGTGTCGGATGATTTCCGAATTCCAAGACCTTTCAGACAAAATCGACCGGCTTGCGCAACTGACCCAGTCGTTGCGTGCCGAGAATTACCTGCTGCGCCAGGCCAATACCTTGCTCAGCGCAGAAAATCTCGCGTTCAAGGAACGCCTGATCGAAGCGCAGCGCCGCGTCGAAGCGCTGCTCGACGAATTGCCAAAGCCGCCGGATGCGCCGGACGCCGAAGAAGAACCTGCTGCAGACGCATCTGTCGCAGACGCGTCTGTCGCAGACGCCTCTGCCCAGGAGGCGCCGCGCGATCCCAATGCGCCGATCCCGCCGCATCTCGCTCACGCTCAACGTCAGGGGGCACGATGATCCATCTCGACGTGCATATCATGGGCCAGTCCTACCGCCTGGCATGCCGCGACGGCGAACAGCGCACGCTGCGTGAAGCCGTGAGCTACCTCGATGGCAAGATGTGCCAGCTGCGCGATTCCGGCAAGGTCAAGGGTACCGACCGCATCGCCGTGATGGCGGCGCTGAGCGTGGCTGCCGAATTCCTGTCGGTGAAATCGCCACAGGGACCGCTGTCGGACATGTCGATCCTCGAGGTCAAGCAAAAACTCGAGTCGATGCACACGGTGCTGGATCGCGTTCTGGCTGACCAGGAAAATCTGGCCTGAAAGGCCGAATCCGTTTGACAGGGCTGGTCAAAGGAGTAAACTCTTTTCTGCCCTGCGGTGTTCGAGATTTGCCATATATTCCTTGAACCATTCTTACGCATAGGTCGTGGAACAAGTTCGATGGGTGTGAGCGTCGCTAGTCCGACGAACCCGAAATTGATCTGACCGTGACCGCCTTGAACCGTTGTGGTTCAGGATGCCGGCAAAAACGGCACAGGCGGGGACTAAACATACAAGCGGTTGCGCACTCGGTACGCAGCCGCTTTTTTCATGTGTGCTTCCGGTGCATCGCGTGCTGGCAGGGAGAACAGCGCGATGCGCTATTGGTTGATGAAATCCGAGCCCGACGAAGTCAGTTTCGACGACGTCCTGGCCGCCTCCGGCGCCACCGTGGCCTGGTTCGGCGTGCGCAACTACCAGGCGCGCAACTTCATGCGCGACGCCATGGCCGTCGGCGACGGCGTGCTGTTCTACCACTCGGGCGGCAAGCTGCCGGGCGTGGCCGGCATCGCCGAAATCGTCAGTGGCCCGTACCCGGACGCCTCCCAGTTCGACGCCGCCAGCCACTACCATGACCCGAAGGCCACGCCGGAAACGCCGCGCTGGATCTCGGTCGACGTCAAGGCCATCGAAGCGGGGCGCTTCGTGCCGCTGGCCGAACTGCGCACGGTCGCCGCGCTGGACGACATGGTGCTGCTGCAGAAGGGCAGCCGGCTGTCGATCTCGCCGGTCACCAAAGCCCAGTACACCACCATCGTTGCGCTGGTGCGCGGCAAGAGGGCTTGATGATGGCGCCCGCATTCGATCCGCTGCTCATCCTGGCCCTGCTGGCAATGGGCGCATTCGGGGGCTTCGTGGCCGGCCTGCTTGGCGTCGGCGGCGGCATGATCCTCGTCCCGTTCATCACGATGATCTTCACGGCGCGCGGGTTTCCCGAGGAACTCGTGGTGCACATGGCGATCGCCACGTCGCTTGGCACGATTTTCTTCACCTCGTTGTCGTCGGTGCGTGCGCATCACAAGCACGGCGCCGTGCTGTGGCCGATCGTGCGCCTGTTCACGCCGGGCCTCCTGGTCGGCGCGTGGGTGGGCCCCTGGATCGGCAAGCAGATGAACACCTCGGTACTGGCGTTTTTCTTTGGCTGCTTCGTGGCCTTTTCGGCGACCCAGATGCTGATCGGGAAAAAGCCGGCAGCGGCGCGCGAGCTGCCCGGCAAACCGGGCATGTTTGCCGCCGGCGGCGTGATCGGCATCCTGTCCGGGATCGTCGGCGCGGGCGGTGCGTTCATCTCGGTGCCGTTCATGACGCGCTGTAATGTGCGCATCCATAACGCGGTGGCCACCAGCGCGGCGCTGGGCTTTCCGATTGCCCTGATGGGCACCTTGTCGAACGTGTTTTATGGTTGGGGCGAGCCCGGTCTGCCGGCATGGTCGCTCGGCTTCATCTACCTGCCGGCGCTCGCGATCATCGTGGTGGCCAGCATGGGCCTGGCGCCGCTCGGCGCGCGCACGGCGCACAAGATGCCGGTGCGGCAGTTGCAGCGCATCTTCGCCATCATCCTGTACGCGCTGGCCACCTACATGTTCTGGAAGGCGTTCAACTAACTGCCGGCTAGGCTTTGCGCACCCGCGCGCGATCCAGTGGCAGGTCGCGCATGCGCAGGCCGCAGGCGTCGAACACGGCGTTGGCAATCGCCGCCGCCGCCGGGCCCTGCGCCGCTTCGCCGGTGCCCAGGAACGGCTGGCCGGGGCGGTCGATCAGGTGCACGTCGATCTGTTCCGGCGCCTGGGCAAAGCGCAGGATCGGATACGACGCCCAGTCCACCGTCAGCACGCGCGATGCGTCGAAGCGCACCTGTTCCAGCAAGGTCCAGCTGGCCGACTGGATGATGCCGCCCTCGATCTGGTTGCGCACGCCATCGGGGCTGACGATCTCACCGCAATCGACGGCGCTCACCGCGCGCGTGATGCGCACCAGGCCCGTCTCGCGCGCGACCTCGACTTCCACCGCGATGGCGCAGTACGAGGCCAGGTTTTTATAGCGCGCAAATGCGAAGCCGCGCCCGCGCCGGGCAGGGCGCCGGTAGCCATCCCAGCCAAACTTTGCTGCCGCCAGCTTGACCACGTCGAGCGCGCGTGGATCGTCCAGATGCCGCAGCCGGAACGCGACCGGGTCGCTGTTTGCGGCGCGCGCCAGTTCGTCCATGAAGCTTTCGATGGCAAACACATTGCAGTAGGCGCCCAGGCCGCGCAGCGCCGACGAGCGCAGGACCGGCTTCGGCTGGAAGTGGTGCACCACGCGTGCGTTGGGCAGCACGTAATACGGAATGGCATTGCGGTCGCCACTGCCCTCTGGTTGCGGCGCAGGCTTGGCGACCGGTGGTGCAAACGGGCGCGCCAGGTGCGTGGCCGCCAGCAGGTTGCCGGCCTTGCCGGGGCGCGTATTGTGCGGCGGCGTGAAGACGTCGTGCTGCCAGTCGGCGATGCGGCCGGTGCTGTCGAGCGTGGCGGCCACCTGCACCACCATCGCCGCGCCGAACGGCTCCCACGCGTGTTCTTCCTCGCGCATCCACTGCACGCGCACGGGCCGCCCGGGCAGGGCGCGCGCAAGCAGGATGGCGTCGGCCGCGACATCGTCGGCGCCGTTGTGGCCATAGCAGCCCGATCCTTCGACGTGGATACAGCGGATCGTGTCTTCGTTCACGGCGATCAGTTCGGCCAGGGCGGTACGCAGCGGGAAGACGCCCTGTGCGTGGGTCCAGACCGTGTAGCGGCCGTCGACCAATTGCGCCACGGCGCACGAGGGGCCGATGGAAGCGTGTAGCTGGAACGGGCGCGTGTAGCGGGCGGCGAATCTGCGGCCCGCTTGGCCTGCGGCGCCGCGCGCCAGGATCGGCAGCGCTTCGGCGGGCTGGGCGCGGATAAAGGCATTCACGTCGGGATGCACCGGCAGCGACGCCGGCGTCTCCCAGCGCGTGGCCCGCGCCAGCGCCGTCGCTGCCTTCACGGCGCGGTACTCGCCCTCGGCGATCACGGCCAGAAAGCGCCCGTCCTGCACCACCTTGAGAACGCCCGGCAGGCGTTCGATCGCGGCGACATCGACGGCGATCAGCCGCGCGGCCTGTGACGGCGGCCGCACGATCCGCGCATGCACCATCTGCGGCAGCCGCAGGTCCTGCACGTAGGCCGCGCCACCTGTGACCTTGGCGGGAATGTCGACGCGCGGCACCGACTTGCCGATTGCCGTGCGCGGGCCTGGCGGGGGTGGTGCGGGCGTCGGCGTGGCACGCAGGTGCAGTTCCTGGCCCGTCACCAGCTGGCCGAACGTGACACGCCGGCCACCCGCGCTGAACGCGCCATCCTTCAGCGCCAGACTGCCCACGGGCGCACCCAGCCGCGTGGCCGCCAGTTCGCCCAGGCGCAGACGCACCTGGCCGGCAGCATGGCGCAGCGCCGTGCCGCTGTCCTTCATCGAGTTGCTGCCGGCGGTAATGCCTTCGTCCGGCGTGTGCGCCGTGTCGGCGGTGACGAGCTGCAGGCGGCCAGGCGCCAGGCGCAGTTCGTCGGCCACCACCTGCAACAGCGCGGTCTTGATGCCTTGCCCCAGTTCGGCCTTGCCGGTAAATACCGTGATGCGTTCATTGGCCTCGATGCGGATCCAGGCGTCGAGCCACGGCGACTTGTCCAGGCTCTTGGGCAGCTCGCCCGGGGCGGCAAAGGCGGTTGCCGGCATCGCGAACGACAGCGTCAGTGCGCCGCCGCCAGCGAGAAAGGCACGGCGGCCGGTATCGATCGTCATGGCGTGCCCTTCGCTGCCAGCGTATTGGCGGCGCGCCGTACGGCGCGCAGGATGCGCATGTGCGTGCCGCAGCGGCACAGGTTCGGCGACATGTGGGCGCGGATCTGGGCGTCGGTCGGCGCGGGGGTCTTCTCGAGCAACGCCGTGGCCTGCATCAGCATGCCGGCGATGCAGTAGCCGCACTGGGCGGCCTGTTCATCGATGAAGGCTTGCTGCAGCACGCCCGGGGTGGTCGCATTGCCCAGGCCTTCGACCGTGCGCACCGGCCGCTGGCCGACGACGGACACCGGCACCATGCACGACATCGCCGGCTTCCCGTCCAGCAGCACCGTGCACGAACCGCACTGTCCCAGGCCGCAGCCGAACTTCGCGCCATTGAGTTCGAGGTCGTTGCGCAGCACGTACAGCAGCGGGGTGTCGGCATCCTGGTCGACGGCGTGCACCTTGCCGTTCACTTGCAGGCGGTAGGTCGTCATTCTTTGCTCGCTTTGCGCACGGCCTTGTCCAGACCGGGCCACACGGGTTGGTTCGCGCCATACTTGCGCAGGTAGGCCGCCAGGGCGCCCGTCTGTTCGTCGGTCAGGATCGTCCTGAAAGCCGGCATGAAGCGCGACGGCTCGCCATCGGGCGGCGTGATGCCATCCAGCGTGATGTGAATCAGGTCGCGCGGATCGGGGTCGTACAGCGCGATCGCCTTTTGCAGCGGCAGCGCGGTGCCGGAACTGGCGTCGCGTCCGGCGTCGTGGCAGCGCGCGCACGAATTGGCATACACGGCGTAGCCGAGCGTCATGCGCTGCAGGTCGGGATCGTCGTTGGCGGGCTTGGGCAGCGGGCCGGCCTGCTGCGCCGGCGTTGCGCGCGGCGGCGCCTTGGCCAGCTGGCTGTGGGTCCAGGCGGCCAGCGCCGCCACGTCGCGCTCATCGGCTTGCGCCAGGTGCGTGACCACATCCTGCATCGGTCCGGCCGCCATCGCATGGTCGTGCGCGACGCCCGTGCGCAGATACGCCTGCAGCTGGTCGCGCGTCCACGGCAGGGGCGATGGTGAATGCTCGTTCAATGCCGGCGCGTACCAGTCATCGGCTTCGCCGCCGCCAAGCTGCTTCTTCAGATCGGGGCCGCCCAGCAGCGTACGCGGCGTGTGGCAGGCGGCGCAGTGCGCGACCGCGTCGGCCAGGTACGCGCCGCGGTTCCATTCGGCCGATTGCCCGGCGACCGGCTGCCAGGGCGCATCGTCCAGGTACAGCAGGTTCCAGAATGCCACCAGCGGGCGAAACCCGAACGGGAAGGTCATCCGGTTCTCGCGCGCCGGTGCCACGATCGCCGGGCGCGTCATGAAGTAGGCGTACAAATCCTGGATGTCGCCGTCCGTCATGCGCACATAGTGGTTGTACGGGAAGGCGGGATACAGCAGGTGGCCGTCGCGTGCAACGCCTTCACGCATCGCCCGTGTAAAAGCCGCCTCGCTCCAGGCACCAATGCCGGTCGTGGTGTCGGGGGTGATGTTGGTGCTGTGGACCGTGCCGAACGGGGTGTTCATCGGCTTGCCGCCGGCGAAGGGGCGCGACAGATCCGGCGTGTGGCACGAGGCGCACATGCCAAGGCGCGCCAGGTTGGCGCCGCGCCCGATGCGGGTGGTGTCGAAGGATGGTTGTGTGGACTGCGGCGCAAGTGCTGGACGCCACATGATGGCAAACGCGATGCCGCTGGCGACGATGACGGCTGCGAGCAGCAGCCACCAGCCGGTATGTCGTTTGCGCTGGACTTGAACCATCGGGACTCCGTGTCGGGGAGGCCCATTGTGGATGCGGCAAGGGTGGGCGCTCTGTGCGTTCGCCCACCCAGGGGATACTTATGCCGTCACGGGCCGCGCCGGCGCCTTGCGATACGCCCACACCAGCATGGCCAGCGCGCCAACGATCATCGGCAACGACAATACCTGGCCCGACGTGATCGGCAAGCCGAACACGGTGGTTTCCCAATCCGGCACGCGGAACCATTCGGTGAAGAAGCGCGCGCAGCCATACAGCAGCGTGAACATGGCGCCCACGGCCAGGCGCGGACGCGCCTTGCGCGCGAACATCCACAGGATGATGAAGACCAGCACACCATCGATCAGCGCCTGGTACAGCGGCGACGGATGGCGCGGGCCGGTCACGCCCGGCCACAGCATGGCCCACGGCAGGCTCGGATCGGCCAGACGGCCCGGCAGTTCGGCGTTGATGAAGTTGCCCATGCGGCCGGCGGCATACCCGAGCGGCACGAGCGGCGCGATGAAGTCGTAGACGTCGAGGATGTTGCGGCGGCGCTTGCGGGCCCACAGCGCCATCGCGATCAGCACACCCAAAAAGCCCCCGTGGAACGACATCCCGCCGCGCCAGATCATGAAGATTTCGAGCGGGTGCGCCAGGTAGTACAGCGGCTGGTAGAACAGCACTTCGCCCAGGCGGCCGCCGAGAATCACGCCGAGCATCCCGTAGAACAGCATGTCGTCCAGATCATCCTTGGTCCAGCCCTGCACCGCCACGTGCGGCATGCGGATGCGCACGCGGCCCAGCATGATGAACAGGGCAAAGGCGACCACGTACATCAGGCCATACCAGTGGATTTGCACCGGCCCGAGCGCGAGCGCGATCGGGTCCGGCTGCGGATGAATCAGCATAATCAGTCTTTCTTCAATAGGTCCAGGAAGCCCTTAAGGACGGGCGAATCGTTATCGCGCCGCCATGCCAGGCCCGTTTCGGCCAGCGGCGCGGCGTCGCGCAGGGCACGGTATTCTACGCCGGGGCGCATCAGGTTCGACACGGATTGTGGCACAAGTGCCAAGCCCATGCCGCCGGAAACCAGGCTGACGATGGTCTGCATCTGGATTGCCTCCTGCCCGATCGTGGGCAGCACGCCGGCGGCGCGATAGCATGCGAGGATCGCATCGTGCAGGCTGGGCGCCACCGTGCGCGGGAAGATCACCAGCGGCAGCGGGGGCAGGTCGCGCAGCCACACCGGCCCCGGTGCGGCCAGCGCCGCCAGTCCGCTGGGCGCGCACAGCACCAGGGGTTCGTCGAGCAGCTTGCGGTAGTCGAGCGCAGGATCGGCCATGCCCGCCGGTGCGCCAGGCTGCAGCGGGATCACGAAGCCGGCATCGATGCGGCCGGACAGCAGGTCGTCGAATTGCACGTCGGACGTCGCCTCGTGCAGCACCAGGCGCACGCCCGGAAACGCCGCGCGGTAGCGGCGCAGCACGTCGGGCAGCATGCCCAGGCCGGCCGTGGAGACAAACGACAGCGCCAGGCGGCCTGCTTCACCGCTGGCCGCGCGCCGCACCAGTTCGGGCAGCGCGCCGGCTTCGTCGAGGATGCGGCGCGCTTCGGGCAGCAGCGCGCTGCCGGCCGCCGTCAGGCCGACCATGCGGCGGTTGCGCAAGAAGAGCGGCGCGCCAAGCAGGTCTTCGAGATTGGCGATGCTTTGCGAGAGCGGCGGCTGCGTCATGTGCAGGCGCTGCGCGGCGCGGCCGAAATGCAGCTCTTCGGCCACGGCGACGAAATGGCGCAGCTGGCGCAGTTCGGGATGCATTGATGGAAGTGTGAATGGACAGGGCTTGGTGAGTTGTCCAATGTATCACAGCACAAGTATCACAGCGCCACCATGACAGCGCCGGGGGCTGGTCAGCGGCGCTTGCCCAGCGACTTTTTCACGCGGTCGCTGCGGCGTTGTTCATCGACGTCGTGCGCCTTGCGCTTGTCCAGACCCAGCGCCTTTTCGATGTACTCGAACCAGATGAAGGCGACGACCATCAGGCCGATGATGTACCACCACGACAGGTCGGCAAAACGCCAGACCTCGAAGCCGCGCAAGGCGGCAAGCAGGGCGATCAAGAGGATCAGGGGCATGGTGAAAACTCCTTGTAGCCGCACATCTTACGGAGTAAATGATGCTCATGGGCAAATTTAACAGTTTTCTGTTACACCGTATGAGCAAATGTGGTGATCGCGTTACAGAGTGTATCGCTTGCAGATGCCCCGGAGGATTGCCGGTAAAATTCACTCAGTCACTAATCCGGAGAATTCCATGAAGCGGTCCCTGTTGTTGTGTGTCGTGCTGTCGGCGTTTGCATCTGGCAGCGCCCTGGCCCAGGCCGACCTGGCCAAGGCCAAGAATTGCATGGCCTGCCACACGTCAGCCACCAAGCTGGTTGGCCCGGCCTACAAGGACGTCGCCGAAAAATACGCGGGCCAGAAGGGCGCCGAAGACAAGCTGGTGCAGAAGGTGCTCAAGGGTGGCTCGGGCACCTGGGGCCCGATCCCGATGCCGGCCAATCCGCAGGTCAGCGAGGCCGAAGCGCGCTCGCTGGTCAAGTGGGTGCTCGCGACAAAATAAGCCATCCGGCTGCTGCACGACATGAAGCGCGCCTGCGTGAGCAAGGCGCGCTTTTTCATGGCGCAGTCAACGTTATCTATTGATGACGCCGATCGCGATCCGCAGCAATTGTTCTGAGGAACATACCCTGCCACCATCCAGCGCCAGCGCCAGCCCAGATAATTGCGCAGATAACGTGAGGCCACGCCGCGAAAGCCCAGCAGCCAGGCTTTGAATCGCCCGTGATACGCGTTGACGTTCTGTACGTGGATAGCGCGACTGCCGAGGTGCCTGGTGCGCACCCCGGCACGCAGGTTGACCGCCTCGTGCGCAATCCTGTGCTTGCGTGAAAAGGCGCGGTAGGCGGCATGGCTGTCGGTGACCAGCAGCGCCTGCGGATCGAGCCGCGGCAGCAAGTCGCGTTCGAGTTGCGCAGCCGTCAATGCCCCCCGCCCAGTGACCGCGTCGATGGTGTTGCCGCTGCGGTCGCGCGCGACCAGTATGCAATCCAGATGTCGCGAAATGCCACGCATGGCGGCGTGCCCGCCTCGCCGGCGCGGTGGCCGGTCGAGCGTGCGGGACCCTTTTTGCGATTCAAGCAAAAACGTCTCGTCGGCCTCGACAATGCCATTGAGCGATGCCGGTCGGTCAAGCTTGACCCAGTCGAGGAAGCGGTGGCGCCATCGGAAGGCGGTATTGCGGTGCACGCCGATCCGATCTGCTCCCTTGCGCACAGACAGTGAATCAAGCAATACCTGTGAATACGCGAGCCATTTGGCCTTGAGCCTGAGCCGTGCCAGGGGCGTGCCACTCAGGTCGTTGAATGTACGGCCGCAAGCGCAGCAGCGAAAACGCTGCAGGTCGTTGGCGAATCCGTGCCGGTGGCAGCTTTGGTTGCCACAACGGGGACAGCACCGGCCCGGGCCTCTGGCCTGGGCAATGAGTGCCACTACCTGATCGAGCCCGGCTGCAGGATGCAGGGCGTCGAGCACTTGCCGGCGCTGCGGACCGTTCAGTGATGGCAACCTGGAGAACCAACTCTTGAAACGTGGCGTTTTCATGATCGACTCCTGACGCTGGGGACAGGGTTGGACCACGGTGGCGCTCATCAGTTCAAAACTCTCCTCCATTTAACGTTGACTGCGCCTTTTTCATTGGGGGGCGCACAGGCAGCGTGGTGTAAGATCGCCCTTTGTTCGCCTGCCACTCCACCTGACCGACGCATGACCACCACCGATCCTGCTGTACCCGATACGCCCCGCCAGGTCGTCAAGCCCACCATCGGTGTCTACCGCCGCCACCTGCTCGTGTGCACCGGCCCTCGCTGCAATGCCGATGGCGCTGCACAGGCGTTGTTCGACAGCCTGGGCGAGAAGTTCAAGGCCAGCGGCCTGGATGGCGGCCCGCTGCGCGTCAAGCGCAGCCGGGTGAGCTGCTTCGCTGCGTGCAAGGGCGGGCCGATCGTCTGCGTCCAGCCGGACGGCACCTGGTACTACGACGTCACGCCGGACAATATGGACCGCATCATCGACCAGCACCTGTGCAATGGCGAGCGCGTGGAAGACCTGGTGTTCCACCAGGCGGGCGCAGAGGATTGACGACAATGGCGCACCGCTTTGACGACGCCCAGGTCGACGGCGTCTACCGCGCGATCGCCGAGCGGCGCGACGTGCGCCATTTCGTCCCCGGCGCGATCGACGAGGCAGTGCTGCTGCGCCTGCTGACAGCGGCGCACCAGGCGCCCAGCGTCGGCATGATGCAGCCGTGGCGCTTCATCCGTATCGCGTCAACGCCATTGCGTGAGCAGATCTGCGCGCTCGTCGAAGCCGAGCGTGTGGCCACCGCCGACGCTCTGGGCGAGCGTGGCGCGGAATTCATGCGCCTGAAGGTCGAGGGCTTGCGCGAGTGCGGCGAGGTACTGGTCGTGGCGCTGATGGACGGGCGTGAGCGGTACGTGTTCGGACGCCGCACGCTGCCCGAGATGGATCTGGCATCGGTATCCTGCGCGATCCAGAACATGTGGCTGGCCGCGCGTGCTGAAGGCTTGGGGATGGGGTGGGTGTCGCTGTTTGATCCCGTGCACCTGGCGACCCTGCTCGGCATTCCGGAAGGCGGCAAGCCGGTGGCGATCCTGTGCCTGGGGCATGTGGCCGAGTTCTACCCGAAGCCGATGCTCGAACTGGAAGGCTGGGCCCAGCGGGGGACGCTGGGCGACTTCGTCACGCTCGATCGCTGGTAGCGAGCGCCGGTAGTCAGCACCGATGCAGTCTCAGCTCGCGAACATCTTCAGTAACGCCACTGCCGGTGCTGCCGAGCCGATGCGCCGGTTGGCTTGCGCAGCTTCCAGCACCTCCACCAGTTCATCGTATTTGTCGGCCTGACGATCATTCAGGTTGATCATGTTCATGCTCCAGCGCGGGAATGTGCGAAACTTGGCTGGTTCGTTATAGAGAACGCGCGAATTCTTGTGGCGCGGATCGAGTTCGATCTTGTGGTACAGCTTGTCGAGCGTTTCTACCGGACCCTCCAGCACCTGGAGGAACCAGCCGCCGTTGTAGAACAAACTTCCGGTCACGTCGAGTGGGGCATTGTTATTTTTCGCCGTGTCCTGGATTCCTGCCAGGTCGCTAGGGGACATCTTGCGGGTGGCCTGGCTGACGTACACGAGTTGATTGATCGACATGATAAGATTTCTTTCTTATTGGAAAGAGAGAACGATAGCGCGCCACCAAGCGGTTGTCGATGCAATGTTGCCGATTGGAAAATTGGAGCGGGTCAAAGGTGCGCGCTGCACCCGTCGGTGCGACGCCCGCTATCGCACCCATCAACATTGCCAATCCACGAGTACACGAAGTTTTTCTATAATTTTGTCAAATCTTACCGATCAGACAGGAGAAACAAATGAGTGTGGACAATATCCCGGCCAAGTGCCCGTTCAGCGGCGCAGCCGGCACCGGCACCACCAATCGCGACTGGTGGCCAAAGGCGCTGCGTCTCGATCTGCTGGCACAGCATTCGGCCAAGTCCGACCCGATGGGTGGCGACTTCGATTACCGCGCTGCCTTCAACAGCCTCGACCTCGAGGCAGTCAAGGCCGACCTGGCCAAGGTGATGACGGATTCCCAGGACTGGTGGCCGGCTGACTTCGGTCACTACGGCGGCCTGTTCGTGCGCATGGCATGGCACAGCGCCGGCACCTACCGCATCGGCGATGGCCGTGGCGGCGCCGGCCGCGGCCAGCAGCGCTTCGCACCGCTGAACAGCTGGCCTGACAACGTCAGCCTCGACAAGGCACGCCGGCTGATCTGGCCGGTCAAGCAGAAATACGGCGAGAAAATCTCGTGGGCCGACCTGATCATCCTGACCGGTAACGTCGCTCTCGAAACGATGGGCTTCAAGACCTTCGGCTTTGCCGGTGGTCGCCAGGACGTGTGGGAACCCGACCTCGACGTCTACTGGGGCCGCGAGAACAAGTGGCTGGGCAGCGACGAGCGCTACACGGTGGGCTCGCCCGGCGTCGAAGGCCGCGGCGTCATCGACAAGGACGACGACAGCGAGATCACCCATTCGCGCGATCTCGAGAACCCGCTGGCGGCAGTGCAGATGGGCCTGATCTACGTGAACCCGGAAGGCCCGGACGGCAAGCCCGACCCGGTCGCATCGGCGCGCGACATCCGCGACACGTTCGGCCGCATGGCCATGAACGACGAAGAAACCGTGGCGCTGATCGCCGGCGGCCACACCTTCGGTAAAACGCACGGCGCGGGTCCGTCCGAGCATGTCAAGGAAGAGCCGGAAGCGGCCGGCCTGCATGCCCAGGGCTTCGGCTGGCAGAACAGCTTCGGCAGCGGCAAGGGTCCGGACACGATCACCAGCGGCCTCGAAGTCACCTGGACCAGCACGCCGACCCAATGGGGCCACGATTACTTCACGTACCTGTTCGGTCACGAGTGGGAACTGACGAAAAGCCCGGCTGGCGGCCACCAGTGGATCGCCAAGGACGCCGATGCCACCGTGCCGGATGCGTATGACGCCGCCAAGCGTCACCGTCCGACGATGCTGACGTCCGACCTGGCCCTGCGCATGGACCCGGCCTACGAGGCGATTTCGCGCCGCTTCCTGGAAAATCCGGACCAGTTCGCGGACGCCTTTGCCCGCGCCTGGTTCAAGCTGACCCACCGCGACATGGGCCCGCGTGCCCGCTACCTCGGCCCGGATGTCCCGGCCGAAGTGCTGATCTGGCAGGATCCGGTGCCGGCGGCTGAAGGCGCCGCGATTGACGACGCCGATGCCAAAGCACTGAAAGAGAAGGTGCTGGCATCCGGCCTGGGCATCGGCGAGCTGGTGTCGACGGCGTGGGCCTCGGCCGCAAGCTTCCGCGGTTCGGACAAGCGTGGCGGCGCCAACGGTGCGCGCATCCGCCTGGCCCCGCAAAAGGACTGGGCCGCCAACGAGCCGGAGCAACTGGGCCGCGTGCTGGCGCAGCTGGAAAGCATCCAGGGTGAGTTCAACGGGGCGCAATCAGGTGGCAAGCAGGTGTCGCTGGCCGACCTGATCGTCCTGGCCGGTAACGCAGGCGTCGAGGCGGCAGCCAAAGCGGCGGGCCATGACATCACCGTGCCGTTCACGCCGGGTCGCACCGATGCGTCGCAGGAGCAGACCGACGTGGAATCGTTCCATGCGATGGAACCGGTCGCGGATGCCTTCCGCAATTTCGAGAAGGCCCTGTACAGCATCCCGGCTGAATCGTTGATGATCGACCGCGCCCAGTTGCTGACGCTGACGGCGCCGGAAATGGCGGTGCTGGTGGGTGGCCTGCGCGTGCTGGGTGCCAATACCGGCGGCAGCGCCGATGGTGTGCTGACGCAGCAGAAGGGCGCGTTGACGAACGACTTCTTCGTCAACCTGCTCGACATGGCCACCGAATGGCGTCCTGCCACGCGGCCAGGCCAGGGCGTCGAACGCTTCGAAGGCCGCGATCGCAAGACCGGCGAGAAGAAGTGGACCGCGTCGCGCGTCGACCTGGTGTTCGGCTCGAATGCGCAGCTGCGTTCGATCTCGGAGGTGTATGCCAGCGCCGACGCCGGCCAGAAGTTCGCGAAGGACTTCGTGGCGGCCTGGACCAAGGTGATGGAGCTGGATCGCTTCGACGTGAAGTAATGCTGGACTGACGTCCTACCCGGCGCCTGCGGGCGCCGGGTTGTCGTTCAGCGGATCACATCCATCCGCGTACGCTTGCCGCCCTGGTAGGTGTACAGCGTCAGCGCGCCATTCAGGATGTCCCCCGACGGATCGAACTGGATCGTGCCGGTCACGCCCTCGTACTTGATCTTCTTCAGCTCCGGCAGGTACTTCGCCGGCTCCGCTGATTTCGCGTTCTGCATGGCGGTCGCCATCACCATCACCGAGTCGTACACATACGGCGCATACAGCTGCACTTCCTGGCCCGTCTTCTGCTTGAAGCGTGCGCGGAAATCGGCCATCTTCTGCTCTTGCGCGCCTTTCACGCCACCGGCTTCGGCGCACACCACCTTGCCATCGCCTACTGCATCACCTGCCAGGCGACCCAGCGCCTCGGTGCACATGCCGTCGCCGCCCATGAAGCGGGCCGTGATGCCAAGCGCCTTCATCTGCTTGAGCATCGGGCCGGCCACCGCATCCATGCCGCCAAAGAAAATCAGGTCGGGCTTCTTGGGGCGAATCGCCGTGAGGATAGCGGTGAAATCGGTGGCGGTGGCGCTGGTGAACTGCTTGTCGACGATGCGCACGCCGGGACCCCGGGCCGCTTTCGCAAATTCGGCAGCCACGCCCTGACCGTAGGTGGTGCGGTCGTCGATGATGGCAATGTTCTTGACCTTGAGCGTCTCGACCGCGTACTTGCCCAGCGTGCCGCCAAGCTTGGCGTCGTTGGCCACGACGCGAAACACGCCGGGGAACTTTTGCTTGGTGAACTGGGTTGCGGTGGTGGCCGGCGAGACCTGCACCAGGCCGGCGTTGTGATAGATGCGCGAGGCCGGCACGCTGGTGCCCGAGTTCAGGTGACCGACGATGCCATTGACCTTGGCATCGACCAGTTTCTGGGCCACGGCGGTACCCTGTTTCGGGTCGCTCGCGTCGTCTTCGGCCAGCAGTTGCAGCGTGACCTTCTGGCCGTTGATGGTGAAGCCTTTTGCGTTGAGTTCATCGATCGCCATGCGCGCCGCGTTCTCGTTGTCCTTGCCGAGGTGCGAATTGGGTCCCGACACCGGGCCCACGTGCCCGATTTTGACGACCTGCTGGGCGCTGGCGCCGCCGGCGAAGGCGATGGCGACGGCGAACGGGATAAGCCTGGTGCAAAACTGCATGGAAGTCTCCGCAAGATGGTGATGGTCACAACGCCGCAAATGGGGCGCAAGGCCCGTTACAGGGCGACGTTACAGCAAATCACAGGCGGCGCAAAGTGATCGGCAAGCGATAAACCAGTGACGAACAACGGCGCGGCGCGGTGTGCACCGGGGCAGTGCGGCGCTGCGAAATGGCGGTACGCGCATGGTGCAAATGTGACGATGCCCCGCACACTGGCGGGGCATCGGCTGGCCATGCTGTCAGCGTGGCCTGGGCGGATCAGCGCGTGATGCGGCGCTTGGCGACATCGGCCAGCACCTTCGACAATCCCTGCGCATCTGCCTCGCCAGTCGCCGCGATATAGCCGCGCACATAAGCCGCCTGCTTGGCGACCTGGCTGCTGCCACCCTTGAGTTCTTCGAGCAGCTGGTCGGCCACGGCCAGGTCGTTCAGCGCGCCCAGGCGATCCTGCAGCTTTTCGAGATGCCCCAGGTAGCGCTTGACGCGCTGCGCCGGCAGCAGGTCGCGGAAGAATTCCGCCGCATAGCGCGCCTTCTTGGCCGCGATGCGTACGCGGTGACGGCCCGGTGCATCGGCTTCGTCCAGCCCGTCGATGCGCTTGGCCAGGCGCTTCTCGGCCGTGCGCAGCAGGGGCAGGGCGCTTTTCGCGGCGCGCTCCAGCAGCGGCGAATCTTTCGGCAGGCCGCCTTCGGGCTGCCAGCGGCGCTCGCCCAGCCAGTCGGTCAGTTGCGCCATCAGCTCGGTGTAGCGCGCATCGCGCAGCACGTGCAGGATCTGCGCGTGGTGGCCCGTGGCGCGGTCGTGGGCGGCCTGGCGCAGCGCGTGCGCGTCGATGCCCGGCACGCGCTTGATGGTGGAATCGGCCAGCACGTCCCAGTCGCGCGCGGGACCGAGTTCGCCGGACAGCCACTCGATGCTTGCATGCAGCGGCACCGGCGGCGGCGCCAGTTCCTCGAACATCGCCAGCAGCGCGCGCAGGCGGCGCAGGCCCACGCGCATCTGGTGCAGGCTTTCGACATGCTGTTTCAGCACGCCCGGCACGTTTGCTTCGATCTGCGCCACACAATTGAGGCCAATGGCCTGGAATGCGTCTTCGAGCGTCATGCGCCCGCGCAGGTGGACCGGTTCGGCCTTGACGGCGCCGATCGGCGCTTCCTTGACGTCGGGTACTGGCTCGGTTGGTAGCGGCTGGTCGGTTTGCGGTTCGTCGGCTGCCTCGGTCGCCTCGGTGATCGTGATTGCGTCCGTCAGATCGGGCGTCGCGACCGCCGCGATCTCGGGCGTCAGGTGCTTCGTTTTGTGGTGCTTGCTCATGCTGGTGCCTCTCGTGGACAGTGGATGAGTCCATCATACGCCTGAGCACTCATCCGTTCACGTCTCCATGACAGGCGCGTGACATGGCGCACGGCAAGGCGGGTGAGGTTACTTGCCGATCCGGTAAATCACGTCCACGCCCTGCACGAATTTCTGTACGCCCACCAGCTGTGGATCGCGTGGCGACGACACCGACGGGTAGCGCGGCGCATCGCTGGCCAGTCCCATCGCGTTGGACAGGTTCTTCAAAGGCGCGAGCGCCACGCCACCCGCCGGTCCCAGTTTAGCGCCGATGCCGAGGGCGATGTTCTGCGCCTTCACGCGCGCCGCGGCCAGCGCCTGGTTCACCAGTTCCCCCTCGATCTTGTCGGCGTCGCTGCGGCTGAACGCCACGGCCAGCGATTCGACATTGGGCAGGCCCATCAGGCTCTGGATCAGCGCCGTCCACCCGTTCAGGTCGCGCACCGTCGCGTGCACGGCCGCGCGGGTTTCAATCGCCGTTACCCGCTCGCCCTCCTTGAGCGGGCGGCGCAGCACGTCCTGCACCGAGATGTCCTCGATTTTCACACCCTGTGCGGTCAGCAGCGCGCGGCTCGCTGTCAGGCGCTCGTGGACCAGCTTCCATGCCGCCTCCAGGTCGGCGTCGATGGTAACGATGGTGACGATGTCGAAATCGATCTCGCCGGTGTCCGGCATCACGTGCAGGTCGGCAGCGGCTGTCACGTGGATGAAGGGGTAGGCGGGCAGGTCGGCGGCGTCGGCGGGCGCGGCCTGCAGCAGGGCAGCGCTGGCCAATGCGGCGGCAAACATCTTGAGCATGATGATCCTTGTCGTAGCGGGAACATTCCCGGGCAAGACAAGGGTACGAAATCTAGACCTTGATGTCTATTTAAAGTAGACATCAAGGTCTATATTATGTGGCGTGCATATCTGCGCCTACTCGATCACGAACGCCAGGTCGCGGCCGTTCTGCGCCACCTGGCCCGCATAGTCGGCGGCGTGGATGCGCAGCAGGTATTCGCCCGGCGCCAGGTCGGCGATGCGCCAGCTGCCCGTCTCGATCCTGCCATCGAGCAGGCGGTTGTTGAGCGCATAGTCGAACTGGGTCGACGCGCTGCCGTAGACCGTGATGCCGCTGGTCGGTGCATAGACCGCCTTGACTGCGTCAGGGTTGCGCGGCAGGCGGTCGTAGACCTGCGTGATGACGGGTTGCTCGAAGCCGGGCAGCGGCGTGCCGTCGGCGCGCAGCACCTGGTAGCCCAGCTTGTACAGGCCCAGCTTGCGGCGCGCCAGGTTGCCATCCACCTGGTCATAGGCATTCACGACGATCTGGAGCTCGCCCAGCGTACGGTCGAGGCGCAGGGGCTGGCCCTTGTTCGCCGTGATGCGCTTGCCGGCAGTGTCGTACAGCGCGATGCGCGAAATCGTCGGCGTCACCGTGTCGACGAAGCCGATGAACGGCAGCGTGAGCGCATTGACGAGCGAGCCGCCCTGGTAGTAATCGAGGTGCACGTGCGACAGCGCATTGAGCGTGCCGAGCTTGTCGCCGACGGCAAAGCGCGTGCCGCGCGGCACCCGCACGCGTACGGCCTTGCCGGGTTTGCCATTGGCGGTTTCTTCGCGCTGTATCTGGAAGCGCGGATCGAGTGCGCGGCCTTGCGGATCGCGGCCCACGCGCATGTGGATATAGGACAGCGGCCCCACGCTCATGCCTTCGCCGAGGTTGTTGAAACCCCAGTTCGCATATGGATCGGTCACCTTGGCCGGCAGGATCGCCAGCACGGTCGCGCCGACGTCGCCGCGCACATCCAGGCCCGCGTGGAAATGGTCGCGGCTGTCGCCGCCATACGTGCCGCGCACTTCGCCCATCACGCCCACGACTTCATGGACGGTGTCTTGCGGGCCAAGGGGCCAGGGCATCGGTGCCGTGCGCCGTTGCAGCGGCGGGCGCGCCAGCACGGGCGCGGCTTCACCTGCGCGCGGCGGCGCCAGGCGGTGCAGGCGATGGGCGTTGGCGTCGGCCACCACCAGGCTGCCGTCGCGCGCCACCGCGATGCCGCGCGGGCCGTTGAGCTGCACGGTGCCGTCGCTGCCGAAACCGTTCGGCTCGAGCGGGTGGTCGGTATCCTCCAGTGGACGGAATTCGCCCGTTGGCGTCATCTGCAGGATACGTCCGCCGGCACTGGCAACGATGTACAGGTAGCCGTCGCGCGTGACGGCCAGACCGACCGGGCGGCGCAGCGCGGGCCGGCGCTCGGCCTCGGGAGGCAGCGCGAGCGTGTCGACCGTGCCGTCGGGGCGCAGGCGGCGCACCGCGTTGTTGCCGGTGTCGGCGATGTACAGGTTGCCGTCATGGTCGACGGCCAGCGCGCTCGGGGTGTCGAACGCGGCAGCCGGGCCGGGGCCGTCGAACAGGTTCGGCTTGCCGGTGCCGGCCAGCGTGGTCACCGTGCCATCCGGGGCAATGCGGCGGATGCGGTCGTTGTAGGTGTCGGCCACGTAGACGATGCCGGCGTCGTCCACCGCGATCCCGACCGGGCCGTTGAACTGGGCGGCGCGGCCGATGCCATCGACATAGCCGGGACTGCCGTTACCCGCCAGCGTCGTCACGGCGCCATCGGGCGCGATGCGGCGGATCGCGTGATTGCCCGTGTCGGCCACGTACAGGTTGCCCAGGTGGTCGAGCGCGATGGCGGACGGCGTGTTGAACGCGGCGGCCGCGCCCAGGCCATCGACAAAGCCTTCCTTACCACCGGCCAGCGTCGAGACCGCGCCATCGGGCTGGACGACGCGGATGCGGTTGGCTTCGCCCCCGTCGGCGACATAGATCGCGCCACGCGGGCCGATGGCTACGCCGTACGGATCGCTGAAGCGGCTGGCGGGTGCTGCGCCATCGAGCACGCCGTCCTGGCCGTCGCCCGCCAGCAGGTGCACGCGGGCAGGCCAGAATGGCTGGGTTTTGGCGACCGGGGCGGTCAGTACCGGGGTGGCGCCGCTGTGGGGTTCGACCCGGTCGGTGAACCAGAAGACGGTGCCAACGGCCAGGATGGCGGCGCCGGCGAGTGCTGCGATGAGGGGAGTGCGTTTCACGACGACGACCGGCTGATTGCTGAAGTTGCAATCTTAGCCGAAACACGTGAATGGATGGGGCAGGCAGAAATGCGAACGCCGCCGGACGAAGGTCGCGGCGGCGTGCAGGTCTTGCGTATTACTGCGAGGCTTAGATGCGCAGATCGTCCAGCGACTTGCCCTTGCCCAGTGCGTCGACAACCCATTTTGGTTGACGGCCACGGCCGGTCCAGGTCTGGGTATTGTCCGCCGGGTTGTGATATTGCGGATTGACTTTCGCGCCGCCGCCCGTCTTCTTGGCTTTGGTGCTGCCGCCCTTGGCCAGCAGTTCCTCGACCGAGATGCCCATATTCTGGGCGATCTCGAGAATTTGCTCACGCGCTTTCTTGACGTCTTGCTGCTGGCGGTTTTTGATCTCCTTTTCGATATCGAATTGAAGACCTTTCAGTTCGGCGAGGTTATAACCCGACAGATTGATGTTTGCCATTTTGTTTCTTCCTTGATTAGGTGATTCGATTCGTTTCGAAGAGCCGCGCAGGGATTTTACTATTGAATCGCCAATTTGGAATGACAATCGTGCGCGGGGTTAATTTCGAATCAAATGGAAGGCAGGGCGGCATGTGGTGCGGGTTTATTTTTCCAGCATTCTGATGTGTGCAATTTCTTGCGAAACTGCGCGCGTCACGACATCGCTCAGCGTATCGCCGAGGCTGTTGCGAATATCGGCCGAGAAACTGGTCATTGCTTTGTCGACGGCTTCGGCAATACCGTCGCGCAGGCGCTGTTCGAGCACGAAATCGATCCGGCCCTGTAATTGCTGCAGGATGCGCTCGGTGACGCGGCGCTCCATCACGCTCCATTGCTCGCCGCTCCAGTGGTCGACGGCGCGCCGTTCCAGCGCTTCTGGCGCATCCTCAAGCGCGGCCACCACGGGCGCAGGCGGCGGCGGGGCCTCTGCTTCGACCACCGGTGCCGGCTGCGCCAGCGGCGCGCCCGGCGCGGTTGGTTCCGCGAATACTTCGGTCAACACGGGAATACTGGCATCGAAAGCGGGATCGTGGCTCATGATTGTCCTGCGACGAAGTGGGTCAGCGGATAGGATTCTTTTTTATACGCGATATAGCGTTTGCGGCCTTCGGCGGCATCTTCTTCATCGATCGAGATAATTTCAAACACACGCGCAAATTGCGTGAAGTTGCGCGGCCTGCGGCGTGTCAGGTTCACGAGCATATCGTGGTGCGGCAGTTCGCTGTCTTCATTATCGGTAATCACGATCGGCGTTTGCGCCGCGAGCCCGTCGCCGGCCATCACGTGCGGAATGAAATCAGTATCCGACACGGTCCACATGGCGGCATTCAAGGCGTCGGCTTGTTCGGGGCTATCGGCCAGCACGACGATTTTGGCGCGCGCGCCATATGCCTTGCGCGCGAGGCGGCAGGCATAGGCCAGCTTATCCGGGATATTGGTATGAAAGTCGATGCGGGTCATGGGCGCTTATGGAAAATCGGGAGTGCGCTGGCACTCCCGACAGGGTCAATCCAATTGGTCAGGCATTCATGCCGCTATGGCGCAGCAAGGCATCGATCGACGGTTCGCGGCCGCGGAAGGCCTTGAATGAATCGAGCGCCGGGCGCGAACCGCCCACCGCCAGAATCTCGCGCTGGAAGCGCCGGCCCGTTTCAAACAGGTCGGCGCCGCCATCGACGATCGCTTCTTCGAATGCGGCATAGGCGTCGGCCGACAGCACTTCGGCCCACTTGTAGCTGTAGTAACCGGCCGCGTAACCGCCCGCGAAGATGTGGCTGAACGAATGCAGGAAGCGGTTGAACGACGGCGGTGTGATGACCGCGAAGTTGCGGCGCACGTCGTCGATCAGCGCCTGGACCTCACCGTTGTGCGCATCGAAGTCGTAGTGCAGGTGCATGTCGATCAGCGAGAACTCGACCTGGCGCAGCGTCTGCATCCCAGACTGGAAGTTCTTCGCCGCCGTCATCTTGTCGAACAGCGCGCGTGGCAGCGGCTCGCCGGTTTTCACGTGCGCCGTCATCTGCTGCAGCTTGTCCCACTCCCAGCAGAAGTTTTCCATGAACTGCGACGGCAGTTCCACCGCATCCCATTCGACGCCCGAGATGCCCGAGACCGACAGCTCTTCGACTTCGGTCAGCATGTGGTGCAGGCCGTGGCCGAATTCGTGGAACAGCGTGGTCACTTCGTCGTGCGTGAACAGCGACGGCTGCAGCACGCCATCTTTCATCGCCGGTGGCGTGAAATTGCAGACCAGGTAGGCCACTGGCGTCTGCACGGTGCCGCCGTGGAGCAGGCGGCGCCCGCGCGCATCGTTCATCCACGCGCCTTGCGCCTTGCCGGCGCGCGCGTACAGGTCGAGGTAGAACTGGCCGACCAGCTGGCCGTCACGCTCGATGCGGAAGAAGCGCACGTCCGGGTGCCAGGTCGGTGCGTCGTCCGGGCGCACGGTCACGCCGAACAGTTCCTGGATCACGCCGAACAAACCGGCGACCACTTTCGGCTCGGGGAAGTATTCCTTCACTTCCTGGGCCGAGAACGCGTAACGCTGCTCGCGCAGCTTTTCGGAGGCAAAGGCCACGTCCCACGATTGCAGGTCGTCGATCGCCAGCTCGTCGCGCGCAAAGGCGCGCAGTTCGGCCAGGTCTTTCTCGGCATACGGGCGGGCGCGGCGCGCCAGGTCTTCCAGGAATTCGATAACGTGCTGCGGGCTTTGCGCCATCTTGGCCACCAGCGAGATATCGGCGAAGCTGCCGTAGTCGAGCATCTTCGCTTCTTCATTGCGCAGTTGCAGCAACTTGACGATGTTCGACGAGTTGTCCCACTTCGCCACGTCGCTAAACATGATGCCGGCGTCGGACGCCTTGGTCGCGGTGGCGCGGTAGATCGTTTCGCGCAGCGCGCGGTTGGTAGAAAATTGCAGGATCGGGAAGTACGACGGGAAGTGCAGCGTGAACAGCCAGCCGGTCTTGCCATCGCGTTCGGCGGCGGCTTTCGCAGCGGCCTTCACGTCGTCCGGCAGGCCGGCCAGTTCGGCTTCGCTGTCGACCACGAGCTTGTAGTCGTTGGTGGCATCGAGCACGTTTTCAGAGAAACGCGTCGACAGTTGCGACTGCTGTTCCTGAATTTCGGCGAAGCGCTCTTTTTTATCGGCGGCCAGCTCCGCGCCGCCCAGGCGGAAGTCGCGCAGCGCGTTTTCGACGATGCGCTTGCGGGTGTCGCTCAGCGCCTCGAAACCGGCACTTTCGCGCAACTGCTTGTATTTGGTAAACAGCGCCTCGTTCTGGCTCAGCGCGGTCGAGAACTCGACGACCTTCGGCTGGTTCTCGTTGTAGGTGGCGCGCAGCTCGGGGGTGTCGACCACGTGATTCAAGTGGCCGACCACGCCCCAGGCGCGGCCCAGGCGCTCGCCGACGTCGTCGAGCGGGGCCAGCGTGGCCCAGGTAACCTCATCCAGCGGCGCCTCGAGCTGCGCCACGACGGCGTTCGCCTCGGCGATCAGACTGTCGATGGCGGACGTGACATGTTCGGGCTTGATCGCGTCAAAGCGCGGCAAGTCGGAAAAGTCGAGGAGGGGATTGCTCGTTTCGTTCGTCATCAATAGTCCTTCCAGATTCGTTAGCGTTGGTTCTTCAGTTCGCGTTCCGCCGATTCCACCGTGTTTTGCAGCAGCATCGTGATCGTCATCGGCCCGACGCCGCCCGGCACCGGGGTGATGTGGCCGGCCACTTCACGCACGCCGGCAAAATCGACGTCACCGCACAGCTTGCCCGCGTCATCGCGGTTCATGCCCACGTCGATCACGATCGCGCCCGGCTTGACCATATCGGCGGTCAGGGTATTGCGGCGGCCGACGGCGGCCACCACGACATCGGCCTGGCGGGTGTGGTAGCCCAGATCTGCGGTCGCGCTATGGCATATGGTCACGGTGGCATTGGCTTGCAAGAGCAGCATGGCCATTGGTTTGCCGACGGTGTTGCTGCGGCCGATCACGACAGCGTGCTTGCCGCGCAGGTCGACACCTGTGGTTTCGATCAGCTTCATGCAGCCGTACGGGGTGCATGGACGGAAGCCTTCCAGGCCCGTCATCAGTTCGCCGGCCGACAGCACCGAGTAGCCGTCGACGTCCTTGGCCGTCGAAATCGCTTCGATGACCTTGTTCGGGTCGATGTGCTTTGGCAGCGGCATCTGCACGAGGATGCCGTGGATGGCCGGGTCGGTGTTCAATGCTGCAATGCGATCAAGGAGGGCAGCTTCGCTCAGGTCGGCGTCGTATTTCTCGAGCACCGAGTGGAAACCCACGTCGCCGCAGGCCTTGACCTTGTTGCGCACATAGACCTGGCTGGCGGGATCTTCCCCGACCAGGATCACGGCCAGGCCGGGCTGCTTGCCGGCTGCGGTGAGCTTGGCGGTGCGCGCGGCGATGTCGGTGCGCAGTTGTTGGGAGAGAAGGATTCCGTCGATGTGTTGGGCTGGCATGGTGGGAGGCTCGTCCTGGGCAAAAACAGAATTATACGGCCCGCGCCCGCCTTGCCGTTCGCTGTCGGCCGCTCCGGATGGCCGAAATACCCCTTTTTTGCCGTGTTTCAGACGCTTCGGTATACGATGATTGGTGGCAGGAAGTTCAACATTTCCCTATACAAATTGTGCAGTCGCAGCATAGGTTTTCACATTATGAAATCGAATATCATAGTTTGAAAATGGGGAAGTCCACTGTTAGAATCTGATGGTTTAGCTAAAAGATAGTTCGAATTTCATCAACCGCCGCCAGCCTGCGCAGGGATCGGATGGGGCGTACCACACTAGGAGACGCATGACATGGCAGCTCAACTCGACCAGTTGACCTCGCAAACCGCCAACGATCCGGACGCAATCGAGACCAAGGAATGGCTCGATGCGCTGGAGGCGGTGATCGAACATGAAGGAACGGAACGCGCCCATTACCTGATGGAGCGCCTGGTGGACCTGGCACGCCGTCGCGGCGCGCACGTCCCGTTCTCGAGCAACACCGCGTACGTCAACACGATTCCCGCGCACCTGAACCAGAACTCGCCCGGCAACCTCGAATACGAAGAGCGCCTGCGCTCGTGGATGCGCTGGAACGCGATGGCGATGGTGGTCAAGGCCAACCGCGCCGACGGCGACCTCGGTGGCCACATCTCGTCGTTCGCTTCGCTCGCCAATATGCTGGGCACGGGCTTCAACCATTTCTGGCACGCCCCGACCGAAGACCACGGCGGCGACCTGCTGTACATCCAGGGCCACTCGTCCCCAGGCATCTATGCCCGCGCCTTCCTCGAAGGCCGCTTGAGCGAAGAACAGCTGCTCAACTTCCGCCGCGAAGTCGACGGCAAGGGCCTGTCGTCGTACCCGCACCCGAAACTGATGCCGGACTTCTGGCAGTTCCCGACCGTGTCGATGGGCTTAGGGCCACTGATGGCGATCTATCAGGCGCGCTTCCTGAAGTACCTGCACGCACGCGGCATCGCCAAGACCGACAACCGCAAGGTCTGGGTCTTCTGCGGCGACGGCGAGATGGACGAGCCGGAATCGATGGGCGCGATCGGCATGGCCGCGCGCGAGCAGCTGGACAACCTGGTCATGGTCGTCAACTGCAACCTGCAGCGCCTGGACGGTCCGGTGCGCGGCAACGGCAAGATCATCCAGGAACTCGAAGCCGACTTCCGCGGCGCCGGCTGGAACGTCGTCAAGGTCATCTGGGGCTCGCAGTGGGATCCGCTGCTGGCTCAGGATAAAGACGGCATCCTGCAGCGCGTGATGATGGAATCGGTCGACGGCGAATACCAGAACTACAAGGCCAAGGACGGCGCCTACGTGCGCAAACACTTCTTCGGCAAGGATCCGGCGCTGCTCGAGATGGTGTCGAAGATGAGCGACGACGACATCTGGCGTCTGACCCGCGGTGGCCACGATCCGCACAAGATCTACGCCGCGTTCAAGAACGCGCAAGAGAACAAGGGCACGCCAACCGTCCTGCTGGTGAAAACCGTCAAGGGCTTCGGCATGGGCAAGTCGGGCGAGGCGCGCAACACCGCGCACCAGACCAAGAAGCTCGATGACCAGGCGATCCGCGACATGCGCGACCGCTTCAATATCGCGATCCCTGACGACCAGCTGGCCGATATCCCGTTCTTCAAGCCGGCCGACGATGCACCCGAAATGGTGTACCTGCACGAGCGCCGCAAGGCGCTGGGCGGCTACCTGCCACAGCGCCGTGAAAAGTCGGACGAAAAGCTGACCGTGCCGGCACTGGCGTCGTTCAAGGGCGTGCTCGAGCCAACCCCTGAAGGCCGCGAAATTTCGTCGACTCAGGCATATGTGCGCGTGATCACGAGTCTGCTGAAGGACGAAAGCATCGGCCAGCGCATCGTGCCGATCCTGGTCGACGAATCGCGTACCTTCGGCATGGAAGGCCTGTTCCGTCAGATCGGTATCTTCAACCAGCAGGGCCAGTTGTACGAGCCGGTCGACCGCGACCAGGTGATGTACTACCGCGAAGACAAGGCAGGCCAGATCCTGCAAGAGGGTATCAACGAAGCGGGCGGCATGAGCTCGTGGATCGCTGCAGCGACGTCGTACTCGTCGAACAACCGCACGATGATCCCGTTCTACACGTTCTACTCGATGTTCGGCATGCAGCGCGTGGGTGACCTGGTCTGGCTGGCGGGCGACATCCGTGCGCGCGGCTTCCTGATGGGTGGCACTGCCGGGCGCACGACGCTCAATGGCGAAGGCCTGCAGCACGAAGACGGCCATAGCCACATCATCGCCGCGACCGTGCCGAACTGCCTGCCGTACGATCCGACCTTCGGTCACGAAGTCGCGGTCATCATCCAGGACGGCCTGCGCCGCATGGTGGAAGAACAGGAAGACGTGTTCTACTACATCACCATCATGAACGAGAACTACCCGCAGCCGGGCCTCAAGCCTGGCCAGGAAGAGGGCATTCTCAAGGGCCTGTACCTGCTGCAGGAAGGCGGCAAGGACAACGCCCAGCGCGTGCAACTGATCGGTTGCGGCACCATCCTGCGCGAGTCGATGTTTGCGGCCGAACTGCTCAAGAACGACTGGAACGTCGATGCGGACGTGTGGTCGGCGCCGTCGCTGACGCTGCTGGCACGTGACGGCAACGATTGCGAACGCTGGAACATGGTCAACCCGGAACTGCCGCAGCGCGTGCCGTACGTGACCGAGAAGCTGGGCGCCACCAGCGGCCCGATCGTCGCGACGACCGACTACATGCGCATGTTCGCCGAGCAGATCCGCGGCTTCATGCCGAAGGACCGCACCTATAAAGTGCTGGGCACGGACGGTTTCGGCCGCTCGGATTCGCGCGTCAAGCTGCGCGAGTTCTTCGAAGTGAACCGCTACTACATCACGGTGGCTTCGCTGCGCGCACTGGCCGACGAAGGCAAGATCGACCGCGCCATCGTGTCGCAGGCGATCGCCAAGTACGGCATCGACCAGAACAAGCCGAATCCGGTGACCCAGTAATGCTCATGAACCGTCGATCCCGCGCAGGCGGGAACCCAAGTCCTTCGCGCAGCCGATTGATTCGTGCTCGCCAGGGTGCAGGCAAACTTGGGTTCCAGCCTTCGCTGGAACGACGGCTCGGACGCTAACTCAAAAAATAACGGAGCTAACACTATGAGCATTGTGGAAGTCAAAGTCCCTGATATCGGCGACTTCAAGGAAGTGGAAGTGATCGAGCTGATGGTCAAGCCGGGCGACACCATCAAGGTGGACCAGTCGCTGGTGACCGTCGAGTCGGACAAGGCCAGCATGGAGATCCCGTCGAGCCACGCCGGCGTGGTCAAGGAAATCAAGATCAACGTCGGCGACAAGGTTGCCGAAGGCTCGCTCGTGCTGCTGCTCGAAGAAGCGGGCGGCGCGGCTGACGCACCGGCTGCTGCACCTGCTGCCGACGCTGCACCTGCGGCTGCACCTGCTGCCCCTGCGCCAGCGGCTGCCGAAGCGCCAGCCGCTGCACCTGCTGCATCCGGCGGCCTGGTCGATGTGACCGTGCCGGACATCGGCGATTTCAAGGAAGTCGAAGTCATCGAACTGATGGTCAAGGTGGGCGACACGATCAAGGTCGACCAGTCGCTGCTGACCGTCGAATCGGACAAGGCCAGCATGGAGATCCCATCGAGCCATGCCGGCGTGGTCAAGGAAATCAAGGTCAAGGTTGGCGACAAGGTCGCCAAGGATTCGCTCGTGCTGGTCGTGGAAGCGACTGGCGGCGCGCCGGCTGCTGCACCTGCAGCCGCATCTGCACCTGCCGCTGCGCCAGCCGCTGCTGCACCGGCAGCTGCTGCTGCAACACCTGCACCTGCACCAGCCGCTGCGCCTGCACCAGCCGCCGCACCAGCACCAGCACCAGCACCAGCCGCACCAGGCGTGACCGGCTCGAAAGCCCACGCGTCGCCATCGATCCGCAAGTTCGCGCGCGAACTGGGCGTGGATCTGGGCCGTGTGCCGGGAAGCGGTCCGAAAGGCCGCATTACCCAGCAGGACGTGCAGAACTTCGTCAAGGGCGTGATGGCAGCGCCGCCTGCTGCAGCACCGGCAAAAGCCGGTGGCAGTGGCGTCGGTCTGGACCTGCTGGCCTGGCCATCGCTGGACTTCTCGAAATTCGGTCCGACCGAAACGGTGCCGCTGTCGCGCATCAAGAAGATCTCGGGTCCGAACCTGCATCGCAACTGGGTCATGATCCCGCACGTGACGCACTTCGACGAAGCCGACGTGACCGACCTGGAGCAGTTCCGCGTCGACACCAACGCGTCGCTGGCCAAGCAGAAGTCTGCCGTCAAGCTGACCATGCTGGCCTTCGTCATCAAGGCGAGCGTCGCCGCGCTCAAGAAATTCCCGCAATTTAATGCGTCGCTGTCGGGCGATGGCGCAGCGTTGATCACGAAGCAGTACTACAACATCGGTTTCGCGGCCGACACGCCAAACGGTCTGGTGGTCCCGGTCGTGAAAGATGCGGACAAGAAGACCATCTCGCAGATCGCCACCGAAATGGGCGAACTGTCGGCGCAGGCGCGCGACGGCAAGCTGCCGCCAACCGCGATGCAGGGCGCAACGTTCACCATCTCGTCGCTGGGCGGCATTGGTGGCACCGCGTTCACCCCGATCATCAACGCACCTGAACTGGCGATTCTGGGCCTGTCCAAGTCGGCGATGAAGCCGGTGTGGGACGGATCAAGCTTCCAGCCGCGCCTGATGCTGCCGATGTCGCTGTCGTACGATCACCGCGTGATCGACGGCGCCGGCGCAGCGCGCTTCTCCGCCTACCTGGGCGAAGTGCTGGCAGACCTGCGCAAGACCCTTCTGTGATTGGAGCGCACTGATGAGCACTGTTGAAGTGAAAGTCCCGAATATCGGTGACTTCAAGGACGTCGAAGTCATCGAGTTGATGGTCAAGGCCGGCGACACGATCAAGGTCGATCAGTCCCTGGTCACCGTGGAATCGGACAAGGCCAGCATGGAAATCCCGTCGACGCACGCGGGCGTGGTGCAGTCGATCACGGTCAAGGTCGGCGACAAGATCAACGAAGGCACGCTGCTGCTGACGGTGGAAGAGGGCGCTGCTGCTGCACCTGCCGCCGCTGCGCCTGCCCCTGCGGCCGAGGCCAAGCCGGCCGACAAGCCGGCGGACAAGCCAGCTGCGCCGACCGAATCACAGGCGCCCGCCAAGCCGGCCCCGGCGCCAGCGCCGGCTGGTCCTGCACCGACCCCGTCGAGCTACACCGGCCAGGTCGACATCGAGTGCGACATGATGGTGCTGGGCGCCGGTCCTGGCGGCTACTCCGCTGCGTTCCGCGCGGCCGACCTGGGCATGAACACCGTGCTGGTCGAGAAGTACGCAACGCTGGGCGGCGTGTGCCTGAACGTGGGCTGCATCCCGTCGAAGGCACTGCTGCACGTGGCCTCCGTCATGGATGAAACGGCGCACATGGCCGACCTGGGCGTGGCATTCGCCAAGCCAGAGGTCGACATCGACAAGCTGCGCGGCTACAAGGATGGCGTGATCAAGAAGATGACCGGCGGCCTGGCCTTCATGGCCAAGGCGCGCAAGGTCAACACGGTGCAGGGCGTGGGCGCATTCCTGAGCCCGAACCACATCGAAGTCACGGCAGCCGATGGCGGCAAGAAGGTCATCGCTTTCAAGAAAGCCGTGATCGCGGCCGGTTCGTCGGTGGTCAAGCTGCCGTTCGTGCCGGAAGACCCACGCATCGTCGATTCGACGGGCGCGCTGGAACTGCGCCAGGTGCCAAAGAAGATGCTCGTCATCGGCGGCGGCATCATCGGCCTGGAAATGGCGACCGTGTATTCGACCCTTGGTGCGCGCATCGACGTGGTCGAGATGATGGATGGCCTGATGCAGGGCGCGGACCGCGAGGCCGTCAAGGTCTGGCAGAAGTACAACGCGCACCGCTTCGACAACATCATGCTCAAGACGAAAACCGTCGGCGTGGAAGCGCTGCCGGAAGGGATCAAGGTCACGTTCGAATCAGCCGAAGCGGGTACAGCCGCACCGGAACCGCAGCTGTACGATCTGGTCCTGGTGGCCGTGGGCCGCAGCCCGAACGGCAAGAAGGTTGCTGCCGACAAGGCCGGCGTGACGGTGAGCGATCGCGGCTTCATCGCCGTGGACAGCCAGATGCGCACCAACGTGCCGCACATCTTCGCCATCGGCGACCTGGTGGGCCAGCCGATGCTGGCGCACAAGGCGGTGCACGAAGCGCACGTGGCGGCCGAGGCGGCCTTCGAGAAGAAGACGCACTTCGACGCCAAGGTCATTCCATCGGTGGCCTACACCGATCCTGAAGTGGCGTGGGTCGGCCTGACCGAAGACGAAGCCAAGCAGCAAGGCATCAAGGTCGAGAAGGGGCACTTCCCGTGGAACGCCAGCGGGCGCGCCGTGGCCAATGGCCGCGACGAGGGCTTTACCAAGCTGCTGTTCGACGCTGAAACGCACCGCATCATCGGCGGCACGATCGTCGGCACTCACGCCGGCGACATGATCGGCGAGATCGCGCTGGCGATCGAGATGGGCGCCGACGGCGTGGATATCGGCAAGACGATCCACCCGCACCCGACGCTGGGCGAGTCGATCGGCATGGCAGCCGAAGCGTACGAAGGTGTCTGCACCGATTTGCCGCCACCGCGCAAGCGCTGATCGGCAACGTGGCAAGCGAGACCGGGACCTTCATGGTCCCGGTTTTTTATGCCAGTACGCAGCGTGCGTGCCGCTTGCAGCACGCCGCCAAAGGTCTAAGATGAAGTGATACGGCGGCAGCAGCGTTGCCGCCTTTCTCGCACAGCCCCGGAGGGCATATGGACGAGTACAGTAACGACTACATCGGCACCATCTACGTGCTGCCCCAATCGCACGCATTCGAACTCCACACCACGCTTCATGGTATCGCCACCGTCATTACCGGCACCGTAGCCCAGCCATTGGCGCAGCAACTGGCCGATGCCATACCAGGTGGTGGCAGCGTCGTCGATCCATGCCAGCTTGCCCTGCGGCCGCGCCGCGTCGAGGTGGTCACGCGTGAACTTCACGAACGGCACCGGGCGCCGCGCAAGATGCACTTTTTAACCCGCGTCCACGAGGTCGAAGAGAAGGCACGGCCAGTCCCGCTGTCGGCCGTTTGACGGCGTTGCACAAAAAAAATGCCGCCCGGTTTGTACCGGACGGCATGCATGGAGACGCGTCGCAGGCTTCAGGCGAAGCTGACGAAACGCTCCGGAATATCGATTGCGCCGTTCTTGGCGGCTGCTGCGTAGGTACGCATGTCAGCGATGACTGCTTCCAGCTGGTCATCGCCCGGATTTTCGATAAAACTCTTCATACGCTCCTGCAGGGCAGCTGCCTGATCACGCCATTCATATCTGGACGACTTGCTCATACTTTCTCCTCGCGGTCACACCGCTCTTATTTGCATTCACGACACCCGTTGTGAACATTTACATAATGACATAGTCTAGTGGTAATAGTCGGTACGATGGCACACTGAACTTTCCACCAAGCTACATGCATAAACTCAGCCGGGTTTGAGCACGCTGCTATAGAACAGTTCCATGCGCGCCGCCAGCTGGCGCTGTGCTTCTTCGCCCGACGGTTCGGCATCCGGAAACAGAAAGCGCCCGACCGGATCACCGTTGATGCAGCCGATCAGATGCGTCAGCATGACCGACGGCGGCACGTCGTCGCGCAGTTGCAGCCGGATATCGGCGCGTGCGAAAAAGCGCGCCAGCATATCGCGCGTCATGCGCGGGCCACCTTCATAAAATGCTTCGGCCAGTTCCGGATTCGTGCTCGCCTCCGCGATCACCACCCGCTGCAGGGCGATGGCATCGGGCTCGACCAGCAGCGCGTAGAAATCGCGCGCAAATTCATCGAGGATCGTGCGCAGCGGACGCGTGTCGAGCTCCATATTGCGCTCTGCAAACAAGCGCTCGCGGCGCGATGCCAGCACCGCCTTGAGCAGGCCGGCCTTGCCGCCGAACTTGACGTAGATGGTGCGCACGGCCACTCGCGCCTCACGCGCGATCGATTCCAGACTGGTACGGGTATAGCCGTTTTTCAGGAACAGCCGGCCAGCAGCCTCGATCAGTTCCTGGTTGCGCGTCTCGACGTCGGCTGCCTTGGGCCGCCCGGCAGATTTTATACATGTCAATGCTGTGTTCATACATTGGACTCTAGAGCAAAATAAAATGAAATGCAACCGTTTCATTTCTTGACTTCGTTGTATTGATGGCGAATAATGCGACGAATCCATTTCATTTCATTTCGGAGCAGCACCATGGCAGAGAACGACATCAAGGCAGGGCAGGCGAGCGCAGCGCAACCTCGGGCGGACGCTCCCGCCGCCAAGAAGCCGCCCAACAAGCGCGTTCTGGTCGTGGTTGGCGTGATTGCCCTGCTGGCCATCGGCGCCGGTGGGCGCATGTGGTACCGCAGCAGCCATTTCGTGGAAACCGAAAACGCCTACGTTACCGGCCGCATGCACCAGGTCTCGTCGCGCGTGGCGGGTGTGGTCACGAAAGTGCTGGTCGAAGACAACCAGATGGTCAAGGCGGGCGACGTGCTGGCGCTGCTCGATCCGGCCGACCAGTCCGTGCGCGTCGAGCAGATCCAGGCGCAGATCGCCAGCATGGAGCAGCAGGTCAAGCAGTCCGACGCCCAGCTGCTGCAGGTGCGCGCCCAGGCCGGCGCCGCCGGCGCCCAGGTGCGCCAGGCCGAAGCCCAGTTGCTGCGCGCCCGCCAGGATGCCGAGCGTTTCGGCCAGCTGTACAACGACACGATGAAAGCCGTGTCGAAATCCGAAGTCGATGCGTCGAGCGCAGCACGCGCCGGCGCCGTGGCCGACGTGGCCGCGCGCCGTGACAACGCCGCTGCTGCGCAGGCCCAGATCGGCGCCGCCGAAGCGGGTCGCGATGTGCTGAAGGCCGAAATCAAGGTGCTGCAGGCGCAGCTGAAAGACGCGCGCCAGCAGCTGGCCTACAACAGCATCGTGGCGCCGGTGGCGGGCCGTATCGGCCGGCGCAGCGTCGAAGTCGGCGCGCGCGTGCAGCCGGGCCAGGCAATGCTGGCGGTGGTCGAAGACAACGTCTGGGTCGTCGCCAACTTCAAGGAAACGCAGCTGGGCGGCCTTGCGCCGGGCCAGGCCGTGAGCCTGGAAGTCGATGCGCTGCCCGACCATCACCTGGTCGGCCGCGTGGACAGCTTCTCGCCGGCGTCGGGCAACCAGTTCGCGCTGCTGCCGGCCGATAACGCGACCGGCAACTTCACCAAGATCGTCCAGCGCGTGCCGGTCAAGATCACGCTCGATCCGCAGGATGTGAAGAAGTATGCGGGCCGCCTGGTGCCGGGCATGTCGGTGGTGGCCGAGGTCAGGCTGAACCAGGACGTGAAACCGACGCAGACCGCAGCCGCGCGCTAAGCACACCATGACCAGCTTGAGCAAATCAGCCCCGTCGGGCGCGATGGGCAGCGGCATGCCGGGCGCACCTGCGAACGGCGCTGCGGTGGACCTGCGCACCTGGGTCGCGATCGCCGCCGGCATGCTGGGCGCCTTCATGGCGGTGCTCGACATCCAGATCACCAATTCGTCGCTGCGCGACATCCTCGGCACGCTGTCGGCCACGCAGGAAGAAGGCTCGTGGATCTCCACCGCCTACCTGTGCGCCGAGATCGTCGTGATCCCGATGACGGCGCTGTTCACGCGCGCGTTCGGCATGCGCAACTACATGATGGGCACCACGGCGCTGTTCCTCGTGTTCTCGACGCTGTGCGGCGCGGCCTGGAGCCTGCAGAGCATGATCGTGTTTCGCATGCTGCAGGGCTTCACCGGCGGCGCCCTGATCCCGATGGCGATGATGCTCGTGATGACGCGTCTGCCGCCCTCCAAGCGCGCCACCGGCATGGCCATCTTCGGCCTGACCGCAACGCTCGCGCCGGCGATGGGCCCGACGCTTGGCGGCTACTTGACAGAGCTGTATGGCTGGCCGTCGGTCTTCTACATCAACTGGGTGCCGGGCGTGCTGCTCATCGCCGGCATGATGTGGGGCATGGATGCCGAGAAGTCCAACATCCGCACGCTGATCAAGGCCGACTGGCTCGGCATCGCGCTGATGGCCATGGGCCTGGCCTGCCTGACGATCTTCCTGGAAGAAGGCAACTCGAAGGACTGGTTCGATTCGAGCTTCATCGTGACCTTCGCCGCGCTGTCGCTGACAGGCATCCTGGGCTGGATCGCGCTCAGTTTTACGCGCCCCGATCCGTTCGTGAACCTGGCGCTGTACGGCCAGCGTAACTTTTTGGTCGCGACCACGCTGTCGGCGGTGATCGGCATGGGCCTGTATGGCTCGGCCTACCTGCTGCCGCTGTACCTGGGCCAGATCGCCGGCTACACGCCGATGCAGATCGGCGAAGTGATTGCCTGGGTCGGCCTGCCGCAACTGCTGGTGATGCCGTTCGCGGCCAAGTTGTCCTCGAAAGTGGACAACCGCATCCTGTGCAGCTTTGGCCTCTTCATGTTTGGCATTTCGTGCATCATGAATTCGTATATGGATGCGACCACCGGCTACGACCAGCTGATGTGGACGCAGGTCGTGCGCGCCATCGGCCAGCCGTTCGTGATGCTGACGCTGTCGAACTTCGCCATGTCCGGCCTGCCGCCGCGTGAAATGGGCTCGGCCTCGAGCCTGTTCAACATGACGCGCAATCTCGGTGGCTCGGTCGGCATCGCGCTGCTGGCCACCACGCTGACCAACCGCGAACACTTTCACTCGGCGCGCCTGGGCGAGGCTGTCTCGACCTATGCGCCGGCCACGCAGGAGCGGCTCGACATGCTGACCCAGGCCTTCATCGCCAGGGGCATCGACCCGGCGGCCGCGGCCAACCAGGCGCTGGGCGTGGTCGACCGCATCGTGCGGCGCGAATCGTATGTGATGGCCTACAACGACGGCTTCTGGATCATCGGCATCATCCTGATCGGCTGCATCGCGGCGATCTGGATGGCCGACAAGGTCAAGTCGCCCGGCGGTGGCGGCGGTGGCCACTGAACCCGCATTCAATTGAAAAGACAAACCATGTTCAAGCCTGTATTTAACGGCGTCCTTGCGATCGCCATCAGCACCCTGTTCGCCGGCTGCACCACGCTGGGCCCGGATTTCAAGGCGCCGCCGGCGCCTGCCGATGCGGCATTCCGCCATGTCGACGCCAGCACGAACGGCGCGCGCCTCCCGGCCACCTGGTGGCAGGTGTTTGGCGACGCAACGCTCGATACGCTCGAGACGCGCGCCTTGCGCGACAACCCGGGCGTCGAAGCAGCAGCACAGCGCCTGCTGCAGGCGCAGGCGCAACTGGGCGTCGTGCGCGCAGGACAGCTGCCGTCGGTGTCGGTGGGCGCGGGCGTGTCGAATGCACGCACGTCGAGTGAAACGTCGCAGGGCCTGGCCCTCGGGGGCCGCTCGATCAAAGGCAACAACTACAGCGTGGCCGCGTCGTTCTCGTATGAGCTCGACCTGTGGGGCCGCGTGCGCCGCATCGTCGAAGCGAGCGACGCGCAGGCACTGGCCGCGCAGATCGACCGCGATGGCGTGCTGCTGATGCTCTCGGGCCAGGTGGCGTCGAACTACTGGCAGTTGCGCGGGCTGGACGCCGAGCTGGCGATCCTGCGCAACGCGCTGGCCACGCGACGCGAATCGCAGGATCTGATCGAAGCGCGTTTCAATGCCGGGCTGTCGAACGAGCTCGATGTGTCGCGCACCCGCATCGAGCGCGCCAACGCCGAAGCCGACCTGCACGAAGTCCAGCGCCAGCGCAATCTGGTCGAACACGCGCTGGCCACGCTGGTGGGCGCGTCACCCACGGCGCCGCTGCTGCCCGAGACGGCGGCGGGCGCATTGCCGCAGCCACCATCGATCCCGGTGGGCCTGCCGGCCAGCCTCGTGGGCCAGCGCCCTGATCTGGCGGCCAGCGTGGCCCAGCTGAAGGCGGCCAATGCGCAGATCGGCGTGGCCGAGGGCGCGTTCTATCCGGCGCTGTCGCTGACCGGGAATTTCGGCTATGCGTCGCAAAGCCTGAACGATCTGACAAGCGGCGGTGCGCGCCAGTTCTCGGCCGGGCCGCTGGCCCTGTCGCTGCCGATCTTCGACGGTGGCCGCAACCGCGCCAACCTGGCGCTGGCGCAGGCGCGCTACAACGAGGCGCGGGCGAATCACGACACGCGCCTGCTGACGGCGCTGCGCGAAGTGGAAGATGCGCTGTCGGACGTCGAGCAGCGCTCGAAGCAGGGCGATGTGCAGGCGCAATCGCAACAGGCGGCGGCGCGCGCGCTGCTGGTGGCGCAGGCGCGCTACGACCGCGGCGTGTCGACCTATCTGGACGTGACCGATGCCCAGCGCAGCACGCTGGCCGCCGACCGCGCTGCGGCGCAGATCCGCACCCAGCGCCTGCTGGCAACGGTGGCGGTGGCGCGTGCCCTGGGCGGCGGTTGGGAGCAGGGCGCGGCACTGGCCACCGTACGCTAGACGTGTCGACCCGTGGTTGTCACGACCGACCACGGGCAAGTGTTGCGTAATGGTGCGCACGAGGTGCACACGATTCAGATTTGATTCCAATGGGCAATATCGGGTGATATATTTGCGCTCGCTGAAAGAAAACAGACAGTTTTCTTTGCGACCCAACGATCTCGACCCCTCCCATGAAAAACAAGAACCTCACGATCGGCGCCCGGCTGGCTTTCGGCTATGGCGTCGTCTTTTTGCTGATGATTGTCCTGGTTGCGCTGGGCGCGAGCCGCGTGGGGCGCATCGAAAATGTCCTGAATTACATCAATGACGTGAACAGCGTCAAACAGCGCTACGCGATCAATTTCCGCGGCAGCGTGCACGACCGCGCAATCGCCTTGCGTGACGTGGTGCTGGCGGCCGACCCGGCCGGCGCCGCGACCCCCATCGCGCTGATCAAGACGCTGGATGACAACTACGCGCGCTCGGCCGGTCCGCTGGACGCCCTGTTCGCCGAGCGCACCGATATGCTTCCCGAAGAGAAGGACGCGCTGGCCGCCATCAAGGCGCAGGAAAACCTCACCAAGCCGCTGATCGAGCGCGTGATTGCGCTGCACGCCGCCGGCCAGGGCGCCGAGGCCGCCGCGCTGCTGTCGCAATCGGCCGCGCCGGCATTTACCGGTTGGCTCGCCAGTATCAACCGCCTGATCGACCTGGAAGAAAAACTGAATAACGAGGCAGCTGCCGATGCACGCGCGATGGCCAAGGGCTTCGTTGGCTGGATGGCGCTGCTGTGCCTGGGCGCGATTGCCGCCGGTTCGCTGGCGGCCTGGTACACGGCCCGTGGCCTGCTGCGCCAACTGGGTGGCCAGCCAGATTACGCGGCGTCGATCGCCTCGGCCATCGCCGGTGGCGACCTGGGCGTGGCGATCGTCACCCGTCCGGGCGACGACAAGAGCCTGCTGTTTGCGATGCAGGGCATGCGTGACAGCCTGGTGCGCATCGTCTCGCAGGTGCGCAACGGCACGCTGGCAATCAGCGCCGTCTCTACCGAAATCGCCGACGGCAACCGCGACCTGTCCAGCCGCACCGAACGCCAGACCGGCACGCTGCACGCCACCGCCACGTCGGTCACCCAGCTGACCGGCATCGTGCGCCAGAATGCCGAGAATGCACGCCAGGCCAACAGCCTGGCCGAGTCGGCCTCGGCCGTGGCGCTGCGCGGCGGCGAGGTCGTCGCGCAAGTGGTCGACACGATGGCGTCGATCAACGAATCGTCGAAAAAGATCGTGGACATCATCGGTGTCATCGACGGCATCGCGTTCCAGACGAATATCCTGGCGCTCAATGCCGCCGTCGAAGCGGCGCGCGCCGGCGAGCAGGGCCGTGGCTTTGCCGTGGTTGCCACCGAGGTGCGCAATCTGGCGCAGCGCTCGGCCGCAGCAGCGAAGGAAATCAAGGTGCTGATCGGCAGCTCGGTCGAGCGTGTGGACGCGGGCGCCGTGCTGGTCGACCGCGCCGGCGAGACCATGGGCGAAATCGTCACGGGCGTCAAACGTGTGACCGACATCATGGCCGAGATCAGCCACGCGACAGTCGAGCAGAACGCCGGCATCGAGCAGGTCAATGGCGCGATCGCGCAGATCGACGAAGCTACGCGCCAGAACGCGGCGCTGGTGCAGCAGGCCAGTGGTTCGGCCGCCACGCTGGAAGACGAATCGCAGCGCCTGGCGCAGCTGGTCAGCATCTTCCGGCTGAACGCGGATGCGCCTGCCGGTGCACATGCCGCACCGAAGGCATCAGGCTATCAACCGCATTTGCTTAATTGATTTTTTCACAAGTGTACGGTGTCGCACAGAGCGGTTGTTAGGGATGGCGTTTAATGGCTACACCAACAACCTAATAAGGGACTTCACCATGAAATCGTTCATCGCCACCTTGATCACCGCCGCAGCCTTCGCCGCCGTTGGTATCGCACCTGCAGCAGCCCAGACCGTCAACAAGGCTGCGCACAAAACGGCCATGGACAAGGCCAAGGCCGACTACAAAGTCGCCAAAGACAAGTGCGACGCCATGAGCGGCAACGCAGAAGACATCTGCGAAGATGAAGCCAAGCTGATGCGCGCCAAGGCCGAGCACGATGCAGTGGTGAAGTTCGACAACACCGGCAACAACGTGATGAAAGCACGCGGTAACGTCATCGAAGCCGAGTACGACCTGGCTGACGAAAAATGCGACGCCCTGAAAGGCGATGCAGAAGACAAGTGCGAAATGCAAGCCAAGTCGACCCGCGACGCAGCACGCGACGCCAACAAGGCCAAGTAATTTCTGACCCGCGCCTGGCCGCACCTCACTGCGGCTGGCACCTGGTATGAAGACGTCGTCCCCGGACTGGTTCCGCGGACGACGTTTTTGTATCCGGCGTACGTGTGGTCTTGACGCCACAGTTGGCACGTACGGGGCGTGAGGTGCACAGACACGCCCGGCGGGGCAGATGGCGGGCGCTATAATCGCCCGGTGAATAAACTCGAAGCCTTTGGATATATCGCTGCGCAAGCTGTCCGCGGCGAAATCACGTTCCCCACCAGCGTCAATGCTGTGCTGCGTCTGCAGCAGGCGCTCGACAATCCCGATTGCCATATCGATGAGGCCATCAGGCTGGTGCTGGCCGAACCACAACTGGCCGCGCGCACCGTTGCTCTCGCCAACACGGCCGCATTTGGCGGCGGTGGCTCGGTGCCCGTGACCAATGTCCGCACCGCCGTGACGCGCATCGGCTACCGTCGCCTGCAGGCGCTGGTTGCGAGCCTGGTGGTGCGCCAGTTCGGCAACCGCATCAACGATCCGCAGCTACGCGCCAAAGCCGAACAATTGTGGGAGCACACGACTCACATGGCCGCGATCGCCTATTCGCTGGCGCGGCGCGTGACGGGCGTCAATCCTGACACCGCATTGTTTGCCGGCATCGTCCACGAGGTGGGCGCGTTTTACCTGCTGGCGCGGGCCGACGAATTTCCTGGCCTCCTCGACGACGATGCCGACAACTGGGGCGCGCTGTGCGAGGACGTGGTCAGCGCCGAGGTCATGAAGAAGCTGTCGATTCCACCGGCCGTCTCCGACGCCATCGCCGACATGCGCGGCGGCTGGCTCAATATGCCACCCGCCACGTTGCTCGATACGCTGCTGATGGCCAATCAATATGCCCCGGTGCCATCGCCGCTCGATAGCCGGCGTGAGCCACTGCCACCGCATGGTGAAAACGCGATCGACTTCGTGTTCGATGAAGCCACGCTGGCCGATATTCTGGAAGAAGCGGCCGAAACCGCTCAGGCTATGGGTGGTATCACGTTGGTATGATCTGATTTTCCGTGTAAATACAATGTTGGAAGTGATACTATTGATCATTACCAATTCCTACATGGAACTATTGTGATCAAGCTTGGCGTATGTCTGACGGCGTTACTGGCAATGACCGGTGCACACGCGGGTGTGCTCGATATCGGTTCGGTGATGGGCGGCGCGAACGTCTTCACCGCGGGCAGTTTTACGGCCAACTCAAGTGACGTCGAAGGCGCTATCGTTTCGGGTGGCAATGTCTCGATCGCCAGTTACGCGGTCAACCAGAACGGCAAGGCTGCGTATGGCGGCTACGCGGTGGCCGCGGGCGGCAATCTGTTCCTGCAAAATGGCGCGATCAGCAACGGCAAGACCTACGCCGGCGGCACGACCACCCTGAACAATGCGGCGCAGACGCCCGCTACCAACATCAGCCCCGTCGACTTTGCTGCTGCAGCCCAGCAGTTCAAGGACATCGCCAGCGGCTTGAGCATGGTTGCATCCACTGGCACGGTCACGCGCGAGTACAGTGCCAACAAGGTCACCGGCAGCGGCAAGGGCGGCGTTGACGTGTTCAATGTGAATGCCGACTTTTTCAACGGCGGCAACAACTGGATGCTGACCGGCCTGAGTGCAGGGCAGACGCTGATTTTCAATATCGGTGGCAAGCAGGGCGGCTTCAATGGCGGCAATATCGGCTTTGACCCACTGAGCGGCTACAACGTGCTGTTCAACTTCTATGAAGCCGAATCGGTCAACGTCAGGGGCATCATCGGAAGCGTGCTGGCGCCGTATGCCACCGTCGAAAACGGCTGGGGCGTGATCAATGGCCAGGTCATTGCCGATACGTGGAACTCGAGCGTCCAGGTGAACTCGAATCACTACTTCAAATCGGTCGAGGTGGCTGGCTTCGAGCTCGTCAAGAACGTGCCGCCGACCGAGGTGTCCGAGCCGGGCACGCTGGCGTTGATGCTGGCCGGCGCGGTTGGTGTCGCCGGCGTTGCCGCCTCGCGCAGGCGCCGCCTGCGCGCAGCCTGCGCCTGAATCGACCTGCCCGTTACACCGGCGGCGAGGTTGCCGGCTGTGCTTCGCTCAGCATGCGCTCGACCGTCCGGGCCAATTCGCGTGCCTTCCAGCGGCGACGCGTCAGCATCAACGCCGTCAAGACCACACCGCACAACGCCATCGCCGCCGCGACCCACTGCGGCGCGGTGTAGGCAAAGCCCAGCGTCAGCGGAATCCCGCCCAGCAAGGCGCCCAGCGCATTGCCGACATTAAAACCGGCCTGGCCCAGCGACGAGCCCAGCATCTCCGCTTCGCGCGAATGTTCGATCAGGAGCACCTGGACCGGCGGACCAATGGCCAGCGCATTGGCGCCGGTCAGGAACGCCAGCACCACCATCGCGATCTTCGACTCGGCCATCAGGCCATTGCACAGCAGAAGTACGACCATCGAGATCATCAGGATCAGCAGGGCTGGCAGCGGATGGAACTTGTCGGCCAGATAACCGCCAAACTGCACGCCGACCGTCATGCCCACACCAACCGCCGTCATGATCAGCGGCAGCGCACCCGTGCTGAAGCCCGTGACATCGGTCAGCAGCGGCGCGATATAGCTGAACCACGCGAAGAAACCGCCGGTGCCGATCGAGACGATGCCCAGGGCCAGCCACAGATCCAGGTGCTTGAATATGCGCAGGTCTTGCATCAGGCCCGTACGTTTGCTTGGCTCGATCGGCGGCACCCACTGATACAGGCTCCACATGGTGAGTAAGCCAATGACCGCGACGATCAGGAACACCATGCGCCAGTCGAACGCATGGCCGATCCAGGTGCCCAGCGGCACGCCCAGCACATTAGCCAGCGTCAGGCCCGTAAACATCATGGCCATCGCCGCCGCAGTCTTGCCCGGCTCGGCCAGGCGGCTGGCGACGACCGCGCCCACGCCAAAGAAAGCGCCATGCGGCAAGCCGGCCAGGAAGCGCGACGCCATCATCGTCTCGAAGTTCGGCGCGAACGCCGACATCGCATTGAACACGGCAAACATCAGCATGAACCAGATCAGCACGGTGCGCGGCGGACGGCCGGCGACAATCGTGACGAGGGTCGGCGCGCCCACCACGACACCGAGTGCGTAGGCGGTGATGAGATAGCCGGCTTGCGGAATCGTGATCTGCAGACCACGGGCGATATCGGGCAGGATGCCCATCATGACGAATTCGGTCATGCCAATGCCGAAGCCGCCAAGGGCGAGGGGAAGTAGGCTTTTCTTGATCACAGGGGAGGTGGTTGTACTGCGGTGGAAAATGATCCCTGCCGACGGAGGAGTTTGCGGCTGGGTCTGTCACTATACCGGCTGCACGACTAAACGTCCGCTCACCAGTCGTGATGACAGGTATAGGGCGCCCGAATGGGCTGCCTCAAGCTGGCAGTGGTTCGTCGTCGTCCGGCGGCCACACGATGCGGCCATGGCCCACGTCGCCCAGCCGCGCGCGGATGCCGGCGGCGTCGCTTGCCGGCAGGCTGAACGTGAACTGCACGTCGTCGCCATGGGCTACATCATCGAGCGTGGCGCCGGCCGCATCGAGCTCGCGCCGCAGCATCCCTTCCATCGCATACGGCGCGCTGCAGCGCAGCTGGCGCAGCTTGATGATCGGAATCTTCGGCGCGCCGAGCAGCGCCTGCGCCACGCTGTCGGTGTAAGCCCGCACCAGGCCGCCCGCGCCAAGCTTGACACCACCGAAGTAGCGCACCACCGTGGCCAACACGCCATCGAGATCCTGGTGCCGCAGCACATCGAACATCGGCCGTCCGGCAGTGCCGCTCGGCTCGCCATCATCGACTGCCGCCGACTGGCCGCCGGCCAGCAATGCCCAGCACACATGCGCCGCGCCAGGATGCTGCGCACGCAGCGCCGCCACGACCTGTTGCGCGCCCGCACGGTCAGCCATCGGCTGCACGCACGCGATGAAGCGGCTTTTCTTGATGATCAGTTCGTGGTGGACGGCGCTGGCGATGGTCTGGGGCATGGGGCGCGCAGTAAAAGGACAACAAAAACGACAACGCCAACCCGAAGGTTGGCGTTGTCGATGAATCTTTGGTAGGCCGTGCGGGATTCGAACCTGCGACCAACGGATTAAAAGTCCGCTGCTCTACCAGCTGAGCTAACGACCCGAAGAAGACGAGATTATAGCGGCACTTGGCAGATTTACCAAGTGCTTCCGCTCATTCTTTCTTTTTGTCTATGTCAGCGTGGTACTCCTCGCCCTGTTCTTCAGCGTGTTGCTCGCCTTCTTCCGAGACATCTTCGCCTTCGATGACCTTGTCTTCAGCCTGCACATCGTGCATGGCGTGCGGCTCAAGTTCTTCGGCGCTGACGTTCATCCGGACGAACAGACCCCAGGTGGCAAGCAGGGCGGCAGCAGCAACACCAATCGACGCCGCGTGCGGCAAGTATTCCGGGCTGCCATGGACAAACTGGAACACCCCGATCAGGCACTCGACTGACAGGGACACGACGACCACGATCAGGAAGCGCGACAGGAAGCGACGCACGCGGGTAGGCGAGCTGATGTTGGCTTCGCGCTGGATTTCTTCTTCCAGCACGGTCTGGCCAAGACCTAGAGCGGCAACGGCGATGGTCAGCATGCCGATGCATTCAAGGATGAGGTCGAAGCGTTCGCGGGCAACGGTATCGGCGGAAGGGCTGAGGGCAGACCAGATTTCGACGCCAGCCAGCACGACGAGGCCGATGCCGCAGGCGAAGAACAGGATGACGATGAACACGTATCCGAGTTCGAAGAGTTTTGTTATGGCTTTCACGGGGGGAGCGGTGGTTGTAAAGATGCGAGACTTTAGCAGTAAAGGCTGAGTTGGAGATGTTCAGGAGGTGGTGGGTGTGGACGTTGTGCGACAGCGGGTGGGGGACCTTTGCGACGGAGAGCGTGACACGCGGACACCATGGCCGCTGTGACGATTCGCTTGGTTTATTGACTCAGTGAATAAGTCAGAGCGACCTGAGGGAAAGCAGGTTAGAGCCCTTTATTGGAACTGCTTATCTTCACAGGCTAGCCACTTACAGATAATTACATAATTCGCCTGACGAGATATTTAGCTGCTGTGATGAAGGTTGGGCGTATATCGCGGAATAGTGCTTCATCAGGTTGCAGCGTAACTAGCAGTTCACCTATTTTCCGTTCAAGCATCTTTCTAATGACTTAATTAAAGTTCTAGTATAAGTAGATATTTAACGATAGAGGAGAATTAGTAAAGTAGTAAGATCGAGAAATGCCAATTTCAATATTGATTGAGTGCAGCTTTATTCTAATTTCTATTAAGGTATTTTATGCAATTCGGTTTTCTACACAAGTTCCAGAGAAATCGCGGGCTGTCTCAGAAATTTAAAATTAGTAATTCTTGCGTATGGTTTTGCATTTTCGCTAGATTAAAGTCTACTCTAAAATAATTAATAAAAATAGGATTTTTTAATTATTGCATGACGCAAATATTGGCTCTGACAAATGAAATCTGTTGATTGTATGAGAACTAAGTTTTGATCGATGATTCTTATACACGCATAAAATTTCAAGCTAATGTATTCTGAGAAATTACCGAGGCAATGCCGTGTTCGATAGTTTTGAGTAAATCAGAATGCAGATTAGATCCTTTATTATGAGATTTTCCGACATCTATTGACGATACCAGAAGGGCAGGCTTGACCGGATATTTTCCATAGATTGAATAATCATCGTGATGAAAATGTCGAGTACTGGCCTGTTCGTCTGGATTGACAATGATTAGAGCAATCGAAGGATTATTATCGCTTTCCCGCCTGTGTATTCCATGTATATATTTCATCGTCAGCTCCGGCAAGTAATCTGTAAAGGCTCGATATTTGTCCGTATATTTCGCGTCAATTACTATATAAACCGAGTTACTAAATTTACGCTCGATCTGTATCAATATATCTGGGCATCGATTAGCATATACACCTCTTGTTCCTCTTCGTGAAATCGAAAAATCCTTATTGCCTAAATCACGTCGATTTTTTATCGTCCATGCCTCTGTATTTACTAGGTCGCTTTGAAATGATTGAGCATGGCCAACGGTCCAAATATTGGGTTCATACTTCAAACGTATCGAGTAGAATTCCCCTTCGTAAACGAATAAATCCTCGTTTGCCACATCATCTGATTCGCTTTGCTTGAGACCAGAAATGGCGCTAAGATGAGTTTTTGTGGCGAGCAGTACATAATATTCAAAGAGCTTAGGTACGTCTTTTATTGAATTCAACTCATCCTGAAGACCCCAGTCTGGTCCGCCGAATTTCTTCCACGAAATCATTCTATTAAATAATGACCGGTAAGCAAGATTGTGTTTCGATTTCTGGGTAAATTTAGGAAATCCTAAAGAAATTCGGCCTACGGGTAAATTGGCTCTAAGCCAGGCAAGAATATTTCGCAACTCATACAGCAGCTTAAGACATTTTTCAACTTTGCCACGATTTATTGTAGAACTTAGTTTATTTAACTGAGAGAAAAATGATACATATCCTTCGGTGAACGGATTCTCCGTACTACGGACGGGTGCTTGAGTTAGCCTATTTTTAATTTCTAAAGTAGAGTTGACAAGTGACATGACAAAGCCATGTAACACTTGGTTTTCATAAACGTTAAAGTCAGTTGTTATAGTGGTTTCAGCAATCTTATGCGCCCCGTAATGCTCGCCGTTGAAGTCCATGAAGGTTTGTTCACCATCGCTTGAAATACTTAAGCTGTCTGGGTTCTCTAAAGCCCATTGAAGTGATCCTTCGTCTATTATCGCTCGATCATGAGGTATTGTGATTATTTGCTTGCTACCGTAGCGCTTGATTGGATTAGCGAATAATGTCGGAAGAATGCTTTTAAGGTATGTCAAGTTGTGTTCGATGCGTTCCAGAATAAAAGCCTCGGTACGTCCTCCGGGCTTGTAACCTGCCCTCAAACGTGTGACACGAATAGCGGCTGCCAGATCACGTCCTTCATCACGAGCGAGAAATTCAATCATCGACGCGATTTTTTCGGCTGTAAGCTTCTTCGCGAGGACCTCTACTGGATGATATGCCCGCACGAAGTCATAGCTGTTGTCTGACGGCTGTATCTTAGAAACTAAGGCGAGTTCGGCGAAGCCATAATAGTTTCTAAAGAAGCACCGATTCGGCCCTGTCAAGTCCCGTGGACGCCATTCGTATACCCATTTTTCGGATTCCAAGTAGTGGACTGTGTGGGGGATCTCAACATCGTGAAGTAACAACGACAAGTTTGGAATTTCTTCGTCCAATACAGTGCGTATTACAACCATTTCATCTTCTAGAAGAAAGACCGGACTAGACTGAGATTCTGATACCGCGTGTAAAGTTAAAACGAAATTCTTCCTACTACCGCTGTTTATCTCGATTTTAAGCATGAGTCAAAAATATGAGTAGGAGTCCGAAAAGTCGTCGCTCGTCTCAATGATCCTGGAGACAATTTTGCGCGAATTCGTGTATTTGAACTCTTCCAATTTAAGTTCTAGCTGCTTTAACTTTTCCCGCAAGCCGGTACCCTGACCACTGATAGCTGGTAAAATGTGCTGACTGATTGCAAAGTCAAGAGGTTCTGTTTTTTCAAATTCAAGTTGGTTTGCCGCAAAGCAATAGCGTGAAATAGCATTGATTTTTCTTCTGCTAAATTGGATCGGCGTGCCTTTTCCTGCACCTAGGATTTCGAGCACTTGTTTAAGGCGAAGTGTTTCGATAGGGCGCAGTTCTTCTTCGTCTCTGTTGGGGCAGAATGCTTCGGTAAGCTCTTTATAAGGTACTGCTCCCATTAATTGTCGTTGCAATGCGCCTACCGTACTTGAATCGGAATCGTAGTCTAAACCTACAATAGCAGCACGATTTATTAAACGCGGTGAAAGACTTTCGACGGTCGCATCATTATTTATGGTTGCTACAAAACGCAGGCTTGATGGTAAATTTATATAATTTTCCTTTGATCCGGCAATGCCCATACCCAAGTCGATTCTGTTTTCGCCTTCAAAAGTGTCGCAAAGTAAAAGGAAGTCTGACCAATAGTGTTCTAGACTTGATAAATTTGCTTCGTCAAGCAACACCATTTTTAGAAAATCATTATGGGTTTCAGATTCTTTCGCCGGGACGGCTGTTAAAAAATTATAAAGGCCACTTCGTGAAGGTTGATAAACATTCTTTAGCGAGTTATAAAATCCAAGTAATTCTCGGCTAGACATCCATCCGCGACCTACGGAAATGCTCAAGAAGTTATCTGATTGTAGAGCATTCTTATGTTTTGTCGTCAGGCCTAATGCATCGGCAAGACGTGTTGCTGTGGATGTTTTCCCGGTGCCAGGTGGTCCAGCAAAAACCGTCAGATATGACTGAAGTAGGCATAATAGTAAGTTGGCTACTTCGTCGTATGTGTAGTGGCGTCCGACACTTTGATCTAACTGGCCTTTGAGATCCGATATGTAAGTTTTTCTCGACTCTCCCACAAGATGAGTAGAGTACTTCGGAAGATCAACAGACTTTATTGTTGCGTCACTGCTGTTTGGCGAAATCCCATTTAAAAGCTGCTGGATGGTTCTAAATTCAACTAGCTTTTCAGAAATTTGAGGATTGCCAATCAAGTTCATCTGAGTTTGGACTGATCGCTTCAGCTTCTCTTCTCGTTCCTGCAGATATTCAATACTTACTTCGAGCTTCGAAACCGCATTTTTGCGCGTACTTATTTCTTTATATTCACCGACTTTTGACTTTAAATCATCTAGGGCTTTTTCGCTTGATGCTATTTCTGCCATCACTTTGTTGTGACGATCTTTAAGCGCGTTTTCCTCTTGTTCTTTCGTCTGTGCGTTAAAAGCACGCATTTTTTCTACTATATCTGTTTTTTTTCGCTCTATATCCAATTCAAAAGCGCTCAACTCTTGCTTTTTTTGATCTAGTCGGCCGGCGATTTCCGCTGTTTCGCGTTCGAGTTTCTCTCGTGTAATAGAATGTTTTTGTTCGATTGCTGCTATTGTGTCCTTGAATAGTATTTCCCGGTTGGCTGCTGTATATTTTTCTACAAACTCTTTTCCTGGCTTAGAATTCAGATATTCCTGCATCACATCCGTTCCAACACCCTCAAACTTAATGTATTCGTTTAAGATTAACTTCACACGTTTTCGTCGTTCGTCATCGCTCGTTATTTTTATTTTTTTACTGTAGGCGTCGATAACTCCAGCTAATTTATTTGCTTCGGCCTTGCTTAAATTTCCTACACCTTTTCCATAATCATTCTTCGCAAAAAGTCTAACCAATGCTGAGTCTGGGATGTAGTCTTTAGCCTGATAGTCGATTTCGTCTTTTGCTCTTTTTAATGATGTAAAAAAGAGTCGTTCAGTTCCGCTAAACTGATGCGCTAAAATTATTCCTGCTTCATGCAAATCTGTCTCAAAGAACTCAGCAACGTGATAACTCGCAAGGCTCAATGGAGAAATCGTATTTGTAGGAGTTATTAACCAAGTGTCACCCTCAGCCTGGCCTAAAAAAGGGCCAACAACTTTCCCGTTATTTCTTATAAAAAATGGTTTGCTTCCGACATCTAGAGGTGGAGCTTGATCTACTCTTCCCGAGGCAATGTTGGGCAATTGCATTGAAACTATAGGTAAATAAGTATTAGTTTCCAATGGAGCTGCGTAGAAACCCATCGAGTAGTAGCGCGAGCGGCTGGGATTTCCTTCATCCTCTATGTAGTCGCGATTCTCATTAACTACAGAGAGAAAAAATAGTTCACCTTCGTCGTAAGCCTCGTCAATCCGGCTAAACTCTTTAGAGATGAAGATTCTATTATTGTTTGGGTAGTTGGCTGGTGATGCGGGTTTTATCGTGCCGTCTTCATTTTCGATTGCAACTGGGATAACCGTGCCAATATCACTAGATGTTTGGCTTCGGGCGGACTTAAGAACAATTGTACGGAGCATCATTTGGTCTAGGAAGAAGTGATAAAAATCGTATTCTTCCAAGTATGATCCTTTCAGTGCCACTTGGCAACGAGCATCATCGTGCCTTCGCATTTCAATATTAACAGCCGGCTAGATATCATGTTGAAATGCAAGTGTTATTAATGAAGTATGTTATTGATTAGTTATCAAGATGAATTCGGAGCCACGGGTTTCGAGCGTTCAGTTAAGCGGTCTAAAACGGCTTTCTGGTAACCGGAGTGCGCTGGCGGAGAGCGTAAGGTCACGTGCGCGGTCACATGTACTTGGACGTTTGCAGAGAGAAGTTGAAATGATTGCTGATAGGGCAACTAGAAAGCGGCCAGAATGCAAAAAGCCCACGAACGTGAATTCGTGGGCTTTCTCGATAATTCTTGGTAGGCCGTGCGGGATTCGAACCTGCGACCAACGGATTAAAAGTCCGCTGCTCTACCAGCTGAGCTAACGACCCAAGGAGGCAGCATTATAGCGGGCGATCCGGCATCGCGCTAGGCCTACCGCATAAATTTCTGCGAAGAACTGCTCAAGACAACGCCGACGTCACCTTCAGCACCTCGTCCGCCGTGGTCACGCCTTCGACCACCTTCATCGCGCCGGCAATGCGCAGTGGCTTCATGCCATCGAGAACACTCTGCTGGCGCAGCGCCACCAGGTCGCCCGCACCCCGCATCAGCTTGCCGAAGCCCTCACTCACGCTCAACAGCTCGTAAATCCCGGTCCGCCCCCGATACCCGGTCTGCCGGCACTCAGGACACCCAATCGGCCGATACACGACCGCCGGCTTGGGAATCTTCCACGCACCTCCAACGCTGTCCCACACATCGTCGCTCAACTCGCCACCCGGCGTCTTGCAGGCAGGGCAGAGCGTGCGTACCAGGCGCTGGGCCATCACGCCGATCAGTGTTGCTTCGAGCAGGTAATCCGGCACGCCCAGTTCGATCAGGCGCATCACTGCCGATGGCGCATCGTTCGTGTGCAGCGTCGAGAACACCAGGTGCCCGGTCAGCGCGGCCTGGATCGCCATCTCGGCTGTCGGCAGGTCGCGGATCTCGCCGACCATGATGATGTCCGGGTCCTGGCGCATCAGCGAGCGCACGCCATCGGCGAACGACAAATCGATCCCCGGCTGCACCTGCATCTGGTTGAAGGCCGGTTCGACCATTTCGATCGGGTCTTCCACCGTGCAGACATTGACTTCGCTCGTCGCCAGCGCCTTGAGCGTCGTGTACAGCGTGGTCGTCTTGCCCGAGCCGGTCGGGCCGGTCACGAGGATGATGCCGTGCGGGCGCTTGGTCAGGCGATCCCAGCGCAGGGCGTCGTCAGCCGGAAAGCCCAGCTCGGGCAATGTCTTGACGACGACTTCAGGATCGAAAATACGCATCACGAGTTTTTCCCCGAACGCGGTGGGCATCGTCGACAGGCGCAATTCGACTTCCTGGCCGCCGGCGGTGCGGGTTTTGATGCGGCCATCTTGCGGGCGGCGCTTTTCAATCACGTCCATCCGCCCCAGCAATTTGATCCGCGCCGTCATCGCAATCATGACCACGGCCGGCACCTGGTAGACCTGGTGCAGCACGCCGTCGATGCGAAACCGTACGACAGCAAATTCACGCTTCGGTTCCAGGTGAATGTCCGAAGCGCGCTGCTCGAAGGCGTAACCCCACAGCCAGTCGACGATATTGACGATGTGCTGGTCATTGGCGTCGAACTGCTTGTTCGCCTTGCCCATTTCGACCAACTGCTCGAAGTTGTTGCGCATCGCGACGTCTTGTCCGCTGCTGCGGTTGGCGTCGCGGATCGACTTGGCCAGCGCAAAGAACTGCGAAATATACTGGGCAATGTCGAGCGGATTGGCCAGCACCAGTTCGATGCGGCGCCGGGCGACTTTCGCGATCTCGGCTTCCCATTCGGTCAGCGCCGGATCGGCCGTGGCCACCACCAGCGTCGTCGCCGTCATTTCCACTGGCAGAATATTGAAACGCGCCGCATAGCCGGCCGACATCACATCGGCCACTTTCGTGAAATCGATCTTGAGCGGATCGATGCGGATGAAGGGCAGGCCGACCTTGGCCGCGCACCATTCTGTCAGCACGTCCAGCGTGAGTAGCCGATGGGGCGGTAATTCCGAAACGAGCTTGCATTGCGCCACCGCCGTGAGCGGGTGCATCGAGCCGGGCGCATTCTTGAGAATGCCCTGGGCCTGGGCGAATTGGGCCTTGACGTTGTCCTTCGTGACGATCCCGTCGGCCAGCAGCCACGAAAAAATCGATTGCAGGTCGAGCTTGCGCAGACTGGCGGGTTTTTGCGGGATGGCGTTCACGGTGGCCCTTGGCAAATCAATCGGTGGCGAACAATCCCTTGACCCAGGACGCGGCGGGCAACTTGGTCTGGAGTTTGATCTGCGCTGCCCGTTTGGTCAGCGCGTCCTCGTCGAGCGTGGGGCGGGTCTTGAAGCACAGCGCGACCACATTACCGTCGTGCACCTCGGGCAGGCACAGCACGTGGCCGAAGGCGAACTTCATGGCCTTGAGGTTCTTGGCAAAGCTCGGGTGGTCGCCAAACAGGTTGACGGTCATGATGCCGTCGTCGGTCAAGCAATTGGCGCAGGCGACGTAGAACTCGGGGGTGTCGAGCACCGGACCGCGCGCGGTGGCGTCGTAGAGGTCGCATTGGAACACGTCGAACTTGTTGTGGTGTTCCGGGTCTTCGACGAAGTCCAGCGCATCCATCTCGAGCACGGTCAGGCGCTCATCCAGCCCCGGCAGCTTGAACATCGAGTTGCAGATGGCGATCACCGACGGGTTCAGTTCGATGGCGGTGACGGTGGCCTCGGGAAACTGGCGGTAGCAGAACTTGGTCATCGTGGCCGCGCCCAGGCCAAGCTGGACGATGGCGCGTGGCGACTCGATGAACAGCATCCAGGCCATCATCTGCTGCGCATACTCGAGTTCCGGCCAGTCAGGCTTGCGGATGCGCATGGCGCCCTGGACCCATTCGGTGCCGAAATGCAGGTAGCGCACGCCCTCCTGTTCGGACAGCGTGACGGGCGCGTACTTGGGTTTACGGGAAGGGCGGCGCGACGATTCGGCCTGTTCGATGGATTTGCGTTTGATGAGCATAAGACTGCCTGATGGAATCGCCCTATTATCGGCGGTTGCGTTCCCGCAGCGCAAGCTCGGTCCACGATCCGCACCCTGCATACGACAACGCGGCCACCGGGGCCGCGTTGTTGTTCATGAATGACGAATTTTATCGCTGGTATTGGCTATAAGCCTGGCCGTCGTCGTAGCTGTCCAGTGGCTGGACCGACACGCGCAGACGCACGCGGTTGCCCGGGTCGTTGCGCATCAGCGACGTGTAATTCTGGCCACGGTATTCGTAGGTCACGTTGTAGCCGGCAGTGCGCGATTCGATGGCTTCCACAGTGCGGCATTGCTGCACGGCTTGTTCTTGCACGCTGCTGCCCTGACGGCCATTGTTCTGGACGCGGTCGCCCACCATGGCGCCGGCGATGGCGCCAGCGGCCGACGCGGCCACTTTACCGTTGCCGCCGCCGATCTGGCTGCCGAGCAGGGCGCCGGCGATACCGCCGACGATCGTGCCGCCCGCGTTGCGCTCTTGCTGCACCGGCACTTGGACATATTCGGTACGGCACTCCTGACGCGGGGTGCGGACCTGTTCGACGCGCGGCTCGACGCGCACCACCCGGCCGAAATCTTCAAAGTCGGCAGCCTGTGCCAGCGGCAGGGTGGCCACACCCAGGGCTGCGATGATCAGTTTGGCTTGGAATTTCATGATGGTCCTCGTTCAGTGGTGCGACGTTGGTTGAGACAATAAATACAGTCTGCGTTCAAGTCTTGATAGTACGCCGATCGCAAAAACGCATCGAGTCCCCGTGGCAACAAAATGTAACAGCCGATGGCGACGCAGTTGAAGCGCGCCAGAATGAATCAGTCTGATTTGCCTTGTTTTTGAGGCAGTCAAGGTGGTGCTGGTTCTTACAAATGACTATTCGCAATGCACATTTGGGTTGCTTCCAATACCACAAAACGTTACCCTTACACAAATCATGGACTTATTGGCGTATAGCAACGACAGCGAGGTAAGCGGCAGCAACGCCCCATGGCGTCGCGACAGGTTGCGCGATGGCGCGTTATTGACAGGTCAACTTGAGGAAAAAATGAGTTTGTTGATGAGAGTGGCGCCGAATATTGTGCAAGCGATCCGCGCGTTTAACGTTGGCGATCTGCAACAGGAGGCGGGGCAACTCGGACATCATTTTCTGTACGCACATTGCGCCAATACGCTCACCAAACAACAAGTCTGCGCCCGCATCGGCGAACAATTTTACTTCCCCAAGCCATGCAGCAAGAACTTCGATGCGCTGCGCAAATGCCTGACCGAAACCGTCCACGAAGCAGGCCCGCAGCCCGGCTTTATCGTGGTGCTGGAGCAGCTGCCAAGCGCCCAGAAGTTCGACAAGGAAGCGCGCGAAAACCTGCTTGACGTATTTCGCGATGCGGCCGAATTCTGGGCCGAAAAGAAGGTCCCGTTCCGCGTGTTCTACTCGTTCGCGACGGTGCCGCCGACCGCCTGAGCCAGGGCCTAGGTCGTCATTTCAGGCAGCATTTGGTGCCCGTCGTTACGGTACAATGCCGGCTATGAAAAATATCGTGATCCTGATTTCGGGCCGCGGAAGCAATATGGAAGCGGTCGTGCGAGCGCTTGATGCCGAAGGTTGGCCAGCCCGTATCGCCGCCGTCATCAGCAATAAACCTGAAGCCGGTGGCCTGGCGTTTGCGCAGGCGCGCGGCATTCCCACTGCGGTGGTGCCGAGCAAGTCGTTCGCCACCCGCGCCGAATTCGACGCCAAGCTGCAGGAAACCATCGACGTCTTCGAGCCCGATCTGGTCGTGTTGGCCGGTTTCATGCGCATCCTGACGGCGCCGTTCGTCGAGCATTATGCAGGCCGGATGCTCAATATCCACCCGTCGCTGCTGCCGCTGTTTCCGGGATTGCACACGCACCAGCAGGCACTCGATGCCGGCTGTGTCGAGCATGGCGCGACGGTTCACTTTGTCACGGCCGAACTCGATCACGGCCCGGCGGTCTTGCAGGCACGCATTCCCGTGCTGCCGGGCGATACCGAGGCCACGCTGGCTACCCGCCTGCTGGTCGAAGAACACAAGCTTTATCCGCGCGCGGTGCGCCTGTTCGTTGAAGACCGTCTGGTCGTCGAGAACGGTGCGGTGCGCATCGTCGAGCCTGGCTTTGACGCCATTAGTATTTAAAACGCATTGTTTTAAGTAAGCAGTTTACAACCCAAGGATTTACATGAGATTGCCTCCAGCGATCGTCGCCAAGACTGAAGAAGTCCTGCGCGAGATTCTCCGTTTTACCTCCCCAGCCGACGTCACCCTGTCGCGTTTCTTCAAAGACAATCCGCGTTTTGGCGGCCGTGAGCGTGGCGTGATTGCCGAAGCCGTGTATTCGGTGCTGCGTAACAAGTCGTTCTTCACCGATTTCGCCGGTCATGGCAGCACGCCATCGATGCGTCGCCTGGCGCTGCTGGGCCTGGCCGAAACGGCTGGCATCGATTCGATCGGTGGCCTGACCGAAGATGAAACCCACTTCCTGACCCGTATCAAGGAAGTCGACCGCACGTTGCTGCCAGGTCCGGTGCAAGCCAATCTGCCGCAATGGCTGTACGACAAGCTGGTCGCCCAGTTCGGCGAAGCCGAAGCCCTGGAGCTGGCGGCCGTGCTCAACACGCCGGCGCCGCTGGATCTGCGCGTCAATTCGATCAAGGCCGAGCGCGACGCCGTCATCGCCACGCTGCTCGAAGCGCCGATCGTGGCCGAGCCGATGCCGTATGCGCCGCTGGGCCTGCGCGTCAAGCAAAAGCCTGCGCTGCAGAATCTGCCGCTGTTCAAGGAAGGCGCGATCGAAGTGCAGGACGAGGGCAGCCAGGTGCTGTCGCAGATCGTCGGCGCGCGCCGCGGCGAGATGGTGGTCGACTTCTGCGCCGGCGCTGGCGGCAAGACGCTGGCACTGGGCGCACTGATGCGCAATACCGGTCGCCTGTACGCGTTCGACGTGTCCGAAAAGCGCCTGGCCAAACTCAAGCCACGCATGGCGCGCAGCGGTTTGTCGAATGTGCACCCGGTGCTGATCGCGCACGAGCGCGATGCCAAGGTCAAGCGTCTGGCTGGCAAGATCGACCGCGTGCTGGTCGATGCGCCATGCTCGGGCCTGGGCACCTTGCGCCGCAACCCGGACGTCAAGTGGCGTCAGCAACTGGGCGCGATTGCCGAGATGCAGGAAAAGCAAGCCGCGATCCTGGACGGTGCTGCGCGCCTGGTCAAGAACGGTGGCCGCCTCGTGTACGCCACCTGCAGCCTGTTGAATGAAGAAAACGACGTCATCGTCGAAGGCTTCCTGGCAACGCATCCGGACTTCGATCTGGTGCCGATGAGCCAAGTGCTGGCCGAGCAAAAGATTCCGCTCGAAATGGACAAGTACCTCAAGCTCTTGCCGCACAAGCATCAGACCGACGGCTTCTTCGCCGCCGTGCTGCAACGCAAGGCGCTGGTCAAGGCGGCACCAGTCAAGGCAGATGCCGATCTTGACGCCGATATGACCGCAACCGACGAAGAATAAGGAACCCTGCGATGCCTTTGTCCGACCTCTGGAATGTCATGATTGTCGACATCCGCAACCCGGCCCTGTTGTGGCAGGCGATTGCCCTTGTCGTCTGCGTGGCGGCGGGCTGGGGGTTGGCAGGGTTGATCGGGCGCTCGCTGCTCAAGAACCGGGATGAACAGGGCCGCTTGATGCGTGTCGGGCTGGGCGGCGTTGCCCGTGTGCTCGGGCCGCTGTTGACTGTGGCGCTGCTGTCGCTGAGCAAGGTCATCCTCGAACACTTCCAGACCGTGAACCTGCTGCGCGTGGCGCTACCGCTGTTCGTGTCGCTGGCGGTCATCCGCACCTTCTTTTACCTGCTGCGCCGCGCTTTTGCGCGCCGTGGCCAGGTGGGCGAGGCGCTGCAGACGTTCGAGCGCGTGTTTGCCTTTACGGCCTGGATCATCGTGGCGCTGCACCTGACCGGCATCCTGCCGGACGTGTTGCGCGCGCTCGAGACGACCAAGTTGCCGGTCGGGGCCAAGTCAACGTCGCTGCTCGACCTGTTGCAGGGCATCGTCTCGATCGTCGTGCTGATGATCCTGGCGCTGTGGGCCGGCGCCGCGCTCGAAGAACGGCTGATGCATGTCGAGCGCATGCACTCGTCGCTGCGCGTTGCGTTGGCGCGCGTGGGCCGCGCGGCGCTGATCCTTGTTGCCGTGTTGTTCAGCCTGTCGCTGGCGGGGCTCGATCTGACCGTGCTGTCGGTGTTCGGTGGCGCGCTTGGTGTGGGTCTGGGTCTGGGCATGCAGCGTATTGCCAGTAATTATGTGTCCGGTTTCATCATCCTGTTCGAGCGCAGCCTGGCGATTGGCGATCCGATCACGCTCGACAAGTATTCCGGCAAGGTCTCGCGCATCAATACGCGCTACACGGTGTTGCGTAGCGCCGACGGTACGCAGACGCTGTTGCCAAACGAAATGCTGATCACCGGCGTGGTGCTGAATCAGTCGGTGACGAACAAGAACGTGCGCGCCGTCACCAAACTGGTCGTGTCGTACGACAGTGATCTAGCGGTCGTGATGCCGTTGCTGGAAGAGCAACCGAAGGGCGTTGACCGCGTGCTGGAGACGCCGGCGCCGAATGTGCTGCTGACCGCGTTTGTTGCCGATGGCTACGAGCTGGAAGTCGGTTTCTTCCTGGGCGATCCGGAAAACGGGCAGGGCGGGCCGATCTCGGAAGTCAACCGCAAGATTTACGCGCTGGTGCACACGGGCGCCATCAAGCTCGGCCATCCTTCGATGGACACGCGCCTGCTCGACGCGCACATCACGTCGATGATGGCGCGCACCCCGGAGGGTGCGTCAGACGCTACCGAAGGTGGCGTAAAACAGACTGGCGCGGATTTAGGCAAAAATTGAAGACGTGCTGCTGCCGTGCGGCAGTAGAAACACGTAAAATGCAAGGGTTATGCATGTGCGATCTTCCTGATCGACGTCATACAAGCCCTGCATTGGAGACTGAATGAATTTCTTTAACGACACTTTGCACGCTGTGCTGTCGTTCTTGTCGACCGGCCTGCTGGATTTTTCGGCATGGGAAGTCGTTCTGTACACGCTGGTGGTCACGCACATCACCATCATCAGCGTCACTGTGTACCTGCACCGTCATCAGGCGCACCGCGCGCTTGACCTGCATCCGATTCCAAGTCACTTCTTCCGCTTCTGGCTGTGGCTGACTACTGGTCAGGTCACGAAAGAGTGGGCGTCGATCCACCGCAAGCACCACGCCAAGTGCGACACCGAAGAAGATCCACACAGCCCGCAAACGCGCGGCATCCGCAAGGTGCTGTTTGAAGGCGCCGAGCTGTACCGTGCCGAGAGCAAGGTTCAGGAAACCATGGACAAGTATGGCCATGGCACCCCGGACGACTGGATCGAGCGCCACGTGTACACCGGCCGCAGCATGATGGGTGTGGTCGCGATGCTGGTGATCAACATTGCGCTGTTCGGCATCATCGGCTTGTCGGTGTGGGCCGTGCAGATGATGTGGATTCCGATCACCGCTGCCGGCATCATCAATGGCCTTGGCCACTGGTGGGGCTACCGCAATTTCGATTGCAGCGATGCCGCGACCAACATCTTCCCATGGGGCATCCTGATTGGTGGCGAAGAGCTGCACAACAATCACCACACGTATGCCACGTCGGCCAAGCTGTCGAGCAAGTGGTATGAGTTCGACCTGGGCTGGGGCTATATCCGCATGCTCGAAATGGTCGGACTGGCCAAGGTCAAGAAAGTGGCGCCGAAGCCGAAACTGGCCAAGAACAAGGATCAGGCTGACTTCGATACGCTGCAATCGGTGATCGCCAACCGCTACGACGTGATGGCGAAGTATGCGAAATCGGTGCGTCACGCGTTCCATGAAGAATTCGAGCAGCGCAAGCATGCAAGTGGCCTGGAAACGCGCTTCCTGAAAAGCTCGCGCAAGTTGATGCAACGTGAACCGGCGAAGCTGGAGTTGTCGCAGAAAGAGCAGCTGGTCGAGCTGTTCCAGCACAGCAAGGCGCTGGAGACCATGCACAATATGCGTGTGGAACTGGGCGCGATCTGGGAACGTTCGCACCACACCCGCGATCAGTTGCTGCATCAGTTGCAAGACTGGTGCAATCGCGCCGAGGCGTCGGGCATCAAGGCGCTGCAAGATTTTTCACTGCGCCTGCGCACCTATGCCTGATTCGGTATCAGCGGATTAAAAAACGGCTCCTTCGGGAGCCGTTTTGCATTTGGTCGCTCCCGCTTGTGAATCAGCCGTAGGGTGGACGGCTATGCCGTCCACGCGTTCAGATCGATTTGGCTTCGTGTTGCATTCGGGTTCATTGAACGCGTGGACGGGGAACCCGTCCGCCCTACCCAGCGTACGGATTCCGTTACGCCTTCCCGCCCATTGGTGGCCAGCTCAGATACGTCAGCGCGCGCCAGACCCATTCGACCGGGCCGTACTGGAAACGCGCCAGCCACCAGTGGCTCAAACCGATCTGCAGTGCGCACAATCCCAGCGCGATGCCTACTTGCGTCGTCCGCCCTATACCCCACAGCCCCATTCCGTGGGCATAAAACAACAGTGAGAAGACGAGTGACTGCGTCAGGTAATTGCTCAGAGCCATGCGTCCAAACGGCGCCAGCAGGCGGATCCGTGCCAGCGCGCCACGGCTCTGCAGCATCAGCATGACGGCGCCAATATAGCCAAGCGCAGCCGGCAAGCTGCCCAGCGACAGCAGGGCGTGGGCAAGATCATGGCCACCATCGTCGACGCCAGGCGGCCGGCCCGTCGCGATCAGGCTACCAAGCAGGCCAAGTCCGACGCCCAGCGGGATGCCGATGATGGCCAGCCATCGGTACAGCGGCTTGTGCTCGGCTGCGCGTGCGATTACACCAGATCGCACGAACCAGACGCCGATCAGGAACACGCCCACCAGTAACACCGAGAACCCGACCTCGTCCACCATGCGTTCGTCCAGCTGCCTGAACCGCATCGTTACTGCATCCGGATAGCTGCCCTGCGTCAGCACGGCGCGCTCTTCGGTGCTGCGTGCGACTTGTTCCCGGTAGCGCAGCACGCGGCTGTGGTCGGCGTGCTCGGGTGCGCTATTGGCGCCGATATTACTAGGGCTGCTGCTCACGCCTGCCGTTTGGCCGACGGCAGGCGCAAAGTGCCGCATACCAGCCTCCACCGCGATCAGGCAATAGGTCAGCAGCACGATCTGGACGCCGATACGTAGCGGCTTTTGTTCTGCCAGTCCGCGCCAGCAGGTGAGCAGGCCAAGGCCGGTGAAGATGGCGCCCACCGCGGTCAGCATCGTCGTGTCGTCACCCTTGCTGCCCGATGCCGCGAGCAGCGCCGCCAGCAACATCAGCGCCCCGGTACCGATCGTCACCAGTGGAAACAGCCAGGCTTGCCGCGCGCGCAGGTACAGCGCGACCAGCGATGCCAGAACGACGGGTGCGAGCAGCCAGCCCAGCAGGCCCAGCCCCGGAACCTGCGGCAGGGCGATGCAGGCAATGAGGGCAATCGCCAGCACGCGCGCTGGCGCCAGCAGAGCGAGCATGAGCGCGAGCGCGCCGGCTGCATAACTGATCAGGATATCGCCGCTCCATAGCAAGGTGTGGTGCAGCAAGCCGATCGCCAGCAGCACGCCGACCCGGCGGCCGTAGGTTGGCGCGAACGACCGCCCGGTCACGCGGGCGCGCTCGAGCATCAGCGCGAAGCCCATGCCGAACAGCAGCGAAAAGATCGTCCAGAACTTGCCGCTGACCAGGTACGCGACAAGAAACGCCACGAGCCAGTCCAGGCCGTGCAGGCCGGCGGGAATGCCTTGCCCGGATTCGACCACGGGCCGGTTGAAAAATTCGACGTTGGCGATGCAGATGCCGATCAGCGCAAAGCCGCGCAGGACATCGAGGGCGTCGAGGCGATCGGTGGCGGGAGAGAGGGCGGGCAGGGACGAGCTGGTCATTCCGTCATGGTAACGCGGACAGTGTCCGGCCATAAAAAAAGCCGCCAGGCTTGCGCCGGCGGCTTTTTGAAAGACAACAGGATCAATTACTTGATCTTGGTTTCTTTGTAGATCACGTGCTTACGTGCCTTAGGGTCGAATTTGGTAATTTCCATTTTCGCCGGCATCGTGCGCTTGTTCTTGGTGGTGGTGTAGAAGTGACCCGTGCCTGCAGTCGATTCCAGCTTGATTTTGTCGCGGCCAGTTTTTGCCATGATAGCTCCCTAATTAAACTTTTTCGCCACGAGCACGCATGTCGACCAGCACGGCATCGATGCCGAGCTTGTCAATCAGGCGCAGGCCGGCGTTCGACAAACGCAGCGAAACCCAGCGGTTTTCCGATTCGACGTAGATACGACGATTCTGCAGGTTAGGCAGGAAACGACGCTTAGTTTTGTTATTAGCGTGGGAGACGTTGTTACCAACCATCACACCCTTGCCGGTTACTTGGCAAACACGTGCCATAGTGCACTCCTTAAATATGTTCCAGGACTGGAAAAACGAGAGTATAGCGCGAAAAATGAAGCGGAATCAATCACTTGCGAAAAACAATGGTTAATTAAACTTACTAAAAAATTTAACAATCGTGGATTCGAGCATATCTGCACGGGTAAGCCCCTGTTTACGCGACGTAATTCAGGCCAGTGGCCGCATCACGCACCGGTAGCAAATCCGTCACAACTGCCCATTCTCGGCAAACGAATGTACGTGGTTGCCGGCCACCACGAAATGGTCCAGCACGCGGATCTCCACCAGTGACAGCGCCTGCGTGAGCGCGCTCGTCAGCCGCATATCCGCGTCGCTTGGCTCGGCCACGCCCGAAGGATGGTTGTGCGCCAGGATCACGGCAGCCGCATCGCGCCGCAGCGCCGCCTTGACGACTTCGCGGGGATACACACTGGTATGCGTGAGCGTGCCCCGGAACATTTCGTCGCAATTGATCAGGCGATTCTTCACATCCAGAAACAGCACGATGAACGATTCGTGCGTGCGCAGCGCGAAGTGGCTGCGCAGATAGTGCCGCACGGCCTCGGGCGAGCACAGCGCCTCACGCCGGAATTGTTCGGCGACCGCGCGCCGCGCCAGTTCGAGCGCTGCCTGGAGCTGCGCATACTTGGCCGGCCCGAGCCCGTGCAGTTGTCCGAACTCGCCGGCATCGGCATGCAGCAGCCGTTGCAGCGAGCCGAAGTGGGTGAGGGTGTCGCCGGCCAGCGTCACGGCGCTTTTCCCGGCCACACCCACGCGCAGGAAGATCGCCAGCAATTCGGTGTCGGACAATGCTCCCGGGCCGTCGCGCAGCAAGCGCTCGCGGGGGCGGTCCTGCTCGGGCCAGTCACAAATTCCCATCGTGATTCCTCGCCAAAAAAAGAGGCAGCCCGGGCGCAAGCTGCGCGCGTGGCTTACAATAGCGGTTTGCCCCACCGGGGCTGCCCGCACTCATACGAAACGTCGCAAAGAACATGGCCAACGCTGCTCCTGTCGTCAATGAATCCTCGTACCTGACACTGCATTACCGTCTGGCTGTTGCCGGTGGTTCTGATGTGATCACCACCTTCAATGGCACGCCGGCAACGCTGTTGCTCGGTCAGGGCCAGCTCGCGCCATTCCTCGAAGAGCGCCTGATCGGCCTGCCCGAAGGCACGCACCAGACCTTCGAGCTCAGTGCGCAGGAAGCGTTCGGTGAACGTAACCCCGAACTGATCCAGTCGGTGTCGAAAGCGACCCTGGAAGAAAATTCGGTGCCGGGCGCCGACTATCTGGTCGGCGAAGTGGTCGAATTCAATGCGCCGAAGGGCGGCCGGTTTGCCGGCGTGCTGCTTGACATGCGCGATGACTCGGCCCTGTTCGACTTCAACCACCCGATGGCTGGCCGGGCGCTCCAGTTCGAAGTGAAACTGATTTCGGTGCTGTAAAGGAAGACTATGGAAAACGAAATTCTGCTTGCCCAGCCGCGCGGCTTTTGCGCCGGCGTGGACCGCGCCATCGAAATCGTCGAGCGCGCCCTGACCCAATTCGGCGCCCCGATCTATGTGCGCCACGAGATCGTCCACAACGCTTATGTGGTGGCCGACCTGCGCACCAAGGGCGCGATCTTCATTGAACAGCTCGAAGACGTCCCGCCGGGCAACACGCTGGTGTTTTCGGCCCATGGCGTGTCGAAAGCGGTCCGGGCCGATGCCGAAGCGCGCGGCCTGACGATCTTCGACGCCACCTGCCCGTTGGTCACCAAGGTGCACGTCGAAGTGGCCAAGATGCGCAAACTCGGCGCCGAGATCATCATGATCGGCCACGACGGCCACCCGGAAGTCGAAGGGACGATGGGCCAGGCCGAAGAAGGCATGCACCTGGTCGAGACGGTCGCCGATGTCGATAACCTGCAGGTGCGTAACCCTGACCTGCTGGCATATGTGTCGCAAACCACGTTGTCGGTCGACGACACGGCCGACATCATCGAGGCGCTCAAGGTGCGCTTCCCGAACATCATCGAGCCGAAGAAGGGCGACATCTGCTACGCCACCACCAACCGCCAGGAAGCCGTCAAGTTCCTCGCGCCGCAGGTCGAAGTGGTGATCGTCGTCGGTAGCCCGAACAGCTCGAACTCGAACCGCCTGCGCGAAGTGGCTGACAAGATGGGCACGCCTGCCTATATGGTCGACAATGCCGCCGCCATCGATCCGACCTGGATCGCCGGCAAGAAACGCATCGGCGTCACCGCCGGCGCGTCGGCGCCCGAGGTACTGGTGCAAGCCGTGATCGATCGCCTCAAGCAACTGGGCGCGGCCAGTGTGCGCGCCCTCGAAGGCGTCGAAGAGAACGTGACATTCCCGCTGCCGAAGGGTCTGGACGGCGTTCGGCAGGTCGCCTTCAAGGCGGAAAGCTGAACATTATTTTTCGTTCTGGCAGAAAACAAAATTTGCTACTGCCGCCATTTACCGTTGTTAGTTTTCCATCAGCCAAGCTATGATGACGGCGCTCGGATTTGTCGTAATGGTGCGCTAACCAGCGCGTCGTTTGACCGCAGACAACGGTAAAGCAGCAGCTTCAGACCTTGAGCGGCACGTCGGGATACCCCGGCGTGCCGTTTTTTGTTATTGCACAACAGGCGGAACGATGGAAACCTTTATCCAACAACTACTGAACGGGCTCGTGCTCGGCAGTATGTATGCGCTGGTCGCGCTCGGCTACACGATGGTGTACGGCGTCCTCAACCTGATCAACTTCGCCCACGGCGACGTGTTGATGATCGGCGCAATGATCGGCCTGACCATCCTGCAATTGCTTGAAGCTTATGTGCCTGGCCTGCCTGGCTATGTACAGCTGGCGCTGGCGATTCTCGGCGCCATTCCCGTCACCATGCTGGTCAATATCCTGATCGAACGCATTGCCTACCGGCGCCTGCGCAACGCACCGCGCCTGGCGCCGTTGATCACGGCCATTGGCATCTCGATCCTGCTGCAAACCTTCGCGATGATGATCTGGGGCCGCAGCCCATTGCCGTTCCCGCAGTTGCTGTCGTCCGAACCGATCATGATTGGCGGCGCCATGATTTCGCAGACCCAGGTCTTGCTGCTGGTGCTGGCCGCGCTGGCGATGGGCAGCCTGGTGCTGCTGGTCGAGCGCACGCGGATGGGCCGCGCGATGCGCGCCGTCGCCGAAAACCCGCGCGTGGCCGGCCTGATGGGCATCGATACGAACCGCGTGATTGTCGCCACTTTCGCCATCGGCGCGGCGCTGGCTGCCGTGGCCGGCGTGATGTGGGGCGCCAACTATGCCTCGATCACGTTCACGATGGGCGTGCTGCCGGGCCTCAAGGCATTCTGCGCCGCGGTGCTGGGCGGGATCGGCAATATCTATGGCGCCATGATCGGTGGCCTCGTGCTGGGCATTATCGAAGCGCTGGGCGCCGGCTATATCGGCGACCTGACCGGCGGCTTCCTTGGCAGCCACTACCAGGACATCTTCGCCTTCGTGGTGCTGATCCTCGTGTTGACCCTGCGCCCGTCCGGCATCATGGGCGAACGCGTGGCCGACCGCGCTTAACCGGAGCACACCATGGCACTCCTGACGTTCGACACCCAGCACAAGCCGCGCCAGGCCTACACCAGCATGGCGATCGTGCTGGTGCTGCTCCTGATCTTCCCGTTCTTTGCCGCGCAATTTGGCAACTCGTGGGTGCGCATTATCGACATCGCGCTGCTGTACATCATGCTCGCGCTTGGCCTGAACATCGTGGTGGGCTTTGCCGGCCTGCTCGACCTGGGTTATATCGCGTTCTTTGCCGTCGGCGCGTACCTGGTCGGCCTGTTCTCGTCGCCGCAATTCGCCGCGCTGCTGGAATCGGTGATCTATTACTCGCCCGCCATCGGCGAAGCGCTCGTCGCGTTCTTCGGCCCGGAGATCCAGCAGAACGGCATTCACCTGTCGCTGTGGGCGATCGTGCCACTGGCAGCCCTGTCCGCCGCACTGTGCGGCGCGCTGCTGGGCGCCCCGACGCTGAAACTGCGCGGCGACTACCTCGCCATCGTGACGCTGGGCTTTGGCGAGATCATCCGCATCTTCATGAACAACCTGAACGACCCGATCAACTTTACCAACGGGCCGCAGGGCATCAACATGATCGACCCGATCCGCATCTTCGGGGTGTCGCTGGCGGGCGAGGCGGGGTCCAACGCCACCGTGCACATCGGCAGCTACGCGATGCCGTCGGTGAACGCGTATTACTTCCTGTTCCTGGCGCTGGTGATCGCGTCGATCTTCATCACCGGCCGCCTGCAGCACTCGCGCCTGGGCCGCGCCTGGGTGGCGATCCGCGAAGACGAAATCGCGGCCAAGGCGATGGGCATCAATACCCGCAACGTCAAGCTGCTCGCGTTTGCGATGGGCGCCTCGTTCGGCGGCGTGGCCGGCGCGATGTTCGGCGCCTTCCAGGGGTTTGTTTCGCCGGAATCGTTCTCGCTGACCGAGTCGATCGCCGTGCTGGCCATGGTGGTGCTGGGCGGTATCGGCCACATCCCGGGTGTGGTGCTGGGCGGCGTGCTGCTGGCGGCCCTGCCGGAAGTGCTGCGTCACGTGGTCGACCCGGCCCAGCAGGCGCTGTTCGGCAAGGTGATCATCGAAGCCGAAGTGCTGCGCCAGTTGCTCTACGGCCTGGCGCTGGTGCTGATCATGCTGGTGCGCCCGGCCGGCCTGTGGCCGTCGCCCAACAAGGAAGAGCGGCCCAACGCCGCGCTGGCGCGTGACGACGAAGAAGCGAGTACCACATGAGCGAACAAGTCATTCTGAACATTGCCGGCGTCAACAAGCGCTTTGGCGGCCTGCAGGCACTGACCGACGTCGGCATCCGGATCATGCAGGGCCAGATCTATGGCCTGATCGGCCCCAACGGCGCCGGCAAGACGACGTTCTTCAATGTGATCACGGGCCTGTACCAGCCCGACAGCGGCACGTTCGAGCTGGCCGGCAAGGCGTACTCGCCGTCGGCCCCGCACGACGTGGCCAGGGCCGGCATCGCGCGCACGTTCCAGAACATCCGCCTGTTCGGCGAGATGAGTGCGCTGGAAAACGTCATGGTGGGCCGGCATGTGCGCACCAAACAGGGCGTGCTTGGCGCGATCCTGCGCCACAAGGCGGCGCGTGAAGAAGAACGGGCGATCCACGTCCGCGCCCAGGAACTGCTCGATTTCGTCGGTATCGGCCAGTTCGCCAACCGCACGGCAAAGTTTTTGTCATACGGCGACCAGCGCCGCCTGGAAATCGCGCGCGCGCTGGCGACGGATCCGCAATTGCTGGCGCTGGACGAGCCCGCGGCCGGCATGAACGCCACCGAAAAACTGGGCTTGCGCGAACTGCTCGTCAAAATCAAGGCGCAGGGCAAGACCGTGCTGTTGATCGAGCACGACGTCAAACTGATGATGGGCTTGTGCGACCGCATCACGGTGCTCGAATACGGCAAGCAGATCGCCGAAGGTGTGCCGGCCGAGATCCAAAAGAACCAGGCCGTGATCGACGCCTATCTGGGAGGTGCCCACTGATGGACGCAACGAAGAATGAAACGATTCTGCAGGTATCTGGCCTGAAGGTCGCGTACGGCGGCATCAAGGCGGTCAAGGGGATCGACTTGCAAGTGGCGCGGGGCGAACTGGTCACGCTGATTGGCGCCAATGGCGCCGGCAAGACGACGACGCTCAAGGCCATTACCGGCACGCTGCCGCCATGCAAGGTTGAAGGCGACATCAGCTATCTCGGCCAACCGCTGCGCGGTACGCAGTCGTTCCGCATGGTCCAGCAAAAGCTGGCCATGGTGCCGGAAGGGCGGGGCGTGTTCACCCGCATGTCGATTCACGAAAACCTGTTGATGGGCGCGTACACGCGCAATGACAAGGCCGGAATCGACGCCGATATCGAGAAGTGGTACAGCGTATTTCCGCGCCTGAAGGAACGCGCGGCCCAGCTGGCCGGGACGCTTTCGGGTGGCGAGCAGCAGATGCTGGCGATGGCGCGCGCACTGATGTGCCATCCCACGCTGTTGTTGCTCGATGAGCCATCGATGGGCCTGTCGCCGATCATGGTCGAAAAGATCTTCGAGGTGATCCGCGATGTATCCCAGCAGGGCATCACGATCCTGCTGGTCGAGCAGAATGCCAAGCTGGCGCTGCAGGCCGCGCACCGCGGCTATGTGATGGAGTCGGGCGAGGTCACCATGACCGGCAATGCGCGCGACATGCTGACCGATCCGCGCGTGCAGGCGGCGTATCTGGGCGAATAACCCATGCGCACGTAAGAATGGCCGGGACGCTTGCGCGCCCCGGCCATTTTTTTACCGATCAGTGATGCTGCAGTATTACGCAGCAGCCGCTGCTGCGGAGTTGGTCGCCTTGGCGGCGTTGGCCGAGAATTGCGACACGGCAGCGTTCACATTGGTTTCGATGGCTTCGACAGCCTGCTTCGAGGTCTTGCTGAACTGCTCGTAACCGGCATTGGCGTTGCTGATGGCGGTCTTGACGGCGGCGACGAAGTTCTCCGAACCGGCCGGTGCATTCTTGCTCACTTCATCGACCAGCGAAATCACCTTGCGGTTGGCTTCGACGATCTGGCTTTCGGCTGCTTTCGAGAACTCGGCGCCGGTGCCGCTGGCGATCGACGCCAGTTGACGGCTGTAAGCCATGGCTTTTTCAGCGTTTGGCTGTGCCTGGGTGGCGGCCAGCGAGAAGAACTCTTGCGGATCCTTGGCGCTCAGCAGCTTGCTGGTGAGGGCCGACGATTCTTCGAGGCTGGCGCGTGCGGTGCTGATGTTCAGGGCGACCAGTTTTTCCATGCTTTCGAACGTCTTCGACGTCAGCGACGAAAACAGGGCGAACTGCGACTCCAGGCTGGTCTTGGTAGCGGTCGAAAACTGCTCAGGGATTGCAAACATGTGTCTCTCCAAAATGTTACGTTTCGTGAATGGACTATTGCTCAGGTGGGGCAGGCTCTTCGGCAAACGTGATGTAACTCTTCTTTTGTGCACCGCAACAGGGCAGATTTTGTGCCACTTCGTTTGAGGCGTCAAGTGATTTTGATGCGATGCACAATTCGTGGTACGGAAGTGACAAGAATGCATTTATCGTGAGAAAACTCAATTGATCTACCGCAAACGAACATTCTTTTTCGCTGTTTAATTGCACTAAAACGGTGTGCTAGACTCGGTTCTTGTCTTTACCTTAATTTCTGTCGATTCTTTCGGGACATTGCTGCGTTCATGTCACAGCCCGCCATTTCGCCGCCGGTTACCGCTGCCGTCCCGACCGCCCCATGGCTGTCGCCGGTACCGCTGTTCTTTGTCCTGTTATGGAGTACCGGGTTCATCGTCGCGAAGTTCGGCCTGCCCTATGCGCCGCCGCTGACCTTCCTGATCGTGCGCTGCCTGGGCGTGCTTACCGTGCTGTTGCCGATCGTGCTGATCTGGCGTGCGCCCTGGCCGCGCGGCCAGATAATGCACGTGGCACTGGCTGGCTTGTTGTTGCAGGCGGGGTATCTGGGCGGCGTCTGGGCAGCCATCAACCTGGGCATGCCGGCCGGGCTGACGGCGCTGATCGTCGGCATGCAGCCCATCCTGACCGCCGCAGCCGCGCCGCTGATCGGCGAGCGGGTGCGGCGCCTGCAGTGGCTGGGCTTGCTGTTGGGCCTGTCCGGCGTGGCCCTTGTCGTGTATGCCAAGCTGGGCGTTGCTGGCATGTCGCCGGTCGCGCTGGCGCTGTGCCTGTTCGCGCTGCTGTGCATCACGACCGGCACGCTGTACCAGCGCCGCTTCTGTCCACAGTTCGATCTGCGTACCGGCACCGCGATCCAGTTCAGCGCCACGGTGCTCGTGCTGATTCCACTGGCCATCTGGCTGGAAGACCTTGATCCGGCGTTCAGCCGCATCACCTGGAGTGCTGACTTCATCCTGGCGCTGGTGTGGTCGGTGCTGGCGCTGTCGATCGGCGCCATCTTCCTGTTGTTTACGCTGATCCGGCGCAGCCAGGCCACCGAAGTGACGAGCCTGATGTACCTGACCCCGCCCACCACCGCCATCATGGCCTGGCTGCTGTTCGGCGAATCGTTCAGCCTGCTCGGCCTGGTCGGGATGGTCGTTGCCGTGACCGGCGTCGCGTTTGTCGTCAAGAAACCAAGGAAATCTCCATGATCAGCAGTCCCAGCCAGGAAGCGGTCGATGCCGCCATCACGTCGCGCCGCTCGATCCGCGCTTTTCTCGACAAGCCGGTCGAACGCGCCGAGATCGCGCGCATCCTCGATGTTGCCGCGCGGGCGCCGTCCGGCACCAATACGCAGCCGTGGAAGGTGTATGTGCTCACTGGCGCGGCGCGCGCGCGGCTGTCGAATGCGATCCTGGCCGTCAATGCCGATCCCGAGCAGGCGCGCGAACATACCGAGGAGTACGCCTACTACCCGCGCGAGTGGACGTCGCCCTATATCGACCGCCGGCGCAAGGTCGGTTGGGATCTCTACAGCCTGCTGGGCCTGGGCCGCGACAACAAGGCCGGCATGGCGGCCCAGCATGCCCGCAACTACGCTTTCTTCGACGCGCCGGTGGGGCTGATCTTCACCATCGACCGCATCATGGCGCAGGGTTCGTGGCTCGACTACGGCATGTTTTTACAGAACATCATGGTGGCAGCGCGCGCGCGAGGTCTCGATACCTGCCCACAGGCGGCATTCACGCAGTATCATCGGATCATCAGCGCCGAACTTGATCTGCCGGCCAGCGAGATGGTTGTCTGCGGCATGGCGCTGGGGTGGGCCGATCCGGCACGTGTCGAGAACACGCTGGTGACCGAGCGCGAACCCAGCCACGGTTTCGCCCGCTTCATGGGCTAACGTAAATACCGTCAATATCCTGTTGATATCAAAAGGAAAATGGTTGGGCGCTTCTTGTTGTATTAAGTCGCTTATTGCCGCACGGAATGTGAATTTTGCTTGCGATCGGACGTCGTTCCGCTACACTTCACTACGTATCTCATCTGTTCGGGTCAGGGGCTTCATCATGTTCAAACTTGCTGTGGCTGCCGTGGTTGCCGCTTTATTTGCCTTTTCCCCAGTCCAGGCCGCCGGTGCCGGCGCGGGCGCGGGTGCAGGCGCCACCGAGCAGGCGAAGAAATCGTCTGCCGCCAAGAAAAAAGTCAAACGCAAGGTCGTGCGTAAAACCACGGCCACACGCACCAAAAAAGCCAAACGCCAGGAACTCGCCGCCGCGGACGACCGTCCGCGCATGATCCGCCGTGTCAAGACAGTGCGCGGCAAGCGCGTCGTCACCTATCAGCCGGTGCGTACTGCCGCCGCTGCTGTTGCGGTCGGCGTTGCTGCCAAGACCGTTGGCGACATGGCCGGCCTCGACAACACCGTCGATCCGCTCGCGCTGCGCTCGAATGTGGCCTACGTGGTCGACCAGAACAGCGCCGAAGTGCTGTTCGAGAAAAACGCCAATGTCGCACTGCCGATCGCGTCGCTGACCAAGCTGATGACGGGCATGGTCGTGATGGACTCCAAGCAAGACCTGGACGAAGTCTTGCGCGTGACGGACGACGACGTCGACCGCCACAAGTTCAGCAGCTCGCGCCTGCCGGTCGGCGCCAGCATGACGCGCCGCGAGCTGCTCCATATTGCCCTGATGAGTTCCGAGAACCGCGCCGCATCGGCGCTGGGCCGCAACTATCCGGGCGGCCTCAGCGCCTTTGTCGGCGCGATGAACGCCAAGGCACGCCAGTTGGGCATGCGCGATACCCATTATGTCGACTCCAGCGGCCTTTCGAGCCGCAACGTCTCGAGCGGGCGCGACCTGGCTAAGCTTGTCATGGCGGCGCATGGCGACCCGGTGCTGCGCGAATTCTCGACCACGCCCAACTCCACCGTGCAGGCCAGCGGTCGCACGATGCACTATCGCAATACCAACTACCTGGTGTCGCTGCCTGACTGGAATATCGGCCTGCAAAAGACCGGTTTCATCAACGAAGCAGGGCGCTGCCTGGTGATGCAGGCCATGATCCATGGCCGTAATGTGGTGATGGTGTTCCTGGACTCGAAGGGCAAAATGTCGCGCACGGCCGACGCCGGCCGGATTCGCCGCCTGATCGAATCGCTGCCCGACCGCATGGATGTCGATGCGATCCGGCCATCGACCATCACCGCCAGCGCACCAGGGCTGGCGCGTTAAGAAGAAGGGCAGGCCTTGGGCCTGCCCTTGTTGTGTCTGCTCTTGCTATGCCTGCTTTCGTGGTTTATACCGTCGGCATCGGCCGGTACCCGAGCGTCGCCGAAATGCGCGCCGCCGTCTGCACCAGGTCATCGAGCCAGTCTTCCTGCAAGCGATCGGCCGGCGCCGAAATCGACAGGCCCGCCACCAGCTTGCCGCTGTCATCGTGGATCCCTGCCGCCATGCAGCGCACACCCAGTTCCAGCTCCTCGTTGTCGCGCGCATAGCCGCGCGAGCGCACCAGGCTCAGCTCGCGCTCCAGCCGCGCCAGCTCGGTGATCGAGTTGCGTGTGTGGCCCGACAGGCCCGTGCGGGTCGCATAGGCGCGCGTGGCTTTCACATCATCCACGGACAAAAACAGCTTGCCGGTGGACGTCAGGTGCAGCGGACCGCGCCCGCCGATGGCACGCACGACCTGCATGCCGGAACGCTCCGAAAACGCCCGGTCGATGTACACGATTTCGTCGCCCTGACGCACTGACAGGTTGACCGTCTGCTGCGTCTTGCGGTGCAGGGCGCGCATGGCGTCGAGCGCCGCTTCGCGCACCGACAGCCGGCTCTTGACCACATTGCCCAGTTCCAGCAGGCGCATACCGAGCCGGTAAGTGCCCGGCTCGACACGGTCGACGAAGCGCGTGACCACCATATCGTTGAGGATCCGGTGCGCCGTGGACGGGTGCAGGCCCGACACGCGCGCCAGCTCCTTGAGGCTGACCGGGTCGGAATAGGTGGCCAGGGCGTCCAGAAGAGAGGTCATGCGTTCGATCACCTGGATCGAGGTCTTGGCGGGTTGGGGCGTTTCCATTTTCATATGATGGTTGTGCGGTGCAGTAGGCCCATTCTTTATACCATGATGTGAAACGCTCGCGCAAACCCACCCTTGCATTGTGGGCTTGCATGCCACATGCTGATCGGGAGGCGGCATAATGATGTTCCTGCATCCTCACTGGACAACGATGGACAACCCGATCAGCGAATTCAAGACCTTGCGCGGCCTCGAGCGCATTGGCGCGGCGTGCCGCAACACCTGGGACGGCCTGCGCTGGGCCTGGCGCAGCGAAGCAGCGTTCCGGCAAGAGGTGGTGCTGATCGTCGTAGCCAGCGTGATCGCACTGCTGTTGCCGGTCTCCGGTTTCCAGCGCCTGGCCATGATTGGCGTGCTGATCGTGGTGCTGATCGTCGAGCTGATCAATTCAGCGATCGAGGCGGTCGTCGACCGCATTTCGCTCGAGCGCCATCCATTGTCGAAAGCAGCCAAGGACATCGGCAGCGCCGCCGTCGCACTGACGCTGCTGCTGGCGTTCGCGACCTGGGCTGTCGTCCTCTACAATCGCTTCATGTAGACCAACGCGCCATTCGTACCGGATGGCGCCCCGAACAAGTTTGATCAATCACAGGAGATGACCATGACCTTACGCCTCGGCGATACCGCCCCCGACTTCGAGCAAGCATCCAGCATTGGCCCCATCCGTTTCCACGAATGGGCAGGCGACTCGTGGGTCGTGCTGTTTTCGCACCCGGCCGACTTCACGCCAGTCTGCACCACCGAACTGGGCCTGACCGCCAAGCTCAAGCCTGAATTCGACAAGCGCAATGTCAAGGCGATCGCGCTGTCCGTCGACGCGGCCGAAAAGCACCGCGACTGGATCCGCGACATCGAAGAAACCCAGCAAACCGTCGTGGGTTTCCCGATCATCGCCGATGCCGACCGTTCGGTCTCGACGCTGTACGACATGATCCACCCGGAACAGTCGGCCACCGCCACCGTACGTTCGCTGTTCATCATCGATCCGAACAAGAAAGTGCGCCTGACCATCACCTACCCGATGAGCACCGGCCGCAACTTCGATGAAGTGCTGCGCGTGATCGACGCCCTGCAACTGACCGACGGCTACACCGTTGCCACGCCGGGCAACTGGAAAGATGGCGACGACGTCATCATCCCGCTGACCGTCACCGATCCTGACGTGATCAAGCAAAAGTATCCGAAGGGCTTTGAAGCGCCGCGTCCGTATCTGCGCATGACGCCGCAACCGAACAAGTAAGTCAGGTTGTACGGCCCAGAAAAATGGCCCAGGCACACGCCTGGGCCATTTTTTTTGTCCAGCCATCGAAGATTTCCGCATATCGCCATGCAAACGCCGCACGTCTACATAGCGTTTCGTGTCTATACAAATAAGGATTGCTTCGTTTGCGTTATAAAGATCACGTGAGAATATTAGCGTCCGATAGAAGAATTTGTAATAAGGACTCGCATGACATCGCTTGCTATGCCAGGCAGCACGGCAGCGCCGAAGTCGTCGAAAGCACCGGGCCGGGTCATTCCCGGCTTTGGCATTTCGCTCGGCTTCACGCTGTTTTACCTGGCGCTGATCGTTCTCATCCCGCTGTCGGCGGTGTTCCTCAATACCTTCAGCATGACCTGGGCCGAGTTCTGGGCCACCGTCACGTCCGAGCGCGTCATGGCGTCGTATCGCCTCAGCTTTGGCGCGTCGCTGATCGCAGCCGCCCTGAACGTCGTGTTCGGCGGCATCGTCGCCTGGGTCCTGGTGCGGTATAAATTTCCCGGCAAGCGCTTCATCGATGCACTGGTCGATCTGCCGTTCGCGCTGCCCACCGCCGTGGCCGGCATCACGCTGACCGCCCTGTACGCGCAGAATGGCTGGATCGGCCAATACCTGGCTGCGTGGGGCATCAAGGTCGCGTTCACGCCGCTGGGCGTCGTGGTCGCGCTGACCTTTATCGGGCTGCCATTCGTCGTGCGCACGGTGCAGCCGGTGCTCGAAGAAGCCGAACGCGAACTCGAAGAAGCCGCCGCCAGCCTGGGCGCGCCGCCGCTGCAGACGTTCACGCGCGTGGTGCTGCCGACGATCACGCCGGCGCTGCTGACCGGCTTTGCGCTGGCCTTCGCGCGCGCCACCGGCGAATACGGTTCCGTTATTTTCATCGCCGGCAACCTGCCGATGGTGTCCGAGATCACGCCGCTGCTCATCATCTCCAAACTCGAACAATACGATTACGCCGGCGCCACCGCGATTGCCGTCGTGATGCTGGTGTTCTCGTTCATCCTGCTGCTGACGATCAATCTGCTGCAGGCCTGGACACGCAAACGGGCAGGCAAATCATGAGCGCCGTTCTGGATAAAGCCACGCCGCCACGCCGACCCGTGGCGCGCCGCAAGCGCCTCGACACGAGCGTGCTCGAGCCGCGCTGGGTCAGCTATGTGCTGATCGCCGTTGCCCTCGTCTTTCTTACGCTGTTCCTGTTCATCCCGCTCGCAGCGGTGTTTACCGAAGCGCTCAAGAAGGGCTGGGAAGTGTATGTCGAAGCGGTCATCGATCCGGATGCCGTATCGGCCATCAAGCTCACGCTGATCGCCGCCGTGATCTCGGTGCCGCTGAACCTCGTGTTTGGCGTGGCGGCCGCCTGGGCCATCACCAAGTTCGAATTTCGCGGCAAGAGCATCCTGCTCACGCTGATCGACCTGCCATTCTCGATCTCGCCCGTGATTGCGGGCCTGATGTACGTGCTGCTGTTTGGCGCATCGGGCTGGTTCGGTCCGTGGCTGGCCGAGCACGACATCAAGATCCTGTTCGCGGTGCCGGGCATCGTGCTGGCCACCGTGTTCATCACGTTCCCGTTCGTGGCGCGCGAGCTGATTCCGCTGATGCAGCAGCAGGGCACCGAAGAAGAAGAAGCGGCGCTGGTGCTGGGTGCATCGGGCTGGTCGACCTTCTGGCGCGTGACGATGCCGAACATCAAATGGGGCCTGCTGTATGGCGTGATCCTGTGTAACGCCCGCGCGATGGGCGAGTTCGGCGCCGTCTCGGTGGTCTCGGGCCACATCCGCGGCGAGACCAACACGATGCCGCTGCACGTCGAGATCCTCTACAACGAATACAACTTCACGGCCGCCTTTGCTGTGGCGTCGCTGCTGGCGCTGCTCGCGCTGGTGACGCTGGCCATCAAGTCCTTTATCGAATGGCGTCTGCACCAGGCCAAGTCGGCCTCGCTGGACGCCCCTCACTGAATATCCGCCGGAGCCACGCATGACGATTGAAGTCCAACACATCCGTAAAAATTTCGGCCAGTTCAAGGCTCTCGACGACGTGTCGCTGCAGTTCCCGGACGGCGAACTGACCGCCTTGCTCGGCCCGTCGGGCTGCGGCAAGACCACGCTGCTGCGCATCATCGCGGGCCTCGAATACCCGGACTCGGGCACCGTCCTGCTCGACGGCCAGGATTCGTCTCACCGCCACGTGCGCGAGCGCCAGGTCGGCTTCGTGTTCCAGCATTACGCGCTGTTCAAGCACATGACCGTGTTTGAAAACGTCGCGTTTGGCCTGCGCGTGAAACCGCGCAGCGAGCGCCCGAGCGAAGACCAGATCCGCGACAAGGTCAAGAAACTGCTCGAACTGGTGCAGCTCGACTGGATCGCCGACCGCTACCCGCCACAGCTGTCCGGTGGCCAGCGTCAGCGCATCGCGCTGGCGCGCGCACTGGCCGTCGAGCCGCGCGTGCTGCTGCTCGACGAGCCGTTCGGCGCGCTCGACGCCAAGGTGCGTAAGGAACTGCGGCGCTGGCTGCGCCGCCTGCACGACGACCTGCACGTGACGTCGATCTTCGTCACGCACGACCAGGAAGAAGCGCTCGAAGTGGCCGACCAGGTGGTCCTGATGAACAAGGGCCGCGTCGAGCAGCTGGGCAGCCCCGATCAGGTCTACAACCATCCGGCGTCGCCGTTCGTGTACGGCTTTCTGGGCAACGTCAACCTGTTCCACGGCCGCATCCACGAAGGCGTGCTGGCCAGCGGTGACGTCAACTTCCAGGCCCCGCAGCACATCGATGTGCGCGATGGCGCCGGTATCGGCTACGTGCGCCCGCACGACCTTGATGTCGAGCGCTACACCCCGGGCGCGGCGGGCGTCGTGGCCAAGCTGCGCCGCGCGCATGCGATCGGACCGCTGGCCCAGCTGGATCTGGAGCGCGCCGATAATGGCCAGATGATCGAGGCGGTGCTGCCGAACGAACGCTTCGCCAGCCTGGGTTTGAAGGAGGGCGACACGCTGGTGGTGCGCCCGCGCCGCATTGAAGTGTTTGTCGACCAGGGAAGCGCCGCATGAACTTCCAGCAGCTACGCTCGGTGCGCGAAGCGGCCCGCCGTGACTTCAACCTGACCGAGGTGGCCAACGCCCTGTTCACGTCGCAGCCGGGCGTATCGCGCCAGATCCGCGAACTCGAAGATGAACTGGGTGTGGTGATTTTCGAGCGCAATGGCAAGCGCCTCACAGGCCTCACGCCGCCCGGAAAGGGCATCCTGCGCATCGTCGAAAAGCTGCTGGTCGAAGCCGAGAACCTGCAGCAGGCCAGCCGCGAATTCGCCGGCCAGGACAGCGGTACGCTGACGGTGGCCGTGACCCACACGCAGGCCCGTTACGCGCTGCCGCAGGTGGTGCAATCGTTTCGCGCCGCGTTCCCCAATGTGCGCATCGCGTTGCAGCAAAGCGCGCCGGAACACATCGCGGAATGGGTCGCCTCGGGCAAGGCCGATATCGGCATCGCCACCGAAGGCCTGTCGGCGTTTCCCGACCTGGTGTCGTTCCCGTGCTACCGCTGGAGCCACGTGATCGTGGCACCGGAAGGCCATCCGATCTTCGCCAGCGGCTCGCCGCTGCGCCTGGAAGACCTGGCCGAGCATCCGCTCATCACGTATGACCAGGGCTTTACTGGCCGCAGTCATATCGATGCGGCCTTCCTCGAAGCCGGGCTGGCGCCGGACATCGTGCTCACGGCGATGGATTCGGACGTGATCAAGCAGTACGTGTCGCTGGGGATGGGCGTGGGGATCGTGGCGTCGATGGCGTTCGACCATGGCCGCGACAAGGGCCTGCGCGCGATCGAGGCATCGCACCTGTTCGCGCAGAACGTGACGCGCCTGGCGGTGCGGCGCGGCGCCTATCTGCGCTCGTACGCATTTCACTTCATCGAGCGTTTCGCGCAAGGCTACACGCGGGCCGATATCGAAAAGGCGATTGCGACGGCGGAATAGGGAGGCGCCGCCGGCACCCTGTGTTAAGGGGCCGGCGGGCTTTGCTGCTTACTTCTTCTTTTTCTCGCGCAGCACGTCCGCGCAATCGCGCACCAGGCCTGGCCCGGCGTAGATCAACCCACTGTACAACTGCACCAGCTTGGCGCCGGCCGCGATCTTCGCGCGTGCATCGATGCCGCGCATGATGCCGCCCACGCCGATGATCGGGATGTCGTCGCGCAGTTCGGTCTTGAGCGCGCGGATCACGATGTTCGACTGCTCGAACACGGGCGCGCCCGACAGGCCGCCCGCTTGCTGCGCGTGCTTCATGCCCTCGACATCGCGCCGGTTCAGCGTGGTATTGGTGGCGATGACGCCGTCGATCTTGTGGCGCAGCAGGGCGCCGGCGATGTCGCGGATCTGATCGCCATCGACGTCCGGCGCGATCTTGAGCGTGAGCGGCACGTAGTGGCCATGCTGGTCGGCCAGGCGCATCTGCTCCTGCTTGAGCTGTGACAGCAGGCTGTCGAGTTCGGACGCGCCCTGCAACTGGCGCAGGTTCTGTGTGTTCGGCGACGAGATATTGACCGTCACGTAGCTGGCATACGGGTACACCTTGCGCAGGCATTCCAGGTAGTCGTCGGCGGCGCGCTCGATCGGCGTGTCGGCGTTCTTGCCGATGTTCAGACCCAGCACGCCCTGCTTTTCCTGGAAAAAGCGCGACGCCTGCACATTGGCCACGAATGCGTCGACGCCGCCGTTGTTGAACCCCATGCGATTGATGATGCCGCGCGCGCGCGGCAGCCGGAACATGCGCGGTTTCGGATTGCCGGCCTGGCCACGCGGCGTGACGGTGCCGATTTCAATGGAGCCGAAGCCCAGCGCTGCCAGGCCATCGATATACGCGCCATCCTTGTCCAGCCCGGCGGCCAGGCCGACAGGGTTGGGAAACGTGATACCCATGACGGTGCGCGGATCGGGCCGTGGTTTCCGGAACGCGCCTGTGAGGCCAAGCGCTGCTGCGCGACGCAGCATGGGCAAGGTCAGGTTGTGCGCCGCTTCGGGATCGAGCGAGAACAATGCGGGACGAACGAGGGTATACAGAATTTTGTCTGGCATGGGGTACTCGGTTGACGTATCCCCATCATTCTAACGTGCGGCGAGGGAACATACGTAACGAAGTATCAATGCAATTGTTAGCGGTTGTGTCCGGGGACCCGGCATGCAACAGGTTCAGGCGTCCAGAACGCCCCATTGCCCGTCAATACGTGCTTCGAGTGGCCTGAAGTTGATCTTGTACGCCATTTTGGGGCTTTGCGCGATCCAGTAGCCCAGGTACACGTGCGACAGCCCGAGCTCGTGCGCCTGGTTCACCTGCCACAGGATGTTGTAGGTGCCATACGACGCGTTTTCGACATCCGGGTCAAAGAAGGTGTAGACCGACGACAGGCCGTCGGACAGCACGTCGATGATCGACACCATGCGCAAAGTGCCATCGGGCTCGCGAAATTCGACCAGGCGCGTGTTGACGCGGCTTTGCAGCAGGAACTGGGCGTACTGGTCGCGGCTGTCCTGGTCCATGCCACCGCCCACATGGCGCGTGGTCTGGTAGCGCAGATAGAGTGCGTAGTGCTCGTCCGAGAAAGCCAGGCTGGCGACCATTGCCACCAGGTTGCCATGGCGCTTCCAGGCACGGCGTTGGGTACGGTTGGGCGTAAAGTCGGCGCACCTGACCCGCACCGGGATGCAGGCCTGGCAACCGTCGCAATACGGGCGGTAGGTGAAGATGCCGCTGCGCCGGAAGCCATTCTTGACCAGCTCGGAATACACATCGGCATTGATCAGGTGCGAGGGCGTCGCGACCTGCGAGCGCGCCTGGCGTGCGTCGAGATAGCTGCACGGATAGGGCGCCGTGGTATAGAACTGCAGCGTGGCGAAGGGCAGGTCGTGTAGGTGCGTCATGCAAGGAGCTCTCGGGACGACGTGGGTTGTCGCCTATTCTAGCGAAAACCGCGCGGCGATTCCGTTAGCCAGGCAACGGTGACGTTACTGTCCATGACCCGATGCCCGGCCTGGCGGTCGCGCGGTGGACGTGCTCGAGAAAGCGGCTGCGCGGAATCGGCGCCGCGCCGAGCGAGGCCAGGTGGCCGGTTTCCTGCTGGCAATCGACCATGTCGACGCCATGGCGCCGCAGAAACGCCACCAGATAGGCCAGCGCGACCTTGGACGCATCGGACACGCGTGCGAACATCGACTCGCCATAGAACATGCGGCCGATGCACACGCCATACGCGCCGCCCACCAGTTCGCCGTCGAGCCAGACTTCGGCCGAGTGCGCGTAACCCAGCGCGTGCAGGCCCGTGTAGCCGGCAATGATCTCATCCGAAATCCAGGTGCCGGGCCCGTCGCGCCGCGGGGCAGCACAGGCGCGCATCACGTCGTCGAACGCGCTGTCGAAGCGTACGTCCCAGCGCCCGCCATCCAGGCGGCTGCGCTCGATCTTGCGCAGTGTTTTCGCCAGGCTGTTACTGACCTTGAACTGGTCGGTGTAGAGCACCATGCGCGGATCGGTGCTCCACCACAGGATCGGCTGGCCCTCGGAAAACCACGGGAAGATGCCGTTGCGGTAAGCCTGCAGCAGGCGCGCCGGCGACAGGTCGGCGCCGGCGGCAAGCAGGCCCGGCGCTTCAACGGTCAATGCCTTCGAGACGTCGGGGAACGGCGTGTCGATCTCGAGCCAGGGAATCATGTCAGTCCGGTTCGCGTGGGGCCATCATGGGGCGGTTGACGGCCACGCTGTGAAAGCCGAAGTCGCCACCCTCGCGCACTTTGATCCGGTCGGCAAAGAACAGTTCCAGCGTCGTGCGGATCGTGGGGAAGGCCAGGTCATCCCAGGGGATGGTGGCTTCGGTGAACAATTGCACGTCGAGGCTTTCAATGCCCGCTGCATAGTCGAGGTCGCGCAGGCGTGCCAGGTAGAACAGGTGCACCTGGTGTACGTGGGCGACATTGAGCAGCGAAAACAGCGGGCCAAGCTCGATATTGGCGCCGGCTTCTTCTTCGGTTTCGCGCTGCGCCGCCTGTTCGGTGGTCTCTTCGTTTTCCATGAACCCGGCCGGCAGCGTCCAGTAGCCGTAGCGCGGCTCGATCGCGCGCTTGCACAGCAGGATCTGGAGTTCGCCGTCGCGTTCCCACACGGGAATCGAACCGACGACCAGCTTCGGGTTCTGGTAGTGGATCGTGTTGCAGTGCGTGCACACGTAGCGCGGCCGGTTGTCGCCTTCGGGAATGGCCAGCACGACAGGGTGGGCGCACTCGGAGCAGAATTTCATGGTGGATAGGGCAGGTTGGTCGTGGCAATACTGTACACCGAATGCGGCGTCGGCAGGGCCAGGGGGCGTGTTTGCAGCGGGCGCCCGCGCGCTCCACCGAGATATAAGTTTCTTCAATAATCCATGCATTGAGGATTGGATTTGCTAAATGACGCACGGGGGCGTATAATTCATTTCACAGACGCGGGGTGGAGCAGTCTGGCAGCTCGTCGGGCTCATAACCCGAAGGTCACAGGTTCAAATCCTGTCCCCGCAACCAAGATTAGAGGCCGTTGATTCGAAAGAATCAGCGGCTTTTCGTTTTTCTGTCCTCGTTTTTGGGCTCTTGCTTGGCTGTAACGGCCTCGATCCAGCGCAACGTCACGCGTCTCTGCTGCAATGCACGCCAGCCTGCCCGGTCCAACTTGCAACAGACGACAAGTCAGGGGCAAGTCATGATCGATGTAGACGACATCAACCAGGCCTGGGGCTGGGTCGGCATGAGCGCGGTGGAAGTGCTTGGCGCCAATGCCTTCGGCAATCTCATCATCCGCGACGAGGACGACCGGTTCTGGTGCCTGCGCCCGCACGAACTCTGTTGCGAACCACTGGCCAGCAACCGCGCTGCGCTCGATGCGCTGTCGTACAACCAGGATTTTCTCAACGACTGGTATATGCCCGAGGCCGTGTGCCTGGCCGAGGCCGCACTGGGGCCGCTCACCGACGGGCGCACTTATTGCCTTAAAATTCCCAGTGCGCTGGGCGGCAAGTACGGGTGCGATAACCTGGCCATTGCCCCGCTGGCGGCGTTGATCCGGTTTTCGGGGGAGGGGGCGCAGCAGTTCGATGGCTTGCCGCGCTGGAACTAACCATGAAAAACTAAGCGGGCTTGTCTGTCGGCGGCGTGTCCCCCAGGCTCGCCCACAGGTAAGCCGCTGCCATCGTGCGGTGCGGCGCGTAGCGCGCCAGCATGCGCTCGGCTTCCGCGACGGTTGGCCGGACTGCGCTGCCAGAGAGCTTATGCAGGGCGGCGCGCACGGCGACGTCGCCTTCCAGCGAGCAATCCGGGTAGCCATAGCCACGCAGCAGCACGTAATTGACGGTCCAGGGGCCGATGCCCTTGATGGCCAGTAGTGTTTCGCTGACCTCGGCGCTCGCCGAGCCAGAAATATCCTCCACGCCAGCGTGCCGCTCGAGCACCAGGCTGCCGTCGACCACCATGCGCGCCACGCGTAGTATCGTTTCGGCTTTGGCGTTCGAGAATTTGCGGCCCGTGAGTTCGCTGATGTCGAGCCGGGCCACGTCTAGCGCCTCCGGATAGCACCACACGCCAGACGAATGCGCGCGGCCCGCCAGTTGGATCAGCGTGCGGCGCAGTGCGATGGCAAACGTCAGGTTGATCTGCTGGCCGATGATGGCCCAGGTCAGCGCTTCGAAGATCGTGGCCGACTGCACGATGCGCAGGCCCGGCTGGCGCGCCACGACCGGCCCCAGCCACGGGTCGCCCTGGACGGCCGCGCCGAATGCCGCCGGGTCGATCCGCAGGCCCAGCACGTTCAGCAGCGCCTCGTGCGCCTGCACCTCCAGGGCCGGCGTGACCGGCCCGTCAAAGGTCACGCTGCAGTGCGCTGCGCCGGCCTCGAACCGGATGTCCAGCAGCGTCGGCACACCACCGAGCAGGACGCCCTTGCGCAGGCCATCGGCGTCGACCTGCTCGGCCACGCGCTCGGGATCGCGGCCGTGGAAGGCCAGCACGTCGGCGGCGCGGTAGCCGGGCGGCAGGGCGATCGCGTGGGATGCAGTCATCAAATTCCCGTTGGCGCTGGCACGCGCCGCCAGGCCGGCTTGAATCCGGTCACCAGCGCCGTGCCGAGCAGGACGATCGCCGAACCGGCGATCGTGTGCCAGCCGATCACCTCATGCAGGAACAGCGCGCCCCACAGGATGCCGAACACGGGGCTGAGGAACGTGACCGTCAGCGCCGACGTGGCGCCGACATCCTCGATCAGCTTGAAATAGACGATGTAGGCAATGCCGCTGCACACCACGCCCAGCGTCACCACGGCGGCCATGATGCCAACGGTCGGCTCGCCCGGCGCCGGGAAGAACGCGACGAGCGGCAGCACCAGCAGGGCCGAAGCCCACATCGAGCCGTGCGCATTGGCGAACGGCGCCACGCCGCCCTTGCTGGCAGCGGCCGACTTCGTATACTGGCTGGCGACGCTGTAGCTGAAAGCGGCGATCAATGCAGCGGCCACGGCCAGGCCCGCGCCGGGGCGTTCGGCCACGTGATCAAAGCCGACCAGCAGCGCGACGCCGGCGGTGCCCAGCAGCAGGCCGAGGGCGCTGCGCCGCGTGACCTGCTGGCGCGCCCACAAGGCGCCGACCAGCGCGCCCCACATCGGCGCGGTGGCGTTGAGCACCGCCAGCACCGACGCCGACAGCGTGCGCGCTGCAAACGCGAACAGCAGGAAGGGCAGGGCAGAGTTGAACAGGCCCAGGATCAGGTAATGCTGCCAGTGGCGCCGCACGTTCAGCGGCGCGCCACGCCCGCGCAGATGCAGCACCCAGCTCACCAGCGCAAGAAACACGGCCGCCAGTGCGAGCCGGTATTCGATCAGCACGGCCGGGCCGAGCACCGGCGCGGCGATGCGCATGAAGAGGAAGGAGCCGCCCCAGATGGCGGCCAGCGCAACGAGGCGCAGCATGTTCGCGGTGTTCATGAGGTCGAAAGAAATGGCCAGTTGTCAGGCTGACCATTGTGGCAGGGCCGGCAGCAATGTGCCAGCCGCTTCTTGCCATCGATACCCGTTCGTCAGGCGGCGCTGGCGAGCGTCAGTGCGGCCGCATGCGGCATGAGTAGCGTCTGTGGCACCGCGTTCTTCACGGCCGTCATTTCAGCCATGATCGACACCGCGATTTCGGCCGGGGTCTTGCTGCCGATGTACAGGCCGATCGGCCCATGCAGGCGCGCCAGCTCAACATCCGTCAGGTCGAACAGCTTGAGGCGTTCGCGCCGCTTGGCGTTGTTGGCGCGCGAGCCGATCGCGCCGACGTAGAAGGCCTCAGACTTGAGCGCTTCCATCAGCGCCAGATCGTCCAGCTTCGGGTCGTGCGTGAGCGCCACGACGGCGCTGCGCGCATCGAGCTTGGCGTCGATCACCAGATCGTCGGGCATCGCATGTACCAGCGTCACGCCGGGAATGTGAAAGCCGCTGCGGTATTCTTCGCGCGGGTCGCACACGGTGACGCGGTAATCCATGCCGGCGGCGATCTGCGCCAGGAAGCGCGACAGCGGGCCGGCGCCGATGATGTACAGGCGCCAGCGCGGGCCGTGCAGCGTGTGCAGCACGCCGTCTTCGACACGCTGGATGGCGGTGGCCTGCGCCGTGGACAGCGTGACGGCGCCGGTATCCAGCTGCACGCTGCGCTCGACCAGTTCGCCCTCGCCAAGACGCGCCAGCAGCTCGTTGATGCCGCTGTCGACCGACAGCGGTTCGATGGCAAGCTCGATGGTGCCGCCGCAGGGCAGGCCGAAGCGGTGCGCTTCGTCGGCGCTGATGCCGTAGCTGATGATTTCGGGGAGGGTGATTTCGATGCCGTTGTCGCGCACGCGGGCGATCAGGTCGTCCTCGATGCAGCCGCCGGAGACCGAGCCGACCACCTGGCCGTCTTCGCAGATGGCCAGCGTGGCGCCCACCGGGCGTGGGCTGGAACCCCAGGTCTTGATGACCGTGACCAGCTGGCAGCGCTGGCCGCCGTCAAGCCAGGCGGCGCAGGTTTTCAGTACGTCGAGGTCGATGCTGTCCATGGTGTTCGTGTCGCCGGGGCGGGTGAATAAGATGGACAATCATACAAAAAAAGCGCCGCACGTGTCGGCGCGCAGGCCAAGGCTCAAGGCACCAGCGGTTTCTTGGCGCTTTGCTTGGCCTTGACTTCGACCACGGTCTTGTCGATTGCCGCCACGCGCATCGGTGTGGCCGGGTGGTTCGCCGTGTAGCCGTTGAGGAGCTTGGCCGGGTAGGTCGCCGCCAGGCGCTTCCAGAATGCGGATGCACCCTCGTAGCGGTAGCCGGCGCGCGCCAGCAGGTAGACCGCCAGGCGGTCGGCTGCCACGTCGTCAGCCGCCGGCATCGCCTTGATGCCGCCGCTGCCGATCAGCATCGAGGTGTCCGGCGTGATGGCGGTGAGGTTGTCGATGATGCTGCCGATGGTAGCCGCGTTGCGCTGCGTGGCCGCGTGGCCCAGCATATTGTGCGCCATCGTGCGCGCCACCACGTAGGCCAGTTCGTCATCGTTCTGCGCGAAGCCCAGCATGCCGCGCGTGACCATCACGCGGCTGCCGTCGGCGTACGCGTTGATGTTGTCGGCGTTGCCCAGTTCAATGGCGAAGGCGCAGGCGCGCGTGACGGGAATGGTCAGGTCGCGTGGCTTGCCACTACGCTCGATCGACAGCGGCAGGCTGGCCTGCTTGGCCATGATCGGGCCAAACACGGCGCCGGCCTTGCTCAGGGCATTCGGCCCCACCGGGAGCGGCGTGCCGGCGGCGGCCAGCAGGCGGTCACCCTGGCGCAGGCCAGCCTTGGCCGCGCCGCTGCCGTTCAGGACATTCGTGACCTGCAGGTGCTCGTCCATGCCGAGCACCACCCACGCCGCTTCGTTGTACTGGCCCGGATAGGTGTAGCGGTTCTTTGCCGTGAAGCCCAGCAGGTTGCGCGCGTGCTTGGTGCACAGCGCGGCGTTGTCGATCAGGAGGGGGGCGGCGACGCGGTACAGGCGGTCGTGCTGCGTTGCCATGCGCTGGAGCACCTCGGCGGCGGCGGCCATCTGCGGCGTGACCTCGGGCTTGCCCGGCGCCTGTTCGACCGGCACGGCGCCCGGCTCGGTCGACGATTGCATTGGTCCCGGCGTGCTGCAGGCAGCGAGCAGCGCTGCCGTGGCGACGATCAACGCCGGGGAAGTGAATCGGTGCAGGCGCTGGATGCGCATCGGGGTGCTCCTCATGGTTTGTTATTGTTTGCCGGTGCTGCCGAAGCCACCGACGCCACGGTCGCTCGATGCGAAGTCCGTCACCACGTTGAAAGCCACTTGCAGTACCGGCACGATGATCAGCTGCGCGAGCCGATCCATTGGTTGCAGCACGAAGGCGGTGCTGCTGCGATTCCAGGTAGAGACCATCAGCTGGCCCTGGTAATCGGAGTCGATCAAGCCTACCAGATTGCCCAGCACGATGCCGCTCTTGTGGCCAAGGCCACTGCGCGGCAGGATCATCGCGGCGTAACCCGGATCGCCGATATGGATCGCGAGACCCGTCGGCACCAGCACGGTTTCGCCCGGCGCGATGGTCAATGGCGCATCGAGGCAGGCGCGCAGGTCGAGGCCTGCGCTGCCCGGGGTGCCGTATGCCGGCAGCAAGTCCTGCATGCGCGGGTCGAGGATTTTGAGGTCGATATGTTTCATTGCAATTTCCGGGTAATCAGGTAGCAGATCAGGTGAGCAGGGAGCGTTGTTCAAGGCGTTTGCCGATCTCGGACACCAGCTGGCGCGCCAGCGTGAGCTTGTCGGCGCGCTCGAGCAGCACGTGGCCGTGTTCATCGAACAGGATGATCGTGTTGTCGTCCTGCCCGAACGTCTGAGGGCCGATATTGCCGACTAGTAGCGGGATGCCCTTCTTTTCGCGCTTGGCTGCGCCGTAGGCTTCGAGCTGCTCGGATTCGGCGGCAAACCCCACACAGTATGGCCAGCCCGACAGCGACACGGTTGCCGCGACCGAGGCCAGGATGTCCGCGTTCTGCGCGAACTCCAGCGCCGGCGGGGCGCCATCAGGCGTCTTCTTGAGTTTCTGGTCGCTGGCATTGACCACGCGCCAGTCGGCCACTGCAGCCACGCCAATGAACACGTGCTGGCCCGTGACGCCGGCCATCACGGCGTCGTGCATCTGCTGCGCGGTGAGCACGTCGATGCGGCGCACGCCATGCGGCGTGGGCAGCGACACCGGCCCGGAGACCAGCGTGACGTCGGCGCCGGCTTCCCGCGCGGCGCGCGCGATGGCGTAACCCATCTTGCCGGACGACAGATTGGTGATGCCGCGCACCGGATCGATCGGTTCGAACGTCGGCCCGGCCGTGATCATCACGCGCCGGCCCGCCAGCACCTTCTGCTGGAACGAGGCAATCAGCTCGTCGACCAGTTCATCCGCTTCGAGCATGCGGCCCATGCCCGTTTCGCCACACGCTTGCGCGCCGCGGCCCGGGCCGAACAGGCAAATACCGTCAGCGCGCAGCTGCGTCACATTGCGCTGCGTGGCCGGGTTGTCCCACATCTCGACGTTCATCGCCGGCGCCACGTGCAGCGGCACGTGACGCGGGCGCGCCACGCACAGCAGCGACAGCAGATCGTCGGCCGCGCCGTGCACCAGCTTGCGGATGAAATCGGCCGAGCAGGGCGCGATCAGGATTGCATCCGCATTGCGCGTCAGGTCGATGTGGGCCATGTTGTTGGCCATGCGCGCATCCCACTGGTCCAGGTAGACCGGGTTGCCCGACACGGCCTGCATGGTGACCGCACCGATGAAATGCGTCGCCGCCTCGGTCATCACGACCTGCACGCTGGCGCCGTGCTTGACCAGGGCGCGACACAGTTCGGCGGCCTTGTAGCAGGCGACACCACCAGTCAGGCCCAGGACGATGCGCTTGCCTTTCAGGTCCATGTTCATGGCTTCGTCCCGGTCACGACTTGTTCACGCGCCGGAATTCATCCAGCACGAACAGCACGGCGCCGACCGAGATGCCGATGTCGGCGATATTAAAGGCCGGGAAGTGGCCGATGCCGGTCCAGTAGAAATCGAGGAAGTCGATCACGTGGCCGTGCACGACACGGTCAATGCCGTTACCGACCGCGCCGGCCATGATCAGCGCGAGCGCGAAACAGAACAGGCGCTGCGTCGCATTCTTGCTCATCATGTACAGGCAGAACACCACGGCGCCAATGGCGATACCCAGGAACAGCCAGCGCTGCCAGCCGCTCGCGTCACCCAGGAAGCTGAACGCCGCACCCGGGTTGTACACCTTGATCAGGTTGAAGAAGCCCGTGATCGGCACCGTCTCGGCGTACGCGAAGGTGCGTTCGACGGTGAGCTTGGTCACCTGGTCGAGGAGGACAATGATCAGGGACAGCCCGATCCAGGGAAACATGCTGGCGCCGACGCTCTTGTTGGTGCTGCGCTTGACTAAGGTGGCGCCGGACGGCGCTGGTTTCTTTTTGGTTGCCATGGTGTCTGGACCCGGTACTTATGCGAAGCGGCGCGCTTCGCCGGCGCCGAAGAGGTTGCTCGTGCAGCGGCCGCACAGCGTTGGATGTGCGTGATCGTGGCCGACGTCGCGGCGATAGTGCCAGCAGCGCTCGCACTTCTCGGCGTCCGACGGCACCACGGCCACGGCTTCCTCAGCCTCGCTTGCCACTTCCGTGACGCTCGCCTGCGACGTGATGAAGACGAACTTCAGGTCGTCGTCCAGGCTGGCCAGCGCGCGGTACTTCTCGCCCGAGGCCTTGATCGCCAGTTCGGCCTGCAGCGACGAACCGATCGCGCCCGAGGTGCGCACTTCTTCCAGTTGCTTCGTCACGTCCAGGCGCACCTGACGCAGCAAGGCGTACTTGGCCAGGAGCGCGTCGCCATCCGGCAGTTCGGGGAAGGTCCACAGCGTCTGCGTGAAGATGGTTTCATCGCTGGCGTTGAACGTTTCCTGGTCCGCAAACACGGCCCACGCTTCTTCGGCCGTGAACGACAGCACCGGCGACATCACGCGCAGCAGCGCATGCGCGATGTGCCACAGCGCGGTCTGCGCCGAGCGGCGTGCTGGCGAATCGATGCCGGTCGTGTACAGGCGATCCTTCAGGATATCCAGGTAGAAGCCGCCCAGGTCTTCCGAGCAGTAGTTCTGCAGGCGCGAGACGACCGGGTGGAATTCGTAGCGCTCGAAGTGCGCCGCCACGTCCTTCTGCAACTGGGCCATCGAGGCAATCGCGTAACGGTCGATCTCGAGCAGCTCGCCCATCGGCACCGCGTGCTGCGCCGGATTGAAGTCCGACGTATTGGCCAGCAGGAAGCGCAGCGTGTTGCGGATGCGGCGGTACGATTCGGTCACGCGCTTGAGGATCTCTTCGCCGATCGACAGCTCGCCCGTGTAATCGGTCGAGGCCACCCACAGGCGCAGGATGTCGGCGCCGAGCGTGTCGGAGATTTTCTGCGGCGCCATCGTGTTGCCGAGCGACTTGGACATCTTCTTGCCATGCTCGTCGACCGTGAAGCCGTGCGTGAGCAGCGCCTTGTAGGGCGGTTCGCCATTGAGCATTGAGGACGTCAGCAGCGACGAGTGGAACCAGCCGCGGTGCTGGTCGGAGCCTTCCAGGTACAGGTCGGCCGGGAAGCCCAGCTGTTCCTTGTGCGAGCCGCGCAGCACGGTCTGGTGGGTCGCGCCCGAATCGAACCAGACGTCCAGCGTGTCCCTGTTCTTTTCATAGATGACGGCGTCGTCGCCCAGCAGCGTGACCGGGTCGAGCGTGTGCCAGGCGTCGATGCCGCCCGTTTCGAACAGCTTGGCCACTTGCTCCAGCAGTTCCGGCGTGCGCGGGTGCAGCGTGCCGGTCTCTTTATGGATGAAGAAGGCCATCGGCACGCCCCACTGGCGCTGGCGCGACAGGGTCCAGTCCGGACGGTTCTCGATCATGCCGTGCAGGCGTGCCTGGCCCCAGTCCGGGAAGAACTGGGTCTTGGCGATGCCGGCCAGCGCGGTCTGGCGCAGGGTCGGGCCGCCATCCTTTGGCGTGAGGTCCATGCCGGCGAACCACTGGCTGGTGGCGCGGTAGATGATCGGCGTCTTGTGGCGCCAGCAGTGCATGTAGCTGTGATCGAACATCTTGAGTTCGAACAGCGCACCGGCTTCGGTCAGGGCGGCGCAGATTGGCTTGCTCGCCTCCCAGATGGTCAGGCCGCCGAACAGCGGCAGCGTCGAGACAAAGCGGCCGTCGCCCATGACCGGCTTAAGGATGTCGTCGTCCTGCATGCCGTGCGCCTTGCACGACACGAAGTCTTCCAGGCCATAGGCTGGCGCGGAGTGCACGACACCGGTACCGCTGTCGACCGTGACGTAGTCGGCCAGGTACAGCGGCGAGAGGCGGTCATAGAACGCATCCTGCGCATGCAGCGGGTGCTTGAAGTTGATGCCGGCCAGCTTTTCGCCAACGGTGGTGGCGACGACCGTGCCTTCGAGCTTGTAGCGCGTCAGGCACGATTCCACCAGCTCGGAACCCAGGATCAGCAGCAGCGGCTTGCCATCACGTTCGGTCTGCACCAGCGAGTACTGGACTTCCGGACCGGCGTTGAGCGCCTGGTTCGACGGGATGGTCCAGGGGGTCGTGGTCCAGATGACGATGAAGCCATCGCCTGCGGGCAGTTTGTCCAGGCCGAAAGCGGCAGCGATTTTTTCGGGTTCGGCAAACGGGAAGCCGACGTCGATCGCCGGGTCGCGCTTGTCCTGGTATTCGACTTCCGCTTCGGCCAGGGCCGAACCGCAATCGAAGCACCAGTTCACGGGCTTGAGGCCCCGGTAGACATAGCCTTTTTCGAGCAGCGTACCGAGCGCGCGCAGCTCGTCGGCCTCATTGCTGTAGGCCATGGTCATGTAGGGGTTATCCCATTCGCCGAGCACGCCCAGGCGGATGAAGCCGGCGCGCTGGCGGTCGATCTGTTCGAGCGCGTAGGCGCGGGCCTTTTGCAGCACCTCGGCCGTCGGCAGGTTCTTCCCGTACAGTTTTTCGATCTGGATCTCGATTGGCATGCCGTGGCAATCCCAGCCCGGCACATAGGGCGCGTCGAAGCCGGCGATCGTGCGCGACTTCAGAACCATGTCTTTCAGGATCTTGTTGACGGCGTGGCCCAGGTGGATATCGCCATTCGCATACGGCGGGCCATCATGCAGGATGAAAGTCGGGCGGCCCTTGGCTGCCTTGCGCACGCGCTCGTAGATTTTCTTGTCCTGCCACTGCTTGACCCAGCCCGGTTCGCGCTTGGCAAGGTCGCCGCGCATCGGGAACGGGGTATCGGTCATATTGACCGGGTATTTGCTCTCAGGCTTTTTGCCGCCCTTGGCAGGGTTGTGCTGTTTGGTATCGGACATAAGGTTCTTTTGTTGGGTGTTCGTGTGCACGGCGCCGTGCGCCGCGTCGAATGGGGTCTGGCAAACAGGGTGAGGCGCTTCCTGCCAATCGTCGACTGGCCGGGAAGCGCACTCAAATTCGGTCGGTCGCGTTCAGTGCGCCATTGCGCCGGTCGAAGAACGCGCGCGCCTGCAGCGCGTCGTTGTCGATCGCGGCCGTGAGCAGGGCCAGGTCGGCGTATTTTTCTTCGTCGCGCAGCTTGGCCAGAAACTCCACGCGCACCAGCTTGCCGTAACACTGGCCGGCATAGTCGAACACATGGACTTCGAGCAAGGTGCGGCCGGCGTCTTCGACGGTGGGGCGCACGCCCAGGCTGGCCACGGCCGGCAGCGGATGCTCGGCCAGGCCATGCACCTGCACGACGAAGATGCCGGACAGGGCAGGGCGGTGCGTGACGCGCAGATTCAGTGTCGGGAAACCCAGCGTGCGGCCAAGCTTGGCGCCGTGGATCACGTGGCCCGACATGGCGTAAGGATGACCGAGCAGCCGGCTGGTGGCGCAAAAGTCGCCCCCGGCCAGCGCCGCGCGCACGGCCGACGACGAGATGCGTTCGGTGCCATGCATCACAGTGCCGAGCGTGTGGACCTCGAAACCGTGTTCACGGCCGGCCTCGGTCAGCATCGCGATGTTGCCGGCGCGACGCGCGCCAAAGCAGAAATCATCGCCCACCATCAGCCATTTGACGTGCAGGCCGTCGACCAGCACGCGCTGGACGAAATCCTGCGGCGACATGGCGGCAAACTGTTCGTTGAAATGTTCGACGATGACGCGGTCGATGCCGGCCTGGTCCAGGTCTTCGAGCTTGTCGCGCAGATTGGCCACACGTGCCGGGGCTTTGGACGGGTCGCCCAGTTTGTGGGCAAAGTATTCGCGGGGATGGGGCTCGAACGTCATCACGGCCGCGTCCAGACCGAGCCGGTCGGCTGCGCCGCGCACTTGCGCCAGCAGGGCCTGGTGGCCGCGATGGACGCCGTCGAAATTGCCGATCGTGAGTGCGCAGGGTGCGCGCGCCCTGTCGTTGGGAAGTCCGCGAAATACCTTCATCAAGTCTGGTTCCGGTTGCGCGCCATGCTGTCGGTATGCGGCGCCAAAAGCCTGATTATACGGGAACTGCGCGGCAAACCGAGGTTGCATAGAAGGAATGGTTTGTTGTCACCTTCGCGCGCGGTGGCCTTTAGATGCCGACCAAATGAAAACGCCGCCCGAAGGCGGCGTTTTTGGTCAATTGCAAGGCCGTCGACCGCAATTGCGGTTGACGGCAACTTACGATTACGACAGTGGGTGGTTGACTGCCAGGATCCAGTAGCGGGCCAGCTCGGCAGTGCCGTCCTTGCCGCCAACGGTCTTGAAGGCAGCGATGGCTTGCTGCTTCTTGCCAGCAACGGCGTAGGCTTCGCCCATGCGCAGCTTGGCTTCGTCGGCATTGCGCAGGCCACCGGCCTTGATCGCTTCTTCCATCATCTTCAGACCCTTGTCGGTCTGGCCAGCCTGCACCATTGCATAACCCAGGCCAACCATCTGGTCTGCATCCTTGGCAGCGGTGTACTCGGCTTCGAGCGCGGCAAAGTTCTTGTTTTGCTCAGCCAGGTTCTTCTCGGCCAGTTCCTTCAGGCGCTGGTGGCGCGCGGCATCGGCACCGGTGCCCAGTGCGCCGGCCTTGTAGCCGCGGTCGATGATCTTGAGCGCTTCGGCCGGGGCTTTCGCCTGCAGCACCAGCTGGGCCATTTCCATGAACTCGCTTGGCTTTTTGAGCAGGTTATTGGCCAGCTTCAAGCGGTAGACGTCGATGTTCAGACGCTGCGAGTAGCCTGGCTGACGCTGCACACGGTTCAGCAGGTCGGTCCAGTACTGGGCTTTCGGGTAGCCTGCTGCCAGCTTCTCGATGGTGCGGACATAGCCGGCCGTATCGTTTTTCTTGAGCTGGATATTGGCCAGCATGCCGAGCTGATCTTCGCTCAGGCGGCCGCTTTTTTCGATTCTGCTCAGTTCCTGCTCGAGCGCGGCGGTGTTGCCTTGCTTGTAGTAGTTCTGCAGCAGGTAAGCGCGCAGCTTTGGATCATCCTTCTGCTTGAGCAGGTTCTGGATGGTGCTGTTGGCTTTGTTCAGATCGCCGGCGCGCATATAGATGCCGACCAGGCCTTCTGAAAATTGCGAACGCTCGCTGGCGTTCAGCTTGCCCGAATCGAGCAGTGCTTCAAACGATTTGGCAGCGGTATCAAAATCACCGGCCGACGAGGCTGCAGCGGCGCGCACGCGCTCGATCGTGTAGGTTTCGTTGGCGGTCTTGTTGCCCACTTTGTCCAGTCCACGCAGGGTCGCCAGTGCGTCCTTGTGCTTACCCTGTTTCATTTGTGCCTGGGCTTGCTGCAGTGGTTTGCCGATCTCCGCGCGCAGTGCTTCTGCAGCGACAGCGGAGGACAGGCCGATCACCGGAGTGGCGGCAACGAAGCCGAGTGCGGCCATCGCGATACTGAGGTGAGCGAGACGGAACTTGATCATCTGAAAAATCCTTATTTCAAAATGGACACGGCAGGGGGTAGCCCTGCCGTGTTGGTCAAAACATGGAACGATTACTGGAATTGCTCGTTACCGACCATGCCGATTTTGGTGACGCCAATGCGCTGGGCAGATGCCATCACGCCGGCTACAACTTTATACTCTACCAGCTTATTTGGACGCAGGTGCACTTCAGGCTGGTCAGCCATTGCTGCTACTGCATTCATCTTTGCTTCGAGGGCTGCACGATCCGGAATCACTTCGCCATCCCAGAGGATGGTGCCGTCAAAGTCCACATCGATGGTGACCACGACCGGTTTGACATCCGTCATCGGTGGCGGGGTACCCGTCGGCATGTTCAGATTGACCGAGTGGTTCTGCTTCGGAATCGTGATGATCAGCATAATGATCAGAACGAGCAGGACGTCGATCAACGGCGTCATGTTCATTTCCATCATCGGTTCCGGATCAGCATCCTTAGCGGAGCTCGAACCTACGCTCATACTCATGGTGTTTCCTTTTCAAATGTTGGGAGAAGGGCGCGGCGCCCGGCTCGATGAGCCTGACGCCGCGTGCAGGGCTATCAGCCCGGTGGTTCGATCACGAAACCAACCTTCTGCACCCCAGCACGTTGTGCCGTGTAAATGACCCGACCGATCGCTTCGTAGCGGGATTCCTGGTCACCACGAACTTTCACTGCCGGTTGCGGCACTTTCACCGACTGCTCCGCGAGGAACTTGAACAGCTCGTCCGTGTTCGCGAGGTGCAGCTGGTTATAGTACATTTCGCCGTCTTTATTGACGGTGATGTTAACGTCTTCCGGTTTGGTCAGGGTGACCTGGTTCTCTTCTGCAGGCAGAGTAACTTTCTGCAGCTTCAGAACCACCGGACTCGTGATCAGGAAGATGATCAGCAGAACCAACATGATGTCAACGAGTGGCGTCGTGTTGATCTCTGAATTCAGCTCATCTTCTCCGTTATCGGATCCGACACTCATCGACATAATTTATCCAATCTTCTTGGCGCTGATTGCTGCGTTCGAGGTCGACATTGCGCCCGAGATCAGTACCGAGTGCACGTCAGCCGAGAACGAGCGGATGTCTTCCAGCGCGGTCTTGTTACGACGAACCAGCCAGTTGTAACCCAGGACGGCAGGAACTGCAACGAACAGACCGAAGGCGGTCATGATCAGTGCTTCACCGACTGGACCTGCAACCTTGTCGATCGATGCGTTACCCGACATACCGATGGCGGTCAGTGCGTTGTAAATACCCCAGACGGTACCGAACAGACCGATGAACGGCGAGGTCGAACCAACGGTTGCCAGGAACGACAGGCCATCTTGCAGACGCGACTGAACACGGTCAACAGCGCGCTGGATCTGCATGGTAACCCAGGTCGACAGGTCGATCTGCTCGAGCAGGGCGCCATCGTGGTGCTGGGTAGCCTTGGTGCCGGTTTCAGCGATGAAGCGGAATGGCGAACCTTCTTTCAGCGTAGCCGAACCAGCGACGATCGACGGTGCTTTCCAGAACTTGGCTTTCATGTCTTTAGCCTGGTTCATCACTTTTTGCTGATCGATCAGCTTGGTGATGATGATGTACCACGAACCGATCGACATCAGCGACAGGATGATCAGGGTGCCCTTGTTGACGAAGTCGCCGTGTTCCCACATGGCCTGCAGGCCGTACGGATTGTAGACTTCTTCGGTTTTTTCGGTGCCTGGTGCAGCAGCTGGCGCGCCGGCATCGGCCGGAGCAGCGGTAGCAGCAGCATCAGTAGCAGGCGCAGCAGCCGGATCAACGGCTGGTGCAGCTGCGTCGGTCGCCGCTGGAGCAGCTGCGTCGGTTGCCGGGGTTTGAGCGAAGGCTGGTGCCGACACCAGCGCCGATGCTGCGGTTACCGACAACAGGACAGCCGCCAGGAAAGCGGACAAACGGGTATTCTTAAACATGCTTCCTCCAAAATATTTAAATAGACAGTTCGCTGAACTTACGACAACGACAATCAAAGTTTGAGACGGTGTTTTGTCCCGGTTTTATTCCAGCGTCCAGACGTACTGCACCGCTGTCCACGCCTGTTCCGGCTTGCCATCGATCATGGCTGGCTTGAATCGGCATTTGCTCAGAGCCGATTGCGCGGCCCGGTCCAAGTCTCGGAAGCCACTTGACTTCGCCAGCTTGGCTTCCAACACGCGACCATCGACACCAATCAGGAATTGCAGGGTCGTGGTACCCGTTTCTTCATTGCGTTGCGACGAACGCGGATATTCCGGACGTGCGCAAGTATTAAAGTCTGCTACTGCTTCGCTGCGGCTGACGCCACGTGGTGCCGGTGGTGCTGGCGGCGCCGATGGTGCCGGTGGTGCAGGCGGTGCCAGCGACGTGGTCGGTGGCGGCGTCTGCGTCGCAGCGGCGATCACGTTCTGCGGCGGTGGCGGCTGCTGCACCTGCACTTCGACCGGCGGGATGAATGGAGGCGGTGGAGCCTTCATTTCCGGCGGTGGCGGCGGTGGCGGGGTTTCCGGTGGTGGCGGCGGAGCCACTTCTTCAATCAGCTTGGTCTCCACAGCTTCGGTCACCGTGCTGACGATCCGGGTCCCCAGGCCAGCAACGAGTGCCCAACCCACAAGGATGTGGAAGATGAGCACAACGATGAATCCTGTGAAATTTTTCCCGGGTTGCTTTTCGTTCGAAAAATTCATGCCATATTTCTCCAATGCCAACTCTTTTTTGTTGCTACCAAACCCACTAAATACGACGGAAACCTAGAGCCGCATCCGGGACATTCGAGGAATTATACCTACGAATTCTTTTTTGCACATACATTTTTACGGCGGCGAAAGGACCGCTAACTGCTTGTAAATGCTGGCAAACCAGCTCATCTATACAAGAACGGATGGGCTGCACGGCGGGGTTTGGAGGTCCGGAAAATGTGTCGTGTTATCTATGGATTCTCCTCGTTACGTGGAAGATCAATGCTCAGGCTGGTTTAGCCAAATTATTGTCGTTAATTGTGTTGTATGGCAAATTTCCTATGACGATGCGACGACTTTTGTGCAAACTATCGCTGTTCACCGGGACTTGCATCGGAGAACGAATCACCTGGAACAGGTACCTTCCTTCACAAGCTATAGATAAAAGTTATACGACTTCTCACCATTGAGATAACTCAACCGTGCGCCTAACAGGGGTTCAACTTGACAGGAATGAAAGCTGCGAGGCCCCACACCTGCTTCGCCAAACTATATTACTTAGTTTTGCTAGGTACTTCACCACCATATTGCCATGACGTAGATGTGACAGCGCCAACATGTGATGACGGCAACATACCATGAAATTCCGATATTGGCGATATCAAGCGAACACAAGTACGTACGTGATCCTACGCACATGTGGTATTGACAGGTGAAGTGGGCTGAAAAGCAGGGTGCGGGATCGGCGCGAACGCCGATCCGTGGGTGAAGGACAGGCGTTCAGCGTGTGCGCTTTTCGCGCCGGCACTCGATGAAGCTGACAACGTGGCCGTCGGGATCGGCTGTCTCGAGGCGCACGTCGAAGCCCCACAGGCGGGCCACATGCTTGAGGACCTCTTGCGCCTGCTGGTTGAGCGGGCGCCGGTTGTACTGCGTGTGCCGCAGTGTCAGCGCGCGGTCGTCGCGTGTATTGACTTGCCAGACCTGGATATTCGGCTCGCGGCTGCCAAGATTGTATTGTTCGGCCAGCTTGTGGCGTACATAACGGTAGCCGGCGTCGTCGTGGATGGCTGAAATGGACAGTTTGTCGCTGCGATCGTCGTCCAGCACGGCAAAGAAGTGAAATTCGCGGATCAGCTTGGGCGACAGGTACTGCGCAATGAAACTCTCGTCCTTGAAATTGCGCATCGCAAAGTCCAGCGTCTTGCGCCAGTCGCTGCCGGCGATGTCGGGGAACCAGGTACGGTCTTCATCGGTCGGGTGTTCGCAGATGCGGCGGATGTCGCTCATCATTGCAAAACCGAGTGCATACGGGTTGATCCCGCTGTAATAGGGACTGTTGGCCGGCGGCTGGTAGACGACATTGGTGTGGCTTTGCAGGAATTCGAGCATGAAGCCGTCGCCGACGATGCCTTCCTGATACAGGTCCTGCAAAATCGTGTAGTGCCAGAACGTGGCCCAGCCTTCATTCATCACTTGGGTCTGGCGCTGCGGATAAAAGTATTGCGAGATCTTGCGCGTGATGCGCACCAGTTCGCGCTGCCATGGTTCCAGCAGCGGCGCATATTTCTCAATGAAGTACAGCAGGTTTTCTTCGGGCTCGGGCGGAAAGCGCACGGGCGCGGCGCTGTGCACCTGCTCTTCACGCAGCGGCAGCGTGCGCCAGATGGCATTGACCTGCGACTGCGCGTAGTCTTCGCGCTCTTTGGTGCGCGCCGCCTCTTGCGCCACCGACAGCTTGGCCGGGCGCTTGTAGCGGTCCACGCCATGGTTCTGCAGCGCGTGGCATGAATCGAGCAATTCTTCCACCGCATCGATGCCATGGCGCTGCTCGCATTCAGCGATGTAATTCTTGGCGAACACCATATAGTCGACGATGGCGTCGGCGTCAGTCCAGCTTCGAAACAGGTAATTGCCCTTGAAGAAGGAGTTGTGGCCGTACGCTGCATGCGCGATCACCAGCGCCTGCATCGTCAGGCTGTTCTCTTCCATTAGATAGGCGATGCAGGGATTGGAATTGATGACGATTTCGTACGCCAGGCCCATCTGGCCACGGCGGTAGCTTTTCTCGGTGCTCAGGAAATGCTTGCCGAACGACCAGTGGTTGTATGACACCGGCATCCCGACCGAGGTGTAGGCATCCATCATTTGCTCGGCGGTGATGATCTCGAGCTGGTTCGGGTAGGTGTCGAGGCCATAGCGTTGGGCCACACGCCTGATTTCTTCGTGCGCCTGCTCGATCAGGTCGAAAGTCCATTCCGACTGTTCGGGCAGGGCGCGCGGATTGTCCGGATCTCTTGGCATGAGGCACCTCGCTGCGGTTGGCTGGTTCGGCTGTTCGCGTGGCTACTTGGCCTGCTTTTTAAACAGTTCCCGGAACACCGGATAGATATCGGCCGGGGTCACGATCTTTTGCATCGCAAAGTTGCGGTGCTGGCTGGCGACGTCGCAGTATTGTTCCCACAGATTCTGTGGCGGGCCGTCCGTGATTTCGACATACGTGTAGTACTGAACGCGCGGCATGATCGCATTGGACAGGATCTGTTTGCACAGCACCGAATCGTTGTCCCAGTTGTCGCCGTCGGAGGCTTGCGCCACATACGCATTCCAGTCGGCGCTGCCGTAGCGTTCGTTGATGACTTTTTGCAGCAGGTGCAGGGCCGACGACACGACGGTGCCGCCCGATTCGCGTGAATGAAAGAACTCGTTCTCGTCGACCTCGGCCGCCGCCGTGTGGTGGCGAATAAAGACCACATCGATTTTTTCGTACACGCGTTTCAGGAACAGATACAGCAGGATGAAGAAGCGCTTGGCCGTGTCCTTGCGGGTTTCGTCCATCGACCCCGACACGTCCATGATGCAGAACATCACCGCTTGCGTACTTGGCTTGGGAACCTTGATCCGGTTGGCGTAGCGCAGGTCGAACGGATCGATGAATGGGATCGCATTGAGACGGATCCGCAGGTGATGAATGTGGTCCCGCAGTTCGATCACGCCCTGGTCGTCGCTAGGTGCGCCTTCGTCGAACAACGCCTGCAATTGTTCCTGGGCCTCGGCCAACTGGCGCCGCGTGGGCCCGCCCACGGCGATGCGCCGGCCCAGAGCGCCGCGCAGCGAGCGCAGCACGTGGATATTCGAGGGGGTGCCCGAGACGTTGTAGCCGGCGCGCTGATTCTTGTACTCAATGGTTTGGGTCAACTGCGTCTTGACCATATTCGGCAGCTCGAGATCTTCGAAGAAATAATTCATGAATTCTTCGCGCGACAATTCAAAGATGAAATCGTCTTCGACGGTCTGGTCGCTGTTGCCGGGTCGGCCGCGGCCGGCGCCGGCGCCACCGCCGCGCGGGCGGCTGAACTGGTCGCCTTTTTGATATTCGGTATTGCCGGGGTTGACGGTTTCCCAGACGCCGCCATGGGCGTGGCCAAAGTGGGGCTCGTTTACATCCTTGACGGGAATGGTGACCTTTTCGCCGTTTTCGATATCGGTGATCGAGCGGCCCTTGATGGCGCGGCCGACGGCATCCTTGATCTGCGCCTTGTAGCGGCGCAGGAAGCGTTCGCGGTTGACCGCAGACTTGTTCTTGCCCTGCAAGCGACGGTCGATGAGGTAAGTCAAAACAGGCCTCCTGCTCAATGTAAGCGCGGATCTGGCGTGTTGGACACGCCGTTGGCGCTGTGGCGCTGCCTTTTCAACAGCAGCGCCCTTATCTTAATACGCTACGTGAACGGACGTGCGACGCACGCACAGCGCGGGACGTTGCCGGCGGGCGGCCTGCGGCCAGCCGACAACGCTGTCACTCATGCCCCGTTGCTCATGCGCTGTTGCTTATGACGATTTGCGCACGCGCAGATACCACTCGCACAACAACCGCACCTGCTTCGGCGTATAGCCTTTCTCGACCATGCGCGCCACGAAATCGGCATGCTTGTTCGCATCCTCGGTATTCGCCTTTGCATTGAATGAAATCACCGGCAGGAGTTCCTCCGTATTTGAGAACATTTTTTTCTCGATCACGCTGCGGAACTTTTCATAACTGGTCCAAGCGGGATTTTTGCCGGCATTGGTGGCGCGCGCACGTAGGCTGAAATTGACAATCTCGTTGCGGAAATCCTTCGGATTCGAAATCCCGGCCGGCTTCTCGATCTTTTCCAGTTCGGCGTTGAGCGACTCGCGGTCGAAACTCTCGCCGGTATCGGGATCGCGAAATTCCTGGTCCTGGATCCAGAAGTCGGCGAACGTGACGTAACGGTCGAAGATGTTCTGCCCATACTCGGAATAGCTTTCCAGGTAGGCCGTTTGAATTTCCTTGCCGATGAAGTCGACGTAGCGCTGCGCCAAGTGTTCCTTGATATACGACAGGTAGCGCTGCTCGGTTTCGGGCGGGAATTGCTCGCGCTCGATCTGCTGCTCGAGCACGTACAGCAGGTGCACCGGATTGGCCGCCACTTCGGTATTGTCGAAATTGAACACCTTCGACAGAATCTTGAAAGCAAAGCGGGTCGACAGGCCGTTCATGCCTTCATCCACGCCCGCGTAATCGACGTATTCGTGCAGCGACTTGGCTTTGGGGTCGGTGTCTTTCAGGTTGTCGCCGTCATACACGAGCATCTTGGAATAGATGCTGGAATTGTCGGGATCCTTCAGGCGCGAGAGCACGGCAAACTGCGACATCATGCGCAGCGTGCCAGGGGCGCAGGGCGCCTTGTCGAGCGACGAATTGCGCAGCAGCTTGTCGTAGATTTTGACTTCGTCCGACACCCGCAGGCAATACGGCACCTTGACAATATAGATGCGGTCGAGGAACGCCTCATTATTGCGGTTGTTGCGGAAGGTCTTCCATTCGGATTCGTTCGAGTGCGCCAGCACGATGCCGTCGAACGGAATCGCGCCAAAGCCTTCGGTGCCCTTGTAATTGCCTTCCTGCGTGGCCGTGAGCAGCGGGTGCAGCACCTTGATCGGCGCCTTGAACATCTCGACGAATTCCATCAGGCCCTGATTGGCCAGGCACAGGCCACCCGAATAGCTGTAGGCGTCCGGATCGTCCTGCGAAAAATCCTCGAGCTTGCGAATATCGACCTTGCCGACGAGGGACGAGATATCCTGGTTGTTTTCGTCGCCCGGCTCGGTCTTGGAAATGGCGACCTGCTTGAGGATCGACGGGTAGCGCCGCACGACGCGGAACTTGTTGATGTCGCCGCCGAATTCGTGCAGGCGCTTGACGGCCCAGGGACTCGGCACCGCGCGCAGATAGCGGCGGGGAATGCCGTAATCTTCTTCGAGGATCTTGCCGTCTTCGTCTTCGCTGAACAAGCCCAGGGGCGACTCGTTGACGGGCGACCCCTTGATCGCATAAAAGGGCACCAGCTCCATCAGGCTCTTGAGTTTTTCGGCAATCGACGATTTGCCGCCACCCACCGGGCCTAGCAAATAAAGGATCTGTTTGCGTTCTTCCAGGCCCTGCGCCGCGTGGCGGAAATACGAAACGACCTGTTCGATCACTTCTTCCATGCCATAAAACTCGCGAAACGCCGGATAGATCTTGATGACCTTATTGGCGAAGATGCGCGACATGCGCGAATCGAGACGGGTATCGACCAGCGTGGGTTCGCCAATGGCGGCGAGCATGCGCTCCGGTGCGCTGGCATACGTCAGCGGGTCACGCTTGCACATCTGCAGGAACTCGGACATCGAGTATTCCTCTTCGCGAGTACGCTCATAGCGGGCCGTGTAATTTTCAAAGATGCTCATTGAATTTCCTTTAATGTGCCAACAACGAATCACTGTCACAGCAGCGCATGGCGCTGCCCGGGGGCCCGGTTATTTTTGGCGTACTCCTTGTTCGGTCGTCACGTGCGGCGCCAGTGTGGTCGGCGTCGTGGATGGTGCGCGTGCGATTGCTTGTTGTCGATCCGGAAATATCGAACTAACCGCAGTATGGAGAGCGTCTTTTTTGCGTTACTGAAATTTATTATGTCCCTAATAGTTTCCGAAGTCAAAGTCGTGTTGCACGACATGATGAAGTGGTAACAAGTGCTTGATTTGACAATAAAAAGTTCGGTTTTTTCCTGCGCTGCGCATGCGTGCGGGGCGTCATGCAAAGCGTAGCGAGTTTTCGTCAACGGTACAACAGGTGGTACACGCGCATCGTACGCCGCGCCGTGATGAATCCAGGCTTTTTCGCTATGGCATGAGCCGATTGCACGCATGCGTTACACTTGCCGGTCGCCTTTACGCGCGACCTTATTCACTGAACACCTGTTGGAGAACACCATGCTAGACGATCGCTTGCGCACCCTGCTGCAGAACATGCCCAAGGCTGAACTGCACATCCATATCGAGGGCTCGCTCGAGCCAGAACTGATTTTTGCTCTGGCACAAAGAAATAACGTCCAGCTGGCCTATGCCTCGGTCGAAGCGTTGCGCGATGCCTACGCTTTCAGCGATCTGCAATCGTTCCTCGACATTTATTATGCGGGTGCCAGCGTGTTGCTGACCGAGCAGGACTTTTATGACATGACCGCCGCCTACCTGGCGCGCGCCCATGCCGACAATGTCCGCCACACCGAAATCTTCTTCGACCCGCAAACGCACACTGCGCGCGGCGTGCCGTTCGAGACCGTCATCAACGGCATCTGGCGCGCCTGCCAGGATGCGCCGCTGAGCGCCGAATTGATCATGTGCTTCCTGCGCCACCTGTCGGAAGACGACGCGATCGCCACGCTGGACGAGTCGCTGCCATACCGCGACAAGTTCATCGGCGTGGGCCTGGATTCATCCGAAGTCGGTCACCCGCCCGAGAAGTTCGCGCGTGTGTTCGAGCGCGCCCGCAACCTGGGCCTGCGCCTGGTCGCGCATGCGGGCGAAGAAGGCCCGCCGGCCTATATCGAAAGCGCGCTCGACGTGCTCAAGGTCGAGCGCATCGACCACGGCGTGCGCAGCCTGGAAAGCCCGGCGCTGGTCGAGCGCCTGGTGCGCGAGCAGATGGCGCTGACCGTGTGCCCGCTGTCGAACATCAAGCTGCGCGTGTTCGACGTCATGGGGTCGCACAATCTGCGCACCTTGCTCGATGCGGGCCTGGCCGTCACGGTCAACTCGGACGATCCGGCCTACTTCGGCGGCTATGTCAACGAGAACTACTTCGCTGCCTTTGACGCCTTGCCGCTGGATGCGACGCACGCGCGGCAACTGGCGCGCAATAGCTTCCAGGCCGCCTTCATCGACCCGGAGCGCAAGCGCGCCTTCCTGGCCGAAGTCGACGACTTCTTCGCCAACGCCTAATCCAACTACGGAGCGACGCCATGTTCGTCCAGGCACTTCGCATGACGGCGCGCGACTGGCGCGCCGGTGAACTGCGCTTCCTGCTGGTGGCGCTGATCGTCGCCGTGGCGGCGCTCACGTCGGTCGGCTTCTTCACTGATCGTATGCGCGCCGGCATGGACCGCGATGCGCACCAGCTGCTGGGCGCCGACCTGCTGGTCAAGACCGATGATCCGGTGCCCCAGGCCTGGCGCGATGAAGCGGCGCGGCGCGGCCTGCTGCTGGCCGACACCGTGACTTTCCCGAGCATGGCGCAGGCAGGCGAGGGCGATGAGTCGCTGGCGCAGCTCTCGTCGATCAAGGCGGTGTCAACAGGCTATCCGCTGCGCGGCCAGATGAAGATCACGACCGATCCGGTCGCGGCCAGCGGCGCGCGCGGCGAGCCGACACGCGACGTGCCAGCGCCCGGCACCGTATGGGTCGACCCTGGCCTGCTCGCGCAGCTGTCGACGCAGGTGGGCGGCATGCTCACGCTGGGCAACAGCCAGTTGCGCATCACCCAGCTGATCGCCACCGAGCCCGATAAAGGCGCGTCGTTCGCGAACTTCGCGCCGCGCGTGATGCTGTCGATGGCCGATCTGAAGGCCACGGGCCTGGTGGACGATTTCGCGCGCGTGGACTTCCGCCTGCAGATTGCCTCGACCAACCGCAACGACCTGACGACCATCAAAGCCTACGAAACCTGGCTGCGCGCGCAGATCAACGACGGCAACCTCAAGGGCGTGCGCATCGAGACGTTAGAAAACGGGCGCCCGGAGATGCGCGCGACGCTCGATCGCGCGGGCTTGTTTTTGTCGCTCGTGGGCCTGCTGTCGGCGATGCTGGCGGCAGTGGCCGTGGCGATGGCGGCGCGCCGCTTCATGAGCCGCCACCTGGATGCCTGCGCGATGCTGCGCTGCCTGGGCCTGACCCAGAACCAGGTCACCGTCATGTACGTGACTGAATTTGCCCTCGTCGGCTTACTGGGTAGCGTGCTTGGTGTGCTGGTGGGTTTTGGGGCGCACTTCGTGCTGCTCGAACTGATCGCATCGCTGATCCGCACGGAGCTGCCGCCTGTGTCGATCCTGCCGGCGCTGCAGGGCGTGGCCACGGGCATGCTGCTGCTGGTGGGCTTTGCGCTGCCGCCGATTCTGCAGTTACGCAATGTGCCGCACAACCGCGTGATCCGGCGCGAAGCCGGCGCGCCGCAACCGGCCGCTTTGGCGACCTATGGCCTGGGCGTGGGCGCGTTCGTCCTGCTGCTCTACTGGCAGGCGGGCGACCTGACGCTGGCGCTGATCACGGCCGGCGGTTTCCTCGGCGGCTTCGCGTTGTTTGCGCTCGTGGCCTGGCTGGGCCTCAAACTGCTGCGCCGCATGCGCAACCTGTTCCCGCAGCAGGCCTGGCGCTTTGCCGTCACATCGCTGCAGCGCCGGCCCGGCGCCACGGTCGTGCAGGTGGTGTCGCTGTCGCTGGGTCTGATGGCACTGCTGCTCCTGACCGTCGTGCGGGGCGACCTGATGGCGGCCTGGCAGTCGGCCACGCCGGCCGATGCCCCGAACCGCTTCGTGATCAACATCCTCCCTGAGCAAACGAAGGGCGTCGAAGACCAGCTGCAGGCGGCCAACGTGAAGGAGCCGGTGCTGTTCCCGATGATCCGCGGGCGCCTTACCGCGATCAACGGCGCCGCCATCAAGAGCGACACCTTCGCTGACGGCGAGGCGCGCCGCCTGGCCAACCGCGAATTCAACCTGTCGACCACCAATGCGCTGCCAGAGGGGAACGAGGTGGTCGAGGGTGCCTGGTTCAAGGATGCCCCTGGCCTGGCCGAAGCGTCGGTCGAAAAAAGCATCATGGACCGTCTTGGCCTGAAGCTAGGCGACAGCCTGCGCTTCGATATGGCCGGGCTGATGGTGGACGCGAAGATCACCAGCGTGCGCAAGCTCGAATGGGGCTCGATGCGCGCCAACTTCTTCGTCATCATCAATCCGGCCGCGATGGCCAATGCGCCGACCACCTACATGACGGCGTTCCACGTGCCGGCCGAAGGCGCGAACCTGGGCAATGCGCTCACGCGCGCGTATCCGAACCTGACCGTGGTCGACGTCTCGGGCATCATCCGCCAGTTGCAGGACGTGCTGGACCAGGTGGTGGTCGCGGTCGAATTCCTGTTCCTGTTCACGCTGGCCTCGGGCGTGCTGGTGCTGTATGCGGCGCTGATGGGGTCGACTTCCGAGCGCACGCGTGAAGGCGGCCTGCTGCGGGCGCTGGGCGCGACGCGCCAGCAACTGGCGCGGGCGCAGCGGATCGAGTTCGTGCTGGTGGGCGGACTGTCAGGTCTTCTCGCCGCGACGGGCGCTGCGGCGCTGGGCTGGGCGCTGGCGACGTACCAGTTCAAGTTCCCGTGGACGTTCGCGCCGGGCGTGTGGCTGGCTGGCCTGGTGGTCGGGATCCTGTGCGCGATCATCGGTGGCTGGTTCGGCCTGCGCGGCGTACTGCGTCAGCCGCCGCTGCAGACCTTGCGGGAGGCGTGAGCATGCAAGATACGCAAGCCGACACGCCAACGCTGTACGAGATCATGGGCGGCGCCGAGCGCCTGCGCGCGCTGGTGGACCGCTTCTATGACCTGATGCAGCTCGAGTCGGAGTTCGCCAACATCCACGTGATGCACCCGGTGCCCAACGACAGCTCGCGCGACAAGCTGTTCATGTTCTTGTCCGGATGGATGGGCGGCCCGGACCTGTATATCGAACGCTATGGCCATCCGCGCCTGCGCGCGCGCCACCTGCCGTATGCGATCGGCACCAGGGAGCGCGATGCATGGCTGCGCGCGATGGCGTGGGCGATGGAAGACCTGGGCTACGACGAGGCGCTGCGGGTGCGCCTGCTGACGTCTTTCTTCGAAACCGCCGACTGGATGCGCAACAAGGCCGATTGACACGATGACGACAGCAGAAATCCTGATCCTGGTGGGCCTCGCGCTCATCATCGCGTTGCTGGTGCTGGTCTTGCTGCGCCTGCGCGGCAGCGGCGACGGCAACGGCGCGCACATTGAACGGCTCGAGCGCGAACTGCGCCAGGAACTGCAGGTCAGCGCGCAATCGACGCGCCAGGAAACCGCCGGCCACCTGGCCCAGTATCACAATGCCTCGGTCCAGCAATTTGACAGCATGCGTCAGCAGATGCAGCTGCAGTCGAGCAGCGGGCGCGAAGAGCAGGCGCGCGCGCTCAAGCGCTTTGCCGACACGCTGCAGCAAACGCTGGGCAACCTCACCGAATCGAACGCCCAGCGCATGCTCGAAGTGCGTAACACGCTCGAGTCGAAGATCCGCGACCTGCAGGCCGACAACGGCAAGCGCCTGGAAGAGATGCGCCAGACGGTCGACGAAAAGCTGCACGCGACGCTGGAAACGCGGCTGACCGAATCGTTCCGCCAGGTGTCCGAGCGGCTGGAAAAAGTCCACCAGGGCCTGGGCGAGATGCAGCAGCTGGCCATTGGCGTGGGGGATCTCAAGCGCGTGCTCACGAATGTGAAGACGCGCGGCACGTGGGGCGAGGTGCAGCTGGAGATGCTGCTCGAGCAGGTGTTGACGGTCGAGCAGTATGCGAAGAACGTCGAGACGGTGGCGGGCTCGAACGCGCGGGTGGAGTTTGCGATCAAGCTGCCGGGCAGCGTCGACGGCGGCGCGCCACTGTGGCTGCCGATCGACGCCAAGTTCCCGAAGGAGCAGTACGAGCGCCTGCAGGCCGCGGCGGATATCGCCGATGCGGAAGGCGTCATCCGCGCCGGCGCCGAGCTCGAACGGGCAGTGCGGCGCGAGGCCCAAACCATCTGCGACAAATACGTCTCGCCGCCACAGACGACGGATTTCGCGATCCTGTTCCTGCCAACGGAAGGCCTGTACGCCGAAGTAATGCGCCGCCCGGGCCTGGCCGACGACCTGCAGCGCACGCTGCGCGTGACGATTGCCGGCCCCTCGACGCTGAGCGCCTTGCTCAACAGCCTGCAAATGGGTTTCCGCACCTTGGCGCTGGAAAAGCGCTCTTCCGAAGTGTGGCAGGTGCTGGGCGCAGTCAAGACCGAATTCACCAAATTCGGCGACGTGCTGGCCGCCACCAAAACGACGCTGGAGCGCGCCGCCAAAAACATCGAAAACGCCGAAGTACGCAGCCGCCAGATGGCCCGCAAGCTCAAATCGGTCGAAGCCCTCCCAAGCGAAGCCGCCCAATTGCTCTTGGGCTCTGACGGCCTGGAACGCGAAGACTGACAGCACCCCTACAATTGCCCCCAGGTCACAAAAACAATCAGGGTCAGAGTAGACTTAATGGGCAATTACCCAATGTTGTCAAACAATTCGACTCTGACCCTAATTGTTTTGGCGGGTTTTTAGCTGCCAAATTCGGTATTCGATTCCGGCGGGAATTCAATTTCCAGAATGAAGGGATTCTGTTGCCAAACTGGCAAAAAATTAATTAGGGTCAGAGTCGAATTAATGAGCAATTACCCAAAGTTGTCAAACAATTCGACTCTGACCCTAATTGTTTTGTAAGGGGCTGGGGGGGCAAGAATTTGGTGGTTGCGGCAGGTGTGGCGCTGCGTTGGGGGGTTAGAACAGGCCTTCGAATGGCAGGATGTCGACCATGTCGCCGGCGGTGACGCTGCCTTGCTCGTCGTGCAGGACGACCATGCAGTTGGCTTCGGACATTGAGCGCAGGATGCCTGAGCCTTGGGCGCCGGTGAGGCGGACTTCGGGCGTGCCGTCGGCGCCGCGTGCGATGATGCCGCGCTGGTATTCGGTGCGGCCTGGTTTCTTGCGGATCGCTTCGGACGAGCGCGCCTGCAGCAGCGGCAGCGGGGCGTTGGCGCCCATCATCTGCAGCAGCGCGTCGCGTGCGAAAAAGTAGAACGACACCATCACGGCGACAGGATTGCCCGGCAGGCCGAACAGGAAGGCGCTGCGGCCGTTCGATGTGACGCGCCCGAATGCCAGCGGGCGGCCCGGGCGCATGCCCACTTTCCAGAACGTGACGTCGCCCAGTTGCGCCATCACCTGTTTGGTGTAGTCGGCCGCGCCGACCGAAACCCCGCCCGACGTGATGATCGCGTCGGCGTTTTCGCAGGCGGTGCGCAGTGCGTCTTCCAGCGCTTCCGGGCTGTCGCGCACGACACCCATGTCGATGATCTCGCAGCCGAGGCGCTGGAGCATGCCGTAGATCGTGTAGCGGTTGCTGTCATACACGCAGCCTTCGCCCAGCGGCTCGCCGATCGAGCGTAGCTCGTCGCCGGTGGAGAAGAAGGCCACGCGCAGGCGCCGTTGCACGGGGATTTCGGCAAAGCCCAGCGACGCGCACAGGCCCAGGTCAGATGGCCGGATGATGCGGCCGGCCTTTAGGGCGGCGCTACCGATGTTCAGGTCTTCGCCGGCCAGCCGGCGGTTGTCGCCGGCGCGGATGGCGCCGGCGCGCACGGTCATCGCGACGTCGTCGCCGCTGTCGGCAAATTCCTGCGGCAGCACGCTGTCGCAGCCGGCCGGCATCACGCCGCCCGTCATGATGCGTACGCACTCACCGGGACCGGGCACGACTGCGGACGGCTTGCCGGCATAGACAATATCGACCACCTTGAACGTCGCCACGCCGTCCAGCGGCAGGTCGGCGCCGCGCAGTGCGTAGCCATCCATTGCCGAGTTGTCGTGCGCCGGCACGTTGATTGGCGAGACCAGGTCGCGCGCCAGCACGCGGCCCAGGCTTGCGCGCAGCGCTACCATCTCGACGGCGCGCACCGGCTGGACGAATTCGCGGATGATGCGCTGGGCGTCGCGCACCGGCAGTGCTTCCGGATCATAGCCGTTGATGCAGCTGGCTACCTGCGCCAGGCTGGCAGGGAAGGCCGGTTGTTCGAGTCCGCGCAGCTCGTCGAGCGTGTTGATGTTGCGGAAGGCGTCGGCATCGTCGAACACGACCTCGACGGCGTTCAGCTCGCGCAACCAGCCCTCGACGCTGCGACCGCCTGCCGCGAGATAAGCCGACAACGAAGGCAGCCGGTCAGCGCGCACCAGGCAAAACACCGGATGCGACTGGACCCGCTCGCCTGCATCATGCGTCGCGGCGTAGGCCACGTCCGCATCCTGCTCCTGGAGCGCCGCGAACAGACGCGCAGCCAGGTCAAGCGGCAGGAACGGCGAATCGCACGGCACCGTCAGCAGATATTGTGTGGCGCAGTGGCGCAAACCCGTTTCGAGCCCGGCCAGCGGGCCCGGAAAATCCGCCATCTCGTCCGTCAGCACGGGTGCGCCAAACGCACGGTACATGTCGAGATTGCGGTTGGCGCTGATCGCCAGCGGCCCCACCTGCGGTCGCAGCCGCGCCAGTACGTGCTCGATCATCGTGCTGGAACGTAACGGCTGCAAGCCCTTGTCCACATTGCCCATGCGCGAGCCACGCCCGCCCGCCAGAACCAATCCGCTGATCAAGTGTGCTTGCATCGTTAATTAGCCACCGATATACGACATTTCAACCCGGCGTGGCCCGTCCAGCTGGCCCGTACCGGTCTCTGCGGAGCGGGTCTCGGAATAGCGGTCGGCCCGGCCGCGCCACAGTTGCGCGATCGCGCCGCTCAGGGCCAGGTCGTCATGCCCTTCGCGCAGCAGCGCGCGCATATCGTGGCCGCGTGTGGCGAACAGGCAGGTGTAGAGTTTGCCTTCGGTCGACAGGCGCAGACGGCTGCAGTCGCCGCAGAACGCCTGCGTGACGCTGGAAATCACGCCGATTTCGCCGTCGCCATCGAGGTAGCGCCAGCGCGACGCAGTCTCGCCGCTGTAGTTGGCGGCCACTGGTACCAGCGGCAGCTCGGCCGAGATGCGGCGCACCACGTCGCCCGACGGCACCACGTCGCGCATGTCCCAGCCGTTCGACGCGCCCACATCCATGAATTCGATGAAGCGCAGGATCGTCGGCGAGCCCTTGAAGTGGCGCGCCATTGGCAGGATCTGGTCGACGTTGGTGCCGCCCTTGACGACCATATTCACCTTGACCGGCCCCAGGCCCACCGCATGCGCGGTATCGATGCCGTGCAGCACGTCAGCGACTGAAAAGTCGACATCGTTCATGCTGCGGAAAACGCCATCGTCGAGCGCGTCGAGCGAGACCGTGACCCGGTCCAGGCCCGCATCTTTCAGGGCTTGCGCCTTGCGCGCCAGGATCGAGCCATTGGTCGTCAAGGTGAGGTCGAGCGGGCGGCCGCTGGGGGTAGGGAGTGCACGCAGCATGCCCACCAGGCGTTCGAGATTCTTGCGCAGCAGCGGCTCGCCGCCCGTCAGGCGCAGCTTTTCGACGCCGTGCGCGACGAACAGGCGCGCGACGCGCGTGATCTCTTCGAACGACAGCAGGTCGCCGTGCGGCAGATATTGGTAATCCTTGTCGAACACTTCCTTCGGCATGCAATACACGCAGCGAAAATTGCAGCGGTCAGTGACGGAAATGCGCAAGTCGTGCAGCGGCCGGCCGAGCGCGTCGCTCAGCAGGCCCGTAGGTGCTTCCGGCACGGCCGGGACCCGCAGCTTCGATGAGCGCAGGTCATTGATAAGGATGATTTTTTCAGCCATTCCAATACGATAGCATGCGCCCGGGAATACTGCCGGGCGAGGGTGTGTCGTTGGAGGGAGTAACGAGGCCCAAATGCGTCGTTCCCGCGAAGGCGGGAACCCAAGGTGCCAGCGTTATCGCAACGCTAATGAACTTGGGTTCCCGCCTGCGCGGGAACGACGTACGGCAGTGCTGATTGCTTACTGACGGCTGGTATCGACCTGCACCAGCGGCTCGTCGACCGGCACGACGACCGGCTTGCGGGCACGGCCAACGCGCACTGGCGTGGCTGCCTGAGCTGCTGCGGCCTGGGCGGCGCGCAGCTTTTCAGGATCGGTCGCGGCCAGTTGCAGGCCCGCTTCGGCCAGCATGTCATCCAGCTTTGGCGCAGGGGTAGCAGCCACTGGCGCAGGCGCCGTGGTTACTTCCGGTGCTGCAACCGGTGCTGGCTCAACGGCCACAGCGGTCACAGGCTCGACCACTGGCGCAGGGGCGACTTCCACCACCGGCGTCGGCTCGACAGGCGCTGGTGCAGGTGCAGCCTCGGCCACGACCGGTTCAGCAACATGCTCAGCCGCCACCGACGCCGCCGTCGGGAACATGACCGGTTCGGTCGATGCTGGCTCCGGTGCCGAAACATCTACCGGCGCCGCCATCGATGCTGCCGTTGGGAAATTCACTGGCTCGACGTTGGCAGGTGCTGCCTCGGCCGTCGTTGCCGCCATCGATGCCGACGTCGGGAACATATTGCCTTCAACTGGTGCCGCTTCGGCCACCGGTGCTGCTACTGGTGTGGCTGCAGGCGTTTGCGCCGCATCATCCTTGGCAGCGATCGATGCCGAGGTCGGGAACGGCCACGGTGCCTGGGCACCGGACTGCGCCTGCTTGCCGCGGGCGGCGCGGGCAGCTGCTGCCACCTTGGCCACTTCTTCGTCCGCTACCGGCGCGAACGCTGGTGCGTCTTCGTTGCCTTCGCCGCCTTCGCCTTCGATCTGGTCACGGTCGCGACGGTTGCGGTTACGGCCACCGCGGCGACGACGACGGCGTGGCTCGTCGCCATCCATCTCGACTTCTTCGCCATCCGGGCCGATCGTGGTCACCGATTTGATGACTTGCTGCACGACTTCCTGGCTGCCTTCCGGACCGGTGGTGGTCACGGCGACAGTGGTGTTCGACACCACCTGGCTGACATTGATTTCATCGAGCTTGGCTTCGATGACCTGGGTGGTGCGTTCCGTACGCTCGGTGCGCTCGCGCGGCTGACGTGGCTGGCGCTCTTTGCGCTCGCCGCGTTCAGGACGCTCGGCACGTTCCGGACGCTCGGCGCCTTCGGCACGTGGCGCGGCATCGGCCGGGTCGCGTGGTTCACGTGGCTCGCGGCCTTCGCGCGGTGGACGTGGCGGACGCGGCGGGCGTGGTGGGCGCGCTTCGGCGTCCGGGCCCTTGGCCAGCTCTTCGCCCGGTGCGGCGGTCTTGGCAACCGGCTCGCGCTCTTCGCGTTCACGGCCTGGTTTGCCAGCTGGACGGCCACCGGTGCGGCCATTCTTGGTGCGGTTGTTGCGGTCGCGCTCTGCCTGCGCAGGGGCGGCGACAGGCACTTCCACCAGAACAGCCGGTGCGGCACCTTTCGGTTCTGGCTTGCCGAAGAAGAAGTTGCGCAGCTTGGCGAAGAAGCCTTCTTCTTCCACCGGCGCAGGCACGGGCACCGCAACAGCAGGGGCGACGGCGGGCTTGACCGGCTTGGCCGCTTCGCTGCGGTCGACCAGCGGCGCAGGCTGGGCCGGGGTGATCGTCTTGACGACGGCTTCCTGGCGTGGCTTGGCTTCTTCTTTCTGGCGTTTCGCGTAGGCCATGTCGGTATCGGCCGACTCGGCCATCGCGTAGCTGGCGTGTGCGTCTTCGAGGCGCGGATCGTCGTGCTTGATGCGCTCGAGCTTGTAATGCGGCGTGTCCAGATGCTTGTTCGGGATCAGGATCACGGTGATGCGGTGGCGGTTCTCGATCTTGAGCACTTCGCCACGCTTTTCGTTCAGCAGGAAGGCGGCGACATCGACGGGTACCTGCACGTGGATGGCGGCCGAATTTTCCTTCATGGCCTCTTCCTGGATGATGCGCAGGACTTGCAGGGCCGACGATTCGGTATCGCGGATGTGGCCGGTGCCCGAGCAGCGCGGGCAGGTCACGTGGGAGCCTTCCGACAGCGACGGACGGAGGCGCTGGCGCGACAGTTCCATCAGGCCGAAGCGCGAAATCTTGCCCATCTGAACGCGGGCGCGGTCATGGTGCAGCGCGTCCTTGAGGCGCTGTTCGACTTCGCGCTGGTTCTTGGCCACTTCCATGTCGATGAAGTCGATCACGATCAGGCCGCCCAGATCGCGCAGGCGCAACTGGCGCGCCACTTCGTCGGCTGCTTCGCAGTTGGTGTTGAAGGCGGTCGTTTCGATGTCGGAGCCGCGCGTGGCGCGGGCCGAGTTGACGTCGATCGAGACCAGCGCTTCGGTGTGGTCGATCACGATGGCGCCGCCCGATGGCAGCGGCACGGTGCGCGCGTAGGCGGTTTCGATCTGGTGTTCAATCTGGAAACGCGAGAACAGCGGCACGTCGTCGCTGTAACGCTTCACGCGGTGCGCCATGTCGGGCATCACGTGGCTCATGAACTGTTGCGCCTGTTCATAGATTTCGTCGGTGTCGATCAGCACTTCGCCGATGTCCGGCTGGAAGTAATCGCGGATCGCGCGGATGACGAGCGACGATTCCTGATAGATCAGGAACGCGCCGTTGGACGACTTGCCGGCGCCTTCGATCGCGCGCCACAGTTGCATCAGGTAGTTCAGGTCCCACTGCAGTTCTTCGACGTTACGGCCGATACCGGCAGTGCGCGCGATCACCGACATGCCTTGCGGCAGGTCGAGCTTGTCCATCGTTTCGCGCAGTTCCTGGCGTTCTTCGCCTTCGACACGGCGCGATACGCCGCCGCCGCGCGGGTTGTTCGGCATCAGGACGAGGTAGCGGCCGGCCAGCGAAATGAACGAGGTCAGGGCAGCGCCCTTGTTGCCGCGTTCTTCTTTTTCGACCTGGACCATGATTTCCTGGCCTTCGCGCAGCGCTTCCTTGATGGAGCAATTGCGCACGTCGACACCTTCACGGAAATACGTGCGGGCGACTTCTTTGAAGGGGAGGAAACCGTGGCGGTCTTCGCCGTAGCTGACGAAGCAGGCTTCGAGGGAGGGTTCGATGCGGGTGATGACACCCTTGTAGATATTCGACTTGCGCTGTTCGCGACCGGCAGTCTCGATATCGATGTCGATCAGCTTCTGGCCATCGACAATAGCGACGCGCAGCTCTTCTTGCTGCGTCGCGTTAAACAACATGCGTTTCATTTTTAGTACTCCGTGACCCGGGGGCCGTGTGAAGGCCGCCCTCACGGGCGGCGCAGCTACAGGGATGTATGCGGGGACGGGTGACAGGAGGGGGTATGCCCGGGCGTGCGGTACAGCAAAGTAATTTCGCTGCCGCAACGGGGCGCTGTGGGGCCGAACGTCATTGTCTAAACACGCCGCAACTTTTGTTCGTTACCTGCCACCACATTGGGGTTGGCACAGCAACGAACAAGGGAGGGTGTGCCACAGCCAGCCGACCCTGGGCGCCAGCAACCGACCGGCCTGGAGGCGAAGAGACAGCCTTGCTCAAGCGGTGTGGATGCTGCAGCAGCGGGGTCAGCGAAAACGACAAGCGTTATCGACACCATCAACCGGCAAGCACTTTGTTAAGGATGCTTGCTGGTACTTATCCTTAAGAATCCTGACAATCCAATCCGGCATCATTGCGCGCAATCCGATTACAAATCGGTTGCAACCTTGATTGGCGCAAGGATGTGCGTACACGTTCTTTCCATCGAATTTGCACTTGGCGGGGCCGATGGGGCGTGCCCCAGTGTAAAATTTCATTTTAATTCTTACACCAGCAGAGGTTTGACCGCCGCCTGTCGATTATATATTCAAAATGAAGGACTTAGAGAGAATTTCTGGGAAGACAGACCGAATGGCAATGCAGAACGATAGTGTCCCCCCTTCATCCCCCGCAGCACTGCAAGCGCAGTTCGTGACAATCGACGAAGAAGAAGCCGGCCAGCGCATCGACAACTACCTGTTGCGTGTCTGTAAAGGCGTACCAAAGAGCCACATCTACCGCATCCTTCGCTCCGGCGAAGTCCGTGTCAACAAGGGCCGCATCGACCAGTTGTACCGCCTGGTTGCCGGTGACACCGTCCGTATTCCACCCATCCGCATCGCTGAAAAGTCGAGCGAACACGCCGCGCCCGGCGCTGAATTTGCCGTCGTCTATGAAGACGCGCATCTGCTGGTGATCGACAAGCCCTGTGGCGTGGCCGTGCACGGCGGCTCCGGTGTGTCGTACGGCGTGATCGAACAATTGCGCGCCGCGCGCCCGCAAGCAAAGTTTTTGGAACTGGTGCACCGGCTCGACCGGGAGACATCGGGCCTCTTGTTGATCGGCAAGAAACGCAGCGCGCTGACGCATCTGCATGACCAGATGCGCGAAGGCACGACCGACAAGCGTTACTATGCAGCCGTGAAAGGCGACTGGGTGAACAAGCGTCAGCACATCCGCTTGCCGCTGCATAAATACACGAGTGCAGAGGGCGAGAAGCGCGTGCTGGTCCAGCCCGGTGGTCAGGAAGCGCACACGATTTTCAGTTTGTTAAAAAAATGGCACAATTTCGCCTTGCTTGAAGCCGAGCTCAAGACAGGACGCACGCACCAGATCCGGGTTCACCTGGCCTCGTCGGGCTTTCCGATCCTGGGCGACGAAAAGTACGGTGACTTCGCGTTCAACAAGCAATTGCACAAGGCGACCGACAGCCGTGGCGCGCTCAAGCGCATGTTCTTGCATGCGCACCAGATCACGTTCACGCATCCGGATTCGGGCGAGCGCATGACCTTGCGCGCGCCGATGCCGGCCGAGTGCGAGCGTTTCCTGACCAGTCTGGGCGCCCCGGTGTAACACCGGCTGGCGCAGAGCAACCACATTGCGCAAGTACGACAGCGCACCAATAAAAAACAACAGGGGACCGGCGGCCTTGCCGCCACTAATTATGGCTAGAAAACAATTCGACCTGATCGTCTTCGATTGGGACGGCACCTTGATGGACAGTACCGCCGCCATCGTCAAGTGCATTCAGGCGGCGGCGCGTGACCTGGGCTTGCCGGTGCCAACCGATTCGTCGGCCGCGCACGTCATCGGCCTCGGCCTGGCCGAAGCGATGCAGGCGGTGATGCCCGATATCCAGCCGGCGCTGTATCCGCGCATGGTCGAGCGTTACCGGCACCATTTCCTGACCAAGGACCACCAGCTGGTGCTGTTCAAGGGCGTGCCCGAGATGCTCAATGCATTGTCGAACGAAGGCTACTTTTTGGCCGTCGCCACTGGCAAGAGCCGGGTTGGTCTGAACCGCGCGCTCAATGCGACCGGGCTGCTGTCGATCTTCGATGCCACACGTTGCGCCGATGAGACATTCTCCAAGCCGCATCCGGCGATGCTGCAGGAGCTGACGCGCGAGCTCGGCCAGGATTTGCGGCGCACGGTGATGATCGGCGACACAACGCACGACCTGCTGATGGCCACGAATGCCGGCGCCGCCGGTATCGCGGTCGAGTTCGGCGCCCATCCGGTCAGCCAGCTTCACGCCTGCCAGCCATTGTTCTCTGCCAGGAACATCCCCGAGCTGCATGACTGGTTGCTCGAGCACGCCTGAAGCCTGGGAAACGGCGGGCCCGTGGCGTACGGGTGGTCTTGCCGACCGTACGCGACGGCGCTGGCAAGATATACTGACTGCCGCACGAACAGCCCCGCGCGTGACGCGCGGGGACGGCGTTTCGTCGTCCACCTTCCGACTTTATGAGTGACCATACGAGCATTGACCAACCTGGCGACAGCCGGCTCGCGTCGAATCCGACGATGAGCAACTGGGAGCGCGACACGCTCGAGAAACTGGTATTTGCCACGGTCCAGGAGCGCCGCTCTGCGCGCCGCTGGAGCATCTTCTTCAAGCTCGGCTTCCTGATCGTGGCGCTGCTGGCCCTGTGGGCCTACTACGACTTCAACTTCGCCAGCGGCGACACCGAAAACCTCGGCCGCCACACGGCGCTGATCGAAATCAATGGTGAAATCGAAGCCGAAGGCAGCGGCGCGGCCGACACCGTGATCCCGTCGCTGAACAAGGCGTTCTCCGATCCCGGCTCGGCCGCCGTCGTGCTGCGCATCGACAGCCCGGGCGGCAGCCCGGTCCAGGCCGGCATCATCGTCGACGAAATCCAGCGCCTCAAGCGTGGCTATCCCGATAAACCGCTGTACGTCGTGGTCGACGAGATCTGCGCCTCGGGCGGCTACTACATCGCCTCGGCCGCCGACCGCATCTACGTCAACAAGGCCTCGATCGTCGGCTCGGTCGGCGTGTTGATGGACAGCTTCGGCTTTACGGGCACGATGGAAAAGCTGGGTGTCGAGCGCCGCCTGCTGACGGCCGGCGAAAACAAAGGGTTTCTCGATCCGTTCAGCCCGCAATCGGAAAAGCACCGCGAACATGCCCAGGAGATGCTCAATGAGATCCACCAGCAATTCATCTCGGTGGTGCGCGCCGGACGCGGCAAGCGCCTGAAAGAAACGCCCGAGACGTTCTCGGGCCTGTACTGGACCGGTGCACGCGCCATCGACATGGGCCTGGCCGATGCCTTCGGCACGGTCGACACCGTGGCGCGCGACATCGTCAAGGCCGAAGACATCGTCGATTACACGGCGCACGAAGGCTTGCCGGAACGGGTGCTGAAGAAATTCGGGGCGTCGGTGGGTGAAAGCGCCGTCCGGGCGGCGTATCACAGCGCCGTGCCCAAATTGCGCTGAGCATGTTGTCCTTGAAACCAGAGAATATGCGGCTATAGTGAAACGGTGGCCGACGCTGCGGTGGATCAGTCAAGCTGCTTGCCCATTGATCCCGGACGGTGAACGCTGGCGACCGCACTCCTGTGCGGTTTTCGAGAGAATTTTTATTCCTCGCGGTAAGACTGTCCCGGGCGCGTGCATGCGCGCAGCGGGAATGGAAACGACGGCTCAGGCCGTCGTTTTCTTTTGGTGGGCCCGATCTGGCGTGATCGTGGACGTAGGGTGGGCGGGTTTTCCCGCCCACGCGTTCGACGCACCTTCGCTTATCACGGAGCACGCTTGGTTTGAACGCGTGGGCGGCGCAGCCGCCCACCCTACGTCTGCCGACGAGGCTGCCGTGTTTTTTTTGGTGGACAGGGAGTGCGGCTGGCGCTGCCGTGACGGGCGTTGCAGGAATCAGGTCAGGCTGCCGCACTGGCGGCGTCGTCATCGCGGCCGGTGCGGCGTGACGGGTGGTGCAGTTCATTGTCGCTGCAGTGGTCGGTTACGCTGTCATCCGCATGGGGCGTTACGGGCGACACGAGGCGCGGCGGGTGCCACATGGTGGGCTGGCGCAAGGGTGGCAAATCGTCATGCTGGGCAAAGCCGCCGCGTTCGAGCCAGCCCTGATGGTCACCGCCGACACGGGCAAACCACGCAGCGCGCAACCGGAACTGTTCGTCGTGTGGCAGCAGGCGGGCGCCGCTGCTCCAGCGCGACAATGCCATCAGCGTGGGAAAAAGCGCCGCATGGGCTCGTGCAAGGCGCTGGCGCGCGCAATGCACTTCATGCGGGGACAGCTTTTCATAGCAGGGATCGAGATCATCGTTCACGTTCAGTCCTGTTCTCTGACGGAATTGCACCTTGATGTATGGCAAACAACCATCATGGTCGTTAGGCGGATTCCTAACATGTTGAAGTCTATCAATAAGAATTTCTGCAGACTTGACGCTGCTCAAATGAATCGCGGCATGCATGTTGACTAAAAAACATTGCTCTAATTGTCAGTCTGTCCGCGCCGGACCTGTTCTGGTAAAGTCTCGCCCCATGAGTAAATTGTCCCTAGACCGCATCCTGCAATCGCAGGGATTCGGCACCCGCAAGTACTGCCGCGCCCTGATCGAGGATGGCGACGTCACCATCAATGGCGAGGTTGCCGATAACTTCAAGGCCACCTTCGAGACGGACGGCCTGGTGCTGACTGTGTTCGATGAGGAGTGGGCGTACCGCGAGCACGTCTATATCGCGCTGTACAAGCCGGCCAACTTCGAATGCTCGCGCAAGCCGAGCCACCATCCTGGCGTGCTGACCCTGTTGCCAGAGCAATTTACCTGGCGCGATGTGCAGCCGGTCGGCCGACTCGATCATGACACGACCGGTCTGCTCCTGATGTCGGACGACGGCCCGTTCATCCACGCGCAAAGCTCGCCCAAGCGCCACGTGCCCAAGGTGTACCACGCCACGACGGCCGAGCCCGTTACCGAGGAACTCGTCGCCAGGCTGCTCGCTGGCGTGCAGCTGCACGACGAGCCGGCGCCATTGAAGGCGGTGTCGTGCGTCAAGCTGGGCGAACAATCCATCGAGATCGTGCTGGAGCAGGGCAAATACCACCAGGTCAAGCGCATGCTGGCCGCTGCCGAGAACCATTGCAGCGCGCTGCACCGGGCCCAGATCGGCGGCTTGACGCTGGCCGCGCTGGGACTCGAAGAAGGCGAGTGGTGCTTCCTCGATCAGGCACAGCTGGATTTGCTCGTACCTGGCTGACATACCACATCCGCATGCTGTTGTGGAAATTTCACAACGGAACATGCTTAACCACAATATTCGTGCGACATAGTCAGCCGATTTCCGCGACACTCCGTTCCGACGGCGTCCGGGTACCGGTTGTCGCACGAATGAATTTTCCAGAAAAATAACCATGTACGCATACCGACCGCGCCTCTCCCATTCCCTCGCCCTGATTCCATTGCTGCTGGCGCTGCCAGTCATGGCACAGAGCCAGCCGGCCACCCTGGCCGAATGCACCCCGATCCTCGACAGCGCCCAGCGCCTCGCCTGCTTCGACCGCGTTGCGAGCACCGGCAGCGCCGCTGCCGCGAGCACCGCATCGACCCCGGTCGTTGCACCGGCCGTGGCCGCCCAGAGCGCGTTCGACGCACCGCTGAACAGCGCCGTCGACCACACCGCCACCGTCGATCCAACCGTCCAGGCCGCCGCTGAATACACGCTGAGCAGCCATTGGGAACTCGATCCACGTGACAAGCGCGGCGCGTTCAAGTTCCGTCCGCACCACCCGAACTACCTGATCGCCACCCGTACCCACCGCCCGAACGAAGCGCCGTATGCGGACTTCCTGGCGACCGATCCGGATGCCGAAGGCTTGTCGAAGGCCGAACTGGAATTCCAGCTCAGCGTGAAGATGAAGCTGGTCGAAACCCTGTTCGAGCAACCGATCGACGTCTGGTTCGGCTATACCCAGAATTCGTTCTGGCAGGCGGCCAACCACAAGGCATCGAGCCCGTTCCGCGAAACCAATTACCAGCCGGAGATCATGGCTGTCATGCCACTGGACTTCGCGCTGGCCGGCATCAATGTGCGCTTCCTGAACCTGGGCTTCGTGCACCAGTCGAACGGTCAGTCGTCGAGCCTGTCGCGCAGCTGGAACCGCTACTACGCCCAGGTCGGCCTGGAACGTGGTCCGCTGACCATGACCGCCAAGCTCTGGAAGCGCGTCAATGAATCGCTGGAAGACGACAACAACCCGGACATCACCGATTACATGGGTCGCTTCGAACTGGCCGGTAATTACCGCATGGGTAGTGGCCATGAAGTCTCGGCCCTCGTGCGCCGTAACTTCAGCACCGACAAGGGTGCAGTGCAGGTCGGCTGGGCCTTCCCATTGGTCGGCCCGATCAAGGGCTATGTCAATGCGTTCGCCGGCTATGGCCAGAGCATGATCGACTACAACTACTTCCAACGCAGCCTGGGCGTCGGTGTCATCGTCAAGTATTGATCGTTTCACACCTGCCGTACCGTAGAATGGCGGGCTTGATTCTTCGAGCCCGCCCATGAAACTTGCCTCGCTGGACGACGGCACCCGCGACGGCCAACTGGCCGTGGTGTCGCGCGACCTGTCCACTGCCCACATTGCCGACGGCATCGCGCCGAGTCTGCGCGCCGCGCTCGATGACTGGGTCTTCATTGCCCCGCAACTCGATGCACTCTACCGTCAACTGAACGACGGCAAAGGCGACGCCAAAGCGCGCCGCGCGTTCGACTTCGACCCCACCCGTTGCATGGCGCCATTGCCGCGCGCGAGTGCCCGCGTGTGCGGCGCCACCTATCTTCACCATTACGACCTGGAACAGCGCGCACTTGGCAGCAGCTTGGCGGCCGCATGGCGCGACGCGCCGCAGCTGCGCCAGGCCGCAGCCGATGGGTTGCTCGGCCCCACACAGGATCTGGTGCTGACGCGCGAAGAATGGGGCATCGACTTTGGCGCCGAGCTGGCCATCGTCAGTGGCGACCTGCGCCAGGGTGCGACACCCGATGCGGCGCTGGGCCAGATCCGCCTGTTGTTGCTGGCCAATGACATCACGCTGCGCAACCTGGCGCCGGATGCGCTGGCGGCGGGCTTTGGCCTGCAGGCCAAACCGGCCACCGCGTTTGCCCCAGTGGCCGTCACGCCGGACGAATTGGGCGATGCCTGGGCGGCCGGGAAAGCCGCGCTGCCGCTGCGTGTGCGCCTCAATGGCAATCCGGTCGGCACGCTCGAGGCGGGCGAGGACATGACGTTCAATTTTGCGCAGCTGTTGTCGGCGCTGGCAATGACGCGGCCGGTGACGGCGGGGACGATTGTCGGCTCGGGCGTCGTGTCGAACCGGGCGACCCGGCGCCACACGCCGGGCTACGCCAGCCTTGCCGAGGCGCGCTGGATCGAGATGGCCGCTGGCGGCGACGCGGTCACGCCGTTCATGCGCTTTGGCGACACGGTGCGCATCGAGATGCTCGACGAGAAGGGCACATCGCTGTTTGGCGCGATCGAGCAGATACTCAGGGCCGCGGTGGCTTGACGCCGGGCTCGTCCCAGAAGCCGTCATTGCTTGGTTCGCCACGCAGATCGACGCGCACCGGCCGGGTGATCCGGCGCAGCGCATCGGCGCGCACCAGCCGCCCATCCGGTTCATGCAGCCGGTACCAGAGAAACGCCACGCCGGACAAGGCCAGGTGCTCGCCCGTGAACAGGCGATTGCGCTGTACGGCAAGGCCTTCGAGCCGCAGGTCGACATCGAGCACCAGTGCGCCGCTGCTGCGTTCGGCCTGGCCGAGATAGCGCGCCGTTGTGAACAAGGGGCTCTTGTCGCTGGCTTCGCCCGCCCGCAGCGAGTCGATGAAGCTGTCGACCGCCTTGCGCTGCACCGTCGCAGCGGCCGCAATAGCGGCGAGCTCTTTCTTGCGCTCGCCCTTGGCGCCGGCGGCCAGCAGGTCGAGTGCATCGATGTGCTGCGCGAGCGTGGCGCGCTCCAGTCCCACCAGCCGCACCCGTTCCAGCAGCGCCGCATGGCGCGTGACGTCGAGTTCGCCCATATAACCGTCGCTCAGGCCAGCCATGCGGGCAGGGCAGCTGCGCGCCATGGCACTGGCAAACAGGGCGCGGGCGCCGTTGCCGTAGGCGGTGCCGGCGAGCGTGGTGTCGGTCTTGAACAGGCTGGCGAGGTCGGCCCCGGCGCGCAGCACCATCGCCGGCGCGGTCAGCCAGGCCAGCAGCAGGGCGCTGCGCCGGTGCGCGGCCGCTGGCGTGCTGGCCTCGATGTAGCGTTGCAGCGCGGCGTTGCGCAGGGACAGCTCCTGTGCCTGGCGCACCAGCGCGGCATCGACGGTGCGTGCCACCACGATGCCCTGGCTGACAAGCGGGTCGTACAGGATGACGAGGCGCTCGGGTGGCAACATGTGGCAGACGTCGGCTGCCAGCTCGAGCGTCAGGTCGAACGCACGCGCCAGACCGGCGGCGCCGAAACCGCGCGTATCGACGCTTCCGCTCAGCGCTTTGGTTTGCGCCAGCGGCAGGCGCGCCAGCAATTCGGCGCGCTCGGCTTCGGCGATTGCCTGCCGGGCTTCGGCTTCCTGCAGCCGCGCCCTTGCTTCGGGCAGGTCGGACGATGCAGAACTTTGCGCATTTGAATGTGCAGAATACAGGGCGCCCAGACATAACATGACGATCAAATAGAACGCTCGTGCGGTTGAATATCGACACGCCATGATTCGCTCCAATTGATTAACAAGAAATAAATCTATCTAAATATCACTAGAGAAAAGTGTAACAATTTGTGGAGAAATGGTAGGAGAAGTATCTGTACTATTGATTGTTGCAGCGCAACGTACCTAAAATCACCAAATAAATCGTTCACAATCAAGGGCTTGCACATCACTATTAATGATGAGTGAAATTGCATGAGAAACTCTGCAGCAACACGATTGGGGGAGAAATGACCCGAAATGCGATAGAATTGACGAGTTAACAAAGTGGTTCTATGAGTATTTATAACCTGCCATTAGCCGGCCTCGAAATCGGCTTCGCCACATCGCTGATCGTATCGCTCCTGCTCGTGCTCACCACACGCTGGCACGGCCGCTACTCGCTTGATGCAACGCGTGGCGTGCAGAAATTCCATATCACCCCAACCCCGCGTATCGGCGGCGCCGCCATCATGACCGGCCTCTGGCTGGCGCTGGGCGTCCTGCCGCAGGCGCAGCGCGATTTGCTGCTGCCCGTTCTCATTGCCTCGCTGCCAGCCTTTGTCTTTGGCCTGGCCGAAGACCTGACCCGCACTGTCTCCGTCCGCACCCGCCTGTTGGCCACGATCGGCAGTGGCGTGGTGTGCTGGTTCCTCACCGGCGTTACGCTGCAGCACACCGGCTTGCCACTGCTCGACGGCATGCTCGGCTGGCTGCCGTTCTCGGTGTTGTTCACCGCGTTTGCCGTTGGCGGCGTGGCCAATGCCGTCAATATCATCGATGGTTTCAATGGCCTGGCCAGCGGCACGGTCGTCATCGGCCTGGGCACGCTGGGCCTGATCGCCATGGGCGCTGGCGACGTTCACCTGGCGCAGCTGTGCTTCGTGATCTGCGCCGTGACCGCCGGCTTTTTTGTCGTCAATTTCCCGTTAGGCAAGCTGTTCCTTGGGGATGGCGGCGCCTATCTGCTTGGCTTCCTGCTGGCCTGGTTGTCCGTGATGCTGGTCTACCGCAATCCATCGGTGTCGGCCTGGGCGCCGCTGCTGGCCTGCGCCTACCCGGTTTTCGAGACGGTGTTTACGATCATGCGCCGCCTGTGGTGCCGTCGTCATCCGGGCCATCCGGACAGCTGGCACCTGCATAGCCTGGTCAAAACGGCGATCACGGCACGCTACCTGCGCATGCTGCCCCCGCCGCTGCGCAATGCCTTCGTCTCACCGGTTTCGTGGGGCATCGCCCTGGTGCCGGCGGCACTGGCCGTCAATTATGCGGGCGACCCAGAGGTGCTGGTGCAGGGGGCGCTGGCCAGCTTTGCGCTGTATCTGGGGGTGTATGCACTGGTCGTTTCGGCCTGGCGTGCCCGTCGCCGCCACGCACCGGGCTTGATGCCGGTCGCTGCTGCACCGCTGGCGGTCAAGCCCCTTGTCACGACCAGCAGCAATGGCCAGGGCGCCACGTCCGGCCTGGTGGCTGCCCGCATCGCTGCCAATCCCTCCGCCAACCAGCCTGGCGGCTTGGCGGATCACAGCCACAAGCAGGCAGCGCCGGTCCTCGCGCGCCGCCGCATGTAATCTCCACGCAGTCTGTAGCAAGTCCTCCGCACGACGCCGCCCCTGAACTGGGGCCGGTTTCCCCGTTTGTTCTCGATCTGTCCCCACAGCAATTTCAGCGATAATCTCGCTCGCGCGTACCAAAGCGCGGCCGAGACATTCAAGAGCAATCGAGCGGGGGCACCATGTCGGATGATAGCGACGCAGAAAAGACCGAAGACGCATCGCCCAGAAAGATCGAGAAAGCGCGCGAAGAAGGCGACGTTCCCCGATCGCGCGAGCTGGCGACATTCACGGTCCTGATGACGGCCGGCGCCTGCCTGTGGGCCTTTGGCGGCATGCTCGTCGGCCGGCTGGCAACCTCGCTGAAGTCCGGTCTCACGCTCGACCGGGAACAAATCTTCAATCCCAATATCCTGCTCGAACGCATTCTCAACGACATCGTCAGCGTCATGCTGGCGTGCCTGCCGATTGCCGGCGCCGTCATGCTCATCGCCTTGATTTCGCCGATGCTGATTGGCGGCTGGCTGTTTTCGGCGAAGGCATTCATGCCCAACTTCGGCAAGCTCAACCCGATCAAGGGGATCGGCAATATGTTCTCCAAGAACGCGCTGGTCGAGCTGCTCAAAGCCATCATCAAGACGATCGTCATCGGCGTGGTGGCCTGGATCGTCGTCAGCGGCCAGAAAGAGGCGATGCTGGGTCTGGCGGTCGAGCCGCTCAATGAAAGCAGCGCCCATGTCGGCGACATGATCGGCCGCTCGTTCCTGTTCATCACCGGCGCGCTGGGGGTGATCGCCCTCATCGATGGGCCGTATCAGTTGTGGCATTGGAAAGACAAACTGAAAATGACGCGCCAGGAAATGATCCAGGAATCGAAGGAATCGGACGGCAATCCTCAGATTAAGGGGAAGATTCGGCAGATGCAGCGCGAAATGGCCCGGGGCCGGATGATGCAAAATGTCCCTACTGCTGATGTGATCGTTACCAATCCGACGCATTATGCAGTCGCACTGAAGTACGCGGATGGCAAGGGAGCACCGCGGGTGGTGGCCAAGGGCGTCGATGACGTCGCGGCCAAGATCCGCGAAATGGGCGCCGAGAACAAGGTGCCCATGCTCGAAGCCCCGGCCCTGGCCCGCGCCCTGTTCAAGCACACCGAGATCGATGAAGAGATTCCGGAAAAGCTGTACTCGGCGGTGGCGGAAGTGCTGGCCTACGTGTACCAGCTGCGGGCTTACAAGAAAGGCGAGGGCGACTACCCGGATCGCCCGACCAGGTTGAAAGTACCTGCCGAGATGGACCCGCTGAACCCGGCCTCGCAACAGCGACCGGCACCCGATAATGGAGCAACTGAATGACCAACAGCATGAAACTGCCAGCCTGGATGAGCGGCCTTGGAGCACAAGGCGGCAAGGCAGCAGCCCCGATCCTGATCATCATGCTGTTGGCGATGATGATCTTGCCGTTGCCGGCGTTCGTGCTGGACGTGTTTTTCAGTTTCAATATTGCGCTGTCGATCATCGTGCTGCTGACTGCGCTGTACACGGTCAAGCCGCTCGATTTTCTGGCCTTCCCGGCCATCCTGCTGGTCTCGACGATGCTGCGCCTGGCGCTCAACGTTGCCTCAACCCGTATCGTGCTGACCGAAGGCCATACGGGCGGCGCCGCTGCCGGCAAGGTCATCGAGGCTTTCGGCCACTTCCTGATCGGCGGTAACTACACCGTCGGTATCGTCGTCTTCGTCATCCTGACCATCATCAACTTCTCGGTCGTGACCAAGGGCGCGGGCCGTATCGCCGAAGTCGGTGCACGTTTCGCACTGGACGCGATGCCGGGCAAGCAGATGGCCATTGACGCCGACCTGAACGCCGGCCTGATCGGCGAAGACGAAGCGCGCAAGCGCCGCCAGGAAGTCTCGCAAGAAGCCGAATTCTATGGCGCGATGGACGGTGCCTCGAAGTACGTGAAGGGCGATGCCGTCGCCGGTATCATGATTACCGTCATCAACATCATCGGCGGCCTGATCGTTGGCGTCGTGATGCACGACCTGGCCATTGGCGAAGCCACCAAGATCTACACGCTGCTGGCCATCGGTGACGGCCTGGTCGCACAGATTCCTTCGCTGATCATCTCGATCGCGGCCGGTATGGTGGTCTCGCGCGTGGCCAACGATGAAGATGTCAGCTCGCAGCTGACCACGCAACTGTTTGCCCGCCCTGAATCGCTGTACATCACGGCGGCCATCATCGGCGGCCTGGGCATGATCCCGGGCATGCCGAACTTCGTGTTCCTGCTGCTGGCCGGCTCGCTCGCTGCCGGTGGTTATTTCATCTCGAAGCGCAAGAAGGAAGCACCGGCGCAGGCAGAGGCCGCCGCCGTGGCCGATGCCGCAGCCGCTGCCCGTACGGCCCCGGCCGAGAGCGAAGAAGCGACCTGGCAGGACGTGATGCCAGTCGACACGCTGGGCCTGGAAGTGGGCTACCGCCTGATTCCGCTGGTCGACAAGAACCAGGGCGGCGAGCTGCTCAAGCGCATCAAGGGTATCCGCAAGAAGTTCGCGCAGGAAGTGGGCTTTCTGGCGCCGCCGGTACACATCCGCGACAACCTCGAACTCAAGCCATCGGCCTACCGCATCACGCTCAAGGGTGTCGAAGTGGGCAGTGGCGAAGCCCTCAACGGCCAGTTTTTGGCGATCAACCCGGGCATGGCCAGCGGCACGCTGCCAGGCGTGGTCACCACCGACCCGGCCTTCGGCCTGCCCGCGACCTGGATCGAAGCGAGCCTGCGCGACGAAGCGCAAAGCATGGGCTACACGGTGGTCGATGCGGGCACCGTCGTTGCCACGCACCTGAACCACCTGATCACGCTGCACGCGTCGGAACTGCTGGGCCGCATGGAAGTGCAGGCGCTGCTGGACCACCTGGGCAAGGAAACCCCGAAACTGGTCGAAGACCTGGTGCCGAAAGTCGTCTCGCTGTCGACGCTGCAGAAAGTGCTGCAGAACCTGCTGGTCGAAGGCGTGCACATCCGCGACATGCGCTCGATCATCGAAGCATTGTCGGAGCACGCCGGCATGACGCAGGACCCGGCTGAACTGACCGCCGTGGTGCGCGTGTCGCTGGGCCGCGCCATCGTCCAGCAATTGTTCCCGGGAGAAAACGAGCTGTCGGTGATGACGCTGGACAACCGCCTCGAGCGCCTGTTGATGCAGGCGATGGGCGCCGGCGGCGACGGTACCGGCATCGAGCCGGGCCTGGCCGACACCATCGCCCAGCAGGCGGCGCACGCCGCCAACCAGCAAGAGCAGATGGGCCTGTCGCCCGTGCTCTTGGTGCCAGCGCCGCTGCGCGTGCTGCTGTCGCGCTTTTTGCGCCGCGCCGTGCCGGCTCTCAAGGTGCTGTCGCATGCCGAAGTGCCCGAGACCAAGACGATTCGCGTGACGAGCCTGGTGGGTGTGCCGATGTAACAGGCAGGGGCAGCGCAGGCGCTGCCCTGTGCCCGTCATGCCGGGTTGCCCGCTGCCACAGCGGCGCGCCATGGCGCCTAGCCAATCACAATCTGCTCTTCGATCGGCCCCAGGTCGGTGATGGTCACCATCACATGCAAGGGGCTGTTCCAGTCGACATGCAGATGAAACTCGACACCACCGACGTTGCCTTCGGGATCATGCGGCCCGATATTGGTGACATACACATTGGCTTCGCCCAGCAGAGGGCGGCCGGGTGGTGAATCGAACGGGTCGGCCGTCGGCCGCCATTCGGCCGCTGTATTCAGTACGGCCGAGCGTTCGGTGAGGCCGTCCCAGCCGAAATTCTGGCGTACACGGCCCTTTATGTTTCGGTAGATCAGCCGGATCGAGCGTGCCATGAGAGTCTCCTGATGAGTAGAACTGGCACGCCAGCCGTACCAGTCCCGGTTCGACCCGGCCTGCATCGGCAAGATCGGCACGCGCACGCCACCTTTTTGCGCTGACGCAAACCCGGGCAGCACCCGCACCTACCTGCCAAATTTCAAGAAACCAGTATCACTTTTTCTGATTGTGGGGAAATAGGCCCTTTTCCCCGTCCTTCTCGCTTGATCGTTTCCACACGGCATCGACAATAATGATTCCTATCGATGGGCATGTGCCCGTCATGCAGAACATAGATTGAAGTGCGGAGAACCACGATGAAAGTGAAGAAATTTACAGCGGCAACTTCCCGGGATGCCTTGCGCAAGGTGCGCGAAGCCCTGGGTCCGGATGCCGTCATCCTGTCCAACCGTCCGGTCGACGGCGCCGTCGAAATCCTGGCACTCGATAACGACGATGTGGCGTCGCTGTCTGCACCTGTCGCCGATTCCGAGATGGCCCAGCCAAAACCGCAGTTGCAGCACTTTGACGAACTCGCGCCAGCAGCGCCGCGCGCCACCCCGGCACGCCGCTACCAGGATGCCGGTCCGGTGATGAACGCGCCGGCCGCGCCTGCCTATGTCGCACCTGTCGCCCCACTGGCCCCGGTCGAGCCGGCCGCAACCTACGCCGAACGCCGCGCCCCTGCGCCTGAACCAACGATCGACATGGCTGCCATGACCGCCATGATGAGCGCTGCCATCACCCAGGCCAAGGAATCGGCGACCTCGGAAGTGAGCAACATGATGAGCGAAATCCGCGCCATGCGCGGCCTGATGGAAACCCAGCTGGCCGAACTGTCGTGGGGCTCGACCGCCCAGCGCGAACCGCACAAGGCGACCGTGCTGCGCGAAATGCTGGCTGCCGGTTTCTCGGCCACGCTGGCACGCTACATCATCGAAAAAATGCCGGCCATGAACGACGCGGCGCAAGCGATGCGCTGGGTGAAGACCGTGCTGGGCCGCAACCTGGCGACCATCGGCAACGAAGACGCGATGCTGTCCGAAGGTGGCGTGTTCGCGCTGGTCGGCCCGACCGGCGTGGGCAAGACCACCACCACGGCCAAGCTGGCCGCGCGCTGCGTGATGCGCCACGGCCCGGACAAGCTGGCCCTGATCACCACCGACGCCTATCGTATCGGCGGTCACGAACAACTGCGCATCTACGGCAAGATCCTCGGCGTGATGGTGCACTCGGTGAAGGACGAGGCCGACCTGCGCATCGCCCTGAAAGAACTGCGCAACAAGCACACGGTGCTGATCGACACCATCGGCATGTCGCAGCGTGACCACATGGTGGCCGAGCAGGTCGCGATGCTGTCGGGCTCGGGCGCCGAAGTCAAACGCCTGCTGTGCCTGAACTCGACGTCGACCAACGAAACGCTCAACGAAGTCGTCCGCGCCTATCAGGGCAGCGGCCTGCACGGCGCGATCATGACCAAGATGGACGAAGCGGCCTCCACCGGCGGCGTGCTCGACATCGTGATCCGCCAGAAGCTCAAACTGCATTACGTCTCGAACGGCCAGCGCGTGCCGGAAGACCTGCACGTGGCCGACAGCGCGATGCTGATCGACCGCGCGTTCCGCAACCGTGGCACTGCCCCTGCGGACGCCGACCTGCCGCTGCTGATGGCAGCCACTGCAAAGGCCAACCGCAGCGAGGTGTCGCATGGCTAGTTTTGACTTCGATCAGGCCGAAGGCCTGCGCCGCATGCTGCAAGGCCCGCGTCCGCGCGTGGTCACGTTTCTGTCGGCCACGCCGGAAGACGACAAGGGCGCGATGCTGGTGAACCTGGGCGCCTCGCTGGCCCAGGCCGGTAACGAAGTGCTGATCGTCGACGCCTGCAACGTCGAGTACGGTGTCGCCCGCCGCCTGGGCCTGAACCGCGGTGCCTCGCTGCTGCAGGTCGCGCGCCAGGAAAGCGCGCTGAATCAGGTGATCCATCCGGCCCCGCAAGGCTTCTCGGTGGTGCCGATGGGCACGCCCGAATCGACCGACGATGTGCGGCGCCTGGGCAAGACGTTCGACGTACTGGCCACGCAGGCGGCCATCGTGATCGTCGATGGTGAACTGGGCCCGGACGGCGAGTTCCCGGTGCCGTTGATGTCCAGTTCGGAGATCGTGATCCAGGTGTCGACCAGCGCGGCCTCGATCACCAATGCCTACTCGCTCATCAAGCGCCTGACGCAGGAACTGGGCCGCCGGCCATTCGGCATCCTGGTGACGGGCGCGACTGAGGGGGAGGCCAAGGTGGTATACGATAATATGTCATTGGCAGCAACACGTTATCTGGCCGTCAAGCTCAGTTTCATGGGCGCCGTGCCGGCCGACGAATACCTGCACCGCGCCGCGCGCCTGGGCCGGGCCGTGGTCGATGCCTTCCCGCTGGCCGGCGCATCGGTTGCGTTTCGCCAGCTGGCCGGCAAGTTCGCACTGCCTGCACTGCCGCAGTTCGGCCGCCAGGGCAGCGCGTCCATCGGTTCCTGACACAGTCGCCATCGACATATAAAGAAAAAGACATACGCCAGCATGTATACGGTCAAAGGGAAAGCGGACAAGAATTCTTTGCTGACGGAGCACATGCCGTTGGTAAAGCGTCTTGCCCACCACATGAAGGCGAAGCTGCCGCCTTCGGTGGAGGTCGATGACCTGATCCAGGCCGGCATGATTGGGTTGCTCGACGCGATCAACCGCTACGAAGACGACCACGGCGCCCAGTTCGAGACCTACGCCGTGCTGCGCATCCGCGGCGCGATGCTCGACGAGCTGCGTTCGAGCGACTGGATGCCGCGCAGCACGCGCCAGAACATGCGCAAGGTCGAAGGTGCGATGCAGTCGCTGCAGCAGCGCCTGGGCCGTCCGCCCAGCGAATCCGAAGTGGCCGCGTCGCTCAAGATCTCGCTCGACGAGTACCAGGACATGCTGGCCGATTCCGGCGGCCACCAGCTGCTGTACTACGAAGACTTTCATGCCGACGAAGGCAGCGACAATTTCCTCGACCGCTATGCAGTGGACGATGCCGATCCGCTGCGCAGCCTGATGGAAACCGATTTCCGCCAGGCCGTGATTGACGCGATCGACAAGCTGCCGCCGCGCGAAAAACTCCTGATGGGCCTGTACTACGAAGAAGAACTGAACCTGAAGGAAATTGGCGCCGTGATGGGCGTGAGTGAATCGCGGGTGTCGCAGCTGCACACCCAGGCCGTCGCACGTTTGCGCACCACCTTACGGGAGCAATTATGGACTGGGCCAGCGTAATCGGCCTGGTGTTGGCAATCGCCGGCATCTTTCTCGGTTACACCCTCGACGGCGGCAAGTTCTCGTCGTTGATCCAGCCTGCCGCATTTGCCATCGTGGTGGTCGGCACCTTCGGCGCCGTGCTGCTGCAAAGCGAAACTCGCACCTTCTTGCGCGGCATCACCATGCTGCGCTGGGTGTTCGTGCCACCGAAAAACGGCCGCCAGAAACTGTCGCGCGAGATCGCGCTATGGAGCCTGACGGCGCGCCGCGACGGTTTGCTGTCGCTCGAACAATTCATGAGCAAGGCCGACCCGTTCGTCGCGAAGGGCTTGCGCCTGGTGGTCGACGGCATCGCGCCCGAGAAGGTGCGCAGCCTGCTCGAACACGAAATCAACGGCTACGAATTTGCCCAGCGCCAGGCGGCGCGCATCTGGGAATCGGCCGCCGGCTATTCGCCGACAATCGGCATCCTGGGCGCCGTGCTGGGCCTGATCCACGTGATGGAAAACCTGTCCGATCCGGCCCGCCTGGGCTCCGGCATCGCGGTGGCGTTTGTGTCGACCGTGTACGGCGTGGGCATGGCCAACCTGTTCTTTTACCCGGTGGGCAACAAGCTCAAGGCCATCGTCAGCGACAAGGTGTCGCAGTACGAGATCTTGGCTGAAGTGTTCTCCGACCTGGCCAGCGGCGACCACGGCCGCGTCATCGACGAACGCGTCGCCAGCCTGCTCACGCACCACTAGGTCAGCGCCATGGCACGCAAGCGCTACGACGACGATGTCTCCACCGAAAACCACGAACGCTGGCTGATTTCGTACGCCGACCTGATCACGCTGCTGTTCGCGTTTTTCGTCGTCATGTACGCCATCTCCATCGTCAACGAGGGCAAGTACCAGGTGCTGTCCGATGCGCTCGGCGATGCCTTTGGTGGGCGCGGCGCCGCCACGAAGGTCAACACCAATGTCGAACCCGTGCTGCCGCTGTCGCACATCATCAACCGCCGCCGCAACGAAGCAGCGCGGCGCGAACAGGAAAAGATGGGCGTGATGGCGCGCGAACTGTCGGCGACCCTGCTGCCGCTGGTGAAGTCGGGGCAGGTGCGGGTGATCCAGAACGCGCGCGGCATCAGCGTCGAGATCAATGCCAGCGTGCTGTTCCCGCAGGGCGAAGCAGTGCTGGATGGCGAAGGCCAGGAAATCCTCGCGCAGGTGGCTGGCCTGCTCAGGAACGATACGCACCGGATCGAGGTCGAAGGTCACACGGACGACCTGCCGATCGCCAATCCGCTGTATCCGTCGAACTGGGAACTGTCGACCGCGCGCGCGAGCAGCGTGGTGCGGCTGTTCGCCGCCAACGGCGTGCCCGAGGTGCGCCTGTCGGCGATCGGCTTTGCCGCGACACGCCCGGTCGCGCCCAACACCGACGAGGCCGGCAAGGCGCGCAACCGGCGCGTGGCGGTGATGATCCTGGCGGCGCTGCCTGAGACCGGTGGAAACATACTTCCGTGAATGTATTGATGGAATCATGTCATAATCGACAGGCAGCGTCGCGCGGGTGACGCCTGCCGTGATCCTCGAGGAGTCGCAATGCATGTCAAACGAAGCTCGCCGGCGGCCAAGCTGGCAATGGTGCTGTCGCTGGTCGGCGTAGTTGGCGTGGTCAAGGCCGTGGAGGCCAAGGTGAACGTCCAGCATCGGCTCGAAGTGGAAACCGGGGCCGGCAAGGTCAAGGTGCGGGTGCTGATCGAGAACCGGGGCGATGTACCGATATGGATCCCGCGCGAGATTGCGCTGGGCGACGATCTGAGCGCCCCCCGTTTTGCGCTGAGTTCACTGACGGACACGGTCGCCTACACGGGCCGCATGGTCAAGCGCGGCCCGCTGAACGCATCTGATTATCTCGAGGTCAAGCCGCAGACGACCTACCTGAACACGCTCGACATTACGCAGGCCTATGCGTTCAAGCCGGGCCAGCACAGTTACGAGATCCGCTACGCCGGTCCGTGGGTGACCGATTTACGCAAGCTCGACGCGGGCGGCATCAAGAGCAGCCCGGCGCTGCCAGTCAAGTTCTCGCACACGGTGAGGATGGCCGCGCGCTGATTCAGGGCGCCTTGCAGTTGGTGGCGCTGGCAATCAGCGTCGCGCCACAACTCGTCTTGTCGCCATCGAAGGCAATCAGCTTGCCATCGATTTTATGCTGCGCCGAGCCGCTGACGATCTTGCAGCCGTTGTGACCTTTGATGGGGCAACTGCAGGTGTCGCCCACGCACGCCACGGGAATACCGCCCACCTTCACATGCCGCGCGCTGACGCTGAGGACCTTGCCGCCATGCGACGTGGCGTCGCCGAGCCTGATGATATTGCGCATGATTGAGCCTTTCTTGTGACGGTGATTCAGTCGCCTGCGGTGTCGTGTTCGGGGATTGGGTCTGCGCCCAGTACTGCCGCCACGGTCGGTGGCTTGTAGTTGTCCGGGTCGATCGACGGCTGGACGTTGTGCTTGAAGATGTTCGCCCCTTGCGCCTCGCGCCGTTCCTTGCTCGGTGGGCTGATGAACACGATGCTGGCGCCGGTCGGATCGCGCAGATTGATCGCCGCCGTTGCGCCACCGTCGATATAGCTGCCCATCACCCCCACGGCCATCTGCACGAAGAAGGTCGCCGCGCCGGTATTGCCCATGCGCTGGTCGGTATCGATGAACTGCGACGTCTTGCCGGTGTCGATGTCGGGGCCACCCTGCGCGGCATACGCGTGCAGCGTCCCGGCCAGCGCGATCTTCTGTTCGGTGTCGTGGTTGAACGCAGCGATGATGCGCGCGGGGCCTGCGGCGCGCTGCGCTTCGGGCAGCGTTTGCAGCGCCTGCTGCCAGCCGGCTTCCAGCAGCTTTTGACGCGCGTCGCGGCGCTTGACCGGCTTGCCTTGCTCATCCTCGAACTTGACGAACACGGGACGGTGGATGAAGCCCATCGAGGGCAGGGCGTCGAAGGCGGCAAGCTGGTTGCGGTTCCAGGGCACCGGGAACCACGGGGTTGGCTTCCAGTCTTTCGGGGGCGGATTGGCCCAGCGCTTGTAGTCGTCGAGCAGTGTGCTTTCGGGGCGGTCAAAGACGGGGTGTTTGGCGAATTTGGCGGCGGCGGGGAGCCATTCGGCGACGGTGGGTTGTCTGGTGCTATTTGGCCACTCGGCTTTCAACTCTGGCCGCATGGGTACTGTGCTCATGAGTTGGTAGTACATCTGGCGCAGGGTTTCTTGCAAATAGTTATTGTCCGGGTCGGTCCATGCGTAGGGCCGCAGTGGCTCGACCCGCTCGCGCTTCGCCAGAACGAAGACCGCACTGGCATCGGAGTACTCGGGAATGTAGTACCCGTCACGGACAAGGGGGGCGCTGCCGGGTATCTGCATATAACCGCGGTCTGCTGCATCGTCGGCACTTAACAGGACGAGATAAGGAAGATCGGGATGTGCATCGAAAAAGGCAAAGGCCTGCTCCAGTAACTGGTCTGGCCTTTCTGCAAGCATCCATGGGCCAGTGACGAACAGGTGCCAAGCCATGCCGGTACCTTCGGCGCTGGATGCAAGGCCCTCCATCGGCATGACTGCACTCGGCTGCTCTGCAGGGTTGTTGATCGGCCCGCCGGCATACATAGTTGGCACACCCCAAAACATGGGAGATGGATCGGCGCCATTTTCCAGCGCGTCGCAAGCGCGGCTGCCTGTCTGTCCTATTTTGTCGATTCTGGACCATGGATATTTTTTGGGATCGGGTTCACGAATGCTGTTGTAGGGCTCGCCTCCCTGCAACGCTTGCCAAAGCTTGCCTTGACGGTACTGTTCGACCGTAACGCCCAATCCAATTACTTCCAGCACGTATTCGCGCCGGGATTGTTCCGATTTCTTATCGAGATTTTCCTGTTCCTTGAGTTGATGATTTTTTTGTTGCCATGCCCGTTGGCGTTCATGAATAGCACTCGAGTCAAACAGCCACTTTCCGCCGAATAAAATCATGACTACCATGAGGGGAATGCCGAACCAACGCACTTTGTCCATCGTTGTCTCCACATTGAAGTTGCCAAGATCCGGGCGTAATACGCTGAGATCGAATGCGATCCCTATCAGGAATAACACCGGAAAAGTGATTGCTGCTCCCAATACATATTTCCACTTCTTGGGTAACGCGGTCGGGAAGTCATCCGACAGGCTATTTTTCACGATTTTCCTTTCGAGGCGGACATCACGCGCTTGCCTGAGATTGTTTCTGAGATGACGATGTCCCAAAGTTCACCCCCAAGCAGAGGCAGTCCGTGTGGAAGCGCACCGCTGCTGTAATAGTCGGCATTGCCTACTATTAGCTGCCTTCTCCAATCGGGCTCATTTGCATAGAAGGCACTGAATGAATAAAGGAATTCGCTCCAAGTCAAAATACCTTTACGTGCTTTTTTAATATTTATTGTCTTCTTCAGCCGCCAATCCGCCACCGCGCACAAATAGGCATAGAAGGCCGGATCACTTACCGCTTTGCCACTTCCGATCGATAAGTCGTACGCAGTGACTCGCCGATGATTTTTTCTGCTTCCAAATATCGCGCTATGAAACGATTTCGGACTGACTTCCTGCTGCCAGCGCAGCCTTGCAGCATTTGGACTTTCCTGTACCTGCGCGGAAATGACATGTTTGTAGCGCGTGGCCCATAAGATGCGCGACATGTCATCCGGGTTGGTGCTGCCAGGGACCTGGGTTTTGTTGTATGCAACTTCCAGCCGTTGACGGTCTTGTTCCGAGACGTCGTCAGCCCCTCCGCGCTCGATCGATGCGACAACGGACGCCGATAGCCCTACCGTCTTGACAAGTAGGCCTTTATCGCTCGTGACGGCGGTGGCGGCATCAATCGGATCGACCTCCTCACACGGCCCGCGTTTTTCACGCTTGAGGTGCGCGAGCATGGAATGCGTTGGGATTTTTTCCGGACTGACTTGGTTGCCCCAAATATCGGCTTCGCAGGGTGTCTTGAGCGCTTCTCCATTGATAGTCCGGATGCCAAAACGATACACGGGATAGTCGAGGCTGAACTGTCCTGCCTGCGGTAACGCTTGACGCAGCATACGTCCGCTGGATGCAACATGGGCATGGTCATCCTCTCCTGGCAGTCGCAACACAAAGTCGTGTGGTGGTTGGCCGATCAGTACTGGCGTAGGTTTCGCCAACCCGGCCGCAGCTCTGAGCTTTCCGGTAAAAACGCGTTGATGGAACGAGGGTCCCATTTCCTTGAGCGCCATGCGTTCTACCTTCAGCATTGACGGCGACGGCCCGAACTTCGCTTCATCGCTGAGCACGTCTATCTTGTTCGAAGGGGGCGGGGCGATTAAGTACGCAACAGCGTCAGGTATCCCTTGCCACCCAATCCCGCGCATATTGTCGAGAGCGACCGTCATGTCTTCCGGGCTGAAGTACAAATAGACTTTGCCCCGGTTGTCGCGATCAGCATCCGCCTTCCAGCGCCCATGCACTATCCCGCAGGAGTCGGTCTCGCTGATCTTTCCGAACACGGGTAAGGTTGCCTTCGACTTCGCAACACCCGCGACAATATTGACCAGCGTTTGCAGGCGCGCATGGACGTTTTGTCTGCTGGCGATCAGGTCGTAAAACCCGTCCATTGCCTTATCGCTGTCACCTGTAAAAAAGGTGGCGGCTCGCATTGCCACGCCCATTCCTTCATCCAGGCTATATGGAGGATGCGTCAGAATCAATGTATCCGCCGTACGGTCACCCATCTCCATCAGGAAAGCCTGTGCCAGCAAACTGATCAAACAACCCTGGCTGTGCGCAACGATGTTGACAGTGTCATTGGGCTCATACTGGCGAATCATTGCCACCAGCGCCGCCAGGCGTCGCGCAGCAAGCACCATGTACATTCGGCCCGGTCCGTTCTTGACAGGTCGGAGTGGATCACCGGCCGGGTCGAACGGCGCAAATACCCCCTTGTTCCACATATCGGGCAGGGTGCTGGTGGCATTGCCAAAAGGGCCACCTCCCTTGGACAGGTCCTTGTCAAGGCGATTGCCGTTGCGATCCGTCTTCTGGCCGTTCACTGTCTTCGTCAGATTGCCGACCTCACGAAAACCCCAATAAAATGGAATCACTGGACTATCTGCATCCTCCTTCTGGTCACGTTTGAAAAACACCGCATCAGGATCATCCAGCAGCGTCCCCTTGTCCTTCGCGCCAGGCATTCGGTACGTCCCAGGCTTGAACTTGCGTAGCAGGCGATCCTGCAGTCCCGCGCACAGCCCTTCTTCGACTGCGCCATAGCTGGTGCCAACATCGTTTACGCCGTGTACCACGATGATGTTGCAGGGTTGCTCGCGCGGTACGTCGACAACCTTGTCGCTGATGCGACAGGGTTGCAGCAGCGCGTTGTCGCGTTTGATGACGTATTCACTTTTCGGATATTTGTTGGCCATCTCGCTCTCCTATTGTTCTTTGCCACCACGCGACAGCACGATCTCAGCCAGATGCATCGCATCACGCGTCATCAGTTCGGACTTGCCCTGCGCATCGCTGACACCCTCCAGGCTCGTGCCGTCGCTGAGCGCCACGTGCATCTTCATGTCCTTCACCAGCGCGCCCAACGGCTCGGCGCCGTCGTCGTCCGCCACGCCCCGTGGATAGCGCAGTTCCAGTTTCTGATCCGCACCGCCGGCGCCAAAATCAGGAAACTGCGCCGCCATCGATTCAGGCCCGTCGAGCGTGTAATCCGGTGCATGAAACCGCAGAGGCGCCTTGCTGCCCAGTACAGGCGGGCCGTCGCCCAGTTTGAGGAACGAGCCGTCAGCAGCCACCAGCAGGATGACCTTGCCCGTGACCGTCACCGTGCCTTCCGTCGCCGTGAGCTGCATGTTCTGCGCTGACTCGATGGCCGTGTCGTCGTGCTGGCTTTGCATCAGGAGCTTGCCGTTGTGAGCGATTGCATGCAGCCCGCCGTGATGCGCGAACAGCGACAACCCTTTACCGGCATTGACCGAGAACCGCTGGCCCGCGGTCAGTTGCATGTGCTGCTGCGCGGTGGTGTCGACGTTGGTGCCCGCGTAGCTGACCACGGCTTTCGAGCTGGCAAAGCCGATTCCTGCCTGGGATGTCACGGCGATCACCGGTTCGCCCGGCGACGCCGCGTCCGGTTTGGTATTGCTGCCGTCTTCCCACCCCGTGAAGCGCGTCAGCAGCGCCTCTTGCTCGGCCGTGTCGATGGCCAATCCATTGTGCTGCGCCGCGTAGTTGCCCAGCGACGCGCACAGTTCGCCGCAGTCGCGCAGCAGGCCAAGATAATCGTCGCGGGCCAGCTGTGCACCCTTGTCGCCGCCACCCAGCAGCGTCCAGGCGCTGAGCAGGATGCCGCGCGCCGCGTGCAGTGCAATGGCTTCCTCGGTGCGTAATTCGGCCCCTTCGCCGCGCGGCCTGGCGCTGCCTTCCTGGCGCGGTTCGGTCAGGTAGCCCAGATTGAGTTCGCTCGCCGCATGGTCGCTCGCCAGCTGCGCGCTGATCTGTCCGGTCGTGTCATCGAGCCGCAGCTGGTTACCGCGCTGGCCGTGGATTTCGCGGCTGCGCAGGCCCGACTGAAAGCGGTTGGCGGGCAGACCGTCTTCGCGCCGGAAGGAGGGTGGCGGGGCGGCGCCGTTGTAGACCTGGGCGATGATGACCGGCTTGTCGGGATCGCCACCGGCAAACGCCACCAGCACCTCGGCGCCCACGGGGGGCAGCAGGCGCGCGCCACACTGGTTGCCGGCCCAGCCGGATGCCACGCGCACCCAGGCCGAGTCGCGATCCGAACCCGAGGCACCGGCACCGTCCGCGTGTTCCTGTGCGCGCGTCGCCGGAAAACGGATCTTGACGCGGCCCAGGTGATCGCACCACACGGCCTCGTCCTTTGGTCCGACAACGATTGCGCTTTGCAGCTGCGGCTGCGGAATCACCGGTGGCGGCGGCACGATCCGTATGCCGCGCCGCACACAGCTGAAGCTGGACCGGTAGCGCAGCGCTTGTGCAGTGTCGTCAAGCCGGACGATGTCCCAGCCGCTGCGTGCAAACAGCCGCTCGACTTTGGCATTGACGTCCGCCGGCAGGTTGTTGGTGGTATCGATGCGCTGCGCGGTCACGACGAATTCGCGCTGTTCGGGCTGGTGCTTGTCGATCTCGGGATGGCCGGTCAGGCCGAACCACTCGCCAACGGCCAGGTCGCGTACCGTGCCTTCGCCATGGAAGCACTTGGCGACGAATTCGTGGTACGCCACCAGCGCATCGCTGATGGCCAGCAGGTCGAGCCGGTTGTCGCCGAGGTGCGGCGTCGTCACCTGGCACTGTTCCAGGTTGGCGGCCAGTGCATTCCCCGTCTTGCCCTGGTTGACGCGCAGCGGCGAACTGGTCGTGGAGCCGCCGTTGCCGGAATTCAGGTAATCCCAGCTGTGCAACGACGTATGGCCGGGCACCAGCGTGCGCTCGGCGCTCCAGAGCGTGATCGCGTCGCGCTCTTCGGTCGCGCCGTCGCGGTGAAAACGGATCGCGCCGGCTGCATTGTGCGCCAGTTCTCTGTCATCGTCGAACAGCACCAGCGAGTGGCCAATGCCGGCGACATCGCCGCCGGCCTGACTCTGCCGGTCGGTTCTGCCCGGGCGGAAAAACCAGGCGATGCCGCGGCGCTGCATCAGGCGGCGCACGAAGCTGGCATCCGATTCGTTCAACTGCATCGTGAGCGCGCGCTTCGGGAGCTTGCGGTTGAGCAGACCGCTGTGGATATCGAAGTCGAAGGTCGACGCGATCACGGGATTGTTTCTTTGCCACTCTTTGAGGACCAGTTCGATGATCTCGAGCTCACTCTTGTCGCGGAAAACGCGCGTCGTGCGCGTCGCGTCCATCACCGACAGCGCGTCGCGCACGGTCAGCCTGTAGCTCGCGATCCCGCCATCGCTGTGGCCCGATGCCGCCGCCGTGACGATTCCGCACAGCCTGCGCAGGTTGCCCCGGTCGGTCACGATCTGCAGTTCGCACGGCAGACCAATAAAACGCTTCAGTTCGAGCGTCGCGTTTTCGGACAGACACAGAATCTGCAGCTCGAGGCCGCCGCACACTGATTCGCTGGCGCTGGCATGGTGTGGCAGCAGCGCATTGGAATCGGCGGAGCCGGCCTGGCCCAGCACCATGCGCAGGGGCCGGTTACGCGTGTCGAGCCGGTAGTTGACCAAGGCCGCAGCAAGAGTAGTGGGGAGCAGTGTCATGGTCGATCACTCCCCTGCAGCCTGGGCCGCAGTCGCCTGCCGCGGCGTGTTCTCGCCGAAATACTCATACGAATCGGCATTGTTGATCGCCCGTTGCGGCGCGCTGCGCGCCATGTCCGCTGCCGCGGCCTGGCCGTACACGTGGTCGTCGGTCGCCGCCACCACATTGAAGTGGCTCAGCTCGTGCATCAGCGTGCCGCCACGTGAATCGGTCCCGGTCGGCGCTGCGGCCCAGAACGCCTTGCACACCCAGACCGTGTACGGCCGCGCCGGATAGACGTAGGCGAAATACGACTCGTCGCAATCGCAGTCGATCTTGATGGGCTTGTTCTCGAACGCTTCCTTGATGGCTGTGACATTGGCCGTGACCTTCGCGCCGCGGGCGGCGTCCTGCGTCCCGAACCACATCGCATAGCGCGCACCGTATGGCGTGCCCGAGGTCAGGTAGGCCTGGCTGTCGGCTGCCATCGCGCGCCCCGCCGCCATCGCGGTTGTCAGCTGCGTCTGCTGCACACTGGTGCAATTGGCAAAGGCAGGGCCAGGGGAGGTGGCGTCCTGCAGAGTCGGCGTGCTGCTGCCGTCGATCCGGATCGTGACAGGGTTGGAGGCCAGCTCGCCCACGACCGCGCCGGTGGTCGCGCCCGGCGCCGGCATGGCCGGACTGCGGTAGCGGATCGTGTAGTTGCCGGTGATGCTCATCTCGTAGAAACGCGAGAGCTCGACCGTGTGCGTGAGCACCTCGCCCGGGACCAGTTGCAGGTAATCAGCCGGCCCCGGCGCGGCGCGCTTGATGCGGCGGCCCAGGTAGCGCACCGGCTGGCCGTCGCGCTGGACTTCGAACAGCGGCGCCTCCAGCGCCGGCTGCGGGGTGCGCCAGCGCAGCAATTGCTGGACCGTATTCGAGGTATTGGTCAGCGTGACGGTTACCAGGACGTTGTCGCCGCCTCCAACCGCCGGCTGCGCCGGGGTCAGCGTGACGTTGACCTGGGCATGCGCCGTGCCGGCACTGCACACGAAGGCGAGTGCGCCAGCGGCGCGCGACAGCAGAAAACCTGAATGCATGGTGGACTCCGGTTGGGTTGGACCGGATAACTCTCACCTTATTTTCTCTGCCCACATTGAGCCGCTGCAGCGCCGGGCATTGGCGAACTTGAATCGTGTCATCTGCTACGCAAAAATATCACACAAAATAACAACAGAGAATCGACAACGGTCGCCTGCAAGGCATTGGTTTGCTATCATGCAACAATCGTATCCAACAAAAAATAACACTCGATCATGTTGGATAGCCAGAGGCGCTTCCCATGATGATCCAGACGAACGAGACTCCCGCACCACACACCGATGTGGCCCCCAGCCTGCACGCCGCAGCCATCCAGGATCAGCCTGAGACCAGCGAAGCCCACGCGCTGCGGGACGCCCATGCGCTGCTTGGCCAAAACCGCAACTATCTTGAGCAAGTGATTGACGGCATGCCGGCGGGATTGCTGGTCATCGACGCCGAGCGCCGCGTGCGCTCCATGAACCGCATGATGGCCGAGCTGATCGACGCGCCGGAAGAATCGGCCAGCGCTGGCCATCCCCTCGCACGCTGGCTGCCCGACGCCGGCCTGGCCGCGCGCGTCAGCGATGCACTTGCTACCGGCATGCCGCAGGACCATATCCTCGTCTCGCTCGAAGGCCACCCTGACGGCGTGCGCCATCTCGAATTCAATATCCGACGCACCGAGCAGGCCGGTGGCTACATGCTGCTGTTGATCGGCCAGGACATCACCTTCCGCCGCAAGGCGCGCCTGCGCCTGCAGGAGAGTGAGGAATTCTTCCGCCTGACCTTCAGCCAGGCGGCCGTGGGCATCGTGCTGCTGGGCCCGGACGGGCGCCTGCTGCGCGTGAACGGCAAGATGGCGCAGATCCTGGGCTACACCGAAATCGAACTGCTGCAGCGCTTCTTCCAGCAACTGACGCACGTCGACGATTTGCCGGACGAGCTGACACTGGTCAAACGCCTGCGCGATGGCGAGATCAGCGACTACCAGCGCGAGCGGCGCCTGCTGCGGCGTGACGGCACGCCGATCTGGGTCAATGTCAGCGTCTCGACGATGCGCGATGCCTATGGCAACCAGCGTTTCATCTCGGTCGTCGAAGACATCTCGCGCCGCAAGGGCGCCGAAGAAGCGCTGCTGCGCGTGATCAACCACGACGCCCTGACCGGCCTGCCCAACCGCGTCCTGCTGCAAGACCGGCTCGAACGCGCGATTGCCCATGCGCACCGCGCCGGGAGCCAGGTAGCGGTGATGTTCATCGACCTGGACCGTTTCAAGCACGTCAACGACACGCTCGGGCACGATGCGGGCGACCAGCTGATCGTCGAGATCGCGCGCCGTCTGGCCGGTTCGCTGCGCGAGAGCGACACCGTGGCGCGCCAGGGCGGCGACGAATTCGTCGTCGTGCTGCCCGAGATGACCGGGGAGAACGACGCCGCGCGCGTGGCCCGTAAACTCCTCGACAACCTGTTCCAGCCGCTGCTGCTGTGCGGGCAAGAGGTCTTCCCGACCGGCTCGATCGGTATCGCCATGTACCCGCGCGACGGCACCGACAGCGCCACACTGCTCAAGTGCGCCGACAGCGCCATGTACGGCTCGAAAGGTGAGGGCGGCAATGGCTTCAGCTTCTACATGGCCGACATGGGCGCGCAGACCGCGCTGCATCTGCGCATGGAAAGCGAGCTGCAACGCGCGCTGCAGCGCCGCGAATTCGTGCTGCACTACCAGCCGGTGGTGGACATTGCCACCGGCCACCTGGGCGGCGTCGAAGCGCTGCTGCGCTGGCAGCCGCAGGGCAAACCGATGGTGTCGCCGGCCGACTTCATCCCGCTGGCCGAAGAAACCGGTCTGATCGTGCCAATCGGCGAGTGGGTGCTGGAAACCGCGATGGCCCAGCAGGTGGCCTGGCAGCAGGGTGGCCTGCCGCCGGTGCGCGTCAGCGTGAACCTGTCGGCGCGCCAGTTCCTGGGTCAGGACGTGGCCCAGCGCGTCGCGGTGCTGCTCGAAAAAACCGGGTGCAATCCGCGCGCGCTGACGCTGGAAATCACCGAGAGTGTGCTGATGCAGAACCCGGTGGCGGCCACGGCCACGATGGCCCGCCTGGCGGCGATGGGTGTGCAACTGGCGATCGACGATTTCGGCACCGGCTACTCGAGCCTGGCCAGCCTGAAGCGCTTCCCGATCCACAGCCTCAAGATCGACCGCTCGTTCGTCAGCGACCTGATCGACGATGCCGACGACGCCGCCATTGTCGACGCCGTGATCGGCCTGGCGCACTCGATGAAGCTCAACGTGATTGCCGAAGGCGTCGAAACGGCCGACCAGCTCGCTTTTTTGCTGGCCCACGGATGCGACCAGATGCAGGGCTTCTGCTACAGCCGGCCGGTGGCGCCGGACGCCATCGAAGCGCTGCTGCGCGCAGCGCCTGCGGTCCGGGGCCAGCAGGGCAATCTCACGGCCGCGGCATAGGCGCACGCACGTTTATTCTGTGGCCGAATAAAGAAGGCTGCCACAGGCTATCAATGGGACAGGCTGTTTAGTCACCCAACGATCGCGGCCATGGCGTCGGAAGCCGCTTGAGCATTACCGGCAGCTAAGCCTTGGTCGAGCCGCGCGAACATGCCTTCGATGATTTCTGCACGTTCTTTGAACATACTGGCCATGTAAGCTTTAAGGATCGCGGCATTCTCATCAATCATCTTGATATTAACGTCACGCGTGGCGCGGATCGATTCCCGTTTCGTCGATTCGACTTCTGCTGTTATTTTGTATTGCTTCCACGCGTCGACGTTGTTCTCGAGCGCTCAACCGGCATGACCAGCGACAGGGGCTGCTTTTGCTAAGTTGACATTTCAGCGAGCACTTCGACAGATCGAATCGACACAAAGCAGGCCTTGCATATGGGACTCTACGGAGCATATTCATGACAAAGGCCATCGTTAAGACTGAAATTCAAGGCAACCGCATAGCCGTCTGCGGAGTAGCGCGTAACCAGCAGGCCTTTTGATGTGTTGTAAGTTCCGCCGTTCAATGCCTGATCGACGAAGCAAACCTCCAGGTCCTCGATGCCATCCCCGTTGACATCCTTCCTACCCACAATCTTCAACTCATATAACCAGCTGCCTGGCGTGTCAAACACAAGCGCATTCTCAGTGGCTTTACTCGGCGTCATGCCGAAATCAGCAAATGTGCGCAGTGCAGGGGAGCGGCGTGGCCCGAAAGAACTTCGGATACTGGCCAAGTCAAACTTATCCGCCAAAAAGAGTCCTAGATCCTTCGATGGGAAATAGCTCACAAGAGGGGCTGCTTCGACAATGTTAGTCAATAACAGGAACGCCAAAGCGCACGAAGCACAGCGGATTTTCATAAGTCGCTTCCAGATGTGAAAACAGGAGAATGTCCGCTGTGGGCGAACCCGGTAGTTAAATTCATCGTAACAGGGTGCCAAGGGGAAAGCGTTGCATACTTTCACGGACAGTTGGTTCCTCCCGGAGCGCACCAGTTGAATAGCGAAGCAGTCACGAGCCGAGCGCGATTCGCGGATTCGCTGATTTCCTTTTGAATAGCGTCCATCGTTCTGCGCCAGTCGCCACGTGAAAGTACGTCGGACGGCCAACACAGCTACACTGATCATTCCCAACCACGGCAAGCCTGCCGGCGCCATTGCAGGCCGCGACTTCTTACGGAAACCCATCATGCACTGCACCCTCCCGAGCAATTGCCGCACCGGCCGCACCAACCGTGCGCTCCCCATCCTGCTCGCCTGCCTGTCGGCGCTGACGCTGCTGTCATCCTTCAGTATCGATGCCGTGGCACAGGTAGCGACCGCCGACACGCGCTATGAACGTGTCGCACCCAGCCCGGATGGTATCGGCAAGCGCTACATGGGGCGCGAGATCTCCGGTGTGATGGGATGGGAGGGCGCGCAATGGCTCGAGCGCGAAAGCCGCGCGCACGAGGAGCGGCCGGCATTGCTGTTGCAGGAAATGGCGCTAAAACCCGGCATGACGGTGGCCGACATCGGCGCCGGCACCGGCTATTACACCTGGCAACTGGCGAAAAAGGTCGGGCCCAATGGACGTGTGTACGCCGTTGACGTGCAGCCGCAAATGATCGCGATGCTCGACAGCCAGATGGCAAAGCGCGGCGTGCGCAATGTGGTCTCGGTGCTGGGCAGCGAAACCACCGTCAAACTGCCACCGGCCAGCGTCGACCTGGCCATCATGGTCGATGTCTATCACGAACTTGCCTATCCCGCGGAAGTCCTCGACAGCATCGTCGGCGCCCTCAAGCCGGGCGGGCGCGTTGTCTTCGTCGAATATCGCGCCGAGGATCCGGCAGTTGCAATCAAGCCGCTGCACAAGATGAGCGAGGCGCAGATACGGCGTGAAGCCACGGCGCATGGCCTGAAGTGGGAACGCAGCATCAAGTCGCTGCCGATTCAGCATGCGGTCGTGTTTCGCAAGCCCTGAGCGCGGTTCTGCCGGCTGCTGTCGATGCCTGGCGCACACTGCTCAAATACCGGATCAGGACGCGGATCGACGTGCCGAGCGTAGAGACAAGGCGATTATTTGCGCCCGACGGCTGCAGTAGTAATAGTCAGAATGAAACCAGTCAGCAAAATTGGACCAAGAGCGCTACTGTCGCCGCTGACGCCCTCCCAAAAAAGTGAGAAAACTGCGCCTGCAGCTGTGACAGCGATTGGCCGCAACCAATGCTTGTTTCGGAAGCGGAAAATGAGGCATAAGGTCACGATAGCGACCAGGGCTAAGGGAGCGACCCAGTGCCAACGTATTTCAGTCATGTCGAGCGATTGAATTCAAGGTGGCGTTTAGTCAGTCGGCCAGCGTAGTCGATTGCCAAGCTAAAAATCCGGCGACCACCGTGACCGGCAGGAATCGTACCTGAGCCGAAGTTCAAGCAGAGATTTCATCGCGCAGATTATTGTTCATGCTTTTTCTTGGACCATACGACAGCGCAGGCGCCGCAAACCACTCCCACGAATGCAGCACGCGCCCAGTCAAATTCATGCGCCGTACTCAGGAAGCCAGTGTAGATAAGTGTTCCAATGGCAGTTCCCGACCCGGTACTCAGAAAATTTTTCATGTTTTGCAAGGTAATCCATGAGATGAGCACGATAAGGCTGGCGGTGCTACTAGCGTTCCGTCATGCCCGAACTCGGCCGCCCGCGTCAGTTTAGCAGGTCGTCAGGCTGAAAATTGCTGCCGGTCTCAACAGGCAGCAACCTAATTGACGCGGCCTGTATTCCATCATCGCCCCTTTCAGGATGAATTGGATATGGTCATACGACGTCGCTGACTTTCCTGCGCCACTTCTTCCAGCACCGATTCCAGGTCATCGACATCGACATCCAGTATTTCGGTGCGCCTGAGTAATACCGCGTCAAGATCCGCACGTGTGAATATCTCCGTCGCGTCATGGTTGGCCGCAGGCGTCTTGTGAACCGCGCGGTGAGGATAGCGATGCCCGGTGAGCCTGTGATAAACCAGGGCGCCGGCAAGCAGGGCAACAGAATTGAGGCCGATCGGGAACAGCACGAATGCATAGCCAAGCGCATGAATCTTGCTGCCTCCCAGCACCGCGGTGATTGCCACCGCACCGGACGGCGGATGCACGCAGCGAAGCGAAAACATCAGCATGACCGTGACCGCCACGGCAACTGCTGCCGCCAGGAGCGGCATCGCAATCAGGTAAGCGCAGCTGACGCCTGTTACTGCGCCGATCAGATTTCCACCGATGATCGCCCATGGCTGGGCCAGAGGGCTTGCCGGTACGCCGAACAACAGCACGGCAGACGCACCCAAGGGCGCTGCCAGCAATGGCAGATTGTCGATTGGCCCGCCGAAAAACCAGGCAATCACGCCCGTAAAAAAGATCCCGATCAGTGCGCCCAGGCTGCTGCGTAACTGTTCACGAGGCGCTATTTGAATCGGGGCGGGAAGGAGGTCGCGACACCATTGCTGAAAGGACGACAAGATGAACTCTTTCTAAAAAATGAGGAGATTGTTTGGGTTGCGGGCTGCGAATATTCGACTACACACCGGTGTACGAAGAACAGCTCGGCTTCGTGACCGGCGCCAGTCATCGACTCGCCGCCCGGTCTGCTGCGTTGCCGCTGGCGGCGTTCGCTGCCGAACCGCTGGTGTTGCTCAACAAGTCGCTCGCCACCCGCCAGCAAATCGATGCGTGCTGCGCGTCGCACGGTATCGCGGCAAAGGTCGCCGTCGAAGTCAATGCCATCGGCGCGTTGGTCGAGATCGTTCGTCAGGGAACGCTGGGAACAGTTCTGCCCAACCCGATTTCTGCCGCCTATACCGATCTGCACGCGGTTGCGCTGCTGCCGTCGATGCCGTCGCGCCATGTCGTCTACGCTTGGCGCAGGGGAGCGTATCGCACGGCGGCAAGCAAAGCACTGGTCGACGTATTGACCGACCTGGTGCGGGAGTTGACGTCAGGTACGTGATGGTCTGTGTCGGCGCGCCGCTGATTGTCTTTTCCGCTGAGCGGATTCAATTGCCGCGGTACGTCGAATAGCCGTAAGGGCTCAGCAGCAGCGGCACGTGGTAATGCGGCACACTGCCGTCAGCTGTAAAGATGACAGGGATCTCTGGGAAGAACGTCGGGCTCTTGTGCTCGGCAAACCATTTGCCGGTCTTGAATGTGACCCGGTAAGTGCCGCGTACCATGGCCATGCCGGCGGGGAACAGGGCAGGGATGCGGCCCTGGGCATTAGTGACGTCTTCGCCGAGCATCGTCCATCCGTCGCCCACGCGCTGTTCGAGAGTGACAGCCACATCGGCTGATGGCAAACCGTCCTGCAGGTTGAGGACGTGGACGCTGAGCGGGTTGATCGCGGTGGCAGGTGCGACGGTGGGTGCGGCCGCGGCACTGGCACAGTGCGCAGCAGCGCCGAGGGTCACAACGAGCAGGGTTTGAAGGAATTTCATGCGTTCTCCATAAGGGTAAGTGTAGAAATAAGCGGAACGTCAATGCCGCCAGCAATCAGGGCGTCTTGCGGAACACGTTGTCGATGGCGGCCTGTGCGCAGGCTTCGTCTGTGGCCGGTCCGCCAGCGCCGGCAATGCCGATGGCGCCAATGAGCTCGCCGTCAGCCATCAGTGGCACGCCACCACCGAGCAACAGCAGCGTGTCGACGGTGTTCAGGTTGGCTGCTTCAGCGCTGGCGCGGGCATTGGCGGCCAGCAGGCGGGTCGCCGTTCTGGTGGACAGCGCCGTGTAGGCCTTGCGCTGGGCAGCGATCGTGTTGTGCGGTCCAACGCCGTCGTCGCGGCGCAGGGCAACCAGGTTGCCGCCGCGGTCGACCACGGCGGCGGCCAGCACTTTGCCGTCGGCATGGCAGGCGGTCATCGCCGCATCGAGCAGGCGGCTGGCGCCATCGAGTGAAATAGTGCGGTGGGGTACGGTCAGCGGGGCCGCGGTGCTGGCCTGGGGGCAGGCCAGCGACAACGCGATCAGCAAACCTGCAGGCAGTGGGTGGTACATGGAATCATCCCGGTGGTGTTCGAATGGCCGCATGGTACGCAGCGCCCGGCGACAACCAGATGACGGCCAGATGACAGTTTTGTCATCTGGCGCGTGGCGGGCAGTAAGATTGCGGCACAAGGAGCAGGCAATGCGCATACTGATCGTGGAAGATGAACGCAAGGCGGCCGACTACCTGCAAAAGAGCTTGCGCGAGTCCGGCTACATCGTCGAAGTGGCAAGCAATGGCTTTGACGGCCGTTACATGATCGAGGAGTTCGACTTCGATCTGGTGATCCTCGACGTGATGCTGCCGGGCCTTGACGGCTGGGCGCTGCTGCAACTGGTGCGCGCCAGGTCGGCCACGCCGGTGATGTTCCTGACGGCGCGCGACGCCATTGAAGACCGTGTGCGCGGGCTCGAACTGGGCGCCGACGACTATCTGGTCAAGCCATTTTCGTTTGCCGAACTGCTGGCGCGCGTGCGCACCTTGCTGCGGCGCGGCCCGCCGCGCGACATGCAGGAATTTCGCGTCGCCGACCTGCAGGTCGACGTGCTGCGCCGCCGGGTCACGCGCCAGGGCGACCGGATTACGCTGACGGGCAAGGAATTCGCGCTGCTGCACCTGCTGGTCAGCCGGGTCGACGAGGTGCTCTCGCGTGCGGTCATCGCCTCGCACGTGTGGCAGATGAATTTCGACAGCGACACCAACGTCGTCGATGTGGCCATCCGCCGCCTGCGCGTGAAAATCGACGATCCCTATCCCCTGAAACTGATTCATACAGTCCGTGGCATGGGTTACATGCTGGGCGAGACGCCATGAAGCTTGCGTTCACGCCCCGTTCGCTGAGCATGCGCCTGGCGCTGTGGTTTGCCCTGGCAAGCGCGCTGCTGCTGGGGGCCATTGGCGTGTTCCTGTACCGGTCCCTGGCAAGCGAGCTGGCGTGGCGCGACGACATCGCGCTGGCAGGCCGGATCGATCGCATGCGCGCGCTGGTTGCCGACAGCGACAGTATCGAGGCGTTGCGCCGGCGCCCGCAGCTGTACGCCAACATGCTGGGCAACCGCGACAACGCCTTGTGGATGCTCGATGCCACGGGCCAGCTGCTGATCGCCGTGAATCCGGGCGGCCTGGCGCTGCCGTCCCTGCCGCCCGCGCCATCGATCCGCCTCACCGATGTCGCCGCCGGCCAGGCGGCGCGGCTGGCCTGGGTCGATGTCTGGCAGGGCAACCGCCGGTTCACCGTGGTCGCCGCGAAGATGCTGGCCGAGCGCGAGCGCATGCTGGCCAGCTACCGCATGACCTTGGGGGCGGCGCTGGCCGGCGGGGCGCTGCTGTCATTCGTACTGGGCTGGCTGATCAGCCAGCGCGCGCTGCGGCCTGTGCGGCTGATGGCGCAGCAGGCCGCCGCTGTCGACGTGCGGCGCCTGCAGCAGAACGTGGCGGTGAAGCTGACACCGGTGCCGCTGGAAGAAACGCAGGAACTGCAGCAACTGGGCGCAGCGCTCGACCAGATGCTGACGCGCCTGGCCGACGGCTTTGTCCAGCTGTCGCGCTTTTCCGAAGACCTTGCCCACGAGATGCGCACGCCGTTGCATAACCTGATGGGCCACACGGAACACGCGCTGCGCAAGCGCCGCAGCGCCGACGACTATGAACAGCTGCTGGCGTCAAATCTGGAAGAATACGAGCGCCTGGCGCGCATGATCGACAGCATGCTGTTCCTTGCGCGTTCGGAGCAGCCGGCCAGCAGCGTCACGCTTGAGACCATTGATCTGGCAGAGTTGTGCACCCAGCTGGTGGACTATTTCGAAGGCGTGGCCGAAGAACGCGGGATCAGCGTGGTGGTGCACGCGGCCGGCGAACTGGTTGCTGACCGCGCGCTGCTGCGGCGTGCCCTGGCCAATTTGCTGGCCAATGCGCTGCGCTATGGTGATGCCGAAGGTACGGTGACGATCCACACCCACGCCGATGGCGACACGGTCAGCCTCGCCGTGCACAATACCGGCGCACCCATCCCGGCCGTCCATCTTGCGCACGTGTTCGAACGATTTTATCGTTGTGACCCGGCACGCAGCCAGGGCGGTGATTCGGGCGGCCTGGGACTGGCCATTGTCGCCTCGATCATGCATCTGCACGGTGGTGAAGCTCGGGCCGAAAGCGACGACACGGGCAATCGCTTCACCCTGGTGTTCCCGCAATCTGACGGGATGTAGCTGGTTCCACCCAGCCGGCCGCTTATTCGCGCGGCACACTTTCCAGCCAAATGTTAGTATTACCTCAATGAAACGTACGAAGCTATCCGGCATTGACAAAATACCTACAGTGCCGGGAGAATGTGCCGACATGTCACGTTTTTGCTATCTAGTCATCATAAAATAGTAGCAACAGTGCATGGATGGCCAGCGCCGTTCGTCCACGACAATTCTCAGGTTCGCGCAGCGCCCACGGCGCCGCGCAGCCACCGATACCTTTACCAGGAACTGCAGGCATGACTATCCTCGTGACTGGCGGAGCGGGCTTTATTGGCTCGAACTTCGTCATCGACTGGCTCGCTCACAATGACGAACCCGTCGTCAACCTCGACAAGCTGACGTACGCCGGCAATCTTCAAAACCTGACGAGCCTGGAAGGCGACAGCCGCCACCACTTCGTGCGCGGCGACATCGGCGACGGCGCCCTGATGGCGCGCCTGCTGGCCGAGCACAAGGTGCGGGCCGTGCTGAACTTCGCGGCCGAAAGCCACGTCGACCGTTCGATCGAAGGCCCGGGCGCGTTCATTCAGACCAATATCGTCGGCACCTTCAACCTGCTCGAAGCCGTCCGCGCTTACTGGAACGGTCTGGATGAGCAAGCCAAGGCTGACTTCCGCTTCCTGCACGTGTCGACCGATGAAGTGTATGGCACGCTGGGCAGCGATGCGCCGGCCTTCACCGAGCAGCACCGCTACGAGCCGAACAGCCCGTACTCGGCCACCAAGGCCGCGTCCGACCACCTGGTGCGCGCCTACCACCACACCTACGGCCTGCCGGTCCTGACGACCAACTGCTCGAACAACTACGGCCCGTACCACTTCCCGGAAAAGCTGATCCCGCTCGTGATTCACAACGCGCTGGCCGGTAAACCGCTGCCGATCTACGGCGATGGCCAGCAGATCCGCGACTGGCTCTACGTCACCGACCACTGCAGCGCGATTCGCCGCGTGCTCGAAGACGGCCGCCTGGCCGAAACGTACAACGTCGGCGGCTGGAACGAGAAAGCCAATATCGACGTCGTGCGCACGCTGTGCGCGATCCTTGACGAACTGCAGCCGCGCGCCGACGGCGCGTCGTACGCAACGCAGATGACATTCGTGAAAGACCGTCCGGGCCATGACCGCCGCTATGCGATCGATGCCGGCAAGCTCGAGCGCGAACTGGGCTGGCGCCCGGCCGAAACTTTCGACACGGGCATCCGCAAGACGGTCGAGTGGTACCTCGCCAATGGCGCCTGGGTCGAGAACGTCACCAGCGGCGCCTATATGGAATGGGTCGACCGCCAGTACACGGCAGAAAACGCGGCCGCATGAAGATCCTGCTACTGGGTAAAGATGGCCAGGTCGGCTGGGAACTGCAACGCGCGCTCGCGCCGCTGGGCGAACTGCGCGCGCTGGGCCGCGTCGACGCCGATTTCACCGATCCCGAATCGCTGCGCGCCGTCGTGCGCGCGTTTGCGCCCGACGTCATCGTCAACGCCGCTGCCTACACCGCGGTCGACAAGGCCGAAGCCGATGCCGCCATGGCGCACAATGTCAATGCTGTCTCGCCGGGCGTGCTGGCCGAGGAAGCCGCCGCCGGCAATGCCTGGCTCGTGCATTACTCGACCGACTATGTTTTTGATGGCACGAAAGAGGGCGCCTGGGTCGAAACCGACGCCGTCAATCCGCTGTCGGTGTATGGCCGCACCAAGTACGATGGCGAGCAGCGCATTGCCGCCAGCGGCGCGCGCCACCTGATCCTGCGCACCAGCTGGGTGTTCGCACCGCGCGGCGGCAACTTTGCCAAGACGATGCTGCGCCTGGCCAAAGAGCGCGAGACGCTCAACGTGGTCGCCGACCAGCATGGCGCGCCGACCGGCGCCGAACTGCTGGCCGACGTCACCGCGCTGGCACTGCACCGCATCGCCGCCCCTGGCGTGGATGCGCAGGGGTTGTCGGGCGTGTACCACCTGGCCGCCGCTGGCGCCACCACCTGGCACGCCTACGCCCAGCACGTGCTGGCGCAGGCGCAAAGCCATGGCGCCGTGCTCAAGGCCGGGCCGGATGCCGTGCAGCCGATCGCGGCCAGCGCGTTCCCGACCCCGGCCGCGCGGCCCGCCAATTCGCGGCTCGACTGCAGCAAGTTCAGCACCAATTTCGGCGTGAGCCTGCCCGACTGGCGCCACCACGTCAACCGATTGATCGCCGAACTGTCGGCACAAGGAAACCTATGAGCAATGCTATGCAACGTAAAGGCATCATCCTCGCCGGTGGCAGCGGCACCCGCCTGCATCCGGCCACGCTGGCAATCTCCAAGCAGCTGCTGCCTGTCTTCGACAAGCCGATGATCTACTACCCGCTGAGCACCCTGATGCTCGGCGGCATCCGCGACATCCTGATCATCTCGACGCCGCAAGACACGCCGCGCTTCCAGCAACTGCTGGGCGATGGCGCGCGCTGGGGTCTGAACCTGTCGTACGCAGTGCAGGAGTCGCCCGATGGCCTGGCGCAAGCCTTCATCATCGGTGAAGACTTCATCGGCAATTCGCCGTCGGCACTGGTGCTGGGCGATAACCTGTTCTACGGCCACGATTTCAACCAGCTGCTCGAGCGCGCCGATGCCCGCACCGACTGCGCCAGCGTCTTCGCGTACCACGTGCAGGATCCAGAACGCTACGGCGTGGTGGAATTCAACGACGACGGCAAGGCGATCAGCCTGGAAGAAAAGCCGGCCAAGCCGCGCTCGAACTATGCAGTGACAGGCCTGTATTTCTATGATGAGAACGTCGCCAAAATGGCGCGCACGCTCAAGCCGTCGCCACGCGGCGAGCTCGAGATCACCGACCTGAACCGCATGTACATGGACATCGGCAAGCTCGATGTCGAGATCATGGGGCGCGGCTACGCCTGGCTCGACACCGGTACCCACGAGTCGCTGCTCGACGCCGGCCAGTTCATCGCGACGATCGAACAGCGCCAGGGCCTCAAAGTGGCGTGCCCCGAAGAAATCGCGTTTCGCAAGGGCTGGATCAACGCCGCCCAGCTCGAAGAACTGGCAGCACCCCTGCGCAAGAACGGCTACGGCCAGTATCTGGTGCGCGTTTTGAATGAAAAGGTATTTTGATGCAGATTACTCGCTTGGCAATTCCAGACGTCCTGAAGATCGAACCGCGTGTGTTCGGTGACGACCGCGGCTTTTTCTATGAGAGCTTTCACCAGGCCCGCTTTGAAGAAGCGGTAGGCCGCAAGGTGTCGTTCGTACAGGACAACCATTCGAAATCGACCAGCAATGTGCTGCGCGGCCTGCACTACCAGATCAAGCAGCCGCAGGGCAAGCTGGTGCGCGTCGTCGCCGGCAGCGTCTACGACGTCGCGGTCGACCTGCGCCGCGCGTCGCCGACGTTCGGCCAGTGGGTCGGTGAAATCCTGTCGGCCGAAAACAAGGCCCAGCTGTGGGTGCCCGAAGGCTTCGCGCACGGCTTCGTCGTGCTGTCCGAAACGGCCGAGTTCGTCTACAAGACCACCGACTACTACGCGCCCGAGCACGAGCGCTGCATCGTCTGGAACGATCCTAGCCTGGCCATTACCTGGCCGATCAGCGCGACGCCATCGGTGTCGGCCAAGGACGAGAAGGGCACCATGTTCGCCACCGCGGAAGTGTTCGAGTAAGCGGTCGCTTAGCCCCAGGGCTTTGGCACGGCTCTATCGTTTCCTGCCTTTCTTCTCGCCGCCGGCGAACAGCTCGATCTTCTTGGTCGGGCCCGACACGATCAACAGGTCGCCCGGCAGGATGCGGGTCTCGCCCAGCGCATGCTGGAAATCCTCGTTGAGCCGTTTCACCCCCACCACCGTGACGCCAAAGCGCGCGCGCACGTGCGACTCGGCCAGCGTGAGGTTGTGCGTCTCGGCCGGCGCATTGATCTTCGCGATCGCAAACCCGTCTTCGAACTCGATGAAATCCATCAGCCGTCCGGTGATCAGGTGGGCCACGCGCGCGCCCATGTCGGCCTCGGGGTAGACCACGTGATGCGCGCCGATGCGCTGTGCGATCTGGCCGTGTTCGGGCGTCATCGCCTTGACCCAGATATCCTTGATGCCCAGTTCGGACAGCACCATCAGCGTCATCAGGCTGGCAGCGAGATCCGAGCCGATGGCGACGATCGCGTGCGAAAAGTCGGGCACGCCCAGCTGCAGCATCACGTTCTCGTTGGTCGAGTCGGCCTGCACGGCGTGCGTGAGCCGCTCGCTCCAGAGCTGCACCAGCTCTTCCTTGCGGTCGATGCCCATGACGTCGTGCCCCAGGCGCATCAGCGATTGCGCCACCGCGCCGCCGAAGCGGCCCAGGCCGATGACGACGACGCTGTCGCCCGCCGAAAAGGCGAACTGTTCTGTGAAAATTCTACCCAACAATTGGATGGTCCTCCGGATAACGATAGGGCATGCGCCGCTTGCCCAGAACGAGCGAGGTCGCGAGGGTGATCGTGCCGACCCTGCCGATGAACATGAGTAAGGCCAGCACCACCTGGCCGGATGCTGGCAACTGGGCCGTGATGCCGGTGGACAGGCCCGCGCTGCCAAAGGCCGCGATGACTTCAAAGATAATCTGATCGGTCGGGAAATGCGAGATCCGCAGCAGCGCCAGCGTGCCCAGCGCCACGATCACGCTGCCCAGTACCAGCACAGTAACGGCCTGGCGCTGCGCCGCCATCCCCACCCGGCGGCCGAAGGCCTCGGTATCGGACTGGCCGCGCGCTTCGGCCACGACAAGCAGCACCAGGATCATCACGGTGGCGACCTTGACGCCGCCGGCCGTGCCCGCGCTGCCGCCGCCGATGAACATCAGCAGATAGTGCAGCGCCCAGGTCTCGGGCGTCAGCGCGCTGTAGTCGACGGTGTTGAAGCCCGCCGTGCGCGATGCCACCGAAATGAACATGCTGTTGAGCAGCTTGTCGGGTGTCGACAGCGCGCCCAGCGTGGCGGCGTTGTTCCACTCGAACAGCAGCACCGTGGCGAACCCGCCCACCAGCAACATCAGCGTGCCGGTCAGCGTCAGCTTGGTGTGCAGCGACCAGTGGCGCGGATCGCGCAAGCGGTGGCGCAGGTCGTGCAGCACCGGAAAACCAATGCCGCCGACCACGATGGCCACCATGATCGGCAGCAGCACCAGCGCGTCGCTCGCATAGCGGGTGAGGCTGTCGGCGTGCAGTGAAAAGCCGGCATTGTTGAACGCCGAAACGGCGTGGAAGAGGGCGCTCCACGCCGCATCGCCCCACGCCAGATCGTGACCGGCGCGCAGCCGTACGAACAGGATGCCGGCGATCACGAGTTGCAGCAGCACCGACACGGTCAGCACGACCCGGGCCACGCTCGCGATGTCGCCCATGCCGAGCGAGCGCGTCTCGGTCTGCGCGATCAGGCGCGTGCGCAGGCGCGACGAGCGGTTGACCATCAGGCCGAGCAGCGTGGCCGCCGTCATCATGCCGAAACCGCCCAGCTGGAACAACACCATGATCGACGCCTGGCCGAAACCCGACCAGTACGTGCCCGTATCGACCACCGCCATGCCGCTGACGCACACGGCCGATACCGCCGTGAAGAACGCCACCATGAACGGCGCGCCATGGCCGCTGGCGCTGGCAAGCGGCAGCATCAACAGCAGCGTGCCGGCCAGGATCGCGCCTGCAAACAGCAGGACGACGACCCTGGCCGGATGCAGGATGGTGGTCATGCCGCCCGGGCTGGCCCGGTGTCCGTGGTGCCGTCGTCGAAATCCATGGTGTCCGGGTCAAGATCGCCTTCGGCCGGCGCGCCGAACAGCTTGAGCCAGACGAAGCCCAGGATGCCCGCCGTCAGCGACGCCGCTAGAATCGCCATCTTCGACGCGTTGATGATCTCGGCCTCACCGACAAACGCCAGGTTGGTGATGAAGATCGACATCGTGAAGCCGATCCCGCCCAAGAGGCCCGCGCCGATCACGTGGCGCCATGCCAGGTCGAGCGGCAGGCGGCACACACCGAGCGTCACGGCGGCAAAGGTGAACAGGAAGATGCCCACCGGCTTGCCGGCGACGAGGCCGGCGATGATGCCCAGGCTGTTCGACGACATCAGCTCACCGGCCCAGCCAGCGCCGATCACGATGCCGGTATTGGCCAGCGCGAAGATCGGCAGGATCAGGAACGCGACCGGCGTGTGCAGCACGTGTTCCATGCGGTGGGCGGGCGACGCGGGATCGTCCTGCGTGTGCGAATACGGGATCGTGAAGGCCAGCAGCACGCCGGCAATCGTCGCGTGCACGCCCGACATCAGCATCAGGAACCACATCACCGCGCCGCCCAGCAGATAGGGCCACAGTGCCATTACACGCAGGCGGCGATTCATCAGGAACAGTGCGACGAACATGCCCAGCGCGCCGACCAGATAGCCGACCTTGAGCTCGGCGGTATAGAACACGGCGATGACGATGATGGCGGCCAGGTCATCCATGACGGCCAGCGCGGTCAGGAAAATCTTGAGCGACGCCGGCACCCGGCTACCCAAGAGGGCCAGCACGCCCAGCGCGAACGCGATGTCGGTGGCCATTGGAATGCCCATGCCCGGCTGGGTGTGCGTGCCGCCATTGAGCGTGAAGTGAATCAACGCCGGCACCGCCACGCCGCCCGCTGCGGCAATGATCGGCAGCAGCGCATTGCGCAGGTCGGACAGCTCGCCGTTGTTCAGTTCACGCTGCAGCTCCAGGCCAATCAACAGGAAGAAGATGGCCATCAGCGCATCGTTGATCCACAGCTCGACGCTGAGGCCAGCCAGGTTGATCTGCCAGAACGCCAGGTAGGGCGCACCCCACGGTGAATTGGCGACCATCAGCGACAGGATGGTGCACAGGATCAGGACCGTGCCGCCCGCCTTGCCGGACGCGGCGAATGCCTTGAACGTGTTCGATAGACGCTTTTCAATGCGCATGGTGGTTCTCCAAAAGTGCTTGGGCGTCATCTGGCAACCCCCGTGTGAAATGAGGCGGCGCAGCTGCTGCTGGCGTGCGAGTGGAGTGCGGCGTAAGGTGCAGGTGCATGGTGGTCGCGTAGTAGCCCGCGTGGCGGCCCGACCAGAGCAAATCCTGTCATGCCTGGCGGCATGAACACCCTGGTCGGATTATAACGTAATCAATCGACAAGCCGCCCACGCTTTGGCGCGGGCGGCGCGTCATGGCGCACGCTCGGGCGGCTCGCCCGGGCTTGCCGGGTGAACGGGGCGCGGCGGCAACTGGATCGTCGCGAGTGCACTGTACAGCGGCGGCGTGAGCACGCGCGAGACTGTACTGGCAACGACCGCGCAGGCCATCAGGCTGAGCACCATGCTGTGGCCATCAACCATTTCCATGACGATGATGAAGGCCGTCAGCGGCGCCTGCGTGGCGGCCGCCAGAAAGCCCACCATGCCCAGCGCGATGAGCGCCGCGCTGTACGGGTAACCGGTGAGCGAGGCGATGTTCTGGCCCATGGCCGCGCCAATGGACAGCGATGGCGCGAAGATACCGGCCGGCACGCCCGACCAGGCGGTCAGCCAGGTCGCGACAAACTTGAAGAGCGCAAACGCCGCCGGCACATTGGCTTCGTTCTCCAGCAGGCTGCGTGTGGCTTCGTTGCCACTGCCATAGGTCGCTCCACCACTGAGCACGCCAATGACCGCGATCAGGAAACCGCAGCCCAGTGCGAAGCGTACCGGATAGCGGGCGCGCCAGCGCGTGGGCAGGTCGGGCGAGACGCCCCGCAGGCTGGCGATCAGCACGCGCGCGAACAGGCCGCCTGCAAAACCGCAGACGACGGCGGCGAGCAAGCCCGGCCACAGCAGCGACAATCCGATCGGTCCCGGATGGATGACGCCGAAGTGCGGGCCGTTGCCGTGAACAGACACGGCAATCAGGCCGGCCAGCACGATCGCCGCGACGATCAGGCCGCTGTTGCGCTGCTCGGGCGCACGCGACAATTCTTCGATCGCGAACATGATCCCCGCCAGCGGCGTGTTGAACGCGGCCGCGATACCGGCCGCGCCGCCCGCCACCAGCAGCGAATGGGCACTGATGCCGCTGCCGCGCGGCAGCCAGCGGCGCGCGGCGAGCATCACGCCGGCAGCGATCTGGACCGACGGGCCTTCACGCCCCAGTGACAGGCCGCCCAACAGGCCCGCCGAGGTCAGGCCGATCTTGGCGAAGCTGATTTTCAGGGACACGAGCAGGGGCCGCCGGCCGCCGGAAATAGCCGGGTCGAGCGCCGCCATCACTTGCGGAATACCAGAGCCGCCCGCGCCGCGCACGAAGCGCCGCGTGACCCAGACGATGGCGGCGCACAGGAGCGGCGTCCAGACCAGGGGCACCCACCAGGCAAAGTCGGCGATCTTGTTGAACTGGGCAAATGCCGACTCGGCCAGCCAGGTAAACGCCACGACCACAAGGCCGGCGATGGAGGCCGTGCCGACGACAACGATGCGGGTGCGCCAGAGATTGGCAGAAATGAGTTCGCGTTTGAAGGCGGAGCGTACGTCGTGCGGGGAGGGGTCGTGGGACATGGTGGGCTCGAGGGGACGAGGCCACATTATATAGATTTGTGCGAATGTATTTGCGCCCACACTGTTGTAATGACACAAATATAAAAGAATTTCTGCACGCACTGCCGACCCGGCCGTTACGGACAGTTACATCCCAACCAAGCCGGTATGGCCTGCCAGGGCAGTTACGGTTCTATACTCGGGGCCATGATCAACGATTCCATTGCGCGCAACCGCCTGGGCCTCGGTGCGCGACCGGACGACAAGCCCGTTGCCGATCCACGGCGCTGGTTGCTGGCGCAGCTCGATGATTACGAGCCGTTGCCGCCGACATGGCGCGCCATCGAGCGCACCCCGATGCGTGTCGCACAGTGGACCGAGCAGCAAGCCGCCATCCGCAACGCACCCGAGGCGCAGCGTGCCAGCGTCCGTGCAGACTACCAGCGCGCGGGCAGGGCAGCCTATCTGGCCGGCGTGGAGGCGCGCACCAACAGCGCCCTGCAGAGCAGCACGCCGTTCGTCGAGCGCCTCACCCACTTCTGGGCCAACCATTTCGCGATCTCGGTCGACAAAGTACCGGTGCTGGGCTTTGCCGCCAGCTTCGAGGCCGATGCCATCCGGCCGCATGTACTGGGGCGGTTCGAAGATCTGCTGCTCGCCACGGCGCGCCATCCCGCGATGCTGCTGTATCTCGACCAGTCCGTGTCGACGGGGCCGGACAGCGTCGCCGCGCGCCGGGCCAGCGCGAAAGCGCCGGATCGCCCGACCCGTGGCCTGAACGAAAACCTGGCGCGTGAAATTCTCGAACTGCACACGCTGGGCGTGCGCAGCGGCTATACCCAGGCCGACGTGCTGGAATTCGCCCGCGCACTGACCGGCTGGACGCTGCCTGGCCAACAGTCGCCTGAGGACGCCGAGCAAACTTTCCGGTTCCAGGCGAACCAGCACGAGCCCGGCGTGCGGACGGTGCTTGGTCGCAGCTATGCCGACAATGGGCAGCAGCAGGCAACAGCCATCCTGCGCGATCTGGCCAGGGCGCCGGCCACCGCCAGCCACATCGCCACCAAGCTGGCTCGCCACTTCATCACCGACGATCCACCGCCGGCATTGGTCAAGCGGCTGGCCGACCGGTTTCTGCAGACCGGCGGCGACTTGCCGGCGCTGTACCGCGAACTGGTGAGCGCAGCCGGTGATGTGCCGCCATTAGCCGCCAAGTTCAAGTCGCCCTGGGACTGGACGTTGTCCGGCCTGCGCGCCATGGGCGTGCAGACCGTGCCGGCGGCGCGCATCCAGTTTCTGACCGGCCGGCTTGGCCAGCCCGTCTGGCGGCCTGGCTCGCCGGCCGGTTATGGCGACGTGACTGCCACCTGGGCGGCCCCCGATGCGCTGCTGCGCCGGGTAGAAATCGCGCAGCGTATGGCCACGGAATTTGGCGGCAAGATCGATGCGCGTGCGCTGGCGCCGCGTGTGCTGCCGGGTACCTTGAGCGCCGCAACCGCCACCGCGATTGCACAGGCAGAAAGCCCCGCCAATGCGCTGGCGTTGCTCTTGGCATCGCCTGAATTCCTGAGAAGGTAAACCATGCTCAACCGACGAGGTTTTATTTCCAGCGCCGCCGCATTACTTGCCGCGCCCCGCATCGCATTCGCAGGCGCCGAGACCGAGCGCCGCTTCGTGTTCATCATCCAGCGTGGCGCCGCCGATGGCCTGCACACGCTGATCCCTTACGCCGATCCCGCGTATGCCAGGTTGCGCGGTGCGCTTGCCATCGATCCCGCCGAAGCGTTGAAGCTGGACGGCACGTTTGCGCTGCACCCGTCGCTGACCGGCATCGCCGGGCTATACAAGGCAGGGCAGGCCAGCCTGTTCCATGCGGTGGCGTCACCGTACCGCGATCGCTCGCACTTCGACGCGCAAAATGTTCTCGAGACGGGCGGCAAGGCGCCGTTCGACATCAAGGACGGCTGGATGAACCGGCTGGCCGGCATGCTGCCACGGCGCAGCAACCAGGCGATCGCGTTCGCGCCCACACTACCGATGGCGCTGCGCGGCGCGATCGATGTCGCGTCGTACGCGCCATCCGGCCTGCCGCACGCCAACGACGATCTGCTGCTGCGTGTGCAGAAGCTGTACGAAGGCGATGCCCAGCTGAGCGGGCTCTGGTCGACGGCGCTCAAGGCCCAGGGCATGGCTGGTGCGGCTGCCGGTGGCAAGGGCCAGCAGTCCCCGATCGAACTGGGCAAGACCGCTGCCGGCTTTCTGGCACGCGCGGACGGCCCCCGGATCGCCATGATCGAAACCAGCGGCTGGGATACGCACAGTGCGCAAAAAGGGCGCATGGCCACGCAGCTGGACAATCTCGACGATTTGATCAGCGGATTGCAGCAGGGCCTTGGCGATGCATGGCGTCAGACGACGATTCTCGTTGCCACCGAGTTCGGGCGCACTGTTGCGGCAAATGGTACCGGCGGGACCGACCATGGGACGGCGTCGGCAGCCATGCTGATTGGCGGTGCGGTCAAGGGAGGCAGGATCGTTGCCGACTGGCCCGGGCTCGCGCCTGGGGATTTGCTCGACAATCGCGATCTCAGGCCGACGCTCGGCCTGGATGCGCTGGTAGCACACGCGTGCGCCGAAGCATTTCAGCTGGATCCGGAACGCACGGCGCGCGTCTTGTTCCCCGGTTCGACGCCGGGAACGTCATCGGCGCGCCTGTTGCGCGGCTGATGACTGTATGAATGGCAATCAGCCCTGGCGCGTCGGCGTATCCGTCCCGCCATCGGCTGCTTCGCCATCCGGCTCGCCCGGCGCCTTGGGGCGCGAGCCACCCGGTACGTCACCGGTTGCCTGCCCGTGGCTGGCTTGCGGTGCACCGGCTGGGCCAACATTGCTCTCTGGCGACGCCTTCGCAAAATTGCTGTTGATGCCCGATTGGCTGGTGCCCTTGGCAGGATGACCGATGCTCGAGTCACCGTCGGCATCGTTGGCCACGAAGCCCGCATACGAATCAGGTCCGCCGTCGCGCAGGCCGGTGTCTTTAGGGGCGTTGGTGTTGTCGTTGTTCATGCTGCTCTCCTGGATGCGTTGGTATGCAATGCAGTTGGGTGCATGGCGCCGACTTCCCAATAGGAGGGGAGAGCGTCCCGACGTAGGACTGGTCGCTCAGCGGCTGGCGCTGACCTTCGACGCCGGCCGCACGACGTGCAGTGGCGGGGCCAGTGCAATTACCTGGTCGCGGCCCGCCGACTTGGCGGCGTACAGCGCAGAGTCCGCGCGCGCCAGCGTCGTCTTGAACGGTTCCCCGTCCAGCGTGACGGTCGCGCCGATACTCAGCGTCAGCCGGCGTTGCGCGGCCGGCATCGTGCTGGTGACCGCGCGCAGCGCTTCCGCCAGTGCCTTGCCCACTGCGCTCGCGCGCGCCAGGTCGGTGCCCGGCAGCAGCACCGCAAATTCATCCCCGCCCAGGCGGGCGATGCAGTCGACGGCGCGCAGCGTCTCGCGCGCGCTGGTGGCCACCAGTTGCAAGGCGATGTCGCCCGCTTCGTGGCCGGCGCTGTCGTTGATGGCCTTGAAGTGGTCGAGGTCGATCAGCATCAGGGCCAGTGGCTGGCGCCGGTGCCGGGCGCGCGTCGTCTCGCGTTCGGCGATCTCGAAGAACGCCTTGCGCGACCAGGCGCCGGTCAGGTGGTCGTGGTTCGCGATGTATTCGGCCTGGTACACGATGTGGCGGTGCAGGGTGAGCAGGCCGCCGAGGGTCAGTGCCGGCAATGCCAGTGCAGCCACGGTCAGGATCGCCAGGCTGGCCGTACTTGGCTGCAGCAGCGAAGTCGGTGGATTGGCCGCGATCAGCAGAAAGAGCATGCGCACCCCGTGCCCGCCCGCGACCAGCACGCACATGAGCAGCACGAAGCGCTGCACATGCTGCTGTCCGGGGCCTTGCAGGTGCACCTGGCCATGCGAGCGGCGCTGCTGCTCGCCACGCCCGGCAAGCACGCTGTGCGCGATGTCGAGGCAGATGCCCGCCTGGAACAGCGAAACGACGGCGCTGCGCAGCGTGAACGAGTCGAACCAGTCATGAAATACCACGGTCAGGATGCCGACCGCAGCGACCAGCAACGCCAGCGTCCTGACATGGGCCTGGCGGCCGGACAGCTGGCGATAACCGGCGGCAAGGGCCGCGCCGGCGCCGGAATACGCCATGTTGGCTATTTCGTAGCCCAGCAGGGTCGGCAGCTCACGGCCAAAGGCATACAGCAGGTTGCCAAGCAGTCCCAGCAGCGCGGCGGCGCGCATTGCACGCATGCCGCGCAGGGATTGCGAGCCGGCCGACACCAACGCAAGATAGACAAGAAAGCAAAGCAGGGACGCGATCAGGAAGATCTGCTGAGTGGCGAGCATGGCGAACGGGCCTGGCGCACTGGGATGCGCAGTGGTGGACAAGGGGGGACAAACCGAACTGAGCCGGTATTATGCCGTCGTTGTATCCAGGCCGGGCGCTTATTTGGCGCCGTTGTTCAATTACTTAATATTAACGTGGCAAGCCGCTGGGGCGGTCTTGCCCGCGGCGGCCTTCAGCCAATGACGTAGCGTTTCGAGACGCCCACGCCCATGGTCTGGCCACTGGCGCCGTAGATGGTGCCGGTCGGTGCATTGGTAGGGGTGCGCAGGGCGTTGAGCACGCCCTGGTTGTGCGCCAGCTGCTTGTTGATCAGCATGCCATTGACGCGGTTGAGTTCTTTTGCTTCGCGCGCAGCATCGAGCATGCGCTCCCATTGTTGCCGTACGTCGCCGTCGTCATTGACTGCCAGCCAGGGTTCCATGCCTGCTTCCGATGCATCGCAGCCCGCCGCGGCCAATGCCGCGTGGCGCTGTTGCGACAACGAGGCCAGATCGGCCAGCATCGCATTCTTGCGCGTGGTCAGCTCGGCCAGGGTGTCGGCATCGAGCGACACCAGGGATTGCTGCTCTTGCTTCATCAACGCCAGGAGGGCGGTGAGGTGATGGTATTCGGCGGCGAGGGTCTGGAACGGGCTGGTGGTCATGGTTTAGCGTTGTCTCGAATGGAGCAAGTCGCGTACGGTGTCTAGCAAGCCGTCAGCCACTTTCTCGGAGTTGACTTGGAACTGGCCATCGGCGATGGCCATCTTGATACGTTCTACTTTCTTGGCGTCGAATACGGCGGCGCCGCCACCGACGCTGCTTGCCATGGCCTGGCCTTGCGGTGACAGGCGCACGCTGTCGGTTTGCGCACCGGTCAGGGGCGCGGTCGTTGCTGCCTTGTCGGCGCCACGCGCATTGTTCGTCTGCGTGGTGGCGGGTTGAAGGCCTGGGTTGCTCTTGAGTGTATCGTTGATTTTCACGGCTTCATCCTTCTCGGTGCGCGGAGCACAAGCTCCGGGATCTGCTTATTGTAACGGCCACGCCTTTACAAACTTTAGCAATCAGCACCGATTTGGCGAAGAGAAGATCGCAATTGTTATAAAACGATTTCCACGGTCCCGCCATCGCGCGCGGTGCCGCTGATGATCCGGCCGGCCGTCGTGCGTACCTGGACGATCTGGCCATCGCTGGCATTGTTGATGGCCTTGGCTTCGCTGCTCACCGAAAAGTTCGAGCCGCGCGATACCAAGCGCACCGCCTGGCCCTGCTTGATGACGGCCTGGCTGCGTAGCGCGTCCACCCGCAGCGCGGTACCGGCCGGCAGCGACACGGTGGGCGCACGGCCCAGCGCCTGCGCCATATCGGTGATGATCCCGTTGGGCATGGCGGCGATATCGCCTTTTACCATCACCAGCTGACCCGGCACCAGCGGCTGGCCCTGCGCCAGGGGCACGCCGGCGGCGACATACTCGGCCACCACGCTGACCTGGGCCTGCACATACATCGTCCACGCCGGCGCCGTGCAGCGCACGCCCACCGTCGTCTTGCCCCAGGGGCGGGCGCCCGGCTGCTGGAAGGCTTCCGGGGCCGGGCAGGCGGGCAGGCTCAGGCGCTGATCGATCGCGCCGACCGTCACGCTCACCTGGCCCGGCAGGCCGGCGCTCTGGGTGGCCAGGAACTGCTCCACCACGGCGCGCACGGCCTCGGGTTGCTGGCGGCTGTTTGCCCCCTGCTGGGCCTGGGCGCCACTGTATACAAGTGCCAGCAGCGAAAAAGCGACAAGTTTGGATGTCATGGTCTGGAGTTCGGGCTGAGATTCGGGCTGAAATTCGGGAATGCTGCTATCTTAGGTCGAATGATTCCGTAGTGAAACTTTGAATAGCGGGGGGAATGTCCGCTCTTCTCCGTCGATTGGTGTGGCGAACCGAACCGTATGATCGCTTCTGTCCCAACAAAGTACAGCCCGGAGGCGGCATGATCGGCAAACTCGACGACTACATGCGTTTTAATGAAACGGCATTGTCCCTGCGCTCGCAGCGCCAGGAACTGCTGGCGTCCAATATCGCCAATGCCGACACCCCGAACTACAAGGCGCGCGACATCGATTTCGCGGCAGCCTTGCAGGGCGCAATGGGAGGCGGCAAGCCGGGCGGTGCGATGAACACCACCAATAGCAACCACATGGCGCGCGGCGTTGCCACCGGCGACACGCTGGCCAACGGCACGCCGGTGCTGTACCGCGGCGTGGTGCAGGGCAGCGTCGACGGCAACACGGTCGACATGGACGTCGAGCGCAACCAGTTCGCCGACAACGCGCTGCGCTACGAGGCAGGGATCAACATGATCAACAGCCAGATCAAGGGCCTCCTGAGCGCGATCCAGGGCCAATAAGGAAACTCGCCATGTCGCTATTTAATATCTTTAATGTGTCCGGTTCGGCCATGAGCGCCCAGGCGCAGCGCCTGAATACGGTGGCCAGCAATCTGGCCAATGCCGACAGCGCCACGTCGCCGTCGGGCGAAGCCTACCGCGCCAAGTCGGTCGTGTTCGAGTCGGTACCCACCGCCTCGGGCGCGACCGGCGTGCGCGTGCGCGAAGTGGTCGAAGACCCGTCGCCGCTCAAGCAGGTGTACGACCCCAAGCATCCGATGGCCGACGACAAGGGCTATGTATCGATGCCGAACGTGAACGTGGTCGACGAGATGGTCAATATGCTGTCCGCCTCGCGCTCGTACCAGACCAACGTCGAAACCATGAATGCAGCCAAGACCATGCTGCTCAAGACCCTGACCATCGGCCAGTAAGCGCCCCGTAGATCGATACCATGACCAGCCCAATTACCAGCTCGACCGCAACGTCCGATATTTCCAGCCTGCAGGCGACCATGAACGCCAAGGCGAAGACCGCCGAAGACGGCGTCCAGGCCGACACCGACAAGTTCATGACGCTGCTCGTGACCCAGTTGAAGAACCAGGATCCGCTCAATCCGATGGACAACGCGCAGATGACGAGCCAGCTGGCCCAGCTGCAGACCGTCACCGGCGTGAACAAACTCAATACCACGCTGGAGTCGCTGAAGGCCAGCTACCAGTCGAGCGAATCGCTGTCGGCGACGAATCTGATCGGCCACGGCGTGCTGGTCGAAGGCAATGGCATCCTGCTGTCGAAGAGCCAGGCCATCCTGGGCGTCGAGCTGGACAGCCCGGCCGACAAGCTGCAGGTCGTGGTCGTCGACAAGGCCACGGGCAAGGATGTGGCGGCGATCGACCTGGGCGAGCAGAAAGCCGGGATCGTGCCGGTCGCGTGGGATGGTATCCCCGATCCGAACAATCTGGACGCCAATGGCAAGCCGGTCGTGCTGCCGGATGGGAACTACACCTTCCGCGTGATCGCAACACGCGCGGGCGAACAGCTCACCGACGCCAAGACCCTGTCATTCGACAGCGTGGCCAGCGTCACGACGAATGGCAAGGACGGCGTCAAGCTGAACCTGCCGGGCAAGGGCGCTGTGTCCCTCGCCGACATCAAACAAGTTCTGTAAGCCAGGCCGCTTACTCTCTCACCTTATACTGGAGCATTACCATGTCTTTCCAACAAGGCCTGAGCGGCTTGAACGCTGCTGCCAAATCACTGGACGTTATCGGTAACAACATCGCCAACGCTAGCACAGTCGGCTTCAAGGGGTCGACCACCCAGTTTGCCGACGTCTACGCCAATGCGCTCAATGGCGCGGGCGGCATGACTGCCGGTATCGGCGTGAAAACTGCCGCCATCGCCCAGCAGTTCACGCAGGGTAACGTCGAAGCCTCGAGCAATCCGCTCGACATCGCCATCAACGGCGCCGGTTTCTTCCGTATCGAGCAGGCCGGTGTGACGCAATACTCGCGCAATGGCCAGTTCTCGCTCGACAAAGAGGGCTTCATCGTCAACGCCCAGGGCGCCAAGCTGACCGGTTACGGCCTGGGCGCCAACGGCCTGCTGGCCGCTGGCACCGCCGTACCGCTCAAGATCGATACCGCCGACCAGCCGCCGAAGGTCACGTCGGAAATGCAGATCCAGCTCCAGCTCGATTCGCGCGCCAGCACGCCGAAAAAGACCGAATTCGATCCGGCCGATCCAAACACCTACAACAAACAGGTGCCAATGAGCGTGTATGACACGCTGGGCAACTCCCATACGCTGTCGACCTTCTACGTCAAGTCGCCAAGCGGTGACGGCACCTGGAATGTCTATGCGGCCAAGGATGGCACCGAGCTCGGCGCCCTCGGTGCGATCGGCAAGGCCCAGACCGACCCGGCCGCCGTCACTGCCCGCACCGCCTGGGATACTGCCAGCAAGGTCGTGCCGCCAGTGGCCGCTAACCTGGCCACTACCGCTGCTGCCTACGGGAAAGCCGCCGCCGATGCCGTGGTTGCCGCTGCAAGTGTCATCGTCCCGCCTGCTACCGATGCACCTGCCACGCCTGACAATCTGGCCGAAGTGCGCGCTGCCGCCGATGCCGCCGCAGCGATCCCGGGCGCCACCCCGGTGCAGATCGACGCCGCGATTGCCAAGGCACTCAAGATGGCGCCGCAATCGATCGGCACGCTCAAGTTCGACACCAATGGCGGGCTGAACCTGGCCAGCACGGGCACCGCAGGCAAGTTCCTCGACGTGAAAATTCCGATCGTGCCGACGACTGGGGCCGAACTGGTTCTGGAAGTGGATATCGACTTTGCCGGCACCACCCAGTACGGCACCACCACCAGCGAAAAGTTCCTGGCGCAGGACGGCTACAAGCCGGGTTCGCTGCAGCGCTTCTCCACCGGCGCAGACGGCAGCATCCTGGGCCAGTACAGCAATGGCCAGACCAAGGTCCTGGGCCAGGTCGTGCTTGCCAACTTCACCAATCCGAACGGCCTGCAGCCGCTGGGCAACAATGCCTGGGCCGAATCGTCGCAGTCCGGCGTCCCGCTGATGGGCACCGCCGGTACCGGTGGCCTGGGCGTGCTGCAAGCGTCGGCCACCGAAGCATCGAGCGTCGACCTGACCGCCGAGCTGGTCAACATGATCACCGCGCAGCGCGTCTACCAAGCCAATGCGCAAACGATCAAGACGCAGGATTCGGTGCTGCAGACGCTGGTGAACCTGCGTTAAACACATCTAGGAAACCACCATGGACCGCCTGATCTACACCGCCGCCTCCGGCGCCAAGCACATCCTCGAGCAGCAAGCCACGACGTCCAACAACCTGGCCAACGTGAGCACGACGGGCTTTCGCGCCCAGATCGACATGTTCCGCGCGGCGCCGGTGCAGGGCCCGGGCATGCCGACCCGTGCGTTCGTGGTCGACTCGACCGCCGGCAACGATTTCGCCGCCGGCCCGCTGCAGGCCACGGGGCGTGATCTGGATGTGGCGGTGAAAGGGCAGGGCTGGCTGGCGCTGCAGATGCCGGATGGTACCGAGGCCTACACGCGCAACGGTGCGCTCCAGATGAGCCCGAACGGCGTGCTGCAAACGCCGGGTGGCCAGACGATTGCAGGCGAAGGCGGGCCGATCACGGTCCCGCCCGACGCCACGGTGACGATCGGCAGTGACGGCACCATCTCGACCATCTCGAACGTCGACACGCCGGCTGCGCCGGCAGTGATCGGGCGCCTGAAGCTGGTCAATCCGCCACAGGGCGACATGGTGCGCGGCGACGACGGGCTGTTTCGCGTCAAGAACGGCGCGCCGGTCCAGGCCGACCCAACCGTGCAGGTGGCGGGCGGCGCGCTCGAGGGCAGCAACGTCAATCCGGTCGATTGCATGGTCGACATGATTGCTCTGGCACGTTCTTTTGACACGCAAATGAGCCTGCTGAAGAACGCCGAGAACAACGCGGCGAAAGCCACCCAACTCCTCGCTTTGAATTAAGTGTTGCCGCTGCATAATTCTATTGTCCGTGGAGGCATTCGCCTGCCACCAATAGGAGAATGCAATGATCCGTTCGCTCTACATCGCCAAGACCGGCCTGGAAGCCCAGCAGACCAATCTCGACGTCATCTCGAACAACCTCGCCAACGTCAGCACCAACGGCTTCAAGAAGTCGCGCGCCGTGTTCGAGGACTTGCTGTACCAGAACGTGCGCCAGCCAGGTGCACAATCGTCCCAGCAGACCAATCTGCCGTCGGGCCTGCAGATCGGTACCGGTGTGCGCACCGTCGCTACCGAGCGCATCCACACCCAGGGTAATCCCCAGCTGACCGGCAACGACAAGGACGTGATGGTCAACGGTCCTGGCTACTTCCCTGTGTTGATGCCGGACGGCACCCAGGCCTACACCCGCGACGGCTCGTTCCAGAAAGACCAGAACGGCCAGCTCGTGACGTCGAGCGGCTTCGTCATCCAGCCGCCGATCACCGTGCCAATCAATGCCCAGTCGATCACGGTTGGCCGTGACGGCACCGTGTCGGTCACTGTCGCCGGCGAAACCGCTACCACCCAGATCGGCGCCCTGCAGCTGGCCACCTTCATCAACCCGGCCGGTCTCGAGTCGCGCGGCGAGAACCTGTACACCGAAACCACCGCCTCCGGTAATCCGAACCTGAACGTGCCGGGCACCAATGGCGCCGGCAACATCATGCAGGGTTATGTCGAATCGTCGAACGTCAACGTGGTCGAGGAAATGGTCGCGATGATCCAGACCCAGCGCGCCTACGAGATCAACAGCAAGGCGATCACGACATCCGACCAGATGCTGCAAAAACTGTCGCAGCTTTAATTTTCTACAGCCATCATGAAAATCCTGACTTCGTTCGCTGCGCTGGTACTGCTTGCCGGTTGCGCCGCCACCCCCACCACCATCGTGCAGGGCCCGACCAGCGCGCGTCCGATGCTGGTCGACGGCGCCCCGGCCACCGATGGCGCGATCTTTAACGTCAACAGCTACCGGCCAATGTTCGAAGACCGCCGCGCCCGTCATATCGGCGACCTCTTGACCGTCAATATCAGCGAGCGCACATCGGCGACCAAGGCCGGCGCGAGTTCGGGCAACAAGAGCGGCAGCGCGAGCTTCACCAGCCCGGGCTTGCTGGCTGGCGTGATTGGCGCCGGCGTGGCGCTGGAATCGGGCACCAAGTTTGCCGATGGCGACAACCAGAGCGCGTCGAACAACTTCACTGGCACGATCGGCGTGACCGTCACCGAAGTGCTGCCAAACGGTAACCTGATCGTGGCCGGCGAAAAGCAGGTCGCGATGAACAAGGGCACCGAATTCATCCGCTTCTCGGGCATGGTCAGCCCCGACACGATCCAGGCCGGCAATATGGTCTCGTCCAACGTGATCGCCGATGCGCGCGTCGAATACCGCACCAACAGCCGACTCGATCGCGCCGAAGTGACGTCGATGCTGTCGCGTTTCTTCCTGTCGATGCTGCCGTTCTAAAAGGCGATACCCATGCGTAAATTTGCTTCCGTTGTCCTGCTGGCTGCCGCCTTTGGCGGCATCGCCCCCCTGGCCCAGGCCGAGCGCCTGAAGGACCTGGCCACCATCGCCGGCGTGCGCCAGAACCAGTTGTCCGGCTACGGCATCGTCGTGGGCCTGGACGGCACCGGCGACCAGACCAGCCAGACGCCGTTCACCGTGCAGTCGATCCGCGCGATGCTGCAGCAGAAGGGCGTCAACCTGCCGGCCGGCACCCAGCTGCAACTGAAGAACGTGGCAGCCGTCATGGTCACGACCTCGCTGCCGGCATTTGCCCAGCCGGGCCAGACGCTCGACATTACCGTGTCGTCGATCGGTAACGCCAAGAGCCTGCGCGGCGGCACGCTGCTGATGGCGCCGCTGCATGGCGCCGATGGCCAGGTCTACGCCATGGCCCAGGGCAACCTGGTGGTGGGCGGTGTGGGCGTGCAGGCGCAGGGCGGCGGCGCGCAGGTGCAGGTCAATCACCTGGCCGTCGGCCGTATCTCGGCCGGCGCCACGGTCGAGCGCGCCGTTGCATCGAACCTGGGCGAAAACAACCAGATTCGCCTGGAGCTGAAAGAGACCGATTTCGCCACCGCCGCGCGCGTCGTCGACGCCGTCAACGACCAGTTCGGGCCTGGCATCGCCACCCCCTGGACGGCCGTGTGGTGCGCGTGCGCACCCCGTCGTCGAGCGACCAGCGCGTCGCTTTCCTGGGCATGCTGGAACAGATCGACGTCAATCAGCCGCTGGCCTCGGCCAAGGTCATCATGAACGCGCGCACCGGGTCGGTCGTGATGAACCGCGCCGTGATGCTCGACAACTGCGCGATCTCGCACGGCAACCTGTCGATCACGATCGGCTCCGATACGCAGGTGAGCCAGCCGAATGCACTGGCTGGTGGCCAGACCGTCGTCACGCAGAACCAGTCGGTCGAGATCAAGAAAGAACCCGGCCAGATGATCAACGTGAAGGGCGGGGCGTCGCTGGCCGAAGTGGTCAAGGCGATGAACTCGATCGGCACCACCCCGCAAGACTTGCTCGCCATCCTGCAAGCGCTCAAGGCCGCCGGTTCGCTGCGCGCCGAGCTCGAAATCATCTAAATCAAGAGACACGCCATGATCGCCTCGCCCAACCTTGACCAGACCAGCAAGCTCGCGCTCGACACCAACAGCCTCAACGGGCTGAAGAACAGCGCGAAAGCCGGCACGCCGGCCGCCATGAAAGAAGCGGCGACCCAGTTCGAGGCGATGTTCATCAACATGATGATGAAGAGCATGCGCGACGCGACGCCCCAGGAAGGCATGCTGGACAACCAGCAGACCAAGACCTTCACGACGATGCTCGACCAGCAGACCAGCCAGAACCTGGCCAAGCGCGGTGTCGGCCTGGCCGATGTGCTGGTACGCCAGCTGAGCGCGAACCAGATGGGGCAGCAGGCGCTGGCCATTGGCGCCGATGGCATGGGCGGCGATGCCGCCGCTGGCGCTGGCCGCCTGACGCCGTCGCTGACCAACGCGGCGGCGATGTATGGCAATGGCGCGGCGCTGGGTGCCGGTGCTGCAGCCGGTGCAGCTGCCAGCAAGGCGCCGCCGTTGCCGGCGACGACCGAGACGGGCCGCATCCAGGCGCCGCACGTGCGCGCATTCCAGGAAAAACTGCACGAGCACGCCCATGCGGCCGAGCAGACCACCGGCGTGCCGGCCAAGTTCATGCTGGGCCAGGCCGCGCTCGAGACCGGCTGGGGCAAACGCATGATCAAGAACGCCGATGGCAGCAACAGCAACAACCTGTTCGGCATCAAGGCCGGGGCGGGCTGGAAGGGCAAGGTCGCCACTGCCGTCACCACCGAATACGTGAACGGCAAGCCGCAGACGAAGGTCGAGAAATTCCGCGCCTACGACAGCCCGGCCGATTCGTTCCGCGACTACGCGAACATGATCGCGAAGAATCCGCGTTACGAAAAAGTCATCGGCAGCAGCGACGCGGCCACCTTTGCCCAGGGCCTGCAGCGCGCCGGCTATGCGACCGATCCGAACTACGCGGCCAAGCTCACTCGCCTGATCAAGAACTCGCTGGCGTAATGTACCCATGCGCACATGCGCCCGTTGACGCCATTCTTATGTCAGCCAACCGTCAAGTTTTCTGAAAAACTGCCGTTGACTGTACTGTCACAGAGAGAAAAAAATTATGTCAGGTAGCCTCCTCGCCATCGGTAAGACCGGGTTGTACGCAGCACAGGCAGCCCTCGCCACGACCAGCCACAACATCGCCAACGCGAACGTGGCGGGTTTCTCGCGCCAGACCGTCGTGCAGGCCACGTCGGCCGCGCTCGATACGGGTGTCGGCTTCCTGGGCACCGGAACTGAGATCGCGCAGATCAAGCGCTACAGCGACAATTTTTTGAATGCGCAGGTGCGTAACGCCCAGGCCAGCACCAGCGGCCTGGAGTCGTACTATTCGCAGATCAAGCAGATCGACAACCTGCTGGCCGACACCACGTCGGGCCTGTCGCCGGCGATGCAGGGCTTCTTCAAGGGCGTGCAGGACATGGCGGCCAACCGCGCGTCGGTGCCGTCGCGCCAGGCGATGCTGTCGAGTGCCGAAACGCTGGCCACGCGCCTGCAGGACCTCGATTCGCGCCTGGGCGAAATCCGCACCGGCGTGAATGGCGAAATCGAAGCGAGCGTCACCGCGATCAACACCTACGGCACGCAGATCGCCAAGCTCAACGAGCAGATTTCCAATTTCGCCTCGTCGGCCACGCGCCCGCCGAACGACCTGCTCGACCAGCGCGACCAGGTCGTGCTCGAACTGAACAAATTCGTCAAGGCCAGCGTCACGCCGGGCGACAACAGCAGCCTGACGATTTCCATCGGCAACGGCCAGCCGCTGGTGGTGGGCAATGACTCGTTCCAGCTGGCGGCGATGGTCTCGCCAACCGACCTCACGCGTATGGAAGTGGGTTACCAGGTAGGCTCAAAAGTGGCGGTGCTGCCCGATGGCGCGCTCTCCGGCGGCAAGCTGGGCGGCCTGCTCGAGTTTCGTACCGAGACGCTCGACACGGCTCAAAGTGCGCTCGGCAAGATCGCGATTGGCATGGCCTTTGAATTCAACGCACAGCACGAGCTGGGCCTGGACCAGAACGGCAACAAGGGGCAGCCGTTCTTCAACGTGGCGCCGGCTTTTGTCGGCGCCAGCATTAACAACGCCAAGGGCACCAGCACCGATCCGGCCGCAGAACTGAGCGCCAAAGTAACTGATCCGAGCAAGCTCAAGGACAGTGATTACGAAGTCACGTTCAAGGGCGGCAAGTACAGTGTAATGCGTCTGAGCGACAACAAGGAAGTTGGCCCGGTAACCCCCGGTGCCAATGGTGCGGCGACGTTAGAAGCTGACGGCATCGAATTCACCTTCGAGAAAAATCCACGCGAAAAGGATACGTTCCTGGTGCGCCCGACCATCGACGGCGCTGCCAACTTCAAGGTGCTGGCCAATAATGTCTCGCAGATCGCCGCTGCGGCCCCAATCATGACCAGCATGGAGCTGACCAATACCGGTACGGCCAAGATCAGCGAAGGCAAGGTGTCCAAGGATTTCCTGACTGCGCCGCCGGCACTGCCGGTGACGCTCGAATTCAATGGGGGCAACCTGACCGGCTTCCCGGCAGGCAGCACGGTCACCATGACGGACAGCGCTGGCAAACCGATCACCTTCGACCCGGCCGCCAGCTACGTCGACGGTGCGACCTACAGCTTCAATGGCGTGAGCATCACGCTGAGCGGAAAACCTAAAAACGGCGACCAGTTCAAGATCCAGGGCAACAGCAGTGGCGTGGGCGACACCCGCAATATCGCTGCGCTAGGCGAATTGCAGACCAAGAATATCTTCAACAACGGCACCGCCACGTTGACGTCGTCGTATGCGCAGATGGTCAGCCAGGTGGGCAACAAGACGCGCGAAGTGCAGGTCAATGCGCAGGCCGGCAATGCCTTGCTGGCGCAGGCCACCGGCGCCCAGGCCGATGTCTCGGGCGTGAATCTCGATGAAGAAGCGGCCAATCTCATCAAGTACCAGCAGGCCTATCAGGCGTCGAGCAAGGTCATGCAGATTGCCGGCACCATCTTCGACACGCTGCTGTCGATCAGCCGCTAACGTAGCGAAAGAACATCATGCGAATCAGTACCGCGAACCTGTATGCAACCTCGACCAACCAGCTCAACACGCTGCAAGGCGCGCTCGCGCGCACGCAGATGCAGCTGTCGACCGATCGCCGCCTGCTCACCGCCGCCGACGATCCGGTCGCCTCGGCGCGCGCGCTCGAAGTGAGCCAGTCGCAGGAAATCAATGCCCAGTTCGCCACTAACCGCAACAGCGCGAAGTCGTCGCTGGCGCAGGTGGAATCGACGCTGCAGAATACAGGTGACTTGCTGCAGGACATCCAGACGCTGGCCGTCTCAGCTGGTAATGCCACGATGCTGCCGAGCGATCGCGAGAAGCTGGCCACCGAACTCGAAGGCCGGCTGGCCGACCTGCTGGGCGTGGCCAATACCGCCGACGGTGCGGGCGGCTATCTGTTCTCGGGCTACAAGACCACCACTCAGCCGTTCACAAGCTCTCCAGGCGGCGCCACCTATCAGGGTGACCAGGGCGTGCGTCAGTTGCAGGTCAGCGATTCGCGCAAGCTGCCGCTGTCGGCATCGGGCAGCGCCATTTTTGAAGCGATCCCCACAGGCAATGGGACGTTCCAGACCCAGGCCGGGGCCAACAATACCGGGGCGGCATTGATCTCGTCCGGTTCGGTCGTGGACCGCAATGCACTGACCAGCACGAAATACGAGATCAAGTTCGCCGTCAGCGCAACCACGCCGCCGGTAACGACGTATTCCGTGAATACCAAGGACCCGGATGGCCCCGTGGCCAACAAACAGGGTTTGCCGTACAAAGACGGCAATCAGATCGAGATCGATGGGATGGCCTTTGACATCAAGGGCGCACCAGCACAAGACGATACTTTCAGCATTGAGCCGAGCCAGAAGCAGTCCGTGTTTACGACGGTCACTGACCTGATCTCCACGCTGCGACTGGCGGGCGAAGGCTCGACCGGCAAAGCGGCGCTGACCAATGGCCTGAATACGGCACTCGATAACCTCAAGAACGCGCACGAGAACGTGCTGACGGTGCAGTCATCGGTCGGCGCGCACATGAAAGAACTTGACTACCTCGACAGCACCGGCGACGACCTGGATATCCAGTACGCCTCCACGCTCGACGACCTGGTAGGCCTCGACACCGTCAAGGCCATTTCGGACTTCTCGCAGCAGCAAATGACGCTGCAGGCGGCGCAGATGTCGTTCAAGACGATGTCGGGCCTGTCGCTATTCAACTACCTTTGATCTTCGGCGCGACCTTACCGTACACCTTTGGTGGTTCTTTCGCGGCGCTGATCTCGGCGCCGCAGTTCGTATCGGGCGCCTTGTCGACGTTGATCAACGGGAGCAGGGCGGCCAGCGGATTGATCGCTGCCAGCGCCACGGCTGCGCCGGCCTTGAGCGCCAGCGGCCCGGCATGCGGCCCCACTTTCGGATCCTTGAACGTGCCACGCGCATACAGCGGCGTGCGCAGCGACAGAATGCGCGCACCCTTGGTTTTTGGCCGCACGTCCACGTCCAGCTTCTCGGTCGCCAGGTCGACATAGCCGGTCGCGTTCACCACCGCATCTTCACTGTCGAGCACGAAGCGATCGATGTTCGCGCGGCCATTGCGCACCGTGGTGGTCGCCGCCACGCAATTGAGCATGGTTTGCTTGTCACCAAAAATCTTCACGTAGACGGCGTTGGCCACGTTCAGGCCGGCCAGTTCGAGGACGAACTGGCTGACCGTGCCTTCGGTAACGACGGCGTTGATCTCACCCTGCGACGTACCCAGCATGGCCGCCACGGTGTTGCCCTTGCCGACCAGTGCGCCATCGCCGTTGATTTCACCAAAGGTTGCCTGCATCGATTGCAGCTTGGGGAACAGTTCGCGGATCTTCACGCCGCGCGCCGCCAGCCGGGCCGATGCATCCAGCACCTTCTCGCGCCCGTCGAGGCGGATATTCGACGTAATGCGCCCGCCCGCCAGCGCAAAGCTCAGCGGGGTCAGCGTCAGGACCTTGTCCTTCATGCGGATCGTGGTTTCGATATCGCGCAGCGGAATGTCGGCCGTGCGCAGGATCTGCTTGCCGGTGAACTTGACCTCGGCATCGAGTGCGCCCCATTTGGCGGTGTTGAACTGGTCGACCGGCAGGGCCTTGCCCGGCGCCGGCGCCTGGACCTTGCCCGCGGCCTTGGTGCCTTCGCCCGTATCGGCGCCCACGGTCGGGCCCAGGTCGGCCAGGCGCAGTTGCTTGGATGTCAGCGCGCCTGTCAGCAGCGGCCGCGGCTTGCGCTGGGCGTAGGCGAGCGTGCCGGCGATATCGCTGGCGCCGACCTTGCCGGTGAAGTCTTTATAGGTGAAGGTCCAGAAGTCGCCGTCCTTCTTGCCCAGCAAGGTGCCCTTGGTGGCATACGGCGGCGTTTCCGGCAGCAGCACGCCGGTCAGTCCGTACAGGTCGGCCATGCTGGCACCGGCCAGTTGCATCTGCAGGGCAAAGCCCGACAGCGAACGCGGATCGCGGATGATGCCGCGCAGGCCAAGCTTGTTTTCGCCGGCCGTGGCTTCGGCTTCGATCGGGAAGCTGGTGTTGTCGCCGGTAAGCGAGAGCACGGCACCGGCCTTGCCGCCACCGGTGATTTTCGCCTTGTTATAGGTACCGGCCAGCTTGAATGCCAGGCCATACGGCGGCACGCCTGCAGCCGTGGAGGCGGTTTCGCCGCCCTTGATCGAGTCGGCCGTGGCGCGCAGGTCCAGGCTCATCGGCTCGTCGACATAGCGCACCTTGGCGCTGTCGAAGGCCAGGCGCTGCAGATCGACCTTCCATTCGGAGGGGCCGTTGTCCTTGAAGGTCCACGAATTGCTGCCATCGGCGCGGCGCTGGACAGCGATGTCCGGATTGGCCAGGCGCAGGTCGGTGATCACGACATCTTTGGTCAGCAGTGGCAGGATGCGCACGCCGGCTTCGATGCGCTGGGCGGCGGCCATCTGCGTGCCGACCGTGCTCCAGGCAGGATTGCTCATGTAGACATTGTCGGCCGTGATATGCGGCTGCGGCACGAAGCGCCGCCAGCCCGTTTCACCATTGCGATCACGCTGGAACTTGACGTCCAAGTCACCACGGATGGCGAATTCACGTCCGGTCGTTTCCGACACCTTGCGGTTGATATAGGGACGCAGCATGTTCCAGTCGAACAGCATGAGGAACAGGATCACTGCCACGGTGATGGCCAGCAAGATCCAGCCGGTAATTTTGAGAGGTCTGGAAAGAGTCATTGTCGATCGTGCCCATGAGTGGGTCGGCGGCTGGCGCAGCGAGGCACCGGGATCGTCAGGCTAGCAGGGTCTTGGCAATATTGTTGGTTGGCTAAGTCGCACTACTGCACAATTAATTGGTATTTTTTTACGCTTCAGGTCAGGTGAGGAAAAATTCAAGGCCACGCGCCATGGCCGGGAAGGTTGCAGACCCGTGGTCCTCGTGCGCCAACAGGTGGAATTGCACGCGCGCCAGCGTATTGGTCTTTTGCAGCCGCTCGCCCAGCTCGCGCGCGTTGTCCACCATGCGGCGTGCGGCGGCGATGGCGTCACGGCCCTGCGGCGGGCCGTTCGCGGTGGACGGTTGTTCCAGCGCGCCCGCCGCCAGCATCAGGGACGGCTTCGCGGGCAGGGCGGCAACGCGCCGCTTGAAGCCGTCGATGCCATCCAGTATCACCCGCTCGCGGTACCAGATCGATGGACTGGCCGCCAGCCAGGTCTGGAACATTGCCGGGCGCGTGAACAGCGCGTGCAATGTGCACAGGCCGCCATATGAATGGCCATACAGCGCCTGGCGCGCCGGATCGAGCGGCGCCATCGTCGCGATCAGCGGTTTCAGTTCGCGTTCGATAAAGTCGAGGAACAGGTCGGCGCCGCCTTCCTTCGCGGGGCCGTCCGCGCCCGAAGGCGGCGTATAGTCGCGCCCGCGCCCCATTCCATAATCGAACTCGCCCGGATAGCCGATGCCGACGACGACGGGCAGCGCAGCCCCCCGCGGCAGAATCGTGCGCGCCATCACCGCCAGTGTCGGGAAGGTCGCGTTGCCATCCAGCGCGTAGATGACCGGGTAGCCAGCAGATGGCGGCGGGGTGGTCGGGATGCTGATGAAGATGCGGTAGGTCTGGCCGGTGATGGGTGAGGTGATGTCGAGTTGCCGGGCCTGCTGCAGTGTGGCGGGTTGCCAGAGGTTAGCTGCACGGGCAAATGGCATCGTCATGGCGCCAAGTGCGGCTGCCCCCAACACGCGGCGACGGGATGGAGAACTGACTGGGAGGGGAAGGGCAATCATGCGCCTGGCTTCAAATGAGAATTATTCTCATTGTAGCCCACGACGCCTTTCGTCAGGCCCGTGGTGCCAGCGGATTTTTTGGTGGTCCGGTGAACCGGGCGACAGCAGAGCCTTTCTCGCGAACCGATAGTACCGTTCGCCGTTTGCGGTCTAAACGCAGGGATAGTGGCGGCTGGGTCCTGCCCCCCCCGCAGCGCCGAGCACATTGGCTGATTCAGCGAGAGCGGCCTGCCGACATGACGTTGCAGCCGTGTAGCGCTCTTTTGGCGATGGATGCCTGTTTGCGTCGGCCCGTCACCAGTATCAATCAAGCTGCGCGAGCAGCGCAACGACATGTTTGCTGAATATGCCCTGCCGCATGCACCAGACAAGCGCGTTATTCATTGGCACTTGCTCGAGCATGGCCGCTACTTCTTTAGGGTAGGCCTGGCAGATGGCACATTCTGTCGTTGTGGTGAATCGGCCGACGAAGGAGAAGCTCCAGGCGTAAGCGGATTGCCCGGAGGACCGGTAAACCTTACACCCATTGCGTCAGCCGCTGTGGGAAACAGGCTGATCCGGTCACCGTTTCCGGCTCCTGTGATGGCGTAAGGGTCGCCATCCGCCATCATCGACTTGGCCTCGATCTCGGCTGGCCAGTGCGGCACTTTACTAGTGCGCATCGCGATCCAACGGAAAGGAATAATCAACGCACTGAACGCCAAATTGAACACAAGCACGGGGAGCATTACCGGCGCCCCAGCGGTGCTGATCATCAGACGCTGGGCGCCGAACCAAGCTGATTCTCGCTGCATCTTGATGGGCAGGCAGAACTTCACTTGTCCTATCACCGCATCCGGCCCATCTTCCATATAGCGCCTGACGAATTCCCAGTGCGAAATTAATACTGCCAATCCATCGGTATCGCCAGTAGAAGAAACACTCAGTGAGAAACTCTCCTTGATGGTGACGCCATCGTCAGCCATCGCATGCCCCAGTATATTGAAAAATTTATATCCTTGATCCACTTGGCTTAAAGTAAAAATCACTTTAACCCATGGGATTGATAGTGTAGAGCCATCCTTGCGAAACACATATACCATTCGGTTTTTTCGATCAAATCGCAATGGGTAATGTGTAAAAGAAAAAGAATCCTTGAACAATAACCAAGTTGCTGATGCAAGAATCGGCAGAAAAATTATCGCAGCAAAAATCAAGATGCCTGAATCTTTGCTGCTGATGCCAGAAGAATTTTCACGTGTGAGCGCAACATGTAAAAGACCCGCAAATGCTGCAGTGAACATGGCAATTATTGTTAAGCTAACTGCCGTAATGGTACCTTTTGATTCGTACCATTTATCAACGGATTCAAAATATGCTGAATTCAGTTCGATCACACTCATTTGATAATGTGGTTCGATATCGATTTTCTTGCTTTGATGAAGTCGGTGGCTTTTTTCTTGCTCAGTTAACTGGCGATTTTTTTTAAAATTTCCGACTAAGCCTGCGAAATCCATGGCTCATACCTTATTCAAGCACTAATGTTAATTGCAATTGTTCTTTTGTCATATTCAAATAGCGTTGATTTTCCAGAATTCCCCATGTACTGGCCTTTTGTAGCCCCTCGCCGAGTTCGCGCGCGTTGTCCACCATGTGGCGTGCGGCGGCGATGGAGTGACGGCCCTGTAATGGGCCGTTTGCGATTGACGGTTGTTCCAGCTCGCCCACGGCCAGCATCACCGACGTTTTCGACGGCAGGGCAGCAACGCGCCGGCGAAAGCCGTCCATCCCGTCCAGCACCACGCGCTCGCGGTACTGGATCGCGTTTCATTCGGTTCTTGGTGCCAGCGGATTTTTTGGTGGGCCGGTGAACCGGACGCCGGCCGCCTCAGCCGCTACCGGGAACAGGCTGATCCGGTCACCATTTGCCTTCCCGGCGATGGCATATGGGTCGCCATCTTCAATCATCGATACGGCTTCTATCTCGGCTGGCCAGTGAGGCAGCTTGCTGGTGCGCATGGCAATCCATCGAAAGGGTACGACAAGCGCGCTGAACGCCAAGTTGAACACCAGCAATGGGAACATCATTGGCGTGCCGACTTCGCCTGCCATCAGGCGCTGCACGCCAAACCAGGGGGACTCGTGCCGCACTTTGATGGGCAGGCAGAATTGCACTTGCCCGATGACGGCGGCTGGGCCGTCTTCCATGAATCGACGGATAAATTCCCAATGCGAACGCAAGACGGTCAAGCCTTCGGGCGTGCCAACCTCCGATACGCTCAAGGCGAAACTTTCCTGGATGGTGACGTTGTCGTCCGCCATCGCATGGCCCAGGATGTTGAAATACCTGTACACATGGTCGACCGGGCTCATCGTGAAAACGATCCGGTCCCACGGCAGCGACAGCACCGAGCCGTTCTTGCGAAACACATGCACCATGCGGTGTGTGCGATCAAAGCGCAGGGGATAGTGGGTGTACGAGAACGCATCTTTCGACAGGTTCCAGATCGCAAGTGCCATCAGCGGACAGGACAGCACCGCATCGAAGATCAGGATGCCCATGTCGTTGCTGTTGATGCCTGCTGTTTCCCTGGTCAGCGAGCTGTGCAGCAGGCCCGCAAACAGGGCCACGAGCATGCTGATGATTGTCAGCGTGACTCCCGTAATGGTGCCCTTGTCGCCATACCACTTGTCGACCGATTCGAGATAAGTGGCGTTCATGTCGATAACGCACATTTGGTAATGCGGTTCTATGTCGAGACGCTGCTTTTGATGAAGCTGGAGCTGCCTTTCCTGTTGGGTCAGGGAGCGGTTGACACGAAATTGTCCAATAAGGCCTGCGAAATCCATGAATTTTTCTCTTATTAAGTGGTTGCTTCAATCATGCTCTTCAACAACCGCTTCAGGATACAGACTGGTCCGATGGCCTGTCGCCGTTCCGACAATCGCGTACGGATCACCAATTTCGATGGCTGATGCAGACTCGATGTCTGCTGGCCAACGTGGCAATTTACTAGTAATCATTGCAATGAACCGAAACGGCCATACAATCGTGTAGAACACCAGGCCTAAAATATTTATCGGAAAAGCCCGCATTCCATTACCATCGCTTTCCCCAAATAAACGCCGGGTTGCGATACGAAGGGATTCACGTCTATTATTGATGGGAAGACAAAATTCAACTTGACCAGTCACTGCTTCTGGCCCTGACTCCATATATCGACGTATGAACTCCCAATGCGACTTTAATATTTTGATGCCCTCTGAAGAACCGTCAGAAGTTACACTTAGGGCGAAACTTTCCGTGACCGTAATATTATCATCTGCGATAATGTGTCCCATAATATTCCAAAATTTGTAACCATGGTCGACTTGCATCAGCGTGAAAAAAATATCGTCCCAGGGTGCCGTCAATATTGTTCCGTTCGTCCGAAAAACATGCACCATGCGAGTTTTACGGTTAAATCTCATTGGGTAGTGAGTAAACGCAAAAGATTCTTTCAATAACCCCCATATGGCAGCCGAAATTAGCGGCAGGGTTGTTATTCCTACGAAAATCATAATCGCCAGATCCTTATTTCCGCTCCCATCAGCCGGATCTCTATTTACTGCAACGTAAAGCATTGCGCTCGAACCCACAGAAAAAATTAGAACGAGTATCAACATAAGCGCGGTGATGGTCCCTTTTTCGCCGTACCACTTATCGACCGACTCCAGATACGTTGAGTTCATTTCGATAACGCTCATCTGATGATGTGGATTAATATTTAGAGGCTGCTTCTGCTTAAGCTGTAAATTTTTTTCTTGATCTGAGAGAGGACGATTGGACGGAAATTTTTTAACAAGGCCTGCGAAATCCATACATTCTCGTCTTATTTTGATGGTTGCTTCAACTGCGCGTGTGCAATAGTTTTGTAGCAGTGAACTGTTTATCGCCTGTCGTGAAGTGCTGCGAGCGGGTTCCCCGGCGGGCCAGTGAACATGACGCCCGCAGCATCGGCGGCCTCGGGATAAAGACTGACGCGGTCACCTTTTTCGTTGCCTGCAATGGCGTAAGGATCGCCTTGCTTGAGCATTGATTGGGCTTCGATCTCTGCTGGCCATCGAGGCAGTTTGCTGGTGCGCATGGCGAAGAGCCGAAATGGTAGTATTAAAAGGTCGAAGGCAATATTAAATATCAAGGCTGGCATGAATATGGCTGGGCCACTGTTGTTTGCCAAAGACCGATAAAACGCGACGTAGAATGTTTCGCGCCGATCAGCAATTGGCATACAGTATTGTACTTGACCGGCGATAACGGCGGGGCCATCTTCCATGTAGCGACGGATAAACTCCCAGTGGGAGCGCAATATTGCCATGCCGTCTGGAGTTCCTACAGACGAGACACTTAATGCAAAGCTTTCTCTGACGGTCAATTTGTCGGCATCCAGAACATGGCCCATGATGTTCCAGAACCCGTAGAGCTGGTCAACAGGTGTCAGTGTGAAAAATATTTCATTCCAGGGAATGGAAAATGCCGTGCCATCATGCCGAAAAATATGCACGACTTGCATTTTCCGATCAAAGCGTAATGGGTAATGCGTAAAAGAGAATGAATCTTTTTTCAGTCCCCATATGGCGGCAAATACAAAGGGGGTAATCATGAGCCCAATGACGACAAGGATTGTGAGGTCATTCTTCCCTATCGCAGACTGAGAGTCTCTCGTTAGTGCGACATGCAACATTCCAAAAAACATTGCCAATAACATTCCGATAATTACTAGCATTACTGCTGTAATGGTTCCTCTATTCCCGTACCACTTATCAACCGACTCGAGATAGGTTGAGTTCATTGAAATAATGCTTAGCTGATAATGTGGCTCAATATCGAGCCGAATATTTTGCTTCAACTGCAGGTTTTTTTCTTGCTCAGTTAATGGTCGATTGGTTCGGAATCTTCCAACTTGGCCAGCAAAATCCATATGATTCCTTTAACTGATCGCTTTTATTGGTAGTGATTGGTTAATTGCCATATCCAGGCGGCGCTGATGTATTGGTATTCGTGAGTCGTCGGTGGCGTTTTGATCATTTCAAGGGACGATGCCTTGGCAAGACTCACCCCGGCGCCGGCACCACCGGCCTGACTGGCGGCTGCGCACCCGCCGCCGCCGGTTGCGGATTGCTGGCGCGCGGCAACGATCTGCTCACTTCAATGCCCTGGTTGAACAGGTTGACGATCGGCGCGCCCAGGTATGGCAGCACCAGGCTCAGCGTCAAAAAACCCACGCCCAGCGTGATCGGAAAGCCGATGCCGAAGATGTTCAGCTGCGGTGCGGCGCGGGTCAGGATGCCGAGGGCGACCTGCGTGATCAGCAGCGCGGCGATGATCGGCATGGCGATCTGCAGCCCGGCCGAGAAGATGCGCCCGCCCCAGCGCACCAGTTCCAGCGCGGTGTTCGATGAAAACGGGGTGTCGGTGATGGGCATCGTGATGAAGCTTTCGGCCAGCGCTTCGAGCAGGACCAGGTGGCCGTTCACGGCCAGAAAAGCCATCGTTGCGACCAGCGCCATGAACTGGCTGATGGCCGATGAGCGCCCGCGCGTGCTGGGGTCGAAGAACATCGCGAAACCCAGGCCCATCGTCTGACTCGAGACTTCGCCGGCATATTCAATGGCGGCAAACACGATGCGCATGGCAAAGCCCATCGCCAGGCCGATGATCATTTCCTTGGTCAGGATAAGGAGGCCCGCCCACGAAGTCGGGTCGGCCGCTGGTATGGCCGGCACGAGGGGAGCGATGACGATCGCCAGCAGGATGCCCAGCGCGAGCTTGGCACGCACCGGCACGCTGGCATTGCCGAACAGCGGGGCCGCAGCGATCAGGCCGAGAATGCGCGACAGCGGCCACAGCAGGCCGGCAATCCAGGCATTCATTTCCGCCGAGGTCAGCGTCAGCATCGGGCGCTTCCGGGCGTGCGCACGCGGGCCTTAGCCGATCAGGCCGGGAATACCCGTGAACACCTGGCGCATATAGTCCAGCATCACCGACAGCATCCACGGGCCGGCGACCACCAGGGTAACGAACACGCCGACCAGTTTCGGGATGAACGACAGCGTGGCTTCGTTGATCTGAGTCGCAGCCTGGAAAATACTGATGATCAGGCCAACGATCAGCGCCACCAGCAGCAGTGGGGCCGACACCATCAGGGTCACTTCCATGGCCGTACGGCCCATCGTCATCACGCTCTCGGGAGTCATCGCGCGGCGTCCTCTAGTAGAAGCTCTGGGCCAGCGAGCCCAGCAGAAGTTGCCAGCCGTCGACCAGCACGAACAGCATCAGCTTGAACGGCAGCGCGATGACGGCCGGCGACATCATCATCATGCCCATCGCCATCAAAACCGAGGCGACCACCATGTCGATGATCAAAAACGGGATAAAGATCGCAAAGCCGATCTGGAACGCCGTCTTGAGTTCACTCGTGACGAACGCCGGAATCAAGACGCGCAGCGGAATGTCTTCTGGGCCCTGCAGCGCCGGCGAGCGCGAAATCTTGACGAACAGCGCCAGGTCGGATTCGCGCGTCTGCTTGATCATGAATTCCTTGAGCGGCACGGCGCCCCGGTTCATGGCCTCGGTCATCTGGATCTGGTTGTTCTGCAGTGGCAGATACGCTTCGCTGTAGATGCGGTCGAACGTCGGCCCCATCACGAAGAAGGTCAAAAACAACGCCAGCCCGACCATCACCTGGTTCGGCGGCGCGGTCTGGGTGCCGAGCGCCTGGCGCAGCAGCGAGAGCACGATGATGATGCGCGTGAAGCTCGTCATCATCAGCAGCGCGGCGGGTAAAAAGGTGAGCGAGGTCAGCAGCAGCAGCGTCTGCACCGGCAGCGAATACGCGGTGCCACCGTTGGCTGCCGGGCTGCTCTGGAATGCCGGGATGCCGGGCTGCGCAGCCGCGATCAGCGGCAGCAGGGCCAGGCCAGCGGCCAGCCACAGGTGTTTATGACGCATTGCGTTTGTCCATCGTGTTCTTGAGCCAGTCGGCAAAGCGTGTGGCCGGGATGCCGCCTTGTGCGGCGCCCGTGCCTGCGCCCAGATCGACGTCCTGGCGCGGCATCGTGTGCAGCGCGTTGACGCGGCCCGGAGCGGCGCCGACGACGATCCACTGGTCGCCCACTTCCACCACCATGATGCGTTCGCGTCCGCCGATATTCAGCGCACCGACCACGCGCAGATTGGCCAGGCCGCCACCCGGCTTCGGGCCGTAGCGCTTGAGCAGCCAGGCCAGGCCGATCAACAGGCCCAGCACGAGCAGCAGCGCGAAAATCGTTTGCAGCAGGCCGGCCGCGCCGGAGCCGCTGGAGGCCGGCAGCGCGACTTGCGGCGGCGGGCGCATCGGCGTGATGGCAGGGGCGGTGGTCGTGGTGGACGGCGCCGGCGTGGCCGCCGTCACTGCCGCTGCAGCAGCTTCTGCAGGCTCTGCAGGCACGGCAGCATCACCAGGCAGCGCAGCAACCGGCGGCGCAGTCGTGGCGGGCACGGTGGTCGGCGCCGGCACGGCAGGGGCGGGCGCCCGGCCGGTGGTGGTGTCCGTGGCTGGCGCCGCCTGCTGCGCCAGCGCGAGCGGCGCCGCCAGCAGCAGCGCCGCAATGGTCGAAAAATAGCTGGCGGCGGCGCGGCGTGCGGTCATTTATTGAGTTTGCGAATCCGCTCTGATGGCGTGATGATATCGGTAAGCCGGATGCCGAACTTGTCGTTCACGACCACCACCTCGCCCTGGGCGATCAGGCAGCCATTGACCAGCACGTCCATCGGTTCACCCGCCAGGCCGTCGAGCTCGACCACCGAACCCTGTGCCAGTTGCAGCAGGTTCTTGATGGCGATCTTGGTGCGGCCCAGTTCCACCGTCAGTTGCACCGGGATGTCGAGGATGAAGTCGATATCGTTCGGCGTTTCGTTGCGCGCGCCCTTGTTCGAAAAATCCTTGAATACGGCTGCGGCGGCCACCGGTGCCGCGGCTGCGGAGGACGTCTGGCGTTCGAGTGCTGCCGCTTCGGCCGCAGCCTGCTCGGCAATGGCTGCGCCCCAATCGTCGTCGATGTGTTCCTGGTCTTCCTGGTTGTCGGACATGGTGTTCTCCTGTGCGGCCAGCGCGATGCGCCTTGCCAATATACCAATTACTTGTTGAATGTGTCGCTATTGGCGAGCAGCTTCTCGACCTTCAGCGCATATTGCCCGCTGAAGACGCCGTAGCTGCAGTCCATCACGGGGACGCCGTCGACCGTGGCCTGCACCATCTCGGGCACCACGATCGGGATCACGTCGCCGATTTTCATGTTGAGGATTTCGTCGAAATTGGCCTTGCCATGCCCCAGCACCGCGACCAGCTCGACTTCGGCGACCTGGATCTGCTGCGTCATCAGGCGCACCCAGCGCTTGTCGACTTCGAGCGCTTCGCCTTGCAGGCTCGAGGTCAGTGCATCGCGGATCGGCTCGATCATCGAATACGGCATGCAGAAGTGGATCTGGCCCGACACCGAGCCCAGCTCGACCGTGAAGGTGCACGACACGACCACTTCGTTCGGCGTGGCGATGTTGGCGAACTGCGTGTTCATCTCGGAACGGATGAACTCGAATTCGACCGGGAACACGGGTTCCCACGACTTGGCGTACGCCTCGAAGATGATGTCGAGAATACGCATGATGATGCGCTGCTCGGTCTGGGTAAAATCGCGGCCCTCGACGCGGGTGTGGAAGCGCCCGTCGCCGCCGAACAGGTTATCCACCAGCAGGAACACGAGGCCCGGATCGAGCACCATCAGCGCAGTGCCGCGCAGCGGCTTCATGTGCACCAGGTTCAGGTTGGTCGGGACCACGAGGTTACGGATGAACTCGCTGTATTTTGACACCCGCACCGAGCCGACCGACACTTCGGCGCTGCGGCGCAAAAAGTTGAACAACCCAATCCGCAGATACCTGGCGAAGCGCTCGTTGATGATCTCGAGCGTCGGCATGCGGCCGCGCACGATGCGCTCCTGCGTTGCCAGGTTGTAGGTGCGGACCCCCGAGGTGTCTTCAGGCGCCGAGATGTCGTCCTGATCGCCGTTGACCCCTTTTAAGAGGGCATCGACTTCTTCCTGGGAGAGGAAATTATCGGCCATGTTTGTCTGGATTTACTGGATGATGAACGAGGTGAATAATACGTCGGACACTTCCTGTTCGTCGCCATCTTTCTCGAAGGGTTCGGTAATTGCTTTCTGGATCTCGGTGGCGAGCTGCTGCTTGCCCTCGACGGTGCTGATCTCGGATGCCTTCTTGCTCGACAGCAGCAACAGCATGCGGTTGCGCACGATCGCCATATTGTCCTTGACCAGCGTGGCCTGCTCGGGGCCCGCCACTTGCAGCGTGAACTGTACTTGCAAATACTGTTCGCCGTTTTCCGGCTGCAGGTTCACGGTGAACGATTCGATCGGCACGTACTCGGCTTTCGCGTCCGGGTTCTTCTTTTTCTTTTTCTTGTGCTCTTTGGCCGGCGCGTCTTCTTCTTCGCCGTGGGCGGCGGCCCCCTGCGTGAAGTACCAGCCCGCACCGGCGCCTGCGCCCAGCACCAGCACGGCGGCGAGGATCATGATGATCAGCTTTTTCTTCGAGCCGGAAGGTGCCGCTGCGGTGTCCGCTTTCGGATCAGCTTTCATTTTCGGATTCGCTTTCAAGATGTGTCTTTGCCGCTGGTTGGTGAGGGTTCATCATTATGGCATTGTCGTGGAAAGATGCGTCCCGGCAAGCCTCGAAAAGAGGGGGGAAGCCGTGGTAATCCGTGTGATTGTTGCTGAGGCGCGATGACAGAATAGAAAAGGGCGGCCGTGTGGCCGCCCCCGGGACATCCGTGCGGCATCAGGCGAACAGATCGACCATGCCACGGTCGCCGATCGACACGGTGCGCGTGCGCGGCGCGACCTCGTTCACGGCCGGCGCGGCATCCTGGCCGTCACCCGTCAGGCCACCGGCGCCGCGCTGGCCGCCCTGCGCGCGGCGGTCAGTGTCTTGCTGCTGCTGGCGCCCGTCGGGCACGTTGGCGTCGACCGTGGCGTTGCCCAGCGCGATACCGCTTTCGCTCATCATTTCGCGCAGGCGGGGCAGGGCGTTTTCAAGCGCCTGGCGCACGTCGAGCTGGTCGGACGAGAAGGCCACGGTGGCCTGGTCGTTGGTCACGTTCAGCACGATCTGCACCGGGCCCAGGTCGGGCGGATTCAGCGTCAGCGTGGCCGCCTGTTCCTTGCCGACCATGTACACGATGCGCTGGCTGACCTGGTTGTCCCAGGCCTGGGTGCCCAGGCGCGCCGGGATGCGGTCGCCCGGCATGGCCGGATTGCCCATGGCATCGACCTTGACCGCCTGGGCCTGCAGTGCGGCCAGCGGGGCCGGCGCTTCTTCGGCCACCGGCAATTGCTGCTGCTGTTGCTGTGTATCGCGCAGCTGGGCCTGGAACTGGCCGGCGTCCTGCTCGCCCTGTGGCAGCGCGGCGCCGGGCGCCTGCGTCGTGCGCAGGTCGGCAGGTGCCTGCTGCACGCCGCTGGCGAGTGCCTGACCCTTGCCGCTGGCGGCGTCCGTATCGTCGGTGGCGCCGGTGGTCATGGCTTTCATATTGTCGAGCGCGGTTTCGAGCGCCGTCAGTTGGGCGTCGCCTTCCGTGGCGGCGCCGGCTGCCGCGGCGTCCGTGCTGACGGTGGCGGCGTTGCTGGCCGGCTGGCTCAGGCTGGCCATGAAAGCCAGCATGTCGGTGACCGGCGTGGTGGCCGCCGCTGCCGCTGCTGCCGCGGCCGCTTCTGCAGCGGCCGCGTCCTCGGCGTCGCTTGCTGCGTCCGCCGTGCTGCTGCTGGCTGCTTGCGTGGACTTGGCGTCGCCATCGTGCATCGGCGGGCGGATGGTCGACCGGGTCGGGCCGTCGCGTACCGGATCGCGGTTGGTTGGTTTGTCGGCGGTGGCCGGCTTCGGTCCTTGCGCCGGTTTTGGTTGCGCCGCCGGTTGCGGTGGCTGTGCAGCGGGCTGGCGCGTGGCCATTTCACGGTTCAGCGTGGCACTGAATCCGCCGGTGCCGCTGCTGCGTGCTGCGTCGGCCAGGCGATCCGGCGTGGCCGGGCGCTGCGCCGTGGCGTTGGCGCCGGTGATCTGGAACGGGAGGGTGTTGGTCTGCATCGTCATGGTGGACTCGACTATCGACGTTGGTTCAGCGTTGTTTGTAACGGGCGCCACGGGCTGCGTGGTCATCCATCTGCTTCTGGTCGCGCTTGTTCTCGACCTTGAGTGCTTCACTTGCCGCACGTTCGTTCAGCGTGCGGTAGGACAGGCGCTTGCGCTCGCTTTCCTGCCAGGTCGTGCGCTCGAACGTCGCCTTGTTCTGCGCGTGTTTGAGCACCTCGCGCTGGCCACTCAATGCGTGGTCCAGCTTGCCGATGAAGGCAACGAAGTTGTGGTACGCGAAAGGGGTGATGCCGTCCATCTGGGCGGTGTCGAGCTTGCGCGCGTATTCGTCGCGGTAACCGACCAGCATGGCCAGCTTCTGCTCGGCGTCCTCGACCAGTTTCAGGGCCGCACCGAGCCGCTTGGCGGCCGCGTCGGAATCGCGTTGCGCCAGGTCGATCAGTGTTTCGAGAGCGGAAGCTTGTGCCATGGTGAATTACATTCTACCGGCATGACGTTGCCCGCAATCACTAGAATAACGTGGTCAATCGCCCCAAGCTCTCGGGAAGCGAGGCGTTGTCGTGGATTTCCTGGCACAGGAATTCCTCGATCTCGGTGTTCTTGGCAATCGCCATGTCGAGCACCGGATCGCTGCCGGCCGCGTACGCGCCCACGCTGATCAGGTCACGCGAGCGCTGGTAGCGCGAGTACAGCTGCTTGAGCTTGCGCGCTGCCAGCTGGTGCTCGTGCGTGGTGATCGAGTGCATGGCGCGCGAGATCGATTGTTCGATGTCGATCGCGGGATAGTGGCCCGCTTCGGCCAGGTGGCGGTTGAGCACGATGTGGCCGTCGAGAATACCGCGCGCGGCATCGGCGATCGGATCCTGCTGGTCGTCGCCCTCGGACAGCACGGTATAAAACGCCGTGATCGAACCGCCGCCTTCGAGGCCGTTGCCGGCCCGTTCGACCAGCACCGGCAGCTTGGCGAACACCGATGGCGGATAGCCCTTGGTCGCCGGCGGCTCGCCGATCGCCAGCGCGATTTCGCGCTGCGCCATCGCGTAGCGGGTCAGCGAATCCATGATCAGCATGACGTTTTTGCCCTGGTCGCGGAAGTACTCGGCAATGGCAGTGGCGTAGGCTGCGCCCTGCAGGCGCAGCAGGGGCGGGGAGTCGGCCGGCGCGGCCACCACGGCCGAGCGTGCGCGGCCTTCCGGGCCCAGGATCTGGTCGATGAATTCCTTGACCTCGCGGCCCCGCTCGCCGATCAGGCCGACGACGATGATCTCGGCCTCGGTGTAGCGCGCGATCATGCCAAGCAGGACCGATTTACCGACACCGGTACCGGCGAACAGGCCCAGGCGCTGGCCGCGGCCGACCGTCAGCATCGAATTGATGGCGCGCACGCCGACGTCGAGCGTGTCCTTGATCGGCGCGCGGTCGAGCGGGTTCACGGGGCGGGCATTGAGCGGCGCCATGTCGGACGTGCCGAGCGGGCCCAGGCCATCGAGCGGCCGGCCGGCGCCGTCGACGACGCGGCCCAGCAGCTGGATGCCCACCGGCAGGTGGCGCGCGCGGTCCTGCGGCCGGCGCCGTCCGTGCGGCACGCTGCCCGGCGGCGGCAGCACGCTTTCGACGGGGAATACGCGCGATCCCGGCACGACGCCTTCGGTGTCGCTTTGCGGCATCAAAAACAGGCGCTCGCCCTCGAACCCGACCACCTCGGCCTCGATCTGGCCGCTGGCAGTGGGGATCGTGCAGGCCGCGCCCACGGCCAGGCGCAGGCCAACGCATTCCATCACCAGGCCCGCCACGCGCGTGACGCGCCCTGAAATCTGCAGCGGCTCGGCGAAGCTGACGAGCGTGTCGCAGTCGCGGATATACGCTTTCCAGCGCGCCGTGTGGCGGTCGTGCGAGGACGCCTGGGGCGGTTGCGGGGTGGTGTGGTCGTCCATGTTATGGGCTCAGCCAGTCGACGTTGGCGGCCAGCGCATGGGTCAGGCGTTGCCAGCGGGCCTCGACCTGGGCATCGATCTGGTTGCTGGCCGTCTCGACGCGGCAGCCGCCGCGCGCGATCGTGGCATTCTCGATGATGCGCCAGCCGCCGGTGGCCAGTTCTTCGGCCATGCCATGGCGTACCAGTTCGGCATCCTGTGGATTGAGCATCAGAAGGGCCGGCTGCTGCAGGATCGGCAACTGGTTGATGGCGTCGCGCACCACCGACATGATGAGCTCGGGCCGCACGTCCAGGCCTGTGCGCACCATGCCGCGCGCCAGGCGCAGCGCGAGGTCGAGCACATCTTTGGCGATCGTTTCGTCGGCTTGCGCCACGGCGTTGCCGAAGCTGGCGGCGACCGTGCGCAATTGCTCTAGTTCTTCTTTGGCGGCTTGCTCGCCCTCGGCGCTGCCGGCAGCAAAACCTTCGGCATGCCCTTCGGCGTGGCCTTGGGCATGGCCGTCGGCGCGGCCCTGCACACGGCCTTCGTCCAGGCCCTGCGCGAAGCCTTCCTGGCGCGCCGCCTCGCGCATCGCCTCGAGTTCTTCGACGCTGGGCAGCATGACGTTCGGCGGCAGGCCGAGGCCGAGGCTGTTCAGCGAGACGCCCGCCGACGCTGCGGGCGCAGATGGCTGCTCAGCAGCGCGCCGGGCAAGCGTGCTGGGGCGCTCGTCGCCAAACGAGGCCATCTCCCAGCGCTGGTAGGCGCTCTGCTGTTCTTTTGAAATTGCCATCAGACGAACGAATCCTCTCCTTTACCACCCAGGACGATCTGGCCTTCATCGGACAGTCGCCGCACGATCTGCAGAATCTGCTTCTGCTGGGATTCCACTTCAGACAAGCGCACCGGACCTTTCGACTCCAGGTCTTCGCGCATCATTTCGCTGGCACGCTGCGACATATTCTTGAACACCTTCTCGCGCAGATCCTGCGAGGCGCCCTTGAGCGCAATGATCAGCATGTCGGACTGTACTTCACGCAGCAGCAACTGGATACCACGATCGTCGATATCGATAATATTGTCGAACACGAACATCTCGTCCATGATCTTCTGCGCCATGTCGTTGTCGTAGTTCTTGATGTTGTCCATCACGGCCGATTCCTGCTCGCCGCTCATGAAGTTCAAGATCTCGGCCGCCGTACGCACACCGCCCAGCGACGACTTCTTGATGTGCTCGTTGCCTGACAACAGCTTGGTCAGCACGTCGTTCAGTTCGCGCAGCGCCGCCGGCTGCACGCCGTCGAGCGTTGCGATGCGCAGCACCACGTCGTTACGCAACCGTTCCGTAAAGTTTGCCAGAATTTCACAGGCCTGGTCGCGCTCGAGGTGGACCAGGATCGTGGCGATGATCTGCGGGTGCTCGTTGCGGATGAGCTCGGCGACCGACACCGAGTCCATCCACTTCAGGCTTTCGATGCCCGACGCGTCCTTGCCGCCGAGAATACGGTTGAGCAGCACGGCCGCCTTGTCGTCGCCCAGCGCCTTGGTCAGCACCTGGCGGATGTACTCGTCCGAATCCAGGCCCACGGTCGAGTGCAGATTGGTTTCGGTAACGAAATCCTCGAGCACCGTGACCACCTGTTCGTGCTGTACCGCTTTCATCTGCGCCATTGCGGCGCCCAGCTTGAGCACTTCGCGCGGGCCGAGGAACTTCATCACCTCGGCCGCTTCGGCTTCGCCCAGGGCCAGCATCAGGATGGCGGCCTTGTTGGTATTGTCTTTGTCTTTATCACTCATTTGAACCCAACCATCCCTTGATCACGTTGGCGACGATGCGCGGATCTTTGCTTGCCAGCTCTTGCGCCATTTTCAGGTTGGCGCGGTAGCCCATGTCCTGGCGCATCTTTTCTTCTTCCTTGATCGCTTCTTCGGCTGGCGTGTCGGCGACTTCTTCTTCGGCGTCCTCGTCCTTTTCTTCTTCCTTCGGCTCTTCCGGCACGGCGGTGGCTTCGTCGAATTTCTTGATGGCCGGGCGCAGCAGCGGACGCAGGAAGCGGAAGTACAGGAAGGCGATCACGGCAGCCACGAAGGCATAGCGGGCCAGGTCCTTGAACAGCGGGAAGTTCGCCGGATCGCTCCACCAGGTCGGTTCTACCACTGCCTCGGCCGGCTTGTCCACGCCGTCGAAGGGCGCGTTGGTCACGTTCAGCGTGTCGCCGCGCGCCTGGTTGTAACCCATCGCCTGCTTGACCAGCTCGTTGATCTGGGCCACTTCGGCCGCAGCCAGCGGACGCACGGTGACCTTGCCGGTGGCCGGGTCGACGATGCGGCGGTGATTCACGACCACGCCGACCGTCAGGCGCTTGATGCCGCCCATCGGACGCTGCTCGTAGCGGATGGTCTTGTCGACTTCGTAATTCGTGGTCGAGTTCTTGCTGGTCGGGGCGCTCGGTGCCGCTGCTTCGGCCGGTGGCGCGCCCTGGATCGGCGCCGTGTTCACGCCTGGCGGCTGGTTCGACAGCGCGCCCGGTACGCCGGATGCCGCACCGCCCGCGCCGACCACTTCCGAACTCTGCGTGCTGCGGATCGCCTGCGGCTCCGGTGGCGAATTCGGTTTGTACATTTCGGCGGCCGTATCGACCTGGGCGAAGTCCACTTCGGCGGTGGCTTCAGCGCGCACATTGCCTTCGCCGACGAGCGGCTTGATGATCGACTCGACCTGCTTGATGATGTTCTGCTGGACCTGGTCGACGTACTTGAGCTGGGTCGGATCGAGCGACTTGCCGCCTGCGCCCTTGTTGCTGGTATCGGACAGCAGCGCGCCGTTCTGGTCGACGACGGTGACGTTACCTGTGGTCAGTTCCGGCACGCTCGACGCGACCAGGTGGACGATGGCGCTGACCTGGCCCGGATCGAGCGCGCGGCCCGGCTGCAGGTTCAGCAGCACGGACGCGGTCGGCTTTTGCTGGTCGCGCACGAAGACGGATGGTTTTGGCAATGCCAGGTGAACGCGCGCCGCGGCGACCGAGCCCAGCGACTGGATCGAACGCGCCAGCTCGCCTTCGAGCGAGCGCTGGTAATTGACCTGTTCCAGAAACTGCGAGACGCCCAGCTTCTGATTTTCCATCAGCTCGAAGCCGACGTTGCCGCCTTTCGGCAAGCCCTGGGCCGCGAGTTTGAGGCGCAGGTCATGGATATGCTCGGCCGGCACGAGGATCGCGTTGCCGCCTTCCGAAAACTTGTACTGCACACCCATCTGGTCGAGCGACGCAGTAATGGCGCCGCCATCACGGTCGCTGTAATTGGCAAACAGGATCCGGTACTCCGGCGCCTGGCTCCACATCCAGACCGCAATCATCAACGCCAGAATGAGCGCGACACCACCACCCACGGCAACGCGCTTGCCCATGGTCGTCTGGAAAAACGACGGGGTAGCGGGGGCCGGCGTGCCTGGTGGCGTGTCGATAAGGTTTTCAGCAGTTGCTGCCATGGTGGAGGGGCCTGGTCAAAATGGGTGGGGACAGCACGCATTATGGAGCCACCGGGCAACATTCAAACCCCGAAATAGCGGGCGTTTACGGGCCTGATTCGCCCGTCAAATTCGCTGTTGCGCTGCTATTCTGCTTCCCTGAGTGCATTTGTAGAGTTTTCTGCAAGGCGAACACAAGCGGAGGGCAAGATGAGTATTGGCGGCATCGGCGGCATTGATACAAGCCGGATCCAGGCCATGATGGAGCAGCTCAAGGCGGCAGCGACCAAGGCGTCGGCGGCGCCCGAGGTGGCCAATGGCCTGGGCGGCGCGAGCGCGATCGGGGGTAAACCCACGGTCAAGCTCGATTTTGCAGAAGCCCTGCACAGCACGCTGCAGGGCGTGAGCGACCGTTCGGCCGAGGCGCAAGCCCTGAGCAAGCGGTTCACGATGGGCGACGATACGGTCAGCCTGTCGGACACGATGGTGGCAATGCAAAAATCGAGCATCGCGTTCCAGGCGACTGTGCAGGTACGCAACAAAATGATTTCCGCCTATCAGGACATCATGAACATGCAGGTGTAATGCACTAACGGTCGAGCGTATCGAGCTTGCGGTCGAGCATATCGCCGCGCGTGCGCATGGTCTGCTCGGCCTGCTGGAGCGTGCGTTCGGTAACGCCATCGATGGCCGGGCCACTGGACGGCACAATGCGCGGCGTGATGACGACAATCGTTTCGGTGGCCGCGCCGCCGTCGTCGGTGCTGCCGAACGCGCCGCCAATCACCGGAATATCCGACAACAACGGGATGCCCAGGCGCCGGTAGGTGCGGCTGCGCTTGATCAGGCCGCCGATCAGCACCGGTTGCCCGTCGCTGGCCACCAGTTGCGTGTTCACTTCAGTCGTCTTCTTCGACGGAATGCCGGCCGATACCGAGCCCGAGCTGACCTCGGGCCGGATCTTCATCATGATGCGTCCGTCGGCGTCCACCGACGGCGTCACGCGCAGGATCACGCCGGTGTCGAGGAACTCGATCGATTCGGACGTGACGTTGTTGATCGTCGTCGTCAGGCGATAACCCAGCTGGTCGCCGACATTCGTGCTCGCTTCCTGGTCCTCGAGGGCCAACAGGCGCGGCGTGGCCAGCGTGTGCACGCGGCCCTTGTTGCTCAGGGCGCTCAGATAGGCTTCGATATTTCCATTGACCAGATTCAGGAAGAAGCGCGGGCCGGCGCGCGTGGCAAAGCCCGTCGCGCCCACCGTGTCGGGGCCGTCGCCGCTGAAGACGCGTGACCAGTCGACGCCGAAGTTTTCGTTCTGGTCGAGCGTGATTTCCAGGATCTTCGCTTCGATCAGGATCTGCTGCGGCGCGCGGTCGATTTCACGCAGCACCAGCGCTGCGCGCTCCAGGCCCGCCGCGGTCGCTTCGACCACGAGCGTCTTGGTCTGGTCGAGCACGGTGACCGTGCCGGGCACGCCGATCTGGCGCGCCAGGATGGCGCCCACCTTGGTGACGTCGGCGTAGCGCACCTTCATCGCCTTCACCTGCAGAATGGCGCCGCGCTCGGGCGGCGCCACCTTCGGGTCCGAAATCAGGAAGCCGCCCGCGCGTTCCGTCACCGCAAAGCCGCCGGCTTCGGCGATCGCCTCGATCGCCTCGCGCACCGTCATGTCGTACAGGTTGATCGAGACATTGCCGCCGACCCCCTTGCCCAGCACGATATTGATGCGTGCGCTGCGCGCAATCATGTTGAACAACTCTTCGATGGGCGTGTCGCGGAATGTGTACGACATCGTTACCGGGGCCAGCGGTACCGGTGCGGTGGCTGTGCTCTTCGTCACCACGCTTGGTGCGGCAGTGTTCGCAGATGCGGGCAGTGCGAGGCAGGCCCAGGCTGCGCACAGGGCGACGAGCAGGTAGCGCGGGGTCATTGGGCGTCCTTGTCCTGCATCGTCAGCAGGTGCTCGCTGCCGGCATGGCCCAGCAGCACGCCGCGCGCATCGATGCGCAGCACGGTGTAGCCGGCGACACGCTCGCCGGTGGCCACGACATTGCCGTCGAGATTGGCCAGCGACTGCGCGCCGTTGAGCACCACCGCGCGCAGGCGTGGCGGCGTGGCCGGTGCGGGCGCCGCAGCGGCCAGTGGCGCGCTGGCCGGGAGCCGGCTCACGAACGGATCGCGCACGATGCGGGGCGGCGTGGCCAGCACATTGGCTGCCAGGCCGGCAAGGACCAGCGCCAGCATCGGCATCAAGGTGTGTTTCATGGTGGTGGTGTTCCAGTGTCGTGGATGACAAGCTGCAGGGTGATGGCGCGGTCGTCGGTATCGTCGGCGGCTTCCACGGTCAGTCGGTGGATGCCCACGGTTGGCTGCTGCCGTTCGATGGCGGCAATCCAGTCCAGCAGGGCGGTGTAGCGGGCGCTGGCGACGATCTCGACCGTGAGCAGGCGCACGCCGCCCACGGTGCGCTGCGCGCCTTGCGCTGCCGACAACACAGCCACGTCGGATGCTGCGGCGCTGTGGCTGACCGCCGCGATGAGGGCCAGTGGCTCCGGTGGCGTTGGCGCTGGTGTGATGGCGGCGGCGGAGGCCGACAGCGGTGCAGCGCTTGGCGTGGCCGTGCCCGCTGCTTCCAGTGCGGCCAGCACTGCCTTGTGCTGCCGGTAGGTGGCCAGCGGCGCGCGCAGGGCAAGCGTCCATGCCAGCAGCAGCGCGATGACGATCGCGCCGCCGACGACGAGATTGAGCTGGCGCGCGGGCAGGGCCACGAGCAGGTCGCGCAGTTTCGGGCTCATGGCGCCTCCGCCGGCGGGATAAGCACGACCACGGCGCGGAAATCAATCGCGGCCGTCGACGGATTGGCGCTGCTCGAGAGCAGTTCGACGCCATGCATGCCGGGCATGCGTCCCAGGTTCGACAGGAAATCCGTGATGCCGTTGTAATCGGCCGCCTGGCCGGCCAGTTCGACGCTGCTGACCATGACCAGCGTGCCGCCATCGGCGTTGCCGGTGGCGAATGTCGTTGCCCGGCTGTCCGGGGCCGGCGCTGGCGTCGTAGCGGTGGCCGGGGGCGCCGTGGCCAGTTGCAGATCACGCTGCAGATTGATGGCGGTCAGCCAGGCATTCGCGGGCAGGGCGCTGTCGATGGCGGCGGCCAGTGCGGCCAGTTCGCCTTCGCGCCGCAGCGCGCGCAGCAGGCCCTGTTGCGCCAGCAGGCGCTCGCGCGCTGCCTGCACAGTGGCCGCCTGCGCCTGGCTGGTCTGCGCCGCGCTGGCCGCCTGCTGCAGCGTGACCGTGCGGCGCTCCAGTGCGGCGCTCTGCCAGCGCAGTGTCCCGCTGCCGGCCGCCGCGGCCAGGATGATCGCCGTCAGCGCCATGCCGGCACGGCGCAGCGTGCGGCGCACGCGCACGCCGTCGCGGTAGCTGCGCGGGATCATGTCGATATCAGCCATCGGCGCCTCCGCGCAGCGTTAGGCCGGTGGCCAGCGCGAGCGATGTCGTTGCCGGTTCGCCCGCCGTATCGCCTGCAGTGTCCCGGGCTGATTCGGGGAAGGCGCCAAACGGATCGAGCAGGTGCACCGGCACGTCGATCAGCTCGGCGATTCGGGACTGGATATCGGGGTAGCGCGCCAGGCTGCCATTGAGGTACAGGCGGCTGATCGAGCTGCCGCGCGTGCGCGAGGCCACGTACACCTGCGTGTGGGCGAGTTCATCGGCCAGTGCCTGGCAGGCCGGGTGCAGGATGGCGCGGATTGCGCGCCGCAGCTCGATGTGCGGGCTGTCGACCGCCATGCCGGGGCGCGCGCCGATCCCGTGCTGGCGCAGCAGGCTGGCGGCCGTTTCGGGTTGCAGGTCGAGTGCGCCCGCGACAGCGCCTGCCAGCATGTCTTCGCCAAACGCGATCTCGCGATCGAGCATCAGGCGCCGGCCCCAGATCACAGTCAGGTAGCTTTTGGCCGCGCCGAAATTGAGCAGCGCGACCGACTGGCCGACGTCGCTGCCGTGCAGCGTGGCGAGCAGGCGGCCAATGGCAGCCGGGCCGATGTCGAGCGCGACCGGTTCGAGGCGCGCGTGCTCCAGCATCGCCAGGTAATCGAGCACCCGGTGCTTGAGCGCGGCAGCAACCAGCACCTGCCGCTCGCCGCCGTCCATGTCGGCGCCGCGCACCTGGTAGTAATCGATGACGTGCTGCCCGGCGCGCTCGCCCAGTTGCTCGCTCACCGCGCGGCCCACCGCCTGCGCCTCGGTCTGGCCACTGGCGACATGCACCGTGAGCGGCAGGATGCGCACGTCGGCCGGGGGCAGGGCGGAAATCACGCGGCGACCCTGGAACGGCGCCTGCGCCAGCGCGGCATCGACGAATTGCACCAGCGCTTTCGGGGAAGCCAGCAGCACGTCGCGCGGCATGGGATAGGGCAGCGAACTGGCGGCGCGCAGGCGCCAGCCGCCATCGCGCCAGTCGGCCTGCACCAGGTTGAGCCGGTTGGCGGCGAAGTCGGCGCCGATGGGCCGCGCTGCGGATGGCCGCAGCCGGTGCTGCATGGTCGTTACGAGTTGGCGCAGTGTCATGATGGGCTCACGTCGATCATCCGCACTCCTTGGCGCGCACGATCTGCAGCAGCGGACGCTGGAAGGCGAAGGGCGCTTCGCGGCTGTAGAAACTGACATTTTTGCCGTCTTCGGGCAAGCGTAGCAGGACGCCATAGGCGAGCAAGCGCCCGCTGACCCAGCTATCGAACAGGCCGGTCAGGTCCCAGTTGACCGCGACGCTGCCGACGTCCGCCGAGGCCAGTACGGCGCTCGTGTAGTCGCCGCCGTTCCAGTTCGACGCCGGGCGCGCCTTGATCCAGGTGGCGCCCTTGTCCCAGGCCGTCGTGACGCGGTGCACGGCAACCTGGCGCACGACGCCGCTGATGGTGGTCGGCACCAGATTCAGCGTGGCCGACACCACCAGCATCTCGTCGTCGTCGATGTCGCTCAGATTCCAGCTCATCAGGATGTGCGACTTGCCGGAAACCAGGCGCAGCGTCTGATCCTTCTCCAGCGGCCCCGCGCTGGGGGTGACGATCGTGGTGTCGATCGTCTCGTTCGAGATGTCGACGCGCTCGGTCTGCCGCAAATCGTACAGGGGCATTTTGGTGCGCGTTACCGTGCGCGTCGCCCCGTTCACGGTTGCCGTGGCGATGACGTCGATGATGTCTTCTTTCTTGATGTCCACGGTTACCGTGCCGGCGCCCAAGGCAATGGGGCCGACCGGCCGGGTGACGCAAGCGCCAACCTGCCCCGACCACCTGGCGGCGGCAACACCCGCTTCGGCCAGATAGGCAGCGGCGCGGCCCTCGTAATCTTCATTGATCGAGCGCAGTTCGACGCTGCCCGCGCGGTTGATGCCGAACGCCAGCGCCGCGAGCGTGGCCAGCAGCAGCGCGACCATCAGCAGCAACGCGCCCTCCTGGCGCCGCGGCATCATGGCACCGCCCCGAGTCGGACGGTGCGCGCATACGCGACGCTGCAGTCCTGACCGCGGCTGGTGTCGCAATCCGGACGGTCGAGTACGAGGTCGATGCGCAGGACGAGGCGCCCGGCGCCCACATCCGATACGTTCAGATCGAACGCCCGCACGCCGGTGGCGAGCACCGAATTGCGCACCGGCTTGGCGTCCGTATCGGTTTCGACCAGAGCGCCATTGGTGAGTGTGTACTGGAGCGGCATGAGCCAGTAGGCTGCAGGGTTGCCGAGATTCTTGGCATCTTGTTGCCGTGCTTTCGCGGCTTGCGCGACGATGCGGCCGATGGCAAAGCGGGCATCTGCGTTCTGGTCCAGGCCGGCGCGCACGAAGCGCGCGCTGTCGGCGCCGGCGCGCAGCATCTCGCTCAGCGGCAGCATCACGAGCGCCGCGATGGTCAGGCCGATCATCAGTTCGAGCAGCGTGTAGCCGTGCGCAGGGCGGGGCATCGTCATCGCGCCACCAGCGTGGCCATGGGCCAGCGGCCGGCCGGGGCGGCCAGCGCCGTGGTCACGCGCAGCAGATGCTCGCCGGTGCCGCCCAGGCCGATCCTGCGGGTGCTGTCGACGCCGTAGCGGGTGATGGTGACGGTCAGCGCCGGGCAATGGGCCGGCATCGCCGGTGCGCGTGTGCCACCAGGGGTCGAATAGGCCGACGGCGCGTCGGGCGCACCGGCGGCGCTGAGCAGGTCGGCGTAGTGTTCGGCCAGCACGGTGTCCATCAGCGTGCTGACGCAGTCGAGTTCGCGCGCTGCGAGGGCACTGTCGGCGGGCACATTGACGGCGCCGCGCAGCGCATTGGCGGCCGGGATCAGGCAGACCGACAGCAGCAGCAGGGCGAACACCGCTTCGAGCAGCGTCATGCCGGCGGCCCTGGTGCGCGATGGGAGAGCGTGCATGGTCGGCAAGAGGGTCAGGACACCGTGATGCGACCGGTGGTGTCGACTGTGATCGTGCGCTCGACATTGCCGGCGCCGAGCACGATCTGTCCCGTGCGCAGCACGCTGTCCTTGGCATCCCCACTGCCGACACCGCGCAGCAACTTGCCGTCCGCATTGAATGCGACGGCGGTGGCGCTGGCGTTATCGTCAAAGGTAAAGGTGCAGCGCACGAGGGCCATGGTGTTTCCGGCGGGGGCAGCGTTCAGGTTGAGCAGATAAGGGGCACGGTTGAATGGGTGTTCGACCGGGTCGCGCGCCACCCGCGTGGTGGTCTTGTCGGTTTCCATTGCGAATACCGCAACGGTGTTGGCCGCGGCATTGCAGTCGAATAGCCGCTGCGCGCCGCTGTACTGCGCGTTTTCGCGGGCGAAGCGCAGCGCGTTGACCACTTCGCCGGCGGCCGCATCGGCCCGGAATTCCGCCACCGGTTGCGCCGTCGGGATGGCGACGGCGGCGGCGATGGCGAGGATGGCGACCACGATCAGCAGTTCGGTCAGCGTGTAGGCTGCGCAGTAGCGTGCGTTCATGCTGCCGGACATACGATCAATGTGCCATGAAGGCCTTACCGGCGGCATCCAGAGCGGCGCTGTTCATGATGAATCGACCGGTCTTCGTATCATAAGCCCAGCCTTTGCCAGTTTCCACTGGGGTCACGATGGTGCCGGTTTTCGTAACGGCGATCGTGCCAACGTTATTGATCGGCTCAACTGGAATGCCCTGACGCAGGTATGGCCCGTAGCGATAGGTGGTATCGGCAACGGTGCACGTTTCGCCTTTGGCGTTGGACGCAAATTGCATCTGGTCCTTCACTGCCTGTTCGGTACCGGCATCGCCGGAGCCTGCGGTACCAGTACAGTCTTTGCCGCCACTTGATGCATTCGTGCCCGGATAGACAAACCCCGTGTGCTGCGTACGATATTGTTCAATTGAATTTCGAATCGTTGCCAGATTGGCGTCGAGCGAAGAAAGCTGCGCATCCGACGTCGCCGCCGAAAACTGCGGAATCGCAATCGCAGAAATAATTGCAAGAATAATCACGACAATCAGCAATTCGATCAGTGTGAAACCGGCGGCGGCAGTGCGCTTGAATGAGCTCGACATGGAAAATTTAAATAGTTGAACAAGCGTCTTTACAGGACGTTGCATGGTTAAAAAAGGTAATGCCGAAGGGTAACATGGTCATGTTTCCATTCGGCACTAACTATTCAATCGTGTGACAAAGTGTGGTTTTTGAGTAACGCTCTAGTGCACAGCACGTGACAATTTAAATATCGGCAAAATGAGCGAACTGACAATCGTGCCGACCAGGACGCCCATCACCAGCAGCATCACCGGCTCCGCCATCTTCGTCAGGCGCGCCAGCAGGCGCGTCAATTCGCGGTCGTACGAATCGGCCACGCGGGTCATGACGCGGCCCAGCGTGCCGGTCGCCTCGCCGGTGGCGATCATCTGGCGCACCGATAGCGGCACGAAATTGCTGTGCTCGAAGCCGGCGGCGATCCCTTTGCCCTCGGTGACGTCGCGTTCGAGGTCGAGGATGAAGCGCTGGAAGTCGGCATTGGTCACCACCGCGCGGCAGGCCTCGAGCGTGGCCAGGATCGTCACACCGTGTTCGAGCGAAATGCCCATCACGCGCAGCAGGCGCGTCAGATAGATCTTGGCGAACACGTCGCGCACGACCGGCAGGCGCAGCTTGGCGCGGTCGATCGCGACGCGCACGCCGGGCTGGCGCATCAGCACCCAGGCTGCGCCGACAGCGCCGGCCGTGAGCGCCGCGACAATCGCGGCATGGCCGGTGAGCACCTGGCTCACTACCAGCAGCACGCGCGTGGTGATCGGCAACTGGTCATGGATCGACGCAAACATGACGGCAAACTTGGGGAACACGAACGTCAGGATGAACACCACCACCCCGAATGAAAACGTCAGCAGGATCACCGGATACGACAGGGCCGACACCAGCATCGCGCGCAGGCGATCCTCTTTTTCATCCAGCTCGACCAGTTGCACCAGCACCTCGGCCATGAAGCCACCGGCCTCGCTGGCCGCGATCAGGTTGACGTAGCTGCCCGGGAACAGCGCATGGCGCCCGAGCGCCGACGAAAAGCGTTCACCGGCCAGGATGTCGTCGCCGATGGTCCCGATCATCGTGCGCAGCTGGCCCGGCTCGGTCTGGTCGTGCAGCGACTGCAGCGCCGTGTGCAGCGGCACGCCCGTCTCGAGCAGCAGCGCCAGGCGCTCGGTGAACAGCGCCCGTTCGCGCATGCCAGGTGGGCGAGCGCCCAGAGTCCACCACGAGGCGGCTGAAGGAGCAGTCTTGATGGCCGGGTCCGGGCCTGGACCGGCGGCGTCGATTTCGATCGGCATGGCAGTTACAGCGAATGCACGACGCGCGCGATTTCCTCGGGCGTCGTGTGGCCGTCAAAAGCGCGCGCCATGCCGTCGGCGTACAGGTCATGGTGGCCAGTGGAGGCCACGTGCGCGGCCAGCTGGTCCTTGCTGGCGTTGGCCACGATCATGCGCTGCAGGTCGGGGCCGACTTCGAGCAGCTCGTAGATGCCCATGCGGCCCTTGTAGCCCGAGTCATAGCAGGCCGGGCAACCGCGTCCGCGCATCAGACGCAGGTCGCCCTGGCCGCGCCAGCGGTAAGCCGCCGCGGCTTCGGGCGTGGCCAGGTAGCTGGTGCGGCACCCCTGGCACACGCGCCGTACGAGTCGCTGGGCCATCACGCCGATCAGGGCGGACGACAGCAGGTACGGCTCCACGCCCATCTCGACCAGGCGCGAGACTGCGCCCAGCGTGTCATTGGTGTGCAGCGTGGTGAGCACCAGGTGGCCGGTCAGCGCCGCCTGCACCGCGATCTCGGCGGTCTGGCGGTCGCGCACTTCGCCGATCATGATGATGTCCGGGTCCTGGCGCAGCACGTGTTTCAGGATCTTCGGGAAGGTCAAACCGATCGCGTCATTGACCTGGTTCTGGTTGATGATGTCGAGCTGGTATTCGACCGGGTCCTCGATCGTGACGATGTTCTTTTCGATGCTTTTGAGGTGGCTGATCGCCGCGTACAGGCTGGTGGTCTTGCCGCTGCCTGTGGGGCCGGTGACCAGGATCAGGCCGTGGCTGCGCCCCAGCAGGCGCTTGAACGCGCCGACTGCATGTGCATTCATGCCGAGCTTGTCGACGTCGAGGATCGACTGGTTCTTGTCGAGCACCCGCAGCACCACCTTTTCGCCGTAGATGCCGGGCAGCGACGAGAAACGCAGGTCCACCGTGCGGCCCTGGGTCGCCACCTGGATGCGGCCGTCCTGCGGCAGGCGGCGCTCGGCGATGTCGAGGTTGGCCATGACCTTCAGGCGCGAGACGATGGCCGGGTGCTGGTCGACGCGCGGCGACATGACTTCGTACAGCACGCCATCGATGCGCAGCCGGATGCGGGCGCGGTTGCGCGAGATCTCGATGTGGATGTCGCTGGCGCCATCGCGGATCGCGCGCTGGATCACGGCGTTGACCATATTGATGACCGGGCTGGCGCCGGCCATCTCGTCGATCTGGGTGTAGTCGTCGGGAATCGTCGACTCGATCAGTTCCAGGTCGCTGGCCTCGGTCTGCACGAAATCGGGCAGGGCGCCGCCATACGCTTCGTCGGCCAGGCGCCGGATATCGGCCGGCGGCGCGACCACGATCCGGATTCGCACGCCGGTGCGGGCGCGCAGTTCGTCGATGCTGTGGATGGCCTGCGGTTCGGCGCTCGCCACCGTCAGCGTGCCCTGCACCTGGAACAGCGGCAGCACGTTCAGGCGCCGCGTGACATCGCGTTCGAGCAGCGCCAGCGCGCCCGGGTCGTACAGCCCGGTGCGCAGCTGCACATACGGCAGGCCCAACTGGTCGGCCAGCGCCTGGTACAGCGCTGCTTCGGTGATCCACTTACGCTCGACCATGATGAGGCCCATGCGCTTGCCGGTCTGGTCCTGCAGGCGCGCCGCCTCGGCGACCTGCTCGGCGCTGGCCGCGCCACGCTCGACCAGGATGTCGCCCAGCTTGCTGCCCGGCTCGCGCACGCGGCGCGGCGCGGTGGGCCGCGCATCGAACAGCGGCAATTGCTCCAGCAGACCCGTGGCTGCCAGGATGTCCTGCAGCAGGGCATTCGGGTACGCCAGCTTGAGCCAGCCGCCAAGCTCACCGAGGCGCTCGCCCATGTCGGCCATCATGCTCAGCGCCCGCCCGGACAGCAGCGTGACCTTGCCCAGGTCGACCACGATCGATACCTGGTGCTGGGCCACGCACTCGTTCAGCGCCGCCTGCAGCGTCTGGACGGCCTCGTCGGCCACCAGCGCCGTCAGCGGCGCCAGGTACGTCATGGCGCCGATGCGGCTGCGGGTAATCCGCTCGGGGGCGGTGGTCTCGCTCATGCGGTGACGGCGACCTGCACTGGGGCCGGCGCCGGCACCGGATCACGGGCGATGCGGAACTCGGCGATCCAGCCCGGCTCGGCGCGGCACACCGTCTCGAACATTGCCACGACGCCCGGGTCGAGCTGGGTGCCGGCGCAGCGCGCGATCTCGGCCATTGCCACTTCGTGGCTGCGCCCGGCGCGGTAGGCGCGCGAGCTGGTGATCGAGTCGTAGGTGTCGGCCACCGCGATGATGCGCGCGTTGTACGGAATGTCGTTGCCGGCCAGGCCATGCGGATAGCCGGTGCCGTCGTACTTTTCCTGGTGGTGGCGCGCGCCCGGCACCGCGCCCTTGAGGCGGTCGATGTGGCGCAGGATTTCATAGCTGCGCTCGGGATGGACCATGATGAAGGTGAATTCATCGCGCGTCAGGCGCCCCGGCTTGCACAGCACGGCGTCGGGGATGCCGATCTTGCCGACGTCGTGCAGCAGCGAGCCCCAGAACAGATTGTCCAGTTCGCGCGGCGGCAGGCGCAGCGCGCGGCCGATTTCCATCGCGATGTGGTGCACGCGCTCGCTGTGGCCGCGCGTGTACGGGTCTTTCGCTTCGACCGCCTCGATCAGCGCGGCCGCCATCTGCTGGTTGAACTTGCTCGTTTCGGCCAGCATGCTGTGCATGCGCGACAGGCTCGACAGGTGATTGGCCAGGACTTCGCCCAGCTTGCGGTCGCTGTTGCTGAAATCTTCCTTGTTCGCATGGTTGAGCAGCACCAGGATCGCCACGACCGACTTGTCCTGGAAGACCGGGCAGCACAGGATCTTGAACGGCATGTCGGTGAAGATGTAGGCGCGGCGCGGATCGTCGGCCTCGTTCATGACGATCGGCTGGCGCGACGAATGCGAGAAGCGGTACAGGTCGCCACGCATCTCGACCAGCACCAGATCCAGGTTATGGATCGGCGCCGACAGGTTGGTGGCCGACACGCACAGGTTCTCGCCCGGCTTGATGAAGGCGGCGACGTCGGCATCCATGTGGCTGGCCCAGCTTTCGAGCAGCTCGCCGAACAGGTCTTCGCCCGTGGTCATGTCCTGCACCTGGCGGTCGATCGCATACACCAGGTGCAGCTCTTCATAGCGGTCCGACAGTTCGTCGGCCATCGCATCGAGCTCACCCTGCGTGCGGCAGTCGTCGGCGATCGTGCTGGCGATGTCTTCGAGCGCTTCGGCCAGTGCGTCCCACGCGAACGGCACGTCGGGGGCAGCCGAGTCCGCCATCGCAGCCGTGTCTGCACGAACCGCGAGGTAGCCGATCAAGCCACTCTTGGCGATGATCGGCGTGTAAAGCAGGGTGGCGTCGCCCGCATCGTGGCGCTGCATGCCGTCGCCCGTGGACGGCCAGGCGAAGCCGCCGGCATTGAGCGCCGTGATCCACGATGCGAGCGTGCTGTCACCGGGCGCGCTCCAGCAGGGCGCGCCAGCGGCGTCGCAGACGGCCAGTGAATAATCGCTCCCGGTGCTGCGGCGCAGCCAGCGCTCGTGGCGGGTGTAGTCGAGGGTCGGCAGAAGATCAAGGGACATGGGCAGGCTTTGGTGGCTGGCGCGGCGTTACGCCAGGGCCGCAAAATGGCGGGACAACCGCGCCACCAGCTGGCGCGGACTCAGGGGTTTTTCAAGGAATTCGGTATTGGCCAGCTCGCGCGCCCAGGCCCGTTCGTCGAGCGCGGTCATCGACGTCATGACCAGGATCAGGAACGGGTGGTCCGGATAGGTGGTGCGGGCCAGCGGGCACAGCGTGCGCCCGTCCATGCCGTCCATCTGGATATCGCTGATCAGGACGTCGGGCAGCTGCTGCGCCATCGCGGCCAGCGCCGCGTTGCCATCGCTGGCGGTGGCCACGATATAGCCTTCGCGCTCGAGCGACAGGCGCAGCACGCGCAGGACATGGGGCTCGTCGTCGACGAGCAGGATGTGGCGCGCGCTCATAGCACGGCGGCGCCAGCCGGCGCGGAAACGATCTTCAGGTGCACCGAGAAGGTGCTGCCCACGCCCGGTTCGCTCTCGACGACCAGGCGGCCGTGGTGCAGTTCGACGATCTGGGCGGCCAGGTACAGGCCCAGGCCGTGGCCACCGCGCTGGGTGGCAGCGCCCGCTTCGCTGACGCGGTAGAACTTCTCGAAGATGCGGTCCTGGGCTTCCGGCGCGATGCCGATGCCGGTGTCGCGTACGCTGATCACGATTTCATTGTCCTCATTGCGGGCGGCCAGCGTCACGCTGCCGCCCGGGCGGTTGTATTTGATGGCATTGGTCAGCAAGTTGTTCAGCGCGATGCGGAACAGGTCCTTGTCGATGGCCACGGCCTCGAGTTCGCGCGGCAGGTCGAGCAGCACGCGCAGCTGCTTGCCTTCGGCGCGTGGCAGCGCCTGCTCATACGCGTCGCGCAGCATGTCGTCGAGCCGCACGCGGTTGCGTTCGGGGCTCATGCTGCCGGTTTCCAGCTTGCTCACGTTGAGCAGGTTGCCGACCAGCGCATTCATGCGCTCGATCTCGTCCTGGATCACGTTCAGCGATTCGACCCGCATGCTTTCGTCGTCGCTGTCGGCCAGCATCTCGGCGTACATGCCGATGACGTTCAGCGGCGACTTGAGTTCGTGCGAGACGTGGGCGACGAAGTCGTTGCCCGCCTGGCGCGCCAGGTATTCGCGGGTCACGTCGCGCAGCACGACCAGCGTGCCGAACGACATCGTGCCGTGCCCGCCGCTGAGCGGTTGCGCGGTGGCGCTCAGCTGCCGGCCTTCGACGTTGAGCGGCGCGAAGTCGATCTTGTGCGAGCGGGCGTTGTCACGCAGGTCGCCGCTGTAGCGGCCGAACAGCGTGCGCAGCGCCGGGTCGCAGCACCAGGCATCGAGCGGCTGTCCCAGGATCTGGTCCATCGGGATGCCCAGCAGGGGCTCGACCTTGCCGGAGGCGAACGTGACGTCGCCGGCCGGATCGAGCATCAACAGGCCGTCCGGCAGCGACTGCAGCGCGGCATTGAGCTTCTTGCTGCCGTATTGCAGCAGGCGGTTGTCGGCGGTGGTGTTGAGCGAGCCTTCCTCGAGCTGGACGATGCGGGCGCCGGCCTGGTCGAGGTAGTGCTGCATATTGGTGATCAGTTCGCGCATGTCGTCGGCGCCGGCTTGATCCGGCCTGCCGGGCGCGGCGAGCTGGCGCAGCTGGCCACGCAGTTGCTGGCTGAGCGCAGCAAGGGGCGCCATCTCGCGCTTGATGACGACGTACATGACCGGCACGACCAGAAACATCATCAGCGCCAATAACGCGAGGAAAGAGACATCCTGGGCCAGCACGGTAAAGCCCGGCTGATGGAAGCCCACGCGGACGTACGCCTTGCCGCCGCTGGCGTCGGCCAGCGGGCCATAGAATTCGCGCAGCGGCGCGCTGCCACCGGTTGCCGGCAGCGTGCGCTCACCGAAGCCGGCCTGCGCATCGGCAGGCAGCGGGGTGGCGGGCGCGATGCTACCGCTGCCCGCGATTTCGGCCAGTGTGCGGCCGTTTGCATCGCCAATTGTCACATAGGCGAAGTCGCTGCCGTCATGCGAGGCAAGCACTGCCGCGAGCACGCCGCCGCGGCCACTGCTGTCGGCGAGGAGGGTCATCGGGACCGTGCTGAGCGCCTTGACCAGTCCGACACCCTTGTTGCGCACCTGCGCAGCCTGGCTGGCCTGCTGCCGGACCACGAGCAAGGCGACGACGAGGGTAATGGCAGCCAGCGCACAGGCGATGAGGATGATGCCGATGCGGTTGAGTTTCATGCGGATGGACTTGGCGAAATGGAATCTAGCGAACTGTAACGATCGAAACTATAGGTTGATGGTTGCAAACAGGCAAATAAAATTCCAATTGTGCGCAACATTTCTCTGAAAAAATAATTGCGTGACAACGGCGATTGTTGTTTTCACGTTGTCTTCACGTCTATCGCCAGGCCAGTGGCCGTGTCATGGCGTCGTCACGATCCGGGCGTACGCTGGCGCCGTCTTGCATCATGTCGGCAAGACAACATATTGCAACATAAATTTCCTGGCTTAAACACTCACGTCTTTGGATAGAATCTATGACCTCACGACGCAGTTTCCTGCGCAATAGTGCACGCGCGGGTATCGCAGCCGGCACGTTTGCCGCTTTTCCACCTGCCATCCAGCGCGCCCTGGCCATCCCGGCCAATAACGCGACCGGCACCATCCGCGACGTCGAGCACGTCGTGATCCTGATGCAGGAAAACCGCGCGTTTGACCATTACTTCGGCACCCTCAAGGGCGTGCGCGGCTTCGGTGACCGCTTCACGATCCCGCTGCCCGAAGGGCGCAGCGTCTGGCAGCAGCGCCTGGCCAACGGCAACGTCGTCATGCCGTTCCACCTGGATGCGAGCCGCGGCAACGCCCAGCGCGTGAATGGCACGCCGCACGATTGGCTCGACAGCCAGCTGGCCTGGGACAACGGCCGCATGGACCAGTGGCCGCGCTACAAGAATCCCATCTCGATGGGCTACTTCAAGGAAAGCGAGATTCCGTTCGCGTTTGCGCTGGCCAATGCGTTCACCGTCTGCGACGCCTACCACTGCGCGATGCACACCGGGACCGACGCGAACCGTTCGTTCTTCCTGACCGGCACCAACGGCGCCGGGCCCACCGGCACGGCCTTCGTCTCGAATGAATGGGATGCCATCGACGGACTGCCGGGCGGCGTGAACACCGGCTATACCTGGACCACGTACGCAGAGCGCCTCGAGAAGGCGGGCGTGAGCTGGATCAGCTATCAGAACATGCCCGACGAATGGGGCGACAATATGCTGGGCGCGTTCCGCCAGTTCCGGCGCGCCAATATCGCGTCGGGCTATCCGGTGTCCAGCGGCGGCGCCCCTGGCCAGCCGTACACCAACACGGGCCAGGCGCTGCCGTACCACGCCTACGATGCGGCGACCGACAACGCGAAGAATCCCCTCTACAAGGGTATCGCCAACACCTTGCCGGGGACCCAGCCCGAGCAGTACCTGGACGCCTTCAAGCGCGATATCCGCGAAGGCAAGCTGCCGCAGGTGTCGTGGATCAATGCACCGTCGATCTATTGCGAACACCCGGGCCCATCAAGCCCGGTGCAGGGCGCCTGGTTCCTGCAAGAGGTGCTGGACGCGCTGACGGCCAATCCCGAGGTCTGGAGCAAGACGGTCCTGATCGTCAACTTCGACGAGAACGATGGCTACTTCGACCACGTGCCGTCGCCTTCGGCGCCATCGCCGGACGGCAAGGGCGGCTACGCCGGCAAGACGACGCTGTCCCCTGGCGCGCTGGGGCCGGAATACTACACGCACCCCCGGCCTGCCGGCAGCACCCGCCAACCGGCGGCGGACGGGCGTGTCTACGGCCCCGGCCCGCGCGTGCCGATGTACGTGATTTCACCGTGGAGCCGCGGCGGCTGGGTCAATTCGCAGGTGTTCGATCACACGTCGGTGCTGCGCTTCCTGGAAACGCGCTTCGGCGTCATCGAGCCGAATATCAGTGCGTACCGCCGCGCCGTCTGCGGCGATCTGACCAGCGCCTTCAATTTTGCGACACCGAACGACGAGGCGCTGCCGGCACTGCAGGGCCGCACCAATCGCAGCCAGGCCGATGCCCTGCGCGCCGCGCAGCAGCGCCTGGCGCAGATCGCGCCGCCGGCGTCGCCGCAAATGCCGATCCAGGCCCCGGGCACGCGGCCATCGCGCGCGCTGCCGTATGAACTGGCCACCACCTGCCAGGTCCAGCCCGGTGCCACGATGGCCGCCGTGCAGGTGACGCTGAATTTCATCAATAGCGGGCGCCAGGGCGCGGTCTTCCACGTCTACGACCGCAAGAACCTGGCCGCCGTGCCGCGCCGCTACACCGTCGAGGCAGGCAAATCGCTGGCCGACAGCTGGACACCGGCAGTGGGCGGCGCCTACGATCTGTGGGTGCTGGGTCCGAACGGCTATCACCGCCATTTCACCGGCAGCGCGCTGCGCGCCGTCGCGGCAGGGCAGGCGCGCCCGGACGTCCATGTGCGCTGCGATGCCGCCACGGGCGAACTGGTACTGCGCCTGCTGAATGCCGGCGCTGTGCCGTGCACGTTCAACCTGAATGCGAACGCCTATGCCCAGCTGCGCCAGCTGCACACGCTGGCGCCGCGCACCGAACTGCTCGTGCGCATTCCGCTGGCGGCCAATGGCTACTGGTACGACCTGAGCGCCACGGTCTCGGGCCAGCCCGATTACCTGCGCCGCTTTGCCGGGCGCGTCGAAACCGGCCGCCACACGGTCAGCGATCCGGCGCTGGGCCTGGTCTGACCATGTTTGCTTCCATCATCAACAACAGGAATTCCATGCATCCCATGCTTCGTAACGCTGCTGCTGCCGTCGCCTTCGCGCTGTGCGCACCCTTCGCCTCGGCGACCGTGCTCGACTTCGACGACATCGTCGGTCCTGACGGCTACGCCGCCGTCGCCGCCAACTACGGTGGCCTCGACTGGTCGGGCGCCAGCCTGAATGTCTTCACGAGCGAGCAGGAGCCGTTTGCCGCCCATTCCGGCACGGGCCGTGTCACCACTGACTGGACCGACGGCGGGCCGGTCGCGAGCACCATCCGCTTCCTGGCGCCCACCGTGTTCGAGGGCGCCTGGTTCTCGGGCTACGAGGACAGCAGCGTGCGCTTCGACCTGTACTTCCAGGGCCTGCTGGTCGCCAGTTCGGCGGCGCTGCAACTGTCCGGCGTGGCAGCGTTCCTGGATGCCGGCTGGGATGGCGCGATCGATACGGTCGTCGTCTCCAGTGGCGCGCAGGGCTCGTATGCGATGGATGACTTCAGCTTTGTCAGTGTGACCGAGGTGCCGGAACCGGGTTCGCTGGCGCTGCTGCTGGCGGGCCTGGGCATGGCCGGCGCGTTGCGCCTGCGCCGTACGCAGTCTTAAATCAGCCCCAGTGTCAGCGCGCGCAAGGTCGCGGCGGCGCGGGTCGCGCATCCCAGCTTGCCCAGGATGCTCTCGACATGCGTGCGCACGGCGCCGGTACTGATGCGCATCGCGCGCGCGGCGTCCGTGCCCGTCTCGCCCAGGCTGAGGCGCTGCAGCACGTCGACCTCGCGCGCTGACAATACCTGGCCCGCTGGCGGTACGACTGACGCCGCAGCGGCCGCCAGTACGGCATCCACCGCAGCGCGATCGAGGCGTCCACCCGTCACCTGCGCTTCGAGCAGCGCCCGCGTCGACGCCGGTTCGTGCGCAGCGCGCCACGGCCGCGGCGAGCGCAAGGCGACGTGGACGGTCGCTGCCGCCAGCAGGCGTTGTGGCATGCCGAGCGTGGTGGCGTCCAGACTGCGGTAGTAGCCGCTGCCATCGAGCCGTTCATGGATTTGCGAGGCCAGCTGAGCGTCGGCCTCGATGCCGTCGATCCGGTTGCCGATGCGCGCCGTCCAGAAGGGCGCGCGGCGGATGGCTTCCCAGTCGGCGCCACCCGGTTTGCTTCTACGTTCCCAGACGGTATTCAACACGGCCGCGCGCCCGATCCCGTGCAGCAGCGCGGCGCGCGCCAGGCTGCGCTGGTCGGCGTCCGGCAGCTCCAAGCCTTGCGCAGCCCCGTGCGCCAGCAGCGCCACGCGGCGCGAATGACCGGCCAGCCAGGGCAGCTTCAGTTCGACGGTATCGGCCACCAGCGTCAACGGTACCGATAGCGGCAGAAAGTCGCTGGGCAGCGCCGGCTCGTCCGGCGCGCCCGGTGCGTCGAGCCACGCCTGCGCATGCGGCGTCACCTGCGCGACCAGCTCCGCCGGATACCTGACGCCACCCAGGCGCGTGACCATCGCCAGCGCCGCGCTGAATCCATGCGCGCGCGCGAGGATCTCGATGTCGCCGGCCAGCGCCACGTGCTGCACGACGGCCGGCACAGCACTACCTTCCAGACCGTACGGCTGGCCGCGGCCATCGACGCGCTCGAACAGGTGGCGCAGGCCGTGTTCGACCGGGGCCGGCAAGCCAAGCAGGGCAGCGATGTTGCCCGCAACCTCGCAGTGGATGGCGGCCAGTGGTGTGAGGTGATGCTTCACCTGGTCGAGGCGCGCGGCTTGCTGCGCGCTGAGCGTGCGGGTCAGCATCGCGTGGCGGCCACCGATGTCGTCGCCCAGCAGCGTGGCAAAGCCGGTGGCCGTGGCAGTGCTGCCGGACCAGCGCAATTGGGTCGCCATGTGGGCGTGCGCAGCAGCGGCGGCGTCGCCACCGGCAGCCAATGCGATGCGCGCGGCCAGGCGCGCGGCGCGTGCGGAGGCATCGATGGGCTGGCCCATGGCCAGGTCGCCCACGGTCGCGAGCAGCCCCATGGCCTGCGCCAGCGTTACCGTGTCGTGGCCGTGCAGGCTGGCGCTGGCGGGCGAGAGTGAAGGCCGGGGTGCCGGGGTGGTCGTGTGCATGAAGCCGATCGTATCGCCAAGGCCAGCCCCGCATCTGCGGGGCTGGCCACAGTCAGGCCAGCCCGGCCAGCTTCGCGTTGCGCTCGCGTTCGAGCTTCGTGATGTAGCGCTGCACCGCCGCCAGTCCGCTGCGCGAGATGTCGACGAACTGGCAGCCGATGCGGCGCGTGGTCTTGTGGTTCAGCAGGGTGAGGTCGAGCGAGTTGCGGATTTCAAGCGATGTGGCGATCGGCCCGATCTCGGGCAGTTCGATGCGGCAGTTGGCGATCACGCGTCCGACCGTGGTATCGAGCAGCAGCTTGCTGTCGAGAAGGGCAATGCCGCCGACGCTGATGTCATGCAGCGCGAAGACGCTCATGCCGCCGGTGCCGCCCTCCATCGGCACCGGAATCAGTGCGCGCACCGGATTGGTGACGGGCGTGGCCATGCGGTAGTACTCGCGCCGCTGCAGGCGGATCAGGGTGGGGGGAATATCGGCGCGCAGTGCCGGTTCGCCGCGCCAGACCGTCGGGGCCAGGTTGGCGGCGCCGAACAGGATGCGGATCTTGTCGAGCGTGGTTTCGCACTTCGCGCGCGCCGCGCCCGTCATGCGCTGGTTCTGCGCCGGGTCGATCGAGCGATCGAGCACGATCGTGTTGCTGTCTTCGTCCACGGCCAGGATCGAGGTCACGCAGACATCGGCCTCGCCCCTGATCAGCAGACGGATCAGCTGGTTGTGTTCGCCGATCTGGCGCAGCAGCGAGACGATCTCGCGGCGCGATGCGACTTCGTAGTCGTGCCAGTCTTCCAGTTCTGCTTCATCCATTGCTAGGCTTTATGTCCTTGACGCTTGTTCCGGGGGGAGGTGGGGCGTCGGATCAGGTGCGGTGGGGAGTGACTCACCGTTCTTTTTAGCCGACTCAATATGATATAGCCATGCCAACAGTTCCGCAATTGCTCGATACAGCGTTGGCGGAATTTCGCGGTCCAGATCGACCTGCATGAGCAGCGAGACCAACTCTTTCGATTCGTGCACGAACACGCCCGCATCCTGGGCCCGCTGGATGATCTGTTCAGCGACCATGCCGGAGCCCTTGGCCACGACCGTCGGCGCTTTCTCACCGGCGCTGTAGGCCATCGCCACCGCGCTCTTGATGCGCTGGTTGGCCAGCTTATTCATGGTCGCCATCATCATCATCATCATGCTTTGGCGGCGCCGCGGCAGTGCGCGCGCGCGCATCGAACCCCGCCAGCGGCGTGCCCACCGAATCGAGTGCGCCGGCCAGGTTCGGCACGTGCTGGCGCAGCAGGGCGGCGGTGGCGTCGTCGCCGGTCGCGAGCCCGATCTGCAAGGCGCCGCCCACCATCCGCAGCTGCACATCGAGTTCGCCCAGTTCGGGGAAACGCAGGCGCAGGCGGCTGTTCCAGATCGCCTGCCCATCGTCGCTGCCGCCACCGTGGGCTTCGCGCTGCACATCCCATTCCATCGGCTGGCCGGGCCAGAGCTGGCCTTTCCACGCCAGTTGCGATTGTTCCTGCGCCGCCAGCTGCATGCTGATGAACTGCGCGGTGGCGGGATCCTGCGGGTTCGGACGCGCGCCGTTCTGTGCGGCCTGCTGCTGCGGTTCGTTCGCCAGTTCGGCCAGCGCGCGCGAGCCCTGTGCCCATTCGGCCACGTGCGATTCGTAGAACAGGCCGCTCTTGCCGAACGCTTGTTTCAGGCCGGCGGCCAGCGCCGCCGGATCGGCGTCCGGCGTAGCCACCAGCGGCGCACTGCCAGTGACGGCGGTGAGTACCGTCTCGGCTTTCTGGGCGGCCGCCAGCACGCCGGCCAGGGCCTGGGCGGTGGGACTCAGCGTGGTATTTTTTGCTTCGGTGCCGCCGGCAAAGGCCTGCGCGCCCAGTCCGGCGCTGGAGGCCAGCAGGGCGCCGGCGCGGCCGAGGGCGGCGCCTTCGCGGTAGCCCAGCGGCGCGCCCGGGGCGTCGGTGTCGGCTTGCGGTGCGGGGCCGGCTTCAGCAAAGCCGGTGGCAGTGGTCTGGGTGCCGACCTGGAAGGTGGGGCGGGGATGCAGGCCGATCAGCGTGAGCGGCACGTCGGCGCCGACCAGCGCGCCGGGGGGCAGCTGCATGCGCGCCTGGGTATCGGCGAACTTGACGATGAAGGTGCCGTCAGTCAGTTTGGCCTGGATTTCGCCGTGGATCGCCTTGCCCAGCAACGGCGCGACGGCGCGCGCAAAGGCTTGCTGGCGCGGGTCGACGGCCTGCTCGGCGGCCTGGGCCGGCGTGATGCGCGTGACGCCGCCAACAAGATCGCGGGGCAGCATCAGTCAACCCCCGCCGGGCGCATCAGACGCCGTAGGCGCGCGCGACGCGGCGTTCGGTCGACTTGCTGTTGATCAGGGACGACAGGTGCGCCATCCATGGGCTGGTCAAGTCGCGGATGCGGCGGTCGGCGTCGAGCATGCGGCGGATCGCATCGACCTTGCGCACGCGTTCCTGGCCGGCCAGCGGGGCCACGCCTTCGTTGGCCTTGAGGCGACGCGCATGGGCGGCGCATTCCTGCTCGAGTTCGGCCAGGCGATCCCATTCACTGGCGGTGGCCGCGTCGAGCATGCGCTCGGTGATGCCGACCATCGTTTCGTAGACCGTCACCACTTCTTGTCCATTCATCGTCATCGTCATCGTCAACCTTATGCGCTCATCAGGGTAGGGGCACGCTGGATGGCCGGCACGGCCTGCTCGGCCGTATCGCTCTTTTCGCCAATCGCGACCCAGGCTTCGCGCAGGTCGGACATCAGGCTATGGACTTCTTCGATGATCGCGATATCGTTCTTCATATTGGCCTGCAGCAGGCGGCGGCTCATGTAATCGTACAACGCATCGAGGTTCTGTGCGATCTCGCCGCCCGCTTTCTTGTCGAGCGAGGCGCGCAGGCCGTTGTCGATGATCGTGATGGCCTTCGAGATCGAAGCGCCCTTGGCGGCCACGTTAGACGACTTGATGTGGTTGATGGCGCTGAGCAGGGCGACGATCACGCCGTCGTACAGCATCACGACCAGCTTCTGTGGCGACGCGGCAGCGACGCCGGTCTCCAGGCCAACTGTTGCATAGGCGCCGACGCCGCGTTTCGGGGTTCCAAACATATGAGATTCTCCGGTGATGCTGAAATTTATCGGTTGGCCGCCAGGGACGCCAACTGCTGGGTAAGGTAATCCGACGTCGACTGCATCGACGACAGTGTGGCGTCGAGTGCAACGAACTGGGCGCGGTAACGTTTTTCCATGCTGTCCAGGCGCGTTTCAAAGCGCGCAGCCTGGTCGGCGATGGTCTTGATCGATGTGTTCAGGCCATCGGTCTTGCTCTTGATCAGGCTATCCTTGCCGACGAAGCTGGTGGCCAGATTGTTGAGCTGGAAGGCGAAGCCCTGCGAGAACGTGACCGTGCCGCGGTCCCCGAGCACGCCGCCCGTGATCGAGACCTGGATGCCGGTGGCGTTCGAGCCGGCCGCGGCCGTCAGTGACTGGCCGTTGCCGGTGGCGGCCACGCCGCCGATGGTGCCGACCACGTCGGCGCCCTTGCTGGGCGTAGAGCTGCCGAAAATCGAATCGATCGAGCTGCCGCTCATGCTGGTCAGCGCAATGTTCGAGGCCGCGCCATATTTGCTCGACGACAGCGTCAACAGGCCATCGTCGCCGATCTTTGATTCGACCGTGTCGCCGGCGCCGGCGAACGTCGCATTGCCGTTGATCGCCGAACGCAGCAGCGCGGCCAGATCGTCCTTGTTATAGGTGCCGGCCGGCAGCTTGACTTCCTGGGTCTTGCTTTCGGTCGCCGGCTCGGTCTGGTTCAGCGTCACGCGCCAGACGGTGTTCGGGGCGATCGTCGTGCTCGCGCCCAGTGCGGCGCTGCTGGCCAGTGTGCCCTGCGTGGCCAGGCTGGTGATGTTCACGCCATAGGTGCCGGCCTTGGTCGCGGCGGTCGACTTGTCGAACTTGACCAGGCCGTCGGTGGTCGAACCCATGGCGGCGAACAGGCCGCCGAAGTCGGCCGCGTTCTCGGTAATTGCCTTGCTCAGTTTGGTCGAGTCCAGCTTCAGGCTGCCGTCCTGCTGGAACGCGATGCCGATCTGGCTCAGCGATGTCAGCTTGCCGCCCGTGCCTTCCATGACTTCGCTGATCTGACGCCGCATCTGGGTCTGGATCGAGCGCACGCTGGCGTCGCCCTGCAGCACGCCGCCTTTTTTCGTCTCCGCGTTGTACTTGGTCAGGCCGCTCATCGTCGTGTTCAGCGCGTTATAGGCCTTGACGAACTCGTTCACGGCAGTGCTGATCGCGGCAGTATCCTTCGAGACCGTCATCGTGCTGCTGCCCAGGCCGTTGATCTCGAGCGTGACGCCCTGGATCGCATCCTTGACGGTGGTGCTGTCGCTCTTGATCTCGATGCCGTTCATGTTCAGCAGCGTGCTCTGGGCGCCGGCGGTCTGGGTCATGCCTTGCGTACCGGCCGGATCGTAGCCGAGCAGGGCGGCCAGGGCCGGGTCGGCCGCTGCGCCGTCCTCGCCTGCCACACTGACCTTCATCGAGGTCGCTTCGCCGGTCTTGTTCGACGTGAGCACCAGGTGATACGGCTTGTTGCTGCCGTCCGAGACGATGGTGGCGGTCACGCCCATGTCGCCTTTGTTGATAGCGTCACGAATCCCTTGCAGCGTCTGGTCGCCTGCCGCCAGCGTGATGGTCTTGCTGTTGAGCGCGCCATTCAGCGAAAAATCCGAGCCCATGTGCGCGCCGACGCTGCCGGCGGTAAAGCCCGCTGCCGCCGGGTTGTTACCGGCGACCAGGATCTGGTTGCCGTCGTTCGAGCGCAGCGTGACGCCGGCAGTGGACGTGGTGGTCGCGCCCGCATTGACGGCATTGTCGGCGTGCTTGATGCCGCCGCGCACGGTGCCCGTGACGGTCTCGGTCACGTCGATGGTATTGCCGTCGGCTGCCGTGAATTGCAGCGTGCCGTCGGCGGCGCTGCCGCTGACGGTGATGTTGGCGGCGGCCAGGGCATTGCGCGTGCCGGCGCTGGCCAGGGACGTATCGAGCGCGGCGCCGGTCAGTGGCGCGCTGCCGGTGTTCAGGTTGGCCAGCTGCACGCCACCGACCGACAGGGCGTAGCTCGAACCGGTATCGACACTCACCTGGCCGAAACCGGCGAACAGATCGGCGGCGGTTTCGGTGCTGCCAGCGGTGGCAACGACACCGGTCTTGCCGCTCTGCGCATTGATGGCTTCGGCCAGCGCGCGGGCGCTGCGGGTGGTCGGGCCGGTACTGATCGCGACGCCGTTCAGGCTCAGCGAGCCGTTGGCGATGCCGCCTGCAGCCGATGCCAGGCCCAGTGCGGTACCGGTCGCGCCGAAGGTGCCGCCGCTGACGGTGCCGAACTGGAACGTGAGGTTGGTAGGGGCACCCGAGCCGATGGTGCTGGTGGTGCTGGCCATCCCGCTCGTCTTGAGGCTTTGCGACTGGGCCAGCTGGGTGACATTGACCTTGTACTTGCCCGGCACGGCGCCGGTGGTGGCCGAGCCCGAGAACACATCCTTGTTGGACGGCGTTGCGCTCAGGCCCTGGAACGTGTTCGACTGGTTCAGCGACGTCAGGGCGCCCTGGAAAGCGCCCACGGCGGCGCTGACCTGGTTCAGGGCGCTGTTCTTCTGCTGCAACGCCGCCGTTTTCTTGGCGTAGTTGTCGAGCGGCCTGGATTCCGCCTGCATCAGCTTTGTCACATAACCTTCGATGTCGAGTACGGCCACTTGTTTCTCCGGTGAAAGCAATAATGTAAGTCATTATCGGCAGAAACAAACCGTACTTAAGAGCGGTAAAGCCGGCTCTCTTTTTATTTTGGCCGGATCTTCAGGAATGATGTCGTAGCGCCATGTAAAAGGCGCAGTCAGCGCTAAATAGGGACGAGCTTGAACTCGTGCGCAGGTCGGTGGTCAAACCCCCGTTCCCAGCGTTAGGAGTTGTCGATGAAAGCGCCCCGTTTCAACAGCTGGTTCGCCAGGCTGCCATCGCTGAATCAGCCACAGCGCCGGCAAGTGTTAGACGCCCTGCATCCTGCAGCCGGTCTCGACCAGGTGGTTGCGCTGATCGCGCAGGCCAGGGCGCCAGCGCGCTGCTGTCCCAGCTGTGGCAACGAACGCTGTCACCGGCACGGCTTCGCCAACGACCTGCAGCGCTTTCGCTGCTGCGTGTGCGGCCGTACGTTCAATGACCTGAGCGGCACGCCGCTGGCGCGGCTGAGGCTGAAGGCCAAATGGCTCGCGTATTCGCAGGTGCTGCTCGATTCACTGCCCGTGCGTAAGGCAGCAGATCGGATTGGCGTGCACCGCACAACGGCGTTCCGGTGGCGCCACCGGTTTCTTGCCTGGGTCAAGTTCGACCGGCCGGCATCCATCAACGGTATCGTCGAGGCGGATGAGACGTTCCTTCTCGAATCGCAAAAAGGGTCACGCAAGCTTGATCGGCCACCGCGTCGGCGGAGTGGCCGTGCTACCAGGCGCGGCATTTCCAGCGAGCTCGATTGCATCCTGGTGGCGCGCGACCGCAACGGCCGCACGATCGATGCGGTCACTGGCCGGGGCGCACTGACGGCTGCACAACTCGAACGTGATTTGCTGCCCAGGCTCGACCCACAGGCGCTCTTGGTCAGCGACAGCCATGCCGCTTATCGGGCCTTTGCACGCAAGCACAAGATTGCGCATGCAGCGATCAACCTGCGCGCCGGTGTACGGATCAAGCATCTGGGCCACCTTGCCATCCACGTGCAGAATGTCAACGCTTATCACGAGCGCTTCAAGGCATGGTTGACGGGCTTTCGCGGCGTGGCGTCGCGCTACTTACCCAATTACCTGGGCTGGCGCTGGGCCCTAGATGGCGGGCGGGTCGGTTTTCCAGAACACTTGTTCTGTATCGCAATCGGCGTCATCAATAGACAACGCTGACTGCGCCATGTAAAAAGCGCCGCACCTGGTCGGGTGCGGCGCTTTCAGTGAGCAGCAGAGTGCGTCAGGGTGAATCAGGCATGTTGATTCAGCAGACGTCCGACCATCTTGTCGATCGATTTGGCCATTTCGAGCGCCTCCTTGGTCGGCATCTGTCGGACGACTTCCTTCGTATCGCGGTCGATGATCTTGACCACGAGGTCTTTGCTCTCTTCGTCGATCTCGAACTCAAGGCTCTGCGCCGATTGCGGCAGCGCTTCGTTGAGTTTCTTCACGGCGGACGACACCTCGTCCCGGTCTGGCTTGGTTTCAGCTTTCTCCGGTGCTGCCCGTGGTGCCGGGGCAGCCGGTCCGCTCGCGACGGCTGGACGTTCATCCAGTTTGGCGAGTGGCGACGTTGCAATGGATGGAATTTGCATGGCGTATCCTAACGAAAATTCCCCAGCCAAATTTCTTCAGCCGGGGAACCGCTTACCAAGTGGTGCTGTTACTACGCGTTAGCGATTAGCCACGCAGGAGCGACAGAACACCGTTCGGCAGCGAGTTGGCCTGGGCCAGCATCGACGTACCAGCCTGCTGCAGGATCTGACCGCGGGTCATCTTTGCGGTTTCAGCTGCGAAGTCGGTATCGACGATACGGCTGCGCGATGCCGACAGGTTCTCGGTCGACGACGACAGGTTCGAGATCGCCGATTCGAAGCGCGATTGCAGTGCGCCGTATTCAGCGCGCTGGCTGTTGACCGATGCCAGTGCTGCGTCGGCGGTCTTGATGGCCAGCTGGGCGCCTTCGAAGGTGCTGATGTCGAGGTCAGCAACCGACTTCAGAGCCGACGAACCGGTGGTGGTGCCGCCATCCAGCGCGAAGCCACTTGCATCGGCCACCGAGAAGCTGTTTTCCGAGTCCAGGATGATGCGACCTGCGACGGTAGCGCCAGTGGTTTCGGTAGCGATCGGGGTCGCGATGGCAGCGCCGGCCGTATCGTAGGCGCCGAGCGTTGCGGTTGCCGTCGTGTCGGTCGACACGTTTTTCACGTTGATGTCGGCGCCGTCGGCGTGGGTCAGCTTCAGGCCGCCGGCATCGTCGTACGATGCGGTGATGCCGGTCTTGGCCGATTGGGCATTGAAGGCGCTGATCGCAGCGGCGTGGCCGTTTGCATCATCGGTGCCGATCGAGAACGACACTTTGACCGCGTCGGTGTTGTCACCCTTGACTTCGAAGGTGAACGACTTGCCGGCAGTGGCGACCAGGTTGGCTTCGCTTTTTGCCGTGGCGGTCACACCGGTGTCGCCGCTGACCTTGTTGATGGCTGCGACGGTCGACTTGGCCGTGCCGTTTGCGGCAACGGTGACGTCTTTCGAACCCGACGAACCATTGATCGTCATGGTGCCGGTGGCAACACCGTTCGATGCGCCGGCTGCGGCTTGCAGCGAGCTCGCGTCCAGACGGTTGTTACCGTAGGTCGACGTGGTGAAGTTCGAGCCGGTCATCGAGATCAGCTGGCCGGCGTTCGCGCCAACCTGGAAGTTCGCGGTGCCCATCGAACCGTCCATCAGCTTCTGGCCGTTGAATTCGGTGGTGTTGGCGATACGGTTCAGTTCCGAGGTCAGCTGGGTGACTTCAGTTTGCAGTGCTTTGCGGTCGCTGGCCGAGTTCGACGAGTTCGACGACTGGACAGCCAGTTCGCGGACACGTTGCAGGATGTCGCCCGAGCTCGACAGAGCGCCTTCAGCGGTTTGCGCCATCGACACGCCATCGTTGGCGTTACGGGTAGCTTGCGTCATACCCTTGATTTGCGAATTCATGCGGTCCGAAATCGCCAGACCAGCGGCGTCATCCTTCGCGCTGTTGATGCGCATACCCGACGACAGGCGTTGGATCGAGGTATTCAGCTGCGACTGCGAGGTCGACAGGTTGCGCTGCGAGTTCAGGGATGCGACGTTGGTGTTGATTACTGATGCCATGGTGATTCTCCAGACTAGGTCTTACTAGGGGTGCAGCGACCTTGCTGCTGTTCACTTTGGTCCGTCGCGTTATTCAGTGACGTTCAAACCGCTGTTGTTGCTGGTAACGGTGCCCTGTGGAAAAAGTTTAGGGCCGGACGCAAAATAAATCGTTTTTTTTACCTGTCTGGAAAAACGCCCCTTCAGAACTTGTCATTCCGCCACGACTACCCGGTTCTTGCCGCTGCTCTTGGCCTGGTACATCGCTTTATCGGCCCGCGCCATCAGCGAGGCCTGCTCCTCGTTCTGCACCCGCAGCGCCACCCCGCATGAGAAGGTGATCAGCATCTTCTCGTTATCGTGCAAGAAGAAGTGCCGGGTCAGCTCGCGCTGCACCCGCACCATGGCCGCCGCCGCTGCGTCGACCGTCGTCTCGGGCAGCAGGATCAAAAATTCCTCGCCGCCGAAGCGCGCGATCACGTCCATCGCGCGCAGCGTTTCGCGTACGACCTTGACCAGGTGCTTGAGCGCGGCGTCGCCCGCCATGTGCCCATAGGTGTCGTTCAGGCGTTTGAAATTGTCGAGGTCTAGCAGCGCCACGCACAGCGGCGTGTTGCGGCGGTCGGCGCGTGCGCTTTCGCGCTCAAACACGTCGTCCAGGCCGCGGCGGTTCAGGCTGCCGGTCAATTGATCTTCGCGTACCAGCTCGCTCATATGCTGCAGCTCGGCTTCCAGTTCGCGGATGCGCTGCTCGGCTTCCTGTACTTCGCGGTGCGCGCCCACCATGCGGTCGCGCGAGGCCAGCGCTTCGTCCTGCGCAAGGCGCGTCTCGCGCAGCACATCGTTCAGGAGCGTATCGAGTTCGCTGATATCGGTCGCGCCACCGATGCGCTCGGAAAAGTCGCCCAGCTTGGCGTGGTAGTCGCCGGTCGCGGCGGCCACTGAGCCCAGGCGCTCGACAAACGTCATCATCATGTTCTTCATCGTCGCACGCACATCGGCGATGCCATGTTTCAGATGACTTTGCTTGATGATCACGTCTTTCAGGCTGCGCGTGGCGTCTTCCAGCGCGCGCGTGTCCACGGGGCCGGCAATCAGTTCCTGCACTGCCACGACCTGGCCGCGCATGTAGTTGTCGTCCTCGAGCAATCCTTCGATATTGTCAAGCAGCAGGCGGAACAGCCGCAGCAGCAGTTCCTGCTGGCCCGCGCTGTCATCCTTGCGCAGCTCGATCTGGAAGCACAGCTGCTTCAGGCGTCCCTCGATCTCGTGCAATTCGCTTTCGCCGACCGCCGTCTTGACCAGGGCGCCGAGCGCTTCGGCCTCCTTGACCTGTTCCGGGTTGTCGCTCAGCAGTGAAGCGCAGGCGAACGACAGCGTGCGCCCCAGCATGTCGCGCAGCAGGCGCGTCTCGGGCTCTTCGTCGCCCATCGCCATCACCGGGGTATTGCGTCGCAGATGGCGCTCGCTCAACTGGCCGAGGGCCTGGGTGTAGCCGCTCCAGTCACCCGTCTTGACGGCGCGCGTCATGCGCCGGCCGTACTCGGCCAGCTCGCCCGGCGTGTCGAGCATGCGGCGCGCGAACCCGTTCAGGACCTCGATCGCGCCAGCATCCGGGGCCGGTGCGGGCGGCGGCGGCGGCGTGCCGGCGATCTCGTCATAGATGGCGCGGTAAGCGTCCGGCGTTGGCGCGATACGGCGCGTGGCCAGACGACGGAACGCCTCGCGTGCGATGTCGGCCGGATTCGCTGCGGGCGCGGCAGTGGCGCCAGGGCCGGCTGCAGCAGTGACGGGTGTGGACGGAGTGGACATGGATTGCAGCGCGGTGCCGAGTTTGCGGGATTGACGACATGATAGGCAGTTTATTTGCCTCGCATCAATAAATATTCAGCGCCGAGGCATGCGATGGTATGTCAGTCGACCAGGCCGTTGCGGATCGCATACGTGGTCAGCTCGGCACTGCTCCGAAGTTTCATCTTTACTAACAGGCGGGCGCGGTATTCGCTGATCGTCTTGACCGACAGCGACAGTTCGCCCGCGATCTGCGTGACGGTCATGCCCGACGCGATCATCGTCAGCGTCTGGTATTCGCGGTCGGAGAGGCCTTCGTGGGCGGCGCTTTCATGGTCTTCGCCGATTGCGCTGGCCAGCGTTTGCGCGAGCGCGGCGCTGACATACTTCTGGCCGCCCGCCACCAGCCGGATGGCCGTGACCAGTTCGCGCGGCGCGCTCTGCTTGGTGATGTAGCCGGCGGCGCCGGCCTTGAGCGCGCGGATTGCGTACTGGTCTTCGCGGTGCATCGACAGCATCAGCACCGACAGCTCGGGCTTGTCCTTCTTGATCTGCTTGAGCACGTCGATGCCATTGCGGTCGGGCAGCGAGATATCGAGCAGCATTACGTGGCAGCGCGTCTTGCCCGCCAGGCGCACGGCATCGTGGCCATCCTCGGCCTCGCCGGCGACAACGATGTCGCGCTCGTCGGCGAGGATCTGCTTGAGTCCTTCGCGCACGATGGCATGGTCATCGGCAATGCATACCCGGATGGTTACTTTTTCACTCATTCTGCTTCTTGTTCTGTGCCGGGGCCACGGACGGCGCCAGCCTGGTCTTGACGGTCAACATCGTGCCACCTCCGGGCGCCGGCGACAAGGACAGCACGCCGCCAAGCGCGCTGGCCCGTTCGTGCATGCCGCGCAGGCCGAACGCGTGCGGGCGCGCGCGCGCGGCCGGGTCGATGCCGCAGCCGTTGTCGCAGATGGCCAGCGTGAGCTCGCCGCCGTCGTGTTCCAGCGTCAGCGTGACCTGCGTCGCGCGTGCATGCTTGGCAACATTGGTCAGCGCTTCCTGAGCGATATGAAACAGGGCGTCGGCGTGCTCTGGCGCCGGCTCCGGTGTCAGCAAGTCGGGGCAGTGCGTGATCACGATGACGCCGGTCTGGCGCGCGAACTCGTTCGCTTGCCATGCGAGCGCGCCCGCAAGGCCCAGGTCGAGCGCGCTGGCGCGCAGACCGAACGAGATGCGATGTACCGTCTCGATCGTGCGATCGACGAGCTCGTCGATGTACCCGGCCTGGCTGGCCAGACCGGGCTGGTCTGCGGGCACGCGCGCCGCCAGCCGCGCCAGCGCCATCTTGATGGCGATGAGGTTGCCGCCCAGGTCATCGTGCAGTTCGCGCGCGATGCGGGTGCGCTCTGCCTGGCGGGCGGCGGCGTCGCGGTCGTGCTGGAGCAGGGTGGGTTGGGACATGGTCGAATGATACGACAAGGGCGCGCAAGTCTCGCTACAATGCGTCCATGAACAAGGCATTTGTAAAAGAGTCGGACAACGACGACGATGATGAAGCCCTGGTGCTGGCGCAGGCAATTCCTGACGGCGCCAAGAACTACATCACCCCGGCCGGCTACCAGCGCATCAAGGATGAGCTGCTGCAGCTGATCGATGTCGACCGCCCCGAAGTCGTGCGCATCGTGCACTGGGCCGCGTCGAACGGCGACCGCTCCGAAAACGGCGACTATATCTATGGCAAACGCCGCCTGCGCGAGATCGACCGCCGCATCCGCTTTCTCACCAAGCGCATGGATTCGGCGTTCGTCGTCGACCCGAGCATCCAGCATGGCAACGACCAGGTGTTCTTCGGCGCCACGGTCCGCTATGTCAACGGGGCCGGCGAAGAGCACACCATCACCATCGTCGGCATCGACGAGCTCGATCCGCTGCACGGCAAGATCAGCTGGGTCTCGCCCGTGGCGCGCGCGCTGACCAAGTGCCGCGAAGGCGATGTCGCGCAACTGCACACGCCGCTGGGGATGGATGAGCTCGAAATCATCTCGGTCGACTATCCCGAGCCGGTCGCCGACTGAGCTTGCGGCCCGGTGCTACTATGTGCGCATGAACCGACCTCATGAAGCGGCGCACAGTCCGATGCACCAGCAGCCAGACCACCTCGACCCCCTGGCGGCACTGCGCGCCGCCACCAACGACCAACACGAACGGCTCGACAGCGGCCTGCCGCTGTCCGGACCTGCCCCCGACTTGAACGACTACGCGGCGCACCTGACGATGGTGCGCGACTGGCTGGCGCCATTGCAGCCGTGGCTGAACTCGTTTCCGGATGGGCCGCAGCTGGTCTTGCCGCCGGTCGAACGCCTGGCGCTGATCGAAGCCGACCTGAACGAGCCCGGCATGCCGCCGCTGCGTGCCCCCGCACCCGCGGACACGTGGCCGCGCGACGCCAGCGCGGCGTACCGTTGGGGCGTGTGCTATGTGATCGAAGGCTCGCAGCTGGGTGGTAAGGTGCTGTACGGTAAACTGGCCGGTACGCTGGCGCCGCATCCGCTGCGCTATCTGAAGGGGAGTGACGCCGGTCCGGGTCCGCGCTGGCGCGCGTTCATGCTGGCGCTGAAAGAGCACGTGAGGTCGGCGGATGAGATTGCCGACGCCTGCGAGGGGGCATGCGCGGCGTTCGAGAGTATTTTGAAACTGAGCCTGGATAAAAAGTAGGGTGGACGGGTTTCCCGTCCACGCGTTCAACGCGCTTCCGCTTACGGATCAACGTCGGTTTGAACGCGTGGACGGCATAGCCGTCCACCCTACGGCTAATCAAGAGCGTATCGGCAACATCCCGAAAAATGGAAATTACGTCCGCTCGCGCTCCACCCGATTCACCCCGGCCACGCGGCGCAGATTGCGAATCAGTTGCGCCAGGTGCACCCGGTCGGCGATCTGGATCGTGAAGCGCAGCTGCGTCATCATGTTTTCGTCGTCTTCGTCCATGCCCACATACGTGATGTTGGCGTCGGACTCGCCGATCTCGGCAGCCACGCGGGCGAGGATGCCTTTTTCATTGTTGATCAGCAGACGGATACGACAGTCGAAGCGGCGGTTGAGATCGTCGCCCCACTGCACCGCGATCCAGCGGTCGGGTTCTTTCGCCAGCAGGCGCTTGGCCGTCTGGCAATCGCAGGTGTGCACCACCAGCGCCTGGTCGCGGCGCAGCTGACCCGTGATCTGGTCGCCCGGGATCGGCATGCAGCACGGCGCCAGCTGGACCGCCACGCCTTCGCTGCCGTAGATCGTTACCGGTGCGATGTCGCTGGCGGGCAGCGGTTTGCTCGACGGCAGCAGATCCGGATCGCCTTCCATCAGGCCGAAAATCTGGCGCGCCACCAGTGTTGGCATGCGCTTGCCGATGCCGACGTCGGCATACACTTCTTCCATCGAATTGGCCGACGACTCGGCCAGCAGGCGTTCGACGACGCTGGCTGGCAGATCCGGCTTGATGTTGCGTACCGCCAGCGCCTGGGTCAGCAGTTCAAGACCCAGCTCGGCCGACTCGTTGACGTCGACCAGGCGCAGGTGATGGCGAATCGCCGAGCGCGCCTTACCGGTGCGGACAAATGTCAGCCAGGTAGGGCTCGGGCGCGAATCGGGCTGCGTGATGATCTCGACGATGTCGCCGTTGTGCAGCTCGGTGCGCAGCGGTTGCTCTTCGTGGTTGATCTTCACGCCCACCGTATGGTCGCCGATGCCGGTGTGGATCGAGTAGGCGAAGTCGAGCGCCGTCGCGCCGCGGGGCAGGGCGATGATCTTCGACTTGGGCGTAAACACGTACACCGAATCGGGGAACAGGTCGACCTTGACGTGTTCAAGGAACTCGGCCGAGTCGCCCGTCTGCTGCTGGATGTCGAGCAGCGACTGCAGCCACGCATGGGTGCGTTGCTGCAGGTCGGACATATTCGATTCGCCCGTCTTGTACAGCCAGTGCGCCGCTACACCGCTCTCGGCTGTGCGGTGCATGTCCTGCGTGCGGATCTGGAATTCGACGGGGGTGCCGTACGGGCCGATCAGCGTCGTGTGCAGCGACTGGTAGCCATTGATCTTGCCGATGGCGATGTAGTCCTTGAACTTGCCCGGCATCGGCTTGTACAGCGCGTGCAGGGTGCCCAGCGCGACATAGCAATTGGGCACGCTGTCGACGACGACGCGGAAACCATACACGTCAAGCACTTGCGAGAACGACAGGTGCTTGTTGCGCATCTTTTTGTAGATGCCGTACAGGGTCTTTTCGCGGCCATGCACTTCGGCTTTCAGGCCGCTGGCCTCGAGCTGGTTCTTGACCGCTTCGAGGATTTTCTTGACCACTTCGCGCCGGTTGCCGCGCGCCGACTTGATCGCCTTGGACAGCGTCTGGTAGCGCACCGGATACAGGTGCGAGAACGACAGGTCCTGCAACTCGCGGTAGATATTGTTCAGGCCGAGGCGGTGCGCGATCGGCACATACACTTCCATCGTCTCGCCGGCGATACGGCGTTTTTTGGCCGGAATCATGAAGCCGAGCGTGCGCATATTGTGCAGGCGGTCGGCCAGTTTGATCAGGATGACGCGCACGTCCGACGCCATTGCCAGCAGCATCTTGCGGAAGTTTTCCGCCTGCGCTTCGAGCTGGCTCTGGAATTCGATTTTCTCGAGCTTGGACAGGCCGTCGACGAGGTTGGCGACCTGGGCGCCGAAGCGCTCGATCAGCTCATCCTTCTTGACGTCCTGGTCTTCGATCACGTCATGCAGCAGCGCGGCCATGATGGCTTGCGCATCGAGTTTCCACTCGGCGCAGATTTCGGCAACGGCAATCGGATGGGAGATATAGGGCTCGCCCGACTTGCGGACCTGGCCCAGGTGCATCTCGTCGGAGAAGCGGTAGGCTTCCTTGACTTTTTTAAGCTCGGCGGGCGTGAGGTATTCGGACAGCTTGGTGATCAGCTGCGTCACCGAGGCCACGCCGGGCACGATAGGGCCGGCGGGCTCGATGAAATCGGGCGGACGATTGTCTGCCCGCCGCTCGCGCGGAGCGGGGTTGCGTGAAGCGGGAGAATCTGGAGGTAACAGGTTCATTACGTTAATCGTCTGGCTGCGGTGAGATCAGAATAACAGAAGACGGGATAACGCAAATTCAGGCAACCCCGAACGTGATTACATCGGTACTTTTTTCAGCATTTCGATGCCGACTTTACCAGCGGCGATCTCGCGCAGGGCGACGACGGTTGGCTTGTCCTTGGCTTCGACCTTCGGGGTGTGGCCTTGCAGCAGCTGGCGCGCACGATACGTTGCTGCCAGGGTCAGCTGGAAACGGTTCGGGATGTTCTTGAGGCAGTCTTCGATGGTAATGCGGGCCATGTGTGCTCCTGGGTTGCTGAATGTAAGGTGACAATGAGAGGAAACAACGCGTGCGGCGCGCCTGCAACGGCGCGCTCGTCAAGATTGTGGTTGATTCGCGTGGATTCCCAGCTGGGCAAACAGCGTAGCGTTGCGGGCAGCTTGTTGGGCAAATCGGCAACGTGTCGCTTTGACAATCGCCTGCAGCTCAGCCAGGGCGACGTTAAACTCTTCGTTGATGATAGCATATTCGAAGTCGGGTGCGTGAGCGATCTCGCCGCCCGCCGCCAGCAGGCGCCGGGTGATGATGTGCGGCTCGTCGGTACCACGTTTGTGCAGGCGTTCTTCGAGCGCTTCGATCGATGGCGGCAGGATGAAAATGCCGGCCGCGTCCGGGAACAGCTTGCGCACCTGGCGCGCGCCTTGCCAGTCGATTTCGAGCAGGATATCCGTGCCGTTCTTCATCTCCTGCTCGACCGACAGGCGGCTCGTGCCGTAGTAATTGCCGTGCACTTCGGCCCATTCGAGAAACTCGCCCCGGTCGGCGCGCGTGACGAAATCCTCGGCGCTCGTGAAGTGGTATTCGCGGCCATCCACTTCGCCCGGGCGCGGTGCGCGGGTGGTGGTGGAGATGGACAGTTTGATGCCAGGTTCGTTCGCCAGCAGGGCGTTGACCAGGGTCGATTTGCCGGCGCCGGATGGCGCGGCGACGACGAACAGGCTGCCGGAAAAGGCTTGTGGGAGCATGGCGGGGATCCTTTGTCAGTACGGTGAGTGTGCGGGTTAGGGTGCCGCAGGTGTTCATGTTAACGTCGAACGCGTGGACGGCACAGCCGCCCACCCTACGTAGGGTGGACGGGTTTCCCGTCCACGCGTTCAACCGGCGCTGGTATCGCTACCGATTCAATTCTGGTGCTTACTCGAGGTTCTGCACCTGTTCACGCATCTGTTCGATAAGCAGCTTGAGCTCCATCGACGCATCAGCCAGCTCTTTCACCGACGCCTTGGCGCCCAGCGTGTTGGCCTCGCGATTGAGCTCCTGCATCATGAAGTCGAGGCGCTTGCCGACCTGGCCACCCTTTTTGAGGATGTGGCGCGTCTCGTTCAGGTGCGCCGACAGGCGCGACAATTCTTCGGACACGTCAATCCGGATGCCGTACAGGGTCACTTCCTGGCGGATCCGCTCCAGCACTTCCTGGCGCGTGAGCGTCGACGGATTGCCGTGGCCAGCCAGGCCCAGCGCATCCTGCATGCGGTCGATGGCCTTGTTCTGGAATTGTGAAATGACTTGCGGGATCAGCGGCGTGATGCGCTTGACGATCGCTTCCATCGATTCAATGCGCGATTGCAGCATCGTTTCGAGCGCGGCGCCTTCGCGCCGGCGGCTGTCGACGAACGCGGCGATGGTAGTGACCGTGAGCGCGGCGACGTCGGCCTGGAGCGACTCCTGGCCGATGGTCGATTCTTCGATGACGCCGGGCCAGCGCAGCAGTTCTGCCACGGTCATGGGCGCGGCCTGGGCGAAGTGACGCGACACTTCGCCTTGCAGGCGGGCCAGGTCGGCCAGCAGTTCCTGATTGAGCGCCGCAGCGCCGCCGCTGACCTTGCGGCCGAACGAGACGCGCACTTCGACCTTGCCGCGCTGGATGGCGGCCATGATGGCCGTTCGCAGATCGGGTTCCAGCGCGCGCAAATCGTCATTGATGCGGAACTGCAAATCGAGGAAGCGCGAGTTGACGCTCTTGATTTCGATCGTGAGGGTTCCCGCAGCGCCTTCGCTGGTGGCGACCGCATAACCTGTCATGCTTGAAATGCTCAATGAAATCCCCGGTTTTTATTCTTTACAAAGCCGACATTTATCCACACAATCGCGCTGTTTAGCAAGGAAACCCAATTGGATGGCTGCACAGAATAACGCTCCTCTGCCCGCAGGACTCGAAATTGCCGGATACCGCATTGTAAAGAAAATTGCGTCCGGCGGGTTCAGTATTGTTTATCTTGCCTATGACAGCGAGGGCAATGCAGTGGCCATCAAGGAGTACCTGCCAAGCGCACTCGCGCTGCGCCAGCCTGGTCAATTGATCCCCGTGGTGGCCAAGCCGCACCTGGCGGTATTTCGCATCGGCCTGAAGTGTTTTTTCGAAGAAGGCCGCGCCCTGGCGCGCATCGTGCACCCGAACGTGGTGCGCGTACTCAATTTCTTCCGCGCCCATGAGACTGTATACATGGTCATGGCGTACGAGTCCGGCCACTCGCTGCAGGAACACATCGCGCGCGCTGCCGCCAAGGGCAATGGCTTGAGCGAAAACTTCGTGCGCCAGGTATTTCATGGCGTCTGCAGCGGCCTGCGCGAAGTGCACGCCAACAAGCTACTGCACCTCGACCTCAAGCCCGCCAACATCTACCTGCGTACGGACGGCTCGCCGCTGCTGCTCGACTTCGGCGCCGCGCGCCAGACGCTGCACACCGACGCCCCGATGCTCGCGCCGATGTACACGCCGGGTTTCGCTGCGCCCGATCTGTATGCACGTGGCGCAGCGCTCGGCCCCTGGACCGATATTTACAGCCTGGGCGCGGCCATGCTTGCCTGCATGAGCCGCTCGACGCCACCACCGGTCGATGCACGCCGCATGGACGATCACGTGCCGCGCCACCTGGCGCGCCTGGCAGGCTATTATTCACCGGAGCTGGTCAAACTGGTGGCCGGGTGTCTGGCGCTCGATCCCCTGATGCGGCCGCAAAGCGTGTTCGAGATCCAGAAGGTGCTGCAGGCGGCGCCGGCCGCGCCGCCCCCGGTGCGGGCCACGAATGCGCTGGCAGCCGAAGCCGACGCGGCGGTGGATGCACATGAAGCACGCGGCGGCTGGCGCGGCCTGGTCGACCGTCTCGGCGCATTCCGGCGCGATTAAAGGAAGTCATGCAATTCTCGGTCTATCAACAAAGCCATATTGGCGGACGCAAGGTCAACCAGGACCGGATGGGCTACTGCTACACCCGCGACGCCTTGCTGCTGCTGCTGGCCGATGGCATGGGCGGGCACCTGGGCGGCGAGATCGCCGCAACCATCGCGCTGCAGACGGTGTCGGCGATGTTCCGCCTGCAAGCGCGGCCGTACGTGAAAAAGCCCGAGCGCTTTCTTGAAGAAGCGCTGCTGCAGGCGCACCACGACATCCAGGCCTACGCTGCCACCCACGGCCTGCCCGAGATTCCGCGCACCACCGTCGTCGCGTGCCTGATCCAGCATAACTGCGCCGTCTGGGCGCACGTCGGCGACTCGCGCCTGTACTGGGTGCGCCGCAAGCAGGTGCTGGCCTGCACGCGCGACCACTCGCATTTCGAGTACCTGCTCGAACGCGGGCGGGCCGATCCGTCCGAGCGCAACACGCACCCCGACCGCAACAAGCTCTATAACTGCCTGGGTGCATCCAGCCCGCCGAAGATCGAGCTGTCGCAGCAGCACAGCCTGCAGCATGGCGACATGCTTTTGCTGTGCTCGGACGGTTTATGGTCCGTGCTGCCTGAAACCGAGATCGTGCACCGCCTGGCCACGAGCGGCGTCGTGCAGGCGGTGCCCGAACTGGTGCAGATGGCCGCCGCCATTGGCGGGCCGCAGGCTGACAACACGACCGCGCTGGCGATCGCCTGGCAGGGCGCGGCCGGCACGATCGATGCCGACGCGCTCAACGTGATCTCGACCCAGATGCTGGCCGAGGATGCCGTGAGTTCCACCATCGTCGCGGGCGACCCGCTGCCCGAAGGCAGCGATGCGTTCGACGAAGACGATATCGAAAAAGCCATCGCCGAGATCCGCGAAGCGATCGAAAAATCCTCCCAGCTGCTCAAGTAAGGACCGACCCCATGACCTACCCACCGCGCCCGAGCGGCCGCGCGACCGACCAGCTGCGCCCGATCGTCATTACCCGCAACTACACGCGGCACGCCGAAGGCTCGGTGCTGATCGAGTTCGGTGACACCAAAGTGATCTGCACGGCCAGCATCGAGGACAAGGTGCCGGCCTTTTTGAAAGGGAAGGGCCAGGGCTGGCTGACCGCCGAATACGGGATGCTGCCGCGCTCGACCCACAAGCGCATGGACCGCGAAGCCGCGCGCGGCAAGCAGAGCGGGCGCACGCAGGAAATCCAGCGCCTGATCGGCCGCTCGCTGCGCGCCGCGTTCAACCTGCATGCATTCGGCGAGCGCACGCTGCATCTGGATTGCGACGTGATCCAGGCCGACGGCGGCACCCGCACCGCCGCCATCACGGGCGCGATGGTGGCCGCGCACGACGCCTTCAGCACGCTGCTCTCGTCGTGCGCGATCACGGCGCTGCCGGTCCGGCACTTCGTCGCGGCCGTGTCGGTCGGCATGGTGAACGGCGTGCCGGTGCTCGACCTGGATTATCCGGAAGATTCGGACTGCGACACCGACATGAACGTGGTGATGAACGACCAGGGTCACTTCATCGAAGTGCAGGGCACGGCCGAAGGCGCCGCGTTCGACCGCGCTGCCATGGACCGCCTGCTCGACCTGGCGCAGACAGGCATCGCCGACCTGATCCATTTGCAGAAGCAGGCGCTGCGCGTGGGGTGACTGCGGTTGCCCGGTTCCTGCGCAGCAGGCGCGCGAAGCCGGTAAAATGACCGGTTTCCTCACCAGCACCGTGACCACCATGACCCAGCGCCTGATCCTCGCCTCCAACAACCCCGGCAAACTCAAGGAGTTCGCCCAGCTGCTAGGCCCCATCGGCCTCGACCTGCATCCGCAGGGCGAATTCGACGTCCCGGAAGCAGAAGAGCCATTCGGCACCTTCGTTGAAAACGCGCTGGCCAAGGCGCGCCACGCGTCGCGCCTGACCGGCTTGCCGGCACTGGCCGACGATTCCGGCGTCTGCGTCAATGCCCTCGGCGGCGCGCCGGGCGTGTATTCGGCCCGCTATGCCGGTGAGCCGAAATCCGACGCCAACAACAGCCGCAAGCTCGTTGCCGATCTGGCCACGCTCAGCGACAAGTCGGCCTATTACTACTGCGTGCTGGTGTACGTGCGCCACCCGGAAGACCCGCAGCCGATCATCGCCGATGGCCGCTGGAATGGCGAAATCATCGCCACGCCGCGCGGCGAGAACGGCTTCGGCTACGACCCGTACTTCTTGATCCCGTCGCTGGGCAAGACCACGGCCGAACTGGCACCGGACGAAAAGAACGCGCTGTCGCACCGTGGCCAGGCGCTGCGCGCGCTGGTCGAGAAACTGAAAAACACCTGACATGATCCCCATTAAATTCGTCGGCGAGAACGTAGCCCAACCGTTGGCCGGCGAGCCCCGTTCGCCCGCGACGGCCGCGCTGCAATACCTGCAGCCGGGCGCGCTGAACCTGACGGCGCTGCCGCCGCTGTCGCTGTATGTGCACTGGCCATGGTGTGTGCGCAAATGTCCGTACTGCGATTTCAATTCGCACGAAGGAAAGGGCGAATTGCCCGAGAAGGATTACCTCGACGCGCTGCGCCTCGACCTGGAACAGTCGCTGCCGCTGATCTGGGGCCGCAAGATCCACACCGTGTTCATCGGCGGCGGCACGCCGAGCCTGATGTCGGCCGCGGGGCTGGATCGCCTGATGTCCGACCTGCGCACCCTGCTGCCACTGGAACTGGACGCCGAGATCACGATGGAGGCCAATCCCGGCACCTTCGAGGCCGAGCGCTTCAAGAGTTATCGCGAGAGCGGCATCAACCGCCTGTCGATCGGCATCCAGAGTTTCAACCCGGCGCACCTGAAGGCGCTGGGCCGCATCCACGACGGCGACGAAGCGCTGCGCGCAGTCGAGATCGCGAAAAACACGTTCGACAATTTCAATCTCGACCTGATGTACGCGCTGCCGTCGCAGACGCTGGCCGAGGCGCGCCACGACCTGGAAACGGCGCTTGCGTTCGCGCCGCCGCACCTGTCGCTGTACCACCTGACGATGGAGCCGAATACGGTCTTCGCGAAGTACCCGCCATCACTGCCAGACGACGACCTGAGCGCCGACATGCAGGACATGATTGCCGAGGTGACGGGCGCCGCAGGCTACGATCACTACGAAGTCTCGGCCTACGCCAGGGCCGGCCGGCGCGCGCGCCACAACCTGAATTACTGGCAGTTCGGCGATTACCTGGGCATCGGCGCCGGCGCGCATTCGAAGATCTCGTTTCCGCACCGCATCCTGCGCCAGGCCCGCTACAAGCAGCCGGCATCGTTCATCGAGGCGGCAAAGCGCGGCAATCCGGTGCAGGAAGAGCACGAAATCGGCCGCAACGATATGGGCTTCGAGTTCATGCTCAACACGCTGCGCCTGACGGGCGGCTTCGATCCGAACCTGTTCGGCGAGCGCACCGGGATGAGCATCAACACGATCACGAAGTCGCTCAACGAGGCCGAGGCCAAGGGGCTGATTTACCGCGATCACAAGCTGATCAAGCCGACGGAACTGGGGCAGCGTTTTCTGAACGATTTGCAGGAAATGTTTTTGGCCGAGTAGGCGTCAGGGCTTTTTCAAGCCTGTACGACGCCTGCCATCGCGGTGAGCGTACGTGTGAGGCCGGCCACGACGCGCGCCAGGCCGTCGAATTCGCCCGGCTGCTGCGCCTCGTCGGTGTCATCGGCGGGCGATGGCGCGGTGTAGAAATAGGGGTAGCCCAGAAAGTCGCTGCCGGTGATCAAGAGGGTCGTCGTGGCGGGGCTGCCTTCGCCATCGTCATCGCTATTGCCACTGCGCGAGAGCGTCAAGCCCATTACGTGGGCCGAGGTCGCCAGCCCGTGGTGCATCAGCTGCGGGTCGCTGCGTAGGGCTGCAAACGCCTGGCGCACGCGCTGCGCGCCATCAGGCGTGCCGATGAACGCGATGAAGTTGCCGGCGCCAGTCTCCTCCGCGCCTGACTCCGCAGACCCCATGAAGAACACGAAGCGGATCTCCGTCCCGGGTGCGGGCCGTAGATCCTTGACGGCGCGCGCCAGTTCGAGCACGGCCGCTGCGCCGACATCACCCCTAGGCCCGACGCGGGCGCCGATCACGAATGTGCGTTCAGGCTTGGCGCCTGGCGCCACGCTTGCAAGCGTGGCTTCGATGCTGTGGGCGGGATGGCCGTCGCTGCCTCGACCGCTGTCGCTGTCGATTCGCTGCCTGTGCAGCACATAGCCATACCGGCGCAGCGATGTGTCGACGTATTGCATGGGGCTGCTTGGCGCGCCCGGCGCCAGAGCCCGGGCATGGGCTTGCAGGCGCGCCGCCAAAGGCGTGGCGTCGGACCGCGTCTCGACGGTCAGCGTCGCCAGCACGATCGCAAGCAATATCGCGAGGATGACTTTCCAGTGCGATCTGAAGAAATGTCTCATGGCGTCACACGGCGCCTTGCGGCGCGTCGTCGGCAATCGATGCAGCCAGTGTAGCCAATCCCGCCAATATCTGCGGCGCCAGCGGAGGGCAATGCCGCGCTACAACGTACTGCGGCGTGGATGCCATAGCGCGAACGATGACCGTCGGCACACGAAAAAAAACCGGGCCACATGGGCCCGGTTCTCATTTGCGTCAGCAGCGTTGCAACTTACCTCACCGCCACCGGCGTCCCATTAGCTTGCGCCGCCGGTTCCACCCAGCCGCCGCCCAGCACGCGATACAACGCAACCTGATTCTGCAAACGCAGCAGATTGGCCTGCACCGACAACTGCTGCGACTGGAACAGCGAGCGCTGTGCGTCGAGCAGGTCGAGCTGGCTGGCGGCGCCGCTGCGGAAGCGCAGGTCGGACAGGTTGAAGCGGTCGGCCTCGGCTTCGGTCACGGCTGCTTGCGCGCGCAGCTGTTCGCTGTACGTCGCCTGGCCGGCCAGGGCATCCGCCACTTCGCGGAACGCGGTCTGGATCGATTGCTCGTAGCGCGCCACGGCGATGTCGCGCTGGGCACGGGCGGCGCCCAGCGTGGCGGTGTTGCGGCCGTAGTCGAAGATCGGCAGGATCGCCTGCGGTGCGAACGACCAGCCCCAGGTGCCGCTCTCGAACAGGCCCGACAGCTCGGTGCTGGCGCTGCCGGCGCTGCCCGTCAGCGAGATGCGCGGGAAGAAGTTCGCGCGCGCCGCGCCGATATTGGCGTTGGCCCCGATCAGCTCTTGCTCGGCCGCACGGATGTCCGGGCGGTTGACCAGCAGGTCGGATGGCAGGCCGGCCGGCAGGTCGGGCAGCTCGGTCTTGGCCAGCGTGGCACCGCTCGAGACGTCTGCCGGCAGCGGCTGGCCGACCAGCAGCGTCAGCAGGTTGATGTCCTGGGCGCGGAAGCGCTGTTGCTGTGCCAGCGTGGCCAGGGCCGTTTCAACGAGCGAACGCGATTGCTGGATATCCAGGCGCGATGCGACGCCGTTCTCGAAACGCAGCTGCGTCAGGCGATCCGAATCCTGGCGCGTCTTGAGCGTATCTTGCGTGATGCGCAGCAGCTCTTCGTCGGCCAGCAATTGCAGATACGCGTTGGCAACCGACGCGATCAGGCTGATCTGGGTGGTCTTGCGCGCTTCTTCGGTGGCCAGGTATTGCGCCAGCGCGGCTTCGCTCAGGTTGCGCACCCGGCCGAACAGGTCGAGCTCGAACGACGTCACCTGCAGGCCTGCCTGATAGGTGCTTTCGATCGGCTGGTCTTCGCCCACCGTCCGGCGGTTGCCGCTGACACCCAGGCCCACCGATGGCAGGCGATCGGCACGCGTGATGCGGTACTGCGCACGCGCCTGCTCGATGTTGGCGATGGCGATGCGCAGGTCACGGTTGTTGACCAGTGCCTGGTCGATCAGCTGACGCAGGCGCGCATCGGCAAAAAACTGCTGCCATGCCACGGCTGCCGGCGCCTGGTTGATGACCGGGCTGGTCGATGCCGTGGCTGCCTGTGGCACGGCCGGGAAGGCGCTTGCCACCGGGGCAGCAGGGCGCTCATAGTCCGGCGCCAGCGACATGCAGCCGGCGAGTGCCATCGACAGCGCCAGTGGCGTGACGATCAGTTTGATGTGTTTGATCATACTTTTTTCCCTTCTTCTGCGGCCTGGCGTTCCTGTTTCTCGAGCTCATGCTGCTTTTCCTGCGCATGGGCATACATCTTGTTCTGGCGCTCGCTGCCCTTGAAGAGCGTACGGACAACGACGAAGAACACCGGCACGAAGATCACGCCCAGCACGGTTGCCGTAATCATACCGCCCATCACGCCGGTACCGATGGCACGCTGCGATGCCGAACCGGCGCCGCTGGCGATCACCAGTGGCAGCACGCCCAGGATGAAGGCGAGCGAGGTCATGATGATCGGACGGAAGCGCAGGTGGGCCGCTTCCAGCGCCGCATCGAACGGCGACTTGCCTTCGGCTTGCAGGTCCTTGGCAAATTCGACAATCAGAATCGCGTTCTTTGCCGCCAGACCAATGATAGTAATCAGGCCGACCTTGAAGTAGACGTCGTTGGACAAGCCCCGCATATTGGCTGCCAGCAGCGAGCCGAGAATACCCAGCGGCACCACCAGCATGACCGCCACCGGGATGGTCCAGCTTTCATACAGCGCGGCCAGGGCCAGGAACACCGCGAGCAGCGCGAAGCCGATCAGGATGAACACGGTCGAACCCGACAGCAGCTCTTCGCGCGACTGGCCGGTCCACTCATACGAGAAGCCAGGCGGCAGGCGCTCGGCCAGGCGCTGCATTTCGTCCAGCGCTTCGCCGCTCGAGTAACCAGGCGCCGGTTCACCGGTCAGCTTCATTGCAGGGTAGCCGTTGTAGCGGTTGGTCTGCATCGGGCCGGTGGTCCATTCAGTCGTCGCGAACGACGACATCGGCACCGGCTGGCCCTGGGTATTCATCGCATTGATGCGCAGCAAGTCGTCCGGCTGCATACGCTGGGGCGCATCGGCCTGCACGATCACGCGCTGCAGGCGGCCACCGTTCGGGAAGTCATTGACGTACGACGAACCCATCGATGTCGACAGCGCCGTGTTGATCGCGGCGAAGGTCACGCCCAGGGCTTGCGCTTTGTCGCGGTCGATGTTCAGCTTGAGCTGCGGTGCATCTTCCAGACCTTCCGGACGCATGCCCGTCAGGATCTTGCTCTGCGACGCCATGCCCAGCATCTGGTTACGCGCGGCCAGCAGGGCAGCGTGGCCGTTGCCGGCACGATCCTGCAGGCGGAACGAGAAGCCGGTGCCGGTACCCAGTTCGGGGATCGGCGGCGGGCTCACCACGAAGATGAACGAGTCGCGCAGCGCGCCCATGTGACCGGTGATGCGGCCGGCGAACGATTGCGCGTCCTGGCCGTCACCCTTGCGCTCGTCCCATGCCTTCATCGGGATGAACGCCAGACCCATGTTCTGGCCCTGGCCCGAGAACGAGAAGCCGGTAATGGCGACGATGTTGGCCGTTTCCGGCTGCTTCATCACGAACTCTTCCATCGAACGCAGGACGGCGCCGGTACGTTCGGCAGTTGCGCCTGGCGGCAGCTGGACGTTGGCGATCACATAGCCCTGGTCTTCGTTCGGCAGGAACGAATTCGGCAGGCGCGTGAACAGCACGCCGACCACGACGACCAGCACGGCAAACACGACCATCCAGCGGCCGGCACGCTTCATCAGGGCGCCGACGAAGCCTTCATATTTCTTGGCGCCGGTGGTGAACTTGCGGTTGAACCAGCCGAAGAAGCCCTTCTTGTCATTGTGGTGACCGGCTTCGACGGGTTTGAGCAGGTGTGCGCACAGCGCCGGGGTCAGCGACAGTGCCAGGAACGCCGAGAAGGCGATCGAGGTGACCATGACCACCGAGAACTGGCGGTAAATGTTACCGACCGCGCCGGCGAAGAATGCCAGCGGCACGAACACGGCGATCAGGACCACGGTCACGCCGATAATGGCGCCCGAGATCTGGCCCATTGCCTTGCGCGTTGCTTCGAGCGGCGGCAAGCCTTCTTCGCTCATGATGCGCTCGACGTTCTCGACCACCACAATGGCATCATCGACGACGATACCAATCACCAGCACCATGCCGAACATGGTCAGCACGTTGATCGAGAAGCCCATCGCCAGCAGGCAGGCGAACGAGCCAAGCAGTGCGATTGGCACCACGATGGTCGGGATCAGCGTATAGCGGAAGTTCTGCAGGAACAGGTACATCACCAGGAACACCAGCACGATCGCTTCGATCAGCGTGTGGACCACTTGCTCGATCGAAATCGAGATGAAGGTAGTGGAGTCGTAAGGAATCGAGTACTTGATGCCGTTCGGGAAGAGCTTCTGCAGCTCTGCCATGCGGGCCTTGATCAGTTCTGCGGTTTCAAGCGCGTTACCGGATGGCGCCAGCTGCACGCCGATACCGGCCGATGGCTTGCCGTTCAGGCGCGCCGTGGTGCTGTACGACTGGCCGCCGACTTCGATGCGGGCGACGTCCTTCAGGCGCACGGTCGAGCCGTCCTGGTTGGCGCGCAGCACGATGTTGCCAAACTGCTCGACGTTCGACAGCTGGCCCGTCACGATGACGGTGGCGCTGATCTGCTGGCCTTGCGCAATCGGCAAGTCACCGATCGTGCCCGATGCGACCTGGGCATTCTGCTGCGAAATCGCGCTCGTGACATCGGCGGGCGACAGGTTAAAGCCGACCAGCTTGGTCGGATCGATCCAGATCCGCATCGCCTTCTCGGTACCGAACAGCTGGGCCTGGCCAACGCCGGTAATACGCTGGATTTCAGGCAGCACATTGCGCGAGGCGTAATCGCCCAGCGCAATATTGTCCATCTTCGGGTCATCCGATGACAGGATCGTAAACAGCAGGAAGTTCGAGCGCGACTTGTCGACGCGCACACCTTGCTGCGTCACCGCCGGCGGCAGACGCGGGGTCGCGCGCGACAGGCGGTTCTGAACGTCAACCTGGGCCAGTTCCGGATCAGTGCCGGTCTCGAAGGAAATGGTAATCGAGCCAGTGCCGTTGGCCTGGCTGGTCGATTCCATGTAGATCATGCCCTGGGCACCGTTCATCTCGCGTTCGATAATCGAGATGACGGAATCCTCCAGAGTCTGCGCCGACGCACCCGGGTAGGTGACGTTGACGACGATCGCGGGTGGCGCCACGGATGGGTATTGGGCGATCGGCAACTGCTTGATCGCAACAGTACCCAGCACCATGATGAACAGCGCGATCACCCATGCAAAAATTGGGCGGTCAATAAAAAAACGTGCCATTGAAAAGTCCTGTTCGTTTTATTCTTAGCGGCTGCTGTTGGCCGGGGTCGTTGCACCCGCAGCCGGCGAACCGGAACTCGGGGTGCGTGCACCGGAAGCATTCGCACCAGCGGCGGCCTGAGCACCGGCAGCGTTCGGCTGAGCCGCCGGAGCGCCTGCCTGGGCTGGCGCCTGGGTGCCGGCCGGGGTCCATGGCACCGGCTTGACCGGGGTACCTGGCGGCAGCATCTGCAGCTTCTGGAAGCCATCGACCATCACTTGTTCGCCTTCTTTCAGGCCGTCGATGACGATCCAGCTCTCGCCTTGCTGCGACGCGATCTTGACCGTGCGGGACACTGGCTTGTTGTCGGCGCCGATGACCATCACGGTATCGCCGTTCTGGCCGCCACGGGTGACCGCTTGCTGTGGCACCAGGATGCCGCGCGTTTCCGACTGCGACAGGCGCACGCGTGCGTACTGGCCTGGCAGCAGGGCGTTGTCCGGATTGTCGATGGCAGCGCGCAGCGTGACCTGGCCACTCGTTTCGTCGACAGTCACGTCCGAGAACAGCAGCTTGCCCTTGCGTGGCAGCACGGTACCGTCGTCGAGCACGACCGTGACGGGCAGCTCGGCATCGATCTTGCCGCCAGCCTGCTTGCGCAGGCGCTGCAGATCGTTGGCCGATTGGGTGATGTTCAGGTACATGCGGTCGGTCTGCTGGATCAGGGCCAGCTCGGTCGACTGGGTCGCCGAGACCAGCGCACCTTCGGTCACCAGCGAACGGCCGATGCGGCCGGAGATCGGCGCATTGACGTTGGTGTAGCCCAGATTGATCTGCGCCACACGGACCTGCGCGCGGGCGGCGGCCACTTCGGCCTCACCCTGGCGTTGCGCCGCGACGGCGTTGTCGAATTCCTGTTTGCTGACGGCAGCGGCTTCAACCAGCGGCTTGTAGCGATCGGCAATGGACTTGGCCGCGACCAGATTGGCCTGGGCGCGTGCCAGGTCAGCCTGGGCGGAAGCGACCTGGGCCTGGTACGGCGCAGCGTCGATCTGATACAGCGCCTGGCCCTGCTTGACCATGCTGCCCTCGGTGAACAGGCGTTTCTGGACATTGCCATCGACGCGGGCGCGAACCTGGGCGGTGCGGATTGCCTCGACACGGGCTGGCAGCTCGGTCTGCAATGCGACGGTTTCGATCTTGGTGGTGATGATACCGGCCTGGACGGCTGGAGCTTGCTGGCCGCCAGGGGCGGCGCCGGCTGGGGCTGCATCTTTCTTGCCGCAGGCGGATAACAGAACCAGGGCTGCCAGAGTGGCGGCAGCGACCCGGGTCAGGGACGGGGACGAGGATTGGGCAGGGCGCATTACGTGTGCTTCCTTCTAGTTAGTAACGCGTCGACGTCACCCGGCGCTCAGGAAAACATGGCGAAGGGTGATATCAACACTGGCTTTTGCAAATAGTTTTATATACTATCACGACTGTATGTAAAATGTTTGCCCCCCTGTAATTTTGGAGTACCCCCCGAATATGGTCCGCAGGACGAAAGAAGAAGCCGCCGCAACACGCGATAGCATCCTTGACGCAGCAGAAATTTTGTTCGCAAAACATGGCGTTTCAAGAACAACTTTACAGCATATTGCTACCGCAGCGGGCGTGACGCGCGGCGCAATTTATTGGCATTTTGTCGACAAGGGCGCCGTGTTCAGCGCCATGATGGAACGCGCCACGATGCCGATGGATGCCGCCGTGAAGCTGGCAGGCGAACGCGCGGACACCGATCCGCTGCAAAGCCTGCGCAACGAAATGCTGGCGGTGCTGCAGATCGTGGAGGGCGATGAAAAGGCGCGCCGCGTGTTCGAGATCGCCACGCTCAAGACTGAATTTACCGACGAGGTCGATTCAGCGCGCGCGCACAAGCGCGAATCGGTAGCGCGCTGGCGCGGCCGGCTGCAGGATCAGTTCACGCAAGCCGTGGCCGACGGCACGCTGCCGGCCACGGTCGATCCGCGCAAGGCGTCGATGTCGGTCTGGGTGATGCTCGACGGCCTGATCCGCAACTGGATCTTCGAGCCAGGCGCATTCGAGCTGGTGGACCTGGGCGCGGAACTGATCGATACCTACATGGCAGGCTTGCGCGCACGCTGAGCGCGCTGTAAATAGATAGTCCGACGTAGGGTGGGCGGGTTACCCGCCCACGCGTTCAAACCAACTACGCATCGTGGCATTCCAGGTTACGTTGAACGCGTGGACGGCATAGCCGTCCACCCTACAATGCTGCCGTATAGCAACAAAAAACCCGGCCGCGGCCGGGTTTGTCGTTTATGCAACTGGTGTGCTTAGCGCATGCCTTCGATCATTACTTTCAGCTTGATCGAATCGGCCACGAACGCGCGGATGCCTTCGGCCAGCTTTTCGGTCGCCATCGCATCTTCATTGAGCATGAAGCGGAACGTTTTTTCGTCGATCGCGATCTTCTCGATATCGGCGCTGTCGTCCTTGACCAGCTTGCGCTCGAACGGCGCGTCGCTGTCGGCCAGCTTTTGCAGCAGGTCCGGCGAGATCGTGAGCAGGTCGCAACCGGCCAGCTCGAGGATCTGCGAGATGTTGCGGAAGCTCGCGCCCATGACTTCGGTAGCGTAGCCGAACTTGCGGTAATACTGGTAGATGCCCTTGACCGACTGCACGCCCGGATCGTCGGCGCCCTGGTAATCGGTGCCGGTCGACTTCTTGTACCAGTCGTAGATGCGGCCGACGAATGGCGAAATCAGCTTGACGCCCGCTTCGGCGCAGGCCACGGCCTGGCACAGCGAGAACAGCAGCGTCAGGTTGCAGTGGATGCCGTCTTTTTCCAGGATCTCGGCGGCGCGGATGCCTTCCCAGGTCGAGGCGATCTTGATCAGCACACGCTCGCGTGACACGCCGGCGGCTTCGTACAGCGCGATCAGTTCGCGGCCCTTGGCGACCGTGGCCTCGGTATCGAACGACAGCGCGGCATCGATTTCGGTCGACACGCGGCCTGGCACGAACTTCAGGATTTCCACGCCGAAGGCGATCAACAGGCTGTCGATGATGCCGTCAATCGACGCGTCGGGCGCGTTGGCAATGGCTTTTTCGAGCAGCGGACGGTATTCGGGCTTTTGCACGGCCTTCAGGATCAGCGACGGGTTGGTGGTCGCGTCCTGCGGCGTATAGGCCTTGATCGACTGGAAGTCGCCGGTGTCGGCAACGACGGTGGTGAATTGCTTGAGCTGTTCGAGTTGGTTCATGGTGGTCTCTTGAATATGCTTAGAAATCGGTGCCCGCGACAAACGCGGCCAGCATGGCTTCCAGGCCGGCGCGGTCTTCGTCACTGAAGCGCTCGAGCTTTGGGCTGTCGATATCGAACACGCCGATCAGCCGGTCGTCCTTGAGCACCGGGATCACGATCTCGGAGGCCGACGCTGAATCGCAGGCGATATGGCCCGGGAACGCATGCACGTCGGCGACCACGATGGTTTCGCGCTTGACAGCGGTGGCGCCGCACACGCCGCGCCCGAACGGGATGCGCGCGCAGGCAGGCTTGCCCTGGAACGGGCCGACCAGCAGATCGTTGCCTTCGCCTTTTTTGGACGGCACGGTGAAGTAGAAGCCAGCCCAGTTCAGGTCGGCGATGGTGTCGTAGACCAGGGCCGAGAACTGCGACGCATTGGCCGTCAGGTCGCGTTCACCTTCGAGGATGCTCGTAACCTGGCGTACCAGCAGGTCGTAATCGGGGCGGTCGCTGCGTTCTGGATTGATGTGCATGGCGTTGCCATTTGGCGGTCAATAAAGGAACTATTTTAGCCCAACGGCTTCGCTTGCGGTTGCGTGCACCCCGGGTTCAGCGCCTGAACGTGGCCAGCGCCCGTTGAAGCACCGGATCAGTGCCGGCGCGGACCGATTTCACGGTCGGGAAGGCTTCGATGTCCGGCGCCAGGCCGCGGCCCACCAGCTTGCCCCCGTCCGGCAGAAGATCGCGCTTGTAGCAAATGCGTCCCCACCCGCCGCCCGGCAACTTGATCCCGATCGGCTGCCCGGTGCTGCCGGCGGTCGTGACGCCGATCGTCGTGCCGCGTTCGAGTGCGTTGAAGGCAAGGACGAAGTCCTCGGCGGCCGAAAAGGTTTGCTCACTCGTCAGCACGACGACGGGGCCGGCGAAGACCTTGCCGAACTGGTTGCGCGCGGGTGCTATCGCCGGCATGGGTTCCCACGTCAGTGTGCGTGACGATTCCGTGCTGGAGATGCTGGGGCCGCGCACGAAACTGAGCGCGCGTGGAATCGGCTGGTTGGTCAGGCGCTGCAGGATCGATTCGCCATGGGCGGTGGAGCCGCCGCCATTGCCACGCACGTCCAGGATCAGCCCTTTGGCGCGCATGATCTGCGGCGCGTGCATCGCAAACGCGATCACGCCACCGTCGCTTTCGAAGTGGTCGAGCGAGAGATAAGCGATGTCGCCAGGGAGCATGCGAAACGCGAACGGTTCACGCTTGCCGGGTGCGTCTGCGCTGCCGCGCGCGATGGTTTCTTCGCGCTGGCGTCCGGTGCCGTCACGCAGGGTCAAACGCACCGGCACCCCAGCGTCGCCCGTCAGCAGCTGGTAGGAATACATGCGCAGCGCGCGGTCCTGCGCGGTCGAACTGCTGACGTACGGCGCGACCTTTTGCGCGGCGTACTGTTTGACCGGCATGCCGTCGATGGCGACGATTTCATCGCCGACGCGCAAGCCCGCAGCCAGTGCGGGATCGTGTACCGCGGTGACCAGGACCGCATCCTCCACCAGCGCCGTCATGAGCGGCGGACGCGCGTACAGCCGGTCCTTCAACTGATCGGGCGGGAAGATATTGGTGTGGCCGTCGCGCAGCAGCGGCGCGAACTGCATCAGCACCTGGTAGTACGCGGCGGTGGTGTCAGCTGCGATCACCCTGGGCAAAAATTCCAGGTAAGCCTGGTTCCAGTCGAGAGCAGGCGCATTGTCGAAGTGGGCGAAGTACTGCCTGGCGTCGGCCCAGAATTGGGTGAGGCCGGCGATGCGTTCTTCGACCGTGAGCCGTTCGCGGTAGGTCGAGCCGGCGCCGAAGTCCTTCAGCATCCGCAGAGGCGTCGACCATGTCGCCCGGATGGCCTGGAAGCGCGGTTCTTTCCGCAAGGCCGCAAACGCCTCATCGGCCAGCATCGGCTCGGTGGCGTCGCCAAACCAGCCATAGCGCCCCATGGTTTCCAGCGCATCGAGCGCTTTGTCGGTCTGGCCCAGCCGGGCGTAGACCACAGCTAGATCGCGCTGGACATCGAGGCCGCGGAAATACAGATAGCGCGAGCCGGTGCCCAGATCGCGCGTCAGCGGCGTGTCGAGCCAGTCGACCAATCCTTCGAGCCGTTGGGCCGCCTGCTCGAGGGCGACCCGGTCCGATTTGTCCTTGAGCTGCGTGCTTACTTCGTTGCGCACCGTCTGGGCATAGTCGTAGCCGGCTTGCGCCGGCGACGGTGCGGCGCGGTCGTCAGCGCCGGCAGGCAGCGCGAGGCAAGCGCACAGCAGGGCGGCGAGGGACAAACGTGGCATGCGATTCCTTGTGACGGCGGGCGAGCCGGCCAGTCTACAAGGGTGAAAGGGGTGAAAGGCTCACCCATTATCACGAGAGGGCGCTTAGCCAATAAACGAATCGAACTGCATGTCGAACTCCTGCAGCGCCTTCTGCGCGTTCTGCATTTTCTTGCGAAACTCCGGCCCGCGCCGCAGCGCCAGGCCCACTGCCAGCACGTCGATCACGACCAGGTAGGCCAGGCGCGCCGAGATCGGCGTGTACGGGTCGGTTGCAAACACCAGATCGATCGGGATCAGGAGCGTGGCCATCTCGGCCAGCGGCGTGCCCGATGGCGCCAGCACGATCACCTGCGCGCCGCCCGCCTTGGCCAGCTTGGCCGAACGGGTCAGCGCGGGGTTGTTACCGCGCTGCGAAATGGCGACCACCGCATCGCCTTCGCGCAGCAGGGCCGCGGCGATCGAGTGGATCGCCGGATCGGTGTAGGCCACCGTCGGCACGCCCGAGCGGAAGAACTTGTGCTGCGCATCGGCCGCCACGAAGCCGGACGTGCCCTGGCCGTAGAACTCGATCTTGTTGGCGCGCGCCAGGATCTCAAGGGCCTGCTGGACCAACTCCGGCTTGAGGTTGTTGCGCAGGTCGAGCAGCGTGTTGATCGAGCGGCTGCAGATTTTGTTGATCAGGTCCGACGCCAGGTCGTCCTGGTGCGGCGCCTCGTTCGCGCCGGGCAGGGCCAGCGCCAGGCCTTGCGCCAGTTTCAGCTTGAACTCGTGCCAGCCGTCGTAACCGAGCGTGCGGCAAAAGCGCACGACGGTCGGTTCCGACACGCCCGCGTTGCGCGCCAGCGCCGTGATGTTCTGGCTCACGGTACCCGATGGCGCGGCCAGCACCGCGAGCGCCACCTTGCGCTCCGATTTGGAGAGCGTGTCGAGCTGGGTGCGGATCGAGTCGAGCAGCATGGGTGGGCCTCAGTCTTCGGGCAGCGATTCTTCGCGCCACTGCAAGCCGTCGCGCCCGATCAGGGCGCTGGCCGCAGCCGGCCCCCAGGTGCCCGACGTGTACGGGGCGGGCGAGGTGTCGTCCTGTTCCCAGTGTTCCAGGATCGGCTCGACCCATTCCCACGCCGCTTCCAGCTCGTCGCCGCGCATGAACAGCGTCAGCTGGCCGCGCAGCACGTCGAGCAACAGGCGCTCATACGCTTCCATGCGTGGGGACGTGAACTGCTCGCGGAAATCGAGTTCGAGTTCGGCCTGTTTCAGGCGCATCGAGTCACCCGGCGTCTTGGCCATCAGGTTCATCGACAGCCCTTCGTCGGGCTGCAGGCGGATCACCAGGCTGTTGGGCTGGAAGCTGGACGTCGGCTGGTTGAAGATCGAATGCGGGATCGGCTTGAAGCGCACGACGATTTCGGCCAGGCGGTCGGACATGCGCTTGCCGGTGCGCAGATAGAACGGCACGCCGGCCCAGCGCCAGGTATCGATTTCAGCCTTCATCGCCACGAAGGTCTCGGTGCGCGAACTCTTTGGCGCATCCGGTTCGTCGCGGTAGCCGGGCACCGGCTGGCCGTCGATATAGCCCGAGCGGTACTGGCCGCGCACGATATTGTGTGTCAGCGTCGTCGGCGTGAAGCGTTTCAGTGAGCGCAGCACCTGCAGCTTGGCGTCGCGCACGGCGTCCGGCGCGATCGAGGCCGGCGGCTCCATCGCCACGATGCACAGCAGTTGCAGCAGGTGGTTCTGCAGCATGTCGCGCAGCGCGCCCGAGTTGTCGTAGTAGCCCATGCGGTTGCCCACGCCGATCTTCTCGGCGATGGTGATCTGCACGTCCGAAATCCATTCGCGGCGCCACAGCGGCTCGAACAGGATGTTCCCGAAGCGCAGGGCCAGCAGGTTCTGCACGGTCTCCTTGCCCAGGTAGTGGTCGATGCGGTAAATCTGCGACTCGGCGAAGACCTTGCCGACGTCCAGATTGATCTGCTTGGCCGAGGCCAGGTCGCGGCCCAGTGGTTTTTCGAGCACCACGCGCGAATTGGGCGTGGCAAGACCGGTGGCAGCCAGGTTGTCGCAGATCTTGGCGAAGATCTGTGGCGGCGTGGCCAGGTAGTACACGCGTGTGAGCGACTCGTCGGCGCGCAGGGCGGCGACCAGGTCGCCGAAGGTGCTCGCATCGGTGGCGTTCAGTGCCACATAGGTGATGCGGCCGATGAACTTGTCCCAGTTGGCGCCAGACGGCGTTTCCTTGATGTGCGGTTTCGAGTTGGTCTCGACCATGTGCAGGAATTCTTCCTGCGTGGCGTCGTCGCGCCCGACGCAGATGATGCGGGCGCTGGCCGGCAGGTCGCCGGCCACGTCGCGCGCGAACATGGCAGGCAACAGCTTGCGCATCGCAAGGTCGCCACTGCCGCCAAAGAATACGAGGTCGAAATCGGGAATCGCCATGATGGGTCGGATCTGCGTCAGTAAAAGGGTTTTGTAAATTTACTACATAATTTATGCGGGATCAAGAAAATCTACTACGTTAGCGCCCCGTGACGATCTATGGTGCCATATTCGCCCCGCGCGCAGCGCAGGCGGGCGTGTCACCCGCGGGGCAGGGGTAGATGCCAGGTACTTTGCTGCGCGTGCACCTGCTGGCCCAGCCAGTCGGCGAACGCGCGCACGGTCGAGGCCAGATGCCGGTCCTGCGGATAGATCAGCGACAGCGGAACGGGTGGCCCCTGGACTGCCGGCAGGATGCGCACCAGGCGACCGGCCTTCAGGTGAAGCAGCGCCACGTAGCTGGCGACCCGGATCAGCCCCAGCCCTTCCAGGCCGCAGCCCAGATAGGCGTCGGTGTCATTGACGATGAGCCGCGCGCCCGCCGCAATCGTGCGTTCGGCCCCATCGACCGTGAAGCGCCAGTCGGTCGCGCGGCCGGTGGCGGCGGACTGGTAGCCGACGATGTCATGCCCATCGAGCCCATCGAGCGAGTGCGGCGTGCCGCGGCGCGCCAGGTAATCGGGCGAGGCGCAGGTGATCCAGTCGAAGCTGCCGAGATGGCGCGCCACCAGCAGCGCCGATGACGCCGGTGTGCCAGCCCGCACCACGCAATCGACGCCTTCCTGCACCAGTTCGACGGGGCGGTCGCCCAGCGTCAGTGTCAGGTCGATGGCCGGATACCGGGTCTGGAACTCGCGCAACACCGGCAGCACGACGGCCCGTGCGAACGAGGATGTCATGTCGACGCGCAGCAGTCCACGTGGTGCGGCCGTGCTGTCGGACAGGGCGGCCTCGACTCCTTCGATAGCGCCCAGGATGCGCTGGCAGTGGTCGTAATACAGGCTGCCGTTGGGCGTGACGTGCAGGGTGCGCGTCGTGCGCTGCAGCAGCCGTACGCCCAGAGACGCCTCGAGCTCCTGGATCGCGCGGCTGATCGTGGAGCGCGGCACGGCCAGGATGTTGGCGGCGCCGGCAAAACTGCGTGCTTCGACGACGCGCGAAAAAATCTGCATTGCCCGTAACTTGTCCATCGATCCTGCCTCGCTGATCTGCCCCGATCGTCGATTATCCCACCCATCGCAATTCTGAAATGTCGGCGGACGGGCTTACGCGCGAAAGGGCGGGTGACCATACTTCACGCCTTTGATCACGACAGGAGCTCGCATGACGACCCACGACAATGCACGCAATGCCCCGCACACGCTGGTGCTTGGCGCCGGTGAACTCGGCATGGCCATCCTGCGCCATCTGGCGCCGCGCCAGAAGGCTGCAGGACGCGCGCTGGCCGTTCTGGTCACGCCCGGCTCGATCGACGCGCCAACCGCGCGCCAGCGGCAGGATCACGCCACGCTACGCGCGCTGGATGTGGCACTGGTGCCGTTCGATCTGGCACAGCGCAGCGAAGAAGAACTGGTCGCTTTGCTGCGCCCGTTCGACACGGTCATCAACTGTACCGGCTTCGTTGCCGGCCCGGGCACCCAGCTGCGGCTGACCCGGGCGGTGCTGGCTGCCGGCGTGCGCCGGCATATTCCATGGCAGTTCGGGGTCGATTACGACATCGTCGGCAAGGGCAGTGGCCAGCCGGTCTTCGACGAGCAGTTCGACGTGCGCGGCATGCTGCGCGGGCAGGACCGGACCGAGTGGATCATCATCTCGACCGGCATGTTCACCAGTTTCCTGTTCGAGAAGACGGCCGGCATCGTCGACCTGGATGCCGGCATCGTGCGCGGCCTGGGGAGCTGGGCCACGCAGGTGACGGTCACCACGCCCGATGACATCGGCCGGTGTACCGCCGCGATCCTGTTCGAACTACCCCGCATCGCGAACCAGGTCGTGTATCTGGCCAGCGACACCGTCTCGTACGGGCAGCTGGCGGACATCGTCGAGCAGGTGACGGCGCGCGCCATCGAACGTACCTTGCTGACCCGCGAAGCGCTGCTGGCCGATCTCGCCGCACAGCCAGACGACGCCAAGGCGCGCTACCGCCTGGCCTTTGCGCGCAGCGAGGGGCTGGCCTGGCGCAAACAGAATACCTATAACGAGGCGCGCGGTATCCCGACATCGGACGTTCGCACCTGGCTCACGCAGCGCCTGCGTGAGTCAAGCAGTTGTCGCGCCGCGCAGACAATCAGCCCACCGGCATCCAGGATGAATGACAGTTCGATCGAATGGGACTATAGTTTCCACACGTAAATACCGCGGCCGTTCGAGCTGAGGACGAGGGAGACATGATGGGTTGGATGCAAAGTCTGGGACGGGCGCTGTCGCCGTTCGGTGGACGGGCAGTGGGCGGTAGTGTGGGCGGCAGCATGCGCGCGCTGGTGGTCAAGGCCCGCGATGGCAGCATCCGCACGGCGATCAATGCCGCGCGCTTGCGCAAGGAAGTCGATCAGGCGCAGGCCCAGGCCGCGCGCCAGCACCAGGCGGCCGGCGCGCTGGCCGCCGCAGCGCGCGAAGTCACCGACCTGTCGGCCGATGTCAATGCGGGTACGCTGCGCATCGCCGACACCGCCCAGCGCAACCTGCACACGGCGCGCGAATCGATGGATGAACTGACACGCCTTGAAGCGCGCATGCGCACCATCGAGGCGCAGGTGCATGGGTTTTCCGACACTGTCTCGCAACTGGTCGGGCACCTGCACGAGATCGGCGAATTCGGCACCGTCATCGAGAACGTCGCCAACCAGACCAACCTGCTGGCGATCAATGCCGCGATCGAGGCAGCGCGCGCCGGCCCGGCCGGGCGCGGGTTTGCCGTGGTGGCGTCCGAAGTGCGGCGCCTGTCCCAGGTGGTCAACGCCGAAGCCGTCAAGATCGCCACCGCCAGCAGCGCGATGCACGGGCTGGTGGCATCGACCTCCAGCGCGACGGCCAATATCCTCGATGGCGTGAACGACTCGGCGCGTGAAGCCGGCAGCGCGGCGAGCCACCTGACGACGTTCGTGGCGGACTTTGAGCGCATGACCGCGACCGTGGACCAGATGGCGCTGGCGATGCAGTCGCTCGACGGCGTCAACCAGCAGATCGGGGCGCGCGTCGGCGAAGTGGCGAGCAACGCATCCGGAGCGGCGGCAACGATGCAGGATGCGTCGCGCCGCGTCGACGAGGTGCGGCTGGCCACCGAGGAGCTGCAAGGCGTGCTGGCGGGTTTCCGCACCGGCGGCACGCCGTTCGACGCGCTGGTCGATGCGACCACCGTGCTGCGCGAAGAAGTGCTGGCTTGCCTGAAGCGGCATGCCGGGAGTGGCGCCAACGTGTTCGACCAGAATTACCAGCCGATCGCGCAGTCCGATCCGCCGCGCTTTACCACGTCGTACGACCGCATCGTCGAGCGCGACCTGCAAATCCTGTTCGACCGCGTGCTGACCGATTTGCCGGGCGCCGCCTACGCGCTGGCCGTGGACAACCGCGGCTTCGCGCCGACCCACAACACCAAGTTTTCGCGCCCGCCCAACGGGCAGCGCGAGCACGACCTGGTGTATTGCCGCAACAAGCGGATTTTCGACGATCCGGTGGGGATCCGGCTGGCGAAGAACCGCGAGCCGTTCCTGCTGCAGACCTATCTGCGCGATACCGGTGAGGTGATCAACGACCTGTCGATGCCCATCGTGATCGATGGTAAGCACTGGGGCGCGGTGCGCATCGGCTACGATTCGGCCCGGATGATGGGTTGAGCGGGAGGCCTGTTTCCATCTGCCGGTTCCGGATATAAGCATAGGCAAAATCGGTATTGGCAACGCAATTGGAGGCCTGTTAAGCTTCGCGTCCCTTCGGCGGTCGAGGTACCGCCGTCACCGACCAGAAGAAGAGAAGCCCCCATGAGCTGCAAGCACCATCACGCCAACCCGCATCGCGCGGTCCTGATCCTGAGCCTGATCGCGACCCTGGCCCCGACCGCCGCGCTGGCCCAGGAGACGCCGCCACCGGCGCCGGCCGCCCAGGACGTGCAGACGATCGTCGTCACCGGCACCCGTTCACTGAACCGCCGCACGCTCGATTCGGAGTCGCCCGTCGACGTCATCGGCAACAAGGAACTGCTCAGCACCGGCTCGGGCGAGCTGGCCACCGTGCTGTCGCGCCTGCTGCCATCGATGAATTTCCCGCGTCCGAGCGGCGCTGACGCCAGCGACGCAGTGCGTCCGGCGCAGCTGCGCGGCCTGTCGCCCGACCAGACGCTGGTGCTGGTCAACGGCAAGCGCCGCCACACGTCAGCCGTCGTCAACGTCAACGGTACGCTGGGCCGCGGCTCGGCGCCGGTCGATCTGAACGCGATTCCGCTGGCTGCGATCGAGCGCATCGAAGTGCTGCGCGACGGCGCCGCGGCCCAATACGGCTCGGACGCCATCGCCGGCGTGGTCAACATCATCTTGAAGCGCGGCGCCAAGGGCGGCGAAGCAGAAGTGGTGTATGGCCAGTATGACGCGGGCGACGGCGAGCAGGCCACCGTGCGCGGTTCGGCAGGCTTCAACCTGGGCCAGGATGGCTGGGTGCGCATCGCCGTCGAAGCGGCCGACCGCAACGCCACCAACCGCTCGTTCGCCGACCCGCGCCCGTCCGCCGGCCCACGCCAGGGCCTGATCACCCAGCGTTACGGTGACCCGGACAGCCGCCCGCGCACGCTGTTCGTCAACAGCGAAGTGCGCATCAATGACGACGTCGACTGGTACGCCTTTGCGAGCTACGGCGAGCGTGACACCTCGTCGGCGGCGACCTTCCGCACCGCATTCACCGACAACAACCGCACCACGCTGCGCTCGCCCCTGTATCCGGAAGGCTTCCAGCCACTGCTGGGCAGCACCTCGGTCGATGCCTCGATCGTGACGGGCCTGCGCGGCGTGGCCGCCGGCTGGCGCTGGGATGCGAGCCTGAACCATGGCCGCAACCGCTTCACGCTCGACGTCAACGATACGGTCAACTACAGCCTGGGCGCGGCCAGCCCGACCAGTTTCTATGCCGGCGAACTGACCTCGAAGCAAAGCCTGGCCAATCTGGACGTGGCGCGCGAGATTCCCGTGTCGTTCATGAGCGGTCCGCTGACGGTGGCCCTGGGTCTGGAAGCGCGCCATGAATCCTACGAAATCGGCGCGGGCGAAGCCGGTTCGTATTTTGGCTCCGGCGCGCAGGGCTATTCGGGCTTCCGCCCTGAGAATGCAGGCGAAAACAGCCGCAACAACAAATCGGTGTACCTGAACCTGGAAGGCGACATCACGAGCGCACTGTCGGGGGCCCTGGCGCTGCGCCATGAACGCTACAGCGATTTCGGCAGCACGAACTCGGCCAAGGCATCGGCGCGCTATGCATTCACGCCGACCTTCGCGCTGCGCGGTACGGCCTCGAACGGTTTCCGCGCGCCGTCGCTGGCGCAGTCGTTCTACACGATCACCACCACCAACACGCTGCTCGTGAACGGCGCCAGCGCGCTGGTGGAGACGGGCACGTTCCCGGTCGGCAGCGCCGCCGCCCGTGCACTGGGCGCGCAGCCGCTCAAGGCCGAAAAGGCGCGCAACCTGAGCATCGGCGCGCAGTGGCAGCCAACGCGCAACTGGACCACGACGGTCGATTTGTACCGCATCGATATCGATGACCGCATCGTGTTCTCGTCGAATCTGCAACTGGCCAATGCACCGGCGCTGTCACGCGCACTCGCGGCCCAGGGCGTGTTCGTCGGCGCGGCGCGCTACTTCACCAATGCGGTCGACACGCGCACCAAGGGTGTGGACGTGGTCAGCACGTACCGCCTGAACTTCGCGCAGGGCGCACGCGCCGACCTGACGCTGGCCTACAACCATAACGACAACGAGGTGCAGGGTGTGGCGGCGTCGCCGGCCGTGCTGTCGGGGCAGGGACTGTCGCTGGTGGACCGCCAGAGCATCAACCGCCTGACGGTCGGCTCGCCGAAGGACAAGCTCGGCCTGACGGGTGACTTTACGCAGGGTGCGTGGAATGGCCGCGCCGTCGTGACGCGTTACGGCGAATTCACGGTGCCGCAGAACGATCCGGCGCTGGACCAGAACTACGACCCGCAGTGGGTGCTTGATCTGGCAGCGAGCGTGCGCCTGAACCAGTGGCGCCTGACGGCCGGCATCGACAACGTGACCAACCGCTATCCTGCGCAGGTCACGTCGCGGGCCAACCTGAACGTCAACGGCACCCAGCCGTACAGCGTGTGGGCGCCGAACGGCTTCAATGGCCGCTACTTCTATGTGAAGGCCGGCTACACCTGGTAAGCAGGTGCGGGCCCGGGTTCAGCGCGACCCGGGCTTCAGATTGCGCCCGGGTTAAATCGCGTATTCGGGCTCTTCGCGGCCGGCCACATCGAGTCGCACTGACAGCACCTTGCCGGTGTGCGGATATTGCGCTTTCTCTTCGTTTGAGCGGCCCTGGCTGGCGCTGGTGATGTACAGCGTGCGCAGGTCGGGCCCGCCGAAGCAGACCGACGTCGGGCAGCGCACCGGCAGTTTGATCTCGCGCAGGATTTCGCCGGTTGGCGAGATGCGCAGCACGCGCCCGCCTTCGAACATCGCGACCCAGTACATGCCTTCAGAATCCATCGTCGCGCCATCGGGCCGGCCGCCGTAGTCCGGCGCCGTTTTATCGGTCGGGAAGGTGAGGATCGTGCGGCGGTTGCTGTGCTCACCGGTGGCCACGTCGAAGTCGTAGCAGTCGATGCGGTGCGTGGTGGTATCGGCATGGAACATCGTGCGGCCGTCCAGGCTCCAGGCCAGGCCGTTCGAGTTGGTCATGCCGCCGCGCCACGCGCAGCGCAGGTTGTCGCGTGCGAGCACGTACATCTCGGCGGCCGGCTGGTCGCGCGGTTCGTACATGGTGCCGATCCAGAAGCGGCCCGCCGGGTCGACGCGGCCGTCGTTGAAGCGCACCTTCGACGTATCGTAGGGTGCGTCGGCGATCGGGGTTTCCGCACCGTCCGTCGTGTTCAGGCGCAGCAGGCGCTCGCGCGTGGCCACCACCAGAAAATTATTGTCGTCGATGGCCAGCGCGGACGGGTTCGACCCCATCTTCCATGAGCTGAATTTGCCGCTGGCCGCGTGCAGGCGGTTGACGGTCAGGCCTTCGATATCGACCCAGTACAGGGCCGACTCGACTTCGTGCCAGATCGCCGATTCGCCCACCAGCATCGGCGCATCGTGTACCACTTCAAATTTTTCGGTTGCCATAGTCTTCTTTCGCGTCGCAGGTGCTTCAGCCGGCGTAGGGTGGACGGCTATGCCGTCCACGCGTTCAAATCAAGCTGATTTTGTGGTGTACCAAAGATCGTTGATCGCGTGGACGGGGAACCCGTCCACCCTACAGGATTACGATCAGACGGCGGCTTTCGCGCGCGCGATCAAGCCGTTGGTGGAACTGTCGTGCAGGTTGGGCACTGGCTCACCTGCCAGCTCGGCCTCGATCTTCTTGGCCAATACCTTGCCCAGCTCGACGCCCCACTGATCAAAACTGTTCACGTCCCACAGCACGCCCTGGACAAACGTCTTGTGTTCGTACAGCGCGATCAGGGCGCCCAGCGTGGTGGGCGTCAGGCGCTCCATCAGGATCGTGTTGCTCGGGCGGTTGCCGGGGAAGGTCTTGTGCGGCGTGAGGCGCTCGACCTCGTCCGCCGGCAAGCCTTGCGCCGTCAGGTCGGTGCGCACTTCGTCGGCGGTCTTGCCCTTCATGAAGGCTTCCGACTGCGCGAAGCAGTTCGCCAGCAGGGCAGTGTGGTGGTGGTCCATCTCGTGCGCCGGGCGCAGGGCGGCGATGAAATCCATCGGCGTCACGTCGGTGCCCTGGTGCAGCAGCTGGAAGTAGGCGTGCTGGCCGTTGGTGCCGCACTCGCCCCAGATTGCCGGGCAGGTTGGCGTGTCGACGGGCTGGCCGTCGCGCGTGACGCGCTTGCCGTTGCTTTCCATGTCGAGCTGCTGCAGATAGGCCGGGAAGCGGTTCAGGTCCTGGTGGTACGGCGCGATCGACACCGAACTGCATTCAAGGAACTGGCGGTTCCAGAAGCCGATCAGGCCCAGGAGCGCCGGCAGGTTCTGCTCGAGCGGCGCGCTGCGGAAGTGTTCATCCATGTCGTGGGCGCCGGCCAGGAAGTCCTTGAAGTAGCCAAAGCCCACGGCCAGCGCGACCGGCAGGCCGATCGCCGACCATACTGAATAGCGCCCACCGACCCAGTCCCAGAACGGGAACATATTGGCCGGGTCGATGCCGAAGGCCTTGATGGCATCAAGGTTGGTCGATGCGGCGACGAAGTGCTTCGCCAACGCCTCTTCAGGCGCGTGCGCCAGGAACCAGCGGCGCGCGGTCTGCGCGTTCATCATCGTCTCGGTGGTGGTGAAGGTCTTGGAGGCGACGATGAAGAGCGTCGTTTCGGGATCGACCTGGCCCAGTGCCGCGTCCATGTCGTGGCCGTCGACGTTCGAGACGAAGTGCATGCGCAGGCGCGGATGCGCGTAATGACGCAGGGCCAGCACGACCATCTTCGGGCCCAGGTCCGAGCCGCCGATGCCGATGTTGACGATGTCCGTGATCGGCTTGCCGGTATGACCCAGCCATTCGCCGCTGCGCACTGCGTCGGTGAAGGTCTTGATGCGATCGAGCACGGCGTGGATGTCGGCGTTGATGTCCACGCCATCGACCACGTGCGAGGCGCCGCGCGGGGCGCGCAGGGCGGTGTGCAGCACGGCGCGGCCTTCGGTGTTGTTGATGCGCGCGCCCAGGAACATCGCGTCGCGCCGCGCTTCGACACCGCGCTCGCGCGCCAGCTGCATCAGCAGTTCAAGCGTGCGCCCGTCGAGGCGATTTTTTGAATAGTCTAGGAACAGGCCTGCAGCCTCGTCACTGAATCGCTCGAAGCGCTGCGGGTCGGCGGCAAACAGATCGCGCATCTGCCACGTGGTGGCGATGTCGGCGTGCTGGGCGAGGGCCTGGAAGCTGGCGGTACTGGTCAAGGATGGCTGGCGCATGGGGTCCGGGGTGCGTGGCACAATGTTGTCGTTAACAGATTATCGAATAATACAATTATCTGCGCGTAAATTCACTACATAAAAGCGCGTGTGCGCCGCCAGGATACCAACGACCGGCGCTTTTCGGCACGCGCCTTGACGCTCATCCATACAGCATCGGGAGTCGCGGAAGAGCGCAGCGACCCAAATTGTAGTAAAATTTCAGATACTAAATTCAGGAAGGAACGAACATGGCGCTCCACCCCGTAGTCGAACAGGTTACCAACCGCATCATCAAGCGCAGCGGCCCGTCGCGCGCAGCCTATCTGGCGCACCTCGAGGCCGCCCGCATACAGGGCGTACAGCGTGGCGCGCTGTCGTGCACGAACCTTGCCCACGGGTTCGCCGCGTTCCCGGCCAACGACAAACTGAAGCTGCGTGAAGTCAAGCAGCCGTCGGTGGCGATCGTTTCTTCCTACAACGACATGCTGTCGGCGCATCAGCCGTTCGAGGGCTATCCGACCATCATCAAGGACGCCGTGCGCGAAATCGGCGCCGTGGCCCAGTTTGCTGGCGGCGTGCCCGCCATGTGCGATGGCGTCACGCAGGGCCAGCCGGGCATGGAACTGTCGCTGTTCTCGCGCGACACCATCGCCATGGCCACGGCCGTCGGCCTGTCGCACAATATGTTCGACGCCAGCCTGTACCTTGGCATCTGCGACAAGATCGTACCGGGCCTGTTGATCGGCGCGCTGCACTTCGGCCACATCCCGGGCATCTTCGTGCCGGGCGGCCCGATGACGTCGGGCCTGTCGAACAAAGAAAAGGCGCGCGTGCGCCAGCTCTACGCGCAGGGCAAGGCCACGCGCGAAGAACTGATGGAATGCGAAGCCGCGTCGTACCACGACGCCGGCACCTGTACCTTCTACGGCACCGCCAACAGCAACCAGATGCTGATGGAAGTGATGGGCCTGCACCTGCCGGGCGCCGCGTTCATCACGCCGGGCACCGAACTGCGCGATGCGCTGACCAAAAGCGCAGCGCGCCAGGCAGTGGCGATCTCGCAGCAGGGCGGCACCTATATGCCGATCGGCCGCATCGTCGACGAGAAATGCATCGTCAACGCCATCGCCGCGCTGCATGCGACGGGTGGCTCGACCAACCACACGCTGCACCTCGTGGCGATCGCGCGCGCGGCCGGCATCGTGATCGACTGGGACGACTTCGACCAGCTGTCGAAGGTCGTGCCGCTGCTCACCCGCATCTATCCGAACGGCGAAGCGGACGTGAACCATTTCCAGGCCGCCGGCGGCCCGGGCTTCATCATCCGCGAACTGCTGGATGCTGGCCTGGCGCACGAAGACGTCAATACGGTGCTGGGCCACGGCCTGCGCGCCCACTGCAAGGAGCCGTTCCTGGGCGAAGATGGCAAGACCATCTGGCGCGATACGCCGGCCCAGAGCGGCGACGAAACCGTGCTGCGCCCGGCATCGAACCCGTTCAGCCCCAACGGCGGCATGGTGCTGGTGCAGGGTAACCTGGGCCGCGCCGTGATGAAGATTTCGGCCGTCAAGCACGACTACCACGTGATCGAAGCACCAGCAATTACGTTCGATTCGCAGGAAGACTTCATGGGCGCCTACAAGGCCGGACAGCTCAATCGCGATTTCGTCGCGGTGGTGCGCTTCCAGGGTCCGCGCGCCAACGGCATGCCGGAACTGCACGCCCTGACGCCAGCCCTGTCGAACCTGCAGGATGCCGGCTTCAAGGTGGCGATGGTCACCGACGGCCGCATGTCGGGCGCATCGGGCAAGGTGCCGGCGGCGATCCACGTGTCGCCTGAAATCCTGGCCGGCGGCCCGCTGGGCCTCGTACGCGACGGCGACATCATCCGCGTCGACGCCACCACCGGCACGCTGCAGGCGCTGGTGCCGGCCGAAGAATGGGCGGCGCGCAAGCAGGCCACGACCGACCTGAGCAAGAGCCACATCGGCATGGGCCGCGAACTGTTTACGATGTTCCGCGCCTCGATCAGCGCCGCGGAGCAGGGCGCGGCGACGTTCCCGCTGCCGTCGCCGATCCCCACCATCGTGCCGCTGCACGAAGGCCTGGACGCCAATGAGGTCGTGCCGGGTTCAGACGAAGACTTTCTCTTTAGGACGCAGAAATGACCTTACTTGAAATTATGCGCTCGGCGAGCGTGATCCCTGTCATCGCCATCGACGATCCGGCGCACGCCGTGCCATTGGCGAAGGCGCTGGTTGCCGGCGGCATCCGCGTGCTCGAAGTCACGCTGCGCACGGAGCACGGCCTGGGCGCGATCCGCGCCATGAGCGAAGTCGAAGGCGCCATCGTCGGCGTCGGCACGCTGACGTCGCCCGAAGAATTCGTCGCCTCGCGTGACGCCGGCGCCGTGTTCGGCGTCTCGCCGGGCCTGACGCCAGCGCTGATCGCCGCCGCCAAGTCGAGCGGTCTGCCACTGCTGCCGGGCGTGATGACGCCATCCGAAGTGATGGCCGCGCGCGAAGCGGGCTTCCGCCAGGTCAAGCTGTTCCCGGCCATGCAGGCAGGCGGCGTGGGCATGCTCAATGCGATCCGCGGTCCGCTGTCGGACATGACGTTCTGCCCGACCGGCGGCATCACGATCGAGACCGCACCGGCCTTCCTGGCCTGCAAGAACGTCGCCTGCGTCGGTGGTTCGTGGCTCACGCCAAAGGACGCGATCGAGGCCGGCGACTGGGCCCACATCACCGCGCTGGCAAAGGCCGCCGCAGCGCTGCGCGCCAGCTGACCGGCGGCGGGCGACACATCGTGCGCTCATACTTTCGCCCCCTGAGCGAAGGTGAAATCAAGTTGGCGTCGCTGCTGTTCGGCGACGCCATCGACGTTGCCCGCGTGCGGATCCACAACCGCCGCTACATGCCGTTCCAGCCACGGAACTGCTGCATGACGCCCAACGGCAGCATGTACTTTCACCACTCATGTTTTCTCCCCGACTATGCACGCGGTGATCCGCCCGCGATCCACTGGTTCATGCACGAAATGGTGCACGTCTGGCAGCATCAGCTCGGGTATCCGGTGCGCCTGCGCGGCGCGTTCCGGATCGGGCTATCCTATGGCTACACGCTGACCGAAGATTCGACGCTGGAGGACTTCAATATGGAAGCGCAGGGCGATTTGCTGGCGGATTACTTCGTGCTCAAGCACTTGCGCCGGCCCGAGGCGATGCGCCAGCAGCGCTACCGCGACAGCCTGGCGTTGTACGAGAAGGTATTGGCGCTGTTCTTGGGTGATCCTGTCAGCCGCGCCAGCCTGCCGCGTGGGCCAGCGCGCTGGCTGGCGGCATGATGCGCCCGTTGTCCGTGGGCGCGATGCTGGCCGCCACAGTCCTGTGCGCACCCGCGCTGGCCAGCACCTGCTTCGGTAATAGCGGGAGCGGGCGCATCGAAGGCGCGGTCGCCTTGCCGCTTGCGGGCGCCAACTTCGCGGCCTACTCGGAACTCGGTCTCAAGCTTGGCCGCACTTACGTTCATGCGCAGGTACGCGACGTCGTGCTGGGCGCGTATTCGACACTGTCCCGCAGCACGCCAGACGTGCAGTACGTCTATGGCGAGACGGGCCTGCGCACCGGCGGCCCGATGCCGCCCCATCGCACGCATGAGAACGGGACATCGGTGGACTTCATGGTGCCGGTGCGCGGCCGGGATGGCCGGCCGGCGCAGTTGCCGCGCACCGCGCAAAACCATTATGGATACGATCTGGAGTTCGATGACGCAGGCAAGCTTGCGGACTTGCGCATCGATTTCGCCGCCATTGCCGCGCATCTGGCGCAGCTGGATCTGGAAGCACGGCGCCATGGGTTCGGTATCGCGCGCGTCATTCTGGCGCCAGAGTACATTCCGAAAGTACTTGCCACACCTGCAGGCCAACGTCTCAAGTCACTGCCGTTCATGAAGACAAAGCCCTGGGTTCGTCACGACGAGCATTACCATGTCGATTTCGCGGTCAAGTGCACCAGGTAGATCGGCTGCGTTGATCGTCGTTTGCCGCAACTGGCCAGGCAGCCAGCTGCGGCTGACATCATCAGATCAACAGCCGCTATAGTTCTTGTTCCCGCTGGCGGTCAGCGTATACGTTCCGCCCCGGGGGCCGGTGTAGCAAGTTGGTCCGGTGGAGGTATCCGTCAAGCGTTGGCGAGGCTGCGGTTTGGTGCTTGTTTTCTGCACCTTGTGCGAGCTGCTGGGTTCATCTGCGAGAAGGTGGCTTGGCATTGGCGCGACTGCCTGCTGTGCGCGATGGCAGTGATAATCACCCGTTTTCCTGTTGTTATGACACCCTTGCGCGTTCAGCCCGCCACCATGCGCGAATGCTTGCGATGCGGCTAACAGGCCAACAGCCATGACCACGCACCGAAGCCGCATGTTCCGTCGTGTATTTCCTTTTGATGCCAACGTCGCCAGTCGCATGTCGTCTCCATTCTTATTGAATGAGCGTCATGCTACGTGGAAATTTGATTTCCGTACTGGTTGTTATTTAAAAACAACAACCAATAGTTTCGACTTCCAGTCCTCATCGTCGTCCGGCCCGGGCCACTTGTGCGTGCGTCCAGTAGCCCGGCACGCTCAAAACGTATGCCGCAAACCGATATTGAACGCTCGGTCGCCTGAGCCGGTCTCGGCATTGTTACCCACCGTATAGCCAGCCCCATTCCGGTTGTCGATCATACCGTACGAGGTGTACGCACTGGTCCGCTTGGACAGCGCATGCACGTAGCCCACCGCATACTGGGCGGCATCCTGGTTCGGCGCGGTCTTGTCATTCTTGCGGATGTACGAGGTCATGATGGTGCCCGCCGGGCCGACGGGGATGGTGACGCCGACCAGCGTGTCGTCGCCGCGCAGGCTTGGTCGGAATACCTTGCCGTACGGTAGTGGCGTTGCATTGTTCAGTGGCGCGCTGTTGAGCCCTTTATCGTTGCTGTAGGCGAAGAAGACCTTGACTACCTTGAAGTCGACATTCGCCACGAACAGGGTGTTGCGACCGCTGTCGGTACCGGTGAGGGTGGCGCTGTCGTTGTTGCGATGGTTGTGCGCCAGCCGGGCGTTGACCGGCCCCTTGGCATAGTTGATGCTGATGTTGTACTGGCTGCCGGCTTCGCTGTCGCCGGCGGTCTCGCCCAGCGAGTACAGCAGTCCTGCGCTGAAGCCATTCTTCACGGGCGTCGTGTAGATGATCGAGTTGTTCGCGCGCAGATTGGCACCCGCGACCGGGAACAGGTTCTTGGCGCTGCCCGACAGGCCACTGCCGAATGGATCGCCCACCTGACCGAGCGCGTTGTAGGTCAGGGTGTACTGGCGCCCGACCGTCAGACTGCCGGCGTCCTTGCTGGCCAGCCCCACGAAAGACTGGCGGTTGAATGCCTGGCCGGCCGAGGCCAGCGCACCGGTGTCGATCGAGATCCCGGCCTCGAGCACGAACAGCGCCGAGACGCCGGCGCCCAGTTCTTCCGATCCCTTGAATCCCAGGCGCGAGGCGGATGCAACGCCGCTGCTGACTTTGGTGACGTTGCCGGCTGCGCCCCCGCGCTCGTTGACGATGCCGGCGTCGGCGATGCCATAGATCGTGATATTGGATTGGGCCGTGGCTGCGCCGCTGGCAGCAAGCAGCATGACGATCGGAATCGCCGGTGATAATTTCATGTTTGTCTCCGTGTGTTTTTATGGCGTACAGCGTGATGGAATGTCGACTCAGTCGAGTTCCATATCGAGCAGCATTGAGCTGAGCGATTTGCCATGGGCGTCCAGGGCCAGCGAGCGCGTCACGCCGCCGCCCAGCGCCTGCTGCATGACGAAGTTCATGGCGCCCAGTTGCGGCAGCAGGTAGCGGGTTACCTCGCCGTGCACGATGCCGGCGAAATGCCGGCGTACCCGTTCGGCGGTGACCTGCTGTTCCAGCAGCGCGTAATCGGCTGCGTGAAACGCGATTAACGACAGGTTGGAAATGTCGCCCTTGTCGCCGGCGCGCGAATGCGCGATGTCGCGAAGTTTCATGTCAGGTTTCCTCGAAATGGATCACTGGGCTGACCTGCGCGGCAGGCAGCAGCGTGGAGCGGATCGCGATCACCTCGCGCGCCGATCGGGTGGCCCCGCCGCCGCCCGCCGGCCCGCAGGTGTACAGGGTTTCCACTTCGTTGCCGATGCGGATCGCCTCCTGCAGACTGTCGGTGCGGCCGATGACACGCAGCCGCACCTCGCGCGGTTCGGCCTCGTCCGGCTCGTCACGGTCGCCATGCAGCGCATTCACGCCGATCAGGTCATAGCGCACCTCGGTCAGTGCGACGCCCGTCAGTGCGAACCGTTCAGCGACGATTGCCTGCGCCAGGCGCGCGCGCGCCAGTGCGCCTGGTCCCGCGTACGAGATCTGGCCTTCGCCGATGTAGCTGTCGATGTAGCCGATCGAAACTTTCAGCATGCCGCTGCACGGATGGCCGCTGGCGCCCTGCAGGCTGACGCGGTCCGGTGCGCACTCGGTGATCGTCACCGCCAAGAAATCGGCCACGACGTCCGGCGTCTGGTAGGCGGCCGGGTCGTGGATTTCGTACAGCAGCTGCTCGGTGCAGGTGGCGCGGGTCACGTAGCCGCCCGAACCGGCCACCTTGGTGATCTCGACGCTGCCGTCCTCGCCGATTACGGCGAGCGGGAAGCCCAGCCGCGCCAGGCTTGGTACGTCCTTGACGCCGGGGTCGGCGAAGTAGCCGCCGCACACCTGGCCGGCGCATTCGAGCAGGTGCCCGGCCAGCGTGCCCTGGCCCAGGCGCTGCCAGTCGTCCATCGCCCAGCCGAAGGCGTGGATGGCCGGCGCGAGCACCAGCGCCGGGTCGGCAATACGGCCGGTGATGACGATGTCGGCGCCTTGCGCCAGCGCGTCGACCAGTGGCTGCGCGCCCAGATAGGCGTTGGCCGACAGCAGCCGGCTGCCCAAGGCCGCCACGGGTTCACCCGTGTCGTCGAGGTAGTCGCCCTGGCGCAGCTGCTCGAGGACGTCGTCGCCCGTGATGGCGGCGATCTTCAGGTGGCCAAGGCCGAGCGAGACGGCAATCTGTCTGGTTTTGGCGGCCGCCGCGAGCGGGTTGGCCGCGCCCATGTTCGTGATGATCCTGATGCCCCTGGTGGCGCAGGGCTTCAGCACGGCCAGCATGCGCGCTTCGAGCAGCGGGTCGTAACCGAGCGCCGGATCCTTCATCCGGGCTTGCTGGGCCAGGGCGATGGTGCGTTCGGCCAGGCATTCGAACACGAGGTAATCGAGGTCGCCATGCTCGGCCAGTTCGAGCGCCGGTTCGATGCGGTCGCCCGAATAGCCGGCGCCGCAGCCGATGCGTAGGGTTTTCATGGTGCAGTCTTTCGAAAGGGTCAATGGGTTCGTCAGAACGGGAACAGCCCGATCAGCGCGGCGACGCAGGTCATGAATACCGTGGTGGCGAACAGGTAGGGAATCGTGAAGCGCTGGTGTTCCCCGAGGTCGATGCCGACCAGTCCGACCAGCAGGAACGTGGCCGGCGTCAGGGGACTGACCGGGAAGCCGGTGGTCATCTGGCCCATCAGCGCCGCTTGCGCCAGCTGCACCGGCGGCACGCCGAGCGCCGTGCCGGCTTCGGCCAGTACGGGCAGTACGCCGAAGTAGAACGAATCCGGATCGAAGATCAGGCTCAGTGGCATCGACACCAGGCCGGTGACGAACGGCAGGTGGCTGGCCAGGCTGGCCGGGATGCTGGCAGCGAGCAGCTGGGCCATGGCGGTGAGCATGCCGGTGCCCTTCATGATGCCGGTGAAGACGCCGGCCGCGAACAGGATGCTCGCCATCATCAAGGCCGCTTTGGCGTGCGCATCGACGCGGTTACGCTGTTCGGCGACGTCCGGGTAGTTGATCAACAGGGCCAGCACGGTGCCGAACATGAAGCAGGCCACCGGATCGAGCACGTTGGAGATCATCGTGCCCAGGACAACGATCACGAGCAGCACGTTGGGGATGAAGCGGCCCGGCCGGCGCAGCTTCAGTTGGGCTTCGTCGATTTCCTGCACATGATAGTCGGGGGCGCCGGAGCCAGAGCCTGCACTGGCCAGCATGGCGCCGGTCAGGCCCAGGCGCCGCTGTTCGCGCACGCCCATCATCCACGCGCAGCCGAAGACGAACAGCATGCCAGCGATCTGCACCGGCACCATCGGCAGATAGAGTTCGGACATCGGCAGATGCAGCGCCGCCGATGCGCGCAGTGTCGGTCCGCCCCACGGCAGCGCATTGGCCACGCCGGCCGACATGGCGACGACGCAGGCCAGGATGCGCTTGTCCATCTTGAGCTTGATGTACAGCGGCAGCATCGCCGGCACCACGACCAGGAAGGTCACCGCGCCGGAGCCATCGAGGTGGACGATCGCCGCCAGCACGGCGGTGCCGAGGGTGATGCGGGCCGGGTGGTTGCCGACGATCTTCAGGATGCGGTTGACGATCGGATCGAGCATGCCGGCGTCGGTCAGCACGCCGAAGAACAGGATGGCAAACACCAGCATGCCGGCGATCGGCGCGATGGCCTTGATGCCATTGGTGATGTAGGTGCCAATCTCGGCGCCGAAGCCGCCAATGAGCGCGGTGAGCACCGGGATCGCAATCAGCGCGACAAGGGCAGACATCTTTCTGCCAAGGATAACGAACAGCAGGGCGAAAATAGTCAAAAAGCCGAGGAAGGCCAGCATGAAAGTCTCCAATTTATTGTATGTGCTGATCGATGCAGCACTTGAGCCCATTCTGGGGGGCCTTGCTTTTTGTTGTAAAATGGATTTTTCCGATTGATTGTGCGGCTTTTTCGATAAGTGGCAGGCGCGATGCTTCCGAATATCTCCACCAAGCAGTTGCAGGCATTCCTGGCGCTGGAGCAGCACCGGCATTTCACCCAGGCCGCCGAGCGTTGCCACTTGTCGCAATCGGCGTTCAGCGCCGTGATCCAGAAGCTCGAGGCGACCGTCGGCGCCAAGCTGGTTCAGCGCGACACGCGCAACGTCACCCTGACCACCGAGGGCGAGTTATTCGTGGAAGTGGCGCGCGCCTTGCTGGCCGACCTCGACGCGGCCTTCACCGACATGGGCGACTTCATCGCGCGGCGCAAGGGCAGGGTGGCGCTGGCCGTGCTGCCATCGCTGGCGGCCAACGGCATACCCGAGGTCATCGCGCACTACAAGGCCACCTATCCCGGCATCACGGTGCAGCTGTTCGATGCGCTGTCGGACCAATGCCTGCACCTGCTGCGCCAGGGCAGGGTCGATCTGGCGTTGACGGCGCCCGGTGCGAACCTGGCTGAATTTTCAACCCGCACGCTGTGCAGCGATCCGTTTTTCTTTGTCTGCCGGCGCGATCATCCGCTCGCGCGCAAGCGCAAGATCCGGATGCCCGATCTGGTGGGTTGCGAGCTGATTCACCTTGCGCCATCGACCAGCGTGCGCCAGCACGTCGATCAGCTGACGCGGGGGCTCGATGTGCGCCATTCCGGGCTTGAGGTCGAGCACTTGGCCACCGTGGCGGGCCTGATCGGGCAGGGACTCGGGGTAAGCCTGGTGCCGGAGCTGACGCTGTTCCAGTTCCGCAGTCTGGACTTGATTGCCATTCCGCTTGATGCGGCGGCCGTGGTACGCCCGATCCTGATCGTGCAGCGCAAGGACCGGGCGTTATCGCATGCCGCGCAGGGCATGCTCGAATTGATCGAAGCGCGGCTGTCGGCCAGTGGCAGGCAGCGTGGTGCGAAGCCGGTTGATGCGGGGTTGCGACTCTAGGCAACCCGCATCACGCGTGCGCCCGCAGGGCAGGCGCGCAGCCTGTCAGGCGAGCGCTTCATCTGCCAGCCTGACTGGCGTGGCTTGCCATGTACCTGCGCGTGCCGGCGCCGGCGCGCGCACGACCAACGAGCGGCTACCACCAGCGCGCGGCGCTTCGCCGTGGCCCACATTGAACACGCTGACCAGTTGCGCCAGCGCTGTCGCCTGCTCCTGCAACGCCGCCGCCGCCGCTGCTGCCTCTTCGACCAGCGCCGCATTCTGCTGCGTGACGCCATCCATCTGCGTAATGGCTTCGTTGACCTGTTCGATGCCAGTGGTCTGCTCGGCACTGGCCGACGCGATGTCGGCCATGATGTCGGTCACGCGCCCGATGCCCTGCACGATTTCCTGCATCGTCACGCCGGCTTCGTCCACCAGGTGCCCACCGGCCTCGACCTTCGTGACCGAGTCGCTGATCAGGCCCCGGATTTCTTTCGCTGCAGCGGCCGAGCGCTGCGCGAGGTTGCGCACTTCGCTTGCCACCACCGCAAAGCCACGACCCTGTTCGCCAGCACGCGCCGCTTCGACTGCGGCATTCAGGGCCAGAATATTGGTCTGGAACGCGATGCCGTCGATGACGGCGATGATGTCGCCGATCTTCTTTGATGACGCGTTGATCGACGCCATCGTGGACACCACCTGCGACACCACCTCGCCGCCATGCGCGGCGATCTGGGAGGCGTTCTTGGCCAAGACATTGGCCTGGCGCGCATTGTCGGCGTTCTGGCGCACGGTGCTGGTGAGCTCTTCCATCGAGGACGCGGTTTCTTCCAGCGAGCTGGCCTGCTGTTCGGTACGGGAAGACAGGTCCATATTGCCGGATGCGATCTGGCGCGATGCGGTGACGATGTTTTCAGTACCGGCGCGCACTTCGGTGACGGTCTTGTGCAGGCTCCCGTTCATCGTCCGGAGTGCGTCCAGCAGGTCGCCGATTTCATCGCGTGAATCAACCCGGATATCGGCCGTCAGGTCGCCGGACGCAACCCGGCGCGCCAGCCCCACGGCGCGAACGAGCGGAATAGTGATGCTTCGCGCCAGCAAAAAGCCCAGCACGGTACTGACGACCAGTGCAACCAGGGCCAGTCCAATCAGGAAGCGTTGCGCCGACTTGTCAAGCAAATCGATGCGATCATTTGCTGCCTTGAACAGGCTCTGCTGGTAGGCAGCGACTTTCAATACGCTGTCGAGATAGGCGCGCATGGCCGGCATCACCTTTTGTTCGAAATGCGCCTGGGACTGTGGATTGTCCTGACCCAGTTCATGCTTTAACTTGAAAGCGGTGTTGCGTGCCGCGAGATATGCGGCGCGGTGCGTTGCGACGGTGGAAATCAGTGTCTTGCCTTCGGCACTGTTCACGAGCGATTCCAGTTCTTCCTGCACCTTGCTCACGTTGGCGCTGACCGCTTTCATTTCCTGCTCGTGGTACTTCTCATCTTCGGCAGAAGGGCTCCTGAAGCGGGCAATAGTGCTGACCCGGTTGACCGCAACGCCCTGGCTCCAGTCCTTCGCCAGCATGTATTTGTGCGAGGCTTCCGCCATGGCGACTTTGGCATCCTTAATACGGGCGAGTTGCCAGCTTGCGTTTCCTGCCATCGTGATCATGAGGCTCACAATGATGGCTAATGTAATACCCAGACGCGTTGAAATCTTGAGATCGTTGATTTTCATTTTTATTCCATTCCTGACAATAGGAGACACGATCCTGGCTACGCTTTGTAAATACGCGGTAACCGTGTCACAGGATAGGCTCAGTGCTTGTCGTAGAACTGGAAGGAGGAAAAAATGGATAGAATTGTTGCTGTAAGTAAACGAAACAATGTGTGAGTATTATGCTTTCGGGTGCAATGCAGGCGCTGCCGTTGTCGAAAAATACATAGCTCGATCACCGCCAGGCACGGGAATGCCACGCACAATCGCCGCAGCAAGCCAGGGCGGCTTGCCGCGGCAGACACCATCAGGCGACGGCGCCTTCATGTTCCTTGATCATCCTGGCACCAGCGCGTGCCGGCGCCGGTGCACGCAGCGCCAGTGAGCGGCTGGCGCCAACGCGGGGTGCGTCGCCGTGTCCCAGATTGAATACGCTGACCAGCTCTGCCAGCGATGTCGCTTGCTCCTGTAGCGCCGCCGCTGCGGCTGCCGCTTCTTCGACCAGCCCCGCATTCTGCTGCGTCACGCCGTCCATCTGCGTGATCGCTTCGTTGACCTGCTCGATGCCGGTCGTTTGCTCGGCGCTGGCCGACGCGATCTCGGCCATGATATCGGTCACGCGCCCGATGCCCTGCACGATTTCCTGCATCGTCGTGCCTGCTTCTCCGACCAGGCGGCCACCGGCATCGACCTTCGCGACCGAGTCGCTGATCAACCCCCGGATTTCCTTCGCGGCAGCGGCCGAACGCTGCGCAAGGTTGCGCACTTCGCTGGCCACGACCGCAAAGCCGCGACCCTGTTCGCCGGCGCGTGCCGCTTCCACGGCGGCATTCAGCGCGAGGATATTCGTCTGGAACGCGATGCCGTCGATGACGGCGATGATGTCGCCGATCTTCTTCGATGACGCATTGATGGACGCCATCGTGGACACCACCTGCGACACCACGTCACCGCCATGCAGCGCGATCTGCGACGCGTTCTTGGCCAGCACATTGGCCTGACGCGCATTGTCGGCGTTCTGGCGCACGGTGCTGGTGATTTCTTCCATCGACGACGCCGTTTCTTCCAGCGAGCTGGCCTGCTGCTCGGTGCGCGACGACAGGTCCATATTGCCCGACGCGATCTGGCGCGATGCGGTGACGATGGTTTCCGTACCAGCGCGCACTTCGGTCACGGTCTTGTGCAGGCTCGCACTCATCGTCTTGAGCGCATCGAGCAAGTCGCCGACTTCGTCACGCGATTCGGCGCGGATTTCAGTTGTCAGGTCGCCGGCGGCAACCTGACGCGCCAGGCTCACGGCGCGTTTGAGCGGCGTGGTGATGCTGCGCGCCAGCATCATCCCGAGCACGATACTGACGACCAGCGCGACCGCCGCCAGTACGATCAGCGAGCGTCGTGCAGCCTGGTCGAGAACCTCGATATGATCATTGGCATTCTTGAACAGCATCTGCTGGAAGTCCGCGACTTTATTGACGCTCTCGGTGTAGGCGAGCATCTCCGGCATCACTTTTTTTTCAAAATGCGCCTGGACCTGTGGATTCTCGGGTCCCAGTTCCCGCTTGAGCTTGTAAGCCGCGTTGCGCGCGTCGATGTAGGCGGTGCGGCGGGTTGCCACGGCGGCAATCAGGGCCTTGCCTTCGTCACTTTTAATGCGCGATTCCAGCTCGTCCTGCACCTTGCTCACGTTGGCGCTGACCGCCTTCATTTCCTGCTCGTGGTACTTTTCGTCATCGGGCGAGGTGCTCTTGAAGCGGGCGATGGTGCTGACCCGGTTGACCGCCACACCCTGGCGCCATTCCGTGGCCAGCATGAATTTTTCAGAGGCCTCGGCCATCTCTGTCTTCGCATTTGAAATCTGGAAGAGTTGCCATAGTGCGTTGCCTGCCATGAGAGCCATGAGGCTCACGATAATGGCGAGCGTTGCACCCAGGCGTGTGCCAATCTTGAGGTCCTTGATGTTCATTTCTATTCCATTCCTGACAATAGGGGAGACGATCGTGGGGGCCTAAAGATAAGCGTACTTACAGGCAACCCCTGTTGCAGAATAATCCTTGATCGAGTCGTATTGACAGGGGAAATGAAAAATTCGTTGAATGTGTTGCTGAGAGTAAACGAAATAATATGTGAACATTACCTTGGGCAGGTAGCGCGCATAATAACGTTGTAAAGATGGTTATTTCAGGCGCCACAACGGGCCAGGGCGGCCCGTTGTGACAGACAGCATCAGGCGATGGCGTCTTCTTCGTCCTCGATCCGCTCCACATCGCTGCGCGATGGCGCGGCGCGGCGTACAGCCAGTGAACGCCCGGCCACTGCCGGCGGCGCAGCGTGGCGCGCGCCAGCCGGCGCACCATGACCGACATTGAACACGCTGACCAACTGCGCCAGCGTCGTCGCCTGTTCCTGCAGCGATGCGGCTGCGGCTGCCGCTTCTTCCACCAGCGCCGCATTCTGCTGCGTGACGCCATCCATCTGCGTGATGGCTTCGTTGACCTGCTCGATACCCGTCGACTGCTCGGCGCTGGCTGACGTGATATCCGCCATGATGTCGGTCACGCGCCCGATGCCCTGGACGATTTCCTGCATCGTCACGCCGGCTTCGTCCACCAGACGACCACCGGTCTCGACCTTCGTGACCGAGTCGCTGATCAGGCCGCGGATCTCCTTGGCCGCGGCGGCCGAGCGTTGCGCGAGGTTGCGCACTTCGCTGGCCACCACGGCAAAGCCGCGACCCTGTTCACCGGCGCGCGCTGCTTCCACTGCGGCATTCAGGGCCAGGATATTGGTCTGGAACGCGATACCATCGATGACGGCGATGATGTCGCCGATCTTCTTCGACGATGCGTTGATCGAGGCCATCGTGGCCACCACCTGCGACACGACTTCACCGCCATGCGCCGCGATCTGCGAGGCGTTCTTGGCCAGCACATTGGCCTGGCGTGCATTGTCGGCGTTCTGGCGCACGGTGCTGGTCAGTTCTTCCATCGACGACGCCGTCTCTTCAAGCGAGCTGGCTTGCTGCTCGGTGCGCGACGACAGGTCGAGATTGCCCGAGGCGATCTGCTGCGATGCGGTGACGATGGTCTCGGTGCCGGCGCGCACTTCAGTCACGGTCTTGAGCAGGTTGTCGTTCATGGTCTTGAGCGCCAGCACCAGGTCGCCCACTTCATCGCGCGATTCGGCGCGGATATCCGCCGTGAGGTCGCCCGAGGCTACCTGGCGCGCCAGTCCCACTGCATGCGCCAGCGGACGCGTGATGCTGCGCGTAAGCAGCCAGCCGCAGGCAGCACCGATGGCCAGCGCCACGATGCCCAGGCCGATCAGGATCCGCGTTGCCGACACGACGATGGCGTCGATGCTGGTGTCGGCATTGGTGAACAATTGCTCCTGGTAGGCTGCGAGTTTTTCGATGGTGGCGACGTAAATGCGCATTTCAGGGATGACCTTGGCCTCGAAGAACGCCTTGACCTCGGCGCTGTCCGCACCGAGTGCGCTCTTCATCTTGAAGCCCTCGTTGCGCATTGCCGAATACTTGGCGCGTTCGGTCGCGATTTCCGCCAGCAGCGCCTTCCCCTGTGCGCTCTGGACCAGCGATTCGAGTTCTTTCTGCAGCTTGCCGGCCCTGTCGCTGATGACTTTCATCTGCGCATCGTGGTACTTCTCGTCGACCGGATCGACACTTTTATACTTGGCAATTGTGCTGACGCTGTTGGTGACGGTGCCCTGGCTCCACTCCTTGGCCAGCTTGGCGCGGTAGGACGTTTTCGCCATGGTCTGCTTGGCGTCGGCGATCCGCTCGAGCTGCCAGAAGGCGACGCCCAGCATCAGGACCATCAGGGCGAGCACGGCGGCGAAAGCGCCGCCAAGGCGAACGCCTATTTTAAGATCGTTGATTTTCATAGTATCCGTTCAGGTAGCAAGTGATGCCCCGGCAACCTGGTGAAGCCGGGGCGTGCATCGTGCCGGGAACGCAGGTGCACAGCGGCAAGCGTAAACGCAGGCACGCTGATTGGACATCAAAAAATCCAGCAATAACGGTAATTGTTGCTTGTGCGAAACAATATGATACGTGCTTGGCATCACCTGATAGCGATTGCATATCTGACTTGTCGGCGAACCAATGCCGATGGATGGACCGGCCATAACGCGGGGCTATGGCAGGTCGATCGGTTCACTGCGCCGCCTTGGCTGCTGCATCCAGTACACGCAGCAGATTGCCGCTCCACAGCTTGCCGAGATCTTCGTCCGACATGCCGCCGGCCTTGAGCCGCGCGGTAATACGCGGTAGCGACGACACATCGGCCAGCCCCGGGAAACCGCCGCCCCCGTCGAAGTCCGCACCCATGCACACGTGATCGATGCCGGCAACGTCGATCAGGTGCTGCAGCGAGGCCATGTATTGGTCGAAGCTCGTGCTCCACATCGGCGTGGCCGCTTCGAGCGCCAGCCACTCCTTGCCCAGCGCCGTCTGCTGCGCCGGGGTCATGGCGCCGATGTGGTCGATCTGGTCGAACAGTTCGCTGCGGCGTGGACCCATGCGCATGTCGCCCAGGTAGATGGTCGACGCGCAGACCGCGCCGCCGGCCGCGGCGATGCGGCGGATGCGCGCATCGTCCAGGTTGCGCGGATGGTCGAAGCTCGTGCGCGAACTCGTGTGCGACAGCAGCAGCGGAGCGCGCGACAGGTCCAGTAACTGATCGACGACAGCGTCGGACGCATGGCTCGCGTCGATCACCATCCCGAGCCGGTTCATCTCGGCCACCCAGTCGCGCCCCAGTGGACTCAGGCCGTTCCAGCGCGGCGTGTCGGTCGACGAGTCGGCAAACTGGTTGTTCAGACTATGCACCACGCCCACCAGGCGCACGCCCTGGCCCTGGAATTGCGCCAGCGCAGTCACGCTCTCGCCGAGCGGATAGCTGTTCTCGATGCTCTTGAATGCCACCAGCTTGCCGGCCGCATCGAGGCGGCGCGCGTCGTGCGCGCTGGTGGCCACGCCGATGCGGTCCGCATGGCGCGCGAGCGTGGTATCGATCAGCGCGGAGCGTGCCAGCGCGTGACGGCGCGCGGCGGCAAAGCCGTCCGCCGTCAGCGGTCCCTGCTCGGTGTAGATCACGAAGAACCCGCCATCGAGGCTGCCGTCGGCCATGCGGGGCAGGTCGAGTTGCGCGATCTCGGTGGTCGGATCGTGACGGACGCCGAAGTCCCAGCCGGCGCGGCCGAAATGCACGGGCGTGTCGAGGTGTGCGTCGAGCGTCAGCAGCTTGCGGTGTGTCGGATCCACGGGGTTCGGCGTCGGCGCCGGCGTGGCGCAGCCGGCCAGCAGTGCGCAGGCCAATGCCATGGTGAACGTCATGGTGCGGTTCATTCGGGCGCCTTGATCGGGGTGAAATTCAGGTCCGCGTAATCCCAGCTGAAATCGGCAATGGGCGAGACGGGCTTGAGGCTGATGCGTTCGACCTTGCCGTCCTGGTCGAATGCAAAGCTCAGGTACGCAGGCTCAATGGTCTCGTCGTCGAAGCGCGCGATCCAGGTATCGTATTGCCAGTGCACGAGCGGGCCCGCCATGCGCGGCGTCGAGCCGAAGTCGACCCGCAAACCATTCTTCGCTGCCGCGATGGTGATCTTGCCATACCACGGGTCGGCATACGTTCCCGCCAACGCCGCTGGCGCCACCAGTGGCGTTGAACGCACCGGTTTGGCAGCGCTGCTTTTGAACAGCGCGACGCCTTCCGCGATCTTCTTTGCCTTGTAGGCTTCGAACGCGGCCGGCCAGTCGGCCTTCGGCTTGGCCAGGTAATGGTCGGCCAGCTCGTACATCAGGCCCCGCACCAGCTCACCGTCTTCGCTGTTGATCGCAATCGCAAAGCCCACCTTCTGCTCGGGCAGCATCACGACGGCCGTGCCAAAGCCCAGCACCGCGCCGCCATGCCAGACCATGCGCGCGCCGCGGTAGTCCACCAGGTCCCAGCCCAGGCCATAGTTGGCGAACGTCGATTCAATGAGTTTCAGTTCCGGCGGCATCTCGTCGATTGGCACGGTCATCGATGGTGCCCACATCTGCGCGTGCGTGGCCTTGCTGAAGACACGCTTGCCACCCGGCGCGACGCCGCCGGCCAGCTGCGTGTGCAGCCACGCCGCCAGGTCGTTGGCGCTGCTGGCCACGCCGCCGGCGGGCGCTGCGTTGCGGCCCAGGTCGTCGCGCTCGTCCAGGCGCACCTGGGTGCCCGCGCCACGCAGCCCGCCATCCATCCGCGCGTGCGGAAAGGCGCGGTTGGCGGTGGCGAAGTTGTCGACGTTGTCGGTGGTGGACAGCCGCATGCCGCTCGGGCGCAGCACGTGCTCGCGCGCATAGGCCTCCCACGGCTGGCCGCTCACCTGCTCGATCAGCTGGCCCGCCACGACATACATCAGGTTCGAATACGCGTAAGTGCTGCGAAAGCTGGTGGCCGGTTTCAGGTAGCGCACGCGGCGCACGGTCTCGGCGCGCGACAGGTTCGTGCGCGGCACGAACAGCAGGTCGCCCGCGCCGTAGCCCAGGCCGGCGCGGTGTGTCAGCAGGTCGCGGATCGTGAGTTCGCGCGTGACCCACGGGTCGTACATCTGGAAGGCGGGCAGGTGGTCGGTCACCTTGTCATCCCATGTGATCTTGCCGGCATCGACCAGCGTGGCCAGTGCGGCCGCCGTCATCGCCTTGGTGGTCGAGCCGATCGGGAACAGCGTGTCGCCGTCAACGGGTGCCGGCGCGCCCAGCTGGCGCACGCCAAAGCCGCGCGCCAGCGTCGTCTTGCCGTCTTCGACGATGGCAATGGCCAGGCCCGGCGTGCCCACGCGCTGGCGCAGCGCCTCGACGCGGGCTTCGAAACCGGCCGGCGGCGCGGCCAGCGCAGGGTTGCAGGCAAGCGCCAGCAGGATGGAGCGAACAAGACGAGGGCAGTTCATGGCATCTCCAGGCAAGCGTCGAGCAGGCGGTCAAAATCGGCGCCGCCGCGCATCGGGTCAGCAACAGGGTACGGCAAACGGCGGGCATGTGCTTCGATGGCGGCCTGCGCGGCGATGGCGTCCATGCCGCCGGTATTGAGCGCGATGCCGATACAGCGGATTGTCGGATTGGTCACGCGCCCGAGCACGATGGTCTGTTCGATGACGGTCTCGATCGACGGCAATGGCGAACCCGGATACCCGAGCTGGTGGCTGCGCGCGGGGTCGTGGCAGACCACGAACATGTCGGGCTGGCTGCCATGCAGCAGGCCGAGCGAGACACCGGCAAATGCGGGATGAAACAGCGAGCCCTGGCCCTCGATCACGTCGATGTGCCCGGGCGCCGCCGCTGGGCTCAGCATCTCGGCCGCGCCGGCCACGAAGTCCGACACCACCGCGTCGATCGGCATGCCGCTGCCGGCGATCATGATGCCGGTCTGGCCGGTGGCGCGAAAGGTCACGTCCAGGCCGCGCGCGGCGAGGCCGCGACCCAGTGCGAGCGCGGTGTACTTCTTGCCCAGTGCGCAGTCGGTGCCGACCGTGAGGATGCGCCGGCCCGCGCGTGGCCGCCCGCTGGCGATGGGGATGTCGGCAGGCGGCGTGCGCACGTCGATCAGGCGCCGGCCGTGGCGCGCTGCAGCGTCCTTCAGCACGGCGAACTGGTCGAGGCGCACGTGCATGCCCGAGACGATGTCCAGGCCTGCCGCCAGCGCCTCGGCCAGCGCCGGCACCCAGCTTGCGGGGATCGTGCCGCCCGGCGCGGCCACGCCGATGACGATGGCAGTCGCACCCTGCGCCGCGGCTTGCCTGGCGCTGAGGCTGGGCAGGCCGGTGGTCACCGTGGCACCGGGCAGGCGTAGCTCGCCCACGCAGCGCTCACCGGCCCAGTCGCGCAGGCCAAAGGCGGTCTTGGCGAAACCGGATTCGGTCACGTCGCCGAGAAACAGCAGGCAGCGGCCGACGGCGCGTGTGTCGTTCGGTGCGGGCACCATCAATACTCCTTCGTCAGCGTGAAGCCGAGCGTGCGCGGCGCGATCACGCCGGTGCCGAGCGCGCCATTCGGATGGACGAAGCCGCCGTTGGCCAGCAACGATGCGGTGGACGTCCTGCCGTCGCTGTTGCCCAGGTTCTTGCCGTACAGTTCAACCGTCCAGGTGCCCAGTTCGACGCCAGCGTGGGCATCGAACACGTTGTACGACGGGATCTCGCGCTGGCGGCCATTGGCCGTGCGGTAGTCGAAGTCGAACGATGCGAACTGCCCCGCGATGCGGCGCACCGAGACGCCGGCGTAGGCGGGCGTGGTGTCGCCGATCGTCCAGCGATAGTCGGCCAGCAGCGCGGCCGTGTACTTCGGCGAAAAGGGCAGGCGGTCGCCCTTGAAGCCGCCCACCAGCGGATCGGTCGCACCGTCGAGGCGCGCCTTGTTCCAGGCGCCGTTGGCCGACAGGCGCAAGCCACGCATCGGCCGGAAGCCCGCGCTGATCTCGACGCCGTCCGCGGTGGCGCCGGCGCCGTTGGTGTTCACGCCGAACCCGTTGACCACCGCCAGCAGCTGGATGTCCTTCCATTTGATGTGGAAGGCCGACAGGTCGAGGGACCACATGCCGTCCACTGTCTGGGTCTTGAGGCCGGCTTCGTAGCTCATCACGCTGTCCGAATCATAGGTGGCGGGCGTGCCCGGTCCGGGATTGGGCGGCAGCACGTTCGGCCCGCCCGGGCGGAAACCCTTGGCCGCGCGCGCATACACGGCGCTGCGTTCACTGAACTTGCGCTTGAGCGCCACGGCATAGGTAAACACCCCTTCGGACGAATCGGCGCTGTCGTCGGCCGGGCCGCCGGCCAGCGCGCCGTCGCCGGTCTGGCGGGCGTCCTGCTTGTTGTGGCTATAGCGCCCGCCGACATCGAGGTCGTACACGGGCGTGAGGTGAATGGTCGTGTTGGCAAACGCCGCCACCTCGCGGTAGTTCGAGCGCAGGCGGATGTCGGCCAGCAGCGGCAGGCCGCTGGCCGGCGTCATCGAGCCTGGCACGACGGCGTGGTAGCGCTGCGCGATCGCGCCTTGTTCGTCGGTGTAGTACAGGCCGGCCAGCCAGTCGAACCGCTTGCCGGCGTTTGAACTCAGGCGCAGCTCCTGCGTGAATTTTTTCAGTTCGGTTTCCTGGCCCAGATAGAGCTCATTGGGTACGCCGAACACACCTTCGACCAGCTCACTCAGGTTGAAGCTGACGTCTTCGCGCGCGAACTGCTTTTGCGTGCTGTAGCTGGTCGACGAGGTCAGGCTGGCTGCGCCCAGGTTCCAGTTGGCGGTGCCATTGAAGACGCGGTAGTGGATGTCCCGCATGTGCGGTATGAACTGCGACTGCGTCGGGCGGCCATACAGCGTCTCGAGCGTGTCCGGGTCGCTCTCCACGGTGCCGGGTGCATCGGTGGCGATGTTCTGCGCCACGGCGCTCAGGCGCAGGTCGAATGTGGTACTCGGCTTGTACAGGAGCGACGCGCGGCCCCCGTAGTTGCGCGCGCCGTTGATGTTGCGCTCGATGTCCGAGCCGGCGGTGCCGATCGAATCGATGAAGCCCGGCTCCTTCTGGTACGAGCCGGACATGCGCAGCGCCACCGTGTCGCTGAGCGGCGTGTTGACCACCAGGTTCGAGCGGTACGCCACTTTGCCGCCGTCGACCGTCGCCGCGCCCAGCCGCGCGCGCAGTGCGAAGCGGTCCAGTTCCGGCGCATTGGTCACGAACTTGACCAGGCCCCCGAGCGAGCTGGCGCCGTACAGCGCGCCCTGCGGCCCGCGCAGCACCTCGATGCGGGCCAGGTCGAACGTGTCGAAGTCGCCCGCCAGGATCGCACCATTGGCCAGGCCACTGCTCGAACCGAACGGCGTTTCGTCGAGGTAGACCGCCACGGTGGACGCTACGCCGCCCGTGTCCAGCCCGCGCAGCACCAGCCGGCCTTCGCCGGGTGTGCTTTGCACCAGTTGCAGGCTGGGCACGAGTTTCAGGTAGTCGGCAAAGCCGGTGGCCTGGTGCTTGTCGAGCGTGTCGCCGCCCACCACCGACATCGACTGCGGCACGTCGACCATCGTCTGCGCGCGTTTTTGCGCCGTCACGACGACTTGCTGGACGTCGTCCTGCGGCGCGGCCTGGTCTGCTGCGAAAGCGTCCGATAAGGCACTCGATATGGCCAGCGCCATGGAAGTCACTGCGATGCGGCCTGCTACTGTTGCCATGAATTTCTCCCGGTAGTCGTTGTGATTAGGGTGCGGATGGTGCGGGCGTCATTGCGTGCAGGCGGTCCGCCGCCTGCATCGGCTGGTGCAGGCGCCACAGCAGGCCGGCGGCGATCGCCGACAGCAGCGCGAGCAGGGCAAAGAACGCGCCCGGGGCAAAGCGGCTCCACAGGCTGCCCACCAGGCCGGCCGCCAGGCTGCCGGAGAAGGTGACGAGGAACCACGCCGCCACCGTCGTGCTGCCCAGATGGCGCGGCGCCAGGCGGGCAAACAGGCCCAGGCCGGTCGGCAGGATGAACAGCTCGCCGATCGTCAGCACCAGAAAGAACAGCACGAGCCAGATCCAGCCCGTGACCTGACCATTCGCGGTCCAGCCGACTGCCGCCAGCAGCAGATAGGCCAGCGCCACGATCAGCGCGCCGCACGCCATGCGCCGCAGCGGTGCCTGGTCCATGCCGGCCGCCGCGCGGCGGTGCCAGTAGGCCAGCAGGGGCGGCGTGAGCAGCATCACAAACAGTGGATTGAGCGACTGGAACCAGGTCATCGGAATCAGAAAGCCCCCGGCCGCACGATCGACGCCGCTGTCGGCCCACAGCGCGACCGTGTTGCCGACCTGCTCGTAGGCGGCGCGAAACACGGTGACGGCCAGGCCAATCCCGATCAGCACCAGGATCGTTTCGCGGCCCAGGCCACGCGGTGCTTCCGTTGTCGCCGTGGGTCTGGCGGGCAGGGTCTCGGGCGGCAGGTAGCGCGCCCCGCCGACATAGATGGCAAGGCCGAGCAGCATGCCGATGCCGGCCAGGCCGAAGCCGTAGTGCCAGCCATACAGCTCGCCCACCGTGCCGCAGATCAGCGGCGCCAGGAAGCCGCCGATATTGATCCCGACGTAATACACATTGAAGGCCCAGCCACGGCGCGCGTCGCCGCGCGCATACAGGTCGCCGACCTGGCTTGGCAGCGTGGGCAAGAACAGGCCGTTGCCCAGCGCGATGGTGGCCAGTGCCAGGTAGAACAGGGCGTCGAAGGTCATCATGAAGTGGCCGGCCGCCATGACCGAGGCGCCGATGATGATGGCGCGCCGCTTGCCCAGGACACGGTCGGCCAGCATGCCGCCGAGGATCGGCGTGAAATAAGCGGCGGCCGTGTAGGCACCGTAGATGAACGAGGCGTGGGCCTGCCCGAACAGCAGTTCCTTGGTCATGAAGTAGACCAGCAGCGCGCGCATGCCGTAGTACGAGAACTGTTCCCACATATTCGTCAGGAACAGGACCGTCAGCCCGCGCGGATGGCCGAACCACGTGGGTTGCATCTGCATCGTGCCGGTCATGCCGTGGCTTTCGCTGCGCCGCCCCAGACGGCGGGGCCCGACCAGACATTGCCCTCGACGTACTCGACGCCCGGACGGCGATCGGCCGCCAGAAAGATCGGGCCGTCCAGATCGACGATGTCGCATTCCTGGCCCAGCACGAAGCTCGGGGCCATCGCCAGGCTCGAGCCGCCCATATTGCCGACCATGACCTGCAGGCCAAGTCTCCGCGCTTCGTGCGCCATCAGCAGGCCCTCGGTCAGGCCGCCGCATTTGTCGAGTTTGATGTTGACGATGTCATAGCGTCCGACGCTGGCGGCAATGTCGTCCAGCGACTGGATGCTTTCATCGCCCGCGAGCGGAATCGGCGAGCGCAGGCCTTCCAGGCTGGCTTCGTCACCGCGCGCCAGCGGCTGTTCGAGCAGGGCCACGTTCTGTTCCACGAGGCCGGCAATCAGCGCGTCGAGCTGGCCCGCCGTGAAACCCTGGTTACCATCGACGCCCAGCCAGACCTCGGGTCGCGCGGCGCGGATCGCCGCCACGCGCGCCAGGTCGAGTGCCAGGTCGCCCGTCAGCTTGATCTTGATCGAGCGCGCCTGCGCGTGGCGCTGCGCGGTGGCGGCCATCGCCGATGGCGTGTCAGCGCCGAGCGTGAAGGTCGTGCGCAGCGGGCGGGGCGCCGATTTGCCGGCCAGCTGCCAGACCGGCACGCCGGCGCGCGCCGCCTCCAGCTCCCACAGCGCGCAGTCGACGGCATTGCGCGCGCCGCCGGGCGGCAGGATCGCGCGCAACTCGTCGCGCGTGGGACCGGCGGCGATCGCGGCGCTGGCGCCATCGAGTTGCGTCAGCATGTGCGGCACATCGTCGCCCAGGTAGTAAACGCCGCCGCCTTCGCCGCGCCCGCTGTGGCGGCCATCGCCCAGCGTCACGACGACGACGTTGAACGCGTCGAACAGATAGCCCGAGATGCGAAACGGCGTGGTCAAACGCAGCTTCTCCACGGCGATCGCCACGGTGAGGCGGGCCATCAGTAGGCCACCGTCATGGACAGCAGGCCGAAGCGCAGGCAGACATAAGCGATCAGCAGCGCCGAGGCCAGGAACAGCACGCTCCACACGCGGCGCAGGCGCCCCTGGCCAGGCGCGAACGCCAGTTGCAGATTGCGCGCGCCGGCCAGCAGCGCCGCCACGAAGGCCAGCAGGCCGCCGATCTGCAGAAGCCACAGCCACGGGTCGAGCGAGGCGGTAGCGTATTTGAGGCTGATATCGAACACCGACACGATGCCCACCCAGCCGGCCAATACCGCCAGGCAGGCCGCAGCCGCAATGCGTGTGGCCAGCGCCGCCTTGCGCGCCGGGCCGGTCAACACATGCTGCAGCTTGAAGCGGCGGCGCACGATCCAGCCGGCCGGCATGGCCAGCACCGCGAACACGAATACGGCCAGCGCCGCGCCAACGGCCGGCAGCAGCCAGGCGCCGTTCTTCCCGGCCGGGACGGGTTCCATGACCATGAACGGCGACATGAAGTCCATGCTCCAGCGGATTACGCGATCGTTGACGACGTGCGCCGCGAGGCGGTCTTCGCCATTGCGGTCGCGCCAGACGAACGGCGCAATCTCGACCCATTCGCGGGGCCGGCCATTGGTCCCCACCATGGCCGGAATGACGAGCGCACCCTTGTCGTCAACGGCCACCTTGACTTGTCCGAGCAGGTCGAAGATGGCGAAGAAGTTGGTTTCGGCGCGGCGGCTGCTTTCCCACGAGCCGGTCATCATTTGCGCGTGCTGCGCGGCGAGCTTCGCGTCGACGCGCCCATCGGGCGGCAGCGTGGAAGGGAGGTAGCGGTCCGAGAAGTCCTGGAACAGGGCGCTGCGCAGCGGATTGGAGGCGCCTTCGCGCCCGCTGCTGTTGACCGACAGGTACAGGCCGACGCCATCGTCCATGTACAGGTGCAGCGACGTGTGGAACGCTTCGGTGTCGCCCAGGTGGGCGATCACGCTGCGGCCATTGACGTTGGTTTCGAAAAAGCCCAATTCCATGCGGTTGAGCGGCGGCAGCAGGGACGCGGGGTTGATCTTGTCCAGCGAACTGCTGTGCATCGCGTTGGCGGTGGCCTCGGACAGGATGCGCGCGCCGTTGAACTGCCCTTTCTGCAGGTGCGCGATCATGAAGTTGGCCATGTCGGTGCCGCTGGCCGACAGGCCGCCGGCCGGCGCCGAGTTGACGACTTCGAAGCCCAGCGACGGCTGGCCCGGCTTGCTGTAACCGGTGGCCGCCAGCGGCGCCAGTGCAGGCGGCAGTGGCTGGCGGAAGCTCGCGGTGCGCATGTTCAGCGGTGCGAAGATGCGCTGCTCGACATAATCGTCGAACGACATGCCGGCGATGCGCCCGACGATGTAGCCGGCCAGCGACGTGGCGTAGTTGGAGTAAGCGGGCGTGGTGCCGGCGTCAAAGATGCGGGCCGGGACGCGTTCCTTGAGCAGTTCACCGAGGGGGCGGATGTCCGCCTTGTCGTAGACGATCAGGTATTTCACCGACTCTTCGAAGCCGGCGGTGTGGGTCATGATCTGGCGCATCGTGACGGGCTTGCTGGCGCGCGGGGCAATCTTGAAATCGAGGTACCCGTTGATGTCGGCATCCAGATCGAGCTTGCCCTGTTCGACCAGTTGCATGACGGCGGTCCAGGTCACGAGCTTGGAGACCGAGCCGGGCCGGAACAGCGTGCGCTCCGGGTCGACCGGTGTGCGCTTGTCGACATCGGCGTAACCGAAGCCGCGCGCGGTGAGGATCTGGCCGTCCTTGACAACGACAACCACCGCGCCGGGGATGTCGCTCTTGTTCAGCGCGAATGGCATGTAGCCGTCGAGCCAGGTGTCGACATCCGTCTTGTCGAGCGTTTTGCCATTGCCGGCACGGGGCGCGGCAACCAGCGTTGGCGGCGGCCCGGATGGCGCCGTCGCCGCCGGCTTCGTGCCTGCAGGCGAGGGCGGGACGGCCGGGGCCTGGGGCGCCTGCTGCGCGGCGGCGGCGGCGCTCCAGCAGACAACGCTCATCAAGACCATCTTCAGAAATCTCATCAAGGCTCCCTATCCATACGGTTGATTGCGGTCGATCGGGCCAGCCTATAAAATAAAGCTTGATCCGAGTATTTTTCTCTAATTAGAGAAATATCTACCCAATCGGAAACCATGTCAACACTTTATGATTGCCGTCCATGACCTCTGAATCCCCGACCCTTGGCGCGTTGATCCGCGGCCTGCGCAGCCGCAAGGGATGGACGCTGAAAGAAATGAGCGTCAACAGCGGCATCCCGGTCTCCACGCTGTCGAAGGTGGAACACGGCCAGCTGACGCTCAGCTACGACAAGCTGTATCAGCTGAGCCAAAAGCTCGGCATGCGGATGTCGGAGTTGTTTGCCGAAGAAGACAAGGGCGCAGACACGCCGGTGACAGCGCGGCGCAGCATCGGCGACCTGGCCAGTGCGGTGCGGGTGGAGACGCCCAACTACGACTACCACTATCTGTGCGCGGAGCTGCGCCGCAAGCGGATGATTCCCGTGATCGCCCGCATCCGCGCCAAGTCGGTCAAGCAGTTCGGGCAACTGGTGCATCACTCGGGCGAAGAGTTCACGTACGTGCTCAAGGGCGCAGTCGTGCTGCACAGCGAGTTCTACGATCCCGTGGTGCTCAGGGAAGGGCAGTCGATCTACTTCGACTCGAGCATGGGGCATGCGTACCTGGCGCCGGAAGGGTGCGACGAGGCCGAGGTACTGACCGTGATGTCGAGCGAGGATGAGGAGCAGATGCAGGCGATCATGTCGTCGCATGTGCACGAGGAAGCTGACGTACCGTTGGCAGAGCCGAGATCGGCGAAGTTGAACAAGCGCTCCATTAAATAGATTTGCAGGCTTGCGTATCGGCTCGAAAAAGTTATCTTATTTCGGCCTAAAGAATACTTCGGAACGAGAGTTCATGAAGGTCTTGCTGGTAGCGGTCAAAATTTTGAAGACTCGGCCGCCTCACGAATCAGTGGATCGCTGTTTTCTAAACCGCATAAATACGGAGAAGCAGTCGTACTATAATAGCTCTTCTAGATTGCTATTCTTTGATTGCTTGGGGGTTGGCACTATTCTTCATTGGTCACAGCATATCGAACTGTGGCCGTCATGGTATTCCGATGCTCGAAACCATAGCTGGCATCACGAGCCTCCAATCCAAGGTCTGAACAATCTATTCAGGTTTCATTGTGGTAACCGATCTTTTTGCGAAAAAATCGTTAAATACTGGCACGCCAAATTGCTCTTGCTTGGTAAAGGCATTATCTAACTGCAACTCAAGGTTGCGTATTCTCAGAGCAATATGATGACGAACTGCTGAGAGGTTCGCTTCATTCTCACCTAAGGCGAGCCGAATGCCGTCTGTTGGCCATCCCATAGTACTTGAAAATGGCGCATGTGATTGAGATGGTTCCTTATGCAGAGTTCCAGGCCGCATTGTGCAATGCCAAGCTGCCAACTCCGGCTCTAGTTCTACCCCAGTCAGCCAGTTGAGTTCACCTAAAGCACTTCCCTCAGTTTCCACTATGGAATCTGATGCCGAAACCAGATTATCCGCAGTGCGGCGTAATTTTCTAAAATCTTGGGTGATCTCATTAAATGTAGGTATCCCAGGTTTTGGGTCATCGAACTTAATTCCTGGCATCTGCATGTACATCGTGCGAAAGCGATTTACCGAATAGACAAATGCCCAAGCATCCATAAATACATTCGCAAAATGGCTAGGAATTTCGACCGATGAGGTATGTAAAGCCATTTGGGTAAGCGTTTCATATATGCGACCATAAGCAATATCCAAAAATTCTACCGTGTAGCGGAGTCCATCTAGAAATATAGTCAGCTTAGGTTCTAGATTGGCAGGAATTCGGCGCAGTGGTGAGTCTCTGTTGAGTAGTATCGGTTCATGTCCTTGAACTAGAGTGAAATTTCCTGCAGTCCTACGAATCAATCGTTTTGGATCGTCCCATTTGCTTATTGATGGATCAGGTTCACCAGTTAAGTTTTCTTTTGCGGAATCTTTATTTTCAATGCTTTTTCTATTTTTCGATAACGAATTTTCACTTAAGCAGTATGATGCAGCTCGGTTTAATGCGCTACTAATTTCATCAATGGCAGCGTGTGACATTATAGTCATGTCTTTTAATTCATGGATATAACGCCATTTAACGAACGGTGCTGATTCGGATCCTATCGAATTCAGTGCTGTCAAAAATATTTCTATTCTTCTGTCGGTTGCATCTTCAGCTGGATTAATTGAGTTGTTCCTAAACATGCCGGCAATTATCGCCTTGCGCCGGTCAGTAATTTGATTCCACAAATCCTCTAGCAAGTGAACTCTCTTTTTTGAAACTTTCGATCCTTCCGAAATTTCCAGTGTAATAAAAAATTTCAAGAAGAGTTCTATGGCGAAACTTGAACAAACAACTGCTGGAAAAGATAACTCGGGGTGGTTTATCTGCTTGCCTTCCTCACTGATGAGCAGTCCTGAGTAGGCATATGCAGAAGCAATTGAGAAAATTGTCGCGTAGTCGTCAGGAGATTTTCCAGGAATAAGCACGAGCGAGGGGATTGCCGGTTTTTCGTTCATTCTTTCGCACTCCTGAAATATTTCAAGATTTATTCATGTTTAGGTACTAGTTCTGCATTTCTAGATCTACTAAAAACACAGGCATCAGTATCTGATTATTCGTACCGCAGGCAATCCACCGGCAGCAGGCGCGAAGCGCGCCGGGCCGGATAAAAGCCGAAGAACACGCCCACCGCCGTGGCAAACCCGCACGCCACCATGACCGCGCTGATGGTGAGATAGACCTCAAAGTCCGCAAACTTCGTGATCAGCGCCGCACCGCCGGCTGCGATCGCGATGCCGACCAGGCCACCGGCTAGGCAGATCACCACCGCCTCGGCCAGGAACTGCATCAGCACGTCGTTGGGCCGTGCGCCGATGGCCATGCGGATGCCGATCTCGCGCGTGCGCTCGGTCACCGACACCAGCATGATGTTCATGATGCCGATGCCGCCGACCAGCAGCGAGATCGCGCCGATCAGGCCAAGCAGCAGCGCGACGCCGGCCGTGATCTCGTTGGCCGTCTCGGCGATGGTATTCAGGTTTTGCACCCGGAAGTCGTCGGGATCGTCGACGCGGATCCGGTGCCGGCTGCGGATGACTTCCTTGATGTCTTCGATGGCATCCGTCATCGCCACCCCGGGCCGCCCCTGCGCATTGATGTAGTGGACATTCTGGGGAAACGGCGACTTGACCAGGTTGGCGCTGGCCGCCGTGATCGGCACCAGGATCTGTTCGGCCAGGTCGGTGCCGTCGGTCTGGCGGCCTTCGCCGGCCAGCACGCCCACCACCTGGAACGCGACGTTCTCGATGCGCAGGAACTGGCCGAGCGGGTCGGCGCGGTAAAAGAACTGGTCCGCCACCTTCTGGCCGATCACCACCAGGCGCGCGCTGGCGCGCACGTCGCTTTCGCTGAACAGTGTGCCCTGGTCGACTTTCCAGTTACGGATGGTGAACATCGCCGGCGTCACGCCCATGACCATGCTGCTGGCGTTCTCGTTGCCGGCGGTGACCTTGAAGCTGCCCTGCAGCGCCGGCGCGGCGCCGGTCAGGCTGGGCAGCGCATTGAGTGCTTCGGCGTCGTCCAGCGTCAGCACCGCGACCTTGCCTTCGCGCGCACGCTGGGCCGCCGTGCGGTCGCCCCCCGGCATCACGTAGACCATGTTCGTGCCCAGCATCTGCAACTGCTTGCCGATGAAGCGCTGCATGCTGTCGCCCAGTGCCAGCAGCAGCACGACCGACGCGATGCCGATCACGATGCCCAGCATCGTCAGGGCGGTGCGCAGCCGGTTGGCCGCCATCGAACGGAACGACTCGATCAGGACCTGGACCAGGTTCATCGCGCGACTCCCGCCTGGCTGTTCGCCAGTTGCAGGCCTTCGGCGGCCGGGCCGTCGTACAGCACGCGGCCATCCTTCAGGCGCACCAGGCGCCGGCTGTAGGCAGCGACATCGGGTTCGTGCGTCACCAGCACGATCGTGATGCCGCGCTCGCGGTTCAGGGTGCCGAAGCTGGTCATGATGTCGTCGCTTGTGTGGGTGTCGAGGTTGCCGGTGGGTTCATCGGCCAGCAGCAGCGGCGGATCGGTCACGAGGGCGCGCGCGATCGCCACGCGCTGCTGCTGGCCGCCCGACAGCTGGCTCGGGGTGCGTTTGGCAAATTCGCCCAGGCCCACGCGCTCGAGTTCCTGCACCGCGCGCGCCTGCGCCTTGGCGCGGCCCATGCCGCCATAGATCAGGGGCAGGGCGACGTTCTCCGCCACGCTCATGCGCTTGATGAGATTAAAGCTCTGGAATACGAAGCCGATCGTGCGGTTGCGGATGTCGGCCAGTTCGGCGCGGCCCAGCGTGCGCGTGTCGACGCCATTGAGCAGGTAGGTGCCGCCGGTCGCTTGGTCGAGGCACCCCAGGATATTCATCAGCGTCGATTTGCCGGAGCCCGACTGGCCCATGACCGAGACGAAGTCGCCGTGCTCCACGCGCAGGTCGATACCATGCAGCACCGGGGTTTCGACCGCGCCGCTCAGGTAAGTTTTGACGACGCCGCGGATGTCGATCAGCGGCCCGGTCATGGATTGTCCGGCGTGGCCAGAGAGCGGGTGACGACGCGGTCGCCCGGCTTGATGTCGCCCGAGACGACTTCGGTGTAGCGGAAGTTCGACAGGCCGGCGCGGATATCGACCGGTTGCGGGTGGTTCATCGCGTCAAGCTTGTAAATCTTGAACATGCGCGTAGTGTCGCTCGCGTTGCGAAACGCGATGTCATCATCCTTGACCGGCGCTGGCGGCGCAGCGGCGGCGGTCGGTTTGGCGTCCTTGTTACGCTTGCGTTCGGCCTCCTGCTCTTCTTCCGACAGCCGGAAGCGCAGCGCGGTGGTCGGGATGCGCAGCACGTCCGGGCGGTTTGCCACCACCAGCCGCACCTGCGCCGTCATGCCGGGCTTGAGCAGTTCGTCGACGTTGTCGACGTCGAGCACCACGTTGTACGTCACCACGTTCTGCACCACGTTCGGCGCGAGGCGGAACTGGCGCATGGTGGCGGCAAATTCGCGGTCGGGATAGGCATCGACGACGAAGCGCGCCGGCAGGCCGTCCTTGAGCTGGCCGACGTCGGCTTCGGATACGCTGGTATCGATCTGCATCTTGGTCAGGTCCTGCGCGATCTGGAACAGGTTCGGCGTGTTGAACGACGCCGCCAGGGTCTGGCCCAGGTCGATCGTGCGCTTGATCACGACGCCGTCGATCGGCGAGCGGATCACGCTGTTGTTCAGGTCTGCGCGTGCACGGTCGTGCTGCGCCTGCGCCAGCGTCAGGTTGGCCTGCGCGACCTGCATCTCGCGCTTGGACTGGTCGAGTGCGAGGCCGGACAGGAAGTTCTGCGCCACCAGCTGCTCGTTACGCTCGAACGTGGCCTGGGCCAGGCGTAGGCTGGCGCGCGCCGACGCGATATTCGCTTCAGCCTGGCGCACCTGGGCATTGAAGATGGTTGGCTCGAGCTTGAGCAGCACCTGGCCTTTTTTCACGCGGTCGTTGAAGTCGGCATTCAGTTCGGCCACGGTGCCCGACACCTGCGAGCCGACATTGATCAGCGCGACCGGATTGATCGTGCCGGTGGCGGTCACGGTCTGGTTGATGGCGCCGCGATCGACGACGGTGCTGCGGTATTTTGATGGCGGTACGGTGTCGTCCTTGCGCTTGACGACAGCAACGGCAACGGCGACAGCGGCGAGGACGGCAACGGCGATGACAACGCGCTTCCTGGTGAAGATGTTCATTGTATGTATGCCAGATAAATACCAAGTAAAGGCCGAGTTTGATGCACCCGTGCGCGAATGGCAATGCATGGCGCATTGGCAGGCCTGAATTTGGCGGCGAAGCCCCGCCAATTTTGGAAAAAGGGCGCCGCCGATCCGCTAGAATGGCGTATTCCTTTTTTACCGAAGCATCATGACTCAAGACGAACTGAAACAAGCCGTAGCGCGCGCCGCCATCGATTACGTGGTCGAGGGTGAAATCATCGGTGTGGGCACCGGCTCGACCGCCAACTTCTTCATCGACGAACTGGCAAAGATCAAGGACCGCATCAAGGGCACCGTCGCGTCGTCCGAAGCCACGGCAAGCCGCCTGCGCGGCCACGGCATCCCCGTGTTCGACCTGAACGACGTCGAATCGATGGCCGTCTACATCGACGGCGCCGACGAAATCAACGCGCAGGGCGCGATGATCAAGGGCGGCGGCGCAGCGCTCACGCGCGAAAAAATCGTCGCGTCGGTGGCAAAGAAATTCGTCTGCATCGCCGACGGCTCCAAGCTGGTCGAGACGCTGGGCGCATTCGCGCTGCCGGTCGAAGTGATCCCGATGGCGCGCGCTTCGGTGATGCGCCAGCTGGCGGCGCTGGGCGGCCAGCCAAAGTTGCGCCTCAACGCTGGTACCGATCAGCCGTTCATCACCGACAACGGCGGTGAGCTGATCGACGTGGCAGGCCTCAAGATCACCGATCCGGTGGCGCTGGAAGAAAAAATCAACCAGATCGTCGGCGTGATCGCCGTTGGCCTGTTCGCCAAAGCAGGCGCCGACGTCTGCCTGCTCGGCACGGCGGACGGCGTCAAGACCCTGTCGCTGTAACCGGAAACCCGACCATGAATCGTGCGCTGCTGCTGTCCGCTTCTTCGCTCGCTGCCTTGCTGGCAGGTTGTTCTGTCTTTGGCAGTTCGATCGATTTGTCCGAGCCTGCCGTTGCGGCGCCAGTCGCGTCGACCGACGTGACGGCGATCCAGCGCACGCCGTTCAAGGTCGGGGAGTCGTCGCACACGGTCGAAAAGCTGGCCAAGGCGCAGGCCTGCACCAGCACGCAGGGCGCGGGCCTGGTGACCGAGCCGGGGCCGATCGAGGTCTACCGGATGCAGTGCCAGAATGGCCAGGTGTTCATGGCGCGCTGCGAGCTGCGCCAGTGCAAAAAGATGTAATGATTTGATTGAACCCGCAGCCATAAAACGTCATTCCCGCGAAGGCGGGAATCCAGGTCTTATGCGTGCCAGTCCGATCAAACGAAGCGGGTACGCTGGGAAACTTGAATTTCCGCCTGCGCGGGAATGACGGTTTTTAGTGCAGTGGTTGAATGCGGGCGTGTGCTATTTGGCTTACACCGGTGGCGGCACGTAGCCCATCGCCTGGTCGGCGCCTTCGCCGAAGAAGTGCTTCTCCAGCTGCGTCGCCAGGTATTTGCGCGCGCGGTCGTCGGCCAGGTTCAGGCGGTTTTCGTTGATCAGCATGGTCTGGTGCTTGAGCCATGCCTGCCAGGCTTCTTTCGACACCTGCAGGTACAGCTTCTTGCCCATTTCGCCAGGGACCGGTGGGTAATCCAGGCCTTCGGCTTCCTTGTTCAGTTTGATGCAGTGGACGGTGCGGGCCATCGAGTACTCCTGTTATTCGTTCGGTGATTCGGTCATGTAAGACGCGTATTATAAAGTCTTGATCAAGACCTGTGAGCGGCGCTGCCAGTTGTACATGTGCTGCCGGTCTTTCGGCAGGTCGTCCACCGTGGCCGGCACGAAGCCGCGCTTCTTGAACCAGTGCGACGTGCGCGTGGTCATCACGAACAGCTTGGTCAGGCCGGCCGCGCGGGCGCGGTTTTCCATGTGCTTGAGGATGCGCTCACCGTCGCCCTGCGTCTGCGCATCCTGGCTCACGGTCAGGCAGGCCATCTCGCCCATCTTCGATTCGGGGAACGGATATAGCGCGGCGCAGCCGAAGATCACGCCATCGTGGTCGATCACCGAGAACTGGTCGATCTCGCGTTCGATCAGCTCGCGGCCGCGATAGACCAGCGTGCCGTCGGCTTCGAGTGGCTCGATGAGCTTGATAATTCCGCCAACGTCCTCAATTGTGGCCTGACGCAGGCTTTCGAGGTTCTCGTGGCTGATCATGGTGCCCACGCCATCGTGCGTGAAGACCTCGAGCAGCGCCGAGCCGTCCATCTCGAACGGAATGATGTGGGCGCGATCGACGCCGGCATTGCAGGCCTTGATCGCATGCTCCATGTAGAACGCCGCCGAGTCGGACAAAAAGCCCGCCTGCAGCACGGCTTCGGCCATGTGCGACGACAGCTCGCGGATTTCGGTGCCGGCCGCGTCGACGATCATCGGCGTTTCGGTAATGAAGATCAGCTTGTCGGCGTGCAGCGCGATGGCGGCCGATGCGGCGACGTCTTCCAGTGTCAGGTTGAAGATTTCGCCGGTGGGCGAGAAACCCAGCGGCGAGAGCAGCACCAGGTTGTCTTCGGTCTGCAGGATCGGGTGAATTTTCTCGGCGGCGATCTTGCGCGTGACGCCCGTGAGTTCGAAGTCGACGCCGTCGATCACGCCAAGCGGGCGGGCGACGACGAAGTTGCCCGAGACGATGCTGATCTGGGCGTTGGACATCGGCGTGTTGGGCAGGCCCTGGCTGAAGGCGGCTTCGATATCGAGACGCAGTTCGCCGGCGGCTTCTTTCGCGCATTCGAGGGCGGCGGTGTCGGTGACGCGCACGCCGTTGTGAAAGCGCCCCTCGACGTTACGCAGATCGAGCTGTTCGGCCACCTGCGGACGCGAGCCGTGCACCAGCACGATCCGGATGCCCAGGCCAACCAGTAGTGACAAGTCCTGCGCCAGTACCGGTAGTGCGCCGGCAGCAACGAGCTCGCCGGGGAAGGCGACCACGAAGGTCTTGCCGCCGAATGCGTGAATGTACGGCGCGACCGAGCGCAGCCACTGGACGAATTGGGTAGGAGTTTCCATTTGCCGCATTATAATTCGCTGCGCGATGTGCGCACCAAAACCTTGTAAAAATCAATGTCTGAACAGAGTAACAAGCCTTCGCAACGACCGGCGCGCGCCGTAGACGCCACCTCCAACGCTACTCCGGCCCCTGCATCTGCCCAGCCACGTCCACGCCGCGCGCGTGGCGAGGGGCAGCCACGCCAGCAGCGGCCGCCCCGCGAGGACGTTCCCCGCGAGCGCAATCCGCTGCCGCCGATTACCTTCCCCGAAGACTTGCCGGTCTCGGGCCGGCGCGCCGAAATCGCCAAGGCGATCCAGGAGAACCAGGTCGTCATCGTCTCGGGCGAAACCGGTTCGGGCAAGACGACCCAACTGCCGAAGATCTGCCTGGAGCTGGGCCGCGGTAGCCGCGGCCTGATTGGCCACACGCAGCCGCGCCGGATCGCCGCGTCGTCCACCGCCAAGCGCATTGCGCAGGAACTGGGCACGCCGCTGGGCGAGCACGTGGGCTTCAAGGTGCGTTTCAACGACACGCTGCAAAAGGGCGCGTCGGTCAAGCTGATGACCGACGGTATCCTGCTGGCTGAAACGCAGACCGATCCGCTGCTGCGCAACTACGACACGATCATCATCGACGAGGCGCACGAACGCAGCCTGAACATCGACTTTTTGCTCGGCTATTTGAAGCAGCTGATGCCGCGCCGGCCCGACCTGAAGATCATCATCACGTCGGCGACGATCGACGCCGAGCGCTTCGCACGCCACTTTGGCAAGGGCGATGGGGTGGACCTGAAACCGGCGCCGGTGATCGAGGTGTCGGGCCGCCTGTACGCGGTTGAGGTGCGTTATCGCGCGGTCGATCGTGATCCGGTCGCGGGCGTCAATACGCCTAAGCCTGCGCAGGCGTCAGATGCTGCACCGAACCTCGCACCGAGAGCGCAAGCCGCGCGCGACAAGCGCGACCTGATGGACGCCGTGGTCGATGGCGTCGATGAAGTGTGCCGCCTGGGGCAGGGCGATGTGCTCGTGTTCTTGCCGGGCGAGCGCGAAATCCGCGATTGCGCCGAGGCGCTGCGCAAGCACCATCCGCCGCATGTCGAGATCCTGCCGCTGTTCGCGCGCCTGTCGGTCGAAGAGCAGGATCGCGTGTTCCGCACGACGAACGCGCGCCGCATCGTGTTGTCGACCAACGTGGCCGAGACGTCGCTGACGGTGCCGGGCATCCGCTACGTGGTCGACACGGGCCTGGCGCGTGTAAAGCGCTACAGCTTCAGGAACAAGGTCGAGCAGTTGCAGGTCGAGCCGATCGCGCAGTCTGCTGCCAATCAGCGCGCCGGTCGCTGCGGCCGCGTGGCCGATGGCGTCTGTATCCGCCTGTTCGAAGAAGACGATTTCCTCAAGCGCCCCAAATTTACCGAGCCCGAAATCCTGCGCTCGTCGCTGGCCGCCGTCATCCTGCGCATGAAGGCGCTGCGCCTGACGGACGTGGAGACCTTCCCGTTCATCGAGGCGCCGCAGGGCCGTGCAATCGCCGACGGCTACCAGCTGCTGCAAGAGGTTGGCGCGGTCGATGACACCAATGAACTCACGCCCTTGGGCCGCAAGCTGGCCAAGCTGCCGCTCGACCCGCGCGTGGGCCGCATGATCCTCGCGGCGCTCGACAACGGCTGCCTGACCGAGATGCTGATCGTGGCATCTGCCCTGTCGACGCAGGACCCGCGCGACCGCCCCATCGAATACCAGCAGCAGGCCGACGAGAAGCACAAGAAATTCGCCGACGAGCGCTCGGAGTTCCTCAGCTACCTGAAGATCTGGGCCTGGTTCGAAGACGCGATCGAGCACAAGAAAACCAATCGCCAGTTGCAGGAAAACTGCCGCGCCAACTTCCTGTCGCAGGTGCGCCTGCGCGAGTGGCGCGATGTGCACTCGCAGTTGCTGACCATCGTGCGCGAGCAGGGCTGGCGCCTGAACGAGTCGCCGGCAACGTACGAACAGCTGCACATCTCGCTGCTCACGGGCCTGCTGGGCAATATCGGCTTCAAGGCCGAGGACGAGCAGGCCGGCATCTACCTGGGCGCGCGTGGCATCAAGTTCCACATCTGGCCCGGCTCGACGCTGGGCAAGAAGGCGGGCCGCTGGATCATGGCGGCCGAACTGGTCGAAACCACGCGCCTGTATGCGCGCACGATCGCGCAGATCCAGCCGGAGTGGGTCGAGAAGGTCGGCGCGCACCTGCTGAAAAAATCGTGGGGCGAGCCGCGCTGGGAGAAAAAGCAGGCGCAGGTCACGGCGCTCGAACGCGCGACGCTGCACGGCATCGTCATCTACGGCGCGCGCCGCATCAACTACGGCCAGCGCAATCCGACCGAAGCGCGCGAGATCTTCATCCGTGACGCGCTGGTTGCGGGCGACTACGAAACGCGCCTGCCGTTCTACATCCACAACCACAAGCTGGTGAAGGACATCGAGAACCTCGAGCACAAGTCGCGCCGCCAGGACGTGCTGGTGGACGACCAGCTGATCGCGGCCTTTTACGACAGCGAGATCCCGCGCGACATCGTCAATGGCGCCGGCTTCGAGAAGTGGTACAAGGACGTCGCGCGCGAGAATCCGAAGCTGCTGTACCTGAACCGCGAAGAACTGATGCGGCACGAGGCGGCCGGCATTACCACCGAGTTGTTCCCGAAGACGATGACCGTCACCGGCATCGAGATGGGGCTGTCGTACCACTTCGAGCCGGGCAGCGTGCGCGATGGCGTCACGCTGGCCGTGCCGCTGTTCGCGCTGAATCAGATTCCGCAAGAGCGCGCGGCGTGGCTGGTGCCGGGCATGATCAAGGAAAAGGTGCATCTGCTGCTCAAGTCACTGCCGCAAAAGCTGCGCCGCCACTGCGTGCCGCTGCCGGATTACGCGGCGAAGTTCGTCGAGCGCATCCACGCGGCCGGCACGTTCGGACGGGGCGACCTGATCGACGTGCTGATCGCGGACGTGCGCGCGCAGACCGGCACGCTGGTGCTGACGGCCGACTTCAAGATCGAGACGCTGCCGGCGCACATGTTCATGAACTTCAAGGTGATCGACGAGCACAGTCGCCAGCTGGACATGGGCCGCAACCTGGCCACGCTGCAGGCGGAGTTGGGCGGGCAGGCGCGCGAGAGTTTCCAGAAGATGGCCGAGTCGGCGCCCGCGTCGAGCAGCTCGCTCGCGCGGCTGGCCCGGCCTGGCGCAGTTGGTTCGGGCGCAGCGGCTAACGCTGCCGCTGCACCTGCCGCGGCGGCGCCAGCCAAGGGCAAGGGCGCCCAGCCGGCTGCGCCGGCGGTGGCCTCGGCCAAAGGGGCATCGACCAGCAGCCAGCACACGGGCCTGACCGCGTGGACGTTTGGCGACTTGCCGGAGCTACTGGAAATCAACCAGGGCAAGCTGACGCTGATCGGCTTCCCGGCGCTGGTGGACAAGATCACGCACTGCGATCTGGAAGTCTTCGACGACCCGAACGTGGCGGCGCGCACGCACCGCGTGGGCCTGCGCCGCCTGTTCGCGCTGCAGTTCAAGGAGCAGCTCAAGTTCGCCGAGAAGAATATCCCCGGCCTGCAGGGCATGGGCATGCAGTTCATGAGCCTGGGTTCGCAGGAAGACCTGCGCGACCAGATCGTGGCCAAGGCGATCGACATCGCCTGCCTGCAGGATCCGCTGCCGCTCAATGCAGCGCAGTTCAACGCGCGCCGTGACCAGGGCAAGGGCCGCATTGGCCTGTTGATCAACGAGGTGGCGCGCCTGGCGGGCCAGGTGCTGGCCGAATTCCACGGTATGCCCAAACGCGTGCAAACGCTGCCGCAGGCGGTGTCGGCGGACATCATGGGGCAGTTGCAGGCGCTCGTGCACAAGCGCTTCATCGCGGACAACGAGTACAGCCAACTGGCGCACTTCCCGCGCTATCTGAAAGGGATCAATGTGCGGCTGGAGAAGCTGCGCGGCAATCCGACGCGCGATGCGCAGCTGATGGCGGAGTGGCAGTCGGCGGCGGCGCAGTTCCAGCGCACGCTCAAGAATATGGGCTCGAAGAACAACGACCCGCGCATGATCGAGTTCCGCTGGATGCTGGAAGAACTGCGGGTGTCGCTGTTCGCGCAGGAGTTGAGAACACCGATGCCGGTGTCGGCCAAGCGCTTGCAAAAGGTGTGGGAGTCGATGCAGCGGTAATGACGGTGCATGGCTGACAGCTTGGTTGACAGCTTAGTTGTCACCCTGGCGCAGCCATGCAGCGTCGTCGTTCAATCAGCCGATATTGCTGCCCCGGATCCGGCTCAGATCATCGTCGTCGCCCAGGTTGCCGGCGCGTGGATCCAGACTCGCGCCCGAGCCCTGATTGAGCGACGAGTCGCTCATGCTGCTGCCCGATCCGGCCACGCTGGCCGAACCCGCCGAGCCTGCGCCCATGCTGGAACCCATGCTCGAGCCCATTGCGCCGCCGGCGTAGGTGCTGCTGCCGGTGGCCGCGCCGCCCATGCCAGCCGTCGGGACGCCTGGGCCCATAGACGGTGCGCCCGAACGCTGCGGGTCGGTGCCATAGAAATCGTGGACGTCGCCGGCCCAGATCGAGTCAGCCATGTCGGGCCACGCGTCCTTGTCGAAACCGGGCGCGGATTTGAGGCGGTCTTTTTCGACGCCCAGCACGAAACGCTTGTTGACCGTGTCGAGGTGCAGCGCCTGCCATGGCACGGCGAACAGTTTCTCGCCCATGCCCAAAAAGCCGCCGAAAGCCAGCACGGCGTAAGCAACTTGGCCGGTCTGCATGTCGAGCATGATTTCCTTGATCTCACCAAGGTCTTCTTCATTGGCATTGACAACATTTTCGCCAATCAAGGTGTCAGCCCCCATCAGCGATGGTCCCGGACCTGCGATGGAGCTGTCCTTGTACATGCCATATTTGTCGCGATCTGCGTAGCCCATATGTTCCTCCATGTAACGTTGTGAACAGTGCCCCCGGCCAACCCGATCTGGACCAACCGTCGCTCTGTCACGCCATGGTAGGACGCTATTGGATTGGGGCGCGCGCGCCAGCGCTTCGGGCCGGGTGCACTCTCTGGCGATGGCAAAATGCAACAAACAATACTAATGCGTTGCGGAAATACTATTTTTACCGGTTTGCCCTGGATTGATCGGCTACATTGATGGATCGACAGGAATACGTTAATGGCAATTCTCATCCCATCACTCAGTGCCAGCACGGCGCGCATGACCTCTGGTGAACGGCGCTTCGCTGTGCGCCTCGAAGACAAACTCGAAGATGACTACCTGTGCTGGTATGACGTGAGCATCGGCGCGCGCAACCAGCATCCCGACTTCATCGTGTTTCATCCCGCACGCGGCTTGCTGGTGCTGGAAGTGAAGGACTGGCGCCTCGGCACCCTGGTCAGTATCGACAAGCAGCACGCCGTGATCGTCACCGATGCCGGTACCAAGCAGGTCTTGAATCCGTTGGAGCAGGCGCGCCAGTATCTGTATGCGGTCACCAACAAGCTGGAGGGCGATCCGATGCTGATCTGGCCATCGGGCAGCTTGAAAGGGAAATTTTTCTTCCCCTATGGTTGTGGTGTGGTCCTGAGCAATATCACGCGCAAGCAATTTGACGATGGGGCGTTGGGCGAGGTTCTTCCGGCGCACCTCGTTATTTGCCAGGACGAGATGACGGAGAGTGTGGATGACGAAGCGTTTCAGGCACGGTTATGGGGAATGTTCCCCATCAAGTTCAAGATGAAGCTGTCGTTGCCGCAAATTGACCGTGTGCGCTGGCATATGTTTCCTGAGGTGCGTATTGGCGTTCAGGCAGATCCTTGCGAAGAACATGGCCAGATCAGTACGGAGATCCCGGACCTCATCCGTGTCATGGACCTGCAGCAAGAGCAGCTGGCGCGCAGCCTGGGGGAAGGACATCGCGTGATTCACGGCGTGGCGGGTTCGGGCAAAACGCTGATCCTGGGTTATCGCGCCGAGCACCTCGCAAAGCTGAGCCAGCGGCCGATTGCGATCCTTTGCTACAACAAGACGCTGGCCGCCAAGCTGGCCGCCATGATCGAGCAAAAGGGGCTGGGCGATAAAATCGTGGCCATCAATTTCCACGCGTGGTGCATGCGCCAGCTTGACACCTATCACGTCGACAAGCCCGCCAAATCAGCCGATCTGGATGCTTATTTCGAGGCGTGCATCGATAGCGTGATCCGGGGCGTGGACAGCGATCTGATTCCTCGGGGCCAGTACGACGCTGTACTGATCGACGAGGGACATGACTTCAAACCGGCCTGGTTCAAACTGATCGTTCAAATGGTCAATCCTGAAACCAAGTCGCTGCTGGTCTTGTACGACGATGCACAGTCGATTTATCACACGGCAAAGAAGCTGAAATTCTCGTTCTCGAGTGTCGGCGTGCAGGCGGCAGGGCGCACCACCATCCTGAAACTCAATTATCGGAACACGGCCGAAATCCTGGCGGTGGCGCGCGCCTTTGCCGCCGAGCTGCTCACCGCGCACAATACCGAGGATGATGAAGCGCCCACGGTCCAACCGATGAGCACAGGCCGGCATGGACCGAAGCCGATTCTGGTGCAACTGCCAAGTCTACAGAATGAAGCTGAATTCCTGGCCGATAAACTCGTTGCGGCCAGCAAGACTGGCACGCCATGGGGCGAGATGGCGCTGATCTATCGGCGTTATGGCGTCGGTAAAGTGCTGGCCGAGGTGCTGAAGCGCCGCGACATTCCGTTTCAGTGGCCACAGGTAAAAGGCGCGGCATTTTCGCCGGTACACGACAGCGTCAAAGTGATCACCATGCACAGCAGCAAGGGGCTGGAGTTTTCACTGGTGGGCATTCCCGGCCTTGGCGCCGAGTTGAAAGAAGAGGATATCGTCGAAGACGAAGCGCGCCTGCTGTATGTGGCAATGACCCGCGCCACGCATGAGCTGGTGATGACTTGCGATGGCATCACACCTCATACAGACAAGCTCAAACGCGCAATGACTGTGCTGGAAACGATGTGAGTGTTGCGCAATCGCACGGCCTTGGAGTGGCCTGATGCCAGCAGGTAAGACTATGCGAACCAGCGTACAGAAGAGCTAGGCGGCAATGGTTAATCTGCAAAGCAATACTTTGGAGAACAATCATGACCGTCACCTCACGCTGCAACAACGCGGGGCCGCTGGGCCGCCGGATCCCGACCCGCCCGTTCGCATCGCTGCTGGTGCGTCTGCTGCGTCGCCGCTGAGCACGCAGGTTGTCTAGTCCACCCGGGGAGACCGGGCGGACATACTAGTGGGCGCTTACGGCTGCCCGCCACCACCCGCGACGCCATACACATGGCCGGTGGTGTAGCTCGATTCATCCGACGCCAGCGTGACGTAGGTTGCCGCCAGTTCGGCTGGCTGGCCTGGACGCTTCATCGGCGTGTCTTCTCCGAACTTCGCACGACCCTCCGGTGAATTGCCGCCCGCCAGTTGCAGCGGCGTCCATACCGGGCCCGGTGCCACCGCATTGACCCGAATTCCTTTCGATGCCATCTGCTTGGCCAGCGACTTGGTGAATGCCACCTCGAACGCCTTGGTCGACGCATAGTCGAGCAGTTTTTCCGGCGGATCGTAGGCCGTTTGCGACGACGTGTTGATGATCACGCTGCCTGGCTTCATGTGCGGAATCGCTGCCTTCGTGATCCAGAATACCGCATACACATTGGTCTTGATCGTCCAGTCGAACTGTTCGCTGGTGATGTCGAGGATCGAATCGTGGTTCTGCTGGCGCGCAGCATTGTTGACCAGGATGTCCAGGCCACCGAGTTCGCGCACGGCGGTTTCCACCATCTTCTTGCAGAACGCTTCATCGCGGATATCGCCCGGCACGGCCACTGCCTTACGGCCGGCGTCGCGGATCAATTGCATCACTTCACGTGCATCCGGCTCTTCCGCCGGCAGGTAGCCGATCGCCACGTCCGCGCCTTCGCGCGCGTACGCGATGGCGGCAGCGCGACCGATGCCCGAATCACCACCCGTGATCAGCGCCTTGCGGCCGGCCAGGCGGCTACTGCCGCGATAGGTGGTTTCGCCATGGTCAGGGCGCGGTGTCATCTTGCTGGCCAGGGCAGGCCATGGCTGATCCTGATTCGGGAACGGTGGACGCGGATAGCGCTTGGCCGCTTCGCGCGCGGCGCCTGCGGCCGGCTGGTTACCACCTGCGGCTTGCTGGGCCAGGGCCGGCACGGCGGCGGCCGAGGCGGCGACGCCGGCGGCCACGGTGCCGACGAACCGGCGGCGCGATGGCGCCATGTCTTGCGTGTTCTGGTTCTCGATCTTCTTGTCTTCCGAATGCATGCTTGCTCCTTGAATGTGGTGGCAGGGTGCCGATAGCGGTCACGACGTTGATAAAGATGTTAGTCGTTATCGAAAAGCCATGGTGTTCGGTAGCGGTGGAGCAATGTCTTGGAAGGGGAGTGGAAGGCGCCTGAACGGAGCTGATGTGCATCGCGATGAGGAAGATTGAACCGGAGCGCCAGGCAAGTGTCGAACTCCGACTATGACAAGGGAGGCACCGTGATATCTTTCAGGTTCGTGAAATCAGGCCCGCATCGCGTATTGCTCGATTATCCCCGGCCGGTCAGGGCAATGATGGTCCCGCAGCCGCAGGGGAGCCTTGACCGGCTCGCGGCCCTCATCGCAGACAGCAGGTCGACAGAGCGCTGCTGCCCGCATTGCGCTTGCCGCCAACTGAACCGGCATGGCCAGGCCAATAACCGCCAGCGCTTTCGCTGCCGCCAATGCCTGCGTACATTCAACGACCTGACCGGTACGCCACTGGCGCGGCTCAGGCTGCGCGAGAAGTGGCTCGATTACATTGTCATGCTGCGCGAAGCCAGATCGGTTCGGGCAGCAGCGGCGCAGGTTGGCGTGCACAGCAATACTGCGCTGCGCTGGCGTCATCGGTTTCTGGATGAGACCGATAAAGAACGGTTGTGGCCTACTTATAAACTTCGCCACACACTTAAAAAGGCCGGCACGAAGCAATGAAGTCCGCCACCACAGCAGTGGCTCAGGTGTACTGCACCGGAGCCGCTTGCTGCACCGTTGCCGCTTGTTGCGACATTGCCGTTTCAGCGGCATGCAGATTGATCTCGAATTTGTCGCAGCTTGCAGCAATATGGCTCGTCATGGCATAAATCAGGGTAGCCATGCCGGTCATTTCGAGTCCTTCCTCCACCATGACGAGCACGTTATAGAGCAGACTGTCACCCTGGCTTTCCATGACACTGCCGTTGATCAGTTCCATACCGAGGCAACCGCCGAGGAACAGGCCTGCCGCCAGGATCATTCGACGGCGGGTGGCAGCTGGCAAACGCAACATGAATTTAAGGAAGAACAGCGAGGCGGCGAATGCGCCTATCAAGCCAGGCACGACCCAGCTGTAATACATCAGTCCGAGTTGCGCGCCATTTGCCGGATCGGAGCCTCCCAACATCGCACGCATCGGTCCGGTCATTTTTTCATGTACCTGGAAGCATTCGTCGTAGGACAAAAACAGGAAACCGACCGCCAGGACGGTCCAGTAGACGGCATCCCGGTCACCGCGGTTTTTCGCGTCCAGAGCAATCAGGGCAAACAGGGCGGCACTGCATAGTCCGAGGCACACCGAGAAAAACGTTGGAACATTACCTTCGGCATCGACATCAAACAGGGGAACCAGACCATGGGCGACATCGTGTCCGAACCCCAGCCGCAGGACAAGGCCTGCCGCGTGCGCGCATAGCAGACAGATGATGATCGTGCCCAGAAAGTGGACAACCGAGCGGGGACTGCCTGATAAGCGAAAGTCGGGCATGCTGTTTTCTCCAAAATGATCGCCAAGCAATTTCTGTCCGAACGGCAGGAACTGCACACTTTTATGACAGGACGATGACAATGCTGTTATGGAGATTACATTAATAATTAGACATCGTAAATAATATATTTTTTGTATTTTTTTAGAGACGACAAGGCACTGGTGGGGTGAGCAGCATGACGAGTTGTCAGGGCAATGCGATTGCTACGGCAAGCACAATGCCGACGCAAAGGCGCAGTCAGTGTTATCTGTTGATGACGCTGATAGCAATGCGGAGCAATTGTTCTGGAAAAATAATTCGCTCTCCATCCAACGCCCAGCGCCAGCCCAGGTAATTGGGCAGGTAGCGCGACGCCACGCCGCGAAAGCGCTGTAGCCAAGTCTTGAAACGCTGATGGTAAGCGTTGACGTTCTGCACGTGGATGGCAAGATTGCCCAGTCGCCTCGCACGCACACCGGCGCGCAGGTTGACCGTCTCGTGCGCGATCCGATGCTTGCGTGCAAATGCGCGGTAGGCCGCATGGCTGTCACTGACCAGCAAAGCCTGCTTATCGAGCCTGGGCAGCAAGTTACGGTCGAGTTGTGCAGCCGTGAGTGCACCGCGGCCAGTAACGGCATCGACCGTGCGTCCCTCGCGGTCACGGGCGACCAGGATGCAGTCGAGTTTGCTGGAAATGCCCGGTGTGGCAGCGCGGCCGCCGCGGCGGCGCGGCGGCCGGTCAAGTGTGCGTGAACCTTTTTGTGATTCGAGCAGAAATGTTTCGTCAGCCTCGACGATGCCATTCAGGAGTGCGGGGCGGTCGAGCTTGACCCAATGCAGGAAGCGGTGGCGCCAGCGGAAGGCCGTGGTGCGGTGTACGCTGACTCGGTCTGCCGCCTTGCGTACGGGGAGTGAATCGAGCAGCGTCTGCGAATACGCGAGCCATTTGGCCTTGAGCCTGAGCCGCGCCAGTGGCGTACCGGTCAGGTCGTTAAAGGTGCGACCGCAAGCACAGCAGCGGTAGCGCTGCAAGTCGTTGGCGAATCCGTGCCGGTAGCAACGCTCGTTGCCGCATCTGGGGCAGCGGCGGCCTGGCGCTCTGGCCTCACTGATGAGCGCGACTACCTGATCGAGCCCGGCTGCAGGATGCAGGGCATCAAGCACTTGCCGGCGCTGGGGCTGGTTCAGCGAAGGCAGTTTTGCGAACCAGTCCTTGAAACGCGGCGCTTTCATGATCGACTCCTGACGCTGGGGACAGGGGTTGGACCACTGGACTGCTCGTCAGTTCAAAGCTAGTCTCTATTTAACGCTGACTGCGCCAAAAAAAACGGGTGACCCGGCAAAGCCGCGTCACCCGTTTCAGGGCACTACCAAATCGCTGACAATCAGTCGACGGTCGCGCCGCTGTCTTTCACGACTTTCGACCATTTGGTGGTCTCAGCCTGGACGAACTTGGCGAAGTTCTCAGGCGTGTCGCCCACGTACTCGGTGCCGGTGTCGGCCAGCACGCGCTGGAAGTCAGGCGACTTCATGACCTTCTGCGTTTCGGCGTTGATCTTGTCGACCACGGCCTTCGGCGTCTTGGCTGGCACGAACATGCCGTACCACGCATACGATTCGATTGGCAGGCCAGCTTCGGCGAAGGTTGGTACATCCGGCAGCAGTGGCGAACGCTTGTTGCCCGAAATGGCGATTGGCTTGACCTTGCCGCTCTTGATGTGCGGCATGATCGCGATGGTGCTGTCGAACATGATCGGAATGTGGCCGCCCAGCAGGTCGGAAATCGCCGGCGCCGAACCCTTGTACGGCACGTGGACCATGTCGAGCTTGGTCACGCCGCGGAAGATTTCACCGGTCAGGTGTTGTGGGGTACCGTTACCGGCCGATGCGTACGAGAACTGGCCGTTCTTCGACTTGATCAGTGCCAGCAGTTCCTTGACGTTCTTGGCCGGGACCGATGGGTGGGCAACCAGCACCAGCGGCGCGCGCAGCAGGTTGGTGACCGGGATCAGGTCGGTCGCCGGGTTGAACGCCATTTTCTTGTACAGGCTCGGGTTGATCACGATTGGTGCGCTCGAGGTGATCAGCATGGTCTGGCCATCGGCCTTGGCGCGGGTGACCGCTGCCGAACCGATATTGCCGCCGCCGCCGCCGCGGTTATCGATGACGAACGACTTGCCCAGCGCGGTCGTCAAGCCTTTGGCCAGCGGGCGCGCCGCGATGTCCGACGGGCCGCCTGCCGGCCATGGCACGACGACGGTCACGGTGTCGCTTGGCCACGTTTGGGCGAAGACGCTGGTGGAAAGAACGGTTGCCGCGAGAGCAAAGACAAGGGTTTTTCCGCTGGATGGGAAGACGCGCATGGTGTTGTCACCTCTATATAGTTGATTTGTTCCGATAACCTGCTCAGACGATTTTACACGAAGGGTCAGGCCGCTTGCGTCATCGCAGGTGTAATCTTTTGTTTCTAAGTGGGAATTTTTTACAACAGATTATGGCGTCGTGACAGGCTTGGCCTGCCCGGTGCTTGCCTCCCACACGACCGTCGGCGTCCAGCCGGTGGCCAGCAGCGTGGCCTGCATCACGGTGGCGGCGTTGTCCCTCGCGGTATTCAGTATCGTTGGCTGGCTGCACGCGGTCTGCACCGCTTTCTGCGCCGTGGCCAGTACATTGTTCATGGCCGTGGTGCGCGTTTGCGCCGACGGAATGAACGCCTGCAAGCCCTGGTCGGTGATCGCATAGAAGTACGAGCCACCCTTGTCGCGCGGTTCGTGGTTGATGCGCGCCTGCAGCGGCGAGGGCGCCGGCAGCACGACCGTCAGCGTGCGCGCCGTGTTGTCGATATCTTCGTAGCGCGCCTGGCGCAGGTCGGTGGCCAGCGTGCAGTCGCCGCGCGCGACCAGCAGCACGCGGGTGCTGCCAAGCCGGACTTCCCATTGCGACCACGGGATGTCCACGGCATTCGGCTGCGTGAATTCGATCACGTCCGAATAATTCATCTTGAGCGACACCAGATGCCCCATCTTCTCGAGCGACACCAGCGGCGGCGGTGCGGGCGCTTCGTCGGCCGGGCGCTTGATGAGCGCGAAGGTAATGGCGGCAGCGAGGACGGCGACGAGCAGGATGGGCAGGTGTTGCGATGGTTTCATGGGCGGCAGGGGCGGGTGCGTTGGCGGAGTCGGCGGCCAGTCTATCCGATCCTGTGGATGGCTGTCGTTCACCGTGCGCCATGATTACCTGCGGCATAATGGTGTCATGACAGGAGGAGCCCATGCCAGGTCTTACCGATGCCGCTGTTCTCGACGCGTGGTCGCGCAACGTCGACCCCTGGACCACCGCCGTGCGCGGCGGTGAAATTGAAACCCGCACGCTGGTCACCAATGCCGCCATCGTCGATGCAGTGCGCAGCCTCGATCCGGCCACCGGCATCGATCTCGGTTGCGGCGAAGGCTGGCTGGTGCGCGCGCTGCCGGGCGTGACGATGGTCGGCGTCGATGCGATTGCCGCGCTGGTCGAGAGAGCCAATGCCGCTGGCGGCGGCGACTTTTGCGTGCTGTCGTTCGAGCAGATCGCGCAGGGCCGGCTGGCGCTGGCAGTCGATGTCGCGGTCTGCAATTTCTCGTTGATCGGCAACGAGGCGGTCGATGGCCTGCTGCGCGCAGCGCCGACCTATCTGCGCGAGGGCGGCTCGCTGGTCGTGCAGACCGTGCATCCGCTCGTGGCGTGCGGCGATGCGCCATATGTCGACGGCTGGCGCGCCGGCAGCTGGACGGGCTTTTCCAGCGACTTCGCCGATGCGCCGCCGTGGTACTTCCGCACGGTTGCGAGCTGGGTCGCGCTGTTCGCAGCAAACGGGCTGCGGGTCACCGCCATGCGCGAACCGCTGCATCCGCGTACCGGCAAGCCTGTTTCGCTGATCCTGATCGGGCAGCTGGAAGCGTGATGCGTGGCTTGACGTCGCCTAGCGCAGCAGCTTGAGCCCCGGCGGCAGTGCGTCGCCCAGCATGCGCGCTTCGCTGGCCTGATCCAGTTCCACCACATCGCGCACCATCGCCGTCCATGCCGGCGGCGCGCCGCTGGCCGCCAGGCGGCGCAGCACGTCGCCGCGCACCGCATCATCGATGTCGCGCGAGCGGTCGCCCGTCATGCGCGCGATGTGGGCGGCGGCAAAGCCGGCCGGCTCCACCTTGCGCCAGTCGAGCAGCAGGAGCTGGCGCAGCCAGCCTTCGGCCACGTCGGCCGGCGCCACTTCGTGTGCGCTCGACTGGAACGACTGGCGCGCACCCACGCGGCCCAGCGCCCACAGATAGCGGCCGGAGCGCGCGCTGGCGCGGGCATCGAGCTTGCCGCCGGCGGGGATATCGGCGATCTGCTTGAACAGCCACTCCCCGATCTCGGCCTTGTAGGCCGACGGGATGCGTTCGAGCGACGCGCCCACGCGCAGCAGGTCTTCTTCGCTGCCGTCGACCAGCGTGACGGGGCGCCGGCCACGCTCGGCGGCATCGGCCTGCAGGTTGAAGGCGAAATCGTCCAGCACGCGCAGTTGCGCGTCGAGCGACAGGCCGCCGGCCACGCGGCGCCACAACGTCCACCATTCGGCGCGCACCTGGCTGTCCTTGTGGTGCTGCACGCCCGCTTCGAACAGGGCCCACAGCCCCTCCATGCGCCACTCGTCGAGCGGGTGGCCGAAGCCGGGGCGCAGGCTGTAGCCGGCCAGGTTCAGCCACGCGCGCTCGTGCTCGACCGAGCGGCGTCGGCCTTTTGCGCGCGCCATCAGGGCGTCGAACAGGCGGCGCAGCAGCGGTGTGGTCCAGCTTTCGCGTGGGCCGAGCAGATGTTCGAGGCCAGCGCGCAGTTGCTTGACTTCTTTCGGCTCGACCTGTTTCGAGCGGGCGCCGAACACGCGCTCGATCTTGTCGATTGCTGCGTCCAGGTTTGCGGGCAGGGCCTCGTCCGGTGCGTCGATATCGCCGTCACCATCGCTATTGCCGCGCAACTGGAACGCCAGCTGCCAGCGCCCGCCGCCGTCTTCGGCGACGCAATGCACTTCGAGCGAACCGGTTTCGCTCAGCGTCGTCACCAGGTGTACGGGAATCTCGGCCGTGGTGGTGGACTTTGAGGCGCGCAGTACTGTCGCAATCGGCGGCAGGCGCACCACGTCGGCCAGGTCGAGATCGACCAGGTCACCGGCCTGTGGCGCCGCGCCGGCATCGGCAATCGTCGAGACCAGGTGAAAGCGCACCGGCCGGCCGACGCGCAGCGCGAAGCTGCGGTTTGCCAGTGTGACTTCCGTGGCGGCCGGCGTGCCGCGTGGCAGCAGGCAGACCGCGTGCAGCAGGCCGGCGCGCGCCTCGCCGTCGAGGAGCAGGTAGTAGTTACGGGCCGCACCGCTGTCGATGGCCGGCGCCAGGCCCTGGCGCGCCAGCGCGTAGGCGACGCCGCCACGGGCGACGGCGATATCGGGATTCTCGTTGTGCAGCACGCGTAATGGCGCGTCACGCCAGCCGCTCAGCGTGTCGACCAGGCGCCGGGCCAGTGCGGCGCCCCTGAACACGCCGCCGTTGAGCAGCACGGTGTCCGGAATCGGGATCGCGCCGCCTTCCAGGCCGAGCGCCTCGCGCGATGCCGCCGCATGCTGGCGCAAGAAGCTCGCCAGATGCCGCGTGATGGCCGGGTCGCTCGCATACGGCAGGCCGAATTCGACGATGCCGGCGCGGGCGCGCGTCGGTTCGTCCTGCGCGGCGTTGAGTGGTAAAAAGCCATCGAGCACGATGCGCTCGATGTCGCTGCGCAGCAGGTCGGCCTTGCGGGCCGAGCCAATCAGGCGGCTGCCGGCGCCGAGCAGCGTGACGGCGACCGACTCGGGCGCATCGTCCGCCAGCAGTTGTTCCTTGACGGCGCGGCAGCGTTCCGTGAGCTGGGCCAGGCGCGCGGCCGACAGGCGCGTGCGTGCATTGTCATTGTCATTGTCGGCGCCGGATTGCCCGGCCATGCGCGCCTCGATCAGGTGCGCCAGCGCCAGGTCCATATTGTCGCCACCCAGGATCAGGTGGTTGCCCACGCCGATGCGGGTCAGGTGCGGCTCGCCATCCTTGGTATCGACCTTGACCAGGCTGAAGTCGGTGGTGCCGCCGCCGACGTCGGCCACCAGCACCAGCCGCGCATCGCCCAGATCGTCGGCCAGGCTGGCGCGATGGCGGTACAGCCAGTCGTACAGCGCGGCTTGTGGTTCTTCCAGCAGCGCGATCTGTGGCAGGCCGGCCAGCCTGGCCGCTTCGAGCGTCAGCGCACGGGCGCCTTCATCGAACGACGCCGGCACCGTGAGCACGATCTGCTGGCGTTCAAGGGGTTGTTTGGGAAAGCGCGCATTCCATGCGGCGCGCAGGTGCGCAAGATAGCTGGCACTGGCGGCCACCGGTGAGACCTTGGGCACGTCGTTGTCGACGCCCCACGGCAGGATCGGCACCATGCGGTCGACGCCGTCGTGCGACAGCCAGCTCTTGGCGCTCGTGACCAGCCGGCCCGGCGTGGCCGCACCGAGCACGCGTGCCAGGCGCCCCAGCGCAACGTGCTCGACGCCCGCGACGTCCGGCTGCTGCCAGGGCAGTTGCAGGGCGCCCGGCGCCAGTTCATCCGGCCCCGGGTGGTAACGCATCGACGGCAGCAGCGGTGCGCCGGCCACTTCGCCGGGCGCCACCAACTGATCGATCTGGAATAACTCGATGCCGCCCGGGCCATTACGGCCATAGGCCAGCACCGTGTTCGTGGTGCCCAGATCGATGCCGACGAGCCAGGTCACTGGACCCCGGCCGCCGTACGCACGTCGAACTCGATCTTCCAGCGCTGGCCGTCACGCGCCACTGCCAGCAGTTCGAGCGTGCCGGCGTCCGTCGCCAGCGCATGCAGTTTTACCTGCACGACATCACCTGCTGCGCGGCCATCGGCCGGCAGCGTGGCCTGGATCTCGTTCATTTCGTGCAACTCGTCCGGGCCCCAGAATTCGAGCACGTCGCCGATGCGATCCTGGCGGCGCGTGGTGGAGCCGAAGAAGCGGAACGTGACCGGCTCGCCGATCACCAGGCCGAATTCCTGGCCCGGCAGTTCGAGTTCGCTGCCTTCTTCCATGCCAAACGGCGCCACGCACAGGGCTTCGAGTGGTGGTTCCATGCCCGGGATGGCCGGCATCGACGACTCGACGCCAACGTAGTACGAGCGCGCCGTACCGCCGCGAATGCGCACGCCGCCGCCACGCCGCGCGTAGCTGAAGTAGGCCGCGCCACGTGCAACCGCCAGATCGAGGTCGGCACCTTCGAGCATGCGGGCCGGTTCGGCGCCTTCCATGTACAGCCAGTCGTTGATGGTGTCCATCACGCGCTGCGCCAGGATGCCCGACTTGAACACGCCGCCGTTGAACAGCACCGCGCTCGGATGCAGGAAGGTATGGTCAGCCGTGACGCGGCCAGTGAAACCTTCGAGTTCGGCGGTGGCGCCGGCCTGGCGCGCGAGGAACGCGGCCAGGTGGCGCGTGATCGCGGCATCCTGCGCATACGGCAGGCCAAGCTGGGTCAGGCCGGCGCGGGCGCGCACGGTCGGCCGCGCTGAAGCTTCCACGCGCGGGAAGAAGCCGTCGGTGATGAAGGCGGTAACTTCGTCGCGCGTGAGTTCGGTGCGGATCGAGCCGCCGATGAGTTTCGAGCCGCGGCTTGGCACCACGATCGGGTGCGTCGTTGCGTTGGCGTCGGCCAGCAGCGCTTCCTTGGCGCTGCGGCAGCCATAGGTCAGCGCGCGCATCTGCCAGGCGTCGAGCTGCGTGCCGTTGGCCGAGAGTTTGCGGGCCACGAAGTGGGCCAGCGCCAGGTCCATATTGTCGCCGCCCAGCAGGATGTGGTCGCCCACGGCGACGCGGTGCGGTTCGAGCTTGCCGTCGCGTTCGAGGATCGCGATCAGCGAAAAGTCGCTTGTGCCGCCGCCGACGTCGACCACCAGGATGATGTCGCCCGGTGCGACCTGTTTGCGCCAACGGCCACCGCTGCCCTGAATCCAGCTGTACAGCGCCGCTTGCGGCTCTTCGAGCAGGGTCGGCGTAAAGCCGGCCAGGCGCGCGGCGTCCAGCGTCAGCTCGCGCGCGCCCGGATCGAACGAGGCGGGGATGGTGACGGTGACCGATTGCTGGTCGAACGGCGCTTCAGGGTGCGCAGCGTTCCAGGCCTGGCGCAGGTGGCGCAGGTAGTGGGTCGATGCATCCAGTGGCGAAACACGGGTGACTTCGTCCGGCGCGTCCGTTGGCAGGATCGCGGCGCGGCGGTCCACGCCCGGGTGGCACAGCCAGCTCTTGGCCGACGAGACCAGGCGGATCGGCGTGGTCGCGCCGCGGTTGCGCGCCATCTCGCCGGCGATCGCGGTTTCTTCAGTGTCGCTCCATGGCAGCGCGCGTTCGCCGGCCGGCAGTTCGTCCGGGTGCGGCAGATACAGGAACGATGGCAGCAGCGGCAGCGCCTCGATCGTGCCTGGCGCAGTCAGTTGCGGGATCGGCAGCACGGCATCGACGGCCTGTTCGCCATCGCTGGCCTGCAGGTCGACATACGACAGCGCGCTGTGGGTGGTGCCCAGGTCGATGCCGATGGCGTAGCGCGGCTCGGCCGCACCGTTCAACGATTCGTTCGATGGGTCGTTCACGATGTCGTTCACAGTTCCACCTCCGCCGGGGCCAGCACGCGCGCATCGTGGCGCTCGGCCAGTTGCGGCAGCGTGACGCTGGCAGCGCGCCAGCCGCGATGGCTCAGGGTGCCGTTGAATGGCGCCGTGCCGACCACGTTGCCGGTCAGGCGCACGCTGGCGGCATCGAAGCCTTCGTTCAGCGTGATACGGGCGCCTTCAGCCTCGCTGCGCACCGGTTCGATCGTGAAGTGCTCGCGCAGCACGCGCGCGCAGCCTTCGTGCACGACGCGTGCGGCGGCGCCGATGTCGGCATCCGAATAGCTGGTGAGGTTTTCGTGGGCGAAGTCGATCAGGCGTGCTTCGCGCTGGAAGAGGCTCAGCAGCTGCAGGGCCGAATCCGGCGTCGGCGCGCGCAGCGGCGTCGGTGCTGGCGCTGGTTTCACGACAGGTGCAGGTGCAGGTGCCGGGGCAGGTACCGGTGCCGGAGCCGCGGTCGGGCCGACGCCGTCATCGCGCACGCGCGCGGCGAATTCGGCGTCGCCGAGCGATTTGAACAGGGCGCCGAAGGCGATCGACAAGCGGCTGAAGAAGCCGGGCAAATTGGTCTGTTGGGTCATGGTTGTTTTGATTGGTCAGTGCGAAAGCGGCGACCCGGCGCACCCGGCGCCAGAGAATGCCGCTCCCAAAAGAGGCGCATGATACCAGCAGGCGCACCGTTGGCGCACTGACAAGACATGGTCAGGGTTGGCCGACAGCGCGCGCGCCGCTCGTCAGCGCTGCTGCGTAATCGGTGAAATCGCCAAGGCCGCGCTTGATGATCGTGACGAGGGCGGGCAGGGGGGCGGCCTGGTAATCCCATTCGGCGCGGCAGAATTCGCCGGTGCGCTTGAGGTTTTCGGCCACGGTCGGCGCGATCCAGCCATGCCCGGCAAGCAGCGTGATGACCTCGCGCTCGTCCTGTGGTGGTCCCAGGCGCGCGCAGCCGATCACGTAGTCACCCATCTCGATCGCCGCTTCCCAGGCCCGGATCACGTTGAGCGTGGCCGCATCCTGGCGCGTGATGTCGTCGGTGAACGTCGTGGGGTCGCGCTCGTATTCTTCGCGGGCGCGGTTGCAGCAGCGTTCGATGATGCCGGCTTTCTTCAGCAGAAGATCGGTACTCGTCTTGGCACTCACTGCGTTGCTCATTAACAACTCCATGATCACGGGGCACGAGAAATATATATGGCGCCAAAGCGCTGATCTACAAGGTGCCGATGCGGTAGACAAAATGAAAAGTTCTTGCCAAGCCCTGTTTCAACGAGTACTGTACGTTTATACAGTACTTGCATTGTTATCACTATCATGAATCCTTCTTCCATCTTTGCTGCACCAGAGGCATTGCACCCATCGCTGTGGCGCGCCTCGCAGCTGGCGCATGCCGACACGCGCTGCATCGACACGGGTCATGCCACCTTGTCGGGCCAGTTGCCGGGCGGTGGCTGGCCCGGCGGCACTCTGGTCGACCTGTTGCTGCAACAACCCGGCATCGGCGAAATGCGGCTGCTGCGCCCGGCGCTGGCCGCCTGCGCATCGCGCCGCATCGTGCTGCTGCAACCACCCCATCCACCCCAGGCGCTGGCGCTGGCCGCGCTGGGTCTCGATCCATCCCAATTGCTGTGGCTGCGCTCGACGCGCAGCGCCGATGCGCTGTGGGCGGCCGAGCAGGTCTTGCGCAGCGGCAGTTGCGGTGCGCTGCTGTTCTGGGCCAACCACGTGCGCAGTGACAGCCTGCGCCGCCTGCACCTGGCGGCGCAGGGTGGCGAAACCCTGTTCTTCATGCTCCGCCCCCTGTCTGCCGCGCAGGATGCGTCGCCCGCGCCGCTGCGCCTTGCGCTGCGTCCGGCCGCCGGCGGCATGACGGTCGACTTCATCAAACGCCGGGGACCGCAGCGCGACGCGCCGCTGTTCCTGCCCCTTGGTTCTTCACTACTGCAACGCCATGCGCCTCTGGATCGGCCTGTATTTGCCCCAGCTACCGCTCGAAGTCTTCAGCCCACGCTGGTGCAATAGCAGTAGCAACGGCGGCGGTGCCGATGGCGCCGATGCTGACAATGCTGCTGCGGGTGATCCCGGCATCGTGGTTCTGGAACAGGAGCGGGTGATGGCGTTGTCGAAGGCGGCGCACATCGAAGGCGTGCTGCCCGGCATGCGGCGTGGTGGCGTGCTGATGCTGATGCCCGATGCGCGCATCGTCCAGCGCAGCCACGAGCGCGAGGCCGAGGCCTTGCAGGCAGTGGCGATGGCGATGCTGCAGTACACGCCGCAAGTGGCGCTGGCCGAAGAAGCCACGCTGCTGCTCGACATCGGCGCCAGCCTGCGCCTGTTCGGCGGCATCCGGCAGTTATGCGCGCAGGTGCGCGCCAACCTGCGCACACTTGGCTTTACGGGCTGCATTGCCTGCGCGCCCACCGCGCGCGGCGCCTGGCTGCTGGCGCGCCGCAATGCGGGGCGCGCGGTCAAGATGGACTCTCTCGTGCGGCGGCTTAATCGCCTGCCAGTGAGCCTGCTCCCACCGGCGCGGCCGTTCGCGGCCTGGTTCGATGGCCTGGGCTGCCGCCGGCTGGACGAATTGCAGCGCCTGCCCCGGCCCGGCCTGCAGCGGCGCTGCGGGCGCGCACTGCTCGACATGCTCGACGCCGCGTATGGCCACAGCCCCGAACTCTTGCAATGGATCGAGCCGCCCGAACGCTTCCAGGCCCGGCTCGAACTGTTCGACCGGCTCGAACACGCCGACCTGCTGCTGGCCGGCGCCCACCACCTGGTGCTGCAAATGACGGGCTGGCTGTGCGCGCGCCAGCTGGCGGTCGAACGCATCCTGCTGCTGCTCGAGCACGAGCGGGGCAGGGTGGCCTGTCCGCCCACGGCGGTCGAGGTAGCGCTGGCCGAACCCACGTGGCGCGACGAACACCTGATGCGGCTGCTGCGCGAGCGCCTGGCCAAGCTCGAACTCGTCGCGCCCGTGATCGGCATCCGGCTCGAAGCGCAGCAGTTGCAGGCGATGGCGCCGCCGACCGACTCGCTGTTTCCCGATCCCGGCGGCAGCGAAGAAGACCGCATGCGCATGATCGAACTCTTGGTCGCGCGCCTGGGCCCTGACAATGTGCTGCAGGCGCTGCCGCATGCCGACTACCGGCCCGAGATCGCCAATGCCTGGGTGCCGGTGCACCAGAAAGTCAGCGCATCGGCGCGCGCCGCGCAGATGCCGCCCGATGTGCAAAGCCTGCCCCGGCCAAGCTGGCTGCTGGCCAAGCCGCTTGCGCTGCTGATGCGCGACCACCGGCCGTTCTATGGCTCGCCGTTGCGGGTGGCGTCCAATCCCGAGCGCATCGAAGCGGGATGGTGGAGCCAGACACAAACGCGCGATTACTTCATCGCCGAAGGCAAGGACCACGCGCTGTACTGGATCTACCGCGAGCGCATCAACGGCTCGGGTGAGGATGCAGCGCCGCGCTGGTTCCTGCATGGCTTGTTCGGTTGAGGCGATGCCTGTCAACGCGTCGCCAGCGCGCGCCAGCGAACGGACCGTTTGCCCCGGTCAGGCATACTTCAGCGATCGACAGTCGATAGGAGAACCCATGAAACCATCCATTCATCTCGCCGCCCTGGCCGCCTTTGCAGTCGCCGCTTCGGCCCACGCCGCCACGCAGCAAACGCTTGAAACGTCCGGCTTTACGGTCAAGATCGTGCAGCAGTGCGAAGAGGGCAACGTCACCTGCGACGACGTGCGCTACACCGGCACCAGCAAAAAAACCGGCAAGGCGATCAAGCTGCGTGGCAAGACCATGCACTCGATGGCAGCCGATGGCGTCACGCCCGGCGCCTTCCAGGGTTACGTATTTCGCTCGGGCCGCGTGAACTACACCGTGTTCGCCGATGGCCGGCTGGTGGTCACCGAGGGCAAGAAGACGCTGGTGAATCAGCGTGGTGAATGGAAGTAGTCCTGGCCCGCACTCGATGAACCGAGAATAGCGTCGACCGGTTAAATCACCATGCTCAATCCGGCGCCAGCAACTGTTCCAGCCGGCGCGGATAGTGATTCAAAAAGTCGCGTGTCACGGCGTAATGTTCCGTGTCCTCATATGCGATCTCGGCAATGCCGTTGCCGTCGAATGCCAGGATCTTCGCGCCAGGGTACGCAAGCAGAATCGGCGAGTGCGTCACGATGATGAACTGCGACTGATCCTGCACCAGTTGATGCATCGCCCGCAACGCCGCCAGCTGGCGGGTGGGCGAGAGCGCCGCCTCGGGTTCATCGAGCAGGTACAGGCCATTACCTCTGAATTTGTCGAGCAGCACACTCATGAATGCTTCGCCATGCGAGCGCGCATGGAGCTGCTTGCCCCCATAGCCGGTGGTCTGCGGCATCCGGTCGAGGTAAGTCGCGAGATTGTAAAAGCTCTCGGCCCGAAGAAAATAGCCGTCACTTGGCCTGCGCGTGCTGCGCGACATCCGAATGTGATCCGCCAGCCGGGTGTGCTCGCCGGACGTGTTCAGCAAGCGGTTGTTCAGCGTGCCGCCTTCGATGCCAAAGCCCAATGCCAGCGCGATCGCTTCCAGCATGGTCGACTTGCCGCTGCCATTCTCGCCAACGAAGAAGGTCACGTCGGCGTGGAACTCGATCGATTGCAATTCGCGCACGGCAGGAATGTTGAACGGGAAGTTATCGAAGCCGACCTCGTTGCCGAAGTCGGGCCACACGCGTTGCAAGTAAGGCTTGGCGCTGAAGCGATGCATGGCAAAAGACGGGGAAGTCGATATATTGATTATCATCGCACACGTTGAACGGATAGATGGCGCCTAGCGGTAGGGTGGACGGCTAGGCCGTCCACGCGGTGATCGTTGGCATCAAATCACCGCACTCGTCCACGCGGTAAAAAACCGACGCTGCCAATTACTCCAGCATCATTGTCCGCGCTGCCTCGGTGCCACCCCAATCCGGCGGATAAATCCCGTTTTTCACAAACCGCCCAAACGATGAATACGGCCACTGCGCTGCACTGGTGACATGACCATGCCTGACCGGGTTGTAATGAATGTAATCGACATGCCGCGTCATGTCGTCGTCATCCCTGATCTGATGCTCCCAGAAACGCCGTTGCCAGATCGCCGCTTCACCACGGCGGCGGCGTGACTCGGTAGGCACGATATCGTCATATTGATCGCGACAGGAAAAGGAAACATGGTGCTTGATCTGTGCCCATCGCGTCGAGATGTCGGTGTCGCCATCCGGCAGCGTCCAGATGCAATGCAGATGGTCCGGCATCAGCACGATGGCGTCGATCGTGAAGGGCCGGCGCAGGCGCGTCCGCTCGAATGCGGTGCGCAAGGATGCACGGATCGCATCGTCACACAGGATGGGGCGACGGCGGAAGGCGACCAGTGTGAAGAAATAAGTCCGGCCAGAGCGGACGCGGCGAAAATGGGACATGCTGCCGAGCGTATGCGGCAGCAGGGGATGATGGGATGTCGCACGTCAAGCGTGACGTGCGCGTTGGATTTGCCGATCGTTGGACGCGTGGATGGCGGAGCCATCCACCCTACTCAGGCGTGGCCTTTGCTCAGCCGATCCTTGAACACGTGGATGGCGGAGCCATCCACCCTACAGCGCCTTGAACAACACCTCGAGGCGATCCTTCGTGCCCGGTATGCGTTCCAGGCGCGGGTAGCGCAGGCCGTCGCGGTAATCGAGCGAGATCGTGCGCAGGTTGTTCCCTTTGCGTACCAGCAGTTCGAGCGGCGCCTTGCCATCCTTGGCCGCGCGCACTGCTGCCTTGAGCACGTCGCCCTTGTAGACACGGTTGTTGACGGCGACGATCGTCGTGTTGGCCGCCAGGCCCGCGCGGAAGCCCACGCCGTCCCAGATCACGCCGGTGATGCCGCCATCGGCGCGCACCTGGAAGCCCAGCGAGTACGTGAAGTCGGTGGTCTTGTTGCGCTCTTCCGCGCCGCGCGCCCCGTCGCTTGGTGTGTCGCCGTAGACCAGCTTCCAGCCGGCGCGTTTGAGACCATCGAGCGGGGCGCCCGGGCCGTGGCCGTCCAGGCGCGAACGCAGGAACGGCGCCCAGTCGTATTTCTGCACCTTGTTCAGGGCGGTCACGACGTCATCGAACGTGTAGTAGGTGGTCTGGGTGCTGCCGTTGTCGATGCCGAAGAAGGCGCGCGCGAAGTCCTGCAGGCCGCGCTGCTCGCCCGACATCTCGCGGATCATCGTGTCGACGTCGAGCCAGATCAGCATGCCCTCGGTGTAGTAATCCTCGCTGCGCTGCCAGTTGCCCCAGCCGATCGGACGGCGCCCGTTAATGATCGGATCGTTGACGGTGTCCTGCACTGCGCGCCAGTCGCGACCCTGGGTGGCGTCGTAGCGCGCCGCGTCGGCTGCCAGTGCATCGCGTGCGTGGGTTTGCGACACCAGGCCCGAACGCGCGGCGAGCACCTTGCCCCAGAACTGGGTCTGGCCTTCGTACAGCCACAGCAGCTCGTTCTGCAGCGGCGTGTTGAAGTTGGCGACATCCTGGCCTGCGGGGCGGCGGAACTTGCCGTTCCACGAGTGGACGAATTCGTGCGGCAGCAGCTCGCGCCCGGCCTCGTTGCGGTTCCACTCGGTGAAGTACCCGAGCTTGACGCCGTTCTCGCTCGACTGCTGGTGCTCGCGGCCGATGCCGCCGAATTCGTCAGAGATCGCAAACAGAAAATCATACTGGCGATAGTGGTGCGAACCGAACAGCTTGAGCGCTTGGTCGACCATCGCGCGGTGCAGCTTGATCTGGTCCGGTTTGGCCTCGAGGTTTTCGGGATTGTCGGCCACCACATTGAGCATCACCGGCTGCTTCGCGCCCGGTGCCAGGTCGATGCGCTTGAAGTAGCGGCCCGCGAACAGGGGCGAATCGACCAGCGTATCGAGATCATGCGGCTTGAAGCGCACTTCGTCGCCGGTGCGTGCTTCGACCGCCAGCGAGCTGGCGAACTGCCAGCCGGCGGGCAGGCGCAGCGTCGGCTGCACGGTGATGCGGCGCGCCTGATAGCCGGCCGGGTACAGCGCCACCGACTGCCACTGCACGCCGAGGATGTCGTCGGTCATCGTGATGCGGCCCTGCGTCGTATCGAGCGGCGACAGGAACTGGTATTCGGCGTCCAGCGTGGTTGCGCCTTCCGGCACCACGACGTGGAACGCATACACGTTGACCGGGTCGCGCTTCCATTCGACCGGCTTGCCGCCGGCGCGGAATTTCAGGCCGGCGAGCTGGGTCAGCGGGATGTTTGGGCCGTGGTTCCCCGGCGCCCACTGCGGATACAGCAGCGTCATCGGGCCAGCCTGAACGGGCATCGACAGGCGCATCCTGAAGACTTGCTGCGACAAGTTGCTCGCGTCGACATGCAGCGCGATCGTGCCGGGATACGGCGCGTCGCCGACGGCGGGAAGCTGAGCCGAGGCAGGCAGGGCCAGCGCCAGGGCCAGAGTCAGGGCCAAAGCGCTCGCCGGACGGGCAGCGCGTGCGAAGAAGGTGCGGGATGCGGTCATGGGAAAAGGCAGGGAAGGGAGGCCGGGCAGTGTAGCACCGCGCGTTGGACTGAATTTTCGCAGATACATGATGCAAACAAAATTTGGAAAAATATTTTAAATTCCGTACTTTGCTTGCCTTGATTTCGCGATGGATGGCATTAGATTGGTACCAGCGGATGCTCAACTGAGGTCCGCACCCTTATCGCTTAACTTTACAAGGATAGACATTATGCGTACTTACGACCTGACCCCTCTCTACCGTTCCGCCATCGGTTTCGATCGCCTGGCCAGCCTGCTCGAGCAACGCGCCGAGTCGCAGCCAAGCTACCCACCGTACAACATCGAACTGGTGAGCGAAGACCAATACCGCATCGTGATGGCGCTGGCCGGCTTCACCCGCGACGAAGTCGAGATCATCACCGAGCGTGACAGCCTGCACGTCACCGGCCGCAAACAGAAGGATGACGCCCAGCGCACCTTCCTGCACCGTGGCATCGCAGCGCGCGATTTCGAGCAGCGCTTCCAGCTGGCCAACCACGTGAAGGTCACCACCGCGTCGTTCGACAACGGCATGCTCACCATCGAACTGGTGCGTGAAGTGCCCGAGGCGCTCAAGCCACGCAAGATCGCCATCGGCGATGCTGCCGGCACCACGATCAGCGGCGACAATGTCCAGGCACTGGAACAGCGCGCTGCCTGAGCTTTGGCACATGATGTGATAACGGTTTGAGCGGAGGGCGCCTGCAGCATCGGGGCGCCCTTGTCCTATCTGGCGGGCCTCGTGTCTGCGCAGCCGCAAACCGTGTGCATTAAGCCGTGTCTAAGGGGTGTTGCCTGTCAACTTAAGTATGGTCTAAGACGGCTGCGCGACACTAGCTTCATCGAATCTCGATCACCGATTCACCGAATTTTCATCAGGAGCACATCCATGTCGAACCCAAGTGCCGTTACTGCCATCACTGCCAAACGCCTGACGCTGGCCCTGTGTGCCGCGGGCGTCATCGGCGGCGCGGTCGGTGCCATCGCTGTCAATCACAACAACGCCACTGCCAATGCTGCCGCGCCTAGCGTGCCGGCTGTCGTCGCGGCCGCCCCTGGCGCTGCACCGGCTGCTGCCGTGGGCGCACCGTCGTCGACCGTGGCGCTGCCCGACTTCACGCGCATCGCCGCGCAGCAGGGCAAGGCCGTGGTCAATATCCGCGTCGTTGGCGGCACCAAGACGGCCGCCCGTGGTGGTGGCGGTGCCGGCGGCATGCCAAGCCTCGACCCGGGCCATCCGTTATATGAGTTTTTCAAGCAGTTTCAGGACCCGCGCTCCGGTGGTGAGCGCGGTGGTCGTGAAGCGCCCGTTTTCGGCGCTGGATCGGGCTTCATCGTAAGCCCGGACGGCGTCATCCTTACCAACGCACACGTCGTGCAGGGCGCTGACGAAGTCACGGTCAAGCTGCAGGATCGCCGCGAGTTTCGCGCCAAGGTCCTGGGCTCCGACCCGCGCACCGACGTGGCTGTGTTGAAAATCGATGCCAAGGGCTTGCCCGTGGCGCCGATCGGCAAATCGAAATCGGTCCTGGTGGGCGAGTGGGTGCTGGCCATCGGTTCGCCGTATGGCCTCGAGAGCACCGTCACCGCCGGCGTGGTCAGCGCCACCGGTCGTTCGATCTCGGACGGCAGTGTGCCGTTCATCCAGACCGACGTTGCGGTCAACCCCGGCAACTCGGGTGGCCCGCTGTTCAACACCCGCGGTGAAGTGGTCGGCATCAATTCGCAGATCTACAGCCAGACCGGCGGCTACCAGGGTCTGTCGTTCTCGATCCCGATCGATCTTGCGGTGCGCATCAAGGACCAGATCGTCGCCACCGGCAAGGTGCAGCATGCCAAGCTCGGTGTGGGCGTGCAGGAAGTCGGCCAGAGCTTCGCCGATTCGTTCAAGCTCGAATCGGTTGAAGGCGCCCTGGTGAGTAACGTTGAGCGTGGCAGCCCGGCCGAACGTGCGGGCCTGAAATCCGGCGACGTGATTCGCACGGCCAACGGCACGCCGATCGTCTCGTCGGGCGACCTGCCGGCCATGATGACGATGGCCAAACCCGGCGACAAGATCGCCATGGACGTCTGGCGCGACGGCAAGCTGGTGCGCATCGATGCGACGCTGGCCGACGCTGCCGATAAACCACGCCGCGGCCAGGTAGAAGACGTGGCGAGCACTGTCGACAACAGCGCCAAGCTGGGCCTGTCATTGCGGCCCCTGGAGCCGATCGAGCGTCGCCAGAGCGGCATCGCTGCTGGCCTGTTAATCGAAGATGCTTCGGGCGCCGCTGAAATGGCCGGCATCGAACCGGGCGACGTGCTCATCTCGGTCAACGGCCGGCCCGTGACGTCGGTGGTCCAGGTGCGCGAGATGGTGGGCAAGGCCAGCAAGTCGGTGGCCCTGCTGATCCAGCGCGGCGGTGAAAAAATCTTCATCCCGGTGCGGATCGGTTAATTGGTTAAGATAGCGTAGCGCCCTCGGGTCGCACTTTTACAACGGGGGATGTATGCGGCTGCTGCTGGTGGAAGACGATACGATGATCGGCGAAGTGGTGCTCGACCTGCTCAGGGCCGAGCACTACGCAGTCGACTGGGTCAAGGACGGCGAGATGGCCGACACGGCCCTGCTGCAGAACCAGAACTACGATCTGGTGCTGCTCGACCTGGGGCTGCCGCGCAAGGACGGCCTCGAAGTACTGCGCTCGATGCGCGCGCGCAAGGACCGCACCCCGGTGCTGGTGGCCACCGCGCGCGACTCGGTCGCCCAGCGCATCGCGGGCCTGGATGCCGGCGCCGACGATTACGTCCTCAAACCCTACGATCTCGATGAACTGCTGGCGCGCCTGCGCGCGCTGCTGCGGCGAGCTGCCGGGCGCGCCGAGCCGATTTTTGAATACCGCAACATCACGATCAATCCGGTCACGCGCGAAATCATGGTCGACGGCACCCAGGTGTCGCTGTCGGCGCGCGAGTGGGCCGTGCTCGAAGCGCTGGTCGCCCGGCCCGGCGCCGTGCTCTCGCGCGCGCAGCTCGAAGAAAAGCTGTACAGCTGGCGCGACGAAGTCTCGAGCAACGCGGTGGAAGTGTATATCCACGGCCTGCGCAAGAAACTGGGCAGTGACCTGATCCAGAACGTGCGCGGCGTTGGCTACATGGTGCCGAAAGCATGAAGATGACGCACTCGCTGCGCGGGCGCCTGCTCTGGTTCCTGCTCGCGGCGATCACGATCGCGGCGGTGGCGCAGGCGACGATCGCCTACCGCACCGCGCTGCACGACGCCGACCAGATCTTCGACTATCACATGCAGCAGATGGCCTTGTCGCTGCGCTCGAGCACACCGCTGTCGAACGACGAAGCGCGCGCGCGGCAAGAGGCCGAAAGCGCCGGCGGCAACGACGACATGGTGGTGCAGATGTGGTCCCCCGACGGCGCCCAGATGTTCCACAGCGTCTCGCGCGCGCGTCTGCCGCAGCGTGCGGTGCTGGGCTTTTCGAACGTGCGCGCCAACAGCACGACCTACCGCGTGTTCTCGATCCAGACCTCGAATCAAACGGTGCAGGTCGCGCAGGACCTGGCCGTGCGCCGCAATATGGCCGGCAATCTGGCCCTGCGCACACTGGGGCCCATCGCGGTCATGATGCCCATCCTGATGCTGGTTGTGTGGTGGGTCGTCAGCGGCTCGCTGCAACCGGTGGCGCGTGTGCGCTCGCAGGTGGCGTCGCGCCAGGCCGACGATCTGTCGCCGGTTTCCGATACCGGCTTGCCCGACGAAGTGCGCCCGCTGGTGCAAGAGCTGAACCTGCTGTTTGGCCGCGTGCGCACTGCGTTCGAGGCCCAGCAGCATTTCGTGGCCGATGCCGCGCACGAACTGCGCACGCCGCTTGCGGCCCTGCGCCTGCAGGCACAAAGCCTGGACCGCGCCGACACGCCCGAAGCGCGCCAGGTGGCGGTGAGCCGCCTGACGGCCGGCATCGACCGCGCGACGCGCCTGGTTGAACAGCTCCTGATCCTGGCGCGGCAGGAGGCCACCGCCGCCGAAGGCATGGCTGCCAAGACCCGGCCGGTGGACCTGGCCGACCTGGCGCGCCGCACGGCCGCCGACCTGGCGGGCGTGGCTGCTGCCAAGGGCGTCGACCTGGGCCTGCAGCAGGCCGACCCGGCCAGCATCGACGGCCAGCCCGACGCGCTGCAGATCCTGCTGCGCAACCTGGTCGACAACGCGGTCAAGTACACCCCGGGCGGCGGCACCGTCGACATCTCGGTGCTCAGCGGCGCCGGCACGGTAGCCGTGCAAGTGGAAGACAGCGGCCCCGGCATCCCGCCGGACGAACGCGAACGCGTGTTCGACCGCTTCTACCGCGTCGCCGGCAGCGAGGCGGCCGGCAGTGGCCTGGGCCTGGCCATCATCAAGGCAATCGCCGAGCGCCATGGCGCGGTTCTCACATTGGGTTCGTCCGAGCGGCTGGGTGGGTTGATGGCGACCGTCACGTTCAAGACGCCGGTACAGACAAGCGTCTAGCAGCGCAGCTCGTGATAACGCTGGCGCAGGCTGAGGGTGTCCTGCGCCAGCGTCTCCCTTGATTCGCGCGCCAGCCCGTGCTGCTCGATGCGTTCGTTGTCGACGATCGCCGCTTCCAGTGCGCGGCATTCGCGCTGTGCTCCAGCATCCAGCGCTTGACGTCGCACTGCTGTGGCGTACTGCTGCTCGTTCATTCCCGAGAGGGGTTTCCAGATACGGGCCATGTTCTCCTGGTGATATTCGCGCGCGACTGTCGCGCCCACGCGGGACGTGCCCGACAGCTTGTCGACACCACGCGCCGGCACCACATCGAGCCGTTTCGCACCGAGGCAAGGTACGTCGGTATAGGCGATCTTGCCGGCCACCTCACATTTGTAGATCGTGCGGCTGGGCGCCGGCAGCTGCGCGTGTGCGGGCAGCGAGGCAAGTAGCAACAACAGCTTGCCAGCGATGGCAGTGTTGATTCTGAATGGGATGGTGTACATGGTGTTTGCCGCCGTGCTGTCAAGCCAGGCAGAATACCGCAGCAGGCAGGGGCAAAATAGCGTTAATTGTCACGCCGACGCGGTGTGCATACTCACGGTAAAATAACCGGTTTGGCGGCTTTTTGTCCGCCTGTTTGCATACCGGGGAACCCATGAACAAGAACATATTGGCCGCCAGCGTACTGGCGGCAACCGCCGGCCTGGCGTCAAGCCAGGACATCGTCAGGATCGGCCACGTGGCCGGGATTACCGGACCGGTGGCCTACTTTGGCAAGGACACCGAGAACGCCACGCGCATGGCGATCGAACACCTCAACGCGCGCGGCACCACGATCGCTGGCCGCAAGGTGACGTTCCAGCTGGTGGCCGAAGACGACGCGGGCGACCCGAAACAGGCCACCAGCGTGGCGCAGAAGCTGGTCGACGCCAAGGTCAATGGCGTGATCGGGCACCAGACGTCGGGCACCACGATTCCTGCGTCGAAGATCTATCACACCGGCGGCATCCCGCAGATCTCGCCATCGAGCACCAGCCCGAAATACACGCAGCAGGGCTTCAATACGGCATTTCGCACGATTGCCAACGATGTGCAGCTGGGCCAGGCCCTGGGCCGTTACGCAACCGGCACCATGAAGGTGCGCCGTGTGGCCGTCGTCGATGACCGCACCGCTTACGGCCAGGGCCTGGTGATGGAATTTTCCAGAAGCCTGCAGCAGCAGGGCGGCACGATCGTCGCGCGCGAATTCACCAACGACAAGGCGACCGACTTCAGCGCCATCGTCACCCGCATCCGCGCCACCAAGCCGGACATGGTCTTCTTCGGTGGCCTGAGCGCTACGGCCGGCCCGATGCTGCGCCAGATGAAGCAGCTGGGCATGAACGTGCGCATGATGGGCGGCGACGGCATCTGCTCGGACGAGATCTTCAAGCTCTCCGGCGGCACCATGCTTGATGGCCAGGTCGTGTGCGCGGAAGCGGGCGGCGTGCGCGGTGAAGGCAAGGCCGGCATGGACAAGTTCCGCGCCGACTACAAGAAGCGTTTCGGCATCGATGTGCAGATCAACGCGCCGTATGCGTACGACGCGACGATGGTCATGGCCGACGCGATGGTCAAGGCCGGATCGGCCGTCCCGGCGAAATACCTGCCATTCCTGGCCAAAGCCAATTACAAGGGCGTGACCGGCCCGGTGGCGTTCGACGCCCGCGGCGATGTGCGCGACGGGACGATCACCTTGTACGAGTTCAAGGGCGGCAAGCGCTCCTTGATCACGGTGACCAAGTAGGGTGGACGGCTGCGCCGTCCACGCGTTCAAACCAAGCCTGCGTAGCCACATCGCGATGACTGTTTGAACGCGTGGACGGGAAACCCGTCCACCCTACGCCACTAGATGCCGGAAAGTCGGCTCGATATTCTTCGCGTGCAGGTGGCGCACGATGTCCTCCAGCGTTGCGTCTTTTAGCAGCAGGCCTGCTGGCGGCGCAGGCGTAGCCACGGACACGGGCGCAGGCGCAGCCAGCGGCGCACTCACCGCGGCCGGTTCCAGCAGCCGCCAAGCGTGCTCGAACTGCTCCGCATCGATACTCTCCAACCCTTCCAAAAATCCAGCCTGGCCGTTCGGCGGCGGCTGCATGTCCAGCCCCGGTTCATCGGCAAACGACGCGCCCATGCCCGGGTGGATGAAGGCGGCCCACTTGCCGGTGCGCGGGTGCAGGCAGGGTGGCAGGGCGACTGGCGCGCGCACCGCGTCCGGCGCCAGCTCGACCTCGGGGAAGTACGCATCGCGCAGGCGTTCGAGAAATGCCTGCGCGCGCTCGGCCGGCACCGGCGTCGCGAGCGACAGCCACAAATAATACGCATCGCCACCCGAGATGCTCACTGCAGGCGCGGGCAGCTTGAGCGTTGTCTGCAGCGCATTGGCGACTTCGCACAGCTTCGTCCAGTGCGCTTCGCTGTCGGCGCCCTTCGTCTTGCGAAACGGGATCATCATCGCGCGCGTCTGGCCGTCGCCGCTCGTCAGGCTGACCGGCACTGCAAGGATGTCGGACGGCAGCACATCGGCGGGAAGATACAGCCGCATCAATTCGGCAATCAGTTTGTGCATGGTGTTCTCGCTGGAAAGCGGGCATTTTGACACATCGCGTACGCCAATACCCTGTGGTACGGCGCCAACACCCATTCTTGCGTGAAAAACCAGGCGATTACTTTTTCGTGGATTTAAAACGATTCTGGCGAAAAAAACATATCGCAGAAATGGCTGTGATATGTTTTCAATCGCTTTTATAAGCAATTGCGCTATTTAAGTTATCGCAAATATTTATCTCGAGAAACGCGCTGAACAAGTGTATGCAATCTGGTTGCAAACACATTAAAAATATCGCATTCTCGTTTCCAGCATTCGATCATCAGAATGCACATTCAAATAAATATAACGGAGACCAGCGTGCATCACACCCTTTCCTCATTTGGAACATGGGCCGTATTGTCATCGGCCATGCTTCCCTCGTTCGTCGCTGCCCAGGCCGCACCCACCCCCGTCGTTTTCCAGAACGCCGCCGTGCACGACCCGTCGGTCATCAAGGTGGACGACATGTTTTATGTGTTCGGTTCGCACCTGGCGGCCGCCAAATCGCGTGATTTGATGAAATGGCAGCAAGTCAGCGACGGCGTCACCGCGAGCAATCCATTATTTCTCAATGGCGCATCGAATGTATTCACCGAGCTGGCCGAAACATTCAGCTGGGCGCAGTCGTCCACACTTTGGGCGGCCGATGTCAAGCGTATGCCGGATGGAAAATTCTATATGTATTACAACGCCTGCAAAGGCGATTCGCCACGTTCCGCATTGGGCATTGCGGTAGCGAATAATATCGAAGGTCCTTATGTCGACAAGGGCATCATTTTAAAATCGGGCATGTGGGGCCAGCCCAGCCATGACGGCACGATCTACGACGCACTGAAACATCCGAATGCCGTCGATCCGCACGTCTTTTCGGATCGCGCCGGCAAGCTGTGGATGGTGTACGGCTCGTATTCGGGCGGGATTTTCATCCTGGCGCTCAATCCCTCGACCGGCATGCCATTGCCGGGGCAGGGCTACGGCAAGCGCCTGATGGGCGGCAACCACGCACGCATCGAAGGCGCTTACGTGATGTACAGCCCAGTCACGTCGCACTACTACCTGTTCACGTCCTTTGGCGGCCTGGATTCGACCGGTGGCTACAATATGCGTGTCGCGCGCTCGCTCAATCCGGACGGGCCGTACGTCGACGCGCAGGGCAACGACATGGCGAGTGTCAAATCCGACCCCACCAAGCCGCTGTTCGACGACGCATCGATCGCGCCCTACGGCGTCAAGCTGATGGGCAGCTTCCTGTTCGAGCGAAGCCTGGGCGACACCGGCACCGGCATCGGCAGCGGCTATGTCTCGCCCGGCCACAACTCGGCGTATGTCGATCCTGCCAGCGGCAAGCACTTCCTGATCTTCCATGCGCGTTTCCCCGAGCGCGGCGATCAGCATGAAATCCGCACGCACCAACTGTTCATGAATGCGGACGGCTGGCCGGTCGTCGCGCCGCGCCGCTACACGGGCGAGACGCTGGGCGCCGTGCGGCGCGAGTTCGTGCAGGGCGACTACATGCTGGTCAATCATGGCAAGGACATCTCGGCCGCCATCAAGAAGTCGCAGCCCATCGCCCTCAACGCCGACGGCACGGTCACGGGCGCCGTGGGCGGCAGCTGGCTGCTCACCGGCAGCAACGGGATCGAGATCCGCCTGCCCGGCGCATCGCCGTACAAAGGCGTCTTCATCAGCGGCTGGGACGAAACGGCCAAGAGCCCTGCGATGACCTTCTCGGCGGTCTCGCGCGAGGGCGTTTCACTGTTCGGCAGCCGGCTGCCGCCACGCACCGAGGCGCAGGTGGTCAATGCCGTTGCCGCAGAACTCAGCCTGGGCAACACGAGCGCCGTCACGGCCAATCTTGCGCTGCCCACGCGCGGCACGCGCGGCGCGGTGATTACCTGGACGTCGTCCAATCCGGCCGTCATCAGCAACACCGGGGTGGTGACCAGTCCGGCCAGCGGGGACGTCAATGTCACGCTCACGGCGCGCATCGCCAAGGGCAATACGGTGGTCACCAAGACCTTCGTCGTCACCGTGCGCAAGGCCGGCGGCCTGCTGGCCCACTACACCTTCGATGGCAACCTGGCCGACGCGAACGGCATCTTCGGCGCTGGCAGCGTGACCGGCAACCGGATCGACGCGCCAGGCGGCAGCATTGCCTTCGAGGCAGGCGTGAAGGGCAGGGCGGCCGTCTTCAACGGCGCGAGCGGCGTGAGGCTGCCCAATGGCCTCATCGCGAGCCAGAACTACAGCGTCGCGCTGTGGCTCAAGCCGGCGGCACTGACGGCGTTTTCCACGACCTTCTTTGGCGCGCGCACGACCGAATCCTGGGTCAGCCTGCTGCCAATGGGCCATGGGGGCGTGGGCGGCGCATCGATGCTGTGGTCGGGTACGGCCTGGTACGACGCCGGTCTTGGCATGACGATCCCTGTCGGCCGCTGGTCGCACGTGGCCTTCACCGTGCGCAACGGCGCGGTCAACGTGTATGTCGACGGCAGCAAGCGATTCAGCGGCGCGGGCTTCCCCAACGTGTTTACCGGCACCAGCGGCGTGTTTGCGCTGGGCGTGAACTGGTGGGACGCGCCATACCGGGGCGCGATGGACGATCTGCGCATCTACGGCTCGGCGCTGAGCGACGCCGACATCGCGGCGCTCGTGCGCCAGTAACCCGCCACGTTTTCATGTCAAGGAGCACCCTATGAAACACACTATCCTTTCGTTCCTGCTGGCGGCATGCTGCGTGAGTGCGCACGCCGACGTCATCAGCTCTAACGTCATTGGTTTCGACGACCTGACCAGCAGCGAGACCGCGGTCATCGCCGACGGCTATGCGGGCTTCAACTGGACCGGCGCCGGCGTCATCGGCGCCGATGCCTATCCCGACAGCGGCTTTGCCAACGGCGTGGTCTCGGCGGCCAACGTCGCCTTCAACCACGGGGGCGGCACCGTCACGATCTCGAATGCGGCCGGCTTCGACTTCATCGGCGCGTTCTTCACGTCGGCCTGGTATGAACAGGAACTCTCGTTCGAGGGCAGCCGTGCCGGCCAGCTGCTGTTCGCGACCGACGTGTCGTACGGGATCGACACGTTCGCGCCGCAGTGGATCGAACTCGGTTGGCGCGGCATCGACACGCTCACGATCTACAACAGCAGCGGCACGCAGTGGGCCATGGACGCCTTCACGGCATCCGCTCCGGCGCCGAACACGGTGCCGGAGCCGGGGACGCTGGCGCTATGCGGGATTGCCGCTGCGGGGTGCCTGGCGGCGCGCAGGCGCAGGCCGCTGCAGCGGGTGTAAACGACAACGGCCTGCAATCGCTTGCAGGCCGTTGTTTACCGCGAGGCTAAATAGATCAGAAGCGGTGCGCCAGGCGCGCGAACAGCGCCGCGCCATTCAGGCCGAACTGCACGCTCTCGTACTTGAAGCCGTTGTCGGTCTCGTTCGCATCCTGCACGGTTGGCTTGACGTCGAAGATGTTCGTGCCGCCGACGGTCAGGCGGGTCTTCTCGGTGAAGGCCCACGTGAAGGCCAGGTCGGCCGACGTCTTGGCTTCGTACTTCTGGTTCGGCACCGGTGGACCCGAGAACGTACCCAGCGTCTGCGGGCCGAAGTGGATCACGCGCAGCGCAGTTTCCAGCTTGCCCTGGACGTAGTCGAAGCCCAGCGTGGCCTTGCGGCGCGGCGCACCTTCTTCAATGAACAGGCGCTCGCGCTCGGACAGCAGCACGTCTTCGAAGCCTGCCAGCGCAGCCGGCGCTTTCACGCGCTGCACTTCGGTCTTGCTGAAGTTCGCGGCCAGGAACGTCGTCAGGCGGCCCGCGGCCACGTTGGCGCGGTGCGAGACCGTCAGGTCCAGGCCCTGCGTTTTGGTGTCGACCGAGTTGACGAAGAACTGCGCCTGGCCCACGCCCAGCTGCTGCAGCGTCGCGCCCAGCGCCGGGTAGTTGTCGGCGTCAAAGCGGCCCGACAGCACGATGCGGTCATCGATGTTGATGCGGTACAGGTCGGCCGTGACCGACAGTGCCTGCGTTGGCGACCAGGTCAGGCCCAGCGTGTAGCTCTTCGATTCTTCGTCCTTCAGTTGCGGGATGCCGGCGGCAGCGGCCACGCGGCCACCATTCGGCGCCAGCACGACGTCCAGCGGCTGGCCGCTGACAAAGTCGGTGAAGGTCGACGAGAAGTAGGCCTGCTGCAGCGACGGTGCGCGGAAGCCCGTGCTGGCCGAGCCGCGCAACAGCAGGTCCGGTGCCAGGCGATAGGCAGCGGCGAGCTTGCCGGTGGTGGTCGAGCCGAAGTCCGAGTAGCGCTCGTAACGCAGCGCGGTCTGGATCTTGAGGCGGTCGGTGAGATCCGTTTCGATGTCGACGTAGGCCGCGTTGCTGTGACGGTCGGTGTCGGTCTCGTCGCCCGGCTGGAAGCCCGGGAAGCCCTGGCTACCGGCGTTGCCCCCCAAGCCCACAGCATCGGCGTCGATCCACGAACCGACTTCGCCGGCGAAGATCTTGTAGTTCTCGCGGCGGTGTTCGAGGCCGAACGCGACGTTCATGCCCTTGAACACATCGCTGTAGAAGCGGCTGATGTCGGCATTGGTGGTCGCCTGCCGGAACGAGAACGCGCCCGCGTAGAAGCGGTCGGCGCTGCGGCCCTGGCCGCCGGTCAGCAGATCCAGATTGGCGATCGAGGCGTTGAGCGTGTTGGAGATGTTGTACTTCAGGCGGTTGTAGCCATAGGTTTGCGACAGGTCGGCATTCCATTCGCCGGCCGTCCAGCGGTAGCCAACGGTGCCCCAGCGGTCATCGACCTTGCCGTTGATGAACGGCACGAAGCCGTCCGGGTACATCGCGGCCGAGTTGCGCGACGGGATGTCTTCGGAGCCCAGGCCTTCGCGGCCGAAGGCGGCCGACGACGCGTCGCGCTGCTGCACGCCGGCGGTGAAGTAGAACTTGCCGCCCGCGCCGGCCGGGAATTCGCCGTTCAGGTAAATGGTCTGGTTGTCGGCTTTGGTGTCGCCGATGATGCGCGGGTTGCCGGGCTCCGAACGGTTCGAGCGCCCGCGGTCCGAGTATTCGCCGGTGATGCCCAACACGCCACCACCGAGGGCCACGCCGCAGTAGGCCGACGCCTGCCAGTTCTCGCCATCGCCTTCGGTGTACTGGCCGTAGCCGGCCACCGATTCGCAACCCAGGCTTTTCTTCAGGTCGATGTTGATCACGCCGGCAATCGCGTCCGAGCCGTATTGGGCGGCGGCGCCATCGCGCAGCACCTGCACTTCGCGGATCGCCATCACGGGGATGCCGTTCATGTCGGTGCCCGTATTGCCGCGGTTGCGCGCGCCGAACAGGTTCACCAGCGCGACCGTGTGGCGGCGCTTGCCGTTGACGAGCACCAGGGTCTGGTCCGAACCCAGGCCGCGCAGGGCGGCCGAGTCGATCAGGTCGGCGCCGTCGGCGCCGGTCTGGCGCGTCGAGTTGAACGATGGCGACAGGTTGCTCAGTACCTGGGCGAGGTCGAACTGGCCGCTTTGTTCGGCCGCTTTCGTCATCGGGATGAAGTCGATGGCCACCGGGGTATCGGTGCTGGAGGCAGCGCCGACGCGGCGCGAGCCGACGACGCTGACGCTTGGCACGACGGCGTCGGTGGTGATGGCGGGTGCGGTCTGCGCCTGGACGGCGCCAGGGACGAGGGCAAGGGAAGCAAGAATGGTGCTGCCATACAGACTGGCCAACACGGAACGGGGCATGATTTTGAGTTTGAGCACTGGTTTCTCCGAAGGATGTTCGGATACTATCAATGGATCCTTCGATTACCGTTGCAATGTGGCATTAACACAACGTTCTGATTGTATAACTTTGTATTATCAAGTCGCTTGCATAATTAATTTCCTTCGGTAAATAACGCGCTTGCCGTCAAAAAGGTCGGCTATACTGTGTTTTTATACAGTATTTGTCATTTGACATGAGCCCGGCGTGATACAGCCTCCGACCAACCAGCCCCCCGCAGCCACGACCCTGCCGCCGTATGCCGAGTTGTTCTGCCTGTCGAACTTCTCGTTCCTGCAAGGGGCGTCGCATGCCGAGGAGCTGGTCCTGCGCGCGGTCCAGCTCGGGTACTTCGCGCTGGGGATCACTGACGAATGCTCGCTGGCCGGCGTCGTGCGCGCACATGCCGAGGCCAAGGAGGCCGGCCTGCCGCTCATCATCGGCGCCCATTTTCATCTGCAGAATCCCGATGGCAGCCCGGCGCCGTCACTGATCCTGCTGGCGCAGAACCGCGAGGGCTACGGCAACCTGTCCGAATTCATCACGCTCGGGCGCACGCGCAGCGAGAAGGGGACCTACCTGTTGACCCCCGATGACCTGGCCGACCCGGCGCCGGAGAACGCGCACCTGCGTCACATGCCCGATTGCCTGGCGATCCTGCTGCCGCCGTATCCGGGGCACGAGGCGCAGGACGTCGACCGCCTGCACGCGCAGGCGGCGTGGATGGCCACTACCTTCCCGGGCCGCGCCTGGCTCGGCCTGACGTCGCTGCACCGCGCGTTCGACGATGCGCACCGCGCCACGGTCGAAGAAGTCGGCTGGCAGCATGGCTTGCCGATCGTGGCGCTGGGCCACGTGTGCATGCACGTGCGCTCGCGCAAACCGCTGCAGGACACGCTCACCGCCACGCGCCTGAACAAGGCGGTGGCCGACTGCGGCTACGGGCTGGCGCAGAACGCCGAGCAGCACCTGCGCTCGCGCCTGCGCCTGGCCAATCTGTACACTCCCCAGGTGCTGGCCGAAACGGTGCGCGTGGCGCGCCTGTGCACGTTCTCGCTCGACGAACTGCGCTACGAATACCCGGACGAAGTAGTCCCGCCCGGCCACACGGCCGCGAGTTTTTTGCGCGCCGAAACCTGGATCGGCGCACACCGGCGTTTTCGCGACGGCATTCCGGCCAAGGTGCAGGCGCAGATCGAGCACGAACTGGCGCTGATTGCCGAGATGCGTTACGAGCACTACTTCTTGACGGTGTACGACATCGTGCGCTTCGCCCGCTCGCAGCACATCCTGTGTCAGGGCCGCGGCTCGGCGGCCAATTCGGCCGTCTGCTACTGCCTGGGCATCACCGAGGTCGATCCGGCCCGCGCCAGCCTGCTGTTCGAGCGCTTCATCTCGCGCGAGCGCAACGAGCCGCCCGACATCGACGTCGACTTCGAGCACCAGCGGCGCGAAGAAGTCATCCAGTACATCTACAACAAATACGGGCGCGATCGCGCGGCGCTGGCGGCAGTGGTGATCAGCTACCGCCCCAAGAGCGCGCTGCGCGACAGCGGCCGCGCGCTGGGCATCGACCTTGGCATCGTCGAGAAGGTGGCCAAGACCCACCACTGGTTCGACAGCCGCGCCGACCTGCTGGGCCGCCTGGCGGAGAGCGGGCTGGATCCCGAAGCGCCGCTGTCGCGCCAGTGGGCCACGCTTGCGCAATCGCTGCTGAACTTCCCGCGCCATCTGTCGCAGCATCCGGGCGGCTTCGTCATCGCGCGCGGCAAGCTCTCGCGCCTGGTGCCGATCGAGAACGCGGCGATGGCCGACCGCAGCGTCATCCAGTGGGACAAGAACGATCTCGAAGAACTGGGGCTGATGAAGGTCGACGTGCTGGCGCTGGGCATGCTGTCGATGATGCGGCGCGGGCTGGAACTGGTCGGCCAGCGCTACGGCAACGTGTTCGAGATGCAGGACATCCCGGCCGACGATACGGCCACCTACGACATGATCTGCCAGGCCGATACGGTGGGCGTGTTCCAGATCGAGTCGCGCGCACAAATGAGCATGCTGCCGCGGATGCGCCCGCGCGTCTTCTATGATCTGGTGATCGAGGTGGCCGTGGTGCGCCCCGGCCCGATCCAGGGCGGCATGGTCCATCCCTATCTGCGGCGCCGTCAGGGCTTCGAGCCGGTCATGTATCCGAGCGCCGAAATGAAAGTGGCGCTCGAGCGCACGCTGGGGGTGCCCATCTTCCAGGAGCAGGTGATGCAGGTGGCGATCCTGGGTGCGGGCTTCACGCCGGGCGAGGCCGACCAGCTGCGCCGCGCGATGGCGGCCTGGAAGCGCAAGGGCGGGCTGGAACACTATTACGAGCGCATCACGACCGGCATGCTCGAACGGGGCTACACGCTTGAATTTGCCGAAGCGATCTTCAGCCAGATCCAGGGCTTCGGCGAATACGGCTTTCCCGAATCGCATGCGGCCAGCTTCGCGCTGCTGGCGTATGCCAGTTCGTGGCTGAAGTGCCACGAGCCGGCCGCGTTTTTATGCGCGCTGCTCAACAGCCAGCCGATGGGCTTTTACAGCCCGTCGCAACTGGTGCAGGACGCGCGCCGCCATGGTATCGAAGTGCGGCCAGTCGATGTCGCGGTCAGCGGCTGGGATTCGGCACTGGAAGAATACGATCCGCACGAGCGCACGCGCCAGCCGGCGGTGCGCCTCGGCCTGTCGCTGCAGCGGGGGATGAAGGTCGATGCGGCCGAGCGCATCGAGCAGGCGCGCGCTGTGCGGCCCTTTGCCGATGTGGCCGACCTGGCGCGCCGCGCGGGCCTGGACCGCAGTGACCTGCAGGTGCTGGCGGCGGCCGGCGCGCTGCAATCGCTCGCGGGGCATCGGCGCGAAGCGTTGTGGGAAGCATCCGGCGCCGCGCCCGACAAGGACCTGCTGCACCCGACCGTGCCGCGCGAAGAAGCGCCGGTGCTGGCAGCACCAAGCGAAGGCGAAGAGATCGTGGGCGACTACCGCGCGCAGGGCCTCACGCTGGGCCGTCACCCGCTGGCGCTGCTGCGCGAACGCCTGCTGGCGCAGCGCTTCCTGCCCGCGTCGACGCTGATGGATTTCCAGAACGGCCAACTGGCGCGCGGCTGCGGCCTGGTGACGGTGCGCCAGCGCCCGGGCACGGCCAAGGGCGTCCTGTTCCTGACGCTGGAAGATGAAACCGGCAACGTCAACGTGATCGTGTGGCCATCGCTGGTGGAGCAGCAGCGGCGCGAAGTCCTGAGCGCGCCGCTGCTCGGGGTCTATGGCGTCTGGCAGCGCGAGGGCGAGGTGCGCCACCTGGTCGCCAAGCGGCTGGTGGATCTGTCGCACCTGCTGGGTGGGCTCGATACGCGCAGCAGAGATTTCTGCTGACCCCAGCTTTTCTTCTGGCCTCCAACTTTCCTGTAGCGGCAGGCCGCCGCATTGATAGAATGGTCATTGCGTAAATATCACGGGAACAGCATGGACAAGACAAGCCGAAGCCGGGGCAGGGGGACGGGGCGTGCGACGCTCGAGCAGGTCGCGGGCATGGCCGGGGTGTCGATCATGACGGCCTCGCGCGCGCTGAGCCAGCCGAAGCTGGTGTCCGACGCCACGCGCAGCAAGGTCGAGCAGGCCGTGGCCGAACTGGGTTACGTGCCCAATCGCGCCGCGCGGGCGCTGGCGTCGTCGCAGTCGCACGTGATCGTGGTGCTGGTGCCGTCGCTGTCGAACGCCGTGTTCACCGCCGTCCTCGAAGGCATCCACGACGCCGTCGCGCCCGGCCAGTACCAGCTCCTGATCGGCAATACCTATTATTCGCAGCTTGAAGAAGAAAAGCTGCTGCGCACCTATCTGCAGTCGAACCCCGACGGCATCCTGTTCTCGAGCCAGGTGAGGAGCCCCGCCGTAGCCAAGATGCTGGCGGCATCGAAGGTGCCGGCGGTGGCCATGATGGACCTGTCCGATGACCCGGCCGTGCTGTCGGTCGGCTTTTCGCAGTACGAGGCCGGCATGGCCATGACGCGCCACCTGATCGGCAAGGGTTACACACGCATCGGCTTCATCGGCGCGCAGCTCGACGAGCGCACGCTGCGCCGCGCCGATGGCTACCGCGCCGCGATGGCGGCGGCGGGCCTGGCCGATCCTGGCCTGGAGCTGATGGTGCCGGAACGCTCGACGATCGCGCTGGGCGCCGGCCTGATGGCGCAGCTGATGGCGCTGCGACCCGACTGCGACGCCGTCTTTTGCTGCAACGATGACCTGGCCCACGGCGCCGTGTTCCACTGCCAGCGGCAAGGCATCCGCATCCCGCAGGACATCGCGGTATGCGGCTTCAATGACTTGCCCGCGTCGGCCTGGATGATGCCGTCACTGACGACGGTCGACACGCCGCGCTACCAGATCGGCTTCGAAGCCGCAGGCCTGCTGCTGCAGGTGATCAAGGGCGAAGAACCTGCCGAGCGGCGCATCGACCTTGGCTTCACGCTGCGCGACCGCGAGAGCGCCTGAGCGGGATCAGTAGGTTTTGTAGGGCAGGAACTTGCCCGACAAAACCACGTTCACGCGGTCTCCTTTCGGGTCTTCGGTGCGCTGGATATCCATCGAAAAATCGATGGCGCTCATGATGCCGTCGCCGAATTCTTCGTGGATCAGTTCCTTGATCGTGGTGCCGTACACGCTGACCAGTTCATACCAGCGGTAGATCAGCGGATCGGTCGGCACTGCCGTCGGCAGCGAGCCTTTGTACGGCACGATCTGCAGCCAGGCGATCGCTTCGTCGGACAGCTCGAACAGCTTGCCGACCGCTTCGGCCTGTGGCTTGGTCAGCGTCATCTGGCCCAGGCAGGCAGCGGTGGTCCATTCCTTCGACAGGCCCGTGGCCTCGGTCACGTCGCGCCATTTGATGCCCTTGCGGACTTTCGCGGATACGATCAGTTTGGTGACATCTTCACGGCATGAAATCATGTTTGGCTGCTCCAGAAAGTGGTGGGATCTACGTGGTCACGCTTTACCTCAGCAAGGCGCGTGCCATGCAGGAAGTCGACGACGACGCAGACAGACCAGGCCACAAAGCCAGCAGAAGGTCAGCACGATGCAAGCGAGCCACGCACTGCGCGGGCGCAGCCGCCCGAAATGGGTGCACGGCCGGCGGGTTTACATTTTCAGGCCGCGAGCGCACAATCGCGGTATATTTGTTAGCGGTAACATAAGGCAATGACGACAGAACCAACGAGCGATAACAAGGGAACGGCCTGGGTCATCATGGGCGTGAGCGGCTGTGGCAAGAGCCAGATCGGCGCGCGCCTGGGCAACCAGCTCGGCGTGGAATTCATCGAGGGCGATGCCTATCACTCCGACGTGAACATCGCCCGGATGTCGGCTGGTACGCCGCTGACCGACGACGATCGCCACGACTGGCTCGTGACGCTGCGCGACCTGTTGGCCAGACGTGAGGGCGGGGCGGTGCTGTCATGCTCGTCGCTCAAGCGCAGCTACCGCGACCTGCTGCGGGGCGCCGGCGGCGACGTGCGCTTCGTGCACCTGGCCGGCGAGCGCAGCCTGCTGGCCGAGCGTGTCAGCAATCGCCCCGGCCACTATATGCCGCCGTCGCTGCTCGACAGCCAGCTGGCAACGCTCGAACCGCTGCAGCCGGACGAAGCGGGCATCACGCTCGACATCCGCGATACGCCAGCGCAGCTGGTGGCGCAGATTCTCGCCCGCGCCTAAGCGCTGCCTGCCGGCGCGCTCTGTACGGCGACAGGTCACTAGAGCAGAAAAGTCGCGGAATGCCACGAAAGGCGGGAACCGATCAAAAGCGGACGGCATCACACAAGCTCAATTTGTTCACGCGTTCACCCGCCTCCACATTACTGGACCAGACCAAGAAGGCGCGGAACATCAAGCTCGTCAAAATCGCGCACCTCGCTTAATCTGATTGGCTTCGAGAGCGTGAACTTTTTCCAGGTTTCCTTGAACTTTTCCTCACCACCGTCGTCATCCGGATTGACGTTGTCTTGGAATCGCGCTCTCCCGGTGGAGAGATTGACACTGACCGTATTCTGCACGACCGGGCCCCGATCGGAACTGCTGTCGTAACCGATCAGCGCGAAATTGGAGTTATGGTAGCGGAACGAATAGGTCCAGTAGCCGTATCGGCCGTGCGCGTAATGAATTGTGAGGTTGCCTTTGTTGATGCCAACGTCGAGCTCCGGCGCAAAGTAGACGCCGCCGTCTTCGTTTTCGGATGAGAAGCAATTTCGATTTTCGAGAACTAACCGATACCCGTGTTGATCGTGAAGAGCGACAAGGATGCCACGTCGGTTGCGGTCAAGTTCTCCGCGATACTTATCCTTGACGAGTTTTCTGGGGTCCATGCCTTTGATGATGAGCACGATATCCGGGTCATGATCCTTGTTCAAGTCACCTTTAATCTCCTGCACCACGACGTAACCGCGCGGTACGAAATCGGCGGCGGATCGCGCGACTCTGACGTTCGTCTGTGCATACACGTTGGTACCGATCGTCAAGAAAATGATCAATGCAAGTTTTCTCATGGTGCACCTGGGTTATTTCGAACGTCTGCGTATGGCCGAAAACGGAAGTTGTCAGAGCATGTCCGCCCAGGCGTCTTGTGTCAAACGTTGTTGTTTTGCGTCCGACTTTATTGTTAGCTGCCATGCCATGCACATCGGGTAATTTGCGCGGGACATACCGATTGGTTTGACGCAGGTAAAAAATCAGACTATATTTTTTACAGCAAATTGGAAAGGTTTCCAAATCAGGATTCGGCACCAAAACCATTCGAGACCAACGCAAAGTTGGCGGCGTGTGGCACGGCAATCCGGCACGGCCACATTTTCTTGTCGTGAGAAAAGAGGAGTCAACGTGAGTCATCTACCCCAGCAACCCTGCTCCAGATGGAAGCCGTTCCAGCTGCTCGTCGCCGGCCTTGCGCTGGCATGCAGTACGCAGGCAATCGCCAGCGTCACCAATCCCGTCATCGGCCAGCTGCTATGGTCCGAAGAATTCAATGGTACCAGCGTGAATACGGGCGTCTGGAACCTGCAGGACGGGAATGGTTGCCAGATCGGCCTGTGCGGCTATGGCAATGCCGAGCTGCAGTACTACAGTCCCAACAACGCCACCATCGCCAACGTGCCGTTCGAATCGGGCACGCGCGCGCTGGCGATCCAGGCACGCAGCCAGACCGTGGGCAGCAATCTGTTCACATCGGCGCGGCTCGACTCGCGCAACAAGGTGCAGGTGCAGTACGGGATGATCGAGGTGCGCATGGCCACGCCGAACCTTGGCACCGGCCTGTGGCCCGCTGCCTGGCTGCTGGGCGTGAGTCCGCAGACCTGGCCGCGCAACGGCGAGATCGACATGATGGAGATGGGGCACAAGGCCGCGGTGCGGGCCGAGGGCGGGGCGCCGTCGTCGAACCATTTCGTCGGCGCCAACGTGATCACCTGGCAGCAGGCCGCCTGCGTGTCCGGCAACGAGAGCTGCGCCGCATCGACCGCGTGGCAGACCGATAACTGGCACGTGCCGGCCACGTCGCTGGCGAACCGGTTCGTCACCTACCGCTTCTACTGGACCGAGAGCGAAATGCGCTTCTCGGTCGTCGACAACGGCGTCGAGCACAATCTGTACAACGCGCCGCTGCCGGTCAATTCGAGCGCGCTGCAGGCGCCGTTCTACCTGCTGCTGAACATGGCCGTGGGCGGCAACTTCACCGATGCAGCCAATGCCAGCCAGGTCACGGCGCCGCTGCCGGGCACGATGTATGTCGACTATGTGCGCGTGTACCAGCTCGATGGTAAGGGGCAGGTCAAGCTGGGCAACCAGAGCGTACCCGAAGTGGCGGGCAAGTTCGGGATCTTTACCGATAACACGGCCGTCAACGCGAAGCTGGTGGCGGGCACCAGTTCCGACATCTTCCTGTGGAATGCGGCGTCCAGCGGCGCCGGTAACACGGCGCCGTACGAAGGCAGCAACGTCATCGCCTGGAACTACACGGCGCCCGGCCAGTGGTTCGGGGGCGGCATCCAGGCGCGCCAGGTGCGCGACCTGTCGAACTACCGCACCAATGGCACGGTCAAGTTCCGCATCAAGATCCCGGCCAACGTGGGCTTCCGGATCGGTGTGGGTGACACGTTCACCAACCAGAACTGGGTGAACTTCCCCGCCAACACCACCGCTTATGGACTCACGCGCAACGGGCAGTGGGCGCAGGCGTCCATTCCCGTCTCGACGCTGCTCGGGCCCCTGGTGGCGGCGCAGTCCCTGTACGACATCTTCATGATCTCGAGTATCGACGGCAGCCTGCCCACATCCAGCTTCCAGTTCGCGCTTGACGATATCGTCTGGGAGTCGGGCGGTGGCGGCACTACGACGCCGCCAGTGCAGACCGGGCCGACGTCGGTGAGCCAGACGTCGTCGACGATGCTGCAGTTCCGCACCACCACCGGCAGCTGGGCCGACGTGCACTACACGGTCAACAACGGCGCGCAGCAGAACGTGCGCATGCAGCTGGCCAATGGCGTGAACACGTTCACGGCAGGCGGTCTGGCGATCGGCAACGTGGTGCGCTACACCTTCACGTACTGGGACGCGGCGCGCAACGCTGCCGTCGATACGGCGCAGCAGACCTACACGATGCAGTGATCTAGGGCACCAGTACCTGCAAGCGATACGTGCGGCCCGCGTCGATCTTGTCGATGCGGGCCGCAGCCAGTTCGACGCCGTCACACGTCACCGTCACGCGCCCGACTGCGCCGCGCCGTATATCCACCTCGAACGTCGCGCCGCGGAAGCGCCGCGTGACCGTCATGCCGGGCCAGCCGGACGGCAGTTGCGGATTGACCGTCAAGCCATTCGCATCACCCTTCAAGCCACACAGGCCTTCGATCAGGCAGCGATAGACCCAGGCCACGGTGCCCGTGTTGAACAACTGGCTCGAGCGCCCGGCCGTGCGCGGGTACTCGTGGTACGCGCCGCGGTAGTAGTTGGGGATGAATACCGGCAGCTGGCCACGCTGCAGGTAGTCGGCCAGGTCCGGGCCGGGAATCATCTTGCGCAGCGCATCGAAGGCGCGGTCGGCCTCGCCAATCGTGTACAGGCTGAAGATGTAGAACACGGCGGCGTGGTTGTAGACCGCGCCATTCTCGGCCGAGCCGGGATGCTTTTGCGTGACGCGGCCGATGTCTTCGCGCATGGCGCTGTAGGGCGGGGCGAACATCTGCACGCCGTAGGGTGTCTTCAATTGCGCGTCGATCTCGGGCAGCATCTGCGCGCGCTGCGCGTCGTTTGCGGCGCCCGACAAAAATGCCCAGCTTTGCGGGTTCAGGTAGATGCGGCCTTCGATATCGGCCGCCACGCCGAACTTGACGTCGTCGTCGGTGATGCCGCGTGCGAACCAGCTGCCATCCCACAGGTGCGCGTTGGCAGACGCGTTCATGGCGGCGGCGCCATCGCGGTAGCGCGCCTGCATCGCCTCATCATCTCGCGCGGCGCAGACGTCGGCCCACAGGTTCAGCGCGTAGGCGGCGGCCACGGTCAGCCAGCCCGAGACGCCGCGGCCCTTGTAGCCGACCATGTTCATCGGATCGCACCAGTCGCCCTGTTCGATGTAGGAGAGGCCCCGCGCATCGCGCCGCTCCAGCAGCCAGTCCATCGCCAGGCAGATGCGCTCGAACGCGGATTTGACGTCGCCGCCGTGCGCCGTGACCGGCACGTCGAGGATCGCTGCATCGCCTGTTTCGTCGAGATAGGCTTGCAGGCACACCGGCAGCCAGACGCAGTGATCGGTGTGCGGGATCTGATTGATGTATTTGAGTTCGGCGCCCTCGAACAGCAGGATCCCGTCCGGCATGGCGCCATTGGCTTCCTGCTGGCTCAGCGCATGCAGGAAGGCATCGCGGGCAGCGGCCGGCTTGACGAACACCATGCCCATATTGTCTTGCAGGTAGTTGCGGGTCTGCGGGTCGGTGCTGAGGCGATTGACGTCGCCGTGGTAATACACCTGGCGCGCCAGCCACGTGTTGACGAAGTTGTCCAGCTCGGGGTCGGGCGTGGCGATCTGCAGCACGCCGTCGCCCTCGGCGATGTAGGCAGCGTAGTCGCGCGCGGCAGCGGCAAAGCCTTCTTCGCTCAGGTAGCGCTGGCGCAGCAGGGTGATCTCGGCATCGTCGAACGCAGGGCCGAACAGCAGGCGGCGGGTGGCGGCCTCGCCGGGCGCCAGGGCCAGGCGGTACTGGACAACGGCGGCCGGCGTTTCGTAGCGCGCGTCGCCGCAGGGCAGCAGGGCGGGCGCCAGCGTCGATGGCGCATGCAGGCCGCCTTCGCCTTCGAACACCTTTTGCCCGGTTTCCCAGGCGTCGGGCGCTTGCTCGCACAGCAGCACCGTGCGGTCTTTCAGCAGGCGGTTCTTGAAGAAGTCATCCAGCTTCTGGTACGGCGTGATGCAGGTTGCGACGATGCCGCCAAGGTCGTGCCGGTACTCTGCCGACTGGTTCATCCACGACATGTAGCCGACCGTGAAGTACGGGTAGATGCTGATGCGGCGCGGGCGCTCCGACAAATTGGTGACGGCCACGGTCCACAGTTCGGCCACGTCATCGACCGGCAGCGCGAGCGTCAGATCGATGCGGATGCCCAGCTTTTCAATCGTCCATTGCAGGTCGGTGCGCCCGACCGAGAACGCGAAGCGATCGAGCCCACCGCGCACCGGTTCGTACGGCGCTGAGAACAGTTCGCCCGTGTCTTCGTCCTTCACGTAGACGAAGCGGCCCGGATGGTGGGCATAGTAATTCTGCTCCGGCTGCATGAACGATTTTGCTTCCATGTTCGGGCCGTGCGAGTACTTGCCGGGCTCGGGTTGCATGAACTGCGCGGTGGCGTAGCCGCGGCAGGTTGTCTGGATCATCATCCTGCGGTTCCACAGGAAGCCGCCTGCCTGCGGCATGGCGGTCGGGCTGGTAAGCACATAGCGGTCGTCTTGCGGGTACAGCATCGGTGCAATCTCCGTTGGAATCATGGCGCCGCCTTGCGCGCGGCCAGTTCGGCGCCCATGCGCGCCAGGGCCTTGGCGTCGAGGTTATACAAGCACATCACCAGCACGGCCACCAGCGCAAAGGCGGCCGGCACGAACGACATCAGCCAGACGATGCCGGCCTGCGAGCCGATGCTCTGCGCCGCGTTGGGCACGTAGCCGAGCCAGGTAAAGACGGCGCCGATGACGCTGACCGCTACCGCGGTGCCGAGCTTTTGCGAGAAGGTCGCGGCGGCGAACGTCATTGCGGTGGCGCGCCGGCCAGTGCGCCACTCGTTGTAGTCGGCGGTGTCGGCATACATCGAGAACGCCAGCGGCGACTTGGGTCCGAGCACCAGCCCCAGGCCCGCCTGCAGCACGAACATCAGGTCGATCCGGTCGGCCGGGATCAGGAAGAACAGCGATGACAGCACGGCGGTGCAGCTCATCAACAGGATCATCAACAGCTTCTTGTCGATGAAGCGCGTAAGCAGCGGCGTGCAGGCCGCGCCGACGGCGGCAAACACCATATAGGTCGGCACGAAGGTCGCCATCAGCTCGGGGCGGCCGACGACATACTTGAAGTAATAGGCCGAGGTAGTGGTACGCAGCGTGATCGTCACCATGATCACCAGGGCCAGCACGAACAGCACGACCCAGGGCCGGTTGGACGCCAGGTCGCGGATGTCGCGCCAGACGTCGCTCTTCTGGCCGGGCGGGGGCAGCACGCGCTCGCGGGTATTGAGGAACGTAATCAGGAACATGACCGATGCCGCCACGCTCCACGCGAGCATCGTCAACTGCCAGCCGCGCACGTCGTCACCGGCGCCGAGCCATGCCACCATCGCCGGCGTGGCGGCTGTGACGAGCGTGCTACCGGCGAAGGCGAAGATGAAGCGCAGGCCGTTGATTGTCGAGCGTTCCTGCGGGTCGTTCGAGATCACGCCGGAGAGCGCGTTGTAGGGGATGTTAACGCAGGTGTAGCAGACCATCATCGCGAGGTAGCTGCCGTAAGCCCACAGCAGCTTGCCGTTGGCGTCCAGGTCGGGCGTGGTGTAGGTGAGCACGGCCGCGGCGCCAAGGGGGATCGACATCCAGATCAGGTAGGGCCGGAACTTGCCGAAGCGGGTATTGGTGCGGTCGGCAAAGGCGCCGATCACGGGGTCGGTGAAGGCGTTGATCAGCTTGATTGAGGCGAGCAGGGTGGCCGCCTGCGCCGCCGAGATACCGAAGGTGTCGGTATAAAAGATCAGCAGAAAGGTGGCGATATTGGCCCAATAAAAATTGAAGCCCATGTCGGCCACGCCATAGCTGATCTTTTCTCGCCAGCCGAGGTTGCCGCCCGTCGCCACAGGTGTCTCAGGCCCGCGCTTGAACATTGATTGTCTCCAGATATTTTTATAGTGATGCCAGCGTTGACTGATAACGCTAACATCGGGCAAGTATGGCGCTGCCGGGATGGCGTGTCAACACACTGCGGCACGCCGACGTGTCGTACTGAAATATGGTGGTTTTGATCATTGCTCTACACTGCCGGAGCAGCTTGCCATACCACGCTTTGAATAGAGGAGTTGACTGACCACCATGATCCTGCCGGCCCGGATGCAATTCGTGATGAACCGCTTGCGCGAGCGACTGTGGGTCAAGCCCATGATCGCCTGCGTTCTCTCCGTTGCCAGCGTGGCGCTGGCGCACCTGGTCGACAGCATCCCGATCGACTGGAAGGTGCCGGAAATCGCGCAAGGCTCGATCGTCGACCTGCTCAAGGTGATCGCCGCCAGCATGCTGGGCGTCGCCACGTTCGCCGTCGCGTCGATGGTGGCCGCGTATGCGTCGACCGGGCAGTCGGCCACCGAGCGCGCGTTTCCGCTCGTAATCGCCGATGACGTCTCGCAGAACGCGCTGTCGATTTTTGTCGGCGCCTTCATTTTCGCCATCATCGGCCTGAGCGCGACGACCAACGATTACTTTGGCAAGCCAGGCCGCTTCACCCTGTTCGTGCTGACCCTGCTCACGCTGGTGATCGTCGTGCTCGTGTTCGTGCGCTGGGTCGACAGCATCGCCCGCCTGGGCCGCCTGGGCGCCGTCATTGCCAGGGTCGAACGGGCGGCCGCCGAAGCGATGGCGCGCCGCACGCGGCTGCCCTGCATGGGCGGCATGGTGGCCTTCGGCCCACCGGCCGGCCTGGCCTTTCACAGCCAGGCCAGCGGCTATCTGCAGCGGGTGGACATGGATGCCCTGCAGCGCATCGCCGCCGAGCGCAAGCTGCGCATCACGCTGGCGGTTGCACCCGGCGCGCTGATCGTCTGCTCGCGCCCGATCGGGTACGTGCTGCCCGATGGGCAAGACGCCGGTACGATCGAACCGGACCTGATCGCCAAGGCCTTTACCATTGGACCACTGCGCCAATTCGACGAAGACCCGGGCTTCGGCATGGTCGTGCTGACCGAGATCGGCAGCCGCGCGCTATCCCCCGGCATCAACGATCCGGGCACTGCCATCGTCGTGCTCAATGCGGTCTACCGGATCTTCGATGCATGGACCCATCCCGATTTCGGCGTCGAGCCGGACCATGACCGCGTCGAAGTGCCGCCGCTGTCGCTGGACGACATGTTCAACGATATCTTCCCGCCGCTGGCCCGCGATGGCGCCGGGGTGCTGGAAATTGCGTTGCACCTGCAGTGGGTGTGCGGTGAACTGGGCCGCTGCGGCGATCCGCACCTGCGCGCCGTGGCGCAGCGCCAGGCCGACGAGGCTCTGGCACGGTCGGCGGCCGCCCTCGACTTCGCGCCGGACCTGGCACAACTGCGCCGCCGGCATGCTGATTATTGGGGGCCGGCATGACTGCCAGGACAGGCGGGATTGGCATGAGCGTCTGTGCCATTGCGCCGGATGAGAAGCCCTGTTGCTCGGGAAGTTAATGGATTCCAATTCATGGCGTGGATGATGAAAAAAACCGATGTCGTTCTCGTTGTTGCTTTACTTGCCCTGCAGGCCGGCGTTCAAGCCGAGACCAAGCCTCAGGAAAATTCCGGTATTGAAGTTCTGGAGGACGGTAACGTCCGTGATCCTGCACCCACTTCAGAGCAGATCGCAAGCCTCGTGGCACAGACAAAAAAGAACATGATCAAACTGCCGGCAGGCACGTTTGACATGGGAGATTGGGGGCCCGAGGTCAATCCGGAAGGCTTGCCATTCGATGGCTATCCGCAGTCGAAACCGCTGCACAGGGTGAAGCTCGATAGCTTCTCCATGAGTAAGTATCCTGTGACCTACGGAGAATTTGATGTCTTTTCTGCAGCGCTTAGGCTTCCACGCGCGAACCAGCACAAGCTCTTCCTTAGTACAAGGACGGCTGATCACCCTGCATTAGTGAGTTGGTATGGAGCAAAAGAATATTGCCAGTGGATAGGGAAACAAGCTGGGTTGGCCATGGATTTGCCGACCGAAGCGCAGTGGGAGTACGCCGCGCGTAGCGGCGGCAAGCGGAATTTATTCCCTACTGATAATGCGAGGGAGGAAAAGGGAAGAAACTTTCCATTATACGACCAGAAGAAAGAAGATGGCGGGCGGATTCGAGTTGGAAAATTTCCTCCTAATCCCGCTGGCCTCCACGATTTCGGGGTTAATGGTGAATGGGTAAATGACTGGTACGCCGCCGACTATTACGCCAATTCGCCCCGCGAGAATCCAAAGGGCCCGCCATCGGGGGAGGAGCGGGTTGCGCGCGGTAACTTAGGTCATCTCTACATGAATATGCAGCGAAATGGTATGAATCCTGCCGATAAACCCGGGAGCTGGCCCTTGCTTCTCGATGAACCGCGAGGTGCCGAAAAAGAGATTCCTTACACGAAGTTTTCGGGGAAGGGGTATATCGGCTTTCGTTGCGTTGTCAACTAGAAGAACAGAACCTGTTTCCCACTTGGTGCATTTACGAAGATGGCGGAATCGATTCTCTAAAACCCTGTCGTAAACGACCAATCGACGCCAGTGTTGATCGACGTGATTTGGTAACTGCTACGGAAAATTTCGATGCCGTCGAATTGTATATAACCAGATCGCCGATTGCCGGTATGATAAACCCGATTATCGTGCCCACCTATGTCTGGTGCCATCGAGCCGCCAAAAAGGCTATTCTTATAGTCGGTGACAAACGCTGTCGCTCAGGATAACTAATCCCTTCCAGCTCAATATGATGAAAAAAACTAGTGTTGTTCTCGTCGTTGCTTTACTTGCCCTGCAGACTGGTGTTCAAGCCGAGACCAAGTCTCAGGAGAATCCCGGTATTGAAGTTCTGGAGGACGGTAATGTCCGTGATCCTGCACCCACTCCAGAGCAGATCGCAAGCCTCGTGGCACGGACGAAAAAGAACTTGATCAAACTGCCGGCAGGCACGTTCGACATGGGAGATTGGGGGCCCGAGGTTAATCCGGAAGGCTTGCCATTCGATGGCTATCCGCAGTCGAAACCGCTGCATAAGGTGAAGCTCAATAGCTTCTCCATGAGTAAGTATCCTGTGACCTATGCAGAATTCGACGTCTTTTCTTCAGCAATAAGGATTCCACGTGTAAACCAGTTCATGTTCTTTCTTAATAAAAGGACCGCCGATCATCCCGCATTAGTGAGTTGGCACGGTGCAAAAGAATATTGTCAGTGGATAGGAAAACAAGCTGGAAGAACCATGGATCTGCCAACCGAGGCGCAGTGGGAATATGCCGCGCGTAGCGGCGGCAAGCATAATTTGTTCCCTACTGATAATGGTGCAGAAGAGCGGGGCAGGAATTTTCCATCGTACGATCAAAAGAAAGAAGATGGTGGCCAGATTCGAGTTGGAAAATTTCCTCCTAATCCCGCCGGCCTCCACGATTTTGGTGTCAACGGAGAATGGGTGAATGACTGGTACGCCGCCGACTACTATGCAAATTCGCCGCGCGAAAATCCAAGAGGACCGGTATCGGGAGAGAAACGGGTTGTACGTGGTAACTTGGGGCAACTTGTCATGAATATGGAGCGAGATGGCATGGATCCCGTAGAACTAAACGGAACTTGGCCCTCGTTCTCCACCGAGAGCCCAAGCGTCAAAAAAGAGGTTCCGTATACGAAGTTTTCAGGACAGGAGTATATCGGATTCCGTTGCGTCATCAACTAGCCAAACCAAATAACCCCTCGCGTTTGGTGAGCTTGTACAGACGGCCAAACGATCCGTTAAGCCGAATCATGCAGGGATCAATCTACGCCAGTTTTAATCAACGTGATCTGGCAAGTGCTGCAAAAAAATTTCGATGCCGTCGAGTTGTGTATAACCAATGCGTCGATTACCGATATGATAAATCCGATTGCCGTGGTCAACCACGTCTTTCAGCACCATTGAGCCGCTAGAAATGCTGGTCTATGAGAAGCATTGATGCTCGGCATTGCGAATACATTCCAATTTACTGTGTGGATAATGAAAAAAAGTGATGTGGTTCTCGTTGTTGCTTTACTTGCCCTGCAGGCCGGCGTTCAAGCCGAGACCAAGCCTCAGGAAAATTCCGGTATTGAAGTTTTGGAGGACGGTAACGTCCGTGATCCTGCACCCACTTCAGAGCAGATCGCACGCCTCGTGGCACAGACAAAAAAGCACATGATCAAACTGCCGGCAGGAACGTTTGACATGGGAGATTGGGGGCCCGAGGTCAATCCGGAAGGCTTGCCATTCGATGGCTATCCGCAGTCGAAACCGCTGCACAAGGTGAAGCTCAAAGGTTTTTCCATGAGCAAATATCCTGTGACCTATGGAGAATTTGATGTCTTTTCTGCAGCGCTTAGGCTTCCACGTGTGAACCAGCGTAAGAGCATGCAAAAGTATAGGACGCCCGCCCACCCCGCATTAGTTAGTTGGCATGGAGCAAAAGAATATTGTCAGTGGATAGGAAAACAAGCTGGATTGACCATGGATTTGCCGACTGAGGCGCAATGGGAGTATGCCGCGCGTAGCGGCGGCAAGCGTAATTTGTTCCCTACTGATAATGGGAAGGAGGAACAGGGAAGGAACTTCCCATCATATGACCAAGAGAAAGAAGATGGCGGTCATATTCAAGTTGGGAAATTTCCGCCCAATCCTGCTGGATTCCACGATTTCGGCATCAATGGCGAATGGGTGAATGACTGGTATGCCGTCGACTATTACGCGAATTCGCCTCTCAGTAATCCAAAGGGGCCGGCTTCAGGAGAGGCGCGGGTAGTGCGCGGTAACCTTGGACAGCTTGTCATGAACATGGAGCGAGAGGGCATGGATCCGGCAGACGAAACCGGCACTTGGCCATTGTTCCTTAAGGAGCCGCTAGCAGCCAGAAAAAATATTCCTTATACGAAATTTTCAGGCAAGGAATACATCGGGTTCCGTTGCGTGGGGAACTAGCAGAACCGAACACGCCTTTTTTACTTAGTGTATTTGCAAAGACGGCTAAAGCGATTCCAGAAAACTGGATGGTGCAAAATCAATAGGGGTCAGTGTTGAACAACATTGTCTGGCAAGTGCTGCGCAAATTTCGATGCAGTCGAGCTGTGTATTGCCAATGCGCCGATTGCCGGTATGATAAACCCGGTTAATGTGCCCACCTATGTCTGCTGGCACCATCGAGCCGACAAAAAAGCTGTTCTTGTAATTAGTGACAAACCCTGCCATTCCGGATAATTGATGCATTCCAGCTCAATGTGATGAAAAAACTAATCTCGTTCTCGTTGTTTCTTTACTCGCCCTACAGGCCGGTACTCAAGCCGATACCAAGCCTCAGGAAGATCCCGCTATTGAGGTTCTACAGGACGGTAACGTCCGTGATCCGGCGCCCACTTCAGAGCAGATCGCAAGCCTCGTGGCACAGACGAAAAAGAACATGATCAAACTGCCGGCAGGAACGTTTGACATGGGGGATTGGGGCCCCGAGGTCAATCCGGAAGGTTTGCCATTCGATGGTTATCCGCAGTCGAAACCTTTGCACAAGGTGAAGCTCAAAGGTTTTTCCATGAGCAAGTACCCTGTGACCTATGTCGAATTTGACGTCTTTTCTGCAGCACTTAGGCTTTCACGCGCGAGACAGCACAAGCTCTTCCTTAGTATCAGGACGCCTGATCACCCTGCATTAGTGAGTTGGTATGGAGCAAAAGAATATTGCCAGTGGATAGGGAAACAAGCTGGGTTGGCCATGGATTTACCGACCGAAGCGCAGTGGGAGTACGCCGCGCGTAGCGGCGGCAAGCGGAGTCTATTTCCTACTGATAACGGGAAGGAGGAAAAAGGCAGGAACTTCCCTTCATACGACCACAAGAAAAAAGACGGCGGTCGAATTCGAGTTGGACAATTTCCTCCCACTCCTGCTGGAATTCACGATTTCGGCGTGAATGAAGAATGGGTGAATGACTGGTATGCGGTCGACTATTATGCCACTTCGCCCCGTGAGAATTCAAAGGGTCCTCCATCGGGGGAGGAGCGGGTTGCTCGCGGTAACCTAGGTCAGCTGGTCATGAACATGCAGCGAGTTGGGATAAATCCTGCAGACAAAGCCGGAACTTGGCCCTTGCTCCTCGATGAACCGCAAGGTCCCGAAAAAGCGATTCCTTACACGAAGTTCTCGGGGCAGGATTACATCGGCTTCCGTTGCGTCGTCAACTAGCCGAACTGGACATGTCTCTCGCGTTCGGTTTCCTTGCGCAGCCAGCTGAAGCGATTCCCTGGAAACGGGCCACGCAGGATCAATTGACGTCATTGTAGATCAAAGGTATCTGGCAAGCGCTGGGCGAAATTTCGACGCCATTGGGTTGTGTACGAGGTTTGCGCTGATTGCCGGTATGATAAACATAAACCCGATTATCGTGGTCACTCACGTCTGGCGGCACCATCGAGTTCCAAGAAGGACGTTCTCAAGGTCCATGAGAAGCCCTGACGCTTGGCATAGTTATGCATTCCAATTCACTGTGTAGATTATGAAAAAAATACATCTCGTTCTCGCCATATCCCTAGTTGTCCTGCAGGCCGGCGTTCACGCTGACACCAAACTTCAAGAAGACTCCGGCGTTGAAGTTCTGGAGGATGGTAACGTTCGTGATCCGGAACCTACCTCACAGCAGATCGCAAGCCTCGTGGCACGGACGAAAAAGAACATCGTCAAACTGCCAGCAGGCACGTTTGACATGGGGGATTGGGGTCATGAGGTCAATCCGGAAGGTTTGCCATTCGATGGCTATCCGCAGTCGAAACCGCTGCACAAGGTGAAGCTCAAAGGTTTTTCCATGAGCAAGTACCCTGTGACCTATGCAGAATTCGACATCTTTTCTGCAGCACTCAGGCTTCCACGCGCGAACCAGCACAAGCTTTTCCTTGATTCAAGAACGGCTGATCACCCTGCACTAGTAAGTTGGTATGGGGCAAAAGAATACTGTCAGTGGATAGGAAAACAAGCTGGGTTGGCAATGGATTTGCCGACCGAGGCCCAATGGGAATATGCCGCGCGTAGTGGCGGCAAGCGTAATTTGTTCCCTACTGACAATGGGAAGGAGGAACAGGGCAGGAATTTCCCATCGTACGACCAAAAGAAAGAAGATGGCGGCCGCATTCAAGCTGGAAAATTTCCTCCCAATCCCGCTGGATTCCACGATTTTGGTGTGAATGGCGAATGGGTGAATGACTGGTATGCCGCTGACTATTATGCGAATTCGCCGCGCGAGAATCCGAAAGGACCGGCGTCGGGAGAGAAGCGGGTGGTGCGCGGTAATCTGGGCCAGCTCATTATGAACATGGAGCGAGAAGGCATGGATCCCTCAGACAAAGCCGGAACTTGGCCTCTTCTTCTCAAAGAGCCGCGAGGGGCCGAAAAAGAGATTCCTTACACGAAGTTTTCGGGGAAGGGGTATGTCGGATTTCGTTGTGTTGTCAACTAGACAACGTAGCATGATTCGCGTGTTTGATGCATCAGCATAGATGGTTGAATCGATTCACTGAGGCCGATTCATGCTGCATGAAGCGACGCGGGTGCGTCGCTTACTGAAGAGACAATCAAGAGTACATTGCGTCGTCAATGCCCATACGGGCCGCGACGAACTCCGGTTCTGTGTTCCAGATATATGGTTTGCTCACCAGCGTCTGAGCACCGGCCAGTCGCTCTTGCGTTTGTACACGGGCATTCGCGTACCGGGTTCCCTGTAAGCAATTATCGATCAGTGCAAAGCCGAGCGCCTGATTCTGCTTGTCGCCCAGAGCTGGGGTCATACGCTCGGCAATCGTCGCCAGCTGATTCATGGTTTGTGGTGATCCGAGCGACATCGCCATCAGTCGTGAGGCCTCCTGGCTAAGCGATGGATGTGCGCTAATGCCGATCAACGCTATCTGGCGATTGATCTGACCCGTGACTTCCGGAGGTGAGTAGCTGAACCAGCTACCCGTCTTTTTGATCAGCTCCTCTTGGATATTCTTCATGAACTGTTCAGCACCCGCGGCGCCGTTCTCGATCGCCTCGTCGAGTTTATTCTTGTATTGTTTATACTCGACTTCGATTGCATCGTTAATCTTGTCTGCATAGTCAGCAAGCTTGGCCCCTTTTGCAATGACAAGATAGTAAACTTTGCAGTAGTACCGATAGACTTCCTGATCCATGAAGTCCGCAATCTTTTTGTAATCGGCCCGCTTCAACTGGTACGACACGAACTTGAAGAATTCCTGGATCGTTTCATACCCGACTTCGCCGCTCAGGGCCCCTTCGCCGCCCAGCCCCCAACAAGCCCCGGCCCGGGCGCTGATCACGAAGCTGCCATTTCTGGTCCCGATCTTGAAAGCGCCTTTGAATCCAGCGCCCGCACTGCCTGCTGCACCAGCACCCACTTTTGCCACCGTCTTGAATTCGCCGATGGCTTCGCCCGGTTTGACTGTCACCGGCTTACCGTCGCTGGCGTCACCTTCAGGATTGAGCCATTGTATTTCGCCCTGGATGTCGATCGATACACGCACCCCGGCGAAGGCGTCCAGGCCCGCCTCGGCCCCGACGCGCATCTTGACTCCCTGCTTGTTGCGGTTCGCCGGTGGAACGCCCCGGATCCCCTGCTTGCCGGCGGTATAACCGATCCCGATATCGGTTTCGATAGCCAGGCTTGCGCCGACGCCGCCGGACAGTACCAGATCGCCGTATAGCCGCATATATCCCATCTCGAATACCTGGTCGCCAATCCTTGGTTGCACGTGAAAGCCCGCGAAATGCGGATAATAGACTTCGGTGCGAACTTTGCCTTCTGCAACCGCGAACGAGGCATGGCCATTGCCCTTGATGCCGAACTCACCGGATTTCAGGCCGCGCAGGGCGCGCTTCGTCCAGGTCTTGTCGCGCCCGTCGTGGAGGTTGCCTTTGAACGGATTGAAGTTGACTTCCAGTCCGGCGCCGGCGGAATAACGCATCAACTGCGCTTCCGCCGACAGATCAATGCGACGCTCGGCGCTGTCCGGGTCAACCTCCAGGTATTTCTCGAGTTCACCCTTATTGCGTTCGATGAAGGTGGTGATGTCCCCATTCATCGTGCTCGCCCATGCGGTTAACACGCCGGTATAGGCGTCCGCGTCTTCGGGTTTGAGTTTCCACTCCTTCGAAAATTTGCTCTTGTCCTGAACTTTCTCGGTAATGCGGTGCTTGATTTCCTTCACGTTCAGCGTGCCGTCCTTGAAAAGCTTGCCCTCCTTGCGCTTTGCCTTTTCCCCTTCAACAAGATAGATCCGGTTGTCAGCCAGTACCTTCTTGAGCGAGGTGCTTTTCACATAGATCGGGGTCGGCTTCTGGCCATATTTCTTGGTCTTGAGCGCCACCATTTCGACCATCTTGACGCCGTCCTTGGCATCCAGGCTCTGCAACGGCTCGAGCTTTTTCTTGACCGCGTCGCTCGCGGCGGCCATTTCGCTGAGCGCTTTCTTCAGCGCCGCTTCAGCCGCGTCGATGTCGGGCTTGACGTTCGATTTCTGCGCTTCGCGCAACTTCATCGATGCGGCGGTAACGGCGCGGTTCGCTTCCTGCAAGGCCGCGATCTTGGCACTGTTGTCGTCCGCTTCCGCCAGCAGGGCGCGGTGCTCGTCCGGATAGCAGGCCAGGAAGGCATTTTTTTGCGGCCAGTAGATCAACATGCCACCTCCCTCCGTGAGCTTGGCTTCGGTAAAGGTGTCGGCGGCCGGCGTGGTAGTGGCGACGGCGTGTGGCTTCGGTGGCGTTGCGGCGGCGGAATCGGTCATCGTGTCTGCTTCTACTGAAAATTCAATCCTGGTCTTTCAGGAATAACTGGATGTCTTCGGGCTTCGGTGTGAACAGGCGCTGGGTGCGGCCCATTGAGTCGGTGATGCCTTCGAGGACGACGCCGCTGGCGGATTCCATGCGGTAGGGGACATGGGCCATGATCTCGCCGGTCTTTTCGTTCCGGACCACGAAGGCTTCGTTAAAAATCTCGGTGGGTTTGGACAGGGCCGGCAGACCGGTGCTGGCATCATGCGGCCCGGTGAGTTCCTTCATGCTGGCCTTGAACTCCACCTTTTTCGGGCTGAACAATTCGATGTTGCCGCCCTCCAGTTTCAGCTGCGCACCCTGCGCATTGAGCAGGACATGCTGCTTGGCCTTGATGTTGACCGATGCCGTGACACTGGCGACTGTGATGGCCTTGTCTGCGGTCAGCCGGGTTTCCGCTGTCGCGCTTGTGCTGCTGACCTTGCCGCTTGCTGCATGAAGCCGGACGCCAGTTTCCTGGTGCGGCTTGTCGCCTGCAGTTGTTTTGCCGTATGTGAACAGCGTAATCCCGTTCTTGACGGCGGCGAACGTATTGCCCTGCGCGGCCAGATTGATGTCATGTCCCGCATTCAGTGCGCTCGTCATGCCAGCAGTAAAGATGGCATGCATGGGCGTGGTAGCAGCAATGCCTGCCGGCGAACTCAATTGTATTTGCGGCTGCGCGTAGCCTGGCTCCGCCGCTGCCTCAGTCACCTCTGTGGATCGGAGCAGCGGCGCAGTGCCACCGCTGGTCTTGCCCTGCAGGGCATCCCGGCTACGCGCCATCGCATCGCTGACGCGCAGCGGACCTGCACCTGCTGCCGTGCCCGTTCCCGTACCTGCAGCCGCACCCGATCCCGTGCCGTTGTGCTTGCTCGCCAGTTCGGCCAGATCGGTCTGGAGTTGCAGGCTTTCCTCAATCTGCGTGACCGCCTCGTGCGAATCGAGCTGCGTTCCTGCGTCGCTGCCGCGCGCATCGGTCGAGAGTAATAATCCCTTGCCGGCGCGCATGGCGACGCTGTGCTCGGTCTTGAGTTCTGCGCCGAAGCCCGCCGCCGCCAGGCGCTGATTGTCGGCCTGGTGCACCAGGTGGCCCAGATTGAGCTCGGCCGTACCCTGGTGAGCGTTGGCATGGTGCTGCAGGCTGACGCGCGCCTGTCCCGGACTATCGTCGAGCACCAGCTGGCTGTAGGCGCCGCTGCCGCTCTGGCTGGCGCCAAGTGCCTGCGTCTTGAAGCCTGACAGGACGGCCGGATGCGCATGCCCGCCAGCTTGCCCGGCAAACCAGGCCGGCGCGTTACCGGTCGCGGCGCCTGCGCCCGACGCCACCTGATTGTGCTGCTCGTCAACCTGGCCGCGGCCATTGTAGAGCGCACCGATCACTACCGGCCGGTCGATATTCCCATCCAGGAAATCCACGAGTACTTCCTGCCCGACCCGGGGCAGCGCGCTGCTGCCCCAGTTGGCACCCGCCACGGGCGCCATTGGCGTTGCCACCCGGACCCAGGTGCTGGCCCCGTCGTCGCCCGGCGCGCCGGTATGGCCGTCCGGTTGCGGATGCGCCAGCCGGTTGTGACTGCGCACGCCTCGCTGCCAATGGAACTGCACCTTCACCCGGTGATCGCGGTCGGTGTGAATCGCCGTTCCCGGCGGGCCGACGACGATGGCAGTCTGCTGGCCCATGACGGTCGGGCGCGGATGCAGCACGCACCCGTGCGCGTCACGCCCGCTGCTGCGGTACGGTACCTTGCTGCGGATGGCGTCGATCCGGTTGCGGTAGGTTGGCCGCTGCCCGATCGTCTTGCCGGTCGCGTGCAGGCTGGTGCGTTGCTCCTGGTCGATTGCAGCAGCCAGCAGGCCCACGCCGAGGCGCGCGTCGATATCGGTGCGCATCTCCGCGCTCAGGTTGTTGTGCATCAGGTGGACCACGCGCACGACGACAAAGCTGCGCTCGTCGTCGCTGGCCGCCGTATCAAGCGTGGCTTGCCCGGTGAGGGTAAACAGCGTGCCTGGCCGCAGTGTGCGCACGGTGCCCGCGCCAACGTGGATTTCCTTGTTCGCCTCAAAGGCCTGCAACTGGCGCTCGGCGATGCGCTGCCCTTGCGCGCGCGATGCGTATGCGTACGCGCCCGGAACGTCGCGGGTGGTGAGTTCGGCCTGGCCGGCGCCGGGCGTGCTGGCAGCGTTCACCGGGCGGGTGTCGAGCGACCGGTAGTCCCAGCTAACGAGCTCGACAGCGTTGGGCTGCAGGCGCAGTTCGGTGCGCCAGCGGTCGAAGGTATCCTGGCGCATCGTGGCGCCGGGTTGTGAAAAGGCGATGCTGCCCTGGCGGTCGCCTTCGAACGCGCCATTGTGGTCGGCGATCACCATGGTATGCGTTCCCAGCGCCGGGGTGTCGGCCTGGCCAGCATGCTCGAAATAATAGAACAGGCCTTCCTCGTGCATCAGCCGCTGGGCAAAGGCCAGGTCACTTTCGAGGTATTGCGTGGTAACGCTGCGCTTCGGATAAACGTCGCGGTCCTGCAGATCGAAGCGCCAGGCCGGGACCAGTTTCCCCTTGCCGCTGTATCCCGCAAATACCGCATCGAGGATATCGGGCGTCGTCATGTCCTGGAATATCCGGCTGTCGCGTCCGTGCGAGAGGAAGGCCGACCAGGGCTCGATCGTCAACTGGTAACGCGCCAGGCCACCGTTCGCGCCCGTCAATTCGACGGTGGTAACGTGGCCGTGGAACGGACGTAACGCGTCGCGCCCGGCGGTCGTCAGAAGTTCCAACAGCACCGGTTGCCCGATCAGCGACTTCAGCGAAATCGCGGCATCGGTCGAAAGCGCAGCAATCCTGAACTGAAAGCCCTGGCTGAGGCCTTCTTCCCCGCGCACGCATTCGGCAACCAGGACGTCGGCGCCCAGCGGCGTCGTGAGCCTCAGCAGACGCGTGTCCTGAGTCAATCCGGACATGAGGGACAGCGCGGACGCGGCGTCCGGAAATGACGTTAGTACTGACATGTAACCACTGCTCCAGTCGAGTTTGCATGGCCTTATTCAATGCAACGGATATTCGGTCGCATTTCTCCAACACGGTATTACAGCGTAGATGATACCTATTATCAAGAGATCTCATGAATCTTGGTCGTGTGCCGTGCACGACCCATGGTGTGGATAATATGGGGTATCGCCCTATGCAGACGGGCTTGCCGTACAGGTCGCCGCGACAACTTGTTACCAAGTCATGCAGGGCGCATGCCGCGCCAGACGCTTTCCGGCGTAAGCTTCGGGTCTGTCCATTGGAGGGATGAAGATGACGATGACCCGGATCCTGGCGCTGGCCGTTGGCGCACTCGCCGCGTGTGCGGTGCAGGCGCAGGAATTGCTGCCAATCCAGACGCCAGCCGGCCCGGCGGTACTCAAGGCCGATGAGCTGCACGAACCCGACCCGTTTGCCGGAACGCGCAAGAGCGCGTCGCGCGTGTACGGCGCCGACGTTGCCGCCCAGCCCAATGACCACGTGTTCAAGGGCTTTCGGCGCGATCCGCGGTTGATCGGCGGCATCAAGGTCGCCCCGCATGTCGCGATCGAGGCCGGTTACGTCAATCTGCCCGACCGCGGCCTGTATCGGGACGAGCAGGGCAGGGCCGAGGGTGCATCGCAGGGGCTTGGCGAGAAAGGCTCGAGCAACCATCTGGCCGTCAAGGTATCGACGCCCGAGGATGCGCGGCTGTCGGCCTATGCCAAGGCAGGGATTGCCTACAGCGAGGTCAAGCGCGGCATCAATGCCGGGTCCGATATGGGGGCTTTCAACGGCGCCGGTCAGAGACTCAATGCCGGGTCCGATACGGGGCTGTACACGGGCGCGGGTGCAAAACTCAAGCTCGACAAATCAACGTCGGTCAATGCCGAGTTCTCGCGGCATGGCGACGCTGCCAAGAAGCTTGGCAGCGTCATCAAGGATGGCATCAAAGGCAATATGCAGATGGGCTTCTGATCCCGTCAGTGCGCCGCAGCGGGTGCAGCCGCGACCGGCGCCGAAGTACGCTTGGCTACCTTGTCGTCACGCAGTTCTTCCGGGTCGCGCAGCGGAATCATCAGGAACGCACTGAGCGCATACAGGCCGGCAAAGATCCAGATGATGCCAGCCACGCCCAGCGACGCACTGAAGATGGCGACAATCGCCGGCCCGACCCAGGTCGAAGCCCCCGCGCCCAGGCTCAGCACCGACAATGCGGCGGCGCGGTTTTTCGGCACCAGCAGTGGCATCAGTGCAGACAGGGGCACGAAGCCGCCCAGCGTCATGCCGTACATCGCACCGAACAGCGCGGCGATGTAGAAGTTACCGATGAACAGCTGCGGCATGTAGAAGAACAGCGGCGTCGTGATGGCGCTGCCGACGGCGCCCATCCAGATTACCGTGTTGCGGAGGCCAAAACGGGTGGCCAGGCGGCTCGAGATGATGTTGCCGGCAATATTGGCCACGAAAATGACGGTCACCAGGCGCAGCCACTGCTCCAGCGTGAAGCCGATCACGTCCATGAAGAAGCCCGGCAGCACGATGAAGAAGCCAAACATCGATGCGGTATTGATGGTGCGTACGACGCCGCTCAGCGAGGTCTTCGGCTCTTCCCACATGATCGAGACGCTGCCCATCAGTGACGTCAGCGGTTTTTCACCGACTGGCGCCAGACGCCTGGTGCCGGCGGCATCCTTCACGCACAGCAGGGCCAGCGCGGCCCCGCCAATCACCAGGATCAGCGAGAGCCAGAACGTGGCCAGTGCGCCGATCAATGGCACCGAGAAGCTGGCGACCAGCGCACCGAGGGTCGGCAGACCGGCCGCATAGGCCACCCAGAACCAGCCCATTGCCAGGCCCAGCTTCTTGGCCGGCGTGGCGGCCACGATCCAGACCAGGAAGCCGTAGGCAAACAGCGGATAGCCGAAGCCGCGCAGAGCGTAGCCGGCCAGCATCATCGGATAGCTCATCTGGCCGACGCCGAATGTCAGGAACACCACCTGGAACACGACCCAGATACCGGCGCCGATCAGCATGACCTTCTTCGGACCCCAGATATTCGACAGCGCACCGGCACACCAGGAACCGATCGCCACCGTCAAGCCATACACGGTGAACAGGACTGCAATGTCGGCTTCGACCATGTTTTTCTGGGCCAGGTAGGGCGCCAGGTAGCCGAGTTCGACGCCATCGCCGATCATGAAGATCAGCAGGCCGACGAAGCCCCACAGCAGTGAGCGGGGAATTCCGAGCTTGTCGCACAGCCTGTCGAGGATGCCCGGTTGGGAAGAGGGGAGATGTGGCGATGCTGTTGGCATGCGGTTTGTTGTTGGAGACAAATTAGCACCTGCAAAATCGTGGCGTTCATGAACGCGATGGGCGACCCGGAAGGGGCGAAGTGCGCGCAGCAGGGGCGCGTGGTAGGGCAGTTCCGGAGAGGAACTCAGGGCAAGGATGCCCGTGACATGCCGTGGGAACGGCAAGCAACGACACGTGACCGCGCCATTGCGTGAGACCGGAGTTGATCTTTCCAAATAGTATCACATTTGCACAAATGTGCTAACTTGTTAGTGAATTTCGTGCGGATGTGCGACGTTGTTGAAAGATACGATCAGGAAGTAAAAAACCGCCGTGCCCGGAGCGGGGACGGCGGTTTTTGCAGGCAGCAGCTGGAAGCTTAGAACTCTTCCCACTCCGCTTCATTCATCTTGGTGGTGGCGACTGGCTTGCTAATTGGCTTGACGGTCGGCTTGCTGGCTGGCTTGGTTGCCGGCTTTTCAGCGGACTTGCTGGCTGGCTCTTCGACAGGCGTAGCAGCAGATACCACAGCAGGCTTGGCCGCCGCACGCGGCGCCGGTTTGCTCAGCGCCGGGCGTGCCGGTGGCGGACGCTTGACGGGCGCGCTCACCACGACCGGTGTCGTGTGCGCTGCGTCGAGCTTGAACACATCGACGACCTGCGCCAGGCGCTTGGCCTGATCCTGCAGCGATGCGGTGGCGGCGGTGGCTTCTTCGACCAGTGCGGCGTTCTGCTGGGTGGCGTTGTCCATCTGGCCCATGGCCTGGTTGACCTGGTCGATGCCGGTGATCTGCTCCTGGCTGGCCGACGAAATCTCGCCCATGATGTCGGTTACGCGGCGGATCGAGTCCACCACTTCGCGCATCGTCGCGCCGGTCTGGTCGACCAGCTTGGTGCCGGTGTCGACTTTCTCGACCGAGTCGCCGATGAGGCCCTTGATTTCTTTCGCGGCGGCCGCCGAGCGCTGTGCCAGCGTGCGCACTTCGGACGCAACGACGGCAAAGCCGCGGCCCTGCTCGCCGGCGCGCGCTGCTTCGACAGCAGCATTCAGCGCCAGGATGTTGGTCTGGAACGCGATGCCGTCGATGACGCTGATGATGTCGACGATCTTGCGCGACGACTCGTTGATCGAGCCCATCGTGGCGACGACCTGGTCGACCGAGGCGCCGGCCTGCGTCGCGACGCTCGAGGCGGCAATGGCGAGCTGGTTGGCCTGGCGCGCATTGTCGGCGTTCTGACGCACGGTGCCGGTCAGTTCTTCCATCGAGGCGGCGGTTTCTTCCAGCGCGGCGGCCTGCTGTTCGGTGCGGCTCGACAGATCAAAGCTGCCGGCGGCGATTTCGCCCGACGCGCCGCTGATGGTCTGGGTGCCGGTACGCACTTCGTCGACGATCTTGGCCAGGCTGTCATTCATATTGCCCAGCGCGCGCAGCAGGGCGCCGGTTTCATCGCTGGCGCTGCTGTCGATGCGCACGGTCAGGTCGCCGGCCGCAACCTGTTCGGCAGCCTGCACGGCGCGGCGCAGCGGCCGGGTGATCGAGCGGGTCAGCAGCCAGGCGAAGACGCCGCCCAGCAGCAGGGCGCCGGCTGCCAGCGAGCCGATGACGACCTTGCCACGTGAGGCGGTGCCGGCAATCATTGCGGCGCTATCGCTGATATGTTTCTGTTGCAGGTTGACCAGATCGTGGACGCGCTCTTCATAGGCCTTGGCGGCCGGCGTGAATTGCTGGGTCAGGATCTGTTCAGCCATTTCGGTGTTGCCATCGGCCTTGGCCTTGATGGCGCCGTCGCGCGCCTTGCTGTAAGCGGCGCGGTGTTCCATCACCGATTTGAACAGGGCCGTTTCCTCGTCACCGCTGATCAACGGTTCGATCTTCTTGACCAGATCGGCCGACAGCTTGCCGGTGGCGGCCGCGTCTTCCTTGAAGTAGGCGGTCAGCGAGCCATCGCTGCTCTTGACAATGGCGGCGGTGCGGCGCACGGCGGCAAAAATCTGCGTGTACCACTCGGCGATCATGCGTTCTTTCGCCAGCGGCTCGGCCAGAATGATCTGGGTTTCCTGCGCGACCTGATTCAGGCGCCAGACGCCGACGGTCGCGATAATGACCGTCATCATGAGGGTCAGTGCGAACCCTGCTGCCAGTCGCGTACCGATATTGAGTTTGATGAAGTTGCCCATGTGTGATCTGCGTGAAATGTGTGAATGCGGCGCGGTCCAGCACCGGGAATAGGTGGCCAGCCGATGATCTCGACCGGTGTTGCCATTGACGTGAAGTTCGAGGTTACTGGCCCCGATTATTGCCCAACTGAAATTAAAAAGCACTCAGAATGGGTGGTAATTTGTGATTTTGTGATCGGCCAGCGACAGTGTTGCCAGAGAAGTTAACGCCTTGATATGAGGCGATATTTGCCGCTTTAAGGTATAATTTCTATTTCCCGCGTGTGCCGTTCGGCACCATCAGCACAATGACCAAATTCGTATTCGTCACTGGCGGCGTCGTCTCTTCCCTGGGCAAAGGGATTGCAGCCGCCTCCCTCGCCGCAATCCTCGAGAGCCGCGGTCTCAAAGTCACCATGCTCAAGCTCGATCCGTACATCAACGTCGATCCGGGCACCATGAGTCCAACCCAGCACGGCGAAGTGTTCGTCACCGACGACGGCGCCGAGACTGACCTCGACCTTGGCCACTACGAGCGTTTCATCAGCACCCGCATGAAAAAGGTGAACAATTTCACCACGGGCCAGATCTATGAATCGGTGATCCGCAAGGAACGTCGTGGCGAATACCTCGGCAAGACCGTGCAGGTGATCCCGCACATCACCAACGAGATCCAGGATTACATCCGCCGTGGCGCCGAAGGCGTCGACGTGGCGCTGGTCGAAATCGGCGGCACGGTCGGTGACATCGAGTCGCTGCCGTTCCTCGAAGCGGCGCGCCAGCTGTCGCTGCGTTCGGGCCGCAAGGGCGCCGCATTCGTGCACCTGACGCTCGTGCCGTTCATCGCCTCGGCCGGCGAACTCAAGACCAAGCCGACCCAGCACAGCGTGCAGAAGCTGCGCGAAATCGGCATCTCGCCCAATGCGCTGCTGTGCCGCGCCGACCGCCCGATCCCGGACGACGAGCGCGCCAAGATTTCGCTGTTCGCCAACGTCGAAGAGCAGGCCGTCATTTCGGTGTGGGACGTCGACACTATCTACAAGGTGCCGCAAGTGCTGTGCGACCAGGGCCTGGATGACATCATCCTCGAAGCGCTCGGTCTGGACGCACCAAAAGCCGACCTGTCGATGTGGACCAAGCTGATCCATACGCTCGAGAATCCGAAGCACGAAGTCACGATCGGCATGGTCGGCAAGTACGTCGACCTGATCGAGTCGTACAAGTCGCTGACCGAAGCGCTGCGCCACGCCGGCATCCACACCGAAAGCCGCGTCAACATCGAGTACCTCGACTCCGAAGAAATCGAGACCCGTGGCTGTGATCACCTGGCCAAGTACGATGCAATCCTGGTGCCGGGCGGCTTTGGCAAGCGCGGCGTCGAAGGCAAGATTGCCGCTGCCCGCTATGCCCGCGAAAACAAGATCCCGTACCTGGGCATCTGCCTGGGCATGCAGGTCGCGCTGATCGAGTACGCACGCAATATGGCGGGCCTGGCCAACGCCAACTCGACCGAGTTCGACCCTGAGACCGACCAGCCGGTCGTCGCCCTGATCACCGAGTGGCAAAACCACGACGGCAAGGTCGAAAAGCGCGACACCAACTCGAACCTGGGCGGCACGATGCGCCTGGGCGCGCAGACCTGCGCCGTCAACCCGGGCACGCTGGCCGCTGAAATCTACGGCAACGTCGTCACCGAGCGTCACCGCCACCGCTACGAAGGCAACAACCACTACCTGCCAAAGGTCGAGGCTGCCGGCCTGACCGTGTCGGCGCGTACGCCGAACGAAGACCTGTGCGAAATCATGGAGCTGCCACGCACTGGCGCGAACTCGCACCCTTGGTATATGGGCGTGCAGTTCCACCCCGAGTTCAAGTCGACGCCGCGCAATGGCCACCCGCTGTTTACGTCGTTCATCCGGGCTGCCCTGGCGCACCAGGCATCGAACACCAACACTGCCGCCAACGTTGAACTGGCCGCACCAGCACTCCAAGGAGACGCAGCATGAAACTCGCCGGATTCGACGTCGGCCTCGAGCACCCGATCTTTTTGATCGCCGGCACCTGCGTGATCGAATCGCGCCAGATGGCGATGGACACGGCGGGTACGCTCAAGGAAATCACCGCGGCACTGGGTATTCCGTTCATCTACAAATCGTCGTTCGACAAGGCCAATCGCTCGTCGGGCAAATCGTTCCGCGGCCCCGGCATCGACAAGGGCCTCGAGATCCTGGCCGACGTGCGCCGCGAAATCGGCGTGCCGGTGCTGACCGACGTGCATGACGCCGAAATGATCCCGCATGTCGCGAGCATCGTCGACGTGCTGCAAACGCCGGCGTTCCTGTGCCGCCAGACCGACTTCATCAACGCCTGCGCGCGTTCGGGTAAACCGGTCAACATCAAGAAGGGCCAGTTCCTGGCCCCGGGCGACATGAAGAACGTCATCGACAAGGCGCGCGCCGCTGCGCGCGACGCCGGCCTCGAAGAAGACAACTTCATGGCCTGCGAGCGCGGCGCCTCGTTCGGCTACAACAACCTGGTGTCGGACATGCGTGGCCTGGCCATCATGCGCGAATCGAACTGTCCGGTGGTGTTCGATGCGACTCACTCGGTGCAGCTGCCGGGCGGGCAGGGCACGTCGTCGGGCGGCCAGCGCGAGCACATTCCTGTGCTGTCGCGCGCCGCCGTGGCGTCGGGCATCGCCGGCCTGTTCATGGAAACGCACCCGGACCCGGCCAATGCGATGTCGGATGGTCCGAATGCAGTGCCGCTGGCGCGCATGAAAGAGCTCCTGACGACCCTGGTCGAGATCGACCGCGTCGTCAAGAAGTCGCCGTTCCTGGAATTCGACTTCAAGTAACCGTTCAGGTTTGGATGCACCGTGTTGCGGGTATCCCTGAGGGACCCGGAGCACGGTGGTCCCCCCAAGATTACCTACCTTCTGGAGACTGAGAAACATGAGTGCTATCGTTGATATCATCGGCCGCGAAATCCTGGATTCGCGCGGTAACCCCACCGTCGAATGCGACGTCCTGCTCGAATCGGGCGTGATGGGCCGCGCGGCAGTGCCGTCGGGCGCATCGACCGGTTCGCGCGAAGCGATCGAACTGCGTGACGGCGATCCGAAGCGTTACTTCGGCAAAGGCGTGCTGCAAGCCTGCGAAAATATCAACACCGAGATCTCCGAAGCGATCATGGGCCTGGACGCGAACGAGCAGGCGTTCCTGGACCGCACCCTGATCGATCTCGACGGCACCGAAAACAAGAGCCGCCTGGGCGCCAACGCCATGCTGGCCGTGTCGATGGCCGTGGCCAAGGCTGCCGCTGAAGAAGCGGGCCTGCCGCTGTACCGCTACTTCGGCGGTTCGGGCGCGATGCAAATGCCGGTGCCGATGATGAACGTCATCAACGGCGGCGCGCACGCCGACAACAACCTGGATATCCAGGAATTCATGATCATCCCGGTGGGCGCCCCATCGTTCAAGGAAGCCATCCGCTACGGCGCCGAAGTGTTCCACACGCTGAAAAAAATCCTGCACGCACGCGGCCTGAACACGGCAGTCGGCGACGAAGGCGGTTTCGCCCCGTCGGTGGCCAACCATGAAGAAGCCATCAAGCTGATCATGGAAGCGATCGAGCAGGCCGGCTACGTTGCCGGTCAGGACATCGCACTGGGTCTCGATTGCGCCGCCAGCGAGTTCTACAAGGATGGCCGCTACGTGCTCGAAGGCGAAGGCGGCCTGAGCCTGTCGGCAGACGACTTCACCAACATGCTGGCGACCTGGTGCGACAAGTACCCGATCATCTCGATCGAAGACGCAATGCACGAAGGCGACTGGGAAGGCTGGGCCACGCTGACCGCGGCACTGGGCAAGAAAGTCCAGCTGGTGGGCGACGACCTGTTCGTCACCAACACCAAGATCCTGAAAGAGGGCATCCAGAAGGGCATCGCCAACTCGATCCTCATCAAAATCAACCAGATCGGCACCCTGACCGAAACGTTTGCTGCCATCGAGATGGCCAAGCGCGCCGGCTACACCGCCGTGATCTCGCACCGCTCGGGTGAAACCGAAGATTCGACCATTGCCGATATCGCGGTGGGCCTGAACGCGCTGCAGATCAAGACCGGTTCGCTGTCGCGTTCGGACCGCATGGCCAAGTACAACCAGTTGCTGCGCATCGAGGAAGACCTGGGCGACATCGCCAGCTACCCTGGCCGTGACGCGTTCTACAACCTGAAGTAATCCCCTGGGGCCGGCGCGCGGGATGGGACCATCCCACCCGCGCGCCGGCTTTTTTATCTCCTTCGTTTTTCACCATGCGCCTGATCACGATTGTCCTGGCTGCGCTGCTCGTGCTGATCCAGTATCCCCTCTGGCTTGGCAAGGGCGGCTGGCTGTCCGTGGCCGACATGCAGAACCAGGTCGAAACCACGCGCATCAAGACCGAGCAGCTTGCCGCGCGCAACAGCAAGCTCGACTCTGAAGTCGATGACCTCACCGAAGGCACGGGCGCCGTCGAAGAGCGTGCGCGCTACGACCTGGGCATGATCAAGCAGAACGAGATTTTCGTGCAGGTGCTGCGCAAGAATGAAATCCCGGTAGAATCGATGACCGTGCCGCCACCACCGCCACCGCCGAAACCGGGCGCCAAGCCCACCGGCGCTGCCGCACACTGAACCTATCATCATGACTGAAGAAACTACCCCGATCGATTCCGCCAGCCTCGATTCGCTCGATGCGATCGCAGATTGCCTGGCCGAAGCGTTCGAAGATGGCGATGGCGCCGTGATTACAGCCGCCTTGCAGGCAGTGGCGCAAGCGCCCGCCTTGGGCGAGCTGGCCGCCAGCGTGGGCATGCCGCGCGACGCGCTGCAGGCGGCGATGACGGCAGGGGAGTTCGATATGGATCTCACGCTCGAGATCATGAAGGTCGTCGACCTGCACATGAGTGGCGGGAAGTAAGACGCTTCGCCACGCACGCAAAAAAACGTCGTTCCCGCGAAGGCGGGAACCCAAGTTTGCATGCAGACCGATTACTTTTAAGGTTACCGGTTGCGCGACATGCTTGGGTTCCAGCCTTCGCTGGAACGACGTTTCTACGCTAACTCATTGAGCGCGACTACAGCGGCCTGTAAAGGCCGCGTTAATGCTTACTCTTTCGACTGCGACGATGCGTCGCCCTGCTCGTGGCCTGCGCCTTGCTCCAGGAATGCGCGCAGCATCCATGCATTTTTCTCGTGCACTTCCATGCGGGTCGACAGCATGTCGGCGGTCGGGAAATCGTCGATTTCGTCAGCAATACGCACGGCAGCGCGCGCGGTGCGGATCACGGCTTCCTGGCCTTCGACCAGCTGACGGATCATCTCTTTGGCCGACGGCACGTCGGTTTCTTCAGTGATGGTCGACAGTTCCACATAACGCTTGTAGGTGCCTGGTGCGAAGTGGCCCAGTGCGCGGATACGCTCGGCGATATCGTCCAGTGCGGTCCACAGTTCGGTGTACTGCTCCTGGAACATCACGTGCAGGGTCTGGAACATCGGACCGGTCACGTTCCAGTGGAAGTTGTGGGTCTTGAGGTACAGCATGTAGCTGTCGGCCAGGACGGTCGAGAGCGATTCGACGATTTTTGCGCGGTCTTCGGTGTTGATGCCAATATCGATGTTCATGTGTATTTCTCCATTAGTCAGTGAGATGTATTTGGTGCCACTGTCTGAAAATGCAACAGTATCAAACAGGCATCAGCTTATCACTTCGCGCGAAAAGTTGAAGTCCACGAGAATTTCTGAAATCGGGGCAATACAGGGGCGCGCAACGCTGCTACCTTGGAGGGTGTGTCGACGAAAGCGCGCCACGGTGAGTGGTGCGGATGTGTGATCCCATCGTTTGTCAGACTGGAGGCATCATGAACAAGCAGGTCATCTTCAACCTTGCGGTCAGCGATCTGGACCGGTCCAAGGCATTCTTTGCCAGCCTTGGCTTTCACTTCAAGACGCAATACAGCAGCGACAACACGGCCTACATGGTCGTCGTCGACGACTGCATCCACGCCATGCTGATGACCGAGGCCTTCTTCGCTTCGCTGATCGACAAACCCGTAGCGCCGGCGCATCAAGCCAACGAGGTCATTATTTGCCTGAGTTGCGAGAGCCGCGAAGAACTCGAAGGACTGATCACCCGGGCGCGCGCTGCGGGCGCCCGTATTCCGCATCCGCTGGAAGACCATGGTTTCATGGTCGACCAGGGATTCGAGGACCTCGATGGTCATCTGTGGAATCTGGTGTGGATGGCGCCGCAGCCCTGATGGGCTGCGGCGCTTCAGGACATTGCTTTAGTGCGTGCTACCGCTCGGCGGGATCAAGGTCTGGGCTGCGGTATCGACGGCAAACAGCTGCGCGCAATCGACCTTGTCGAACGAATAGTGCTTGCCGCAGAAATCGCAGTTGATGCCCAGTTCGCCCAGCTCGTCCAGCGCCGTTTCGACTTCCTGCTGGCCCAGCATCTTGAGCATGTTGCCAACCTTTTCGCGGTTGCAGCTGCAGTGGAACTGCGGGTGCATCGGATCGAACACGCGGATCGTCTCTTCCCAGAACAGGCGGTGCAGCAGCGTCGAGATGTCGGTCGACAGCAGCTCTTCGTGCTTCAGGGTGCCGCCCAGCGCCGCGGCGCGGTTCCAGGTTTCCAGGTCTTCCGCCTCGGATGCCTGCTTGGTCTGGTCCTCAGCGCCGCTGTGACGTGGCAGCTTCTGCAGCAGCATGCCGCGCGCGACCTTGTCGTCGGCCGCAACCCACAGGCGCGTGTCGAGCTGTTCCGAACGCAGCATGTAGTTTTCGATGACCGTGGCGACGTCGTCGCCGTCCAGCGGCACGATGCCCTGGTATGGCTGCTGGCCCGGCATCTTTTCGAGCGGGTCGAGCGTGATCACGAAGCGGCCCGTGCCCTGCACATTGACCAGCTGGCCGAGCGTGGCGTCGTCGGTGACGTCGACGTCCGGTGCCAGCTTGGCCGTGGCGCGCATGCGCAGGTCGGCGTCGCATTCGACGACGAGCAGGCGCACCGGGCCGTCGCCGTGGATCTGCATCACGATCGAGCCATTGAACTTGAGGTTGGCCGACAGCAGGGCGCAGGCGGCCACCATCTCGCCCAGCACCGAGCGCACCGCTTTCGGGTAGCCGTGGCGCGCCTGGATCTCGCGCCAGGTGTCGGAAATTTCGACCAGCTCGCCGCGCACGGCAGCGTTGTCGAAGATGAATTTTTGCAGCGTGTCGCCTGTGGTGCTGGTAACGTCAAGCGTGGTGTCTGGTGTCGTCATTCTTTATCCGATTCTCTTTAGCTGTGTATTGAATAGCTGGCCTCGCGCGACATAGCTCGCGGCATTGCCCTGCAGGCGCAGCAGGTCTTCTTGTGTCAGTGTCCGCACCACTTTCGCGGGCGAACCCAGGATCAGTGAGTGATCGGGAAATGTCTTGTTCTCGGTGACCAGCGCGCCGGCGCCGACCAGGCAACCCTTGCCGATGCGGGCGCCGTTCAGGATCACCGCGCCGATGCCGATCAGCGAGCCGTCGCCGACCGTGCAACCGTGCAGCATGGCCTGGTGGCCGATCGTCACGCCCTGGCCGATGTCGAGCGGATAGCCCATATCGGTATGCATCACCGTGCCTTCCTGCACATTGCTGTTTTCGCCAATGGTGATGCGTTCGTTGTCGCCCCGCAGCGTGGCCCCGAACCATACCGACGTATTGGCCGCTAGGGTGACCTTGCCAATCAGCGTGGCCGAATCGGCGACAAACGCCGACGGATCGATCTCGGGTGCATGTTCGCCCAGCTGGTAAATGGCCATGGATGCGCTCGCAGAAGGTTGGAATGGCGCTATTTTACCGCCCCATGCCGGGGGCAGCGCCGGCTTCGCCATCGCCCGAAGACCGGCAGATGGGGCCACGCTGCGCGAATTCAACGGGCCAGCGATATAATTGCCTGAACGATCGTACTTTTTTCGAGGCCTCATGAAACTTTCCCGTTCAGAATTTGTCACCGTGCGCGGCCTGCGCCTTCATGTGCGCCACTGGGGAAGCGAGGGTGCGCCCAAGCTGTTCATGTTGCACGGCTGGATGGACGTGGCTGCGTCGTTCCAGTTCGTCGTCGATGCGTTGGCGGGCGACTGGCACGTGATCGCACCCGACTGGCGCGGCTTCGGACACAGCGACCGTTCGGGCGCCGATACCTACTGGTTCCCGGATTACGTGGCCGACCTCGATGCGCTGCTCGACCGTTTCGCACCGGACGAGGCCGTGAATCTGCTCGGCCACAGCATGGGCGGCAATATCGCCGGCCTGTACGCGGGCGTGCGGCCGCACCGCGTGGGCAAGCTGATCAACCTGGAAGGTTTCGGCCTGCCGGGCACGAAGGCGGCCCAGTATCCGAAACGGCTGGCTAACTGGCTCGACGAACTGCGCGCGCCACCCGAGATGCGTGGCTATGCCAGCCTGGACGAAGTAGCCGCGCGCCTGCGCAAGACCAATCCGCGCCTGTCGTATGAGCGCTCGAGCTTTCTCGCTGCCCACTGGTCCGAGCAGGACCGCGATGGCCAGTGGCGCATCCTGGGCGATCCGGCGCACAAGATGACGGGCCCGCTGCTGTACCACGTCGACGAAATGATGGCAGCCTGGTCGGCCATCACGGCGCCGGTGCTGTGGGTCGAGGCCGAGGACACCGATATGTGGCGCTGGATGGGCGCGAAGGAGCAGGCGCGCGCCGAGGTCGACCGCCGCATGGGCTATTTGAAGCACGTCACGGCGCGCATGGTGCCGCAGGCCGGGCATATGCTGCACCACGATCAGCCCGAATTGCTGGCGCGCATGATCGAAGAGTTCCTCGCTGCGCCGGCAGTTTGATGCGCGTACAATGGAGCGTCCATCCCGCCTGCTGAATATCCCATGCTGAAAGTCGATCTGCACTGCCATTCCAATGTCTCCGACGGCGTCCTCGCGCCAGCGGACGTGGCCGCTTACGCCGGAAAGAGCGGCGTGAATGTATGGGCGCTGACCGACCATGACGAAATCAGCGGCGTGAAGGCGGCGCGGCAGGCGGCCACGGCGCTGGGCATGTGTTTCGTGGCGGGCGTCGAGATTTCGGTGACTTGGGCCAACGAGACGGTCCACGTCGTCGGCCTGCAGGTCGATGAAAACAACCCCGCGCTGATCGCCGGCCTGGCAGCAACCCGCAACGGGCGCGAAAAACGGGCCCGCGAAATGGCGGCGCAGCTCGAACAGGCCGGCATTCCCACACCGTATGAAGGCGCGCTGCGCTACGTCGCCAATCCCGACCTGATGTCGCGCACCCACTTTGCGCGCTACCTGTGCGAGATCGGCGTCTGCACGACCACCTCCGACGTGTTCCGCCGCTTCCTGACCGAAGGCAAGCCGGGCTATGTGCCGCATCGCTGGGCCACGCTCGGCGAAGCAATGGGCTGGATCCAGGGCGCGGGCGGCATCGCCGTCATCGCGCACCCGGGGCGTTACCGCTTCAGCGACACGGCCCAAGGCGCACTGTTCGATGAGTTCCGTCAACTGGGCGGCACCGCCATCGAGGTGGTCACCGGCAGCCACACGCCGGATCAATACGGCACCTATGCCGAAGTCGCGCGCCGCTATGGTTTTCTTGCCTCGCGCGGCACCGACTTCCACGCACCCGGCGAATCGCGGGTCGAGTTCGCTGAACTGCCACCATTGCCATCCGGCGTGACGCCGGTCTGGCACGACTGGTTCTAACACTCCCTTGCGTCTGACTGCACGGCCGCCGCTTCTGCGGCTGGCCGCGTCACGCCTGTGCCTTCCGTTTTTTTATAAAGAATTTGCCCATCAGCTCTTGTAAAAGCCGTTTTATACTCCAATTGGAGTATATGAAGCGTATGGAGAGCACAATGAAAGCAGTTTTACCCCAACAGAAACTCCCTGACAGCGACAAGGTTACGGTCAACGTCGGCCTGGTCGACCTGGCGCAGGTCGACCTGCTCGTGGAGGAAGGGTTCTATTCCAACCGAACCGATCTGGTGCGCACGGCCATTCGCAACCTGCTCACGCAGCATGCCGACGTGATCCGCCAGACCATCGTGCGCAAGCGCTATGTGATGGGCCTGTACCGCTACTCGGTGCAGGAACTCGAGCAACTGGTGGCAGAAGGGCAGCAACTGGATATCCATGTGCTGGGCCTCGCGGTCATCGAAGACAACGTATCACCTGAACTTGCCCGGAATGCGATCGCTTCGATCCAGGTCCTGGGCGCCTTTGTTGCATCACCTGCCGTGCGCGCCGCGCTGGCAGATCGCACCCTTACCTAGACTGGAACGCTATGAAATCGCTCGACCAATTCATGAACAAGATGATGACCTCTGCCCGCCTCGTGCAGAACAAGGATGTGGCCTCGGCCACCGCCACGATCCAGCAAGCGCTGGCGCAGGCCGGCCTGATGCCGGGGCAGGGGCATGGACAGGGGCAGAGCACCGCGCCCGCCAGCAAGGACGCTACCGCTTTTGTGGACATCAACCCGGCACCGGATTGGCAAGCCCAGTTGCGCAAGGGCCAGGCGGCCATGCGCGCCGCCGGCGTCGGTGTCGGCATTGGCGTGCCTCAAAATGACGATGTGGCGGTCATGGACGACATCGCCGGTGGCACCTTCACGGCAGGCGTCTTTTCGAACGCCGCCGGCCGCCGCCGCTACAAGCTGTATATCCCGTCGCAGCCGGCGACCGCGCCGCGCCCGCTGATCGTCATGCTGCACGGCTGCACGCAGAATCCCGACGACTTCGCGCTCGGCACCGGCATGAACCGCCTGGCCGAAGAAGCCAACTGCCTCGTGCTGTATCCGGAGCAGGACAGCGCGTCGAACCGTACGCAGTGCTGGAACTGGTTCGAGTCAGGCCACCAGGCGCGCGATGCGGGCGAGCCGGGCATCATCGCCGGGCTGACGCGGCAGATCGTCAAGGAGCACGGCGCCGATCCGGCCCAGGTGTTCGTGGCCGGCATGTCGGCGGGCGGGGCGATGGCGGCCGTGCTGGGCGCCGAATATCCCGACCTGTTCGCGGCAGTGGGCGTGCACTCCGGCTTGCCGGCCGGTAGCGGGCGCGACATGATCACCGGCTTGCAGGCCATGAAGAAGCCGGCCAAAGGGCGCACCTTGCGCGAGTCAGTGCCCGTCATCGTGTTCCACGGCAGTACCGATCACGTGGTGGCGCCGGCCAATGGCGACGCCGTGCTGCAACAGTATGTGGGCGCTCACGCCGGCCTGCACGCCGCGCCACTGAGCGTGCGCCACGACGATGCCGCCCATGGTGGGCGCCGTTGCCGCCGCAGTGTCTGGCGCGATGACGCGGGCCGGGCGATGGCGGAGCAGTGGGTCGTGCAGGGCGCAGGACATGCCTGGGCCGGCGGCAACGCGGCCGGATCGCATACCGATGCGGCAGGGCCGTCGGCGTCAAAGGAAATGCTGCGCTTCTTCCTGAAGGAGTGCCGCTGAGGTTTCTGCATCCAAGCTACCCGCACGTCGTTCCAGCGCCGGCGGGAACCCAAGTTCAGCGTACGTGGTCGCCATCATGTGATCGGCCCGCAGCGGACTTGGGTTCCCGCCTTCGCGGGAACGACGTGCTGGAGATCGTGGGGCGGGCGAGTCCGCCCTTGAATTTTCCGAAAGGAAGCCCAATATTGGCATCCTGTCACTAATTCAGGAGTTGTCCGCCATGAAGCGCATTGTTCTTTTCCTCGCCACCAATCTCGCCGTCGTCCTGGTGCTGTCGCTGGTCATGAACGTGCTCGGTCTTGGCCGCGCCGTCTCGGCGCAGGGCATCGACTTCGCTTCGCTGGCCGTGATGTCGCTGGTCGTCGGCTTTACCGGTTCGTTCATCTCGCTCTTGATCAGCAAACCGATGGCCAAATGGTCGACCGGTGCGCGCGTGATCGAGCAACCATCCAACTCCACCGAGCAATGGCTGGTAGACACCGTGCGCCGCCTGGCCGAGCGGGCCGGCATCGGCATGCCCGAGGTCGCCGTCTACGATGGCGAACCGAATGCATTTGCCACCGGCGCCTTCAAGAATTCGGCGCTGGTCGCCGTGTCTACTGGCCTGCTGCAGAGCATGAACCAGGATGAAGTCGAAGCCGTGCTGGGCCACGAAGTCGCCCACATCGCCAATGGCGATATGGTCACGCTGACGCTGATCCAGGGCGTGGTCAATACCTTCGTCGTGTTCTTCGCGCGCGTGGTCGGCTTCTTCGTTGACAAGCTGCTGTTCCGTAAAGAGGGCGACGCGCCCGGGATCGGCTACTTCCTGACCGTGATGGTCTGCGAAGTCCTGTTCGGCCTGCTCGCCTCGATCATCGTGGCCTGGTTCTCGCGCCAGCGCGAATTCCGCGCCGACGCCGGCGCCGCCAAACTGATGGGCAGCCCGGTGCCGATGCAGCACGCGCTGGCCCGCCTGGGCGGCTTCGCGCCGGGCGCGCTGCCGAAAGCGATGTCGGCATCGGGCATCTCCGGCAGCGGCGGCGGGTGGGGCGCGCTGTTCTCGACCCACCCGCCGATGGAACAGCGTATTGCCGCGCTCCAGTCGCTGCCTAACCAATAACAAGGACACCATCCATGGGCCAGTTTTTCCAGATCCACCCTGAAAACCCGCAAGCGCGCCTGATCAAGCAGGCCGCGCAGATCGTCAGCGCCGGCGGCATCGTCGCGCTGCCGACCGATTCTGCATACGCACTCGTCTGCCGGCTGGACGACAAGAATGCGGTCGAGAAGCTGCGCCGCATCCGTGGCGTCGATGACAAGCACCACCTGACGCTGCTGGTGCGCGACCTGTCCGAAGTGGCGCAATATGCGCGCGTGGACAATACGCAATACCGCCTGCTCAAGGCCACGATGCCGGGCCCGTACACGGTGATCCTGGAAGCCACGCGCGAGCTGCCGCGGCGCCTGTCGCACCCGTCGCGCAAGACGATCGGTCTGCGCGTGCCCGAAAACCGCATCACGCTGGCGCTGCTCGAAGAGCTGGGCGAGCCGCTGATCGGCACCACGCTGCAACTGCCGGGCGACGAGCACATGCTGTCGGATCCCGATGAAGTGCGCGAGCGCCTTGAAAAGCAGATCGAACTGATCATCGACGGCGGCGCCGGTATGCTGGAAGCCACCACCGTGATCGACCTGACCGGCCCCGAGCCGGTGCTGATTCGCGAGGGCAGGGGCGACCCGGCGGCGTTCGGCCTGTAATCAGGTGGGCTGCAGCCTTCAAGGCTGCTTTAAGTATTCCACCGGTCAAGTACGCGCCGCGCTCTGATAGAATCAGCCCCCATGGAAGAAACGATTCGCACCATCGCGGTGTATGCGCTGCCGGTCCTGTTTGCGATTACGCTGCATGAAGCCGCCCACGCTTACGCCGCCAAGTATTTTGGCGATAACACCGCCTATTCGCAGGGGCGCATGAGCCTCAACCCGCTGGTGCACGTGGATATCTGGGGCACCATCGTGATCCCGATCGTGATGTTCCTGTTCAGCGGTTTCGTGTTCGGCTACGCCAAGCCGGTGCCCGTCGAATTCGGCCGCCTGCGCAACCCGAAGCGTGACATGGCGTGGGTGGCTCTGGCCGGCCCGTTTGCCAACTTCATCATGGCCGTCCTGTGGCTGATCCTGGGCGTGCTGCTCGTATTCTTCCAGGTCGGTGAAGAATTCCCGCACAAGGTGGCGCAGGCCGGCATCGTCACGAACCTGTTGATCATGGCCTTCAACCTGTTGCCGATCCCGCCGCTCGATGGTGGCCGGGTCGTCACGGCGATGCTGCCGCACCGCGCGGCCTACGCGTTCGCGCGCATCGAGCCATACGGCTTCTTCATCGTGCTGGCGTTGGTGATGCTCAAGGTCGTCGGTTACTGGCTCACGCCGGTGATGGCGCTGGGTGGCTACCTGGTGCAGCTGGCGGCCACGCCGTTCACGTTCTTCCTGCTCTGAGCCGATGAGCACCGGCATACATATGGCGGCCTTGCCCGCGTCGCCCTGGGTGGCGCGCTTTGCGCCGCTGGCCAGGCCAGGCGAAGCGCTCGACCTGGCCTGCGGCAACGGGCGCCACACGCGCCTGCTCGCGGCGCAAGGTTTGGAAGTGCTGGCCGTCGACCGCAATCCGGCGGCGCTGGCCGCCAGCGCGGGCGAGGGCGTGACGACACTGGCCTGGGATCTCGAAGCCGATGGCGCAAGCTGGCCATTCGACGCCGGGCGCTTTGCCGTCATCGTCGTCACCAATTACCTGCACCGGCCGCTGTTTGCGCAGATTGCGGCCAGCCTGCGGCCCGACGGTATCCTGATCTACGAAACCTTCGCGCAAGGTAATGAGGTGTATGGGAAACCGTCGAATCCGGCGTTCCTGCTCGCGCCCGGCGAACTGCTGGCGCTGGCCCAGGATGGCGGCCTGCAGGTGCTGGCATACGAGGATGGCCACGTTGAGCGGCCCCATCCGGCGCAGGTGCAGCGCCTGTGCGCCGCCGGTCATGCGTACCGCAAAACCGAGGCCTGGCTCGACCATATTGTGGTCAGGAATGAACCATAGGGGCGGGCTATCCGCTACAATCAGATTTTTAAATGAATGGCACGGTCCAAAGATTATGATTAAGGGCAGTATCGTAGCAATCGTCACCCCGATGTTCGAAGATGGCACCGTCGATCGCGATTCCCTGCGCGCGCTGATCGACTGGCACATCGCCGAAGGTACCGACGCGATCGTCATCGTGGGCACGACCGGCGAATCGGCGACCCTGTCGCCGGAAGAGCATTGCGAACTCGTCAAGCTGGCCGTCGACCATGTCGCCGGCCGCATCCCTGTCATCGCCGGCACTGGCGGCAATTCGACCGTGGAAGCCATCGCGCTGACCCGTCACGCGAAGAGCGTCGGTGCGGACGCGTCCCTGCAGGTCGTGCCGTACTACAACCGGCCGACGCAAGAGGGCATGTACCGCCACTTCCGCACGATCGCCGAAGCCGTCGACCTGCCGATCATCCTGTACAACGTGCCAGGCCGTACCGTGGCCGACATGGCCAACGAGACCGTCGCGCGCCTGGCGCCGATCGAGAACATCGTCGGCATCAAGGACGCTACCGGCAATATCGGGCGCGGCATCGAGCTGCTCAAGATGGTCGATAAATCCTTTGCCGTGTATTCGGGCGACGATCCGACCGCAATGGCGCTAATGTTCTGCGGCGGCGCCGGCAATATTTCGGTCACCGCCAACGTGGCGCCGCGCGCGATGCACGAACTGTGCGTAGCTGCCATGAGCGGCGACATCGCGCGCGCGCTCGAGATCAACAACCGCGTGCTCGGCCTGCACGCCAGGCTGTTCGTCGAACCGAATCCGGTGCCCGTCAAATGGGCGCTGGCCGAGATGGGCAAGATGCCGGCGGGCCTGCGCCTGCCGCTCGCGCCGCTGTCCTCCCAATACCACGAGATCGTACGTGCCGCCCTGGTGGAAGCCGGCGTTCATTCCCCATCCTGAATCCGCAAGGGTTCGGGTTACTGACCTGATATCGAACGACATGACTATTCGCAAGACTAAGAATTCAAACGGCGCATCCCTGATCAACGCTCCTGCCGCCGCCCGTGTGCTCTCGCTCACGGTCATCGCGTTCAGCCTGGCAGCCTGCACCACGATTTTCAGTGGCGACAAAGTCGACTACAAAGGCACCAAGAAGGCCGCACCGCTGGACGTGCCGCCCGACCTGACCAAGCTGCAGCGCGACAACCGCTACGCGATCCCGGATGGCCGTGGCGTCGCCACCGCATCCGAATTCCAGCAAGGCCAGGCTGCAGCCGCTGCCGGCGGCGTGCCCGCAGTGGCCGGTGTCTCGGCATCCGGTCAGCCGATCGGCCCGATCTCGACCGACGCCGTGAGCGTGCAGCGCAATGGCGACCAGCGCTGGCTGGTGGTCAAGCAAACGCCTGAACAGCTGTGGCCGCAACTGCGCCAGTTCTGGGAAGAGCAGGGCTTCGCGCTCGAAACCGAATCGGCCACCACCGGCACCATGGAAACCGCCTGGGTCGAGAACCGCTCGAAGATCCCGCAAGACTTCGTGCGCCGCGCCATTGGCCGCGTGTTCGACAGCGCCTACTCGACTGGCGAGCGCGACAAGTTCCGCACGCGCCTCGAACGCCTGCCAGATGGCTCGACCGAGATCTGGGTCAGCCACCGCGGCGCCGAAGAAGTCCTGACCGGCCCGCAAAGCGAAACCACGACCTGGACCGTGCGTCCCAACGATCCGGGCCTGGAGTCGCAATACCTGAGCCGTATCGTTGCTCTGCTGACGGGCGCGAAAGAAGTTGCTCCAGCTGAAGCCATGGTCGCCAACGCGCCACTGGCGCCGCAGCATGCCAAGCTGGTGGGTGACAAGGTCGAGGTCGACGAAGGCTTCGACCGCGCATGGCGCCGTGTCGGCCTGGCACTGGATCGCGTCGGCTTCACTGTCGAAGACCGCGACCGCGTGCAGGGTATCTACTTCGTGCGCTATGTCGATCCGGATGCAGGCGAGACCAAGGATGGCTTCTTCAAGCGCCTGTTCACGTTCGGCAAGTCGGAAGACGACGCGAAAGAAGCGCAGCGCTACCGCGTGCTGGTCAAGGCCGCACAGGGCGCGAGCGTGAGCGAAGTCTCGGTGCAGACCAACGATGGCAAGGCAGAAACATCGCCGACGACGACCAAGATCCTGACACTGCTGAACAACGAGCTGAAGTAATCCTCGTTGCAGCAACAAGAAACCGGCCAAGTGGCCGGTTTTTTTATGCGTTTTGTCATCGTATTCAGTAGGGTGGACGGGTTTCCCGTCCACGCGTTCGAAAGTGACAGACGTAAAAAAACCGGCCCGCAGGCCGGTTTCTTCATACCGAGTAACGAATTACTTGGTGGTAGCAGCAGCGTCAGCAGCTTGGGTAGCCGAGGTCTGAGCAGCGGCAGCAGCGTCGGTTGCGGTCGAAGCAGCAGCAGCTGCGTCGGTTGCAGCAGCGTCAGCAGCAGCAGCAGCTGGAGCGGTTGCGTCAGCAGCTGGCATGGTTGCGTCAGCAGGAGCGACGACAGCAGCTGGGGTTTCGGTCACTGGTGCGACTGGAGCTTCTTCTTTCTTAGCGCAAGCAGCCAGGGTAACAGCGAACAGGGATGCGATCAGCAGGGATTTTTTCATGGTTTTTTCCTTAGTATTTACAAAAGTAGAACTACTTGATACGAATAATAATTACCGGTAATTATTTCTCGATGGAATTCTCGTGCCTTCACAAATAGCAAGACTGCCACGGGCGCAACGGAACCTTCCTGATTGATATTATAGACAATTTTACAGTTTCGCAATAGCTAACACATGCTCTGGTGTAAGAATTTTCCGCTTTGATAAGCTTCATATTGTTACAAGATGCTACGCAAATACTGAAACACCTGAGAATTAACTCTTGGGCAACTAATTGTGCTTTTCGTGGCGTCCTTACAACCCGGTCGTCGTTGGGTGCAGCGTTGGCCGGGAAGCTTCCCAGATCGCCTCGAACCGATGGTGGGGAACATCGACAGCGCGCGGATCGTCGAAATTGGCTTCGCCACGCATGTGGTCGCTGTGAAAGCGCCGTACCACGTGCTGCTCGTCGGCGATGCAGAACGAGTCGGTCAGCTGGCGCAGGTTTTTTGGGCTCTGGCGGCATTCGCAGGCGTGACTGTAGTCACGCAGCAGACGCAAAAAACGCGGGAAGTGGCGCTCGATGTGGCCCGGCTCGTGCAGGGCAAGGCGCAAGGTGCCGCCCCGTTGCAGGAAGGCGCGCAGCGCCGCATCCACCTGGATCGTGCCAAGCGCGAACACCGCACCATCCGGATCGAACAGGCGCAGACTGTGCTGCGCGGCCGCCAGGACGGCGAGAAATTGCGCCTCGCAGTCGCGCCGGGTGTCGAACGGGATGGCGCGCGCATCCATGGTCAGCCCAGCTCGACCCAGCCGTCCTGATACCAGGCGTACAGGGATTCGGTGACGTCGTCAGTGGCCTTGCCGAGCGTGGCACCATCGATGCGGCGATCGTTGGCCAGCACGTCCAGCACTACCTTGTCGGCGCGGCCGGCGGCCAGCGATTCACCATTGATGAACACGTTTTTGCCGCGGTACAGCATCAGCGTCTTGCTCGACAATTTGATGCCGCGCTTGGCTGCTGTTTCCATGAAACGGCCGAAAGTCAGCGGCTTGGCGGGCGGCGTGAAGAACACATTGTGCTTCGGCTCGGACATGTGCTCGCCGAGGAAGATGGTGACGTCTTCTTCGTCCCAGCGCACCTTGTTGAGTTCTTCGGCGACTGTGGCCAGCATGTGCTTCGGAATCTCGGCCGGGTTCTTTGCTTCTTGCAATTCGGGATCGGCGTAGCGGCCCGGCAGGTCGATCGAATCGGCCATGAACTGCAGGAAGGATTCGCCAAGCTCCTGGAACGACGGTGAGCGGAACCCGATCGAGTACGTCATGCATTCGCCTTCAGCGATGCCGTCGTGCGCATACTGTGGCGGCAGGTACAGCATGTCGCCCGGCTCGAGCACGAACTCTTCTTCGGCCTCGAAATTGGCCAGGATCTTGAGCGGCAAGCCTTCGATGATCGTCAGGTCCTGCTGCGCGCCGATACGCCAGCGGCGCTTGCCGTGCGCCTGCAGCAGGAACACGTCGTACGAATCGTAATGGGGGCCGACGCCGGCGCCATCGGTGGCGAAGCTCACCATCAGGTCGTCCAGGCGGGCATCCGGCACGAAGCGGAACTGACGCAGCAGCTCGTCGGCGCGCTCGTCATGCAAGTTCACGCCCTGGACCAGCATCGTCCAGTTGGGCTCGCTGCGGGCCGGCAATTCGGTGAGGGGGCCATGCTGCATGTCCCACTCGCCGTCGCGCAGTGACACCAGGCGCGATTCGACGTGGTTCAGCGCGGCCAGCTCGGCCAGCTTCTCGAACTTGAGCAGCGGCTTGAAGCCGGGGATGGCGCCACGGATCAGCAGCGGCTTTTTGTGCCAGTAGTCGCGCAGGAATTCAGCAGGGGAAAGATTCCCCAAAAGCGGTAATTTTTTCATGCGACATTATAACCAGCCGAAGCGGGGCCTGAACCCATCGAGAGTATAATCCGCAGCTCACAATGAAAGGATGGACGATGAAGATTGCTAAAGACACAGTCGTGACGGTTAATTACAAACTGTCGGATGCCCAGAACAATCTGATCGAGGAGGGCTCCCAGCCGATGGTGTACCTGCACGGCGGCTACGAGAATACCCTGCCGAAGATCGAAGAAGAGCTGGACGGCAAAGAAACCGGCTACGCCTCGACGATCCAGGTGGAGCCAGACGATGCGTTCGGCGACTACGAGCCAGAGCTGGTCAAGGTTGAAGAGCGTTCGCGCCTGCCGGAACCGATCGAAGTCGGCATGCAGTTCGAAGGCGTGGCCGAAAACGGCGACGACGAGCCGGTGATTTTCACCGTCACCGAAATCGCTGACGACAAGGTCGTCCTGGATGGCAACCATCCACTGGCCGGCATGGCACTGCGTTTTGACCTGTCCGTGGTCGACGTGCGCGCTGCAACCGCCGAAGAAATCCAGCACGGCCACGTGCACGGCGCTGGCGGTCATCATCACGAGATCGATGACAGCGATGATGGCGATCACTTCCGTACCCAGCCGCTGCAGTAATCCGGTTGGTGCGCGGCCATCGCATCACGCGGTGGCCGCGCTTGTAATTTCTGATCTACTGCTTCGCGTCCACCACCGTGAACGCCGCATCTTTCCCCAGCATCACATTCACCTCGACCGCCTTGGTTCCCACGGACAGCTGTCCCAGATTGCCTTTCCATGCGATCTGCGGCTTGTGGCCACCCGGCGCGTCACTGTCGACCAGCAGCACCTTTCCTTCGAACTTGACGGCCTGCGCCTGGATCTGGCGCCGCGCTGCCTCGAACCCGTCGCGCTCGACCGGCGCGCGCCGCAATAGGCCACGCAGGCCCGCCGGCTGATCGAGATGGAACGGGCGCACAGCCCCTTCCGAGAACAGCACCAGTGCCTGCGCCTTGTCGCTGCGCGCCATCGCAAACAGGCGGTTCAGCCAGAAGCGGTTGGCCACGGCCCGGTCTTCATATTCGCTGTTGCGGCCCGCCGCCGGCAGGAAATGGTTGTTGGCAGCCGGCAGATTGATGGTGGCGTACAGCACCTTGTCCACCTTCCAGTGCGCGTTTTCGGCGTAGCTGCGAAAACGCGGACTGGCCGACAGCTGCGTCAGGTGGATCTTGGTTGCGCCAAGCGATTCGGGCTCGCCATACAGCAGTTCGCGCAGGCGGTTCAGGCGCTCGATTGCATTGGTGCGCTTGGCCGAGTTGCGGCAGCCGGTCCAGTCGCTGCCCGACAGCGACACGATCACGGGCCGCTTCGCATGCTCGAACAGGTCGCGCCGCTGCAGGTACAGCTTGTCGCCACAGCTTTCGTTCTCGCCCTTGATGCCGGTGAGGACCACGAACGACACCGATTTTTCGGACGAATCGGCCAGCGCCTGCTTCAGACGGTCGTCACTGTCGGCACGCGCGTCGTTGCCGACCACGGCGAAGCGGTGCGTGGGGCGCGCTTCCTTGTCCTTGTCCTTTGCATGACCGACCAGCGGCGCGCAAGCAAGCGCAGTGGCCAGCAGTGCGGCGCAGGCAATGACCGGACGCGGGATCGACATCAGGCAGCCAGCCGTTTCAGCTCGTACAGCCGTTCGAGCGCTTCGCGCGGCGTCAGCGCGTCCGGATCGATGGCGTCCAGTGCGTCGCGCAGGCCGTCATCCTGGACCTCCGCCACGGCTGGCGCCGGGGTGTCATCGAGATCGTGCTCGGGCAGGGGAGCGGCGAACAGGTCGCGCTGCGGCGTGCCGCCGGCGGCCTGCGCCTCCAGGCGCGCCAGATGCTTGCGCGCGGCCTTGATGACCGGCTGCGGCACGCCGGCCAGTTGCGCCACCTGCAAGCCGTAGCTTTGCGACGCCGGGCCATCCTGCACCGCATGCAGGAAGACGATGCTGTCCTTGTGCTCGACCGCCGACAGGTGCACGTTGTAGGCGCTCGGGTACGACTCCGGCAACTGGGTCAGCTCGAAATAGTGGGTCGCGAACAGCGTGAAGCTGCGGCTCGTGTCGATCAGGTGGCGCGCGATGGCCCACGCCAGCGCCAGGCCGTCGAAGGTCGACGTGCCGCGACCGACTTCATCCATCAGCACCAGCGAATGCTCGGTGGCGCCGTTGAGGATCGCGGCCGATTCGGTCATCTCGACCATGAAGGTCGAGCGGCCGTTGGCCAGGTCGTCGCTGGCGCCGATACGCGTGAAGATGCGGTCGATCGGCCCCAGCGTGGCTTCGGCTGCCGGCACATAGCTGCCGACATAGGCCAGCAGCGTGATCAGCGCGACCTGGCGCATGAAGGTCGATTTACCGCCCATGTTCGGACCGGTGATCAAGAGCAGGCGGCGTTCGTTTGAGAAGCGGCAATCGTTGGCAGTGAAGCGCTCGATCTGGTTTTCGACCACCGGATGGCGGCCCTCGACGATGTTCAGGCACGGCGCATCGACCAGCTGCGGCGCGCACCAGCTGTGGCGCAGCGCGTGACTGGCCAGCGCCACCAGCACGTCGACCTGCGCGATCGCGCGCGCGATCGTCTGCAGGACGCCGATGTGCGGCGCGAGCTGTGCCAGCAGGTCGTCGTACAGGATCTTCTCGCGCGCCAGCGCGCGGTCCTGCGCCGACAGCGCCTTGTCTTCGTACGCCTTCAGTTCGGGCGTGATGTAGCGTTCGCAGTTCTTCAGCGTCTGGCGGCGGCGGTAATCGTCCGGCACCTTGGTCGCCTGGCCGTTGGTGACTTCGATGTAGAAGCCATGCACGCGGTTGTACTCGACGCGCAGGTTGGCGATGCCGGTGCGGGCGCGCTCGCGTGTTTCGAGGTCGACCAGGAACTGGCCGGCATTCTCGGACAGCGCCTGCAGTTCATCGAGTTCGGCATCGTAGCCGCGCGCGAACACGCCGCCATCGCGGATCATTGCACTCGGCTCCTCGAGCACGGCGCGTACCAGCAGGTCGAGGCAATCGGCAGGCGTGGCAAGGTCGTCGTGCAGCTCGCGCAGCAACGACGTATCGCCCGGCACGAAGCAACGCGCCACCAGCTCGCGCAGCATCGGCAGCGCTTTAAGCCCATCGCGCAGGCTCGCCAGGTCGCGCGGGCGCGCGCTGAGCAGCGCCACGCGCGTGGTGATGCGTTCGATGTCCGGCACCTGCGCCAGCGTCGGCGACAGGTTGTCGATGGCGTCCGCCTGCAGCAGCGCGGCGATTGACTGGTGCCGGCTGCGCGCGATCGACTGGTCGCGGCGCGCGTGGTGCAGCCAGTGGCGCAGCATGCGCGAACCCATCGCCGTGCGGCAGCCATCGAGCAGCGAAAACAGCGTCGGCGACTCTTGCCCGCGAATCGTCTCGGTCAGCTCCAGGTTGCGACGGGTGGCGGCATCGAGGCCGATGTATTCGTTCTCGTTTTCGCACGCCAGCCCGCGCACGTGCTGCAGCCCGCGACCTTGCGTGGACTGGGCATAGCGCAGCAGCGCACCGGCCGCGCCGAACGCGGCGCCCAGGCCATCGGCGCCAAAGCCGGTGAGCGTGGCGACCTTCAACTGTTCGAGCAGCGCGCCATGGCCCTTGACGACGTCGAAATGCCATTCCGGCACGCGCTGGGTGTGCACGGTGGATGCGCCATCGTCGAACATGTCGCCGCAATCGGCGCGCAGGATTTCGGCCGGCGCGATGCGCTCGAGTTCATGCGCCAGGCGCGTCTCGATGGCGCGCGCGTCGCCCGAAAATTCCATCAAGCGCAAATTGCCACTGGCCAGTGACAGCCAGGCCAGACCCGCGGTGACTGTCTTGCGCTGGGTTTGCAGGCAGAGGGCGAGTAGAGGGCGCTCGGCTTTTTCGGGCAGCAGGTCGGAATCGGTCAGCGTACCGGGGGTGACGACGCGCATGACCTTGCGTTCGACCGGGCCTTTGGACAGCGCAGGGTCGCCGATCTGCTCGCAGATCGCGCATGACTCGCCCAGCTTCACCAGCTTGGCCAGGTAGCCATCGAGCGAGTGGAACGGCACGCCGGCCATCTTGATCGGATTGCCTTCGGACTTGCCGCGCGCGGTCAGCGTGATGCCCAGCACGCGCGAGGCTTTTTCGGCGTCGTCGAAGAACAGTTCGTAGAAGTCGCCCATGCGGTAGAACACCAGCATGTCGGGGTAGTCGGCCTTGATGCGCAGGTATTGCTGCATCATCGGGGTGTGCTTGTCGGTCGCGCTGTTCTTGACGGCTGCGGCGTTGATTTCAGTGGGAACGGTGGTCATTTCTTCGGATTGGGTACGGCGAGGCAGAGGCTGGCCAGAGCTGCGTATTTTACCGCGATTGATGTTGCGCGCGGCACAGCAGGGGTCACAGCTGGAATCTGACATTCGGACACGACCACAGCCTTAGCCAATCGAGGTTCTGTACCAAGTCGCCTGCATTGACGACTTCCTCGCCCGCACAGGCGATGGCGAGTCCGGCGTCAAGAGATCTGGCCTCGTCCAAAGGGTGTTCGTCGGGCGGTGGAAACTATACGCACCCTATGTGAAATGGGGACGCTCAACAGTTGTGCATAACAATGTGCGTCCAACTGCTACTTCAGAATCATCCCGTTCACTAGATTTGAACATAGCTCGATGTCGCCTACATGCTGAAATTATTCATTCAGGCATTGAAATTCTTCTGATGTGATTTTTGGAGAGTTAATTTTTACTGAGAAACGATATACTTCCAACCATATCGATCAACGCGTGATTACACACATGAAAAAATTTGAGGTTGAGCGATGGCAGTTCCCGATTGGGCAAGGTGGCTTTAACTGGTCGCGGATTAATACCGGCGCCGGTGAATTCAACATGATTTATGACTGTGGTGGCGCCACTGAAAGACATCGCCAAAAACTTATCGCAGACTATCTTCCGGCAACGGTCAACTTCGATTGGCTTGTCATCTCCCACTTGGACGATGACCACATCAATGGCGTTTCCCAGCTTGAGGATCAGAGAATTAAGTTTGGCAATGTCTTCTTGCCCCATGTCAATTTACCAGTGACGATGTTCCTCATGCTGGTAAAATTGGTTGCAGCCGCGTCGACCACGCTGACCATTGACGAGCTGAACTCAGTTTTAGTTGCAGGCAAGCTGTACGCTGGCGCATACGGTCGCGTTCGTATTGTAACCCGTCGTCCGATTGATGCTGCGGATCTCGGCGCAGAACTGCCCTACCTTTCCCCGAATGACCTCCCGCCAATTTCTGACTTGGTAAAAGAGCGCGTGAGTTTTACTAGCAAAGCGCCAAGGATGGGTTGGTCGCATGATCGCGATGTGCAGTTGCACGATATCGACTGGAAGTTCCGTTTCTTTTCACAGGAATGGGCGATTCCAGTACAGATCAATGACATATGGAACTTGCAGGAGTTGCGGCCCCTGCGTGACGCAATTCGTAATCTATCATTACTGGGGAACAGCGACGTTTCGTTCAAGAATGGTATTGTCCTTGCCCTGAAGACTCCTGTCTGCGCAGCGGACGCTAAGCGTATACTTACGGATTACGACATTTCTGTTGCCAGTATCAAGAAGGACGTTAGCATTAACTTTATTTTGAAAAAACTCTACGCGAAAATCGAAGATTTTCAGGGTTATAACAGCGCCTCTTTATGCCTGTATGCAGGCCCAGAGACGGATATATCTGTCAGGCGGCAGTGGTTTGTACGACGCCATAATCTGCCTGCTTTGGCAATGTGCGACCAGCAACAACGAAATGTCGGCTGGATGGGTACCGGCGATATGCACTTGCATACTCCAGCGGCTTTAGAAGAATTCGTCGACCATTACCGCCGGGAGTTGCCACTGGTAACGACAATGATGTTGCCGCATCATGGGTCTCGACATAACTATGATGCTGGGCGCATGCAACTACGCGGTCTGTTGAATACGTTGCCGGAGTTGCCGCGCCCCTTACTGATTGCAGCCTCCAATCCCGCGCACAAGAAATTCGCTCATCCTCATACTGAAGTCAAGTCTGCCTGTAAGTGCTACGGCGAGGTTCACAATGTTAATCTAGAACGGAAATCGATGCTTTACGAGTCGATTGCCACGTCCAGCGGATGGTGTTGCCCGTTTTGTCATTGCGATTGAAGAGGGCCCTCGGCTTATGCCTTGCTTCTGCTATTGCCGCAGGTTACGGTCATCATTATCACGCGCGTGGTGTTAGCGAAAAACCGAAATACGATGGGCGTTAGGGGAGGCAGGCTCAGTTCAGCGAAAATGCTCAATGGAAACTCTAAGCAAAAAGCTGCGATAAATTATAAATTTTATTGCACTATTGAAAAGCATTATAATAGAAAAATATTCAAATAATTTGACATTTTTTACAAATCATATGTTGCCGTATTCCTGTTTCTATAGGCGAAATTTCTGGTCTGGCTTTTCGTTTCATTGCGCTGAAATCATAAGAAAAAATGAAGCGTGAAATCACTTTCGCCCGTGGCCAACGGCAACACGCCACTAATCAAATTCGAAAGTGATGGCACTACCCTAATCGACATCAATATTCGGGTTCTTTCCGACGATGCGCGCGATGTCGCTGCTGATCTGCGCAAATCGTTGAAAGAGGAAGAAAAAGGCGTCCCTATCTATGTCGACGTAATGGTCCTCAGCTCTTCGGATACCGACCACCGCCAGGGATTCCAGGAGCACTTCTATACCGAGCCGCTAGACGCCTACTCTGACAATGCTGATCGGAAAAAGATTGTTTTTCGCGAAATTTGGTCCTCGCCGCTGGTGTTTCGCAGCATGCAAAGGAAGTCACATAAACGCTTATAAAACGACTTCTAGCGTGGTTTTGTGGTGCTACGTTACGTAGCAAAGTTATCTGGGAGTTATTGGCCCCTCCTCGATGAATCGTAAAACCGCAGACGTCCTTCAGTTGGCAGTGCAACGCTTGACGGTCCTTCGAATTTACCTATCAGGCGGATATAGTTTTGTTCGCACATCACCACGTAATTTATTCACCGCCTATAATTGAGGAAGAAAATGAACTCACTACTGTCTTTGACTAGGTGGACGGATATTTTACGACAAAGAGGCAATCTTAACCTCAACTGATGATTCTAAGGAGAGTTTATGACGTCGTCTGCCATTTTTTCTAAGTTGTTTGACCCATACGAATTGAAAGCGCGTGTATTTCCTGCGCTGCTGTTGTTGATTCCGGCCATCGTTTTCATGTCTTTGATCCTTGGTCCCAAGAATCCACTGATAGTCATACTTAGTTCGGTGCTGACAACTTGTGGTGGGCCGTATTTAATTGCTAGCTTTGTGCGGACATGGGGCCAGCTTGCACAAGATCGTCTGAACAAAAAATGGGGGGGGCAACCATCCACGATTATTTTACGGCACAGCGATTCCTACTTGGCTACTCCGACAAAGTTGCAGTACCACCAATTAATCCAGCATAAGCTGTCAGTACAAATGCCTACGGCAGTGGAAGAGACCGCAGATTCCAGAAGTGCCGATGAGGCGTACACGGCAGCAGCCAACGCGCTGCGGCCGTTAGTGAATGCTGACACGAAGAAATACAGATTCGTTTTCAAGGAACTCACCGCTTATGGTTTTAATCGGAATGCATACGGGTCTCGATGGGTCGGGTTTTTTGTTTGCGCTTCGACAATCGTCGTGACTCTGGCTCATGGTGGCGTTCTGAATTTCACCAGTTCGTATGGTGAATTTGCCGCCCTAGTTGCACAGGATGCAGCCCATGTATTAACGCTAGCGGTCGCTAGTGTCTTCATGTTGGTGTGGTTACTTCATTTTACTGAGACGACAGTCGAGAAGGCAGGTTATACCTATGCGCTTCGGTTATGGGAGGCATTACTAACAATAAAGAAACCGCCGTCCAAGTATTCAAAAGCAGTTCCACTTGCACCAATCATTGGCACGACGTAGTAACCTTCCCTAACATCACGGCAACTTCCCCGTCGTGTCATTGGTATGTACTTTGGCAGGTCTCACCTGTATGGTAGGTCGTTGGTATGGATAAGACTAACAGTACTTCATTGGCATAAAACGAGAGGAATATATGGCTGATTACTTCGAGATTGACTTTCTCGGTGTCGAAACGGCAAAGAGTGGCGATGCAATCACGTTGCGTTATTCTGTGAATGGCAATGTGGGCGTACACGTTGTTGATGGAGGGTATCTGGATACAGGTGACCAGATCGTTGAGCATTTGAAAACCTACTATGGAACAATTGTCATTGACAATGTGATACTTACGCATCCCGATCGCGACCATGCAAACGGGTTGAGAAAGGTTCTGGAGCAGTGTATGGTTCGCAATCTCTGGATCAATAGGCCCTGGATATACGCAGATCAATTAATTGAAAAATTTGAGAATTATGAATCGGTCGAAGCGCTGAGACGAAAGTTGCGCTCTATCTACGATGCTACAGCAATGCTTGAAGATATCGCCGTTGCCAAGGGGATTCCAATTCATGCACCTCTTCAAGGGAAGAGTATTGGGCCATTTCTAGTAATGGCCCCGACACTTAATCGCTACTTCGAGTTGATTGTAGATTCACAGAGGACGCCGGAAGCAGTTGAAGAAAGTTCGCTTGAGAGTGCATTGGATAGCGTATTCCGTGCAGTGAAAGCTGCGAGTGCTTACATCAAATCCTTGTGGGGAGATGAGTATTTTCCGCCCGGACCTACAAGTCGTGAGAATGAAATGAGTGTTGTACAAACAGTGGTTTTGAATGGGCATCGGATCCTGTTGACCGGTGATGCGGGGCGTGAGGCACTACAAGAGGTCATTGACTATGCACCGTTTGCGGGGCTTTCGTTGCCAGGCGTTCGATATTTTCAAGTACCGCACCACGGAGGGCGGCATAATGTTTCAACGGAAATCCTAGATCAATTGCTTGGTCCACGGTTGAGCTATAAACCGAAGAAGCATACTTGGAATGCAATATGTAGCTCTGCCAAGGCCGATGAGGATCACCCTCGGAAGTCAGTAATTCGCGCTGTACTACACCGAGGTGGGCACTGGGCGGCAACCGAAAGCAAGAATATCCGTATTGGGGCAGGTATCACCCGCGATGGGTGGGTACCAATTCTTCAAGCGGAGTACCCTGAAGAGCAAGAGAAATGAGTGTAACGCGCTGTTGACACTCGGTCTCCCTCGTTGGTGGAAAGACGAGTATTGGCCGATAACAGGATGTCGGCGCGGGCACTTGGTTGGGGTATTCGGACTTGGGCTGCTTGTCCGAGATACCGTTCTGGGAAATTCAATCATTTATCTAGTCGAGCGCATGGCAGCCGGCCTGACGTTCGCCGTCTTAGGATTCGTAAGCCTGGTGGTAGCCGACCACGCGAGCCAGTGGCTGTGAGTGCAGCTCGTCACCTGCCCCCGCAAAACTCCCCTGTCCAATCAAAGCGGGCACGGGCGACACGCGTCTGAGGATTCTTCGGTTTGCGGTGTGAATTGACTTTGCTTTCTTGTTCGGAGCCAGTGCGGTCGTGTTCAGCAGCCGGCCGAGGTCATTGCCGGCCTGATTGGGCCTTCTCGCGCTGTTGGGTTGCGGACGCGCTGATTATGGTCGTATCGCTATGGCCGTTTATTTGGGTGCAGGACATAGAAGCGTCACAATTGCTAGATTGGTGTGGCGTCACATGTATGCCAGTATGCCTTCGACTGCCACACGATCATTGCAAACCACAAGAAAACTGGCGGGAACATTGCAGGCAGTGAGCGTCGCCTTGGCACCCAGCGGTACGACGCGCTTGAAGCGGCATGTCAGGTCCTTGACGCGACGATTGGCCGATTGCTCGAACGCCGCGCAGACGCGCGCCATCGTCTCCATGCCGTGGATGATCGGTGCGTGCATTCCCATCAGCCGCGCACTCCATGGCCAAAGGTGAATGGGATTCCAGTCGCCGGACAAAGCCGCATAGCGTCGCCCCGCATCCCCGGTCACGACCCATTCTCTGACCACGTCACCCATGGGCGCGATCGAAGGCGACGCGGGCGCATGCTTGGCGCGTTGCCCGCGTTTGATCAAGTACCGGCTGGTGCAGGTGAAGACCGTCTGCCCATCAGCGCTTGCCACTGTCTCCAGCACGCATTCGACGGCCCCATTGGTCCCAGGTTCTGGCATCGACAATGTCGTCACGAGTACCAGCGGCGCATCAGTGCGTACCTCGCAATGCATCACGAGGTCGTTCGACACATGAATCAATCCGACAATCCGAAACGGAATCGCCCGATCAAGCATCGTCGCCAGTTGCGCGCGCTGCGCCAGCAGGTAAAGGTAGGTCAGTGGCACACGCCCGGGCGGGAAGCCGAACGCATCGCAGTAGCACCGCACATGATCCGCATCGATCCGGTCCAGCCGGTAACTGGCCTGGACCGGCTGCGCTGACGGGCTCGCGGGCCGCTTGAACAATGCCCGCACCAGCGGCCAGGCACTGGCCCCGGGCAGGGCAGGTAGATATGAAAGGGGCGGGCTATTCATCACGCAGCATACCGCGTGATTGCCCGCCCCCGGTTACAACAGCACCAATACTCAGGCCGCTGCCTTGACCCGCGCCGTAATATGCGCCAGCGCCTCGTCAACCTGATCGATCAGGATCAGGCACAAGTCCCCATCTTCCAAACGCGAAAGCGCCCGGTCAATCGCCACGAACTCGCCATTGATTTCCTCAACGTGTCCGGTTCGCGTCGCATTGCTCAGCCCCGCCCGCAGCAGCGCGATGACTTCGCCGTCGGCGCGGCCACGCTGGCACTGGTCCTGATACAGCAGCACGTCGTCGAACGCCGCACCCAGGATTTCGGTCTGCTGCGTGATGTCCTGGTCGCGCCGGTCGCCGGCGCCGCTGATCACCACCGAGCGGCGCTTGGCAGGCATGCTCTCGACCGCATTGACCAGCGCGGCGATCGCATCCGGGTTGTGGCCGTAGTCGGCGATCACGGTCGCGCCCTTGTAGTCGAACACGTTGAAGCGCCCCGGCGCATTGTCGCTCTCGCCGACGAAGGTCTTCAGGCCGAGTCGGATCGCGTCCCACGACGTGCCCACGCCCCAGGCTGCGGCCACGGACGCCATCACGTTCTCGACCTGGAAGCCGACGACGCCACCGCGCGTAATTGGCACTTCCTTCAGGTCGATGCGTTCGATGAACGACTCTTGCGCCGCCACCAGATAGCCTTCTTCGACGAAGACGACGCGGCGGCCCTGGGCGCGGTGCATCGCCATGACGGGATTGCCCACGTCCTGCGCGAAGAAGGTCACGTCGCCGCGCGTTCTTTCTGCCATCGCCGCCACGGTCGGATCAGCGGCGTTAAGCACCGCCATGCCGCCGACAGCCACGTTCTGCACGATCACGCGCTTGAGCACCGCCAGGTCTTCGAGCGTGGTGATGTAGTTCAGGCCGAGGTGGTCGCCCGAGCCGATATTGGTCACCACCGCGACCTGGCACTTGTCGTAGGCCAGGCCTTCGCGCAGCAGGCCGCCGCGCGCCGTTTCGAACACGGCGGCGTCGACGTCAGGGTGCAGCAGTACGTTGCGCGCGCTGCGCGGGCCGCTGCAGTCGCCGCTTTCGATGCGGCGGCCTTCGATGTAGACGCCGTCGGTGTTGGTCATGCCGGTACGCAGGCCGGATGCCGTGAGCAGATGCGCGATCAGGCGCACGGTGGTTGTCTTGCCGTTCGTGCCGGTGACGGCCACGATCGGGATGCGGCCATCGTCGCCGTCCTTGAACAGCGTGTCGACGATGGCTTCGCCGATCGGGCGCGGTTTGCCGAACGATGGCGCCAGGTGCATGCGCAGGCCCGGCGCGGCGTTGACTTCGACGATGCCGCCGTTCTGGTCCTCAATCGGTTTGAGGACGCTGTCGCAGACCAGGTCGACGCCGCAGATATCCAGGCCGATCATGTGGGCGGCAGCGACGGCGCGCGCCGCGACTTCGGGGTGCACGTCGTCGGTGACGTCGGTGGCCGAGCCGCCGGTGGACAGGTTCGCGTTATTGCGCAGGACGACGCGCTGGCCGATGGCCGGCACCGAGTCCGGGGTCAGGCCGTTCTGGGCCAGCGTGCCGATGGCGATGTCGTCGAAGCGGATCTTGGTCAGCGACGTGCCGTGGCCGTCGCCGCGGCGCGGATCCAGGTTGACCTGCTCGACCAGTTCGCGCACGGTGCGCTCACCGTCGCCCACCACCTGCGGCGGCTCGCGGCGCGCGGCGGCCACCAGCTTGTCGCCCACCACCAGCAGGCGGTAGTCGTGGCCCGGCAGGTAGCGCTCGACCAGGATGTCGTCGCGGAACTCGCTGGCGGCCTTGAAGCCGGCGTCGAGCTGCTCGCGGGTGGTGACGTTGACCGTCACGCCCTTACCCTGGTTGCCGTCCTTTGGCTTGATCACGACCGGCAGGCCGATTTCCATCGCGGCGGCCCATGCGTCGTCGGGGTCGGAGACGCCGCGGCCCTGCGGCACCGGCACGCCGGCCGCGTCGAGCAGCTTTTTGGTCAGTTCCTTGTCCTGCGCGATCGATTCGGCAATCGCGCCGGTGGCGTCGATCTCGGCGGCCTGGATGCGGCGCGCGCGGCTGCCCCAGCCGAACATGACCATGCTGCCCTCGGTCAGGCGGCGAAACGGGATGTTGCGGGCCACGGCGGCCTGCACGATCGAGCCGGTCGATGGCCCGAGACGCACGTCTTCATCCGTCGCGCGCAGTTGCGCCAGCGCGGCGGGCACGTCGAACGGCGTGTCGTTGCGGGCCGCTTCGATCAGCTGCTGCGCGAGTTCGAGGGCCTGGCGGCCGACGTCTTCTTCGCTGTATTCGACGACCACCTGGTAGGTGCCGGTTTCCAGCGTGGCGGTGGTGCGGCTGAAGGTCACCGGGCAGCCGGCTTCGGCCTGCAGGTGCAGCGCGACCAGTTCGAGCACGTGAGCCAGCGGGATCGTTTCGTAGTGGCCGAACGGCTGCAGGCCGCCGATCTGCGGGAAGCGCACGCGCAGGCGCGATTCGAAACCGGGCAGTTCGCCGATCGATTCTTCCTCAGGCGTGCACGTCACGATCGCCTCGACCGAGGTGTGGTGGCTCCAGAGATTGGGGCCACGCAGGGCCCGTACGCGAGATACTTCCATAAACCGTCATTCCTTTCGCGGGCCGCGCACCGTGCGCACATGCGCGGGGGCGGGCGCCAGGCCCGGCAGATTGCCGGGCAGTGTCATTCAATGTGTCGTTTGTTTTGGTGTCGCGTCGAAGGCGCGCAGGCCGCCGCACAGCAGGTCGCTCGGCACGCCAAGCGCCCACGCCGCCGCCACTGCCGCCAGCACGTTTTCGGGGTACTTCACGGTGGACGGCTTCATCGTGTCCAGCGTGTTCAGGCGCGTCTCAGCGTCGCCTTCGGCCAGCATGATGCGCCCGTCACGCACGAACACGATGCGCTCGCCCGCCGCGCGATGCGCTGCCAGCACCGCATGGTGTTCGTCGAAGGCGTAGAAGATCACGCCGCCATCGCACAGTTCGGCCAGCGCCGCGACCTGCTCGTTGGCGGCATTGAGCACGGCCACGCCGTCCGGCAGGATCACGTCGACCTGGGTGCGGATCACGTTACGCAGCGCGTCGTCGTCATGGATATGAAACTCTGCCAGGTCGGCCAGGCCCGCCATGTCGGTCACGACGCCCACGGTGCAGCGGTCGTACGGCAGGCCGTCCTGCAAGATGGAGCGGGCGTTCGATTCGAACACCGCCGTCTGCACGTTACGGTTGATCAGGATGCGCTGGCCGGCTTCGACGCCCGTGCTGTCGCGGTTCGAGATCACGCGCGCATTCAGGTACAGGCCTTCACCGTTGGCCACGCCGACCTCTTTGCCGGTGATGTTGACCAGGCAGCCGATCAGGCGCGTGATCAGGCTGCAGCCGAGCGAGCCCGTGACGCCGACCACCGGGATGCGCGCCGTGTCGTCTGGCGCGAACAGGTGTTCGATGATGTCCTTGCCGACGTTGCGTGCGGTGCCGCTGGCCGGTTTGGTGTGGGCCAGCAGGCCCGGGCTGGCGTTCACTTCGATGATCGCGCCGCGTTGTTCGGCCAGCGGGCGGCTGATGTCTTCGCACACCAGGTCGATGCCGGCGATGTCCAGACCGACGATGCGGGCGGCCAGCGCTGCGGCGTGCGCGACCTCCGGGTGGAGCTGGTCGGTGACGTCGTCGGCGACGTTGCCGTTCATCTGGATCAGCACCTTCTGGCCGGCCGGCGGCACCGTGTCGGGCGTGAGGCCCTGGCGCTTGAGCTGCAACTGGTTTTCTTCACTCTTGCGCGGCTCGACGGGGCTGAGCGGGAATTCTTCGCTTTCGCCGCGGCGCGGGTCGATATTGATCTGGCTGTCGCACAGCTCGGCCACGTTCTGGCGGCCGTCGCCCGTCACCCACAGCGATTCGCCGCGCGCGACGGCGACCACTTTGCGGCCGACCACCAGCAGGCGGTGCTCGCTGCCCGTGATGAAGCGCTCGACCAGCACCGAGCGGCTGTCGCCTTCTTCGGATGCGATCACGTAAGCGGCGCGCACTTCGGCTTCGGTATTCAGGTTCAGCGAGACGCCGCGGCCGTGATTGGCGTCGATCGGCTTGACGACCACGGGCAGGCCGATGTCGGCGGCTTCTTCCCAGGCCGCGTCGGCGCTGCGCGCGATGGCGCCTTCGGGCACCGGCACGCCGCACGAGGCGAGCAGGTTCTTGGTCATGTCCTTGTCGCTGGCGATGCCTTCGGCAATCGCGCTGGTACGGTCGGTCTCGGCGGTCCAGATGCGGCGCTGCGCGGCGCCGTAACCCAGTTGCACCAGATTGCCGTCGGTCAGGCGGATCGACGGGATGCGGCGGTCGGTGGCGGCGTCCACGATGTGCGCAGTCGACGGGCCCAGGCACAGGCGGTCGACCATGTCGGTCAGGCGCGCAATGGCGGCGGGCAGGTCGAACGGCTCGTCGTTGATCGCGGCCATCAGCAAGCGATGGCTGACGTCGAGCGCGGCGCGGCCGACGACGTTGTCCCGCGTGCGGAACGCCATCTTGTAGACGCCATGTTCGCCGGTGGAGCGGGTCTTGCCGAAGCCGGTCTTCATGCCGGCCAGGCTCTGCACTTCGAGCACGACGTGCTCGAGGATGTGGCCGGCCCAGGTGCCTTCGTTCAGGCGCTCGATGAAGCCGCCGTGATAGCCGACGCCGCAGTGGTGCTCGACCAGGCCCGGCAGCCAGGTGGTCAGGCGCGTCGTGAACCCGGGGAGCAGATTCGAGGGATAGTCTTCCAGTTCGCCGATGTCGAGCCAGGCCTCGATCACGGGCCGATAGGTCCAGATGTTTGGTCCCGCCAGATAATTGATGCGCAGGAATTTGATGTCGTTCTTTTTCGTCATGTAAATACGTTGGTCACCTGGCGCTACTCCCACACCGGCGACTTTTCCTTGTATGCCTGAGGTGTCACTACGTTAGCGAAAGGTCGCCAATCGCAGCGCACATCACGCGCTGATCTGATCCAGTTGCGGCTTTTACTTAGCCGCAATATTTTCACCAAAACACATTTCGTGTCATCCAAACCCAGCCCAAAAACGTTCTAGCGCTCTGTAGAGCGTTTGCTGCTTGGCATAAAAACAATAGCCACACGCTTTACCCATACCGAATCTTTGCCGAATTAAAGCCCGTTTCGGGCGCAAACCATGACAACACAACAATTTGCCAGTCCGTCTTCGCTGGCAGTAGCCGCCAATTTCTTGCCTGATCACTGGCAAAATGACGTCGCGAAACAGCTTGCACCAGGGGAAAACGTTTTAAGCAGCGTGGAGGTTGACCTCGATGCGAAATTACATTTCTCAAAAGGATTAGTTCTGGTCACGGACCGGCGTCTGCTGGCGCGCGCGCCGGGCGAAACGGCGTGGCGCGACTGGCCGTACCGCGAAGGGCTGGCGCTGCGCCATCACGACCACGCCGGTGTCGGGCATCTCGAACTGACCGATGCGCATGGCCTCTTGGCCAGCTGGCGCTTCACGCTGGGCCAGAACCTGCACGCCGTGCGCGTGGCCGACCAGTTCCAGGATCAGATGGAAAGCGCGCTGACGGGCGTGGCCATCCAGCCGCCCGAGCAGCACACTTGTCCAAGTTGCAAGGCGCCTCTCGACGCCGACCAGGACGATTGCCCGATCTGCGAGAAAGTCCTGCACACGCCGCCGTCGACGTGGACGCTGTTCCGCCTGTGGCGCTTTGCCAAGCCGTATCAGGGGCAGTTGTTCCTGGGCTTCCTGCTGATGCTGGGTTCGACCGGCGCGCACATGATTCCGCCATACCTGACGATGCCGCTGATGGACAATGTCCTGATCCCGTACCAGAACGGGCAGCAGATCGACACGAGCCTCGTGTATATGTATATGGGCGGCTTGCTCGCCTCGGCCGTGCTGGCCTGGGCGCTGGGCTGGGCCAAGACCTATGTGCTGGCGCTGGCGTCCGAGCGCATTGGCGCCGACCTGCGCTCGACTACCTACGAACACCTGATGCGCCTGTCGCTCGAATTTTTCGGCGGCAAGCGCACGGGCGACCTGATGGCGCGCATCGGCAGCGGCTCCGACCGCATCTGCGTGTTCCTGTCGCTGCACTTGCTGGACTTCCTGTCCGACGTCCTGATGATCATCATGACCGGCGTGATCCTGTTCTCGATCAATCCATGGCTGGCCCTTGTGACGTTGGCGCCGCTGCCGTTCATCGCCTGGATGATCCACCTGGTGCGCGACAAACTGCGCACGGGCTTTGAAAAGATCGACCGCGTCTGGGGCGAAGTGACCAATGTGCTGGCCGACACGATTCCGGGTATCCGCGTCGTGAAAGCATTTGCACAGGAAAAGCGCGAAGCGGCCCGTTTCCGCGAAGCCAACCGGCACAACCTGAACGTCAACGATAAGCTCAACCGCGTGTGGTCGCTGTTCTCGCCGAGCGTGTCGTTCCTGACCGAGCTGGGCCTGCTGGTGATCTGGTGCTTCGGCATCTGGCAAGTCTCGCGCGGCGACATCACTGTCGGTACGCTCACCGCCTTCATCGCCTATAGCGGCCGTTTCTACGTGCGCCTCGATTCGATGAGTCGCATCGTGTCGGTCACGCAAAAATCGGCCTCGGCCGCCAAGCGTATCTTCGACATCCTCGACCACGTATCGAGCGTGCCTGATCCGGTCAACCCGGTAAAGGTCACCAAGGTCGAGGGCAATATCGAGCTGCGCGAAGTCGGTTTCCGCTACGGCAACCGCGCCGTCAATCGCGGCATTTCGCTGAACATCAAGGCCGGCGAGATGGTGGGCCTGGTCGGGCATAGCGGCTCGGGCAAGAGCACGCTGGTCAACCTGATCTGCCGCTTCTACGATGTGTCTGAAGGCGCGATCCTGCTCGACGGCAAGGACATCCGCTCGTTCGCCGTGGCCGATTACCGTCGCAATATCGGTCTGGTGCTGCAGGAACCATTCCTGTTCTTCGGCACCATTGCCGAGAACATCGCCTACGGCAAGCCGGATGCCTCGCGCGAAGACATCATTGCGTCGGCCCGGGCAGCGCATGCGCACGAATTCATCCTGCGCCTGCCGCAGGGCTACGATTCGATGGTCGGCGAGCGCGGCCAGGGCCTGTCGGGCGGCGAGCGCCAGCGCATCTCGATTGCACGCGCGCTGCTGATCGATCCGCCGATCCTGATTATGGACGAGGCCACCTCGTCGGTGGACTCGGAAACCGAGAAGGAAATCCAGAAGGCGCTCGACAATCTGGTGCAGGGCCGCACGACCATTGCCATTGCCCACCGCCTGTCGACGCTGCACCGCGCCGACCGCCTGGTCGTGCTCGACCGCGGCGTGGTGGTGGAAGAGGGCAGCCACGATGACCTGATGGCGCGCGAAGGCGCGTATCACCGCCTGTACGAAGCGCAAGCGCGCAACGTGGACCAGGACCTGGACGACAAGGACGCATGATGAGTACTGTTTCAACAACCCCGTTCCAGCTGCGCCGCGACAGCTTTGGCAAGCTGGTGATCACTCTCGAGACTGGTGAAGAATATGTGGGCGTCACGCCCGTGCGCGCATTCCCGATCCAGGCGCCGACCAAGGGTATTTCGCTCGTGCGCGACGGCGGCAAGGAAGTCGCCTGGATCGACGACCTGGCCACGATGCCCGAAGATATCCGCACGCTCGTCAGCGATGAAATCGGCGGACGCGAATTCATCCCCGAGATCATCAATATCAAGGACGTATCGAGCTTTGCCACGCCGTGCACCTGGTACGTGACGACTGACCGGGGCGACACCGAGTTCGTGCTCAAGCTCGATGAGGATATTCGCCGCATCGGTGAAGCGTCGCTGCTGGTGGCGGACAGCCATGGCATCAACTTTTTGGTGCGTGACATGTTCAAGATCGACAAGCACAGCCGCAAGATTCTCGACCGCTTCCTGTGACGGGCGCTCGATTTATGGGACCTGCATAAAGTTGTAATATACCGTTCTTTTGTTGCAACTATTGTTGAAAATAATCCATAGTTCAGATAGGGTAAAGAATATTCTTTCATTCATTTACCATGTAAATTTGACTATGACGATCCCAAGTAAATATGCGCAGCGATATATTTATCACTTTACTCATATCGATAACCTGCCATTTATTTTAAAAAATGGATTTCTCGCTAAGAACCATCCGCAGTTTCCAGTTGAAAATTCAAAGTCTATAGCTGCTTCAAGCATTCAAGAAAGACGCTCAACAATGCTCGTGACTTGCGGGCAAGGAAAAGTAGTTCATGACTATGTACCATTTTATTTTGGGTCGCTTAGTCCAATGTTGTTGGGCGTAGTTAATAAGAAGAATATTGATCAAAGTGATATTTTGTATTTTGAGTTCCCAATCTCCCTATTGGAAAGAACTGGTGCAGTTTTCACTGACGCATCTGCGAATGCGAATATTTTGCCTAATTTCTATTCTGATTTGACGTCGCTTGATGAATTAAATTGGCTTGAAATTGACTCTATTAAGTGGGGGAGCGCAGATGATACCCTCAAGCGCGCACGCATGGCAGAAGGACTTCTACCTAGTTCGGTAGAACTTACGGCTGCCTCAAGAGTCGTGGTTTGGGATCAGACCGTTAAGGTGAAGGTGGAGAAAATCGTTCGCGAGGCCGGAGCTATTTTTCCACCGATTTATTTGGAGTCGTCAGCAAGGCGACACTACTTTACTAAAATTGCGCCCCCATCCGGTCGTCGAGAAACATTGGTAACGGGTCCGAAAGGAGTCGCCTCGGCATATAATCAAGCATGTGAAAAAATTCTTCAGTCTGGACCTCGATATGAGGCTCGGTTTAAGAATCCCAATGCTTTATTAATAGAACTGCGACGTAACTTCAGTTGCTTACCTCATACTGCGGAGTTGGTCGGGCTTAAATCTGAAAATGGTGTGCATAAGAAGACTGTCGATATGCATACTTTAGAAGTGGTGCAAAATCTTCTAAATTTGGATGAGTTTAATGATTTAACTGATATTGAGCAGGGAAGAACAGAGCTAGCTGCGTTTCTTCACGATATTGGTAAAGGCCCCAAGGCTAGATGGGTTAAGAACGGTGGGTTGCAAAAGGTCGATCCAGATCATCCCGTAAGCGCAATGCCCATGATGGTTGAAATCTTTTTAGAACACATTCAAATATCCACTGCAGAAAGTGCTAAAGCGATTTTGAAGTTGGTATGCTACCATGACCTTTTTGGTGAGGTCCTTGGCAAGGAGCGTGATGAACAGCAGATTGTCAACGCCGTCTCAAATGTTTCGGAACTGAAAATGTTATACGCACTTGGCAAGGCTGATGCCACCGCCCTAAATCCGACTTGGTGGAACGATGACTTGGCACACGATCTCTTTCATCGATGTGAATCGGCAATTGTTGATAAAATGTCAATAACGGAATAAGAAAGATGATTCACTTTACCAAAGGCGATATGTTTGATATTGATGTGGATATCCATATCAATACCGTCAATTGTGTGGGAGTTATGGGCGCTGGTGTGGCTTTAGCTTTCAAAACCCGGTTTCCAGATATGTTTATCGCATATCAGGAGGATTGTAAAAATGGGCAGGTGCGCCCGGGTCATATGCACATTTGGAAATCGCAATCTCAATGGATTATCAATTTCCCGACAAAGCGGCACTGGCGTGAGAAATCTCGTTATGAGGATATTTCGGCTGGCCTCGCGGACTTACGTAATTATATGAATGGTTTGGATGGGGTTCGAGTTGCGATGCCGGCACTCGGATGCGGTAATGGTGGCCTCGATTGGGCGCGCGTGGCACCAATGATTTCCGAAGCAATGCAAGGGCTAAATGCTGAAATTTATGTTTTTGAGCCTGCTGATTCCATAAGGCTTGGACGGAAAAGAAATCAGCCGTCAGAGAATGAGGTTATGCAGGACCTTGAGGCACTTGGTTTTCGTCAATTTGAGTTAAACTCAGATTTGGTTTCCAATGTGAATTTACGAGCTCAGGTTAAAGGGAACGCTGAGCTTATTGTCAGTCGCTGGATTGCACTATACACCTCGCGTGAGATAGGTGTGCGCGAGTCATCCGCACTGGCGGCCGTAGCCAAAGAATTAAGCTTGTCTCTAAATCCGCCAACTATCGCGATGATATATCAAAACTCGGGGACGGAGGAGATTGCTGAAGTATTTCTAAACCACGGTCTCGCTGTAGTTCTGATATTGCCATTTAGCCCTCGTGTGAAGAAGCGAGTAGGGCTGTCAGAAGCAGAAAACAGGCGTATTACCTACGCCATATTGTCTTTTTCTGAAACTTCAGAATTGAAGCCTTCCGAGTTAGATCGGTATGCCGAGGACGTCTTGAGGCGAGGATCAAGTGTTCTTTTATTTTCCGATCCAGAACCTGAACGACATCTTCGTGGATTTAAAAAAAATTACGAACTAGTTCCAAGTTTTTACCTTCGCTACGGCGTCCATTCATTGGAATCGATCCACAAGATTGAAAAATTTGGTTTACGTGCAATTGGTCGACGTGCCGATTCGGGTGAGCCAAATCTTGCTCCACTATATGACTATTTTTCAGAAGTTAATAGCAAAGAAGTCAAAGCGGCTACTTCACCTAAAAAGATTAGTGTTTCCTCAAGAAAATTAAAAGATTTAGCTGCGATCATCGATAAGTATGAAGCGGTCCAGTCTGTGCAGGCTACATTTTCGTTGGAAGATATCCCCGCGGAAATGCGAAGTGAGATGGAAGGCATCCTGTTGGAAGAGACGAAGCCGGCTGGCGTCGCTAGTTAGCTTGCTAACTCTCTTTAATAATTATTGCTCTCTGCGAATTCATCAGGTATCGAGGAAGTAAGCTGTACTAACAGAGTTTGTTCTTCTTGCATTGTCTCAGCGGGTCTACATATAGGACCGTCCCCGCTTTGACCCGTCAGCGGGGACATGTGCTCCCATACGTTCGTCGGCCCACATACCGCCGCGGCGGATGACGTTACAGTTGTCTCATCGGCCACACGGCCTTCGCTAACAGGAGACGACCATGGATTCCATCAACCGCAACCAGCCCGAAGAAAACCGCCGCGATCTGGCAGGTCTTGACGCCATCGAACGCATCAAGGACATCATCGACGATGCCGAGACCGGCTTCTTCATTACCGGCGGCGGCACCGGCGACAGCCGCGGCGTGCGCCCGATGAGTGTGCGCGAGACCGACGACAACGGCGCCATCTGGTACCTGGGCGCGATCGACAGCCACACGAACCAGGAACTGCAGGCCAACCCGACCGTCAAACTGTTCTTCCAGTCAGGCGAAAACGCCGCATTTCTCGAACTCGACGGCCACGCCGAAGTCTCGCAGGACAAGGCCCGCATCAAGCAACTGTGGGAACCGCTGCTGAAAACCTGGTTCACCGAAGGCGAGGACGACCCGCGCATCATCGTGATCAAGGTGACCCCGAAGTCCGGTTATTATTGGGACAACAAGCACGGCGGCATCGTCGCCGGTGCAAAAATGGCGATCGGCGCCGTGCTCGGCAAGACGCTGGATGATTCCATTGAAGGTACGCTGACCTTCTAAATCCGGGAAGGCGGGCCCATGCATGTAATCCTGGTGACGATGGGCTCGGCCGGGGACCTGTTCCCGTTCCTGTGGATTGGGCGGGCCCTGCGCGAGCGCGGGCACCGTGTCGATTTTCTCGGGCCCGACCTGCATGCACTGTATGTCGATGCGGCTGGCCTGACCTTTCATGGGTTGCCGGCTGATCCGGCCGTGCTCGACCATCCCGACCTGTGGCATCCCACCCGTGGCCTGGCCGTGGTGTGGGACGCAACGCGACCGGCGATGGCGCAACTGCCTGCCATGGTGGCAGCGCTCGACAGCGGCAAGGACACCTTGCTGCTTGTGCATCCGCTGGCCCTGCCCGAAGCGGACCTGTGCCGCCTCAACCGGCCTGGCCTGCGCATTGCAGCGACCTGGCTGGCGCCGTCGAACCTTCCGACCGTACACGATCCGTTGCTGCTGGGGCCCTGGCCCGTGCCGACCTGGGTGCCACATGGTGTGCGCCGCTGGTTGTGGCGCACGCTCGCCGCACGCTTCATCGATCCGGTCGCCTTGCCCGGCCTGAACGCGGCGCGCCAAGAGCGTGGATTGCCCCGCGTGCGCAGCCTGATCGACTACATCCAGACTATTCCCGACCTGTCGCTGGCGCTGTTTCCCGACTGGTTTGCCGCGCCCGTGCCGGACTGGCCGCAGCCGCTGTATCAGGCCGGCTTTCCTCTCTATGATCCCGATCCGGACGCTGCGCCGAGCGCCACGCTGCGGGCGTTTCTCGCCGCTGGCGCGCCACCGGTGGTGTTCACGCCAGGCACGGGCAACCGGCAGGCGGGGCGCTATTTCGAAGCGGCGGCGCACGCCGTCGCGCAGCTGGGCCTGCGCGCGATTTTCCTGACGCCGCACCGCGAGCAGCTGCCCGGCTCGCTGCCGGCGTCCATCTGCTGGCAAGACTATGTGCCGCTCAAGGCCTTGCTGCCACATGTTGCGGCGCTGGTGCATCACGGCGGCATCGGCACGACGGCCGAAGCGCTGCGCGCTGGTACGCCGCAACTGGTGGTGCCGCTCGCGCACGATCAGTTCGATAACGCGGCGCGGGTGGTGGCGCTGGGGGCGGGCGTGAGCCTGCATGCGACGAAGGTGACAGCGCGCCGCATGGGGGATGCACTCTCAACATTGATCAACAATGACAGATACGCCCGCCGGTGCGCCGAGATCGCAAGGTCGCAGGCGCAAGGGCCCGGAATCGATGGCTTGTGCGCGGCGCTGGAAACGCTGGTGTCGCATCCATCTTCCGAAGATTGATGGTTACTGTAAAAACTTTTCCGAAAGTAAATATAATTATTGAAACAATCATGGTTGAGTGAGAAAATCGGCGATTGGCTTTTTGCCAGCCACCCTGCATCGATGCCGACCACGTAATCATGAAAATCCTGACTTTCAGTACTTTGTTTCCCAACGCAGCCAAGCCACACCACGGCATCTTTACCGAAACCACGTTACGGCATCAGCTCGAGACCGGCGAGATCGAAGCCAGGGTCGTGGCGCCAATTCCCTGGTTTCCGTTCAGCGGGGACATGTTTGGCGGCTACAGCGTGCTGGCCAGGGCGCCGAAGATCGAAACGCGCATTGGCGTGGAGGTGCACCACCCGCGTTTTGCCGTGCTGCCGAAGATCGGTATGCATCTTGCACCGATGAGCCTTGCCTGCGCGGCAAAAGGCGTCATCGGCCGTCTGCTGGACGAAGGGTATGACTTCGACGTCATCGATGCCCATTATTTTTATCCCGACGGTGTCGCCGCTGCATTGCTCGGCAAGTATTTCAACAAGCCGGTCGTCATCTCGGCGCTGGGCACCGACATCAACCTGATTCTCCAGTATCCCATCCCCCGGCGCATGATCCTGTGGGCAGCCGCGCAGGCGGCAGAGGTCATCACCGTCTGTGAAGCACTCAGGGCAGAAATGATCAGGTTCGGTGCCGATGGCCGGCGCATCACGACCTTGCGCAATGGTGTCGACCTGCAGTTGTTCAAGCCCGTCAGCCGCGACGAAGCGCGCCGGGACCTGGGCATGGAAGGGTTCACCCTGCTGTCGGTCGGTTACCTCGATCCCCGAAAGGGGCATGACCTCATCATCCAGGCGCTGCCGCAACTGGCCGGCGTGCGCCTGATGATCGCTGGCAGCGGGCCCGAGCGGGGCAGGCTCGAAGCGCTGGCGCGGGCGCTTGGCGTTGCCGAGCGGGTCACTTTCCTCGGGCCACTGACGCAGGACGTCCTGCGCCAGTATTACGGCGCGGCGAACGCGCTCGTCCTGGCGTCGAGCCGCGAAGGGTGGGCCAACGTTCTGCTGGAAGCCATGGCGTGTGGCACCCCCGTGGTGGCCAGCAATGTCTGGGGCACGCCGGAGGTCGTACGCTCACCCGCGGCCGGCGTGCTGATGGACACGCTGACAGCGCAGGGCGTGGCCGATGGCGTACGACGCTTGCGCGCCAATTACCCGGATCATGCAGCCACGCGCGCTTACGCCGAAAACTTCGGCTGGGGTGATACGACACGCGGCCAGATCCGCCTGTTCCACAACGCGGCCATGCGCCCATTGCCGCAGACGCGCCCGGCGGCCTGCAAAGCGGAAGCCATTCGTGACCTGCACTGAGGCCGATTCGGCGGTCCCGCTCGTCGTCCATGTGCTGTACCGCTTCGAGGTCGGCGGCCTGCAGACGCTGTTGGCGCAATGCATCAACCGCATGCCGGCGCAGCACTACCGGCACGCGGTGATTTGCCTGGCAGGCCATACGGCGTATGCCAGCCTCGTGCACAGGCCGGACGTCCAGTTCCATACGCTCGACAAGCAGCCGGGGCAGAGCTTCTCGTCGCACCGGGCACTCTGGGCGCTGCTGCGCCGGCTGCGTCCCGCCGTGCTGCACACTTACAACATCAGCACGATCGAGTATTGCCTGACTGCCTGGCTGGCCGGCGTGCCGCTTCGCATCCACGCCGAGCATGGCCGCGACAGCATTGAAATGAGCGGCAGGCATCGCAAGTACAACACGCTCCGGCGGCTGCTCGTGCCGTTCGTCGACGCGTTCGTCCCGGTGTCGGCCGATCTGGGCGGCTGGCTGCGTCATACCGTCGGTGTGCCGGAGCGCAAGATCAGCATGATCGCCAATGGCGTGGACACGGCGCACTTCATGCCTGGCCCGGCGCGTGCTCCAGGCGCATCCCGGGCGATCTGGATCGGCACGGTCGGCCGGATCGACCGCATCAAGAACCATGACGGTCTGCTCGATGCTTTCGGCATGCTGCTCGCCGCGTTCCCGGCGCAGCAGGCCGACCTGCGCCTGGCGATTGTCGGCGACGGCCCGCTGCTGCCGGCCCTGCGTGAACGCATCGCCCGCGAGGGTTGGGGGCGCCAGGTCTGGCTTCCCGGTGCACGTGACGATGTCGCCGAGATCATGCGCGGCTTTTCCGTGTTCGTGCTGCCTTCTCTGTCCGAAGGAACGCCAGTGACCATCATGGAAGCGATGGCAACCGGCTTGCCGGTGGTGGCAAGCAGGGTCGGCGGGGTGCCGCAACTGGTGCTGGACGGGCAAACCGGTCTGCTGTCCGATCCGGCCGATCCACACTCGCTTGCCGACGCCATCGGCACCTATATTGCCGATCCGGCACTGGCCGGCCGCCATGGTGCGGCGGGGCGGGCGCGTGTCCAGGCACATTTTGGCGTCGATGCGATGGTGACAAAGTACGACGCCCTGTATGGCCGGTGCAAGCGGCCGCTTCCTTCATCACACCTGACCAATGTAGAGCGCTGACCGGCTTCTCGATCTGGCAATTCGAGGCGCAGGGTGTCGTTCAGGTGCCCAGCCTTCTCAAACCGGCCATGACCGGACGTGCGCGCGGCTCACTGCCTGTTGTCGCGCCCCCGCGCGCCGCAGCGGGCAGGACACGCCCGCTTCGCCGCGTCATTCGCAGCGCCATTGTTGACAAGCGCACCGACACCGTCTGCCTGCCGTCGTTCAATGCTGGATCGCTATTCACGCCGGAGGGCAGATGCCCAGCAAGAAAACCACCCCCCAGAACGCTGCCGAAGACGGCTTCGTCCATGTCCGCGGCGCCCGCGAACACAATCTGAAGAACGTCAGCCTCGATATCCCGCGCGGACAACTCGTCGTGTTTACCGGCGTCTCGGGTTCAGGTAAATCATCGCTCGCCTTCGGCACGCTGTACGCCGAGGCCCAGCGGCGCTACCTCGAATCGGTCTCGCCCTATGCGCGCCGCCTGTTCCACCAGATGCCGGTGCCCGAAGTCGACACGATCGAAGGTTTGCCGCCGGCCGTCGCCCTGCAGCAGCAGCGCGGCACGCCCACGGCCCGCTCGTCGGTCGGCAGCGTCAGCACGCTGTCCAATTCGCTGCGCATGCTGTATTCGCGCGCCGGCGATTATCCGGCCGGGCAGGAGCTGCTGTACGCCGAATCGTTTTCGCCCAATACGCCACAGGGCGCGTGCCCGCGCTGTTCGGGCATGGGGCGCGTGTTCGAGGTAACCGAGCAATCGATGGTCCCGGACGACAGCCTGACGATCCGCGAACGGGCGATTGCCGCCTGGCCGCCGGCCTGGCATGGCCAGAACCTGCGCGACATTCTGGTGACGCTGGGTTACGACGTCGACACGCCGTGGCGCGACTTGCCGAAGAAAGACCGCGACTGGATTCTGTATACCGAAGAAAGCCCGAGCGTACCGGTGTACGGCGGTCTCACGCCTGCAGAAACCCGCGCCGCGCTCAAGCGCAAGGACACGCCCAGCTACCAGGGCACGTTCACCGGCGTGCGCCGCTACGTGATGCAGACCTTCGCCAATACCGAAAGCGCGTCGATGAAAAAGCGCGTGGCGCGCTACATGGTCAGTACCGCGTGTCCGGAATGCGAAGGAAAGCGCCTGCGGCGCGAGTCGCTGTCGGTGACGTTTGCCGGCATGGACATCGCCGAACTCTCGCGCCTGCCGCTGGCGCGCCTGGCCGAGCTGCTGGCGCCGTACACCCACGCGACGAGCAAAGTGGAAAAAGGCTTGCACGCCGAACAGCTGATCGTGCGCCGGCGCATTGCTGACGACCTGTCGGCGCGCATCGAGGTGCTGCTGGCCCTGGGTCTCGGTTACCTGGCGCTCGATCGCAGCACGCCGAGCCTGTCGCCGGGCGAACTGCAGCGCCTGCGCCTTGCCACGCAAGTGCGTTCCAGCCTGTTCGGCGTCGTCTACGTGCTCGATGAGCCGTCGGCCGGCCTGCATCCGGCCGATGCCGAAGCGCTGCTTGACGCCCTGGCGCAATTGAAAGCGGCGGGTAATTCGCTGTTCGTCGTTGAGCACGCGCTGGACGTGATCCGCCAGGCCGACTGGATCGTCGATGTCGGGCCGCTGGCCGGCGAGCGCGGTGGCCAGGTGCTGTACAGCGGCGTGCCGGACGGATTGCGCGACATCGAAGCATCGCAAACGCGGCGCTACCTGTTTGGCGAAGCGGCCCTGGCGCCGCGCACGCCACGCGAACCGACCGGCTGGCTCAAGCTCGAAGGCGTACGCCGCAACAATCTGCAGGATCTCGCCGTGGCGTTCCCGTTGGGCGTCCTGACGAGCGTGACGGGCGTGTCGGGCTCCGGCAAATCGAGCCTCGTCAGTCAGGTGCTGGTCGAGCTGGTCAGCGCAGCCCTGGGGCAGGGCAGTGCGGTAGCCGAAGAGCAGTCCGATGAACCGGATCTCGAACGCGACGAAGCCTTGCCGCTGGAAGGTCGCATCGTGGCCGGCATGGAGGGCGTGCGGCGCCTGGTGCGGGTCGACCAGAAGCCGATCGGACGCACCCCGCGCTCGAACCTGGCCACCTACACGGGCTTGTTCGACCAGGTGCGCAAGCTGTTTGCGGCCACGCCGGATGCGAAGAAACGGCGTTTCGACGCCGGCCGCTTCTCGTTCAACGTCGCCAAGGGCCGCTGCGAGCACTGCGCCGGCGAAGGTTTCGTGATGGTCGAGCTGTTGTTCCTGCCAAGCGTGTACGCGCCATGCCCGACCTGTGACGGCGCGCGCTACAACGCGCAGACGCTGGAAGTAACGTACCGCGGCAAGAACATCGCCGAGGTCCTGGGCATGACGGTGGGCGAGGCGATCACCTTCTTCAAGGATGAAGCGCTGATCGAGCGCTCGCTGGAAGTGCTGAACGAGGTGGGCCTGGATTATCTGCGCCTGGGTCAGCCGGCCACCGAGCTGTCGGGCGGTGAGGCGCAGCGTATCAAGCTGGCGTCCGAGCTGCAGCGCGCCACGCGTGGCAATGCGCTGTACGTGCTGGACGAGCCGACCACCGGCCTGCATCCGGTCGATGCCGACCGCCTGATGGTGCAGCTGAACCGGCTGGTCGACGCCGGCAACACGGTGATTGTGGTCGAGCACACGATGCGTGTCGTTGCCGGCAGTGATTGGGTGATCGATGTCGGTCCCGGTGCAGGCGACTTGGGCGGCAACATCGTGGTGGCCGGGCCGCCACAGGATGTCGCACGCAACAAGAAAAGCCGCACTGCGCAGTACCTCAAGCCGCATCTGGTGGAGGCCAGGTAGCACGCGAAGCGGTGCGCCCGGCGCGTATCCATTTTGCTAAGATTACGGATGTTGTGCACGGTCGCGCTTTGGCACGACCGTGCGCATTTCGTGTGGGCGCGATGACACATTTGCGTTACACTTGGGATATTTTTTTTCTAACAGAACAACAGGCATGCCCGGTCCAACCATCGACAACAGCGCGTTTCGCCGCATCCTTTCCCGCAATGTCGCGCTGCCGTTAGGCATGAGCATTGTCAGTGCGGTCGTGTTCGTTGGCATCATCGCCTACCTGATCAATAACCTGACCTGGGTCGAGCATTCCCAGAAGGTGATTGGCAATGCGCACGAGATCCGCAAGCTGTCGGCGGAAATGGAAGCCGGCATGCGCGGCTATCTGCTGGCAGGCGACGAAGAGTTCCTGACACCGTACCTGCTGTCGGCGCAGCGGATGGGCAGCAGCCTCGATACGCTGGGGGAACTGGTCAAGGATAATGGCGCGCAGGCCGAACGCATCACGCGCATTTCGCAGGTCCAGAAGCAGTGGGAAGCCTTTGCCGACGAGATGATCGCGCGGCGCCGGGCCAATAACCTGACCTATATCGATGCCGTCAGGAGCGGCCGCGGCCGGCTGCTGACGGACGAGATGCGCCGCAACTTCGACCTGGTGCTGGCGGCCGAAGCCCGGCTGCTGCAGGAGCGCAGCGACAATGCGCGCAACACGACCTTCTGGTCGGTGGCGCTGTTTTTGCTGCTGTCGGCGCTGGTCGGTGGCGGTCTGGCCATCTTCGGCCGGCGCCAGTTGATGACCCTGTCAAATACCTATAACGAAGTGCTGGGCCACGAAGCCGAGCACAATGAAAAACTGCGTCACCAGGAGTGGCTGCGCACTGGCCAGAACGAACTGACCGTGCGCAGCGCCGGCATCCACCACCTCGAGCCGCTGGCCGATGCGGTGCTGCCGTACGTCGTCAAGTACCTCGACGGCGTCGTGGGCGCCATGTACGTGCGCAGCGAAGACGGCGTGCTACGCCGCATTGGCGCGTATGGCTTCAACCACACCCCGTCCGAACGTGCCGAATTCATCCAGCCTGGCGCGTCGCTGGCCAGCCAGGCGGCGCAGGAAAACCGCCTGATGGTGCTGGACGAACTGCCACCCGGCTACATGAAGGTCAGCTCGAGCCTGGGCGAGACTCCGCCGCGCGCGCTGATCATCGCGCCGTTCTACAACCACGGCAAGGTCAAGGGCGTGTTCGAGATCGCCTTCCTGCGTCCGGTGGAGCTGCGCGACCGCGAATTCCTCGGTTTCATCGCGCAGGCGGTGGGGGCGGCCATGGCGGCCGTGCTGTACCGCCAGCGTCTGCAGGATTCGCTCGAAGAAAGCCAGACGCTCAACGAAGAACTGCAAGTCCAGCAGGAAGAGCTGCGCACCGCTAACGAAGAGCTCGAAGAACAGTCGCGCGCACTCGAAGAATCACAGTCCGCGCTGGAGAACCAGCAGGCCGAGCTGCGCACCACCAACGACCAGCTGGCCGAGCAGGCCTTGAACCTGGACATGAAGAATTCGGCGCTGCAGTCGGCGCAGGAGCAGTTGCAGCAGCGCGCCGTGGAACTGGAAAGCGCCAGCCGCTACAAGTCCGAGTTCCTGGCCAATATGTCGCACGAGCTGCGCACGCCACTGAACAGCTCGCTGATCCTGGCCAAGCTGCTGTCTGACAATACGCCAGGCAACCTCAGCGACGAGCAGGTGCGCTTCGCACAAACCATCTATTCGGCCGGTAACGACCTGCTGCACCTGATCAACGACATTCTCGACATCTCGAAAGTCGAAGCGGGCAAGCTCGAACTGGTGCCCGAAGACGTGCCGGTGCGGCGCGTCGTCGAAGGCCTGGCGCGCACGTTCGAGCCGCTCGCGCGCCAAAAGTCGCTCGAGTTCCGCATCGACGTGGCGCCCGATGTGCCGGCAGCAATCAACACCGACCGCCAGCGCATGGAGCAGATCCTCAAGAACCTGCTGTCGAACGCGGTCAAGTTCACCGATGCGGGCGCCGTCACGCTGTCGGTGCTCACGACGTCTGATGGCGCCGTCGCATTCCGCGTGCAGGACAGCGGGATCGGCATCGCGCCCGACCAGCAGGACAAGATTTTCGATGCCTTCCACCAGGCCGACGGCACCACCAGCCGGCGCTTTGGCGGCACGGGCCTGGGCCTGTCGATTTCACGCGACCTCACGCGCCTGCTGGGCGGCGGCATTTCCGTCTCGAGCGCGCCGAACGAGGGCAGTGTGTTTACGCTGACGCTGCCGCAGCGCCTTCCGGATTCCCAGCTCTCGTCTGCCTCGTCGATGTCGGCGCCTGTGGTGACCAGTGCGCAGCCGTACCATGCGCCGGCCCCGGTGGTCCGCGCTGCTGCGCCAGCACCGGCACCGGCACCGGCGCCAGCGCCCGCACCGGTCGTGACCGACCATTACGAAAGCTTCCCGGATGACCGCGAGCGCCCGGCCGATGGCCGCCGCAGCGTGCTGGTGGTCGAGGACGAAATGGCGTTCGCGCGCATCCTGTACGACCTGGCGCGCGAGCTCGATTACCGCTGCCTGGTGGCGATGAGCGCCGAAGAAGGCCTGGCGCTGGCCATCAGCCAGCGGCCCGACGCCGTGCTGCTCGACGTACGCCTGCCTGACCGCTCGGGCCTGACCGTGCTGCAGCAACTCAAGGACAACCCGGCCACGCGCCACATCCCGGTGCACATCATCTCCAGCATCGAGAACGGCGGCGAGGCGCTGCACCTGGGCGCGATCGGTTATGCGCTCAAGCCCGCAAGCCGCGAAGAACTCGAAGAAGTGTTCCGCAAGCTGCAAGAGAAGTCGGCGCAGAAGATCAAGCGCGTGCTGCTGGTCGAGGACGACGAACGCCAGCGCGAAAGCGTTGTGGCGCTGATCGCCGACGACGACGTGCAGATCTCGGCGGTGGGCACGGCCAACGAGGCGCTCAATCTGCTGCGCGCCGAGATTTTCGATTGCATGGTCATCGACCTGAAGCTGCCCGACATGCAGGGCGGCGAGCTGCTCGAGCGCATGTCGCACGAAGAGCTGTGCTCGTTCCCGCCCGTGATTGTCTACACGGGGCGCAACCTGACCCGCGACGAAGAAGCCCAACTGCTGCGCTATTCGCGCTCGATCATCATCAAGGGCGCCCGTTCGCCCGAACGCCTGCTCGACGAAGTCACGCTGTTCCTGCACAAGGTCGAATCAGAACTGTCGACCGAGCGCCAGAGCATGCTCAAGGCCGTGCGCGGCCGCGATCGCGTGTTCGAAGGCCGCACGATCCTGCTGGTGGACGACGACGTGCGCAATGTGTTCGCACTGACCGCGGCGCTCGAGCAGCGCGGCGCGAAGGTCGAAGTGGGCCGCAATGGCTTCGAAGCGATTGCAAAACTCGATGAAGTGCCGGGCATCGACCTGGTGCTGATGGACATCATGATGCCGGGGATGGACGGCATGGAAGCGACGCGCCGCATTCGCGCTGACGGCCGCTTCGACCGCCTCCCGATCATCGCCATCACGGCCAAGGCGATGAAGGACGACCAGGAACAGTGCCTGGCCGCTGGCGCCAACGATTACCTGGCCAAGCCGATTGACCTGTCCCGCCTGTACTCCCTGTTGCGGGTCTGGATGCCGACCCTGGAGCGCATTTGAGCCATACGCCGAGCGACTTCGACATCGAGCTGCGGATGCTCGTCGAAGCCGTCTACCTGAAATACAACTATGACTTCCGCGACTACACGGGCGCGTCGCAAAAGCGCCGCGTGCTGGTGGCCATGCGCGAGATGGGGTGCAATACCGTCTCGGAGCTGCAGTCGCGCGTGCTGCACGATCCGAACGGCTTTGCCCAGCTGCTGCAATACCTGACGATTCCCGTTACCGAGATGTTCCGCGACCCGGAGTACTTCAGGGCCGTGCGCGAGCAGGTGGCGCCGTTCCTCAAGACCTACCCGTCGCTCAAGATCTGGGTGGCCGGCTGCAGCACGGGTGAAGAAGTCTATTCGCTGGCGATCCTGCTGAAAGAAGAAGGGCTGCTGGAACGCAGCATCATCTACGCGACCGACATCAATCCGAAGTCGCTCGAGACGGCGCGGCGCGGCGTGTACCCGATCGACCGCATGCGCCTGTACACCGAGAATTACCAGAAGTCCGGCGGCAAGGCCGCGTTCTCGGACTATTACACGGCGGCCTACGGCGGGGCGCTGTTCGAGCGCAGCCTGATCGAGAACGTCACGTTCGCCGACCACAGCCTGTCGACCGACACCGTGTTCTCGGAAACGCACTTTGTCAGCTGCCGCAACGTGCTGATCTACTTTAACCGCACGCTGCAGGACCGCGTGTTCGGGCTGTTCCATGAATCGCTGTGTCACCGGGGCTTTCTGGGCCTGGGCAGCAAGGAAAGCATCGACTTTTCCAGCTACGCCGGGCGCTTCGAGCCGCTCGCGCGGCGGGAACGGGTGTATCGCAAGGCCGTGCCATGAGCCTGAACGAACAGGTGGCAGCGGCGCTGGGCAAGCGGCGCATCGAGCTGGTGTTGATTGGCGGCTCGGCCGGCGGCGTCGATGCGCTGCTGAGCTTATTGCCCTCGCTGCAGCCGGGCTATACACCGGCCGTGGTCTGCATTTTGCACGTGCCGGGCGACCGTGAAAGCCGGCTGGCCGAACTGTTCGATGCGCGCGTGATGCTCCCGGTGCGCGAAGCACGTGACAAGGCCCCAATCGAACCGGGCGTCGTGTATTTCGCCGGCTCGGGGTACCATCTGTCGATCGAGCAAGACCGCAGCTTTTCGCTCAGCTGCGAAGCGCCTGTCCAGTATGCCCGGCCGTCGATTGATGTCCTGATGGAATCGACCGCCAGCGTGTATGGACCGGCAATGACAGGTATACTATTGACCGGCGCCAACTTTGATGGCGCCGAAGGGATGTGCAGTATCCGCGAACATGGCGGAGTGACCATTGTCCAGGATCCTGAAGAAGCGCACGCCAGTACGATGCCGAGAGAAGCCATCCGGCGCTGCGCACCACATCTGGTGTTGCCGCTGGCCGATATTCGCGCCGCGCTGCCCCTGTTGGAGACCCCATGAGCGCCCATGAATTAAGCAAGATCCTGATCGTCGACGACTTGCCCGAGAACCTGCAGGCCCTCGAGGCGCTGCTGCGCCACGACCAGCGCGTGATTCACCAGGCCAATTCCGGCGACGCCGCGCTGGCCTTGCTGCTCGAGCACGAATTCGCACTGGCCATTCTCGACGTGCAGATGCCGGGCATGAACGGCTTCGAACTGGCCGAGGTGATGCGCTCGACGTCGCGCACGCGCCATATCCCGATCGTCTTTGTTTCGGCGGCCGGGCGCGAGCTCGATTACGCCTTCAAGGGCTATGAAAACGGTGCGGTCGACTTTCTCTATAAACCGATCGATCCGGGCGCGGTGCGCAGCAAGGTCGCCGTGTTCGTCGCGCTCGACCAGCAGCGCCGTGAAACGCGGCGCCAGATGCTGGCGCTCGAGCGCAGTCGGCAAGAACAAGAGACGCTGCTGCGCGAGCTGAACCAAACCCAGCAGGAGCTGCAGCGCTCACTCAAAATGCGCGACGAATTCATGTCGCTTGTCGCCCATGAGCTGCGCACGCCGCTCAATACGCTGTTCCTGGAAACCCAGATGCGCAGCCTGCAGATCAAGCGCGGCAATGCGGCTGCGTTCGCGCCGCAGCAGATGGAAGCAATGGTCCAGCGCGACGAGCGCCAGATCAAGTCGATGATCCGCCTGATCGACGACATGCTGGACGTCTCGCGCATGCGCAGCGGCAAGCTGTCGATCCGCCCGACGCAGGTGCAGTTGATGAGTTTGCTGGAACGCATCGTCAGCGATCTGTCGCTGCAGGCGGCCACGACAGGCAGTTCACTGACCTTGCAGCCGCACGATCCCGTCAGTGGCTGCTGGGACGAGTTCCGCGTCGAGCAGGTGATCGTCAACCTGCTGACCAATGCGCTGCGCTATGGCGGCGGGCAGCCGGTGCAAGTGAGTGTCGAGCAGATGGGGGAGTGCGTGCGCATCGACGTGCGCGACGGCGGCAAGGGCATCGCGCCGGGCGACCTCGAGCGCATCTTCGAGCCGTACGAGCGGGGCGCCCGCAACGGCGAGCCGAAGGGCCTGGGGCTGGGCCTGTATATCTCGCGCCAGCTGGCGATCTCGCACAGCGGCGAGTTGCGGGTTACGAGCAGCCCCGGTGAAGGCTCGACCTTCAGCCTGATGCTGCCGTGCACCGCAGTGCCGGTCTGTGCCTGAGGGCGTCGCCATGGACAAACCGGCATGCTGTCGTCTACGCGATAGCCAAAATCAATCAACAGTATCCAATCAATCAATTTCCCAAAAGACGAGCTGAGCGGTACACTGCTTGTCATACGTTTCATCCACCACAAACAGGAGAATACATGTCCCTTATCAATACCCAGATCAAACCGTTCAAAGCCACCGCCTACGCGAATGGCAAATTCATCGACCTGACCGAAGAAAACTTCAAGGGCACCTGGTCGGTGGTGATGTTCTACCCGGCCGACTTCACCTTCGTCTGCCCAACCGAACTGGAAGATCTGGCCTCGTTCCAGCCTGAATTCGAAAAGCTGGGCGTGAACGTGTACGGCGTCTCGACCGACAGCCACTTCGCTCACAAGGCATGGCACGACACCTCGGACGCGATCAAGAAAGTGAACTACCCGCTGATCGGCGACCCGACCGGCACCCTGTCGCGCAACTTTGAAGTCATGATCGAAGAAGAAGGCATGGCACTGCGCGGTACCTTCGTCATCAACCCAGAAGGTCAGATCAAGGTCATGGAAGTCCATGACAACGGCATTGGCCGCGACGCATCGGAACTGATGCGCAAAGTCAAAGCTGCCCAGTACGTCGCTGCTCACCCAGGCGAAGTCTGCCCAGCCAAGTGGACCGAAGGCGCTGAGACCCTGACCCCATCGCTGGACCTGGTCGGCAAGATCTAAATAACGCGGTAGTCTGGTAGCCCCCTGACCGGGCCGCTGCGGCGGCCCGGTGCTTTTATCGCCCTCCATTTATTGATTCAAAGAGTTTAAGGAAACCATCATGCTTGACGCGACCCTCAAGAAACAGTTGCAAGCCTATCTGGAAAAAGTGGTGCAGCCGATCGAGCTGGTTGCATCTTTGGATGATTCGCCGAAAGCGCGCGAAATGGATGAGCTGCTGCGTGAAATCGCAGAGCTGAGCAACAAGATCACCGTGCGCCAGGAAGCCAACGAGCGCACCCCGTCGTTCGCGATCAACCGCGTCGGCACCGATGTCGGCGTGCGTTTCGCCGGTATCCCGCTGGGCCATGAATTTACCTCCCTCGTGCTGGCACTGCTGCACGTGGGTGGCCACACCATCAAGCTGGAGCAGGCGGTCATCGACCAGATCGCTGCCCTGGATGGTGACTATGTCTTTGAAACCTACATCTCGCTGTCGTGCCACAACTGCCCGGAAGTCGTGCAGGCACTGAACACGATGTCGGTGATTAACCCGCGCATCAAGGTCGTGACGATCGATGGCGGTGTCTTCAAGCAGGAAGTCGAAAGCAAGCAGATCCTTGCGGTGCCGATGATGTTCCTGAATGGCCAGCATTTCGGCCAGGGCCGCACCAGCGTGGAAGAGATCCTGTCGAAGATCGACGTGAGCGGCGGCGCGAAAAAAGCTGCCGCACTGAGCGAGAAAGAAGCCTTTGACGTGCTGATCGTCGGCGGCGGCCCTGCCGGCGCGGCTGCAGCAATCTATGCTGCTCGCAAGGGTATCCGTACCGGCGTGCTGGCCGACCGTTTCGGCGGCCAGGTGCTCGATACGCTGGCGATCGAGAACTATGTGTCGCTGAAGGCTACTGATGGCCCGAAATTCGCCGTCGCGCTGGAAGAGCACGTCAAGGATTACGACGTCGACATCATGAACACGCAGCGCGCCAGCAAGGTGGTGGGCGGCAGCCTGATCGAAGTCCACACCGAGAGCGGTGCGGTGCTGAAATCGAAGTCGGTGATCATTGCGACCGGCGCCCGCTGGCGCGAGATCAATGTGCCGGGCGAAAAAGAGTACAAGAATCACGGCGTGGCGTACTGCCCGCACTGCGACGGTCCGCTGTTCAAGGGCAAGCGCGTGTCGGTGATTGGCGGCGGTAACTCGGGCGTGGAAGCGGCGATCGACCTGGCCGGCCTGGTGAAGGAAGTCACGCTGATCGAATTCGGTAATGAATTGCGCGCCGATGCGGTCCTGCAGCGCAAGTTGACCTCGCTGCCGAACGTGAAGGTGATCAAGTCGGCACAGACCACCGAGATCCACGGTGACGGCAAGATCGTCAACGGCCTGAGCTACAAGGATCGCAACACCGGCGCGATCCACCGGATCGATCTGGAAGGCGTGTTCGTGCAGATCGGCCTGATCCCGAACTCGGAATTCCTGAAGGGTTCGATCGATCTGTCGGCGCACGGCGAAATCGAAGTCGATGCTCGTGGCCACACCTCAATGCCGGGCGTGTTTGCCGCTGGCGACGTGACGACGGTGCCGTTCAAGCAGATCGTGATTGCAGTGGGTGAGGGTGCGAAAGCATCGCTGGCAGCGTTTGACTACCTGATCCGCCAACCGGTGGAACTGGAAGAAGATCAGCAGAAAGCTGCATGATGTAAGGGCGGGCCGAAAGGCCTGCCCTGCAAAAAAGTTGGAGCGAGCCGACCGGCTTGCTCGCAATGAGAATGAACGCCGTCTTCCCAGTGGAAGATGGCGTTTTTTTATTTAGTGCAGCGAGAACAGTACCGTCGAGGCGAGGGCGCCCGACTCCAGCAAGAACCAGGTGGCAGCGCTGGCGAGGGCCAGATGGACGGCAGTCCAGGTCATTGGGTGGCGGCGCATGGTGAATCTCCTGGGTGTTGGCAGTACTGTGAATGTGGATCACATCTTAAGTCGCCAATTGGACCCTGGGCATCGGTAAATACTCCGTCGTTCTGTAGGACTAAACCTTCTTGAGAATTTGTGTCGCACAATTGAGATCTAATCGACAATATTTTCAGAAGGTGGCGCTCCTACGCCTCAAGTAGGTCGCGTCCTATAGCCGAGGCAGGGCGGTCAACCTACAGTCGATATCACCATGACACGACACGACCCCACCCTCATGCACCGCGGCCTCATGGCCGTGCGTCGCCACTCCATCCAGCGCCTTCTCGACGGTGTCTTCGGCATCGCCAAGCTGCGCGACGGCCAGCAACGCGTGATCGACAGCGTCCTTGATGGCAAGGACACGCTGGCGATCATGCCCACGGGTGGCGGCAAATCGCTGTGCTACCAGATACCGGCCAAGATGCTGGAAGGGATCACGGTCGTCGTTTCGCCGCTGATCTCGCTGATGAAGGACCAGCTCGAGAAGCTCGAAGAGATCGGCGTGCGCGCGGTGCAGGTCAACAGCTGCCTGAACGCCGAAGAAGAACATGCGGCGATCGCGGCCATCGAGCAGGAGACTTGCGAGATCGTGTTCTGCACGCCAGAGCGCATGGTCTCGCCCGAATTCATCGCGACGCTGCAGAAGGTCACGCTCGACATCGTCGTGATCGACGAGGCGCACTGCATCTCGCAGTGGGGCCACGATTTCCGTCCGGCCTATATCGGCCTGGGCGCTGCCATCGAAGCGATCGGCCGCCCGCCCGTGCTGGCACTGACGGCCACTGCCACTGACGAAGTCGTTGCCGACATCAACAAGCAGCTGGGCCGCAAGCTCAATGTCATCAACACCGGTGTGTACCGCCCGAACCTGCACTACGCGGTCCAGCAGGTCACGAGCGTGGCCGAGAAATACCAGGCCGCGCTGCGCCTTGTGCAGGCCTCTGAAGGCGTGGGCATCGTCTACGCGGCCACCGTCAAGGCGGCAGAGGACATGCTGGCTGTGCTCGAAGAAGCGGGCGAATCGGTCACGATTTACCACGGCAAACTGCCGGCCGCCGAGCGCAAGCTGAATCAGGACCTGTTCATGGATGGCGAGCGCCGCGTGATGGTCGCGACCAATGCGTTTGGCATGGGCATCGACAAGTGCGACACGCGCTTCGTGATCCACCTGCAGATTCCGCCCAATCTCGAATCGTATTACCAGGAGTCTGGCCGCGCCGGGCGCGACGGCCTGGACGCCACCTGCACGCTGCTGTACCTGCGGGACGACAAGCGCCTGCAGCAGTTCTTCCTGATGAAGCACTACCCGTGCGCGCAGGAGCTGCAACTGGTGCATTGCACCGTGCGTGGACTGGGCGATACGGGTCCCGTCACCCCGGCGCGCCTGGACGAAGCGCTGGCCGACTTGGCTGACTCGAGCATCAAGGTGTGCATCAAGCTGCTCAAGGATGCGAAGCTGATTCGCCAGAACCGCAAGCTCGAATACACCGCCGCCAGCGCCGAGCCGAAGCCCGGCATCTTTGACAAGCTCGCTGCCGTCTACGTCCAGAAGCAGGAACACGACAAGCACGCCCTCGAACAGATGGTCAGCTACGCCGTCAGCGGTTTCTGCCGCTGGAAGCTGATCCTCGACTATTTCGACGACAAGGTGGCCGGCTTCCAGAACTGCTGCAAGTGCGACAACTGCCTCAATCCCCCTGCGCTGTCGCTGACGGAAGGCATCGAGATCCGTGACGACGAGTTCGATCACGAGCCGGTGGCCGAGGTCCCGGCGCCCAAGTTCGTCGTCGGTGCGCGTGCCTGCTCGGCCAAGTATGGCGAAGGTGTCGTGACTGCCGTCGCCGGCGACCAGATCACGCTTGATTTTGCCGATGGAGAAAGCCGGACCTTCATGGTCGACTTCCTCACCCCGGCGTAAGGATGGCCATGGGAGACATGGTCGTTGTCCGCAAGGAGGGCCTGTACTGCGTACCGGGTGATTTCTATATCGATCCATGGCGCCCGGTGCCGCGCGCCGTGATCACGCACGCGCATGGCGACCATGCGCGCGTCGGCCACGGCCACTACCTGGCCGCCGCGCCCGGTATCGGCGTACTCAAGTCGCGTCTGGGCGACATCACGGTCGACGCGATGAAGTACGGCCAGTCGGTCACGCACAACGGCGTGAAGATTTCGCTGCATCCGGCCGGCCACGTGCTGGGCTCGGCGCAGGTGCGCATGGAAGTTGGCGGTGAAGTCTGGGTCGCGTCGGGCGACTACAAGGTCGAGCCGGACAAAACCTGCGCGCCGTTCGAACCGGTGCGCTGCGATACGTTCATCACAGAATCGACGTTTGGCCTGCCGATCTACCGCTGGCAGCCCGAGGCCGAGCTGATGGCGGAGATCAACGCCTGGTGGCGCAAGAATGCCGACGAGGGCCGTTGCAGCGTCGTGTTCGCGTATTCGTTCGGCAAGGCGCAGCGCATCCTGGCGGGGCTCGACGCGAGCATTGGCACGATCGTCTGCCACGGGTCTGTCGAGCCGCTCAACCGCGCCTATCGCGCCGAAGGCGTCGATATCCCACCGACCGTGCTGGTCACCGAGGTCGAGAAGGCACTGCTGCGGCGCGCGATGGTGATCGCGCCGCCTTCTGCCAGTGGCTCGACCTGGATGAAGCGCTTCGGCGACTACAGCGATGCTTTCGCCAGCGGCTGGATGTTGTTGCGCGGCGCGCGGCGCCGGCGCGGCGTGGATCGTGGCTTCGTGCTGTCCGATCACGCCGACTGGCCTGGGCTGATGAGTGCCATCAAGGCCACCGAGGCCGAGCGTGTGATCGTCACGCACGGCTCGATTCCGACGCTCGTGCGCTGGCTGAACCAGAACGGGCTGGAGGCGTCCGGCTTCGAGACCGAGTACGGTGACGAGGAGGCGGGCGAGGCCGCATCGGATGGCGCGCCGAAGGAAACGGCTGCGCCCGAGGAACCGGTCGCGCCAGAGAAGCCGACAGGAGCGGCCGATGCGTGAATTCGCCCGCCTGTACGCCGATCTCGACGAAACCACGTCGACCACCCGCAAGCTCGAAGCACTGCAGGCGTATTTTTCCAGTGCCGCGCCCGAGAACGCGGCCTGGGCCGTGTACTTCCTGGCCGGTGGCAAGCCGCGCCAGGCCGTGCCGACCAAGTTGCTGCGCCAGTACGCCATCGAGTACGCCGTGCTGGACGAGTGGCTGTTCGACGAGTCGTACTCGGCCGTGGGCGACTTTGCGGAAACTATCGCGCACATCCTGCCACCGCCCACCGAACGCTCCGACGTGGGCCTTGCCGAGTGGATGGAAGAGCGCATCGGCCCGCTGCGCGGCGCCGATCCGGGCCGTATCCGCGAGGCGCTGTTCGGCTACTGGAACGAGCTCGACTGGCGCGAACGCTTCCTGCTCGTCAAGCTGATTGGCGGTGGTTTCCGCGTGGGCGTCTCGCGCCTGCTCGTCACGCGCGCGCTGGCGGCGATTGCGGCGGTGGACAGCAAACTCATTGCCCAGCGCCTGATGGGCTGGACCGATGGCCGCGTGAAGCCGACGGCGGCGGGTTTTCTGCAACTGATCGCCGAGCAGTCGGCCGAAGAACACAAACTGCGCGGTGGCCAGCCGTACCCCTTCTTCCTGTCGCATCAACTGGCGGCCGAACCGGCGAGCCTGGGCGAGCCGTCTGACTGGATCGTCGAATGGAAGTACGACGGCATCCGCGCGCAACTCGTGCGGCGCGACGGCCAGAGTTTCCTGTGGTCGCGCGGCGAAGATCTGATCACGGAGCGGTTCCCTGAACTGGCGGCAGCGCGCCTGCCGGACGGCATGGTGCTCGACGGCGAAGTGCTGATCTGGCAGCCCGATGCGGCCATGCCGTCGCCGTTCGCCGACCTGCAAAAGCGCATCGGCCGCAAGACCTTGTCCGCCAAACTGCTGGCTGAACTGCCGGCCGTGTTGTGCTGCTATGACCTGCTCGAACTCGATGGTGTGGATCTGCGCGGCTTGCCGCAGCACGAGCGGCGCGCGCTGCTCGAAGTCGAAGTGGCCAAGCTCGATGGGCGCCAGTTGCGGCTGTCGCCGGTGGTCGAAGCCGACAGCTGGGAAGCGCTGGCCGAACTGCGCGCCAGTTCGCGTGCGCGCAGCGTCGAGGGCATGATGCTCAAGGCGCGCACGGCGCAGTATGGCGTCGGACGCACGAAGGATGTCGGCACCTGGTGGAAGTGGAAAATCGATCCGTATGCCATCGACGCGGTGCTGCTGTATGCGCAGCCGGGCAGCGGGCGGCGCGCATCGCTCTACACCGACTACACGTTCGCCGTGTGGGACGGGGAGGGCGAGGAGCGCAAGCTGGTGCCGTTCGCGAAAGCGTATTCAGGCCTGACCGATGCCGAGATTGGGCAGGTCGACAATGTCATCCGGCGCACGACCATTGAAAAGTTCGGGCCGGTGCGTTCGGTGAAACCGACGATGGTGTTCGAGATCGGCTTCGAGGGCATTGCACTCTCGCCGCGCCACAAGGCCGGCATTGCGGTGCGCTTTCCCCGCATCCTGCGCCGCCGCACCGACAAACCCGTCGAGGAAGCCGATACGCTCGACACGCTCAAGGGTTTGCTGGAGGCCGCCACCGCATGAGTCGCAACGAAGTCAAGGACCGGGTCGACGCGTGGTTCGCCGGGCGTGGCTGGACGGTATTCCCGTTCCAGCGCAATGTCTGGAAGGCGGCGCTCAAGGGCGAATCCGGTCTGCTGCATGCGAATACCGGCGCCGGTAAAACCTTTGCCGTCTGGTTCGCGGCGCTGCAGCGCGCGGGGCTGGCGTCCGGGCGCAACAAGGCCGGCTTGCGCGTTCTGTGGATCACACCGATGCGGGCGCTCGCGGCGGACACCCAGCGCGCGCTCGAAGACTCCGCCGCCGAGCTGATGCCCGAGTGGCGCATCGGCGCGCGCACGGGCGACACGAAAGCCAGCGAGCGCGCGCGCCAGACGCGCAGCATGCCGGCGACCCTGGTGACGACGCCCGAAAGCCTGACGCTCATGATCAGCAACGCAGCGGCGCTCGAACAATTCCGCAACCTCGACATGATCATCGTCGACGAATGGCACGAGCTGATGGGCAGCAAGCGCGGCGTGCAGGTGCAGCTGGCGCTGGCGCGGCTGCGGCGCTGGCGGCCCGAGCTCCTGGTCTGGGGTGTATCGGCGACGATGGGCAACCTTGACCTGGCGCGCCAGGTGCTGCTTGGCGCGGATGCGGGCGTGCTGGTCGAGGGCGACACGCGCAAGAAGATCGTTGTCGATTCCCTGATTCCCGAAAACGTCTCGCGCTTCCCCTGGGGCGGGCACCTGGGCTTGCAGATGCTGCAGCCCGTGATCGACGAGATCGAAAAACATGAGGCGACGCTCGTGTTTACCAATACCCGCTCGCAGTCCGAAATCTGGTACCAGAACATCCTCGAGGCGCGGCCCGATTGGGCTGGCGTGATCGCGCTGCACCACGGCTCGCTCGATCGCGAGGTGCGCGAGTGGGTCGAGCTTGGTCTGAAAAGCGGCATCCTGAAGGCCGTCATCTGCACCGCGAGCCTGGATCTGGGCGTGGACTTTCTGCCGGTCGAGCGCGTGCTGCAGATCGGCAGCGCCAAGGGCGTGGCGCGCCTGCTCCAGCGTGCGGGCCGCAGCGGCCACGCGCCCGGGCGCGTTTCGCGCGTGACGCTGGTGCCGACCAACAGCCTCGAACTGCTGGAAGCCGCCGGCGCGCGCAAGGCAGTGGCGGCGCGCCGCATCGAAGGCCGCTATGTGCCCAACAAGCCGTTCGACGTGCTGGTCCAGCACATCGTGACGGTGGCGCTGGGCGGTGGCTTTCGCTCCGACGAACTGTATGACGAAGTGCGTCAGGCCTGGTCGTATCGGCACCTGACGCTGGAAGAATGGCAGTGGGCGCTCGACTTTGTCGCGCGCGGCGGCCAGAGCCTGACCGTGTATCCCGAATACCGGCGTGTGGTGCCGGACGAGGAGGGCGTGTACCGCGTCCCGGACGCCGCTATCGGCCGCCGGCACCGGATGAGCATCGGCACCATCATGTCCGATGCGACGATCCAGGTGAAGTACATGTCGGGTGGACGCATCGGCAGCGTCGAGGAATCGTTCATCTCGCGCCTGAAACCCGGCGACCGTTTCCTGTTCGGCGGGCGCATCCTCGAATTCGTGCGCGTGCATGAGTTGACGGCGTTCGTGCGGCGCGCCACCGGCACGCGCGGCGCCATCGCGCGCTGGCAGGGCGCCAAGATGCCGATGTCGAACGAACTGGCGCACGCGGCGCTGGAAGAACTCCGGCTGGCCGATGCAGGCGTGTTCGACGGCCCCGAGATGCGCGCGCTCGCACCGCTGATCGAGATCCAGCAGCGCTGGTCGGCGCTGCCCACCAGCGAAACGCTGGTGCTCGAATCGATGAAGAGCCGCGAAGGGTATCACCTGTTCGTGTACCCGTTCGCGGGGCGCTCGGTGCACATGGGACTGGCCTCGCTGATGGCGTTTCGCGTCGGGCGCGTGCAGCCGATCACGTTCTCGATCGCGATCAACGACTATGGCTTCGAGCTGATGTCGCCCGAGCCGGTGGACTGGGCGGGCATGTTCGCCGCGTCCACGGGGGCGGGCGTGGCGCTGTTCGATACCGAGCGCCTGCTGGAAGACGTCATCGACAGCCTGAACGCGACGCAGCTCTCGCAGCAGCGCTTTCGCGAAGTGGCGCGCATTGCGGGGCTCGTGTTCCAGGGCTATCCGGGCCAGCCGAAATCGAACCGGCAGTTGCAGGCATCGTCGTCGCTGTTCTTCGAGGTGTTTCGCAAGCACGACGCCGGCAATCTGCTGCTCACGCAGGCCGAGCGCGAAGTGATGGAGCAGGAGCTGGAACTGACGCGCCTGCGCGACACGCTGCTCGAACTGCACGCGCGCCGCGTGGCGTACCGCGAGGTCAAGCGCGCCACGCCGTTCGGCTTCGCGCTGATGGTCGAGCGCTTCCGCGAAAAAGTCAGCACCGAGAAACTGAGCGACCGCGTCGCGCGCATGGTGCGCGAACTCGAGAAGGCGGCCGCATGACGCATGCAACCATCCAGGTGGCGGGCGAGACGCTGCTGCTGTTGCCCGAGAAAGCCGTCTACTGGCCCGCCCAGCGCATGCTGATCGTCGCCGACATCCACTTCGGCAAGGCAGCGGCATTTCGCTCGCTGGGTGTACCGGTGCCGCGCGGGACGACGTCAGAAAACCTGGCCGGCCTGGACGCGCTGGTCGCGCAGCACGACGCGCGCCACGTCGCGTTCCTCGGCGACTTCCTGCATGCGCGCGCCGCCCATGCCAGCTCGACCCAGCTAGCAATGCTGGCCTGGCGCGGGCGCCATCCCGACCTGGCCTTGACGCTCGTGCGCGGCAATCACGACCTGCACGCGGGCGATCCGTCCGACGCACTGGGCATCGAGCTGGTCGACGAGCCGCATGCGATCGGCCCGTTTGCGTTCTGCCATCATCCGGGCGTCGATGCGGCGGGCTATGGCCTGGCCGGGCACGTGCATCCGGTGTACGTGCTGGCCACGCGCTTCGATGCGCTGCGCCTGCCATGCTTTGTCGTGGGTACGCAGGGCCTGCTGCTGCCATCGTTTGGCGCCTTCACGGGCGGCCACGCCGTCAAGCCGGGGCCGGGTGACCGCATTTATGTGACCTCGGGCGACATGGTGCACGGCGTCGGCTAGCAGCTGCGTACGTCAGCGTACCGACCCGGTGCGTTCGCAGGCGTAAGGTCGGCCATTGACCCGCTGATGCCAGGAGAATGCCAATGAAACTACGCCTCATGATGTGCACCATCGCCGCCGCCATGGCGCCAGCCACGGTACTGTTGACCGCCAGCGGGACTGCCCTGGCGCAGCCTGCGCCGCAAAGCCGCACCGCCACGCCAGCAATCAATGGTTTCAATGTCGAAGAAGTCGCGCGGCTCGACCAAGGTGTCCGCCTGCAGTTCGACCTGTACGGCACGCCGGGCGGCAATGCCACGCTCAATCTCGATGGTGCGAACCGTGCGCTGCATCTGACCGAGGTCGAACCCGGCCAGTACACGGGTTCGTACGTGATCGGCACGCGTGACCGCCTGAAGGCCGACAGCCGCGTGACCGCCGAGCTGCGCATGGGGAACGAGGTCGCCACGAGCGTGCTGCGCGAGTCGCTCGTGCGGGGCGACGTGGCGCAGCCTGCGGACGACACGCGCCAGCTGGCCACCAAGGATGCGCGCATCGCCGCCGCCGCCCCCGGCGCGGCGCCACCGCCAGCCCCGCGCACGACCGAGCGCCCGCGCGTGGCCCGTTACTGCACCAGCTGCGGCATCATCGAGAAAGTGGAGACGGTGCAGGGCGCCTTGCCCAATCCACGGCCATTGGCCAGTGACGCCACCGCGCGCCAGTATTTCCGCGTGACGGTGCGCATGAATACCACTGACACGACGCAGGTGCTGGAGTTTGCCAACAATCCGGGCTACCGGACCGGCGACCGCGTGCGCGTCAGCGACGGCGTGCTGACGCTCGACAAGCAAGAGTAATCCGGACGGTACGCACCAACGACCAACGCCCGCCATCACTGGCGGGCGTTGGTCGTTGGGCGGACGGGTTTCAGGCCGTGGCCAGCACCTGATCGTCGCCCGATTGATCGAGCTCGGCCTTCTGCTTGGCGCTTGCCTTCGTGCGTGAACGCGATGGGGGCAGGCGGCGCAGCGTCTTGAGCGATTCGGCGTCCTTGATGCCGATGGTGCGCTGGTCGACCGTGATCATGCCGATCTCGTTGAAGGCCGACAGCGTACGGCTGACGGTTTCCAGCGTGAGGCCCAGGTAGCTGCCGATCTCGTGGCGGGTCATGCGCAGGTTGAAGAGCTTACTTGAGTAGCCCATCGCGGCGAAGCGGTCGGCCAGCGACACGAGAAAGCGTGCCACGCGCGCCTCGGCCGACAGGGCGCCGAGCATGCCGATCATCGTTTGTTCACGCACCAGCTCGCGGCTCATGACGCCGTACATCATGTTTTCGAGTTCGTTGTGCACGCGGCCCAGCGCCGTCAGCTTCTTGAAGGGCAGCAGGATCAGGTCGCAATCGGACAGGGCCACCGCCTCGGACGCATAGTGGCGCGTATGGATGCCGTCGACGCCGAGCATGTCGCCCTTCATCGGGAAGCTGAGCACCTGCTCGTTGCCGAACTCGTCGATCAGCACGGTCTTGAGAAAGCCCGAGTTGACGATATACAGCGTGTCGAAGGCTTGCCCGATCGTGTGGACGCGCTGGCCGGTCTTGAACTGTACGTGCTGGAACAACAGTTCTTCGGAGCTTACCGAGACGCTGGCCTGGATACGCAGCAGGTCGCAGACTTCCTTGAGGTTGGACCAGAGTCGGCCCTGGCGCTGGCGACCGGCCTCCATCGGGGAATGCAGGGTCGGCTGATTGGCATTGCGTGGTTCTGACGGTGGCTGAGACTGCATGCTCTTCTCCGGTAAGAAACTCAGGGTTTGAGGCGACCCCGGCGGCACAGCCGAAGTTGACGTACATCTGCCATGCCATTGATTGCTAGCGGCTGACGCTGTGACTTGGATCGCGAGCAAGTCAATGCGGCGAATTCAGTATGCCAACACGAGCCCGGCACGACTATCAGCGTTGCCTGAATATGTAGGTAGGACAGATGGTAGGTTTGTAGGACAATTCCTACTGGCAAGCGGCGTTGCCCGACTGACGGAGGGGTGAAACAGGAAGGTCAGACCTTTGTTTTTGAACAAACTAATTCGTGGGTGCAGTTGTTGCGCAACATCGGATTGGGAAGTCGGCACGCGGTCACGACCCCGCCGTACTCAGGCTTTCATCGGCGAGAGCAGGCGGTGCGCTACGGCGTATTGCACCATTTCCGAGAGCGAACTCATCCCCATTTTCTGCATGATGCGGGTTTTGTGGGTGCTCACGGTCTTCACGGACAGATGCAGGCCGTTGGCGATCTCGGTAATCGATTTCCCACCCACGAGATGGGAAAATACCTCAAATTCGCGGTCGGATAACTGCTTGTGGAGCAATTGCTCGCTTGGCGCCATGATATTCAGGGCCAATTGCTCTGCGACTTCGGTACTGATATAGGGGCGCCCGGAAGCCACCTTGCGAATAGCACCCACCAACTGCGTGCCCGCGCTTTCTTTCGTCAGGTAGCCCTGGGCGCCGGCCCGGATCGCGCGCACGGCGTACTGCTCTTCCTCATGCATCGTGAGGATGAGAATCGCCAGCTTGGGCGCCTCGCTGCGCACCTGGCGGATCAGGTCGACGCCGCTGCGCCCGGGCATCGACAGGTCGAGCAGCAACAGGTCGAAGCCGCCCTGGCGAACCAAAGCCAGCACCTCGAATCCGTTGGTTGCTTCGCCGACAATGTCAACTTCTTCGGCGCCCTCCAGGATACGTTTGAGACCTTCGCGCATGATCGTGTGATCGTCCGCGATGACAATTCTGACCATATCGATTCCTCACACATTAAGCGGTTTCCTACCCCCGAAAACCGTTGTTCAGTTAAACACGTTTTCCAGGGGTAAGTCCTGCTATCAATACTGCGGGTTGCCCTGGATGGCTTTGTGCGAAGTGCAGACGGTTTTGTCTCGTTCAGACTGCCGGCTCGGCGATCAGCCGGTGCACCAGCACCGGCTTGGCGGTATGCGACAGCACCTTGTTCGTGACACTGCCCAGCAGTAACTGGTTCCAGCCGCTGCGGCCGTGCGAGCCCATGAAGATCAGGTCGCAGCCTTCCTGCTCGGCGACCTCGACGATCTTGAGCGCTGCCGTATCCGAAAACGCTGTCAGGCAGCGGTGCGCGAGATTGGCCGATGCGCAGGAGCGCGTGATCCTGCCCATGTATTCCTCGCCCATCCGGCGCATCTGCGCTGCGTATTCTTCTTCGCTGGGGTAGGAGGGCGGGATGATTTCGACATACACCGGGTACTGGTATTCGGGCGCGACGAACAGGGCCAGGACTTCGGCGCCCAGCTGCTGGGCAAACTTGACGCCCGCGCAAGCGGTGTGCTGGGAGACGGCGGACCCGTCGGTTGTAATCAAAATTTTTCGATACATGATGATTCTCCTCAGGGCATCTCCATTCTGACAACCATATGCCGAATGGCCAGTGTTGAAAACGCAAAGTGTTGACTTCGCTCAAACGTCGGGTCACCGTCCGGATGCGACACTTTCTCACGGAAAACAACAGCACGATCACAAAATACAACACCAAGCATATAAAAACGATCAGGAATTGCACGTTTTAATTGTCGCGGAACTAAGTTTTCACGTCCATTTTGTTGCATTGCCTTCTCTTAGATTTACCTACGGCAACCACGCTGATACACTCGCAGGCAACACTAGTCCCATCGATGGGCGCGGAAACGACCGGCCCGGTGGACGCAACACCCCCAGTATTGCAGAGCTGATTGCGAATTTATATTATGGAGAAGCAGGGATTATGACCAACGCCGCTGACGATTTCGACGCACTATTCGAGGAAGTGGCGGCGCAGCGCACCAGCGCTTCGCCAAGTCCTGCTTCCGCGGCCCCCGTGGCCGCAGCGCCTGCCCCGGCAGCCGCTGCCAGCAACGACGAAGACGACCTCGATTCGCTGTTCGACCAGGTGTCCGCTACCGCCACATCCGCAGCCCCCGCTGTGGCCACCGCGCCGGCTGCACCTGCCGCGCCTGCTGCAATCGCAGTAGCAGCACCAGCGAGCGCCGCTGCCGGCGACGAGGGCAGCGAAAACGGTGGCATGTTCGAGCGCCTCGGCGGCATCGTGCGCCTGCTGCACGACTCGTTGCGCGAACTGGGCTACGACAAGGCGCTCAATGAAGCCTCGTCGCAGATCGTCGATGCACAGGATCGCCTCGAGTACGTCGCCACGCTGACCGAACAGGCTGCCAACAAGGTCCTGAATACGCTCGACGAAGGCATGCCGGCACAGGACGTGCTGTCGAAGCAGTCGAAGGACATGGAGCTGCGCTGGGGCGACCTGTTCGACGGCAAGCTGAGCCTGGACGAATTCAAGGCGCTGGCCGGCGATTCGCGCCAGTTCGCCACCAGCGTGACGGCTGCCACCGAAGCCGAAAAAGCGCGCCTGCTCGAAATCATGATGGCCCAGGACTTCCAGGACATCACCGGTCAGCTGATCAAGAAAGTGGTCAAGATCACGCAGGCCGTCGAGGGCGAGCTGGCCCAGCTGCTGCGCGACAACGCACCGCCTGACCTCAAGGAAAAGCTGGCGCAGAAGCAGGCAGTACCGGAACCACTGATGCAAGGCCCGTCAGTGCCGCAAGCGGCGCTGAACCAGGACAACGTTGACGATCTTCTTGCCGATCTGGGATTCTAATGGACGATATGCTGAAGGATTTCGTCGTCGAGGCGATGGATCTGGCGGTCAACGTCGAAGAGCACCTGCTGCGCCTCGAACGCGATCCCGACAACAAGGAAACCCTGAACGCGGTGTTCCGGTCGTTCCACACGATCAAGGGCGGCGCCGGCTTCATGGGCCTGCCAGCGCTCGTCGCAGCCTGCCACCTGACCGAGAACCTGTTCGACGCGCTGCGCACCGGCGCCGCGCCGGTCACGCCGATCGCGATCGAAGCAGCGCTGCAGGCATCGGGCTTCGTGGCCGACCAGCTGGGTGACCTGAACAACGGCACGCCGCCGGAAGGCCTGGCGCAGATGCCGGCGGATCTCGAACGCATCCTGATGGACGCGATCGAAGGCAAGGGCAACAGCGCACCGGCGCCAGTCGCTGCACCGGTGGTAGCAGCGCCCGTCGCAGCCGCGCCGGTTGCTGCAGCCGTCGCACCGGTCGTCGGCGACGATGGCCTGGACTGGGTTGGCATGTACAACACCGTGGTCCCGGCCGCCAGCGCCATCGCCGGCGCACCAGCCGTTGCTGCGGCTGCCGTCAGCACAGCGACGCCAGCGCCAGCGCCAGCCGCTGCGCAAGCCGCACCTGCAGCCGCTGCCCCATCCACGGCAGTCGCCACCACGACCGCTCCCGCGCCCGGTGGCAAAGGCTGGGACGGCACCGAACGCCGCAACGACGCCAAGCCGGTCGCCAATGCGCCGGCCAAGGACGAAAGCATCCGTATCGATGCGGTCAAGCTCGACGCGCTGCTCGAAGTTGCCGGTGAATCGGTCCAGGCCGCGAACCAGGCTGCCGTGCTGCTCGAACGCCTGCAGCAATTCAAGTTCGAAGGCCAGGCTGCGACGCTGATCGCGACGCTGGCCGAAACGCTGGAACGCGCATCGCGCTATTCGGCCGAACTGCAGCGCGCCACGCTGGCCACCCGCATGCAGCCGGTGGGTCGCCTGTTCCAGAAATTCCCGCGCCTCGTGCGCGAGCTGGCGAAAGATCTGGGCAAGGACGTCGAACTGACCATCGAAGGCGCCGAGACCGAAGTCGACCGCGTCGTCGTGGACAGCCTGTACGATCCGCTGGTGCACATGCTGCGTAATGCGCTGGACCACGGTGTCGAGTCGCCTGCCGACCGCGTTGCCAACGGCAAGCCGGCCAAGGCCTTCATCCTGCTGAAAGCCTGGCAGGAAGCGAACAGCGTCATGATCGTGCTGCAGGATGACGGCAAGGGCATGGACCCGAGCCGCCTGCGCAAGATCGCCATGGACAAGGGCCTGATCGGCGAAAACGGCGCGCAGAGCGACGAAGACGCTTACCAGCTGGTGTTCCTGCCTGGCTTCTCGACCAAGGAAGTCGCTTCCTCGGTCTCGGGCCGTGGCGTGGGCATGGACGTGGTCAAGACGGCGGTGGAAAAGAACCGCGGCGCCATTCGCATCGAATCGCAGATGGGCAAGGGCACGCGCTTTGCGATCCGCCTGCCGATCGAACTGTCGATCGTGCCGACGATGCTGGTGTCGACGTCGGGCGCGCAACTGGCGCTGCCGATGGCGGTCGTCGAGCGCGTCGTCGAACTGCCGGACGAATTCGCCTGTGTCGGCGGCGCCCCGGTGCTGAAAGACCAGGGCCGTCCGCTGCCGGTGCGCTCGCTGGCGCTGGCGCTGGGCTACGAGGCCGGTTCCGAGAAGGTTGGCATCGTCATCAATGCACCACAACCGTACATCCTGGCGATGGAAGCGGTCGATGGCACGGCCGACCTGGTCATCAAGCCGATGACCGCATTGTCGGTCGAGGGCATCACCGGCACGGCGCGTTCGGCCGAGGGTGAGCTGGTGCTGGTCGTGGGCCTGTCGTTCCTGATGGATGGCTGCCGCAGCAGCGTGCGTCTGGCAGCATAAGGTCGCATCACGCAGCGCCACCGCCACGCGGCGGCAAAAGCGCAGAGAAAAGCCCGGGTCACTGATCCGGGCTTTTTTTATTTGCGCATGGCAAACCCCTTGCAAACTTAATTTGCCACATGTTATGGTCCTTGGCATAAACATGCGCTGCCCCGGCATGGTGCACCACAGCACAACTATGGCATAATCGAAAACCCGGCTGCCGGGTACCCTGTCCCGGCGACCGCGCGCACCCCCTGTGCGCCCTCACACCGCATCAATGGACTGACCATGCAAAAAACGCTCTACGACAAACTCTGGGATTCCCATGTCGTGCGTGCCGACGCCGATGGCACCACCGTCCTGTATATCGACCGGCACCTGGTACACGAAGTGACCAGCCCGCAGGCCTTCGATGGCTTGCGCGATGCGGGCCGCGGACTATGGCGCACATCGAGCACGCTGGCCGTGGCCGACCATAACGTGCCGACCACCGATCGCGCCCAGGGCATCGCCGACCCCACCTCGCGCCTGCAGGTCGAAACGCTCGACGCCAATACCAAGGCGTTCGGCCTCACGTACTTCAACATGAACGACCGGCGTCAGGGCATCGTGCACGTGATCGGGCCGGAGCAGGGCGCCACGCTGCCCGGCATGACGGTCGTTTGCGGTGATTCGCACACCTCGACCCACGGCGCCTTCGGCTGTCTGGCGCACGGCATCGGCACGTCGGAAGTCGAGCACGTGCTGGCCACGCAAACGCTGCTGGCCAAGAAATCCAAAGCGATGCTCGTCAAGGTCGAGGGCGCCCTGCGCCCGGGCGTGACGGCCAAGGACATCGTGCTGGCCGTGATCGGCCGCATCGGCACGGCCGGCGGTACCGGCTACGCCATTGAGTTCGGTGGTTCGACGATCCGCGCGCTGTCGATGGAAGGCCGCATGACGGTCTGTAATATGGCGATCGAAGCGGGCGCGCGCGCCGGCATGGTGGCGGTCGACGACACCACGATCGCCTACGTCAAGGACCGGCCGCTGTCGCCCACGGCTGATCAGTGGGAGCAGGCCGTCGCCTACTGGCGCACGCTGCACAGCGACGACGGCGCCGCGTTCGACACCGTCGTCGAACTCGATGCACAAGACATCCAGCCGCAGGTCACCTGGGGCACCTCGCCCGAGATGGTGATCGCGATCGACGGCCGCGTGCCAAACCCGCTCGACGAACACGATCCGGTGCGCCGCGGCGCCATCGAAAAAGCGCTGGTCTACATGGACCTGGCGGCGGGCACGCCGATCGACGAAGTGGCGATCGACAAGGTGTTCATCGGTTCGTGCACGAATTCGCGCATTGAAGACCTGCGCGCCGCCGCCGATGTCGTGCGCGGCCGCCAGCGCGCGCCCAACGTCAAGCTGGCGATGGTCGTACCAGGGTCGGGTCTGGTAAAAGAGCAGGCCGAGCGCGAAGGCCTCGACCAGATCTTTCTGGCCGCCGGCTTCGAATGGCGCGAGCCGGGCTGCTCGATGTGCCTGGCGATGAACGCCGACCGCCTGGAACCGGGCGAACGCTGCGCGTCGACGTCGAACCGCAACTTCGAAGGCCGCCAGGGCCAGGGCGGCCGCACGCACCTGGTGTCGCCAGCGATGGCCGCCGCCGCAGGGATTGCGGGGCACTTTGTCGACGTACGCGCGCTCTGATGCGTTAAGGCGTATCGCGATCGATTCCACGACCAATCCCACGATCATTTTCTCGTTCAGGACATCATGAAAAAAGCTCTCGCACTCTCCCTCGTCGCCATCCTGCTGGCCGGCTGCAACACCGTGTCGGGCATCGGCCGCGATGTCTCGAAAGTCGGCCAGGTCGTGACCGGCGCCGGCGGCAAATAAGGCCAACAAGATGGATAAGTTCACCGTACACGAAGGCCTGGTGGCGCCGCTCGACCGCGCCAACGTCGACACCGACGCCATCATCCCGAAGCAGTTCCTCAAATCGATCCGGCGTACCGGCTTCGGCCCGAACCTGTTCGACGAGTGGCGTTATCTGGATCACGGCGAACCGGGTCAGGACAACAGCGCGCGGCCGCTCAATCCGGACTTCGTGCTGAACCAGCCGCAGTTTGCGGGCGCGTCGATCCTCCTGACGCGCAAGAACTTCGGCTGCGGCTCGTCGCGCGAGCACGCGCCGTGGGCGCTGCAGCAGTTCGGTTTTCGCGCCGTCGTCGCGCCGAGTTTTGCCGACATCTTCTTCAACAACTGCTTCAAGATTGGCCTCTTGCCGATCGCGTTGAGCGAAGACGAAGTCGAGGCGCTGTTCCAGGCGGTCGAGCGCCAGCCGGGCTTCCAGCTGACGATCGACCTCGAACAGCAGCGCATCGGTACGCATGACGGCAGCCTGTCGTTCGGCTTTGCCATCGACGACTTCCGCAAGTACTGCCTGTTGAATGGCCTGGACGATATCGGCCTGACGCTGCGCCATGCGGACGAGATCCGCACCTTCGAACAACGCCATATCGCGGCCCAGCCGTGGCTGGCCAACGCGATCTGATCGCAGCGCCAAGGCAAGAAACCAAGACCAGAAACCAAGAAAAGAAAGACGAGCATGAAGATTGCGATCCTGCCGGGTGACGGCATCGGCCCGGAGATCACCGCCCAGGCGGTCAAGGTTTTGAACGCGCTCGGTGAGTGCTTCGAGATGGACACCGCAGAAGTGGGCGGCGCGGGCTACGCCGCGCACGGCCACCCGCTGCCGGACAGCACGCTCAAGCTGGCCAAGGATGCCGACGCGGTGCTGTTCGGCGCCGTGGGCGATTATAAATACGATGGGCTCGAGCGTGCGCTGCGCCCGGAGCAGGCGATTCTTGGCCTGCGCCGCGAACTTGGCCTGTTCGCCAACCTGCGTCCGGCGATTCTGTACCCGGAGCTGGCCGGCGCCTCGACCCTCAAGCCCGAAGTCGTGTCGGGCCTGGATATCCTGATCATCCGCGAACTGACGGGCGACATCTACTTCGGCAAGCCGCGCGGCGTGCGCGAATGCCCGGACGGCCCGTTCAAGGGCCAGCGCGAAGGCTTCGACACGATGCGCTACGCCGAAGGCGAAATCCGCCGCATCGCCCACGTGGCGTTCCAGGCCGCGCTGAAACGCGACAAGCGCGTGACCAGCGTCGACAAGGCCAACGTGCTCGAAACGGGCCAGTTCTGGCGCGATATCGTCACCGACGTGCACAAGGAATACGTTGGCGTCGAACTCGATCACATGTACGTCGATAACGCCGCCATGCAACTGGTGCGGGCGCCGAAAAAATTCGATGTGCTCGTGACCGGCAACATGTTCGGCGATATCCTGTCGGACGCCGCCGCGATGCTGACCGGTTCGATCGGCATGCTGCCATCGGCCTCGCTCGATGCGAACAACAAGGGCCTGTACGAGCCATCGCACGGTTCGGCGCCGGACATCGCGGGGCAGGGCGTGGCCAATCCGCTGGCGACGATCCTGTCGGCTGCGATGATGCTGCGCTTTACCTTTGGCCTGACGGAGCAAGCCGACCGCATCGACAACGCCGTCAAACGCGTGCTGGCACAGGGTCTGCGTACACCAGATATTCACGAAGCAGGGTCCACCCGCGTGGGCACCGAAGAGATGGGCAACGCGGTCGTCGCGGCGCTCGGATAACACTGTAATCACACTGAAAGAAGACGATGAAATTAGTTGGTCTGGTAGGTTGGCGCGGCATGGTTGGCTCGGTCCTGATGCAGCGCATGCAGGAAGAGGGCGATTTCGACCACATCGAGCCGGTGTTCTTCACGACGTCGAATCCCGGCGGCGCCGCGCCGGCGATGGCGAAGAATGAAACCACCCTGAAGAGCGCGAGCGACATCGCCGAGCTCTCCAAATGCGAGATCATCATTTCCTGCCAGGGCGGCGACTACACGAGCGAGGTGTTCCCGCAACTGCGCGCGGCCGGCTGGAACGGCTACTGGATCGACGCGGCGTCCACGCTGCGCATGAACGACGACGCGGTCATCGTGCTCGATCCGGTCAACCGCGCCGTGATCGACGCTGCGCTCTCGCGCGGCGTGAAGAACTACATTGGCGGCAACTGCACCGTGTCGTGCATGCTGATCGGCCTGGGCGGCCTGTTCGAGGCAGGCCTGGTCGAGTGGATGACGTCCATGACCTACCAGGCGGCTTCGGGCGGCGGTGCGCAGCACATGCGCGAACTGCTCACCCAGTTCGGCACGATCAACAGCGCAATCAAGCCGCTGCTGGACAACCCGGCATCGGCGATCCTCGAAATCGATCGCACCGTGCTGGCCACGCAGCATGGTTTGTCGGCTGACGAAACGAAGCAGTTCGGCGTGCCGCTGGCCGGCAACCTGATCCCGTGGATCGACAAGGACCTGGGCAACGGCCAGTCGAAAGAAGAGTGGAAGGCCGGCGCCGAGACCAACAAAATCCTCGGTCGCGGTGCAGGCTTCGACACTAAACCGATTCCGGTCGATGGCCTGTGCGTGCGCATCGGCGCGATGCGCTGTCACTCGCAGGCGCTGACGATCAAGCTGACGAAGGACGTGCCGCTGGATGAGATCAGCGACATCATCGCCTCGCACAACGCGTGGACGAAGGTCGTGCCGAACAACCGCGAAGCATCGATGCGCGACTTGTCGCCGGCCGCCGTCACGGGCGGGCTGACGATCCCGGTGGGCCGCCTGCGCAAGATGTCGATGGGTGACGATTACCTGTCGGCGTTCACCGTTGGCGACCAGCTGCTGTGGGGCGCGGCCGAGCCGCTGCGCCGCATGCTGCGCATCGTGCTGGAGCGTTAAACACTTTGCACACCGGGCTGGCTGTCTCGCAGCTAGCCCGTCATTTCCAGTTCGTCATCGCCGGTTGCATTCCTTGCAACTACCATGTCTGGTGGTTATCGAACCCCGTAAAGGCATGTCTCGCAGGCCACAAAACACCCCGTTCCCCCTGCTGTAAACGTGCGCATCGCTTGCGTGCCCTAGAGCATGATGTTATGTTGAGACTCCGGGAAACCGTCTTTCCCTCGGCCAACTTACTCGCTGCTCACTATGCATTTTTCGGAACAATCTCAGCTCATGGCACCTGCGTTGAAAACCCTCACTGCGGCGATTGCCAGTGCAGTGTTCGTCACTTCCGTCGCCAGCGCGGCCGGGCTTGGAAAATTGACCGTGTTGTCGGCACTTGGCCAGCCACTGCGCGCCGAGATTGAACTGACGACGAGCGCCGGTGAAGACCCGGCCAGCATGGCCGTCAAGCTGGCCTCGCCCGAAGCCTTCCGCAGCGCCAACATCGACTTCAATCCGGCGCTGCTGTCGCTGCGTTTCGCCGTCGAGCAGCGCGGTGGCCGCCAGATCATCCGCGTCAATTCCAGCCAGCCGCTGAACGAACCGTTTGTCGACATGCTGCTCGAGCTGACCTGGAACAACGGGCGCCTGGTGCGCGAGTACACGTTCCTGCTCGATCCGGCCGAACTGCGTACGACGCAGCCGGCGCAAGTAGCGAGCACCCCGGCGCCACGCGCGGCGTCGCAGCCGGCCGTTGCTGCCGCTGCTGCTGGTGCACCGGCCGCCGACAACGCGGCCGAGCGGGCCCGCATCGCCGCCGCACGCGAGGGCGCCCAGCGCCAGGCGGCGCAGCGCGATGCAGCAGCTGCCGAGAGCACCTACCGCGTGCGTCGCGGCGACACGCTCAGTGGTATCGCCACCCGCGTGAAGCCGGCCGAGATCTCGCTCGACATGATGCTCGTGGCGCTGTACCGCGCCAATCCCGAGGCCTTCATTGGCAACAACATGAACCGCCTGAAGTCGGGCCAGATCCTGAGCGTGCCCGATAGCGACGCGCTGCGTGGCGGCGCGAGCCAGAGCGAAGCGCGCGGCGTGGTCGTGGCGCACGCGGCCGACTTCGACGCCTACCGCAACAAGCTCGCCGGCCAGGTGGCCGCCAGCACCCCGGCCAGCGCGCCGCAGGGCGGGCAGAGCGCAACCGGACGCGTGACGGCGCGCGTCGAAGAACAACCGACCGCCGCCAACGAAGCGCAGGACAAACTGCGCCTGTCGAAGGCCACGGCAGGCGCCGCCGGCACGCCGCAGACCGGCACCGCCAGCGTCGAAGACACGCTGGCCAAGCAGCGCGAACTCGAACAGGCCGAGGCCCGCGTCAAGGAACTTGAAAAGAACGTCGGCGAACTGGAAAACCTGATGACGGTGCCGAGCCGCGCGGGCGCCGAAGCCGAGCAGGCCGCCGCAGCAGCGCCCGTCGTGGTGACGCCGGCCAAGCCGGTCACGCATCCACGCCTGAAAAAGCCGGTGCCGGCGCCGGAGCCAGAAAAAGGCCTGGTCGACACGCTGCTGGACAATATGCTGTACATCGCTGCAGCCCTTCTGGTGCTGCTCTTGATCCTGTTCGGCATCGCGCAGCGCCGCAAGCGCAATGCCCCGCCAGTAAAACCGGTGCCAACCGAACCGTCGGTGCTGGGCGCGCCGGGCGCCAGCGCCCAGTCGCTGTTCGCCGAAAGCGGCGGCCAGAGCGTCGACACCAACAACAGCGTCTTCAATTCGAGCTTCGCGCCATCGGCCAGCCAGCTCGATACGAATGAAGTCGATCCGGTCGCCGAAGCCGACGTGTACATCGCCTATGGCCGCGATGCGCAGGCCGAGGAAATCCTGAAGGAAGCGCTGCGCACGCATCCGGACCGTCATCCGGTGCGGTTGAAACTGCTCGAGATCTACGCCACCCGCAAGGACGCCCGCGCGTTCGAACTGCAGGCGCGCGAGCTGCATGCGCTCACGAACGGCCAGGGCGACGACTGGGCACATGCTGCGGCGCTGGGCCTGGGGATCGATCCGCAAAATCCGCTGTACGCGAACGCCGCGCCAGCCCCGGCACACACGCCGTCGGCGCAGGAACGCAGCCAGCAGGCCATCCTGTCGCAGCAGTACCAGGATGCGCTACGTGCTGACGAGCCGGCAGCGGGCACCGACAGCAGTGCAGGCGCCATCGCCGGCGCGGCCGCTGCCGGCGCCGTCGCCGGTGCGTCTGCGCTCTCGCTGTCGAAGGACGATGCGGACCGCACCGCGGCGCCGCAAGCCGAGCCGGTGGCGGCGCCACGCCTTGATGACAACACGCTCGACTTCGACCTTGGCGGGCTGACGTTCGAGCCGGTGACCGACGCCGAGCGCGCGGAGCCTGCGCCAACCTCGGCGCCTGCAAGCCGGCCCGACCCGGATGCGACGGCTGTGCCGGATTTCGACTTCGACATGTTGCCGCCGGCAGCGGCGGCAGGCAAGCCTGAGTCGACACTGTCGACCGACGTCAATGATCTCGAATTCGACATGGACTTCGATGCGCCGCCTGCCGGGCAACCGGTCCAGTCTACTGCAGCCACCCCGGCCGATGCGCGTGATGACTTCTCGCTCGACCTGACGCCACAGCCGCAAGTGCAGGCCACCCCGGTCGACATGGCCGGTCTGGCCAAGGACTTCGACGGCTTGCCGTCGCTGCCGGCCAGCCCGGCGCAATCGGCGGACGCCACTGCGACGCCGAGCGATCCGCTGTTCGACCTCGATTCAATGGATTTTGGTGCACCGGTTACACCGGCCACGCCGGCGCCCGTGAACGATCCGCTGCCTGCCGTGCGCGCCTCGTCGAACACGAATGTGTCTGAAGATCCGCTGTTCGATCTGGACGCGATGGACTTTGGTGTGCCAGCCGAGCCACGCGCGTCTGGCGGCGCCGAACCGAAAGACTTCGCGGCGCGCCAGGACGATCCGTTCGACATGTTCGATCTGCCGGACACCCCTGCGCCCGTGCCGGCGCCCGAAGAATTGTCGTTGCCGCCGCTGCCCGACGCGCCGACGCCCCAGCGCACGTCGCTCGACACGCTCGACTTCGATCTGGATCTGCCGGCATCGGCGACGGCCGACGCGCCAACACCAGCGGCGTTCGATGCTGACCCGGTCGACGACATGGCTGCAGCGCCTGCGCCGCTCTCGCCCGAGCACATGGAAATGGAAACCAAGCTCGATCTGGCCGTGGCGTACCAGGAAATCGGCGACAAGGAAGGCGCACGCGAACTGCTCGATGAAGTCATCAAGGGCGGCAGCACCGAGCAGGTTGGCCGTGCCAGCGCGATGCGAGAGCTGCTGGCGTGACGCGGATTGTTCTGGGTGTCCAGTACATCGGCACCGGTTGGAACGGCTACCAAAAACAGCCGGAGCGCAATACGGTCCAGGACCGTCTTGAAATGGCGCTCGAGAAGTTCGCCTGCACGCCGCTGGCCACCACCTGTGCCGGCCGTACCGACACCGGCGTGCACGCGATCGAGCAGGTGGTCCATTTCGACACGGATCTGGTGCGCCCCACGCAGGCCTGGGTGCGCGGCGTGAACACCTTCCTGCCCGATTCCATCGTCGTGCGCTGGGCCAAAGAGGTGCCGCTGGGCGAGGACGGGCTGGAATTCCATGCGCGCTTTTCGGCCCGCTCGCGCACCTACCACTACGTGCTGTACAACCATCCGACGCCATCGGCGCTGCTGTCGAACCGCGCCGGCTGGATGTTCCGGCCGCTCGATGTCGAGCGCATGATCGACGCCGCGCGCCATCTGATCGGCACGCACGACTTCTCGGCGTTTCGCGCGTCGAGCTGCCAGGCCAAGACCCCGGTCAAGGACATGCACGAAGTGCGCATCGAGCGCCATGGCGACATCATCGTCTTCACACTGCGCGCCAGCGCCTTCCTGCATCACATGGTGCGCAATATCGTCGGCTCGCTCGTGTATGTCGGGCTGGGGCGGCAAGAGCCGGACTGGATGCACGAGGTGCTCGAGAGCCGCTCGCGCGACGTGGCCGCGCCGACCTTCATGCCCGACGGCCTGTATTTCGCGAAGATCGAGTACGATCCAAGCTGGAAGCTGCCGCAGGAGGCGGTCGCGCCTCTGCCCTGGCTGTAAGGAAGCATATGCAACGTACCCGTATCAAAATCTGCGGCATCACTCGCGAAGAAGACTTGAGCGCCGCTGTCGCCGTGGGCGCCGATGCGCTGGGCTTCGTGTTCTATCCGAAGAGCCCACGCTACGTGACGCCGGCCCGCGCCGGGGCCCTGTGCGCTGGCCTGCCGCCTTTTGTCAGCGGCGTCGCGCTGTTCGTCAATCCGACGCTGGCCGAGGTGCAGGAAGTCGCGGCGGCGATGCCGCTCGCACTGATCCAGTTCCATGGCGACGAGACGGTCGAGCAGTGCGCGGCGATTGCGGCGGCCGTCCAGCGCCCGTTCATGCGCGCGTTTCGGGTCAAGCCTGACACGATCCCTGGCACGCTGCTAGAATGTGAGCTTGCATACCGCACCGCCAGTCCATGGTTTTCAAGCCTTCTGCTTGACACCTACGTGGACGCTTATGGCGGCGCAGGAAAGGTCTTCGATTGGTCTCTCATCCCAAAAGAGCTCGCGCCTCGGGTCGTTTTGAGTGGTGGCTTGAACGTACACAACACCACTGACGGTGTCGTACGCGTTCGGCCTTTTGCCGTCGACATCAGCAGTGGTGTCGAAGCCGCAAAAGGTATCAAGGACGCCCGCAAGATGGCCGCGTTTGTCGCGGCCGTGCGGGCAGCCGATGCCACTATTCATAGCGAGACATACCATGCAGAACACCCCATTCAAGGCAGCGCCTAACGCCGCGCCGCTGTTCAAGACCCCTGATTACGCCCTGCCGAACGCGCAGGGGCACTTTGGCCCCTACGGCGGCTCGTTTGTCGCCGAGACGCTGACCCACGCACTGGCCGAACTGAGCGAAGCCTACGCAAAGTACGCGCAAGACCAGGAATTCCTCGAAGAATACCGCTACGAGCTGGCCCACTTCGTCGGCCGGCCGTCGCCCGTGTACCACGCGCGGCGCTGGTCCGAAATGGCCGGCGGCGCGCAGGTCTACCTCAAGCGCGAAGACCTGAACCACACCGGCGCGCACAAGATCAATAACGTGATCGGCCAAGCGCTGCTGGCGCGGCGCATGGGCAAGCCACGCATCATTGCCGAAACCGGCGCCGGCCAGCACGGCGTGGCCACGGCCACCATCTGCGCGCGCTTCGGCCTGGAATGCGTGATCTACATGGGCAGCGAAGACGTCAAGCGCCAGGCCCAGAACGTGTACCGCATGAAGCTCCTGGGCGCGACCGTGGTGCCAGTGGAATCGGGCTCCAAAACGCTCAAGGATGCGCTCAATGAAGCGATGCGCGACTGGGTCACGAACATCGAAAACACGTTCTACATCATCGGCACCGTGGCCGGCCCGCACCCGTATCCGATGATGGTGCGCGACTTCCAGGCGGTGATCGGCGAAGAGTGCCGCGTGCAGATGCCTGCGATGACGGGGCGCCAGCCCGACTACGTCGTCGCCTGTATCGGCGGCGGCTCGAACGCGATGGGCATCTTCTATCCGTATATCGGCGAGCCTGGCGTCAAGCTGGTGGGCGTCGAGGCGGCGGGGGAGGGCCTGGACTCGGGCAAGCACTCGGCCTCGCTGACTTCCGGCCTGCCGGGTGTGCTGCACGGCAACCGCACCTATCTGCTGCAGGACGAGAACGGGCAGATCATCGAGACGCATTCGGTGTCGGCGGGTCTGGATTATCCGGGCGTCGGGCCCGAGCACGCGTGGCTGAAGGACACGCTGCGCGCCGAGTACGTGTCGATCACGGACGATGAAGCGCTGCAGGCGTTCCACGATTGCTGCCGCATCGAAGGCATCATCCCGGCACTCGAATCGTCGCATGCGATCGCGTACGCGGTGAAGCTGGCGGCAACGCTGCCGAAGGACCAGATCATCCTGGTCAACCTGTCGGGCCGCGGCGACAAGGACATGCACACGGTGGCGCAGCGGATGGGGCTTGATTTCGGCTGATGCCGGCATCAACCATCTCATCGTGCCCCGGTCAGCCGGGGCAGTCGCCTTTTCCGATTCTCAGAGGAACCCAGCATGTCCCGCATCGCACAGACTTTTACCGCACTTAAAGCGGACAACAAGACCGCGCTCGTTACCTTCATCACCGCAGGTGACCCGGGCCCCGAACTGACCGTCCCGCTGATGCACGCACTGGTGGAGGGCGGCGCCAACGTCCTCGAACTGGGCGTGCCATTTTCGGACCCCATGGCCGAAGGCCCGGTCATCCAGCGCGCCTGCGAGCGCGCCCTGAAATTCAACGTCGGCCTGAAAGACGTGTTCGGCTTCGTGCGCGAATTTCGCAAGAACGATCCCGACACGCCGGTTGTCCTGATGGGCTACGCCAACCCGATCGAGCGTATCGGCCAGACCGAATTCATCCGCTGCGCAAAAGAAGCGGGCGCTGACGGCGCCATCGTCGTCGACTACCCGCCTGAAGAATGCGCCGCGTTCGCGACCGCCATGCGCGACAATGGCCTGGACCTGATCTTCCTGCTCGCGCCAACGTCGACCACGGAGCGCGTCAAGCAAGTAGCCCAGTACGGCGGCGGCTTCAGCTATTACGTTTCGCTGAAAGGCGTGACGGGCGCCGGCACCATCGACACCGCCGACGTCGCCCGCCGCGTGGCCGCGATCCGCGAACACGTCAAGCTGCCGATCGGCGTTGGCTTTGGCATCCGCGACGGCGCCACGGCGAGAGCCGTCGCCGAAGTGGCCGATGCCGTCGTGATCGGCAGCCGCATCATCCAGGAAATCGAAAACAGCCCGCCAGACCAGGCCGTCGACGCCGTCCGCACCTTCACCACCACGATCCGCACCGCCCTCGACGCGCGCTAATCCGCCACCGTCATATCAATGAGGGTCAGCGTCGAATTATTGAGCAATTTCTTCGGAAAATGTTGTCACTTAATTCGACACTGACCCTCATTGTGATTGCCTCCAGACTCTTGCAACTCAATTAGGGTCAGAGTCGAATTGTTTGACAACTTTTGATGATTGCCCGGTGAATCGTTTTAATCTCCGGTTGCGATGGCTATGGCGGATGGATTTTTGACAGGCGTATTGCCACATCTCTCCTGCTAGTTGCGCCAGCTTAAAGCTTTTTCATTTTTCCTCAGTAAATTGATCTCTCCGTAGCGCAACCTGAGGGAGTGTCCAATGAAAAAGCGTGTCAAGCATATTGCAGTGGCCCAGTTTGGAAAGATGCTGGCGGCAGTTTATTTTGTCGCTATGCTCCCATTGCTGGCGATACTTCTCCTTGCCATCCTGACGGGCGTGGAGATGCCGCCCATCGGGGCCGGCGTGGGCATTCTGGTTGCCATTGCGTATATTGTCAGCATCTATCTGGCCGGAATGCTGAGCGCGTGGATATACAACATCGTGGCTGCGCGCTTGGGAGGCGTTGAATACACCGTCAACGAAATCCCTTCACCAGCGAAATAAACGCCAACATTGCCGCGTAAATAAATTAGGGTCAGAGTCGAATTGTTTGACAACTTTGAGGAATTGCCCAATAAGTCGACTCTGACCCTAATTGTTGGGAAATTGATTATTTAGCTCATCAACGTGACTCTGTCCCTCATTTTGCTTCGGAGATCAAACTCGGCGTTCATTCAGCCGAGGATCGGTGCTATTTATTGGGAAATTATCGGAAGTTGTCAAACAATTCGACTCTGACCCTCATTGTTGGTGGTGGTCACCGTGGGCGCGGGGTGCTGGCGGTGCGTGATGTTTTTTTGGCAATATTGGTGGCTTGCTACGATTCGACAAGCTGCCTCCGAGCGGCTACACTACGCCCCACTGTAAGATTTGCCGCAAAGGAGAGAATATGAGTTGGTTGGAAAAACTGCTGCCCCCTCGGATCCAGCGCTCCGATGCCGCTAACCGCAAGACCATGCCCGAGGGCCTCTGGGTCAAGTGTCCGTCGTGCGAGTCGGTGCTGTACCGGGCGGATATCGAGTCCAACCTGCACGTGTGCCCGAAGTGCTCCCATCACATGCGCATCCGTGCCCGCGCGCGTCTGGATGCGCTGCTCGATGAAGGTGGTCGCTACGACATTGGCCAGGAGACGTTGCCAGTCGATACCCTGAAGTTCAAGGACAGCAAGAAGTATCCGGACCGCCTCAAGGCTGCGATGGAAGCCACCGGCGAGACCGATGCGCTGATCGTCCAGGGTGGCTCGATCATGAGCTTGCCGGTTGTCGTGGCCTGTTTCGAATTCGAATTCATGGGTGGCTCGATGGGCTCGGTCGTCGGTGAGCGCTTCGTGCGTGGCGCGCAGGTTGCACTCGAGCAGAAGGTGCCGTTCATTTGCATCACCGCCACCGGCGGCGCTCGCATGCAAGAGGGTTTGCTGTCGCTGATGCAGATGGCCAAGACCACCGCGATGCTGACCAAGCTGTCCGAAAAGAAGCTGCCGTTCATCAGTGTGCTGACCGATCCGACGATGGGCGGTGTCTCGGCCTCGTTCGCGTTCATGGGCGACGTCGTCATCGCCGAGCCGAAGGCCCTGATCGGCTTTGCCGGCCCGCGCGTCATCGAGAACACGGTGCGTGAGAAACTGCCAGAAGGCTTCCAGCGCGCCGAGTTCCTGGTCCAGAAGGGCGCCGTCGACATGATCGTCGACCGTCGCAAGATGCGCGAAGAAATTGCGCGTCTGCTGGCCCTGCTGCAAAACCAGGCGACCGAAGTGCTGGCCTAATCGATTCACAGGCCGCCGCGAGGGCAACCCGCGAACATGATCGCCAGGGGCGACCGGCGCGGGCATGCCAGATGGCGGCCCCCGCGGTCGCCTTTTACATTCCCCGCATCACCCGCCGATTTTCTCTTTTCTGAGCTCCATGTCCCCACTACCGACTACCTTGCCCGACTGGCTGGCGCTGCTCGAATCGCGTCATGCCGAAACCCATATCGACATGGGCCTGGACCGCGTCCGCGCTGTCAAGGAACGCTTGCAGCTCGCGTTTTCATGTCCCGTGATCATGGTGGCCGGCACCAACGGCAAGGGCTCGACCTGCGCGATGCTCGAGTCGGTGTTGCTGCAGTCCGGCTACCGCGTCGGCCTCTACATCAAGCCGCACTTTCTCGACTTCAACGAGCGCGCCCGCATCAATGGCGAGATGGCGTCCGATGATGTCTTGATCACTGCATTCAACGCTGTCGAAGCCGCGCGCGGCGATACCGACCTCACCTACTTCGAATTCACGACGCTGGCCATCGCGCACCTGCTGTCGACGAGCGAGATCGATGTCGCCATCCTCGAAGTCGGCCTGGGCGGGCGACTCGATGCCGTCAACGTGATCGATGCCGACGTGTCGATCGTCACCAGTATCGACATCGACCACACGGCCTACTTGGGCGACACACGCGAAAAAATCGGCTTCGAAAAAGCCGGCATCTTCCGCGCCGGCAAAACCGCGATCTGCAGCGACCCGGTGCCGCCCCAGTCGCTGATCGACCATGCAACCAGCATCGGCGCCGACCTGTGGCTGCTCGGCCGCGACTTCAACTATCAGGGCGACCAGCAGCAGTGGAGCTTTGCCGGCCGCACCGGGCGCCGCAATTCGCTGGCCTATCCGGCCCTGCGCGGCGCCAACCAGTTGCTCAATGCGTCGGCAGCGCTGGCGGCTCTCGAAGCGCTGCGCATGACCTTGCCGTGCGGCGCCCAGGAAACCCGCGCCGGCCTGGCGTTGGTCGAGCTGCCGGGCCGCTTCCAGGTGCTTGCCGGCCGGCCGACCCAGGTACTCGACGTCGCGCACAATCCGCACGCCGCCGCGACGCTCGCGCAGAACCTCGGCAATATGGGCTTTCACCGCTTTACGTACGCGGTGTTTGGCATCATGGACGACAAGGACATCGACGCCGTCATCGCGCCGATGGCCTCGGTAATCGATCACTGGTGCGTCACGCGCCTCGATTCGCCACGCTCGGCCGACCCTGCGGCGCTGGCCGAGAAGATCGCTGAATTGAAGCCAGCGGGTGCGAAAGCGGGCGATTTTTCAGTGACTACCTTCGATTCGCCCGCCGACGCTTACGCGAATGCGCTGAGCCGGGTTGAGGAGAATGATAGAATTGTGGTCTTTGGTTCGTTCTACACGGTTGCCGGCGTGATGGCGGCCCGTAAATCCTCACTACACTGATACCTCAATCGCATGGGCTTGTTCTCGTTCGGCACTAAAAACAAGCAAGAAACTGTTCGCGACAGCGGTCACTTCGTCAAGGACGACGAGGCCGCCTACACCGAGCGCGCACGCTCCAAGCGCGCCAGCTCGGCCGGTGAGGGCGGTCGCCGCTCGAGCCGTGGCGATCCGATCCTGCCCGAGAAAAAACGCGCGCGCCGCCGCCTGGTCGGCGCCATTGCGCTGGTCCTGGCCGCCGTCGTGGCTCTGCCGATGCTGCTCGATTCCGAGCCCAAGCCGCTGGCAACCGACATCGCGATCCACATCCCCGACAAAGACAAGGCTGCGCCGCTGCCGGTGCCGTCCGAGCAGGTCGCGCCAACAGCCAGCGTCGACAGCGACGAAGAGATCATCGAGCCGGTCCCGGCGCCGCCGGCCGGCACGCGCACGCCGCCGGTCGCCGTGGCCGCAGCGCCAGCGGCCAGCGAGGTGCCACCGATGCGCATGCTCGAGCCAGCCAAGCCAGTCGAGACCGTCAAGCCAGTCGAGACCGTCAAACCGAAGCCTGAAACCAAGCCAAAGGCCGAACCCGAAGCCAAGCCGGTGACGAAGCCTGAACCCGTCAAGGCCGAGCGCAAGCCAGAGCCCGAAAAAAAGCCCGAGCCCGAGAAAAAGCCGGTCAAGGTCGCCGAGAAAGCCGTCGAGTCCCATCCGAAAGCCGAGCACGTCACCAAGCCGGCCCGTCCGGACGACGCCGCCCGCGCCATCGCGATCCTCGAAGACAAGCCGGCCGACAAGCCTGAGCCGAAAACGGTCAAGGCCGAAGGCCCGGCGCCGCGCTTCGTGGTGCAGGTTGCCGCGCTGGCCAGCCAGGAAAAAGTCACCGAGTTGCAAAGCCGCCTGCGCGCTGCCGGCGTTGCCTCGTTCACCCAGAAATCTGGCGAACTGATCCGCGTGCGGGTCGGCCCGTTCAGTAAGGAAGAAGCAGAGAAAGTGCGCGCCAAACTGAGCGGCATCGGTCTGTCCGGCTCGATGGTGCCACTCTGATCCTCGCTGCCGCGTGACGATTTTCGATTACCTGGTGCTGTTCGTGCTGATCGCCTCCGTCGTGATCAGCACGCTGCGCGGCCTGGTGAAGGAAATCCTGTCGCTGGTAGGCTGGGTCGTCGCCTTCGTGGTGGCCAATGTCTATGGCGCCCAGCTCGCCCCCTTGCTGCCCGAGGTCATTCCGGGCGGGTCCGCGCGCCTGATGGCGGCCTTCATCGTGCTGTTCCTGGGCGTACGAATCCTGATGGGCCTGCTGTCGATGGCGATCGGTGCGGTGGTTGCCGCCACCGGCCTGTCGCTGGCGGACCGGGGCCTGGGCGGCCTGTTCGGCCTGGCGCGGGGCATTGTGATCGTGCTGGCCGGCGTCATATTGTGCGGGATGACGGCAATCCCGCAGCAGGCGTTCTGGCGTGATGCGCTGTTGTCACCCATTGCCGAGACCGGCGCGCGCACCGTCAAACCATTCTTGCCCGCGGCCTTCGCGGAGCATATTAATTACTGAACCCGTATTACCAGACCAGTATTCGCTGTATTCGCAGTTTTCTGTCATTTTGCACCCAAGCTTTTAGGAGCACCTCATGTGTGGCATCGTCGGCGTCGTTTCGCAGTCTCCCGTCAACCAGCTTCTGTACGATGCATTGCTGCTGCTGCAGCACCGCGGCCAGGACGCTGCGGGCATTGCGACCAATCACAGCAGCATGTTCTCGATGTTCAAGGCCAACGGCCTGGTACGTGACGTTTTCCGTACCCGGAACATGCGTTCGCTGCAGGGCAACACCGGGATCGGCCACTGCCGTTACCCGACCGCAGGTTCGTCGAGCGAAGAAGAGGCGCAGCCGTTCTACGTCAACGCGCCGTTCGGCATTACGCTCGCGCACAACGGCAACTTGACCAACCAGGCCCAGCTCAGGGATGAGCTGTTCCGCAACGACCGCCGTCACATCAACACCGATTCCGATTCCGAGGTGCTGCTCAACGTGCTGGCCCACGAAATCCAGGAAGCGGCCGATGGCTTCTCGCTCGACGCCGACGCGATCTTCAAGGCGGTTGCTGTCGTGCACCGCCGCGTGCGTGGCGCCTACGCTGTCGTTGCGCAGATCGCCGGCCATGGCATGCTGGCCTTCCGCGATCCGTTCGGCATCCGTCCGCTGTGCCTGGGCGTGAATGAAACCGAAAACGGCAACGAATACCTGGTGGCCAGCGAGTCGGTCGCCCTCGAGGGCCTGGGCTTCCGCTTTATGCGCGACATCGCGCCGGGCGAAGCGGTCTTCATCACCAACGACGGCAAGTTGTCCGAGCGCCAGTGCGCCGAGAACCCGTCGCTCAATCCGTGCGCGTTCGAATTCGTCTACCTGGCCCGTCCGGACTCGGTGATCGACGGCGCCTCGGTCTACGCCACGCGCCTGCGCATGGGTGAATACCTGGCTGACAAGGTCCTCAGTGAAATCCCGGTCGAAGACATCGACGTTGTCATGCCGATTCCCGATTCGTCGCGTCCGGCTGCCATCCAGCTGGCACTGAAACTGGGCGTGGAATACCGGGAAGGCTTCATCAAGAACCGCTACATCGGCCGCACCTTCATCATGCCGGGCCAGGGAATGCGCAAGAAATCGGTGCGCCAGAAGCTCAACGCGATCATTTCCGAATTCAAGGACAAGAATGTGCTGCTGGTCGACGACTCGATCGTGCGCGGCACGACCAGCCGTGAGATCGTGCAGATGGCCCGTGAAGCCGGTGCGCGCAAGGTGTATTTCGCGTCGGCCGCGCCACCGGTGCTGTACCCGAACGTGTACGGCATCGACATGCCGACCCGCGACGAGCTGATCGCCTACGGCCGCACGACCGAGGAAGTCTGCCGCGAGATCACGGCCGACCGCGTGATCTACCAGGACATCGATGCCCTCAAGCGTTCGATTTCGGACGTCAATCCGGCACTGAAGAACTTCGAGGCGTCGTGCTTCGACGGTATCTACGTGACGGGCGACGTGACCCCGGAATACCTCGATCGCCAGGAAACCGCGCGTCACAATCCTGCCGCCAAGGATGAAGACCAGGTCCGTACCCAACTGAATCTGAACCCTGCTGTTCCAGCCGAGTAAGCATGAGCGAGAAAAAGACCTACGGCTTTACCACGACGATCCTGCACAACGACCGGCACAAGCCGATCGAGCACGGTTCGCTGCACAAGCCGATCCACACGTCGGTCGCGTTCGGCTATACGGATGCGCGTCAGCTGGCGTCCGTGTTCCAGGGCAAGGAGCCGGGCTTCCGTTATGGTCGCCAGGGAAATCCCACCATCAGCGCGCTCGAGGACAAGGTCAGCAAGATGGAAGATGGCGTCGCCACGCTGTGCTTCGGCACCGGGATGGCGGCCATCGGCGCGCTGTTCCAGGCGCTGCTTAAAGCAGGCGACGCTATCGTCTCGTCGAGCTTCTTGTTTGGCAATACCAACAGCCTGTGGCAGACGGTGGCAGGGCAGGGCGTCGATGTCGCCTTTGTCGATGCGACCGATGTGGCGCAGGTCGAAGCGGCCCTGACACCGAACACGCGCATGGTGTTTGTCGAGACGATCGCCAATCCGCGCACGCAAGTGGCGGACCTGGCCCGTATCGGCGAGCTGTGCCGTGAGCGGGGCATCCTGTACGTGGTCGACAACACGATGACGTCGCCATGGCTGTTCCGCCCGAAAAGCGTGGGCGCCGGGCTGGTCGTCAATTCGCTCACCAAGTCGATTGGTGGTCATGGCATCGCGCTGGGTGGCGCGCTGACCGACACGGGTCTCTTCGACTGGAGCGCGTATCCGAACATCGCACCGAACTTTCGCAAGCAGCCGGCGCACGCCCAGGGCATGGCGCAGCTGCGCGCGAAAGCGCTGCGCGACTTTGGCGCGTCGCTCGGGCCGGAAGCAGCGCATCACATCGCCGTTGGCGCCGAGACACTGGCGCTGCGCATGACCCGTACCTGCGCCAATGCACTGGCGCTGGCCACGATGCTCGAGGCAGACGAGCGCGTGGCAAAGGTCCACTACCCGGGCCTGGCGTCGCATCCACAGCACGGTATCGTCACGTCGCTGTTCCGCGCCGGTGGTTCGCTGCTCAGCTTTGAGCTGCACGAGGCCATCGATCCGTTCGATTACCTCAATCGCCTGCAGCTGGCGATTCCTGCGTCGAACCTGGGTGACAACCGCACGCTGGTCATCCCGGTAGCGCACACGATCTTCTTCGAGATGGGCGCCGAGCGCCGCGCCAGCATGGGCATCGCCGAGTCGCTGATCCGCGTGTCGGTGGGCATCGAGGACACCGACGACCTGGTCGAAGACTTCCGCCAGGCGCTGGACGCGTAAGGCGGCGTTACCGCGTGGCGTTACCGCGTGGCGTTACCGCGAGGCGTAAAGCCATGCAAAGAAGGCCGGCGCGATGCCGGCCTTGTCATTTTTACGGTTGAGTCCCGCTGTAAAAGGGGGCTATGATGCCCCATCGTCAGCTTGTCATTTTCTTCGGATGCCCATGAAACGTTTTCTGCTCTGCCTTTCTCTGACTATTGCCAGCACCGCCTATGCGGGCGAGCTGGAAGACGCCAATGCGCTGTTCGAAAAGAAGGATTACGCGGGCGCGCTCAAGCTGTATACCAAGCTGGCCAATGCCGGCAATGCGCAAGCACAGCAGCAACTGGGCCAGATGTACTGGTATGGCGAAGCAGGCACCGTCGACGAGGCGGCGGCCAAGGCATTGTTCGAGAAGTCGGCAGCCAAGGGCAACAAGGTCGCGGCCGAATCGCTGGTCGTGATGGAACAGCGCGTCGCCAAACGCGCCGAGATCGATTACTGGATCAAGGGCTACGACGGTGCCGAGCTGCAGTCGGGCGAATACCGCTGCCCGTCGCCGCGCATTCCGGCCGTGTCGAAAGTGAATGAAGAGATCGATCGCGTCAACAAGCTCGTGACTGGCTGGCAGGATTGCTACAACAAGATGGTGACGAATTTGAACGCGCAGTCGCCGCTGACCAAGAGGATTCCGGCCGATATCGCCAAGCTGATGAACAAGCAGGAGGCGGACGCCTCGGCAGCCTACCTGGAGCAGGTGCGGCAGAACATCGCGGAAGGCGCGAAGGTCAATTCAAAGATGATCCTGGCGGATTTTGCAGCGTGGCGCAATGCCACTGAGGCATTTATCAACCAGCACAATGCCGTGGTGAAGAAAGCGTCGAACTAAGCAATGCCGGGTAGGGCAAGGCCGGGTAAAACAGGCGCCGGCCAGGGAGGCCGGCGCCGTTACATCAGTTCCAGCTACGCATCAAGCCGACAGCCAGGCCTTCGAGCGCAAACTCTTCATCTGGCGAGACGGCAATGATGTCAAAATCGGGGTTCTCCGGCAGCAGTTCGACCAGATCGCCCGTCTTGCGATAGCGCTTGACCGTGACTTCGTCGCCCAGGCGCGCAACCACGATCTGCCCGTTCTTGGCGCTGTCGATTTTCTTGACTGCCAAAAAGTCGCCATCCATGATGCCGGCATCGCGCATCGACCAGCCTTTGACCTTCAGCAGAAAATCCGGCCGCGCCGCAAACATCGCCGCGTCGACGTTGTAGGTGGCTTCGACGTGCTCTTGCGCCAGAATCGGATTACCCGCCGCGACGCGCCCGACCAGCGGCAGCGACATGAACGACGGCGGTGGCATCGGGATCGCCTCGACGCTGGCGCCGATCAGGCGGATGCCGCGCGACGTGCCCGGCGAAATTTCGATGGCACCCTTGCGCGCCAGTGCTTGCAGATGTTCTTCAGCCGCATTGGCCGAGCGGAAACCCAATTCAGAAGCGATTTCAGCCCGGGTTGGGGGGAAACCGGTGTTCTCGATCGCTTCCTTGATCAGGTTCAGGATCTGTTCTTGCCGTGCAGTGAGCTTTAGCATAAATGTGTTACAGCAACCGGTTATGTATGTAACCTGTATTTTTGTACAGTATTCTCGCGCGCGCAAGGGGAAACGCAAAAAATATCGCGAAAATCGCGATTCAGGGTGCAAACAGCCGTCAAAACCGTGGAATTGTCGAGTCAGATATGCCAAATGCGGGGTCAATCGAGGCGGTAACGCATCATCGGGGGTTTCCAAGTCACCGATATTCAGGTTATAATTGCCGGCTTTCCCTTCCCACACTCGTCTTGACGCCGAGGTGGGCATTTGTCAAACGTCCTCAAGGAGTAATGCATGCGTCATTATGAAATCGTTTTTATCGTCCATCCGGACCAGAGCGAACAAGTCCCGGCGATGATCGAGCGTTACAAGACCACGGTGACCAGCCGCGGCGGTAACATCCATCGCGTTGAAGACTGGGGCCGCCGCCAGATGGCGTACCAGATCCAGAAGCTGCCAAAAGCACACTACATCTGCCTGAACATCGAATGCGACAACGAGACCCTGGTCGAGCTGGAAACTGCATTCAAGTTCAATGATGCGGTTCTGCGTCACCTGACCGTCAAGCTGAAAAAAGCTGAAACCGCACCGTCGCCGATGATGAAATCGGTGCAGCGCGAAGACGCAGCCAAGAGCCACCGTGCCGAAGCCGCTGCGCCAGCAGCCGCTCCAGCCGCTGCGCCAGCGCCTGCTGCTGCTTAAGTTTTTCCCAGTAATTCGTAGTAACCAGTAACACCGGGTGCATAACGCAAACCACCTCCAGCTCATGGCGACCATCGCCGAGCGCGACGTACTGCGTTACACCCCGGCCGGTGTGCCAATCGTTTCAGCCGTCCTGATGCACGAATCGCAGCAGGAAGAAGCCGGAGTCGAAAGGTCGGTCGCGTTCGAAGTCCCCGCGTTCGCCGCGGGCGAGATTTCGGGCAGGTTTGCCAGCGCCGAATTGGGCGCCAGCTACAGGTTCAACGGATTTCTTGCACGGAAAAATCGCAACAGCAAAGCCCTGGTGTTTCACATCATTGATTTCAGTGCCGCTTAACCCGGCAATTTAGATACAGGAGCCTCAAATGGCATTCGGTAAAAAGTTCGACAAAAACAAAGCGAAACTCAAAGAGAAGCGCAAACAGCAAAACCCGCTGTTCAAGCGCAAGAAATTCTGCCGCTTCACCGCCGCTGGCGTTGAGCAGGTGGACTACAAGGACGTCGATACCCTGAAGGACTTCGTCCAGGAAAACGGCAAGATCATGCCAGCACGTCTGACCGGCACCAAGGCGCACTACCAGCGTCAGGTCGACACCGCGATCAAGCGCGCACGCTACCTTGCGCTGCTGCCGTACACCGACCTGCACCACGGTTAATCGTCGGTCACGACAGTCAGACATCTGGAGATCACTATGCAAATCATTCTGTTGGAAAAAGTAGTCAACGTCGGCAACCTGGGCGACGTCGTCAAGGTCAAGGACGGTTACGCACGTAACTTCCTGATCCCACAAAAAATGGCCCGCCGCGCTACCGCCGGCGCCGTCGCCGAGTTCGAAGCCAAGCGCGCCGAGCTGGAAAAAGCAGCAGCTGAAAAGCTGTCGGCTGCCCAGGCCGAAGGCGACAAGCTGAGCGGCATGACCGTCACCATCGGCCAGAAGGCCGGCGTTGATGGCCGTCTGTTCGGTTCGGTCACCAACTTCGACATCGCCGAAGCGCTGACCAAGCAAGGTTTCGCTGTCGAGAAGTCGCAAGTGCGCCTGCCGACCGGCCCGCTGAAAACCACCGGCGAATTCCCGGTTGCAGTCGCTCTGCACACCGACGTCGTGTCGGAAATCACCGTCGCTGTTGTGGGCGAAGCTGCCTAAGCACACGCCGTACATGTGCTGAGCACGCAGTTCTGAAAAAGCCGGGTTCGCCCGGCTTTTTTGCTTTTTGGCTTTCCAACCATGTCAGTCACAGGACTGGAAAAGGTATAATCCCGCCCATGAACGCAGCATCTCCAGATCCGCAACTCGACGCCCTGCGCATCCCCCCGCACTCCATCGAAGCCGAGCAATCCGTCATTGGCGGCCTGCTGCGCGATAACGCCGCGTGGGACCGTATCGCCGACTTCATGAATGCGGAAGACTTCTACCGCTACGACCACCGCATCATCTTCGAACAGATGGTGCGCCTGATCAACGGCGGCAAACCGGCCGACGTGATCACCGTCTACGAAGCCTGCAACCAGCTCGGCAAGGCCGATGACGTGGGCGGCCTGCAATACCTGAACGCGATGGCGCAGAACACGCCGTCCGCCGCGAATATCCGGCGCTACGCCGAGATCGTGCGCGACCGCGGCATCCTGCGCAAGCTGATCACCGTGGCCGATGAAATCTCGGGTAATGCGTTCAATCCGCAGGGCAAGGAAGTCAAGCAGATGCTTGATGAGGCCGAGTCCAAGATCTTTGCCATCGCCGAATCCGGCTCGCGCGGCCAGCAGGGCTGGAATCCGATCCAGCCGCTGCTCACGCAGGTCGTCGAGCGCATCGACGAGCTCTACAGCCGCGAAAACCAGGGCGAAATCACCGGCGTGCCAACCGGCTTCATCGACCTCGACCGCATGACGTCGGGTCTGCAGCCGGGCGACCTGGTCATCGTTGCCGGCCGTCCGTCGATGGGCAAGACGGCGTTCTCGGTCAATATCGGTGAGAACGTCGCGATTGAAGCTGGCCTGCCGGTCGCGATCTTCTCGATGGAGATGGGCGGCACCCAGCTGGCGATGCGTATGCTGGGTTCGGTCGGCCAGCTCGACCAGCACCGCCTGCGTACGGGCCGCCTGAACGACGAGGATTGGCCGCGCCTGACGCACGCCATCCAGAAGATGAACGACGCCCAGCTGTACATCGACGAAACGCCGGCGCTGAACCCGATCGAGATGCGCGCACGTGCGCGGCGCCTGGCGCGCCAGTGCGGCAAGCTGGGCCTGATCATCGTCGACTACCTGCAGCTGATGCAGGGTAGCCAGCCGGGCGATAACCGTACCGCCGAAATCTCCGAAATTTCACGGTCGCTCAAGGGCCTGGCCAAAGAGCTGCAATGTCCGGTGGTGGCGCTGTCGCAGCTGAACCGCTCGCTGGAGCAACGGCCGAACAAGCGCCCCGTGATGTCCGACTTGCGCGAATCCGGCGCAATCGAGCAGGATGCCGACGTCATCATCTTCCTGTACCGCGACGAGGTCTATAACCCCGATTCGCCCGACAAGGGCACGGCCGAAATCATTATCGGCAAGCAGCGTAACGGCCCGATTGGCGCCATCCGCCTGACCTGGATCGGTCAGTACACCAAGTTCGGCAATTACAGCGGTAACCTGTCTGTGTATCAGGGTGACTAAATAACCATTTGTAGTAACACCAAGGCGGCCATTGATGTTTTAATGGCCGCCTTTACGCGTGGCCGCATTCCCGGCGCGACCGCGTAATCCCAGAGAGTCAATACGGAGAATCTATGTTTGGACGTTTCATGCCCACCGAGGGCAAGTTTTTCGATCTTTTCAATCAGCACGCCGCCTTGTGCGTCAAAGGGGCGCAGGAAATGGTCAGCCTGATGACCAATTTCGACGATCTCGAAACCCGCACCCATGCGATCGAGACGATCGAAAAGCAGGCTGACAAGATCACCTATGCCACGGTGGACCTGCTGCACAAGAGCTTCATCACGCCGATCGACCGCGACGACATCCACAAGCTGATCACGCGCATGGACGACATCCTGGACATGATGGAAGACGCGGCCCAGACGATTTCGCTGTACGACCTGCAAGCGGTGACGCCGGAAGCCAAACGCCTGGCCGAGCTGTGCCTGGCCTGCTGCCTGAAGGTGCAGGAAGCCGTCTCGCTGCTGCACAATATGGACAATGCCGCCAAGATGGTCGCGCTGTGCGAAGAGATCGACCGCCTGGAATCGGACGCTGACCACGTGATGCGCGCGGCGATGTCCAAGCTGTTCCGCGATGAGCCGGACGTGCGTAACCTGATCAAGATGAAGGCCATCTACGAGATTCTCGAGACCGTCACCGACCGCTGCGAAGACGTGGCCAACATCATCGAAGGCATCATCGTCGAGAACGCATAAGCGTCGCGGCCTGCATAACCATGGATAATCTCAACATCAGCATCTACGTGCTGGGAATGCTCGTGCTCCTGGCACTGGTATTCGACTTCATGAACGGTTTTCACGATTCGGCAAACTCGATTGCCACCGTGGTCTCGACCGGGGTCCTGAAACCCCAGCACGCCGTCGCAATGGCGGCATTCTTCAACTTCATCGCAATCTTCGTGGTCAACATGAAGGTCGCCCAAACCATCGGCAAGGGCACGATCGATCCGCACGTGGTCGACCATTACGTGATCTTTGGCGCCCTGGTCGGGGCGATCTCGTGGAACGTCATCACCTGGTACTACGGGATTCCATCGTCGTCGTCGCACGCGCTGATCGGCGGTCTGGTAGGCGCGGCCGTGGCCAAGGCGGGTACCGGCTCGCTGATCTCGGGTGGTCTGATCAAGACCGTGGCCTTCATCGTCGTCGCGCCACTGCTGGGCTTTGTACTGGGCTCGATCATCATGCTGATGGTGGCCTGGATCTTCGTGAAGTCCACACCCAGAAAGGTCGACAACCTGTTCCGTAAACTCCAGCTGGTGTCGGCGGCGGCGTATTCGCTGGGCCACGGCGGCAATGACGCGCAAAAGACGATGGGTATCATCTGGATGCTGTTGATCGCCGCCGGTTACACCAGCGCGACGGCCGAGTATCCACCGGCCTGGGTGATCATCTCGTGCTACGCGGCGATTGCGTTCGGCACGCTGTTCGGCGGCTGGCGCATCGTCAAGACCATGGGCCAGAAGATCACCAAGCTCAAGCCTGTCGGCGGTTTCTGCGCCGAGACCGGCGGTGCGGTCACGCTGCTGCTGTCGAGCGCGTTCGGTATTCCGGTGTCGACGACGCACACGATCACCGGCGCCATCGTCGGCGTGGGCGCTGCGCGCAAGACCTCTGCCGTGCGCTGGGGCGTGGCGGGCAATATCGTGTGGGCATGGATCTTCACGATTCCCGCATCGGCCTTCATGGCGGCGGTGGCCTGGTGGATCGGCACCAAGATCATGTAATCGTGGCTTGATCACCATTGAAAACGGCGCCCTGGGCGCCGTTTTCTGTTTGCGAATGCTGCACCTCAGTGCCGCGTCAGTTCTGGGTCATCGCGCCCGTGCCGACGCTGGAATTTTTCATGTTCTCGCGCTCGACCTCGCTGACGGTGCCGGCGTTGTTGGCCGTCTGGCCTTTCTTGCGGGGCAGGTAGGTGCCAATCGGGGTGGTGCGTTCTTCGCGCACGCTCGCCGTCTTTGCGCCGTCAGGGGCAGGGGTGGTAGGGGCAGGGCTGGTGCAGGCCGCCAGCAACAGGGCGGCAGCGCACGAGGTGAGGAGTGATGTCAGCGGAAAGGTCATGGTGGCAGGCTCGGTAGAGTGGCTGTTCGGTATTGACAGCCGCACATCATTCTACGCCCGAACGAGCGCCCGCTAACCTGACAGAGTTGACAGGTGAGTGTACGCGTGACGTCGGCTAGCCGAGATCGACGGCGAGGCCTTCGTAGGCCAGCAGTACCTTCAGCTCGCCCAGGCAGCCGGCGTGGCGCGCCATCACGTCGGCAAAGGCCGCCTCGAGTTCATCGTCGCTGCGGGTCGGTTCGTGGTGCGTGCAGTACAGCGTGCGCGCGCCAACGCGCAGCGCCATCGCGATGGCGCCGTCGAAGGTGCCATGGCCCCAGCCCCGCTTGGACGGGTATTCGTCGCGCGTGTACGAGCAATCGACGATCAGCGCGTCCACGCCCGCCATCACGGCGTCCATGCGACGTTCGGCCTCGCGCATCTGCGTCTCGGCCACCGCGTGCTGGGGATGCCCGGCCGGATGCGGGTTGTACCAGGGCTCGTGGTCGCCCGTGAAGAACACCGACTTGCCGTTGCAGTCGATGCGGTAGCCGAGATTGGTGACCGGGTGGTTCGTCACCACGTTCGCGACCAGCGCATCGCCGAGCGCGAGCGGCGCACCGATCGTCAGCGTGCAGTACTCGATGGTGGCGCTCATGTCCGTTTCGCCAACGGGGAAATAGCTGTTTTGCAGCTGCACGCCCATCACGTGCTCGATGCCGCGGCCCGTCACCGAATCGTGCGCGCCATGCAGGCGCACGCGGCTGCCTTTGACGAACAGTGGCGTGAAAAAGGGCAGGCCATGGATGTGATCCCAGTGGCTATGCGTGATGAAGATATTGGCGTGCACGGGCGGACGGGCCAGCAGGTGCTGGGCCAGCGGGAACAGACCGGTGCCGCCATCGAGCACGATCAGCGTGTCGTCGTCGGTGCGCACTTCGATGCAGGTCGTGTTGCCGCCGTAGCGCGCCGTGCGCGGCCCCGGGGACGGAATCGACCCGCGGACTCCCCAAAAACGAAATTTCATGGTGCGTTTCCTGCCAGTGATCTCGGGACAATTCTATATAGCTTCGATCATAGCGGGTTTGTCATCATTGGAGCCGCGGTGACCCGAAAATGCTGCGCCAAAAAAAACGCCCGCCGGTGAGGGCGGGCGTTGCGGGACTGCGCCTGCACGAGGCAGGCGGCAAAACTTGTTACAGCACGTCGCTGGCGTGATCGGCCAGGCGCGAGCGTTCGCCGCGCGCCAGCGTGACGTGGCCACCGTGGTTCCAGCCCTTGAAGCGGTCGACCACATAGGTTAGGCCGCTCGAGCCTTCGGTGAGATACGGCGTGTCGATCTGCGCGATATTACCCAGGCACAGGATCTTGGTGCCAGGACCGGCGCGCGTGACCAGCGTCTTCATCTGCTTGGGCGTCAGGTTCTGCGCTTCGTCGATGATGAGGAACTTGTTGACGAAGGTGCGGCCGCGCATGAAGTTGAGCGACTTGATCTTGATGCGCGAGCGGATCAGGTCCTGCGTTGCCGCGCGGCCCCAGTCACCGGCATCGCCGTCGGACTTCATCAGCACTTCGAGGTTGTCGTCGAATGCGCCCATCCATGGCGACATTTTCTCTTCCTCGGTGCCTGGCAGGAAACCGATGTCTTCACCGACCGGTACCGTGACGCGGGTGACGATGATCTCGTTGTAGAGCTTGGTTTCGAGCACTTGCGCCAGGCCGGCGGCCAGGGCCAGCAGGGTCTTGCCGGTACCGGCCTGACCCAGCAGCGTGACGAAGTCGCATTCCGGATTCATCAACAGGTTCAGTGCGAAGTTCTGCTCGCGGTTGCGCGCCGTGATGCCCCAGACGTTGTTCTTGTTGTGGCTATAGTCGCGCAGGGTCTGCAGCACGGCGGTCTTGCCGTCGATCTGCTTGACCTGGGCGTACAGCGGCGACTGGCCATCCTTCGGCTCCATGTAGACGAACTGGTTCGCCAGCAGGGTCGGGATCAGCGGACCGGTGACGCGGTAATAGGTCGCCGAGTTGCCGTTCTTGTTTTCCTGCCACGATTCGACGTCCTTGCCGTGCGTGTCCCAGAAATTGTCCGGCAGCTGGACGATGCCCGAGTACAGCAGGTCGCTGTCTTCCAGCACGTGGTCGTTGAAGTAGTCTTCGGCCGGCAAGCCGATGGCGCGCGCCTTGATGCGCATATTGATGTCTTTCGACACCAGCACGATCGCACGGCCCGCCTGCTGCTGCTCGAGTGCGCGCACGACGCCCAGGATCTGGTTGTCGGCTTTGCCTTCCGGCAGGCCTTCCGGCAGCGGCGCGCTGGTCAGGCGGGTCTGGAACAGCAGGCGACCCTTGGCATCCTTGTTGCCCAGCTTGGACAGCGGAATGCCGGACTCGATCGCGTCGTCGTCGACGTTGGCGATCAGCGCGTCGAGCGTGCGCGACACCTGGCGTGCATTGCGCGCCACTTCGGACATGCCCTTCTTGTGGTTGTCGAGTTCCTCGAGCGTCATCATCGGCAGATAGACGTCGTGTTCCTCGAAACGGAACAGCGAGCTTGGGTCATGCATCAGCACGTTGGTGTCGAGCACGAACACCTTGGTCAGGCCCGAACGGTCGGCCTTGCGGCTGGTGGACGACTTGACTGGCGCTTCCACGGGCTTCTGCTTGGCGGAATGCAGCTGTTCGGCATCCTGCTCGCGCAGCTTGGCCGAGATCGGGGCAACGTTCGGTGCCTGGGGTGCAGCCTGGGGTGCAGCTTTTGGTGCAACTTCGGGAGCAGCCTGCGGCTTGGCTTCGGCAACCGGCGCAGCACGCACAGGTGCTTGCGCGGCGGCGAGGGTGTCTTCGGCTTTGCGGCGTGCGCGCGACTTCGGCGTTGGCACGGCTTGACCGCTGATCAGGTCATCGACTTCAGGATCGGGCTTGGCCGAGATCGAACGCACTGGCGAACGACCGGGTTCGGCCTTGGGGTAATCTTTGACCAGCAGCATGGTTGCTGGTTCATTCGGTATTTTTGGCAGTGGCATCAGGTTCTCAATCTAAAAAAAGTCTGGAAGACCGTGCGCGCGCGGGCCACATGGCGCTGGCGCACGAGATGACGCGACTAAACAGGGATAAGGGGAATTGCGGTTGAACTGTTGCAACACGGCCGAGCCGGGAAATGCGCCGGCCCGGCGGGCAACCGGGTGGGAATAGTGCAGGTGCAGGACAGGTTGAATTACAGGTCGACTCAAAATAAGTGGCAGCGATCCAGCAGGTTGAACAAACTGGAGCCATCCATTGTCAGGGCTGGCTCTTCAGAAATTCCAGCACTTCAGTCACATGGTCACTGACCTTCACGCCACGCCATTCTTTCACCAATCGGCCTTGAGCGTCAATGACAAACGTACTGCGCTCGACCCCCCGTACTTTCTTGCCATACATGTTCTTCATCTTCATGACGTCGAACTGCGTGCACACGGCTTCATCGGCGTCCGAGATCAGCTCGAACGGCAGGCCGAGCTTGGATTTGAAGTTCTCGTGCGAGCGCAGCGAATCGCGGGACAAGCCGTAGATGTCGGCGCCCAGTGCCTGGAACTCGGGATAGGCTTCACGAAAGGCGATGCTCTCGGTGGTGCAGCCAGGGGTATTGTCCTTGGGATAAAAGTACAGCACCGTGTACTTGGCGGGACGGCCGAGCAGTTCGAACGGTTTCTCGCCCGTCATCGGGGCGGTGAAGGGGGCAAAGGTTGCAAGTTGGCTCTCGGCCACGGGTTTCTCCTGACGGTCGCAGCGCAGCTGCAGGTGACCCTCCCGGCGCGCCATGGCGGGGAGCGGCACCTCATGATAATCCGTCGGTGCTATCCGCCGCTAGTACTCTTGTGGGCAGAATCGCAATATTTACCCCGATTGAAACGTTTGCAGCCCTGTTGAACCGCTGTTGTAGCGATTCAGGCGGTGCGTTCGAGGATCAGGGCCAGCGTGACCTTGCGGCCTTCGCCCATCAGCACGTTATAGGTGCGGCAGGCGGCGCCGTTGTCCATGCTTTCCACGCCGATGTGCCGGCTCGACAGGCTGGTGACCAGGCGCGGATGCACGAAGCGCTGGCGCGGGCCGGTGCCGAGGATGACCACGTCCGGCGCATCCTGCGCCAGTTCCTCGAAGTGGGCGGCGGTGAGCTGGTCGAAATCGGTCACGTTCCAGGGACGCGGCGGGATCTCCGGCAGCAGCGTCAGGCTGTAATCATAACGCTGGGCGTTGATCTCGACGCCGCTGGCATCGACGCCGGTAACGGTCTGGTATTGCTGGGTATTGTCGGAATGGAGCTTCATGGCGATAGGCGAAGTGGACGCTGGTAAGCGGTGACTGTGCGGATGCCCATTGTAACCGGATCGGCAAGGTTGCCTAAACCGTGCGCTTTGGGCAGAATGGTATTTTTGCGCACTGCAACAGTGCAGGCGATTTTCCAGGGGATACTGTGCGACCGATTGCCAAATCGAACAAGCTCGACGACGTCTGCTACGAGATCCGCGGACCGGCCCTGGAGCAGGCGCGCCAGATGGAAGAAGACGGTCAGAAGATCATCAAGCTCAATATCGGCAACCTCGCCGTGTTCGGCTTCGATGCGCCGGACGAAATCGTCAGCGACATGATCCGCAATATGCACGGCGCGGCCGGCTATACGGACAGCAAAGGCATGTTCGCACCGCGCAAGGCGGTCATGCACTACACGCAAGAGAAAAACATCACCGGCGTGACGATCGACGATATCTACCTGGGCAACGGGGCGTCCGAACTCATCGTCATGTCGATGCAGGGCTTGCTGAACAATGGCGACGAAGTGCTGGTGCCGGCGCCCGACTATCCACTGTGGACCGCCGCCGTGAGCCTGGCCGGTGGCGCGCCGCGCCACTACATCTGCGACGAGGGCGCCGGCTGGATGCCCGACATCGCCGACATGCGCAGCAAGATCACGCCGAACACGCGCGCCATCGTCGTCATCAACCCGAACAACCCCACCGGCGCCCTGTATCCGCGCGAAGTGCTGCTCGAGATCATCGAACTGGCGCGCCAGCACCAGCTGATCATCTACGCCGACGAAATCTACGACAAGACGCTGTACGACATGGCCGAGCACGTCTCGATGGCGTCGCTGGCCGAGGACGTGCTGTTCGTGACCCTCAATGGCCTGTCGAAGAACTACCGCTCGTGCGGCTACCGCGCTGGCTGGATGGTGGTCTCGGGCGAGAAGCGCCATGCCAAGGGCTATATCGACGGTCTGAACATGCTGGCCTCGATGCGCCTGTGCGCGAATGCGCCGGGCCAGTTCGCGATCCAGACCGCGCTGGGCGGCCACCAGAGCATCAATGACCTGGTGGGCCCGGGTGGGCGTCTGCTCCGGCAGCGCGATCTCGCCTACAAACTGCTTACCGATATACCGGGCGTGTCCTGCGTGAAGCCAAAAGCTGCGCTCTACATGTTCCCGCGCCTCGATCCGAAGATGTACCCGATCACGGACGACCAGCAGTTCATTTGCGAACTGCTGACCGAGGAAAAAGTGCTGCTGGTGCAAGGCACCGGCTTCAACTGGATTGCCCCGGACCATTTCCGGCTGGTGTTCCTGCCTAATTCCGACGACCTGACCGACGCTTGCGGACGCATTGCGCGCTTCCTCGACGGTTACCGACGGCGCCACGCCTGATCCAGCGCGTCGCGCCCAGACCTCACGAGAAACAGATTTTATGAAACCGATTCAAGTTGGCCTGCTGGGCATCGGCACCGTTGGTGCCGGTACCTTTAATGTACTCAAGCGCAACCAGGAAGACATCCGCCGCCGCGCCGGCCGCGGCATCGAGGTAACGATGGTCGCCGCGCGCAATACCGAGCGCGCGCGCAGCGTCACCGGTGATGGCGTGCAAGTCGTCAGCGACCCGTTCGCTGTGGTGAACCATCCCGATATCGACATCGTCGTCGAGCTGATCGGCGGTTACGAGCTGTCGCGCGAACTGGTGCTGCAAGCCATTGCCAACGGCAAGCATGTGGTCACCGCCAACAAGGCGCTGGTGGCGCTGCACGGCAACGAGATTTTCGCCGCCGCACAAGAGAAGGGCGTGATCGTCGCGTTCGAGGCCGCCGTGGCCGGCGGCATCCCGATCATCAAGGCGCTGCGCGAAGGCCTGACTGCCAACCGCATCGAATCAGTGGCCGGCATCATCAACGGCACCACCAACTTCATCCTGTCCGAGATGCGTGACAAGGGACTGGACTTCGCCACCGTGCTGGCCCAGGCGCAGGCGCTGGGTTACGCCGAGGCCGATCCGACCTTCGACATCGAAGGTGTGGACGCCGCGCACAAGCTGACGATCATGTCGGCGATTGCCTTCGGCATCCCGGTGCAATTCGACAAGGCCTACGTGGAAGGCATCAGCCAGTTGCAGGCAGTGGACATCCGCTACGCCGAACAACTGGGCTACCGCATCAAGCTGCTGGGCATCACCCGCCGCACGACGACTGCCGCCGGCGAAGGCATCGAGCTGCGCGTGCACCCGACGCTGATCCCGGCCGCGCGCCTGATCGCCAATGTCGAGGGCGCGATGAACGCCGTGCTGGTGCATGCCGATGCCCTAGGCGTTACGCTGTACTACGGCAAGGGCGCCGGTGCAGAACCGACGGCGTCGGCCGTGATCGCCGACCTGGTCGATGTGACGCGCCTGGCCACCGTGGACCCGTCCGGTCGCGTGCCGCACCTGGCGTTCCAGCCGAACCAGATGAGCGACGTGACGATCATGCCGATGGCCGACATCACCACCAGCTACTACCTGCGCGTGCACGTGCAGGATCAGCTGGGCGTGATGGCCGACCTGACGCGCATCCTGGCCGACGGCGGCATCTCGATCGACGCCGTGCTGCAGAAAGAGCCGGGCAACCAGACCAATATCGACATCATCATGCTCACGCACCAGACGCAGGAGAAGAGCATCGATGCGGCGATTGCCAGGATCGAGGCGATGCCGGCCGTGATTGGCAAGGTCACGCGGATTCGCCTGGAGTCGCTGGGCTAAGCAGCGCAGCACCATCGGGTGACCGCTTTGCTTGTGGTCACCCGCATCATGCGGATCGGGTAGTGCCGCGTGATTCTTCAATGCTCTTTCGTATCGCCGGTCACGACCTTCGGTATCAGATGCGAATACGCAAGCATGAATATGAGAAACATGCTTTGTTCGGCCGTGCTTGCCGTTGTACATTACGGCATCCTAGTCACCCGAGCCCTCCAGCATGCGCCAACCGAGCCAATTCTCCCTGCTGACCCAGCGCCGTTTCGCCCCCTTTTTCTGGACTCAGTTCCTGGGCGCGTTCAACGACAACCTGTTCAAGACGGCACTCCTGGTCGTGATGACCTATGACGCGCTGAACTGGACCACGCTCGACCCGTCGCTCATCAACAACCTGATCCCCGGCCTGTTCATCCTGCCATACGTGGTGTTCTCCGCCACGGCCGGCCAGCTGGCCGACAAGTTCGACAAGGCCCGGCTCGCGCGCATCGTCAAGATCGCCGAGATCGCGATCATGCTGGTGGCCGGTCTCGGCTGGATGACGCACAATCTGTGGCTCTTGATTGCGGCCGTGATCGGCATGGGCATGCACTCGACGCTGTTCGGTCCCGTCAAATACGCCTACCTGCCGCAGAACCTGAAGCCCGATGAACTGGTCGGCGGCAATGGCGTCGTCGAGATGGGGACGTTCGTCGGCATCCTGCTGGGTGAAGTGGCCGGCGCGGTGCTGGTTGGCAGGCCGAACGGCATCATGCTGGTGGCCGGTGCGACGGTGCTGTTTGCCGTGCTGGGCCTGCTGGCCAGCTGGCGCATCCCGCCATCGCCGGCCCCGGTACCCGAGCTGCGCATCAGCCGCAACATCATCGCCGAATCGTGGCGCAATCTGGCGTTCTCGCGCAAGAACCGCACCGTGTTCCTGTCGATGCTGGGCAACTCGTGGTTCTGGTTCTATGGCGCACTGCTGCTGGCCCAGTTCCCCGTGTTTTCCAAGGATTACCTGCGCGGCGACCACAGCGTGTTCGTGCTACTGCTGACCGTGTTCTCGCTCGGTATCGGCGCCGGCTCGCTGCTGTGCGAACGCCTGTCGGGCCACAAGGTCGAGATCGGCCTGGTGCCGTTTGGCTCGATCGGGCTGTCGGTGTTTGGCATCGACCTGTATTTCGCCAGCTCCGGCTTCACGGCGGGCACGGCGGGCACGGCGATTGTCGACTGGCTGGCACTGCTGGGCCAGCCGGGCGCCTTGCGCATCCTGTTCGACCTGGTGATGATCGGCGTGTTCGGAGGCCTCTTCATCGTGCCGCTGTTCGCGCTGATCCAGACGCGCTGCGACCAGAAACACGTCTCGCGCACGATCGCCGGCATGAACATCCTGAATGCCGTCTTCATGGTGGCCTCGGCCGGCGTGGCGATCCTGCTGCTGGGTCAGGGCTTTTCGATTCCGGAACTGTTCCTGACCACGGCGCTGCTCAATGTGGTCGTCGCGATCTACATCTTCTCGCTGGTGCCGGAATTCCTGATGCGCTTTTTGGCCTGGATCCTGATCCATACCGTGTACCGCGTGCGCATGATCGACACCTCGCACATCCCGGCCGACGGTCCGGCGGTGCTGGTCTGCAATCACGTGAGTTACGTCGATGCGATCGTCATCAATGCCGCCAGCCCGCGTCCGATCCGCTTCGTGATGGATCACCGCATCTTCAAGACGCCGTTCCTGCGCTGGATTTTCCGCGCGGTCAACGCGATCCCGATCGCGCCGGCCAAGGAGGACCCGTGGACGATGGAAAAAGCCTTCGTCGACATCGCCCATGCGCTGCATGACGGCGAGCTGGTCTGTATCTTCCCGGAAGGGCGCCTGACCAAGACGGGCGAGATGAGCGAATTCCGGAGCGGCATCACCAAGATCGTCGAACGCAACAAGGTGCCGGTGATCCCGATGGCGTTGCGTGGCCTGTGGGGCAGCTGGTTTACGCGCGACCAGGGCAATCTGTTCGGCCGTCGCATCGCGCGTGGCATGCGCTCGCAACTGTCGCTGGCGGTGGGCACGCCAGTAGCACCGGAGCTGGCGACACCGGAATATCTGCAGCAGCAGGTCATGACGTTGCGTGGGGAGTGGAAGTAGGCGGAAACAAGTAGAGGTCAGCGCCGGGCCATACCTCGCTGGGTATGGCAAAAGCGCAAGATTTTTTTTGTGGCTCTGATATAATTATTGACTAGTCGGGGCGTAGCGCAGCCTGGTAGCGTACGTGCATGGGGTGCACGGGGTCGGAGGTTCGAATCCTCTCGCCCCGACCAATAGAATCAACGAGTCAGGCCAGCCGAAAGGTTGGCCTTTTTCGTTTCGGAAGCTTTTATCTCTGCCAAATACTTTTGCGCATCACGCGACTGCCATGACGCAGCGCTGGCGCCAGCCAGCGCAGGACGAGCCGGTGTGAGTATGATGAGCCAGGCTGGGCAAAACGGAAAAGGCTGCTCGATGATGAGCAGCCTCAGGAAATAAATCATGACAGCGCTATTCGCAGCCGCCAGACGGTAGGTAACACGCGCTATTTACACACTGCGCTGTTTTTTGCGACGGCTCGTTCCAAGGCCCAGTAAACCGAGCCCGAGCAAGGCGACGGATGCAGGCTCAGGAACTTCCGCTACATTGGCGAAAACAAAACTAACGTCATTGTAGTTAAAGTCCCCCCCATTATTCAGATCTTCGAACGCGACGTAGGTCCCGGCGATCATATTTGCGTCACCAGCGTAGAAAGACGAATACACATGGTTGACAAAGTCGCTATTCAGGCTAGTTTGGGAATACCACGGCCCAACATCGCCTGGTACAACATTCCTGAGAACGAATACCAGGACGTCTCCTGCGACAACAGACCCGAAGTCGAATGACTGACCGTATGCCGATGTCTTATTATTCAGTCCATAAAGACCGGTTGCTACACCATTGACAAGCATGGACACTTCATTCGTGTAGGCTGCTCCTTGTCCGCCGACAAAATAGCCCGTTACACTGCCGGTTGATGCCGCGATAAATGAATACACCGCGGCGTTCTGCGTACCGGCCGGTGAATACGGGATTGGCGCTGCCTGAGCGATACCGCACGTTACCAAAGCAGCTGCCACTGACAGTTTCGAAAACAAGTGTTTCATTACCGTTCCCCTGTTGTTGGATGAGCTTTTTTAGTATGCAATAACTGGGCCACATCAATGAAACCCTTAATTTACAATGGGTTGTAAATACAGCGCATTTCCAATGGGTAGGTATGTAAATTTTACCGACAAGATTAACGAAGATTTATTTCATTCGGTGAATCATGGTTAATTTTATGCATCTTTTAATTTTTCAGATCATCACGGTAAGTAATATTAGGAAATTTAATTTTAAGGGTAGAAATTATTTTATGCCGAATAATATTTCTGCATAGTATCGAGTGTTTTTCGCCATGGCCGCTGCACTCACTACTTATCTTCACTAGGGTGGCTGACGATTCTCATCGATAAGTGATTTGCGCTTCCTGTTCGAGCCCGTGCCCCGGGGCGAGTAAAACACCTTGATCCTGGGCAGCAGCAGTGATTTGCCGCAGGGCGGTTCCGCGAACACGCCGAGGCGGCCCGATTACAGGCGTACCAGCGTGTTCACGGGATAAATGCCCAGACATTTGACGAAGCCAGCAAACACGGGCTTGTTGAATTGCCCGGCGCGGGCCCATTCAGCCATGCCGCAGCGAATCGGCCGGGCACAAGCCCGCCTTGCAGGGATGACTCGACGTGATGGCTCGTGCACATCGCAGAGCGCGCTCATGTGCACGTACAGGCCCAGTCCGTCACCGCACAGCCAATGCCTCGGTGCAGTTTTTTATGCGCGTTACACGTGACGAGTGCCGATTGAACTTCACGAGGAATGCATGGACCTGATCCCACGCGTTCAAGCCGCAATGGCTTGCTTGGCCGGGACGTCTGCTTGAGGCCGGAGAATCAGGCGCGCAGGCGCGCCCACTGCAGTACTGCCATCCGGCATATCCGTCAGGACGACTGACATGGCACCGATGCGGCAGTTGTTGCCAATTTTGACGCCACCCAATATTTGCGCGTACGCGCCGATCTCGACGTCATCACCAAGAACGGGCACGGGGCCATCGGCATGACGGTTACCGATCGTGACCCCTTGGCGGAGCGTACAATTTGCGCCGATCTTCGTATCGGGATGAATAAAAATACTGCCGAAGTGCCAGATCCGCAGGCCTGGACCAATGGTGGCAGATTTCGGCAGGCTGACACCCGTCGTCGTTTCGACGACACGAAAGGCCAGCCAGTACAGCGTCGTCTGAAACTTTTTGCCGAGGCCTGCAGAACGGAGGTCGATGCGGCGTCCTTGACGATACAGCCAGACCGCCCAGATCGACTGTTCCTTCAGGAACGGTCGCCGCATGCCGTAGCGAACCAGATCACATTGCCAATCATTCATTTCGTCCCCAGAATCGTTATTCGTATTAGTTAAATTATAACTAATGATTACTCCTGATAATCTATCGAATGATGTCAGCGAGGAATCTTGTTTCAGTTTGTGTACACTTGATATAGTTTGGCACCGTTCACGGCGCCTTCGCGATGCCGTCCCCAAGCCAGTACCGGTCAATGTCCCGCAAGCCCCACTCGGCAGCGTTCTCGCATCCGACAATCGCATCGCGCGCCCCCGGCGCCCCCAGATCGATCAGCTCTGGCCGGATATACGCCCGTGCGCGAGTCGAGAAGAACACCTTGATCTTGGGTAGCAGCAGCGATTTGCCGCAGGGCTGTTCCGCGACGACGCCGAGGCGGCCCGATTGCAGGCGCACCAGCGTGCCCACGGGATAGATGCCGAGGCATTTGACGAAGGCGGCAAACACCGCTTCGTCGAATTGCCCTGCGCGGGCCCATTCGGCCATGCGCCGCAGCGAATCGGCGGGGCACCAGCCCGCCTTGTAGGGGCGGTTCGACGTGATGGCGTCGTACACATCGCAGACTGCGCCCATGCGCGCATACAGGCCCAGCTCGTCACCCGACAACCGGTGCGGATAGCCCCGGCCATCCGGGCGCTCGTGATGGTGCAGGCACACTTCCAGTGCGACCGGACCGACACCCGGCGAGGCCAGCAGCATGGCGTGGCCCTGCGCCGGGTGGCTGCGCACGACGCAAAACTCGTCCTCGGTCAGGCTGCCCGGTTTGTTGAGCACTTCGGCCGGGACGGCCATCTTGCCCACGTCGTGCAGCAGTCCGGCCAGACCCAGTTCGCGCGCGAGATGGTCGTCGAGGCCCAGCTGGCGCGCGAGCGCGATCATCAATGCGCAGACCGCCACCGAATGCATGTAGGTATAGTTGTCGGCGGTCTTAAGGCGCGCCAGGCCGATCAGCGCGCCCGGGTTGCGCAGCACCGAGGCGGCGATGGATTCGACCATCGGCATGGCGTCGCGCACCTCGACCGCGCAGCCCATGCGCGCCTCATTGAACATGTCGAACAGGGCGCGCTTCGACTTGTCGAGCAGCACTGCCGCGCGGCCGAGTTCGTCGTCCATCGTGGCGCGCGGGGCGGGGCGGAAGCGAAACACCGTGTCGTCTGGGGCGCGCGCTGCGGCCGGCGCCGCGGCGCTCGTCTCTGGCGCGGAATCGACATCGAGTCCGCGCTCGGTGTCGATCCAGGCTTCGGCGGCGCGACTGGTCGCGATGCGCTCGAGCTGCGCCGCCGATTCGATCAGGAACGACGATTGCCAGAATGGCGTGTCGATCCACGAGCAGCACAGTTGTTCCACATACATTCCTGGCCGTAGCTGCTTGACGGCGACTTTCTTCAGACCGGGACGCGCGACCGGCGGGGCTTGCCGACCGTTCCCGATCATGGCAGGGCCAGCTGCAGCGCGGCGGCGCGGTTGACGCCCGCAGAGCGGCGGGGCGTCGTCGTTGGCATGGACGCTGGCGCTGCGCTACGGGCCAGCTTGAACACGGCCAGCGCCTGGACGACCTTGAGCGTCTGTTCCTGCAGGGCGGCGGCAGCGGCGGCCGATTGCTCCACCAGCGCGGCATTCTGCTGGGTCACGCCATCCATTTGCGTGACGGCGTCGTTGACCTGGCCAATGCCCGCCACCTGTTCGCGTGAGGCGGAGGCGATTTCGTTCATCAGGCCGCTGACCTTGCGCACGGCGGCCTGCACCTGCTGGGTGGTTTCCCCGGCGCGCACGGCCAGTGCGGCGCCGGCCTCGACCTTGCTGATCGAGGCGGCGATCAGCCGCTTGATCTCCTGCGCCGAGGTGTTGCTGCGCTGGGCCAGGTTGCGCACTTCGCTGGCGACGACGGCGAAACCGCGCCCCTCTTCACCGGCACGGGCCGCTTCGACGGCGGCGTTCAGGGCCAGGATATTGGTCTGGAAGGCGATGCTCTCGATGATGCCAATGATGTCGCCGATCTTGCGTGACGCCTCCGAGATTTCGTCCATCGTGGCAATCACTTCGCCGACGATGAGGCCACCGCTGACGGCGGTGCCATCGGCGGCTTCGGCCATGGTGCTGGCCTGGCCGACGCTGGCGCTGTTCTGCTGCACGGTTGAGGCCAGCTCTTCCATGCTCGACGCGGTCTCTTCGAGCGCCGAGGCCTGGGACTCGGTGCGTCCCGACAGATCCATATTGCCGGTCGCGATCTCCGCAGTGGCCACGCTGATTTGCTGGAAGTTGGTGCGCACATCGCCCACGATGGACTGCAGGTTGACGCGTAGCTGGTGCATGGCCCGCATCAGCTGACCCATTTCATCTTGCCGGTTGCTGCTGAATTCAACGCTCAGGTCGCCGCCCGCCATGGTCTGGCAAGCCTGGCGCGCGACTTCCATCGGCCGCAGGAGTGTTGCATGCATGGCGTACCAGAAGTACAGCAACGACAGGCCAGCAGCCCCGGTCAATATGCCCAGCGGGATTTCCAGATGGGGGAACCGGACTGCGCCGTCGAGCAGGTGAAAGCCCATCAGCAGCAGCAGCATCGCGCACTGGCCCGTCAGGTTCAGCGCGATGCGGCGGCGCAGCGTCATATGGGTTGCGGCCGCCAGCCAGCCGCGCACTCCGGTCGCGCGCACCATTCCTTGCTGAAGACGGATATTACCGGCGGTGCCGGCCTTGAGGTTGCGATACAGTTCGGCAGCCGCCGTGATCTGGGCCCGCGTTGGCTTCGTGCGCACCGACATGTAGCCGACGGCCTTGCCGTTTTCCATGACCGGGGTGGCGTTGGCCATTACCCAATAGGCGTCGCCGTTCTTGCAACGGTTCTTGACCATCCCTGTCCAGGACCGGCCCGAGCGGATCGTGGCCCACATATCGGCAAACGCCTCAACCGGCATATCGGGATGGCGCAGGATGTTCTGCGGCGCCCCGATCAGCTCCTCCTCGGTGTAGCCGCTGATGGCGATGAAGTATGTGTTTGCGTAGGTGATGTTGCCTTGCAAATCCGTGGTCGAGACGATCGTTTCAGTGTCGCTCAGTTCGATTTCGACATCGGTGACCGGAAAATTATTGCGCATGACAGACTCCTGCTGGAAGGCGTGGCGGACATGGCGCGCCACCTGTTTAATTCATACCAGCAACAATTTTATGTCATCAGAAAACGAATAACTCAAATAAAACGAATAAATCGGTTTATTTTCGCTGCAGTGTTGTGATTTGTCACGACGCATGTCGCTGGATGCCTTCCGTGGTGCAACATGGAGGGATGATCGGGAGCGCGGCGTTGTTGCTGCAATCCGCGTACGTCGTCTTGTACTTTTGCCAGCCAGGTGTAGCATGAGAAAAATGATCCGCCTACCCACCGGAACCACCATGCGGCGTCGATATGTCGAGTTCGCCATGCTGGCAACAGCGCTGGTCTTCCTCGGCGCCAGTCTCGCCTATCTGCAGCTGACCGAGGTGGGGCGCCTCGAGAGCAGCGAGCGAGCCCGGTTGCTGTCGCTCACCACGCTGTTGGCCAGCAATATCCAGACCGACCTCGTGGCCACCAACGTGGCGCTCGAAGGCGTGGTGCGCGATTACCTGAGCGCCCCGGATGGCACCGTTGCCGATGCAGAGCTGGCCGGTCGTCTGTCGGCACTGGTCGGCGCGATGCCGGGCCTGCGCACGATGATGGTGTTCGACCGCGACGGGCGGGTGCGCGCTGCCAGCCAACACGATTTGTACGGGCACGATTTTTCCCGGCGCGACTATGTGACCGGTGTGCGGCGCGCCCCTAGCAGCCGCACCTTGTATGTGGCCGAGCCGTTCCGCTCGATCCGCGGCGACCAGGTGGTGACGGTTGCGCGCATGGTGCCGGACGCCGCCGGGCGCTTCGCGGGCCTGGTGCTTGCCACGCTCGACCCTGAATATTTCACCGGCCAGTTCCGTACCGTCATGTATGCGCCCGACGTCTGGGCCGTTGTGGTCCACGGTGGCGGAAGGCAATTGCTGAACTATCCGCCGAAAGGAAAGATCGACGGCATCAACCTGGCGCGCCCGGGTACGTTCTACCAGCGCCACCGCAGCAGCGGCCGGGTGGCGGGCGTACTCGAAGGCCGGGTCTACACCACCGGCGAAGAGCGCGTGATGGCCATGGCCACGATTGCGCCAGCGGCGCTGGCGATGGACTATCCGCTCGTGATTGGCCTGAGCCGCGACGCCGCCGCCGTCGCCGCGCCACTGCGGCGCCAGGCAATGACGCTGGCTGTGCTGTTCGGCGTGCTGGCAATTGGCGCCTGCGGGGCGCTGGCGGTGGTGCAGCGCAGGCGTGCGCAGTGGGCGCGCCAGGATGCCGAGCAGGCGCGTGCGCGCGCTGCCATGCAGGGCGTGTATGACAGCGAAGCGCGGTTTCGCACGCTGATCGAGGATGCGCCGCTGGCTGTCGCCATCCTGCGGCACGGGCGCTTCATCTATTCCAACCCGCGTTACCGGGCCTTGCACGGCTATGGGGCGACGGACGACCTGACCGGGCTGCGCTGGCGCGCCATGATCACTGCGCCGTCGCTGGCCGGGCTGGCGCAGCACGAGGCATTGATCGAGGCCGATACGCCGGCCGAACAGCACTTCGAGGCGATCGGCCTGGGCAAATGGGGCTCCTCCGTGCCCGTCTACAAGACCACCGCGCAGGTAAAGCTGGCGGACGGCCCGGCGACCCTCGTCTTTGCCCAGGACATCTCGGCGCAAAAAAGTGCCGAGGCCGAGATGCTGCTGGCCCGCGATGCGGCCGAGGCGGCCAGCCGCAGCAAGGCCGAGTTTCTGGCCAATATGAGCCACGAGATCCGTTCGCCGCTCAACGCCGTGCTGGGTTTCGCCTATCTGCTCGAGCAGCGCGCGATCGACGCCGATGCCCGCAGCATGGTGCGCAATATCCGCGTGTCCGGCCAGTCGCTGCTGGCCATCGTCAATGACATCCTCGACGTGTCGAAGATCGAGGCCGGGCACATGCTGATCGAGACCGCGCCGTTCTGCCTGGGCGAGTTGCTGGAAAAAATTGCCACCAGCATGCGCATCAGCGCCGCGGGCAAGGACCTGCAACTGATCGTCGATACACCGCCGCCCGGCGTCGGTATCCTGCTCGGGGACGCATTGCGGCTCGAGCAGGTGCTGCTCAATCTTACCGGCAATGCGGTCAAGTTCACACCCAATGGCCAGGTGGCGCTGCACTGCACTTTGCTGCGGCGCGACGGCGACGCCCTGGTGCTCCAGTTCAGCGTGCATGACAGCGGCATCGGCATCGACCCTGCCGCCCAGGAGGCCATCTTCTCGCCATTCACCCAGGCCGACAGTTCCACCACGCGGCGCTTCGGTGGCACGGGCCTGGGGCTGACCATCTGCCGTCAGCTGGTTGCACTGATGGGCGGCGCGCTGGTCGTCGACAGCGCGCCCGGACGCGGCAGCGTGTTCAGCTTCAGCCTGCCGCTGCAGGCATCCTCCGACGCCAGCGCCACCGCCGTCTGCGCGGCTGCCACGCCCTCGGGCCAGACGCTGCGCGACCTGTGCGTGCTGGTTGTCGACGACAGCGACATCAACCGCGAGGTGGTCCAGCGCATCTTGCGCGACCAAGGAGCCGAGACCGTCTGTGTCGGCGATGGCCGGCAGGCGCTGGACTGGCTGCTGGCGCATCCGGAACAGGCCGACGTCGTGTTGATGGACGTGCAGATGCCGGTCATGGACGGCATCGAGGCGACCCGGCAGCTGCGCCGCATGCCGCAGTTCGACGGCCTGCCTGTCATTGCACTGACTGCCGGGGCGTTCAAGGAGCAGCAGGAGGCGGCGCTCGAGGCCGGCATGTGCCATGTGCTGAGCAAGCCATTCGATGTGCCGGCGATGCTTGCGCTGATTGCACGCTTGTGCGGGAGCGGAGGCGGAAGCGGAAGCGGAAGCGGAAGCGGGAGCGGCAGTGACGGCGAGGGCGGCGGCGCGGGCGCCCTGGCCGGCCCGGCGCCGGCACAGGTCGACGACGACGCGCTCGACGTGGCTGCCGGACTCGCCCTGTGGCTGGACGGCGCGGCCTACCGCCAGTATCTGGCCCAGTTCCTCGAACTGCATGGCGACAGTGCGGCGCTGATCGGCGCCAGCCTGGCTGCCGGGCGGCCCGGCGAAGCCGCCGCACTGGCCCACAAACTGGCCGGCGTGGCCGCCAGCCTGGCCCTGCCGGCCACGCGCGTTGCCGCGCACGAGGCCGAGCGGATGCTGTACGCCGCCATGCGCGATCCGGGCGCCGACGGCGTCACGGTCGACCTGGCGCCATTGACGCAGGTGCTGGCGCAGGCGCGGCATGCGATCGAGCAATATCTTGGACCGGCGCCGGCGCCAACAGCCTCGCCCGTGGCAGCGTCGCCGGCGGTGCTGCACGCACACCTGACCAGTCTGCTCGAAGCGCTTGACGCCGAGACGCTGGAACAGGCCGAAGCCTGCCTGGCCGCGCTGGCACCGCTGCTGCCGGCGGTGACACTCGACCGTGTGTGGAACCCGCTGCGGCGCTTCGATTTCCGCGCCGCCGAGGCCGCCGTGCGCCTGTTGACGGCGTCTGTGCCCGCAACCTCGTAATCGCCGGGCTGCTGGCCGTCGACAAGCCGGGCAGGGCGGGCAGGGAGGGTAGCGTCTGACCGCGCCCCGTCAGCGCACCGGCTGCGTCCAGCGCCGCACGAGGTCGCCCAGCTGCTCCGCCGTGAATGGCTTGCTCAGGTAATCGTCCATGCCGGCCGCGAGGCAGCGTTCGCGGTCGCCGTCGATGGCGCTGGCGGTCAGTGCCACCACGGCCATGCGCGGGGCGCCGGTAGCGTGCTCGCGCTGGCGCAGCTGGCGGCAGGCTTCGTAGCCGTCGAGCACCGGCATCATGCAGTCCATCAGCACCAGGTCGTACGCGCTGGTTTCCAACGCTGCCAGCGCGACCGCGCCATTGACTGCTTCATCGACCCGACAGCCAAGTTTTTCAAGCAGGATGCGCAGCAGTTCGCGGTTGATCTCGGTGTCTTCGACGACGAGCACGCGCGGTGTTCCCACGGTGGCCCGCAGTCCGGCTGCGCCGATGGTGTCGGGCGCAGGCGCCGACGCCAGGCTGCACGGCACGACCAGGCGGAAGCACGCGCCCGGACCGGTGCGCGGGACCAGGTCGATACTGCCACCCATCAGGTCGGCCAGGCGGCGGCAGATGGCCAGCCCCAGGCCGGTGCCGCCGTACACGCGGCTGATGGTGTTGTCAGCCTGGCTGAATGGCTGGAACAGGCGCGCCTGCGCAGCCGGCTCGATGCCGATGCCGTGATCGCTCACCTGGTACAGCAGCAGCCACCCGCCGCTCGTGTCGGGATCGCGCCGGGCCACCACGGTCAGTTCGATCGGGCCGCCGCCAGCAGGGGTGAACTTGATCGCGTTGCTGAGCAAATTACCGAGTACCTGGCCGATGCGATCGGGGTCGGCCATGACGGCCGATGGCAGCACGCCCGGTCGCAGCACGATCGCCAGGCGCTTGCGCTCTGCGCTCATGCGGTACGAGTCGACCCGCTGCGCGGCATGGCGCACCGGGTCGAATGCCTGCGGCAGCAGTTCCAGGTTGCCGGACTCGACCTTTGAAAAGTCGAGGATGTCGTTGATGGTGCGCAGCAGCTCGAGCACGCTCTGGTGCACGGTGCGCGCATACGTGTCCAGCGGCGCCGGCAATCCGGCGCCGAACAGCAGTTCGGACATGCCGACGATCCCGTTCATCGGGGTGCGGATCTCGTGGCTCATCATCGCCAGGAAACGCGACTTGGCCTGGTTGGCCGCATCGGCCTGGGCCTTGAGCGCGAGCGCCTCGGCCGCATCGCGCTCGCGCTGGCGGACGATGCGCAGCACCGTGGCGAAGGCCAGCGCGACGCCCAGCATGCCGGTCATCGCAATGGCGCCCAGAGGCCGCAGATTGCGCCACCAATTGCTCGTCAACAGCGCTTCGGGCACGGATGCTTCGATCACCAGCGGGTAGTTGCGTACCGGACGCTGCGCGACCATGCGCGCCTCGTCGTTCGTGGCAGTGGCGGCTGGCGGCCGGCCGATGGAGGCTTCACGCTGCGGCCACGAGGCCAGCAGAACCTGGTCGCTCGACAACAGCGAGATCGCCGCCTGCTGCCCGGGGCTGACGGAACGAAAGAAGTCGGTGAACGACGCGCACGAGATGCCCACCACCGCCACGCCTGCGAAATGGCCATCGGACGTTTCGCGGCGGCGGCTCAGGTAAAACGTCCAGGCCCCGTTGATCTTGTTGCGTACCGGACGGCTGACGTAGGGAGCGGGGTCGCGGTGCGCGCGGTGATAGACGAAATAATCGCGCTCGGCCAGGTTGATGACCGGCGTTGGCCAGGCGCGTGTGGAACTGAGCAGCGCGCCGTCGGCGCCGATGATGCTGGCCACGGCCACCTGGGGCAGGCCGCTGATCTTGTCGCTCATGGTGCGATAGAGTGCTTCGCTCCCCAGCGCCGGATCGCCGTCGCCGGCCGGCAGCGCGGCAAGGATGCTGTCGAGCGCCAGGCTGGACGAGGCCATCGATTGCGCCGTGCTCTCGGCCAGCGCCAGCGTCAGGTTGTCGAGATCGCTGGCCCAGTCGTCGATCTCGCGAAAGCGCAGCACCCAGGCCGAACTGGCGAGCGCCAGTGTGAGCAGCAGCACGAGGCCAGCGCAGATCAGGGCGCTGACGGTGCGCGTATCCAGGCGCTGCAGGCAATGCCACCGTGGCACGTCGTTCATCGATGTATCCGCGCTCACCCACACCCTCCGTCGGAATTGGTCGGCAACCTGCGAGGAATCCGGCGCATGGCATGGAAACGGCGGATGACGCGCTCGTGCCGCCTCTCCTGGCAGACAATGAGTCTACATCAAAACCTTTAAATTCGTTAATCTAATTTATTTGAATTTAAAGTAACGAATATGGGGATTGTCGGATGGGCAGATGAGCGCTACACCGGTGCCGGCTTGCGGGCGCGTTGCGCGACGCTCGCCCGCAGATAGCCGCGCAGCTCGTCGTAGTTGATGGGTTTGGGGAAGAACACGACGCCTGCCGGCACGCCGCCACGGGCTGCGAGCTCGTCGGCAGGCAGCCCGGACAGAATGGCAATGCTGACGTCGGCCAGTTCCGGGTCGGTCATGACGGTGCGCACCACTTCGAAGCCGTCGATGCCTTCCATGACGATGTCGGCCAGCAGGATGTCGGGCGGACGGCGGGCGATCTGCAGGAGTGCCTGGTAGCCGTTTTCGCAAAAGATGAAGTCCGCTGGCAATTCCCAGGCCGCAAACTGGCGCTGGTACAGGGCGCGCTGAATGGCGTTGTCCTCGATCACGAGAATGGTCGCGCGCCCACTGGCGTCGCGCCCCATGCTTCCGGCCAGCTTGTTCTTGTAGTCGAGTACTGCCCTGAGCGGAATCCGGCGGTGCCCGCCCTGGGTCTTCCAGGCATCCAGCACGCCTGTTTCCACCAGCTGCTGCACCAGCGACACCGAGATGCCGAGCATCTGCGCCGCCACCTGCGTGGTGCATACCTCGTCGGACGTTACCGCACTTTGCTTAGTTGCCACCTGAACCGCTCCCGCACTATCCGTTGCTTCAATGAGAATTCATTGAATTCGTTTTAATTGCTTGTATTGTATCGTACCGGTGCCCGACCCATCAGCGCCCGTGCGCGCTGGCAGGCGCGCAGTGCTTGTAGAAAAAAGTCGTTGCACACAGTGGGCCGTCGGGCAAACAGGCGAAGTCAGGGACGCTACCGACGCGTTGCCAGCCCGACCGTGCATACAGGCGTTCGGCCGTGCTGTCAGCTGTGTCGAGTACCAGCACGGTGCGCCCTTGCGTACGCGCGGCTTCTTCGACTGCCTCCATTAACCGTCGGCCGATGCCCGCGCCGCGTGCCCGGCGCCGCACCAGCAGCTTGGCCACATCCGCCCGATGCTGCTGGTTGTCCGGCATGGCGGTAATCAGCTGGACGGTGCCAAGAATGCCAGCTTTGTCCTGCGCCACGATCAGCGTCCGCTCGCCGCGCTCCACGCCGCCTGCGATGTCGTGCCAGTAATCCAGCGCCGTCGTGCGCGACAGCGGCAGCATGAAGCTGACCGATGCGCCGCCTTCGACGCAATCGATCAGGACATCGGCCAGTTGCTCACTGCAAACGCGGGCGTCGGCATGCGACAGGGTGCGCAGCGTGATGGCATGGGGCATGAGGTTTCTCCTGGAGATCGTTGTGACGTGCTGGCCAGGTCCGGCAGTGATTCAATCGATCGTCGCCGCTCCCGGTGCCTGTCCGGCAACCAGTGTACGTGACCCGGCATGGGGGCGCCCATCAATCGGGATATTGATGAAGAACGTCGTGCCGCGGTCCTGGCTGCTGTCCAGGCCGATACTGCCGCCATGGCTTTCGGCCACGGCGCGCACATAGGGCAGGCCAATACCCCAGCCTTGCGGATCGCCGCGCTGGGCCAGCTCGGCGCGGCGGTACATCTGGAAGATGCATTCCTGTTCGTGCGGCGGGATCGGCGGGCCGTCGTTGTGCACCGACACGAGCAGGCGTTCGTGGAGCTGGTCGACCTTGACGCTGATCGGCGTGGCAGGGGCCCCGTATTTCACGGCGTTGGACACCAGGTTCTCGATCGCCCGCTTGAACACCTGGCGATCCCACCAGCCATCGACAGGATGCGCGTGCAGCTCGAAACGGGACCCGTGCGCGGTGCGTGCGTCGGCCAGCACCTCGGCCACGAGTTCGTCCATCGGAAAGGCCGTGATGGTCAGCGGAATGTTCTCGCCACTGTGAAACGCCATCGTATCAAGCAATTCGTCGACCATGCTGCTCATGCGCCGGGTATTGGTCAGCGCCTTGCCGGCCACCTTCTTGATCTGGTCCAGGTCGTTGCTGCGCAGGATGAGTTCGAGCGCAGTGATCGTGGCGCCCAGCGGGCCGCGCATATCGTGCGTCAGCGCCGCGGCGAAGCGTTCCCGGAAGCCGCTGTGCACCAGCGAGAACGCTTCGACGGCTTCCTGGATGCCGGAATCGATCGATGAGTGGATCGTGTGGACTTCGCGGTGATCGAGCACGACCTGTTCGCGGTGCAGCACATCGAAGATGGCCCAGCGGAAGATCTGGTACTCCTCGATCAGCGCATTGTGATCGTACGACGTGATGCGCGCGCGCTCGCCGCCATGCTCGGCCGCGACCGTGGTGCCGTCGACGGCGGACGTGCGCGGGTAGTCGGGGCTGATGCTCTGGACGATATTGTCGTAGAACACCGGCAGCGTATCGATCAGGATCGGATGCTGGACATTGCGGGCCTGCGCCACGCGTTCGCGCACGCGTGCTTCCCATGTCGCGAAAACGGCCCCGCGCAAGCCCAGCATCCGCTGCGCATTGGCCGATAGGTGGTCGGAACCGGCTTGCTGGTCGGTGGCGAAACTCACTGGAGGCTGCCCTTTCGATGATGAATGTCGTATTGACGAGCGGCCATCTTACGCCTGGCCACGCGCACGCGCCGTACGATTGTGGTCAAGCGGGTATGTTTCCCCGGTCCGGCGCCAGTGTGTCGAGCAGCGCCAGCAGATAGGGAATGTCCACCGGCTTGACCAGGTGGCGCGAAAATCCGGCGGCCTGCGACGCGGCCACGTCCTGCGGTTGTCCATAGCCGCTGAGCGCCACCATGACTGCGCCTGCCAGGCGCGGCGCGGCGCGCAGCCGGCGCGCAAGCTGGTAGCCGTCCATGTCGGGCAGGCCGATATCGAGCAGGCAGACATCGAACGCCTCGGATTCGGCCCGCAGCAGCGCGCCATGGGGCGACTCCTCGACCTGTACCGTGTGGCCCACGGCCGCAAGCACCATGCCCAGCGACTCGGCAGCATCGCGGTTGTCGTCGACGATCAGGATGCGCAGCGCCGTGTGCGAAGCCAGCGCGCTGTCATCGTACGTGGCGGCGGCGGGACCGGTCCCGTCCTGGCCCAGCGGCAAGGTGACGGCAAAGCAGCTGCCGCGGCCGGGGCCGTCGCTGTGCGCCTCGACCCTGCCGCCGTGCAGCGTGACCATGCTGCGCACCAGGGCCAGTCCCAGGCCCAGCCCGCCCTGCGCCCGGTCCGGCGTGCGCCGGGCTTGGGTGAACAGCTCGAAGATGTCAGGCAGCAGGCTGGCCTCGATGCCGATCCCGTTGTCCCTGACCGACAGGGTCACGCAGCCGGTAGCAGCGTCGGCTTGGGCAAACACGGTGATCTCGCCGCCATCCGGCGTGTACTTGGCCGCGTTGCCCAGCAGGTTGGTCATCACCTGCACCAGCCGCTTGCGGTCGCCCGTGACGGTGACGTTGGCCGCGCCCAGGCGCGTGGCGAGCGTGTGGCCCTTTTTTTCGATGAGCGGGCGCGCCTGCTCGATGGCGCTGTGGATGACAGTCTTCAGATCGACCGGCAGGCGCTCGAGTTCGACCAGGCCACGCGTGACGCGCGAGACGTCGAGCAGATCGTCCACCAGCTCGACCATATGCCGCACCTGGCGGCCGATCACGTCGGCCGCATGCGCCGTGCGCTTCGGATCGAGGCTCGAGAGCTTGAGCATCTGGGCAGCGGTGCTGATCGGGGCCAGCGGATTGCGCAGCTCATGCGCGAGCATCGCCAGGAATTCATCCTTGCGGGCATTGGCGGCCTTGAGCTCTTCGGCGGCCAGCCGGTGGTCGTGCATGTCGGTGACCGTGCCCATCCAGCGGATGATGGCGCCGGCCTCGTCGCGCACCGGCAACGCGCGGTTGAGCACCCAGCGGTAGTCGCCGTTGTGGTGGCGCAGCCGGTGCTCGATCTCGAACAGCGCGCCGCTGGCCAGGCTGGCCATCCACTGCGTTCGCAACGCCGACAAGTCGTCGGGATGGATGGCGCGGGTCCAGCCACTGCCGGCCAGCGCCTGGCTCGACATCCCCGTGAATTCGCACCAGCGCCCGTTTGCATAATCATTGGTGCCATCGGGCAGGCCCGACCACACCATCTGCGGCATTGCTTCGGTCATCGTGCGGAACTTGTTTTCGCTCTCGCGCAGCGCACGCTGGACCTGCACCTGCGCCGTCATGTCCATCGACGCAGCCACGGCGCCGGTGATATTGCCGGCGTCGTCGCGGATCGGCGCGGCCCGGGTGAGCAGGGTATGCCGCTCATGCGGTCGGCCGAATGGTTCGATCTCGACAAAATCGGCGTCGACCTGCTCGCCGCGCAGCGCGCGCACCAGCGACCAGTCGCGGGCCTGCACCTGCTGTCCATGGCGCTGCGAACCGTCGGCCCACCAGCCACGCCAGTCGCCATAGCCTTCCGGACTGGTGGTCATCGGGTGCTCGCCCCACAGCACGTGCATCATCGGGTTGGCCGACGAGAGCGCGCCCTGGGCGTCGGCATAGACGATGCCCACGGGTGCCGAACTGAGCAGCGCATCAAGGCGCCGCCGGTCGGCCTCGGCCTGGGCGAGGGCGGCGCGCGCGGCCGCTTCGCTCGCCTGCAGGGCGCGCTCGGCATTCTTCTGGTTGCTGATGTCGGTAAACAGTAGTGCCACACGGCGCCGGGTCGGGTGCGCGATGCGGCTGGCATAGACGGTGAACCAACGCCCCATTGCTTCGGAGCCTTGCTCGAAGCGGCGTGGCACGCCGCTGCGCGCGATGTCGTCATAGATGTCGATCCAGCTCTGTTCGATGCCGGGCACCAGCGCGCGCGCCGTCTGGCCGACACTGTCGACCAGACCCGTGTGGCGGGCAAAGGCGGGGTTGGCTTCGACGAACAGATAATCAACTGCCTTGCCGTTGGCATCGTCGATCATCTCGATCATGCCGAAGCCTTCGTCCATCGTGTCGAACAGCGCATGGTGGGTTTGCTCGAGGCGCTGGCGCAGCAGGTGGCTGTGCGTGACGTCGTTGACGATGGCGAGCACGCCGCGCACGCCTTCCTCGTCCTCGATCGGGCTGTAGCCGTAGGTCCACCAGATATCTTCACGCCGGCCATGGCGGGTGAGGGGGATCAGCCGGTCGTCATGCCAGGCGGCGGGACCGCCAGCCATGATGCGCTCGATCTCGGGGCCGATCAGGTCCCAAGCTTCTGCCCAGCAGATCCGGCCAGGCTGTGCCAGCGCGGATGGATGGCGTTCGGGGCCGAGGGTCTGGCGGTAGCTGTCATTGTAGAACTGGATCAGCTCGTCGCCCCACCAGATGAACATCGGGTGATTGCTCGACAACATGACGCGGACCATGGTCTTGAGTGCCATGGGCCAGGTGTCGGGCGACCCCAGCGGTGTGGCTTGCCAGTCGTGGACGCGCATGAGGGCGCCCATCTCGCCGCCGCCGGCCAGGAAGCTGAAAGGTGAAGTCAAGGGGTTCGATGGTGGCATGTACGAACAGACAAGATACGGGCTGGCTGCGCAATCCGCAACGCCAATGGCGCGCGGCAATCATGGCGCAGTCAACGTAATCTGTTGATGACGCCGATAGCAATGCTTAGCAATTGTTCTGCGGAACTAACTCGCCCGCCGTCCAATGCCCAGCGCCAACCCAGATAATTGGGCAGATAGCGTGACGCAACACCCCGAAAGCCCGATAGCCAGTCCTTGAGGCGCTGGTGATAGGCATTGACGTTCTGTACGTGGATGGCGCGGCTGCCCGAATGGCGGACCCTGACGCCGGCGCGCAGGTTGACGGCCTCGTGCGCAATCCGGTGCTTGCGTGCAAAGGCGCGATAGGCGCGATGGCCATCGCTGACCAGCAGCGCCTGCGGATCGAGCCTGGGCAGCAGATCGCGCTCGAGTTGGGCCGCGGTGAGTGCACCGTGGCCGGTAACGGCATCGACCGTGCGCCCGTTGCGGTCGCGCGCCACCAGGATGCAGTCGAGCTGCGTTGAAATGCCACGCCTGGTGGCGTGCCCGCCGCGCCGGCGTGGCGGGCGATCCAGCGTGCGTGATCCTTTTTGTGATTCGAGCAGGAATGTTTCGTCAGCCTCGACGATGCCATTCAGGGATGCAGGCCGGTCGAACTTGACCCAATCAAGGAAGCGGTGGCGCCACCGGAAGGCGGTATTGCGGTGCACGCCAACCCGATCTGCGCCCTTGCGCACCGACAGTGAGTCAAGCAGCACCTGGGAATACGCGAGCCACTTGGCCTTGAGCCTGAGCCGTGCCAGCGGTGTGCCGCTCAGGTCGTTGAATGTGCGCCCGCAGGCGCAGCAGCGAAAGCGCTGCAGGTCGTTGGCGAAGCCGTGCCGGTGGCAGCGCCCGTTGCCACAGCGGGGACAGCAGCGGCCAGGCGCTCTGGCCTGGGCGATCAGCGCCACCACCTGATCGAGACCGACCGCAGGATGCAAGGCATCGAGCACTTGCCGGCGCTGCGGCTGATTCAGCGATGGCAGCCTGGCAAACCAGCTCTTGAACCGTGGCGCTTTCATGATCGACTCCTGGCGTTGGGGACAGGGGTTGGACCATCGGGCTGCTCATCAGTTCAAAGCTTCCCTCTATTTAACGTTGACTGCGCCCAATCATGTGGTTCGTTGCAGGCGCAGCAGCAACCACGCCGCCACCGTGGTGAAGGTCGCGATCAGGCCGCACACGATCCAGAAACCGTGGCCGTTTTCGGCCAGCGGCACGCCGCCCACGTTCATGCCGAGCAGGCCCGCGATCAGGTTGATCGGCAGCGCCATTACCGTCACGATCGTGAGCAGGTACAGGCTGCGCGCATTGTCTTCGTTGACGCGCGCGGCAATTTCTTCCTGCAGCAGCTTGATGCGTTCCTGCAGTGCAGCCAGGTCGCTCAGCACCACGGTGAATTCTTCGGTGGCCTGGCGCAGGTCCTGGCGGTCTTCGCCGTCGACCCAGACCGGCGGGCGCTGCAGCAGGCGGAACAGCGCAGCCGGTTCCGGCGCCAGCAGACGCTGCAGCCGCACCAGCACGCGCCGCAAGGCGCCCAGGTCTTCGCGCTGGCGCGTCAGGCGTCCGGCCAGCAGGCGGTCTTCGATGGTGTCGACGCGCGCCACCGCATCGCGCACGATGTTGACCAGCACGTCGGCCTGGTCGCGCAGCAGGTGCACCAGCAGCTCGCTCGACGAGCGCAGCGGCGCGCCCTGCAACACGTCCTGACGCAGGCGCTCGATCGACGCCAGCGGCTTGCGGCGCGCGCTGATGACGGCATGCGGCGTGACGTGGGCCCACAGCGTCGAGATCTCGGCGCTGTCGAGCGAAAAGCCGTGCAGCACATCATTGACGACGGCGATCAGCGCGTTATCGGCAATTTCGATGCGGGTCGAGCGCGAGCCCTGGTGCAGCGTGGCGTAGAACTCTTCGGCCAGGCCGGCGTGCTGGTGCAACCAACGTTCGCTGGCCGTGTTCGACAGGTTGAAGTGCAGCCAGATGAACTGACCAGGCTGCGGCGCGGCCATCCAGCGCAGGGCATCGGCTGCGCCGATGGGGGTAGCAGTGGGCACAGCGCCAGGCGCGGCGGTTGCGCCCGGGTCGATCAGGAATCCCCACACCAGGCCCGACTTGTCGGAGCCGTAATTGAAGCCAGATGCCGCGCCGGATACTGCCATCTGCTGTCCAGGTTGAATCAACGATGGGCAATTGTAGAGCCATCGGCGTGCGCCCGGTGGAACATCCGGCGCCATCCGGGCGCGATGTTGCGATGTCATCAAGCTGAAATACAGGGTCGCTAAGATCGGCGCTGTGTCTCTCTCTCGCGTGATCCCGAAGGATTTTGCGTTGTTCCGTCGGCGTCGGTGTCGACGGAGTTTTTTGTGCTGGTGCCCAACGAAAGAAATCAGATGCAAGCATTAAAGATTGACCGCCGCTATCTGGGCCTGCCATATATGCAGTCGAACCCGTACGCGGACGCCACCCACATCGTACGCCAGGGCATGCAGATCCAGGCTAGCCTGGGCACCCTCAGTGCCGTCGAATTTCTCAAGCAGCATGGCGTGCATGGCGCCGTGATTCACCGGGTGCTGATGGGCGAGCATGTGCGCATGGACGACCAGCTGGTGATCGAGGAACCACGCATGTGATGGACGATGGACGGTGGCGACCGCCGGCGTCCTCTCAGGCCGGGTCGGTCAGCTCGCGCAGGATCGCGCACTGGCCGGCGGTCTGCACCGAGTCACAGCGCGCACGTACGGTCGACAGGGCAGTGCGCAACTGCTGCAACTCGGTGATCTGGCGGTCGATTTCTGATAGCTGCTGATCGACCAGCGCGTTGACACCGCTGCATGAGCGCTCCGGCTGGTCCTGGTAGCCCAGCAGCGTGGCGATTTCTGCCAACGACATGCCCAGCGCCCGGCAGCGCCGGATGAAATGCAGCCGCTCGGCGTGGCTCGCATCGTAGACCCGGTAGTTCGCCTGCGAACGCACCGGTGGCGGCAACAGACCCTTCAGTTCATAGAACCGCACCGTTTCGGACTGACATCCCGTCAGCTTCGCCAGTTCACCAATTCGCATCTTCATCCACCTTGACGTTTTCATTGACCTTGTAGTTACTACAGGGATTCTAATGCATCCATCGTCTTTGGAGGTGCCTATGTCGTCATGCTGTTCAGGATCGTGCAGTTCCGCCGCCCCGCCGCCCGACGGGCGCTACCGCAAGGTGCTGTGGGCGGCCCTTGTCATCAACTTCATCATGTTCGGCGTCGAGATCGTCAGTAGCCTGGCGGCCGGTTCGGTGTCGCTGCTGGCGGACTCGGTCGATTTTCTGGGCGACGCTGCCAACTACGGCGTCTCGCTATTCGTGCTGGGGCTGGCGGTCGTGTGGCGCCCGCGCGCGGCGTACGCCAAGGGCCTCGTGATGGGCGCATTTGGCCTTCTGGTGCTGGGCCGGGCATTGTGGCTTGGCACGGGTGAACAGGTGCCACATGCCCAGACCATGGGCGTGGTCAGCGTGCTGGCATTCGCGGCCAATGGCGTGGTGGCGGCGTTGCTGTATGCGTTCCGCAACGGCGACGCGAACATGCGCTCGGTCTGGCTGTGCACGCGCAACGACATGATCGGCAACGTGGCCGTCATGCTCGCGGCGCTTGGCGTGTTCGGCACCGGGGCCGGCTGGCCCGACATCGCGGTGGCGTCGATCATGGCACTGCTGGGGCTGCATGCGGCGCGCGACATCATCCTGCAGGCGCGGGGCGAGTTGCGCCAGGGCGCACGCGCTGGCGCTGGCGTACCCGCCCGCTAGAACGGGTCGCCATGTCCGGCGATCAGCATGGCCGCGTGGTACAGGTCGGGCGCGATGCGCGTGGGCAGCCGGCGCGGACCCAGGCGCCATTCGGTTTCGTTGCCGTTGTCGATCAGCAGCGTGCGGCAGCCGGCGCGGTTGCCGGCTTCGACATCGTGCAGGATGTCGCCGATCATCCACGACGCGCGCAGGTCGATGTCATGCTCGTGCGCAGCGCGCAGCAGCATGCCCGGCGACGGCTTGCGACAGGTGCAGGCATGGGCATAGTTGCTGACGGTGCCCAGTGGATGGTGCGGGCAATAATAAAAGCCGTCGAGCGTGAGCTGCTCGCGAAACAGCAGGTCGCGCAAGCGGTCGGACATCGGCGTCATCGCGTCTTCACCAAAGCAGCCGTGCGCGATGCCGGACTGGTTGGCGACCACGAATAATCGGTAGTCCAGGCCGGACAGCAAGCGCAGCGCAGGCCCGGCGCCATTGACCAGGCGGATGCGGCGAGGCTCTGCAGCAAAGGGCATGTCGTCGACCAGCGTGCCGTCGTTGTCGAGGAAGATGGCTTTCATGCGGGCGCCTTTCACGGTGCGGTGATGGTCATTGGAAGGCCGGCTTGTGTGGCGCCGGCGGGTCGGCAAGGTGCGTGCATGCGGCGTCGGCCGTCGCCAGCGCCTGGTGCGGAAGGCGTTGCAGCCGGGCCAGGCATGCCGCCAGCGCTTCGGCGTCATGTGGCGGGAGGACGGCGCCGGTAAGACCGTTGCATACCGCGCCGCGCCCGTTGCTGACGGCGCTGCCGGCATCTGCCGCGCGCCACGGCGTGCTGACCAGAACATTGGCCGCCGCATGGCAGTCGCGCAGGACATTTATCGGCGCGGCGGTCAGGAAGCGCACGTGAGGTGTCATGGCCAGCACGCGCACCAGTTCGTGCAGCCGCGTCAGCTCGGCCTCTGCTACTGCATCGACATCGACATCGACATCGCCATCGGCCACAGCGCCCGCGGCGACGAGCAGTATTGCATCGACACCATGCCGCTGGCGCAGCCTGGCAACGCCCAGGATCACGGTATCGATGCCGGCGCATGGCGTGAGGCGCCGCACATCCAGCGCAAGGGCGAGCACAACAAAGCATGTCGGACTGATGGCCAACCGGCGCCGCGCGAGGTCGCGCCTCATGTCATTGTCAAAGGGATGCAGCGTCATGCGCGCGCCAGAGCGTGGCACGGCGGCAGGCAGGAAGCGTCGTGCATCGCTGACATGGCAGGTCTCCGCTGGTGGTGCGCCACCGCGCAAGGGTGGCGATGGCGAGCGGTTCGACAGCCGTTCGAATGGGCCGGTTCCAGCCGGGCAGGGTGGCTTGGAGCTGCATCAAACGCAATGCAGAACGGGGCGCCAATGGCGCCCCGTTAGTGTTACTGACCTGCTTTCAAACGCTTGGGAGCGCGATCACTGGCGCGAAAAGCCCGTGTCGTCATCCATCTTGCGATCGCCAGCAAGCTTGTTGGCGCCGCCCGGGCTGCGCGGATAGCCGCCTGCCGCATCGTTCGACTCGTGCACCGGGTTCGGTTCGGCGTTCATGCTGCCGCCAGTCTGGTAACCCTCGTCCTCGGTACGCGGGCCGCTGTTGCCGCCACTGCGCGGCAGGCCGCCGGCCAGATCGTTGGACTGGTGGAACTCATCAGCCGGCACCTCGCGGCGGGTCTCGCCCGTTTGCGAGCCCTGGCGGTCGGTGCTTTCCTGGATCTTGCTCGAGCTGGCGTCCTGGGTATCGGCGCGGTTTTCGCCATTGGCATTGTCTACGCTCTGGCGGTTGCCATAGATATCGCCATGCTGCACGCCTGGCACGCCGGCTTCGGTACCGCGTGCATGATGATCTTCGGTGGCGGTGCCGGAGAGGATGCCGGTGTCCACGCCCGTGCCAATGGTGGTGCCGCCAGCATGCGCTGGCTGGACCGAAGCAGGCGCATTCACGTTATCGACAGTGCGCGTTTCACCCTGGCGATTGCCCACGGGTTCGTTCAACTGACCCCACTCAGCGGAATGCGCTTCCATCGCGCGCTGGTGGCTGTCGGTCGTGCCCTGCTGCGCGCCGGTGCTGGCAAGCTGGCCTTGCGATGCGCTCGGCAGGTCAGGTTGTGCCATGCCGGTGCCCGATGGCGCGCGCTGTTCGCTGGCACCATCGCGCGTGTTGCCCTTGGCGTCCGGATTCCATTTTTCGTTGGCGCCGTTATTGGTCTGGTTATTCACTTCGCTACGCTGGTTCGCATCCATGGTTGTCTCCTGTGCATTGGTGAACTGGCAGGTCGATGCCTGCCACATGGATCCATCATGCGCGCATTGAGAGCCACACAGAATAGGAAGACGTAGGGGGTGCGTGTAGGACTGCTGCTGACCGTGAAATTTATTACCGAAACTTTAATTTCGTAACTGCACTAATTCTCACGCGTTGTCCTACAAAGTCATCTGGACTACTCCTATAGCGGTCGGCAGATGGCATGCCTAATATGAGATTTGGGCTCATCGTCTCGCCACTATGGTGTCGGTAGGCCTCAGCCTGCCGCAGGACGCGGCGGTTTCCAACCGTGTAAGTATGGGAGCAACCTCATCATGGCCTCAAGCAATCAAGGGAACAAGCAATCGGGCGCGGCCGGCAATAGTCAAAGCGCCGGTGGCACGCGCAACCGTGGCTTCGCATCGATGGATCCGGCACGCCAGCGCGAAATCGCCAGCCAGGGCGGCAAAGCCGCCCATGCCAAAGGGACGGCGCACGAATTCACGTCCGAAGAAGCCCGCCGCGCAGGTAGCCTCAGCCATGGCAACCGCCAGTCGGCCAGTGCCAGCGACATGGTGCGCAGTGCGGCACGAAGCGACAACCGCCAGAGCGCCGGGAGCGGCAGCCGCAGCGGCGGCGCCAAGGAATAACCGGCAGGTTGCCGGCCGCGCGCCGGCGCAGTCATCGACGGGGAGCCTCATGCTCCCCGTTTTGCTGTCCGATGGCGCAAACTGCCCAAAAGGCCGGGGGGATGCGGTAGAATCGCAGCGCCTTTTTCAACCTTCCCCCAAGGATCAACGTCGTGAAACCAGCGGTCATTCGTCAAGTCAAGAGCCTGTCCATGTCCTGCGACCGGGTTGGTAACCTGTTGCTGACCAAGTTCTCCACCATCGGTGCGAGCGATGTCGCCGTCCACATTCCGGCCAACGTCGTGTTCTGGCTGCTCAAGCACCTGCCGGTCAACAAGGATCCGCAACTCAAGGCGCCGCCGGCCGGCCCCGTGATCGGTGAGGCCGACTGGCAAAACCCGAACACGCCACGCGTCCAGTATGTCAATTGCAAAGAGCTGCCAGGCATGATCCGCATGACCTTTGCTCTTGAGACCAAGCCGGATCTGACCGTCGTGCTCGATCGCGGCAATGTCGAGCTGATGCGTCAAATCATGGCGATGTACACGAAGGACCTGATCGACCTCGACGCGCAGTAATCAACCATCTGTCCGGGGGTCTTGCCGGGCTGGTGCCCGGCGCTCCGTCACCCAGCGCCGCCTTCCACGGCGGGCCATGAAAGGATCACCATGTCCATCAAGATCAGCACGATGTTCGACGCCGGATCGATCGATGTCGTCAATGCCGAGCATCCGTCCCGGATCGACCTGAACCTGCGCGCCGACTCGCACGCCGACATCCACCAGTGGTTTCATTTTCGCCTGCAGGGCGCGCGCGACCAGGCGGTGACGATGCGCTTCTTGAACGCCGGCCAGGCCACGTACCCAAAGGGGTTCGAGGATTACCAGGCGGTGGCCAGCTATGACCTCGACAACTGGTTCCGCGTGCCGACCACGTTCGATGGCCAGGTGATGACGATCGAGCACACGCCGGAAACGGACAGCATCTACTACGCCTACTTCGAGCCATACAGCTGGGAGCGCCACCTGCGCCTGCTGGGCGAAGTGGCCGAGAACCCGATCGCGCGCGTGGTCGACCTCGGCAGCACGGTCGAAGGGCGCGACATGAACCTGGTCGTGATCGGCAACCCGCAAGCGGAAAAGAAAATCTGGGTCATCGCGCGCCAGCACCCGGGTGAATCGATGGCCGAGTGGTTCGTCGAAGGCATGATGGATGCGCTGCTCGACAGCGCCAACCCGGTGGCGCGCACGCTGCTGCAGCGCGCCGTGTTCTACATTGTGCCGAACATGAACCCGGACGGCTCGGTGCGCGGCAACCTGCGCACGAATGCCGCCGGCGCCAACCTGAACCGCGAATGGATGAACCCGTCGCTCGAGCGCAGCCCCGAGGTCCTGTGCGTCAAGCGCAAGATCGAAGAAGTCGGTATCGACATGTTCTTCGACATCCACGGCGACGAAGCGTTGCCGTACAACTTCGTGGCCGGCTGCGAAATGCTGGCCGATTTCACGGCCGAGCGGGCAATGGAGCAAACCGCCTTCATCGACCGCTACATCGCTTGCAGCCCGGACTTCCAGAAAGAGTTCGGCTACGCCGCCAGCAAGTACAACGACGAACTGCTCACGCTCGCGTCGAAGTATGTCGGTCACCACTACAAATGCCTGTCCCTGACGCTGGAAATGCCGTTCAAGGACAACGCCAACCTGCCCGACGCGCACACCGGCTGGAACGGCGCGCGCAGCGCGGGCCTGGGCGCCGCCATGCTGCAGCCAATCCTGCAAGCGCTGGGCTGACGCGATGGGCATCGAGATCGAACGCAAGTTCCTGCTGGCAGGCGACGGCTGGCGCACGCTGGGCACGGCCACGCTGCTGCGCCAGGGCTATCTGTGCGCCGACCCGACGCGCACGGTACGCGTGCGTATCGAGGGCGAGCAGGGCGTCCTGACCATCAAGAGCAAGAGCGAAGGCGCCTCGCGCGGCGAGTGGGAGTATCCGATCCCACTAAGTGAGGCCGCCGAACTGCTCGAGCGGCTGTGCGAGCGGCCGTTGGTCGAAAAGACCCGGCGCCGCATCGAGCATGCCGGTTTCACCTGGGAGGTCGATGAATTCCTGGGCGAGAACGCGGGCCTGGTCGTGGCCGAGATCGAACTGCCGTCAGAAGACGCCGTGTTCGACAAGCCCGACTGGATCGGCCAGGAAGTCACTGGCGAAAAACGCTATTACAACTCCAGCCTGATCAAGGCGCCATATTCCACCTGGACCGATACCCCGACATGACCCATCGCGCGCGCCGCAGCGTTCTCGCACTCTCCATTGTCACCGCATTGAGCCTGGCGCTGCCGGCCACGCTGGCGCTTGCAGCCGACGCCGCTTACTTCCCGCCTGCCGGGGAGTGGGCGCGCAAGGACCCCGCCGCGCTGGGCATGGACCCGGTGGCGCTGGCAGCCGCCATCGCGTTCGCACAATCGCGCGAGACCGAGCGGCCGCTCGACCTGTCCGACCAGGAAGCCATTTTCGGCATGCGCCTGGGCTCGATGCCGACCAAACGCGCCGCGACCAACGGCGTGGTGATCTACAAGGGCTATGTCGTGGCCGAGTTCGGCGACACGCGCTTTGTCGATCCGACCTATTCGGTGGCCAAGAGCATGCTGGCCACCGTGGCGGGCGTGGCCGTGCGGGAAGGGCGCCTGCAGGTCGATGAGCCGGTGGCGCAGCGCGTCACCGACGGCGGCTACGCGACGCCGCACAACGCAGCCGTGACGTGGAAACAGCATCTGCAGCAAGAATCCGAATGGGACGGCGAGCTGTGGGGCAAGCACAGCAACTTCATCGGCAAGGCCGCCTTCGGCAAGGGTGAAAAGAAGCCGCGCGCCATCAAGACGCCGGGCACCTTCTACGAATACAACGACACGCGCGTGAACCGCCTTGCGCTGTCGCTGCTGCGCGTGTTCGGCCAGTCGGTGCCGGACGTGTTCCAGCAGCAGGTCATGGACCCGATCGGCGCTTCGTCAGGCTGGAAATGGGTCCCGTACCACAACAGCTACGTCGAACTGAACGGCAAGCAGGTGGCCTCGGTCAGCGGTGGCACGCGCTGGGGTGGCGGCATGTGGATCGACAGCTGGGACATGGCGCGCTTCGGCTACCTGTGGCTGCGCCAGGGCAACTGGGCCGGCAAGCAGATCCTGCCGTCCGCCTACGTCACGGCAGCGCTCACGCCGAGCGCGAATGGCCCGGACTATGGCTACCTGTGGTGGCTCAATACCAAGGGCAAGAACCTGCCCGGCATGCCGGCCACGACGTTTGCCGCGCTGGGCGCGGGCAGCAACGACATCGTCGTGTCGCCCGAGCACGACCTGGTCATCGTCTGGCGCTGGCATGCGGGCAATGCCGCTGAATTTGCGACGCGCGTGGTGGGCGCGATTCGCAAGTAGACCGTCATTCGGCAGTACATCAGCAGCATCTTCAAGCTCATCCAGACTGCATCCGGAGGGCATTCAGCCGCGTGGCTGCATCCCCCGTTTTGTACAAACGCCGTTGTCCAATTGTGCGGGGCAAAAGGGGGTTTGGGTGATATTCTTTTGCCACTAAATACACTCGCGATGCGGCGACGCGTGCCACGACCTTGACAGGGTCCGGCGCAAGCCTCCCCCCGGCATTGCCAATATCACCAGGATACAAGAATGAAAAAAAACATCGCCATTGTTGGTGCAGGATTCTCCGGGGCAGTGATCGCCAACCAGCTGGCACAGGCCGGCTACACCGTCGACGTTTTCGAGTCGCGCCCGCACGTGGCCGGCAATTGCTATTCCGAGCGTGATGCCGAGACCGGCGTCATGGTCCACGTCTACGGCCCGCACATTTTCCACACCGACAATGAGCGCGCTTGGGAATTCGTCAACCGCTTCGCTGAATTCAAGCCATACGTCAATCGCGTCAAGGCCATCACCGACGGCAAAGTCTTCACCTTGCCGATCAACCTGTTGACCATCAACCAGTTCTTCAACAAGACGATGGGTCCAGCCGAAGCGCAGGAATTCCTCGCGAACCTGGGCGACAAGACGATCGAAAACCCGACCACCTTCGAAGAGCAGGCACTGCGCTTCGTGGGCCGCGACCTGTACGAAGCGTTCTTCAAGACGTACACGATCAAGCAGTGGGGCCTGGAGCCGAGCGAACTGCCGGCAAGCATCCTCAAGCGCCTGCCAGTGCGCTTCAACTACGACGACAACTACTTCAACCACAAATACCAGGGCATGCCGGCCGAGGGCTACACGCAACTGGTGCAGAACATCATCGACACGCCGGGCGTGACGGTGCACCTGAACACCACGTTCGATCCGGCTACCAAGGGCGAGTACGAGCACGTGTTCTACAGCGGCCCGATCGACGCCTGGTTCAAGCACACCGAAGGCCGTCTGCCTTACCGCACGCTGGACTTCGAAGTCTTCCGCGCCGACGGCGACTTCCAGGGCAACGCTGTCATCAATTACTGCGACAACGAAAAGAAATACACCCGCATCACCGAGCACAAGCACTTCTCGCCGTGGGAAAAGCACGAAAAGACGATCTGCTACGCCGAGTACAGCCGCCAGTGCGAAGAAAAGGATATCCCGTACTATCCAATCCGCCAGAACCGCGAAAAGGCCATGCTCGAGCTGTACGTGAACAAGGCGCAGAACGAGCCGAACGTCACGTTCGTCGGCCGCCTCGGCACCTACCGCTACCTGGACATGGACGTCACGATCGCCGAAGCACTGGCCACGTCCGACAAGTTCCTGGAAAGCGCCCGCACCAACGCGCGCATGCCAGCATTCACCATCGACCCGATGGCGTAATGCGCTAATGCAGTCGTAAAAAAAGGCCGGCCACGATCAACGTGGCCGGCCTTTTTTGCATTGATGCACAGCGCCGGTAAAACATCCCACCGGCTTTGAAATATCAGTGGAAGTGCTCGCTGCCCGTCGGCGTATCGTCCGGCATCTCCGCGTGCACCAGTTCGCCGGTTGGGTCGGCGAACAGCGGGGAGCCGCAATCGTCGCAGTACTCGGCGGCGTAGCGCTCGTTGATGCGCTTGATGTGGGCGATGCCGGCTTCGTTCAGGTGCGCGACGATTTCGTTCAGCGGGCTGAGCGCATCGTGCGTGATGGCCAGCGGGCCTTCCACCGGCGTGCCGGATTCGTCTTCCTGCCCGTACAGCGGCCAGACGATGCCGTACACGACATCGGCGCTCTGGCGCATCGTGAAGGCTACGCGGTATTCATCGATCTGGATGTCCGGTGCTTCTTCGCCAAAGCCGGCGACGACGGCGCGCAGGTCGGACGGTTCCACGCCCAGCGTGTTCGTCAGGTAGTGCACGGCGGCGCGGATCGAGATTGGGCGGATCAGCTTATCGGCTTCGCGGCAGGCCACGTAATAGGCTTCCGGCAGCAGCAGCTCGATGCCGCAGCCAGGCATCAGGCGCGCGACGTTGGCGGTGGCTTGCGTGCGCCACTGCTCCAGGCTGCGTTCGCGCTCTTGCACGACGTGCAGCTGGTGTTGCGGCTCTTGCCAGCGGAACAGCGGGTCGCCTGCCGGCGCGACGATCGTGATCAGCATGTAGCGTGTGTCGGCCAGGAATGGCGCGGTTTCCTCTAACTGCGGCGCCGGCTTGATCGTGCCGCCCTTGTGCGCTGCAGCGGCCAGCTTGTGCGTCAGCGCGTAGGTTTCGGCGTGGGTGCGCGGCAGCTGGTCGATTGAATACAGGGTCGGGGCGATGGCCATCTTCGTGCCACCTGCGAGCAGGTGGGCCGAGAAATGCGCGCCGAGCGTGGCCAGCAGGTCGGCCGGAATCGTGCCGGTGGCGATCGAGAACCGGGTCCAGGCCAGGATCGGCGCAGCGATCAGGAGCGCCTGCCAGGTGACGTCGACGCCGTCTTTTTGCTCGACCATCATGGCCGATTCGCTGACCGCTTCGACGGTGTCCATCAGCACGTCATACGAGGCCAGATCGTCCCTGAACAGGGCGTTCAGGGCGCTGTCGATGCTGTCCTGGTGATTGGTCTTGAGCAGTTTTTGCAGTTGCGTGTCGAGCTGGCGTTCCCACGCCCGTTCTTCGGCACGGCTGGCAGCTTGCATGAGGGCTTGCGAGAGGCTGACGAGGCGCTGGCTTTCTGCGGAAAGTTTGGGTGTTGAATCTTTGGAAGGACGACGCATGGGGCGAGTGAGTCTCTTGTCAGTTAGTGAATCGAATGTCAGTGGAGCGGGCCGGAGCCGGATAATGATGATAATCCCTTATCCCCGGTATTGTAGTTGATTCGGCCATATGCCATGAACAATGGGGGCCTGGCGCGCCCGGTATGCACCGATTGCACCAAGACGCTTGCCAAGTCCGCCCACACCGACCATAATGAGAACAATTCTCATTCAAACATCAGTGAGAAGACGGAAGGAATGTTGGACCCTGCCGGCGACCGGGAAAGCGCTGGCAGATGCTCTTCACGGAGTACCACCCCCGCCGGGAGACCGGATTCGCCCCTCCTGGCTCTGCCAGGGGGGATTTTTTTGTTCGTTGCCCCAACCACGATCTCATCATGATGCTGCATATCCCCGGCGTGCTGACGCCAGAACAGGTCTCGTCGCTCCGCGCCCGGCTCGACCAGGCGCCGGAGTGGATCGACGGGCGCGAGAGCGTCGGCGCGCAGGGTGCGCAGGTCAAGCGCAACCGCCAGCTGGGCGAGGGCACGCCGCTGGCCCTTGAGCTGGGTCAGATGGTCAGCGGCGCGCTGATGGCCAACCCGCTGTTCTTCGCGGCCGCGCTGCCGCTGCGGGTGCTGGCGCCGTACTTCAATGCGTATGCGGGTGGCGAGCATTACGGGCTGCATGTGGACGGCGCGATCCGGGCCCAGCGTGGTGGCTTGCCGGCGGTGCGGGCCGATGTCTCCACGACCGTGTTCCTGAGCGAGCCCGACGAATACGACGGCGGCGAGCTGGAAGTGGTGGACCTGTATGGCACGCACGAGGTCAAGCTGGCGGCCGGGGACGCGATCGTGTATCCGTCCGGCAGCGTGCATCAGGTACGGCCCGTAACGCGTGGGGAGCGGGTGGCATCGTTCCTGTGGACGCAGAGCATGGTCAGGGATGACGGCAAGCGGGCGATGCTGTTTGACCTGGACTCGCATATCCAGGCGCTGCGGGGTGAGCATGGCGATTCAGCCACCACCGTTGGGCTGACGGCGCATTATCACAATCTGCTCAGGATGTGGGCCGAGGTGTGATCAACACCGTTCTCGTGCCGCGCGATTGTTCTGCGTATCCTTGAACGCGTGGACGGCGAAGCCGTCCACCCTACGTCAATTCACGATTGAACGCATGCCCGGTAGGGTGGACGGCTCCCGCCGTCCACGCGGTGATCGTTGGCGCTACCGTTTACCCGACGTCGATGCAATCTCGGATGACGATGCAAAAAGGGCTGGAACCCGCGAGGATTCCAGCCCTTTGTCGTTGGACGCAGCCCGCTTGCGCGGGCCCCGCCAAACCGCTTACGCCAGCAGCTGACGCAGCACGAACGGCAGAATACCGCCATGCTTGTAGTAGTCGACTTCGATCGGCGTATCGATACGCAGCAGAACGCGCACTTCCTGCGACTCGCCGTTTTCACGGTGGATCACGAGCGTGGCCAGCTGTTGCGGCTTGATCTCGCCTTCCAGGCCCTTCAGGTCGTACGTCTCTTTGCCGGTGATGCCCAGGCTGTCGACGCTGTCGTTGCCGATGAATTGCAGCGGCAGCACGCCCATGCCGACCAGGTTCGAGCGGTGGATGCGTTCGAACGAGCGCACGATCACGGCCTTCACGCCCAGCAGCTGGGTGCCCTTGGCTGCCCAGTCACGCGACGAGCCGGTGCCGTACTCTTCGCCGCCGAAGATCATGGTCGGGGTGCCGTCGGCCACGTACTTCATGGCGGCGTCATAGATCGACATCTGTTCGCCGGTTGGCTGGAACTGCGTGATGCCGCCTTCGATTGCCGAACCGTCCGGGCCGACCGGGATCATGCGGTTCTTGATCCGCACGTTCGCGAACGTGCCGCGCATCATGATTTCGTGGTTACCGCGACGCGAGCCGTACGAGTTGAAGTCGGCTTTCAGGACGTTGTGTTCCTTGAGCCACTTGCCCGCTGGGCCGTCTTCCTTGATCGAGCCGGCCGGGGAGATGTGGTCGGTGGTGATCGAGTCGCCGAACACGCCCAGTGCGCGTGCGCCGGTGATGCCGGTAGCGACCGCCTTCGGGGTCATCTCGAAGTCAGCGAAGAACGGTGGCTCGGCGATGTAGGTCGACTCAGGCCAGTTGTAGACCTGACCTTCGGTCGTCGTGACGCGTTCCCACAGCTCGCCCGGGTTGCCCTTGACGTCGGCGTAGTTCGACTTGAACACTTCCGAATTCATCGCAAAGCGCATCAGTTCACCGATCTCCTGCGAGGTCGGCCAGATGTCGCCCAGATACACGTCCACGCCATTGCTGTCCTGGCCAACTGGCTCGGTCATCAGGTCGCGCGTCATGTTGCCGGCGATCGCGTAAGCGACGACCAGCGGTGGCGAAGCCAGGAAGTTCGAACGGATGTTCGGGTGGATCCGCGCTTCGAAGTTACGGTTGCCCGACAGGATGGCCGAGGCGACGATGTCGTTCTGGGTGATCGCAGCGTTCAGTTCCGGGGTCAGGTCACCGGCATTGCCGATGCAGGTCGTGCAGCCGTAGGCGGTCACGCCGAAGCCCAGCTTTTCCAGGTACGGCAGCAGGCCGGCAGCGGTCAGGTAATTGGTGACCACGCGCGAGCCAGGGGCCAGCGACGACTTGATGTGCGGCGCCACGGTCAGGCCGCGCTCGACGGCTTTCTTGGCCAGGAGGCCCGCGGCCAGCAGCACGCTCGGGTTCGACGTGTTGGTGCACGACGTGATGGCGGCGATCAGAATGTCGCCGTTCTTCACGTTCACGCCATTGGTCGTGGTGTACTGCTTGTTCAGGTCGTCCGGGTTCTTGTTGAAGCCGTTCTGGGTCGTTGGCTTGCTGAACAGTTCGGTGAAGTTGTTCTTCACGTTGCCCAGTTCGATACGATCCTGTGGACGCTTCGGGCCTGCCAGCGATGGCGTGACGGTCGACAGGTCCAGCTCGACGACGCGCGTGAAGTCGATTTCGCCTTCTTGCGGGATGCCGAACATGCCCTGGGCGCGGTAGTAGCCTTCGAACGCAGCCAGCTCTTCTTCGGTACGGCCGGTGCCGCGGAAGTAGTCGACGGTGGCTTCGTCGACAGGGAAGAAGCCCATCGTCGCGCCGTATTCAGGCGCCATATTGCCGATGGTTGCGCGGTCGGTGGTCGACAGCGAGCGGGTGCCGGCGCCGAAGAACTCGACGAACTTGCCGACGACTTTTTCTTTGCGCAGCAGTTCGGTGACGGTCAGCACCAGGTCGGTTGCGGTGCAGCCTTCGCGCAGCTTGCCTTTCAGGTTGACACCGATGACGTCCGGGGTCAGGAAGTACACCGGCTGGCCCAGCATGCCGGCTTCGGCTTCGATGCCGCCCACGCCCCAGCCGACGACGCCAACGCCGTTGATCATGGTGGTGTGCGAGTCGGTGCCGACCAGCGTGTCAGGGTAGTACACGTCGCCTTGCTTCATGACGCCGCGCGCCAGGTATTCCAGGTTGACCTGGTGGACGATGCCGAAGCCCGGTGGCACGACGCCGAAGGTGTCGAAGGCTTGCATGCCCCATTTCATGAACTGGTAACGCTCGTTGTTGCGCGAGAATTCCAGCTTCATGTTCAGGTCGAGTGCGTTTGGCTCGCGGAAGTGGTCGATCGTGACCGAGTGGTCGACGACCAGGTCGACCGGCACCAGTGGCTCGATCTTCTTCGGATCGGCGCCCATCTTGGCGGCGACGTTGCGCATCGCGGCCAGGTCGGCCAGCAGCGGCACGCCGGTGAAGTCTTGCAGCACGACGCGGGCCACGACGAACGGGATCTCGTCGGTGCGCTCGGCGGTGGCTTTCCAGCCGGCGACCTGCTTGACGTGCTCTTCGGTGACCTTCTTGCCGTCGCAGTTACGCAGCACGGATTCCAGGACGATACGAATCGACACCGGCAGGCGCGACAGGTTCACACCGAGGGATTCCGCCAGCGCTGGCAGCGAGTGAAACTGGCCGCTCTGGCCTGCGCCGATCGGGAATTCCTTCAGTGTATTCAGGGTGTTGCGAGACATAATCTCTCCTTCAGTGGAATATTGTTATCAACAACGGTGTTATTTCAACGGCATTAAATAACATCAGGCGACAGGACGGTCTGGATCCGGGAAACCCAAACCACGGCTCAAGTCTTGCTCGCCTCCGGTGCCGCGGTCGCCACGATCGCGGACTGGGTGGCGTTCTTGCATTCATTGGCCAGCTGGCGGTTGAGCTTCGAGTCGAGCAGGATGCCCTTGGACGGAATGCCGATCCAGATCAGGCCATAGTGCGGATTTTCGAAGCGCAAGGCGCCGGTGGTGGTGCCGATGCGGGCCAGACGGTGCAGCCGGGTCTTCCAGCGCAGCGCGATGTGGGCCGCATCGTTGTCGTTCGTGTAGATCGTGATCTTGTTGCCCAGTTCGCAATCGTACTCGGTGGTCTTGGTGTCGGTGATGTCCGGCTCGTTGACCTCGAGCGGGTCGGCGGCGACCACGGCGGCCGTGACGGCAGCGGCCGTGCCAGCAGCAGCGGCTTTCACTTTCTTGCTCGATTTTTTGGATGCAGCCTTCGCCGGCTTTTTCGCGGCTTCGGCAGCGAGCACGGCGGAGGCTTTCGGGTGCGCTACCGGTGTGGCGGCATTGGCCGGCGCACAGGCGACGGCGGTGGCAAGGGCAAGTGCGCAGGCAGCATTGACTAGAGAGAGGAGGGTGGCCATGGTCGGGATTATCGGGAGTCGGAGAGGTTGACGATGGCTGCAGCTGCCTCGGGCAGTGCGAGGCCGGCCAGCTTGGCCCGCTGCAACACCGACCAATAGTATCGGTAGCTCGCACGGTCATGCAAGCGGCCGTGTTGCGCAATCGGTCCCCAGCCCGCCGCCATGGCTTCGGTCAGGATATTCGTTGCTTCATTGACTTCGGACAAACGCGGCGTGAACGCCTTGAGGATCGGCTTGATCTGGTCCGGGTGGATGCTCCACATGCGGGTAAAGCCGAATTCGGCGCCGGCGCGCTGGGCGTCGTTCGCCACCGTCGCGCTGTCCTTGATGTCGGTCGTCACATTGTGCGAGGCCACCTTGCCGTGAGCGTGGCAGGCCGCCACCATCTCGAGCTTCGCGCGCACCACCAGCGGATGCGTGAACTGGCCCGGCGTGCGCATCGCGCTGGCCGGGATCGCACCGTAGTGGGCCGAGACAAAATCCATGATGCCGAACGACAGGCACTCGACCTGCGGCAGCGCCGCGATCGCGTAGGCGTCGCGCAGCGCGCCATGGGTTTCGATCAGCACGTGGACGGGCAGGGCAGCGCGGCCGGCAGCGAGCGCATACTTGTTGATCAGTTCGATGGCGCCGCGCACTTCGTCGACACCGTCGACCTTTGGCAGCACAACATACGCCAGGCGCGCCGCGGCGCCGCCGACGATGAGGGAGACGTCGTTGGCAAAGTGAATGCTGGCCGGCTCGTGCAGGCGCGCGCCGACGCGGTTGAAGCGGTTCTCTTCGCTGTTCAGCAAGCTCGCCACCAGGACGGCGTGCTCGTGCTCGACGCCGGCCTGGGCGCCGTCTTCGCAGTCGAAGGTGATGTCAAACAAGGGGCCAAGCTCTTGTTGCAGGGTCAGCGATTTACGCATCAGTTTCTCTGAGCCGGCGTAGTGATCGCAGGCTGGGAGAAGAAGCGGCTGGCGTTTGCCCTGGAATAAAACCTCGGAAGGATGCATAGCTTTCAACGCTTGGTTGCATAAAACACCGCCGTGCCGGTTGAGCGGCACGGCGTGGTTGGCGCATGGCAATCGCCACGCGCCTTGTACTGATCAGCCCAGCAGGTGTGCGACGCCGGCTTTTTCTTCTTCCAGCTCTTTCAGGGTCAGGTTGATGCGCTCTTGCGAGAACGAATCGATATCCAGACCTTGCACGATCGTGTATTCGCCATTCTCGGTCGTGACCGGGAAGCCGAACATGGTGCCTTCAGGGATGCCGTACGAACCGTCCGACGGGATACCCATCGTGGTCCACTTGCCGTTCGTGCCCAGGACCCAGTCACGGACGTGGTCGATGGCTGCGTTGGCGGCCGAGGCTGCCGACGACAGGCCGCGCGCTTCGATGATCGCAGCGCCGCGCTTGCCGACGGTTGGCAGGAAGGTGTTGGCGTTCCATTCCTGGTCGTTGATCAGGTCCTTGACCTGCTCGCTGCCAGCGGTGGCGAAGCGGTAGTCGGCGTACATCGTTGGCGAGTGGTTGCCCCAGACGACCATTTTTTCGATGTCCTTGACGGCTTTACCGGTCTTGGCGGCCACTTGCGACAGCGCGCGGTTGTGGTCCAGACGCAGCATCGCGGTGAAGTTTTTCGCTGGCAGGTTCGGTGCCGATTTCATGGCGATGTAGGCATTGGTGTTGGCTGGATTGCCGACCACCAGGACCTTGACGTTGCGCGACGCGACGGCGTCGAGTGCCTTGCCCTGCACGGTGAAGATCTGGGCATTGGCTTCGAGCAGGTCCTTGCGTTCCATGCCTGGGCCACGTGGACGGGCGCCGACCAGCAGGGCGACGTCGACATCCTTGAACGCGGTCATTGGATCCGAGTGCGCGGTCATGCCTTCGAGCAGCGGGAATGCGCAGTCGTCGATTTCCATCATGACGCCCTTGAGCGCCTTCTGTGCTTTTTCGTTGTCGATTTCGAGCAGCTGAAGGATGACCGGCTGGTCCTTGCCGAGCATGTCGCCGTTGGCGATGCGGAACAGCAGGGAATAGCCGATCTGGCCGGCAGCGCCGGTCACAGCGACGCGCATTGGGGTTTTAGCCATGATGAATCTCCAAAAGTGGGAATGAAAACGGTTTGCACCGAGGTCGACGCCGAGCATACGCTTGTAGGGCTCAGCTGCAATCAGACTTTAATCAGACTGCAATGATAACAAAAAGCGTCGGCCGGGCTATTCAAAAGTCAATCGCGGGTGTCGCGCGCGTACTCTGGCAAGAGTGCCACCGACTCCCGGTCGGGCATGAGTGTATGCCTGCCCCATGAACGCTGTCAATTCATATCTTATGTCTTATATAAGACAGATATCTGAATGCCTCAAAAGCTGGACGGTATGTCACTTTTGTGGTGAAATCCCGGTCTATGAATTCCACCTCGTCCAATCCGGCTGCCGACCCTGCCGCCAGCGGCTCGCCGTCCTTCCGGCCGCTGTACCAGCAGATCAAGGCCCTGATCACCAAAAGCCTGCAGGCCGGCGAGTGGAAACCGGGCGAGATGATGCCAAGCGAAGTCGAGCTGGCCGGGCGTTTCAAGGTCAGTCAGGGCACCGTGCGCAAGGCCATCGATGAGCTGGCGGCCGAGAACCTCGTCGTGCGCCGGCAGGGCAAGGGCACGTTCGTGGCCAGCCACGCCGAAGAGCGCGCGCATTTTCGCTTCCTGCGCCTGCGGCCTGACGAAGGCCTGCCGCACCATCCCGAAAACCGCTTCCTCGAGGTCAAGCGCATCCGGGCGCCGGCCGAGGTGGCGCGCCTGCTCGACCTGAAAGCGGGCGACGCCGTCGTCTACATCAAGCGCGTGCAGTCGTTCGAGGGCAAGCCGACCATTCTTGAAGAGCTGTGGCTGCCGGGTCAGTTGTTCAAAGGCCTGAGCGCTGAACGCCTCGTGGAATACAAGGGCCCGATGTACGGTCTGTTCGAAACGGAATTTGGCACCCGCATGATCCGCGCGACGGAAAAGATCCGCGCGGTCGCGGCCGATGCCGCCACGGCGGACTATCTGAAGGTGCCCGAGGGCACGCCGCTGCTGTGTGGCGAGCGGGTCTCGTTCACCTACGGCGACAAGGCAGTCGAGCTGCGCCGCGGGATGTACTTGACGGAACAACATCACTATCAGAACGAGCTGTCCTGATAACTAACTCAGCAGTATAGAAATACTTTGCGGCGGTAAATATCGGTCGCAGCGAAAGTCGGCAAGAGCGACTAAAATAGTTTGGTTTTGGGTGTGCGGCGGACATGACCCGGTCCTACGCCCGCTGTCCCGCCCACCTGGCGTCGCGTGAACGGACCAGGACAGGGAAATCAGCGAAAATCCATAGGGCTCACATAAAAATTGTTGTCATAAGGGAGGTGTACCATCATGTCCGAAGCCGTGAGAGAAGCAAAGCAGAAGGGGCGGCCGGAGTTCCGCAATATCGGCATCACCGATATCACCAGCAAATATCGCATGCCGCCATCGGCGATCGTGTCGATCCTGCACCGCGTCAGCGGCGCCGGCATGTTCCTGGCGTTGCCTTTCCTGTTGTACCTGTTCCAGCAAAGCCTGTTGTCGGAATCGTCGTTCGTCTATTTTGCCGGCATTGTTTCGCACCCGCTCGCCAAGCTGATCCTGCTGGGCCTGTCGTGGGCTTACCTGCACCACTTTACCGCCGGCATCCGTCACCTGTTCATGGACAATCACATTGCCCTGGACAAGGATGCAGCCCAGTCGACCGCCCGCTGGGTCCTGGTCATCAGCCTGCTGCTGACCGCGTTGGTCGCCCTGAAACTGTTCGGAGTGTTCTAAATCATGGCAACCAAGAATAATATCGGCCCGCGCCGCCTCGTCGTTGGCGCACACTACGGCGTCAAGGACTGGCTGGCGCAGCGCGTCACCGCCATCGTCATGGCGGCCTACACGATCATCCTGCTGGTCGCTTTCCTGACCGCTCAGGACTTCTCGTACCAAGGCTGGGCAGGCCTGTTCTCCCGCCAATGGTTCAAGCTGTTCTCGCTGGTGACCTTCCTGGCGTTGTACTACCACGCCTGGGTCGGCATCCGTGACATCTGGATGGACTATGTTAAATCGGCAGGCCTGCGTCTGTTCCTGATGCTGGCAACGATCTTCTGGCTGCTCGCTTGCGCCGCCTGGACCGTGCAAATTCTCTGGAGTGTGTAATCGTGGCAGCTATCAAAACTGCAATTCCTACCCGTCGTTTTGACGCGGTCATCGTGGGCGCCGGCGGTTCCGGCATGCGCGCATCCCTGCAACTGGCCGAAGCCGGCCTGAACGTTGCTGTTCTGTCGAAAGTCTTCCCGACCCGCTCGCACACCGTGGCGGCGCAGGGCGGCATCGGCGCTTCGCTCGGCAATATGAGCGAGGATGACTGGTACTGGCACATGTTCGACACCGTCAAGGGTGGCGACTATCTGGGCGACCAGGATGCGATCGAATTCATGTGCCGCGAAGCACCGAAGGTCGTCTACGAGCTGGAACACTTCGGCATGCCGTTCGACCGTAACCCGGACGGCACGATTTATCAGCGTCCGTTCGGCGGCCACACGGCCAACTTCGGCGAAAAGCCGGTCCAGCGCGCCTGCGCAGCGGCCGACCGTACCGGTCACGCGCTGCTGCACACGCTGTACCAGCGTAACGTGCGTGCCCGTACCCACTTCTTCGTCGAATGGATGGCGCTGGACGTGATCCGCGACGCCGAAGGCGACGTGGTCGGCGTGATGGCCCTGGAAATGGAAACCGGCGACGTGATGATCCTGGAAGCGAAGACCACCATCTTCGCTACCGGCGGCGCAGGCCGTATCTTCGCTGCATCGACCAACGCCTTCATCAACACCGGTGACGGCATGGGCATGGCGGCGCGTGCCGGCCTGCCGCTGCAGGACATGGAGTTCTGGCAGTTCCACCCGACCGGTGTGGCGGGTGCGGGCGTTCTGATCACCGAAGGCGTGCGCGGCGAGGGCGGTATCCTGATCAACAGCAACGGCGAACGCTTCATGGAGCGCTACGCGCCGACGCTGAAGGATCTGGCGCCACGCGACTTCGTGTCGCGCTCGATGGACCAGGAGATCAAGGAAGGCCGCGGCTGCGGTCCGAACAAGGACCACGTGCTGCTGGACCTGCGCCACATTGGCGCCGACACCATCAAGAAGCGTCTGCCTTCGATCCTCGAAATCGGCCACAAGTTCGCCAACGTCGATGCGACCAAGGAACCGATTCCTGTCGTACCGACGATTCACTACCAGATGGGCGGCATCCCGACCAATATCCATGGTCAGGTCGTGGCACCGGATGGTACGGGCGGCCAGAAGATCGTCAATGGTCTGTACGCGATCGGCGAATGCGCCTGCGTGTCGGTCCACGGCGCGAACCGCCTGGGCACGAACTCGCTGCTCGACCTGATCGTGTTTGGCCGCGCGGCCGGTAACCACGTCGTCGCGTCCGACCTGAAGAAGAAAGTCGCCAAGCCGATGCCGGCTGACGCTGCCGACTTCGCGCTTGATCGCCTGAACCGCCTGGAAACGTCGACCGGCACCGAAAAAGTGCAGCACGTCGCCAACGATATCCGCGCCACGATGCAGAAGTACTGCGGCGTGTTCCGCACCGACCAGCTGCTCACGCAGGGTGTCAAGGAAATCATGGTGCTCGACGAGCGTCGCAAGAACGTGTCGTTCAAGGACAAGTCGAAGGTGTTCAACACGGCCCGCGTCGAAGCGCTCGAACTGGACAACCTGATCGAGACCGCGAAAGCGACCATCGTGTCGGCCCAGGCCCGCAAGGAATCGCGCGGCGCCCACGCCCACAGCGATTACGAAACACGTGACGACGCGAACTGGATGAAGCACACGCTGTTCTTCTCCGAAGGCAACCGCCTCGAGTACAAGGGCGTTGTGCAAAAGCCGCTGACGGTCGAGACCTTCAAGCCAAAAGCACGCACTTTCTAAATATTTTGTGGCTTCCGGGCGATTGTCGCCCGGCGGCCGTGATGAGATAGGTAAAAACATGGCACGCACTGTCCAACTGAAGATTTACCGCTACGATCCGGACAAGGATTCGAAGCCTTACATGCAAGACGTTTCGGTCGAGCTGCAAGACACCGACAAGATGCTGCTGGACGTCCTGCAGCGCATCAAGGCGGATGTCGATGACTCGCTGGCGCTGCGCCGCTCGTGCCGCGAAGGCGTGTGCGGTTCGGACGCAATGAACATCAACGGCAAGAACGGCCTGGCCTGCACGACCAACCTGAACGAGCTGACCCAGCCGATCGTGCTGCGTCCTCTGCCAGGCCTGCCGGTGGTGCGCGACCTGATCGTCGACATGACCAACTTCTTCAAGCAGTATCACTCGGTCAAGCCGTACCTGATCAACGAGTCGATCCGCCCTGAGAAAGAGCGTCTGCAGTCGCCTGAAGAGCGCGAAGAGCTCGACGGTCTGTACGAGTGCATCCTGTGCGCCTGCTGCTCGACCTCGTGCCCGTCGTTCTGGTGGAACCCGGACAAGTTCGTCGGTCCAGCTGGCCTGCTGCAAGCGTACCGCTTCATCGCCGACTCGCGCGACGAAGCGACCAACGATCGCCTGGACAACCTGGAAGATCCGTACCGCCTGTTCCGCTGCCACTCGATCATGAACTGTACGGACGTGTGCCCGAAGGGTCTCAATCCGAACAAGGCGATTGGCAAGATCAAGGAACTGCTGGTGCGTCGCGCGATTTAAGCGATGCAGGTGCATGCGGCGCCGTGTGGCGTCGCATGCACCTTGTTGGTGTGCAAGCGTATGCTGAACGCGTGGACGGCATAGCCGTCCACCCTACGTTGTTGCCCCCTCGTAGGGTGGGCGGGTTCCCCGTCCACGCGTTCAATATACGTGTGCATATCGTCTCCGGTGAACAACCGGCGCACTACCGTAAAAGTACCGTACTGCCGAATCATGGCAGCCGGAGTATGATGTCGAACCAACAACGGATTTTAATGTGATTACACATCAAGCCGATCCTGCCAACCGTTCGCGCCTGCGCTGGCGTGCACGTCGTGGCCTGCTCGAGAACGATCTGATCCTGACGCGCTTTCTCAATGCGCACGAACAGGACCTGACCGACGACGAGGTCGATGCGCTGACGCGCCTGCTTGATCTGGCGGATAACCCGTTGCTGGACCTGCTGCTGGGGCGCAATGAGCCCTCCGGCGAGCTCGACCTGCCGCACGTGCACGCCTTGCTGGCGAAGCTGCGGCTAGCGTAAGCGAACTATGGGCATCCGATTCGCCAACGCGGCACGTTGCGGCGCCCCCCGGTTTCGTTTTATTTTGTAGACCCACTCCCACAAGAAGGAAGTGCCATGAACATCTCTGATACCAAAGCCACCCTGTCGTTCTCGGACGGCAGCCCGTCGATCGACATGCCGATCTACAAAGGCACCATCGGCCCGGACGTCGTCGACATCCGCAAGCTGTACGGCGCGACCGGCAAGTTCACGTACGATCCTGGCTTCATGTCGACCGCCGCCTGTAACTCGAGCATCACCTACATCGACGGTGACAAGGGCGAGCTGCTGTACCGCGGTTACCCGATCGAGCAACTGGCCGTCAACTGCGACTTCCTGGAAACCTGCTACCTGCTGCTGAACGGCGAACTGCCAAACGCAGAGCAAAAAGACCTGTTCACCGACACCGTGACCAAGCACACGATGATCCACGAGCAGATGAACTTCTTCTTCCGTGGCTTCCGCCGCGACGCGCACCCGATGTCGGTGCTGGTCGGTACGGTCGGCGCGCTGGCGTCGTTCTACCATGACTCGCTGGACATCAACGATGCCAAGCAGCGCGAAATCTCGGCAATCCGCCTGATCGCCAAGCTGCCGACCCTGGTCGCAATGGCGTACAAGTACAACGTCGGTCAGCCGTTCGTGTACCCACGCAACGACCTGTCGTACAGCGCCAACTTCATGTACATGATGTTCGCCAACCCGTGCGAAGAGTACAAGGTCAACGACGTGCTGGTGCGCGCCCTGGACCGCATCCTGATCCTGCACGCAGACCACGAGCAGAACGCATCGACCTCGACCGTCCGTCTGGCCGGTTCGTCGGGCGCCAACCCGTTCGCCTGTATCGCAGCCGGCATCGCCTGCCTGTGGGGCCCTGCCCACGGCGGCGCGAACGAAGCAGCGCTGAACATGCTGAAGGAAATCGGCAGCGTCGAGAACATCCCGGCCTTCATCGAGAAGGTCAAGGACAAGAACTCCGGCGTCAAGCTGATGGGCTTCGGTCACCGCGTGTACAAGAACTTCGACCCGCGTGCCAAGCTGATGCGCGAAACCTGCCACGAAGTGCTGGAAGAGCTGGGCCTGCAGGACGACCCGCTGTTCAAGCTGGCAATGGAACTGGAACGCATCGCCCTCGAAGACGAATACTTCGTGTCGCGTAAACTCTATCCAAACGTCGACTTCTACTCGGGCATCGTCCAATCGGCACTGGGTATCCCGGTCACCATGTTCACCGGCATCTTCGCGATGGCCCGTACCATCGGCTGGATCGCGCAGTGGAACGAAATGATCGCCGATCCAGAGCAGAAGATTGGCCGTCCACGTCAGCTGTTCGTCGGCTCGCCGGCGCGTGACGTGCCGGAAATCGACAAGCGTTAATCCGCCCGTTCGATCGCTAAAAAAGCGGGCTGCGGCCCGCTTTTTTCATGGGCGCATGCAGCGAAAATATTTCGTTGCCCGACCCCTGGCGTTGCTGCTGAAGCAGTCTATACTGAGCTCATCAGTATAAATTGCCAATACGAAACATTCCATGTCTTCCCGATCAGGCGAACCCCTTGGTGCATGCACGCTGGCGCGGCTGGGATTACTCCGCGCAGCCCATGGCCGAGCGGCTTACGGCATCCGTTCGTAGCGCCGCAGCCAGGCACCGCCATCGTAGCGGCAAGCCGGCTCTTTCCAAGTTGATCGTGGAGACTGAAATGAGTGATTCAATGGTTGTTTCATGGCTGGACCTCGAGCGCCTCGAGCGTGTACTCGACCGGCTTTCGCCAGCGCAGGCCAGAGCGCGCGACGCGCTGCTGGGTGAACTGGAACATGCGCAACTGGTTGAGCCATGGGAGATGCCGCTAGATGTCGTGACCATGAATTCGCGCGTGCGCTTTCGCGTGGCCGGTGCCAGCGAAGAAGAAACGATGACGCTGAGTTACCCCAACGATATGCAGGACACCGCCGAACGGCTCTCGGTGCTCACGCCAGCCGGTATGGCGCTCCTGGGCGTGCGCGTCGGCGGGCGGATGTCGTGGCAGCAGCCGGATGGCCCGCATGAGGCCACGGTGCTCGGCATCGAGCATCAACCCGAACCGGCGAAGCGGTAGTGCCACGGCCTGTCGCGTGCATGTGTAGAATGTTTTTCTCATGACCGTCATCGAGGGAACCACCATGCACCGTTTTTTCGCCGCCTGTTTCCTGTGCCTTTCCTTGTCGCTAGGCTTGGGCGGCGCTGCGCACGCCGTCACCGATGCGACCCTCACGCGCGAAGTCAACGCCTTCGTCGACGGCTGGCACGATGACGCCGCCAACGCACGCACGGCGTACTTCGACAAGATCGCCAGGGATGGCGTGTATATCGGCACCGACCGCACCGAGCTGTGGACGCGCGACGCCTTCAAGGCGTGGGCGAAGAAATATTTTGATGCCAAGTCGGCCTGGACCTTCAAGGCCACGCGCCGCAATGTCTACGCGTCGGCTGACAAATCGCTGATCTGGTTCGACGAGCTGCTCGATACGAAGAACATGGGGCCGGCGATGGCCAGTGGCGTGCTGCGCAAGACCAAGTCAGGCTTCGAGATCGTCCACTACCAGCTCTCGATGGCAGTACCCAATGCCGTCAATGGCCAGGTCGCCGGCATTATCGCTGGACACGAAAAGCAACCGAAGAAATAAGCTGTAGTGAACACGCGCTACATCGGCCGCTTTGCGCCATCGCCTTCCGGACCGCTGCATGCCGGTTCGCTGGTCGCGGCCATGGCCAGCTACCTCGACGCCCGCTGGCATGGCGGCACCTGGCTGATCCGCATCGAAGACATCGACGAAGGCCGCAGCGTGCCCGGCGCGGCCGAAGGCATCCTGCAATTGCTGACCGCGCTGGGGATGGCGCACGATGGCGACATCGTCTGGCAAAGCCGGCGCAAGCATTTATATGAGGCTGCTGCCGCGCGCATCGAAGGTGACACGTATCCCTGCGGCTGCAACCGGCGCGAAATCGCCGATTCGCGGATCGGCGTGGCGCCCGACGGCAGTGCCATCTATCCCGGCACCTGTCGCCACGGCCTTGGCCCGGGCCGCACGATGCGCAGCCTGCGCGTGCGCGTGCCAGCGGCGGGCGAGGATGCCATCACGTTTGTTGACCGCTTTGCCGGCCCCGTCACGCAGCATCTGGCCCGTGATGCCGGCGACTTCGTGCTGAAACGCGCCGATGGATTCTGGGCCTATCAACTGGCCGTCGTGGCGGACGATATCGAGCAGGGCGTGACCGACATCGTGCGCGGCGCAGATCTGCTCGACTCAACGCCGCGTCAGATCCATCTGCAGCGGCTGTTAGGCGCACCAACGCCGCGCTACCTGCACGTGCCGGTGGTACGCAACAGCAATGGGGAGAAGTTGTCGAAGCAGACGGGCGCGCTTGCCGTGACGGCAGGCGATGCGCCTGCCGCAATTGGCGTGCTGATGGAGACTGCGGCGTTTCTGGGACTTGCGCTCGACGGGCCAGCGCCAGATTCGATCGAGGCATTCTGGCGCGCCGCGATTCCGGCCTGGGGCCGGCTGCTGGCGGAGCGCGCCGCAGCAAGCTGATTTACTGTGGATTCTGCATGATGCTGATGGAGCCGTTTACCTCGAGGAACGCGCACTTCATCTTCGGACGCGGGCAGTCGGCGCCGCGCAGCGCTTCTTCGACATCGTCCTGCGACAGACGGCAGCTTTTCATCACATCCTTGAAGAACACGCCATCGCGGCCGATCAATACGGGACTGCCTTCGACGAACGCCTCGAACTTGCGGCTGCGCGATGTCAGGAAGGCGATCAGTACGGTCAGCGCCACCAGTGTCGCAGCGATGACCAGCCCGCCGAGCAGCGATTCGTCGCCACCGGTCATGGAATTGGACACGGATTCGGACAACAGCATCACCACCAGCAGGTCGAACGGCGTGAATTGCCCGACCGTACGGCGGCCTGCAATGCGCATCATGGCGAGCAGGGCGCAGTAGACGATCGCGCCGCGCGCGATCAGCTCCCACCAGGGTAGATCGAAGTCGAACATGGCGCCTCCAGGGGCATGAAATAGGCGCTGATTGTAATCAATCTGCCAACATCATGACGCCCGTCTGCGCCACACGCCGATCAGTGCCCGGCCAGCATGTCTTCGGCGCCATCCTTGTCGTGGATTGCAAACCGGGTCATCAAGGTGGCGCTGGCCTCGTTCAGGCCATGCACGACCACCTGCGCACCGGCGCGGCGCAGTTTCAGCACCACCTTGTCGAGTGCGCCGATGGCGGTGATGTCCCAGAAATGCGCGTCGCTCAGGTCGATGTGCACGGTGGCGCGCGTCGGGCTGTAGTCGAACGCATGAACCAGCTGATCGGACGACACGAAGAACACGTGACCGCTGACCAGGTAGTGACGGAGTTCGCCGCCATCCGTGCCAGTCTCCACGCGCGACGTCACGCCGAGCATTCGGCTGACTTTCTGCGCAAAGAACACGCCCGACAGCAGCACGCCCGCCAGCACGCCCTTGGCCAGATCGTGCGTGGCCACGGTGACGACGACGGTGGCCAGCATGACGATGCTGGAACTGGTCGGATGCGCGCGCAGGTTGCTGATCGAACTCCAGCTGAACGTGCCGATGGCCACCATGATCATCACGGCGACCAGCGTCGCCATCGGGATCTGGCGCACCCAGTCGCCCAGGAACACGACCATGAGCAGCAGCACTACGCCAGCCATCAGTGTCGACAGGCGGGTGCGTCCGCCGGACTTGATGTTGATCACCGATTGGCCGATCATCGCGCAGCCGGCCATGCCGCCGATGAAGCCGGTAGCGATGTTGGCGATGCCCTGGCCGACGCACTCACGGTTCTTGTCGCTGCGGGTATCGGTCAGGTCGTCGACGATCGTGGCGGTCATCAGCGATTCGAGCAGGCCGATGAGCATCAGCGTGGCCGAGTACGGCAAGATGATCTGCAGGGTCTCGAGACTGAACGGCACGTTCGGGATCAGGAACGACGGCAGGCTGTCCGGCAGCTGGCCCATGTCGCCGACGGTGCGGATGTCCAGGCCCAGTGCGATGGACGCACCGGTCATCACGACAATCGCGACCAGCGGCGACGGCACGGCGCGCGTCAGGTACGGCAAGCCGTAGATGATGGCCAGTGCGGCCGCGGTGACGGCGTACACGTGCCACGTGACGTTCGTCAGTTCAGGTAACTGGGCGAGGAAAATCAGGATCGCCAGGGCGTTGACGAAGCCCGTGATCACCGAGCGCGAGACGAACCGCATCAGCCGGCCCAGCTTGATCCAGCCGGCGACGATCTGCAGCACGCCGGTCAGGATGGTGGCAGCCAGCAGGTAATCGAGGCCGTGCTCCTTGACGAGCGAGACCATGATCAGCGCCATGGCGCCAGTGGCAGCGGAAATCATGCCTGGCCGCCCGCCAAAAAAGGCGATCAGTGTCGCGATCGAGAACGACGCGTACAGGCCGACCTTCGGGTCGACCCCGGCAATGATGGAAAACGCGATGGCCTCTGGGATGAGGGCGAGAGCGACGACGATACCTGCAAGCAGGTCGCCACGGACGTTGGAGAACCAGTCCTGGCGGATGTGTTGAAATACCATGAGGATACCTTCCCGGGCTGTAACAGCCGAGTGCAAGAAATGGAAACGCCATGCACGAAGCAGGGCGCAGCAAGACGAACGACAACGCACCGGCATCGTGATGACGGCGGTGCATGGACGTGCAATGGGGGAAGGGGTATTACGGGGGTGTTACTGAGCAGAAATAACCGCGTGGCAGTCCGCATCCCGGGAAGGATGCTGCGGCCAGCCGCAGTACGGCGCGACGCGTGCTGTGAGCACGTTGGGCGCGGCGGAGCTGGGTGGCGGAGAGGGACAATACGGTCATAGTCAGCTATTTTGCACCGCAACATAACATCAGTCAAGTCGCATGCTGCGGTGCGTCCGGTTACCTTGCTACCGGTTTGGGGACTGGTCCATCAGCCGGTGCGGGCGGCGGAACGTCGGGCGTCCCCGCGACTGGCGGTGGTGGTGGCGGCGGTGGAGCGGTGCGCTTGCCGTTCACAGGTGGCGCAGGTGGTGCTGGAGGTGCCGGTGGCGCTGGCCTGTCTTTCAGTGCGTGACCACCCCGTGGTGGTGGTGGGGGCAGCGGCGCACCAACCGGCGGTGCCGGCGGCGCCACTGGTGCCATTGCACCCACTGGCGGTGCCGGTGGCACAGGCGGCGGTGGTGGCGGTGCACATTTGCTGCTGGTGCCACGGCAGTCGGGTTGTTCGGCGGCGTGCGCCAGGCTGGCTGACAGTGGCAAGGTGATGGCAAGGCCGAGGGCCAGGCTGGATCGGATGATGCGGTTCATGGTGTTCTCCTTGGTGGGCATGAAATACATCGTGCGCCCACAATGTGGAGAAATCATGGAGATGCTAGAGGGCGTGTACGCGCCACGAAAAATTCCTGGAAGCAAATTGTGCAGTCGTCGTTTACTAAACGGCACTAAACTTCACGCAAACCGCCAAAGTTTGTTGAGGCTTCACACACTACTTGTATAAATTTGCGGTACCGGTTTGCACGACCCCTGCGACATGCAGAAGAGATGCCCGCCGTTTAGTAAATCTGCGACAGGCCGGCAGGCGACACCCTGAGAACGTGTCGCGTTGGCGATGACATCGGGACGCTTCACGTTGCGGTGCGCAAAGGCTGCCGGTTGACGGCCGCCCGGACCAGCTGCCGCCATAAAAGATAGCCCATACAGGGCACGACCAGGAGACACACATGCATTCACACACCCACCGCGCTTCACGGCAGCGCTGCAGCGTCACGCCCATCGCCATGGCCGTCAGCCTCGCGCTGCTGTCGCTGTCGACCGTTCACGCCCAGACCATGCCGGCCGACCAGCCGGCCCAGCCGCCGGCCGCGCAGCCAGGCGCAGCGCAGACGACCCCGGCCGCAACCGCAGTTGCAACTGCAGCCACCGAGGCGCCGTCCGCCGACCAGCCCGCTGCTGCAGGCCCGTCGACGGTGGTGGTGACGGGCTTCCGCTACTCCATCGAGAAAAGCCTCGACCAGAAGCGCGAAGCCAACTCCATCGTCGAGGTGGTGACCGCCGAAGACGTGGGCAAATTCCCGGACAAGAACGTGGCCGATGCGCTCCAGCGCGTGCCGGGCGTGGTCGTCACCCGCAGTGGTGGCGAAGGCAAGAACGTCAGCGTGCGCGGCCTGTCGTCCGACCTGACCCTGACCCAGCTGAACGGCAACTACGTCGCCACCGCCGAATCGAATGGCGATCCGTCGCGCTCGTTCAACTACATGCTGATGCCGTCGAACATGCTGGCCAGCGCCGAACTGTACAAGACCTCCGAAGCGCGCTTCGATGAAGGCGGCATCGGCGGTACGGTGATCCTGCGCACGCGCCGGCCGCTCGACGTCAAGTCGGGCACCGGCTTCGTCAACGCCGAAGGCACCTGGGCCGATACCACCAAGAAGACCGACCCGCAGTTCTCGGGCCAGTACGCGTGGCACGACGAGAGCAACCGCTTCGGTGTGCTGGTCGGCTACACCCAGCAAAAGCGCACCACGCGCACGATGGGCGCGAGTACCGAAAACTGGCAATGGTATGCCGACGACTACAAGGCACAGCCGCCGGTGGGCGCCGATGGCCAGCCATCCAAACTCAATTCGTTCTGGTGGGGCCAGTCCGGCTTCTACGACCAGTCGGGCAAGTACTACACCAAGTTCGCGATGCCGACCGCCGTTGCGCTGGACGTGCGCACCACCGAGCGCGAGCGCAAGGGCGGGCAGCTCACGCTGCAGTTCAAGCCGCTGCGTAACCTGAACATGACGGCAAACTACTTCCGCTTCGACCTGCAGCAGAATTCGCAGCTGAACCAGCTGAAGGTCCCGGAATGGAATATCGCGCGTTACGACGGCGACGGCAACTGGCCGGGCGGGCGCCTGCTCGACGGCCTCACGTTCGACCCGAGCGGCACCGTCGTCACCGGCGCGCAGTACAGCGCGCGTCCGGGCAAGGCGTACTACTGCAACAGCGCGCAGGCTGGCGCTGCCGGCTTGACCAACACCGGCGGCTTCGGTCCGGACGATTGCACGATCCCGACCCCGCAGATCGCCGGCGGCTACAGCCGCGAGAAGGCGCTGTCGCAAACCGCTGACTTCGAAGTCGAATGGAAGGGCGAGTCCGTCGACGCCACCTTCAAGGCTGGCCGCACCTGGGCCAAGGGTGGTCCGGAACTGCAATTCGGCATGCCGATCAAGCCACGCCGCCAGAATGCCGACGGCAGCTGGTCGCTCGGTAACACGGCCACGTCGTGGGACGTGAGCGGCAAGCCGACGATGACGTTCGCACCGGAACTGATGCAGAACCTGCGCAATGGCATCGGTGAGATCGACCTGGGTTCGACCTCGTCGTCCTGGACCCGCAACAGCACCGAACAGAACTACGCACAGGCTGACCTGACCTGGCACGCCGACAGCAACTGGCTCGATTCGGTCCAGTTCGGCGCCAAGTACCGCGATGGCGGCACCAGCCGCAGCACTGGCAACAACTACTGGGTCTGCAAGGGCGCCAATCCGGCCGACTACGACAGCCGCTACCAGAACGGGTGCGATTCATCGGCCAACCAGTTCCGTCCTGAATTTTTGTACGACGAATCGCTGGGCAACCTGACGGGCGGCCTGAAAGCCAGCGCTTTCCCGGGCATCAACTACCCGGCGTATATCTCGTACCTGAACCAGACGTACGGCGAGATGCAGACCCGCAACGAAGAAAACTTCATCTACAACGTGGATGAAAAGATCACGTCGATGTACTTGCAGGGCAATTTCAAGACGGACCGCCTGCGCGGCAATCTGGGCGTGCGCGTCGTGCGCACCCGCCAGCATGCCGATTCGACCGACAAGGTCGACTACTACAACGACTACTTCTTCGACGGTCCTGACGGCACGCCGGCGCCATGCCTGGCCGGTGGCCTGCCAGCTGCCGGTGCACCTGCCGGTTCGGGTTGCACGAGTGGCTTCACGGTCGTGCCGGACAGCGAAACCAATCCGGCCACGGGCCACGTGTCGACCTATGTCGTCAGCGCGCTCGACCGCACCTACACCGATGTGCTGCCAAGCCTGAACGTTGCGTACGACCTGACCGACACGCTGCTGCTGCGCGGCGCCGCCTCGAAGGTCGTGGCACGCCCGAGCTACAACGATATCGGTGCGCCGGGCGCCCTGAGCAACTACAGCCAGGAATACGTCAACGATCGCCGCCTGATCGGCGGGGGCGACCGCCAGGGCTGGTTCGGCTCGGGCAGCAACAAGGATCTCGAGCCGTACCAGGCCACGCAGTACGACCTGGGCCTGGAGTGGTACTTCCACCGCGGCTCGGTGCTCGGCGCCGGCATCTTCCGCAAGAACGTCAAGAACTTCGCGGTGCCGGTGGTGCGTGACGTCAACCTGAACCTCGGTGGCGAGGCGATCGCGGTGCAGAACTATTCGACCAGTGCCGGCGGGCGCGACGCGGTGTCCAAAGGCATCGAATTGTACGGCCAGCACACGTTCGACAACGGCATCGGCTTCCAGGTCAACTACACGTACAACAAGACCAACCAGGCCGCGATCACGCTGGCCGACGGCACCGAGATCGGTACCTCGCCGCTCGTGGGCAGCGCCAAGAACCAGGCCAACGTGACGGTGTTCTACTCGACCGACCGGCTCATGCTGCGCGCGTCGTACAACCGCCGCGGCCTGGTGGTCAACGGCCTGATGAACGGCTTGAACGTGTATGAGGCGCCGTACAGCCAGGTCGACCTGAACGCGTCGTACAACTTCACGCCGGAGCTGAGCCTGACCGCATCGGTCCTGAACGCCACCGAAGAAGAGTCGCACTCGTACCTGGGCAACGACACCAAGTCGCGCTTCTACAGCAACAACTACGCCGGCCGTGTGGCGTATATGGGCCTGAACTACAAGTTCTGAGTCCGCAGTGACCATCGCTGGGGGCATGCGCTCAACGACCCCCGGGTTTGCCACACAATCACGTTGGGTTGAACGCGTGGACGGCGTAGCCGTCCACCCTACCGCTCGCATGATACGTGTCCAACGAACCCAGGGTTGGCGATACACGTCCAACGACCCCGGGGTTTGCGATACACGTAGGGTGGACGGGTTCCCCGTCCACGCGTCCAACGAACCCCGGGTTCGCCACACAATCAGGTTGGTTTGAACGCAGGACAGTGCCTTTTTTCCAGGATCACGCCATGAACGACCGGATCAACACGATCTCGACGGCCGGCGGCGGCTGGCGCGCCCTGTGCGCCAGCCTGCTTCTTTTCTTCTGCGCAGGCCTCGCCCTGGCCAACCCATCCGACAAGCTCGTCATCGACGGGGGCTGGCGCTTCCACCTGTTGCCGGGTGACGCGCGCGAAGCGGCGCATCCCGACCTCATGCCATGGCGCGCCGCCACGGTGCCGGGCACCGTGCACACCGACCTGCTGGCCCACGGCCTGATCCCCGACCCGTATGTCGGCGCGCCCGAAGCGGGCCTGCAGTGGATCGGCCTGGCCGACTGGGAATACCGCACCGCGTTCGACGTGCCGCGCGCCGTGCTGCAGCGCGCGCGCAGCGAGCTGGTATTCGCCGGACTCGATACCTTTGCCGAAGTCTGGCTCAACGGCGTCAAGCTGCTCGATGCGAACAATGCGTTTCGCACCTGGCGCGTGCCGGTAGCCGGTCGGCTGCGCGAGCACGGCAACATCCTGCGCATCGTGTTCCGCTCACCGATCAACACGATGCTGCCGCAGGTCGCCGCGATGCCGCACAAGATCGCCGGCAACTACGCATCGCCGTACGGCGATGAACCCAAGGATGTCCTGAGCGCGAACTTCGTGCGCAAACCCGGCTACCACTATGGCTGGGACTGGGGCCCGCGCTACGTCACCGCCGGCATCGGCAAACCCGTCGTGCTGCACAGCTGGGACGCGGTACGCATCGACGACCTGCAGCTGCGCCAGGACCGCGTCGACGCCGCGCGCGCCGACGTCGCCGCCATCGCCTCGCTCGACATGGTGCGCGCCGGGCGCTTCACGCTGCGCCTGTGGCAGACGGCGCCCGGCGGCCAGCGCACGCTCGCCGCAACGCAACGCGTCGACCTGCGCGCCGGTGCCAACCGCATTGAGATGCCGGTGCGGATCGACGATCCGCAGCGCTGGTTCCCAAATGGCTACGGCAAACAGCCGCTGTACCGCTACCAGCTCGAGGTCGGGCATAACAACGCCACACTTGCGACGCACACTGCCCGCACGGGCCTGCGCAGCGTCGAGCTGCGCCGTGACCGCGACGCCGCCGGCCAGGGCTTCTACTTCGTCATCAATGGGATTCCCGTGTTCGCCAAGGGCGCCAACACGATCCCGTTCGACATGTTCCAGCCGCGCGTGCGCCGTGAGCAGCTGCGGCGCGTGCTGCAATCGGCGGCCGACGCTAACATGAATATGCTGCGCAGCTGGGGCGGCGGTTATTACGAAGACGAAGATTTCTATGACCTGGCCGATGAGCTGGGTCTGATGGTCTGGCAGGATTTCATGTTCGGCGGCGGGATGCAGCCGGCGTACGATCCGGCGTTTCGCGCGAGTGTCGTCCACGAGGCGCGCGACCAGGTGCGGCGCCTGCGCAACCGGGCGAGCGTCGTGCTCTGGTGCGGCAACAACGAGCAGGAGATCGCCTGGAAAAACTGGGGGCACCGCAAGACGCTCGAGCGCGCCGATCCGGTGTTTGCCAGCCAGGTCTGGGACGGGTATGTCGCGCTGTTCGGCGTCGACCTGCGCCGCGTGGTGGCCGAAGAGGGCGGCGGGATCGGCTACTGGTCGAGCTCACCCGGCAACGATTTGCAGGAGGCGGCCAACACGCCCGGCAGCGGCGACATGCACTACTGGGAAGTGTGGGGCAATCCAGCGCATCCGGTCTCCAACTACCTCGACATCACGCCGCGCTTCATGTCCGAGTACGGACTGCAGGCCTGGCCCGTGCAGCGTACGATCGATGCGTTTGCGACGCGCGCCGAGCAGGGCGTGGCCACGCCGGTCATCGAAGCACACCAGAAGTTCATGGCCGGCAAGGGCAACGAGCGCCTGATGAAGTATGTGCAGGAGCAGTTCGGCGAACCGGTCGATTTCCCCGCGTTTGCCTACCTGAGCCAGGTGATGCAGGCCGACGGCATCGAGCTGGCCGCGCTGCACCATCGCCGCAGCCGCCCGCACACGATGGGCTCGCTGTACTGGCAGCTCAACGATGTGTGGCCGGGGGCGTCGTGGTCGAGCATCGACTGGTTCGGCCGGCCAAAAGCGCTGCAGTTTCATGCGCGCCGCTTCTTTGCACCGGTCGCCGTGGCGGCATTGCGCGATGCCCGCGGCGCCACGCGCGTCAGCCTGCTGAACGACCGCACGCACGCCGTGCAGGGCACGTTGCGCACGCGCGTGATGTCGCTCGATGGCGCCGTGCTGCGCGATGCGCGTGAGGCTGTGACGATCGCGCCGCTGTCGGCGCGCGACACGGGCGCGTATGCTGACGCCGACCTGCTGGCCGGCGCCGATCCCGCATCGACCGTCGCCGTGTTCACGCTGCAGGTAGAGGGCGAGCCGGCATCGACCGGCGTCGTCTACTTCGTGCCGGCAAAAGACGTCGCCTGGCGCGACCCTGGCCTGCACACGACCGTGCACCGCGATGGTGACGGCTACCGCATCGAGATCACGGCAGCGGCACTGGCGCGCGGCGTCTGGCTCGATGCCGGCGACGTCGATGCGCAGTTCCACGACAATGCCCTGACCGTGCTGCCGGGCGAACCCGTCACCGTGCGCGTGACCTCCACCGCCAGCGACAGCGTGCTGCGCGCGGCCCTCCATGTCCGATCGCTGCGCGATGCCATGCGCGCGACCAACCCACCTTCCTGGAAGATCACCCCATGAACAAGACCCACACCATCGGCGCCGCTGTGGCCATGCTGCTGGCCAGCATGGCCAATGCCGCCGAACCCCGCACTGCGAACGGTTTTGCCACCTCCTTCGAAGCGAACGAGCCCCTTCCTGCCACCGCCGCGGGCGAGGGCATCCTTGTTACGCCGGGCAGTGGCCCAGACAAACCGTATGCGGCCAAGGCGAAGACCGGCTACACGGGCCTGCGCGCGCTGCAATATCGCGCGGACGGCAAGGGTGGGCGCCTGCCGCTGTTCGCGGTCGATCTGGCGATCAAGGCCGACACGGTCTTGTCGTGGAACGTGCTGCCCGAGATCGTCGATGGCGACATCGCCACGTCCACCGGCGTGGCGCTGGACCTGGTGCTGGACGACGGCCGCCGCATCTCGAGCCTGGACCTGCGCGACAACCACGGCGTGCGCATCGACGCGGCGGCGCAGGCCAGGTCGAACACGCTGTATCCGCAGCAGTGGGCGCACAAGGCAGTGCGCCTGGGCAGCCTGGCGGGCCGCCGCATCAAGGCGATCGAGCTGGCGCTGCAGCCCACCGCAGCCGCCGGCGCCAGCGGCTGGCTCGATGACATCGTCATCGGCGAGCAGGCCCAGGCAGGCGTCAAGCGATTGACGGATCACGTTCTGACGACGCGCGGCACGCAAGCCAACGGCACCTTCTCGCGCGGGAACAATATCCCGGCCACGGCGATGCCGCATGGCTTCAACTTCTGGACGCCCGCCACCGACGCCAGCACCCTGAGCTGGCTGTATCGCTGGAACGAGCAGAACGACGAAAACAACCGGCCGCGCCTGCAGGCGCTGTCGCTGAGCCACCAGCCGAGTCCCTGGATGGGCGACCGCCAGACCTTCCAGATCATGCCGTCGAACGCGACCGGCCAGCCCGACGCCGACCGCAAGCGCCGCGCGCTGTCGTTCTCGCACGAGAACGAAGTGGCGCGTGCGCACACCTACCGCGTGGATTTCGACAACGGCATCCGCGCCGAGATCGCACCGAGCGAGCGGGCGGCGATCTTCCGCTTCCGCTTCCCGCAAGGGGGCGACGCCAATCTGCTGTTCGATAACGTCGACGCGCGCGGCGGCCTGCGCCTGGACGCAGCCACGCAGACGCTGCGCGGCTACACCGACACGCGCAGCGGCCTGTCGAACGGCGCGACGCGCATGTTCGTGTTCGCCCGCTTCGACCAGCGCTGGCAGGCCAGTGGTCCCCTGGAGACGGGCCGCCCGACCGGCTACATCAAGTTCAAGGCCGACGGCGGCGAAGTGCGCATGCGCATCGCCACGTCGCTGATTTCGGTCGAGCAGGCGCAGAAAAACCTCGCGCTGGAAATCGGCGACGCCGGTTTCGACACCGTGCGCGAACGCGCGCAGGCGGCGTGGGACAAGGAACTGGGGCGCGTGAAGGTGGACGGCGCCAGCGACGACCAGCTGACGACGGTCTACTCGAACCTGTACCGCCTGTTCCTGTATCCGAACGTCGGCCACGAAAACGTGGGCAGCGCGCAGCAACCCGACTGGCGCCACGCCGACCAGAGCGGCTGGTCGCAGGCCAAGACCGGTGGCGACGACGACAAGACCTCGGCGCCCGTCGTCGCTGGCAAGGTGTATGTCAATAACGGCTTCTGGGACACCTTCCGCACCACCTGGCCGGCGTACGCGCTGCTGGCGCCGACCCGCGCCGGCGAGATGGTCGATGGCTTCCTGCAGCAGTATCGCGACGGCGGCTGGGTGGCGCGCTGGTCGTCGCCCGGCTACGCTGACCTGATGGTGGGCACCAGTTCCGACGTCGCTTTCGCCGATGCCTGGCTCAAGGGCGTGCGCGGCTTCGATGCGCACCAGGCCTATGAGGCGGCGTTGAAGAATGCGACCGTCGTGCCGCCCGTGTCGAACGTCGGGCGCAAGGGCCTGGGCAAGTCGATGTACCGCGGCTATGCCGATGCGTCGGTCCATGAAGGCATGTCGTGGACGCTCGAAGGCGCGCTGAACGACTTCGGCCTGGCGCAGATGGCCACTGCGCTGGCCGGCGGCGAGGGTGACACGGCGCGTGGCCGCCGCTACCGCGAGGAAGCCGCGTACTTCGGCGCGCGCGCCACCGATTACATCCACCTGTACGACCCGGCCACGGGCTTCTTCCGCGGCCGCGACGCCAAGGGCGCGTGGCGCGAACCGGCCAAGGCGTTCGACCCGCGCCGCTGGGGTGGCGACTACACGGAAGCCAATGCCTGGAACTTCGCGTTCACCGTACCGCACGACGCCGAAGGATTGGCGAGCCTGATGGGCGGGCGCGCCGCGCTGGGCAAGCGCCTCGACACCTTCTTTGCCACGCCCGAAACGGCGCAGGCAGCGTTCTCGGGCAGCTACCGTCAGGTGATCCACGAAATGACGGAAGCGCGCGACGTGCGCATGGGGATGTACGCGCACAGCAACCAGCCGTCGCACCACATCCCATGGATGTACGCGGCCGCCGGTCAGCCGGCCAAGACGCAGAAGATCACGCGCGACATCCTGGCGCGCCTGTACCTGGGCAGCGAGATCGGGCAGGGCTATGCGGGCGACGAAGACAATGGCGAGATGTCGGCCTGGTACACGTTCGCGATGATGGGCCTGTATCCGCTGCGGATGGGGTCCCCGGAATACGTGATCGGCTCGCCGGCGTTCGCGCGCACCGACGTGCGCCTGGAAAACGGTCGCACGCTGTCCGTGATCGCGCATGGCAACAGCCCGGAGAACGTCTATGTGCAGTCGCTTAACGTCAATGGCAAGCCGTGGACCAAACCATGGATCCGCCACGACGACATCGCCGACGGCGCGACGCTCGAATTCACGATGGGCAGCACGCCGTCGACCTGGGGCACCGGGGCAGGTGACTTGCCGGCATCGCTGACGCCTGTTGGCAAGCGCCCTGCAGGCCTGATCGACCGCAGCAAGGGCGCCACGCTCACGCTGGACGGCAAGCGCGCCCCCGCGCCGCTGACCGACGACGACGCGGCCACCGCCGTGGAAGTACCGGCGGCAGCCAACATCGGTATAACGCTGACCAAGAGCGCGCGCATCAGCCACTACACGCTCACCGGCGGCAAGGCGCCGCTGGGCAAGGTGTCGTGGACGCTCGAAGGCCAGGACGCCAAGGGTGGCTGGGTCGCGCTCGACACGCGCGAGAACGAAGTCTTTGCCTGGGAGCGTCAGCTGCGGCCATTCGGCATCGCCAAGCCGGGCGTGTACAAGGCGTACCGCTTGCGCTTTGCACAAGAAGCGGCGTTCGAGCTGGCCGAAGTGGAGCTACTCGAAGCGCGGTAAACACGCGGCATTGTGGCACACCGCTTGTTTACTAAAACGCGCTAAAACACGGGCAGTTTAGTCTGCCCGCGTTGACGCTCCGGAGGGGCGCCTGTTATAAAACGCACTGGAACAACGCGCGCCGGATGCCATCCGGACGTCGCAAAAAACGCCCACAGAGGCGTTTATTAAACCAACGATTGGAGACCGATCATGTCCATGATCACGATGCCCGGCATGCCGGAGGCGCGCCCGTGAGCCAGGTCACGCTGCGCCACATCGCCAGCGCCACCGGGCTGTCGATCGGCACCGTCTCGCGCGCGCTGAAGAACCAGGGTGGCATGACGGAGGCCACGCGCACGGCCGTGCGCGACGCAGCGCTGCGGCTGGGTTACGACTTTTCGCTGCTTAAGAAAGGCCGCATCCGCCGCATCGCCTTCCTGCTGCACAGCCAGCACAACACCCTCACGTCCAGCCCCTTCTTTACACCCGTGCTGCACGGGGCCGAAGAAGCGTGCCGGCGCGAGGGCATCGCGCTGTCGCTGATCGTCGTCGGACCGGCCGAGCCGGTGCTGGAACAGATCCGCCTGCACCAGCCGGACGCGATCCTGTGCGCCGGCTTTTTTGAGCCGGAAATCCTCACCGCCCTGCAGCAGACCGGCAAGCCAATGGTGCTGGTCGACATGCACCGGCGTGGATTCACGTCGATCAATCCGGACAATATCAGCGGCGGCTACCTCGCCACGCAGCACCTGCTGCGCGTCGGGCGCAAGCGCATCGCGATGCTGTCGGGGTCCCTGGCCCACTACAGCATCGGGCAGCGCAACCGCGGCTTTCGCCAGGCGCTGTTCGACGCGAAGATGCATGCCGATCCGAACCTCGAAGTAAGCGTGCCCACCATGGGCGAGGGCGACGACGGCGTGATCGAGGCGATGCGCAGCCTGCTGGCGCTGCCGAAGCGACCCGACGCGCTGTTCTGCTACAACGACAGCACGGCGCTGGTCGCGATGAAGTACTGCCTGGGCGAAGGGCTCAAGATTCCCTACGACCTCGCCATCGTCGGCTTCGACGACATCGCCGCGGCGGCTGCCGCCATCCCGCCACTGAGCACCGTGCGCGTGGACAAGGAAGCGCTGGGTCGCGCCGGCGTCGATGCGCTGCTCGCCAAGCCCGAGCTTCAACAGATCAACTCTCAACAGCCCGGCCTCCAGCAGAGCGACGTGGACGCCACCCAGATAACCCTGCCAGTCGAGATGATCGTGCGCGAGAGCAGCTACGACGACTAGCGAACAACCACCAGCCCCCACCATGACCACGTTCCCGAACTTTCGCAGCCCAGACCTGCTGCTCGACCACGCGCGCCACACGATGCGCTTCTACCACCCGCGCGCGATCGATCCCGCCGGCGGCATGTTCCATTATTTCAAGGATGACGGCGCCGTCTACGACCCGCGCCACCGGCACCTGGTGAGCAGCACGCGCTTCGTGTTCACCTACGCGATGGCCTACCGCCAGTTCGGCGATCCGGCCTACCTGGACGGCCTGCAGCACGCGGTGCGCTTCCTGCGCGACGCGCACCGCGCACCGGACGGCAGCGGCTACGCCTGGATGCTGGACGGCCGCAACGTCGAAGACGGCACCCAGCATGCCTACGGCCAGGCCTTCGTGCTGCTGGCGTATTCGCACGCGACGATGGCAGGGCTGGAAGAGACGCGCGCCTGGATCGGCGAGACGTTCGACCTGATGGAAGCACGCTTCTGGAACGCGGCCGATGGCCTGTACGCCGACGAAGCAAGCCAGGACTGGCGCACGCTGTCGACGTACCGCGGCCAGAACGCCAACATGCACGCGGTCGAGGCGCTGCTGGCAGCGCACCAGGCCACGGGCGAAGCGCGCTACCTAGAGCGCGCCTATCTGGTGGCCAGCAACATCACACAGCGCCAGGCCGCGCGCTGCGGTGGCCTGATCTGGGAACATTACGATGAACAGTGGCAGCCGGACTGGAAGTTCAACATCGACGACCCGGAAAACCTGTTCCGCCCATGGGGCTACCAGCCGGGCCATTTCACCGAATGGGCCAAGCTGCTGGTGCAGCTCGAAGCGCGCGCCCCGGGCGTTCTGACGGATGACCTGAGCTGGCTGCTGCCGACCGCCGAGCGCCTGTTCAAGGTCGCGGTGGAGAAGGGCTGGGACAACGAGTTCGGCGGCGTGGCGTATTCGCTCGCGCCTGACCTGACCGTCTGCGACAGCCACAAGTACTTCTGGGTGCAGGCCGAAAGCGCCGCCGCGGCAGCACTCCTGGGCACGCGCACCGGCAACGACGCCTACTGGACCTGGTACGAACGGCTCTGGCAGTACAGCTGGAGCCACTTCGTCGACCACGAGCACGGTGCCTGGTACCGCATCCTCGACCGCGAAAACCGCAAGCTCAGTGACGAGAAAAGCCCGGCCGGCAAGGTCGATTACCACACGATGGGCGCGGTGTACGACATCGTCGCCGCGATGAAAGGACCCCGCCATGGTTGATGCGCCGTTCATGCTGTGCGCCGGCGAGGCGCTGACCGACATGATCCACCAGGGCGACGAACGCTGGGTCAGCCGCGTGGGCGGCTCGACCTGGAACGTGGCGCGTGCGCTGGCCGTGCTGGGCGAGCCGACGGCGTTTGCCGGCGCGATCAGCCGCGACCGTTTTGGCGACGCGCTGTGGGCCGCCAGCGAAGCGGCCGGCCTGGACCTGCGCCTGCTGCAGCGCGTGGACCGCGCGCCGCTGCTGGCCGTGGTCGAGGGCGGCGAGCCGCCACGCTACTTCTTTATCGGCGACGACAGCGCCGACCTGCATTTCGATCCATCGGCCCTGCCGGCCGGCGCCTTCGACGGTCTGCGCTGGGCGCACTTCGGCGGCATCAGCCTGGCCCGCGAGCCGCTGGCCGCCACGCTGGTGGCGCTGGCACGCACGCTGAAGGAGCGCGGCGTGTCGATCAGTTTTGATCCGAACTACCGCAACCTGATGGATGCGCGCTACACGCCGACGCTCGAAGCGATGGCATCCCTGGCCGACCTGATCAAGGTATCGGACGACGACCTGCGCGGCCTGTTCCCCGGCCTGGGTCTGGACGATGCCCTGGCGCGCCTGCGCGCATTCAACCCGGCCGCCTATTGCCTCCTCACGCGCGGCGGCCAGGGCGCGAGCCTGTTCCATGGCGACAAGCGCTGCCACGCGCTGGCGCCGAACGTGGCGGTCGTGGACACGGTGGGCGCGGGCGACGCCAGCGCCGCTGGCCTCCTGCACAGCCTTGCACGCCATCCGCAGCGCCCCTTGCAGGCGCACCTGCATGCCGCACTGGCGGCCGGCTCCGCTGCCTGCCTGCAGGCCGGCGCCACCCCACCGCCACCGGCGGCCATGCACCAACTGTTCGAACTGCTCGAAGGAGAAGCATCGTGATGCCGCATTTCCGTACCCGTTTCAGTGTCCCCACGCTGGTGCTGGCCTGCCTGCTGCCCCTGGGCGCACAGGTCGCGCTGGCCGCCGACAGCATGCCGGTCAACACTTTCATCGGCACCCAGGATGAAGGCAATACCTTCCCTGGCGCCTCCGCGCCGTTCGGCATGATCCAGGTCAGCCCGATCGCCGACCACTACGCCGGCTACCGTTATAGCGACAAGCGGATCCGGGGTTTTGGCCACTCGTTCCTGTCCGGTGCGGGCTGCTGGGAGCAGGGCGGGCAGTTGTCGGTGCTGCCGGTCACCGGCACCATCGGCCCGGGCGGCGACTTTGACACCGCCAAGAAAGGCACGTTCGACCACAAGCGCTACGCCGCCGACTATACGCATGACGGCGAAGTCGGCCAGGCCGGCTACTACAAGGTCAAGCTGACCAGCTACGGCGGCATCACGGCCGAAGCGACCGCGCTGACCCGCGCCGCCGCCGAACGCTATACCTATGCGCCCGGCACCAAGACGGGCCACGTTCTGCTCAACGTCGCCCAGGCCAACGAGCGCCATGGCGTCATCGGCAGCGAAGTGCAGGTCGTCGGCGAGCGCGCCGTCGAAGGCAAGATCGTCACCCGCAGTTTCTGCGGCGGCGCCAAGTACACGACCTGGTTCCGCATGGAGTTCGACCAGCCGATCGCCGCCAAGGGTGTCTGGGACGACCGCGGCGGCTGGCCCGGCGCTGCCGGTCCGAGCCAGCAGGGCGAAGCCAAGCCGCATGGCGTATGGCTGACCTTTGACCTGAAGAACGGCCAGGCCGTGACCGCCGTCAGCGCGATCTCGCACGTCGACGCCGAAGGCGCGCGCATCAACCTCGCCGCCGATGGCAAGGCGGGCGACAACCCCTTGACGTTTGATGCGATGAAAACCAAGGCGCAGGCCACCTGGCAGCGTGAACTCAAGAGCGTGCGCATCAAGGGCGGCAGCAAGGACGACCGCACCGTGTTCTACACGGCGCTGTACCACGCGCTGCTGCAGCCGCTGACGGGCAACGACGCCGATGGCCGCTATCGCGGCTACGACGATGCGATCCATACCGCCAAGGACTGGACCTACTACGAATTCTTCTCGCTGTGGGATACCTACCGCGCGCAGAACCAGTTGCTGGCGCTGATCCGGCCCGAGCGCGCCCGTGATATCGCGACCTCGGTGCTGGCGATCCGCGACCAGGGCGGCTGGCTGCCGCGCTGGGGCTATGCCAACTTCGAGACCAATATCATGACGGGCGACCCGGTCACGCCGTTCCTAGTGGATCTGTGGCGCTTTGGTGCGCTGAAGGGCCGCGAAGCCCAGGCCTACACGGCGCTGCGTGAAAACGCATTCGGCGTGCCGGCCCACGGCATCCGTCCACAAGGCCGCTCGGGCAATCCGAACTACATGAAGCAGGGCTTCGTGCAGTACGACCGCAGTTTTGTGTCGAAAGGGATGGACACCGATCCGCACCACGGCGCCTCGGCGACGCTCGAATACGCTCTGGCCGATGGCGCGCTGGCCGAGATGGCCAAGGCACTTGGCCACGAGGACGATGCCCGTGTGCTGACGCAGCGCGCGCTGAACTGGAAAACGATCTGGGACGCGAACGCGGTCGACGAACCGACCGGCCAGCGCGGCTTCCCGCGCCCACGCCTGATCGACGGAAGCTGGTTCGCCGATGTCGGCAGCGGCTTCGACCCGCGCGGCGACCATGGCTTCCATGAAGGCACGGCGTGGCAGTACCAGTGGCTGGCGCCGCAGGACGTGCCGGGCCTGGCCGCAGCGATGGGTGGCCAGACGCCGGCCCTTGGCCGCCTCGACCAGTTCTTCGACTACAACGCCGTGCTGGCGGATCCGAACGCCGTGCGCAAGTCGTGGGTGGTGGGACCGTACAGCTACTACGCCCAGTTCCGCTACAACCCGAACAACGAGCCGGACCTGCACGCACCGTGGATGTACACGCTGATGGGCCAGCCGTGGAAGACGACGACCGTGCTGCGCGCTGCCGAAACGCTGTTCACGAATGGGCCGGGCGGCGTGACGGGCAACGACGACCTGGGCACGATGTCGGCCTGGTATCTGTTCAGCGCACTGGGCATCTATCCGGACATGCCGGGCAGCGGCCGCTTCCTGCTGCACGCGCCGCGCTTTGCCGGCGCCGAGATCGACCTGGCGCAGGGCCGCACGCTGCGCATCGACGCCGCGGGCGCCAAGCCGGGCCAGCGCGGCTTCGTCAAGTCAGTCAACTACGGTGGCCGCGCGGTGGAACGCGTCTGGCTCGACTGGGAGCAACTGCAGTCGGGCGGCGCGCTGAAGTACCAGCTGGCGCCGCAGCCGGATGCGCAGGGCTGGGGCACGCGTGCCCGCGACCTGCCACGTGCGCCCGCCGGCATGGCCCGCTAAGCACCTAGATCACAACAATAATCATCAGGAGACAGCATGGCCAATATGGCAACGGGCGCGGCACCAGTCGCGCGGCAGGACGGTCCCCCCGGGACGCAACAAGGCAATAACACGGGGGCGCTCGTCATCGTCACCATCCTGTTCTTCATGTGGGGCTTGATCACGTCGCTCAACGACGTGCTCATTCCGCACCTGAAGGCGGTGTACACGCTGACGTATGTGCAGGCGATGCTGGTGCAGTTCTGCTTCTTCGGTGCGTATGCGATCGTATCGCTGCCTGCCGGCGCGCTGATTCGTCGCATCGGCTACCAGAAGGGCGCCGTGACGGGCCTGCTGGTGGCTGCCGGCGGCTGCACGCTGTTTTACCCGGCCGCTTCCGGTGGCTACGGTATGTTTCTGCTGGCGCTGTTCGTGCTGGCGTCGGGCATCACGGTGCTGCAGGTTGCGGCCAATCCGTATGTGGCCGTGCTGGGCCCGGCGCGCACGGCGTCGAGCCGCCTGACGCTGACGCAGGCATTCAATTCGCTGGGCACGACGATCGGTCCGGCCGTCGGTGGGGTGCTGATCCTGTCGGCAGCGGGCGCAGCCGCCGTGGCTGGGACGGATGCGGCTGCGGAAGCGGCCAGCGTGCGCGGGCCGTACCTGATGCTGGCCGGCCTGCTGGTGGTGCTGGCGGTGATGTTCCTGATGGCGAAGCTGCCAAAGATTGTCGCTGCCGAGGACGACGGCACGCCAGTGGCTGGCGCGGGTACCGGCTCGGTGCTGGCGCACCGCCACCTGGTGCTGGGTGCGATCGGCATCTTCCTGTACGTGGGCGCTGAAGTGAGCATCGGCAGCTTCCTGATCAACTTCATCGGCGAGCCGCAGATCGCTGGCCTCGCGCACGCCGATGCCGCCCATTACGTCAGCATCTACTGGGGCGGCGCGATGGTGGGGCGCTTCATCGGCTTTGCCGTGATGCGCGTGGTCAGCCCGGGCAAGACGCTGGCGTTCAACTCGGTGGCGGCAATCGTGCTGGTCTTGGTCGGCACGTTTGCGCAGGGCGACATCGCGATGTGGGCGATCCTGGCGGTCGGCCTGTGCAACTCCATCATGTTCCCGACGATCTTCAGCATGGCGCTGCACGGCCTGGGCAAGCACACGGGCCAGGGTTCCGGCATCCTGTGCATGGCCATCGTCGGCGGCGCCCTGGTGCCGTTCGCGCAGGGCGCGCTGGCCGATTCGCTGGGCGTGCAGATCTCGTTCCTGCTGCCGGCCGCCTGCTATGCGTTCATCCTGTACTTCGGCGCCCGTTACGCGTCGATGTACGCGCCGAAGTAAGCTTCACACATCGTAGCGGTAGCCGAGACCATAGATCGAGCGGATCGGCTCCAGCCCCGGCGCCGCCCCGTCGATCTTGCGCCGCAGGTTCTTGACGTGGCTGTCAATCGCGCGGTCGGTGGCGTCGAGATTGTCGGCGCGGGCCGCATCGAGCAGCTGGGCGCGCGACAGCACCTGGCCCGGCCGGCGCGCCAGCGCGGCCAGGATCGCGTACTCGCTTGGCGTCAGGTCGAGCGCGCGGCCGTGGACCTTAACGCTGCGCGCGCCTTCGTCGAGCAGCAGCGCCGCCGGCGCGACGTCGGCGCTTCCGGCGCGGCGCAGGATCGCTTTGATGCGCGCCATCAGTTCGCGTGGGCTGAACGGCTTGCACAGGTAATCGTCGGCGCCCAGTTCCAGTCCCAGCAAGCGGTCAATTTCTTCGACCCGCGCCGTCACCATCACGATCGGCACCTCCGAAAACGTGCGCACCGCGCGGCACAGCGCCAGACCATCCAGGCCAGGCAGCATCAGGTCGAGCACGATCAGGTCCGGCGGCGCCGCGCGGATCGCGGCCAGGGCCTGCGCGCCGTCGCCATGCACGGTCGGGAGATAGCCGGCTGCACGTGCATAGTCGGCGATCACGGCGGCCAGTTCCGGTTCGTCCTCGACGATCATGATGGTGCTATTCATGGCGTGTCCTTTTCAAGCAGCGGCAGCGACACGGTCACGCGCAGGCCGCCCAGTGGCGAATGGGCGAAGGCCAGCGCGCCGCCCTGAGCGGCAAGCAGGCGCCGGCTCAAGGCCAGACCCAGGCCGGCGCCGCCGTGTGCGCGGCTGCGCGATGCATCGACGCGGTAGAAGCGCTCGGCCAGCCGTGCCAACGCGGCATCGGGCACGCCGGGCGCGCTGTCGTCGAGCATCAGGTGCAACTGGCTGTCGTGCACCTGCGCGCTTAGCCGCACCACGCCGCCGGGCGTCGTGTAGCGCAGGCTATTCTCGAACAGGTTGGCCAGCACCTGGCGCAGGCGGTCCGGGTCGCCCAGCACCTGTGATTGTGCCGGCGCCCCGCCGGTCTCGAAGGTCAGGCTGGCCGCCTGGAAGCGCGCGCTGAATGCCTGCGACTCGGCGGTCGCCAGTTGCCACAGATCGAGCGGCACGCGCTGGCACGCCAGCTCGCCGACGTCGGCCCGCGCCAGCGCATACAGTTCGTCGATCAGCTTCGTCAGCGCATGCACCTGCAGCACCATCGCATCGACGGTGCTTGGCGTGGCCTGACGCACGCCATCCTGGATCGCTTCGAGCTGTGCGCGCAGCACGGCCAGCGGTGTGCGCAGTTCGTGCGACGTGTCGGCCACCCATTGACGACGCGCCGCTTCGGCCTGATCGAGCCGCTCGGCCAGCGCATTGAAGTGGCGCGCGAGGTCGCCCAGCTCGTCGCTGCGCTGGACCGGCAGGCGCACGGCGTAGTCACCGGCTGCCAGTGCGCCGGCGCCGCGTGCGAGGCGGTCGATCGGGCGCCGGAAGTGGCGCGCCAGGCCGATCGCGGCCAGTGCGCTGAGCACCAGGGCGAGCCCGCCGATCAGCCACAGGCTGCGCTGTAACTGGTCGAGAAATGCAAACGCCATCGCGTCGCTCGGCCGTGCGCTGCGCGCAACGCCGAGATAGCCGATCGTGCGGTCATCGACGGTGATGGCGCGCCGGGCCAGTGGCAGGTTGCCCGGCGGGCGGCCTGCGAGATACGCGCCATTCGCATCGAGCAGCGTGATCCGCGTGTGCAGGTCGGCGATCACGCCCGGTGGGGCGGGTGGGGGCGGCGGTAGCGGTGGCATGGGTGGGCCGGCTCGCTTGTGCAGGGGAGCGGCGGGTGCCGCAGGCGCTGCGGGGTCCACTGGCGGCACTGGCCTGACCGGCCCAACCGGCGGCGCCGGCTTCCCACGCACGGACTGCAGGCGCGTCAATTCGCCGCCGATCCAGTCGCGCCGGTCGTCACCGGACGGCAGGAACGTCCAGTCGCCATGCTGGCTGTACTGGCGCGCGACGGCGCCGGAGAGTTCATCGAGGCGATCGAGTTCGATCGCCACCGCGTAGTCGCCGAAACTGCCCAGCACATTCTGGCGCAGCAGCAGCACGGCAGCAGCCGCCACCGTCAGCATGGCAAGGAGCACGGAGGCAAAGAGGCGGTGGCCGATGGCGATTTTCACGGGCGGGCAAGGAAGTGGTGACAGTGCATGGTAAGCCATCAGCATCGCGACGCGAAAGGTTGAGTGCGCGCGAGGTTTGGCGACGACCTGGTCCAACGCCTTCCTGCGCTCACTCGTCGCACAAACATCCGCATCAACTTTCTCACGCAACCGGTGTAGACTGGTCCGCGCTTCAGATCCGAAGCGCTACCGGAGTGCATATGAAAGCAATATGGAATGGTGAAGTGCTGGCGCAGTCGAACGATACGGTCGTCGTCGAAGGGAACCATTATTTTCCCCCCGCCTCTTTAAACCGCCAGTTTTTCAGCGACTCGAGTACGACAACCAACTGTCCCTGGAAGGGGACCGCGAGCTACTACAATGTCGAGGTGAACGGCAAGGTCAACAAGGATGCGGCGTGGGTGTATGCCACACCAAAATCCGCCGCGTCAAATATTACTGGCCACATCGCGTTCTGGAAGGGTGTGGATGTGCAGCCCTGACGCGATTCATCCGTTGTTTCGATAGGCAATTGTCGACCCTTAACAGGTGTCGGCAAACAGTTCGGCTGTCCAATCGGCAAACGCCCGCATCGCCGGAGAGAGAAAGCGGCGGTGGGGGTAAAGTAGTGATACAGGAACAGGTGCTGGCCGCCAGTCGGCCAGCACCTCGACTAACTCTCCGCCTCGCAATTGTTCCGCCACCAAGATCTCTGCCAACTGAATCAGGCCGCGTCCCTCGATGCCAAGCTTGATGTAAAGCCCAGTCTCGTTGACTGCTACCTTGCCGGACACCGGAACGGCGACGCAATGCCCGTCTTCGACAAAATCCAGCTCACTTCCGCGCCGCGTCGTGCTGGAAAAGTAGTGGACAGCCTGGTGCGCTTGCAGATCCAGCAGCGTTTTGGGAGTCCCCTTTTCTTCCACATAGGACGGCGCCGCGCATGTGACCCAGCGCAACGCCCCCAAACGACGCGAGACCAGCGTCGAGTCATTGAGATTGCCGGTACGGATCACACAATCGACGCCATCCTGGATCAGGTCCACCTGACGATCATTTATACCGATCATGAGATAGATATCGGGATAGCGCTGCTCAAATTGCGCCAAACGCGGCAGGATCAAGGCATGCGCAATGCCCCCCGGCATATCCACCCGCAGCTTCCCTTGCGGGCGCTCGGCAGAGCCGTTCAGGCTAGCTTCCGTGTCGTCAATCAGGTCGAGTATCTCGCGGCAACGGTAGAAGTACTGCTCGCCTTCCGGTGTCAAGCTGAGGTTTCTCGTTGAACGGTTGAGAAGCCGAATTTGCAAATGTTTTTCAAGCCTTTTGATGATGCCAGTGACGGATGATGGCGGTAAGCCGAGCGTCTGCGCCGCACGTACAAAGCTCTTGCCTTCGACGACCCGGACAAACACCTGCATTGCTTGTACGCGATCCATATGTTGGCGTGATAGCTATAGGGAAAACGGCACTATAACCCACCATTGTTCGCATTTTCTGCACGATGAAAACCTCCAGGACCACTTTTTCCGCATCGTTGCGCCCCCTATAGTGCGGGTATCAACGCTAGAGGAGAAATCAATATGTCCAACCAAGCCCGCCAATTATCGGTACCGCTAACGATGAACCAGGCAGACCCTGACGCGATGTCTAAAAAGATCCTTGTCCTCGGCGCCGGCGAACTCGGGATGCCGGTACTGCGCAGTCTTGCGCAACGCGCCAAGGCCGAAGACGGTGTGAGCATCAGCGTATTGCTGCGCCCAAGCGCCGCCGCGTCCAATGTGCCAGACAAGCAGCATGATGTGGCCGAAATCCGCGAGCTTGGGATCGACATCATCATCGGCGATCTTGTGAAAAGCTCGATCGACGAGCTGGCTGCGGTGTTCGGCCAATATGACACAGTCATAGGGTGTGCTGGCTATGCAGCGGGTATCGACACGCCAATGAAATTGGCGCGTGCTGCCCTGCAAGCGCAAATTCCCAGGTACTTCCCATGGCAGTTCGGCGTCGATTTTGACGTCATCGGTCGCGGCAGTCCGCAGGACATCTTCGACGCACAGTTGGACGTGCGCGAGTTGCTGCGGGGTCAGCAGCAGACTGAGTGGGTGATCATCTCGACCGGTATGTTCATGAGCTACCTGTTTGAACCAGAATTCGGCGTCGTCGATCTTGAAGAACATGCGGTGCACGCTCTTGGCAGCCTCGACACTGCTGTCACGCTCACGACGCCAGATGACATCGGCGTTCTGACTGCCGAGGTCGTTTTCACGCAACCACGTATCCACAACGACATCGTTTATTTGGCTGGCGACACTGTGACGTATGGGGACGTGGCCGACAAGCTGCAAGCGGCGTTAGGCCAACCATTCAGCCGTTCGGTGTGGAGCGAGGAATATTTGCTGGGCGAGTTGGCCCGCGACCCACATAATATGATGCGCAAGTATCGCGCCGCCTTTGCGCAGGGAAGGGGTGTTGCTTGGGATAAAAGTGACAGTTTTAATAGCCAGCGCGCTATTCCGGTTACCGACGTGGCATCGTGGATCAATGCAAACTTGATTTCTGCCCGTGGCAATGACGCCAGAAGTGCGTAGGGCACCTTGGGCAATCCAATAAAGTTGGACACAACCTGCGGGTTTGCCTGGACCTATCCGACCGGCAGCTGTCGATCCATCGCGAAACTTGGCGTTCAGTTTGCCAAATAGAACCCAAGAGCAAGGGCAATCTCAACGGTCACTGCCAGCAGAATGCCCGGACCAGCATGGCCAATAACGAGTTCAATGATGCCCAGTAGGGCAAGCATGAGACAGGTGACCATGAGGCCCGACGATACGGCTGTGCGAGCGGGGCATGGTCCGACGTGCCTCAACTTGAATAACATCAGGCCCATGCCAGCGAACAGGGGCGAAGCGCGTCTGCTGACGAGCCCGACTGGCTCAGAAAACTCCACGGCCCATAGAGACAGTAAAAGCTTCGGCGTGAGCAGCCAGATGAGCGCAAGTGCAATGCAGATTGATGCCGACAGTAGAGCGATATGTTTGAAATTGATTTTCACGCAGTCCTATCGTCCTGTGCATCAAAGTCCGCATTGACTAAATCCGGTAGCAGTAATCATACCGAACACCGCTCATCAGCCAGAGCTCTTTGCCAAATCCGGCCTCTCGGAGCACGATAGCAGCTTCCTGGGTGGAGAAATCCACAGATTGTCACGAGTGACTGGTTGAGTCCAAAAGGCCAAACCCGGTCGTTCACGTCAGATGAGCAGGTTCTCGCATCGGGAAATTCATCGGGCATTCATTGGCGATGTCAGACCTGACACCGGCACGGGCTGAGGATATCCGTTAACGCCCCGTAAATATCGCCACCACACTGTAAGGCGCTTCGTTACCAAAAAAGCGCAGGTGATTCTGCGCACTCTCCATGGCGACAGCGGCGCTGCGTGAGAAGAGCGCTAGTTCGTACGTTGCCAATGCGGCCTCAATGTCATCGGGATGATTGCAAAGCGCATGCGCGAGTTCAGCACCGTCAAGGAGTGCGAGGTTTGCGCCTTCGCCGGCAAATGGCGACATCAGATGTGCAGCATCACCAACCAGCGTGACGCCACGGATTCGTTTCCATTGATGGTCTACCGGCAACGCGTGGATGGGCCATACGACTGGCGCGGTATCGCTCGCAGTTACCAGCGCGAGAAGCTGCGCATCCCAGCCAGCAAACTCCATGGCGATTCGGTTGAGAGCCTCTGTTCTCCGACTAAAATCGATGGCATGGATCCATGGTCCAGGCTTATTCAAAGCAATATAGGTGTGCAGCATGCCGTTCGCATGGTGATGCGCCAGGATTGCCCTGCCTGGTGCCACTGCCATCAACGTACCCGAGCCAATGGCCGCCGTGTTTTCGGGATGCCGGACCGGGCCATCAAACAGGCGGTTCTCGACGAAGAACGTGCCGGTATATTGTGGCGTGGCGGATGAGACCAGGGGACGCACTCTCGACCATGCGCCATCTGCCCCAACGAGCAGGTCCGTCTCAACCGTAGTGCCGTCTGCAAACACGAGTTGATGCCGCCCGTTTGCAAGTGGAAGAGCCTGGGTCAGCTTTCTTCCCCATTTTATGGCACAGGCAGGCAAGGAGGCGACTAAAAGGTCTCGCAAGGCACCTCGCTCTACTTCGGGCCGTGCACCAGAGCCCGAGCTCGGCCTGTCAAATAAAAGGGCGCTGTGTTTGTCAACGATACGCTTCGCATCTTCGCCGGGGAGTGCAAGGGCGAGAAATGCCTCGTAAAGGCCTGCTGCTTTCAGCCCTAACTGGCCGTTGTGCTCGTGAATATCGAGTAAGCCACCTTGGGCCCGCGCTGTGGGTGACGCTTCGCCCTCGTAAATGGTGGCCCGTATGCCGTTGACGTGCAAAACACGCGCAAGCGTTAAACCGGCCAAGCCGGCCCCGACAATAGCGATACGCGGGGAGGCTGGATGAAGGGGGCGTGCAGAGTAGGCCATTTGGATGCGTTCCGATCTGAGACGACGCGACGAAAGCGCGCAAGCTCGAAAATTCCCGACAAAGTCGGAGGAAACGCTGACCTGCCTTACAGAGGTGCAAAGCGGCGTGTCGGCGATTGGCTGGCTGCGCGACCATGCAGTCACGCAAAGTTAAGCCATCGTTTTTCGCATTGTTCGAAACTGGAGTTTGTCGCAGAGAAGGCATTTCTGTCAATAACCGCTTCTGGCCGGAAGCAGCGCGTCTTATATGAGATCGCTTTTATTTCAGCGACCTGCACCATTTCAGCAAAGTTCGCAGACGCAGAGTTCACTCCTTCGTCTGCTCCGTTGCACGTGCATTTACGTTTATGAGCATTGCGTTTGTTCCAAAACGGCCAATATGTAGGTGCGGTAAGCTAGCTTAGCACTGGTTCAGAGCCTCCTTGAGATAATCAATTAAGGCTCGTACCTTGGGCGTGAGCGACGTATGGTCGGTTACGCAGGCAAATATCTGCATTGGCTCGGGCATGGCTTGTCCGGCGGTTTGGTGGAGCTGGTCAAATAATGTTACAAGCAAGCCGCGTTCTATCAGTGGTTGCGCGACAAAGTCTGCCAAGCGCGTGATGCCTCCCCCATTGACCGCCATCTGCGCCAGCATATCGATATCGTCACTGATCATGGATGGATTAACTGGCGCATCAAAGTGCACTCCATCGCGTACGAATTCCCAAGGAAGAAAGCGGCCGTTGGTAGCGTAGCGCAGTACGAGGCATGAGTGAGATCGCAGCTCTTCAGGCGAGGTCGGTGTTCCGGCATCTTTCAGATATTCAGGCGAAGCACAGATTAGAAACGGGCGCGACGCAATAACCCGTGCCACAAGTCGGTCATCGAGTTGCGCAGCAATACGTATACTGACGTCGATTTTTTCTCGTAGGTGGTCGGCACGGTGATTGGCGCTTACCAGCTCGATTGCCAGGCGTGGATAGCGGCGGCCGAATGCCGGTAGCAAGGGCGCAAGGAGATGGCGGCCAACTGAGGACAAGGTTGCGATAGTCAGATGCTCCTGCAAGTCCAGCCCTTTGTCGACAGCCTGTTTTGCCAGATCGAGTTCGCGCGGAATATGACGAACCTTGTCGTAATAGACGCGCCCGGCTTCGGTCAGTGCCATCTGCCGAGTGGTACGCGCCAGTAAACGGACGCCGAGATGCTCTTCAAGGCGTGCGATGTTTTGGCTAACGGATGCCGCGCTGACGCCTAGAGAACGGGCGGCTGAGGCAAGAGTTCCGGATTCGACGACACAAGTGAAGTTGGTGATTGCGCCCACAATGTTCACGGCATTCCCTAAAAGCATTCATAAATTTTTCTTGGTGAAGACTTAAGCTGCCGGCGTCTTCTGTTGGCCAGTGCTGAATGATAACCTGAATTATCTCTTGCATCTTAGATAGGTCAATACCAATGAATCATTCAAATCGGTGGATTACAGAACGCAGGTTGCCAAAATTTCTCGCGCCCTATGTATTTGCACTATATATGGCAATAGTGATGTCATTTCTGATGTCCATGGTAATTACATTCACGGAATTCGGATACGACAGCAACTACTTGAGGAACGTGATGTCCGCCTACCGCGTTGCAATGCCGGCAGCCTTCATTTGCATCTTGATAGTGCGTCCGCTCGTTGCGCGACTTGTAGCGCTGAGCGTAAGTTCCGATGTTTGAATCTCAGCTGATAGTAAAGCTTCTTCAAGCGATCCGTGGCTGGGTGGCGTGGGCTATTTCTATTATGAGAGCGATCACGTCGATAAAGCCAAAAAAATTCCGACGAGCTTTCGACATGAATCGTCGCCGTTATAGACAGCGATGCGAACCATAACAATGTTGGGAGTAGCATTCCCGGCCCAAAAGTGCGTGTGCGACTCCAGCAAGAGCATGGTCAGGTCTGACATTCAGACACGAGCTTAACAAAAAGAGTGTTGATGGATGCTTTGGTGAAGGTGCTAAGGAAGAGTTCGTGTCCAAATGTCAGACCTGACCCTGGCTACGTGTCTGACCTTATCTTTCGTCCATACTCATGCTTAGTCATCGTATGCTCAGTGAGTGATAAATGAAAAGAAGTGTGCTGAAAAAGAAATAAAACTTGATGAGAGCATTAGTACACATCGCGCCGGTAGCGGCCATCGGCCATCATGGCCTCAACCGTCGCCGCGCCCAGCACCTCGACCAGTGAGTCATGCACGCCGCCAGCCATCCCCTGCAGGCTGCCGCAGACGTAGATCGCCGCGCCATCCTGCACCCACTGGCGCAAGAGGTCAGCTTGCGCGGCAACCAGATGCTGCACATAGCGCGCCGTGCTCCCGTCACGCGAAAACGCCAGGTCGAGGCGGGTGAGGGCGCCGCTGTCGCGCCATGCTTCGAGTTCGTTCTGGCACAGGAAGTCATGGGCCGCATTGCGTTCGCCGAACAGCAGCCAGTTGTCGTGGGTGCCGGCGTCGATGCGCGCCTTTAGCAGCGCGCGCAGGCCGGCCAGCCCGCTGCCGTTGCCGATCGCAATCAGTGGCCGCAGCGCGTTCTCATCCAGCCGGAAACGTGCATGCGCACGCACCCGTAGCCGGATCGTGTCCGTCGCGAGCGCGTCCGTGCATAACCAGCCGGACGCCGCGCCCAACGTCCCGTCGGCACGCTGCTGCAATCGCACCAGCAACGTGAGCTGGCCTTCTGCGGGTACCGAGGCAATCGAATACTCCCGCGGATGCGCCGGGTCGGTCGGCGCACTGACCTGCGCCAGGTCACCCGCTTCCCAGACCGGCAGCGCGCCATCCTGCGGCACCAACGCGAGGTGGTACAGCGGCGCGCCGGCGCTGCCGGGATTGAGCAGCGTGCGTTCGGCGATGCGCCAGGCGCCGTAGGCGGGCGCTTCCCAGTCCGGTGCGTCGCTCGTACCGGCCAGATGGCTCAGGTGGTGCTGCCAGGCGGCCAGCGCTTCCGGTGCGCCGCGGTCGACGTCGATGCGCTCGAACAGACTTGTTGCGCCGCGCTCGCGCAGCCAGGCATCGAGCGCGCGGCCGAAGCCGCAGTAGTTGGTGTAGGTACTGTCGCCCAGGGCCAGCATGCCAAAGTGCAGCTGCGACAGGTCCGGCGTCGCGTCCATCGTCTGCGTGGCAAAGCGCGCGGCGGGATCGGGCGCGTCGCCTTCGCCGTAGGTGCTGCAGATGAACAGGATGCGGCTGGCATTGGACAAGGTCGCCAGGTCGAGTGTCGAGATGCAGGCTGCGCGCGCGTCCAGGCCCCCGAGCGCCAGCGTGGCGGCCGTCCGTTCGGCCAGAAATTCTGCGCTGCCGGTCTGGCTCGCGTAGACCACGAGCCAGTCGGCGGCCACGCTACTGGGGCGCGCCTTGGCCAGATGCATGCGCCACAGGCCCAGGCACATCGCAAGATAGACGCCGGACAGCGCTAAGGCGCTCCCCCAGCGCAGCGGTTCGATCGTCAATATCATTGCATCATCATTGGAGCATTAAGCACCAGGCGCCCGTTGTGGTTTCTTTCAAGCCGGACCCAGCGCGCACGAGAAAGCGCGCCGCAATCCCGCGTTGTTCCGCAAACGCCAGCCCATCGTCAGGTCCGAGCACGGTCAGCGCAGTGGACAGCGCGTCGGCCGCCATGCAGGTCGGCGCCAGCACGGTGACCGAGGCCAGGTCGTGATCGACCGGGTAGCCGCTGCGCGGATCGAGCGTGTGCGCCATGCGCCGCATGCCATATTGAAAACTGCGACGGTAGTCGCCCGAGGTGGCGATCGCCAGCCCGTGCAGGGCAACGACCGTCTGCCCGACAGCCTCGCAATCCGGCACGCCCTCGACCTCGACCCACCACGGCTGGCCATCCGGTTTAACCCCGGCACCGCGCAATTCCCCGCCCGCTTCGACAACGAAATGGCGCACGCTGCGCTCTTCGAGGCAGGCGGCCATGCGATCGACCGCATACCCCTTGGCGACTGACGAGAAATCCAGGATGGCACCGCCCGGTTGCAGCATGCGCCGCCCGGCATGGTCAAGCACCGGCTGGCGCTCGCCCCGGCGCGCGATAACATCAGCAACCAGCTCAACCTGCGGCGCCTGGAACCCCGGTTGGTCGTAGCGTCCGTGGGCGCCAAAGCCCCACAGATCGACGAGGGCACCGGCGGCCGGATCGTAAGCGCCGCCGCTGTCGGTCCCTACCTGCAGCGCATACTCGGCGACCGCGAAAAACTGCGGCGGCAGCGCATGCCAGCTGCCGGCCGGTGCGCGGTTGTAGCGCGACAGCAGGGAGCCTTCGTCCCAGTGGCTCATTTGCGCGACGATCTCGTCCAGCTCGCCTTGCAGCGCGCCGGTGAGCACCGCGCCATCGGCGCCCGGCGGCAGCATCAGCCGCGCCGACCAGGTTGTGCCCATCGACGTGCCGGACGTGGTGAATAACGTGCTGCCGCCGGGCGGCATGGCCGCGTCGACGCTCAGCGGAACAAGAATGGTGCGCATCGAGCCCGTGTGCCCTTACTGCGGCAGAACGTCGAGCGTGGCCGTATAGCTGTAGCGCTTGGCGCCCGGCGCTGGCGGCCCTTTTGGCGTCTCGAGCGGGAACTTGGCCGACAGCCAGTACATATTCGCTTCCGGCACCGTGAACTTGACTTCGCCCTTGGCGTCGGTAGTAAAGCGCAGCTCGCCCAGCGTGCCGCGGTACTTGACGGCGCCCGGCACCATGCTGAACGGGAAGTTCGGCAGCTGCTTGCCGTCGAGCTGGAAGCGGAAGGTGATCGGCTCGCCCGCGCGCAGGTCGGACGGATTGGTGACCGGGACCATTTCAAGGCCGACGCCGCTTGGCTTGAGCGCCGTGTCGTTCATGTCATTGGCCGACACGAAGGTTTCCAGACGCGTGTGCGTGGTGCTGGTGGTCACGTCGGTGGCGCCGGACGGCACTTGCGCGCCCGGTGTGCCTTCGACGCCGCGGAAGCGCTTGACCTCGCCGCCGAGCTTGTAGCTGCCCATCACGTTGTTGCTGACGATGGCCAGGCGGTAGGTGCCGTCCTTCGGCAGGCGGATGTCGATCGTGCTACGGAATTTGCCGAGCACGGCGCCTTCGGCCTTGGTCGTCACGCCGTCTGGCCCCGTGATCATCAGGTTGTCCAGGCGCAGCGGCACGTGGTGGAATTCGAACAGGCCTTCCGAGATCGCGCCGTCGAGCGTGACCCACGGTTCCTTTGCTTCGACCATGGCCGTGCTGGGCAACAGCCAGCCGCGGTGCGCCTGCGCGCTCATCGACATACCGGCCAGGGCCAGGCCGAGCAGAGCGCCCTTGAGGATACGGTTGTGCATGGGATTCTCTCTGGATTGTTGTTATTGGAGTTCGAGGGCAACGGCGCCCAGTTCTTCCTTGCCGGCCGCATTGGCTGCGACCTTGCCCTTGCCGGCCCACGTGAACGGCACTTTGACCAGTTCACGCCCGCCCGCTTCGCGTGATGCTTCCACGACCAGCTTGTAGTCGCCGGCAGGCAGTTTGTCGAGGCCGTGCTTGGCGCCGTCGAATTTCATCGTCTGGCTGCCGGCAGGACGGGTCGCGCCGCTGACGCCATCGAGCGGGAATTTGGCGTCGCGCCCGGCCTTGCGCCACCACGTGCGCAGATCCTTGACCCATTTGTCGCCGGCAGCATCCTTTTTCAGGTCGTACAGCACGGCGAGATTGGCCGCGACGCTCTGGTCGGCGCGTTCGAGCCAGATCGCCACATACGGCTTGTGGTATTCGGCCACATTCAGTTGCGGCAGGTCGAACTTGACAGACAGGTCGGCGGCCACGGCCCAGCCGGAAACAAGCGGCAGGGTCAGGACGAGCGAGTGGGACAGTTTCATTCTTGGTCTTCTCTCAGGTTGGAAATAAACGATCAGTGGACAAACAACAACGCCAGCACGGCGGGCAGCACGATGCCGAAGCCAATCACCGGCCAGGTCGACGGCCGGTTGGCCGCGTGGTATTTCATGATCAAAAAGCCCGTGATGCAGAACACGATGCAGGCGACCGAAAAAATATCGATGAACCAGCTCCAGACGGCGCCCGTATTGCGGCCCTTGTGCATGTCGTTGAGCCACGAAATCCAGCCGCGGTCGGTGCGCTCGAATTCGGCGCTGCCGTCGACGGCGATGCGCAGCCAGGCGTCGCCGCCGGGGCGGGGCAGGGCGATGTAGGCGTCTTCTTCGGTCCATTCGGCACGCTGGCCGCGCACATCGACGGGGAATGCGCTGTTGGTCCAGTCGGCGATGGTGCTCGGCAGCGGCACCTTGGCGTCGGCGTGTTCTTCGGCCCACTGCCTGAATTCGGGAAGCAGCGGCGCTGGCAGCGTGGCTTTCAGGCGCGTGACCTCGGGCGTCGCCTTGATCAGCGCCGCATTGTTCAGCGTCAGCCCCGTAAAGCTGAACAGCAGCATCGCCATCAGGCAGATCGCAGAGCTGATCCAGTGCCATTGGTGCAACTGCTTGAGAAACATGGCGCGGCCCGCACCCGGGAGACGCTGGGGCATGCCGCCAGTTGCGGGAGCGGGGGCGGGCGTGCTGGTTGCTTTGGCCGATGCCGGTAACACCGGCTGGACGACATCAGGGGACGGGGCGGAGGTGGACATGCGTTAAATGATAACGATTATCATTTACAAGGTCAACGTGGTATTGACGACAACCGCACATTTGCCGGTGTGGTGTGAGTGTTCAAAAACACATTTGGTAATAAATTATTCTAGGAATGTAATCTGCCCCGCATGGGATCATGCGTTACAATCATGAGCGCAAACAGGCAGGATTTTGCACATGTATCGGTACTGAAACAGTCCTTCCCCCACAACTTGATGTCTTGAAGTGCAATCCGCTAAACGGTCAGGCCGTGTCGCGGAAGGTTAAATAACCCGCCCAACCCTCGCGAAGCGCGAAAAGAAAGGTGAGCAAGAATGATGCAACAACAAAACGCCAACTCATACCTGTTCGGCGGCAATGCCCCGTACGTGGAAGAGTTGTACGAGGCCTATCTGGACAATCCGACGTCGGTGCCAGAAAACTGGCGCGCCTACTTCGACCAGATGCAGCACGTGCCGGCCGTCGATGGCTCGAACCGTCCTGACGTCGTCCATTCATCGGTCATTGCGTCGTTCGCCGAACGCGCCAAGCAGGGCCCGATCCGTACCGTGGTCGCCTCGGCTGACTCCGAACTGGGCCGCAAACGCGTCGCCGTGACCCAGATCACCGCCGCCTACCGTTACCTCGGTTCGCGCTGGGCCAACCTGGATCCGCTGCAGCGCCAGGAACGTCCACTGTTGCCAGAACTCGATCCTGCGTTCTACGGCTTCACCGAGTCCGACATGGACACGGTCTTCAACATCACCAATACGTATTTCGGTCAAGAAACCGCGCCACTGCGCGATATCCTGAACATGCTGCGTGACACGTACACCCGCTCGATCGGTGCCGAGTTCATGTACATCAGCGATCCAACCGAAAAGCGCTGGCTGCAAGAGCGTCTGGAATCGATCCGTTCGACCCCGACCTTCTCGGCTGAAAAGAAAAAACACATCCTCGAGCGCCTGACCGCGGCCGAAGGCCTCGAGCGCTACCTGCACACCAAGTACGTTGGCGCCAAGCGCTTCTCGCTCGAAGGTGGCGAATCGTTCATCGCGTCGATGGACGAAGTCATCCAGCGCGCCGGTGAAAAGGGTGTCCAGGAAATCGTTATCGGCATGGCCCACCGCGGCCGCCTGAACGTCCTGGTCAACACCCTGGGCAAGAGCCCGGCCGACCTATTCGAAGAATTCGAAGGTAAGCACGCCGACGACCTGCCAGCCGGTGACGTCAAGTACCACCAGGGCTTCTCGAGCGACATCACCACGCCGGGCGGCCCGGTCCACCTGTCGCTGGCCTTCAACCCATCCCACCTCGAGATCGTCAACCCGGTCGTCGAAGGTTCAGTCAAGGCGCGTATGGAACGCCGTGGCGACCGCAAAGGCAAAGAAGTCTTGCCGATCCTGGTGCACGGCGATGCTGCATTCGCCGGCCAGGGCGTGGTCATGGAAACCCTGAACCTGGCGCAGACCCGCGGCTACGGTACGGGCGGTACGGTCCACATCGTCATCAACAACCAGATCGGTTTCACGACGTCGGATCCGCGCGATGCGCGCTCGACGCTGTACTGCTCGGACGTCGTCAAGATGATCGAGGCGCCGGTGCTGCACGTGAACGCCGACGATCCTGAAGCCGTCGTGCTGGCCAGCCAGATCGCACTCGACTACCGCGCCGAATTCGGCAAGGACGTCGTCGTCGACATCATCTGCTACCGCAAGCTGGGCCACAACGAGCAGGATACGCCAGCGCTGACCCAGCCGCTGATGTACAAGAAGATCGCCAAGCACCCGGGCACCCGCAAGCTGTACGCCGAAAAGCTGGCAGCGCAGGGCACCATCGAAGCCGACGGCGGCGACAAGCTCGTCGCTGCGTTCCGCGATGCGATGGACGCCGGCAAGCACACGGTCGATCCGGTGCTGACCAACTTCAAGAACAAGTACGCCGTCGACTGGGCGCCGTTCCTGAACAAGAAGTGGACCGATGCGGCCGATACCGCCGTGCCACTGACCGAACTGAAGCGCCTGGCGCAACGCATCACCACGACGCCAGAAAACTTCAAGCCGCACTCGCTGGTCGACAAGGTGCTGGCCGACCGCGCCAATATGGGCCGCGGCGAAGTCAACCTCGACTGGGGCATGGGCGAGCACCTGGCCTACGCGTCGCTGTTGTCGTCGGGTTACGCCATCCGCCTGTCGGGCCAGGATGCAGGCCGCGGCACGTTCGTGCACCGCCACGCCGTGCTGCACGACCAGAACCGTGAGCGTTGGGACCAGGGCATCTACCTGCCACTGGCCAATGTGTCCGAGAACCAGGCCAACTTCACCGTGATCGACTCGGTGCTGTCCGAAGAAGCCGTGCTCGCGTTCGAGTATGGTTTCTCGACCGCCGAACCGAACACGCTGACGATCTGGGAAGCCCAGTTCGGCGACTTCGTCAACGGCGCGCAAGTCGTGATCGACCAGTTCATCGCCTCGGGCGAAGTGAAGTGGGGCCGCGCGTCGGGCCTGGTCATGATGCTGCCACACGGCTACGAAGGCCAGGGTCCGGAGCACTCGTCGGCACGTATCGAGCGTTTCCTGCAACTGTGCGCAGACAACAATATGCAAGTGGTCCAGCCAACGACCGCCGCCCAGATCTTCCACCTGCTGCGTCGTCAGATGGTGCGCCAGTTCCGCAAGCCTCTGGTGATCTTCACGCCGAAGTCGCTGCTGCGTAACAAGGATGCCGGTTCGCCGCTGACCGACCTGGCCAAGGGCGGTTTCCAGACCGTGATCGGCGAATGCGACGACAAGATCGACGCATCGAAGGTCAAACGCGTGCTGGTCTGCTCGGGCAAGGTCTATTTCGACCTGGTCAATGCACGCAAGGCGCGCGCTGTCACCGACACCGCGATCATCCGCATGGAACAGATGTACCCGTTCCCGCACAAGTCGTTCGGCGCAGAACTCAAAAAGTTCCCGAACGCTGGCGAAGTGGTGTGGGTGCAGGACGAGCCGCAAAACCAGGGTCCATGGTTCCAGATCCAGCACAACATCTTCGAAGGCATGGAAGATGGCCAGCGCCTGGCATACGCCGGCCGCGCCGCCTCGGCGTCGCCTGCGGTCGGTTATGCCGACAAGCACATCGCGCAGCAGAAAGAACTGCTGGAGACGGCGTTCTCGAAGCTCAAGGGCTTCATCCTCACGAAGTGATGCACAAGCATAAGTAAGACCACGACCCCGGCGCAGCGCGTCGGGGTTTCTTGCAAAGAATAATTACTGGAGTTTTAAATGGCACAAATCGAAGTCAAGGTCCCTGTATTGTCGGAATCGGTTGCTGAAGCAACCCTGCTGTCCTGGCACAAGAAAGTCGGCGAGTCCGTTGATCGCGACGAGAACATGATCGACATCGAGACCGACAAGGTGGTCCTGGAACTGCCAGCGCCAAGCGCCGGCGTGATCGTGCAACTGCTCAAGGCCGACGGCGCAACCGTCGTCGCCGGTGAAGTCATTGCCGTTATCGACACCGAAGCATCGGCGCAGACCAGCCCGCTGCCAGTGAAAGCCATTCCATCGGCCGCGCCAAACGCACCGATCGCTGCCGCGACATCGCAAGCGGCCCCGGAAGCTGCCTCGAACCAGTCGAAGGCTGGCGTCGCGATGCCTGCCGCTGCCAAGATCCTGGCTGACAACAACATGAACGCCGCCGGCGTTGATGGTTCGGGCCGTGACGGTCGCGTGACCAAGGGCGACGCCCTGGCCGCCGTTGCCAACAAGCCAGCCGCTGCAGCAGCACCTGCACCAGCTGCCGCACCTGCCAAAGCGCCACTGCAGCAAGTCGCTGCCGCCGCGCCAGCCAGCCAGGGCGACCGTCCGGAAGAGCGCGTGCCGATGAGCCGCCTGCGCGCCCGTATCGCCGAGCGCCTGCTGCAATCGCAGTCGACCAACGCCATCCTGACCACGTTCAACGAAGTGAACATGGCTCCAGTCATGGACCTGCGTAACAAGTACAAGGACAAGTTCGAGAAAGAGCACGGCGTCAAGCTGGGCTTCATGTCGTTCTTCGTCAAGGCTGCCGTTGCCGCACTGAAGAAGTACCCAGTGCTGAACGCGTCGGTCGACGGTAACGACATCGTCTACCACGGCTACTTCGACATCGGTATCGCTGTCGGTTCGCCACGTGGCCTGGTGGTGCCGATCCTGCGCAACGCCGACCAGATGTCGATCGCCGATATCGAAAAGAAAATCGGTGAATTCGGCCAGAAAGCCAAAGAAGGCAAGCTGACCCTGGACGATCTGAACGGCGGTACGTTCTCGATCTCGAACGGCGGCGTGTTCGGTTCGATGATGTCGACCCCGATCATCAACCCACCACAGTCGGCCATCCTGGGCGTGCACGCGACCAAGGACCGCGCGGTTGTCGAAAACGGTCAGATCGTGATCCGTCCGATGAACTACCTGGCCATGTCGTACGACCACCGCATCATCGACGGCCGCGAAGCCGTCCTGGGTCTGGTCGCGATGAAGGATGCGCTGGAAGATCCGGCCCGCCTGCTGCTGGACCTGTAAGTCTCAACCTGGCCGGCGCCCCGTGGCGCCGGTCATAGTTTGCCGGAGAACGACATGCTGTCAGACGAAATCAAGCGGCTGCACGAGCTGCACCAGGCCGGCGCCCTGACCGACGCTGAATTCGAACAGGCCAAGGCGCGCATTCTCTCTGGCGCGTCCACTGTCAGCCTGACGAAGGAGAGCGTGTTCAGGAGCGGCTCGTCGTTCGACACGCACCGCGACGATCTGCTCAGCGGCCTGCGCCGCACGCGGCTCGATCGCTGGCTCGGCGGCGTGTGTGGCGGTCTGGCGCGTACCTATGGCCTCGAGTCGTGGGTCTGGCGCCTGATCTTCGTGCTGTTCGTCCTGACGTTCGGCTTCGGCATCCTGATTTACTTACTGCTGTGGGTGTTTGTACCCGAAGAATAATCACGTTTGAAGCGTGCCCTGGCTACCAGCCCCGGCACGTCGTTCCCGCGAAGGCGGGAACCCAAGTGCGCCGTGTTGCCGCTCAATCGAACGCAGCAACCACGCGAGCACGCTTGGGTCCCGGCCTGCGCCGGGACGACGTGCTGACCGATGCGCTTCCAACCAACTAGGAATCATGTAATGAGCGATAAACAATTTGACGTCGTCGTCATCGGCGGCGGTCCTGGCGGTTACATTGCTGCCATCCGCGCAGCCCAGCTGGGCTTCAAGGTTGCCTGTATCGACGAATGGAGCAACGCCGCCGGCAAGCCTGCCCCGGGCGGCACCTGCACCAACGTCGGCTGCATCCCGTCGAAAGCACTGCTGCAGTCGTCCGAGCACTTCGAGCACGCCGGTCACGCGTTTGCCGACCACGGTATCAACGTTTCGGGCCTCGAACTCGACCTGGGCAAGATGCTGGGTCGCAAGGACACCATCGTCAAGCAGAACAACGACGGCATCCTGTTCCTGTTCAAGAAAAACAAGGTCAGCTTCTTCCATGGCCGCGGCGCGTTCGCAGGCACTGCCGAAGGCGGTTACACCATCAACGTCAGCGGCCCGACCACTGACACGCTAACCGCCAAGAACGTGGTCATCGCGACCGGTTCGAACGCACGCCAGCTGCCAGGCGCCGAATTCGACGAGAAACTGATCCTGTCGAACGCCGGTGCACTGGCGATCGACGCGGTCCCGGGCAAGCTGGGCGTGATCGGCGCCGGTGTCATCGGCCTCGAAATGGGCAGCGTCTGGCGCCGTGTCGGCGCTGACGTTACCGTGCTCGAAGGTCTGCCGACCTTCCTGGGCGCCGTCGATGAGCAGATCGCCAAAGAAGCGCACAAGCTGTTCGTCAAGCAGGGCCTCAAGATCAACCTCGGTTGCAAGATCGGCGCGATCACCAAGGGCGAGAACAACGTCACCGTGGCGTATGCCGACAGCACCGGCGCCGAGCAGAGCGCCACGTTCGACCGCCTGATCATCTCGATCGGCCGCGTGCCGAACACGATCGGCCTGAACGCCGAAGCCGTTGGCGTGCAGCTCGACGAGCGTGGCTTTGTCGTCGTCGACGACGAGTGCCGCACCAATCTGCCGGGCGTGTGGGCAGTGGGCGACGTCGTGCGCGGCCCGATGCTGGCGCACAAGGCCGAAGAAGAAGGCGTTGCCGTGGCCGAGCGTATCGCCGGCCAGCATGGTCACGTCAACTTCAACACGATTCCCTGGGTCATCTACACGTCGCCAGAGATCTCGTGGGTCGGCAAGACCGAGCAGCAGCTCAAGGCCGAAGGCATCGCCTACAAGGCCGGTACCTTCCCGTTCATGGCCAACGGCCGTGCGCGCGCACTGGGCGACACGTCAGGCATGGTCAAGTTCCTGGCCGATGCCACGACTGACGAAATCCTGGGCGTGCACATCGTGGGCCCAATGGCGTCCGAGCTGATTTCGGAAGCCGTTGTGGCGATGGAGTTCAAGGCCTCCGCCGAAGACATCGCCCGCATCTGCCATGCGCACCCGTCGCTGTCGGAAGCCACCAAAGAAGCCGCTCTGGCGGTGGACAAGCGTTCGCTGAACTTCTAAGCAGCAGAAACTTCGCCGGCATGCGTGCCGGCGCGTGAATTCCATGGGGTGGACGGCGTCGCCGTCCACCCCATGTTTTTATCGGTATCCCATGAACGTTCAAGAATATTATGTACACGAGCTTAACGCGCGTGGTTTCACGTCCGATCCCGCGCAGCAAATGGCGGTGGACCGCCTGCAGCAGGCGTACGACGACTGGGTCGCCTACAAGGCCCAGCGGTCGTCCGCTTTCAAGCGCCTGATCAACCGTCCCACGGTGCCCAAGGGCGTGTATATGTGGGGTGGGGTAGGGCGCGGCAAATCGTTCCTGATGGACTCGTTCTATTCGGTCGTGCCAGTGGTGCGCAAGACGCGCCTGCACTTTCACGAATTCATGCGCGCCGTCCACGGGCAACTCGATGAACTGAAAGGCGTGGCCGATCCGCTTGACGAAGTCGCCAAGCGCATCGCCAAGAAATACCGCCTGATCTGCTTCGATGAGTTCCACGTCTCGGACATCGCCGATGCGATGATCCTGTACAACCTGCTCAAGGCGCTGTTCGACAATGGCGTGAGCTTCGTGATGACGTCGAACTACGAACCGTCGACGCTGTACCCGGACGGCCTGCACCGCGACCGCATGCTGCCGACCATCGCGCTGCTGCAGGCCAAGCTGGACGTGCTGAACGTCGATGCCGGCAACGATTACCGCAAGCGGGCGCTCGAGCAGGTCGAGGCGTATTACACGCCGCTCAATGCCGCGTCCGACCGCGCCTTGCGCGACGCCTATGCCAAGGTGGCCGACATCGCCGACGAAGCGCCGATCGTGCACATCGAGAACCGCGAAATCCGCGCGCTGCGCCGTGCCGGCGGCGTGATCTGGTTCGATTTCGCCACGCTGTGCGGCGGCCCGCGCTCGCAGAACGATTACCTGGAACTGGCCAGCCAGTTCCACACGGTGGTGTTGTCCGGTATCCCGGCAATGTCGGCGGGGCAGTCGTCCGAAGCGCGCCGCTTCACCTGGCTGATCGACGTGTTCTACGACCACAAGGTCAAGCTGATCATGTCCGCGGCCGTCGAGCCCGAAGAGCTCTACACGCAGGGCCAGCTGGCCAATGAATTCCACCGGACCGTATCGCGTATCATCGAGATGCAGTCGCGCGAATACATGCTCTCCGAGCGGCGCGGCGCGGCCGACAAGATCGCCTGAACCGGCCAGGCACGACAACAAGGATCCACATGACACGCATTACCACGCTGCGCGCAGGCGCGCTGCTGGCCCTGGCAAGCCTGCTGGCGGCCTGCTCGACGACACAGCTGGCCGCGCCGGAGGTGCCACCTCCCGCATCGACCTCGACCGCGCAGGCCCAGGAGCGGCTGGCAGCCGTGGCCGCCGAGCGCCGCGCCATCGAAACCCGCTACGCCGAACGCGAAGTGGTCTGCTACGACAAATTCTTCGTCACCCGTTGCCTGGACGAGGCAAGCGAGCAGCAGCGCGTGGCACTGCTCGAGCAGCGCGCCATCGAGATCGAAGCATCGCGCTACCTGCGCCAGGCCAAGGTCGATGAGCGCGACCGCGCGCTGGCGGTGTCCGAAGCGGCCTTCCAGAAAGAAGAAGCTGAACTGGCGGCCAATCCACCGGCCGTCAAGGCGCCACCGCCCGCTGCCTTGCCAGCGCCGCGCACGACACCGGCGGAGTCGCGCGCAGCCCGCACCAAGCGCCTGCAAGAGAATGCGGCCCGCACCCAGAATGCCCAGGCGAGGGCAGCCCAGAATGTGGCGGCGGCCGAAGCGCGGCGTGTGGAATCGATCGAGCGTCAGAAGCAGGTCGCGCGCCGCGTCGCCGAGCGCGAGGCAAAGGCCGCCAAGCGCGCCGCTGACGACGCAGCGAAGAAGGCAGGCCAGCCGCCGGCAGCGAGCAACTAGGCGCTGGCCGGTTTGACCAGCTTGACGATGGCCATGGTGCAATTGCCACCCTTGCCCTGAGAGCGTTCGCCGGCTTTGCTGATGAGCTTTTCGGCGGCCTGGCGTGGCGTGGACTTGGCGGTCACGGCGGCCAGTTCGGCGTCAGTGAAGAAGTGCCACAGCCCATCGGAGCCGAGCAAAAAGCTGTCGCCGGCAACCAGGCCCGTGTGGCTGCCGGTCGTAACGAACGGCTCCTTGCGGCTGTTTCCCAGTACATTGAGCAGCAGTTTGGAGCGGCGGTGGTTGCGCGCCGCATCGGCTGGCAGGCGGTCGCTCGAGATCAGGTGCTCGACATAGGCGACGTCGCTCGTGCGCATCGCGCACTTGTCGTGTTCGAAGCGATACAGGCGCGAATCGCCCACGTGGGCCCAGACCGCCTCGCCATGGGGACTGATGACCAGGCCGACGAAGCTGGCATGGAGTTCGGTTTTGCCGGCGATGGCGTTCATCTTGATCACCGTGTGGGTTTCGCTGATGATCTCGTGCAGCAGCTGGGCCAGGCGCTCGATGTCCGGATGGTCGCCCGGCTTGAATTCGTCGAATACCTGGCGCGCCGTGTGCAGCACCTGTTCGGCCCCGGCCGGGCTGGCGATGCCGTCAGACAGCACCGCGAGCACATAGCCGGGCGCGCGCGCGCCCGTGAACAGGGCGGCGCGATCGTTTTGTTGGGGGCGGTTACCGATGTGTTGCGCGGTACCCGCTTCGATCCTGTAGGAAGTCATAAATGCTTGTTTTCTTAGGCCTAACGCCAATCTTTGTTGGCGGCAATGACCGCGTGGATTAAACTATGCACCGAGAACCAACCAACAAGCAAGAAGATTTGCTTACGGCAATACTGGAAGGCCCGCTGCGCCAGCGCCGACCGGCTCCCATTCCCGCAATCCCATCTGTAAACACTGTTTGGAACAGACCATCATGATCGATGTCCAGGACATCCAGCGCCGTATTATTGAACTCGATGTGGAACACCGCGACCTCGATGCCGTCATCTCCATGTTGACGGCGGACGGCCACGCCGACGGGTTACAACTGCGCCGCCTCAAAAAGCGTAAACTGCAGCTCAAAGATCATATTACGCTGCTGAAGATGCAGCTGGTCCCCGATATCCCGGCCTGATCCATTGCTGCAAGCCACGTTTCTTCAAGATAAGTTACGACACATACATTGACCGACCATCTCCCTGTTCCCGGCCCTGCCGCAGAGCCGGTCGGGACGGCTGGGTCGGCCACTGGCGCTGTGGAAGCACATTCCGCCGCGTCGACCGACTCCGCTATCCCTGCCGGCAAGTACGATGCTGACCTCGACCGCCTGTTCGGTGCGGGCGGCCCGCTCGCGCCCGCCGTCGGCACCTTCAAGCCACGCCAGGCCCAGACCGAGATGGCCAAAGCCGTCGCCCACGCCATCGACAACCAGCAAGTGCTGATGGCCGAGGCCGGTACGGGCACCGGCAAGACCTTCGCCTATCTGGTCCCGGCGCTGCTGTGGGGAGGCAAGACGATCGTCTCGACCGGCACCAAGAACCTGCAGGACCAGTTGTTCATGCGCGACATCCCGACCATCCGCGCTGCGCTGCGCGCGCCGGTCTCGGTGGCGCTGCTCAAGGGCCGCTCGAACTACGTCTGCCATTTCCATCTGGAGCGCACGCTGCAGAACGGCCGCCTGACGTCGCGCGACGACGTCGGCCACCTGCGCGAAATCTCGCGCTTCATCAAGATGACCAACTCGGGCGACAAGGCCGAGCTGGCCAAGGTGCCGGAAACCGCCACGGTCTGGAACCTCGTCACGTCCACGCGCGACACCTGCATGGGCGCCGAGTGCCAGTACTACCAGGACTGCTTCGTCATGAAAGCGCGGCGCGAGGCGCAGCAGGCCGACATCGTCGTCGTCAACCACCACCTGTTCTTTGCCGACGTGGCCCTCAAGGACACCGGCGTGGCCGAGCTGCTGCCGTCGGCCAATACCATCATCTTCGACGAGGCGCACCAGTTGCCCGACACGGCGACGCTGTTCTTCGGCCAGTCGGTGTCGACCTCGCAAGTGCTCGAACTGTGCCGCGACGTGCTGGCCGAAGGCCTGGCGCATGCCCGTGGCGGCCCGGATTGGGCGAAGGTCGTGACCGTCGTCGAGAAAGCGGCGCGCGACCTGCGCCTGGCGTTTGGCGAAGGCAATCTGCGCCTGTCGCTGCCGCAGATCATGCCGACATCGCAGTTCTTCCCGGCGCTCGACAAGCTCAAGGCCGAGCTGGCGGGGATGATCACCGTGCTCGAAGAAAACGCCGCGCGCGCCGAAACGATCGAAGCCTGCCGCGTGCGGGCGCATGACCTGGCCGCCGCCATCGAGGGCTGGAAACCCGATGCAAAGGCCCCGGCCGCCGAGCAGGCCGTGCTGTGGGCCGAAGCGTTCGCGTCGTCGCTGCAGTTGCACAAGACGCCGCTGTCGATCGCGCCGATCTTTTCCAACCAGCGCGAAGGCACGCCGCGCAGCTGGATCTTCACGTCGGCAACGCTGGCCGTCAAAAACGACTTCAAGCATTTCTCCGATCAGCTGGGCCTGACGGGCGAGCCGGCCAAAACGTGGCCGAGCCCGTTCGACTACGTGAACCAGGGTTTATTGTACGTGCCGACCGGCTTGCCGGAACCGCAGGCGGCGGTCTACACCGACGCCGTCGTCGACGCCGCACTGCCGGTGATCAAGGTCGCTGGCGGACGCACGTTCTTCCTGTGCACGACGATTCGCGCCGTGAACAAGGTGGCGGAACGCCTGCGGGTGGAGTTTGCCGAGCGCGGCTGGGATTTCCCGCTGTTCGTCCAGGGCGAGCGGGGCCGCACCGAATTGCTCGATTCGTTCCGCACGGCCGGCAACGCCGTGCTGGTGGGTAGTCAGAGCTTCTGGGAAGGTGTCGACGTGCGCGGCGATGCGCTGTCGCTCGTGATCATTGACAAGCTGCCGTTTGCGCCGCCGGACGATCCGGTGCTGGCCGCGCGCATCGAAGTCATGGAAAAGCAGGGCCTCAACGGCTTCATGCATCACCAGTTGCCCGAGGCGATCATCACGCTCAAACAGGGGGCAGGGCGTCTGATCCGCGACGTCGACGACCGGGGCGTGTTGATGATCTGCGATCCACGCCTGATCACCAAGCCGTACGGCCGCCGCATCTGGCAAAGCCTGCCATCGTTCAAGCGCACGCGGGTGCAGGAAGACGTGCTGCGCTTCTTCGATCCGGCGGCGGTAGACGCCGATGACAGCGATGCCGGTACGGGTGCCTGATCTTCAGCCCGTAAGCGTGGTTGTTCGGCCGTTGCCGCTCTTGCCACGCTGCTTGTCAATTCGCTAAGTTATCGCGCATGGTGGCGTGTCAAAGCGGCATCCAGCGTCCCGGATCATGAAATCCGGGCGCATTTTTCCGCCACCAAGTGTCGATACAAGCGTTGCTTCAGGTAAAATCGCCTCCATGCGGATACTGATTAGCAACGACGATGGCTATCTCGCGCCCGGCATCCAGGCGCTGGCGGATGCGCTTGCGCCGATCGCCGAGATCGTCGTCGTCGCGCCCGACAGCAACCGTTCGGGCGCATCCAACTCCCTCACACTCGACCGTCCCCTGTCAGTCCATAAGGCGGCCAACGGTTTTTACTTTGCCAATGGCACGCCAACCGACTGCGTGCACATCGCGCTGACCGGGATGTCCGACGCGCTGCCCGACCTCGTGGTTTCCGGCATCAACAATGGCCAGAACATGGGCGACGACACGCTGTATTCCGGCACCGTGGCCGCTGCCACCGAAGCGTATCTGTTCGGCGTGCCGGCCATCGCGTTCTCGCAGGTCAATAGCGGCTGGGCCCACGTGGACGATGCGGCCCGCGTGGCGCGCGACATCGTGGAGCGCTTCGCGGCCGGTGGTTTTGCCGCCTTGCCGTCGCCGTTCCTGCTCAACGTGAACATCCCGAACCTGCCGTACGACCAGATCGGCCCGCTGACGCCGGCCCGCCTTGGCCGCCGTCACCAGGCCGAGCCCGTCATCCGCTCACAGGATCCGCGCGGGCGCGAGATCTTCTGGATCGGCGCGCCGGGCGCCTGCCTCGACGCGGGCGAGGGCACCGATTTCCATGCCACGGCGCAGGGATGCGTGTCGATCACGCCGCTGCAGATCGACCTGACCCACAAGACCCAGCTCGATCTGCTGGCGGGAGCTCTGCCATGAAGGACGCGCGGCCGAACTTCCCGTTGCCGCTGTCGTCGACGACGGGCGGTGCACGCAAACCCGGCACGCCGGCGCCGGTGTTCACGCCGCAGACGGCGACTCGCAACGCCGCCAGTGGTAGCAAGGCGCCGCTTGAAGCCGGGCCAGCCGCACGCGCGCCCGGCTATGTGCCGGCCGCGACCGGCGCGCCGACCGCCCAGCGTTCGGACCTGGCCGCCACCGAAGCGGTGCGCCGCGCGATGGTGGGCCGCATCGCACGCCAGGGCGTGAACGATCCGCAAGTGCTGCGCGCCATGGAAATCGTGCCGCGCCATCTGTTCCTGGAGCCGGCGATGTCGGGCCAGGCGTATGTCGATGCATCGCTGCCGATCGGCCATCAGCAGACGATGTCGCAGCCGTACATCGTGGCGCGCATGATCGACATGATGTGCGCCGGCCGCAAGCTCGAGCGCGTGCTCGAGATCGGCACGGGCTGCGGCTATCAGGCCGCGGTGCTGTCGTTCGTCGCGAAGGACGTGTACTCGATCGAGCGCATCAAGGCCCTGCACGAGCTTGCCAAAACCAATCTGCGCCCGATGCGCATATCGAACCTGCGTTTGCAGTATGGCGATGGTATGTTAGGCTTGCCGCAGGTGGCGCCGTTCGACGGTATCATTCTCGCGGCCGCCGGCCTCGATGTGCCGCGCGCGCTGCTCGAGCAGCTGGCCATCGGTGCGCATCTGGTCGCGCCCGTTGGCGCCGAGGTGCAGCACCTGCACCGCATAACCCGCACCGGCAAGGCCGAGTGGACCAGCGAGACGCTGGAAGCGTGCCACTTTGTGCCCCTGCGCCCGGGCACCATCTAATTTCAATCTGGGCCGCCAGGCCCGCAGTACGCCGACAAGACTAAAGAATGCCAATGACACAAGCACCGCGTTTCGCCCTCCTGACGATCCTTATCGGCCTCGTTGCCGGCTGTTCCACCACGACCCGCCAGGCGCCCGTCGTCGAACGCGGCACCCCTCCCGCACAGACCCGTCCGGCGCCAGTGCGCGTCGACGAGACCCCCAAGCACGACGAGCGCGGCATGTACACCGTGCGCAAGGGTGACACGCTGCTGCGCATCGCCTTCGACTTCGGCCAGAACTACCGCGACCTGGTTGACTGGAACAAGCTGGCCAACCCTGACGACATCAAGGTCGGCCAGGTGCTGCGCGTGAGCGCGCCGGGCGGCGAACGCACGGCCAACGTCCAGACCCAGCCGATTCCGATGCCGCCGGCCGCTACCGCGCCGCGCAAGACCGAGCCGCGCGTCGACAAGAAGCCGGCCACCGAGACCACGGTGGCCGATACGCGCCCAAGCGTCCCGGCTGTCACGCCGGTCGTGCCAGCAGCGCCAGCGGCCCCGGCTGCCGGCGCCAGCGACGAAGCACGCCTGAGCTGGATGTGGCCATCGGATGGGCGGGTCATCGCTACCTTCGACGACGGCCGCAACAAGGGCCTGGACATCGCCGGCAAGGCCGGCCAGCCCGTGGTGGCGGCCGGTTCCGGCAAGGTCATGTACGCTGGCAGCGGGATTCGGGGTTATGGTAACCTCGTGATCGTCAAGCATAGCAACAGCCTGTTGTCGGCCTACGCGCACAATCGCAAGATCGTCGTGAAGGAAGGCGACAATGTGGCCAAGGGCCAGTTGATCGCCGAAATGGGCGATTCCGACGCCGACCTGGTCAAGCTGCACTTCGAAATCCGCCAGCAGGGCAAGCCGGTCGACCCGACGAGGTTCCTGCCCGTTCGATAGGATGGTATGACACAGCCGCCGCACTCGCTCGACCCGCAGGACACCGACGAGTTTCCGGATGACCCGGAAAGCGGGCCGGTGGCTGCTGCGGGTGACGGCGAGCCGCTGGCGGTTGCCGCCGTCGTCGACACGGTCGACGAGCTGCGCAAAGTCTTGCAGGCCGAGCTCGCGACCGACACCACCCAGCACTACCTGAACCAGATCGGCACCCGCGCGCTGCTCACGCACGCCGAGGAAGTCCATTTCTCCACGCTGGCCAAGGCGGGGGATTTCGGCGCGCGCCAGACGATGATCGAGCACAATCTGCGCCTGGTCGTCTCGATCGCCAAGCACTACATCAACCGCGGCGTGGTGCTGCTCGACCTGATCGAGGAAGGCAATATCGGCCTGATGCGCGCGATCGACAAGTTCGAGCCCGAGCGCGGCTTTCGGTTTTCGACCTACGCGACCTGGTGGATCCGCCAGAGCATCGAGCGCGCGATCATGAACCAGGCGCGCACGGTGCGCCTGCCGGTGCACATGGTGCGCGAACTCAACGGCGTGCTGCGCGCCAAATACCACCTCGAAGCGCAAACCCACGACGGCAAGGAAGCATCGAGCGAGGATATCGCCAGCCTGGTCGGCCGCCCGGTCGAAGAAGTGCAGGACATCCTGATGCTGTCCGAACATCCGACGTCGCTCGATGCACCGCTCGACAACGACCCGCAATCGAGCCTGATGGACGTGCTGCCCGACGACGGCGAGAGTAGTCCCGACGCCCACGCCGAGCAGCAGGAAGCCGCGCTCCTGGTGCGCGACTGGCTGGCGCGCCTGCCGGACAAGCAGCGCCTGGTCGTCACGCGCCGCTTCGGCCTGGACAACGATGAGCCGGCCACGCTCGAGACGCTGGCCGATGAGCTTGGCGTCACGCGCGAGCGGGTGCGCCAGATCCAGCAGGAAGCGCTGGTGAAACTCAAGCGGGCGATGGCGGCCCGCGGCGTGGTGCGCGACGCGCTGTTATGAACCATCGGGGCGGGTTGTAGCGCCTCATCGGTTTCCTTGCTATCATGCGCCGCCTGTGCGGCCGCGCCGCCAGCGCATCCTCCTCTCGACGCTCACTCCTTTCTGATCGCCCATGCACGACATTTTCATCGACATCAAATCCCTCGACATGGACGGGCGCGGCGTTGGCCACCTCGAGAACGCCGACGGCTCGCCCGGTAAAGTGGTCTTCGTCGAAGGCGCGCTGCCGGGCGAGCGCGTCAGCTACGAGACGCTCAAGAAAAAGAAGAACTGGGAAGCGGGCCGCATGGTCACGCTGCAGCGCGCGTCGTCGATGCGGGTCGAGCCGAAATGCATCCACTTCGGTTACTGCGGCGGCTGCTCGATGCAGCACCTGGAACCGGGCGCGCAGGTCGCGATGAAGCAGCGCGTACTCGAAGACAATCTCAAGCACATTGCCAAGGTGAAGGCCGAGACCATCCTGCGGCCGATGTATGGCCCGACCTGGGATTACCGCTACCGCGCGCGCCTGTCGGTGCGTAACGTGCCGAAGAAAAACACGGTGATGGTGGGCTTCCATGAGAAAGCCTCGGCGCTGGTGGCCGACATCGTCACCTGCGAAATCCTGCCCGACCACGTCGCGCGCCTGATCGTGCCGCTGCGCGAACTGATCGCGGCACTGTCGATCATCGACCACGTGCCGCAGATCGAACTGGCGATCGGCGAAGAATCGACCGTGCTGGTGCTGCGCATCATGGCGCCACTGAGCCGCAAGGACGAAACGCTGCTCAAGGCGTTTGCCGACACGTGGAAGATCCACTGGTGGCTGCAGCCGAAGGGCCCCGATTCGGCGCACCCGTACTATCCGCTGGGCACTGATCTGTACTACACGCTGCCTGAGTTCGGCATCCGCATGCCGTTCAAGCCAACCGACTTCACCCAGGTCAACCACCAGATCAACCGCGTGCTGGTCTCCAAAGCGCTGCGCCTGCTGGACGTGCAGCCAACCGACCGCGTGGCCGACCTGTTCTGCGGTCTGGGCAACTTCACGCTGCCACTGGCGACCCAGGCGCGCGAAGTCGTCGGCATCGAGGGCAGCACGGCGCTGACCGAGCGCGCGCTGGAGAATGCCCGCGCCAATGGCCTGGCGGCCAAGACGTCATTCTCGACCCGCAACCTGTTCGATGTGACGAAAGAAGACCTGGTGGCGCTGGGGCGCTTTGACCGCATGCTGATCGACCCGCCCCGCGATGGCGCCATGGCGCTGGCGCAGGCGCTGGCCGAACTGCGCACCACCCACGAGCACCTGATGCCGCAGCGGATCGTCTACGTCTCGTGCAGCCCGTCGACGCTGGCGCGCGACGCCGGCATCCTCGTGCACGAAGCCGGCTACGTGATGACGAAGGCAGGCGTCGTCAACATGTTCCCGCACACCTCGCACGTGGAATCGATCGGTGTGTTCGAGCTGGGCGAAAAGCCGGCACCGGCAGAAGAGTGGACCTGACCCCCGCTGTGGGTGAGGAAATAATGAACGAAAAAAAACCGGCCAGTGGCCGGTTTTTTTATCGGGGCAGGGGACGATCAGTCGTCGCCACCCACGATGCCCAGCAGGCGCAGCAGGCTGGAGAAGATGTTGAAGACGTTCAGGTAGATCGACAGCGTGGCGGTGACGTAGTTGGTTTCGCCGCCGTTGACGATGCGCTGCACGTCATACAGGATGAAGGCCGAGAAGATACCGATCGCCAGGATCGAGATCACGATCGACAGCACCGACATCTGCAGGAAGATGTTGGCAACGACTGCCAGCAGCAGCACGACGACGCCGGCCATCAGCCAGCTGCCCATGCCCGAGAAATCGCGCTTGGTCGTGGTGGCGATGCTGGCCATCACGGCGAACACGATCGCGGTGCCGCCGAAGGCGGTCATGATCAGGCTGCCGCCGTTCGAATAGTTCAGCGTGTGCGTCAGCAACGGTGCCAGCATCAGGCCCATGAAGAACGTGAAGCCCAGCAGCAGGGCAACGCCCAGGCCGGAGTCCTTGTTCTTCTCGATCGCCCACATGAAGCCGAATGCGACGGCCATGAAGATCACGAAGCCGAGGATGCCGCTGAACAGCGCGACACCCATGGACACGCCAAGGAAGGCGCCTGCCACGGTCGGGATCATCGACAGCGCCAGCAACCAGTAAGTATTGCGTAGCACTTTGTTACGCGAGGCCTGGCCACCTTTGGTCAGGTCGATGGTACTTTGGGTACTAGGATACATAGTGCCTCCGGAGAAATGAATAACTGCAGGTACTGTACAGCAACTACCTATCATCCTATAACACGTGACTTAAACGAGCATGAAGTTTGATCAAGAAGCTGGACGTAAGTTTGCCGCCACTGTACCACCTTGCCGACCGCCACCGCAATATGAGCTTTTCGGGTCGGATATGGTAAAATTGAAGGTTAATTGAGTCCCAAAGTTTGTTTACATCGCTCAGTTCTAAACCTTTCATTTTATTGGAGTTTTCTCATGGCAATCGAACGCACCCTGTCCATCATCAAGCCTGACGCAGTCGCAAAAAACGTGATCGGCAAAATCTACAGCCGTTTCGAAGAAGCTGGCCTGAAGATCGTCGCTGCACGCATGGTGCAACTGTCGCGCGCTGAAGCCGAAGGCTTCTACGCTGTGCACGCTGCACGTCCATTCTTCAAGGACCTGGTCGAGTTCATGATCTCGGGCCCAGTCATGGTCACCGCCCTCGAAGGCGAAGGCGCGATCCTGAAAAACCGCGACCTGATGGGTGCAACCGATCCAAAGAAAGCTGACGCTGGCACCATCCGCGCTGACTTCGCCGATTCGATCGATGCCAATGCTGTTCACGGTTCGGACGCTGCCGAAACCGCTGCTGTGGAAATCGCTTACTACTTCCCGGCACTGAACGTCTACTCGCGTTAATTAGTAAGGGGGAGCGCAGTCCGGGCGCGCCCCGGAGCATTCTCCCCGGACTAATGCAATGAGTAACCCGCTCGCCTGTGGCCAAGGGCCGATGCGAGCGGGTGCTGAAACTGAGGAATTTTTGCCATGACGACGCTCACCAACCTGCTGGACCTCGATCCCGCGCAACTCGTCGCTTATTGCGCCGACTTGGGTGAGAAGCCGTTCCGCGCCAAGCAACTCCAACGCTGGATTCACCAGTTTGGCGCCGCGGACTTCGACAGCATGACCGACCTGGCCAAATCGCTGCGTGAAAAGCTGAGCACGCGCGCCGAAGTGCGCGCACCAGCCATCGTCAGCGACAACACGTCCACCGACGGCACGCGCAAGTGGCTGGTCGACGTTGGCAATGGCAATGCGGTCGAAACCGTGTTCATCCCGGAAGAAAACCGCGGCACGCTGTGCATCTCCACACAAGCCGGCTGCGCCGTCAACTGCCGCTTCTGCTCGACGGGCAAGCAGGGCTTCAACCGCAACCTCACAGTCGCCGAAATCATCGGCCAGCTGTGGATGGCCGAGTTCGAGCTGCGTCGCACCAAAGGCATCGAGCCCGGCCCAAAAGGCGAACGCCAGATCACCAATGTGGTGATGATGGGCATGGGCGAGCCGCTGCTGAACTACGAACCCACCGTTACCGCGCTCAAGCTGATGCTCGACGATAACGCCTACGGCCTGTCGCGCCGTCGCGTGACGCTGTCGACCTCGGGCGTGGTGCCGAATATCGACAAGCTGTCGCAGGACGTGCCGGTGGCCATGGCCGTGTCGCTGCACGCGTCGAACGATGCGCTACGCGATATCCTGGTGCCACTGAACAAGAAATACCCGCTGCGCGAACTGATGGCCGCCTGCAAGCGCTATCTCGAATTCGCGCCGCGCGACTTCATCACCTTCGAATACTGCATGCTCGACGGCTTCAATGATAGCGACGAGCATGCACGTGAACTGATCGCACTGGTCAACGATCCGGTGGTCGGCGTGAACTGCAAGTTCAACCTGATCCCGTTCAATCCGTTCCCCGAGTCCGGCCTGTTCCGCTCCAAGAATCCCCGCATCAAGGCGTTTGCCCAGGTGCTGATGGATGCCGGCATCGTCACCACCGTGCGCAAGACGCGCGGCGACGATATCGACGCTGCCTGCGGCCAGCTGGCCGGTGAGGTCAAGGACCGCACCCGGGTGGCCGAGCGCATGGAAAAAATGGCCGAGTACCAGAAAAAGTTTGGCGCCGACTTCGGGCGCATCGTGGAGATCCCGACCTGATGAAGCTTGCCGCCGCCGCGCTTGCACTCGCCTCGACCCTGACCCTGCTGGCCGGATGCGCCAGCAACGCGGGCAGCGGGTCGGGTACCACCGGCGAGCTCAAGACGGCGTCGGACCAGACGGCGGGCGAGAAGCGTGCCTCGATCCGCATTCAACTGGCGGTCGGTTATTACCAGCAGGGCAAGTACGAAATCGCGCTCGACGAAATCAAAAAGGCGCTGGCGGCCGATGCAGCCTACGCCGATGCGTACGGCTTGCGCGCGCTGGTCTACACGTCGATGGGCCAGTATCCGCTGGCCGAAGAGAATTACCAGCAGGCGCTGCGCCTGCGCCCGAACGACCCGGAGTTTTCAAACAACTTCGGTTCGTTTTTGTGCCAGTCGGTCAACCGCCCGGCCGAGGCAATGCGTTATTTCGATGCCGCACTGAAGAACCCCACGTACCAGACGCCGCTCAGCGCGCTGGTGAATGCGGGCGTGTGCAGCATCAAGAACCGGAACAACGATGCGGCCGAGCGCTATCTGCTCGAAGCCTTGCGTCTGAACCCCGGTCTGCCGACGGTCAATACCGGATTGGCGCGGGTGTACTACGAGCGGCGCGACCTTGAGCGCGCCGGTTTTTTCATCAACCGTCTGCTCGAGACAGCCAAGCTCGAGACGCTGCCGGCTGATGCGCTGTGGCTTGCCATGCGCATCGGTCGCAAGGCGGGTGACCGGACCCATGAAGCGTCGCTGGCAGCCCAACTGCGGCGCCGCTTCCCCGGTTCGCCCGAGTACGCAGCGTACGAGCGCGGGGCGTTTGGTGAGTAAAGAAGAACAAGGACAAGGACAAGGACAATGAACGAGCAAGCAGACCAGCCAGCCGCACCGGGCAACGCGTCCGGTATCCCTGGCAAGACCCTGCAATCCCAGCGCGAAACGATGGGCTGGAGCGTCGAGCAGGTTGCCGACCAGCTCAAGCTGGCGCCGCGCCAGGTGCTGGCGCTGGAAGCGGGCGATTACGCCTCGCTGCCCAGCCCGGCCGTCACGCGCGGCTTCGTGCGCGCCTACGCCAAGCTGCTGCGCATCGACGCGGCGCCACTGGTGTCGATGATCGAACTGAACATGCCGCCGGAAGCCCGTGCGGGCGCCCAGTCGGCGATGGCTGCTGCGCGCCGTGAACAAAAACCGGCGGCGTTCTCGGAAACCCGGTTTCCGATCAATGGCAAGCGCCGCAGCCTGCCGCTGGGCTGGATCGCCGCCGTGGTCATCGTGGCCGGTGCTGCTGTTGCGGCCTGGCAGTTCAACCTGATACCAAGTCTGAACCGCGATGTCGAATCGGGCGATACGATGGTGCTCGAGAATCCGGCTGCCGGTGTCGTGGCGCCGGGTACTGCTGCCCCGGTCCAGCAGGGCCTGATCAATCCGTCCGTGCCGCTCATCTCGGTGCCGTCGCCATCGAGCCAGGGCACGGCCCCGGCGGGCGCGCCAACGACGGCGCCAACCACGCCGACCGCACCGGCTGCCGCACCTGCCGCTGCGCCGGTCACAGCGCCGGCGACGGCCACGCCGGCGCCAGTTGCCGCTGCGCCGGCTGCCGCAGCACCGGCTGCTGCCGGCGTCAACACCCTGGTGCTGAACGTGCGCGCCGATTCGTGGATCGAAGTGCGTCCGAGCGGCGGCGGTCGTCCGCTGATCTCGCGCCTGGTCAAGGCCGGCAGCACTGAGTCGGTCGAAGTCGCCGGCCCCGTGAATCTGACCGTCGGCGTGCCGGGCGCCGTGACCGCGACACTGCGCGGCGCCAATGTCCCGCTGCCACAGCAGCCGGGCAAGACCATCGCACGCGTGGCCCTGAAATAAGCTGATCACTCGCTGGAACCAACATGAATTCCTTGAACGAAACCTCTGTCCCCGAGTTCGCATCGGCCGCCGCCATTCCGTCGGGCCCGATGGCCCGCCGCGCCAGCCGCAAGGTCCTGGTCGCGCACGGCGCGCGCCAGGTGTGGGTCGGCGGCGATGCACCCGTTGTCATCCAGTCGATGACCAATACCGATACCGCCGATGCGATCGGCACCGCCATCCAGATCAAGGAGCTGGCACGTGCCGGCTCCGAGATCGTGCGCATCACCGTGAACACGCCTGAAGCAGCAGCGGCCGTGCCGGCGATCCGCGCTCAGCTCGACCGCATGGAAGTCGATGTGCCGCTGGTTGGTGACTTCCACTACAACGGCCACCTGCTGCTGCGCGACTATCCCGAGTGCGCGCAGGCGCTGTCGAAATACCGGATCAATCCGGGCAATGTGGGGCAGGGCGCCAAGCGCGACACCCAGTTCGCCCAGATGATCGAGATCGCCGCCAAGTACGACAAGCCGGTGCGTATCGGCGTGAACTGGGGCAGCCTGGACCAGTCGCTGCTCGCGCGCATCATGGACGAGAACGCCTTGCGCGCCAATCCATGGTCGGCCCAGGCCGTCATGTATGAAGCGCTGATTACGTCGGCCATCGAGAACGCCATCCGCGCCGAAGAAGTGGGCCTGGCGCGCGACAAGATCATCCTGTCGTGCAAGGTCTCGGGCGTGCAGGACCTGATCGCCGTGTACCGCGAACTGGCCCGCCGCTGCGACTATCCGCTGCACCTGGGCCTGACCGAAGCAGGCATGGGCAGCAAGGGCATCGTTGCCTCGACCGCTGCGCTGTCGGTACTGCTGCAAGAAGGCATCGGCGACACGATCCGTATTTCGCTGACGCCGGAACCGGGGGGCGATCGCACGCGCGAAGTCATCGTCGGCCAGGAAATCCTGCAGACGATGGGCCTGCGCAAGTTCACGCCGATGGTCATCGCGTGCCCGGGTTGCGGCCGCACGACGTCGACCGTGTTCCAGGAGCTGGCAGACAATATCCAGACCTTCCTGCGCGACCAGATGCCGGAATGGAAAAAGACCTACCCGGGCGTGGAAGGCATGAACGTGGCCGTGATGGGTTGCATCGTCAACGGCCCGGGCGAGTCGAAGCACGCGAACATCGGCATCAGCTTGCCGGGCACGGGCGAATCGACGGCGGCGCCAGTGTTTGTCGATGGCCAGAAGTTTGCCACCCTGCGCGGCGAGCGCATCGTCGAAGAATTCCAGACGATCGTGCTCGATTACGTGAAGAAGAATTACAGCCGCGAGACCGCGGCGTCGTAAAATTCGGCCATTGGCCCCAGCACGTCGTTCCCGCGAAGGCGGGAACCCAAGGTTGTTTGCGTCATGTCGTCGCATGAGACGGCCGATGACGCCACGAAATGAGGTTCCCGCCTGCGCGGGAACGACGTCGAATCAACAGATAACACTTATGTCCAAACCAGAAAAAATCGTCGCCATCAAAGGCATGAACGACATCCTGCCCAGCGATGCACCGCTGTGGGAATTGTTCGAGAACACCACCGAAACGATCCTGAAAAGCTACGGCTACCAGAAGATCGTCACGCCGATCGTCGAGCAGACGAGCCTGTTCTCGCGCGCCATCGGTGCCGTGACCGATATCGTCGAAAAAGAGATGTATTCGTTCGAAGATTCGATGAACGGCGACCAGCTGACGCTGCGTCCGGAGGGCACCGCCAGCGTCGTGCGCGCCGTGCTCGAACACAATCTGGTCTACGACGGCCCGCGCCGCCTGTGGTACAAGGGCCCGATGTTCCGTCACGAGCGTCCGCAGCGCGGCCGCTATCGCCAGTTCTTCCAGTTCGGCGCCGAAGCCATCGGTTTTTCGGGCCCGGACATCGATGCCGAGCTGATCATGATGTGCCGTCGCCTGTGGGATGACCTGGGCATCGAAAACGTGCGCCTCGAACTGAACTCGATCGGCAATGCCGAAGAGCGCCAGCGTCACCGCGCCGACCTGATCGCCTACCTCGAGCAGCACGAAAGCATTCTGGACGCCGAAGCCAAGCGCCGCCTGCACAGCAATCCGCTGCGCATCCTCGACACCAAGAATCCGGCCATGCAGGAAATGGTCAACGCGGCCCCGCGCCTGCTCGACTATCTGGGCGAAGAATCGCTGGCGCACTTCAATGGCGTCAAGTTCTTGCTCGACCAGAACGCGGTGCAGTACACCGTGAACCCGCGCCTCGTGCGCGGCCTGGACTATTACAACCGCACCGTGTTCGAGTGGGTCACCGATGCACTCGGCTCGCAAGGCACGATCTGCGCTGGCGGCCGCTACGATCCGCTGGTGGAAACCTTCGGCGGCAAGGCCACGCCGGCCGTGGGTTTCGCGATGGGCATGGAGCGCATCATCGAGCTGATGAAGGCGATGGGCGAGCCGGCCGAGCCGAACCAATGCGACGTCTACATGGTCCATCAGGGCGAGAAGGCGCAGCTGCAAGCCTTCATCCTGGCCGAGCGCATTCGGGATGCCGGGCTGGATGTTGTGTTACATTGCGCAACGCCAGCGGGTGCCGGCAGCTTCAAGAGCCAGATGAAGAAGGCCGACGGGTCCGGCGCGGCGTTTGCCGTGATCATTGGCGAGGACGAAGTTGCCAACGAAACCGCGGCCGTGAAGACGATGCGCGGCGAGATCGGCGAGCAGCAGCAGAGCACCGTGCCGTTCCTGGAAGTGGTCGATTACCTGGTCGACCAGATCACCGGCGCGCACATGCATGACGAGCACTGCGGTCACGACCACGATCACGTGCACAAGCATTAACATCCGTCGTACCTCGCAAACCATTCAACCACTACAAGAACACGCACATGGCATACGATCACCAAGAGCAGGAACAGCTTGATTCCTTCAAGGCGTTCTGGTCGAAATACGGCAACATCATCGTCTGGGTCCTGATCCTGGCGCTCGGTTCCTTCGCCGGCTGGAATTTCTGGAAGACCCACCAGGCCAACAAGTCGATCGAAGCCTCGGCGCTGTACGACGAACTGCAGACGTCGCTGCTGGCCAATGACAATGCCAAGGTGCAGCGTATCGCCGGCGACATCCGCAGCAAGTACGAAAGCTCGCCGTACACGCAGATGGCAGCCCTGGCCGCGGCCAAGACGGCGTTCGAAGCCAACGACCTGAAAACCGCCAAAGCCCAGCTGCAATGGGCGGCCGACAACGGCAACGATGAATACAAGTCGATCGCCAAACTGCGTCTGGCTGGCGTGCTGCTCGATGAAAAAGCCTTCGACGACGCACTGAAAGTCTTGAACGGCACGTTCCTGCCGCAGTTCACCGCTGAAGTAAACGACCGCAAGGGCGATGTGCTGGTCGGCCAGAACAAGCTGAACGAAGCGCGTGCTGCCTACGTCGCGGCACTGGCTGCGATGGATGCCGCCAGCCCGGCCCGTCAACTGGTGCAGGTCAAGCTTGAAGCCATTGGCGGCACGGTGCCAGCAGACAAGAACGGCCAAGCGCCAGCCGCAGACCAGAAAGCGGCTGCGTAAATTTTTCGCATGAGATGGCCCGCGTCCGCCTTCGAGCGGCCGCGGGCTTTGCGTCCTTTATAGTCCAGGAACAAGGTAGAACATAATGCGTATTAGCAGCAAGCTTGTTGGCGTCGGCGTACTGGCCCTGATGACGGGTTGCTCGACCCTCAATTCGCTCAATCCATTTGCATCCGACAAGAAGGGCGATCAACCCGCCAAGCTCGTCGAACTCAAGGGCAGCATGGCCGTGCGCACCGCATGGAAACTCGACATCGGCAAGGCCAAGGGCTACCAGTTCTCGCCTGCGCTGAGCGGCAACACGCTCGTCGTGGCTGCGGCCGATGGCGCCATTGCGCGCGTCGACGCCGCCACCGGCAAGCAGCTGTGGCGCGTCAAGGCCGACAGCGAGCTGTCGGCAGGCGTGGGCACGGATGGCAACCTGATCGTCGTCGGTGCCGAGAAGGGCATCCTGATGGGCTACGACATGGACGGCAAGCTGCTCTGGAAAACGCAGCTGTCGAGCGAAATCCTGTCGGCGCCGGTCGTGTCGCAAGGCATCGTCGTCGCCCGTTCGATCGACAACCGCATCGTCGGTGTCGATGCGACGGACGGCAGCAAGAAATGGACCGTGCAGAAGGTCGCGCCGCCGCTGACGCTGCGCAACGCGCCGGGCATGATCGTGGCCGGCACCGACGTCATCGTCGCGCAGCCGGGCGGCAAGCTGTCCGCACTGATCATCGCCACCGGCGCACCGCGCTGGGACGTCGAGGTCGGCATCTCGCGCGGCGCGACCGAACTGGAGCGCGTCACCGATATCGGCGGCGCCCCGGTGCTGTTCGAAAACGAGGTGTGCGCCGCTTCCTACCAAGGGCGCGTAGGCTGCTTTGACCTGGTGACCGGTTCGGCGCGCTGGACGCGTGACCTGTCCTCCAGCGTCGGCGTGGCCGTCGACCAATTGTTCGTGTTCGCACCGGACGACAAGGGAGCACTCAATGCATTCACCCGCGACACGGGCGCCAGCAGCTGGAAGAACGACAAACTGTCGTTCCGCCGCCTGTCGACCCCGCTGTCGTATGGCCGCGCCGTCGCGGTTGGCGACTACGAAGGCTACGTGCACTTCCTGTCGCGCGAAGATGGCTCTTTCCTGGCGCGCGCCGCAACCGACGGGAGCCCGATCGTGGGCACGCCGCTGGTGGCCGGCACAAACCTGATTTTTCAAACACAAAACGGAACTGTGACCGCCATCGCGGTCGAATAAGAAAACATGAAGCCGGTAATCGCACTCGTAGGTCGACCCAACGTCGGGAAATCGACCTTATTTAACCGCATGACCCGTTCGCGCGACGCGTTGGTGGCCGACATGCCAGGCCTGACGCGCGACCGCCACTACGGCGAAGGCCGCATTGGCGAACGACCATTCCTGGTCATTGACACGGGCGGTTTCGAGCCGGTCGCCAAAGAAGGCATCATGCACGAAATGGCGCTGCAAACGCGCCAGGCCGTCGCCGAAGCCGACGTGGTCGTGTTCATCGTCGACGGCCGCCAGGGCCTGACCCCGCACGACAAGACCATCACCGATTTCCTGCGCAAGAGCGGCCGCAAGGTCATGCTCGTCGTGAACAAGTCCGAAGGCATGAAGTACACGGCCGTCACCGCCGACTTCTATGAGCTCGGCATGGGCGACCCGTACGTCATCTCCGCCGCCCACGGCGACGGCGTGACCGACCTCGTGGTCGAGGCGCTCGACGCTGCGTTCGCCGCGCGGCCGGACGAGCCGGCCGAACTCGAGCACGTCGACCATGGCATCAAGATCGCCATCGTCGGCCGCCCGAACGTGGGCAAGTCGACCCTGATCAACACGCTGGTCGGCGAGCAGCGCGTGATCGCGTTCGACATGCCGGGCACCACGCGCGACTCGATCGAAGTGCCGTTCGAACGCGACGGCAAGAAGTTCACGCTGATCGACACCGCGGGTATCCGCCGTCGCGGCAAGATCTTTGAAGCCATCGAGAAGTTCTCGGTCGTCAAGACGATGCAGTCGATCGCCGACGCCAACGTCGTCGTGCTGCTGCTCGATGCCCAGCAAGATATCTCGGAGCAAGACGCGCACATCGCCGGCTTCATCCTGGAGTCGGGCAGGGCACTGGTCGTGGCCGTCAACAAATGGGATGGCCTGAAAACCGACGAGCGCGACGAAGTCAAGATCGATCTCGACCGCAAACTGGATTTCCTGAGCTTTGCCAACACGCACTTTGTGTCGGCACTGCGCGGCACCGGCATCACGCAACTGATGAAATCAGTCGAGGCGGCCTATGCTGCAGCCACCGCCAACCTGTCGACGCCGCGCCTGACGCGCGCGCTGCAAGAGGCCGTGGAGAAGCAAGAGCCGAAACGCAAGGGCTCGGGTCGTCCAAAGATGCGCTACGCCCACCAGGGTGGCCAGAACCCACCGATCATCGTCATCCACGGTAATGCCCTGGACGGGATCAGCGAGCCGTACAAGCGCTATCTCGAGAAGCATTTCCGCGAGACGTTCAGCCTGGTCGGCACCCCGCTGCGGATCGAGCTGCGCAGTGGCAAGAACCCGTTCGCGAAGCCGTAGCAGTACGACAAAAAGTGGCGAAACAGGTTACAGTAGTTCAGGGCCGCATTCGCTTTGGCAGAATATGGCCTCACCCATGTGGCATGACTACTTGAAAATCGGCAAATCGCCTCAAACTTTTAACTACAACAACATCACGGAGCTGTTATGAGCAACAAAGGGCAACTGTTACAAGACCCATTCCTCAACGCCTTGCGCAAGGAACACGTCCCTGTCTCGATCTACCTGGTCAACGGTATCAAGCTGCAGGGTCATATCGAATCCTTCGACCAATACGTCGTCCTGCTTCGCAACACCGTGACCCAGATGGTCTATAAACACGCCATCTCTACCGTCGTGCCGGCCCGCGCCGTCAACCTCAATCTTGACTCCAGCGAAGCCGAGTAAGGCCGATGGCTGACGCCCCCGGCACGCCGCTCATGCGCGCAGCCCTGGTCGGCATCGACTTCGGGACTGGCGACTTCAATGCCAGTCTCGAAGAGTTGTCCCTGCTTGCGAAGTCCGCTGGCGCCGAACCGATCACCACGATCACGGCCAAGCGCTCGAGCCCCGATCCCGCACTCTTCATCGGCAGCGGCAAGGCCGATGAAATCGCCCTCGACGCCAAGGCACTCGGCGTCGACATCGTTATCTTCAATCACGCACTCTCGCCTGCCCAGCAGCGTAACCTCGAGCGTCGTCTCGAGCTGCGCGTGGTCGATCGTACCAGCCTGATCCTCGATATCTTCGCGCAGCGCGCCAAGAGCCACGAGGGCAAGCTGCAGGTCGAGCTGGCGCAGTTGCAGCACCTGGCCACACGCCTGATCCGCGGCTGGACTCACCTTGAACGGCAAAAAGGCGGTATTGGCCTGCGCGGTCCCGGTGAAACCCAGCTCGAGACCGACCGCCGGCTGATCGGCGAACGCGTCAAGGCGTTGCGCGCACGGCTGGCCAAGCTGCGCAAGCAGCATGAGACCCAGCGCCGCCAGCGCGGGCGCAACAACACGTTCTCCGTCTCGCTGGTCGGCTACACCAATGCCGGCAAATCGACGCTGTTCAACTCGCTGACCAAAGCCGGCGTGTATGTGGCGAACCAGCTGTTCGCCACGCTGGATACGACCAGCCGCCGCATGTACCTGGGCGACGACGTCGGCAGTGTCGTCATTTCCGATACCGTCGGCTTCGTGCGCGACTTGCCGCACCAGCTGGTGGCGGCGTTTCGCGCCACGCTCGAAGAGACGATCCACGCCGACCTGCTGCTGCACGTGGTCGACAGCGCGTCACCCACGCGCATGGAGCAAGTGGAGCAGGTCAACGAGGTGTTGCGCGAGATTGGCGCCGATCATGTTCCCCAAATTCTGGTCTGGAACAAGATCGATGCTGCGGGCCTGGAGCCCGGAGTCGAGCGTGATGAGTATGATAAGATCAACCGGGTTTTCATCAGTGCCCATAGCGGCGCCGGCCTTGACCTGCTGCGTTCGGCGATCGCCGAAACTGCCAAGTCCGGACCTGGTCAAAGCTATCGAGCCACCCCGGAAAACGAAGAACAGGACGACGCTTTCGAGCTCGCCGAGGTCGATGCGTCGGTGGACGCCCTGCCTGACGCGCTACCCGAAGGTCCTGCCGATCATCTGCCAACTTCCACCCTTGTCGGGCCACGCTAAGCCTATGTTTGTTTCCATACTAAAAAGATTCGGCGTCAAACTGTCGCTGAACGACCCACGCTGGGGCCGCAACCCAGAAGATGACCGCAAGGCCCAGGACGGTCGCCGTCCAGGCGACGGTCCGCCCGACCTCGACCAGATGTGGCGCGATTTCAATGCGCGTCTCAACAAGATGTTTGGCAACCGTGGCAACAACAACGGTGGCGGCGACAGTGGCGGCCCGAACCGTGAAATGCGCGGCGCCGGCATTGGTGCGGGCGTCATTGCCATCATCGTCGGCTTCATCTGGCTGGCCTCCGGCGCGTTCATCGTGCAAGAGGGTAGGACCGCTGTCGTCACGACGTTCGGCCAATTGAGCCACACGACGACGCCTGGTTTCAACTGGCGCTGGCCGTATCCGATCCAGGCACACGAGATCGTCGATGTCTCGACCATCCGTACGGCCGAGATCGGCTATCGTGGCACGGCGAGCAACAAGCAGCCGCTGGAATCGCTGATGCTGACTGACGACGAAAACATCGTCGACATCCAGTTTGCCGTGCAATACACGCTGAAAGACCCGGTCGCATGGGTGTTCAACAACCGCGATCAGGACGACACCGTGCGTCAGGCAGCCGAAACGGCGATCCGCGAAGTGGTCGGTCGCAGCAAGATGGACTTCGTCCTGTACGAAGGCCGCGAGAAAGTCGCAGCCGATGTGCAGACGCTGATCCAGACGATTACCGATCGCTACAAGTTGGGCGCCCTGATCAGCAACGTGACGATGCAGGGCGTGCAACCGCCGGAGCAGGTCCAGAGCGCGTTCGATGACGCGGTCCGCGCCAGCCAGGATCGTGCCCGCGCCCGCAACGAAGGTGAAGCGTATGCCAACCAGGTGATTCCGGCCGCGCGCGGCCAGGCGTTCCGCCTGCAGCAGGATGCTGAAGCGTATCGCTCGATGGTCGTCGAGAACGCGACCGGTAACGCATCGCGCTTCGATCAGGTCGTCGCTGCCTACGCCAAGGCGCCGGGCGTGACCCGTGACCGCATGTATGTCGACACGATGCAGCAGATCTTCTCCAGCACCACCAAGGTGATGATCGACTCGCGTGCCAACAACAATATGCTGTACCTGCCGCTCGACAAGCTGATGCAGCAGGTTGTGACCAACGATGCCCAGGTCGGCAGCAAGTCGGGTCCGGTGCAAGTGCCAGGCACCGGCCAGCCGGCCGAAGTGACCCAGGCCCTGGAAGCGGTGCGCCAGCGTGATGAGCGCAGCCGTGATTCCTCACGTGATCGGGAGACCCGTTAATGAACCGCCTCGTTACCATCTTCGTGGCCGGCTTCATCGCACTGATGCTGCTGTCGTCCACCATTTTCGTTGTCGACCAGCGCCGCTTCGCGATCGTGTTCGCGCTTGGCCAGGTCAAGGAAGTGATCGACAAGCCGGGCCTGCATTTCAAATTGCCGCCACCGTTCCAGAACGTGGTCTATATGGACAAGCGCATCCTGACGCTCGACACGCCTGACGTGAATCGCTTCATCACGTCCGAAAAAAGCAATGTGCTGGTTGACTCGTTCATCAAGTGGCGCATCAGCGATCCGCGTCTGTACTACGTCAGTTTCGCGGGCGATGAAACGCGTGCGCAGAACCGGTTGTCGCAGGTCATCAAGGCGGCACTGAGCGACGAGATCACCAAGCGCACCGTGCGTGAAGTGATTTCGGGCCAGCGCGCCGCCGTGATGGCAGCAGTGCAGGCCAAGCTCATTGCTGAAGCTGCGGAAGTCGGCATCGGCATCGTCGACGTGCGCCTCAAGCGTGTCGAGTACACCGAGCAGAACATCAATTCGGTGTACGAGCGCATGCGCGCCGAGCGTGTCCGCGTCGCCAACGAATCGCGTTCGACCGGTGCCGCCGAATCCGAGCAGATCCGCGCTGACGCCGATCGCCAGCGTACCGTGATCATCGCCGAAGCGTTCCGCGATGCCGAAAAAGTCAAGGGTGACGGCGATGCCAAAGCATCGGCCATCTACGCTGACGCCTTCGGCAAGAACCCGGAATTCGCGCGCTACTACCGTTCGCTCGAAGCCTACCGTGCGAGCTTCAAGGATCGCAGCGACGTCCTCGTCGTCGATCCGAACTCGGAGTTCTTCAAGTACTTCAAGGCGCCTGCAGGCGGCGGCAAATAACGCCGTTCCCGCTTCGTTGCGGGGGGTAATTGAACACACTGGGGGAGCAGGGCCATTGGCCTTGCTCCCCCAGTGTCGTCTGCGGCAGGCATTGCCCGTACTGTCCGGCATCGTGGCAGATTATCAACCTTGACCCCCGCCGGTCCCGCTTTCGCTGCCTCAATCTGGTGGTTTTCGGTTAAAATCACCGATTCGGCGTTCGCGTCGTGCGCTGGCACGCCTGTCGTACGACGCTTGCCATTGACTACCCCAAACCCATAACGTCGTTGCCCATGCCGAATTGGCTATTGCCTGAAAATATCGCCGATGTCTTGCCGTCCGAAGCGCGCAAGATCGAAGAGTTGCGCCGACTGATGCTCGACAACTTCCGGCTCTACGGTTACGAACTGGTGATGCCGCCACTGCTCGAGTATCTCGACTCGCTGCTGGGCGGCGCCGGTGAAGACACCGACCTGAAAACCTTCAAGGTCATCGATCCGCTGTCCGGCCGTCTGCTTGGCCTGCGCGCCGACATGACCACGCAGGTCGCGCGCATCGACGCGCACCTGCTCAACCGCGACTCGATCACCCGCCTGTGCTACGCCGGCAGCGTGCTGCATACCCGCCCGTCGGGCCTGCACGCCACGCGTGAGCCGATGCAGATCGGCGCCGAGATCTATGGCCACGCGGGCCTCGAAGCCGATGCCGAGATCCAGGAACTGGCGCTGGGTTCGCTGGCCCTGGCCGGCTTCACGAACGTGCGTCTCGACTTGGCCCACGTGGGCGTGCTGCGTGCACTGCTCGACGACGACCCGGCCGCCAAGCGCGACGAGAACCAGCTCTACAGCCTGCTGCGCGCCAAGGATGCGCCGGGCCTGGACGCCATCTCCCAGAATTACTACCCGCAGACCCGCAAGGCGCTGCTGGCCTTGCCGCGCCTGTACGGCAATATCGACGTGCTGGCCGAAGCCCGCGATGCACTGCCGGCGCTGCCGGGCGTGCAGCGCGCGCTGGCCGAACTGGCGGCGCTGGCCGCCGGCGCGCTGGGCCGCGCCGAGATCGCGATCGATCTGGCCGACCTGCGCGGTTACCAGTATGAAAGCGGCGCCATGTTCGCGCTGTACGTGACGGGCTTGCCGAATGCCGTCGCGCGCGGCGGTCGCTACGACCATGTGGGCGAAGCATTCGGCCGTGCGCGGCCCGCAACGGGCTTCTCGCTCGACCTGCGCGAGCTGGCCCGGCTGCTGCCGATGGCCGAGCGCAAGCATTCCATTCGCGCGCCGTGGGGCAATGCCCCCGAGCTGAAGGAAAAAATCGCTGACCTGCGCAAGGCAGGCGAAGTCGTGATCCAGAGCATGCCGGGTCACGACAATGTTCAGGACGAGTTCGAGTGCGACCGCGTACTCGTCCTCGAAAGTGGAAATTGGATTCTCAAAAACTTAGGTTAAGTGATGTCAAATACTAACGTGGCAAAGAACGTCGTTGTCATCGGCACCCAGTGGGGCGATGAAGGCAAGGGCAAGATCGTCGACTGGCTCACCGACCACGCCGCTGGCGTGGTGCGTTTCCAGGGCGGCCATAACGCTGGTCACACCCTGGTGATCAAGGGCCAGAAAACCGCGCTGCAACTGATCCCGTCGGGCATCATGCGCGAAGGCGTCGCCTGCTACATCGGCAACGGTGTCGTGGTCTCGGTGCCGGACGTCATGCGCGAAATCGACAAGCTGGCCGCGGCCGGCGTCGAAGTCGTCTCGCGCCTGATGATCTCGGAAGCCTGCCCGATCATCCTGCCGTACCACGTCGCCATCGACAAGGCACGCGAACTCAAGCGTGGCGAGAACAAGATCGGCACCACGGGCAAGGGCATCGGCCCGGCCTACGAAGACAAGGTCGCCCGCCGCGCCATCCGCATCGCCGACCTGCTCAACGCAGAGCGCTTTGCCGAAAAGCTCAAAGAGAACCTCGACTACCACAACCACGTTCTGGTGAACTACCTGGGCGCTGAAGCGATCGACTTCCAGACCACGTTCGACGATGCGATGGCCCTCGTGCCACGCCTGCGTCCGATGGTCGGCGATGTGTCGTCCGCGCTGTACGCGGCGCACAAAGCCGGCGGCAAGCTGCTGTTCGAAGGCGCACAGGGCTCGCTGCTGGACGTCGACCACGGCACCTATCCGTTCGTCACCTCGTCGAACTGCGTGGCCGGCAATGCCGCCGCCGGCGCCGGCGTCGGTCCGAACATGCTGCACTACATCTTGGGCATCACCAAGGCCTACACCACCCGCGTCGGTTCGGGCCCGTTCCCGGCCGAACTGCCAACCGACGCTGGCGTCGGCGAGCACCTGTCGCGCGTGGGCCACGAGTTCGGCACCGTCACGGGCCGCGCCCGTCGCTGCGGCTGGTTCGATGCTGCGCTGCTGCGCCGCTCGGTCCAGATCAATGGCGTGTCGGGCATGTGCCTGACCAAGCTCGACGTGCTGGACGGCATCGAGTCGCTCAAGCTGTGCACCGGCTACAAGATCGACGGCCGCGCGGTCGACATCTTCCCGGTCGGCGCTGAAGACGCAGCCCGCTGCGAGCCAGTGTACGAAGAGATGCCAGGCTGGACCGAAAGCACCGTCGGCGCCAAGTCGATGGAAGAGCTGCCGGCCAACGCCCGCGCCTACATCCAGCGCATCGAAGAACTGGTCGGCGTGCCGATCGACATGGTCTCGACCGGTCCTGACCGCGAAGAAACGATCGTGCTGCGTCACCCGTTCGCGGCCTAACGACAAAATCTGGAGTCAAAAAAGATGAATTCCCCTGTATCGACGGAAAAAGACCTGTGGGTCTCGTGGGACGAATACCACCGCCTGATCGAGCGCCTGGCGCTGCAAGTGTATGAATCGGGCTGGAAGTTCGACCAGGTCCTGTGCCTGGCGCGCGGCGGTGTGCGCCCGGGCGACGTGTTCTCGCGCATCTTCGACGTGCCACTGGCGATCCTGTCGACCAGCTCGTACCGCGAAGAAGCCGGCACCAAGCAAGGCGACCTGGACATCTCGAAGTACATGACGATGACCAAGGGTCCACTGGCTGGCCGCGTGCTGCTGGTCGACGATCTGGCCGACTCGGGTGTGACGCTGCGTAAAGTCAGCCAGCACCTGACCGAGAACTATCCACAGGTCACCGAAGTCAAATCGGCGGTCATCTGGGTCAAGGGTACGTCGTCGATTCGTCCAGACTATTTCCTGGACGACCTGCCGCACAATCCATGGATTCACCAGCCGTTCGAAGAATACGACGGCCTGCGCCCGCACCAGCTGTCGGCCTGGCTGAAGAAGTTCGAGAAGTAATTCACCCGATTAAACGGGCGACGAGCGGGGAAGGGCGGATGCCTTTCCCCGCTTTTTTATTGGCACTTCACGGTGGCAACCGAGCTCACCAATAGATAACGGTTACAGCGCCTTCTTTTTCTTCTTGGGCAGCGGCAGCTCCTGCGCGGTGATGCGCACCAGCTGGCTTAGCCATTCCCGGTCTTCGCATAGGTCGCCGTCAATCTGGAAACAGGGTTTCGCACCCGGGTAGGGCGGCGCCTCGACAGGGGTTCCGATATGGGCCCGGCCGCCCTCCGTCGGCTTGATGAACAGGACATCGTCGCACACCAGCGCGACCATTTTCTCGTCGAGATAGACGCCGTATTCGCCGAACATCTTTTTGGCGCTGACCGCCCCGGCAGCGCTCATCTGGTCGAGGACGAAGTCGACCGTGCTTTGTTGTGATCCCATGTCTGCTTTCGATGTAGAGGTGATCGGCCTTCGTGCCAGATCGTCCAGTACGTTGATGCACTCTGGTAAGATTACGCCTTTACTGTCGTCGCGTCTTCCAAGAATAATAAGCCATGACCCAAAGCTTTTTCTCCACCTTCATTCTGCTCATCCTCGTGACCGACCCGTTCGGTAACGTCCCGCTGTTTGCCGCCGCACTGAAAGACACGCCGCTCGAGCGCCGCAACCGCATCGTGATCCGCGAGTGCGCGATTGCCTTCGTGCTGCTGCTGGTGTTCATGTTCTTCGGCAAGCACTTCCTCGAAGCGTTGCACCTGAGCCCGATCGCGCTGCGCATCGGCGGCGCCGTGATCCTGTTGATGATCGCGATCCGCATGATCTTCCCGCACCCCGATGGCGTGCTGGGCAAGAGTGAAGGCGGCGAACCGTTCATTGTGCCGCTGGCGATTCCTGCGCTGGCTGGCCCGTCGGCGCTGGCCACCGTGCTGTTGCTCTCGGCCACCAGCTTTACTGAGACGATGGTGCACGTGGCCGCACTGGCGGCAGTCGGCATCGTCTGGCTGGCCGTGTTCCTCAGCGCCGAGAAGCTGCAGCAAAAGCTCGGTCCACAAGTCATGACGGCGTTCGAGCGCCTGATGGGCCTGATCCTGACGGCAATGGCGGTCGAGATGCTGCTGGGCGGTATCCGCGAGTTTGTGCAGACGCTGTAACGCTCGCGTCACGCTCGTTTTACGCTGGCGTGCGTGAGCCGGGCGGCAAATCTGGCACACTTCGCTTGCGCGATGTGCGCGGATCAACACGAAGCATCATGGGTATGAATCAGGTAGTGGGAGCGCCGACGGACGTGCGGCAAGAACCGTCATTATTCATCGGCGACGGCACAGTACGTGCGCTGATGCGTGAACACGACTGGACTACCTCGCCGCTCGGTCATCCGCACGACTGGCCGCAGGCCTTGCGCACGACCGTTGCGCTGATGCTCGACTCCAAGTTTCCGATGTTCGTCGCCTGGGGTGATGAGCTTGGCTTTCTGTACAACGACGCCTACAGCGTGATCCTGGGCACCAAGCACCCGGCGTCGCTCGGTCTGCGTTTTTGCGATGTGTGGCCCGATATCTGGGACGAGATCGCGCCCCTCGTCGATCGCACGATGAACGGCGAGTCAATTTACCTCGAGCGCTTTCCGCTGACCATGCGTCGTCATGGGTATGACGAAGAGACATGGTTTCGCTTTTCGTATTCGCCCGTGCGCGGCGATGACGGCATGGTCGTCGGCATGTTTTGCGCCTGCGTTGAAATCACCAACGAAGTGCTGGCGCAACGTTATCGCGAGGAAGAAAACACGCGCCTGGTGAATCTGTTCGAGGAAGCGCCCGGCATCATCGCCGTGTTGCGCGGCCCCGACCATGTATTTGAACTGACCAACCGCTCCTACCTGACGCTGGTCGGCCATCGCGATTTGATCGGCAAGCCGGTGCGCGAGGCGTTGCCCGAGGTGCAGGGGCAGGGGTATTTCGAGCTGCTCGACCAGGTCTATACCAGTGGCCAGCCGTTTGTCGGTCATGCCGTGCCGCTGCGCGTGCAACGCGAGCCGGGCGGCCCGCTCGAAGAATGCTATCTCGATTTTGTCTACCAGCCTATCCGCGACCAGTTCGGCAAGGTGACGGGTATTTTCCTGGAAGGCAGCGACGTCACGGTGCGCAAGCGCATCGAGGACGAGCTGCGCGAAGCCAACCGCCAGAAGGATGATTTCCTGGCGATGCTTGCGCACGAACTGCGCAACCCGCTCGCGCCTATCACCACCGCCGCGCAACTGCTGCAGCGCGGCCAGATGGACGCGCCCGGCATTGCGCGCGCCAGTGCGATCATCGCGCGCCAGGCCGAGCACATGACGGCGCTCGTCAACGATTTGCTGGACGTCTCGCGCGTCACGCGCGGGCAGGTCACGATGGCGCAGGAAACTGTGGCGGTCGAGCCGCTCGTGCAGGAAGCGGTGGAGCAGGTGCGGCCGATGCTCGACAGCTGCCACCATGAGCTGTTCCTCGACATCGAACCTGGCCTGTACGTGCTGGGCGACCGCACGCGCCTGATTCAGGTGCTGTCCAACATCCTGAACAATGCCGCCAAGTACACGCCGGCCAGAGGCCGCCTCGTGCTGAGCGTGCGCACGGACGGTGGCGACGTGCGCCTTGCCGTGCGCGACAATGGCCAGGGCATCGACCTGCCCGTACTGCCGTATATCTTCGACCTGTTCACACAGGCCGAACGCACACCCGACCGCTCGCAAGGCGGGCTGGGCCTCGGGCTGGCGCTCGTCAAGAGCCTGGTCCTGCTGCATGGGGGCCGCGTCGATGCCCTCAGCGATGGGCTGGGCGAGGGCAGTGAATTTGTCGTGTACCTGCCGCTGCTGGAGCCTGTGGTGGAGGTGCCAGCCCCGGCGTCGGCCGCCTCTGTGCCTGACGCGTCAGGCTTGCGCGTGCTGGTGGTGGACGACAATGTGGACGCTGCCGAGATGCTGGCCACGCTGCTGGAGATGAATGGCTACGCCGTCCGTGTCGAGTTCGATGGCGCGAGCGCGCTGGCGACGGCATTGCGCGAGCCGCCCGCGGTGGCGCTGCTCGATATCGGCTTGCCCGATATGGACGGCCACGAACTGGCCCGTCGCCTGCGCGCACAGCCCGCGACGGCGGGGGCCGTGCTGGTGGCGCTGACTGGCTACGGGCAGGCCGAAGACCAGCAGCGTGCGCACGACGCCGGCTTCGACCATCACATGGTCAAACCGGCCGACCTGGACCGGTTACTGACGTTGCTGGCCAGCGTAGAACGCTAAGCCGGCAACGTCTCGCCGGCGTTACTTGCCCAGCATCGAGACGACGTTGTCGGCCCCCGGCGCGCCAAACGCCTGCTGCTTGAGTACATGCAGCTGGTCGCGCACCTGCGCAGCTTTCTCGAACTCCAGGTTCTTGGCGTGATCGACCATGAGTTTTTCGAGGCGCTTGATCTCCTTGCTGATCTGCTTCTCGCTCATCGACTCGATCTTCGCCGTTTCCTTGGCGTCTTGCTGCACCTCGCGCTCCGTATTCGGGTTGTACACGCCGTCGATCATTTCCTTGATCTTCTTGTGCACGCCTTTCGGGATGATGTTGTTCTCGAGGTTGAACGCGATCTGCTTGGCACGCCGGCGTTCGGTCTCGTCGATGGCGCGCCGCATCGAATCGGTGACGCGGTCCGCGTACAGGATCGCCACGCCGTTCAGGTTACGCGCCGCGCGGCCGATCGTCTGGATCAGCGAACGCTCGGAGCGCAGGAAACCTTCCTTGTCGGCGTCGAGCACCGCCACCAGCGACACCTCCGGCAAATCGAGGCCCTCGCGCAGCAGGTTAATGCCGACCAGCACGTCAAAGGTGCCCAGGCGCAGGTCGCGCAGGATTTCCACGCGTTCGACCGTGTCGATATCGCTGTGCAGGTAGCGCACCTTGATGCCGTGGTCGCCCAGGTATTCGGTGAGCTGCTCGGACATGCGCTTGGTCAGCGTCGTCACCAGCACGCGCTCGTCCTTGGCGATGCGGTCGTTGATCTCGCCCATCAGATCGTCGACCTGCGACAGGGCAGGGCGCACGATGATCATCGGATCGACGAGGCCAGTCGGGCGCACCACCTGCTCGACGACGTTGTCGGCGCGGCCTTGTTCGTACTCGGCCGGCGTGGCCGAGACGAAAATCGTCTGGCGCATCTTGCCTTCGAACTCGACGAATTTCAGTGGCCGGTTATCCAGCGCCGATGGCAGGCGGAAGCCGTACTCGACCAGGTTTTCCTTGCGCGAACGGTCGCCGTTGTACATCGCATTGAGCTGGCCGATCATGACGTGCGACTCGTCCATGAACATCAGCGCGTCTTTCGGCAGGTAGTCGATCAGCGTCGGCGGCGGCTCGCCCGGCATCGCGCCGGACAGGTGGCGCGAGTAGTTCTCGATGCCCTTGGTAAAGCCGATCTCGGCCATCATTTCGAGGTCAAAGCGGGTGCGCTGCTCAAGGCGCTGCTCTTCGATCAGCTTGTTCTGCTGACGGAATTCTTCGAGGCGGTCGCGCAGCTCGGCCTTGATTGATTCGACCGCACGCAGCACGGTCGAGCGCGGCGTGACGTAGTGCGAGCCCGGATACACGGTAAAGCGCGGAATCTTCTGGCGCACGCGGCCCGTCAGTGGATCAAACAATTGCAGCGATTCGATCTCGTCGTCGAACATCTCGACGCGGATCGCCAGCTCGGCGTGCTCGGCCGGGAAGATGTCGATCGTGTCGCCGCGCACGCGGAACGAGCCGCGCGAGAAATCCATCGCGTTGCGCGTGTATTGCATCTGGATCAGGCGCGCGATGATGTCGCGCTGGGCCACTTTGTCCTTGTGGCGCAGCGTCAGAATCATCTTGTGGTATTCGTTGGGATTACCGATACCGTAGATCGCCGAGACGGTGGCCACGATGACGACGTCGCGCCGCTCCATCAGCGACTTGGTGCACGACAGGCGCATCTGCTCGATGTGCTCGTTGATCGACGAGTCCTTTTCGATGAACAGGTCGCGCTGCGGCACATAGGCTTCGGGCTGGTAATAATCGTAGTACGAGACGAAATACTCGACCGCGTTTTGCGGGAAGAATTCGCGGAACTCCGAATACAACTGGGCCGCCAGCGTTTTATTCGGCGCAAAAATGATCGCGGGCCGGCCGGCCTGGGCGATCACATTGGCCATCGTGTAGGTCTTGCCGGAGCCCGTGACGCCCAGCAGCGTCTGGTACATCAGGCCGTCGTCGATGCCTTCCATCAGCCCCTTGATTGCGGTGGGCTGGTCGCCCGCCGGCTCGAACGGCTGGTGCAGTTTGAACGGCGAATCCGGGAACGTGATGACGGTCGGTTCGGGAGAAGTTGCGATGGATAATTCAGCCATGCTTACAGACCTTTGTTAGAATGAGAATCCGCTCGCGGCCCTGCAGGTTCAAGGGCCGCTGTCTATACAATTGCAAACCCCGCCGCTGTCAATCCAGCCAACAAAACCGAGTTTATCAGATGACTTCCACTGCCTCCGCCAGCCTGTTCAGTGCCATTGAAATGGCCCCACGCGACCCGATCCTGGGCATCACCGAAGCCTTCAACGCCGACACGAACACCGCGAAAATCAACCTCGGCGTGGGTGTCTATTATGACGACAAGGGCAAAGTGCCGCTGCTCGAGTGCGTGCAGAAAGCGGAAGCGAAACTGATGGAGCAGCCAACGCCGCGAACCTACCTGCCGATCGAAGGTCTGGCAGCGTACGACAAAGCGGTGCAAGAGCTGGTATTTGGTGCCGACAGCCCGGTAATTCAAGAGAAACGCGCACTGACCGTGCAAGCCATCGGTGGCACCGGCGCACTCAAGATCGGCGCCGACTTCCTCAAGCGCTTCTTGCCAGCATCCGACGTGTATATCAGCGATCCGAGCTGGGAAAACCATCGCGCGCTGTTCGAGAGCGCCGGTTTCACGGTCCATAACTACGCGTATTACGACGCGGCCACCCGCGGCGTGAATTTCGACGGCATGCTCGCCGCGCTGAAGGCCATGCCGGCCGGCGCCATCGTCGTCCTGCACGCGTGCTGCCACAACCCGACCGGCGCGGACCTGACGCAAGATCAGTGGGATCAGGTGATCGCTGCCGTCCAAGAAGGCAATCTGGTGCCGTTCCTCGACATGGCGTACCAGGGCTTTGCCAACGGCATCGATGAAGACGGCGCCGTCGTGCGTCGCTTCGCTGCGACCGGCATGGCGATGCTGGTGTCGAACTCGTTCTCCAAGTCGTTCTCGCTGTACGGCGAACGCGTGGGTGCACTGTCGATCGTGGCCACCACGAGCGAAGAAGCCACGCGCGTGCTGTCGCAACTCAAGCGCGTCGTGCGCACCAACTATTCGAACCCGCCAACCCATGGCGGCAAGGTCGTCGCCACCGTGCTGGCAACCCCTGAGCTGCGCAAGCTGTGGGAAGAAGAGCTGGCCGGCATGCGCGTGCGCATCCGTGAAATGCGCGGCGCGATGGTCGAAAAGCTCAAGGCCAAGGCGCCGGGCCACGACTTCGAATTCGTGCGCGAGCAGGTCGGCATGTTCTCGTACTCGGGCTTGACCAAGGAGCAAGTGGGCAAGCTGCGCGACGAATCGATCTACGCCGTGGACACGGGCCGCATCTGCGTGGCGGCGCTGAATTCGACGAACATCGATCGCGTCGTTGACGCCATCGCCAAAGTTCTCTAAAATCCTTGCTCTCTTGATCGCTGCAAGCGCGCAAGAGAGCAGCAGCAGATGGAGAACGAAACGCCTGTTCTGATTTGACAGAAACGTTTCATGAACCATATAATGCCAGCTTCAATTCCCTGATAGCTCAGTTGGTAGAGCGACGGACTGTTAATCCGCAGGTCCCTGGTTCGAGTCCAGGTCGGGGAGCCAGAATACAAGAAGGCCGCATCGAAGGATGCGGCCTTTTTCGTTATGCGGCGTCATGTCGTCTTTTTGGAGAGTTCGCGTGAAGCAACCACTCAAGAGCCACGCCACCCTGATCGAAGGGCAGATGTTCCGCTTCGCCAGAGCCGGGCAGGGCAGTCCGTCGATCGTGCTGATCGGCGGCGCCGGCGGCCCGCTCGATGGCTGGTTCAAGCTGTATCCCGAGATCGAGGCGCTGGGCACCGTGTTCAGCTACGACCGGCCGGGTACGGGCGGCAGTCCGAAGCCGACCGAAGCGCAGTATGGCGAGACCGTCGTCGCGCAGCTGCGTCTGTTGCTGCAGTTCGCCAAGGTGCCGCCGCCGTTCGTGCTGGTGGCGCATTCGTTTGGCGGCCTGCACGCCAACCTGTTCGCACGCGAGTTCGCCGCCGAGGTGGCGGGCGTGCTGTTCATCGAGGCGACGGCGCCGCAGGACGTCGACAATCTGAAGCAGCACCAGTCGGCGCTGCAGCGGGGCTTCGTCAAGCTGCTGGACCGCGTGTCGCCGCGCGACGCGTTCGACGAGCTTCGCAACGAGCGCGAGACCGTCAAGGATATTCTCGAGGCGCCGGCGTTCCCGCCCGTGCCGGTGACGGTGCTGTCGGGCACGAAGCGCCTGCCGCGCTGGCTGGTGCCGGCGGCGTTGGTGCGTGAACGCGAACGTTCGCAACTGGCGCTGGCCGCCTTGTCGCCATTGGGCGAGCGCGTCGTGGCCGAGCGCAGCGCGCATTTTCCGCAGTTGTCCGAGCCGGAACTGGTGATCGATACGCTCAAGCGCTTGCTGGCGCGAATCCCTCGCTAGATTTTTCTTTTCGAAAATTTTGCGAAATCGACACCAGCAGGTATAATGCGGCCTCAATTCCCTGATAGCTCAGTTGGTAGAGCGACGGACTGTTAATCCGCAGGTCCCTGGTTCGAGTCCAGGTCGGGGAGCCAGAATACGAAGGGCCGCATGCAGATGCGGCCCTTTTTGTATTGGGGCCTGTAGATGCTTACTTGCCTGATACCGGCTTGACCTTCGCCGCTGCGGCCAGCGCACGTTCACGCGCCGTGGCGATATCGTCCGCCGTCGCCAGCGCCACGCCCATGCGCCGGCGCGCAAACGACTCTGGCTTGCCAAACAAACGCACATCGGCGCCCGGTACCTGCAGCGCCTCGGCCACGCCCTCGAACGCAATCCCTGCCTCATCAAGCTGACCGTAGATCACGGCCGACGCGCCTGGCGCGCGCAGGGCCACATTCACCGGCAAGCCGAGAATTGCCTTCGCATGCAGCTCGAACTCGCTCTGCACCTGGCTGGCCATCGTCACCATGCCCGTATCGTGCGGGCGCGGGCTCACTTCCGAGAACCACACCATGTCGCCCTTGACGAACAGCTCGACGCCGAACACGCCCAGTCCGCCCAGATTGCCCGTGACCTTGGCGGCGATCTCGCGCGAACGTTCCAGTGCCAGCGGCTGCATCGGATGCGGCTGCCAAGATTCGACGTAATCGCCCTGGACCTGCTTGTGGCCGATCGGATCGCAGAAGCTCGTTACGACCTGGCCATCTGCGCCCAGCGAGCGCACCGTCAGCAACGTGATTTCGTAATCGAAGTCGATGAAGCCTTCGGCAATCACGCGCCCGGCGTCGACACGCCCGCCGCTGGCAGCGTATGCCCAGGCAGCGGCCACATCTTCCGCGCCATCGAGCTTCGACTGCCCCTTGCCCGACGACGACATCACCGGCTTGACCACGCAAGGGAAGCCCACGGCAGCGCAGGCAGCCTGCAGCTCGTCCAGGCTGCTGGCAAACTGGTAGGGCGACGTGGCCAGGCCCAGTTCTTCGGCGGCCAGGCGGCGGATGCCTTCGCGGTTCATCGTCAGCTGCGCCGCGCGTGCGGTCGGGATGCAGGTAATGACGCCGGCCGTTTCCAGTTCTGCCAGCTTGTCCGTGGCGATCGCTTCGATTTCCGGGACCACGAGGTGAGGGCGCTCCTGCGCGATCAGCGCTTCGAGCGCAGCGCCGTCGGTCATGTCGATCACGTGCGCGCGGTGCGCGACCTGGTGGCCTGGGGCGTTCGGATAGCGGTCGACCGCGATCACCTCGACGCCCAGGCGTTGCAGCGAGATGATCACTTCCTTGCCCAGTTCGCCCAAGCCGAGCAGCATGACGCGGGTTGCGGAAGGGGAGAGTGGGGTGCCGAGGGTGCGTGAAATGGTCATGGTCGTTCGGGGATGAAGGAGGTGGTGGGAAGCTGCGACTATATCAAAAGCGCCCTTTGGCAGCGGCCAGCCAGCCGATTCACACACTGCTCTGGTCAAACCGCAAATGCCCGGCTATAATATTGCCTCAATTCCCTGATAGCTCAGTTGGTAGAGCGACGGACTGTTAATCCGCAGGTCCCTGGTTCGAGTCCAGGTCGGGGAGCCAGAACAAGAGAAGGGCCGCATACGAATGCGGCCCTTTTTGCGTTGATGGCGCCGATTACTCCGTCAGCGCCCCTTCTTCTTGTTTGCGGTGTACGTGCGCGTATAAAACCCCGCCGGCTTCTTCGCCACCCACGCGATGAACGCCGCGATATCCGCATGCCCGCGCAGCGATTCCCATGTGTGATAGGTCTGCAGCAGTTCGCGCTCGGTAAGCGCCGAGTGGATCTTGCGATGGCAGATCTTGTGGATCGGGAATTGGTCGCGCCCCTTGAACGTCTTCGGGATCAGGTGATGGCGGTCGACGTGCTCCGTTCCCAACGGCCGTCCGCAGAGTGGGCAGGGGTCATCGGGCGTGGTCGTGGCTTGGTGATGTGGCATGCGCGTCATATGCAGGGCGATTTTTTACCGCACAAGTCTTGACCCGTGTTTGCCAGAATGATACCAAGCGGGACGAACCCTTGTTAAATGGTATTAGTGTAGAATTAACCCTGAATTCTCGCGCAGCACGTTACCCCTCCAGCCCTGAAAGCGACGCAGTTTGTAATGATCGAAGACAACTCCACCGTTTGTTCCGTGCTGTTGATCGACGATGAGTCGTTTGCTCAGGACATCATCGCCCATGGCCTCAAAAGCTGTGTTGGTCATCAGCTCCGTTACGAGTCCAGCCCGGCCCGCGCCGTCGAGGTTGCGCGCGATGTCGCCGCGACGGTGGTGATCGTCGATTTGCGCATGCCTGGCGGTCTGGATGGCTTTGATGTGATTGCCATGCTGCGCGCGCATCCGGACACGCATGACGTGCCGGTCATCCTGCTCTCTTCCGAAGACGACCCCGACACTAAGGCCAAGGCCTTTGCCATCGGCGCCAACGACTATATGGTCAAGTGGCCGGATCCGCGCGAGCTCGTGGCGCGTGTGCGGTATCACAGTGGCGCCTGCGTTGCGCGACGCGAGCGCGATGAAGCCTTCGCATCGCTGCGCCTGAGTCAGGAGCAACTGGCGGCGAGCCAGCTGGCGCTGCACCAGGCGCAAAAGATGGAAGCGATCGGCCAGCTCACCGGCGGCGTGGCCCACGATTTTAATAATGTCCTGCAAATCATCGGCGGCAATCTGCAATTGCTGAAGATGGTTGGCAACCTGAACGACGCTGCGCGCACGCGCGTCGAGATGGCGCTGTCGGGCGTTGAGCGCGGCGCCAAGCTGGCCGCGCACCTGCTGGCCTTTGCGCGGCGGCAGCCGCTGCAGTCGGTCGTGATCGACCCGACCCATCTGGTGCGTGAGCTCGACGATATGGCGCGCCGCGTGCTTGGCGCCGGCACCCGGGTCGAGACCGAGGTTGCGCCTGAACTCGGCAGCACCATGGTCGATCCCAACCAGCTCAACAACGTGCTGCTGAACCTGGTCATCAATGCGCGCGACGCGATGCCCGATGGCGGCACGCTGACCATCCGCGCCATCAATGCGGCGGCCGACGACGATTTGCCGCCCGACGTGCCGCACAACGATTACGTGATGCTCGAGATCGCTGACACGGGCAAGGGCATGCCGCCCGACGTGCTGCGCCGGGCGTTCGAACCGTTCTTCACCACCAAGCCGACGGGCCAGGGTACGGGCCTGGGGCTGTCGATGGCATATGGTTTCGTCAAGCAGTCGGGCGGCGAAATCGTGCTGCGCAGCGAGCCGGGCAAGGGCAGCAGCGTGCGCATCTATCTGCCACGCAGCACCGCGATCCCGGCCGAGCAAGCAGAGGCAGCCGTGCACCCGTCGCTGACGGGTGGCCTGGAAACCATTCTCGTGGTCGAAGACGAAGACGACGTGCGCTCATCGACCTGCGGCATCCTGTCGGCGCTGGGTTATGACGTGCTGGAAGCGCGCGATGCGGCCAGCGCGGCGGCGCTGGTCGAAGAAGGCCGGCATATCGACCTGGTGTTTACCGACGTGATCATGCCGGGGCCGCTGTCGAGCCTGCAACTGGGCGAGATCGTGCGCCGTCACCTGCCGGAATGCGAAGTGCTGTATACGTCGGGGTATGCCGAAGGCGTGCTGACCCACGAAGGCAAGCTGGACGCGTCGGTCCACCTGCTGCAGAAACCCTATCATCCGGACGCGCTCAGTGCGCGCATCCGTCATTTGCTGCGTCGCTCGCGGCGCGCCTCAGGCAAGCCGCAAACGGCCAGTCACTTCGGCTTGATGTAACGGTGCGAGCCTGGCGGCGGCTCGTTGAGCACCGCCCAGAAGATTCCCAGGTCGGCAATGGCGCGCACGAATTCATTGAAATCGACCGGCTTGACCACATACGCATTCACACCCAGCTCGTAGCTGCGGATCACGTCCTGTTCTTCTTTGGACGACGTCAGCATCACCACCGGCACCGACCGCAGTTCGGCGGTGGTGCGGATTTCCTTGAGCACTTCAAGTCCATCGACCTTCGGCAATTTCAGGTCGAGCAGGATCACGGCCGGATTGCCGAGCTGGCGGCCGTCGAATTCGCCGCGCCGGTGCAGATAGTCGAGCGCCTCGGCGCCGTCGCGCGCGACCACGACTTCGTTGGCCAGCTGGCTCTTCGACAGGGCGATGAGGGTGAGCTCCAGGTCGTGGGGATTGTCTTCTACCAGGAGGATGGGCTTAAGCATGGGTGCCTTGTTCTGTGATGGCTTGTTTGGGGAGGGTGAAGGAGAACGTTGCACCTTCGCCCAGGATCGAGTCGGCCCAGACGCGGCCGTTGTGGCGTTCGATGATGCGGCGCACGTTGGCCAGGCCGATGCCGGTGCCCTGGAAATCTTCCATGCGGTGCAGGCGCTGGAACACGCCGAACAGCTTGTGCACGTAGTCGCGGTTGAAGCCGGCGCCATTGTCGGCCACGTGGAACGCGATATCGTCGCCGGCATCCTCGGCCCAGATCCGGATCACGGCCGGGTCGCGTCCGTTGGTGAACTTGACGGCGTTGGACAGCAGGTTGAACATCGCCAGGTGCAGGAAACTCGGATCGCCCTGCACGACGGGCAGGCGGTCGATGTGCCAGTCGACGCGGCGCTGGCCGATCTCGATGCCCAGCTTGTCGATGCAGCCCGACACCAGGTCGGTCATGTCGATGCTGGTGGGGCGCAGCGCGGCGCGGCCCATCTGCGAGAACGACAGCAGATCGTCGACCAGCTTGCCGGCCAGGCGCGCCGATTCCTTGATATTCTTTAAAAAGCGCTGGCGCAGCGCCACGTCTTCGCTGCCGGCCGATTCGAGCAGCAGGTCGGAAAAGCCCGCGATGTGGCGCAGTGGTGCGCGCAGGTCGTGCGAGACCGAGTACGAGAACGCTTCGAGTTCCTTGTTGGCGCGGCCCAGTTCTTCGGCTAGTTCGGCCATCTGCTCGGCGCGCTCGAGCGCGATACCCAGCAGCGCCGTGCGGAACTCGGTGGTCATCTCGATTTCGGCGGCGTGCCACGGCAGGCTGTGGCCGTGGATGGTTTCGCGCCAGGTGGCGAAGCTCTGACGTGGTGTCAGTTGCCCTGGCGTGCCGGCGCTGGCTTCCTTCTCGTGCGGATTGCCGGCCCATTCGACGGTCTGCACCAGCTCGGGCCGGAACCACAGCAGGTAATGCTGGTGGATGCGCGAGATCGGCAGCGCCAGCAAACCGCTGGCATTCTGGATGAATGCCTTGGCCGGCGGGTACACGGCGGCGAGTTCGTCGGTATGGAAGACTTCGGTGTGGCCATGCACGGCGAGCCACGTCGACAGGTCGCGGATGGCTGCTTCATCGGGCGTGTCGCCGTAGGTCAGGATGCGGTCGTCGACGACGACGGCCACGCCGCCGGCACGCGCAAAGCGCAGCAGCTCGCCGAACACGCCGCTCAGGTTGTCGACGAAGTCGGTGCCTTTGGTGAGACGACCGAGCACCTCGACCATGATGCGGCGCACGTCGAGCCGGAACTGCAGTTCGGCGCTGTCCTCGCGGCTTTCGATGCACAGGGCCAGGATCTGGCCCAGCTGCTCGCAGGCCGTGCGTTTTTCAACGGACACCGGGCACGGCGTGGCGTTGTGGCATGCGATCAGGCCCCACAGCTTGCCCCGTACGATCAGCGAGACCGACATCGAGGCCAGTGTGCCCATATTGCGCATGTACTGCAGGTGCACGGGCGAGACGCTGCGCAGCGCGGCGAACGACAGGTCGTTGCGCGCGCCGCTGGCCGGATTCTCGGCCGGGACGAGTGCCTCGGCCTCGTAATTGGCGTCCTGGATCACGCGGATCGGCGAGAGCGTGTACAGCTCGCGCGCCTGCGACGGGATGTCACTGGCCGGGAATGCCTGGCCCAGGTATGACTTGTAGTCGGGTGCTTTGGCTTCGGCCACCACGCGGCCGTGGCCGCTGGGGTCGAACCGGTACACCATCACGCGGCCGTAGCCCGTGACCGAGCGCACGTGGCGCGCGGCCAGATCGGTCAGCGCGGTGATGGAGGCGTGTTCGCCAACCCTGGCGAGAAAGTCGGTGATGAGCGGGTACAGATGGCGAAAGTCGGCCGGCTCGGCGCGCTCGACGGTTTCGAATTCGGCGATCACCAGGCCATCCCAGACGTGGCCGAGCACATCGAAATGGCGGCCATTGTCGAGCGTAACGGTACCGAGATACATCGGGCGCTGGCCGAGCGTGTCGCTGGCCAGTTCGCGCGCCATGCGCTCGCCGCAGGCCTTGCCGATGACGGCCGCCACTGGCAGGCCGAGCGCTGCTTCCGGTGCCAGGCCCGCCAGCGGGAGCAGGTTGGCGCTCGCCTGCAACACGTCGAGTGCAGGCGACAGCGTCAGCATGAAGCCGTGTGGCTGGATACTTCCGGGCGTGCGGATCGGTTCGCTGGCGCAGCTGGAAATGTCGAGTTGGTCGGGGGATGCCTGGGTCATGGGCCTTTGGGGTAATGCACAGGTGAGCAGGGCCATATTGTAACGTGAAAGTGTGTTGTCAAATCGCGATGTCACGATTTGTCCCCGCGTCGACGCGCGCTTGAAATGAGAATTGTTCTCATTTAAGATGGGCCTTGGTTCAGGAACAGGAGGCACAGATGGCCGCATACCGTGAAGCCGACGGCTTGGCTGGCGAGCACGTGACGTTGCTACGGGCACATGCGCAGGCGCAGGAACGCTGCAGTGCGCTGCTGCAGGCGCAGGCCACGCGCATCGCCGCCATGGAAGCGCAGCTGATCCGCGCGCGGGGCGCGACGATCCGTGCTGCAACGGCGCTGGCGTGGGAACGCGAAGACCGCGCCGCCCTTGATGCGGCGCTGCCGGGTCTCGGCCGGCGCGTCGCGCTGGGCCGCCAGGTGGCTGCGCTGCAGGCGCGCGTGCATGACCTGATGCGCACGCTGCAGCGCCGTGAGCTGGCCGGGCAGACGGGCAGCGCGAGCCATCCGGGGCATACGCCAGCTGGCGTCGCGGCGGACCTGGAAGCGAGCTTGCAGGCCGCCGATCTGGTGATCTGCCAGACCGGTTGCATGAGCCACGGCGACTACTGGCGCGTGCAAGACCATTGCAAGCGCACCGGCAAGCTGTGCATGCTGGTGGACCAGCCCGACGGCTTGCAGATCGTGCGCATCCATCGGCCTGACGAGGTGTTTTCACCGTGACTCGCGCAGCAGTCTGCGATGGCCGGTTGAACGCGTGGGCGGGAAACCCGCCCACCCTACACAGGATAACTAGCCGCCGAGGTATTTTCATCCTGAGCTACAGCGCAAAGAGGATGTCGCTGATCCGGTCGTACAGCGGATCAGCCGATGGCCCTTGATTGGGCCAGTTCAGGATATCGAAGTGGTCGTATCCCGGGTAGTTGCCCAGAAAGTTCCATGTTCCGCGCAGCGCCGTGCCGTTGTAGTTGCGTACCGGATGCCCACCGGGCGCGCGCATGCTGACGGTGTTGACGACGCCGTCGCTCGGGAACCAGTCGCTGTCGATGCGCACCCGGTTTGGCACATTGACGGTGTAGCTGCCCATGCCGCGTTGGGCGGCCGAGGGCACGATCCACTCGCCGGCGAAGGATTTGAAGTAGGGCATCATGTCGGCGCGCGCGTACTGGAACGCCGTCGTCTGGATCGGTGCGATCGCACGGTCGGTGCCGTTGCAGCACCAGCTGCCGCTGGCGGTGGCGAGGGTAGCAACTGAAAAATAGTAGACGCTGGGCGAAGTGAGCGCCCACCGGTTGAATTCGCGAGCGCCGTCCGGCGCGAGCTCCCAGCTGGCAGCCCGGTTGCGCAGGATGTCGCGCAGCACGATGGGCACATTGGGCAGGATATTCAGGACCGCGTCGCTGAGCGTGGTGCCATCGTGCGGCGCCGAGATCGTCGTCGCGCTGCGGATCCAGGCTGTCTTGCCACCCTTGAACAGCGCGCCGTCGCCTTCGTCCGTCATTGCGCCGTGCTCCAGCAGCTGGATCAGGGCGCGGATGGTCGTGCCGCCCTGGCTGTGGCCGATCATGTGGATCGGATGGTCACGGCCCCATCGCGGGTACAGCGCCGGCGGATACCCTTGCGGATTGTCGCGTGGGTCGGCGGCCCAGCATTTGCCGGGCGGTTTTTGCACCTGACCGGGCACGCCCTGCGCGGCAACGTGCGCCTTGCCGTAGTCGACGCAGCCGCCCTTGATTTGCGCATACAGCTCGGCGGCGCGGTCCCAGTTCGACCCGATCGGGCTGACGGCGGCGGCAACCACCGTGTGCGGGCCGCGGTAGACCTGCATGTGCGCCGCGATGTCGCCATAGCCGCCCCAGTAATTGAAGCCGCTTTTCTGGAACTCGTCGGGGCCGAAACCCAGAAAGCCGTGCACCAGCACGACAGGATCGTTGTTCGCGCCAAGGGCGACGGGCGCGGCCAGCAGCCCGATGGCGAAAACGAGAAGCGCGGCAGCGCAGGCGTGGACGAGACGAACCATGGGGATGCTCCGGACAATGCGACAGCCGCATTGTCTGATGCATCACCAAGCGGCGGTTTGCGCTGGATCGACCGGACGCACAGTAAAGCGAACTCATGCAGGAAGAACTGCGCAGGCCGCTTGACAAGCCTGCGCGATCAGCGCGCGGTCGTACTGCCCACCGACGTCGTCGGATCGGAGTCGGCCATCGGGTTCGGCGCCGGCATCAGCGCCGCCGTGGCTGCTGCTTTCTCGGCCCGGTCGATGCGCTCGTCATGCCAGACCACATAGTCGTCGACCGAGTACAGCCGGCACGGCTCCTTGCTCTTGGCCGAGCAGGTCGCCAGTGCGCGTCCGTCCGGGTCTTCGCCTTCCTCGGCCCAGGTCCAGCCGCCGCTGGCCGACACGGCAAACGCGCGTGGCGTCATCTTGGTCAGGTAGTCGCGGTAGGCGCGGCGGCCGGTCTCGGACAGGAACGGTACGGCGGCGATATCGTCGACCTGCGCGTAATCGGTGCGCGCCGGGCTGGGCGGGGCAGGGACGTCCACCACGACGGCGGTCGGCATCCCGATCTCGCGCAGGAACTGTTCAGTATCTTGCAGCCAGACTTTTTCGCCGTCGCGGCTGGCCAGCATGCCGTGCGCGTCGCGCTTGAAGGCGGGGAATTCGACCAGCCGGCCACGGCCGCCGGCCGCGGCATAGGCAGCATGCATGCGGCTGGCCAGCTCCGGGCCGAACAGCGAATCGTTCTGGCCGTACATCCACAGGCTCGGGACTTTTGCCTTGGCCCCGTAGTCGGCAAAGGCCGCCACCAGCTGCGAGCGCCACGCGCAGCGGTTGCTGTCGTCACGCAAGCCGCCCGCAAAATTGATCAGGCCGCGCACACCGGGCAGCGCCTCGGTGCCCAGCGCGATGGCGGCCAGCCCGCCGTACGACTGGCCGGCCACGATCATGCGGCCCCCGTCGATCCACGGTTGCTGGCGGGCATAGGCGAGGGTGGCGCGGATGTCTTCGGCCTGGGTGTAGCCGTTGGCCATCATGTCGCAGCCGCGATCGCGGTAGCGTCCGCCCGACTTGGAAAAGCCCTGGCGCATTGGCACCATCACCGCATAGCCACGCTTCACAAACACGGACGCCATATGATAGAAGCGGTCGCGCGACTGCAGACTCGGGCGGCCCGGGTCCTTGCCGTGGTTGATGACGATCAGGGGGAAGGGCCCGGCGCCATCGGGCTGGAAAACGGTGGTTTCGAGCAGGACATCGTCCGGCCCGGCCGGCACCTGGATGACGCGCTCGTTCATCCGGTAGTCGAGCGCGCTGGTGACGGGCTTGGGTGCCGGCAGTGCCTGCGAGATGCCGACCGCGGGCAGCATGGCCAGCGCGGCAAGCGAAGCGGAGATCAGGGTGCGAATGGCGTGGATGTTCGACATGGCTGACTCTGAAAATGCTGCCACACGAAACTATTTCCGCACGGCACAACTTGAGTCTAGAGCCAATAAATCCGTAGAGCAATATCTGGTTGGTCAACTTTTGCATTAAATGGTCTGGGTGTGGCGAAAGCGTCATCCGACGTGAAGTCGAGCAAAGGCGTAAGATAGCGAGCCTGACAATTACGGTGAAACAGCAGGATGAGCAAGTACGCGCCACGCGAATGGGCACCCGACGAAAAGCCGATGCTGCCCGGCTCTCCGTCCACGCCAGCGCACACGACAAAGCTGCGATTGGCCTACCTGGCAGTCGGCATCCTCGTCACGATCACGGGCGGCCTGGGCAATGCGCTGGTCGCCGTCAACCTGATCAATCTGCAGGGTGTGCTGGGCGCTTACCAGACCGAAACTGCCTGGCTGCCGGCCGCGTACGTGATGGCCAACGCGTCGATGAACCTGCTGCTGGTGAAATTCCGGCAACAATTCGGCCTTCGCCTGTTCACCGAGTGTTTCCTGGTGCTGTACGCGCTGGTCACGCTGGCCCACCTGTTCGTCAACGATCTCGGCTCGGCCATCGCCGTGCGCGCCGCTCACGGCATGCTGGCCGCTGCCGTCAGTCCGCTTGGCCTGTATTACACGTTGCAGGGCTTCAAGAAAGAATGGCGCCTGAAAGGCATCGCGATTTCGCTTGGCACGGCCCAGCTGGCGCTGCCGCTGGCCTATATCTTCTCGGGCGACCTGCTGCGCATTGCCGAGTGGCGCGGCCTGTACATGTTCGAGCTGGGCCTGGCGCTGGTGTCGCTGGGCGCCGTTCTGCTGCTCAAGTTGCCACCGGGCGACCGGATCAAGGCGTTTCGCCCCACCGATTTCGTCACGTTCGCGCTGTTTGCGCCGGGCATGGCGCTGCTGTGCATGGTGCTCACATTCGGGCGTATCTTCTGGTGGACCGAGCAGGCGTGGATTGGCGTGGCGCTGGCAGTGTCGATCTTCCTGCTCGCAGCCGCGATGTGCGTCGAGCACAACCGGGCCAATCCGCTGCTCAACCTGCGCTGGCTGACCAACCGCAGCATCCTGCGTGTTGCGCTCTCGCTGCTGCTGGTACGCATCGTGCTGTCCGAGCAGAGCGTGGGGGCAGTGGGTTTCCTGCGCGCGGTCGGGCTGGACAATAACCAGATGCAGTCGCTGTTCCTGTGCGTGCTGGCGGCCACCGTTGCCGGCATCGTGGTGTCGGCGCTGACCGTCAACGTGAAGCACCTGATGGCGCCGCAGGTGATTGCGTTGCTGCTGATGGCGCTGGGCGCCTGGATGGACGCGCATGCCAACAACCAGACCCGCGCCGAGCAGATGTACCTGAGCCAGAGCCTGCTCGCGTTCGGCGGCACGCTGTTCATCGGGCCGTCGCTGATCTCGATGATCGTCACCGTGATCGGCAATCCTGGCGCCCTGATCAGTTTCTCGGTGCTGTTTGGCCTGACCCAGAATCTGGGCGGCCTGATCGGCTCGGCGCTGGTCGGCACGTTCCAGATCATGCGCGAGAAATTCCACTCGTCGACGATCGTCGAGGGCCTGAGTTTGCTCGATCCGCTCGTGGCCGGGCGCATCCAGTCCGGCGCGGCGGCGGCCGGGCAATTGCTGGCCGACCCGGCCGCGCGCACGCGCCAGAGCCTGGCATCGCTGGCGGCCAGCGCCACGCGCGAAGCCAACATCCTGGCCTACAACGACGTGTTCCTGATGATCGCCCTGATCGCTGCCACGAGCGCAACCTGGATCTTCCTGCACGCCGTCTGGATGCATTACAACCCGCCGGCAGCGGCAGCGGCGCCGGCGCCAGCACCCGCAGTCCCTGTCAATAACATTCCTGCACCCATTACCGTCACCGATTGATATGTCAGAACCTGTTCCTACTCCCGCGCGCCCGAAGCGCAAGATCATCCTCAGTGCGCTGGCCTTTGCCGCCATCGCGCTCGTCGGCATCCTGATCGTGCTGTACGCCTGGAACCTGCCACCGTTTCGCAGCACGCTGCAGGCGACCGAGAACGCGTTGGTACGCGGCCAGGTGACGATCATCAGTCCGCAACTGAGCGGCTACGTGACCGAGGTCCGCGTGCAGGATTTTCAGACCGTCAAGAAGGGCGAACTGCTGCTGCGCATCGATGACCGGATCCCGATCCAGCGCCTGGCGCAGGCACGGGCCGAACTGGCCAACCGCAAGGCGGCGCTGGCCAATTTTGCACAGACGAACGCCAGCGCCCGCGCCACCATCGCCCAGAACCAGGCGCTGCTGGCCTCGAACGAAGCCCAGGCCCGGCGCAGCAGCGCCGACCTGCGCCGCGTGGAAGAACTGGCGGCCGACGGTTCGCTGTCGGCGCGCGAACTGGACGCTGCGCGCGCCACCCGTGCCCAGTCCACCGCGAGTCGCGACCAGGCACGCGCTTCGGTCGAGATCGCCCGCCAGAACCTGGCGTCGGTCGGCGTCAACCGCGCCGCCCTCGAAGCGGCAGTCGCCAGCGCCGAAGCGGCCGTCAAGCTGGCCGAGATCGACCTGACCAATACCAACATCATCGCCCCGCGCGACGGCCAGCTGGGGCAGGTGACCGTGCGTCAGGGCGCCTTCGTGAATGCCGGCGCGCAGCTGACCGCGCTGGTGCCGAACCAGATGTGGATCATCGCCAACCTGAAGGAAACGCAGATGGCGGGCGTGGCCGTTGGCCAGCCGGTCACTTTCAGCGTCGATGCGCTGGGCGGCGCCAAGCTGCGCGGGCACGTCGAGCGCATCGCGCCGGCCACCGGTTCGGAGTTTTCGGTGATCGCGCCGGACAACGCCACCGGTAACTACGTCAAGATTGCCCAGCGGATTCCGGTGCGCATCAGCATCGACCCGAACCAGCCGCTGGCCAACCGCCTGCGGCCCGGGATGTCGGTGGTGACGACGATCGATACGGCCGCTGCCACCACGGCGAACGCGGGGCAGCGGTGAAGCGGCGGTTAGTGGTTCTGGCGGCGCCACTCCTGTTGGCCGCCTGTGCGATGGCGCCGCAGCCCGCGCCGCCGTCCTCGGTGACGGTGCCGGTGGCGTGGCGCACGACCTTGCCCGGCGCAAATGCCAGCGTCGAGCGTGACTGGTGGCGCGCGTTCGGCGATCCGGCGCTGGACGCTCTCGTGCAACAGGCCCAGGCGAACAATGGCGACCTCAAGGTTGCACGCGCGCGGCTGCAGGAATACCAGGCGCGCATTCGCGTGGCCGACAGCGCGCGTCTGCCGGCGCTGAACCTGTCGCTGGCGCCGACCCGGGCGCGTGCCATCGGCCCACAAGGCACGCCGATTGAATCGACGTCGCTCGTGGGCGCGGTGCAGGCCAGCTACGAGCTGGACCTGTTCGGCCGCGTGGCCAACACGGTCGAGGCGGCGCGGTTCGAGGCGCTGTCGCAAGAGGCAGCGCTGGAAGCAGCGGCGCTGGCGGTGGCGGCCAATACGGCGTCGGGCTATCTGAATTTGCTGGGCCTGGACGCCCAGCTGGCGCTGGCCAAGGCCACGCTGGCTTCGCGCGAGCGCTCGTATAACCTGGCGCGGCACCAGTTCGAGGTGGGCTACAGCTCGCGCCTGGAAATGTCGCAGGCCGAGGCCGAATTGCACGCGACGGCCGGCACCGTGCCGCAGCTGGAGCGGCAGGTGGCGCAGCAGGAGCAGGCGCTCAATCTGCTGCTGGGAGCGAGTCCAGGGGCGATTGCGCGCGGTACCGATCTGCTGTCGCTGCGTGAGCCGACCCCGGGCGCCGGCTTGCCGTCCGAACTGCTGCGGCGCCGGCCCGATATCGCCCAGGCCGAGCAGGCCATTGCCGCGGCCGACGCCAGCCTGGCGGTCGCGCGCGATGCGTTGCTGCCGTCGATCCGGCTGACGGCGTCGCTCGGGGCAGGGGCGGGCGGTATCTCGCAATTGCTGCGCTCGCCAACGGAACTGTGGAGCATCGGCGGCAGCGTGCTTGCGCCGTTGTTCGATGCGGGCAGGCTGCGTGCGCAGGCGGAGATCGCCGGTACGGTGCGCGATCGCGCCATCTACGGCTATGAGACCGTGGTGCGCACGGCGTTTGCCGAGACCGAGAATGCGCTGGCGTCGATCGATGGCCTGCAGCGGCAATTGCTGGAAGCCGAGGCGCGCCGCGCGGCGGCCGGCGAAGTGCTGCGCGTGGCCCATAACCGCTACACGAACGGCTATGCGTCGTACCTGGAAGAGCTCGACGCGCAGCGTACGGCGTTCAGTGCCGATCTCGCCGCGCTGCAACTGCGCACGAGTTTGCTGGCGGCGCACGTCGATCTGTACCGGGCGCTGGGTGGTGGCTGGACGCCAGCGCCGTGACCGGTGCGGCTGGCTTGAAACGCGCTGTCTGTGAGAGGTGCTTGCGGGCGCAGTCGGCCTGCATCTGCCGCTGGATCACACCGGTGCAAGCGCAGGCGCACCTGCTGATCCTGCAGCATCCGCTGGAAGTGGGCAACGCCAAGAACAGCGCGCGCTTGCTGCACCTGTGCGTCACCGGCAGTGTGATGGCGACCGGCGAAGCCTTCGATACCGGGGTGCTCGATAGCCTGCTGCATGCGGATGGGCGCACGCCCGTGCTGCTGTATCCGGCCACACCAGATGATGCCGGCCTGCCCGCACCGCTGCCGATGCCGGCGCTGCCTGCCGAGGCCCTGCGGCTGGTGCTTCTCGACGCCACTTGGCGCAAGAGCCGCAAGATGCTGTACCTGAACCCGGGGCTGCAACGGCTGCCGCGCCTGGGCCTGACGGACGTGGCGCCATCGAACTACCGCATCCGCAAGGCGCACGCGCCGCATCAGCTCTCGAGCCTGGAAGCGGCAGCGCAGGCCCTGGGGCAACTGGAAAACGCGTCCGCGCACTTCAGCCCACTGCTCGACGCTTTCGACTGGTTTGTCGCGCAACAAGCGGCCTACGTACGCACTTGCGCTGCCGGATCACGTGCAGACAACGCAAGTCAATCTGATGAACAGGGCGTGAACCGTTTAGCGGGGCATTAAACCGAAACACCCGTGACAGTGAACCGCATTTTGACCTGTTTCCTGTATGATCAAATCATGCAAGAACAATCCTCTACCTCCCCCACGGTGTACTACGACGGCGGCTGCCCGATATGCACCCGCGAGATCGCCCTCTATCAGCGTCAGGATGGGGCAGACCAGGTGTGCTGGGTCGACGTCGCCCACTGCGCGCCCGAAGCGCTTGGCCCGGGACTGAACCGCGAGGCTGCCTTGGCGCGCCTGCACATGCGCCGTCCCGATGGGACCCTCGCCAGCGGTGCGGAGGCATTCACCCTGCTGTGGCGTTCCTTGCCGCGCTGGGCCTGGCTTGGACGCCTGTTGGGGTCCAGGTTCGCATTGGCGTTGCTGGAGCCGGCCTATCGCCTGTTCCTGGTTATGAGGCCGCTGTGGCGCGGCCGCGGCGGCAAGCGATGAGTGGCACGAGCCTACGGGTGGCGGTGGTGGGGGCGGGCATTGCCGGGGCCGCCTGCGCGCGCTCGCTGGCAGATGCCGGGCATGCGGTGCAGGTGTTCGACAAGTCGCGCGGCGTTGGCGGGCGCATGTCCACCAGGCGTGTGACGCTCGATAGCGCCGATGCCTTGCTGGGCCTGGATCACGGGACGCCGTGCTTTGCTGCCATGGGCGCCGACTTCCTGGATTTCGTCGAGCAGGGGCAGCGCGCCGGGCTGCTGGCGCGCTGGACGCCGCGCCTGGCCTCACACAGCGCAGGCCTGCCTGGCGGCGTGATGTGGGTTGCCACGCCCGACATGCCGGCCCTGTGCCGCGCGTTGTTGAAGGACCTGCCGTTGCATACGTTTTGCACGGTCGATGGCGTGCGTCGCAGCGGCGCAACGTGGTCTCTGGAGAGCGCTGGTGTGACCCTAGGCGATGGCTTCGATGCCGTGGCGTTGGCGATCCCGCCCCAACAGGCGGCCGTGCTGCTGGGCATGCATCGCCCGGATTGGGCGGCGCGCGCGCAGGCCGTGTCGATGTTGCCCGTCTGGGTCTTGATGGGAACAACCGACGCGCCCGCAACGGGCTGTGACTGGGACCTGGCGCTGCCCGCATCCGGCCCGTTGGCGCTGGTGGTGCGCAACGATGCCAAGCCGGCGCGCACAGCGCTGGCGGGGCAGGCCCAGTGGGTGGTGCACGCAACGCCCGACTGGACCGGCGCACATCTGGATACGCCGCCCGACCAAGTGCAGGCGATGCTGCAGGCGGCGCTTGCCGATTGTGTCGGCGACGCTCTCGCCTGGCGCTTCGCGGCCGTGCATCGCTGGCTGTATGCAACGCTGGCAGCGGCGCCCGGTGACGAGCCGGCCGACGGCGCCTGGTGGGACGCGGGCATGGGGCTTGGCGTGTGCGGCGATGCCCTTGCCGGCGGCGGTGTGGAAGGCGCCTGGCGCTCCGGCCGCGCCCTGGCAGCGCTGGTGACCGCTGCTGCGAGCGGAGACCAAACATGAGCGCGCTTGCAGACGAAATCGCCCGCTTCGACCGCCTCGGCGCCACCTGGTGGGATCCGAACGGACCAATGCGGCCGCTACATGTCACGAACGCGTTGCGCCAGGCTTATCTGCTTGAGTGCATGGCGTCGCATTTCGGCCGCGCCGATATGTCGCTGGCGGGCCTGCGCATCCTCGACGTCGGCTGCGGCGGCGGGCTGCTGTCCGAACCGCTGGCACTGCGTGGCGCGAAGGTGGTCGGCATCGATGCCTCGCCTGGCAACCTGGCGGCGGCGCAACGCCACGCCGACGCCAGCGGCGCGGTAGTCGATTATCGCCTGGGCGAACTGGAGACTGTCCTGCAGCCCGACGAATGCTTCGACGTCGTATTGGCGCTCGAAGTGGCCGAGCATGTGGCCGACCCCGACGCCTTCATCGAAGAGGTGGCTCGGCGCGTTGCGCCCGGTGGCCTGCTGCTGGCGGCGACGATCGACCGCAGCTGGAAGAGCTATCTGTTGGCCATCGTGGCAGCGGAGTACGTGATGCGCGTGCTGCCGCGGGGCACGCACCAGTGGCGTCGCTTCGTCACACCCGCCGAGATGCTGGCTGCAGCCTCCGGGGCCGGGCTGCAGCGGATCGATCTGCGCGGCATGCGTTACCTGCCGGTGTTGCATCGCGCCTCATGGTGCAGTGATACGAGTGTGAACTATCTGGCGACCTTTGCCCGTCCGACCTGACCGGAGCAGCTGGGAACAGTAGTCTGATGCTCATCTGGCAGCTGGCGCTTGAATTTGATGGGGTAGCGGCGTAATATACTGTATAAACATACAGTATGGAGCAGCGGCCATGATCGACACCGATGAGCCCATCCGCCGCGAGCGGATAGAAGAACACGTCATGCTGGCGCCGCCGCGCGTTGCACGCAAGGGGCGTGGTGCGGTGTCGAATATGCAAGGACGCTATGAGGTCAACGGTCGCGAACGTTTTGACGACGGCTGGTCTGATGCCGATTCTGAATCGGCTGCCGGGTCGACCGGTGAATCGGCTGTGTTCAAGACGGTGGTCACCGACGAGTTCGCCAAGACTATCCTGTCGCGCAACACGTCGCCCGATATTCCGTTCAGCGTATCGCTCAATCCCTACCGCGGCTGTGAGCACGGCTGCATCTATTGCTTCGCGCGGCCCACGCACAGCTATCTCGGCCTGTCGCCGGGCCTTGATTTTGAATCCCGGCTCTTCGCCAAGGTGAATGCTCCCGAACTGCTGCGGCGCGAACTCGCCAAGCCCGGCTACGTCCCCGAACACATCGCCATTGGCGTCAACACTGACGCCTACCAGCCCTGCGAGCGCGAGCGCCAGATCACGCGCCAGGTATTGGAAGTATTGTCCGAATGCCGCCACCCGGTTGGCCTGATCACCAAATCATCATTGATCGAGCGCGACATCGACCTGCTTGCGCCGATGGCGGCCAACAACCTGTCGTGCGCGGCAGTGACGCTCACGACACTCGACGCGCAGATTTCGCGCACGCTGGAGCCACGCGCGGCCGCGCCAATGCGCCGTCTCCGCACAATCCGCACGTTGACCGACGCCGGCATTCCCGTCAGCGTGAGCGTGGCGCCGATCATCCCGTTCGTGACCGAGCCCGAGATCGAACGCATCCTCGAGGCGGCGCGCGACGCCGGCGCGGTCGGCGCCCACTACACGGTGCTGCGCCTGCCGCACGAAGTCAATCCGCTGTTTCAAGAGTGGTTGCAAGCGCATTTTCCGGACCGCGCGCAGCGGGTGATGAACGGCATCCGCGAGATGCGCGGCGGCAAGGATTACGATGCCGATTTTGCACAGCGCATGCATGGTGACGGCGTGTGGGCCGACCTGATCCGGCAGCGTTTCGAAAAAGCGGTCGAGCGCCTTGGCTTCAAGTCATTGCGCGGGCGTTTCGGGCGGCTCGATCGCTCGCAATTTCGGCGACCAGTGGTGGTGCCCGCGGCGACACGCCGCGGCAGTGCGCAGGGGGCAGGGCAGCTGGACCTGTTCTGAGAATGCAGCTGATGCGCCAGCGCTGAACGCAGATCTGCACAGCCCCTGCTTACACCTGCTTACAAGCGCTTAACCGCACACAACACGCGGTCAGCAGAGAATCGGTCGATCATCAAGGACACCGACTCATGAAACGACGCCACGCCACCATTCTTTGCCTTATCTTTCCCCTTGTCGCCGCAAGCACTTGCCGGGCAGGCGAGCCGGTCGTGGTTCCCGCCGCCGAATTCCAGGCCTTGCTTTCGGCCTATGCCCTGGTAAAAACCCGGTACGTCGAAGCGCCGGACGACAAGAAGCTGCTCGAAGGGGCGATCGCCGGCATGCTCGCCTCGCTCGACCCGCACTCGGGTTTTCTGGACAAGAACGAGCTCGATGAAGTCCGCAAGGACGAGGCTGGCGAGTACACCGGCATCGGCATCAGTGTCGACTTCGCTTCAGCAGACATGGCGGTTACGGCGGTCACCGCAGACTCCCCGGCGTACCTGGCCGGCATCGAGCCGGGCGATACGATCGCGTCGATCGATGGTGTGACGCTCTCTGGCATGCGCTTGCCTGAGATTGCGCGACGCATGCGCGGCGTGCCCGGCAGCGCGCTGGACATCGGGTACCGGCGGGGCGGCAGCGGCGCCGTTCGTACCGCCAGGCTGCACCGGGCCGCGTTGCTGGCGCAGACCGTCACGACACGTGCAATGCCAAACGGCGTCGCGTGGATCCAGGTGTCGGCATTCGAAGGGCGCACCGCGCAGGACCTGGTTGCGGCCTTGAAAACGCTCGACGCAAGCGGGGCGCGGCGCGGCATTGTGCTGGACGTGCGCAATGATCCGGGCGGCCTGGTGTCGGCCGCGGTCGGCGTGGCCGGGGCATTCCTGCCGCCAGGGACGCCATTATTTTCGGCGCGCGGGCGTGCCACCGCTGCCGATCCTGATTCCGCTGCCGCTGCCGCTGCCGAAGCCACCGTCACGGTCGATCCGCGGTTCTACCAGCGGCCAGACGAGCCGGACGTGCTGGCCGACCTGCCCGCATGGGCGCGAACGGTGCCGCTGGCGGTGCTGGTCAACGGTGCGTCGGCGTCGTCCGCCGAATTGCTGGCCGGCGCATTGCAGGACCACGGCCGCGCCACTGTGCTTGGCTCGCGTACCTTCGGCAAGGGTTCGATCCAGAGCATCTTTCCGCTGACCGGCGACAGTGCCGTCAAGCTCACGGTGGCGCGCTACTTCACGCCCAATGGCCACGAAATCCAGGCGCGCGGGATCACGCCGGACGTGATCGTGGCACAGGATCCCGCTCGGAGCGACGCGTTGGGACTGGCATTGCGCGAGGAAGACCTGGCGCAGCATCTCGCCGCGATCCTGCCTGCACCGGATGACACGTCGCCCCCAACACGCACCGGGGTGGAAAGCACGCGCATGTTCGGCACGCGCGACGACAAGGCGCTGGCGGCCGCCGTCAGCTTGCTCGGGCCGGGGCAGACTTCCCGTATCGGCAGCGTGCTGGGCGCACTGTCCCCAAGCCTGAAGCAACTTGGCGCAGCACTGAAACGGTGGTGACGCGCCGGTTAAGTTTCGGTAAAGCAGCACGACAGCCATCTGCCTTGCGCTTATATTCGTGATCGTCCTTTCTGACCATGGGTATCGTATGCCATTTCCAACCACGTTCTCACGCTTGTCTTGCTGGCTGCGCATCTGCCTGCTGTCACTGGCCATGGCCGGCGCCGGAGCGGCGCATGCGGTACCACTGACCGATCTGCGCGCCGAAGACCTGTTGCCGATGGCGGGCGACCTGAAACAGTCACTTGGCCTGAGTCCTAACCAGCAAACCCTGTGGAACAAGGCCGAAGCCGCATCGCGCACGATCCTGCGCGATCGCACCCGGCGCCGCGCTGCACTCCAGGAATGGGCCAGGACCTTGCTGGCCAGTCCGGACGCCGACCTGCGCAAACTCGATGCAGCCACCGACGCCGAAAGCGCGACAGCAAACGCCGAGGACCGGCAACTGCGCGCGCTGTGGCTTGACGTGAACGATGGCCTCGACGACAACCAGCGCCGCCGGGTCGCGGGCCGGTTGGGCGAGCAGTTGCTGCGCGTGGTGCCTGACGGCAGCGGGCGCAGTGGCGCGCCGGCTGGACCGCGTGACGAGCAAAACCGGCGCGGCGGGCCTGGCAACGGGCGCGGTCCGGGCGCCGGTTCGGGGCCGGGTGGGCCGGGCGGCGCTTCGCTGAACTTCGGCGGCTGATCAGGCACCGGCAATGGGTAAAATGTTACTGACGAGCTCGTTTTATTCTAAGATGCGGCATTGACAGGCGCGCCGCTCCGCGCGCCGTCCAGTCGCCTCGATAAGAATCCATGACCACACCAGTGACACCAGGGCAGCCCGGCTCTCCCGGCGGCCGCCCGAACGAGGCCGGCACTGCCGCCGTGACGATGGAGCAGGGCTTGCAGGCCGCCGGCGTCGGCCCGTTCCAGTACCGGATCTTCCTGATCTTTGGCCTGGTCTGGCTGGCCGATGCAATGCAGGTGCTGTCGATCGGTTTTTCGGCGCCATCGATCGCGAAAACCTTCGGGCTGTCGATGCCGCAGGCCTTGCAGACGGGGACCGTATTCTTTGTCGGCATGCTGATCGGTGCGTTTGTCTTCGGGCGCCTGGCGGATCGCATCGGCCGCCGGCCCGTGCTGCTGATGGCGGTCGTGATCGACGCCTGCTTCGGCGTGGCGTCGGCGTTTGCCCCCGATTTCACGTGGCTGCTCGCTCTGCGCCTGATGACGGGCATCGGCGTGGGCGCGACGCTGCCGGTCGATTACACGATGATGGCCGAGTTCCTGCCCAGCGACCGGCGCGGCCGCTGGCTGGTACTGCTCGAATCGTTCTGGGCGCTGGGCACGATTGCTCTGGCCGTGCTGGCCTTGTGGGCGGTCGGTTGGGGCGACGATGCGTGGCGCGTGATCTTCTTTGTCACCGGCATCCCGGCGCTCATCGGCATCGTGCTGCGCTGGTACATCCCCGAGTCGCCCATGTACCTGCACCGCAGCGGCAAGCCGGACGAGGCGCGCGCGGTGCTGGAACGCGTGGCCAGGACGAACGGCCGCACGCTGACGATGCCGCCGTTGCTGCCCGAGCCGCAAGTCAAAACGACACTGCTGTCGCTGTTCTCGGGCGGGCTGCGCCGGCGCAGTATCGCGCTGTTCGTCGCCTGGGGCCTGATCTCGATTGCTTATTACGGTGTGTTCGTCTACCTGCCAATTCGGCTGAGCGCGGAAGGCTTTGGCTTCATGCGCGGCCAGGAATTTTTGATCGTGCTGGCGCTGGTCCAGTTGCCCGGCTTCGCGCTGGCCGCGTATGGCGTCGAACGCTGGGGTCGCAAGCCGACGCTCGTTGGTTTTCTGCTGCTCAGTAGTGTCGGATGCCTGGGCTACAGCCTGGGCAGTTCGACCGTGCTGGTCGTGGGTTCGACGCTGTTGATGAGCTTTGCGCTGCTGGGCACATGGGGCGCGCTATATGCGTTCACGCCCGAGGTGTACCCGACCCGCCTGCGCGCCAGCGGGATGGGCATGGCCGGGGCAGTTGCCCGCTTCGGCGGCCTGTTCGCGCCGGCGATCGTGGCACCGGTGATGGCGACGCATTTCACGCTCGCGCTGATCATGCTCTCTGGCTTCCTGCTCATGGGCGCCATTGCCATCCTGTGCGTGGACACCGAGTCGCGCCAGCGCGCGCTCGACTGAACCGTTGAGTTGTCACGGCGGCTCGGCTAGGATGTCGCATCGATCGTTACAGGATGCAGGCATGGGTGAGCAGGGGGCAGATAATCGGCTGGTGGTGTTCGTCGGCGCCGAGTCGACGGGGAAATCGACATTGGCCAGCATGCTGGCGCGCGAGCAGGGTGCGCAGTTCGTGCCCGAAATCGGCCGTTTTATCTGGGAAGAAAAGCAGGGCCAGTTGGTGGCCGCCGATTACGTCGAGATCGCCGAGCGGCACCGCGCTGCCGAAGACGCCGCTGTTGCCATCGCGGGCGGCGAGTACATCTTCGTCGACACCAATGCACTGACCACGCTGCTGCTCGGCCTGCGTTTTGGTCAGGTCACCGAGCCGGTGCCACCGGCCTTGCTGCGCTATGCGCTGGAATGCCGCACGCGCTACCTGCACCATTTCGTGTGCGCCGACGACATCCCGTATGAAGAAGAGCCCGGCGTGCGCGAAAACGCCGCGTGGCGCACGCAGATCCAGCAACTGGTGCTGGACGATCTGGATGGACGCGACATCGGCTACACGATCCTGACGGGTTCGCTCGAACAGCGTGCTGCGCGCGTGCTGGCCACGCTTGCAGCCATCGCGCCGCAGACCGACTCAAACGCTAACCCCATCAAGCGTACTGCTGCGTAACCCCCATGGCCGCCAGATGCCGCTCGATCTCGAACACGTGCGGATCGGGTTTGCCCAGCGCGCGCAGTGACTGGGCCAGGCCCAGCAGGTAGTCGCTGTTCGGCCCGCTCGGGCCGCGCGCCGTGGCGATCTGGCGCGCGATGGCGTGTTCATCGGCCGGGCCCAGGTACGCCGCATTGTCGTGGGTGGCGATATACACGATGCCTTCGTCGCTGCTGCCGTCGTCGAATTGCATTTGCGTTGCCAGGCGCAGGTAGCCGTTCTTTTCGCGATGGTCGAGATGCGCGAATTCTTCGGGCGTGACGAGAAACGCCATGCCGTGGCAGACCGCATCGGGATCCGGTACCAGCGTTACCACGCGCCCCGGCGCCGCCTCGGTCCCGCGGTGATCGTGCGAGCCTTGCCAGAAGCGGCGCGTCCAGCCGCGGATGGCCGCCGCGCGCTGCTGAAGAAACGGAAAATCGGGTTTGAAGATCAGGGAGCCGTAGCCAAACAGCCAGACGCTGGCATGGCCATCGAACTTGTTCATCTGGCGGTTGATCGCGATGGTATCGTGGGACATCGTGGGTCCGATTAAAAAAGACACGGTCCATTGTAGCGTGCCTTTTCGTGAGAATCAGCCTTCCGCTTGCGCCCGTTTTACATATCCAAAGAGGAATTCCACATAACTCTCGGCGGCCGGCGACAGCGACCGGCCCGGCCGCGTGTAGACGAAAAAGCGCCGCTGCAGCGTCGGCGCATCAAGCGGGCGCATCGTCAATCCGTACAGCGTGGCCAGCGGCGCCGCGTAGGGCAGGCACACCGTCACGCCCAGGCCCGCACTGACCATCGCCAGCGCCGTCGTCATGAACGTCACTTCGTGCGCCGGCGTGAGCGCAATGCCCGTGCGCGAGGGCGGCACCGCGTCGAGCAGCAATTCGGTGAACTGGCCCTGCAGCGAGATGAACGGGTAGGCCGCCGCATCCTGCCACGTCACCCGCTTGAGTGCGGCCAGCGGATGCTGGTGTGGAAACACCAGCGCGAACGGCATCGAAAACAGTTCTCGTGCCAGCAGCGGCGGCGCGGGCGTGCGTTCCGGGCCGATGCCCACATCGGCCTCGCCCGACAGTACGCGCGTAATGACACCCTCGACTTCGGTATCGGCCAGGCGCACGACGATCTCGGGATGCTGCGCGCGGTAGGCGGCGATGCTGGGCGGCAGCAGCGTGCACGCCATCAGCTGTGGCGCCGCGATGCGCACGACGCCTTTCTTCAGGCGCGTGTGGTCGGCCACGTTAGCCAGCGCACCGTCCAGGTCATCGATGATCTGGCTAAATAAGGGCAGCAGTTCGCGACCGATGTCGGTCAGGCCGATCCGGCGCGTGCTGCGGTCGACGACCCGGGCGTCCAGCGTCTGCTCGAGCTCCTTGATCAGGCCCGACAGTGCCGATTGCGTCACGTGCAGCGTCTGCGCGGCCAGCGTGAAATTGCCGGTGCGGGCCAGCGCAACGAAGGCGCGCATTTGTCGTAACGTTGGATTCATCAGATAAGGTGATATATCACGCTGAAAATATCGTTTGTATGATAGTGCGTTTTACCTTGTAATGGCGGCTACTCAGCAATAACAAAAGGACAGTCCATGAAACTCGCCACCCTCAAAGCCGGCGGCCGCGACGGCACCCTGGTCGTCGTCAGCCGCGATCTGGTCACCTGCCAGCAAGTCCCGACCATCGCGCGCACGCTGCAGGCCGCGCTCGACAACTGGGATGCGTGCAAGCCGCAGCTTGAAGACGTCTATGCCCAGCTCAATGACGGCAACGCCGAGGCGGCCGAATCGTTCATCGAAGCAGATTGCCACTCGCCGCTGCCGCGCGCCTACCAGTGGGCCGACGGCTCGGCCTACATCAACCACGTCGAGCTGGTGCGCAAGGCGCGCGGCGCCGAGGTGCCGGCGTCGTTCTATACCGATCCGCTGATGTACCAGGGCGGCGGCGATTCCTTCGTCGGTCCAATGGACCCGATCGCGGCGCTGTCCGAAGACTGGGGCATCGATCTCGAAGCCGAGGTGGCTGTGGTCACGGGCGACGTGCCGATGGGCGCCGACGCAGCCGAGGCCACCAGCGCCATCCGCCTCATCATGCTGGTTAACGACGTGTCGTTGCGCAACCTGATCCCGAACGAATTGGCCAAGGGCTTCGGCTTTTACCAGTCCAAGCCGGCCAGTGCATTCTCGCCGGTGGCGGTCACGCCGGACGAGCTGGGCGAGGCCTGGCAGGGTAACAAGCTGCATCTGCCGATCCTGGTCACGCTCAACGGCGCCGCATTCGGCAAGCCGAACGCCGGCGAAGACATGACCTTCAGCTTTGCCCAGCTGATCGCGCACGCGGCGACCACGCGCGAGCTGTGCGCGGGGAGCATCATCGGCTCGGGCACTGTGTCGAACAAGCAGGGCGGGCTGTACGGCTCGAGCGTCGAGCATGGCGGCGTGGGCTATTGCTGCCTGGCCGAAGTGCGCATGTATGAAACCATTGAAGGCGGCGCCCCCAAAACCCCGTACCTGTCATTTGGCGACACGGTGCGTATCGAAATGCTGGATGCGAGCGGGGCCAGCATCTTTGGCGCCATCGATCAGGAAGTCGTCCGTTACCACGAGAGACAACCATGAAACTGTATACCTACTTTCGCAGTTCGGCCGCGTATCGGGTGCGCATTGCGCTGCACCTGAAAGGGCTGGCCTACGACGCCGTGCCGGTGCACCTGCTCAAGGATGGCGGCCAGCACCTGCAGGATGACTATCGCCAGATCAACCCGAGCGGCCTGGTGCCGGCGTTCCAGGATGACCGCATCACGCTGTCGCAGTCGCTGGCGATCATCGAGTATCTCGAAGAAGTGTATCCGGACGTGCCGCTGCTGCCGAAGGATGCACCGGGCCGGGCGCGCGTGCGCGAGCTGGCCCAGATCATCGGTTGCGATATCCACCCGATCACCAATCTGCGCGTGCTCAATTACCTGGCGCGCGAGATCGGTGTGCCCGACCAGGCCAAGAGCGAGTGGTACCGTCACTGGGTGATCGAGGGACTGCAATCGCTCGAAGCCCATCTGGCGCGCGATCCCGGCGCGGGGCCGTTCTGCCACGGCGACCATCCGACCATCGCCGACTGCTACCTCGCGCCGCAGGTATTCAATGCGCAGCGTTTCAACATCGATGTCTCGGCTTATCCGAATATCGACCGTATCAATGCGCTGTGCATCGCGTTGCCCGCGTTCCAGGCGGCGCACCCGTCGCGCCAGCCCGATTCCGAATAGCGCGCGGGTGGATGCGAAGGGCAGCGGCGCGCTACAATCGCCGCCTCCTTCCATTGCCATTTCGCCATGACCGCCACCGCCGCGCCTGCCTCCAATCCCATCGCCATCCCTGCACCGATCCTGCAGGCTCTCGACCTGGCCGATGCCTCGTGGCGCCCGATCCTCGAAGCGGGGCTGCAGGCGGTGGCCCGCGCCAACCCTGATTATTTGCCCGCGCTGGCGCAGGACGATTACGTCCCCACGGAACACCGCATGTTCGCCGCCTTTGCCCAGCCCCTGGACAAGGTGCGCTACGTGCTGGTGGGGGAGGGGCCGTATCCGCGCGCTGCAAGCGCTACCGGCGTGAGCTTCATGGACGGCGCCGTGAGTGACCTGTGGAGCGATGCCGGCCTGTCCAAGCCCGTGAACCGGGCGACGTCACTGCGCAACTTCATGAAAATGCTGCTGGTGGCAAGCGGCCAGTTGCAGCCCGATGCGACGAGCGGGGAGGCGCTGGCGCCGATCGCCCAGGCCGCGCGCGCTGACGGCTCCATCCAGACGCTGGCGCAGTTGCAGGACAATCTCGTGCAAGAAGGCTTTTTGCTGCTCAATGCCGCGCTGGTGTTTCGCAAGCATGTCAAGCCGGTCATCGATGCGCGCGCCTGGTTGCCGTTTTTGCAAACCGTGCTGGCGGCGCTGGCCGCCCAGCCGCAGGTGCCGACGCTGGTCCTGTGGGGCAAGATCGCCGAGCAATTGCAGAAGTTGCCGGAGACAGCCGCCTTCCCGCAGGCAGTGGCCGAACATCCTTACAACCTGAGCTTCATCGGGCATCCGGGCATGCAGGCGCTGTTCGGGCCGATGGCGTTGTTGCGGGCCCGTTAATCGCGTTCAGCAAATCGGCGCGTCACAAATCACGTTGGGTTGAACGCGTGGATGGCATAGCCATCCACCCTACGGTGAGCCACTCGTAGGGTGGACGGGTTCCCCGTCCACGCGTTCAACAGCGACTTTTTCAGGAGTGGAACTGACCCGCCGTTTTTGTGGTGGTCCAAGACAAGATCATTGCGATTTGCTATACTTGACTAAATCGTTCAACTAATCAGGTCTTTCCCAGATCTCAGAGAGAAACGTGCTGCAGGATGCGGCGCCGACTTGGTACTTGGACAAGAGAAATATTTTATCATTCACCGGGGTTGAAATGCGTCTGACCACCAAAGGCCGTTTTGCTGTCACTGCGATGATCGACCTTGCCATGCGTCAAGGCAACGGCCCGGTCACGCTGTCGGGCATCAGCCAGCGCCAGGCCATTTCGCTGTCGTACCTCGAGCAGCTGTTTGGCAAGCTGCGCCGCCACGAGATCGTCGAATCGATCCGTGGTCCGGGCGGTGGCTACAGCCTGGCGCGCGCGGCGGGCAAGGTGACGGTGGCGGACATCATCATCGCCGTCGACGAGCCGCTCGATGCAACCCAGTGCGGCGGTAAAGAGAACTGCCATGGCGCCCATACCGACGGCGCCCGGTGCATGACCCACGAACTGTGGACCACGCTGAACGAAAAAATGGTCGACTACCTCGATTCGGTATCGTTGCAAGACCTGGTCGACCAGCAGCGCCAGAAAGAACAGAACGTCGTGCACGTGCACCGCGGCGCCCCCGCCGCAGTCGGACAAAACTAAAGTTACCGGAGTAAATCAGATGAACGCGCCAATGGACAAGACCACCGAGCAAAGCTTCGCGCCAGCTCCACATTTCCCGATCTACATGGATTACTCGGCCACGACGCCGGTCGATCCACGCGTCGCCGACAAGATGATTCCGTTCCTGCGCGAGCAGTTCGGTAATCCTGCGTCGCGCAGCCACGCCTACGGCTGGAACGCCGAAGCGGCCGTCGAAGAAGCACGCGGCCACGTCGCCGCGATCATCGGCGCCGATCCGCGCGAAATCGTCTGGACCTCCGGCGCGACCGAAAGCAACAACCTGGCGATCAAGGGCGCGGCCCAGTTCTACAAGACCAAGGGCAAGCACATCATCACGGTGAAAACCGAGCACAAGGCCGTGCTGGATACCGTGCGCGAACTCGAACGCGTCGGCTTCGAAGCGACCTACCTCGAGCCGCAAGCCAACGGCCTGATCACTGTCGAGCAGCTCGCAGCGGCGATCCGCCCTGACACGATCCTCGTCTCGGTCATGTTCGTGAACAACGAAATCGGCGTCGTGCAACCAATCGCCGAGATCGGCGAACTGCTGCGCTCGAAGGGCATCATCTTCCACTGCGACGCGGCCCAGGCCGTCGGCAAGGTCGAGATCAACCTCGAAGTGCTGAAGGTCGACCTGATGACCTTTACCGCGCACAAGGCCTATGGCCCGAAAGGCATCGGCGCGCTGTACGTGCGTCGCAAGCCGCGCGTGCGCCTCGAAGCGCAGATGCACGGTGGCGGTCACGAGCGCGGCATGCGTTCGGGCACGTTGCCGACGCACCAGATCGTCGGCATGGGCGAAGCATTCCGCCTGGCCAAGGTCGAGATGGACAGCGAGCTGGCGCGCGTGCGCGCACTGCGCGATCGCCTGGCCCGTGGCCTCATGGAGATCGAAGAAGTCTATATCAACGGCGACATGGACCACCGCGTGCCGCATAACCTGAACGTCTCGTTCAACTATGTCGAAGGCGAGTCCCTGATCATGGCGATCAAGGACCTGGCCGTGTCGTCCGGTTCGGCCTGCACCTCGGCCAGCCTGGAACCATCGTACGTGCTGCGCGCCCTGGGCCGCAGCGACGAGCTGGCGCACAGCTCGATCCGCTTCTCGATTGGCCGCTTCACGACCGAAGAAGAAATTGATTTTGCCGTCAACCTGCTCAAGAGCAAAGTTGGCAAGCTGCGTGAACTGTCGCCGCTGTGGGACATGTTCAAGGACGGGATCGACATCAGCTCGATCCAGTGGGCTGCACACTGATCTGCTCATACCGAGCGCGCATTTTCTAAACATACTGGAGCATCACCATGGCATATTCGGACAAAGTACTGGACCACTACGAAAACCCACGCAACGTCGGCGCCTTCGACAAGGGCGACGATGACATCGGCACCGGCATGGTCGGCGCGCCGGCCTGCGGCGACGTCATGAAGCTGCAGATCAAGGTCAACGACCAGGGCCTAATCGAAGACGCAAAGTTCAAGACGTATGGCTGCGGTTCGGCCATCGCATCGAGCTCGCTGATCACCGAGTGGGTCAAGGGCAAGAGCCTGGACGAAGCACTGGCCATCAAGAACACGCAGATCGCCGAAGAGCTGGCACTGCCGCCAGTCAAGATCCACTGCTCGATCCTGGCAGAAGACGCGATCAAGGCCGCTGTGGCCGACTACAAGGCGAAGCACGCCGACAAAGCAGTCGCAGCAGCGTAATTCCTGTAATAGAACAGAGCTGGAGAAGCACAACATGGCAATCACCCTGACCGAAAAAGCTGCAAAGCACGTCAACCGTTACCTCGAACGCCGGGGCAAGGGCATTGGCTTGCGTTTCGGTGTGCGCACCACCGGCTGCTCCGGCCTGGCCTACAAGCTCGAGTACGTCGATGAAAGCGCCAACGAAGACAGCGTCTTCGAATCGCACGGCGTGCAGGTATTCGTTGATCCGAAAAGCCTGCCGTACATCGACGGCACCGAGCTCGATTTCGCCCGCGAAGGCCTCAACGAGGGCTTCCGCTTCAATAATCCGAACGTCAAGGACAATTGCGGCTGCGGCGAAAGCTTCCGCATCTGATCGCGCATGCAGAATCACTTCGAACTGTTTCAACTGCCGGCCCGCTTCGAGGTCGACCAGAGCGCCCTGGATGCCGCCTACCGCGAAATCCAGGGCCGCGTCCATCCTGACCGGTTTGTCGGCAGCAGCGACGGCGAAAAACGCGTGGCCATGCAATGGGCCACGCGCGCCAATGACGCCTACCAGACCCTGCGCAATCCGCAAAAGCGCGCGCAGTATCTGTGCGAACTGAATGGCGTCGATCTGCAGACCGAATCGAATACCGCGATGCCTACTGCGTTCCTGATGCAGCAGATGGAATGGCGCGAAGAACTGGGCGATGCGCGCTCTAGCAAGGATGCTGCCGCGCTCGATGCCCTCGATGCGCAGGTGCGCGCCGAACGCAAGCAGATGCTGGTCACCGTTGGTCAGCAGCTCGATGCGGGCGACTACGCCGCTGCGGCCCAGGGCGTGCGCTCGCTGATGTTCCTCGACAAGTTCGGCGACGAAGTGCAGTACGCCTTCGAAGCGATCGAGGCATAACCTTCCCGCACTTCATCGTGGACGGCGGTGTCGTCCACGCCCCGCTATGCCGGTCGTACGCGTAAAATAGCGTCCGCACCGTCCCTGCACGCAAAAATAACACTGGTATCACGACTATGGCACTCCTCCAAATCGCCGAACCCGGCATGTCCACCGCCCCGCACCAGCATCGCCTGGCCGTGGGCATCGACCTGGGCACCACCAATTCGCTCGTCGCCACCGTTCGCAGCGGCAGCCCTGAAGTGCTCAGTGACGAGGAAGGCCGCTCGCTGCTGCCGTCGATCGTGCGCTACCTGGACAACGGCCACGCCCACATCGGCCACAAGGCACGTGCGCATCAGACCACCGACCCGAAGAACACGATCGTCTCGGTCAAGCGCTTCATGGGCCGTGGCCTCAAAGACATCACGCACGCAGAAAACCTGCCGTACGACTTCGTCGATGGCGAGGGCATGGTCCAGTTGAATACCGTCGCCGGCGTGAAAAGCCCCGTCGAAATCTCGGCCCAGATCCTGGCCACGCTGCGCCAGCGCGCCGAAGATTCGCTGGGCGACGACCTCGTGGGCGCCGTGATCACGGTGCCGGCCTACTTTGACGATGCACAGCGCCAGGCCACCAAGGATGCGGCCCAACTGGCCGGCCTGAACGTCCTGCGCCTGCTGTCGGAACCGACCGCTGCCGCCATCGCGTATGGCCTCGACCAGGGCAAGGAAGGCGTGTACGCCGTCTACGATCTGGGCGGCGGCACGTTCGACATCTCGATCCTCAAGCTGTCAAAAGGCGTGTTCGAAGTGCTGTCGACCGGTGGCGATTCGGCGCTGGGCGGCGACGATTTCGACCATCGCCTGTTCTGCTGGATCATGGAAAAGGCGCGCCTGGCGCCCCTGTCGGACCAGGACACCGCGACGCTGATGGTCAAGGCCCGCCAGGCCAAGGAACTCTTGTCGACGAACGAAGAAACGACGATCGAGGCAATCCTGAAGTCGGGCGAGCTGGTGCAGGTGACGATCACGGCCACCGAATTTGTCGAGATCACGAAGCATCTGGTCGGCAAGACGATGAATGCGATCCGCAAGGCGATGCGCGACGCGGACACGAGCGTCGAAGACGTCGACGGCGTGGTCATGGTCGGCGGCGCGACGCGCATGCCGCACGTGCGCCGGGCGGTGTCGGAATTCTTCCAGACCATCCCGCACGCCAATATCGACCCGGACCGCGTGGTGGCGCTGGGCGCGGCGATCCAGGCCAATCTGCTGGCCGGCAACCGCGCCGACGGCGAAGACTGGCTTCTGCTGGACGTGACCCCGCTGTCCCTCGGTATCGAGACGATGGGTGGCCTGGTCGAAAAAATCATTCCGCGCAACTCGACGATTCCGGTCGCGCGCGCCCAGGAATTCACGACGTTCAAGGATGGCCAGACGGCGTTGGCAGTGCACGTGGTGCAGGGCGAGCGCGAGCTGGTGTCCGATTGCCGCTCGCTGGCGCGCTTCGAGCTGCGCGGCATCCCGCCGATGGCGGCAGGTGCTGCGCGTATCCGCGTGACCTACCAGGTCGACGCCGATGGCTTGCTGGCGGTGGCCGCGCGCGAAATGCGCTCGGGCGTCGAGGCATCGATCACGGTCAAGCCGTCGTACGGCCTGGCGGACGACCAGGTGGCGCGCATGCTGCAGGATTCGTACACGTCGGCCTCGAGCGACATGCAGATGCGCGCGCTGCGCGAAGAGCAGGTCGAGGCCGAGCGCATCCTGCTGGCGACGCAGTCGGCGCTGGACAGCGATACCGATCTGCTGTCGCCCGACGAGCAGGCCACCATTGCCGCGCAATTGCAAATGGTGCGCGACGCGGTGGCGATGTCGAACGACACGACGCTCGAACCGGGTCTGCGCCAGAACGTGGTGCACGATGCGGTCCAGGCGCTGGCGCACGGCACCGAAGAATTCGCGGCGCGCCGCATGGACAAGAGCGTGCGCAAGGCATTGTCGGGCAAGTCGCTGGACGAGATTTAAGACGCAACCCGGAAACGTCGTTCCCGCGGAGGCGGGAACCCAAGTTTGCCAGCGTTGCCATGACCATCGAACGTCGGCACGCTGCAAACTGGCTTGGGTTCCCGCCTTCGCGGGAACGACGGTCTTGAAAGCGCATCACTACAACAATCAACCGAGGTAATCCAAGTGCCACAAATCGTCATCCTTCCCCATCCCGTGCTGTGCCCAGAAGGCGCCGTGCTTGACGCGCCAAGCGGCAAATCGGTCTGCGACGTCCTGCTCGAGAACGACATCGACATCGAACACGCCTGCGACCGCGTCTGCGCCTGCACGACCTGCCACGTGATCGTGCGCGAAGGCTTCAATTCGCTGAACGAACAGCAAGAACAGGAAGAAGACATGCTCGACAAGGCCTGGGGCCTGGAGCCCAATTCGCGCCTGTCGTGCCAGGCGATCGTCGCCGACGAAGACCTCGTCGTCGAGATCCCGAAGTACACGATCAACCACGCTGCCGAAAAGAACCACTGATCTTCATGAAGCGTGTCGAGAACGTCAAGAAAGCCCCGGCCGCTCCGGAGCTGCCACCCGAGGTTCGCCCGGGCCAGTCGATCGAGCTGCTCAAGGAGCTGCACATCCTGACCCGCGACGGCAAGTTGAACCAGGACAGCCGCCGCAAGCTCAAGCAGGTCTACCACCTGTACAACTTCATCGAGCCGCTGCTGCGCGATGTGCAGGGGGCGAAGGGCAGCGTGTCGCTGGTCGACCATGGCGCCGGCAAATCGTACCTTGGCTTCATCCTGTACGACCTGTTCGTCAAAGCTCAAGGCGAAGGCTCGCACATCTACGGCATCGAGACGCGCGAAGAGCTGGTCACCAAATCGACCGAGCTGGCTGCGCGCCTGGGTTTCAAGGGCATGTCGTTCCTGCCGCTGTCGGTGGCCGAATCGAGCACCTCGAGCGCGCTCCCTGAATCGATCGACATCGTCACCGCGCTGCATGCCTGCAATACCGCCACCGACGACGCCATCGACTTCGCGCTCAAGAAGAATGCGAAGCACATGGTGCTGGTGCCGTGCTGCCAGGCCGAAGTCGCTACCGTCCTGCGCAAGAACAAGGGCAAGGACGTGAAGCGAAGCGCGCTGACCGAAATCTGGCGTCACCCGATCCACACGCGCGAATTCGGCAGCCAGATCACCAATGTGCTGCGCTGCCTGCAGCTCGAGGCGCATGGCTACCAGGTTACCGTGACCGAACTGGTGGGCTGGGAGCACTCGATGAAGAATGAACTGATCATCGCCACCTACAAGAACCTGCCGCGCCGCCGCCCGACCGAACGCCTGCACGAGGTGCTGGGTGAACTGGGCCTGGCAGAGATGACCGAACGTTTCTACGCCCCACAAGCCGCTACCACGGAGTGACAACAAGCATGAGCGACAACACGCAAGGCTGGATCGACCTGCGCAGCGATACGGTAACGCAGCCAAGCGCCGCAATGCGCGCCACGATGGTGGCTGCGGGCGTCGGCGACGATGTGTATGGCGACGACCCCACGGTCAACCGCCTGCAGGATTATGCGGCGGAGCTGTTCGGTTACGAGGCCGGCATGTTCGCGCCGAGCGGCACGCAGACGAACCTGATCGCCCTGATGACGCACTGCGGTCGCGGCGACGAATACCTGGTCGGCCAGGAAGCGCACACCTACAAGTACGAAGGCGGCGGCGCTGCAGTGCTGGGCAGCATCCAGCCGCAGCCGATCATCAATCAGCCGGACGGCTCGATCCTGCTTGCCGATATCGAGGCCTACATCAAGCCCGACGACATGCACTTCGCGCGTACGCGCCTGCTGGCGCTGGAAAACACGATTGGCGGCCGTGTGCTGAGCCAGGAGTACGTGGCTGCGGCCACGACGCTGGCCCACGACAAGGGCCTGGCCACGCACCTGGACGGCGCGCGCATCTGCAATGCCGCCGTCAAGCAGGGCATCAGCCTGGCGGACGCCGTCAAGGGCTTCGATACGGTCTCAGTGTGCTTGTCCAAGGGCCTGGGCGCGCCGGTCGGCTCCGTGCTGCTGGGTCCCAAGGCCTTCATCGAGCAGGGCAAGCGCTGGCGCAAGATGCTGGGCGGCGGCATGCGCCAGGCCGGCGTGATCGCCGCTGCCGCGCACTACGCGCTCGAACACAATGTCGCGCTGCTGGCGCAGGATCATGACAACGCCGCCGAACTGGCGCGCGGCCTGGCCCTGATCCCGGCGCTCACCGTCAGCACCCCGCAAACGAATATCTTCTGGATCGACGTGCCGGCTGGCGCCTGCGCACCGCTGCGCGCGGCGCTCGAACGGGCGCAGATCCGCGCCACGGTCGGCCCCAGAATGCGTCTCGTGACGCACCTCGATGTCTCCGCGCGCGATGTCCAGCGCACGGTCGACGTCTTCACCGCATTTTTTACTGATTGGCGTGCATGACAACTGAAGAAGCAATCCGCCTGGCCAAGCGCGTGGCCGACGTGGCAGGGTGCTCGCGCGCCGATGCCGAGCGTTATATCGCCGGCGGCTGGGTCAGCGTCGACGGCGCCGTAGCCGAAGATCCCGCCACCCGCGTCACGCCGGAGCAAAAGGTCGAGCTGCTGCCCGGCGCGACGCCGGTCGAACCGGACCCGGTGACGATCCTGATGCACAAGCCGGCCGGCATGGAAATCGAGGCGGCGCTCGCGAGCATCACCGCCGAGAACCAGGTGCTGGAACACGGGCGCGGCAAGCCGTTCCTGCGCCGGCACCTGTTCAAGACGACGGCCGCCACGCCGCTGGAGACCACGGCCTCGGGCCTGATCGTGTTCAGCCAGGATTTCCGCGTGATCCGCAAGCTGGTCGACGATGCATCGCGCAACGAGTCCGAGTACGTCGTCGAAGTCGACGGCCAGATCGCCGACAATGGCATGGCCAAGCTTGGCCGCATGTTCAAGGCCAGCTGGCAAAGCGAACAGCGCCTGCGCATCGCCGGCAAGAACATCCAGCGCGGCCAGATCGAGCGCCTGTGCGGCGACGTGGGCTTGCGCGTGACCGCACTGCGCCGCCTGCGCATCGGCCGCATCTCGATGGGCCCGATGCCGGCCGGCGGCTGGCGCTTCCTGCGCGACACCGACCAGTTCTGATCCGGTGACGGGGAACGTGTTGATGACATGTCATGCTGCTGTCATCGACGCGTCCTATGCTGGCGGTTTTTCATCCCTGGAAAACCGACCATCATGCTGCATCGCTCCCGTGCTACCACCCGTTACCTTCCGATGATTGCCACGATTGCGCTGGCCTGCACGCTCGCAGCCTGCGGCGGCGACCATGACGACGAACCGACGCCCACCACGCTGACGCTGGAAAAAATCGGCAGCTACAACGGCGGCGCCGTGGGCGCGGCCGAGATCACTGCCTACGATACGGCCAGCAAGCGCCTGTTCGTCGTCAACGGCGCGAATGGCACCGTCGACGTACTGGACCTGAGCGCGCCGAATGCACCCAAGCTCCTGGGCACGATCAGCGTCGCGGGCCTCGGCAAGGCCGTCAACAGCGTCGCCGTGTACGACGGCCTCGTCGCTCTCGCCATCGAAGCGGCGGTCAAGACGGATCCGGGCACCGTGGCGTTCTACAACGCGGCCGACCTCAAGCTGATCAACAGCGTCAAAGTCGGCGCGCTGCCCGACATGCTGGTGTTCACGCCGGACGGCAGCAAGGTGCTGGTCGCGAATGAAGGCGAGCCAAGCGGCTACGGCGTGGCCGGCACCAGCGATCCGGAAGGCGCGGTCAGCATCATCACCGTCAATCGCGGCGGCGCACCGAGCGTTGCCACCGCTGACTTCCGCAGCTTCAACGGCCAGGAAACGGCGCTGCGCGCGCAGGGCATCCGCATCTTTGGCCCCAATGCCACGGCGGCGCAGGACTTCGAGCCGGAATACATCACGGTCAGCGAAGACGGCAAGACGGCCTGGGTCACGCTGCAGGAAAACAATGCGATTGCCATCGTCGACGTCGCAAGTGCGAAGGTCACAGCGATCAAGCCGCTCGGCTTCAAGGACCACAATGTCGCCGGGTTCGGTCTGGACGCGTCGGACGAAGATGGCGGCACGAATACCAACAGCGGCACGCCGGCCACGAAGATCGGCCCGCAGCCGGTCAAGGGCATGTACCTGCCGGACGCGATTGCCGGCTACACGGTCGATGGCAAGCATTACCTGCTGACCGCGAATGAGGGCGATGCCCGCGCCGACTGGCCGGGCTTCAATGAAGAGACGCGCATCCGCGCCCATTGCACGGCAGGGCTGGACCCGAGCGTGTTCCCGAACGCCGGTAGCGCGACCTTCGATTCGAACCTGGGCCGGCTGCGCGTGACGACGACGCCCAATGGTGGCGGCATGACCGGCAAGAACGCCGCCGGCCAATGCACCGAGCTGTACACGTTTGGCGGCCGTTCATTCTCGATCTGGGACACGGACATCAAGCGCGTCTACGACTCGGGAGACGAATTCGAGCGCCGCACCAGCACGCTGCCGAATGCGCGCTTCAACGCCAGCAACGACAACAACAATCTGGAAGACCGCAGCGCCTCGAAAGGCCCGGAGCCGGAAGGCGTCGTGGTCGGCAAGTTCGGCGACAAGCAGTATGCGTTCGTCGGCCTGGAGCGCATCGGCGGCGTGATGGTCTACGACATCACGAAACCGGCGTCGGCGTCGTTCGTGACCTACCTGAACACGCGCGATGGCGACAAGGGCGACCTGGGACCGGAAGGCCTGACGTTCATCCCGGCGAGCAAGTCGCCCAACGGCAAGCCGTTGCTGATCGTCGGTAACGAGGTCAGCGGAACGACTGCCGTCATGCAGGTCAATCTGACGTATTAATTGTCAGAGCGTTTGCCCAGCAAGGAGAGGCCGACGGCGGCCGCGATCAGCACGGCGCCCACGGCGAGCGTGTTGTCATTCGATGGCACGCGAGGCTGCACGTCGCGCCGTGCTCTAGCAGGGGCACGGGAAGGGGCAGGGCGCTTCACCATGCCGCTGTGCACGCCGCTGGCGCCTTGCTGCGGCTCGTACAGGGCGCCCACGGTGTCTTCGGTGGGGTCAGCACGTTTGGCCCAGGTTTCCATGAAGCGGTTCATGCCCGATGCCAGCAGATCGGGCGCCAGTTGCGTCAGCTTCTTGGTTACGTCGGGCGCGCCCAGCAGGGTGACTGAGCGCGGCTTGCGCACCAGGGCGACGACGGCGTTGGCCACTTTCTCGGGAGCCAGCACGCCCGGCGGATACGACAGCTTGGCGCCCGTATAGTTGGCAGCGTGCTTGAAGCCCGGCGTGTCGACGAAGGACGGGTAGATGTCGCACACGTGAATGTCGCGCTTCTTGCCCAGTTCGGCGCGCAGTGCCTCGCTGAAGCCGCGCAGCCCGAATTTGCTGGCGCCGTAGGCTGCCGCATACGGCGTGGCGACGAAGCCGCCCGACGAAATCATGTTGACCCAGATGCCGTAATCCTGCTCCAGGAAAATCGGGATCACGGCGTGCGCGTCGTTCATGTGCGTGATCAGGTTGGTCTCGATGACCTGGCGGTGGTGCGCGATCGGCACATCGGCGAACTTGCCGACAACGCCGCTGCCTACATTGCTGAACCAGAGGTCGATCTGGCCGAGAAGGTCGCGTGCATCCTGTGCGAATGCGGCGACGGCGTCGGCATCGATGGCGTCAACGACCAGCACGTCGGCATGGCCGCCGGCCTGGCGGCAGCGCCGGGCGACGTCATCGAGGCCTTCCTTGCCACGCGCGCCGAGCACGAGGTGGGCGCCCTGGCGGGCGAAGGCGATGGCAGTGGCGGCGCCGATGCCGCTGGAGCCGCCCATGATGACGACGCGAAGATGTGATTGGTGCATGGCGTACCCTTATTCAATGATTGACGAGTTCGTAGACCGTTCAATTATTGGGGTATTTCCGCGACGACGTATTTCGAATTCCGCGTGACAAGTTAACGTTGTTGCAAGCGCAGCGCATCCGTCGCATCGACGGCGCCGGTGACCGTGTCGGCAATGGCAAGACGGACTGTGAACGTGCTGCCGCGGCCGATACCATCGCTGGCAGCGATGACGTCGCCGCCATGCAGGTCGATGATGCTCCTGACCAGCGCCAGCCCGATGCCCAGGCCGCCCTGGGCCCGGTCCGGCGAGCGTTCGGCCTGGGTGAACAGGTCGAACATGCGCGGCAACAGCGACGCATCGATGCCAACCCCGTTGTCGTGCACGGTAATCGCCACCGTCTCCAATTCGCGCGCCACCGTCAACGCAATGCGTCCGCCATGGGATGTGTACTTCGCTGCGTTGTTGAGCAGGTTGGCCAGCACCTGGACCAGGCGATGCGCGTCGCCGGCGATGTGGGCGCCGGCGGCGTCGCCTGTCACGGTCAAAGTATGGCCGCGCGCCGTGATCAATGGCTGCGACTGCTCGACGGCATTGGCCACGAGCTGCATCGGGTCGAGCAGCGCCCGGTCCAGCTTGATCAGGCCGCGGGTGACGCGTGACACGTCGAGCAAATCATCAACCAGCGACGTCATGTGGCGTACCTGGCGGCTGATCACTTCGCTCGAGCGCCGTACCCGTTCTTCGTTGGCGGTGCCGAACTTGAGCATCTCTGCCGCGGCGGCGATCGGCGCCAGCGGGTTGCGCAGTTCGTGCGCCAGCATGGCCAGGAACTCGTCCTTGCGGCGGTCCTGATCCTGCAGCGAACCGTACAGCCGCGCGTTCTCGAAACCGGTGGCGGCGATCGACGCCAGTTGCACGAGAATGGCTTCGTCCTCGTCCGTGAAATCACCCTCGAACCGGTCCGACGCCTGGATCAGGCCAATGTTCTTGCCCATGCGGTCGATCAGCGGCACGGCCAGCCAGCCGCGCAGCACCGGATGCGCACCGGCATGCTCGCCAAAGCCGCGCCAGGCGGGATGCGCTTCGAGCTGCGCTTGTGTGAGGCGCATGACGCGGTTGTCGCGGCATACCTGCGCGTAGATCCCGGAGCCGTCCGTCTTGGCATCGTAGCCACGGTAGGCGGCGTACTTGTCCGACAGCGAGACGGCGTTGATGGCCTGCGTCCAGCCGCCCGCTTCGGTCAGCGAAACAACTGCCTGGTGGGTCTGCAGGATGTCGCGCACGGCCGTCACCAGCGCCTGCGCGATGTCTTCGGCCGCCAGCACCGTGTGCAGCGTGCGGGCCGCCTGCGCGACCTTGGCCAGCAGCGCGCTGTTGCGTTTTTCGCGGTCGAGCCGCTGGGCCAGTTCGAGCTCGGCCGCAATCATGTCGTGGATGTCGGTGTTGGCGCCGATCCACTCGCGGATCGAGCCATCGTCGGCCAGGATGGGGATGCCCTTGACCGCGGTCCAGCGGTAGCTGCCGTCTGCACTGCGCAGCCGGTACTTCGTCTCGAACACCGAGCGCGCGGCAACGCAGGCCAGCCACAGAGACTGGGCCGGTGCGCGGTCATCGGGGTGCAAGGCATCGACCCAGCCGAAATCCTTCCACTCGTCGTAGGTCTGGCCGGTATAGGCGCGCCAGGACGGCGAGTCTTCCAGCACGCGGCCATCCGGCGTGTTCGACCAGACGATCTGCGACGTGGCCATCACGAGCGAGCGGAAGCGCTGCTCGCGCAGGCGCAGCGCGCTGTCGGCCGCCATGCGCTCGGTGATGTCCTCGTGCATCAGCATGACTTCGAGCGTATTGCCGGCCTTGTCCTTGATCGGCCGCGCCTTCGCCGTGACCCAGCGCTTCGGACCGTGGCCATCGAGCGCGCTGACGTCGTACAGCAACGCCGGCAATTCAACCCGCTCGCCCTGCAGCGCCCGCGCCAGCAGCGCGGCGATGCCGTTCTCGGCCAGTTGCGGGTCGTGCAGCACGTTGTAGTCGCCCAGCACGTACGCCATCAGCGGCGTGCCTTCGTGGATCTGCCACAGGTTTTCCCATGCCTTGTTGACACGCGTGGTGCGCCCCGATGGCGCGAGGATCTGGATGCTGATTGGCGCCTGTTCGAACAGGGCCTGGAAACGGGTGTCGGGCATGCTGGCTGCTTCTGCTTCTAATGCTGATTCGGAAAACGTACCATGCGCAGTGGAAGACAAAGCGCACGTGGACTGATGTTTGTTGTTGGACCCGCATGATGTCACAGCCTGGCCGTCATGATGCGACGATGATCGGGTCACGCTGGCTCGTGCGTGTCAGGGCAGCTTGCCCTTGCCGTTTCCTTTGCTATTACCCTCACCGGACACGGGCTTGGGCAGGCCGATCTGGCGCGTGCCGGCCAGGCGATCATGCAGGAACTGGCGGTCGGGGTCGAGCCAGGCCGTTGCCGCCCAGGCAGCAACGCCGAGTGCGAGCGCGATCGCGATGTCGGCCTTCGCATGCAGCCCGAAGGCCGCGCAGACGATCAGCGCGGGCGCGAACCAGCCCCAGGCTGCCAGGTAGCGCACGATGGCAACGCGCCAGGGCAGGCGGGCATGGCCCGGCGTGACGAGCCTGATGCGCCAGGTCTTCATCGCCAGCGTGTGCCCGCTGTCGCGCCAGCACCAGGTGAAATACAGGCCCGTGATCACGAACAGGTACACCTTCAGGCCGTGCTGGAAGAGGGGATCCTGCCGGTTGCCGGTAACGAGCAGATACAGCAGGACGGCCAGCATCTCGACCGCGAACAGCAGGAAAAATTCATACACCATCACCGCCAGACGCCGCTTGATCGTGGGCGTGCCCGGCAGCGCCAGCGCAGCCTCGGGCAGCACGACCGGCGGCTCAGTTGCTGGCATTGGCGGTCTGCGCGGTACCGGGCTGGGCACCCGACGTGGCGACAGCGCCGCCATTCACGGGTGCCGCCGGGGCCGGCGCGAGCGGCGGCGTGGTGGTGGGCGTGGGCGTGGACGCAGCGGGCGCCGGTACAACGGCAATCGCCGACGGCGGCGTATCGGGCGTGCCGATCAGCACGCACTCGGCGCCCCGGCGCGTCGTGTTCGCCGCGCACGGCATCGGCACGACCAGCAGCGGCGCATCCGGCAGCGCAATCGGTACGCTCTTTTGCAGCGTGGCCGGCTTGCTGGCCAGCTTGCGCTTTTCCTCGGCCGACAGCTGCTTGTAGTTTTCCCAGTTGGCCGCCTTGTCGCCCTGCGCCAGCTTGTTGGTCTTGCTGAAGTTTTCGCGCGCCAGTTCACGCTGCTGGGGCGTGAGCTTCATCCACTGGCGCATGCGTTCCTGCACGCGTTGCTGCTCGGCCGGGGCCATCGAGGCGAAGCGGGCCGAGACCTCGATCCAGCGGCGCTTGCGCGCGCCTTCCATGCGATCCCATTCGGGCGCAAGCGGCGCAAGCGCCACCTGTTGCGCACTGCTCAGGTCACGCCACAGCGGCTTGTCGGGGGCCTTGCGCAGCGGGCGCACGCTCGCGATTGTCTCGGTGGCTGCCGGGAGGATGGACGGCGTCTCGAGGCGATCGACGATCACCCAGGCCAGCGCAGCAGCGGCCACGACGCCGATGACGGTCTTCAGCACGGGGAAACGCGGTCTCGAGACGTTCTTCTTGGTCATTGCTGGCGCTGCTGCGACTCCAGATAGGCGTTGAAACCCGGGTCGAGATAGGCCGTCAGCGGCAATTCGTCCGCTAGTACGGCGGCGTCGATGTCAGCCAGTGCAGCCAGTTGCTGCTGTTGTTCGTGCTGGTAGAAGCCACCCATGCCAATCACCAGCGCCATGAGCGGCACGGCGATGGCCAGGCGCGCCACGGACGGCCCGGCCAGGAATGCGCCTATGCCGCGCCAGCCAGAGCCAGAAGCAAAGCCGAAGCGGGCGGCGTCGGGTTTCTTGCGCGCCATGGCGGCAGCGCGTGCAGCGGCCAGCCGGTCGACGGTCGAAGCCGGCAGGTGGTCGAGCTGTTCATCCAGCGCGTGGCGTATCTTGTACGCCAGATTGATGTCGTCGGTATTCATAGTGTGATTCCCTTGGCCTGGAGCGCTGCCGCGAGGGCGTGGGTGGCGCGCGAGCAATGCGTTTTGACGCTGCCCTCGGAACATCCCATTGCTGCCGCCGTCTCGGCGACGTCCATATCTTGCCAGTAACGCATGAGGAAGGCTTCCCGTTGACGCGTCGGGAGTTTTTGTACTTCGTCATCGATCAGGCGCAAGGTCTGGGTACGCTCGACCTGGTCCGCGCTCGACTCTGCGGCCGCCGAACCCTGCTCGGCCTCGAGTGAGGCGAGTATATCAAAGTCATCATCGTCGTTGCCGTCGCCCCGCCCGAAGCCCGAGAACAGGCTGACCCAGGTATTGCGCACTTTTTCGCGGCGGAAGTAATCGAGGATCGTCGTCTGCAGGATGCGCTGGAACAGCATCGGCAGCTCGGCGGCAGGCTTGTCGCCGTATTTTTCGGCGAGCTTGATCATCGCGTCCTGCACGATGTCCAGCGCCGATTCGTCCTTGCGAACCGCATAGACCGCCTGCTTGAACGCGCGCCGTTCGACATTCTGCAGAAAGTCGTTAAGTTCTTTGTCTGTGGCCATGCAGGTTCAGGGGGAGGCGCGCAAGTGGGTCGTGCTTTAGGGAAAACTGTCGCATCCTAGCAAAAAACCATCCGGCCTGCATCGGAATCGCTCAGCCGCCTGTCCCGCCATGCCGCTTGCATGGGGTGCAAAAACTGCATGACGATAGCTGAAATCATTCGTTGTTGGGGCTGTCATGCGTGGCTATCGTAACAACACGATCATTCAGCCACGCCATCGCCATGCCACTCGATTCCGCCCGCCAGTCCTTTGCCATCCACCCCTTCACCGGTGCGCCACTGGGCGCCGAAGTCATCGGCCTCGACCTGTCGCTGCCGCTGGCCACGGCCGATCTTGCGCGCCTGCACCGCGCGCACCTTGACCATCACGTGCTGGTGTTTCGCGACCAGCACATCACGCCCGCGCAGCAGGCGGACTTCAGCCGCCATTTCGGCGCCCTGCAGATCCACGTGTTGCGCAATTTCCAGTTGCCCGAGCAACCCGAGGTGCTGGTGATTTCGAATATCCAGCAGGACGGCAAGCCGGTCGGGCTGGGCGACGCCGGCCACTTCTGGCATTCCGACCTGTCCTATAAAGAGACGCCAAGCCTGGGGTCGATGCTCCATGCGCAGGAGTTGCCGGCCGAGGGCGGCGACACGCTGTTCGCCAACCAGCATGCGGCGTGGGATGCCTTGCCCGATGACCTCAAGCGCGAGGTCGAAGGATTACAGGCCGAGCACTGGTACCTGGCGCGCTATGACGAACTGCGCCAGCGCAACCCGTACCGCCCGCAATTGACCCAGGCGCAGATCGACGAAGTCAAGCCGGTCAGCCACCCGGTCGTGCGTACGCACCCCGAGACAGGCCGGCGCGCGCTGTTCGTCAGCGAGCATTTCACCACGCGCATCCTGGGCGTGTCCGCACAGCGCAGCCGCGAACTGCTCGACCTGTTGTTCGATTACGGCACGCGCGCCGAGCATGTCTACCGCCATCAATGGCAGCCACACGACATGGTGTTCTGGGACAACCGCTCGCTGATGCACCTGGCCGCCGGTTGCCCGGACCATCTGCGCCGCAAGCTGTACCGCACGACGATCGAAGGCGACGTGCCTTTCTGACCTTATTCCAGGACACCCATGAATCTCACTACAAAATTGTTGGCACTGGCCGCCGCGCTGACGTTGGCGCTGCCCTCAAAGGCGCAGGCCGAAGGCAAGATCCGCGTGGCCGAGCAGTTCGGTGTTGTGTATCTGCTGCTGAACGTGGCGCAAGACCAGAAGCTCATCGAAAAGCATGGCAAGAAGCAGGGGATCGATGTCGACGTGGACTGGGTCAAGCTGTCGGGCGGCGCGGTCGTCAACGACGCGCTGCTGTCCGGTTCCATCGACGTGGCCGGCGCCGGCGTCGGCCCGTTGATGACGATCTGGGATCGCACCAAGGGGCGCCAGAACGTGCGCGGCATCGCCTCGCTGGGGAGTTTTCCGTATTACCTCGTCAGCACCAATCCTGCCGTGAAGACGATTGCCGACTTCAGCGCGAAAGACCGGATTGCGTTGCCGGCCGTGACGGTATCGGTGCAGGCGCGCATCCTGCAGATGGCAGCGGCGAAACAGTGGGGCGTAGCCGAGTTCAAGAAGCTCGATCCGCTCACGCAGACGGTGCCGCATCCGGATGCGGCCGCTGCCCTCATCGCCGGCAAGACCGAGCTCAACGGGCACTTCGCCGCGCCGCCGTTCCAGCAACTTGAGCTGGCCGGTAATCCCAATGCGCACGTCGTGCTCGATTCGTACCAGGTGCTGGGCGGGCCGTCGTCGGCCACGGTGCTGTATGCCACCGAGAAGTACGTGAAGGACAATCCGAAGACCTACCGCGCCTTCATCAATGCGCTGGCCGAGGCGGCCCAGTATATTGCGGCCAATCCGGAAGGCGCGGCCGATGCCTATCTGCGCGTGAACAAAGGCAGCGTCGACCGGGCGCTGCTGCTCAAGGTCATCAAGGACCCGAAGACGCAGTTCAGCGTGGCGCCGCAAAACACGCTGGGACTGGCGCAGTTCCTGCACCAGGTCGGCGCCATCAAGAACAAGCCGGCATCGTGGCGCGATTACTTCTTCGCGCATCCGGCCATCGCCAACGGAAGCTGATATGCGCGCCACTGCCCCCTTCAACCTGGTGCCGCCGGAACCGCTGCTGCGCGCCCAACATGTCACGCTGGAATATGCCAGCGAGCGCGGCGTCGTGCGCGCGACCGACGATGTGAGCTTCGACGTCTACCGGGGCGACCGCTTCGTGCTGCTGGGGCCATCAGGCTGCGGCAAGTCGACGCTGCTCAAAGCCATCGGCGGCTTTATCGCGCCGCGCGCGGGCAGCCTGCACCTGGGCGGCACGCCGGTCACGGGGCCGGGCCCGGACCGCATCGTCGTGTTCCAGGAATTCGACCAGCTGCCGCCGTGGAAGACGGTGAAGCAGAACGTCCTGTTCCCGATGCTGGCCGGCGGTGTTGCGCGGGCCGAGGCCGAGGTGCGCGCCCGCCACTGGCTCGGCAAGGTCGGGCTGGCGCGGTTTGCCGACGCTTACCCGCACACGCTGTCAGGCGGCATGAAGGCGCGCGTGGCGATTGCCCGCGCACTGGCGATGCAGCCGGCCGTGCTGCTGATGGACGAGCCGTTTGCCGCGCTCGATGCGCTGACCCGGCGCAGCATGCAGGAAGAGCTGCAGGCGCTATGGGACGAGATCGGCTTCACGATGCTGTTCGTGACGCACTCGATCGAAGAGGCGCTGGTGGTAGGCAACCGCATCCTGCTGCTCTCGCCGCACCCGGGCCGCGTGCGCGCCGAACTCAATAGTCATCAGTTCAGCCTGGCCAGTGCGGGCAGCCACGAGTTTCAGGCTGCCACGCAGCGCATCCACGCGCTGCTGTTCGGTGATGATGCCGATGTGCCCGCCGTGCAACCACAACCGGCGCTGGTGCAACCATGAGCGCTGTGCATGAACCACCGGTCCGGCCGGAATACGTCGCGCCGCAGCGTGCGGCGCCCGCGCCCGCACTGGTCAGCACCGGGCCAGTCAATCGCTGGGGCTGGTTGAGCAAGCCTGCGATTCTGCTGGCGCTGGTCATCCTGTGGGAGTTGCTGGCGCGCTGGGTCGACAACGATTTATTGTTGCCGGGCGCGCTGCAGACGGGGCGCGCATTCATCGATGGCATCGCGTCGGGCGAATTGATCGGCTATGTAACGGTGTCGCTGGCCATCCTCGTGCAGGGATTCCTGTTGGGTGTAGCGATCGCGTTCCTGCTGACCTGGCTGGCCGTGTCGAACCGCTTTGGACGCGAGTTGATCGACACGCTGACGTCGATGTTCAACCCGCTGCCGGCCATTGCGCTGCTGCCGCTGGCGCTGCTGTGGTTCGGCCTGGGCAAGGGCAGCCTGCTGATGGTGCTGGTCCATTCGGTCGTGTGGCCGCTGACGCTCAATGCCAGCGCCGGCTTTCGCGCCGTGCCCGAGACGCTGCGCATGGCCGGGCGTAACTATGGCCTGGGCGGCTTGCGCATGGTCTTGCAGATCCTGGTGCCGGCGGCGCTGCCGTCGATCCTGTCTGGACTGAAGATCGGCTGGGCTTTTGCCTGGCGCACGCTGATCGCGGCGGAGCTGGTCTTTGGCAGCACGTCGGGGCAGGGCGGTCTGGGGTGGTATATCTTCCAGAACCGCAACGAGCTGTTCACCGATAAAGTCTTCGCGGGCCTGGCCACGGTGATCCTGATTGGTCTGGCGATCGAGCGCTGCGTGTTTCAGACACTGGAGCGCGTGACGGTGCGGCGCTGGGGCATGCAGCGCTGAAGCGCAAGGTGGCCGGGCTCAGCGCGCCGCTTGCAGCGCGCTTAGAATCGCAATGCGGTAGGTGGCTTCCTGTCCGCCATCGTCGGTCGTGATGAACTCCGTGCCGTTGGCGCCCATGTTGAACATGCGCCCGGCCCCGGCCGGAATCAGCGACTGCACGCGGCGCACGATGTGGCCAGCCAGCCCGTGCATGCCCTGCGCTACCAGTACCGTGCCATCCGCGCCGGGTGCTTCCCCACGCAGGTCGATCAGCGGGATCGCCGCGCCCTGCCAGGCCATGGTGGCGCCCAGCGGTACCTCCAGCGGCACGATCTGCTCGATCGCGGCGAGCGGCAGCGCCTGCAGACCGGCGGCATCGAACACGACAAAGGCTTCGGCATTGCTGGTGCCGGTGCTGGTGCTAGTGCTGGCGGAAGCGGCGGCCGTGACGCTGTCGCCACGCGCCAGGGCTGCCTCGGGATGCCGCGCCAGCAGACGCGTGACGTCGACCAGCAGCACGGTGGCGCCGCTGGCGTCAATCACATTCTCGCCAACGCCGTCCGTGCTGGGCACGCCGGGACCGAATTCCTCGAGCCGCAGCACGGCCTGCACCGGCACACCCAGCGCCAGGTCGGCCTGCTGCAGCACGGCGAGCAGGGGCGCAGCAGCGACGCGCGTGTCGACGCCGGGCGCCTGGAACAGTGCCGTGCTGGCAATCAGCGCGAGCTGGCTGTCGTGCCAGCGGCACCAGGCGCTGCTGCCGATATGCGTCAGCGGCGGCAAGGAAAGCACTTCGGCCAGAGAGGCCGGCGGCACACCAATCAGGCCGTGGCCGGTGTCGAGCAGCGCGTAGCAGGTGCGTTGCAGGGTGTCGGCCATGGGCGGGGCAGCGGACTCCGCGGGCGCATCGGCCGTGGCGGCCGGCGGCGCCGTGCTCCAGCACTGTGCCAGATCGGCCAGCCGGGTCACTTCCAGCAGGCTCAGAAGCACGCCGTTCCCGCTTGGTGCGGCGCTGTGGAACACGTCGTCCGGATCGTCGCCGTGATGCAGGCGCTGCAGCGCCGCTGCCTCGACCTCGACCAGCTCCTCGAGCGCATCGACGCGCAGGCCGACCGTACGGTCACCGTCGCGCAGCAACAGCAGTTGCGGGACGGCGCCCGCCGGCGCCGTCCCGACGTCGAGCCAGCGCGCCAGGTCGACCACCGGCACGGCCATGCCGTCGTGCTCGACCATGCCGAGCAGGGCGTGGGTGCGCAGGGGCAGGCGGCTGAACGTCTCTGGCAACGGCAGCGCCTGGAGCACGGCCTCGATCCGTATGCCGATCCCGACTTCGCCGATCCGGATGCGCGCCAGCGTCAGCCGCGCGCTGGAAGTGGCCGGCATGGCCTAGCGCTCTCGCGCCACTGCCTCGAGCTCGGCCAGCAGGCGCGAAGCGTCGCGGGTGGAGTCCGCCTGATGGTGGGTGGCGCTGCCGATGCCGGCGATCGAGCTGCTGGTGGCGGCGACCGACTCGAGAATGCGCTCGAACGCATCTTCCACATCGCCAGCCAGGCGGGTGCCTTCGTCGACGCGGCTGACCGTCTCGTTGATCAGCTTGGAAATTTCGCGCGCTGCAAGGGCCGATTTCTCGGCCAGCTTGCGCACCTCGTTGGCCACTACCGAAAAGCCACGTCCATGCTCGCCCGCGCGCGCCGCCTCGATCGCAGCATTGAAGGCCAGTAAATGGGTCTGGCCGGCGATGCTGGTGATGGTGTCGATGATCTCGCGCACGTCGCCGGACGAGGTCTGGATGGCTTGCATGGCGCCCTTGGAGCGTTCCAGCAAGCGGCTGCCGCTGGCCGCACCGTCCTGGGTGCGCGCCGCCATCGCGGCCGAATCACGCGCCCCGTCGGCGATCGTCGTGATCGAGCGGCCCAGGCCGTCCAGGGCCGTGCCGATGGCATCGATCTTGGCGCTCACCAGTTCTTCGCGCCGCACCTGGGCCGTCACGTCCATCGCGAACTTGACGACCTTGTACGGTTTGCCGGTGGCATCGAGGATCGGATTGTAGGTGGCCTGGATCCAAATGTCGGCGTCGTGCTTGCCACGGCGCTGGAAGCGTCCGGCCTGGAACCGGCCCTGGCCCAGGTCGGCCCAGAAGTGGCGGTATTCAGCGCTTTTGGCCAGTTCCGGGTCGCAGAACAGCGTGTGGTGGGAGCCGACAATCTCGTCTTCGGTATAGCCCATCGTGCGCAAGAAATTCTCGTTGGCGGACAAGACATTGCCGCGCATATCGAATTCGATGACTGCCTGCGAGCGTCCGATCGCGTCGAGCTTGCCGCGCGATTCGGCGGCCAGCAGCTTCTGCTCGGTGATGTCGGTGGCGAACTTGACCACCTTGACCGGCTTCCCATCGGCGTCGAAGATCGGGCTGTAGGTGGCCTGGATCCAGACCGGTGCGCCGTCGCTGCGGATGCGCTTGAATTCGCCGGTATGGAATTCACCCTTGGCCAGGCTGTGCCAGAACATCTTGTATTCGGGCGAGCGCTGATAGGCGGGTTCGCAGAACATCGCATGCTGGCGCCCGATGACCTGATCCTGCTCGTAACCGAGCGTGAGCAGGAAGTTGCGGTTGGCATGCAGGATGCGGCCTTCGAGATCGAACTCGATCACCGCCTGTGCGCGATCGATGGCCGTCATGGCGGCCATGGCCATTTCCTGGAGATTGTCGTTGGGCGCTTGCATAGCTGAATCCGGAACAGAGGGTGAGCAAAAAACCGGTTTTCGAAGAAATAATCTTAAGCGCTTTTTTCTTCGAAAGTTGATTTCCATGTGGCAATAAACTATATTTTAATGCGGTGCGCCGGATTTACAACACACGCACTGTACGTGCACCAAAAACGAGCGGGTCAGAGCCTGCGCGCTACGACGCAGTGCGGTGCGTTGTCCCCAGCGCCTGCCTGGCAGGCGCACCCTGCCAGCTAGATGCGCCAACAAAGGTCGCATCTTGTCGAAAGACAAAGCTTGACCAGAATGGTGCGGCGCGGTATGGTGTTCCTCACGCTTTGCACCCTCAAAGCATCAACGTCATGCGGGAGTCGCCCACAACGCCCCGTCCGCCATGGCACGCTTTCATTTGTAGGCAGTTTGCTCCGACCCGTGCCACAAGCGCGAGAGATGCGTCCAACCGCTACAAACACTCAAGCCTAACGAGTTGCGCCCAGCGTCAATGCGTACGGTCCCTACGGCGACCCGAACCATCGACGTGCACGCAGAAAGAAGTGGAGCCTGAGGGTTGTAAGCGCAGCACGCATATCGCCAGGAACGAGCATCCGATCAATCAACCCTATGGGTTTTGAAAGGAATGGTTATGAGTTTCGATCCAACAGTCCCCATCACGGGCGCTGAAATCGTTGTCCGTTGTCTGGCAGAAGAGGGCGTCAAGCACGTTTTCGGTTATCCGGGCGGCGCGGTTCTGTATATCTACGACGCGATCTTCCAGCAAGATAAATTCCAGCACGTTCTCGTTCGCCACGAACAAGCCGCAGTGCATGCCGCCGACGCCTATTCGCGCAGCTCGAACACCGTGGGCGTCGCTCTCGTCACGTCCGGTCCGGGCGTCACCAATGCCGTCACCGGTTTGTCGACCGCCTATATGGACTCGGTGCCGATGGTCGTGATCTCCGGCCAGGTGCCAAGTCACGCGATCGGCCAGGATGCGTTCCAGGAATGCGACACGGTCGGCATCACCCGCCCCGTGGTCAAGCACAACTTCCTGGTCAAGGACGTGCGCGACCTGGCCTCGACCATCAAGAAAGCCTTCTTCATCGCCCGCACCGGCCGGCCTGGTCCCGTGCTGGTCGATATCCCGAAGGACATCACGGTCAACAAATGCCTGTTCGAGTACCCGCGCGAAGTCGACATGCGCTCGTACCGTCCAGTTGACAAGGGCCATGCCGGCCAGATCCGCAAAGCCGTCGCGCTGCTGCAGAACGCCGAGCGGCCGATGATCTATGCGGGCGGCGGCGTCATCCTGGCCAATGCCTCGAACGAGCTCAACCGCATGGTCGAGACCACGGGTTTTCCGATCACGAATACGCTGATGGGCCTGGGCGGGTCGCGTTCGTCCGATCCGCACTTCGTCGGCATGCCGGGCATGCACGGCACGTACGAAGCGAACATGGCGATGCAGCACTGCGACGTATTGATCGCCATCGGCGCCCGCTTCGACGACCGCGTGATCGGCAACCCGAAGCACTTCGCCTCGCATCCGCGCAAGATCATCCATATCGACATCGATCCGTCGTCGATTTCCAAGCGGGTGAAAGTGGATATTCCGATTGTCGGCAACGTCAAGGACGTGCTGATCGAACTGCTCTCGCAGCTCGACGCCGGCAATGGCCATGCGAATGCGCCCGCGCTGCAGAGCTGGTGGAAGCAGATCGCCGAATGGCGTGGCCGCGATTGCCTGGCGTATGCGAGTTCCGACACGCTGATCAAGCCGCAGTCCGTGATCCAGCAGCTGCACAAGGTCACCGGTGGCGACGCGTTCATCACGTCCGACGTCGGCCAGCACCAGATGTGGGCCGCGCAGTACTACCCGTTCGACAAGCCGCGCCGCTGGATCAATTCCGGTGGCCTGGGCACGATGGGCGTGGGCCTGCCATTCGCGATGGGCGTGCAGATGGCCAATCCGGATGCCACCGTGGCCTGCGTTACTGGTGAAGGCTCGATCCAGATGTGCATCCAGGAGCTTGCCACCTGCAAGCAATACCACCTGACGCCGAAGATCATCCTGCTCAACAACCGCTTTTTGGGCATGGTCCGCCAGTGGCAGCAGATCGATTACGGTTCGCGCTATTCCGAGTCGTACATGGATTCGCTGCCCGACTTCGAAAAGCTGGCCGAGGCCTATGGCCACGTGGGCATGAAGATCGAGAAACCGGGCGATGTCGATGGCGCGCTGCGCGATGCGTTCGCAATGAAAGACCGCCTGGTGTTCATGAACTTCATTACCGACCAGAGTGAAAACGTGTGGCCGATGGTCAAGGCGGGCCGCGGCCTGAACGAAATGCTGCTTGGCTCGGAGGACCTGTAAATGCGCCATATTATTTCTGTCCTGCTGGAGAACGAAGCCGGTGCGCTCTCGCGCGTGGTCGGCCTGTTCTCGGCGCGCGGCTACAACATCGAAACGCTGACCGTGGCGCCGACCGAAGACGCGACGCTGTCGCGCATGACAATCGTCACGTCCGGCTCGGACGACATCATCGAGCAGATCACGAAGCACCTGAACCGCCTGATCGAGGTGGTGAAGGTGGTCGACCTGACTGAAGGCCAGCACATCGAGCGCGAGCTCATGCTCATCAAGGTGCGCGCGGTCGGCAAGGAGCGCGAAGAAATGAAGCGCACCGCCGATATCTTCCGTGGCCGCGTCATCGACGTCACCGAAAAGACCTACACGATCGAGCTGACCGGCGCCAAATCGAAGCTGGATGCCTTTATTGACGCCATCGACCGCGCCTCGATCCTCGAGACGGTGCGCACTGGCGGCTCGGGCATCGGCCGCGGCGAACGCATTCTGAAAGTTTGAGCGACGCTCAACATCACACAATTCAAATTAAATAACAGGATAAAAAAATGAACGTTTTCTACGACAAGGACTGCGACCTCTCCCTCATCAAGGGCAAGAACGTTGCCATCATCGGTTACGGCTCGCAAGGCCATGCGCACGCACAGAACCTGAGCGAATCGGGCGTCAATGTCACCGTCGGCCTGCGCCGCGGCGGCGCCTCGTGGGGCAAGGTCGAGCAAGCCGGCCTGAAAGTGGCGGAAGTCGATGAGGCAGTGAAGAACGCCGACGTCATCATGATCCTGCTGCCGGACGAAAACATCGCCGAAGTCTACAAGCAGAATATCGAGCCGAACGCGAAGCAGGGCGCCGTGCTGGCCTTCGCCCACGGTTTCAACGTCCATTACGGCCAGGTCGTTCCACGCGCCGACCTCGACGTGATCATGGTCGCGCCGAAAGCGCCGGGCCACACGGTGCGCGGCACCTACACGCAAGGTGGCGGCGTGCCGCACCTGATCGCCGTGTACCAGGACAAATCGGGCGCTGCCCGTGATATCGCCATGTCGTACGCGATGGCCAACGGTGGTGGCCGCGCCGGCATCATCGAAACCAACTTCCGCGAAGAGACCGAGACCGACCTGTTCGGCGAGCAGGCCGTGCTGTGCGGCGGCGCGGTCGAACTGATCAAGGCGGGCTTCGAGACGCTGACCGAAGCCGGTTATGCGCCGGAGATGGCGTACTTCGAGTGCCTGCACGAACTCAAGCTGATCGTCGACCTGATCTATGAAGGCGGCATCGCCAACATGAACTACTCGATCTCGAACAACGCGGAATACGGCGAATACGTGACCGGCCCGCGCGTCGTGACCGAAGACACCAAGAACGCGATGCGCCAGTGCCTGAAAGACATCCAGACCGGCGAATACGCCAAGAGCTTCATCCTGGAAAACAAGGCCGGTGCACCGACCCTGATCTCGCGTCGCCGCCTGACCGCCGAACATCCGATCGAAGAAGTCGGCGCGAAGCTGCGCGCGATGATGCCGTGGATTGCGAAGAACAAGCTGGTGGATCAGTCGAAGAACTAAGTTTGCGGCCAGACCATCGCGTGCGGTGGTGTGGCGTTGGCGATCAACGCGTGGACGGCAGAGCCGTCCACCCTACACATTACTCGTAGGGTGGACGGGTTCTCCCGTCCACGCGTTCGTCTGACGGTGCCAACACGTTTCAAAAGCTACTCATTTGCAACTGTCCATTACAAATTACCGATGTTTTCCCTGTGCACGGTATCGTATAACTACGCCGGACATACGTCGCAACTCACAGGAGAACAAGAATGGCATTCACCAAATCCCTCGTCGCCGCCGCCCTCGTGCTGGCCTTCAGCGCTGCCCAGGCGCAGACCGCGCCGTCGACTGCGACCACCGGCACCATGGTCATCGTCCCGGCCTTCGGCGAAGTCAAGCACGCCAATGACGAAGCGACGATCACGTTCGCCGTCGAAGAACACGACAAGGACAAGAACGCCGCCGCCGACCGCGTCAACCGCAAGATGAAAGAGGGCACCGAGATCGTGCGCCGCGCCGATCCGAAAGCCGAGCTGAAAACCCAGGGCTACTACACGTACCCGGTGTACCCGGAAGTGCAGCCACAGCCGGTCGGCCGCGTGGTCGCGCCTGTCAAGCCGGTGCCGATCGCCTGGCGTGTTGGCCAGTACCTGGAAGTCAAGACCACGAACCTGGCCGCGCTGCCGAAAACGGCTGCTGCCGCGCAGAAGGTCCTGCAGATCAATAACATCAACTTCGGCCTGACCCCAGCGACCGAAAAGCGCCTCGACGACCAGCGCATCGCCGCCACGTATCAGAACCTGAACGAGCGCATCGTCTCGATCGCCAAGGCGATGGGCCGCCAGCCGGGCGACGCGGTGCTTGATACAGTCGACTTTGAAGGTTCGGGCAATTATGCGGGCGATGCAGCCGCGCCTGCACCGATGATGATGCGTTCGAGCGCGAAGCGCGAGATGGATGATGGCATGGCTGAACCGAGCTTCGAACCAGGCGAAACGACGCTGCAGATGCGCCTGGTAGGCAAGGTCAAGTTCAAGTAGGCGCAGTCAGCGTTGTCTGTTGATGACGCCGATTGCGATGCAGAACAATTGTTCTGCTGAACTGACCCGCCCGCCATCCAGTGCCCAGCGCCACCCCAGGTAGTTGGGCAGGTAGCGCGATGCCACCCCGCGAAAGCCCAGTAGCCAGGCCTTGAAGCGCCCGTGGTACGCGTTCACGTTCTGTACGTGGATGGCGCGGCTACCCGAATGCCTGACGCGCACGCCGGCGCGCAGATTGACGGTCTCGTGCGCAATCCTGTGCTTTCGTGCAAAGGCCCGGTACGCGGCGTGGCTGTCGCTGACCAACAGCGCCTGCGGATCAAGTCTGGGAAGCAAATCGCGTTCGAGTTGCGCGGCCGTCAGTGCGCCACGGCCAGTGACGGCATCGATGGTGCGGCCATTCCGGTCGCGTGCTACCAGGATGCAATCGAAATGGCGGGAAATGCCCCGCATGGGCGCGCGGCCACCCCGTCGGCGTGGCGGGCGGTCGAGCGTGCGTGATCCTTTTTGCGATTCGAGCAGGAATGTCTCGTCGGCCTCCACGATGCCGTTGAGCGATAGAGGCCGGTCGAGCTTGACCCAATCGAGAAAGCGGTGACGCCACCGGAATGCCGTGTTGCGGTGGACGCCGACCCGGTCTGCGCCCTTGCGTACAGACAGTGAATCGAGCAGCACCTGCGAATACGCGAGCCATTTGGCCTTGTGCCTGAGTCGCGCCAGCGGCGTGCCGCTCAGGTCGTTGAACGTGCGGCCACAGGCGCAGCAGCGAAAGCGCTGCAGGTCATTGGCAAACCCGTGCCGATTGCAGCATTGGTTGCCACAGCTGGGGCAGCAGCGCGCTGGCGCTCTGGCTTGCGCGATCAGTGCGACCACCTGGTCGAGGCCAGCTGCGGGATGCAGGGCGTCGAGCACTTGCCGGCGCTGTGGCGGATTCAGCGCTGACAACCTGGCAAACCAGTTCTTGAAACGGGGCGCTTTCATGCGCGACTCCTGACGCTGGGGACAGGCGTTGGACCACGAAGCCGCTCATCAGTTCATGGCTCGGCTCTATTTAATGTTGACTGCGCCGTTCAAGTAGGCGACATGCAATTGCCAGCCGGGTTAGCGTAGTGTTTCGCTAACACGGGTCCCGCCTCTATAATGGTTGGGAACAGTCGCTCGGCGGCTCACTTGAATACGATTGCTTATGCCAACTTTTCCACGAAGAAGAAAGCCAGGGACCCCGCCCAAAGGTCCACGATTCTCCCGCCTGAAAAAGCGTTTCGCGCCCCGTACGCAAGCACGGGCGGCCGGTGAGCGCAGCCGTGGCATCTACCTGCTGCCCAATGCCTTTACCACCGCCGCGCTGTTCTGCGGCTTCTACGCCATCGTCATGGCGATGAACCAGCGTTTCGACCAGGCGTGCTGGGCCGTGTTCATCGCGATGATTCTCGACGGCCTGGACGGGCGCATCGCCCGCCTGACCAATACCCAATCCGAATTCGGCGCGCAGTACGACAGCCTGGCCGACATGGTCTCGTTCGGTGCCGCACCGGCGCTGGTGATGTACGAATGGTCGCTCAACGGCCTTGGCAAGGTCGGCTGGGTCGCCGCCTTCATCTACTGCGCCTGCGCCGCCTTGCGCCTGGCACGCTTCAATACCAATATCGAAGTGGTCGACAAGCGCTTCTTCCAGGGCTTGCCCAGCCCGGCTGCTGCTGCGCTCGTGATCGGCTTCATCATGATGATGATCGATCCCGATATCAGCGTCATCCCGCGCAAGGTCGAGTGGGTGTCATGGTGCATCACGGTCTTCGCCGGCCTGACGATGGTATCGAATGTGCCGTTCTACAGCTTCAAGGACATTAATTTCCGCAAGTCGGTGCCGTTCATCGCGGTGTTCCTGATCGCGCTCGTGCTGGCGCTGCTGGCGATCGATCCGCCCAAGGTGCTGTGGCCGATCTTCGTGATCTACGGCCTGTCGGGTTACGCCGTGTACGTGTGGCAGCGTGCGAAGGGCAAGCGGGTCAGCATCATCCCGCTCGACGACGCCGACGACGACCTCCACCGCTGATCACAGGCTGCCCGAACCATGAGAGCTCCTTACTTCGCGGCCTGCGCCGCCACCGTCCTGCTGCTGTCGGGGCTGCTCGCGGCCTGCTCGCCGCTGTCGCTGGTCAATGCGGTCTCGCCGAGCGGCGCCACGCGTACGGTGGCCTCGGCCGCCTACGGCACCAATCCGCGCCATGTGCTCGACATCTACCGCCCTGAAAACTGGACCGGCCCGGCGCCCGTCATCGTGTTCTATTACGGTGGCAACTGGGTCGACGGCGAGCGCGCCGACTATGCCTTCGTCGGCCGCGCGCTGGCCGCGCGTGGTTTCGTGGTCGTCATTCCCGACTACCGCCTGTATCCGCAAGTGCGCTATCCGGACTTCCTGACCGACAGCGCCGAAGCGCTGGCCTGGACGTCGCGCCGGATCAAGGCCTATGGCGGCGACCCGAAGCGCATCTATGCGATGGGCCACAGCGCCGGCGCCTACAACGCGGCGATGCTGGCGCTCGACCCGCGCTGGCTGCGGGCGCAGGGCACGGCGCCGAGCATCCTGCGCGGCTGGATCGGCATGGCCGGCCCGTACAACTTCCTGCCCGTGGAAAATGAAACGACGCGCCCGGTGTTCCTGTACCCGAATACGCCGCGCGATTCGCAGCCGATCAATCACGTGACGGTCAATGCGCCGCCGGCGCTCCTGATCGCGGCGCGCAACGATTCAACGGTCGACCCGGAGCGCAACACGGGCGCGCTGGCTGATCGGCTGCGCGCGACGGGTGTGCCGGTGCGCGAGGTGAGTTTTACCGGCGTGAACCACGTCACACTGCTCGCAACGCTTTCGAGCTCGCTGCGCCGCCTGGCGCCGTCGCTCGACGCGATCGAAGACTTCGTGCACAGCGACGGCGGGCGCAAGCTGCCGCCGGCGCGCTAACCGACGCTATACCGCAGCCCCTACCAGGAGCTGCGGTCCCTTGGCTCGTACATCGGGTCCGGCCCGTTCATCATCTGGCGCACGACGCCTCCCTCGTCGAAGTGCACGTGCATCAGCGAGTTCCAGACGCCAGCCTCCTTGTAGCGGTACGACCAGACCTCGTAGTTCTGCATCGCCACGCGCGAGCGTTCGGCAGGGCGCCCGATCGTGCGCAAGACCTGCTCCTTGGTCGCCTGGTCGACCTTGAGCGTGGCGAACTTTTCACCCGTCAGCACCTGCTCGTAGGCCGTCAAGCGGCCATCGGGGCCAAGGCGTGCCATCCACGTGTACTGGCCCATTGGCCCCGTCGCGTATTCGAGCGAGCGCGCCGCGCCATCGGGATCGACATAGACGGACGTCGGCTTGCCGAGCTTGGCCTGGACAATGTCGGCTGTTTCGCCCGGCAGCGGGGCAGGGCGCGTGGCGCACGCCGCCAGCAGCAGCGTGGCGGCCAGCGTTGTTATTTTCATCATGGGGTGCATTATTTTGTCCTTTACTTGGCGGCAGGGCGGGCAAACGCTGGTCGGTACCCGCGTTTTGCACTATACTTGCCGGTCTGTCCGAATCCGGGCAGGCATTTTAATCAATCACGGTGCGCTGGGTTGCGACTCTTGCACCGCATGTGAAAGGTAACATCATGACCGTAGAAACTCTGAACAAAGCCGCGATTATCGCGGACAACGCACGCGGCGAAAAAGACACCGGTTCGCCAGAAGTGCAAGTTGCACTGCTGACCGCACGCATCAACGACCTGAACGGCCACTTCAAGGCCCACCAGAAAGATCACCACTCGCGTCGTGGTCTGATCATGATGGTCAACCGTCGTAAGAGCCTGCTGTCGTACCTGAAGAACAAGGATCTGAACCGTTACCGCGACCTGATCGCCAAACTGGGCCTGCGTAAGTAATTCGTTTGCGCCAGACGGTTTAAGTCTGAAGATGCCTGCGCCAGTTCTCTGTCGCGGGCATTTTTCGTTTTTGAGCGGTTTGTTTGTTGTTGCAAGGCTGTTCTGCTCGTGAACGGCCCGTGGTGAGAGGTGAACGACAGCACCTGAAAATCTGTCGGCAAAATGAAAGGGATACCCCATGTTTAACAAAGTTACGAAAACCTTCCAGTACGGTCAACACACTGTCACCCTGGAGACGGGCGAAATCGCGCGCCAGGCAAGCGGCGCCGTCGTGGTGTCGGTCGAAGATACCGTCGTGCTGGCAACCGTGGTCGCACGCAAGGATGCCAAGCCGGGCCAGGACTTCTTCCCGCTGACCGTCGACTACCTCGAGAAAACGTATGCTGCGGGTAAAATCCCGGGCGGTTTCTTCAAGCGCGAAGGCCGTCCTTCCGAAAAAGAAACGCTCACCTCGCGTCTGATCGACCGTCCAATCCGTCCGCTGTTCCCGGAAGGCTACCTGAACGAAGTCCAGGTCATCATCCACGTGCTGTCGGTCAACCCTGAAATCGATCCGGACATCCCTGCGATGATCGGCGCGTCGGCTGCCCTGTGCATCGCCGGCATCCCGTTCAGCGGCCCGATCGGCGCCGCGCGCGTCGGCTACGCGAATGGCCAGTACATCCTGAACCCGACCACCACCGAGCTGAAGACTTCGCAGATGGACCTGGTCGTGGCCGGTACCGAAACCGCCGTCCTGATGGTCGAGTCGGAAGCCAAGCAACTGTCCGAAGAAATCATGCTGGGCGCCGTCGTGTTCGGCCATGACCAGATGAAAGTCGTGATCGATGCGATCCACGACCTGGTCGCCGAAGGCGGCAAGCCGGAAGTCGAATGGGCGCCGGCGCCAAAGAACGAAGAACTGATCGCCCGTATCGGCGAGCTGGCCGGCGCGAAAGTGCGCGATGCGTACCAGACCCGCGAAAAATCGGCGCGTCAGCAAAAGCTGAAGTCGCTGTCGTCCGAAGTCATGGCTGACCTGAGCGCCGCTGGCGTGACGGCAGATGCTGGCGACGTCGGCAACATCCTGTTCGACATGGAAGCCAAGGTCGTGCGTTCGCAGATCCTGGAAGGCGAGCCACGCATCGACGGTCGCGACACCCGCACCGTGCGTCCGATCTCGATCCGTTCGAGCGTGCTGCCACGCACCCACGGTTCGGCCCTGTTCACCCGCGGTGAAACCCAGGCGCTGGTCGTTGCCACGCTGGGCACCGCCCGCGACAGCCAGAAGATCGATGCGCTGATGGGCGAGTACACCGATTCGTTCATGATGCACTACAACATGCCTCCGTTCGCCACCGGCGAAACCGGCCGCGTCGGTACGCCGAAGCGCCGCGAAGTCGGTCACGGCCGTCTGGCCAAGCGCGCGCTGATCGCTGCGCTGCCGGATCCGGAAGACTTCAGCTACTCGGTGCGCCTGGTCTCGGAAATCACCGAGTCGAACGGTTCGTCGTCGATGGCCTCGGTCTGCGGCGGCTGCCTGGCACTGATGGACGCCGGCGTGCCGATGAAATCGCACGTGGCCGGTATCGCCATGGGCCTGATCAAGGAAGGCGGCAAGTTCGCCGTGCTGTCGGACATCCTGGGCGATGAAGATCACCTGGGCGACATGGACTTCAAGGTGGCCGGTACCGCAGCAGGCATCACCGCGCTGCAGATGGACATCAAGATCCAGGGCATCACCAAGGAAATCATGCAGGTGGCACTGGCGCAAGCCAAAGAAGGCCGTCACCACATCCTGGGCGAAATGCAGAAGGCCATGCCAACCGTGAAGACCGAACTGTCGGACTTCGCGCCACGCCTGATCACCATCCGCATCAACCCGGAGAAGATCCGTGACGTCATCGGCAAGGGCGGCGCCGTCATCCGCGCGCTGACCGAAGAGACCGGCACCCAGATCGACATCAGCGACGAAGGCGTGGTCACGATCGCGTCGGTTGACGCTGCCGCCGGCCAGGAAGCCAAGCGCCGCATCGAAGAGCTGACCGCATCGGTCGAAGTGGGCAAGACCTACGACGGCACCGTGCTGAAACTGCTGGACTTCGGCGCCATCGTGCAAGTCATGCCAGGCAAGGATGGCCTGCTGCACATCTCGCAGATCGCCAACGAGCGTGTCAACGCCGTGGCTGATTACCTGAAAGAAGGCCAGCAAGTGCGCGTCAAGGTCCTCGAGACCGACGAGCGCGGTCGTCTGAAGCTGTCGATGAAGGCAGCTGATCCGGTCGAAGGCGCAGCGGTGTAAGCACCCTGCAACTTAAAAAACCGCCAGTGCGTGAGCCTGGCGGTTTTTTTACGCCGGTCGGTAGCAGAAGAAATCGATGATCTCGCGCAGCGAGCACGACCTGCAGGCATCCGGCTGGCGACATGACTGTTGTTGCGGCTTGTATTTGCTCGACTATGTCTGTTTCCGCACGGATTACTTGTCGACACAACCGTATGCTGCGTACGTGAACTGGGTAAATACAGTTCGCAGGTTTGCAGACATCGGCGCCATCGCTGCCGATGCCAGCACGAATCAACGTACCACCGGACGCGTTTTCGTGGTCGGACGCGCCGGGAACAGGCATTGCAGAATCATGACGGACCATACACAGACGCTTGACGAGGGAACGCCGCGCGATATTCCCGGCAACACGAAGAAAAAGCGCAGAGGGCCGCCCTTGTCGGTGGCGGCATGGAAGCAGTTCGTCAGCGTGGCCAAGCCGTACTGGCTGGGCGACGAGCGCAAGCGGGCTTGGCTGCTGCTGGCGCTGTTGATCGTGCTGATGCTGGTGGAAACCAAGCTCGCCGTGATGCTGAATGACCAAGCTGGCGAGCTGACCTCGGCGCTGGCCGGCAAGGACCGCAACCGCTTCTGGGGCGCGGTCCAGGCCTGCCTGATCGTGCTGGCGTTTGCCGTGCCGATCTACGCGTTCTACTACTATATGCGCGACCTGTTCGCGAACAAGTGGCGGCGCTGGCTGACGCGGCGCTTTCTCGATGGTTATGTGGGCGGCCGCAAATACTACGAGCTGGGTTCGAACCAGGAGATCGACAACCCCGACCAGCGGATCTGCGAGGATGTGAACACATTCACCGGGCGCTCAGTCCACTTCATGCTGATCTTCCTGGGGTCACTGATGCAGCTGGTGGCCTTCAGCGCCGTGCTGTGGTCGATCTCTCATGTGCTGGTGGCCGTGCTGGTGGGTTACGCGTTGCTGGGTACGATCATCGCGCTGGTGGTCTTTGGCAATCCGCTCATTCACCTGAATTTCTGGCAGTTGCGACGCGAAGCCGATTTCCGGTTCAGCCTGATCCGCCTGCGCGAGAATGCCGAGTCGATCGCTTTCTATGGCGGCGAAGCGCAGGAGCGGGCGCACATCGACAGCAAATTCAATAAGGTCATCCATAATTTTTCGCGCCTGATCAAGAAGCAGCGCGCACTGAACCTGTTCCAGCGCACCTTCAGCCAGCTCACGCTGGTGCTGCCGTTCGTGATCCTGGCCGATGCCGTCCTGTCGGGCGAGCTCGAAGTGGGGCGTGCGGTACAGGCGGCTGGCGCCTTCACGGCGGTGCTGGCGGCGGTGGGCGTCATCGTCGACAACTTCGAAAGCCTGAGTCGCTTCGTCGCGGGCATTGGCCGCCTGCAGACCTTGTCCATGCACGTGATGCCCGAGCCGCCGGCCGGCAATCCGTGCGACACGCAGGCGCGCATCACGCGCACGCCTGGCGACCATCTCGCACTCGAGTCACTGACGCTGTGTCCGCCGCAGTCCGATCGCGTGCTGATCAAGGATCTGACGCTGTCGCTGAATCCCGGCGACGCACTGCTGATCAACGGCGACAGCGGCTGTGGCAAGAGCTCGCTGCTGCGCGCCATTGCCGGGCTGTGGCACAAGGGCAGTGGGGTGATTCATCATCCGCCGCGCGAGGATTTCTTCTTCCTGCCGCAGCAGCCGTATCTGCAGCCGGGTACCCTGCGCAGCCAGCTGATTTATCCAAGCACCCGCACGTCGCTGAGCGACGAGCAGTTGACCGCCATCCTCGAACAGGTGCACCTGCCGTATCTGGCCGAGCGCGTCGGCGGCCTGGACGCCGTCCTCGACTGGGAAAAGCTGCTGTCGATCGGTGAGCAGCAGCGCCTGGCGTTCGGCCGCGTGCTGGTGCACGAGCCGGCCATCGTGATCCTGGACGAAGCGACCAGCGCGTTAGACTCTGCCAACGAGTCGTCGCTGTACAAGCGCCTGCGCGACAAGGGCACGACGCTGGTCAGCGTCGCGCACCGCGCCGGCGTGCTGCGCCACCATACGCACGTGTTGTGGCTGACGGGCGACGGCGGCTGGGAAGTGCATGCGGCGGCCGATTATCAGTTCGATGTGCCGGTGCCTGCGCGCAGCGGTGCGCAGGAAGCCCAAACGGCCCCCCAGCCTTGTGCAAGCCTGCTGGTGGACTAACCGGCAATCCATCCTTTATGCCTTCAGGTCCGCGTTCAATGCGATGTCCTGTTGCGCTTCGAGCCTGGCCAACCGGTCCGTCAGCGCGGCGTGAATCGACTGGTAGGCAGTCGACCCCAGCGCGATGCGGCGCGGTGCCGGCGACTGGTCGGCCGAGTCGATCATGGACCGCACCATCTGCACCGGATCGCCGCTCAATTTGAAGCTGCCGTCGGCCAGCGCGCGCCGCACCGCGCCCGATGGCGTTGCGTCGTAGTCCGCCATGGCCGGCGCGGTATCCATTCCAGCGGCAAAATTGGTGGGCGTCGGCCCCGGCTCGGCCAGCGTGAATTCGATGCCGAATGGCGCAACCTCTTGCGCGACCGCTTCGACAAAGCCTTCGATGCCCCACTTGGTCGCGTGATACACGCTGAAGTTCGGGTAGGCGATCTGCCCACCCTCGGATGACACCTGGATCACCCGGCCACCGCCCTGCCTGCGCAGCCAGGGCAGGGCGCTGCGGATGAGCTGGATCGAACCGAGCAGGTTGGTGTCGAGCTGGCGCCGCACCTGTGCGCCGGTGATTTCTTCGGCCGCGCCGAACAGGCCGTAAGCGGCATTGCTGACGATGACGTCGATCCGTCCCAGCGCGGTAAAGGCGCGCGCCAGCACGGCATCGATCGCCGCATCGTCAGTGACGTCCAATTGGGCCACCCAGAGTTGCCCCGGATAGCGTGCCTGCAGGTCGGCGAGCGCTGACGGCGTACGCAGGGTGGCCGCGACGCGGTCGCCGCGTGCCAGTAGTTGTTCGGTCATGATGCGGCCAAAGCCGCTGGACGTGCCGGTGATGAACCAGGTGCGTTGCATGCTGTTCTCCTGTCGGGGTAAATGGAACCACCACGATAGCCAACTAATCTGCTGCTATCATCGGATGAATCTCGCATGCATTAATGAAGGATCGCCAGCAATGCCCCAGCCCGACCTCGATGATTTGCGCGCCTTTGTCGCCATTGCCAACCGCCGCAGCTTTCGCAAGGCAGCCGATGAACTGGGCGTATCGCCGTCGACGCTGAGCCACATGATGCGCGTGATGGAAGAAAAACTCGGCGTGCGCCTGCTTCACCGCACCACGCGCAGTGTCGCGCCGACCGAGGCGGGCGAGGGGTTCCTGCGCCGCATCGAGCCGATCCTGCGCGAACTGGGCGCGGCCTGCGAGGCCGTCAACGGTGTCGGTCAGCAGCCGGGCGGCCTGCTGCGCATCAACACGGCCGAGCCGACCGCGCATTGGCTGCTGCAGCATGCGGTGCCCGTGTTCCTGGCGCGCTACCCGGCCGTTGCACTCGACCTGTTCGTCGACAACGGCCTGGTGGACATCGTCGCCGGCGGCTTCGATGCCGGCGTGCGCCTGGCCGAGGCGGTGCCGCAGGACATGCACATGGCGCGCTTCGGTGCGCCGGTGCGTTTCATGCCGATGGCCTCGCCCGCCTACCTGAAGGAGCATGGTATCCCGGTCGTCCCGGACGACCTGCTCCGCCACCGCTGCATCCGCATGCGCATGCAAAGCGGTAAGATCTACCGCTGGGAGTTCACGCGCCACGGCCAGGCAATGGCGCTCGACGTGCCAGGCACGCTCATTCTGAACCAGGTCGGCCTGATGGTCGACGCCGCGCTGGCTGGCCAGGGCATCGCCTACGTGCCGGACACCAGCGCGCGCGACCATCTGGCCGCCGGCCGCCTGGTGCCCCTGCTGCAAGACTGGTGCGCACCGTCGAGCGAGCTGGCCTTGTACTATCCCGGCCACCGGCATGTGCCTGCTGCATTGCGTGCCTTCATCGCCGTGCTGCAGGAAGTCTTCCAGCCGGAAGCGGGCCAAAAACGGGACGGCAGACGCCCGGCCGTCGATAGTGCTTGACCCTCCAGCGGCTACAGGGTATTTAATACACCAATGCGCCGTCTTTTCCTCATCCTGCTGCTGTTCGCCATGCCTTTCCAGGCCGCCTGGGCGGCGGGTGCTGCCTATTGCACGCACAATGAAAAGACGATGCACCCGGGCCACCACACCCACAAGCATGCTTCGTCGACCACGTCGTCATCCACGGCCGCAAGCCAGGACGACGCCAGCCCGGCCGACCCCTGCAACGACTGCGACGCCTGCCACCACCTGTCGGCCAGCGCAGTCCTGTCGTCGCAACCCAATCTGCCCCTGCCCAAGGGGGCGCCGCACATGCGCGGCGAAACACGGCGCTACGTCTCGCACGTGCCCGACCTGATTCCGCCACCCGACCGCCTGCTGCGCATCTAGCGCGGCGAACATCCATGGCCGGCCCGCCAAGCGCGGCCGCCCGATTGCCTTCGCCGGACATTCACCCGTTCGGAGTACCATCATGAAACACCGTTTGACACCGCCGCTGGCGGCGTTCGCCTTGGCGTGCGCGCTGACCTCCATTGGTCTGCCGCCAGCAGCCCAGGCTGCGCCCATGGCCGCCGCCGTTGCCGCCCCCATGCAGCCCTTGACGCTCGACGCCGCCATCGCGCTGGCCCTGCGTTTGAACCCAACACTGCGCGCGGCCGGCCAGGAAGTCGCCGCGCAACAGGGCGCGCTGACCCAGGCCGGGGCGCGCCCCAATCCCGAACTCGAGTTGCTGCGTGAGGGCTCGCGCAGCGACAGCCGCACGACCACGGCGCTGTTGACCATCCCGGTGGAGCTGGGCGGCAAGCGCGCCGCGCGCATCGATGCGGCGCGCCAGGAAGGCCAGCTGGCGGCGCTGGCGCTGAACGCCGAGCAGGCGCGCGTGCGCGCCGACGTGATTGCTGCGTTCCACGACGTCGTGGCCGCGCTGGCGCGCGAACGCATGGCGCAGGAACTGGTGCATCTCGCAGGCCGCGCGCTGGACGCCGCCGGCAAGCGGGTCGACGCCGGCACCTTGTCGCCCGTCGAGCAAACCCGCGCCCGTGTGGCGCAGGGAGGCGCGCGCATCGAGGCGCTGCAGGCGGCGCGCGCGCTGGAAGCCGCGCGGATCCAGCTCGCAGCGCTATGGGCGGGCGACGCGCGCGGGCTCGTGGTCGTGGAACCGGATACCGTCACGCTGCCCGTGCTGCCGCCGCTCGACCGGCTGCTGGCGCAACTGGACGCCGCGCCCGGCATGCGCCAGGCCGGCGCACACCTGAAGCACCGCCAGGCGCTGGCCCGGCTCGAACAGGCGCGCCGCACGCCGGACGTGAGCGTGATCGTCGGCGCCCAGCGCGAAGGGCCGGATGCCCGCAACCGCACCGTGCTGGGCCTGTCGGTGCCGCTGCCGCTGTTCAATCGCAACGACGGCGCCGTCCTCGATGCGCTGCGCCGCGTCGACAAGGCGCAGGACGAACAGGATGCGCAAGCCGCCCGCCTGCGCGCCGAACTGGGTCAGGCGCATGCGCGCCTTGCTACTGCGCTGGCCGAATGCGCGCTGATCGCGACTGACATCCTGCCGGGCGCGCAGGACGCGCAGCGCGCCGCCAGCCGCGGCTTCGAGCTTGGCAAGTTCGGCCTGATCGACGTGCTCGACGCCCAGCGCGTGCTGGCGCAATCCACCTACCAATACCTCAATGCCGTCGCCGAGAGCCATCGCGCGCAGGCCGATATCGCACGCCTGCTGGGACAAGCAGCCGTGCAGGAGAACCCATGAACAAGCAGCAAACCCGCATCATCGTCATCATGCTGGCCATCGCGCTGGCGCTGGCCGCCTTTGTCATGCTGCGCGACCGCGCGCAGCCGGCAGGCGATGAGCATGACGAACACGCCGAACAGGGCGAACGCGCCGAAGACAAAGAAGCCGCGCACGCCGACGACGGCGTCATCCACTTCACGCCGGGCCAGATCACCGTGGCCGGCATCACGGTTGCCACGGCCGGCCCGAAGCACCTGGACACCTTCATCCGCATGCCTGGCCAGATCGCACTGAACGAAGACCGCACCGCCCACGTCACGCCGCGTGCGGCCGGCTCGGTGCGCGACGTCAGCGCCGACCTGGGCCAGCAGGTGCGCAAGGACCAAGTACTGGCCAGCATCGCCAGCGCCGACATCGCCGGCCAGCGCGGCGCGCTGACGGCGGCGCAGAAACGCGTCGACTACGCACGCAGGAATGTGGCGACCGAGCGCACGCTGTGGGAAGAAAAGATCACGGCGCGCCAGGATCTGCTGAAAGCCGAGCAGGAACTGATCGAGGCCGAAGTCGCGCGCGACACTGTGCGCCAGCAACTGCAGGCGCTGGGCGCCGCCGGTGGTAGTGGTAGTGGCGGCTCGAACCTGCTCGCCATCCGCGCCCCGTTCGACGGCATCATCGTCGAAAAGCACATCACGCTGGGTGAAGTGGTGGGCGCCGATACGCGTGTGTTTACGCTGACCGACCTGTCGACCGTGTGGGCCGACGTGGTGGTGCCGGCGCGTGACCTGGACGTCGTGCGCGTCGGCACGACCGCGGTGATCCGCTCGATTGCCTCGGACACGACGGCGCCCGGCAAGGTGAGTTTTGTCAGTTCGCTGGTGGGCGAGGCGTCGCGCTCGGCCAAGGCGCGCGTGGTGCTGGCCAACCCGGGCGCTGCGTGGCGGCCAGGCCTGGCCGTAAACGTCGACATCGTGACCGGTTCGAGCGACGTGCCGGTGGCCGTCGCGCGCGAAGCCATCCAGACCGTCGATACACGGCAGGTGGTCTACAAGCGCGTCAAGGAAGGCTTCATCGCGCAGCCGGTCAGCACCGGGCGCGCGGACGGCCGCTTCATCGAGATCACGGCCGGCCTGAATCCGGGCGACACCTACGCCGCCAGCGGCAGCTTCACGATCAAGGCCGAACAGGGCAAGGGTGAGGCCAGCCATGAACACTGACCTGCAAGCTTCCACGTGGTTCGACCGTCTCATTGCGCTCAGTATCGAGCGGCGCTGGCTGGTGCTGCTGGCCGTGCTGGCGATGGCCGCCATCGGCATCTACAACTACGGCCGCCTGCCGATCGACGCCGTGCCCGACGTGACCAACGTCCAGGTGCAGATCAACACGGCGGTGCCGGGCTACTCGCCGCTCGAGGTCGAGCAGCGCATCACGTACCCGGTCGAGGCGGTGCTGGCCGGGCTGCCGCACCTGGAAACCTACCGCTCGCTGTCGCGCTACGGCCTGTCGCAGGTGACGGTCGTGTTCGACGAGGGCACCGACATCCATTTTGCGCGCCAGCTCATGAGCCAGCGCCTGCAGGACGCGCGCGAGAATCTGCCGGCCGGCGTGGTGCCGGCGCTGGGCCCAATCGCCACGGGCCTGAGTGAAATCTACCAGTGGACCGTCGAGAGCGAGCCGGGGGCGAAGAAGCCCGATGGCACGCCCTACACGCCGACCGACCTGCGTGAGATTCAGGACTGGATCATCAAGCCGCAACTGCGCACGGTGCCAGGGGTTACCGAGATCAACTCCATCGGCGGCTTCGACAAGGAATACCTGGTGGCCCCGAACACGGCCACGCTGTCGTCATACGGGCTGGAACTGATCGACATCGTGCACGCGCTCGAGCGCAACAACAGCAATGTCGGCGCCGGCTACATCGAGCGCGAGGGCGAGCAGTACCTGGTGCGCGCGCCGGGGCAGGCTGCGTCGATCGACGACATCGGCAATATCGTCGTCACCAGCGTCAACGGGATTCCGGTGCGCGTGCGCGATGTCGCCGAAGTGGGCATCGGGCGTGAATTACGCACCGGCGCGGCCACCGAAAACGGCGTCGAGGTGGTGCTGGGCACCGTTGTCATGCTGATCGGTGAGAACAGCCGCAAGGTGGCGCAGGCGGTCGATGCGCGCATGCTCGAGATCAACCGCAGCCTGCCCAAGGGCGTCAAGGCGGTCACCGTGTACGACCGCACGGTGCTGGTCGAGAAGGCGATTGCCACGGTGCGCAAGAACCTCATCGAAGGTGCAATCCTCGTCATCGCCGTGCTGTTTTTCTTTCTGGGTAATCTGCGAGCGGCGCTGCTGACCGCGCTGGTGATTCCGCTGGCGATGCTGTTTACCTTCTCCGGCATGGTGGCCGGCGGCGTCAGCGCCAACCTGCTCAGCCTGGGCGCGCTGGACTTTGGCATCATCGTCGACGGCGCCGTCGTCATCGTCGAAAACTGCGTGCGCCGGCTGGCCGGCGCCCAGCACCGGATGGGGCGCCTGCTCACGCGCGAAGAGCGCTTTGCCGAAGTGTTCGCCGCCGCGCGCGAAGCCAGGCGGCCCCTGATCTACGGGCAGTTGATCATCATGATCGTGTACCTGCCGATCTTTGCGCTCACCGGCATCGAGGGCAAGATGTTCCACCCGATGGCGTTCACGGTGGTGTTCGCGCTGCTGGGCGCGATGATCCTGTCGGTGACGTTCGTGCCGGCCGCCGTGGCGCTGTTCATCGGCCGCAAGGTCGACGAAAAGGACAGCCGCGTCATGCTGGCCGCGCGCCGCTGGTACGCGCCGGCGCTCGACTATGCGCTGGCCAACCGCGCCGTGGTGCTGGTGTTTGCCGGCCTGGTGATCGCTCTGGCGGTGCTGATGGCCACGCGCCTGGGCACCGAATTTGCGCCCAATCTCGACGAGGGCGACATGGCCGTGCTGACGGTCCGTGTGCCGGGCACGAGCCTGACCCAGTCGGTCAAGATGCAGCAGCAGATCGAGACGACGCTGATGCGCGAGGTGCCCGAGATCGCGCGCGTGTTCGCCCGTATCGGCACGGCCGAAATCGCGTCCGATCCGATGCCGCCGAGCGTCGCCGACAGCTACATCATTTTCAAGCCCGAGTCCGCGTGGCCCAAGCCGCGGCGTTCGCGCGCCGCGGTGCAAGAGGCGATCCGCACGGCGCTCGAACGCCTGCCCGGCAACAGCTACGAATTCAGCCAGCCGATCCAGTTGCGCGTGAACGAACTGATTTCGGGCGTGCGCAGCGACGTCGCCGTCAAGCTGTTTGGCGACGACCTGGCGGTGCTGGAAGCGACCGCCGGCCAGATCGCGGCCAGTCTGCGCGCGGTGCCTGGCGCGGCCGAGGTGCAGGTCGAGGCCACGTCCGGCCTGCCGATCCTGCAGATCCGGGTCGACCGCGAGCGCGCTGCGCGCATGGGCCTGAACATCGGCGACGTGCAGGAAATGATCGCGACCGCCACCGCCGGGCGCGTGGCCGGCACCCTGTCCGAGGGCGACCGCCGCTTCGACATCGTCGTGCGCCTGCCGGAAGACAGGCGCTCTGACATCGACGCGCTGCGCCGGCTGCCGGTGGCCTTGCCTGGCACGAAGGAGGGCGGGCACAGCTTCATCACGCTGGGCGAAATCGCCACCTTCGACGTCGCGCCTGGCCCGAACCAGCTCAGTCGCGAAGAAGGCAAGCGCCGCGTGGTCATCACCGCCAACGTGCGCGGGCGCGACATCGGCTCGTTCGTCGCGGCGGCGCAGGCGCGCATTGCGCAGGATGTTCGCATTGCGCCCGGCTACTGGACGGCCTGGGGCGGCCAATTCGAGAACCTGACCGCCGCTGCCGAGCGCCTGCGCCTGATCGTGCCGGCCTCGCTGCTGCTGGTGTTCGTGCTGCTGTACCTGGTCTTCAACAACCTGCGCGATGGCCTGCTGGTGTTCACCGGGATTCCGTTCGCGCTGGCCGGCGGCGTGGCCGCGCTGTGGGCGCGCGGCATTCCGCTGTCGATGTCGGCGGCGGTGGGCTTCATCGCGCTCTCGGGTGTGGCGGTGCTCAATGGCCTGGTGCTGATCGCGTTCATTCGCAGCCTGCGCGAGGAGGGGGTGGCGCTACCCGAGGCGGTGCGCGATGGCGCCCTGGCGCGCCTGCGGCCGGTGCTGATGACGGCGCTGGTGGCGTCGCTGGGCTTCGTGCCGATGGCGCTGGCGACGGGCACCGGCGCCGAGGTCCAGCGCCCGCTCGCCACGGTGGTCATCGGCGGGGTGATGTCATCGACCGTGCTGACACTGTTATTGCTGCCCGTGCTGTACGAATGGGCGCACCGTGCAGGCTTGCGCGGACCACGTAAAAATATCCTCTAGCCAATAGAACAAGGAGGATTGTCTACATCGGAAATGGTATAGTTGGATTTTTACCAGCACTCTGCCACAGCAGCCCGGAATGGGCGGGATATTGTGCGGCGCCACCTATTATTTGAGGACACGACAGATGAGCATGAACGATTATGCGGACCGGATCAGCCAGGCGATTCTTGCAGAAGAATCGGGCATTGGCGCAGAATGGCTCGCCCAGCTGGAATCGATCACGGTGCGCAGCAGCGGCGCGGCGCGCGAGCAGTTGCGCGCCCATTGCCAGCAGCTGCTCAAAGCGTTCGCTGTCGCGACCCGCAGCGGTGAACTCGAGAACATCGAGCACCGCTCGTGGGACGAAGTGCGCGACCTGCTCAGCGAAATCTCGGCCACCCGCGCCAAGGCCGGCTCCACCCCGGCCGAAACGGCAACGCTCGTGTTCTCGCTCAAGCAGCCGCTGTTCGCGCGCCTGCGCGACGTGTTCGAGACCGATGCCGATGGCCTGGCGATCGCTTCCTGGACCGTCAACACGCTGATCGACAAGCTGGGCCTGTACACGATCGAAGTGTTCCAGAAGACCAAGGACCAGATCATCGTGCGCCAGCAGCAGGAGCTGCTCGAGCTGTCCACGCCCGTGGTCAAGCTGTGGAACGGCATCCTGGCGCTGCCGCTGATCGGCACCCTCGATTCGGCCCGCACCCAGGTGGTGATGGAAAACATCCTGCAAAAGATCGTCGACACGGGCGCCATCATCGCCATCATCGACATCACCGGCGTGCCCACCGTCGACACGCTCGTCGCCCAGCACCTGATGAAGACCATCGCGGCCGCGCGCCTGATGGGCGCCGACTGCATCATCAGCGGCATCCGGCCACAGATCGCGCAAACCATCGTGCACCTGGGTGTGAACCTGGAAGACGTGATCACCAAGGCCACGCTGGCCGACGCCTTCCTGGTCGCGCTCGAGCGCACCGGCGCGTCGATCATGATCAAGAACGCAGCCTGAGGCGAGTACTATGGAACGTATCCCGATCCTGCGCATGGGCGACCTGTTGCTGGTGACGATCCAGGTCGACATGCATGACCGCCTGGCGATGCAACTGCAGGATGACCTGACCCAGCGCATCGTCAGCGACAGCGCCAAGGGCGTCCTGATCGACATCTCGGCGCTCGACCTGGTCGACTCCTTCATCGGCCGCATGATCAGCAATACCGCCGCCATGGCGCGCGTGCTCGACGCACGCACCGTGGTGGTGGGCATGCAGCCGGCGGTGGCGATCACGCTCGTCGAACTCGGATTGACCCTGCATGGCGTTCAGACGGCGCTCAATGTCGAGAAGGGCATGGCCCTGCTCGGAAAGAGCTATCGATAATGGTCGACGCGCAAACCCAGACGGTGCTGTTCGAGACACCGCTGCTGGAGCATCGCCGCGCGCAGCGTACCGGCCGCGTGACCTTGCGCCTGCGCTCGGATGAAGACGTGGTGGGCGTGCGCAAGCAGGTGCGCGAACGCGCAGTGGCGATCGGTCTCTCGCTGGTGGACCAGACCAAGCTGGTGACGGCGGCCAGTGAACTCGCACGCAATACCATCAAATACGGCGGCGGCGGCGAGGTGCATCTCGATGCCTTCGACGACGGCGCGCGCCTTGGCGTCGGGCTGTTGTTCGTCGACGCCGGCCAGGGCATCCCGAATATCGAGAGCGCACTGCGTGACGGTTTCACCACTGGCGGCGGCCTGGGCCTCGGCCTGGGCGGCTCCAAGCGGCTGGTCGACGAGTTCGACATCGACAGCCGTCCGAAGGAGGGCACCGCGGTGCTGATTATCAAATGGAAACGCTGATCAGTTCTCAGTCGTCGCACTTCGTCTTCAACCTTACCCATGCCAGCGATGTCGCGGCCGTGCGCCGCGCCGGCCAGAAGGTGGCCGACTCGCTGGGCTTCAATGAAGTCAAGGCCGGCCAGCTGGCCCTGATCATCACCGAAGCGGCCACTAACATCCTCAAGCACGCCGGCGAAGGTGCCATGCACGTCGGTCCGGCGCAGTCGCCGGCCGGCATTGGCGTGGACGTGCTGGCGCTCGACAAGGGCCCCGGTATCGCCGACATCGACAACTGCCTGCTCGATGGCGTCTCGAGCGCCGGCACCGCCGGCACGGGCCTGGGCGCGCTGCTGCGCCTGTCCGATGAATTCGACGTCTATACCAGGCGCGACGAAGGCACGGCGTTCTTCATGCGCCTGTGGCGCGATGAGCCGGCCCCGCACCCGAGTGGCGTGGAAGTGGGCGCGCTGTGGGCACCGATTGCCGGCGAAGACGAATGCGGCGACGGCTGGGCCGTTTCGTGCGGCGACGATGGCGCGACCATCCTGGCGTGCGATGGCCTGGGCCACGGCCCGAATGCAGCGGCGGCCACGAATGCGGCGATCGATGCGCTGGCCGAGCGCGGCCCGGTCGGCGCCGGCGAGATGGTGCACGTGGCGCACGAGGCATTGCGCGGCACGCGCGGCGCCGCGCTGGCGGCAGCGCGCGTCGACTTCTACAAGGATGAACTGAGCTTCGCCGGCGTGGGCAATATTGCTGGCGTCGTGATCGATGACGACCGGCGCGCGCTGGTGTCGCACAACGGCATCGTCGGCGCCAATATGCGCAAGGTGCAGGAGTTTTCGGTGCCGTTCCCGCCCGGGGCGCTGTGCATCCTGTGCTCGGACGGCATCCAGACCCAGTGGGATCTGCACAAGTATCCAGGCCTGCACGGGCGCGCGCCGGCGCTGATCGCCGCCGTGCTGATGCGCGACTTCATTCGCGGGCGCGACGACGCCATGGTCGTCGTCGTGCGCCGGGCAGCGGGCCTCGCATGACATCCCTGCGCATCCTCAGCGTTGGCCTGGACAGCGAGCAGGATGTGGTGCTGGTGCGCCAGCGTGCGCGCCAGATCTCGGCCATGCTGGGCTTGTCGCAGCAGGACCAGGTGCGGGTTGGCACGGCGGTGTCCGAAGTGGCGCGCGGCGCGAGTTATCAGGGCCCCGGCGGGCGCGCCGTGTTCCAGTTGTGCGAACGCGACGGGCGTCAGCATCTCGAAGTGCTGGTCAGCGCCGGGCGGCCGCGCAATGGCCGCTCGAGCGACCCGACGTTCGGCGAAACAGGTCCCGAGTCGCTGCGCGAACTGGCGATCATTACCGCGCATCGCCTGATGGACGCGTGCGAGGTCGATCCCGGTGAAACCGGCGCGGCCAACGTCACGGTGCGCAAGGCGCTGCCGGCGCACGAGCGCATCACGCCGGCGCGGCTGGCTGAAATCGGCGCGCGCCTGGCCGACAGCCCGGATGCCACCCCGCTGCACGAGCTGCAGATGCAGAACCAGGAGCTGCTCTCGACGCTGGCCGAGCTGCGCGAACGCCAGGAAGACCTGATGTCGCTCACGCGCGAACTCGAAGACACCAACCGCGGCATCGTGGCGCTGTATGCCGAGATCGAGGACAAGGCCGAGCGCCTGCGCCGCGCCGACGAAATGAAGTCGCGCTTCCTGTCCAACACGAGCCACGAGCTGCGCACGCCGCTGTCGTCGATTCGCGCGCTGGCCCAGTTGCTGCTCAACCGGATGGATGGCGACCTGACCGAAGAGCAGGAGCGCCAGGTCAGCTTCATCGCCACCGCGGCCAACGATTTGTCCGAGCTGGTGAATGACTTGCTCGATCTGGCCAAGATCGAAGCGGGGCGGGTCCAGGTACAGGTCGAGCCGGTGGTGGTCGAGAACCTGTTCCGCGCGCTCAAGGGCATGCTGCGCCCGCTGGTGGACGAGGCGCGCGTCGAACTGGTGTTCGAGCCGTCCGGCGTGAGCGAGCCCCTGTATTCGGACGAAGGCAAGATTTCGCAGATCCTGCGCAACTTCATTTCGAACGCCCTGAAATTTACCGAGCAGGGCTCGGTGCTGGTGTTTGCCGCGCATGATCCCGAGGCGGACACCATTGCATTTGCCGTGGCCGATACGGGCATCGGCATCAGCCACGACAACCTGCAACTCATTTTTGAAGAATTCAGCCAGATCGAGCATCCGCTGCAACGGCGCAGCAAGGGCACCGGTCTCGGTCTGCCCCTGTGCCGCAAGCTGGCCGAGCTGCTTGGCGGGCGGGTCGACGTGGCCAGCACCGTCGGTGTCGGTTCGACCTTCACCCTGACCCTGCCGCGCAGCCTGGCGCCGACGCCATCCGCATTTGACACCACAGGATCATGAACTCCCATCCGACCCAGATTCTCAACGTTGACGACAACGACGGCGCGCGCTACGCCAAGACCCGCATCCTGCAAAGCGCCGGCTTCGAGGTGCTGGAAGCGGCCAACGGCACCGACGCGCTGGAAATCGTGCGCAACACGTTGCCGGCGCTGGTGCTGCTCGACGTGAAGCTGCCCGACATCAACGGCATCGAAGTGTGCCGCCGCATCAAGGCCGAATCGGACAGCAGCACGGTGCTGGTGCTGCAGACGTCAGCCGCGCTGACGGGCCGCGCCGACAAGATCCGCGGCCTGGAAGGCGGCGCCGACAACTACCTGGCCGCGCCGATCGAGGCCGATGAACTGATCGCCAACGTCAACGCGCTGCTGCGCATGCGCCAGATCCAGGTCGACCTGCGCGACAGCGAAGAACGCTTCCGCCAGCTGACCGACAACATCGACGACGTGTTCTGGATGTTCTCGGTGCCGGCGCGCGAGGTCGTGTATGTCAGCCCGGCGTATGCCACCGTGTGGGGCCGCAGCGCCGAGGCGCTGGGCCAGCAGCCCGACGACTGGCTCGCCGCCGTGCATCAGGACGACCGCGCGCGCATGGCCGCGCGCTGGGAGCGCGTGGCGTTCGAAGCCCATTACGACGACGAGTTCCGCATCGCCGGCGCCGACGGCCAGGTGCGCTGGGTGCGCGACCGCGTGTTCCCGGTGCGCGATGCGCGCGGCCAGGTGGTGCGGGTGGCGCGCGTCACCAGCGACATCACGGGCCGGCGCGAAATGGAGGCGCTGCTGCGCGCCGCCGACAGCAACAAGAACCAGTTCCTGGCGACGCTGGCGCACGAGCTGCGCAATCCCCTGAGCCCGATCCGCAACGCCGCCGCGCTGCTGGGCGCCATCGGCGAAGGGGCGGCCGAGCGCCAGGCGCATGCACGCGACGTGATCACGCGCCAGGTCGATCATCTGGCGCACCTGGTCGACGACCTGCTGGACGTAGCCCGCATCTCCGAAGGAAAAATCGTGCTGCGCAATGAAGAAGTCGACATCAACGGCGTGATCGCCCAGGCCATCGAGACGGCTGCGCCTTTGATCAACGCGCGCGGGCACCACCTGAGCGTCGAGCAGCCGGACCACCAGATCTGGGTCTCGGGCGACCCGGTGCGCCTGGCCCAGTCGGTCGGCAACCTGCTGCACAACGCGGCCAAGTTCACGCCCACCGGCGGCGAGATCCACCTGGCCGTGCGCATTACCGACAGTGCGCGCGTGTGCATTTCGGTGCGCGATAACGGCATCGGCATCGCCAAGGACAACCTGCCGCGCATCTTCGGCATGTTCACCCAGGTCGAGGTGCCGCCCGACCGCGCGCCGGAAGGCCTGGGCATTGGCCTGTCGCTGGTGTCGCACCTGCTCGAACTGCACGGGGGCCACCTGTCGGCCACCAGCGAAGGCATCGGCCTTGGCAGCACGTTCACCGTCGACCTGCCGCTGCTGCATGTCGGCGCCGGCGCGGACGATGCTTCAGCGCCGTCGTCCGCACCCGAGTCGCAGAGTGGCGGCATGCGCGTGCTGCTGGTGGACGACAACGTCGATGCAATGGAGATGATGGGCTTTTTGCTGGCCGAGATGGGCTACGAGGCGCACACCACGGCTGACGCCAACGAGATCGAAGAGCTGGCCGCGCGCCACGAGCCACACGTGATCGTGCTCGATATCGGCTTGCCGGGCGTGGATGGCTACCAGGTGGCGCGCCGCATCAAGAGTAATCCGCAGCTGGCGCATATCCGCCTGGTGGCGCATACCGGCTACGGCTCGCCGGAAGACCGCCGCCGCGCGCACGAGGCCGGGTTCGATGCGCACCTGGTCAAGCCGGCCGAGTTGTCGGATCTGGAAGCAGCGCTGCGGGGCTAACCTGGCTTAGGCTCAGGCCAGTAAAGCCACGGCCTTCACCTGCGCCCACACCATGCTGCCCGGCGCGATCGCCAGTTCGCGCCGCGAACGCTCGGTGATCCGCGCCAGCAGCGCCGTCTCACCGACCAGCAGGCGCACCAGCACCTGGCCGGGCGCGCCGCTCGGGCCGACCGCATCGACCCGCGCCGGCAGGATGTTCGTGATGCTGCTGCCGCGTGGCCGCTCCAGCGCCAGGCTCACATCGCGCGCATGGATGCGGCAGCGCACGCGGGTGCCGATGGCGACGTCGCGCTGGCCCACCAGCAGCACGCCGCCGGCAAAGGCCAGGTGCGACAGGCCATCGGCGTCGTGCGCTTGCAGCGTCGTTTCCAGCATCACGCCGGCGTCGTCCTGAAAATTTGCCGCCAGATCCAGCCGCGCGAGCGTCGCGGCCAACGGGCCGCTGGCCAGTACACGGCCTTCTTCCAGCACCACCAGATGATCGGCCAGGCGCGCCACTTCGTCGGCCGCGTGGCTGACATACACGACCGGCAACGCCAGTTCGTCGTGCAGGCGTTCGAGGTAGGGCAGGATCTCGAGTTTGCGCCGCATGTCGAGCGCGGCGAGCGGCTCGTCCATCAACAGCAGGCGGGGCGAGGCAAGCAGCGTGCGCGCAATCGCTGCGCGCTGGCGCTCGCCGCCGGACAGCGTGGAGGGGCTGGCATCGAGCAGGCGTTCGATGCCGAGCAGTTCGGCCACCGCCAGCAGGTCGAAGCGGCGCTCGGCGGGTTTGAGGCGCTTGCGTCCGAACTCGAGATTGGCGCGCACGGAGAGGTGCGGAAACAGGCTCGCTTCCTGGAACACGTAGCCGATGCCGCGTTCGTGGGTCGGCACGAAGACCTTGCGCGCATCGTCCTGCCACACCTCGTCGCCCAGCGCGACGCGGGCGCCGGCCACGCGCTCCAGGCCCGCCAGCACGCGCAGCAGTGTGGTCTTGCCGGAGCCCGAGTGCCCGAACAGCGCGGTCACGCCGCGCCCGGGCAGGGCCAGGTCGACATCGAGCTTGAACGTGCCGCGGTCGATCCGGCATGCGAGCGAGATGGGCGTCATCGCTGCGTCCCCCGCATTGACTGCGGATACAGCGTGTACAAGGTAAGCAGCACGACAAAGCTGAATACCAGCATGCCGCCGGCGAGCCAGTGGGCCTGCGCATATTCCATCGCTTCGACATGGTCGTAGATCTGCGTAGAGACGACGCGCGTCTTGTCGGGGATGTTCCCGCCGATCATAAGCACCACGCCGAATTCGCCGATCGTGTGGGCAAAGCCCAGGATCGCGCCGGTGACGAAGCCGGGCCGCGCCAGCGGCACGACCACCGACCAGAAGGTATCCCATGGCCCGGCGCGCAGTGTGGCGGCCACTTCGAGCGGGCGTTCACCGATGGCCTCGAACGCATTCTGCAGGGGCTGCACAACGAACGGCAGTGAATAGAACACCGACGCGATCACGAGGCCCGTGAAGGTGAAGGCGAGCGTACCGAGGCCCAGCGCGCCGGTCAGCTGCCCGAGCGGGCCGTTCGGGCCCATCGCCAGCAGCAGATAAAAGCCGATCACGGTCGGGGGCAGTACGAGGGGCAGGGCGACGAGCGCGCCGATGACGCGCTTGGTGCGCGAGCGGGTGCGCGCCAGCCACCATGCCAGCGGCGTGCCAAACAGCAGCAACAGCAGCGTGACGAGGGTTGCGAGCTTGAGCGTCAGCCAGATCGCGGCGAAGTCGGACGCGTCGAGCATGTGCCTAGACTTCGTAGCCGTAGGCGCGGATCAGCGCCTTGGCCTTGTCGGTGCGCAGATAGTCCAGCAGCGCCTGCGCGGCCGGGTTCTTCGCGCCGCGGGTCAGCAGGGCGGCATCCTGGCGGATTGGCGCGTGCATGGTCGCTGGGACGATCCAGCCCGAGCCGGCCGTGAATTTGCCATCGCGCCAGACCTGTGCCTGCGCCACGAAGCCCAGTTCGGCATTGCCCGTGCTGGCAAACTGGAAGGCCTGCGCGATGTTTTCGCCCTGGACCAGGCGTGGTTGCAGGCGCGCGGTCAAGCCCAGCTTGTCGATAACGGCGACTGCCGCCGCGCCGTACGGGGCCGTCTTCGGATTGGCGATGGCCACGTGCGTGAAGTTGCCCGTCTTGAGCACGGCGCCGGTTGCATCGACGTAGTTGGCCTTGGCCGACCACAGCACGAGGCGCCCGACCGCGTAGGTAAAGCGGCTGTTGGCGACGACCTGGCCTTCGGCTTCCAGCCGCGCGGGCGTTTCATCATCGGCCGACAGCAGTACCTCGAACGGCGCGCCGTTGCGGATCTGTGCATAGAATTTGCCGGTGGCGCCGCTGGCGACGACGGCCTTGTGGCCCGTGTCCTTCTGGAATTGCTCGGCCAGCTTTTCCATCGGACCGGCAAAATTGGCGGCCACCGCCACCTGCACTTCGCCAGCATGGGCGGTTCCCAGGCAGGTCATCACGGCAAGCACACTGGCAAGTTGTTTCATGTCGTCCCCTGATCGTAAAAAGCGCTATAGTCGCAAGTATATAACGGATTCTGGAGCGCACATGGATGACAGGCACATCGCTCTCGAGGGCACCGTCTGGATGACGGTGGGTGGCGAGCAGCTCGGCGGCACGAACCGGGTCGGCCTGCTGGCAGCGCTCGCGCAATGTGGATCGATCACGGCGGCCGCAAAACAGGTCGGCCTGAGCTACAAGGCGGCGTGGGAGGCGATCGACACGATGCACAACCTGGCCGGCGAGCCGCTCGTGCAGCGCTCGACCGGCGGTAAGGGCGGCGGCGGCACGCGGCTGACGGCGCGCGGCGCGCAACTGGTCGAGAACTTCACCATGGTCGAGCAACTGCACCATGATTTTCTGGAACGGCTCAATCGGCAGGCAGCCGGCGTGGCCGACGATGTCGCCCTATTTTCGAGGTTCAAGATGCGAACGAGCGCGCGTAATCAGTTCTTTGGCACCGTCACGCGCGTGGTGCCGGGCGTGGTCAATGACGAGATCGAACTCGCCATCGCCGGCGAGCAGAAGATCGTGGCGATCGTCACGCGCGAGAGCACCGACAACCTGGCGCTGGCGCCGGGCCGGCAAGTGTTTGCGTTGATCAAATCGTCGTCGGTGATTGTCATGACGGCGGGCGAGGGCGTGCGGCTGTCGGCGCGCAACCAGCTGGCCGGTACGGTTGCGCGCCTGACGCGCGGCGCCGTCAATGCCGAGGTCGTGATTGCGCTTGGCGGTGGCGGCACGGTCGCCGCGACCGTGACCAACGAGAGTGTCGATACGCTGGGGCTGGCGGAAGGGCTCGCTGCAACCGCCTTGTTCAAGGCGTCGAGCGTGATTCTCGGGGTGCCCGAATAAACGGTGGTAATGTATCTTTTTTCCCAACACTGAAAGGCGATCATGTTCAAGCGTATGGCGGCAGAAGCACTCGGCATCAGCGATATCGGCGTCATTGTCGGCCCGGCCGATTACGGCAATGTCGATGCGGATGATTACCTGTTCACCGAAGACGGCGAGCAGATCTTCTTTCTCATCAAAAGCAAGAAAGACGAATACTGCTTTACCAATCTTGGCCTGATCCATGTAGATGGCGACTCGGCCATTTCGTCGAAACGCGCGATCAAGCGCTACGATTACGCGTCGCACCCGATTACCGACGTGACCATCGAAACAGCCGGCACGCTCGATATGGATATCGAGCTCAAATTCAATCTGGACGACACGGCGTTCTCCATTGACGTCAAGAAAGCGTTTATCGAACAGCTCAAGGACATCTACAAAGCCTTGATCTCGATCGGCAAGCAGCAGCAACGCGATGCGGTATGCCGCAACAACGCGCTGCGTACGCTGGACGCCACCGCATCGGTGCACAAGCTCAATATCGCGCCGGGCGCCGGCGGCCTCGTCAGCCAGTTCGATGAATTGCTGACGGCGTTGAATACCGCGATGCTCGATACCTACACCAAGCGCGATTTCAGCGACGTGTACACCAAGTACATTCACAACTGATCCTGGACTGACGTACCTCCAGAAAAGACGACCGATGAAGCGCATCCTCCGCCGCGGCATATTCGCTGCCTGCCTCCTGTCCTGCGTGCCGGCGTACGCGGCGGGTGGTGCACCCGACAATAAAATCACTGCCAGCGCAGGCACTGAAGCGCAACGCCTGCACGCGCTTGCCGACAACTACTGGAATGCGCTGGCGCGCTTCAATCCGCTCATGGCGAGTGATATTGGCGATAGCCGCTATCTGAGCCAGTTGGGCATGGCCATCGGCCCGCAGCAACGCGCGGCGCAATTTGCCCTGTACAAGAAGATGCTTGCCCAGCTGCAGCGGCTGCATCGTGAGCGACTGTCGCCACGCGACCAGATCACGTGGGACATTCTCGACTACGACCTTGCCAGCAACCTGCGCCTGGCTGCCTTTCCCGAACACCTGTTGCCGCTGGATCAGATGGAAAGCATCCCGGTCGCCATGGCCAATATGTCGACCGGCGAGGGGACGCAACCGCTGCATAGTGTCAAAGACTATCGCGCTTATCTGAGCCGCCTGGAGCAGCTCGCGCCGTGGATCGATCAGGCCATTGCGAATATGCGCGCAGGAATGAAGCAGGGCACCGTGTTGCCAAAAGCGGTGATGGATTCCACGCTCCCGCAATTCAGGCAGCTCGTTGCCGCGAGCGCCGAGGACAGCGTCTATTACACGCCGGTCAAGAATTTTCCGGGCAGTTTTTCGCCGGCCGACAAGGCCAGGCTGAAGGCCGCCTACCGGACTACGATCGCAGGCAAGCTCAATCCAGCGGTGAAACGCCTTGCTGATTTCCTCGAGCATACGTATCTGCCAGCCGCTCGCACCAGTACCGGCTACGACGCGCTGCCGAACGGGGCCGAATGGTACAAGGCCCGCGTCGCCGCTATGACCACGACCGATCTGCAGCCCGAAGCGATCCACCAGCTTGGTCTCCGGGAAGTGGCGCGCATCCAGCAGGAGTTTGCCCGCATTGGCCCGCAGATGGGGTATCAGGGCCCTGTCGCGGGTTTCCCGGTGTGGGTGGGCGAGCAGGCAAAGTACAAGCCGTTCAAGAATGAAGGCGAGATTCTCGACGTCTACCAGAGACTCAACGCGCAGCTCAATGCCAAGCTGCCAGCCTTGTTCTCGCTGCGGCCCAAGGCGCCGCTGGACATCCGGCTCGAACCGGAACTCACGCGCGCGACCGCCTCCGACCACTACACACCGCCTGCAGACGATGGTTCGCGGCCCGGCGTGTTCTGGGCGGTGGTAAACGATCCGAAAGAATATGGCAGCACCGGCATGGTCACGCTGTTCCTGCATGAAGGCCAGCCGGGCCATCACTTCCATCTCGCGCTGACGCAGGAGCTGGGCCTGCCGCCATTTCGTCAATTCTATTTCAGTAACGCGTTCATCGAAGGCTGGGCCCTGTATGCCGAAACGCTGGGCAAGGAGATGGGCCTGTACGACAAGCCCGAAGACTGGTTCGGTCATCTGAACGACGAAATGCTGCGCGCCGTGCGCCTGGTGGTCGATACCGGGATGCATGCGAAAGGCTGGACGCGCGAACAAGCCATCCAGTACATGCGCGAGACGCTGGGCTATACCGAGCCGGTCGCGCGTATCGAGATCGAGCGCTATATGGTGTGGCCGGGCCAGGCGCTTGGCTACAAGATTGGCGCCATCAAGATCCAGGAACTGCGCGCGAAGGCTGAAAAGGCATTGGGCCCCACATTCTCGCTGCCGGCCTTCCATGCAGTGGTATTAAACGAAGGCACATTGCCACTGGCGATTCTCGAGAAAAAGGTTGACCGGTGGATCGCTGACCAAAAGTGATGGTCCGGGCGTGCCTGATCGATCCGCTGAAAGGGGGGGGTATGCCAGCAAAGAAACGCCTGACGAATATTGCCAATGGCCTGTGCGGTTCATTCATTAGCCGGAACAATGACCTGGATGGCCATTGGGCGATTGGCAAACTGCGTTCACTGGCCGACCAGCACCGTCAGACCACAGTCGTACTCGACTTGCTGACGTCATCCGCGCAGCCTTCGTCTGCACAATGTTCAGATGTGTTCGAGCGCTATTGCCGGCTCCTTGCGACACTGGCGGAGCGCTCGCGTATCCCGTTCGCGGACATCCACGTCGCACGCATCGTCCTTGATTTTGCACCGCCACCCTGGCCCAGGGCCAGCTACTACAAGCTGCAATGGGGTGATCAATTTAAGGTGGCCGTGACCATCGAGGCGAACGGTCGCGCAGTGGGCATCGCACATGACGCAGGCTATTGCCGGCCGCATGATGTGGCCAAAAAGGAAAACTTGCTCATATTCTGAGATCGGCCGTTTTTTGCGCGCCATGAGAGTAAGCTCGACCACTACTCATCAAGAAAGCCGATCCATGCGTTGCTATGTCTTGATAGTCGAACGAGACCTTCTCATTCGCGAAACCATTCTCGATCTGGTGACGGCACTGGGCCACTCGGGGTTGGGCGCATCGTCACCCGTTCGAGGCCTCAAAATGCTTGAGGTAATGGTGTTTGACGCAATGATGATCAGCCCGGGCGCCACATTGATTGGCGAGCCGAGCTATGCAATCGACGCAAAAAAGATCCAGCCTCATTTGAAAGTGATCATGGCCGCCGCAGTCGAGCTGCCCGAATATTCTGCGCCGCCAATCGACGCGTTCATTCAAAAACCATTTTCACTGCTGTCACTCGAGGCGACATTGCAAAAGATATTCATCGTGGGCACGCCACCCGATAACTGACGCCGGTGTGCGCTAACACCGCACATCGCGGCGCGATCGGTTTTCCGCCCGGCAAGCGAGCGCTGCTGTTCCGAATCGCGTGCGAGGATCCATTCCCTCTACGCGAAAGGAATCCTCATGAAGCACGATCAGCCGCCGCGCCGCGATTTTCTGCGCTATGTCGGTACCATGGCCGCCCTGTCCACGCCGGCGCTGCAGGCCGCAGCTAGCGAACAGAACCGGGTCAGCTTCCCACCCATCTTCGACAAGTCCGAGAAGCCCGAGAAGACCGAGCCGCCGGCCGATTCGTGGGATGAGCGCATAGGCGTTGCCGTGGTGGGCCTGGGCCGTATCGCCATCGACGAGATGCTGCCGGCCTTCCAGCGAAGCAAGCATGCCAAGGTCGTGGCGCTGGTCACGGGGGACCGCGACAAAGGGCTGAAGGTCGCCCGCCAGTACAACATTCCCGAGAGCGCAGTGCTCGACTACAAGGACTACGACAAGCTGGCCCAGATGCCGGACGTGAAAAGCGTCTACATCGCGCTGCCCAACCATCTACATCTGGAGTACACGGTGCGCGCGGCGCGTGCCGGCAAACACGTGCTGTGCGAAAAGCCGATGGCCAACAGCGCCGCCGAGTGCCGCCAGATGATCGAGGCTTGCCGCAAGGCCGGGCGCCAGTTGATGATCGCCTACCGCAGCCAGTACGAAGCGCTCGATCGCACGTTGATTAAAATGGTCCGCGAGAAAAAGCTGGGCGCGCTGAAGGAATTCAACTCGGTCAACTCGCAGAATATGGGCGACCCGCAGCACTGGCGCCTCAAGAAGGCGATGGCGGGCGGTGGCGCGCTGCCGGACATCGGCATCTATTGCATCAATGCCGCACGCTTTCTCAGCGGCGAAGAACCGACCGAGGTATTCGGCAGCATCTGGTCGACGCCAGGCGATGCGCGTTTTCGCGAAGTCGAGGAATCGTGCCAGTTCGTCCTGCGCTTTCCCAGCGGGTTTTCGGCCACCTGCAGCACCAACTATTCGGCGCACAAATCGCAGATGTTCCGCCTGAATGGGTTTGAGGCGTGGGCCGACATGGATCCTGCCTACGCCTATCACGGCAACAAGCTGCGGATCACGCGCGTGGTCGACGGCAAGGACCAGACCACCGAGATCCCGGCCGGCAAGACCAACCAGTTCACGCTGATGATCGACCACTTTGCCAGCTGCATCCAGCAAAACAAGGACGTACACACGCCGGGCGAGGAGGGGTTGCAGGACCAGCGCATCATGGATGCGATTTACGAATCGGCGCGTAGCGGCCGGGTGGTCAAGCTCAAGCCGCCGGCGGGCAAGACGCGCGGGCCGGAGCCGGAGAGCGCCGATTAACACGCTGTTTTGAAAGAGATGCTGAGATGAACAAACACCATCGTAACCTGCTGCTCGCAGGCGCCCTTGGCGTGGCTGGCGGCCTGGTTGCCACCAGATTGATAACGCGCTCGCGCGGCGCCCCAGGCGCCCGCGAGGGCGAGCTGCCGACCGCCGGCGTGCTCGACACGCTGGCCCTGGCCGTGGACGTGCTGGCCCCGACGTTTGCCAAGGGCGTGATCATCCGTCGCCCGGCCGTGGTAGCGCTGGCCGAACGGCTGGAGCTCGACCGGCGCGCGATCGGGCGCATGCAAAAGCTGCGCAACAAATATGGCAGCGGCCCGCTGATGCTGCCACTGCCAATCCGCAAGCAGGCGGTCATCCTGACGCCCGAACACGCACGGCGCGTGCTGGACGAGTCGCCCGAACCATTTTCCGCCGCCAGCAGCGAGAAGCGCGCCGCGTTGTCGCATTTTGAACCGCATGGTTCGCTGATCTCGCAATGCCCCGAGCGGACGGCACGGCGCCGCTTTAACGAGGACGTGCTCGAGCATGAGCGCGCGGTGCACCACATGGTCGACAAATTCCTGCCAGTGGTCGACGACGAAGCCGGGCGCCTGCTGGCCAATGCCCGTACCCAGGGCGAGCTCGACTGGGACACCTTCAACGCCGGCTGGACGCGCATGGTGCGGCGCGTCGTGTTCGGCGATGCTGCTGCCGGCGACCAGACCATCAGCGACATGATCATCGAGCTGCGCAAGGCGGCCAACTGGGCCTTCATGCATCCAAAGAAGACCGGCCTGCGGTCACGCTTCCTGGCGCGCATCCAGGGTTATCTCGACCGGGCCGAGCCGGGCAGCCTGGCGGCGGTTGCGGCCAGCGTGCCCCAGAGCGGCGACACGATGGCCAACCATCAGGTCCCACAATGGCTGTTCGCGTTCGACGCTGCCGGCATGGCCACCTTCCGCGCGCTGGCGCTGCTGGCGGCGCATCCGGAACAAGCGGCGCGCGCCCGCGCCGAGCTGCGCAGCCATCCCGGCATCGAACGCCAGTACCTGCCATTCCTGCGCTCGACTGTTCTCGAATCGCTGCGCCTGTGGCCAACGACGCCGGCGATTCTGCGCCAGAGCACGCGCGCGACGCAGTGGGAAGGGGGCACGATGCCCGAGGGCACCGGCATCCTGCTGTTCACGCCGTTCTTCCACCGCGACGACGGGCGCATGGACTGCGCCGACCGCTTTGCGCCCGAGTTGTGGCTGAAGGATGACAAGGTACGCGATGTGCAGGACCGCGACTGGCCGCTGGTGCCGTTCAGTAGCGGGCCGGTGATGTGCCCGGCGCGCAATCTGGTGCTGATGCTGACCAGCGTGATGCTGGGCGCGCTGATTGGCGAGGATGACGGCATCCACGGGCTGACGCCGTCGCAACAGGGGCGGCTGGACCCGGCGCGCTTGCCGGGGACGCTGGACAATTACAGTTTGCGCTTTGTGGTCCGGGCAGATCGCGACGTCGGTACCACCAGATCGTGATTGAGCCAGTCACCAGCCGCTGCCTCCATATGGGGGCGGCCCCCGATTCGGTACGGCCGTCTGCAAGCGTGCGGCTGCCGTGTCCATGCTATGTTGGGTTTCCATTTCTTTCCGGAGTAAAAACACCATGATGTTCAATCTTAAATTTCTTGAGAATAACGTCGCGATCGACCAGGACACCTGGACCGCATTGGCGACGACAGGCAGTGATGCATCGCTGGAGAACGTGCGGGCCGCGATTCTCGGCGTGCTGGAAAGCGGCGGCACCTTCACGGTCGAAGACAGCAACGACCAGGTCGTGCGGCGCGTGGAAACGTCAGCCGAGTTCGAGGGTTATATGCAGGAAATCGCAATGCAGCGCGACCAGTTCCAGCAGGAGCAGGCATAGGTTTTCACGCCGCTTGGTGTTGAATTGCCCCCGATGTGCCAGGTAATCGTGCGCGGCAGCATGCAGGTAGAATGAATCGGAACTGCCTCTTCCCAACTCTTGAAGCGAGTCACGATGTCATTCTCACGCACCTTCCGCCACACTGTCCTCGCAGCCAGCCTGTTCGCTGGCCTGTCCCAGGTTGGCGCGCACGCCGCGTCGCTTCCGGCGCCATTCGACACCCAGCTGGCCGCCGACTTTCCCAAGCTCGAGGCTTTCTACCGTGACCTGCATGCCAACCCTGAACTCGGCTTCGCGGAACACAAGACCGCGGCCAAGCTGGCCGAACGGGCCAAGGCGCTCGGTTTCGAGGTGACCACCGGCGTCGGTGGCACGGGCGTCGTGGCGATCCTCAAGAATGGTCCGGGGCCGACCGTGATGCTGCGCACCGAGATGGATGCGCTGCCGGTGCTGGAAAAAACCGGCCTGCCGTTTGCCAGCAAGGTCACAACGAAAAATGCCGCCGGCGACACCGTGCCGGTGGCGCACGCCTGCGGCCACGATCTGCACATGGCCGCCTGGTATGGCACGGCAAAGCTGATGGCGGAGAACCGCAAGGCCTGGAGCGGCACGCTGATGCTGATCGGCCAGCCGTCCGAAGAAGCATTGACGGGTGCGGCCGCCATGCTCAAGGACGGACTTTTCACGCGCTTCCCGAAACCGGATTACGCGCTGTCGATGCATGACGATGCGTCGATGGCATCGGGCACGGTCATGTGGCACGCCGGGCCATTCCGCGCGTCGGCCGATACCGTCACCATCACGATGTTCGGGCAGGGCGGCCATGGCGCCGTGCCGCACGAGACGCGCGATCCGGTGGTGATGGCGGCGCGGCTGGTGATGGCGTTGCAGACCCTGATCTCGCGCGAAAACAACCCGCTCGACCCGGTCGTGATCACGGTCGGCAGCATCCAGGGCGGCACCCAGGCCAATATCGTGCCGGATCAGGTCAAGCTGGCGCTAACGGTGCGTACCTTCCGGCCCGAAGTGCGCCAGCGCGTGCTGGCCAGCATCGCCCGCGAAGCCAAGGGCGAAGCGCTTGCCGCCGGCGCGCCAAAGGAGCCGCTGGTGGAAGTCAAGACCGGCACCGACTCGGTGGTCAACGATCCGCAACTGGTGGCGCGCGCCGTCAAGGCGGTCGAGCAGGCCGTCGGCCCCGACTTTGTGAAAGAAATGCCGGCCAAGATGACGTCCGAAGACTTCGCCATGTACGGCCAGCAGCCCGGCGTGAAGGCGCTGCTGCTGCACGTGGGCGCGGTCGATGCCGGCCGTCTCGAAGCAGCGAAAAAGGCTGGCAAGCCCTTGCCGGGAACCCACTCGCCGCAATGGGCGCCGGATCTGAAGCCGACGCTCACCAATACCATCAAGGCCGAGACCGCGATCCTGCTCGACCTGATGGCGCCACAGCGCTAAGCGCATCAGCATAAGGCCCGTCATGCATTTTCTTGTCCTCGCCACTGCGTCCTCGCTCGTCCTTGCCGCCGTACCGCTTGCTCAGGCCCAGCCTGCAAGCAAGGTTGGGCAAGTCAAAATCGGTACGGTGTCGCCGCTGTCCGGCCCCAGCGCCCATGCGGGCAAGGACATCGAAAACGGCGCCCGCATGGCGATTGATGACCTCAACGCGAAGGGGATCGTGCTTGGCGGCAGCAAGGTGCAATGGGTCTTGCAACCCGAGGACGACGGCGCCGATCCGCGCACCGGCACGACGGTCGCGCAAAAGCTGGTCGATGCGAAGGTGGCGGCCGTCGTGGGGCACCTCAATTCGGGCACGACCGTGCCGGCCTTGAAAATCTACGCGAATGCCGGCATCCCGCAGATTTCGCCGGCGGCCACGACGCCTGTCTACACCAACCAGGGTTTCAAGACGGCGTTTCGCGTTGTTGCCAACGACAACCTGATTGGCCGCACGCTGGCCACCTATACGCTCGGCATGCTGAAAGCAAAAAAGATTGCCGTGATCGACGACCGCACGGCCTTTGGCCAGGGACTGGCGGACGAATTCGTCAAGGGCGTCAAGAAGGCAGGGGCGGGCACAAGCGTGGTCAGCCGCCAGTTCACCAGCGACAAGGCCACCGATTTCAGCGCCATCCTGACCCAGATCCGCGCGCGCGATCCGGACGTGATTTTTTATGGCGGTATGGACGCCGTGGCCGGCCCGATGCTCAAACAGATGAAGGCGCTCGGACTGCGCGCCAAGCTCATTTCAGGCGACGGCGTCTGCTCGGAAAAAATGCCGCTGCTGGCCGGCGACGCGCTGGTCGACGACAAGGTGTACTGCGTCGTGGCGGGCGGGGTCGGTGCCGCACAGGAAGCGGGCCTGAATGCGTTCACACAGCGTTACCAGCAGCGCTACAAGCTCCCGGTGCAGTCGTATGCGCCCTATGCCTACGATGCCGTGATGGTCTTCGCGAAAGCGATGCAGACTGCAAAGTCGAGCGACCCAGCCAAGTTCCTGCCGGCGTTGGCCGCCGTCAGGCACGAGGGCGTTACCGGCAGCATCGCCTTTGATGGGAAGGGCGATTTGCGCGACGCCGCGATGACGATTTATACCTTCCGCAAAGGCAAGAAAGTCAGGCTGGCCGTGCTGCGCTGACGTCACCCTTGGAGAATCTGATCGCGCTGAATGACGATCTCACCACCGGCAGCTTTGGCCAGGCCGGATTCACGATTGCCTTGTCCGCCGGGATCGATTACTTTCTGGTCGAAACCGGATTCAGCAATGCCAGCGCCGGCAGCTGCAGTACGGTCATCACGGGCCTGGACGGCGGGACCGCAACACTTGCCAACGTGACCGATGTGCCGGAACCGGCCACGATGCTCCTCCTTGGTCTTGGCATGGCCGGGCTCATGGCTGCCCGTCGGCGCACGTAGCATTGGTGTCGGCTGACCTGGTGCCGGTGGTAGGATGCTGCTTTCGTTCAGAAGTCCAGAGGAAGCAATGACCATATTCGCCATGTCCGTCTTCGATGCAACCGTGATTTACGACGGCAAGGAACTCTTCAAGGGGCAGGGCGCCGCCACTGGCTGGGCCGAGAAGCTTGCGAAGGAAATCGAGAGCCGTGTCACCGTCGAGAAGATCGGTACCGGATGGGCGCTGGTGGGGCGGGTCGACGGCGTCGATTGCCGTTGGGGCATCATGGGGCAGCGCCTCAAGCGGCTGGACTAATCGCCATGCGCAGTTCGAACGGCGGTCTCGTCTATTCCACGGAAACGGGCCGCATGTGCCCGACCTGTCGCCAGCCTGTGGCGCAGTGCACGTGCAACACAGCTGCAAGTGCTGCGCCAGTCGGCGACGGTAATGTGCGTGTGTCGTTGCAAAGTAAAGGGCGGGGCGGCAAGAGCGTCACGCTCGTCAAGGGCGTGGCGCTCGATCCGATGGCCCTGGCTGTGCTCGGCAAGCAGTTACGTAATGCGTGCGGTGCCGGCGGGACCGTCAAGGACGGCGTGATCGAAGTGCAGGGTGACCATTGCGACACCATCCTGCAGGCACTTGGCAAACTCGGGCACCGGGCAAAACGGGCCGGCGGTTGACGCCGGCCCAGGTACATCAGTAGTCGCGTGCAGCGCGTGTTGCCAGCGCCACCACGGCAATGCCTGCCGTGACGATCAGCGCATCTTCGATCAGGCCGCTGCGGGTCTGACCGATCTTGGCGATCGCCTGCTTGCGGGCGGCCAGCGTGGCATACGCGAGTGGCACGGCGGTCGCCACTGCAACCGCTGCGCCGGCCTTTTCACGACCCTCTGGCGCGAGCGCCGCACCGGCGATGCCGGCGCTGGCAATGCGTGCCAGCAGGCCCAGGAACACGGTGCGGTCCGGCGCCGACTTCATCTTGTCGCCATACAGTTCGCCGGCGCCCATGGCCAGTGCGCCGTACTTGAACAGTGGGCGGTCCAGCAGCATGAGGTTACCCGACGTGTTGCGGCCGGCAAGGCGTGCGGCGGCAAGGGTGGCCATCGGGGTCATCGAGCGGGCGCTGGCGACGGCGCCAATCAGGGCGGAAGAAAGCAGGCTGGTAGATTTCATGGTAATTCCTAAGGTAGTAGTGTTGTTCGATACGTTGTTCAACCGAATACAGGATTGATTCAGTTGCCTTATTTTTAACACAAAATCGAAAATCAGCCTGTTCTGTAAGGACGCTAGATCACGCGACGCGGGGCTGCAGTGGCCACATCGCCGCTGTTGGGCGTCCCAGTGCGTTCGATCAGCATGATCTGCGCTTCGTGGGGCGCGCGGGGCCGGTGCCGCATGCCTTGGGGGACGACGTACATCTCGCCCGGCCCCAGCGTCACGGTCGTGCCATCGTCGAGATCGATCTCCAGACTGCCAGCCAGCACCAGGAAAAAATCGTCCGAATCGTCGTGCACATGCCAGTGGTAGTCGCCCCGCAATTTGGCAACCATGACGTCATGGCCATTGAACAGGCTGACCGTACGCGGTTGCCAGGCTTGGGTGAATGTGGCCAGTTTGCCGGCCAGGTCGATTGCAGCGCTCATGCGTTCTCCTTCAGTGAAAAAGTGAAAACGCCATGGTGCGCCTGCGGGCGGGCAGGGGTCTTGTACAATTGTTGCATGCATACTGCACCCGCCAGGCCAGTGAACGACGCCACCTTTTCGGCACTGACCAGCGGCGTCACGCTGATGCAGGCAAGCTTCACCGATCACGCGTTCGAGCGGCACAGCCACGATGGTTTCGCGATCGGCGTGACAACCGCCGGGGTGCAGCGGTTTCGCTGCAAGGGCGCGCAGTACGACAGCCAGGTGGGCGACCTGGTCCTGTTCAATCCGGATGAAGACCATGATGGCAGCGCCGGCACGGCCGACGGGTTCCGCTATGCGATCTGGTATGTGCCGGATGCGTTCGTGGCAAGCTGCATCGCGCCCGAGGGCGAGCGCGCCGACGGCCGGTATTTCACCCGCCCATGCGTGACGGACCACCGGATGGCGGCGACGTTTGCGCGGCTGTCCAGCAATTTGCTGGCAACGCCCGCCGAGTCGCTGTGGGCGGAAACGCTGCTGCGTGCGTTCCTTGGCACAATGCTGGCGCGCCATGGCGAGCGTCCCGGCGCGCCGGTTGTCCGGGCCGGTACATTCGCCGCCGATGCGCGCATGGCGCAAGTCAGGGACTATATTCGCATGTACTTCCAGCGCGATCTCACGGTGGCCGACCTGGCGGCCGTGGCCGGGATGTCGCGCACGCATCTCACGCGCGCATTCAGCGCCGCGTATCACACGCCGCCGCATGTCTACCTCAATTCGGTGCGCGTCGCTCATGCCTGCACGCTGATCCGGGACGGGATGCCGCTCGCGGCGGTGGCGCCCGAGTGCGGCTTTGCTGACCAGAGTCACCTGACCCGACGCTTCAAAGGCTGTGTCGGCGTGACCCCGTCAGGCTGGCGCGACAGGCTGCGGCGCTAGCGCACCGGCGCGTCGGTCGCCACAGGCCGGATCGTCAGCGTCTGCGCAAAGTGCGCGATCAGCGCCGTTACCTTGGGCGCGTGCTGGCGGCTGCGCTGCCACACCAGATACAGCGGCAGGCCGGACGTGGCCAGCTCGGGAAGGATTTTCACCAGGCTGCCGTCGCGCAGCTGCTGCTCGACGAGCCAGGTTGCCAGTTGCGCGATGCCCAGTCCCATCTCCACGGCCGTGACCTCGGCCTCGGCCTGTCCCAATATGATGCGCCCGTTCACGTGCTGGCGCGCCAGCGGCAGGGCGCCATCCTTGATCAGCCACGGACTCGTGCTGCCGTCGGCGCGGCCGTACAGAATCGCGTCGTGGCCCAGTAACGCTTCCAGCGTCGCCGGCGCGCCATGCCGCGCCACATAGGCGGGTGAGGCGCAGAAGACGAGCTCTTCGTCACCCAGGTGCTGGTAGCACAGCGCCGCCGGCCAGGTGTCCGAGCCGCCGATGCGCACGACCACGTCAAGGCCATCTTCGACCGGATCGACAAAGCGGTCGGTGAACGACACGTGCGGCTGCACCTGCGGATATTGCTCGGCAAATGCCAGCAGCGACCGCACGGCGTGCATGCGGCCGAAGGTGGCCGGCATGTCTACGCGCAGCCGGCCCGACGGGGCGATATGGTCATGCGCCAGCAGGCGCTCGGCCGCTTCGAGTTCGTCCAGCACGCGCACGCAGACCTTATAGAAGACGTTGCCGGCGTCTGTCATCTCGAGCTTGCGGGTGGTGCGGTCGAACAGCGGCCGTTTCAATCGCCCTTCGAGCCGGGCGATGGCCTTGCCGACGGCGGAGTTGGTCAGGTTCAGCCGGTCGGCGGCCGCCGTAAAACTGCCGGCATCGGCCACGGCAACGAAGGTTTCAAGGCCTTTGAGGCGTTCTGCGGGTGTCATTGGCTATCTCCTGGAAATTTATTCCACATGATGCAGGAATTCTTATCCAACATGCGAATTTTTATCTCTTATATGATGACAGTCAGATAATTACAGGAGTTTTTCGCAATGCCCAATTCATCTACAACCACCGTCGATACGATGGCGGACAAGCCTCAGGCGACTGGCGGCACACTCTCCATCACGATTCTGGCCATTGCCGCGTTTGTCATCGTCACCACCGAATTCCTGATCGTCGGCTTGCTGCCGGCACTGGCGCGTGACCTGTCCATCACGGTTGCCACGGCGGGCCAACTGGTGACGCTGTTCGCCGTGGTCGTCATGGTGTGCGGCCCGTTTTTGACGGCGTGGCTGGCCAACGTCGACCGCAAGAAGCTGTTCGTCGCCGTGCTGGTGCTGTTTGCAGCAACCAATGCGCTGGCCGCCGTCGCGCAGAACATCTGGGTGCTGGCGCTGGCGCGCCTGTTGCCGGCGCTGGCGCTGCCCGTGTTCTGGGGTACCGCAAGCGACACCGCAGCCCAGATCGCCGGTCCTGAAAAAGCCGGTCGCGCCGTCTCGACCGTGTATCTCGGCATTTCGGCCGCGATGCTGTTTGGTATTCCGCTCGGCACGCTGGCAGCAGACGCGATCGGCTGGCGCGGCGCGTTCGGCCTGCTGGCCGCGCTGTCGCTGCTGGTGGCCGTGCTGATGTTCTTCAGCATGCCGACGGTGCGTGCGTCGCAACCAGTTGCCATGCGTGAACAGGCCAAGATCCTGAAAAGCCCGTTCTTCATGGCCAACGTCGCGCTGTCGATCCTGGTGTTTACCGCCATGTTCACGGGTTACACGTACCTGGCCGAGATGCTGGAGAAATCGGCTGGCGTGGCGCCGGCGCAGGTGGGCTGGTGGCTGATGGGCTTTGGCGCAGTGGGACTGATCGGTAACTGGCTGGGTGGTCTCTGGGTCGACCAGAAACCGCTGGCCACCACTGCCATCTTCAGCCTCGTGCTGGCAGCCGGCATGGCCGCGTCGATGCTGTTCGCCGGCCTGAGCATTGGCTTTGCCATCGCGCTGGGCGTGTGGGGTATCGCCAATACGGCGCTGTATCCGATTTGCCAGATCCGCGTGATGAAGGCGGCAACCGGCGCCCAGGCGCTGGCTGGCACCATCAATGTATCGGCTGCCAACGGCGGCATCGCGCTGGGCGCCGTGATCGGTGGCCTTGCAGTGGCCAACTGGGGTGCGGGCAATGTCGGTTATGTGGCTGCGGGTATTGCCGTGCTGGCTGCGCTGGCGACCAGTCTGGTCGGGCGTATGACCCCGGCAGTCAAGGCGTAACGATCATGACGATTGCACCCATTGGACCGTTGCCGGCCGAACTGGCAAACCACGCCGGCTACCAGCGGATTTTCAAGCCGGGCAAGCTGACCTTCGGCTTCATCATGCCGCTCGAAGGCTATCCGGATTCGCCGTTTCCGACGCTGGCCAATCACCAGACGATGGCGCGCATGGCCGACGAGGCCGGTTTCTCGACCCTGTGGCTGCGCGACGTGCCGTTCTACGATCCCAACTTCGGCGATACCGGCCAGGTGCTCGACCCGATGGTGTACATGGGCTTTCTGGCAGCGCACACGAGCCGCATCGCGCTGGGCACCGCCGGCATCGTCGCGACGCTGCGCGAGCCATTGATCGTGGCCAAGCAGGCGGTGTCGGTCGACCAGTTGCTCGGTGGACGCCTGGTGCTGGGCCTGTCGACCGGCGACCGGCCCGTCGAGTATCCGGCGTTTGGCCTGGATTTCGACAACCGCGGCGAGCGTTTTCGCGAAGCATTCGGCCTGATCAAGACCGTGACCGAACAGGACTTTCCGCATGCGCGCACGGCGCACTACGGCAATCTCGATGGCGGTATCGACTTGGTGCCCAAGCCGGCGGCGCCGCGCCTGCCGATGATCGTCGTCGGCCGCGCGCGCCAGGACATGGCGTGGATTGCCCGGCACAGCGACGGCTGGATCTGGCACCTGAGCGACTTTACCCACCTGCCGCAACTGATCGAGGCATGGCGCGCCAGCCACGAGCCGGGGCAGTGGGCGCGTCCGTACGGCTACGGCACGATGTTCGACCTGGCGGAAGACCCGGATGAGCCGATGCGCTTCGTGCGCAATGGCATTCGTAGCGGCCGCCATGCATTGGTCGAGCTGTTTTACCATCAGCAGGAACAAGGCGTGAGCCACGTGGCGCTGAACCTGAAGCCGCTGCGCCGGCCGGCGCAGGATGCGCTGGCCGAACTGGCTGAGCACGTGCTGCCACTGTTTAACGCCGACTGATTTTTTTACCATTGTCTTTTAACGCACGATCAAGAAAAAGGAATGTCATGACCATTGATTTCGACCGTAGCGACAACCTGCAACGCCCACCGATGGGCCAGACCCGCGATCCGATTACGCATCCACTGATCGTCACTGCGACCTTTGTCAGCCGTGTCGACAGCACGCCGCGCAGCGAGCGGCCGCAAGATGCCGGCTCGGCCAAAAGCAAGCACGGCAATGAGGTGCATCTGCCGAACTGGCGTCCCGGCGCGCTGGCGCTGGAAGGCAATGAAAACCTGGCGTTCGAGCACTGGGACGAATACTGGCGCAAGGTGCACGGCCCGAAATTCGCGTGGGATGAGCCGGGCAGTTCGTCCGAGCGCGTGCTGCGCTATGACCAGGTGCACCGTATCGCATCGGGCCCGTCGTCGTTCTTCCCGCCACCGTACCGCGCGATGATCGGTGACGACGGCAAGCTGCCGGCCGAGCCAGAAAAATGCGTGCCGCCATACGGGCGTCCGCGCTGGGATGGCCTGGCCTACATCACGTATGCCGAGCAGGACGATATCGAGCGCGTGCTGGGCCAGGAGAAATTTGCCGAGCGGATCATCGCCGACGAGCAGGTGGCGTTTCGCATGGTCACGCGTGAAATCACGCGCGAATACATCCTGATCCCGAGCGCGCGCCACCGCGATCCGATCAGCCTGGTCAAAATCCACATGCGCAACCCGGACCTGTCGCGCGAAGAATTCCAGCGCCGCCTGCTGGACGAGCACGCGCCGCTGGTCATGGGCCAGTCGGCGACGACCGAGTTCGTGAAGCGCTACGCAGTGCTGCTCAATATCGGCTCGACCCAGAAGGACCCGGAAGGCAGCAAGATCGATGCGGTTTCGATCCTGTCGTTTGCGTCACTGAACGATGTCGAGGATTACCTCGTCAGCAGCGACCATGAGGCGATCGCGCAATCCGAAGCGGCGCTGACCGGCGAAGGCTCGGAGTGGTGGACGGCGATTAACTACAGCGTCATGAATCGCCTGATGCCGGAAGTGGCCACCGAGCGCTGACCGGCTACGGTAGAATCACGCCAACGCCGGTCGCGCCGACCGGCGGTAACGTGATACGGGGATTTGCCATGGCCAAGAAGGAAGAAGAACTCGATGAAGAAACGCTGGCGTTCGTCAACTGGTGTATCGAGGTCGAGGGGTTTTTAGTCGCGGGCGGCGCGACCGTACGGCAGGCGCAAGACCATATCGAGGAAGAAATCGAATGGTTCACCGACCAGTTCTACGATTCGCTCACGCCTGAAGAGGCGGCCAAGGAAGCACTGGCGTAACGACAGTATTGTCAATGAAAACAGGCCTGCACCGCGTGACCGCGGTGCAGGCCTGTTTGCTTGTGCGCGTGGCTATTAGACGCGGGTGCCCGTGCTGCGGCGACGCAGTGCGGCGGCGCCCGCCAGGCCGGCGCCGAACAGCAGGATGCTGGCCGGTTCCGGCACATCGACGGGTACGTCCGGTCCGATGATATTGCTGATGCCGGACTGTTCGATCACGGCGATGTCATTGGTGGTACTGAGGAACAAGGTATCAGCTGTCAGGAACGACAGCGCCGAACTGCCGACGCCAATTGCTTCGAAGCGAATGCTCGCCAGCAGGCCGTTGCCCGAGGCACCGGGGCCAGAACCAAACAGGGAGCCGTAGATGAACGAGATCAGTCCCGGCTCGTTGCCGACGGCGTCGACGCCGCTGGTGGTGGTACCTGCCGTGGCCAGGAAGCCGCCTTCGGTCACATCCAGTGCGCGCAGGTAGCGCGCGTCGTAGACAAGCGAAAACTGGTAGCCCGCCAGATCGGCGATATCGGCAATTTCGACGTTATAGATCACCGTCGTGCCAACCTGCGCGGCAGGGCCGGTGTTGATGCTCAGGATGGGCGCAGCCCAGGCTTGCGTGCTGGCGCCAAGCAGGACTGCGGCGATGAAGTGTTTCCATGTGCTCATTGTGTATCCCTTTTGTTGAATGGTTGACGCTGGCCGGATGACGTCACCCGGCCAGCCGGTCGAATCAGGCGCAGACCGTACCTGCCGGCACGCGCTGCGTTACGGCGTTCAAGTCGCGCAGGTTGACCACGCCATCGCCGTTCACGTCGGCGCGCGCGTCAAAACCAGCCTGGCCGGTGCGCTTGTTCATCGCTGCGCGCACCACTGCCACGTCGGCGCAGTCGACCACGCCGTCACCGGTCACGTCACCCACGACCGGCGCGTTCGCCAGCGTGAAGTTGGCGTCCGAGACGTCGAAGAACACATTGCCCACGGCCTCGATCTTGATGCGGCCCTGCGTGGTCGCCAGTGCCGGGAACGTGACGTTGGCACTGCCCGTGTTCGGCACGCTTGCCGCCAGCAGGTGTGGCCAGGTCGCGCCGCCGTCGGTCGACAGCGTGATCTTCACGTTCGCGGTGCTCACTGGCGCCGCGTTGGTGTTGGCCACGCTCCAGGTCACGGTCTGCGGACCGGTGTTGACGGTGGCCGCCATGTTGGGCGACGTAACCAGGAACGGACCGGCCGCAGGCGCCAGCACCAGCGTCGTGGTGGCGCTGTTGACGCCGCCGCGGCCGTCACGCGCCGTCAGCTTGAAGTTCAGCGACGCCGGCGCAGCGTTGGCCCCGAAGCCCACGTAGGCGGCCGTTGGCAGGAACTCCGAGAAGCAGTCGATCTGCGCAGCCGTCAGCGGTGTGCTGGCCGCCGGGCAGGCGCCGGTCGCGGCATTGGTGTTGTTGGCCAGGATTTGCGCCATGTCCGGGAACACGCGGGTCGGATCGGTGGTCACCTGGTTCTGGCCTGGCGATGAGTACTCGAGCGTACCGGCGCTGGTCACGATGGCACGCGTGCCGAACTGGCGGAACAACGGGCCGTTGAGCTTGACGTTGTCGATCAGCGAGGTACCGGCGCTGCTGCCCCGGTCGTTCTGCTCCCACATATACGTCACGGTATCGTCGTCGCCATCGACGGCGCTGCCGGTCAGGGCGAATGGCGTGCGCACCGGGATCGTGAAGCTCGGTGGCACGGTGACGCTCGGCGCCGAATTGGTCGTACCCGCGACGCTGCCGCCGCGGGTGGTCGGGCCGCCGCGTGCGACTTCACCAATGAAGCCGGCGCCACCGCCGGTGACATTGCTCACCATCAGCGAAGGCACGTTGGTGCCGGCGAGCGTGCCGTTAAACGTCACGGTGAAGGCCGTGTCGGACAGCCCGGTGACCGTCACGGTGGCGCCGGCTGGCCAGCCAGCAATACCTTCGATGGCCGCCTTGACGGCCGTAGCGGTGTAGTTGGGGCCGCGCACGATCGGGGTCGACAGGTTGCCGTTATAGCTCAGCTGGAACTGCTGGCCGTCGGTCGCAAAGCCGGTCAGGGCGCCTACCTGCACTTCGTTGAGGTTGATCTCGGCGCTTGAGGTATAGGCCACGATCTCGTCGAAGCTGCGCTGCGACCAGTATGGATCGCTGTGTGGCTGCAGGTTGTCGACGCCGCAGATGCCGGCGTACGCCATGATCGACGAGCCACTGCCCGGCTCGACCGAGGTGGTGGCGCTGCGGTTGCCGCCACTGCAGCTGCCTACCGTGCCATTGAAGGTATGGTTGCCCGAGAACTGGTGACCCAGTTCGTGCGCGACGTAATCGACGGCGAAGAAGTCGCCGACGGGGGTCGGGATGCCGGTGCAGCCCTGGGCCTTGGCGTTGCCGCCCACGACACCCAGGCTGGCGACGCCACCGCCGTTCAGGCCGAGGGCGATGTGGCCCACGTCGAAGTTACTGGCGCCCGCCAGCAGGCCGGTGACGATACGGTTACGGGACAGGGTGCTGCCCGTGCAGCCGGATGCCTGGGCCGGCGTGTAGCAGGCCGCGCCGCCGCAGGGGCCATCCGTGCCGGTCATCTGGGCCGCCGTATTCAGGTTGAGCGCATCGGTGGCGTCGATCAGCACCAGGCTGATCGAGGTTTCGTCTTCGTAGACCTGCGTCACGCGGTTGATCAGCGTGACCTTGGCGGCGGTGACGTTGGCAGGACCGAAGTAGGCCGCATAGCTCGGGTCGGTCACCAGCGCCAGGCGGTAGGTGCGCAGGGCGCTGCCGACGACGGCATTGGCCGCCATGCCGGCATCGACCACGCGGTAGGGCGCGCTGGTGCTGTTGCGGCCGTCGGAGGCGGTGATGTCGAACGCGCCCTGGCGCGCTGCGGCAGCCGGCAGCGTCACGTTGATCGCGCCGTTTTTGTCGGCGGTAGCTGTGGCATTGTGCAGCGCCACGCCGTCGCCATCGGCCGCGATGTTCAGGCTGACGCTGGCGCCCGGGGCAAAGCCGGCGCCGGTGACCACGACGCTGTCGCCTTCCTGGTAGAACGAGCGCGACAGGCTCAGCTGCGGCTCGATCGAGCCCTCGATCAGGGGGCCGCGTGGATTGATCAGGTCGGCGCGCGTGTAGCTGGCGTAGATGCTGGTGTCATTGCGGTAGTACGGATCGACATACCAGCCGCCGTCCGGCGAGCGCACCGATGCGTGCAGGCCAAGCTGCGTGATGTCCATGCGCAGCGTGGCGCGCGGATCGTCGACGCCCTTGCCGCGATAGGTCTTGATGTCGGGGTGTTTGGCGGCCAGGCCTGGCTCCATGACCGGCGATTCTTCGAGCGTGAAGCGCTGGTAGCCGCCGTCCGGATGCGGCAGCGAGATGGTCAGGCCGCTGTCCGACAGGTCACCGCTGCGCGCCATCGGCGCTTCGCGTGCAACGCCCCGGATACCGGCCAGATCGAGGCTGGCAGCGCGCACGCGGCGCAGTTGCAGGGCCGGGGTTTTGGCGCTGGAAGTGCGCGCTGTCGTCGATGCCGCCGGCACCGTCACGTCCTGCCAGAACGCGGCTGCGCGCTGATTCTGTACCTGCACAGGACCGACTTGCGCCGCCAGCACGGATGGTGTACCAGCAACCAGGGCCAGCGCAACGCAGAGCGCGAGCGAGCCTTTTTTCAGGGGGGCAGTGTGCAGCTGGCTTTGCTTGCCGTGGTACGGCGAGCTCGAAGGCTTCGTTCTCATGCGTAGTCCTTTCGCGACTGGTGGGCGTGGGTCATTGTGGTAAGCGTTGATGCGTCTTCCGTAGCTTCCTCGTGGTGCCAGCGATGCGTTGCACATCGAATTTCGCGATGAAAATAATGCAATGCGGGCGCATTGATATTATTGCTGCATTGATATTGAACGCAAGTAAATACTTTCTTGTTGTAATCCTGTTGAAATAATTGGTTTGGCCAATTGCGGCGCTGGCTTACGGTCTTTTATCGTGCTAAATATGCACGCTTATGTCCGCTGCATACTTGTTGATAAATAAAGCTTGAGACGAAAAAAGGCGCATTCAACGTTATCTGTTGATGAAGCCGATTGCGATGCTTAGCAATTGTTCTGCAGAACTAACCCGCCTGCCGTCCAATGCCCAACGCCAACCCAGATAATTAAGCAGATAGCGTGACGCAACGCCACGAAAGCCCAACAGCCAGTTCTTGAAGCGCTGGTGATAGGCATTCACGTTTTGTACATGGATGGCGCGACTGCCCGAATGCCTGACCCTGACGCCAGCGCGCAGGTTGACGGCCTCGTGCGCAATCCGGTGCTTGCGTGCAAAGGCGCGATAGGCGGCATGGCTGTCGCTGACCAGCAGCGCCTGCGGATCGAGCCTGGGCAGCAGATCGCGCTCGAGTTGGGCCGCGGTCAGTGCGCCGCGGCCGGTAACGGCATCGACCGTGCCCCCGCTGCGGTCGCGCGCCACCAGGATGCAATCGAGCTGCGTTGAAATGCCACGCTTGGTGGCATGGCCGCCGCGCCGGCGTGGCGGGCGATCGAGCGTGCGCGATCCTTTTTGTGATTCGAGCAGGAACGTTTCGTCAGCCTCGACGATGCCATTCAGGGATGCAGGCCGGTCGAACTTGACCCAATCAAGGAAGCGGTGGCGCCACCGGAAGGCGGTATTGCGGTGCACGCCAACCCGATCCGCGCCCTTGCGCACCGATAGTGAATCGAGCAGCACCTGGGAATACGCAATCCACTTGGCCTTGAGCCTGAGCCGTGCCAGCGGTGTGCCGCTCAGGTCGTTGAATGTGCGCCCGCAAGCGCAGCAGCGAAAGCGCTGCAGATCGTTGGCAAAGCCATGCCGGTGGCAGCGCCCGTTGCCACAGCGGGGACAGCAGCGGCCAGGCGCTCTGGCCTGGGAAATCAGCGCCACCACCTGGGCGAGGCCGACCGCAGGGTGCAAGGCATCGAGCACTTGCCGGCGCTGTGGCTGATTCAGCGACGGCAGCCTGGCAAACCAGCTCTTGAAACGTGGCGCTTTCATGACTGACTCCTGGCATTGGGGACAGGAGTTGGACCACCGGGCTGCTCATCAGTTCAAAGCTCGCCTCTATTTAACGTTGACTGCGCCCGAAAAAATGCCCCGTGAGTGACACGGGGCATGCATGGGTACTGCGCTGGTCCGGTTACTTGTCCTGGACCGTGAATTCGCCATACGGCGCCAGCTGCGCATCGAGCTTGGAAGGGTCGCCGACGATCACGATCGACTGGTTCTCGGGCGCAAAATATTTCTGCGCCACCGTGCGCACCTGCTGCGGCGTGACCTTGCGCATCAGCGGCACGTAGTCGCCCAGGAACTCGGGCGGCAAGCCCACCAGCCAGTTGGCGGCCAGCGTGTTGGCCACCGAACGCTGCAACTGGTTATTCAGCAGGTAGCCGCCTGCAACATAGCGCTTGTTCATGTCCATCTCGGCCGTCGTGACCAGCTCGCTGCCCAGGCGCTTGTACTCCTTGAAGTATTCGGCCAGCGCCGCGCCCGTCACCTCATTGCGCACGTCGGCGCCGCCAACCATCATGCCGCCCGCGCGGCTCATGCGCGCACCGGCCGAGGCCCCATAGGTGTAGCCTTTTTCTTCGCGCAGATTGGTGTTGATCCGGCTCGAAAAGCCCCCGCCGATGATGGTGCTGGTCAGGCGCAGCGGGATCTGGTCGGCGGCGCTGGCGGCGATGCCGGGGCTGCCCACGCGCAGCGTCGACTGCACGCTGCCGTCGCGCTTGAGCAGGATGCGCGCTGGCTTCACGTTCGTGGCGACGGCAGGCGTGTCCGGCAAGGCCGCGCCGCTGGCCTTCCAGTCGCCAAATGCGGCTTGCGCCAGCTTCAGCGCTTCGGCTTCGGTGATGCGGCCGGTGATGACCAAGAGCGCGCGGTCCGGACGGAAGCGCTTCGCGTGCTCGGTGCGCAGCAGCGCGGCATTCACGGCATTGATCGACTCGGCGGTCGGATCGGTGCGGCTGTACGGATGGTCGAGGTAGACCGCTTTCTTGATCGCGCGCTCGGCGCGGAAACCCGGCTGGGTTTCGGCCACGCGCAGCGCCTGCAGCGCATTGGCCTTGGCCAGCGCCACTTCGTTCTCGGGGAACGACGGCTGGCGCGCGATCTCGGCCATCAGCTCCAGCATGCCGCCCGCCTGCGAGGCGACGGCGTTGGCCGACAGGATGATGCCGTCCGAGGCCGGGCTGGCGGCCACTTCACCGCCCATGCCTTGCGCTGCTTCGGCGATGGCGCGCGAATCGCGTTTGGTCGTGCCTTCGTTGAGCATCCCGGCGAGCATCGCCGCAAAGCCGCCCTGGGCCGGCGCGTCGGCAGCAAAGCCGGCGCCGCGCAGCGCCAGCACGAAGTCCACGCGCGGCAAGCCCTGGCGCGGCACGACCCAGACGGTCAAGCCGTTGGCCAGCGTCTGCTTGGCGATCTTCGGTGCGGGAATCGATTTTTCCTGGCCATACGCAGGCATGCCGTTCGGCGCCTTGGTTTGTGCATGCAGCGTCGGCGCGAACGCCAGCGAGACGGCAAGCGCGAGCATCAATTTGTTCATGATGCGCTCCTTATTTGTTCACGCCGGCAGGCGCATTGTTGGCGGGGGCAGACGTAGCGGCGGTCTTGGCGGCCTCGATCATCGCGGCCGGTTTGCGGTCGATGACGGTGCGGTTGGTCGGCACGAGATAGGTCTTGACGACGCGCTGGATGTCGCTCGACGTCACGCCATCGATCCAGCCCGGAATCTTGTTGACGACATTGGCGTCGCCCCACAGCACCTGCAGCTTGGCCATCGTGTCGGCGCGGTTGACGAAGCTTTCCAGCTTGTTGTTCCAGTCGGCCAGCATGCGCGTCTTGACGCGCTTGAGGGTGGCATCGTCGACACCGTCCCTGGCCACCTTGGCGATCTCTTCATCCATGGCCTTCAAGATGGCGTCCGCGCTGCTGTCAGGCTTGTACAGCGCATGCACGGTCATCAAGGTGGGGCCGTTGTATTCCCACGGGCTGGTCAGGCCAAACAGGATGTCGACATTCAGTGCGATTTCGCGGCCCTTGACCAGGCCCTGATAGAACAGCGACGCATCGCCGCCGCCCAGCAGTTCGGCCAGCACGGCGACCGGCGCCTGGTCGCGGCTGCCGCGCTCGGGCACCTTCCAGGCTGCAGCGATTGCCGGCACCTGGGCCAGCGCGTCGCTTTGCTGCAGGCGTTTTTCGGCCGTGTTGAGGGGCTCGCTGAAATCGGTTCCTTTCGGTACCGGCCGCGCGGGAATGGCGCCGAAGTATTTCTGGGCCAGCGCGAAGCCCTGCTGCGGCGTGATGTCGCCGGCGATGGCCAGCACTGCGTTGTTCGGGCCGTAGTAATCGCGGTGGAACGCGCGCACGTCGTCCAGGCTGGCGTTTTCCAGGTCTTCGAAGCTGCCGTAGCCGTCGTGGTTGTTTTCCCATTTCTGGAACGCGTGCTGGCTGATGTCGATCCACATGAAGCCGCCATACGGCTGGTTCTTCACGTTGACGCGGATTTCTTCCTTGACGACGTCCTGCTGGTTCTTCAGCGTGGTGGCGCTGAAGTCGAGCGTCTTCATGCGGTCCGCTTCCAGCCACAGGATCGGCTCGAGCGCCGAGCTTGGCACGGTCTCGATGTAGTTGGTGAAGTCGGGGCGGGTCGAGCCGTTGTTCCAGCCACCGCCGCCCGTGATCGTCGTATCGAAGACGCCTTTTGGCGCATTCGGTGTGCCCTGGAACATCAGGTGTTCGAACAGGTGCGCGAAGCCCGTGCGGTTCTTCGGCTCGAGGCGCATGCCGACGTGGTAGACGACCGAGACGCCGACGGTGGGCGAGGTGCGGTCTTCCGACACGATCACGGTCAGGCCGTTGTCGAGTTTTTTCATGGTGACCGGCAAGGTCCACCCGTCGGCCGGTGCGGCAAATGCCGACATCGACAGGGTGAACCCGGCCAGCAGGGCGGGGTAGTGGCGCATGCGCATGGGGACCTCTAAATGGATCGCAATGAAATGGGTATGACCGGGACGCGGTGCGCCACCGGCGAAACATCTTAGCGCAATGGCATGCTTAAAAAGAATGTTTTTCTTGCGCTGGCGCAGGACGATGCGGGGTCATGCGTGCTGCATCGATCCCTGGCAGTTCTGTCCCAATCCGCCACCGTCACGCAGCTCGGGCGCCGTTTTTTGCAGTTCATCGCATGCATTGCGGCGGCGCTTGACTTTCGGGCTATAGTTTCATCATGACAAGTCCCGGCATTGGCCCGGGCCGCAACACACTGGAGACCCTCGATGAATCACCTTTTCAAGCTCGGCGCCGTGGCGGCGTTGTTGGGCGCCACGGCCGGCCTCGTGCGCGCCGCGCCGGACACGGCCAGCGAGACGCGGCCCGTCGATGCGCAAGTCGTGCGCGTGACGCTCGAAGGGGTCGGGGACCTGGTCATCCGCCAGGGCGCGACGGCCACACTGGTGCTGACGGGCGACGCGCGCCTGCTGTCGCGCACGACCACCACGCAACGCGGCGACACGCTCAATATCGAGACCGAAGGCCGCCGCGGGGGCTTCAACTTCGGCCGTTCGTCGGGCATCCAGGCCGAACTCGTGCTGCCGAACCTGCGCGCCGTATCGTCCGAAAGTATCGGCGCCACCACGGTCAGCGGCTTTGCCGGCCAGTCGCTGGACATCAATCTCGATGGCGCCGGGTCAATGTCGGTATCATCATCGAATTATCGTTTCATTACCGCCAACCTGGGCGGCGTGGGCAACCTCAAGATCAACGGCATCGACAGCGAGGGCATCGACCTGAACCTGGGCGGCGCCGGCTTCGTGACCCTGACCGGCCGCAGCAAACGCCTGAAGGCGGAGCTGGGCGGCCTGGGCGGGCTCGATGCGCAGGGCTGCAGCGTCGACTCGGTGGCGCTCGATCTGTCGGGGCTGGGTAATGCCACCGTCAATGTGCGCCAGAGCATCAACGTGTCGCTGTCGGGCATGGGATCGGTGACGGTACTGGGCAAGCCGGTCAATCGCAAGGTGGCGCTCGACGGGCTGGGCAAGGTCAACTGGAAATGACGGACACGCGACAACCACGCTGGCCGGGGACACCCCGGCGGCATCGGCAACGACCTGGATTCTGTGTGCGAACCATGAAGACACCATTCTTTGCAGTTCTCCTGGCGCTGTGCCTGCAGTTCGGTCTGCAGGGCAGCGCCCAGGCCGGTTTCCCCGAAGGCGCCAGTGCCTACAATGCCCGCAACTATGCGCTCGCGTTGAAGGAAGTCACGCCGCTGGCCAAGGCCGGCCACGCCGAAGCGCAGCATCTGCTGGGGCTCATGTACTACATGGGGCGGGGCGTGCCGCGCGACTACAAGCAGGCATTTGCCTGGCACCAGAAGGCCGCGCTGCAGGGCAAGGCCGATGCGCAGTACGTCGTCGGCGCCATGTATTACACGGGCAATTCGGTGCCGCAAGACCAGAAGCACGCGGTGACCTGGTTCCGCAAAGCCGCCGAGCAGGGGCATGCCGAGGCGCAGAATGCCCTCGGGCTGATGTACCGCTACCACGTGGCCGGCGTGCCGCAGGATGTCGTGCTTGCCTACATGCTGTATAACCTGGCCGCGGCCGGCGGCAACCGCAACGCCGTCGACCAGCGCGCTGCCATCGCCAAACGCATGACGCAGGAGCAGATCGAAGAAGCGCAGGCACTGTCGCGCACCTGGAAGCCGGGCACGCCGCTGCCGGCCACGTCGAAGACGGGCGGCGACGCGTAAAGCGCTAGTGTAGCCGGCGCAATCGCCTGGCAATCGTCCCGTTATGCGGGCTGGCGAACCGAGCCCGGGGGCAGGGCGGGCCATGATGGTGCGCACACACTGTCAAGGAGTCCCCGATGGCCAAGGTAACACTGACGATGACGACCGATGTGCCGGTCTCAACTGGCGAGGCCTGGGCCTGGTCGACGTCCCTCGAAGGCGTACGTACTGAAATGCGCCCGCTGCTCAAGGTCGTCTTTCCCAAAGCAATGACGCATATCGGTCCCGATACGGCGCTCAACACGGTTCTGGGCCGTTGCCAGTTCTTGCTGTTCGGTCTGTTTCCGATCGATATGTCCAAGCTGCGCTTTACCGAGATGGAGCCGGGCCATCGCTTCGTCGAGGAATCCGACCTGCTGTCGATGCGCTCGTGGCGCCATGAACGTGTGATCACGCCGTCGGCCGATGGTCGGGGCGCGCAGGTCACCGACCATCTGGCGTTCACGCCGCGCCTGGCCACGCCCGTCGTGCGCTACGTCGTCAAGCTGTTCTTCGCGCACCGCCACAAGAAGCTGGCGCAGGCGCTGGGTGTCCGTGGGGCTACCGTTGCGGGCCGTGGCGCAGCCGGCAGAGCACGCTGAGACAGGCTGAGATGCGTCCCCGCATGGTAGGCTTCGGCTTTGACTCATTCGCGCGCCCGATGCATTCGCGGCGTTGCGGCAATTTGGAGCTTGTATGTTGATTGCCACTCACGGCGGCAAATTCCACGCAGACGATGCGTGGGCCGTCGCCGTCCTGAAGGTGCTGTTCCCCGACGCTGACGTGATTCGCACCCGCGAGCAGGCCCGGATCGATGCCGCCGACTTCGCGATCGACGTTGGCGGGGTCTGGGACCCGGCCACCGGCCGGTTCGATCACCACCAGAAAGAATTCAACGCCACCCGGCCGTCCGGCGTGCCGTATGCCAGTGCCGGCCTCGTCTGGCGCGACCACGGCGCGCGCTGCGTCGCGGCGTTGGCGCTGCGGCACACGGGCGAGACTTTGTCCGACGATACCGCCCAGCAGATCGCGTACGCGATCGACGTCGATATCGTGCAATACCTCGATCTGTCGGACGTCGGCGTGGCCAAGAACGCGCCGGGCAGCTATGGCCTGTCGGCCGTGGTCTCGGGCTTCAATCCGGGCTGGCTCGACGAGCAGCGCCTGGGCTACGGCGAAGCGGTCGATGTGTATCGCATGGGCCAGTTCATGCGCGCCGTGGAGTTCCTTACCGACATCATGGGCAATGCCGTGCGCTACCGCGTGGGCGCCATGCTGGCTGTCACGCAAGTGCGTCAGGCCGAGGTGCTCGAGGGCGGCAAGCTGCTGTTCCTGAAGAACGCCGCGCTGCCGTGGAGCAGCATCGTGCGCAAGGAAATGCCGAAGATCCTGTTCGTGATCAGCCATAGCCTGACCGAGAACCGCTACATCCTGCACACGGTGTCGGTCGACACGGAAAGCTTCGATGCGCGCGCCGATCTGCCTGAAACCTGGGCCGGCCTGCGCGAAGCGGACCTGGCGGCCGTGACGGGCGTGCCGGACGCCGTGTTCTGCCACACGGGCCGCTTCATTGCCGCCGCGCGCAGCTACGATGGCATCCGGACCATGGCGCGCCAGGCACTCGATGCGGTCGAGCAGGGCGTGACGGTCACGACGTATTCGTAGCCTGCGGGCGCGTTCATTGGCACCGTCACGGGCGGCGCGCACGATCGCCGGGGTCGTCGGCAAGCCGCCGCCGACTCCCGTACAATTGCGGTTTTGCTAATGCGGGAGCTTTCCATGCGCGCCATCGAGATTACCAAGCCGGGGGAACCCGACGTCTTGCAACTGTGTGAACGGCCATTGCCGGTCCTGAAAACCGGCGAAGTTCTGATCAAGGTCCATGCTGCCGGCATCAACCGTCCCGACGTGTTCCAGCGTCTGGGCAAGTACCCGGTGCCACCAGGCGCCTCCGACCTGCCAGGCCTTGAAGTGGCCGGCGAAATCGTCGACGGCGACCTCGGCGACAGCGGTTTTTCCAAAGGCGACCTCGTCTGCGCTCTGGTGCAGGGCGGCGGTTACGCCGAATACTGCGCCGCGCCACTCGAGCAATGCCTGCCGGTGCCAGAAGGGCTGACCCCGCTGGAAGCGGCCACCTTGCCGGAAACCTATTTCACGGTCTGGAGCAATGTCTTTGACCGCGCCCGCCTGAGCGAAGGCGAGAGCCTGCTGGTGCAGGGCGGCAGCTCGGGTATCGGCGTGACCGCCACCCAGGTCGCCAGCGCACTGGGTCACCGCGTGTTCATCACCGCCGGCAGTGAAGACAAGTGCCGCGCCGTCGAAGCGCTGGGCGCCGAGCGGGGCATCAACTACCGCGATGAAGATTTTGTCGCCGTGGTCAAGGAACTCACGGACGGTCGTGGTGTCGATGTGATTCTGGATATGGTCGCAGGCGACTACGTAGCACGCGAGATCGAGTGCCTGGCCGACGATGGCCGCCTGGTCGTCATCGCGCTGCTGGGCGGGCCGCAAGCCAACCTGGACATGAACCACGTGCTGCGCCGCCGCCTGATGATCACCGGTTCGACGCTGCGTCCCCGGTCAGTCGAATTCAAGGCAGCCATTGCACGCCAGTTGCGCGAGCAGGTCTGGCCGCTGTTTGCGCAGAAAAAGATCAAGCCGGTGATTCATCATGTGTTCCCGCTGGCAGAAGCCGCGGCAGCCCACACGATGATGGAATCGAGCGCCCACGTGGGCAAGATCGTCCTGCAAGTGCTGGCCGACTGACCATAAAAACAACAGGCGCGCCGGTGGGGCCGACATGCCCTGCGCGGCGCATCCACGGGCGGTATCAAGCAGATTGGCACTCCCAGCCATCGTTTGACCGCCACAATATCGACCGCTAGAATAGCGGGTTATTTGACATGGGGTAGTATGCGTCCCACACTCGTAGTAGGTAACTGGAAGATGAACGGCAGCCGGGCAGTCAATGCCGAGCTGCTGCAAGGCATTCTCGCGGGTCTGAGCCCTGACATGCAGGCGTCGTGCGCGGTGTGCGTCCCCGCGCCGTACCTGTTCCAGTGCGAGCAATTGTTGGCCGGTAGCAGTGTGGCCTGGGGCGCGCAGGATGTCGCGACCGAGCCGTGCGGCGCCTTCACCGGCGAAGTGTGCGTCTCGATGCTGCACGATTTTGGTTGCCGGTATGTCATTGTCGGCCACTCCGAGCGCCGCGGCTACCACGGCGAGTCGAACGAGCTGGTCGCGCGCAAGGCGAAAGCGGCGCTGGACGCCGGCCTGACCCCGATCGTGTGCATCGGCGAAACACTCGAGCAGCGCGAAGCGGGCGAGACCAACGACGTTGTCGGTGGCCAGCTGCACGCGGTGCTGGAACTGGTGGGCTTTGAGGATGTGTCGCGCCTGGTGCTGGCCTACGAGCCGGTGTGGGCAATCGGTACCGGCAAGACGGCCACGCCCGAGATGGCGCAGCAAGTCCACGCCGACATGCGCGCGTTAGTGCGCAAGTGCAACGTTGATGCCGCAGAAACCGTACAAATCCTTTACGGCGGCAGCATGAAGCCGGAGAATGCACGCGAGCTGCTGGCGCAACCGGATATCGATGGCGGCCTGATCGGCGGGGCGGCACTGAAAGCTGACGACTTCCTCGCCATTCTGCGCGCCGCATAAAGACTTAATCTCGCACATTTAGTTTTGCGAAGATTTTGGAATTACAAAAAATTTGAAACGCTGTTAAACCTTGGAATGGAATTGCAATGATCTGGTCTAATCTTATTATCGTCGTGCAGGTTATCTCGGCCCTGTCCATTATTGGCCTGGTCCTGATGCAGCACGGCAAGGGCGCTGATATGGGTGCGGCCTTCGGTTCCGGCGCGTCGGGCAGCCTGTTCGGTGCATCCGGATCGTCGAACTTCCTGTCCAAGGCAACGGCAGTGGCCGCCGCCGTGTTCTTCGGCACCACGCTGACGCTGGCCTACATCGGCAACAACCGCACCGGCAGCGACAACGCCGGCGTGATGGGCCGTGCCCAGGCGCCAGCAGCCGGTATTCCGGTCACCGCACCAGTGCAGACCGCGCCAGCCGACGTGCCGACGCTGCCAGCGGGCAGTGCGGTCCCGGCAGCCCCGGCAGCGGGTGTCCCGACCGCTCCGGCGACCCCGGCGCCAGCGACCAAGTAAGCCAGGCAGTCCCGGCGCCATGTGCGCCAATGCTGTTCCAAAACAATGCGCCTTTTTATCGGGCGCATTGTCGTTTTTAGGCGTAGAATACTGCGGCGCGTGACAGGGTTGAACAACCGGTCTGGGCAGCCTTGCAATATTGACGCTGTTGTCGCAACGAACTTTGTCATGCTCATGTCAGTAAATGAGCGTCCAATAGATTGTTCGGCGATATGATTCAATTAATTGGCAAATATCTTTGTGATTGCGCAATTTGAGCATTGAAAGATAGTGCTAAAGCAGGGTAAAATACTGTTCTCCAGCCGACGTGGTGAAATTGGTAGACACGCTATCTTGAGGGGGTAGTGGCGCAAGCTGTGCGAGTTCGAGTCTCGCCGTCGGCACCAAAATTTAGAAAGAAAGCCAGCAAGGGCGCACGAGTTTTTACCTCATGCCTGAGCTGGCTTTTTTACGAGGATCTGTCGTACGATCCTGGCGGCAGGCTCGAAGCCAGGTTCGCACGATTCGGTGCTGCATCTCTGCAGCGTTCCATTAACCGATCGTTCAGAAGGCTTCATCGTGAACCTCGAAAGTTATCTCCCCGTTCTTCTCTTTATCCTGGTTGGCATCGGTGTCGGTGTCGCCCCTCAGGTGCTTGGTCGCCTGCTCGGGCCGCACAAACCCGACGATGCCAAACTGTCTCCGTATGAATGCGGCTTCGAAGCCTTCGAAGACGCGCGCATGAAGTTCGACGTCCGGTACTACCTGGTCGCGATCCTGTTTATTTTGTTTGATCTTGAAACGGCATTCTTCTTCCCATGGGGCGTCTCGATGCGCGAACTGGGGTTCACCGGTTTCATCACGATGATGGTGTTCATCGCCGAATTCGTCGTGGGCTTCTGGTACATCTGGAAGAAAGGTGCCCTTGATTGGGAATAAGCCATGGCTATTGAAGGCGTACTAAACGAAGGTTTCATCACCACCACAGCCGACAAGCTGGTCAACTGGGCACGTACCGGGTCGATGTTCCCGATGACGTTCGGTCTGGCCTGCTGCGCGGTCGAGATGATGCACGTGGGCGCGGCCCGCTACGACATGGACCGCTTCGGTATCGTGTTCCGCCCGTCGCCACGCCAGTCCGACGTCATGATCGTTGCCGGCACGCTGTGCAACAAGATGGCGCCGGCGCTGCGCAAGGTCTACGACCAGATGGCCGAGCCGCGCTGGGTCATCTCGATGGGCTCCTGTGCCAACGGTGGCGGCTACTACCACTATTCGTATTCCGTCGTCCGTGGCTGCGATCGCATCGTCCCGGTCGATGTCTACGTGCCAGGCTGTCCACCGACCGCCGAAGCTCTGCTGTACGGCATCATGCAGCTCCAGAACAAGATCAAGCGCACCAATACCATCGCGCGCTAAAAACGGACGGCGTACTCCATGACGACAAAACTCGAAACCCTTCAACTCGCCCTGCAGACTGCATTGGGCGAGGGCGCCGTGATCTCGGCGGCGCTGGGTGAAGTCACGGTGGTGGTCAAGGCCGCCGACTACATCCGCTCGATGACGGCCGTGCGCGATACCCCTGCGCTGGCCTTCGAGCAGATGATCGACCTGTGCGGCGTCGACTATTCGGAATATGGCGAAGGCACCTACGACGGGCCGCGCTTTGCGGTCGTCGTGCACCTGCTGTCGCTGACCCACAACTGGCGCGTGCGCGTGCGCGTGTTCTGCCCGGACGATGACATGCCGCTGGTCGAATCGATCACGCCGATCTGGCGCGCTGCCAACTGGTTCGAGCGCGAAGCGTTCGACCTGTTCGGCATCCTGTTCGATGGCCACGGCGACCTGCGCCGCATCCTGACCGACTACGGTTTCATCGGCCACCCGTTCCGCAAGGACTTCCCGATCTCGGGTTACGTCGAAATGCGCTACGACCCCGAGCAGAAACGCGTGATCTATCAACCCGTCACGATCGAACCGCGCGAGAACATTCCGCGCGTGATTCGCGAAGAGACTTACGGGACGAAATAATGGCTGAGCTTAAGAACTACACCCTGAACTTTGGTCCGCAGCACCCGGCAGCGCACGGCGTGCTGCGCCTCGTGCTCGAGCTCGACGGCGAGGTGATCCAGCGCGCCGACCCGCACATCGGCCTGCTGCACCGCGGCACTGAGAAGCTGGCCGAAACCCGCACCTACCTGCAATCGGTGCCGTACATGGACCGTCTCGACTACGTGTCGATGATGTGCAACGAACACGGCTACGTGCTGGCCATCGAAAAGCTGCTCGGCATCCAGGCGCCGATCCGCGCCCAGTACATCCGCACGATGTTCGACGAAGTCACCCGCATCCTGAACCACCTGATGTGGCTCGGCGCGCACGCGCTGGACATCGGCGCCATGGGCCCGTTCCTGTACTGCTTCCGCGACCGCGAAGACCTCTTCGACGTCTACGAAGCGGTATCCGGCGCGCGCATGCACGCGGCCTACTACCGCCCGGGCGGCGTGTACCGCGACCTGCCGGACACGATGCCACAGCACAAGGCTTCGCCAATCCGCAGCGCCAAGGCGATCGACGCACTGAATGAACACCGCCAGGGCTCCGTGCTCGACTTCCTCGACGCGTTCACGAAGCGCTTCGATGGTTACGTCGACGAATACGAAACCCTGCTGACCGACAACCGTATCTGGAAGCAGCGTACGGTCGGCATCGGTGTCGTGACGCCGGAAGACGCGAAAGCGATGGGCTTCACGGGCGCCATGCTGCGCGGCTCGGGCATCGCCTGGGACCTGCGCAAGACGCAGCCGTATGCAGCGTACGACAAGGTCGAATTCGACATCCCGGTCGGCACCAACGGCGACTCGTATGACCGCTACCTGGTGCGCGTGGAAGAGATGCGCCAGTCGAACCGCATCATCAAGCAATGCATCACCTGGCTGCGCGCCAATCCGGGCCCGGTCATGATCGACAATAACAAGATTGCGCCGCCGAACCGGATGGACATGAAGTCCAATATGGAATCGCTGATTCACCACTTCAAGCTGTTCACCGAAGGCTTCCACGTCCCCGAGGGCGAGGCGTACGCTGCGGTCGAGCATCCGAAAGGCGAATTCGGCATCTATATCGTCTCCGACGGCGCCAACAAGCCATACCGCCTGAAAATCCGCACGCCGGACTATGTCCACCTGCAGAGCCTCGACGAAATGGCACGCGGACACATGATCGCCGATGCCGTCGCCATCATCGGTACGCAAGACATCGTGTTCGGCAGTATTGATCGCTAGTCCGAAAGGCAGAGAAGAATATGTTATCCCCGCAGTGCTATCAAAAAATCGATCGGGAGCTGGCCAAGTACCCAGCCGATCAACGCCAGTCGGCCGTGATGGCCTCGCTCGCCCACGCCCAGGTCGAACTGGGCTGGCTGTCGCCAGAGACGATGCAGGAACTCGCCGATTACATCCAGATGCCGGCGATTGCCGTGCAAGAGGTGGCGACTTTCTACAATATGTTCAACGTCAAGCCGGTCGGCCAGCACAAGATCACCGTGTGCACCAACCTGCCTTGCGCACTGTCGGGCGGCGAGCGCGCGGCCCAGCGCATCAAGGACGCCCTGAACATCGACTTCCGTGACACCACGGCGGACGGCAAGTTCACGCTGATGGAAGGCGAGTGCATGGGCGCCTGCGGCGACGCACCCGTCATGCTGGTGAACAACCACCGCATGTGTTCGTTCATGAGCGACGCCAAGATCGACGCCCTGCTTGAGGAACTGAACAAATGACCAGCCTGCACGATCGTCACATCAAGCCGCTGATCCTGAAGGATCTGAACGGCGCCAACTGGCACCTGACCGATTACGTCAACCGTGGTGGTTACTCGGCGCTGCGCCGCATCATCGAAGAAAAGATCACGCCCGAGCAGATCATCGCCGACATGAAGGCGTCGGGCCTGCGCGGCCGCGGCGGCGCCGGTTTCCCGACCGGCCTGAAGTGGAGCTTCATGCCGCGCCAGTTCCCGGGCCAGAAATACCTCGTCTGCAATACCGACGAAGGCGAGCCGGGCACGTTCAAGGACCGCGACATCATTCGCTACAACCCGCATGCGCTGATCGAAGGCATGGCCATCGGCGCCTACGCGATGGGCATCACCGTGGGTTACAACTACATCCACGGCGAGATCTTCGAAGACTACCTGCGCTTTGAAGAAGCGCTGGAAGAAGCGCGCGCCGCGGGCTTTTTGGGTGACAACATCCTGGGCAGCACGTTCTCGTTCCAACTGCACGCGCACCATGGTTACGGCGCCTACATCTGCGGCGAAGAAACCGCGCTGCTCGAGTCGCTCGAAGGCAAGAAGGGCCAGCCGCGCTTCAAGCCGCCGTTCCCTGCCTCGTTCGGCCTGTACGGCAAGCCGACGACGATCAACAACACCGAGACCTTCGCTGCGGTCCCGTTCATCCTGAACATCGGCGCCGAGAACTACATGGCGCTGGGCAAGCCGAACAACGGCGGCACCAAGATCTTCTCGATCTCGGGCGACGTCGAGCGGCCAGGCAACTACGAAGTTCCGCTGGGTACGCCATTTGCGACCCTGATGGAACTGGCGGGCGGCATGCGCGGTGGCAAGAAGATCAAGGCCGTGATTCCAGGCGGTTCGTCGGCGCCAGTCGTGCCGGGCGAGCAGATGATGCAAACCGATCTCGACTACGATTCGATCGCCAAGGCCGGCTCGATGCTGGGTTCGGGCGCCGTGATCGTCATGGACGAAACGCGCTGCATGGTCAAGTCGCTGCTGCGCCTGTCGTACTTCTATTACGAAGAATCGTGCGGCCAGTGCACGCCATGCCGCGAAGGCACGGGCTGGATGTACCGCATGGTTCACCGCATCGAGCATGGCCAGGGCCGACCGGACGACATGGATCTTCTGAACAACATCGCTGACAACATCAAGGGCCGCACGATTTGCGCGCTTGGCGATGCGGCCGCGATGCCAGTGCAGGCCATGATCAAGCACTTCCGCGAAGAATTTGAATATCACATTGAGCACAAGCACTGCCTCGTGCCCTCATACCTTTAAACCAGGTCAGGTAACGATCCCATGGTTGAAATTGAATTAGACGGCAAGAAAGTTGAAGTCCCACCGGGTTCGATGGTGATGGACGCCGCAAACAAGCTTGGAACGTACATTCCGCACTTCTGCTATCACAAGAAATTGTCGATCGCTGCGAACTGCCGCATGTGCCTCGTCGAAGTGGAAAAGGCGCCGAAGCCTTTGCCAGCGTGCGCGACTCCGGTCTCGCCGGGCATGATCGTGCGCAGCCACAGCGACAAGGCCGTGCAGGCCCAGAAGTCGGTGATGGAATTTTTGCTCATCAACCACCCGCTCGACTGCCCGATCTGCGATCAGGGCGGCGAATGCCAGTTGCAGGATCTGGCCGTGGGCTATGGCAAGAGCGGTTCGCGCTACGAAGAAGAAAAGCGCGTGGTGGCCCCGAAAGAAGCGGGTCCGCTGATCTCGATGGAAGAGATGTCGCGTTGCATCCAGTGCACCCGTTGCGTGCGTTTCGGCCAGGAAGTGGCCGGCGTCATGGAATTCGGCATGCTGGGCCGCGGCGAGCATTCCGAGATCACGACGTTCGTCGGCAAGACCGTCGACTCGGAAGTCTCGGGCAACATGATCGACCTGTGCCCGGTCGGCGCGCTCACCAGCAAGCCATTCCGTTATTCGGCCCGTCCATGGGAACTGCAGCGCCGCAAGTCGGTCTCGCCGCACGATTCGCTGGGCGCGAACCTGATCGTCCAGGTCAAGGGTGGCCGCGTCATGCGCGTGCTGCCGCTCGAGAACGAAGCGGTCAACGAATGCTGGCTGTCGGATAAAGAGCGTTTCTCGTACGAAGCGCTGAACAACACCGACCGTCTGACGAAACCAATGATCAAGCAGGGCGGCATGTGGCAGGAAGCCGAGTGGCAGACCGCCCTCGAATACGTTGCCCACGGCCTGCGCAATATCCGTCACGAACACGGCGCCGATGCGATCGCTGCCGTCGCCACTGCGCACTCGACCGTCGAAGAACTGCACCTGCTGAACAAGGCCATGCGTGGCATGGGCTCCGACAACGTCGAGTTCCGCCTGCGCCAGAGCGACTTTTCGCTCGACGGCCAGGTCACGCCATGGCTCGGCATGCCGATCGCCGAGCTCAGCACGCTCAAGCGCGCACTGGTCATTGGCTCGTTCCTGCGCAAGGATCACCCTTTGGCCTCGACCCGTCTGCGCGCTGCCACCAAGTCGGGCCTGCGCCTGTCGCTGGTGGCCGGCGCGGACGACGAACTCTTGATGAAGGTTGCGCACAAACTGATCGCTGCACCGAGCGACTGGCTCGTCGCGCTGTCGGAAATCGTTGTTGCCATCGCTGCCGACAAGGGCATCGCTGCGCCAGCCGGTTTCGAACAGATCGAAGCGTCGGACATCGCGAAAGCCATCGCCGCCTCGCTGGTCGTCGTCGGCGACGTTGAACTGCCAGGCGCGATCCTGCTGGGCAACGCTGCTGCACAACATCCGCAAGCATCGAAAATCCACGCCGCCGCGCAGTGGATCGCCGAGCAGACCGGTTGCTCGTTCGGTTACCTGGTCGAGTCGGCCAACACGATCGGCGGCCACCTGGTGGGCGCCACGTCGGGCAAGAACGAAGCACCGTTCGCCACGCCGAAAAAAGCCTACGTGCTGCTCAACGCCGAGCCGCAACTGGACGCTGCCAATCCGCAGCAAGCCAGTGCCGCACTGGCTGGCGCCGAGATGGTCGTCGTCATGTCGGCCTTCAAGCATGGCCTGGACTACGCCGACGTGCTGCTGCCGATCGCACCCTTCTCGGAAACCTCGGGCACGTTCGTCAATTGCGAAGGCCGCGCACAAAGCTTCAACGGCACCGTGCGTCCGCTGGGCGACACCCGTCCAGCCTGGAAAGTGCTGCGCGTGCTGGGTAACCTCTTGGGCCTGCAAGGCTTCGACTACGACACGTCGGAATCGATCCGTGATGAGCTGTTCGGCAAGGGTGTCACCGATCTGTCGGGCAAGCTGAACAACAAAGCCACGCTGGCACCGACCGTTGGCGCCTATGCGCCGGCGGGCCAGCTCGAGCGCGTGACCGACGTGCCGGTGTACTTCACCGATGCGCTGGCGCGCCGCGCCGAGCCGCTGCAGCGCACCGCCGACGCGAACGCGCCGCTGGTCACGCTGTCGAAAGCGGTGGCTGAATCGATCGGCGTCAAGGCCGGCGACAGCGTCACCGTCACGCAAGGCAGCGGTTCGGCCGTGCTGGTGGCCGATGTCGACGCCACGCTGCCATCGAACGCAGTGCGTGTCGCCGCCGGCCATCCGGCCGTGGCAGGCCTGGGCGCCATGTTCGGTTCCATCCAAGTTGCAAAAGCAGGGGAGAGCAAGTAATGGCCGCGCCCGGTTACATTGATTCATTCAACGCCGGCGGTGCAGACCTGCTCGGCCCGGTCTGGCCGATCGCCTGGACCCTGATCAAGATCATCGCGGTGCTGGCACCGTTGATGATCGCGATTGCCTACGCCACGCTGTGGGAACGCAAGTTCATCGGCTGGATCCAGATCCGCGTCGGCCCGAACCGCGTCGGTCCTGGCGGCCTGCTGCAGCCGATGGCCGACGGCCTGAAGCTCCTGATCAAAGAGATCGTGATCCCGGCCAAGGCGAGCAAGAGCCTGTTCGTCATCGGTCCCGTCATGACGATCATGCCGGCGCTCGCCGCCTGGTCGGTCATCCCGTTCGGCCCGCAATTTGCGCTGGCCAACGTGAACGCCGGCGTGCTGCTCCTGATGGCCATCACCTCGGTCGAGGTGTACGGCATCATCATCGCCGGCTGGGCGTCGAACTCGAAGTACTCGTTCATGGGCGCCATGCGCGCATCGGCCCAGATGATTTCGTACGAAATCCCGATGGGCTTCGTGCTGGTGGTCGTGCTGATGGTGACGGGCAGCCTGAACCTGTCGGACATCGTCGCCGGTCAGCAGATGGGCACGTTCGCCGGCTGGGGCGTGAACTTCCTGTCGTGGAACTGGCTGCCGCTGTTCCCGCTGTTCATCATCTACCTGATTTCGGGCCTGGCCGAGTGTGGTCGTCACCCGTTCGACGTGATCGAAGGTGAATCCGAGATCGTTGCCGGTCACATGGTCGAGTACTCGGGCATGTCGTACGCGATGTTCATGCTGGCCGAGTACGGCAACATGATCCTGATCGCCTGCCTGGCGTCGCTGTTCTTCCTCGGCGGCTGGTCGGCACCATTCAGCTTCCTCGAAGTGGGCGGCACCCTGGGCGGCTTCATCGGCTTCTTCTGGCTGTTCCTGAAAACGTTCTGCCTGGTTACGTTCTTCATCTGGGTGCGCGGTACGTTCCCACGTTACCGTTACGACCAGATCATGCGTCTGGGCTGGAAAGTGTTCATTCCGATCACGCTGGTCTGGCTGGTGTTCATCGCCGCCTGGATGCAGACGTCGTGGAATATTTGGAAGTAAGGGGACGCACATGTCACGTATGAAAGAAATCCTCGGCAGCCTGATGCTGACCGAGTTGATCAAGGGCCTGGCCCTGACCGGCCGCTACGCTCTGTCGCGCTCGATCACGGTCCAGTACCCGGAAGAAAAGACCCCGATGTCGAACCGCTTCCGCGGTCTGCATGCGCTGCGTCGCTACCCCAACGGGGAAGAGCGCTGCATCGCCTGCAAACTGTGCGAAGCAGTCTGCCCGGCCATGGCGATCACGATCGAGTCGACCCAGCGTGAAGACGGCACCCGCCGCACCTCGCGCTACGACATCGACCTGACCAAGTGCATCTTCTGCGGCTTCTGCGAAGAATCGTGCCCGGTCGATTCGATCGTCGAAACGCACGTGCTGGAATACCACGGCGAAAAACGCGGCGACCTCTATTACACCAAAGAGATGCTGCTGGCCGTGGGTGACCGCTACGAAACCGAGATTGCCGCTGCCCGCGAGGCGGACGCCAAGTTCCGCTAAGTGTTAATTACAAGAGGCTCCTGGGTTAGTCATGACATTTACTGATATTTTGTTCTACGTGTTTGCGGCCGTGATGGTGCTGGCTGGCCTGCGCGTCATCACCGCCAAGAATCCGGTTCACGCCGCGCTGTTCCTGGTGCTGGCCTTCTTCAACGCCGCCGGTATCTGGCTGCTGTTGAAGGCCGAATTCCTCGCCATCGTGCTGGTGCTGGTCTATGTCGGCGCCGTCATGGTGCTGTTCCTGTTCGTCGTCATGATGCTCGATATTAATATCGACCGCATGCGCGAAGGTTTCTGGGGCTTCCTGCCGCTGGCAGCCGGCGTCGGCGCCCTGATCGTGCTCGAAATGGGCGCGGTGCTGTGGCACGGCTACAGCAACTTCCAGCAAACGCCGGAAGCAGCTGCCCTGAACATCGGCGGCACCAAGGAACTGGGCCTGCAGATCTACACCCGCTATATCTACGGCTTTGAAATTGCTGCCGTGGTGCTGCTGGTGGCGATCATCGCCGCTGTGGCCCTGACGCTGCGCCGCCGCAAGGACAGCAAGGCCATCGATCCGGCTGACGCCGTGCGTGTGAAACGCAACGACCGTCTGAAGATCATCAAGGTCGCGACCGTGAACCAGCCGGCCATCGATGCCGCGAACGTGGCCAAGGCCGCTGCTGCAGCTGCTGCCGCTGCGCCAGCTGCTGCCGAACCGAAGGAAAGCAAATGACCGTCTCCCTCGCACACTATCTGATCCTGGGCGCGATCCTGTTCGCGATCTCGGTGGTCGGTATCTTCCTGAACCGGAAGAACATCATCATCTTGCTGATGGCCATCGAATTGATGCTGCTGGCGGTGAACCTGAACTTCATCGCGTTTTCCCACTACCTGGGCGACGCGGCGGGGCAGATCTTCGTGTTCTTCATTTTGACCGTCGCGGCCGCCGAAAGTGCAATTGGCCTGGCGATCCTGGTGGTCCTGTTCCGCAATCTGGACACGATCAACGTGGAAGACCTCGACAGCCTCAAAGGCTGATCGGTCTCGCTCGATAACTTATAACGAATAAGGTTCAACATGGCGGGGCAAATTTCAACCTCACTCTTACTGGCAGTGCCACTGGCACCGCTCGCAGGCTCGGCAATTGCCGGTCTGCTGGGTACCAAGTTCCTGGGCAATGTCGTCGGCCGCAAGGTGTCGCATACCGCGACCATCCTCGGCGTGGCGATCGCGCTGGTCATCTCGGTCATGACCCTGATGGCCGCGCTCGACGGCTTCAAGCTCAACCAGGACCTGTACACCTGGATGACCGTCGGCACGCTCAAGCTGGCCGTCGGCTTCCAGATCGATACCCTGACCGCGATGATGATGTGCGTCGTCACGTCGGTGTCGCTGATGGTGCACATCTACACGATCGGCTACATGGCCGAGGATGACGGCTACAACCGCTTCTTCTCGTACATCTCGCTGTTCACGTTCGCCATGCTGATGCTGGTCATGTCCAACAACTTCCTGCAGCTGTTCTTCGGCTGGGAAGCAGTGGGCCTGGTCTCGTATCTCTTGATCGGCTTCTGGTACACGCGTCCAACGGCAATCTTCGCCAACATGAAGGCGTTCCTGGTTAACCGCGTCGGCGACTTTGGCTTCATCCTCGGTATCGGCCTGATCCTGGCCGCCGCCGGCACGATGAACTACGCCGAAGTCTTCGCGCAGGCCGACCAGCTGGCACTGATGACCGTGCCGGGCACCGACTGGCCTCTGCTGACCGCTGCCTGTATCTGCCTGTTCATCGGCGCGATGGGCAAGTCGGCGCAGTTCCCGCTGCACGTCTGGCTGCCGGACTCGATGGAAGGCCCGACCCCGATCTCGGCACTGATCCACGCCGCAACGATGGTTACCGCGGGCATCTTCATGGTATCGCGCATGTCGCCGCTGTTCGAGCTGTCCGACGGCGCGCTGTCGTTCATCATCGTCATCGGTTCGATCACCGCACTGTTCATGGGTTTCCTGGGCATCATCCAGAACGACATCAAGCGCGTGGTCGCTTACTCGACGCTGTCGCAGCTGGGTTACATGACCGTTGCACTGGGTGTGTCGGCCTACTCGGTCGCCGCATTCCACCTGATGACGCACGCGTTCTTCAAGGCGCTGCTGTTCCTTGGCGCCGGCTCAGTCATCATGGGCATGCACCACGACCAGGACATGCGCAATATGGGCGGCCTGCGCAAGTACATGCCGATCACCTGGATCACTTCGTTGATCGGTTCGCTGGCCCTGATCGGCACGCCGTTCTTCTCGGGCTTCTACTCGAAGGATTCGATCATCGAGGCAGTGCACGCCAGTAACCTGCCAGGCACCGGTTTCGCGAACTTCGCGGTGCTGGCCGGCGTGTTCGTCACGGCGTTCTACTCGTTCCGCATGTACTTCCTGGTGTTCCACGGTGAAGAGCGTTTCGGCAAAGCCCATGCACATGATCATCATGACGATCACGCGCATCACAAGGCAGCTGCCAACGATCATTCGGATCCGCATGCACTGCACGATTCCGGTTCGCACCACGAAGAAGACGCGCACGACGACCACGGCCACCACGGCCTGGCCCCGGGCCAGAAGCCGCACGAGTCCCCATGGGTCGTGACGGTGCCGCTGGTCCTGCTGGCCATCCCGTCGATGCTGATCGGTTTCTTCACGATCCAGCCGATGCTGCATGGCACGTTCTTCGATGGCGTCATCACCGTGAACCCGAACCACCCGGCCATGGCCGAACTGGGCGAGATGTTCCACGGCGCTGCCGCGATGGCCCTGCACGGCCTGCAGACCGCACCGTTCTGGCTGGCACTGGCTGGCGTCGTTGCCGCCTACTACTGCTACATGATCAACCCACGCGTGCCGGCCTGGTTCTATGCCAAGTTCAAGCCGCTGCACACCCTGCTGGACAACAAGTACTACATGGATGCGTTCAACCAGAAAGTCTTCGCCGGCGGCTCGCTGCTGCTGGGCGGCGGCCTGTGGAAAGTGGGCGACCGCGGCCTGATCGACGGCCTGGTCGTCAACGGCAGCGCCAAGGCAGTCGGCTGGTTCTCGACCATCACCCGTAAAGCACAGACCGGTTACATCTACCACTATGCGTTCGTGATGATCGTTGGCGTGCTGGCGGCCATGCTGTACTTCTTCCCGTTCTGGCGCGGTTAATCACAGGCAGAGATAACGAAAAATGATGCAGTCTACAATTTCAACATTTCCACCGTACCTGAGCCTGGCCATCTGGCTCCCGATCCTGTTCGGCGTGCTGGTCCTGGCCGTCGGCCGCGACAAGAATGCCGGCATGGTACGCATGCTCTCGCTCGTGGGCGCCATCGTCAGCCTGTTGCCGACGATTCCCCTGATCACGAACTTCGACAACGCCGCCCACGGCATGCAGTTCTTTGAACAAGCGGCCTGGATCGATCGCTTCAACATCTTCTACCGCCTGGGTGTCGATGGCCTGTCGCTGTGGTTCGTGCCGCTGACCGCCTTCATCACGATCATCGTCGTGCTGGCGGCCTGGGAAGTGATCCAGGAACGTGTTGCCCAGTACATGGGTTCGTTCCTGATCCTGTCGGGTCTGATGATCGGCGTGTTCTGCGCGCTGGACGGCCTGCTGTTCTACTTCTTCTTCGAAGCGACGCTGATCCCGATGTTCATCATCATCGGCGTGTTCGGCGGCCCGAACCGCGTGTATGCAGCGTTCAAGTTCTTCCTGTACACGTTCTTCGGTTCGCTGCTGACGCTGGTTGCGATCATCTACCTGTACAACGCGTCGGGTACGTTCAACATCCTCGACTGGCACCTGCTGCCACTGACGATGAAAGAGCAGATCCTGATCTTCTGCGCGTTCTTCATGGCATTTGCCGTCAAGGTGCCAATGTGGCCGGTGCACACGTGGCTGCCGGATGCCCACGTCGAAGCGCCAACCGGTGGTTCCGTCGTGCTGGCTGCGATCATGCTGAAGCTGGGCGCCTACGGTTTCCTGCGCTTCTCGCTGCCGATCACCCCGGACGCAAGCCAGTACCTGGCGCCGGTCGTCATCGTGCTGTCGCTGATCGCCGTGATCTACATCGGCCTGGTTGCACTGGTCCAGAAGGACATGAAGAAACTGGTGGCGTACTCGTCGATTGCCCACATGGGCTTCGTCACGCTGGGCTTCTTCATGTTCAACGACCTGGGCGTGCAGGGCGGCCTGATGCAGGCAATCTCGCACGGCTTCGTGTCGGGCGCGATGTTCCTGTGTATCGGCGTGCTGTACGACCGTGTGCACTCGCGTGAAATCGCTGCGTACGGCGGTGTCGTCAACACGATGCCGAAGTTCGCTGCCTTCGCCGTGCTGTTCTCGATGGCCAATGCCGGCCTGCCGGCGACGTCGGGCTTCATCGGCGAGTTCATGGTCATCCTGGGCGCGGTCGAGTTCAACTTCTGGACCGGTCTTGCTTCGGGCACCGCGCTGATCCTGGGCGCCGCCTACTCGCTGTGGATGGTCAAGCGCGTCATCTTCGGCCCGGTCGCCAACAAGCACGTCGCCGAGCTGGTCGACCTGAACGGCCGCGAGTTCGCCATCCTGTCGGTGCTGGCCATCGCCACCCTGGCCATGGGCCTGTACCCGGCGCCGATCGCCGACACCCTGCAGGTGTCGGTCACCGATCTCCTGCAACATGTCGCAGTCAGCAAAGTGCCTCAATAAAACGCCATGAACGAGATGAACACAACCCTGTTATCGGCGGTCGACACCAATCTGGTGCCGGTCTACGCCGAGATCTTCCTCCTGATCGCCACCTCGGCGATCCTGCTGATCGACATGTATCTGAAGGCCGGCAAGCGCAACCTGACGTATGCGCTGTCGCTGCTGGCAATCGCCGGTTGCGCCGTGTTCTCCTTCGTCGATTTCAATGCCGGCACGACCGTCTTCACCTTCAACGGGATGTACGTGTCCGACCCGATGTCGAACCTGCTCAAGCTGTTCACCTATGCAGCCACGGCCATGACCCTGGTCTATTCGCGCCAGTACATTGGCGAGCGCGACATGATGTCGGGCAACCTGGGCGGTGAGTTCTACGTGCTCGCGCTGTTCGCGATGCTGGGCCAGATGATCATGATCTCCGGTAACAGCATGCTGTCGATCTACCTGGGCCTGGAACTGATGTCGCTGTCGACCTACGCGCTCGTGGCCCTGCGCCGCGATCACGCGATCTCGACCGAAGCGGCGATGAAGTACTTCGTCCTCGGCGCACTGGCCTCGGGCTTCCTGCTGTACGGCATGTCGATGATCTATGGCGCCACCGGTTCGCTGGACATCACCACGATCGGCCAGGTCACGACCGCCAACCAGGCGGATCCGATGATCCTGGTCTTCGGCCTGGTGTTCCTGGTGGCTGGCCTGGCGTTCAAGCTCGGCGTCGTGCCATTCCACATGTGGGTGCCGGACGTGGTGCAGGGCGCCCCGACGGCCGTCACGATCCTGCTGGGCGGCGCGCCGAAGCTGGCAACGTTCGCCATCATCATCCGCCTGCTGGTCGAAGCGCTGCCATCGATGGCGTTCGACTGGCAGCAGATGCTGATGGTCGTGGCCGTGCTGTCGCTGGCGTTCGGTAACATCACCGCGATCGCGCAGACCAATCTCAAGCGCATGCTGGCTTACTCGACCATTGCGCAGATGGGCTTTGTCGTGCTCGCCCTGGTAGTGGGCAATATCGGTGGCGATACGACCGATGCTGCTGCTGCCTACAGCGCCGGTATGTACTACACGATCATCTATGTGCTCACGACGGTCGGTACCTTCGGTCTGATCATGATGCTGGCCCGTGCCGGTCATGAAGCAGAGCTGATCAGCGACTTCAAGGGTCTCGGCAAGCGCAGCCCATGGTTCGCGATTGTCATGACCATCCTGATGTTCTCGCTGGCTGGCGTGCCGCCGATGGTGGGCTTCATCGCCAAGTACGCGGTGCTGCAGGCTGTGGCCAATGCCGGCATGGTGTGGCTGGCCGTCGTCGCCGTGATGTTCTCGCTGATCGGCGCGTTCTACTACCTGCGCATCGTCAAAACCATCTGGTTCGACGAAGCCGTCGACACCTCGGCCATCTCGACCCCGCTGGACATGCGCATCATCATGTCGCTCAACGGCGTGGCGATCGTGGTAATGGGCGTGATTCCAGGCAGCCTGCTGGCCGTCTGCTACACCGCCATGCAAGCCACGCTGGCCAAGTAAGGCGTGGATCTGAACCTGGCCGCCTGGCTGGTGGTGCTGCTCGCACTGGCCGCCGCCAACCTGCCGTTCATCAACGAGCGCCTGTTCGGGCTCGTGACGCTCCCCAGCCGCAGGCCGGCCGGGGAGCGCCGCACCAAGCCGTTCCCGGTGCGGTTGCTCGAACTGATCGTGCTGTACTTCGTGGTGGGCTTCATTGCCCGCCTGCTCGAATCGCGCATCGGGTCGGTGGCCGCGCAGACCTGGGAGTTTCACGCCGTGACCGGCTGCCTGTTCCTGGTGCTGGCGTTTCCCGGCTTCGTGATGCGGTATCTGCACAAGCCACGCAGGTAGAGATCGAGCGGTTCGCTTATGATGCTTCGTATCGCAGCCTCAACGATAAGGAGCACATAGTGTCGGAACTGAAAGAAACCCGCCTCGACGGCAGCGTCGTCTACGATGGTCACTTCCTGAAGGTCGAACGCGACCGCATTCGCCTGCCGGATGGCAAGGAAAGCCACCGCGAATTCATCCGCCACCCCGGCGCCGTTGTCATCCTCCCGCTATTGCCCGATGGGCGCATCCTGCTGGAACGCCAGTTCCGCTACCCGAACGGCAAGGTCTTCATCGAATTCCCGGCCGGTAAGATCGATCCGGGCGAAGACCACCTCGACTGCGCCAAGCGCGAACTGGTCGAGGAGACCGGCTACACGGCGGCCAAGTGGCGCTTCGTCTGCACCATCCACAATGCCATTGCCTACTCGGACGAGCACCTCGAGATCTTCCTGGCCGAAGACCTGACGCACGGCGAGCAACAGCTCGACGCCGGCGAATTCCTCGAACTGTTCAGTGTCACGCTGCCCGAACTGCTGGAGCTCGTGCGCCGTGGCGAGATCACCGACGTCAAAACGATCATCGGCACGTTCTGGCTCGAGAAGATCCTGGCCGGCGACTGGACGCCCGCCTGAACACGATGCAGCCCTGGTTGTTTGCAGCAGTGCTATCCCTGTTGGCTTCGTCGGTGTCGGCGCAGACCCGCACGCCGCTGCAGGCGCGCTGCGAAGACACGATCGGCGAGAGCATCTCGGTGCTGTCGACGCGCGGGCAGGGCTACCGCATCGACAACACGCGCTCGTTCTACGACCTCACGCGCCTGATGCCCAGCGTGCGGCGCGGGTCGTGGGTGCTGGGCCTGACCCACACCGAAGCGCGCGTGCGCATCAAAGTCGACGGGCGCATGCTGATCGACCCGGCTACGGGTTACGAATGCGTGGCGCCGCGCATTGACGTCAGTCTCGATTACGCGCCCATCGTCGTGTATGTCAGCCGCGAATTCCCGCCCGCGTCGTGCGCCTACCGCGAAGTGCTGGCCCATGAAATGCGCCACCTGACGACGTACCAGACCTTCATGCCGAAAGCCGAAGCCACCGTGCGCGCCCGGCTGGCGGCGCGCTTTGGCGGCAAGCCACTGTATGCACCGATCGGCCAGGCGCGGGGTCTGCTGCAGCGCGAGATCGACCGCAGCTGGATGCCCTACATTAAAGGCGAGATGGCCAAAGTCGAAGTGCTGCAGGCCGCGATCGACACGCCGCAGGAGTACGCCCGCCTGGGCAAGGTTTGTGCAGGTGAGGTACAGTCCTTGCTGAGACCTGCACGGCGTAATGGATGACAACCAGCTGTTGATGACAATGAACGAACAACCCGACGTAACCCGCCATGTGGCCCTGATTCCGGCCGCCGGCGTCGGCGCCCGCATGGCTGCCGGCAGTCCCAAGCAATACCTGCCGATCGGCGCCAAGCCCATGCTGCGCCACACGGTCGACGCTTTTCTCTCTAGCCCGCTGATTGCGCACACCTACGTAGTTGTCAGCGCGGACGACCCGTTCATCGACGCCGTTCTGCCGGACGCCAGCGATGGCGCGAGCCGCGTCACGGTCCTGCGCTGTGGCGGCGCGACGCGCATGGAATCGATCCGCAATGGCTTGCACGCGGTGCGCGCTGCGTTGGCCGATACCGACCACGTGCTGGTGCACGACGCCGCGCGTCCCGGCCTGAACGCGGCGCTGATCGAACGCCTGATCACCGAGACAGGCGACCATCCGGCCGGCGGCCTGCTGGCCCTGCCGGTGGTCGACACCGTCAAGCGCAGGGGCGACGGCGGCATCGCCACCGTCGATCGTGCCAACCTGTGGCTCGCCCAGACGCCGCAGATGTTTACCTATGCGCTGCTGTGCCGCGCGCTCGACGCGGCGACCGACCCTGCCGCCATCACCGACGACGCCAGCGCCGTGGAAGCCCTCGGCCTGGCCCCCAGGCTGGTCGAAGGGCACCCGCGCAACCTGAAAGTCACGCTGCCTTCGGACATCCGCATTGCCGAGATGTACCTGGCCGCCGACGCCTCCATTTGACCAAGACAAGAAACGACCATCATGGCACTCGCATCCTACAATCCCACTCCACCGTTTCGCATCGGCACCGGCTATGACAACCACGCGCTCGTCGAAGGGCGCAAGCTCATCGTTGGCGGCGTGACGATTCCGCACCGCCTGGGCCTGCAAGGCCATTCGGATGCCGACGTGCTGCTGCACGCGATCATCGATTCGCTGCTGGGCGCGGCCGCGCTGGGCGACATCGGCAAGCACTTCCCGGACACCGACCCGATGTTCGCCGGCGCCGACTCGCGCACGCTGCTGCGTGAAGTGGGGCACCGTGTGCTGCAATCGGGCTACACGATCGGCAATATCGACGCGACCATCATCGCGCAGCAACCGAAGATGGCGCCGCACATCCCGCTGATGGTCTCGCGCATTGCCGAAGACCTGGGCGTCTCGCCGCAGCAGGTCAACATCAAGGCCAAGACCAACGAGAAGCTCGGTTATCTCGGACGCGAAGAAGGCATGGCCGCGCAATCGACCGCATTGCTGATCCGCGCGCCAGCCGACTGATCGGCCGACTAATCGATCGACTGATCGCTGCCCACGGCAGGGGCGCTGGCTCTATAATTGCCAAATGACAAACGCCCCCGCCACTCTGTCGCCGCGCGCGGCCTGGACCCTGATCCTGGTGGCCAGCGCCGTCATGATGATTACGACGGGGACGCGCCTGACGAGCGGCCTGTTTCTGTCGCCACTGAACACGGCCACCGGCCTGGGCGTGGCCACCATCAGCTTCGTGATGGCGGTGGCGCAGTTGATGTGGGGCGTGGCGCAGCCGGTCTTTGGCGCCGTGGCCGACAAATATGGCCCGGGCCGCGTGATTGCGCTGGGTGGTGTGATGCTGGCGGTCGGCACGGCCGCCACGCCGTTCGTCGGGTCCGAATGGGCGCTGCTGCTGACGATGGGCTTCCTGTCGGCGGCAGGGGCAGGGGCGGGCAGCTTCTCGATCCTGATCGGCGCCACGGCCCAGCGCCTGCCGCCGGAACGCCGCGCGTTCGCGTCCGGCTTCATCAATGCCGGCGGATCGTTCGGCCAGTTCGCACTGGCCCCGCTGATGGGCGCGATCATCGCTGGCGCGGGCTGGATCGTGGCGATGCTGACGCTGGCGGGGACTGCATTGCTCACCATTCCGCTGGCCTGGCCGCTACGGCGCAAGCGCGCCGCCGTCGCGCCCGCATTGACGGCGGCAGCGCCGGCAACACCAGCGGTACCACCCATCGCCCTCGGCCAGCAACTGCGCCAGGCACTGCGCGACCGCAGCTACCTGTGTCTACATGCGGGCTTTTTCACCTGCGGCTTTCACATCGCCTTTCTCGTCACCCATTTGCCGGGTGAGGTCGCCATGTGCGGCTTGCCAACGACCGTGTCGGCCACGGCGCTCGCGCTGATCGGCTTGTTCAACATCGCCGGCAGCCTGTCGGCCGGCATGCTGGCTTCGCGTTATCGCATGAAGTCGCTGCTGTTCTGGATCTACGCGAGCCGCGTCGCCATCGTCGGCCTGTATCTGCTGGCGCCCAAGACCGCGTGGACCTTTTATGTTTTTGCTGGCGCGCTGGGCTTTACCTGGCTGGCCACGGTACCGCCCACGGCGGGGCTGGTCGGCAAGCTGTTCGGCGTGCGTTACCTGGCCACGCTGTTCGGCATGACCCTGCTGTCGCACCAGATTGGCGGCTTCTTCGGCGCCTGGCTGGGCGGACTGGCCGTCGTGCACACGGGTGACTACAGCTGGATGTGGTACGCCGACATGGTCCTGGCGGCGGCGGCAGCGCTGATCAATCTGCCGATCCGCGAAGCGCACGTGGTCCGTGCGCCCGTGCTGGCGAAGGCGTAACGATGGCGCGCGATGCATGGGCATACCGCGAGGTGGCGGTGGAATCAAGGCTGGACTGGCGTGGCCGGCCGTGCATTTCGCCCGTCTCGGGGCAGGCGTTTTCGACCGGCATGCGCGTGCAGTGTTCGCGCCGCCTGCTCGACCTCGCGCAGTACCCGCTTGGCACATCGTTCCTGCTGTCGGTGCGCATCAGCGACCGCCAGGGCGGGGCGCCGTTCCTGTATGCGTGGCATGGCGATCCGGTGGTGGTCTTGAGCAAAGCCCGCCGCAAGCACTTCCTGCAGATGTATCGGCGGCTGCGCCTGTAACCCAGCGTTGCAGTGAAAATGGGTATCATGAGAGATCGATAACACATCATGCATACTCAAAGGATCGCCATGACCACCAAGAAAATCGCCGTCCTCGTCGGCAGCCTGCGCAAGGAATCGTTTACCCGCCGCGTTGCCAACAGCCTCATCGCCGTGGCCCCGGAAGGCTTTGAACTGACGATCGTCGAATTGCGCGACCTGCCACTGTACAACGAGGACGACGAGACCGATACGCCGCCGCCGGCGTTCACGGTCTTCCGCGAGGCGATCCAGAGTGCGGACGGCATCCTGTTCTGCACGCCCGAATACAACCGCTCGGTGCCAGGTTCGCTCAAGAACGCCATCGACGTCGGCTCGCGCCCGTATGGCAAGGCAGCATTTGCCGACAAGCCGTGCGCCGTGGTCAGCGTTTCGCCCGGCGCCCTGGGCGGCTTCGGCGCCAACCACCACCTGCGCCAGATGCTGCCGTTCCTGAACATGCCGACGATGCCGGCGCCGGAGGCCTATATTGGCGGCGTCGCCAGCAAGTACGAGGGCGATCGGCTGGTCGACGACAGCGCGCGCGCATTCTTTGAAAAATTCATGGCCGCATTCGGCGCCTGGGTCACGCAGCACGCCCGATGAGCCGGGCGACCGACAACCACACCGTCTTGACCGCGCCGCGCGATATGCCAACCCTGCTGGGCCGCCCACAAGGCGGCTGGCGCGCGCGCATGTTCGATGTCATCTTCGGCACCGACACGCCGGCCGGGCGCCGCTTTGACCTTGCGCTGGTCGCAATCATCCTGCTCAGCATACTCACCGTGGTGCTCGACAGCGTGCCGGCCATTGGACGGCGCTACGCAGCGCAGATGTCGGTGCTCGAATGGACGTTTACGATTTTCTTCACGCTCGAGTACATCGCGCGCCTGGTCTGCGTGCAGCGCCCGATGCGCTATGCGCGCAGCTTCTATGGCGTGATCGATCTGGTTTCGGTGCTGCCGACCTGGATTTCACTGCTGGTCCCGGGCAGCCAGGTATTTCTCGACGTGCGCATCCTGCGCCTGCTGCGCATCTTCCGCATCCTCAAGCTCACGCGCTATGTCGACGAGTACACGCGTCTCGGTGAGGCGCTGGTGGCCAGCAAGCGCAAGATCATGGTGTTCCTGTCGGTCGTGCTGATGCTGATCCTGATTCTGGGCACCGTCATGTACGTGGTCGAGGGGCCCGAGAGCGGCTTTACCAGCATCCCGATGGCGATGTACTGGGCCACGGTGACGATCACGACGGTCGGCTATGGCGACATCACGCCGCACACGCATCTGGGCAAGGCGATCGCGTCGTTCATGATGCTGCTCGGCTGGGGCATCCTGGCGGTGCCGACCGGGATCGTCAGCGCCGAGATGACGTCACAGAAGCTGGCGCGCCATGCGCCGCGCGGCGAACCGCGTACCTGTAGCAGCTGCGGCAGTTCGGACCACGACCCGCGCGCGCAGTTCTGCAAGGATTGCGGCGCCGGGCTGGCAGCAGGGGCCTCCCGCGCAATCAATCCATCCTGAACCCTTCACGAAAAAACCATCTCATGTCGATCCATTTCTACGAACCCCGTCAAGGCCACGGCCTGCCCCATGATCCCTTCAACGCCATCGTCGGGCCGCGCCCGATCGGCTGGATCTCGTCACTGAGCGGGGAGGGCGTGCGCAACCTGGCCCCCTACAGCTTCTTCAACGCCTTCAACTACGTGCCGCCGATCGTCGGGTTTGCCAGCATCGGCGCCAAGGATACGCTGCGCAATGTGCAGGAGACCGGCGAATTCGTGTGGAACCTCGCGACCCGCCCGCTGGCCGAGGCGATGAACGCGTCGTGCGCCGCCGTCGGTCCCGAGGTCGATGAATTCGCGCTGGCCGGACTGACGCCCACGCCGTCACGCCTGGTCGCAGCGCCGCGCGTGGCCGAAAGCCCGGTCGCGTTCGAATGCAAGGTCACGCAGATCATCCAGCTGCAGCAGGCCAGCGGCGAGACGGTGCCGACCTGGCTGGTACTCGGGGAAGTGGTGGGTGTGCACATCGCCGCAGCGTCGCTGAAGGATGGCGTCTACGACACGGCCAATGCCGGCCATATCCTGCGCGCGGGCGGGCCGGCGGATTACTTCTCGGTCGGGCCGGAGCAGCTGTTCCAGATGCACCGGCCACGCTAGACCAATGTCCGGTGCGCACCAACGTGGTGTAGGGCGCACCGGATTGGTGGCTTACGGCATGGCCGCGTGGTGGGCAAAGCGTGGTGCAGCGCGGCCCGGCAATGGTGCACAAGGGCGCGTCAGCGTGACCGCTGGCGGGGCAGCGGCATCGCGTTCGAGCCAGTAATTGAATTGGCCGAAGCTCGGCAGGCCGCCCGCGTCCTGGCCCTGGAAGAAGTCGCCCAGCATCTGGCGGTACGCTGCGCGGCGCGAAAAATCGTCGTGGCTGGCGGCGTAGCGCGCTGCAGCGGCGCGGAAGATTGCACGCATCCGCTCGTCGGCATTGGTGCCGGTGGCCTCGCCCTTGCGTGGCCGGCCGCGCTTGATGCCGGCGGTGACGGCGCGCGTGCGGCCCGGTGCGCCCGAGTTGCCGTAGTCCGGCAGCAGCGCGTCGGGTGTCTGGCCCCGTTCCCAGTAGCGGCGCAGGTAGCGCAGGATGCTGGACTTCGAGATGCCATGCGTAGCAGCGTACCCGGCCATCAGGATGGCGCGTTCGCGCGGCTGGTACAAGGCCTGGCGGTCGGCATGCAGGGCGCGCACGGCCGCCCAGGCCTTGGCCTGCAGGGCCAGGTAGCCTTGCGGTACCGGCTCTTGCGGCGGCGCGGCCGCGAACGGATCGACCAGCAACCGGCGCACCCCACCGGCGCGCAGTGCTTCCTCGAGTTCGTGCAACAGCACCGGCTCGGGCAGGGCAGAGTGGCTGCCCAGGCGGTACGTCCAGGCCAGCGCCTGTGAACGGTCGATCCATAGCACGCGGATCATATGGCCTTGCATGCCCGTGTATTCGAGCACATCGTTTTGGGTAAACATCGACTTCTCCCGCAGTTCAGTGTCCTTTTATATATGCAAGGATCGGGCCAGCCCGGTTCACTGACTGGCCCGCCTTGATGCGACCACTTTTGGTGCACGCCGGATGCGCGGGATGCTGCTTACTGCGGCACTGCGGTTCCCGCCACGGATCCGCTCGGCCGAACGGCGCGCGCTTGCCGCGACAGGCCGAACAACGGCCGCATGGGCGGCACGCGCCGCACCGCCTCGTACAATGCGAAGCTGCCGCAGGCGGTCAGGATCATCAGCAGCACCGCTTCGAGGCCAGGCGCCAGCTGCAGTGGCTTGAAGGTGTGCGCCATCGTGATGATCAGCGTCTGGTGCACGATGTAGACGGGGAACACGGCGTCGGTCAGATAGCGCCGCGCCGGGCCGTCGCGGTTCAGGTGGCAACGGGCGAAGCCGCAGGCCGCGATGATGGCGCTCCACGCGCACAGCGCGTACACGAACCGCATGCCGGTGCGCCAGCGTTCGATGTCGTGCGGCGTCATGGTCTCGTGCGGCCCCAGCAGCCACAGCACGATCCCGGCCCAGGCCGCCAGGGCCAGGCACAGCGCAGGCCAGCGCTGCGCCGTCATGGTGGCCCAGATCCGTGGGGTGCGCGCCAGCAGTGCACCGAGCACGAAGACCGGCAGGTAGGTGGCATGGTTGTACCAGTCGTTCGTCAGCGAATGGTCTTGCGGAAAACGGTCGAGCAACAGGATGCGTACCACGGCCAGAAACACGACCGGCAGCAGTATCAGGCGCCACCCGTCCAGCACGACGCCGGCCCGGCGCGCAAGCGCAGCAATGCGCGCTTCTCCGAGCAGCGCCGCGCCGGCGGCGAGCACCACCGTGTAACACCACAGGTACAGCACGAACCACAGGTGGTTCCAGGTGGGCAGCGACAGGCAATCCTCGCGGCAGAAGCCGTCGTAGCCGACGATATACAGCCGCATGAATGCCAGGTAATCGCCCGTGTAGCCGAGTTTTTCGACGACTTCGAGATAAGGCTGCGGCGGCACGATCACGAGCATCCCGAACAGGAGCGGCACCAGCAGGCGCAGGCTGCGCCGGCGCAGGAACATCCGCGGGCCCAGGCGCCACAGCATGAAATGCGAGGCCACCCCGGCCACGAAGAACAGCAGCGTCAGGCGCCAGGGCGACGACAGCAGCATGAAGGGCTCGGCCGCTTCGCTGGCGTACGGACTCTTCACGTGCCAGTCCCAGCTCACGTAGTACATGCCCACGTGATATGCGATCAGCACGAAAAACGCCAGGATGCGCACCCAGTCGAGAAAGTACAGGCGCTCGCTGGTGGCAGGAACAGATGGCTGCATGGGGTGTCCTCATAGTTGAAGGCCCCAGCATCGCGCAACCGTGGATGGCGGCGCCAGCGCGATGGGGCGAACCGGACTTCAGGCGGGGCGAAGCGGATCGAGCAGGGCGGCCCGGTATTGCCGGCTGCACGGAACGACGGCGCCGCTATGCAGCACGAGTGTGCAATCGCCCTTGCTGTGCGGGACGATGCGGTTGACAGCGGTGAGGCGCACCGCCGCGCACCGGTGGCAGCGCACGAACGCGGGGCCGAGTTGCCCGAGCAGCGTCCCAAGGGATTGGCGCAGCAACGGCGCGCCGTCGCGCGTGTGCAGCGCGACGTAGTTGTCGGCCGTCTCGAGCCACTCGATATCGGCCACTTGCACGACGCGGGTGGCGCCGCGCTCGGTCACCAGCAACTGGCGCGGGGGCGTACAAGTGCTTGCCGACGCGGTCAGCCGGCTCTGCAGCCGAATCTGCAGCCGATCGAGTGTGCGCCGCAGCCGCGCGCCATCGAACGGCTTGAGCAGATAGTCGACCGCCTCGGCATCGAACGCACGCAGCGCGTAGTCGTCATATGCGGTCACGAACACCACCAGTGGCGCCGGCGCCACCAGCGAGGCGGCCACGTCGATGCCCGACAGTTCCGGCATCTCGATATCGAGCAGCAGCGCGTCGGGCGCGTCGCGCGCGACCAGCGCCAGCGCTTCCACGCCGTCCGCCGCTTCCGTCACCGACGTGACGCCCGGTTCGTGCGCGAGCATGCGGCGCAGGCGCTCGCGCGCCGGCCGCTCGTCGTCGACGATCAGGAGGCGCATGGCACCCTCAGTTCGGCGCGTACGCCGGCAGGTTGCAGGGCGCTGAGCGCCAGGCCCGCGCGCTCACCATGCAGCGCGGCCAGGCGGGTGCGCAGGTTGATCACCGTGATGCCGGGCGTGCCGGGCGTGCCGGACGGCGCCAGCACGCCGCCATCGTCCTCGATCGACAAGTGCAGCGCGCCGTCGACGATCCGGGCCTCGACCCGGATCGCGGTCGACGCGCGCCGGTGCGTCACCGTGTGCTTGAACACGTTCTCGAGCAGTGGCTGCAGGCTGATGGCGGGCAGCCGCACTGCGAGAGCCGCCGGCTCGATGGCCCAGGTCAGCGTCACGCGCCCCTCGAAGCGCTCCTGCATCACGGCGGCGTAGCCCTGGGCCAGGCGCAATTCGTCATCCAGGCTCGCCTGCGGCTTGTCACCCAAGGCCAGCGTCGCGCGCAGCACGTCGGCCAGCCGCACGAGGGTCGCATCGGCGCGTGCCACATCGGTATGCATCAGCGAGGAAATCGTGTTGAGCGCATTGAACAGGAAGTGGGGCTGCATCTGGCGCGTCAGGCGTTCGAGCTGGGCTTCGCGCAGCAGGGCGCCGGCCTGCTCGGCGCGCACGCGCTCCTTCATCATCTCGCGGTACGACAGCAGGCCGAAGCCGATTGTCGTAAACAGCCCGAAGAATAACGAAATCTTGAGCGCCTCATAGACGAATACCTCGGCCCAGGCCTCGTGCTCGTAGCGAGTGCCGGCCAATGCATAGACGGCGTGGCGCAGTGTGAACACGATCGGCGTGAAGCCGAACCAGTACAGCGGCAGCCAGCGCGCCTGCTGGCCGAACCAGCGCCAGGGCGTGGCAACCAGCACGTCATGCTGCGCGCTGAAGCGGCGCTGGATCACGAACAGACAGGTCGCCACCAGCGCCGACGAGGTTTGCCACAAGACCGGCTGCCACGGCGCGCTGCCCCCGTCGCGCCGGTCGTCTTCGACGGCGACGAGCACCAGCAGCGTCCAGAACAGGAGCCAGGCAATGCTGGCGACGAGCATGGTGCGGCGTGATGGCATGGGGCAGACCGGAAGGGGAACGGCCGATCTTCCAGCATTCGTGACCGCATGTCAAAGCGCCATGCATGCTGCGTACCGCCGCTGCGAAATTGCATCATCAAGAAAGCAATTGCCTACTGTTAATTGGACTTCATGCGACAATCAAGCCATGAGCGATCCGGGCCGACCTTCTTCCATGTCCTCCGACCATCGAGGCATGCGCGCGCTGGTGCGCAACCACGATTGGGCAGCAACCCTACTTGGCGACGCGGCCGACTGGCCGCCCGAACTGCGGGTGGCCGTCGATCTGATGCTCGACGCGCGGCATCCGGCGCTGGTTGGCTGGCGTACCCCTGCATCGGACGCCATGCCCGTGCTGTTCAACGATGCCTACGCCAGCCTGCTCGGCGAACAGCCTGAGCAAGCGCTGGGCCAGCCGTTGGCCGCCATCCTGCCCGCCGCCTGGCCGCACCTCGCGCCGCTGGTCGACACTGCCCTTGCCGGCGCACCGGCCTGGCTCGACGACGTTCTGCTCGGACCTGGCGCGCGCCACTTCAATACCGCTTTCTCGCCGCTGCGCGATGCCGCCGGCACGGTGCACGGCTTCTTCCATACCGCACTCGCGAGCGACGCCGGCGAGCACGGGCGCGTCGAGGCAGCGTTGCAGCGCCAGGCGCACGAATCGGCCGAGGCCAGCCGTCACCGCAGCGAATTCCTGGCAGTGCTGGCGCACGAACTGCGCAACCCGATGGCCCCGATCCGCACCGGCCTGGAAATCATGCGCCTGCGCGCCGACAGTCCCGAGACGATCGAGCGCGTGCGCGAAATGCTCGAACGCCAGACGCGCCAGATGACGCACCTGATCGATGACCTGCTCGATGTCGCCCGCGTCACCAGCGGCAAGATTGATATCCGCAAGCAGCTGGTCGACCTCAATCGCGTCGTGGCGAGCGCGGTCGAGACCAGCACGCCGATGATCCAGGGCGCGCGCCATGTGCTCGACGTGGCCATGTGGGGCGAGCCGCTGCTGCTCGATATCGATCCGACCCGCGTCGCGCAGGTGATCAACAACCTGCTGACCAATGCGGCCAAGTACACGCCGCCCGGCGGCAGCATCCGCCTCACGGTGCACAAGGACCGGAGCGATGGCGGACAGGCCGTGGTGGCAGTGACCGACAGCGGCGTGGGCATCCCGCCCGAGCACCACGACACGATCTTCGAGATGTTCAACCAGGTCGGCCGCAATAGGGGCCTGGCGCAGGGCGGGCTGGGCATCGGCCTGTCGCTGGTGCGCCAGCTGGTGGCGCTGCACGGCGGCAGCGTCAGCGCTGAAAGTCCCGGCGCCGGCCTTGGCAGCACGTTCACTGTGCGCCTGCCGCTGGGCGCGCGCATGGCGGTGGCGGGCGATGACACGGCGCGCCAGGACCGCCGCACGGCGCAGCGTCGTACCTATCGCATCCTGGTGGTCGACGACAACACCGACGCCGCCGAAAGCCTGTCGCTGCTGCTGCAACTGAACTCGCACGAGATCCGCACCGCGACCAATGGCCGCGATGCGCTGGTCCTGGCGCAGGAGTTCGTGCCGGACGTCGCATTCCTCGATATCGGCATGCCCGGCATGACGGGCTTCGAGCTGGCCACGCGCCTGCGCGCGATGCCGGCACTGGCGCGCATGACCATCGTCGCCGTGACTGGCTGGGGTTCGGAGGAAGACCAGGCGCGCTCGCGCGAAGCCGGGTTCGACCAGCACTTCACCAAGCCGATCGCAGCCGAAACGGTGAGCCGCCTGCTGGCCGCGCTGGACTAGGTCGTTACCTTACTCGGCGTCGCCACGGCGCTCGGCGTCAATTTCGCGCTTCATCGCGCCAACGCTGCCCATGTACTCGGCCACCGGCACAGCGGGACTGGCGCGCAGTTCGGGCGGCAGCAGCACCGGCATGTACAGCTCGTCGGCGGTGCGGCCATTGCGCTGCATGTTCCCGGCCAGGATCAGGAGCGAGACGAGCACCGCGATCCCGGCGCAGGACAGGCGCAGGCGGCGCCGGAACTGCGGCGTCACGGTGGCCAGGTGGAAGTAGATCATCATCGACACCGTCACGACGACCGCATGCGAGCCATAGCCGGTCAGCCATTCGAGCGACCACGCATAGGCCACCACGCTGGCCAGCAGGCGCACGCCGACCAACGCCGCCAGGCCAAAGCCGACAATGAACAGATGCCGCCCGAGGCGCGCGCGGCGCCCGAACAGGCGGTTGGAAAACGCCCACATGCCGCTCCAGGCCAGGCCGGCGCCCACGGCCACTGCCGGGTACACGCCGTAGCGTTCAGGGTCTGCGCCGGCGTCGAGCAGCCATGCGACGAGCAGCGCGGTCAGCACGCACAGCACGATGCCGGCGCCACCCGGCAGCATGCCTTCCCAGCCGTGCATTGTGCGGTCGACCAGCTCGGGCGGCACCGGGTGCGTGGCCGGGCGGATGCGCAGCGACGTGTGCCCCATGCGCACGACGGTGTCGCCGCCCAGCGTCAGTTCCTTGACGCGCCGGCCCTTGTGGTTGATGCCGTTACGCGTATCGAGGTCGCGCAGCAGCAGGGCGCCATCGGCGCCAAGCTCGACCAGCGCATGGTGCGCCGCGGCGTACTCGTCGTCGACGATGAAGTCGTTGTCGTAGGCGCGGCCAAGGCGGATCGGCAGCGTGGTCACGCGATGCCGGTGCAGCACCTCGCCATTGCGCGCCAGCGTTTCGATGGTCCAGGGGCCGCTCATTTGCGCACCGACCGCCCGAAGGCGCCGAGATAGGCGCGCGTGACGCGCATGCCGTTTTCGTACGACACGCCCGACACATCGAGCCGGCTTTGCAGGCTGGCCTGCGAGGCGTCGGTGCTGGCCGTGAGCAGCGTGAAGTTGTACAGCCCTTCGAACTTGCGGTAGGCGCGCACGCAGGTCACGGCGCGCAGTGGCAGCGTGCGCGTGTGCACGAAGCGCTCGGTGCAGAACGGCTTGGTCAGGCGCGGATCGCCCGTGCTGCCCAGGTTATCGACCTGGAAGATGTCGGTGGCCAGCGCGGCAAAGCGCATCGGGTCCATCGTCCCCGAGCGGATGTAGCGGTGGGTCATCGAGACATTACCGGTCTGCTGGACGTCCGAGACGAACACCGCCGACTGCATCACGCAGCTCATGGCGTCAACTGCGTACGCGGCGCCGCGCGCATTGGAGCGCCCCCAGCAGCGCACCTGGCCGGACTCGCGCACCGGCACCAGGTACGGCCCCATGCCCTTGAGCGTCAGCGGCTCTTCGAGCAGCCGGTCGACCATGCCGGCCTGGTGCGCCAGCAGCTGCTTGCCGATCAGCGGATTGAAGTCAAGCGGCGGCGCGGCTTGCTCGGCCACCTTGCGCAGCAGTTCCTGCGCGTACATCACGGGCACCAGAAAGCTGACCGATTCGCCGTCGCGCCGGCGCGAGACGTTGATGCCTGCCACGGTGCCGCTGGCGGTCACGCTCGGGCCACCGCTCATGCCCGAGTTGATCGGGCCGCTGAAGATCAGCCGGTCGTAGAAGCTGCGCGTGAGCACGCCGTTGTACGCGCCTTCAGAGATCGCGAAGCCCAGGTCGAGCGGATTGCCCAGCGAGTACAGGGGCTGGCCCTGGCGCAGTTTCACTTTCTGCTCGGGCACCTTGAAAAAACCGCTGCCATTGCGGTTGATGCGCACCACGGCCAGATCGTGCAGCACGTCGACCGCCAGCAGTTCGACCGGGCCGGTATTGCCGTCAGTGTCGATGTATTCGGCTGTGTAGATGGCCGGGTCGAGCGCCATTTGCGACACCACGTGGTAATTGGTCAGCGCGAGATTGCTGGTGCCGACCAAAAAGCCCGAGCCCACCGTGGACTGCGTGCGGCCGTTCTTGAGCAGCATGCGGATTTGCAGCAGGTCGCTGCGCGCCGATTCGTACAGGTCCTGCGCGGCGGACGACGGCTGGGGCAGGGCGTCCTGGGTGTCGGCCTCGCCCGCGATCAGCTCGGTCGGGGTGGCGGCCGGCGGCGTGTCGACGGCGATCTGCGGCACAGGCGTGGCGACGGGGGCGCCCGCCGGTGCCGCCAGCCCGGCGCGCGCGACGGCGCCCGCGCCCGTCTGCGCGCTCGCTGGCCGCGTGACGAGATCGAGCCCCGCGCCAAGCGCCAGGGAGGTGATCAGGAGTGCGGCCAGGCGTGCCACGACGGTCCGGTTCATGCGGTTACCAGGATGCGGATGGAAAGCGCTATCTTGCCATCGGGGCGGCCAGCGCTGCGCGCGTTAGCGCGCCGACGCTCAGGCAACCGACGCAGGCGTGGCCGGCGCGACCGGCTCGCCCTGCTCGAGCGACGTCAGGGGCGCCATCATGTGGCCCAGCTTGGCCTGCTTGGTATTGAGGTAGCTGTTGTTGTGGGCGTTGCGGTTCACCAGCAGCGGCACGCGCTCGGTGACCGTGATCCCCAGGCGGGTGAGGGCGTCGATCTTGCGCGGGTTGTTGGTCATCAGGCGCACCGCCGTAATGCCGAACTGGGCCAGCATCGGCCGGCACAATTCATAGTTGCGGGCGTCGGCGTGAAAACCCAGTTGCAGATTGGCTTCCACCGTGTCGGCACCGGCTTCCTGCAGGCGGTACGCGCGGATCTTGTTGAGAAGGCCAATGCCGCGGCCTTCCTGGCGCAGGTAGAGCACGATGCCGCGGCCTTCTTCGGCGATGCGGCGCAGCGCGCCTTCCAGTTGTGCGCCGCAATCGCAGCGCTGTGAGAACATCACGTCGCCGGTGAGGCATTCGGAATGCACGCGTGCCAGCACCGGCTCGCCATTGCCCAGTTCGCCCAGCGCCATCGCCAGGTGTTCCTTGCCGGTTGAAGCCTCGACCCAGGCGTGCAGCGTGAACTCGGCCCACGGCGTCGGCAGCGCGCACGAAGTGGCGTAGTCGAGCAGGGCGGGCGGGACGTTGGCGGGAATGGCGGCGGCTTGCATGACGGTGTTTCCAATCGATGACGATAGACTTGTAAGGCGCAAGTTTATCGGAAATCGGGCGTGGCCGTGCGGAATCACCCCGGCCGCCGCTGCAACACCAGGGTTGCAGGCATGTTCGTACAAGGCGCTCTCGCAACACATTTAGGCAGAATGGGTAATTACTCGGGGTTTTCCTGTAACTATCGGTCGATTACCAAGTGTAGTATTGCCCTAGGCCATCATCTGCGTGCTACGCTCGAAGAATCGACACACTCACGTCTTCCATGCAGATTTCCGAATCCTTCTGGCATCGCCTGACCCCGCGCGGCCTGGGCGCACGGCTTGCTCTCGCGTTCACGCTGATGAGCGGCATTCTCACGCTGCTGCTGGTCGAAGTGGTCGAACGCTCCGCGACGGCGCAGGTCAAGACCAGTATCGGCGGGGGCCTGGGCGAGATGGCAATGCAGACCGCCGACAAGCTCGATCGCGGCATGTATGAACGGTTCCGCGAAGTGCGCCTGATGGCGCGCCGCAACGACCTGATTTCCCCCGCGACGAGCCAGGCCGAACGGCGCCGCATCCTGGCCGACATGCAATCTACCTACGGTTATTACGAATGGATCGGCTTGGCCGCCCTGGACGGCACGGTGCTCGTCGAGGCGCGCGGGCTGCTCGAAGGGAAGAACGTCGCCAAACGGCCCTGGTTCAGCAACGCCCTGGCGGGTACGTATGTGGGCGACGTCCACGAAGCGGTGCTGCTGGCCAAGCTGTTGCCGGTCCAGCAGGGCGAGCCGCGCCGGTTTGTCGACGTGGCTTTTCCCTATATGGATGCCAACGGGCAGCCGGCCGGCGTGATGGGCACGCACCTGTCGTGGGAATGGGCGCGCGAAGTCGAGCGCTCGATCATCGCGCCGGTCCAGACCCGCAACAAGGTGCAGGCGCTGATCGTGAGCGCCGAAGGCGTGGTGCTGCTCGGGCCGCAAGACCTGCTCGACACGACCATCAAACTGGGCAGCTTGAGCTCGGCGCGCGCAGGGCGCACCGGGTATGCAGTCGAGCGCTGGCCGGATGGGCATGACTATCTGGTCGGCTACGCGTCAACCAAGGCCGTGGGCGACTACCCTGGACTGGGCTGGCACGTGCTGGTGCGCCAGGATCTCCAGGATGCCTACGCGCCGGTACGACAATTACGATCGCGCGCCCTGTGGAGCGGCGGCGCGCTGGCGCTGCTGTTCTCGCTGGGCGGGTGGCTGCTGGCGCGCCGCATCACGCGCCCGCTCGCGGCGCTGGCCCATTCGGCCGATGGCCTGCGCCGCGGCGACACGCATGAACTGGTGCCGGCCGGGAGCAGCTATACCGAAGTCCATCAGTTGTCCGGTGCGCTCAATGCGCTGGTGACGGCGCTGGTGCAGCGCCGCGCCGATCTGCAGACCCTGAACGATACGCTGGAACAGCGGGTCGACCGCCGCACCCGCGAACTGGAACGTGCACTGGTCGCAGTGCGCGCCAGTGAGGGCCGCATCATCGCCATCGTCGAGGCGGCGCAGGATGCCTTCATTGCGGTCGACCTGCGCGGCATGATCGTGGACTGGAACCCGGCCGCCGAGCGCATGTTCGGCTGGACCCGGCACGAGGCCGTGGGCTGGCCGCTGGCAGAAATGATCCTGCCTGAGCGCTACCGCGACAGCATCGGCAAGGCTTTGCAGTCGTTCCGCCACAACGGCCAGTTCATGCTTGCCCGCCGCATGGAGCGTACCGTGATCAACCGCCAGGGCTTCGAGTTCACGGTCGAGAGTACGGTAACGCTGGCCGGCGGGGGCGAGGACGCATTTTTCTCGATCTTCCTGCACGATATTTCCGAGCGCAAGAAGGTCGAGCGCATGAAGAACGAATTCGTCTCGACCGTCTCGCACGAGCTGCGCACGCCGCTCACGTCGATCCACGCGTCGTTGTCGATGCTCGACGGTGGCATGGCGGGCAACCTGCCGCCCGATGCCGCCAGGCTGGTCGCGATTGCCAGCCAGAGCTGCGATCGCCTGATGCGGATGGTGAACGACCTGCTCGACATCCAGAAGATCGAGGCGGGCCATATGGAATACCAGCGCACCCCCCAGTTGCTGGCGCCGCTGATGCATCACGTGGCCGATGCGATGGAAGGCCAGGCGCGCCAGGCGGGCGTGACGCTGCGCCTCGACATGCCGCCGGGCGCCGAATGGGTCCAGGCCGAGATCGACCACGACCGCATGGTGCAGGTGCTGACCAACCTGGTCTCGAACGCGATCAAGTTCACACCGGCCGGCAAGGACGTCATTCTGGGCCTGGCGCAGCGGCCGGGCTGGGCACGCCTGAGTGTGACCGACGAAGGGCCCGGCATTCCACCGGCGTTCCAGAGCCGCGTGTTCGAACGCTTCGCGCAAGCCGATGCCGCCGACTCGCGCCAGCGCAGCGGCTCGGGCCTGGGCCTCTCCATCAGCAAGGCGATCGTCGAAGAGCACGGCGGCTCGATTGGCTTCGAAACCCGCGCCGGCGCAGGGACGCGGTTTACGGTGGAGCTGCCACTGGCGTAACGGTGGCCTAGCGCAGGTCGTGCAAGGCCATGCCGCCAAAGCTTTCCCAGGCCCCGAACGTGCGTTCGAGCTGCGGCAACAGCCGCATCAGCGCGCCCTTGTCGGAATGGAAGCTGGCGTCGGCCGCGTCGATTTCCTGGCTGGCGGCCAGTGCATAGGCCTGCGCCTTGTCGTGCGCCGCCGGCACCTGCTGCAGCAGCAGGATCTTCTGGCCACCCAGTGTGAACACGAGCAGGTCGCCGCGCGCGCCGGGTGGACGACGTTCATAACGGCGCTGGACACCGGCGCCGATCGGCCCTGCATCGAGCGCCACGCGCACGGTCTTGCCATGCTCGACGCCCCAGTCGAGGAACGGCACGGCCAGGCGGTAGATCTGCGCCGGATCGGTGCGCGGGCTCTTTACCGTCAGGATGTTGGCGTGCTTTGCCAGCCCGGCCAGCAGCGCGCGCTTGTCGGCCCACCAGTGGGGCACGACGAAGTCCAGCGTCAGCGGGCCGGCCGCCTGGCGCAACTTTGCCGCCAGTTCAAGATAACGCCGGTCGCGCTGCGACTGCGGCAGCACGTGGGCTGGGACCAGATACGGTTCGATGTGGTACTGGACACCTTTCAGGCGCGCGCCCTCGGCAGCAGACGCGTTGTAGGCGGCGTAGGCGCGCATGCGGGCGACGGCCGCATCCTGCGACGCAGGCAGCACCATCTCGGGCGCGCCTTCCATGGCGCTGACGGCGATGCCGCGGCTGCCGGCCTGACGCACGAAGGCGCCAAGCCGCGCCGCGTCGTCGACACTGCCGTCCCGCAGCGGGACCGTGATGAAGACCGCGCCCATCTTTTGCTCGGCCGCCCAGTCCAGCAGCGCTGCGCCGCGTTCGCGCCATTCGTTCGGGCTCCAGGTCCAGGTCGCACGTGATGCCGCAGCCGCATCGGCGTCACCGGCAGGCTGGAGCGTCAGCGCGGCGAGCGTGAGTTTCGCGGCGCCTTGCGGGCAGGCCAGCGACAGCGCGCGCCAGTTGGCACGGTCAAGTTTTTCGGGCAGGTCGAAGCGCGCTGTCTGCACCGCTTGACCGGCGTCCAGGCTTCCCAGGCTGAATGCCTGGTCCGGCTTGCCCGGCGCGCCGCTGGCGAGCTGCAGCGCAAAGCGGCCTTCGCCGGAAAACGCGGCCTGCATGACGGCGCGTGCGCGGGGCATGAACCACGGGCCAAGCAGCGTGACGCTGGCGGGCTTGGCGCCGGCGCGGCAGGTCAGGTACAGCCGGCCGTCCTTGACGTCGGCGCCCATGCGCGCCGTATCGCCGTGGGTGCGGGTCTGCATCGCGCCCAGCAGGCTGGCGCCGAACGGCATCGGGGTCTGGGGCCGCGGCGCCGGCTGGTCGCTCACCAGCGTGTGTTCGCTGACGCTGAACGACTTGCCCTTGTCGGCCTCGATCCCGCGCAGCAGGATGGTCTTGCCGGGGCTGGCGTCGGGCGGCAGGAAGTGCAGCGCCTGCACACCCATGACGGCCGTCGGCAATGGCAGCACGCGGCAGTTCGCCTGCTGCTTGCCGGGTTCTTCGGTCACGATGGCATGCAGGATGGTGCCGTCGGGCGCGGTGGTCTGCGCGGTGATGGCGCCAGGGGAGACGACCAGCGGCCCGGGGCACAGCTGCAGACTGGCAGCAAACGCGGGTGTGATCGACAGCGAGACAACAAACAGGAGTGGGAGCGAACGGGACATAACTTGATTTTAAGTCAAGAGCCCGAATCGGCGCGTACGGTTCGGCCCCGTCAGGCGCTCTGGACCTGGATCAGGCGCCGCACGCGCGCCAGCAGGGCGTTGGGCTCGAACGGCTTGCTGACGAAATCGTTGGCACCGGCGTCGAGCGCGCGCACCGTATCGCGCTCGGTATTTTTTGCGGTGAGCATCAGGATCGGCACCGCGTTCCAGTCGTGCCGTGCACGCACCAGCGCGACCAGCTCGAAGCCGTCCAGATAGGGCAGCATCACGTCGAGCAGGATCAGGGCCGGCGCCTCGGCTGCGGCGGCGATGTGCGCGCTCGCGACACGGCCGTCGGCCAGGTGGGTGACGCGATAGCCCTGGCGCTCGAGCATGAAGCGCAGTACCTGTGCGATGTGGTCATCGTCTTCGACAACCAGAACCAGTGGCGATGATGCTTGTTCGTTCGGCATGATGAACTCGTCAGTGAATGTACGATTATACCGATCCGCATCGGCGGTACGTCACATTAATTGCCAGAAAGTATCAATTATCCGCGCCGGTGCGACGGGCCGCGCAGCGGATCGAGCAGGCCGCGCAAATCGTTGTGATCGAGTTCGTACATCAGGGCCAGCAATTGGCCCAGTTCGCCCCGCGGAAAACCCTCGCGCGCGAGCCAGCCGAGATAATGGCCGGGGATATCGGCAATCTTGCGGCCTTTGTATTTACCGTAAGGCATTTCCCGAACCAACAGGAGGGCTAAATGGTCAGCATTCATTGTGCGGCACTTTAGCAAACAACGGCGACGTTGTAGCATTTCGATGACAAGGGAGGCCACCATGAACAATCAATTTGATCTCGACCGTTTTGTGCAGGCGCAGGATCCGGTATATGCCGCGGTGTTGACGGAGCTGCGCGCCGGCCACAAGCGCACGCACTGGATGTGGTTCGTGTTTCCGCAGATCGCCGGCCTGGGCACGAGCGCGATGGCGCAGCGCTATGCGATTGCGTCCGCCGACGAAGCGGCCGCCTATCTCGCGCATCCAGTGCTGGGAAAGCGCCTGCGCGAGTGCGCCGGCATCGTTGCCGCGCTCGACGCCGAATCGGCCGGCGCCATCTTCAGCCATCCCGACGAGCTGAAATTTCACTCGTCGATGACGCTGTTTGCGGACGTGGCGCCGGATGAAGCCGTGTTCCAGGCCTGCATCGACAAATACTTCGATGGCCAGGCCGACCCGGAAACGCTGGCCCGGCTGTAATGGCGTGGCTGCCGGGGCGCTCAGGCCTCGGCCAGTTGCGCCAGCAGTTCGTCCGGGCGCCCGCGCAGGGCCACGTGCAGGATGACCGCCGTATTCAGGCGCAGCGCCGGGTGGCTGGCCCGGTGGCGTGCAAACCAGAACACCTCGTCGAGATCTTCGTCGGCGTGCTGCGACACTGTCACGATCTGCTCGGGCGGGATGTCGTCATAGTCGAAGGCTTCGAGCGCGGCATCCTCGACGGCGTCGTGCCAGCTCTCGCACTCCTTGCCCCAGGCCAGCATGCTGCGGCAGCCCGATGCGACCAGCCAGCGCGCCACGTCCCAGCGCCACATTTCGTCACTGTCGTCGTCGATGACGACGATGGCCATGAACGGCGCCAGGGCGGTCAGGTCGGGCAGGGCGTCGTGGGGCCGTAGTTGCAGGTAGTGGGCTTTGGCTTGCATGGTGTCGGTGCCGGGTCGTGGTTCAAAGGCGTCATTATCGCAGGCTCAAGGTCGCAACATGCGGCAGCCTGCAGCTGATGCGGACGAACAATAAAGTCGGACAGAAATAATAAAGTGCGACACCAAATGATCATGTTTGACAGAAGAGGCCGAGACGGACATGCTCGTAAGCCAGCTTTAGGGGCGACATCTGCACCTCAAGACAGTCGGTGACTTTTCAGCCTGGTAAGTTACCAAGCTGAAGCCAACGGCCGAGTTCGGCAAAAGCGGTCGTTAACCTCACGATTGGCGCCTCCTGCTAATTGAGCACCTGGTAACTTAATGCATCATCCCATATCGACAGATTAGCTATGCCAAACCGAACTTTAGCTGCACTATTTCTTTGTGTCCTCAATTCCTTTTGTGGTGTAGTCAACGCGGAAGAAATTTCATCAGATAAATGTCGGGTTGACCGAGCTCGTTTACTTGCCTTGGACGAAGACGAATTTGATCAGGATATTTCGGGAGGATGGCGAGCACTGGCATCGACACCTGGATGCCTCTTGATTGCAGCCGACCTGCTTCGCGATTACCGGAACGCTCATCATAAAGAATCTGGTCTGTTGTTCTGGCATGAGGCGCAGGTGAGGGCTGATGCTGGGCAGTATCCCGAGGCGATCGCTTTGATGGAACATGCTTACAAGCCCACTAAAGACGATAAGGCTGGTTGGAATCCGTATGTCGATGCAACGATTGCCTTCCTCCGCAGAGACAGGCCTGCACTAAAGCGGGCACGGGAAAGGCTCACTGCAGTCCCACCGCCAGCAGGAGTGGGCGTGCCGCCTGTCATCGATGGCTACATGGAGGCAGACTTTGACGATGGTTCAAAAAAGAGAATTCGTTGGCCGATAAATATCGACGTTGTCGAAGGACTCGAGAATTGTTTCGACAAGACCTATGCAGAAGCATACAAGGAAATCTGTCGCCCGAAAAAGCAATGAAGTCATGCGGGCGTTGTTCGTCCGGATCAGGTCGGCAGCTGCCAGTCGATGCAGTCGGCGACTTTTTCAGTCCAGCAACCTTCTAAGCTGACGCGAATGGCTGGGTTCGGCCAGAAGCGGACTCGTTGATCCACTAGGATTTTTTGCCTTTCGCGCCGTCTTTAAGGAAAATATGCTCCTAGATTTATTTGTTAACATCGTTGGTCCCATTGCAGAAAAACGCTATCCAGCAGTTCGCAAAGCAGTCAGATGGTCCAGCGCTGTCTTTCTGGGTGCATTCGCTCTCTACGTCGCATATTCGTTCTTCGCGTCTTAAGTAATGGTGGCTTTGGATCGTAGCAGCCGGTCCCGGCCCCTGCCTTTGTGGGTGGCGTTACGACGTTGTCAGGTCATGGACGAAGTATGTCGCAGCTATTTCGATATCCCTACAGGTCAGTCGCAGCTACTCAGTGAAAATTCGTCGCAGCTATTGGCAAAATCTTTTGGACGCAGTCCTCTTCCAAAGTACCTTTCGTCGCATCTATTCCAGAAAATCACACAACGCGTTGAAAAAACCACAACGTACATATCGAACGGCATTATTACTTGTAGTCACGATCGCCTCCTCCGTATAATTTTCTTTTTAATAACGGTGGAGCACGGGATGAAGAGGAACAATTTGGCGAGCCTGCTGCTCGTCGCCATGGCGATGGCTGGATGCGGGGGCGGTGGCAGCGATGGCGGTGGCGCCAGTACGACGCAACCGGCGCCTGTCGCTGTGCCGTCCCCGGTTCCGACGCCTGTGCCGGAACCGATTCCTGTCGCCACAATGACGGTGCAGTCAGGCGCCATTGCCCGGGTAATTGCCAAGGACACCGGCATTCAGATCGACGTGACGGCGCATGCTGCGAACTTTACGCCAGCCGGCACGCTGTTTGCGAGCGCCAGCGACAGCGCCGGCCTGGTGCAGCCGGTCGTCACGGTGACAGCCAACGGCGCCGGCAGCTACACCTTCACGCTTACGACCCTCGCATCCCAACCGGCCAGCCGTTACACCGGCAATGTGACCATCAAACTGTGCAGCGACGCGCCTTGTACCGTTGCGCAGGCTGTCCCATCGATCACCGTCCCTTACGATGTGACCGTGCAGTCGAACCTCAGCGCCTGGCCTGGCGACAAGCTCACGGCCTTGTCCGCATTGAGCGGCGTGGCCGACTGGGCGACGTTCCAGGGGAACAATGCCCACACTGGTTATGTGCCAATCGACATCAACGCCGACAAGATGGTGCTGCGCTGGAAGCGCGGCGCAGTCAATAACAACGGAAGCAACTACGGCGCCATCTCCCCACTGGTGACGTCAAATGGACGCTTCTTTGCCAGCGGGGATAAAAAACTCACGGCCTACCAGGAAAGCGATGGCGCGCCGCTCTGGAGTTACGATACCACCGGCTTGACGTACGCCTCGGTCAATCCGCCAGCTGTCGATGGTGGCGTGGTCTACATGGCAGCCGGCCAGCAACAATCGACCTACATGATGGCGTTCGATGCCGCCGACGGCAGCTTGCGCATGAAGTCGGCGATGACCTCGCAGTGGGAGAACTACCTGTCGCCAATCGTGCAGAATGGCGCGGTTTACACCAACGGCGGGTCGTATGGCGGCATCTACGGTTTCGCCACGACTGGCGAGCAATTGTTCTTTAGCAGCTTGTCCCAAACTTCGGGCTGGTCGCCAGCAGGGGATGCACGCGCCATTTATGCCTATACCGGCGATGCACTGACATTGTTCGAACCGAAAACGGGCACTGTGCTGTCCTCGATCAAGGACACCGGTTTTACCAACTACGTCTATCAGGTCGGCGGTTCCGCCGTCATCGGCGCCAATGGCGGCGTGTATGCGGCTGCCTATGCCAACGGCTACCTCAACGGCGGCAACATCGGCAATGCACTGACCCGCTTCGATACGCTCAAGGGTTTCGTGGACTGGCGCGTGCCTGGCGTGTACCGGGTCACGCCGGCCTACGCTGACGGTGTGCTGTATGCGCCCAACACCAATCCGTACCGTATCGAAGCGCGCGCCGAGGCCACTGGTGCGCTGCTGTGGTCGTGGATTCCACCGCTGAGCGGCGAGACATCGTTTTTTGCGTCGCCTGTCGTGACAAAAAACCTGCTGATCACCAGCACCAACCTGAACACCTATGCGATCGACCTGAAAAGCCATAAAGTCGTCTGGAGCTACCCGGCGCCCGGCTACCTGGCCATCAGCCAGAACGGCATCCTGTACATTCAAAATACCGATGGGCTGGTCGCGGTCAACCTGAAATAACCAGCGGCACGCAGACAAAAAACCCCCGTAGCATTGACGCGCTACGGGGGGTTTTTATTTATGCAAATTCTAAATATGACCGGCTTACCTTTGCTGAGCTTAGCTTTGGGGGGCTTTCCGAAATAGATGCGACGTTTTTGAAATTACTGCGGCGGCAGGGCGTGAAGTAGCGAAGTCCACCGCTTCTTGCTCAGTTACACTGGCAACCACGAACTTCCGCTTTCGGCCAAAAGCAGATCTTGGACGCAAGCTGCAATTGCGTCGCTTCAGCTAATGCGTAAAGATAGATTGGAAACAGTAGGCGCAGTTCGCGTGCGCAAGAAGTGGGGCATTTGCTATGGGTAGAGGTGGATTGGACGAGTACGAAGCATGGTTGGATACACTCGATGCCAAGTTTCGTATAGTGAATGGAGGAATTCGTTCTGATTTTGACGTGCCTTTCTCCATATCTCTTCTTGACTGCAACGACGTTGATGGGATTGTGAAGTGCGCGACAAAACTAAGGACTGTTTTTTTGTCGAACTCATCACATCTTCCCGTTGAGTATCTTCTCAAGCGATTCATACGGCTTGCCATCGACGCAAATCGACTTCCGATCCCGAAAGCAGAGATCCTAAGCCGACTTCCAAAAGAGTGGGATTTCAGCAATTGGATTTGATGATGTCCGGTTAACTCGTCACCGCTCAGGCAACGGCTGCTTCGGGTCGGTACCGGCCTGTCGTGACAGTCGGTACTTTTTCAAACGAAGCAACCTGCTAAGCTGACACAAACGGCCTGTTTCGGCTAAAAGCGGTTAGTCGATATAAATATTGATGACCTATTTAATTGAAATTCTATGAAAAAAGAGGTGTCTTTTTTGGGCATCAGCGTCATATGGACTGCGGCTGCTGGTGCGATCCAGCCAGCAGAAATAAGTGATGAAGATTGGGCCTCAGCTGCGCGTATTTCACTGCTTTCAGCTCATCGGTTCCTGCCTGTCGCAGCCACCGCCGGATTTTCGACTTGCCAACCTGCTATGATGGCCTAAATGGCCGAGTTCGGCCAAAACCAGGCAGCTAGTGTCCTTGGTGAACAGTTCCACCGCGACCATTCCTATGCAGAAGAAGATCCTCATTGACCTGGCACTGATGCTGGTCGGCTGTTTTGTCGTGCGCCTGGGCGGCTATTGGCTGGACATCGGTATCGGTCTGTTTTTGCTGGGCTGCGTAATGGCGTTATTCCGCGTACGTGACATCATCCATCGCACCTTGCAACGACGTGGCTTGGACGTCAGCCGCGACCGGGTGCTAGTCCATCTGTGCGCGGTGGTGATGGCCGCGTTTGGTGCGGCCATGACGCTTGGCGATACCGATCCTCGTATGGCTGGCATCCGCTGGCCATTAATCATTGGACTTGCGCTCAGCGTCTACGCGTTCGATGCCTTGTGGCGGCTACTGTTCGGGCGCCGCTGATCGCTTCGCATCCCTGGAGCGCCGCCCCAAGCCGCTAGCCCGGCTGGGTTATCGTTTCAGCGATGAAGATGGGCCTGCGGACAGTTGGTTTGATTCAACCTTCTTGAGCGAGAGTGACTGTCCGGATTGGGTCGGATGCGGCCTGTCGCACCGGCCCCTACTTTTCGTTTGGCAACCTGATAAGCTTCACCCTACGATCGGGTTCGGCCACAAGCCGCCAGTGCACCTGTGCAGGGAATACAATGGTCCGGCGAGGCGATTCGCCTGACGCCGACATCATTAATCAAGCCGCGAGCCGGACCTATCCATGTACCTGATCAACTCGAAGACCGGAAAACCTGTAGAGGTCACCGATGACGACCTTAAAGGGTATGGGAGTGGCGAAAAGCCGAAGCGATCAAGCTTCGGAGCGAGACCGAAGAGCAAGGATGACCAGACCGACCGACCCAGCAAGCTTCCGCAACGTACTTTTGAGACGGAGGAGGCGCCGGCGCAGGATGGTGTGCCAAAAATCACACGCAGCTCTGACTACAAGAAGAAGGTTGCCAAGACCAGTTTCGGGACGAAAAAGCCTGTTCCTGGAGAATATGCAAGGACGTCCGAAAAAAAGCCAAAATACAAGGCGCGCGACCCGGCTCAGCCACAGCAAAAACCGAAGCAACCGGCACACCAGTATGCCGGATGGCTCCTATCCAAACGGGAGTATTCGGCAGCCGTACTGCGGCGCAAGCTAGTCCTGCGAGGCTACAGCGAACAGGAGGCAGATGACGCACTGATCCTCCTGCAGGGGTTGAATTACCAGTCAGATGAACGGTATGCGGAGATGAAAACCCGGCAGATCGAACCACGGGTCGGCGACGCGCGAGTCGCCCTGACTCTCCGACAGAAGGGTATCGATGAGCAACTTACGAAGGCAACCATCGAGCAAATGGAGCCGGAAGATGAGCGCGTTGTCGTTGTGGTCGAGAAGTTTCGCAAGGACTTTGCACAGACGGGGATGACACAAGAACTGCGGCAGAAGGTTTATCGCTTCCTGGCTTACCGGGGCTTCAGCGGCCATTCGATAAATATCGCCATGGAGCATCTGAAATCGGGTCCTGAATATGACTAGACGTTGCACTGGTGATGCGATGTGAAGTGATCAAGGCGCAGAAATTATTTCAAGATTTCCCTGCGCGATTGTGGGTGACACGGCGTTAGAATCCCGAGGCGGTTTTTCTTGAGCCAATAATTTCCCGCTTGATAGGCTGCCTCGGGGCGACGGGAGCTAACGGGTGGCTGGGAAATGATGTGCTTGGACCGGTTGGCGGCTACTAGCCGGAGCCAGGACAGTCAGCCACCTAGGCCGCACATAAAAATTTTCAAATGAGCAATTCTGTCCGGTAGACTGCGGATGATGGAACTTCCGCTATCGGCCAGAACCAGACCTTCGACGATTGGCATTGTACGGCCAGGGGCGGACCTCTGACCCAACCTGAATTTGTGTGTGCAAAACGTAAATCAATCCTCTCATACGCCGCTTCTGATCGGAACCAGACGGTCGTCACAGGCAGGGTGCGCTAGCCGGCACCGTCCAGCAGCGTGTACAGTTGCGCGATATCGATCGGTTTGACCAGGTGATGGTCGAACCCGGCCTGCAGGATCTGCTGGCGGTCGCTGTCCTGGCCGTAACCGGTGATGGCGATCAGCAGCGCGTGGGCGGTGCCGGGGCGGGCGCGCAGGCGGCGCGCCAGTTCGAGGCCGTCGATGCCGGGCAGGCCGATATCGAGCAGGCACACCTGCGGCGGGTTGGCCAGCGTGGCGGCCAGCGCCTCGATTGGATCGTGCTCGACCTGCACCTGGTGGCCGCTCGCTTCCAGCAGCATCGCCAGCATGACGGCCGCGTCGACATTGTCGTCGACGACCAGCACGCGCAGCAGCGCCGCGTCGGCGTCCGGCTGTGCATCGGGCACTGGCGCAGCGGCCGCAGGCGCACGCAGCAGTGGCAGGCAGACCGAGAACCGGCTGCCCTGGCCCGCGCCCGCGCTCTCGCAGGCGACCTCGCCGCCATGCAGCTCGATCAGGCTTTTCACGAGCGCCAGGCCCAGTCCCAGCCCGCCCGACGAGCGGTCCGAACTGCGTTCGGCCTGCGTGAACAGATCGAACGCGCGCGCCGCCAGCTCGGGCGCCATCCCGATCCCGTTGTCGAGGACATCAATGTGCAGCCGGTCGCCGCGCGCGAAGGCAGTCACGGCCAGGCGGCCGCCCTCGGGCGTGTACTTGGCGGCGTTGCCCAGCAGGTTGGCCACCACCTGCACCAGGCGCTTGCGGTCGCCCAGCACCTGCGTGCCGGGCGGGGGCAGGTTCAGCGCCAGCGCGTGGCCGCGCGCATCGATCAGCGGCGTGACCTGTTCCACCGCTTCGTGCAGCACGGCGCCCACGTCCAGCACGGTCTGGTCGAGTTCCACCAGCCCGCGCGTGACGCGCGAGACGTCGAGCAAATCGTCGATCAGCGCCGTCATGTGTTTCACCTGGCGCCCGATGATCTGGCTGGTACGCTTGAGCATGCCATCGTCGAGCTTCGTGCGCTGCAGCAGCTCGGCCGCCGCGCCGATCGGCGCCAGCGGGTTGCGCAGCTCATGCGACAGCATCGCGAGAAATTCGTCTTTACGGCGGTCGGCTTCACGCAGCTTGTCTTCCCAGGCCTTGCGCTCGCTGATGTCGCTGGCCGCGCCGATCCATTCATAGAGTTCGCCAGCCGCATCGAACATCGGCACGGCGCGCGACAACGTCCAGCCGCAACTGCCATCGCTGCGCCACACACGGTGCTGCAGTTCGAGGACGGCACTGTCCTGCATGGCACGCGCGATCCCGGCCTGGACGAGTGCATGGTCGCCAGGCGGAATGTAGTCGTCGAGCCAGTTGCCGGTGGGGGAATCCGTGTCCTTCATGAAGCCGCGTCCTTCGAGGCGGCGCATTTCGGACCAGTCGGCGCTCATGCGGTAGATGACGTCGGCCGTCGCATTGGTCAGCGCGCGGAAGCGTTTCTCGCTTTCGCGCACGGCCGCTTCGGAATTGACCTGGTCGGTGACGTCGATATTGCTGTGTGAAATGCAGACCAGTTCACCATCGGCGCCGAAGATCGGCGTGCTGGTGGCGGTCCAGAAGCGTTCTTCGAACCCCGTTTCGCCATTGGGCAGCACGACTGGAATCGGATAGCGCAGGGCGGGCAGGGTGTCAGGATGCCTGCTGGCGCGCACGCGCGCCAGCGAGTCGCGCAGAAGCGCCTCGCCGAAGTCGGCCGGGTCGGCCGGATTGTTGGGGAATGCCGTGAACAGGCTGAGGCCCACGAGTTCGGTGCGCGTACGCGCCGAGGCCTTCAGGAACGCGTCGTTCACGGCCAGGATCGTCGCTTCGGGCGTTGGAGACAGCAGGTAATGCCCGAAGGGCGATCGGTTGAACACCGACTCGAACAGGTTGGTGGGCAGCATCGATGTTCGACAAATGGTTGCAAAAGGTTAAATAATTATAGGCCACATTTGACGGATGCTGCACCAATTCCAAATGTCAATTGTGGCCGTCGATCATTCGGCGACGCGCACCACCAGCTTGCCGAAATTCTTGCCGTCTAACAGGCCAATGAATGCCTCGGGCGCCTTGTCCAGCCCTTCGACGATGTCTTCACGGTAGCGCAGCGATCCATCCTTGATCCAGCCTGCGGCTTCTTTCAGGAAGGTCGGCTCGAGCCGCTCGACAAATTCGTTCTGCAGGAAGCCGCGCACGGTCAGGCTCTTGAACAGCGTGAGGCTCAGGTCGATCGACGCGCCCGCGCCCGCATCGTTGTAATGCGACACCAGGCCGCACACGGGAATACGCGCAAAGTTGTTCAGCAGCGGTTTCACCGCTTCGAGCACCTGGCCTCCGACGTTCTCGAAATACACGTCGATGCCGTCCGGGCAGGCCTTGGCCAGCTGCTCGGCGAAGTCCGGTGCGCGGTGGTCGACGACGGCGTCGAATTTCAGCTCGTCCTTGATGAACGCACATTTCTCGGGCCCGCCGGCGATGCCCACTGCGCGCGCGCCCTTGATGCGGGCGATCTGGCCGACGACCGAGCCGACGGCGCCGCTGGCAGCGGCCACGACGACGGTTTCACCTGCTTTCGGCTGACCGATTTCGAGCAGGCCGGCATACGCCGTGAAGCCCGGCATGCCGAGCACGCCAACGGCGGTGGAGACAGGCGCGCTGTCCGGATCGACGCGGCGCAGGTTGCTGCCGTCCGAGATGGCAAACGACTGCCAGCCGGAGTAGGCCACCACGATGTCGCCTTCTTTCCAGTCCGGGTGGTTCGACTGCTTGACGCGGGCGACGGTGCCGCCGACCATCACGTCGCCCAGTTCCAGCGCGGCGGCGTAGGTGGCGGTGCCATTCATGCGCGTGCGCATGTACGGGTCGAGCGACAGGAATAGCGTTTCAAGCAGCAGTTCGCCGTCGCCCGGCGTCGGGATCGGTGCATCCTCGATGCGGAAGTTCTCTGCGGTTGGCTTGCCTTTCGGGTGCGAGACGAGGACGACGCGGCGGTTGGTTGTTGCGGTCATGTGTTGAGCTCCTTCGAGTGGATCGGATGGCATAGCATAAAGAACCTTGGCCGATGCTGCCCACGCGCCACACCCAATCGCTGAAACTGGCCGCCAGGCAACGTCATACGGCGCGAAACGGAAGGGCGTGCGTATAATCGCCATACGTTTGCCCTATCACTACAGAAAAAACAACTCATGGCCTCTTCTTCCGACAACATCAGCATGGCGGTGTTCTGCGACTTTGAAAACGTCGCACTGGGCGTTCGCGACGCCAATTACGAAAAATTCGACATCAAGCCAGTGCTGGAACGCCTGCTGCTCAAGGGCAGCATCGTGGTCAAGAAGTCGTACTGCGACTGGGACCGCTACAAGGGCTTCAAGGCGGCGATGCATGAAGCGAACTTCGAGCTGATCGAGATCCCGCATGTGCGTCAGTCGGGCAAGAATTCGGCCGACATCCGCCTCGTCGTCGATGCACTCGATCTGTGCTACACGAAGTCGCACGTCAACACTTTCGTCATCATCAGCGGCGATTCCGACTTTTCGCCGCTGGTGTCGAAGCTGCGTGAAAATAACAAGCAGGTGATCGGTGTGGGCGTCAAGCAGTCGACCTCCGATCTGCTGGTGGCAAACTGCGACGAATTCATCTTCTATGATGACCTGGTGCGCGAACAGCGCCGCACCGCCGCCAAGCGCGACGAGCGCAAGGCCGCGCCGCAACCGCGCCGCTCGAACGCCAGCAACAACACCAACACGAATGTCGGCGACGACAAGCGCAAGGAAGAACTCGAAGCGCGCAAGGTGCAGGCGCTCGACATGGTGGTCGAGACGTTCGACGCGCTCACGTCCGAGCGCGGCGACACCGGCAAAATCTGGGCCTCGCTGCTGAAAGACACGCTCAAGCGCCGCCGTCCCGATTTCTCGGAAACCTACTATGGCTTCCGCACCTTCGGCAACCTGCTCGAAGAAGCGCAGACGCGCGGCCTGTTCGAATTCGGCCGCGACGAAAAATCCGGCACCTATGTGTTCCGCAGCGCGCATGCGGGCAATGCAGCAGCGGGCCAGGAAGCCCAGCAGGACGGCACGCAGGCGCCCGACGCCGTGGTGCAGGACATGCTCGACGCGGCAGCGCCGGTCGAAGGCAATGACGAGCCGGCGAAGAACGATGGCCGTCGTGGCCGTGGTCGCGGTGGTCGCAAGGGCGGTAACCGTAACGAACCGTCGAACGTGCCGGCGCTGATGGAACCGGTGGCGGTCGAGCCGGAACCACAGGAAGAACTGTTCGAGGAACCGGCAGCGCAATCTGAATATCAACCGGAAACGCAACCGGAAGCGCAACCGGCCAGGACCGACGGCCGTCGCGGCCGTGGCCAAGGTGGGCGCAAGGGCGGCAACCGCAACGAGGCATCGAACGTGCCGGCGCTGCTGGAACCGGTTGCCTACGAGCCGGAAGCCCAGGACGAGACCTTCGACGAACCGGCATCGCAACCGACGCTGGTCGTGAGCGACGCCGAGCCGGTGGAAGCTGAAGCAGCGCCGGCGCCGGTCGAGAAGGAACGTCGCCGCGCGCCACGCAAGCCATCGGCCAAGAAGCTGGCGGAGCAGGCTGCAGCTGCTGAAGCCGAAGCTGCTGCGGCAGCTGAAGCCGAAGCGCAGGCGGCTGCTGCCGCAGCGCAGGAAGACGTCGCGCCTGAGCCAGAAGCAGACGCGGATGCAGAAGCAGCTACGCCCGCACGCACCAAGAGCGCCCGTCCCGCGCGCAAGGCTGCGCCACGCAGCCGTCGTCCGGCCAAGCCGAAGGCCGGTTCCGACAACGGCTAATCACAGACTGCCGCGCGCCGCGCGCCGCTGCGCGATGCCATAATCACGACGCCTGTCCGGTTTTCGGGCAGGCGTTGTCGCTTGATGGAGCCTCGCATGCGCGCACGTGCCGTCCTGTTCCTGCTGTCCTGCCTGGGCGCGCCGGCGTTGGCCGCTCCACCGGCGGGCGTCGCCGCCGGTCATCCGCTCCTGGGCATCTGGCGGCTGACGGTGCCGGGTACCGAATGCGCCGAGACCTACCGCTTTCGCGCCGACGGCACCACGTTCGTCACCAGCGCCGCCGAGGTCTCCGAAAGCGTGTATACCGTTTCCGCGCAGCCCGACAAGCAAGGCTTCTACCGCCTGCAAGACCGCATCGTCAAGGACAACGGCAAGCCCGATTGTTCGGGCAATGTCATGAAGCCGGGCGCGCAGGTCATCAACTTCATCCAGTTTCACCCGTCACGCACAATTTTTCTGATGTGCGCCGACCAGACCATGCAAACCTGTATCGGGCCATTCCGGCGGGTGCGCAGCGAAGAGGTTTGAGCGCCGGTTGCCCGGCAGTGTATATTGCTGGGCAAAACGATCATCCCCGGCTTTTCATGTCCCCGTTACTCCTGTTTTGCATCCTCATCGGCTACTTCGCCTTGTTGCTGGCCGTGGCCTGGGCCACCTCGCGCGGCGCCAACAACGACAGCTTTTTCATCGGTAACAAGAGCAGCAACTGGGTGCTGGTCGCCTTCGGCATGGTCGGCACCACGCTGTCGGGCGTGACGTTCGTCAGCGTGCCGGGCGCGGTTGGCGCCGATGGCTTTGGCTATGCGCAGATCCTGATCGGCTACGTGATCGGCTACCTCGCCGTCACATGGCTCCTGCTGCCGCTGTACTACCGCCTGCAGCTGACTTCCATCTACCACTACCTCGATGTCCGTCTTGGCCGGCGTGCCTACCAGAGCGGGGCCGGCTTCTTCATCATTTCGCGTCTGCTCGGGGCCACCGCGCGTCTGTACCTGGTGGTCAACATCCTGCAGGTGGTCATCCTCGACAGCCTGGGCGTGCCGTTCTGGCTCAGTACTCTTGTTGTGCTGGGAATGATCCTGCTCTACACCTATCAGGGCGGCGTCAAGACGATCGTCTGGACCGACACGCTGCAAACGACCGGGATGCTGTTCGGCCTGTTCGCGTGCGCCTGGTTCCTGCTGGGTGAACTGAACCTGTCGGTGCCGGATAGCCTGGAGCAGATGCGTTCGAGCGGCCTGGCCAGCGTGTTCACGACAGACCTGAACAGCCCGAATTTCTGGCTCAAGCAGATCGTGGCCGGCGCGCTGATCACCATCACCATGACGGGGATGGACCAGGAGATGATGCAAAAGACCATCTCGGTCAAGACGCTGGCCGACTCGCAAAAGAACCTGCTGGCGCTGACGGCCGTGCTGGTGGTCGTGCTGCTGTCGTTCCTGTTCCTGGGCGGCCTGCTGTACCTGTACGCGCCGACTGTGGGCGTCACGGCCACCGGCGACAAGATCTTCCCGGCCGTCGTCATGGGCCACCTGCCACCGGCGCTGCAGATCATCTTCTTGATCGCGCTGATCTCGGCGCTGTTTCCAAGTGCCGACGGGGCGATCACGGCGCTGACCTCGTCGACCTGCATCGACCTGCTGGGGATCAAGCGCAGGACGGATCTGTCCCAGGCGCAGGCCGAAGGCCTGCGCCGCCGCGTGCACCTGGGCTACGCGTTCCTGTTCCTGCTGCTCGTGATGGGCTTCAAGGCGGCCGACAATCCCAGCATGATCGGCGTGATCCTCAAGCTCGCGGCGTACACCTACGGCCCGCTGCTTGGCCTGTTCGCGTTCGGCATGTTCACGGCGCGCGTGCCGCGCAATCGCCTTGTACCGCTGGTCACGATCGGCGCGCCGGTCCTGTGCGCGATCCTTGAGTACAATCAGGCGTATCTGCTCGGCTCATACCGGCTCGGGCTGGAACTCTTGATGATCAACGGCATGCTGGTGTTTGCGGGACTGTACGCGATTTCGCTGCGCCACCAGGGCCGTGATGCCATGCAGTCTGCTTAATCATGCATCAACCTTGCTTGCAACAACCTTTTATGGAGTATCGATGGCCTTCAAGCCCCTGAGCGCCCTGCGGCGCGGGTTCGTCATGCTGTGGACCGCGCTCGACGTGACCCGCCGCACCTTCGTCAACCTGCTGTTCCTGCTGATCGTGATCATCGTCGTCTCGCTGTTCTTCAGCGGCGGCGTCAAGCCGCTTTCGACCAAGACGGCGCTAGTGCTCGAGATCCGGGGCGACCTGGTCGAGCAGTATGAAACCACGCTGCGCGACGCGGTGCTCGACAACGTCGGCGGCGATTCCAAGCGCACCGTGCGCCTGCGCGACGTGATCGTCGTGCTCGATGCAGCAGCGCGCGATCCGAACATCTCGAGCGTCGTGCTGCTGCTCGACGAGATGCAGGGCGGCGGCATGGCCATGCTGCGCGAGATCGGCGCCGCAGTCGACCGCGTCAAGAAGAGCGGCAAGACGGTCGTGGCCTGGAGTGGCAGCTATGACCAGAAGCGTTACCTGGTGGCCTCGCACGCCAGCGAAGTCTACGTCCATCCGATGGGCATGGTCATGATCGAAGGCTTCGGCGGGCGCCGCAACTATTACCGCGATGCGCTCGACAAGGTCGGCGTCACGGTCAACCTGATCAAGGTCGGCACCTACAAGAGCGCTGCCGAGCCGTACATCGCCAATGGCCCGTCCGACGCCGCGCGCGAAGCCGATGCTTATCTGTACAACGCGCTGTGGTCCGGCTACACGGGCCTGGTCGAGAAAAACCGCAAGCTGCCCGATGGCGCGATCGCCGGCATGATCGAATCGCTCCCGGAGCGCATGGAGAATGCCGGCGGCAGCGCTGCGAAGGTGGCGCTGCAGGCCAAACTGGTCGACGGCCTGAAAACCCGCGACGAGCTGCGCGACCTGATGATCAAGCGCGGCGCGCCGGACGACGACAACAAGTCGTTCCGCCAGATCGGCTTTTATGACTACCTGTCGCGTCATCCGCAGAAGCAGTTTGGCGACGCGGTCGGCGTCGTGGTTGCCGCCGGTTCCATCACCGATGGTGACGGCGGCCCCGGTGTGATCGGCGGGCGCAGCATGGCCAACCTGATTCGTCAGGCGCGCGAGGACGACAATATCAAGGCACTGGTGCTGCGCGTCGATTCGCCGGGCGGCAGCGCCTACGGGTCTGAACTGATCCGGCGCGAGCTGGAATTGACGCGCGCTGCCGGCAAGCCGGTGGTCGTGTCGATGGGCAGCGTGGCAGCATCCGGCGGCTACTGGATCTCGATGGCGTCCGATGAAGTGATCGCCGATCCGGCCACCATCACCGGTTCGATCGGCGTATTCGCGCTGCTGCCGACGGCCGACAAGGTCGCCGCCAAGCTGGGCATCCACACCGATGGTGTGACCACCACCTGGCTGGCCGATGCCTACAACCCGCTGCGTCCGCTCGATCCGCGCTTCCAGCAGCTGGTCCAGTCGAGCATCAACAATGTCTACAGCGACTTCACCACCAAGGCGGCGGCAGCGCGCAAGACCACGCCGGCCAAGATCGATGAAGTGGGGCAGGGTCGCGTCTGGACCGGTGTCCAGGCCAAGGAACGCGGCCTGGTCGATCGCCTGGGCGGCTACAACGATGCGCTGGCATCGGCTGCCGGCCGCGCCAAGCTGGGCAAGGATTACCGCGTCGTGTATGTCGAGCGGCCAGTCACGCGCGTCGAGCGGTTCCTGCAGATGGCGGGCGCCTCGGCGGTCCAGGCGATGACCATTCAGGTCAAACTGGGCTTGATCGAGAACGCGATTCCTGCCGGACCGGTAAACCAGGTTGCCGCCGACATGGCGTTCCTGTCGGAGCTGACGACCGAGCGCAAGCCGTTTGCTGCCGTCACGCATTGTTTCTGCGGCAACTGGTAAAGCACGGTAGCGCGCACGCTCCACATGTAGCGACTTTGTAACTGATTGAGACAAAGGCGGGACGGGCGCAACACCCTGGTGTTGCGCCCGTTTGCCGTTTACAGACGTCATTCAGGGGCTAACCGTGTAAATCGGTGTAAATCGGTGTCAAGCAGGGGTGGCAGGGCGCCGTTTCAACGCCGGTTCGCCCGGTATTCTATGTACGTTACGAAACATTCCATGCGAAATTCGCATGCTACAGTCGTCGTGAGTAGTAGTGCGTAGCGCGCATTGACAAAAAAAATCGACAAGGACAAGCATGGACCAGCATTCTCCGATCCCTCCCGCCACCAGCCGCCCGCCGCGCAAAAAGCGCACCCGCGTCATTGGCGGCACCATCGCCGTGCTGTCGATGGCCGCCCTGGGTTACCTGGCCTGGACGCTGATCAACCCGGCACCTGCCAGCGGCCCGGGCGGACCGGGGATGTCGGCAGGTGGTCCCGGCGGTGGTGGCGGTGGACGTGGCCCTGGTGGCCCCGGCGGCGGACGGGGCGGCCCGGCGACGACGGTCGGTGTCGCCACCGCGACGGTAGCCGACATTCCGGTCACGCTCGAAGCGCTGGGCACCGTGGTGCCGGCTGCGATCGTCACGGTGCGCCCGCAAGTCTCGGGCGTGGTCCAGAAGATCCACTTTACCGAGGGCGAGCTGGTCAAGCCGGGCCAGGTGCTGGCGACGATCGATCCGCGTCCGTTCCAGATGGCGCTGCTGCAGGCGCGTGGTCAGCGCCAGCGCGACGAAGCGCAGCTCGACAGCGCGCGCGTCACGCTCAAGCGCTTCCAGACGCTGCTCGAACAGGATTCGATCGCGCGCCAGGAAGTCGATACCCAGGCCGCGCTGGTCAAGCAGCTCGAAGGCACGGCGACGATCGACCGCGCCGCCGAAGGCACGGCCCAGCTCAATCTGGATTACGCCACGGTGCGCGCACCGATCGGCGGACGCGTTGGCCTGCGCACGGTCGACGTGGGCAATCTGGTCGGCAGCGGCGACACCGCCGGCATCGCCGTGATCACGCAACTGGCCCCGATTGACGTCGAATTCGCGGTGCCGCAGGACGGCTTGCCGGTGCTGCAGCAGCGCATCACGCAGGGTGCGAAGCTACCAGCCACCGCGCTGGACCGCACCCGCACCGACGCGCTGGCCACGGGCAGCTTCATAGCGCTGGACAACCAGGTCGATACGTCGACCGGCACCGTGCGCGCCAAGGCCCGCTTTACGAATACCGATGGCAAGCTGTTCCCGAGCCAGTTCGTCAACCTGCGTCTCACCGTCAACACGATCCAGAACGCGGTGCAGGTGCCCGTCACGGCACTGCGCCACGGCACCGACGGCGATTTCGTCTACGTGCTCGACGCCGCCAAGCGCACCGTGTCGCTGCGCACCGTCAAGCGCGGGCAGGCGACCGTGGACAAGGTGCAGATCGCCAGCGGCCTGAAAGCGGGCGAGCAGGTGATTACCGAAGGCGCCGACCGCCTGCGCGATGGCGCCAGCGTCGTGCTGCCAGGCGACAAGCCGGGTGGCGGACGTGGCGCGGGGCAGGGCGGGCGCGAAGGCGCAGGCCGGCCGGCGCGGGGAGCACCGCAATGATGGTTGGGAATTTCGTGCATAGCGCCAGCATGCGCCTGGCCCTTGCCCAAGGCACGTCGTTCCCGCGCAGGCGGGAACCCAAGGGTGCCAGCATCGCCAGAAGCGCATGCCGCGTCGACGGCACCACGAACTTGGGTTCCCGCCTTCGCGGGAACGACGTTGGTATGCCAGCAGCCGGCCTGCTCTTGGCCCGCGGCCACGACGGTAGCGGGAGCAACGCGTGAGTCCTTCGACCCCCTTCATCCAGCGGCCGGTCGCTACGGCCCTCCTGATGCTGGCGATCGTGCTGTCCGGCCTGGTGGGCTACCGCTTCCTGCCGCTGGCCGCGCTGCCGCAGGTCGACTTCCCGACCATCCAGGTGCAGACGCTGTATCCGGGCGCCAGCCCCGAAGTCATGGCGCGCACCGTCACCGCGCCGCTCGAGCGCCAGTTCGGCCAGATGTCCGGCCTGACCCGCATGAGTTCCACCAGCGCCGCCGGCGTGTCGATGGTCACGCTGCAGTTCGCACTGGGCGAGACGCTCGACGTGGCCGAGCAGGAAGTCCAGGCCGCGATCAATGCCGGCGGCTCGCTGCTGCCGACCGACCTGCCGGCGCCGCCCGTCTACGCCAAGGTCAACCCGGCCGACGCGCCGGTGCTCACGCTCGCGATCACGTCCGACACGCTGCCGCTGACCGAAGTCCAGAACCTCGTCAACACGCGCCTTGCCCTGAAGATCAGCCAGGTCTCCGGCGTGGGCCAGGTGTCGCTGTCCGGCGGCCAGCGGCCGGCCGTGCGCATCCAGGCCGATACCGACGCTCTCGCATCGTATGGCCTGGGCCTCGACACGCTGCGCACCGCGATCACCGCCGCCAACGCCAACAGCGCCAAGGGCAGCTTCGACGGTCCGACGCGCTCGTACGCGATCAATGCCAACGACCAGCTGGTCACGGTGCCCGACTACCAGAACCTGATCGTCGCCTACCGCAACGGCGCGCCGGTCAAGCTGCTCGAGGTGGCGAAGGTCGTCGACAGCGCAGAGAACGTGCGCCTGGGCGCCTGGGCCAATTTGAAGCCGGCGATCATATTGAACGTGCAGCGCCAGCCGGGCGCGAACGTGATCGCCACCGTTGACGCGATCAAGGCGCGCCTGCCCGAACTGCAGGCCGGCTTGCCGAGCGCGCTGCGCATGGATGTGCTGAGCGACCGCACGACGGGCATCCGCGCCTCGGTCAAGCACGTGCAGATCGAGCTGGTGCTGGCGGTGATCATGGTGGTGCTGGTGATCTTCGCGTTCCTGCATGACCTGCGCGCGACCGTGATTGCCAGCTTGGCCGTGCCGATCTCGCTGATCGGCAGCTTCGGCGTGATGTACCTGCTCGGCTACAGCCTGAACAACCTGTCGCTGATGGCGCTGACGATTGCCACCGGCTTTGTCGTCGACGATGCGATCGTCATGATCGAGAACATCGCGCGCTACATTGAAAAGGGCGAGGCCCCGATGGCCGCCGCGATCAAGGGCGCCACGCAGATCGGCTTCACGATCATTTCGCTGACCGTCTCGCTGATCGCCGTGCTGATCCCGCTGCTGTTCATGGGCGACGTGGTCGGGCGCCTGTTCCGCGAATTTGCCGTCACGCTGGCCATCACGATCCTGATTTCGGGCGTGGTCTCGCTCACGCTCGTGCCGATGATGGCCGGGCGCTGGCTGCGCAGCCACGAGAATGACAAACCAAGCCGCTTTGCCGTCAAGTTCCAGGCCTTCTTCGACCGCGTGATCGCGCGCTACGACGTGATGCTGGGCTGGGTGCTGAAGCGCCAGGGCCTGACGCTGCTGGTGGCCCTGGCCACCGTGGTGCTGACCGCCGTCATGTGGACGATCATCCCGAAAGGCCTGTTCCCGACCCAGGACACCGGGCAGCTGCAGGCGCGCGTCCAGGCACGCCAGTCGATTTCGTACACTGACATGGCCAAGCTGCAGCAGGAAGCGGCGCGCCGCATCATGCAGGACGAGGCGGTCGAGTCGGTCGCGTCGTACGTGGGCGTCGACGCAGCCAATAACACGATGCTCCATACCGGCACCATGCTGATCAACCTGAAGGCCGAGCGTGGCGACCAGTCTGAAACGATGGTGCGCCTGCGCGAACGCGTGGCGGGCGTGGCGGGCCTCCAGTTGTTTTTGCAGCCGACCCAGGACTTGACGATCGACGCCGAAAGCGGCCCGACCCAGTACCGCTTCTCGGTCGAAGGCGCCGATACGGAGCTGGTCAACGCATGGGCGCGCAAGCTCACGACCAAGATCGGCACCTTGCCCGAGCTGCGCACGGCGGTGACCGATGCCGGCGCGACCGGCGCGGCTGCCTTCATCGACATCGACCGCGACACGGCGTCGCGCCTGTCGATCACGGCGGCGTCCATTGACGATGCGCTCTACAGCGCCTTCGG